>FWWM01000004.1_pt1 | contig 988076 bp, 819 predicted proteins | sample 2228351 | NCBI WGS metagenome assembly FWWM01 (sample SAMEA103939774, study PRJEB20133) | metagenome | reverse complement strand
GTGTACACGGTTGTGGCAACCTGCGGTGGTTGCAGCGATGAATCCAACAGCGTGACGGTGACGGTGAGCCAGACGCCGACGGTGGCGATCAGCTGTAATACAACCACACTGTGTGTTGGATACTCGAGTGGACCGACGTTGAATTCGACGGTGAGTGGCTGCAGTGGCAGTGTGACGTATCAATGGCAGCTCAATGGCAATCCGATTAGCGGTGCGACGGGTTCGACGTACACAGTGCCGGCGGGTTTGAGTGCAGGGACGTACGTGTACACGGTTGTGGCAACCTGCGGTGGTTGCAGCGATGAATCCAACAGCGTGACGGTGACGGTGAGCTCTGGACCGACGGCAACGATCAGTGCCAGTGGTCCGACGAGCCTGTGCACGGGGTATTCGAGCGGACCGACGTTGACCTCGTCGGTCAGCGGCTGCAGCGGGAGTGTCAGCTACCAGTGGCGTCGGAACGGGACTGTCATCAGCGGCGCGACGGGTTCGACGTACACGGTGCCGTCGGGTTTGAGTGCAGGGACGTACGTGTACACGGCTGTGGCAACGTGCGGTAGTTGCAGCGATGAATCCAACAGCGTGACGGTGACGGTGAGCCAGACGCCGACGGTGGCGATCAGTGCCAGTGGTTCGACGAGCTTGTGCACAGGGTATTCAAGTGGACCGACGTTGAATTCGACGGTGAGTGGCTGCAGTGGCAGTGTGACGTATCAATGGCAGCTCAATGGCAATCCGATTAGCGGCGCGACGGGTTCGACGTACACAGTGCCGGCGGGTTTGAGTGCAGGGACGTATGTGTACACGCTGGTTGTGACGTGTGGCGGCTGCAGCGATGAATCGAACAGTGTAACGGTGACAGTAAGTCCATCGCCGACGGTGACGATCAGCTGCACATCGAGTCAAAACTCAACATCATACACGCTAACAAGTACAGCTCTTGGCATCGGTGCTGGTAACTACGGAAATAGTTACACTGTTGGTGGTAGTAGTGGAATCATTCTTACAGCGCGCAGCAGTGTTGATCCATCACAACCGACTAATCCAACTGCGTCTGGACAGACTGGTGTCATCTATATCAACAGTGATGGCGTGGGTGCCAAGAATTCCGGTGGTGGAGGCTCGCAAGGTATATCGGGTGGTGGTGGTGACCAAGATGAAGAAGTCAAGATCACGTTCGCCAGTGGTGCAGTACCGGCAGGGACAATTGAATTGGGCATCAATAAGCTTAGCTTTAGCAGTGACACGCCGGTACTTTTCATCCATAAGACAGATGGTACCTATGTGACGATTCAGGAATCAGAGCTTCAGAGTGCAATTGACTGGATCACATCGGATCGCGGAGAGATTGACTTTGATGAACTGAGTTCGATTAGTCCGACCGCAATGGTGGACTTCATCGTTCTACGTGAGACGGTTGGACATATCTTTGTTTACAGTGTCAGCTTCGGTGGTGGATGTACGACTATTCCACTCTGTAGTGGCTATTCGAGTGGACCGACATTGACGTCATCGGTTACAGGTTGCAATGGAAATGTGTCCTACCAGTGGATGAAAAATGGCAACCCGATTAGTGGTGCGACGGGCTCGACCTATACAGTTCCAACAGGCTTGAGTACGGGTAACCACACGTACACACTCGTTGTAACCTGCGGAGGATGCAGTGTGACGTCGAATAGCATCACAGTTGTGGTTAGTGCAGCACCAACAGCAACAATAGGTACGAATGGTTCGACCAATCTTTGTGTTGGCTACGGCAGCGGACCAACGCTCACCTCGTCAGTGAGTGGCTGCAGCAGCAGTGTGGCGTATCAATGGCAGCTCAACGGCAATCCGATTAGCGGAGCGACGGGTTCGACGTACACGGTGCCGGCGGGCATGAGTTCAGGGACGTACGTGTACACGCTGGTTGTGACGTGTGGCGGCTGCAGCGATGAATCGAACAGTGTGACGGTGACGGTAAGTCCATCGCCTACCATAACACTGACCGGCGGAACGACGATATGTCCTGGTGGTTCAGCAACGCTGACGTTTACGCTCACCAGTGGTAGTACGACGAACTGGAGCTTGACCTATAAAGCGACTCCATCGAGTGGCTCGCCACAACAGTTCACTATCAACAACATCAATGGTTCGACGTATTCGGTCAGTGTATCGCCTTCGGTCACGACAACATACTCTGTCGTTTCGGTTACATCTGGTGGTTGCACAGTTACCCCGACAAACGTTACAACGACCGTAACAGTTAACAATATCTCCGTTAGTGCTTCGGTACAAGGTGGTGGAACCAGTGTTGCCGTATGTTCAACGGCAACGAACCGTCCCACGCTTGTTGCTTCTGTGGTAGGATGCGCAACCCCAAGTTATCAGTGGCGCCGCAACGGAAGCAACATCAGTGGTGCCACACAGTCAACCTACACAATACCAACGGGTCTGGCTGCAGGTACGTACCAATACAGCGTGTATGTGACCTGCGGCGGATGTAATGCAACGTCGAACAACGTGACAGTAACGGTCACCTCAATTGGAAACGTGACGATCGCGATTCAAGGTACGTCCTCAACAAACGTGACGTACTGCCAGAATCAACAAGGTGGTACACTCTACGTTGTACAACCAACGAGTGGAATCGTTTCATATCAGTGGTATGCAGATGGATCACCGATTAGCGGTGCGACAAACTCCACCTACGTAATCCCAACATCGCAGACGGGTACCCGGAACTACACTGTCGAGGTGACCGACGCTGGTGGATGCGAAAAGTTTTCGAACACAATCTGTGTGACGGTTGTCTCGACACCAACTGTTTCGATCAGCACATCAAATACGAGCGTCTGTCCTGGGTCGCAAGTTTCCGTGTACTTCTCCTTCAGTGGGTGTGGTCCGTGGCATCTGACTTACAAGATCAACAACGGCTCTGCGGTAACGGTTCAAACTTCGAGTAACCCGTATATCCTGACGTACACAATTACGCAGCAAACGACGTTCACAGTGATCTCCGTTCAAAATTGTAGCGGTTGTGCCGGTAGCATTGTTGGCAGTTCCAGCATTACTGTGTCGCCGTACGACATACCGACGTCGTACTTTGTGATGGGCTTTACTGGTGATACCGTAACCACAAATTCCAATGGTTATGTGCTTGAGTGGCCCAACTACGCAGGCAACGGCTCGAACTATCCTGACGGTACCGTCAATGCAGGTTCAGATACCTATCGTCCGAAGCACTACCCCAACTATTCCGCACTAAACGGGCATGGTGCGATTTACTGGGATGGCAATGACAAACCTGTCCAGGTGCAGGTCAACACGGGCAGCGGCATCAGTGGCGGTACGCAGAAGTCACTCTTCATCGTGTATCGCCCGACCTCGTCGAGTTTGAGTAACAACCGGATGGTCATCTATAAGCACGGCGACGAAAACCACGGCATGGTGATCTACCTGATCAATCGGCAGGTGTACTACGGTGCCTGGAATAATCAGAACTGTAGCGGGAGCTGTACCAATCAGTGGGCGATCTTCCAGAGCACTGGCTTCACGGTCCAGCCTGGTACCAACTACATATTCCAGTTTGTGTACAATGGCAATGCATCGTCATCAAATCGTCTACGATTCTCCATCAACGGGAACGTGTACACGCCATCGGGTACACCAGGCACAAGCATGTCGTACTCCGGCGATATGGTCAGCATCGGTGGAAAGGTTGGGAATACGCGGTTCCACGATGCAGCATCGGTCAACGAAACCAATCAGTACTTGTGCGATAACACCAAGATTGCGGAAGTCCTGCTCTACAACACAGCCGATGCAACGATCCGCGATCAAGTTTGGTGCGTGCTCAAGTACAAGTACGGCTTTACGAGTCTTGGGAATAACCCGATCGGAACCCTGTCGAAAGATAGCCATGCCGACGATGAACCGATCGCAGGACAGGCGCTCAGTACCGGTGAGGACGTCATACTGACCGAAGTTTCGCCCAATCCGGCTGAGCATCGCGCTGTTGCAACGTTGCATGTCCAACAACAGCAGTACGTCCGCGCCACTATCGTTAGCCTCGATGGTCAGCGTCAGGCAACCGTGTACGATGGCTATGTCCTCCGTGGCGAGCGTCGTGAACTCACACTCGATTTAGCAACGCTTCCATCGGGTGTGTATTTCCTCGTGGTCGAGGGAGAATATTTCGTCCGGTCACGTCGTTTCGTCGTACAGCACTAACGCGACGCTACAGTGTCCGAGTGGGGAGTGTGCATTTTTGCGCACTCCCCATTTGCGTATGCTGCTGGGGAGGCTATCGGTCATCAACGCGAGCGCTGTGCTATGTACACGAGTGAACCACCAACCGACGAACGTGATTTTGTTCTGACTTCGTCACGGCAACATTCCGTTCGTCTTGCACTGTATGGCGTGACCATTGGAGTTATAGCGCTTGGCATTGCCAGTGCTGTCCTGCATGTACCGCGGCAGGTTGAGCTTAGCTGTGTACTCAAAAGCAATAGCAGCGAGCGTATCTACCGATTTGCCGAAGATGTTTTTGTCGAGCGCTACTATGTGCGGGTTGGTGAGCGTATCCGTGCGGGAATGCCGCTGGTGCGTATTAGCTCGCCGCAGATTGCAGCGCTGGTGATGGAATATACCCTTGCACGGTTGCAAGAGGAGGTATTCGAGACGACCGAGCTTCCCGTCCATGCAAAGACACAGACCGAGCTTCGGCTGCAGCAACAAAAAGTCCTGCGCCAACTGGAACGAACCCAGCAAGCGCGCCGTTTCACACTGGCTACTCAGCAAGCGGAAATCCGGAAACTCGAACTGGCTGCACGGAACGCTCGCGAGCAACTCGAGCAGCTCAAAAAATTGCGTGCCAGTGGCTATGTCTCGGAGGTTGACCTTCAGCAAGCCGAGCTGCAAAAAGCTAATGCAGATGAAGCACTCCAGCGCGCGCGCGAACAATACCGCCGTGATATTGCTGCCCTCGAATCACAGGCGCGCGAGCTTTCGCTCGACCGGAGCATTGCCGGGCAGTCGGAAGAAAAACTCACACTCGAACTGCGCAACCGTCGCGCACAGCTCCGTGCGGCACGAGAAAGCGCATATCAACGCCTGCGTGGACTCTACGGGGACTTCGAGCTTGATAGTGGAGCCATTGTGCTGAAAGCACCCAGCGATAGTCTGATTGTCACCTACATTAGCGATGCTGAACGGCAAATTCCTGCTGGTGCTATTCTACTCAAGCTCAGCCAACCACCCACAGCATACTATGCCAGTGCCCAAGTTCCACCAAAGGATATTGGCTCGATTCGCGTTGGTTTACCTGTTGTCGTCAAGCTCTCGTCGTTTCCTCCTCTGCGGTGGGGAGTCTTGAGGGGGAAAGTCCGGTCCGTGAGCTTGTCCCCTGGAGAGAACCGGAGCTATGTTCTGGAAGCATCGCTTGAGGTGACATCAGATTTTCACGGTGTTCTCCAGGAAGGAATGGATGGAACATTAACCGTCCTTGTTGAAGAGCGCCCCGTTGCTGCCTATGTGGTGGAAACGTTGCTCCGTCCGTTCCAGGAGTTCATTCGCTGACGTGCTCCGGCTCGGCGGGGATTTGTACCACCGCTTTCTTTTGCTTGCTGTGCCGCAACGATGCCGCAATTGTTACCGCTAAAACAATCGTCACGACGATCAGCGAAAAACCAGTCGAGATATGCACCACACCGCTGAGGAGCATTTTGCATCCGATAAATGCCAGTATCAGTGCCAAGCCATACCGTAGATACACGAAAAGATTCATGATCCCAGACAGTGCAAAAAACAACGATCGCAACCCCAGAATAGCAAACGCATTCGAGCTATACACAATGAATGGATCGTTCGAAATTGCCAGGATTGCTGGAATAGAATCAATCGCAAAAACTAAATCGGTTGCCTCAATCACAAGCAATACAACAAAAAGTGGCGTTGCAATCCAACGTGTTCCGTTGTGCGTAAAAAAATGGTGGCTGTGGTAGTCCGCACTGACCGGGAACAAACGTCGGAATGCGCGAACGAATATATTGCGGTCGGGGTGAATATCGTGTTCTGCACCGAAGCCAACACGCAGTGCGGTGACGATGAGAAATCCCCCGAGGACGTACACGAGCACATGGAAACGGGTGATGAGATTGACGCCAAGCAAAATCAATCCCAATCGCATGGCTAATGCACCAAAAATTCCCCAGAACAATACGCGATGTTGATACTGTGGCTCGACGCGGAAGTATTGGAAAATGAGCAGAATGACAAAGAGGTTATCCACGCTGAGCGACTTTTCGATGACAAAGCCTGTCAAAAATTCCAGCGCTTTGTTCTCACCAAGCTTTGAGAAGTCGTAGTACGCGTACAGAAAAATGCAAAAGCCTAGCGCCAGTGCAATCCAAACCCCTGTCCAGGTGAGTGATTCGCGAACGCTGATTGCATGCGGTCGGCGATTGAAAAGTGCCAAGTCTATCCACAAAAAGAGTAGGATTGCGGCACTAAATGTAAGCCACAGCCAGAGCGGTTCTGTTTGTACCATGCGGGTTGTGTGCTTCGAGCAGTTTGCGTACGCGCCAAATATACAGCGTCACTGCTGTTGGCTTTTCTAATTTTGTTCGGTTTGTCCTGAACGTTCTGGTAATGCTTGTTCTCAAATTTGGTGGTACATCGGTCGCTGGTGCTGAGCGCATTGCCGCTGTAGCCGAGATTATCACTGCAGCAGCCTCCTCTGAGCCGGTCGTTGTGGTCGTGTCTGCATTCCGCGGTGTAACCGATGCGCTACTGCAGATGGCTCGCGCTGCGGCTGCACAGCAAGACTGGCAGAGCTATTGGCAACAGATTGCTGACCGTCATCGCCATGCCGCGATGGAATTATCACTGGAACCACCGACGGAAGTCGAACGGTTGCTTGAAGAGCTTTATTCCTTCTGTTCAGGCATTGCTTTACTCGGTGAATGCACCCCCCGAATGCTCGATCACGTTGCAGCGTATGGTGAACTTCTCAGCTCTGTCTTGATCGAATCGCATCTGCGCCAGCAAGGATTGTGCAGTGCGTGGTATGATGCTCGATGCTCGATTATCACGGATGCTTCGTTTACCTCTGCCAGGGTAGATTGGGAGCGAACGATTGCAGCAATTCGCCAAACGCTTCAACCGATGATTGAGACTTACCGCGTTGTCGTTACGCAAGGATTTATTGCACAGACACCCAACGGTATGACAACCACGCTGGGACGCGGTGGGTCGGACTATTCGGCAGCAATACTGGGAGCAGGTCTTGGTGCCGACCGCATCGAAATCTGGACTGATGTTTCAGGCATTTATAGCGCTGATCCGCGGGTGATTCCAGAGGCGCACAGCATTCCAGAGATGACACTGGGTGAGGTCGCAACGCTTGCAGTATACGGTGCACGCGTGTTGCATCCACAGACAATCGAACCAGCAATTGATGCCAATATTCCCGTCTGCGTGCGCAATACATTCGAACCATCGCATCCTGGCACAGCGATTGTCTCCACGCTCAGCGTACCTGTTGGCGGAATCCGTGCACTGACGATGCTGGATGCCTATGCGATTGACGTGCCTGCAACGGAACCAGACCACACGGTTCTTGCTGCTACCCATCTTGTGGGGCACACCTGGCACATCTGCCGCCAGCCTTGCCATCCAAATGCACGCGCTATTGCACTCATCTGCTGTGTTGGTGCATACATCCACCGCCAGGGCACGGCACTCGAACAAATTGCAACCGCAACAACCTCACTTGGCATTACTGCCGAGATTGTGCTCAGCGGTCCTCACTGCATTCTCCTCGCCGTTGAATCGTCGCACGGGTTGCCAATGCTGGAAGCCCTGCACCGAACTATTGCCTCAACCATGCAAACCGAGATACTGTCATGATCATTCCAGCGCTCGTCCTTCTGGCTACTATGGCCGGTGCTGCATCTGCTCAGCAATGGCAATGCTTACTGAGCCAACCATGCTATGGAATGGCTATCAATCCAAAAAATCCGCGCACGCTCTATGTCGGCGGAGAAGGGCGGATGCTCTACCGAAGCTATGATGGCGGTTTGAGCTGGGATACGCTCGTCGTCGAATTTCGGACCGCGACAACACAGTTTACCAACGTGCTTGTGCATCCGGTAGACACCAACGTGGTTTTCATCGGTGGTATTCGTTTTGGTACTCTTCGCCGATCGAACGACAACGGTGCAACGTGGGAAAGCGTGCTATCGGGCACTCAGAACTATGTGTTCTCCGGCGAGGCGGTGGTTATTGATCCACAGACGCCAGCGATCATGTATGCGGCGGAGTTCTTGACCTCGACGGTATTTCGTAGCACGGATCGCGGCAGAAGCTGGCGAGCGATGGGAAGCATCCCACCTGATAGTACGCTGCCGACTCCGGTTCCCCCTCGATTATGCTGCATCGCTCTACGTCCCGATTCGACAGGAATTCTCTATGCTGGCTGTCAAGGTAGCGCAATTTATCGTTCCGATGATAGCGGCAGAACGTGGCGACTTATTCAGCGATTCTATCAAACTCAATTACGCGATACCGAAATTCCGCAAATACGATTCAGCACCCTGCGTCCCAACGTTGGTTATGCCGTGATGACTTACTTTTTCTGGCAGTTTCGTCCCAATGGTGGACTATGGCGGACAACCGACGGTGGTCTCACCTGGCATCCGTTTGGGTTTCAGGATACGTCGCTATGGGCAATGGGTATACGCCAGCGTCCGGATCGGGATGAGCTGATCGTCGGCGGTTTCACTGAATTTTTTGATGCAGACACCGTCGTCCCCGGGGCACGCATTGTTCGCCGAAGCGTTGATGAAGGGCGGAGCTGGCAACTGCACGACGATGCGATCCCATGGGTCGGGAATTTGCCCGGCAATGCCTTTGCCTTTCGCTATAGCACCGATGGTAATCGCGATCGTCTTTACTACGTCAGTGATGCCGGTCTCTATGCACTCGATGTGTCGGCTGACGAACCAGTTCCCCCGATAGAGCGGGAGCCTCTGGTCGTGATTCAACCAGAGCGGGGCGTGCTTCGGATTATTGCCGACCGGGATGCTGCACCGCCAACAGTGCCAGCAGTTGCCGAGGTTTATTCTGCGCTCGGTCAGCGTGTTGCATCGGCGACGTTGCGTCGCTATGGGCAACGTGCATTCTTTGGTGAAATTGATGTTAGGCACGTCGCATCTGGCATGTACTACGTTCGCCTCATTATTGGTGACCCAGTCGGCAGCGCCGCTGTCCTCATTCCGAATTAGGACTGCTCTCCAGGACGATCCGATTGCGCAGCGTACCTAAGCATTCAATTTCACATTCGACGATGTCGCCTGGTTGAAGCCAGCGCGGTGGATCGAATACTTTGCTACCATTGAGTTCAAGGAAGCATCCTGTGCCGCATGTCCCCGATCCAATCACATCACCTGGATAGAGTGTTACCCCGTAGCTGGCTCGCTCAATGATCTGCGCAAAAGTCCAATGCATGTCGGCAAGATTGCCGCGTGAGACTTCTTCGCCATTGATGCGTGCAACCATCGTCAGTCGGTATCGCTCACCCTGAGGAGATGGAACCAGGTGTTCGCGAAGCTCGTCGCGCGTGACCAGAAACGGACCAAGCGACGTTGCAAAGTCTTTGCCCTTCGCGGGACCTAAATTCAGCTTCATCTCGTGCATTTGCAGCGCGCGTGCACTCCAATCGTTCATGACCATGTATCCAGCGATGTACTCATCGGCATGCTTTGCCGAGATGTTACGACCTTCTCGACCGATGACGATTGCGCATTCCAGCTCAAAATCCAGCTGCTCGCAGTGGCGCTCCATGACTGCAACATCGCCGGGTCCCGTTACGGCATGATGGTTGGAAAAGTAGAAAATGGGAATCTCGTCGAATTCAGGGATCATCGGTAATCCACGATTGCGGCGTGCTGCCTCGACGTGTTGCCGGAATGCGTATCCATCTCGAAGCGACGACGGCTGTGGAATCGGCGATGCAAGTGTTGCCTGGTCGAGCCGAATGCATGCTTCTGTTTCGAAAAGTGTATCCGCCTTGTCGCTGAGAATGCGTGCGCATTCCATTGCTGCTTCTCCAAGCCGGAGAAACTCAACTGGATCGTGGGGAAGAAATCCCAGCGGTAACTGTACATCCCTCTGACGGGCATGACGGTGTGCCTCGGCAAGGTCGAGCAGATAGTCGCCGACGACAAGCGCAAAGCGATACTGTTTACCAGCGCGATAACAGGCAAATTTCATCGTGTGCTCGGAGCATAGGGTGAAACATCCGGAACTGTACGTTTGAAAACGTATGCAATTGGTGTCTCCATTGCACATTCGAAATGCGAGCGGACATACGCAGCGCTGCTTGAGTCTGCCTGGAGAGATTCCCAAGAGCTTCGATCATGCCCGAAGAGCGTTGCAGCGTGATCGAGTGTGCTGACAACAAGCCAATCGGCTCGGCGGAGGTCCTGACGGTAAAGATTCCGCCAGTGCTGTGGAACATGGGCTGCAAAGATTGGCATCGTTGTGGAGAAATGGTGCCAGTGTGGTTCGTGCAAGAATACGTAGAGCTGACTCATGCAAGATGAAAGCACGAACACGCGGTCCGAACTGCTACGGTTTGATGCAATATAACCAGCGATTTGCCAGAGAGTCTGTCGGTGGAGGATGTTATGTGCGTGGCGCTGGAAAGCAGCATTGTAGCGGTCGGTGCTTGTTAATGCATAAACTGGGAGGGCAAGCGACTTTGCAAACCGCGGCAGTGGAGAAAGTGCCAAACCAACGACAACGAGCGGGACAATCATTGTTGCGCGAATTGCTGGCTTTGCCGCATTCCAGGTATTGCGCAGCGCACGCACGGCAGCAATACATCCCAGACTCACCGGCAGTGCAAGCCAGGGCAACAATCGCCACAGATGCACAACACCAAATTTGCGTTCGATGACCACGCTCAGTACCATTGCCAATGTGAATGCTGACCACACGGCAGTGTGACGGTATGATGAGCGAGCCAGAATGCCGATGCCGGCCCCTGCCAGTGCCGTGGCACTGAAAGTGAGGTTTTCACCAGTGAAACGGATAAGGTTATGCCACGCATTGACGGCGGCTTTGTCCAGCGGCGGTAAACTGCCGTAGAACCGTAGGTACTCAGCGACGTCGGGCAGGCTCGACCATTCGATGCGATCGGCAAGGAGTGCAATGCCGGCAAACGAAACCAACACCGCACTTGCAAGGGTCATCAACCAGCCGATCGCACGCGCACCCACCGATTGTCGGTTATGCATAACGTCCAGCGAAATCAATGCAACAGCAACAACGGCAAACGTGATCTTGAGCCAAAGAAGCACTGCAAGCAACACACCCTCGCCGACACGCTGCATTGGAGTGTTATCGCTGTGGAGCCGTCCTACTGCAATGAGCAGAAGCGGTAGCCCAGCGAGCGATTCTGGATGTGCACCGAGAACAAATGCGTTTGCACTGTAGAGAAGCAGGTATAGCGTTGCGCTGAGTGCTGCTACTGTTGCATTCCCGTAGAGTCTGCTGGCAAATAGTGCCAGTCCAGCAGCCGTCGCTATCTGGTATCCAGCATCGAGGAGGCGATAACTCCACTCGTGTTCGCCGAACAACAATTTCGCACATGCAAAGAACACGTAGATGAGCGGTTGCTTGACTAAGTAGTCGTCGGCGAGCTTTTTACCATCGGCGATCAATTCGCCACCACGCCAGTAGATCGCGTGGTCGTGGTACATGGGCTGCACGACGATGACCGCCGCCGCAAGGATGGCAAGAATTGTCGTTGCAATCCACTGGCGCTCTTCCAGCCATTGCCAGCTGCGTTGAAGGTGCATGGTGTGTCGTTAGTCTTTGGGTGCCCAGAGTCCGACTTTGCGGTAAACTTTCTGTAGGGTGCGGTTGGCAACGCGCGCAGCAGTTTCCGCACCAGCGATGAGCAGTCCAGCCAGATACGGTTCATCTGCGCGAATCTGGAAAAAGCGCGTTCGCACCGGTTCAAGGTATGCGATGAGTGCATCGGCAACGGCTGCTTTGAAGGCAGTGTAGGTGGCACCGCGAAAGCGTTCTACGATCGCTTCGATCGGTTCGCCCGTGGCAAGGTGATAAATTTCGATGAGGTTTGATATGCCCGGGCGATTGTCGCGGTCATAGGCGATCGTTGTGCCTGAATCTGTCACCGCACGCTGAATTTTTCGGCGTATAGCATCGTTGTCGTCGGCAAGAAAAATGGTCGCGTTGTGATTGGGATCAGACTTTGACATTTTCTTGCGTGGGTCTTGCAAGCTCATCAGTCGCGCACCGTACGTAGGAATGTATGGTTCGGGTATGGCGAAGGTCGGAGAATATGCGCTGTTGAATCGTTGAGCCAGGTCACGCGTGAGTTCAAGATGCTGCTTTTGATCGTCGCCAACGGGAACAAGGTTTGTCTGGTAGAGCAAGATATCGGCTGCCATCAGAATCGGATAGGCGAACAAACCAACATTGACGTTATGTGAGTGTTGCTCGGACTTTTCCTTGAACTGTGTCATGCGGCTGGCTTCGCCAAAGCCGGTGAAAGTGCTCAGTACCCAGGCAAGTTCGGCGTGTGCCGGTACGTGCGATTGAATGAAAATTGTTGCATGCGCCGGATCAATCCCTGCGGCAAGGTACATTGCTGCGCAGTCGAGTGTCCATCGGCGCAGGTTTGCGGGAACTTGCCGCACGGTCAATGCGTGCAGGTCTACGATACAGAAGTAGCACTGGTATTGATGCTGAAGGGCAACCCAGTTGCGGAGTGCACCGGCAATGTGCCCAACAGTGAGCATACCCGATGGCTGGATGCCGCTGAAGATAACCTCACGCTTTGCCGATGAGTTCATACCGATTGTGTATTGGTTGGTTCAGTGGATGCTTCCTGCAGAAGCATGGTTTGTTCGTGGATGCGAAGCTGCTCGATGAGATCATCGAGCTGACCATCAATGATTTGCTGCAAGGCATAGTTTTTTGCTTCGCCCTCGAGACGGTGGTCAGTGACGCGGTTTTGAGGGAAGTTGTAGGTCCGAATCTTATCGGAGCGGTCGCCGCTTTTGACCATCTGCCGTCGCGCCTGGCTGAGCGATTGCTGTTGGCGTTCGCGTTCGATTTGGTAGAGCTTTGCTTTGAGCATTTTCATTGCGCGCTCTCGATTGGCATGCTGCGACCGTTCTTGTTGACACGCCACAACGATACCGCTTGGAATATGGCGCAATCGAACAGCCGTCTCGACTTTGTTGACATTTTGCCCACCTTTGCCGCCGGACCGAAATGTTTCCAGTTCAATGTCATCGGGGCGAATTTCGATTTCGATTGTGTCGTCGTATTCAGGGAACACAGCAACCGTTGCCGCAGAGGTGTGGATACGTCCACTGGCTTCAGTTTCGGGAACACGCTGGACGCGATGGACGCCACTTTCGTACTTGAGCAGTCCGTAGGCACCATCGCCATCAATCTCGAAGCTGATTTCTTTGAAGCCACCAAGATCACTTTCGGTGAAGTCGAGCAGGGCAACGTTCCATCCCTTACGTTCAGCAAAGCGGCTGTACATGCGGAATAAGTCTGCTGCAAAGAGTGCAGCTTCCTCGCCGCCGGTGCCAGCGCGAATTTCCATGATGCACCCTTTCATGTCTGTGGGGTCGCTCGGAAGCAGCAAGACTTTTAGCCGTGACTGGGACTCTTGAATTTCGCGTTCAAGGCTGTGAATGTCGTCGTATGCAAGTGTTCGCAGCTCAGGCTCAACGCTGGAATCGGCAACTAAACTCTGTGCCTGCGCAAGCTGATCGAGTAGTTTCAAGTAACGCTGACCTTCCTCGGCGATCGGTTGGAGCATTTTGTATTCTCTCCCGATGGCACGGTAACGCTGCTGGTCGGCAATGATAGCTGGATCGCCGAGCTGTGCTTCAAGCGCGCGATAGCGGTCGAGAATGCTGCGAATGGTATCTTCCATCGTGTGCAGTTTGATGACTGGGTTGCAAAATTAGCAGCGCAGCGAAAGCGGAAGTTTGGTCTTATTCGTCATTGCGGCGGCATGAAACAACGTATGCACATACTTCGGATTGCGCTGCTTGTCGTGGTGGCAAGCACCATCGGCTGTGAGCAGGAGTCATGGAATCTTGTCTCGCCGCCACCGAGCGCCGATAGCATCATGGTACGGTTGATCAATATGACCAGCGGCGGCAGGAGCTACGTGCTGCAGCTCGACGCTATCGAGTCAGCCGTCCAAACAACGGCAGTAGCCCCGCTGAACGCAAGCAGACTTGTCAAATCGCCTGCCGATTCGGCGTATGTCCGCGTGCTCAATGCCAGTGGTGCTATCGTCAAAGATGCTTTCGGACGAACCCGATTTGCTAAGCGGACTGTAGAGACGATGGTGCTGGTTCCGTCGGCAGACGGAACGCGACCGGCGGATTCGCTCATTCGACTCGTGACCAATCCACTGCCACTTCCACAGCCAGGCAGAACAATGCTGCGGTTCATGTGCGCAGTTGCGGACACGACGCTATCGTTTGAAATGCGGCTTGGATGTCCCAGCGGAGAATACTTCGATCGGCAGTCGTTCCGCGGCAGTGGCGCTCCGCGTGATGTGCCATCCGGCGAGCTTGTCGTATCGGTGTTGCGTGGAGCTACTCCCGTTGCGATTGTGCGTGCTACGGTACGTTCTCAACAGTTTGCAACGGTCATTGTTGTCGGCAGTTCTACGTCGCCGCGGGTATTTCTGCTCGACGAGTTGGAGCCAAGCGCTGCAGCCGTGCAAGAGTTGCTTCCTATCCCTGAGCAAGAGCGGACGGCGCTGGTTCGGTGGATGAACCTTTCACGATACAGCTTCGACAGTATCCGCATTGCATCGCTTGGGGTAATCGAATCGGCAGGTGCTGGGCAATTTGTCAGCGATTACCAGCCTGTTCCTGCCTGCACCAATGCTCTCGGCGATACCGTCGAGCTGTACTCGAATGGGGTGCTGCAGGACGCACTTCCGATCTCCATCGAGGTTGGGTATCGCTACACCGTCGTTGTTCTGGATGCGCCGAACTTTGGAGCACCGGCATCGCGGCTTGCGGTCGTCGTCCGTGATCGAACGACCATTATCGGGGATTCGTGCTCGTGGCAAGTCCTCAATGCTACAGGACAAGGCCAGATGATCACTGCATTTATCGGCGCACGTCAAGATGCAGTGGGTACATACCACAACGGTGAATATCTTGCCAGTGCTCTCAGCGATGCGACCATCAGTACGCCGGTGCGTTTACCGGCTGGTGTGATGCCGATCATTGTTCGCGGTGGCTTGCCCGAACGTCTTATTGCCTCGACCGTTGATACCGCTGAAGCTGGGCGACAGTACACACTGGTTGTGCAAACCGGTACCGATGGAAAAACCGAGCTGTTTACGCTCGCCGACGATGAACCCAGTGGACCGATAACAGCGCGGCGACCAGGAGCAGTCGTTCAATTCATCAATGCACTCGCTGATCGCTCAGCGCTTCGGTGTCGCATCGGAGGTATCGTCGAGCGCAATGGAGTCACACCCACAACTCTCCTGGCAACTGTGTTACCAATTGGCTCCCACACAATCATTGCTGGGGATCAGTCCATACCGGTGCAGGTGGATGCATCGAGAATTCTGACCGTCATCGCTGCTGGTACGGGGCAGTCGCTATCGTTGATTGTTCTCGATAGCGCCTCTCTTCAGCCAACAACGTTTGTTGCCCGTGTTCGATGTGTCAATGCAGCACCGGATGTTACGAACCTCCGCATGGCTCGTGATCAACTGGTTTCGCTGGATCAGTGGGACTCCAACATCTTTGCCGATAACATTGCCTTTGGCTTTACATCGCGTCCGGTGGAATTGACACGTGTGCAGCGGATCAATTTGGTGTTTGGTACTTCAGACTCCCCGCCGCGCGAGCTGTTCCGTCCGGACGGTTCGGTGAGCTTTTCGCTGGGCAAAGCATACACGGTGATTTTCTATGGCACAAGCGGAGCGGGCTACAACTTTTTCATCGTGCAGGAGCCATAGAGGTTGAAAAAAATCGGCGTCATGCTGTGCATAACGCCGATGGAGCGGTAGCCTCGAACGTAAAATGCGTCCTCTATTAGCGACCGAAGAACCAATCAACGCCAACGCGCGCGGGGGCGATGGCAAATTGGGTGTACGATGGGTCCAATCCAAGATCGAGGAGGTTGATCTCAGCACGCACGCCAAAGCTGGAGTTCCAGTAGTATGCCACACCGCCACCTAGCAAGAGCGCCGTCGCTGATGAGCTGACACCAGCCGTACTTGTGCTTGTGTAATTGAACTCTGCGTGAAGGTACGGCGTTACCCCACGGTCGGTGAACAAGTAGCGAAAGAATGGTGCAAACGCGAACTGGGATTGCGATGTGCCACTTTGGCTAAAGCTGGCAAATCCCAGGCGACCTCCGACGTGAATGTTTGGATTGACCGCATAGGTGAACTGTGCACCGGAGTATGCAGGACCCAGTGTCAATCCAATCCCGAATTGTCCATTCGGCGATGTTTGCGCCAGTGCGCTGTGTGCAGTCAGGATCAAGCCTACTGCAAGAAGAAAACGGAACAACTTCATCGAAGAACCCTGAAAAAGTGAAACATACCGATATCCCCCGATTGGGGCTGGTGCGAAAATACGCGCAACGTTTCTCAAAAGTTACAACCATTTTTTCAACGTGTGAGCGCTAACGCTCGACGAACAGAGCTGTCATTGCCGACCGCATACCAGCTTGCAGGCGAATAAAATACGTGCCCGGAGCGAACCGATCGAGTGGGACGGTAACAGATCCTGGTCCAGCCGCCGAGTCACCGACCTCGTAGGTAGCAAGACGGCTCCCTCGAATATCGTGGAGCGTCAGCGTAACGCGTGCCGGCGATGGGAGGGAATATGCCACAGTCGTTTGCACCGAGCATGGATTAGGTGCAACACTCAGTGAATGGAGTAGGGCAGCATCTTCCCACTGTTCAACTGAACTTGCTATTTGGAAGAGGGGCAAGGCGGAAAATTCGCGGTATAGTACCGACTGTAGCGTGTTCATCGGAGCACCGAACCACTGCAGAAGCGCTGCTGCATAGACCTGGCGATAATCGAATTCCATGAGCAGGTCGCCACGGTTGTCGAGATTGACCAAATCAGGATCGCGACCGAGAACTTGACCGCCGATGATCTGCTCACCAAAAACGAACAAAGGAGCTGCTGTGCCGTGGTCTGTGCCGCGGCTGCCATTTTCCATTACTCGACGCCCGAATTCGGAAAAGGTCATCCCCACCACGCGCTCGGCGATGCCAAGCCCACGACAATCGTCGAGAAAGAGTTTGACTGCATCGCCAAGCTGCTGCAATAGTTGAGGATGTGCGCCAGTGAGCGAACCTTGATTGATGTGCGTGTCGAATGTGTTGCCGCCGATGCTGACAAGGTAGAATTTGGTCGTAAGTCCACCAGCAATCAGCCGCGCGACGATACGGAGACTTTGCGCAAGTGTGTTATTTGCTGGGTAGGTAACAGTGTTCGTTTTTTGTCGGTCGGCTGCTTTTTTGACTGCCTGCGAATAAAGCTGCGAGGAAAGCTCGACAGTGCGAACAAATTCAAGCTCGGTACCGCCGAAGGTTTCGGGTGCTGGGTCGTACGTTGTGCCTGTGCCTTGTTGATCCACGAGGGCATAGAACGTCTCTGGATCACGGAATGTTATTCCTAAGCTACCGCGGTTCCCTTGAAAGCCAAGCGATAGGGTTGTTCCAATCTGGACTGCGAGTGGTTCGTCGGGCAAGCGGTCCGGGAAGTCCGGTGCTACTGTTTCCAAAAAGCGCCCGACCCACCCGCTGCTTTTGAAGACATCGCTATCGGTTGCGGTGAGCCAAATATCGGTTCCACGAAAATGTGAACGATCGGGATTGGGATAGGTCACGTTCTGAACAATCGAGAGCCGCCCGTCGTTGAACAGGTCGCGGAAGCCGCTCAGTGCTGGATGCCAGCCTAAGGTGGTCGTTAGAGGCAAAGTTTGGCTTTTCGGTATAGCCAGTGTTGGGCGAGCCTGGTAGTAGAGCGGATTCTCGATCGGGATGATTGTGTTGAGACCATCGTTACCTCCTGTAAGCTGGATGAGCACAAACACCCGATCGCTATTACCGGTCAGTTGCTGCCAGGTACGAAGCGTTGGGGATGCAGCCAATGCACGGAGCCGTACACCTCCGAACGATGCACCAATGGTTGCAAGGGCAATTCCGGTCGTTGAACGGTGGAGAAATTCTCGGCGTTTCATTGTTCCTCCGCTTAGAGAAGTTGGTATTCTGGCAATGTGAAAATGGCTTTCAACAGCGAGCGCAGCCGCAGCTCAACATTCGGCATGGCAAGGCTCCATTCGTATTCGGGTGCACCAAGCAAAAGTTCGTCGAGCAAATATGCTTCGGTCTTTGGTCCGGGGGGTATGGCAAGCAAAAAGGCAGCAACGTCGCGGACCAAGTCGCGTGCGACGGCATTCGATGAAAACGTTTGTGCAAAGCTGCTCACATCAGGTGCAGTGGGGAAGTTCTGGTAGTTATCGTTCCGCTTACCGTCGGCAAAGTATTCGGCTATGCGCTCGCGCAGAGGATAAGTGTTGGTGTTCAGCCATAGGTGATGACCCTTCCAGCCTTCGACGGTTGGAGGATTGAGCAGTTCGAGCGTGAGTTTTGCCATGCGTTCGATGCCGTAGTCGAGCGGTAATGCGGTAAACGATAGCTGGCGGCACAGCCCCACAAGAAACTCGATCGGACTTTTGATGAGTGAGCCACGAAAGACCGGATCAAAAAAGTGCTCGCTACGAAAAAGCACTTCAAGCATCGGGCGCAGCTCGTAATTGTTGGCTTTGAGAATTTGCGCCAATTGCTCGACAATCTCCGGATTGGGGACGTCGTACACAAACGCCCGGTACACTTTCGTTGCGATAAATCGCGCTGCTTGGTCTTGCTCGAAAATGATTGCGATGATGTCGTCGGCGTTGAAGTTGCCGCGTCGTCCCAAAAATTCCTTCGTGCCTGGGTCCCAGAGCTGTGGGTTGAACACACCACGCATCCCTTGAATGCGCCAGCCCGTTAGTGCACGCGATGCCTCGACAATGTCGTGCTCGGTGTAGTTATTGACGCCAAGCGTGAACAACTCCAGCAGTTCGCGTGCGAAATTTTCGTTAGGGTTTCCTTTGATGCTGGCAACGTTGTCCAGGTAGATGAGCATCGCCGGATCGGCAACCATTGCACGGGCAAGCTCTCGAACGTTTCCCCACGCCATCTGGCGGAACGTCTGATTCTGTACGTACATGTACTGCGGATAGTACACCTTCAGGTAATCGGAGCAGTAGTGGTTGTGCCAGAAAAAGACGAGTTTTTCAAGGATCGAAAAGCCACTCTCGATCATACGCTGTAGCCACCACTGCTGGAGCTCAGCATAGCGCTGGTAGTACACTTGCTGCCGAACATCCGGCGAGGGGAAGGTTTCGGTTGCTGGGTCAATGCGTGCCCACGACGGTGGTGTGGGTGACACATTTCCGCTGAAGAGCGTTTGGACGGCTTCGGTGGTTGTCATTTGCTGAGCACGAGCAAGGTCCTGGCGCGATACACCGAACGTTGTTCGGCGAAGAAGGTGCAGCGCATCGTCCTGGCTGAGTCGTTCGTTTGGCTTGTATGGGTCGAGTCCGGAGCTACTCGCAAGCGGAATGCCCGGCGGGTGGGACACGATGCGCCAGAGGAAATCGCGACGGTTCATAATGCACCTCGGCGTGGAGGAAAAAACTGACCACTGACGTTCGCACAAAAATATCGGAAAAATTCGTGAAAAATCCAGCAGCTTCCTGCATTACGAAAAAAGTCATATTTGCAACTGTTGTACGCAGTGACTTTCGAACAATGCCAACCTTTGGTGAGAACTTTAGCGCTTGGATTACGTCGTTGCAGTTTTCAGCGGCGCTCCCTCGAGGTATCGAACTACTCAATCCCTATCGCCAAAAAGAGGTGCAGGATGTCGTTCGCAGCTTCGCACAACGCTTTTACAACGACAATGCTCCACGCATCGGAATCTTTGGGATCAATCCAGGCCGCTTCGGTGCTGGGATAACCGGGCTTGTCTTTACTGATCCAGTTGTGCTTCGGACACACTGTGGCATCGAAAACAGATTCGGAGATCGTCGAGAGCTATCGGCAACGTTTGTTTACCAGACCATTGATGCTTTCGGTGGAGTCGAAGCTTTTTATCGCTGGTTTTACCTTTCGGCGCTCTGCCCGTTGGGATTTACACGCGATGGTACTAATCTCAACTTTTACGATGATCGGCTACTGATGGACCGAGCTATTCCGTTTATCGTCGAATCGCTCCGTGCCCAGCTATCATTCCCGCTGCGCCGGGAGGTCGCAATCGTCGTCGGAAGTGGTGTACTCCATCGGATTGCCGAGCGCATCAATAGCCAGCATCGCTTCTTTGATCAATTGCTCGTTCTCGAGCACCCGCGCTACATCATGCAGTATCGCCGACGTTTCCTTGCTGACTATATCGAGCGCTATGTTTGCACCTACCGCCAGGCACTCACCATCTGCAATCTGACAGCACATGACTCATGATTTTGGGCGTCATATTCGATCGCAGTGGCTACTCGATCCCGATGTTGTGTTCCTCAACAACGGTTCGTTTGGAGCAACACCGATTCCCGTGCTCCAGACCCAGCACCACTGGCAGGAGCAATTCGAGCGCGAACCGATTGCATTCGTCGGACGGCGTTTGCATCACGAGCTGCGGACTGCTGCAGCCAGAATGGCGATGTTCCTGGGTGCTCGTAGCGATGACCTGGTCTTTGTTGACAACGCAACAACTGGCGTCAATGCTGTACTCCGTTCGTTACTTCCACGAATAAAGCCCGGCGATCAACTGCTCACCACCTCGCACGTGTATAACGCTGTGCGGCAAGCGATGCGCTACGTGGCGGACGTAGCCGGTGCGCAGTATATAGAAGTGCCGATTCCATTCCCGCTTGCCAGTGCTGACGACATCATCGAACGTGTGCACGACGCTCTAACCGAGCACACACGCTTTGCACTCTTCGACCACGTCACGTCCCCAACGGGACTTGTATTTCCGGTCGAACAGCTTGTTCGACTCTGCAAGGAGCGAGGAATCTGGGTTATGATAGACGGCGCACACGCACCAGGGATGGTCCCGCTACACCTTGAGCAACTCAATGCCGACTGGTACACGGGGAATTTCCACAAGTGGCTTTTTGCTCCGAAAGGCTGTGCGTTTCTCTGGACGGCACCGCAGTGGCAATCGCAGACGCATCCGACGGTTATTTCGCATGGCTATGGCAAAGGTTACCTGGCTGAGTTTGATTTTACCGGCACAAAGGACTGGTCTGCTTACCTGAGTGCACCGGCTGGATTGGAATTTCTGGAAACTCTGGGAATAGATCAGGCTCGTCGGTATAATCGCTCGCTTGCACTCTTTGCGCAGGAGCTATTGTCGCAGACACTCGGTATCGCACCACCGGCGCCGGCGGAGATGATTGCATTTCTTGCAGCAGTGCCGCTTCCATTCGGCGATGCGTCGGACGAGGAAGCGCAACAGCTGCATGATTGGCTCTTCGACGAGCATCGCATCGAGGTTCCAATCTTCCAGCACGGCGGAAAACTCCTGCTGCGCACCGCCTCGCAGGTCTATAATGAAGCCGATGAATACCGCTATCTTGCTGACGTTCTTACACGATGGATCGCCGACGACTAAGCTACAGTGAATTGGCTGCAGAGCGCGCAGCGACCGAACAGCGCTATGGACCGCAGCGTCACCCGATCGGTGTACTCCTGTGGAATGTACGCAGTGCCTACAACGTTGGCTCGATATACCGAACCTGCGATGCTGCCCGCGTCGAGACTTTGTTGCTAACCGGTTATACTCCCGGACCAGATCGCCATAGGCTGCATAAAACATCGCTCGGCGCTGAGAATACCGTGCCGTGGCAGCGCTACACCGATCCACTGGAAGCTATCGCAAATCAACGTGCTGCGCGCCATCGCATCATTGCTGTTGAGCTTGTCACCCATGCACGGTGCTACACCACGCTCAGTGCGGCAGATTTCCCCGCAACATTTGTGTTTGGCAACGAACTTGTCGGTGTCAGCGATGAGATACTAGCAGCATGCGATGACGCTATCATGATTCCAATGTTCGGCACGAAGCATTCGCTCAATGTCGCTGTCAGTGTTGGGATTGTTCTCTTCCGTGCTGTTGAGGTTCTGGGCGTTACCGAACCGCCGGTATCCGCTGTGCATGGAACTTCTCGATGAGCGCGCGTTCAAACGGGAGCAAGTCATCAGCGCGGGAAGGGGATGGTTGCTGCTGGGGTGGTCGCTGCGCACTTTCCTTCTGCGACTGACCGAGTGCGATAGTCAGTTCAATCGTCCTGCCCATGTGCTTTTCGAGTGCACGCTGGAGTTGTTCGCGTTTGAGCGCAAGAGCGTCCACGGCTGCTTTATCAGCGCACTCGATGGTAATTCTGTTGCCTTCGACGTGGGGTGGTGGAAGTTCCGATAGGATTGTGTGAAGAGTGCGCAGCGGTCGAGGCAAACTCTGGACAAATACTTCCCAGTTCAATGCAGACTGAGGTACGCTTGATGGTGTCGTCGTTGGTGCCTCTGGTGGCGTTGCTGTTGGTGTGCGTACTGGTGCCGCTGTCGGTGTACCGGCAGGCTCAGATGCATCGGATGATGGCTGCTCTTTTTTAGCTGGCGTTGTTACCGAGGGTGTCACCGAAGGGGGCAGCGTCTTAGCTGAGGTCGTGAGCTTTTCTAATTCCTCGATGAGGCGACCGATGTCATACGTTTTGGGGAGGTGGACCAGTTGTGCTAACAGTAATTCGAATCGTACTCGCAGCTGTGCGCTGTAGCGAAGCTGCTGCTCAGCCGTCGAGACAATGGTCATCATTTGCACAAGGTCTTCTTGTGAGAATCTACCGGCAAGTTGCTGGTATCGCTGGCGCGTTTCATCGGCAGCTTCGATCAAGTCGGTACTGCCTGTAGCGCAGACGGTGAGAGCATTCCGAAGATGTTCGAGTAGTCCCAGCATGACTTGTTGAACGTCGAACCCCTGCGAGAGAATCTGCGCTGCAAGTTCAAATGCTTTTGCGATGTTTTGCTCGATGATGGCATCGGTGATTGCAAAGTACACATCGTCGCCGAGGACGTGAAGGCTGCGGCGAACGGCTGCACCGGTAATGGTGTCGGTTGAATAGGAGCGTACCTGATCAAAAAGCGACTGTGCATCACGCATCGAACCATCGGCAAAGCGAGCGATCGTAAACAACGCGTCGTCGTCAATGGAAACGTTTTCGGCATTGGCAATCGTGCGGAGATGAGCTGCAATGGTGCGTGTGTCCATTCGGTGGAAGTCAAAGCGCTGACAGCGGCTCTGGATCGTTGCCGGAACCTTATGCGGCTCGGTCGTTGCAAAGATGAACAGCAAATGCGCCGGTGGTTCTTCCAGTGTTTTGAGCAAGGCGTTGAATGCGCTCGTGGACAGCATGTGTACCTCGTCAATGATGTACACACGGTAGGTGCCGTATGTCGGAGGATACTTGGCATTCTCACGGATGCGGCGAATGTCGTCAACGCTGTTATTGGATGCACCATCAATTTCGACGACGTCCATCGAGCGGCCGATGAGAATGTCGCGGCAGGATTCGCATTCATTGCACGGCTCAATACCTTCGACGGGCGAAGCGCAATTGATTGCTCGTGCGATGATGCGCGCTGTGGTTGTTTTCCCGACGCCCCGTGGTCCGCAGAAAAGATACGCGTGGTGAACGCGTCCGGTGGCGAGAGCATTGCGAAGTGTTGTGGTGATGTGGTCTTGTCCGATGACGTCTGCAAAGCGCTGCGGTCGCCATTTGCGAGCTGTGCCGAGATACTCTGTTGCTGCCATCGAGCCTCTGGTAGGTCGTAATTTGCTGCAAATGTAGTACACCGGTACTGATTGCGTGCAACGATTCATCGGTTTGATAGCTGGTTTGTTGTTCCTTGCCGACCTGGTGAGTACAGCTGCGCCCGGTTGGGTGTATGTGCGCGTGCGGCCAACCGCACTTCCGCTTGTGCAGACCCAAACACTTTGGCTTGGCTCGGGCGCTACCATCGAACGACGCTTGCTTATGCCAGAGCAAACGATCGCGTGGCAGCATGCCACTGCACAGTCAATTACTCGATCCGATCAGCGTGCCGCAATGATCGCGCAAGCAGAGGAACCATTAGTACGCACACTTGTCGTGCGCTATGACGGCGAGCTTCCACTTGCAAAGTTCTGCCAGTACTTGATGGCAGACAATCCCCACGTGGAATATGCCGAACCTGTTCGGCGCCAGCGTTTGCATGCAACGCCAAACGATCCGCTCTTCGCTGAGCAAGCATATCTTCAGGCAATCGAAGCTCCAGCAGCCTGGGATATTACCACTGGTGCTGCGTCGGTGCTGGTTGGAATTTCCGACAGCGGTGTTCGCTTTACGCACGAGGATTTGAGCGGTGCACTCGCTGTCAATACCGGTGAAATCCCAGGCAACAATACTGATGACGACAGCAATGGCTACACAGATGATTACCGTGGCTATAACCTAAGCTGGCGTGACGATCGAACAGCGCCAGATGACGTTTTTCATCCCACCGATGGGCATGGAACAAGTGTTGCCGGTATCGTCGCAGCCGTTCAGAACAACGCAAAAGGAATCAGCGGTGTTGCTCCTGGATGTCGGATTGTTCCGATCAAAGCGACACCAAATAGCACCGAGGGGTTCATACTGTTTGGCTACGAGTCGCTTATCTACGCGGCGATTCGCGGGTGCAAAGTCGTCAACTGCAGTTGGGGTAACGAAGATCAGTCGCCCAGCCCAATCGAGGAGAGTATTGTTGCTTATGCTGTTGCTCGTGATGTTGCGATCGTAGCCTCGGCAGGAAATGGCACGGGTGCACAGCCGATGTATCCGGCTGCATATCCGGGCGTGCTCGGTGTGGGAGAAACAGATGTCAACGGTCGCATTATTCCTGGCACGGGCATTGGCGCACACTGCAAAATCTTAGCACCGGGCAGCAATGCACGCACCACAGGGAGTCTCACCGATGCCGACTACACCTACTTTTCGGGCACCTCGTCAGCAGCTCCGATGGTCAGTGGAGTTGTTGCGCTGGTGCGCTCGCATTATCCGCAACTGTCAGCATTGCAGGCACTCGAACATGTTCGCCTGACGGCGCGCGACGTCCGCTCTGCCAATCCGGACATTGCGGCGTTACTTCCCGGCATGGTCAATGCACGGCAGGCACTCCAGCGCGATCCATTCGCAACTCCGGCAATTGTGCCAATTGGTGTGCGCCTGCAGCGTCTCGATGGCACACCCGTTGAGCGGGGCGAATCGGGTGACACACTGCAGGTCTTCTTCGACGTGGTCAATCGTCTGGGAAGCGGAACCCAGCTCCGCTGGTCACTGCAGATTGTGCAGTCCTGGGGTGGCTCGACCGATGCGGTCGAGGTACTCGATGCGGTCGTGACCAAACCCGCCGTCGCTGCTGGTGAAGAATTTACCCTCGGTCCGTTTTCGATCGTCATCCAGCGTCGCGAACCGTTGCTGCATTTCTTTCGACTGGAGGTCAGCGGTCGCGGTAGCGGTGGTGCTGAGTATCAAGATGCTGCCCTGCTGCCATTCTATCCCACGCCCGATTGGGTAACAATTCGCCACGATAGCCTTGTGCTCTCGGTGGGAGATCACGGGTGGATTGGGCGCAATACAGGCTCTGTTCAGGAACACAAAGGATACGGGCTCACATCTGCCGCATTGGGATCGTTGCTCTATGGTGGTGGTGTGTACGTGGTTGATTTTTCGACGGAAAAGGTCCGCAGCGGCATTGAAGGAGATGCCCTTGCGTACGAAAATGATTTTGTACCTCTTTCGATCAGTGCTGCCGCCAACCGAGCAGAACGCACGCTGCGCGACACCGCAACCTCATCGGGCAGCGCAATTGGCGTAACGCTTCGGGAGGAATTCGAGATCGTTGACCAGGCAACGATTCGCATCCGAACAAGCCTTATCAACACCAGCACCGAGGCTCTGCACGATGTTGCGGTTGGTTATTTCTTCGACTTCGATCTGACGCCGGCAGGGGATAGTTCAGCGATCAGCCTGCTCATTGATCGGAGCGATGTATGCGCGGAAATGATGGAACGGATGAGCGGTGATCCTGTCGTGGTGGCGCTGATTCGATCGGCCGATACATCTGCACGTCTCCAGTGTGCTGGGCTTGATGCAGCCTACGCCCAGGTTGGAAACTTTATTCCGGAACGGAAAATGGAAACGCTCCGCCAAGGAACCCGACTGCAGATGGGTGGACTCGGCGATAAATCCATTGTCGTTGGGGTGCGGTATCCAGCTACTCTTGCGCCGATGGAAAGCAGACATGCCGACATCTTCATTTTGCTCGGTCGAAATGCTGCCGAAATTCGCCAGCGTGCATTGGCACTGTCGAACGTGTACGCGTCGGTTGAGCCAAGCGCACTGGGTGTCCGTCCGCATCCTGCAACGGGTGAAACGGCAACGATAGACTGTGCCGGAATTGCAGGTCACCGGTCGCAGTGGCAACTGTTGACCCTCGACGGGCGGTGTGTTTGGGAGAAGTCTTTTCCCACGACACCGGAACAGATTGTCCTGCCACTAGAATCGGTGCCAAGCGGGATGTTTGTCTTGACGGTGCACAGCCACGGCGTCGTTCTCCGGCAGAACATCCTGCGCCTGCGGTAATGCTGGTGCACCGTAATTTCGCATCGCCGCACTTGGGCTTTGTGCGGACGTGGCGGAATTGGCAGACGCACCAGACTTAGGATCTGGCGGGGTAACCCGTGAGAGTTCGAGTCTCTCCGTCCGCACCAGCGCGTGTTGTTTTTTCCCACTACTGATTGAGGTTCCCTGTGCAAACGACCGTAACGACTATCGGGGGATTGCGTCGCAGCGTCGAGATTATGCTCAGCTACGATGAACTTGCTCCGCATTTCGAACGTGCCTACAGCGATGTTCAACGCAATCTCCAACTGGAAGGCTTCCGCAAAGGCAAGGTACCGATGGACATCATCAAGTCGCGCTTCGGCGACCAAATTGAGCGCGACGCTCTCAGCGACGTTGCCAGCGATGCCTTCCGAACAGCAGCTCGTGAACATGAGCTGGATGTGATTGGAACACCGGTGCTGGTGGACATGAGTCGAACTGCTGAGCACGGCGCTCGCTTTGTTATCGAGTTCGAGGTGATGCCAACAATTACACTTCGACCCTACGACGAAATTGAGATCATCAAACCCATTCGCCAGATCAGCGAGATTGATGTGGACGAAGAGCTCTACAACCTTCAACTGCGTTCAGCGCAACTGGAGCCTGCTGAGCAAATTACCGACTCGATGTACGTTGTCAAGCTCAAGTTCGCTCCAGTTGATCCCGAAACGAATGCCCCCATTCTCGGAGGCAAGGAACAAGAATTTTTCCTCGACGATGAGCGCATGGATCCGTTGCTCCGTAGCGAGCTGATCAACTTGCGTGTCGGGGATTCGTTTGTGTATCGTACCGAGCACGTTGGCGATGAACATGGCGAGCAGCCACATCAGCACGTCTATCATGTCACCGTGCAGCAGGTGCAGCGGGTTGTCCTTCCGGAGTTGACCGAAGAATTCATTGCTAAGATTAGCGGCGGACGGATTTCGACGGAGGAACAATTGCGGGACGAAATTCGCCAATCGCTCGAGCAGCATTGGGAACGCGAGCTGAATAATTATCTGCGCGAACGATTGGTAGATGCACTGGTTGAAGCACATCAGTTCGATGTCCCGGAAGGTCTTATCCGCGCCATGGCGGAAGAGTTCGCCGACGAGGCGCTCGAGCGGAGCAAGGACGATAAACGCATGCAGCAGATTCCGCGGCAACAGCTGGTCGAGTACTTCCTCCCACAAGCAGAGCAGGCTGTGCGATGGCAGTTGATCGCTGACACAATTCTGCGGAGCGAAAACATCACGCTCAGCAACGACCAGCTCGCCGAGCTTGCCTCGCGCTACGGTGTTGATGTTCCGCAGCTTCAAATGGCGCTCGAGCAAAACCAGAGTCTGCGTAATCGCCTGCTCACCGATGCGCTCTTTGATTTTCTCTTTGCACGGGTGCGTATCGTCGAGCGCCCCTACGATGAATTGCTCGAAGACAGTAACGCCGCCTAATAAATCGCAGCACGCTGCGTCAATGGCACTTGCATTGTTTACCGTACTGCACCCTCGTGTATGGAGCTTGTTTCCTTTGATCCCCGAAGTCAGCTTGTCCCGATTGTCATTGAGCAAACCAGCCGGGGCGAGCGCTCGTACGACATCTACTCTCGTCTGCTCAAAGAGCGTATCATCTTCATCGGGACACCGATTGATGACTACGTCGCATCGCTGGTGATTGCGCAGCTTCTGTTCCTTGCCAGCGAGGACCCCAACAAGGACATTTTCATGTACATCAATTCTCCCGGCGGTAGCGTCACCGCAGGAATGGCGATTTATGACACGATGCAATACATCAAGCCCGATATTGCCACCTACTGCGTCGGTGTTGCTGCCTCGATGGCGCAGGTTCTGCTGTGTGCCGGCACAAAAGGGAAACGCTATGCGCTCCCGCACTCGCGAATCTTGATGCACCAACCTCTTGGACGCACGCAAGGGCAAGCCACCGATATCGAAATCTTCACCAAAGAGATGCTTCGCATTCGCGACATGCTCTACCATGTCATTGCTCGGCATACTGGCAAGACCTACGATGATGTCAAGCGCGATGCCGACCGCGATAACTACATGTCCGCCGACGAAGCGCTCAACTACGGCATCGTTGACCACGTCCTCCAAAGCACCAAAGCGGTCTAAACACTCGGCTGCGTTCCATGAGCAAAGAATACACCTGTTCGTTCTGCGGACGCTCTGCTCACGAGGTGACAACCCTCATCACGGGCAATAGCGCAAACATCTGTGATATCTGCGTCATCAATTCGCTGATCATGCTGCAGAGCCGACAGCGTGAGCGACAGCAAGCAGCGCCGCTGCATACACTGACGTTGCCGAAGCCGTCCGAAATCAAAGCGCAGTTGGATAGCTACGTTGTCGGGCAGGAGGAAGCAAAACGTGCGCTTGCTGTTGCAGTTTATAACCACTACAAACGTGTGCTCGGCGGCAGTGTGCTCGGTACGTTCGAGGATGTCGAAGTTGACAAAAGCAACATTCTGCTCATCGGTCCGACCGGAACGGGCAAAACTCTCCTGGCGCGCACACTGGCGAAAATTCTCGATGTTCCCTTTGCAATAGCCGATGCAACGACCTTGACGGAAGCTGGCTATGTGGGCGACGATGTCGAGTCCATCATTTCGGCGCTCTTGCAGAATGCCGACTATAACGTCGCCCGCGCCGAAATGGGAATCATCTACATTGACGAGATTGACAAGATCACACGCAAGAGCGACTCACCCAGTATCACGCGCGATGTATCGGGCGAAGGCGTTCAGCAAGCATTGCTGAAGTTGCTGGAAGGGACAATTGCTGGCGTGCCACCGCGTGGCGGACGGAAGCATCCAGAGCAGCCCTTGCTGCAGGTGAACACCCGCAACATCCTGTTCATTTGCGGTGGTGCGTTCGATGGGCTGGAGAAAATCATTGCGCGGCGGTTGCGCTCGACAGCGATCGGTTTCCATAACCCGGGTACCGATAGTGTTCGGGAGAGCTACGAGCTGCTGAGTCACGTTGAACCGGACGATCTGCTCAAGTTCGGTTTCATACCTGAATTTGTTGGTCGCTTGCCGGTCGTTGTGGCGCTCCACCCGCTCGATGAAGAAGCAATGCTGCAGATACTGACGCAGCCGAAGAATGCGCTAGTCAAGCAGTATCAAAAACTGTTTGCGATGGAAGGGGTCGAGCTGGAATTTGAACGCGATGCTCTGCTGGAGGTCGTTCGTCGTGCGCAGGAGCGACGCACGGGAGCACGTGGCTTGCGGTCAATCCTGGAGGAAGTCATGCTCCCGATTATGTACGAATTGCCGGAGCTGCGCGGTGTCCGTCGCGTGCGGATCACACCGAGCGTCGTGCGCGGTGAGTCGGCTGCTGTGCTTGAGTACGACGGCATGCAATCGGCAACCGAAGCGGCGTAGAGAAAACGGTCGCTGCCGACGCGGCAGCAGAAAATATTTGGAAATTTCCCATTCATGATGTATATTCATACTGTACTCTTTACCATGTTCCACTTTTGAACGGGTTGATACAATGGAACGGTGCTGTGGCAAAGTGAAGCGTTCTTCTGTTCTTTTCTCTTCTCTTCTCTTCTCTTCTCTTCTCTTCTCTTCTCTTCTCTTCTCTCTGCTGTTCGCCATAGGTGCCCCAATGCGCTTACATGCGCAGGAACACAGCATGATTCCATGCACTGAACGGATGAATAGTCCGTGCCCTGGTCCATGTGAAGATGGATGTTGAACACACTACAGGTGCTGAGCCATGATCGCCCCAGTCAAGAAAATAGTCGCGCTGCTGATTGTGATCGCTCAGGGTCATTGCATTGCCCAGTATGCACACGAAGTCATTCTCAGTAGAGCGAAGTTTCGTGGTTATGTGCCATCGTATTATGAGGGTGTACCGGTTCCCATAGTTCGAGATGCAAACGGTCGGTGGTGGTGGCTGGGTTCACCCATTCCTTCAGTCGGTGTTCCTGTCCGTCAAGAGGGGGAACCAACGCCGACCCTATCAGACACTATCAGGTCTGAATTGATGCTTGTTGATACGTATGGGTACTCATTCAAGTTCAACGAGCGCTCAAAGAAATTCGACCATCGTTATGATGCACCAGATAGTGCTCGTGACAAACACCCGCGCCAGACGACAATTTATTACTACTCTCTTGCAGCCGATGACAAATACGTGTACGCAGCCGGTCCACGGCTTGAGCGATTTTCGGTACGCGACAACCGTTGGCTTGAACCGCTTGAATACTGGGAGAGTGATTCGATGCAATGGCCGACGATCCGGTACTTTACTAAAGTTGTCGTGACACCACGTGGTGTTTTTGTTTCTGCGCATTCTGAATATGTTCACCCAACCGAGTGGCGGGAAGATAAGCGGTGGTTTGAGCTATATCGAGTTGAATCAAATCAGTTAACGTTAGTCATGAAACGGCGTACTGGCAGCGCCGATGGCGATGTGTGGGAGATGACACCGGACGGCAGCAAGCTCATTTTGTGGCTGATGGCTGACCCGTTACTAGATCGCGTTGCCAGTAATCCCGAGATAATTGACATGAATACCGGGGAGTCAACACCGATTATGGTGCCATGGGAGGAGTTTGTCGAGGATATAAGCTGGTATCCTATACCGTTTGCTATCATCACTGGTTGCGATGATCGGTATGTTTATTTTGTCAATGACCGAATGGGGCGAACTAAGCGGGATCCCTCTATACCAGACCCAAAGAATTGCGCGATAATTCGATACGACCTTGAGCAGAGGCGCATTGATGCAATAAGCGAGGTCAGGATTAGAAAACCAAGTTTAATATCGGTTGTTGATAGCCAGGTCTTCCTGGTAACGCCGGATATTCCGTACAATGTCTTGGAAGTCATTCGTCAGTGGCGACCATGGCCCAGTGCAGGACTAACTCCACGAGAACAACTACAGGTCAATGATACAGTGGCGGGGATTTTGAGATATACTTTTGGTATCACATGTGGTAGCCCAGTATTTGTGACGAATTATGTGGGGGATGGCTACATGGTGAACGTGAAGAGATTACTGGATACTACTAGCAGTGTCAGGCAAGTGCCGGCTGGCGAGGTTACAGTACAGCCTAACCCGGCAAGCGAAGGCTATACAACGATCCATGGGGTTGAGGGAATTTCCGCAGTTATTGTATGGAACGCCGGTGGGCAGCGCGTACCCACGACGTGGAGCAGTAGCCGTGAAGGAAGTGTGACCGTTTGGTTGCAGTCCGTATCGAGTGGTGTCTATTGGATAGAGCTACGCACCGAAAATGGGCAGTTCAGGATTTTGCCAGTGGTCGTGATCAAATAGCAGCTAAGCGGGGCACGCTTGGCAAGAAGTCGAGTGTGCCCCGCAGCTATTGTTTGTCGCTGCGGTCAGTGTTTTAGCGATTGACTTCTGCGACAAATTGCAGACGGTGAACAATATCATTAGGCAGTGGTGGTATTTTCGAAGAGGGCAGGATATAGCTGCTCAGTGCTGCAAGGTCGGCAAAGACGCGATGCTGAAGCACCGTTTTCATCAGGTACTCAAAGCCGCTGGAACCGCCTGTTCCCGTCCGCTGACCAATCATCCGGCTGACCATCAATGCATGCCGAAAACGAAAGAGACTGATACGCTTGTCAAGCTCAACGATCGCGTCGAGCAGGCGGTAGGGTTGCTGCAGGAGCGGATAGTGTGAGTACACGGTGATAAACAGTGCCGCCAGCGTTGCTCGTTGCGAGAGGCGTTTTTCCCCACGCTCGAGGAGAGCACAGTAGGATTCTTCATCGAACAGCGCAGTAAAGTGGGCTTCCAGTCGGGCAATTTGCTCCATCTGCCGTTGCTTTTCATCGGGACGCAGAGTTGCGATCGTTTCCAGCTCAGCGCGATCATGCTGGAAAATTTGCTCGACTGCCGAGCGATAGGCATCCAGAAAACGATAATCGCTTGTTTCCATAAACGGCATTTTTTCGAGCCAGCGTTCGGTGACAGCAAACAGTGTTGGTTCAGCCGCTACCTGTTCGAGCGCGCGGCGGTCTTCCTCGCGGAGCCGGGCACGGTAGCCGCTGGCGTCAATCTGCACGCGTGTGCGGTCGTCCACCCCCAGCAAGCATTCCAGCATCCGAAATTGGAGCGATTCAAAGCCACTGGCTGGATAGAGGAGGTCGCGAAACTCCATGAATTGCTGCGGGGTCATTGTCTCGAGCACATCGAATTGCTGCTCGATCAATTTCATGATTGCCAGCATCCGACGGACACGATCGAGCGCAATACCGACATCGGCTTCCGGTACGTATGGCTGACTAAGTCGCCTGATAACATCGCGCAATTCCCAGAGCAATTGCTTGAACCATAGCTCGAAGGCTTGATGCACGATGACAAAGAGCATCTCCTCGTGCGCTGTTGCTCCCCCCTGCGTGCTCCGCAGAGTTTGCGCCCCAAGAATTTTATCGAGCTGAAGATAGTCGCTGTAGTAAAGGCGCATGCTACGGAAGCGAGGGTGAATCCTGAATGTTTTCGCGACGATAGACCGCTGTCTTTGCTATGATGTCGTGCAGAGCTTGACGGTTGGCACCGAGCACAAAAAAGCAACCAACAAAGATCACAAACCCAATTATCGTTGCCAGCGTACTCAGGATCGAAGCGGCAGTTACTGTGCCCAGAACGTTGAGCACCGTCGAAAGCCCGGTTTTGACAAACCACCGCGTTGCCAGTGTTGATGTCGAGGCTGCCGTTGCATCGGCGTTAGCAATTTTGATGCCCAGCATCATTTTGCCGGGTGTCGCTGCAGCTAAAACTTCTGTGAACGAATACAAGAACGCGACAACCGCTGCAATCAGCCCCATCAGAATTCCCATCTTTGTGTAGCCCGCAATCATTTCTGCTTGTTCAGAGTCGAGATCTGCCAGCGCAACGTTCTGTTCTTCTAGTTGCGCCGAAATCGTTTTTTCGATCAACGGTTCAAACGAAGAGCCTGCGATAGCATAGACAATGACGGTGACGATTCCAATGACAAGAGCATCGAGTAACAATGCCCCCAGTCGCCGACCAAAGCCGATGCGCAATGCTGTCACCGGTACCGATTCGCCAGTTTCGGGTATCATCGGGAAGCTCCCAGTATGGTGAAACATGCAATGCCCCGCATGGGACGCTGCGAATATACGCTGCTACTGTTGCGTTGTTTCAGTCAACATTCCAACGCGGCGGAGCACTTCGATCGCTACATCATACCGCTTGAACGGCGGCATCAAATAGACGCCATGAATGTAGGGTCGGACGGCTGCAAGAAATTCAGCGGCAATGCAGATTCCTTCCTCTGCAGCGTGGGCAGGCGATGGAGCTTTCCCTAAGCGCTCGCGTGCCCATGGTGGAATGATCATACCCGGCACTTCGTAATGCAAAAATTCCGCATGGCGTACGCTCCGCAGTGGCAAAACGCCTACCAAAATGCGTGCGGGCAGTGTCTGCACACGCTCGTAGAAGCGCAACCACAATTCGGTGTCGAAGACTGGCTGTGTGAAAATTGCCTCAGCGCCTTCGGCTACCTTCTGCGCCAGACGGTCGAGTTCACGCTCCAGGTCGTCGGCACAGGGATTGCACGCGCAAGCGATACAAAAATTGGTTGTGCTGCCGAGTGGATTGCCACTGAGGTCGCGCCCACAATTCATCATGCGCAGCGCACGAATCAATCCGATTGAGTCGAGATCACCGACCGTCGTTGCGCGCGGGAAGTCGCCGATATGGGTAGGGTCACCGCTAACGGCAAGAATGTTTTTGACGCCGAGCGAGGCTGCACCTAAAAGGTCACTTTGGAGCGCAACCATATTGCGGTCGCGGCATGCCAGGTGGGTGATGCACTCAATGCCGATTTGCTGCTGAATCAGTGCGCTGAGAATAATCGGGTTGATCCGGAGCCGAGCACGCGCTCCATCGCTGATGTTGACAGCGTCTATGCCCTGACGATGCAAAAGAGCTGCACCCTCGAAAACACTGTTCATGTCGAGTCCGCGGGGGATGTCCAGCTCGACCGTTACCACAAAGCGGCTGCGAAGTGATGTTGCAAATCGCGATGGTTCCGGTGGCGTTGCTGCTGGGATGAGATGAGCTTCGCGACGAGAGGGGGGCGGTTCGGATAGAGTGAGCGTCTCCGATGACAAAGCTTCGGCTATCGCACGGATATGTGCACAAGTTGTACCGCGGTTTGTGCCGACGATTCGTACTCCAAGGCTTGCCAGTTGTCGAACTACGCGCGCGACGTAGTCAACGTCGGAGTGATAGGTGGCTGCGCCGCGGCTGATAGTCGGGATGCTCGTGTCGGGTAGCGCAGCGATCGGCAACTGCGTGCCGTGTCGCATTGCTGCAATGATGCTGCGCATGCGCTGCGGTCCGACGGTGCCACTTGCTCCAACGGCGACCACCGGCTGCGATGCTAATAAGCGTGCGACGTCGGCCGGAAACGACGTTGCAAGCACAGCACCATCTTCCGGGAACGCTTTCATTGCAATGATTGGGGTGCCGTTGACAAGTGGCGCGACCGCCTCGAGCGCGATCAGAAGCTCATCGAGCTCAACAAACGATTTGAGGATGATGACCTCGCAGCCGCCATCGAGGAGCGCAATAGCTTGCTCGGCAACAGCACGACGCAAGATGTCCGGCGTAAGCGAGCCAATCGGCGTGAGCATTTGCGGTGGCGGACCGACGACACCAGCAACGTACGCTTTCTGCCCGGCTGCTTTGCGGGCGATCCAGACTGCTTTGCGGTTGAGTTCATAAACTTTGTCCGCTCTGTCGAGCTGGGCAAGCCAGAGACGGCTTGCGCGCTCAGTTGGCGTGAGCACCAACTCGGCCCCTGCTTCGACAAATTTTTGAAAAACATCCTCCAGGACAAGCGGAGCTTGCACCGCAAGAAGCTCCATGCGCTCCTGCGTGCGCTGCTGAACCTCAAGCTCAACGGAACCAACGGCAATCAACGGTTGCCCGTGGACCAATCGCTCCTGGAATGTTGGACGCTGTGGTGGCACGTTGTTTCAACTAACTCGACAGACATCGTGCACAAAATTCGCATTTTTGCTCGGCTCTGTTGTACGAACGTTATTCCACACAGATGTTTTCACTGGCATTTTCCGATACGCACGAAATGATTCGTCAGACGGCGCGTGAATTTGCGCTCAACGAAATCGCCCCGACTGCCGTCGAGCGGGATAAAACTGGTGAGTTTCCCACCGAGATCGTCCGCAAGCTTGGCGAACTGGGATTTCTTGGGATGATGGTTTCGCCCGAGTGGGGTGGTAGTGGACTCGATTGCTTGAGCTATGTGCTGGCAATGGAAGAAATTTCTAAAGTTGATGCCAGCGTCGGCGTGATTATGTCGGTGAACAACTCCCTAGTCTGCTGGGCAATCGAAACCTACGGTACCGAGGAGCAGAAGGAACGCTTCCTTCGACCGCTTGCGCAAGGGGAAATCATCGGTGCATTCTGCCTGTCGGAGCCCGAGGCTGGCTCTGATGCAACGTCCCAGCATACAACCGCCACACGCGATGGCGATGAGTGGGTCATCAACGGCACAAAAAACTGGATTACCAACGGAACAACGGCGAGTGTGTATCTGGTGTTTGCCCAGACAAATCGTGAACTGCGGCATCGCGGCATTACATGTTTTTTGGTTGAGCACGACACGCCCGGTTTTAGCCGTGGAGCCAAGGAGGATAAGCTCGGCATCCGGTCGAGCGATACCTGCTCGCTCGGATTTGATAACGTTCGCATTCCAGATTCCAACCGTCTTGGTGACGTCGGGCGTGGCTTCAAGATCGCCATGGAGACGCTCAACGGTGGGCGTATTGGCATTGCAGCACAAGCGCTCGGTATTGCAGCCGCTTCGCTTGAGGCAGCGCTCAACTACTCGCAGCAACGGCAAGCATTCGGGCGCCCGATTGCCGAGCTTCAAGCTATTCAATTCAAGCTGGCGGACATGGCAACAAAGCTCGAAGCGGCACGCTTACTGACCTACCGTGCTGCATGGCTCAAGGATCAACATCAGCCCTACGTCAAAGAAGCAGCACAAGCAAAACTCTTGGCGTCACGCGTCGCTGTTGAAAACGCACTCGACGCTATTCAGGTCCACGGGGGCTATGGCTACGTGCGGGAGTATCTTGTCGAACGGTATCTGCGCGATGCTAAGATTACCGAGATTTACGAAGGCACCAGCGAGATTCAGCACATTGTCATTGCTCGCGAGCTACTCAAGCAGTATGCACACGCCTAGGGCAGGAGCAGCAACGGGCGAAGCGCTCCCCCACGCCGATCGTTCGGATAGTACACACGCTCCAGAAATAGTCCAGCCGCCGGTGCTAATCGCTTGAGCGGCTCTGGTGATGGATGCTGCAGGTACCCAAGCAATGTTTCCTCGCTAAGGTCTCCACAGCCTACACCGACCAGCGTGCCAACGATTGCGCGTGCCATATGCCAGAGAAAGTGTGATGCCGTTATGCGGATAAGCACGATCTGCTCCTGCTGCTCAATGCGAATTTCTTCGAGCATGACGCGATAGGAGCGTGTCGAGGGATCGGCTTTTGCAAAAGAACGGAACGTGTGCATACCTTCGAGCAATTCGCCGGCGTGTTGCATTCGCGCAACATCGAGCGGTGCTTGCACCCACCAAGCGTAATTTTTGATGAATGCACTGCGGCGCAGTGCGATCTGGTAGAGGTAACTTCGAGCGACTGCACTGCGTCGTGCATCGAAGGAGTGAGGAACTGGTTCGACTCTGCGAACGTGAATGTCGGGGGGCAAATGCTCGTTGATTGCGGCGCACAGCTCAGCCGGTGAGAGCAAGGTGGCAAGGTCTGTGTGTGCAACTTGTCCGATAGCGTGGACGCCGGCATCTGTGCGACCGGCACCGGTGCAGGTCGCCTTCGGATTGCCCGTTGCTGCTTCTAATGCGGCGATCAACTCTCCTTGAATGGTTCGGCCGTTCGGCTGGACTTGCCAGCCTCGATAGCGCGTCCCGTCGTATTCGATGGTCAGCTTGTATCGCTTTTGGCGCACTCTATCGAGCGATGATCTTCATCTCAACTCGGCGATTTTGCGCGCGTGCCTCTGGCGAGGTGTCTTTGATTTTCGGCTGCGACTTGCCATAACCAATCGTGGTGATACGCCGCTCTTCGATTCCTTTGGTGAGCAGGTATTTTTTGACTGCCTCGGCTCGCCGCTTTGAGAGCTGCAAGTTGTATTCATCGCTGCCGACATCATCGGTGTGCCCTTCGATTCGAACGCGGATGTCGGGATGGCTCTTGAGAAACTCCGCCGCAAGGTCGAGTTCGGGGAGAGATTCCTCCTTCAAATCGGATTTATCGAAATCAAAAAAGACCAGCAGCCGCGTCGCACGATCGTTTTCGATCGGAGCCAGGTCTATGTTCCGTTCCAGGTCGCGCCCGCGTTCGGTCGAAGGAACTTCGACTTGTTCGGAGTAAAACAGGTAGTCGGGATGGTAGGCTGTGATGGCGTAGGTGCGACCGGCTGTAAGTGTGACGTAGTATTCACCGCTTTCGTCATCACTGCGGAAGATAGCGACCTTTTGCTTGGTTTTCAAATCTGTGATGATGATGTCGGCGCCGACGGGTACCTGCGTTGATGCACTCCGCACGATGCCGTGCATGGTTACAACCGGTTCGGGCATTTCTGGGTTGGGCACGGCACGGTAAATGTCATACCCACCGGCGCCACCGCTGCGGTCGCTGGCAAAGTATGCCGTCGTCGAATTAGGCAGCGCGATGTAGCTAATGTCGTTAGCGTCGGTGTTGATTGGCTCGCCAATATTTTGTGGTTGGGAGAAGCGATCGCCCTGCAGACGTGCAACGTAGATGTCGAATCCGCCGCGACCACCCGGACGGTTACTAGCAAAGTAAAGCGTTTTATTGTCCGGTGCTATTGATGGTGTCATTTCATCGAATTCGGTGTTGAGTTCAGCCAGCGGCTCTGGCGCAGACCAGCGATCACCAAGCCAGCGAGAACGGTAAAGGTCAGTGCCACCTTTTCCACCGGGGCGGTCGCTGGCAAAATAGAGAGTGCGCCCATCGCTGGATAGCGACGCTTGAGAATCCCACGCAGAAGAATTTACGGTTGTTCCCAGTGGGACTGCTTTGCTCCAATATCCTTCGCTTCGCTTGCTCTGGTAGAGGTCAGTACGTCCGGCGGAACCAGCCTCGTGTTGATAGGCGGAAATGAACATGACTTGTCCATCGGGTGTGAGAGTAGGGCATCCCATTTGCTTGGCATCGCCGAGCGTGCGAATGCGATCAGGGCTTTGCAGAACTCCGCTCCGCGATCGGCAAACATAAATGCGTTGCTCGCCCGAGCGATCGGATGTAAAGTAGAGCGTTGCGCCATTATGCGTGATAGCGGGGCAAAAATCATCTGCTGCACTGTTGTATTCGAACGGGAATATCTCCACTTTCGGTGTAAGGGTACGTGTTTGAATTTGGGCAAACACTGCAACCGATAGCGCCAGACCCAGCAAGAGCGATTGAATCGGTTTCATAGTCATTCTTTCACAAGTTGAACCACAATCCAAGAGCAAGGACTACCGCATGCAATCGCCGATTGGTGAACGAATACACCTGACCAACAACCGGATGCACGGCAGTAGTGTGATCATCCGGTGCCAGTGGCGAAAGGAAAATTTGCGTGCCGAGTCGAGGCAGCAGAACGACATTTTCGCTCAGGGGAATGCGGTAACCGATGTTGAGATCGAGCGACCAGCGGCTTGCATTGAATGTTTCGGTATTGGAGCCGCTTTCTTGCTGGCGCTGACCAATTGGATTTCCGACGTCGTCGAAAAATTGACAGCCAGTTGTCAGAACGGTATCGGTCGTTGAAAAGGATGCGCTGCTTCGGCTGTGGTAGGTGAAGCCGCCGATGAATACCCACCGTTCGTCGAAGCGGTATCGAAGAGCAAGACCGCCTGTCCAGTAGCTGACGGTCTGCGAACCGGTTCGGTCAATGCGCGCCGGAATGAAGTTGCCGCTACCGATTGGGTACTGGCAGGGGGAATCGTAGTAGCCGTTTGTGCTGAAGCTTTTTTGATCAAATCCCAATCGTGCCTGCAAGCCTGCATAGTCGCTGAGCGCATAGTCCGCAGCGATGGTGACCAATGGTCCAATACCGCTGCCGCTTGTCAAATTTGTTTGGTAGTCTGGAGATTGGTGCAGTGTTACATCTTGCCCGAAAAAGCTGAGGGAACCACCAACTTCGATGCCAAGCGCCCACGGGTTGCGGACCAAGCCCTCAGCTTGTGGCGTCGGGGGTTGGTCGGGACGCCCCTTCGGACGTAGCACGTCTTCGTCGGCATATCCTGCTGTTCCCAATACAAACAAACACAAAAGAAATCGTGGAAGCATACGTCCTCGCAACCAAATGTTTTCACGGGCGCGAAACTACACAACTCGAACCACTACTGATGACGGCAGAAGGTTCTTATACGCTTGCTATTGTTTTGCAGAGCAGTAATCTGCGGCATTTTCGATTGATGCTACGGTCAGTGCAGCGACAATCGCTTGTTCCGGCTGAGGTACTCTACGTCGGGACACCGATGACTGGTTCAGCCGTCGCACACGAAGCGACACAGCACCCACTTCCACTCGATGGTGTAGAGCAGTCTGTGGTCTGGTGTACAACCGACGACCAGGATGAGCGTTACCTGAACTGGAGCATTCTCGATGCGATTGCGCATTCGATCAACACACCGATGGTTGTGATGACCAGCAGCGATTCAGTCCTGCACGAGGACTTTGCGCGTGCGTTACTGCAGTGGGGTACGACACCGGCAATTGCGACGAGTTTTCCGGCAGTACTTTCGTCGGAGCTTTCGTCACGTCTCGACGAGAACGCTGTTGATCGCGGTGAACCATTTTCATCTTGGTGGCGGGTTGTTTTCGATGGGGTGTTGGGTCAAACGCAGCATGCTTTTCGGTGTGTGTCACTGGGACGCTTAGCGGGTGCACTCGATAGAATTGCCATAGGGCGGCACCTTTCCAGCAGTGCACTCGCTATGACTCAGCAGACGTTGCAACAGATAGTGGCGGCAAAACAGATGGAAGTACCCGCGCCGACAGCAACACTGCTTGCATCGCTTGGGATCGAGTACCACCGTGCGACATGGCAGGCGCGGCATGTCCGCTTGATGGATTCACGATCGCAAATTTTTGCGCTGGCGCCTGTTGCGCAGCCCCAATGGCAGCCGACTCCTTTGGGTATGCTTCAGGTGCGTCCAGTGCTGCATCGCCATCGGTTGAACTAAACCTACTGCCTGATGCGAACATTTCTGCGTGTCGCTTCTTTCTTGCGTCCGTACTGGTGGCTTTTTGTTCTCTCGCTGCTGGGCAATGCACTGTTGGGCGCCTTCGGTGCATTGAGTATGGCAGTTATCGAGCCGGTACTGGCGACCCTTTTTGGAACGGGTTCATCGGCGGCGTCGGCGAGCGCAACATCGTCGGTCAAGGATAAAATCTTTGCGCTCCTGTTTGGTTGGCTGATTGCACCAGAGCCAAAGCACACTCTGCTGAATCTGGCAATGTTCATCATCGGGCTATTCGTTGTAAAAAATCTTGTCAAGTACGGAACAGGTCAACTCAACGTTCGCTTGGGCGAGTGGGTGATTCGCGATATGCGGCACCTTGTGTTTTCACGGATGGTCCAGCTACCGGTGCGATTTTTCAACCAGTCGCGTACCGGTGAACTGATCGCACTGGTCACAAACGAGGTGGGGACGATGCATAGCACGTTAGTTCCGTTCATGGTCACCTTGATTCGCGCTCCCATTGAAATTTTGCTATTGCTGGGCTTACTGATTGCCCTTTCACCGAAGCTAACGCTCATAGCCTTGAGCACCAGCGGCGGCACGCTCCTGTTGATTCGTATTGCGCGCCGCTACCTTCGGCGTTACTCGCAGCGAATGCAACAAGCAGCAGCCCAATACACCAGCACTCTTCAGGAAGGCATTGGCGGCATCCGCATCATCAAAGCATTCGGTGCCGAAGAACGACTGCGGCGCCGATTCTGGGATGATTTGCAGCGATATGTACGGTCCGCTGTCAAGCTCACTGCTGTCAACGATATGGTCCCAGCCATCGGCGAAACGCTTGCTATTGCTGCCTTGGCGGTGGTGCTCTACGTCGGTGGGCACGAGGTATTCAGCGGGAATATGCGTGGTGCCGATTTGATGACTTTTCTTTTTGCCTTGTTTGCGATCATGGCGCCCATCGCATCGCTAACAGGTGTACCGGGGCAGATACAGCGTGGGCTGGTTGCCGCTGAGCGTGTCTTCGGCATTGTGGATTCTGCTGCCACGCTCGATGATGGGATGGTTGAGTGCCCACCGCTTCGGCAATCGGTGCGTTTTGAGAATGTCAGTTTCAGCTACGACGGCGAGCGCACCGTGCTCCGCAATGTTACTCTTGAGTTGGAACGTGGCAAAACAGTTGCACTGGTCGGGATAAGTGGGAGTGGCAAATCCACGATAGCTGATCTGCTTGTGCGATTTTACGACCCCACCTCTGGTTGCATTATCTACGATGGCACCGACATTCGTCAGTTTCGCGTGGCAACGTATCGGCAGCGCTTCGGTGTCGTATCGCAGGATGCGGTGCTGTTCAACGATACCGTCGCGGCAAACATTGCACTGGCAAAGCCAGACGCTCCGATGGAGGAGATCGAGCGAGTTGCACGCATTGCCCATGCACACGAATTCATCGTCCAGCTCCCGGATGGTTATAACACGATCATCGGCGATCGCGGCGTTCGGCTTTCGGGTGGTCAGCGACAGCGGCTTGCCATCGCACGGGCACTGCTGGCTGACCCGGACATTGTAATATTCGACGAAGCAACATCGGCACTCGATAGTGAATCAGAGCTTCAAGTCCAGCAAGCCATTGCAGATGTTCTCCACGACCGAACGGCGCTAATTATTGCCCACCGACTGTCAACAGTGCGAGAGGCGGACGTGATCTACGTCCTCGATCGTGGTGAAATAGTCGAGGTCGGCACGCATGAACAGCTCATCGCCCGCAGCGATGGCGTTTATGCTATGCTCTATACGTTGCAAACCGAGGGTGTTCGGCTATGAAGGTCGGCAGTGAGCTTGAGCTAACAATCGAATCGCTTGGCTTCGAAGGTATCAGCATCGGCAGAAGCAACGGATTTGTCGTACATGTGCGTGGTGCGTTGCCGGATGAGCGTGTGCGCGTTCGCATTCGGCGTAAGCGGCGGTCGTATGCCGAGGCTGATGTGATCGAGATCGTCGAAGCATCCCCGCAGCGACGACAGCCGCCATGCCCGTATGCCGGTGATTGCGGTGGGTGTAGCTGGCAGTTCGCACAGTATCGGGAACAGCTTCGGTGGAAAGAGCAACATGTCCGCGATGCCTTTGAACGCATCGGTCACGTAGAGGTCGAGCACTATCGCCCGATTATCGAATCGCCACTCGAATTCGGTTACCGTGCAAAGATGGAGTTCACATGCTCAGATCGCACCTGGATACCCGAGCAGCGATGGCGCAGTCTTGAGCCAATCGCGATCGAGCGCAAGAATGCAGCTATCGGTCTTCATGTGCGCCGACGCTTCGATGCTGTGCTCGATATTGAGCGCTGCCTCCTGCAGGATGAAACCAGCAACGAACTGCTTGCTGCGATCCGTCAGATGGTTCGGTCGGCTGGCATCTCGTGTTACAATCAACGCACGCGAAGTGGGTTTCTGCGCAACATCATACTTCGGCACAGCAGCATTGGGGAAGCGATGGTCGTTTTCGTCACAAACGCTCTGCAGCGACAATCGGACGAAGACGTTTTGGTAAGCATCGCCAGCACGCTAACCGATCGTTTCGCGTCGCTGAAGAGCGTGATATGGGCGCTCAATGATACACCATCGCCCGTGCCGGCAGGACCATACCGTGTCCTTTCAGGTCGTGACTACATCCGCGAAGAGGTATCGGGCATCGAGTTTCGCTTGTCAGCGCAGTCGTTTTTCCAGGCAAATCTGGCGCAGTTAGAGCGCTTTGTTAGTGCCGTCATCGAGGCAGCAGACCTTGCACCCGATGATACTGTGTGGGACCTCTATGCTGGTGCAGGGACGTTGACACTACCATTGGCGCGCTTTTGTCGGTCAATTGTTGGAGTGGAAAGCAACTCTGCCGCAACCGACGATGCAATCGCTACAGCGCAACGCAACGGGATCACCAATGCTCAATTCATCACGGCAGACCTGCACACAGCCGACGGAATTGCTGTGCTTGATGCACTTCCTGAACCGAGGGTTATTGTCATTGATCCGCCACGGGCGGGCATGCATCGGCGATTGGTTGACTACGTCCGCAACCGAGCGCCGCAGCGCATCGTGTACGTCTCATGCAATCCCACAACACAAGCACGCGATATTGCCCTGATGGCAGAGCAATACCGCGTGCGTTCTGTACAGCCGATTGACATGTTCCCGCAAACGTACCACGTCGAGAACGTGGCAATTTTGGAGCGACGCTAAGTGCTACGCCCCACCTTTACGGGCAACCTTGATCGCCTGGATTTCTGTGCGGATTTCTTGCGCTAAGCGGCGAAGTTCTTGCAGTCCCTTTCGCAGCCGAGTTCCGGCTGCGTTTTTGCCTTTAGCATAGAACTTCTCGAAGTCATCTTTCATGGCTTCGATGTGTTGGATCAGTTCGGTGTAGCGATCAGCACTCATAGGGCGCAGTTTCTAATGGGTGAAACATCATCGAACGAGCATGAACGGTGCGGTAGCGCTACCGCGCTCGGTTCGCACAACCGCAAAATACGGTCCATTGCTCCATCTACCATCGAGCTGAACGTGAACGCGATCGTTGAGCGCATAGACACCAGCCGGGAGCACAGTCGTAACAGTTCGACCGAGCACGTCGGTGATGTAAACACTCATGGTGCCAGAATCGGGCACAGAGTATTCGAGTGTCAATTGATCGCTGGTGATTGGACTGGGAAGAACACTGATGTGGATAGCGTGTCCCGATGGGTGTGCTGGCGTCACACCGAGAAGTTGTTGTGCAGTCTGGCGTGCACGCTCAGCAGCAGAGCGGAGATCTGCAAGGTTTCGCCCGGCGAAGATGCTGAAGACAACCTGCTCAGTCGCTCCTGGCTCCATTCGGAAAGGACCGGCGGCAATGACTGCCGATGCATCGGTGACACTGCTTTGCGTTCGTGCAATTCCGCTGGAAACTGTTATCCACTTTTCAGCTTTGGTATAGCCATCATAGACACCTGGGTTATCGGTTGTTCGTCCGTCGTTATCCATCATGAACGCATTGGGTGTATGAGCAGAAACAATCTGCATCCCCACGTAGGGCAGCGAGGTGTCGCGTGTGTTGTAGGCATAGTAGAAGTTGTCCTGCGCACTCCAGATTGCAATGTCGTTCTGTCCAGATGGTCCGATGTCCCAGTCGGCATAGATTCCGCAATACATGGCGTCAATAGCCTCTGGATTGCGATTAGTCAGTTGATAGGCGCTGAGTGCAAAATCACGCTTCCCATCCTCGTTGAACACATAAACACGCTGAGCTATGCTCACATTAGCTTGGGTTGCAGCTCCTTCATCAGCGTAGGTGGTTGTGACGACCTGCGAATTATTCGAGGCGATAGTTTGGAGCGCCGTTGGGATGTTCATTTGAAAGTCGGTGTTCTGAGCAGAGCCGGAGTTTTCGTTCCGGACCACATCAGAAAGGCGGCTGTCGCTATACCCAACGATAAGACCAGCTTCGAATAGTACGCTGGGACTGTTCTTGTATCGAAAGCCTTCGCCCTGAGTGTTGGTGGGATAGTCATTGTACGCAAAATTGCCCGTGCTGTTGACAGTCAAAACAAGGTCGCCATTGCGTAGGGTTCGGTAGGTGGGCATGATGACGAAATTGATGACACCACCGCCGATGGTTGTTGTGCCCTCCATGACGATAACCTGGCAGGTCAGTATGTAGTTCGGCGATGCATTGGCAGGGATGGTCAATCGAAATGCATTGGGGGTTGTGAGCACTGTATTGGTGCCCATTTGACCGAGCGCGAGCACAGAATCACTGAAAACGTAAATGTTCGAACCGATGCCAACAGGGCGGATAACTGCTGTTGCATTTGAAACAGGTGTGAGCAAGTTGCGGAACGTTGGGACGATGCTCAGCGTGTTGCCAGGTTCGAACACACCGTCGCCATCATCGTCGCTGATGCTGGCGGAGACTAACTCGACGTACTTTGGATTTGCTTCGGTAACGGCACGAAATGCGTTTACTCGACCAGTGCCGAGTTTACCCATCCAGGCACGGTTGCGGTTGCCGGTGACTTGATCAATCGGATCTGCGGTTGCTTTCAGTCGGGCGATGATTTGCCCCGGGCTGAGAGACGGATACTTTGCTTTCACCAGCGCCGCAACACCGGCAACAATCGGCGATGCCATAGAGGTGCCGTCGGCTGTGCCGTAGCTGTTTCCAGGATACGTTGCCAGGATTGAAACTCCCGGTGCACTAATTCCAACCGAGCGATGGTAGCTGCTAAACGATGCCCGCGCATCCGTTGGTCCGGTGGCTGCAACCGAAATGACTCCACTGTATCCACCCGGAAAAATTTGCTCCTCAGCGCCACCATTGCCTGCTGCAGCGACAATCACACTGCCGAGCGAAATGGCGGTGTTGATCACTTCCTGTTCTGCTTGCGAGGCGGTACCGCCACCCCACGAACAATTGATGACGCTTGCGCCCATAGCTGCTGCGTACGCAATACCTTCATAGCCGTTGATGATGCTCGGCGCGACCGGAGAATCGGTTGCACACTTGACCGGCAGAATTCGTGCGCGGTTTGAAACGCCGGCAACTCCACGGACATTATTCACCTGTGCAGCAGCGGTGCCGGCTACGTGCGTGCCGTGAAGGTTGCCGGGCTGGGGGTTATTGTCGTTTAGTCCAAAATCCCAGCCGTGCCAGTCGTCCACAAAGCCATTGCCATCGTCATCAATGCCGTTGGAGCGTTTGTCGCGACCTTGTGAGTCGTTGCCGCTTTCACCCGGGTTTATGAAGATGACGTTGGCTAAATCCTCGTGCGTGAAATCCACACCTGTATCCACAATTGCGATGAGTACGGGTGCAGCCGTCGAAGGAATTGAATCCCATGCATCGGGGGCTTTGATGCGGCTTAGGTGGTATTGCTGGGCAAACAGGCTATCGTTGGGAAGGAAAAACGCCCGACGCTCTGGCAGCGGTTCAGCATACTCCAGCGATGGATGCCGAGAAAGCTTTCGTGCCAGTAACTGGACATCAATCTGATTCGATAGCGTGATGATGGCGATGCGCTCCAGCGATGCAAGCGGACTGCCACTGCTGCGCGCGGAATAGTGCCCCATTCGACGTGACAACGCTTGCAGTACTGCATCGCGAAGGTATGGCCTACTTTGATGCGGACCCACAATCGGCTCGAGTAACGGAATGCTCCCACTGCGTCCGGACGAAAGCCACTGCAAAAATGCTGGGTCGTCGGCGCGAAACTTGACCACAAGAGTGCCGGGAACGACATCCCCTGCAGCCGAGGCAGACACTCCCACCAATGCGATCGCAATGGCGGCAAAAACACGAAGGATAAACATTTTTGAACCTTGGTATGGTGAACGTGGCAGCAAAATAACAGTTTGTGTGCGAAAAGTAACAGAACCATGCCTGCATTTTTGCACACCGATATTCCTGGGATACCAAGCGATGGACTCGTTCGATCACCACTTCGCACACCTCTACCAAAGCCTTGTCATTCCAGCGCAGTCATCACCCAATGCAGCCATGTTGGCACGTGCTGCTGCGGCGCGTGGTGCGGGCGGCTCAGTATTGAGTAAAGAGCTTATTCTACGGTGGGGAATTGACGAGACTGCTCTGAGGTCAGTTGCGGCGGCAATCGAAGCCGCACATGCAGTGCGCACGTGTGCATACGCACCGTATAGCAAATTCCGCGTTGGAGCTGCAGTCCTCGATGCGCGCGGACATATTTGGCGCGGTACCAACGTTGAAAATGCCAGTTACGGGCTGACCCTCTGTGCTGAGCGTGCCGCGCTTGCTGCAGCACGGGCTGACGGAGCTGACGATGTTCTTTTGGTCTGCATCGTTGCCGATACCCAGGAACCGATTTCACCGTGCGGTGCGTGTCGGCAATGGCTTGCCGAGCTTACACCGCATGCGATCGTTGCCATGCTGAGTGTCCATGGAAGCGAACGGTGGGTACCTGCTACGGAATTATTGCCACTGGCATTTTCCCAGAATGTGTTTCACTCTGGCGCTGAGAGCTAATGCCACGCAAATGCGTTTACGATCCGCTTGCAGAGTTGATTGCTCACTATGCCGACACGCAGCAGCAGTCGGCTAGTCCGCACCAAGAAGATCTCCCGATTGAAAAGCGCCTGACGGAGCGAATTATCCGTGGGGATCGGCTTGGGCTTGAGCGTGATCTTGACCTGGCGCTACAACAGTACTCGGCGCTGGAGATCATCAACATGTTCTTGCTCGAGGGCATGCGTGTAGTCGGCGAGCTTTTCGGGAGCGGGCAGATGCAGTTGCCATTCGTTCTGCAGGCTGCCGAGGTGATGAAAGCTGCTGTTGCCTACCTTGAACCACACATGGAGCGAGTTGCCGATGCAACCACCAAAGGAACGATCGTACTGGCAACGGTCAAAGGTGACGTCCACGACATTGGTAAAAATCTTGTGGACATTATCCTCACCAACAATGGCTATCGGGTTATCAATCTCGGAATAAAGGTACCGCTCGAACAGATGCTCAAAGCAGCCGCTGAGCATAATGCCGATGCGATTGGCATGAGTGGGTTGTTGGTCAAGTCCACTGCTGTCATGAAAGAAAACCTCGAGGCGATGGAAGCACGTGGCATTCGCATACCTGTTGTGCTTGGCGGCGCTGCTCTCACTCGGCGGTTTGTCGAACATGACCTTCGGCAGATTTACAGTGGTGTGCTTGCCTATGCTCAAGATGCTTTTGATGGGCTGCGCTTTATGGAAGAACTTCGCCACACACCACCGCAGCAAGTGCCTCAACCGACAACGTCGCTGGAGCTGTCGTTGCACTTGCAGCAGACTCAGGATGATCACGCAGACGATACGCATGAACACACGCAAGTTGAACAAGCAGGTCATCACCTTTTGCGTCGGCGGTCCTCGGTGCGGACAGATGTGCCAATTCCAATTCCGCCATTCTGGGGGTCACGCGTTGTTAAGGATGTGCCGCTTGAGCATGTCTTTGCCTACATCAACGAAAACGCGCTCTTCCGCGGGCAGTGGCAATTTCGGCGCGGCCGTCGCAGCGATGAAGAGTTTGCCGAGCTGATCGAACGCGAAGCCCGCCCTGCCTACAATACCCTGAAGCTGCTCTGCAAACGGGAACGACTGCTGCAGCCAATGGTGGTCTATGGATATTTTCCCTGCCAAAGCGATGGCGATGACGTTGTTGTCTATCGTCCGGCGCAGCGCAGTGGTGACGCGCTGTATGCCCAGTGGGATGAACTACCGCGGGAGCATTTGCGTGCTGGTCACATCGAGCTATGCCCGTGGATACGGTTTCGGTTTCCTCGTCAGCGCAGCGGAAAATATCTCTGCATCGCCGACTTTTTCCGTCCGGTCGAATCGCAAGAGTTCGATGTTATCGCATTCCATGTCGTCACAATTGGCAATCGCGCGACGCCGTATGCACGCTCGCTGTTCGAAGAAGGGAAATATCGAGAGTACCTGTTTTTCCATGGCTTGAGTGTCGAGAGTGCCGAAGGTTTAGCTGAGTACTGGCATAAGGTCATTCGCACCGAGCTGGGGATTGCTGGTCATGATGCTCCAGATTTGAAGCAGCTTTTCGTTCAGGGCTATCAAGGCTCGCGGTACTCGTTTGGCTATCCAGCCTGTCCCAATCTCGAAGATCAAGCGCTCATCATGGAATTGCTCCGCCCGGAGCGGATAGGGGTGACGCTGACCGAAGAGTATGAACTAGTGCCCGAACAGAGCACAAGTGCATTGATTTGTCATCATCCCGAGGCGCGGTACTTCAACGTACGCTAACAGTGACGGCGTAATTTCGCTGCCGTTTGTTTATTCACGTACTCAGCAAGCATTACGAATGCAACTGAAAGGTTCTACTGTTCTCGTGTTGGGTGGATGGGGCTTAGTTGGCTCTGCGATCATCCAGCGATTGATGCGCTATGAGCCAGCTCGCGTTATTGTCACGTCGCTCCGTCGAGACGAAGCCGAAGAAGCCGTCGAGCAGCTCCGCCGCCAGTATTCCCTGCTCCCGGATGAGACCTTTGTTCCCTGGTGGGGAAACATTTTCGTTCGGACGGAGTGGAAGGACCTTAGTCGTCAGGAATTGTTAGCCGACCCAGAGCGACGGCGACAGTTGGTTGACGATACGCTCGGCGAATTGAACGATGCAGTACTCCGCCGCCAAGCGCTCTACGATTTGATGATGACCTATCAGCCGGACGCGGTGATTGACTGCATCAACACAGCCACCTCAATAGCCTACCAGGACATCTACACGTCTGGAGTGCAGCTTGCACGCACGGTTACGGCTGGACAGAATCCTTCGCCCGATGAGATTGAGCGCTTGCTTGCGAGCTTGTACATACCGCAGCTTGTACGGCACATTCAAATTCTTCACCACTCGCTTCGCGAAGCCAAAGTCCAGGTGTACCTGAAGGTGGGCACCAGCGGAACGGGAGGTATGGGACTCAATATTCCATTTACGCACAGTGAGGAGCGTCCGTCGCGCGTGCTGCTGTCGAAAGCTGCGGTTGCCGGTGCACAGTCGCTGCTGCTGTTTCTGATGGCACGAACGCCCGATGGTCCTGTTGTCAAAGAAGTCAAACCCAGTGCCGCTATCGGGTGGAAGCGCATTGGTTACGGTCCGATTGTTCGGCGCGGCACCCGCATCGAGCGGTGTGATATGCCAATTGACCATGCACATCGCTGCGATGGTGTCTTCGATTCATCCATGCGCGATGGCGTCATCGAGTTGGGTATCCCACTGGAATCGGTTTTTATTGACACTGGAGAAAATGGAATCTTCGGTCGTGCTGAGTTCGAAACAGTTACAACCGTTGGGTTGATGGAGATGGTGACACCAGAGGAAATTGCTCATGTCGTTATCGAGGAACTCCGCGGAGCGGCGACGGGACGGGAAATTGTTCAAGCGCTCGACGGAAGCGTCATGGGTCCGACCTACCGAGCGGGTGCACTCCGCGAGCGAGCACTGACCCAGCTCCGCGCGTTAGAAGCACAGCATAACAACACCAGTATCGGCTTTGAGTTGCTCGGTCCGCCGCGACTCACCAAGCTGCTCTACGAGGCGGCAATGCTGCGGGCAATTGCTGGTTCGATCCGATCGGTTGCTGGAGCGACAGCCGAGACACTGGCTCAGCAGGCTGAGCACTTTATTGCAACGAATGCAGACTTTCGTTCGACCGTGTTATCTGTTGGCTTGCCGATTCTGCTTAGCGATGGTGTGCGGTATCTGCGCGGTGTGGAGGTGCTGATCCCGGCGCCAACGGCGCTCGACCGTACCATGACTGCTGAAAATATCGAGCGATGGTGTCATGATGGGTGGATTGACCTTCGACCGTCAAATTGGCAACGGTGGATCAATCGTTGCCAGACACTGATGGAGCGAGCAAGCCGCGACACCACCGATACCAGCTCGCGTGCGGAATTCACTGCCGATTACTGGGACAACTTCGAAACGATCAACGAAGGGAAACTCGCTGCGTACATTCTCTACGCGGAAGAAGGTGGTGGACGAACAAAACGATAAGGTTCGGCTTGCAATCTTTGGCTCTGGTCGTGGCTCGACTGCCCGAGCTATTTTGGAGTATGCTCGCCAGCATGACTGTTCGTACCAGGGAGCAATCATTGTCACGAATCGTCCGACGGCTGGAATACTTGAGGTCGCATCAGAATTTGGTGTTGAAGCTGTGGTCATTGCTCCACGTGATTTTCCCAGTTATCAGGCGTACACGGCAAATCTTCTCGGTGTGCTCGAGCGTGCGCACGTCGAATACATTGCATTAGCCGGATACCTGTTGAAAGTATCCGATGATGTGATCTCGCGCTATCGAGGCAGAATTGTCAACATTCATCCTGCGCTCTTGCCGAAGTTTGGTGGAAAAGGGATGTATGGCATCCATGTTCATCGTGCGGTCATTGCGGCAGGAGAGCGATGCTCGGGAGCAACCGTTCACATCGTCACGGAAGAGTACGATAGCGGACCCATCATTGAGCAAGTCCGGATCGCAGTTCGTCCGGACGATAGTCCTGAAACGTTGATGACGCGTGTTCAGAATGCGGAGCGATGGCTCTATCCGCGTGTGCTCGACAGGTGCTGCCGAATGTTCCGTGTGCAGAAATTCTGAAAAAAGTTTTGGTTGTAACGATTTTTTTTTGCATTTTTACGCTTGGAAGTTATGCAGTGGTTAATCTCAGCCGTCTGGCGACTCTTGGCGATTGACACGATGTTGCTGAGAGCGGCGCAAGAGTAATCTGGGCGAAACAAATTTGCATCCGTCTGCATTACTTTTGCGCAACACTAACCACGAACACTTTGCATGCAATTGTTTGGTGTCATGTTCCACAATTCCCTTGAGGGTACCATGCGGTACACATTGATTCTTGCTGGAGTGTTGCTCGCGGCAGCTGGTTTTGCGTTTGCAAGTGGTGATGGCAAAGGCAACCAGGAGCTCCGCCGCAGCGTTGTCGGTAAATTCACCAATAACGGTTCATATCCGCAACCATTCCCGATCCGTTTGCAGGATAATCCCAATTCCAATCCGGCAGTCAAGAATACCGTTGCTCCAACGGTTTCGACCGGATACTACATTGTTGATAGCGATGACAATGCAGACCCAGCGTGGAAGAACTATCCGTTCTTGTTCCCCAATAATGAGCTCGATCTCAATTACCAGCCTACAACCTGGCGGCAAATTGTCACTGGTGCCCATCAATTCGAGGAGAGTTACTGGATCGGACATCCTGAAGGAAAGCCATTCTTCCAGAACCCAGCAACGAAAACTTCTCAACTCCCATACGGGACCGATTCGACAGATAATGCTTTCGCTGGTCCGATACCGATTGGCTTCCCATTCTACTTCAATGGTGTACGATATGACAGCTTCTACGTTTCGACCAACGGCATTATTGCGCTGAGCAACCGTCGCTACTTCTATGACGAAACCGGACAACGCGTTGAGCGGGAAATTGCCCCGGGAGTGTACTCGTATTATGATCCACAACGGGAAGACACACGTCCAGCCCAAGGCTCAAGCGGTGCCAACGATCCAACACCCGATGATTATGGTTATCGCTGCATCGCACTCGGGAAAACCCCAGGGACGGGCACGATCACCGAAAGCAGTACCAATGCCCAAGACGGCATTCGCAACCCGAACAATAAGTGGTCCGGTGGAAATGGAGTCAATAGCGTTGCAAACTTTGTCAATCAACCACCATTGATTCTTCCCTGCTGGGGTGATCTTCAGCTTTCAGTCTATAATCCGCAGGGGAATTACATTGATGATTTCGGCAAAGTGTACTACAAGCGCTCGATTAGCGGCGACCGTCTCATTATCTGGTATCAAAATCTGACACCGCGAGGACAGTGGATATTCTACCGAGGGGGGACATCGCAGGGCACGACAACGTACAATCCTAATATCCGCCCTGGGGATCGGAACTTTATTTCTGCAAGCGTTGCCGTCATTTTGAATCGCTCGGACTCTTCGATTCATGTGGTGTTTACCAACTTCCAGGGGATAGCGTTCGACAATTTCAATCGTCCTTACACGGCAGCGCAGATGTTCCGCAACAACACGACACTGGCAGTCCGTGGTCAAGCGCGACACAACACATACAACTCGCTCGATGGAAGTTCGAGCGCTACCACAACGCGCTATACACAGTTTACGATGTACTACACGCAAGGTGCTGCGTCGTATAATCCGCAGGTCTTTGTTTCCGGAACAGGTCTGCAAGATAACGGCACGCCAGCAACAGGACTTGTTGTCCAGTTCAAGCAGTGGAAGAATACCCTGCGTGCTGTAACCACGGAATATCGCGTCAAACCGCGTGATCCGAATCAACCAGCCGATTATACCGTTGTCGTTCCGTCGCAGAACGTCAACAACTTTGAGATACTTGCGGGGGATGAGCGCCTGGGTGGTATTCAGCCAATCGCTATCTTCCAAAATTTATCGAACGATATTCAGGGACCACTGGGCGTCAACTATCAACCTCAGAATGTCAAGTTCAGCGCCCGCTTCCGGATTGTCAATGATGCAACCGGGCGAGTTGTCTATAACCGGTTGGTGCGTGTTAACTCCTTCTATAGCGACAATAGCAACTGGACAATCGGAGGGTACCGGCTTGGGACGATTCAAGTATCTGGGAATAACCCACCAGTCTTTACTCCAATCAGTCCGGCGCCTGCACTCAACGGCGTGCCTCCGTACGCATATGTCCAAGTTCAATTTCCACCATTTGAACCAAACGAATTCATTGACGACCAAATCGGACGCTTCACAGCGTATGTGATTGCTGTTCCAGTGGATTCAAACAACATCGGCTACAAGGACATGTGGCCGTTCGATGATACGGTGGCATTCCGTCTTTTTGTGATTCGACGTCTTACTCAGCTCAACGAGGATGTTCGTGAGTATCACGTTGTTGGTGGTTCAGCGATCCCATCGGTGTTGAAATTTGTTAGTATTGGAGCTGAAGTAGTTGATGGAAATGAGTCTACGAATAATCCTCCTCCGCCGCGAGGTGAATTTGCAGCAGCCAATAATCAATTCTTCCGGCTCAATACACCGGTAATTCGGCTTGATCGGATCATTGATGGTGTCAATGCAAGTCCGGAGCCGGGTGGGGATGAGTTGCGGACCTTCCCGATAGACTTGCGTGACCGAAAAGGCGCAGTACTCTCGTTTGCGTATCACCGAGCTGTAAAAGCGGTTGATTATCCACGTGCTTGGGCGGATTCACGAATGCTTGGTCCCGAGCCGCGGGTCGCATATTTTGATCAAGGTCCGACCGGTGGTATTGTAGCACCAGGCAACACCGCTGATGATTATCAGGATGTGTTACGGGTGGAATTTGCCCGTCCTAGCCGTGATCAAATCAACAACATTGTCGTCTCACAAGTGCCGGGTGCGCCAGCATTCGAGTGGAATTGGCATCCCAAGTGCTGCGGTCAGGCTGCTATCACCGATAACCCAGCCTGGAGTGTGTGGGGTGGCGGTGGTTTCCGACGCGGCTTCCATCCCGTTGATAAAGACACTCCGCTTACTCGCGCGCAAGGACTCAACGTTGACCCATTCGATGACGGGAAAGATTTTGAATGGCGCAAAGTTTATATCCCGATCCCCGACACATTCATCAACGCTCCAAACGAAGGTGCTAAGAACCTGCGATTCCGTTTCCGCGTAATGGCACGGACGCATAGCTGGCGTGGTGGTCCCGATGATGACGAGGATCCATTCTTCATCAAAAATATCCGCATTCTCTTCCCAACCGAAGTGACGGATTTGGAAGTAATCAGTGTAACGGCAACGTGGCCGTATCGCGTCACACCAGCAAGCCAGGCGCAACGAATTCCGATAAAGGTCCGCATTAGTAACAACACAGGACTAGCAGCACAAGCATTCCCTGTCCGGGTTATGATCGCTGATCCAGGTGATGCACAGAATTCAAATCTTGATCGGCGATATGTCTATGATCGTGCGGTGGTCGTTCCGTTTGTCCAGGGCAACCAAGATCGTGAAATGACCATGCCTGCATGGAATGCCCGCATCTCTGCTCGCTCAACAAGTGATCGCTATGTCATTGCTGCAACAGTCAAGTACCCTGGCGGTGATTTGGAGCCACTCAATGATTCGACCTACAGTGAGTTCCAAATGAACTTTGGTCCTGCGTTTTCGTACCACGATCCGGATGAGCAAAGTCAGGTGCCTAATTTCCTGCAGCCACCGCTGTTTGGCAAAGGTCTCAATCTACTTGGCTATCAATCTTCTGCATGGACTGTTCCAACTGCATTTGGCGCTGATGGTGGCAATGGATCCGGTCAAATCGCTATGAAGTTTGAACTGACCACGCAGGATACTCTTTATGGTTACCAAGCCTGGTTCGGTTCACTCAACTCAAACACAGATAACATTCGCTTCTCGATTTACCAGGATCAGGGTGGTGTTCCAGCCGGCAATCCAATCGCAGCGAGTGTATTGCGTACATTCCGCGGTATGGATGCATCTGGTGATGTCAAGTACAATGAGTATACCACATATTTGCTCTCAACACCGCTTGTATTGCCTCCGGGTACATACTGGGCATCGGTTGCGCAGCTTAGCTCGGTTGGTATGGAGCTTGGCGCTACTTCGCAGCGCATGGGTATTCAACTGGGCAATTACAACGCAGCGCCAGTTCCAGGAGCGAATAATTACAATTTGCTCATTGACAAAGCGTTCCGAATCAAGACACGAACGGGTGCTCTGATCAACGACAATAAGTTTGTCTTCGAAAACTCGGTCGGTAGTGGTCAATGGGCGCAGTTTGTACCAACAATTGGCAACGTCGCGTATAACCACCTGGACTATCGGGGATACATTAGTACTGGAGCAAGCTTCACCCGTGGAAGCTGGCTCCCGATGATCCGACCGTACTTAGGGAATCGTACCTTCGGACCACGTCAGTACGTCCGCATTACACCAGTTGAAATCACGCTGTTCGAAGGTGCTAAGCGGCCGTCGGCAGTTGATCTGTGGTGGGAAACGTCGTCTGAAACCGACAATACCGGTTTCCACGTGGAGCGTCGCACAGTCGGCACCGATGATTGGTCCGAGCTGACGTTTGTCCCAACGCAAGCGCCAGGTGGTACATCTACCAAGCCGCTGAGCTACTCTTACACCGATCGGACTGTCAGTGGAGGCAAGGTGTATGAATATCGCCTCCGCCAGGTTAGCCGTGATGGTGCGGTCAGCTACAGTGGCACACTTCGCTTCGACTTCACTGACCAAGCAGACATCGTGCTTGAGCAAAACTCACCGAATCCGTTTAGTACGTCAACCACGATTGCCTATACCGTACCAGCCAACACTCCAGTTGAACTGGATGTTGTGGACGTGCTCGGCAACGTGGTCAAAAAGCTTGTCAAAGGTGATGTGCAATCGGGTTACCAGACCATCCGGTGGGATGGCACCGACGACGCGGGTAACATGGTTGCAAACGGCACCTACCTCTATCGCCTGAAAGTTGGCGAGCGCGTCGAAGTTAAGCGGATGTCGTTGCTGCGGTAACGCTGCGGTATCCAAACGTGCATACGAGGGCAGCTTTCCGGAAAGCTGCCCTCGCTATTTTTGCGCCGAATTCTACTCAGTGTGTAAAGCATGAGCGAGACAATCTTTTCGAAGATCATACGGCGCGAGCTTCCAGCAACGATCGTGTACGAAGATGACCACGTCGTTGCTTTTCGGGATATTGCGCCACAAGCACCGGTCCACATTCTGATTGTGCCCAAAAAGCCGATTCCAACCCTCAACGATGCAACCGAAGACGACTGCTGGCTGCTGGGGCATATCCTTCTGGTTGCACAACGACTGGCACGGCAGGAGCAGATTGACCAGCATGGGTACCGACTCGTCATCAATACAAACAGCGAAGCCGGGCAGACGGTCTTTCATCTGCACTGTCACTTGTTGGGTGGTCGTTCTATGCAGTGGCCTCCGGGATGAGCGACTCACAGCCAACAATGACCGCGCACGAAATCCTCAACGAAGCCCAGCGCATTCTGCAAATAGAAGCCGATGCCGTCGCTGCTCTCGCCATTCGAATAGATGAACGTTTCCTCCACGCGATCGAGTTACTGCACGGTGCACGGTTAGTAGCCGTTAGCGGTATTGGCAAGTCGGGAATCATTGCGCAAAAGATTGCGTCAACTTTGTCGAGTGTTGGGACGCCCGCAATTTTTCTTCACCCTGTCGAGGCGCTCCATGGAGACATTGGAGTCCTCAGTCCGCGAGATGTTGCGATCATTCTCTCCCGGAGTGGAACAACTCAAGAACTTGTCAACCTTGTGCCATTCCTCAAGCAGCGTTCAATTCCGGTTATCGGAATACTTGGTAGCCGTAATGGGTATCTTGCCAGTGTTGCTGATGTTGTGCTCGATGCCAGTATCGAGCGGGAAGCGTGCCCGTGGGATACAGTCCCCAGCGCAAGCACGACCGCTGCATTAGCGCTTGGTGATGCTCTTGCTCTGGTTTTGATGCAAGTAAAGAAATTTTCGATCTCCGACTATGCGCGTTCGCATCCGATGGGGCAATTGGGACGAAATCTCACTCTTCGTGTTCGCGATGTGATGGCTACCGGCGAGGCAATTCCGCTCGTTCGACCGACAGCTTCATTTCGCGATGCAATCATTGAAATCAGTCGGAAAGGACTCGGCTGCGTCTGCGTTACAGATCAGCATGGGGTGCTGGTTGGGATTTTGACCGATGGGGACGTTCGACGCACACTGGAACGGTACGAGGATATCCGCTCGGTCAGTGTTGCCGATGTCATGACACGCAATCCAATCACCATCACACCAGATGCTTTACTCGGAGAGGCACTGGCAACAATGGAACGGCGCCAACGACAAATTGGAGTGCTGCCCGTCGTTGATGCCGATGGAATATGTGTTGGCGTCCTTCGCGTTCATGATGTTGTTCGCTCCTCGCTGTAGCCGGCGATGCTACGGCGACGATGGCTTAGTGGATGATGTTGGGAGCGGTGCTTTCGGTGGAACAGGCGTAATCTCGCGTGATTGCATAGCGCGGCGCAAGAGTTCCTGCCGTCGCCGATCGGTGGTAGGGCTTCGGGATGGTTGAGATGAGTGTTGTTTCGGTGCTGCGGGAGCTGTCACACTGGTCGATGTTGTGCGCTGTGATGGTTGTACCGCTGGTGGTGGTTGGTGTTGTAACGTTTCCAGAAGAGAGTCGCGTCGCCGAGACCAACTGCTGGTACTGGGAATGACGTCGGTCGGTGTGATCCGTACATAGCGCACAGCTTCGCCACGCTTTCCCAGCGGCGCCAATCGTTGACCGTTACGGTAAAGTTCTACTCCACCTGCGTTGCCCAAGGAAATCACAATCGTTGCGCTGGCATTCCACTGCCGACGATCACCGGGGTACAGCATGATTTGTTCGCTTCGACGGCCATCCATCGTCAGGCTCATCCACACGGTGTCAATGGCAACAGCTTCGAGTCGGAGCAGACTATCGCTCTGCGGAGAGCCAAAGTATTCCAGTAAACCGCGGGAAGGTGTGGTTCGAACGGTCTCGATCGGTGTTTCAGCCTTGTCAGCAGGTTCAGGGCTGGACGTGCCTGCTTCCGTCGAATGAAATAGTGCATATCCTGCAGCGCCAACAATGGCAATTGCCAGCACCACAACAACTACCGGTGAAGCACGCCGCGTTGATGGATTAGTTGTTGCTTTGGCTTGAGTCACCGGCGCAGTTTTGCGCTGCACGGTTGTACCCTCCACTGGCGGCAACTCACGCTCATTGATGCCAACCGCACGTGCATACCGGCGGATGAACGACCGCATGTAAACAGCAGGCATGATGTCGAATGCCCCTGCTTCGATCGCTTCAATGATGGCAGTTCGGATACCAGTCAGACGGCTAACATCGCCGATGCTCAGTCCCAGCTCGGTGCGTTTTTGGCGGAGAATTGTGCCGGCATGCAGTACGTGGTCTTCCATGCTGCTTTTAGGCGGCGGATATAGTAGCTTTGTGCGTCTGCTGCAAATTTGCAGTGTTCAAGACGTATTCCGCTTGCAACTGGTGTTTTGCCCATACTGCAGAGAAGAAAGCCCATGAAGCCGTTTATTCGCATAGCATCTGGACAAGGATTCTGGGGCGATCTACTGACCGCACCGATCATGCAAGTCCGCCGCGGACCGATTGATTATTTGGTGATGGATTACCTTGCAGAGGTGACGATGTCCATTCTGCAAAAGCAGAAATCGCGCAATCCATCCCACGGGTACGCTCGCGATTTTCCCGAAACAATGGATGCGATTATCGAAGACGTAGTGCAAAAGGGAATCCGCGTCATCACCAATGCAGGGGGGGTCAATCCTCATGCGGCTGCACATGCTGTATTGGAGGTTGCGCGTAAACATGGCATTGATGGCTTGACAATTGGCGTGGTCACTGGCGACGACATACTCCCGCGTATTGATGAACTGATCGCGGCAGGTTATCCGCTCACACACATGGAAACAGGTCAGCCGCTTGCCCAGATTCGAGACCGACTTCTAAGCGCCAATGCCTACTTGGGTGCGCGTCCAGTTGTGGAAGCATTAGAGCGTGGCGCTCAGATCGTCATCACTGGTCGTGTTACCGATACTGGTCTGACGCTGGCTCCGATGGTGTATGAATTTGGTTGGTCGTGGGATGATTGGCATAAACTCGCTGCCGGGGTTGTTGCCGGTCACATCAATGAATGCGGCGCGCAAGCAACCGGTGGAAATTTCCTTGGCGATTGGCAAGCACTTCCGAACCTTGCCGAGATAGGCTTTCCCATTATCGAAGCGTACCCGGATGGTACGTTCATCGTCACAAAACATCCTGGAACGGGTGGTGCCGTAACGCGAGAAACGGTTTCCGAACAATTGCTCTACGAAATCGGTGATCCGCGTTCCTATATCACGCCGGACTGCATCGCGGATTTTACGACGATTCATCTGCGCGATGAAGGCAGCGACCGGGTTGCAGTGTACGGTATCGAAGGGCGTCCGGCAACCGATAGCTACAAAGTGAGCGCCAGCTATTCTGATGGCTATGTCGCGTTTGGCACGTTAACGTATTCGGCACCGCATGCGCTCCAGCGGGCAAAAGCTGCCGATGAGATTTTGCGCCGACGACTTGAGTTGCTCGGACTCCGTTTCGATGAAATTCGCACCGAGTTTATTGGCTACAATGCCTGTCATGGACCATTGGCACGGCTGTGCGGTGAGCCGCCGGAAGTGATGCTGCGAGTTGGGGTCCGCTCGCATGATTATGCCGCTGTCGAGCGCTTCGGCAAGGAAATCGCACCGCTGATTCTGACTGGTCCGCCGGGTGTTACGGGTTTCTCGGGTGGTCGTCCGAAGCCAAGCGAGGTTGTCGCTTATTTCCCAACGCTGATTCCCAAAGATGTTGTATCTGTTGAGGTGGACATTGTCACGCTGTAAGGCGTATCTGGTGCCAGGTCTTTTGCTGCTGGTTGCAACGGTTGCGCAGAGTGCAGACCGAGACTCGATGGCAATCGCTATTCCCGATAGTTCAGCCATTATTCCATGGCGTGAGTTTGTGTGGGCAGGTCATCAACGCTACACGATTGATGGTCTGCCACCTCTGCGCCAGAGTCGAATCAATCCGTACACCTTGACTGCTGCCGGGAGCATTTACGTCGGTATCATGGTGGGGCTACACGTCTATCAGAAAGAAACAATCTGGAACGAGCGCGCCGAGTTTCGAGTGATCGAAGATGGTGATTATGCACGCGGTGTGGATAAACTTGGGCATATCTACGGTGCCTACATCATGTCGTATTACTCGGGCGAACTGCTGCAAGGGGCAGGCGTGGCACATCACCACGCAATGCTCTACGGTGCACTGATGGGCATTGTGTATCAAACCTACGTCGAGCTACAAGATGGTGTGGGGAAAAACTGGGGCTTCAGCCCAAGCGATCTGGCATACAACGTGATTGGGAGCTGTTACTATCTGCTTCAACAGTCAGTGCCGACTCTGCAGAATTTCACTCCAAAGTGGCAGTACATACCAGCGCATTGGTATGGCGACGCCGAGCGCGCCGAAGGGAAGACGTTCATTGACGACTATAGCAGCTCGACGTTCTTTCTATCGGCTAAACTCCAGCCATTACTGCCCGAGTCGTTCCAATCAGTTGTTCCGCCCTGGCTCTCGCTTGGTGTGGGATATGGTGTACGCGGGCTCGGCGGCACTAATGGCAATTCTGACCGGCGAGTTGTGTTGAGTCTCGATGTTGACATGACCGAGGCGCTACCTGATTTTGAGCCGTTAGCAGGCAAACCGATTGGCTCGGTCCTCAATTGGCTCAAGCAATCGTTCAACTACTTCAAGCTCCCAACGCCGGCGCTCGAGTGGAGCGAACATCATGGTCTGCGCTTTTCGCTGCTCTATCCATTCAAGCTGAACATCGGTCGGTTACGGCTATGAGAGCAAGCAGTGCAAACCCTGCAGAATTGAGCATTTGGGAACGACCACAACAACGCTGTGCCCCGGTGAACATTCGCATCAGCGTGATCATACCCACACTGCAGGAAGAACGCTATCTCAGTGACGTGTTGAATAGATTCGACCAAGCCACCATCACGCGATATGGCATCGAGCTAATCGTCAGCGATGGCGGCAGCAGCGATGCGACCGCGACCATTGCACAGCAACATGCTGATGTTGTGGTTGTTCACTGTGCAGCGCGGCGTCAGACAATTGCCGAAGGACGGAACGTAGGCGCATTGCTGGCTCATGGGGAAGCACTGGTCTTCCTGAATGCCGATTGTGTTCCTGCGGACTGGGAGCGATTCTGGACCTTTGTTGCAGAATGGGCAGCGGGCAATGGTCCCTATGCAGACTTTGCTGCTTTAGCAGCGCCGGTCGAGGTATCACCAGCCGAACGACGGTGGAGCGATCGAATCATTCATGCTGCGTTCAATGCATACCTTTCGATGGCAGCGGCGCTTGGTTTTGGTGTCGGGCGTGGAGAATGTCAGGTTATTCGGCGATGGCTTTTTGAGCGGACGGGTGGATACACGGCATCGCTAGCAGCCGGCGAGGATTTCGAGTTTCTTCACCGGGCTCGTCGCTGGACACGGGTTGCAATCCCGCGCGAGCTGCTGGTCTATGAATCACCGCGCCGCTACCGCCAGTGGGGATACAGGCGAATTCTCTGGCAATGGTTTCTCAATTGGTTGGGTGCGCTTGTCATGCACCGCAGCGTTGTGTCGGAATGGTCCCCTGTCCGCGATACCTGACCACATGCCCCGGAGACCGTCCGATTCCACTCCGCACGGACACGCGCCTGTCGCAATCCTGATGGAGCGCCCTATCTTTGTGTGTACCATTTCTGCACACCACCACGCATGGACTATACCACAGCCGGTGTCAATATCGCCGCAGGCGATGAACTTGTCCGTCGGATAAAACCATTGGTACGCTCGACATTCAACAATCGTGTGCTTGCCGATGTAGGGCATTTCGGCGGATTGTACGATGCACGCTTTGACCAGATGCAACATCCCGTTCTGGTCAGCAGCACCGATGGGGTTGGGACAAAGCTGAAGATCGCCATTGCCATGAACGTGCATTCGACAGTCGGGAGAGATTTAGTCAATCATTGCGTCAACGACATCCTTGCCTGCGGGGCGCGTCCGCTCTTTTTCCTCGATTACTTTGCAACGGGTAAGCTCGATGTTGCTGTTGCCGAGCAAGTCATTGCCGGGCTTGTCACAGCGTGCCGAGAAAATGGCTGTGCGCTCATCGGAGGTGAAACAGCCGAGATGCCGTCGCTCTACGCCGAAGGAGATTACGACCTTGCCGGTACAATCGTCGGCGTCGTTGAAAAAAGTCAAATTCTCGACGGTCGTGCCATTGAAGCAGGCGATGTTCTCATTGGCTTGCGGTCGAGTGGACTACATACCAATGGCTATTCGCTTGCCCGTGCAGTCTTGCTGGATAAGTACCGTTTGGATCAAGAAATCCCGGAGCTTGAATCAACAGTTGGCTCAGCGTTGCTTGCAGTGCACCGATCCTACCTCCATACCGTCCTACCACTCCTGGAACGAAATCTTGTCGTTGGTTTGGCACACATTACAGGCGGCGGAATTGAAGGGAATACACGCCGTATACTCCCCCGTGGATTGTCCCTGGCGATTGAGTGGGGTGCGTGGACAGTACCACCGATTTTTCAATTGATTCAGCGGGCTGGCAATATCAGCGATGACGAAATGCGGCGCGTGTTCAATCTTGGGATCGGGATGGTGGTTGTCTGCAAGCCGGAGCATACAAGCACTGTGCTTGCTCTCACCGCAGATGAGCAAAGCTGCGTTATCGGTCACGTCGTGGCAGCGTAATTGGTGCCGTTGCAGGTGATTCGCCTGCTCGCCGGTGGACTATCACCATTACCGCAGACGCAAGCATAAACGCGGCTCCCAGGACGAGCGCACCGATACGAAGCGACCCTGACAGGGTAACAGCAACACTGAACATGCCCATGCCAATGGTTGTCCCGATTTTTTCTGCAATGTCGTAGAGACTAAACAGCGCCGCGTGCGATTGCTCAGCAGCAATAAGCTTGGAGAACGTCGAACGCATTTGCGACTGAATGCCTCCGAGCACTAAACCGACGGCTGCCGAGAGAGCAATAAACTCACCGGCAGTGTGTATCGCATATGCGGCGATGCAAATAAGCATCCAGGTGACAAGGATCAGTGCCAGCGCGCGTGTGTTTCCGATCAACTCCGATAGCCGACTGCAGAGCCACGAACCGAGTGCTGCGACAAATTGCACCAGCAGTATCAAACCGACCAGTAACGATTCACCGAGTGCTAATTCTTGCTTGCCGTACACGCTTGCAAGCATAATCACCGACTGCACTCCCATTGAAGCACAGAGGTAACCGACCAAAAAGAGCCAAATAACAGGTGAGTCTCGAACTATCGTCAATGCTTGCCAGAGCTGAGCAAGTCCGCGACGAATCGCAGACGATAGTGCGAGCTGTGCTCCGGCATGCTGCTCTGGCACAATTCGTAGGGTGATCTGTGCAAAGCCATACCACCAGATTCCAACCCCTATGAACGACCAGGGTGCAACGGTAAGAAATGCCGATTCTCCACCGTGTGCAGACCCAAACGTTGCCAGCAGCATCATTGTCGCGAGGACCGCGATAAGCAACAGCGAGGAACCGATGTAGCCGTAGATGTACCCACGGGCACTGATACGATCGTGCAATCGTGGTGGTGCAATCTCAGGAAGAAATGCGTTATAAAACACCAGCGAACCATTGAACCCGATGCTTGCTACCATAGCAGCAGCGATGCCTATCCACAGGTGCTGCCGATCAAAAAATGCAAGAATGCAACAAGCCATTGACCCAATCGAGCAAAACACACGGAGAAACAGTTTCTTTCGGTTGCTCCAGTCAGCAATGCCCGATAGCAGCGGTACAAGCACTGCGTTTATCGCGTACGAGATGGCGATCGCCAGTGAATACAGCGAGGCGGATTCCCACCGAACGCCAGCGAAGGTTACACCAGCACTACCGATGCTATCACGTGCAATAAGGCTAAAGTAAACCGGGAATAGCGCTGTTGACACAACCAGCGGATATGCAGAATTAGCCCAGTCATACATGCACCACGCCCATACGACACGACGGTTCATTAGCGGAACATCCAGAATGCACTGACAACAGGAAAGGCGACCAATGATGCACCTGCAGTGTTCGGTACTGCAACGACAACCCCACCGTCGAGAGAAAAAGTCTGACCAAAGTAGCGTGCGGTTATCACAACAGGCACATGGTCAACTGTACCAATGCCGATGATATCGGCGGCAAGTTTCCACTGTGGGGCGATAAGCACGTCACCACCGAAAGCAACAATCGGGACGTCCGCACGAAATCGGTCGTTGGGGGAACGGTGCTCTTTGAAAACATACCCGATGCTGGCATTGAGTCGAGCTTTACCCAGAGACAGCGTTGCATTTGCAAAGGGAGCTGCAAGAGTGATTGTTGTTTCGGTGCCCGCTGAATTGCTGATGCTTTGACCGAGCGCGCCACCAAGACCAATGCTCCAGAGTGAGTCGAGTTGGAATGCAGCTCGTATGCCCAGTCCGTAAGCTGCTGAGCGTGTCCGGTTGATTGTGATCGGTATCATTCCACCACCAAAAACAGCAACCGACCGAGTCGGAGCATAAATACCGAGCAACCCTATGCCGTTGTAACTACCGATGCCGGCTGTTCCGGCTGGTAATTGCTCTGCTGTTGGCTGGATGAGCGTGCGAAAGCGGGTTGGATCGCTGATAGCCATCCGTGCTGGCTGGATACCGCGCCCGCGCAGATGCAGTGAGATAATTTGCTGGTTGACGCGGACGCGAGCGGTAGCCTGGTAGAGCCGTGTGCTATCGGGGGTAAAGCGGATGATACGCTCGGCTGACCGGGTGCTTGCTTCGATTGCAAATGCGGTGCTGTCGCCATTCCAGAGAACTGTCGGCGCAGCAGACTCGCCCACATACAATTGTTCGCTTCTAATGCTACCAACAGGCACAACGCCAAAATCAACAATAACGCTTCGGGGCGGCACGCCTACACCGTGTCCCCATACAAGCTGCCGGACGTAACCGCCAGGAGTGACCAGGAGCAGCTCAGCACTCCGCCTGCCTGCTGCCGATGGCGTGAAGAATAGCTCCAAATCAAGCGAGCTGGACGGAGGAATGACCATCGGAAAGACGCCCGAGGCAACACCAAAATCAGCAGCATGCTCACCCTGAAATTCAATCCGCTCAATGATGAGTGGTTTCTGCGCGGAGCGATTGTGTATCAACGCCCGGAGCAATGTGTCTTTTCGTATGCCGATGGTAGCTTGTCCAAGGTCGGTTGGCTCGATAATACCGGTCGTTGGCTCCATTATGACCGGTTCACTGATTGCAACTTCGATTGGCTGATTGCTTGAGCGCTCAATCTGGAAGCGTGCCTCGAGTGCTCGGTCAAGAAATGGTACCTTCCAGCGAAATCGCCCGGAACTGGCATCACTGGCGAGTAGTTGCCATGAGCTGCCGCCATCAGTGCTGACGCGAACCAGGCAGCTATCATCGGGTGGAATACCTTCCCACTGCACGACGATGTCGCTCCCACTGAAAAAGCGGTTACCGCCTGAAGGTGATACAACGCGAAAGGGCGATGGCACCACTCGTGCAAATCGCCGTCCGACACTGAAGGTAATGATTTGCTCGCCGCACGAGGTTCGAATGTGTAGCTCTCCCCAAGCGGCGTTGGTATCGCGAGCGTTGTAGCGCACAGTGATCGTTGTTGATTGTTCGGCACGTAGCCTCTGCATAGCTGGGCTAACGATTGAAAACTGTGGTGAGCCAACAATCCACACCGAGTCGAGGCGAACTGGCATTTGGCGTGCAGTGAGTGTGATGCTTGCATCGCGGATTGTTCCTGTCAGTGGCACTCCGAAATACACATGAGATGTTGAAACCTCCAATGCACCTGTCCGGGCAGCTCGATACCGCATGCCATATGTTGTCAATGGATATTCAAGCTGGACGTCGTGATTGGCGGAGCAGGTTGCTGTGGTGGTGTACTGGAGCTGACAGAGCTTTTTGCGACCGGTGATGTAGCCCGCCAGTTGTTTCATGCATTGTGCTGCCGCTCCGGGGTCGCTGATGAGCTCGATCCAACCACCATTGGTGCGACGGGCAAGTTCCCGCAAACTTTCGGGTGCTTCGTTGCGAAGCATGACGGCAACAACGTGTGGCGGCTCTGCTCCCAGTGTGGCGAGAGCGCTGCCTGTGTCCAGTGTATCGAGTCCATCGGTGATGATCACAATCCACCGCGAGCGATTGCTCGGTGATGATAGCAGCGCTGCCGCTTCCTCCAGAGCTGCGGCATAGCGCGTTCCTCCGCTCCATGTCAGCGTGGCAAATGCTTTGAGCAGATCCGCCGCCGTACGATCGCGCTGCGTTATTGCGCTTGTGTTGAATGCGACCACATGGATTCGGCAATCAATTCCGGCGAACGTGCTGCTTATAGTGGCGGCAATCGTATCGAGGATGGCGCGGCTATCAGCCCACGCCAGATGACTGGAGCTTATGTCCACACACAGCACCAGTTCGATTGGTTGATTGGGTGTCAAACTGTGGCAGGTATATCCGTTCAGTGTTACCGGTATGTTGTTATCGCGAATGCGAAGGGGTGGCGCAAGCTGCATGTCATCTTGCGGCAAATGCCACACAGTAACCGTTGGAAAATTGCTCTGGTCGAGTCGGAAAATCTGTCCGTTGGCAATGCTGCCAAGAATGAACGCTGCGAAAAAGATTGCTCGAAAACAGTGCATAGACTCAGTCTGGTCGTTCATACGATGCACACTGGACGCTACGGCGGTATGCTGATTGTGACACTGCTGCTGCGTTGACTGCTGCCGATACAGCGGAGACGGTATGTGTACTGCGTCCCACGTGTAATGGATATATCGGTGTAACTGCGCGTGTCTCGGCTAATGTACGCTAACACAACGACGTCGTCGCTTGTACTCGTGCTGCGCTCGAGTAGGAGGTCGCCACTGGCTTCACTCCAGAAGAGTACGACAGCGCCAGCCTCGACCACTATCGAATCAAACTGCGGTGCTACGCACGACTGCGGAATTCGATTAGGTCGTCGCTCCGAGGGCATGCTATAGTTGCCAGCGCTATCAATAGCGACGATCTGGTACCACGCGAGCGATTTGTTTTTGTCAACGAATGAAGTTGCCCGTCCGCTGAGCTGTGCGATGGTCAGTGGTGTCGAACCAGAGTCATCATCGTAGCGATTGATGAGCACCGTTGCTGCCCAGGGTATCGGTTCCCAGGCAAGGAGCGTGCCATGTGCTGTGGTTGTGAGTGCTCGTAAAGCGGGGCATCGTTGTTGAGCAAATGAACTTGTAACCCACAGTGTCGGTGGGCTACTGTTACCATGAGCATCAATCGAACGGAGTCTGTACCGCGCTGGGGTGAGCACACGGTCAGCGAATGAATGAACCGATGCGGGGAGAAAAAAGCGTGCAGTATCTGTGCCACTATTTCGCTCGACAAGGTAGCCTGCGACGTCCGCTTCAGTCGGAGTAATCCATCGAAAGACGAGGTGCTCTCCCTGACGGTGCAGCTCCGAAAATTCTGGTCGCATCGGGGCGATTGTATCAATCACGGGCAGAACAACCGGTATGCTTACCCAACTTGCCGTGATGCTATCAAATGCCGTGATAGCGACTGCAGCGGCGTCAGCGTTGCTCTCCGGTATGGAGACTCGAATAGAATTACTGAGTTGAAGAGATGGGCGAGGATATATGCCAGAGGTTGTGCTTAGCCGTACTGCAGGGAGAAAACGAATGCTGCTATCGCGACCAGTTGAGGTGGTGATGTAAACCCAGCCGTCTGTGCTCACTGGATCCGACAGCGACGGCTGCTGTTGAAACGTCGTCGCAGGCGATACCGAAATGTGAGTGGGCAGGCTTTCATTACTGAAGATGTCAATGGCAGCGACAGAATACGTGTAGTGTGCTGGGGTAGTGGCTGAGCAATCGCGCAAGAATGCTGCGGTGGTGGTGTCCTGCTGCAAAGAGAATGCGGCAAGCGGTTCGGGGGTTATGCGTAGCGGACTTTTTCCAGAATCCGAACGATACACTGCGTATGCAGTAATTCCCCACGCCAGTGTTGAATCGAGGTTCCACCACAACTCGATACATTGTGCTCGCTGACGCGCTGCAATACCTTCCGGTGGGGGTGGTGGCATCCGCTGATGGGAGATGACGTTCTGCCGCTCTGTAACAAAGATTGCATCTGCCCAAATCTGGTAGTCGTACTCGGTCAGTGGTGTCGTGGTCGTGTCCTCGAAGTAGGTTCCCAGCATTGGTGCCACGATGGGTGCGTTCTTCATTAGCAAGCGGACCAGCATAGAATAAGCGTCCTGTCGCCGGTGTGCTTCAGCAGCATATCGCGCGAGCGTTGAATCCAGCGGCTTGCGTTCGACCGTGCCGACTTCAATCCACTGACCAGATCCTGCGACAGCACGTCGAATTGTGTAGCGCTGCGGTACCGGCACGCCACTCGGTGGTGTCCAGACAAGGACAACACCTCGCTGCGAACCAGTGGTCCAAAGGTGGTCGGCACTGATTGTGGAAATCGCCGCGCAGCAAAGACAAGCGATGAGCACTGGTTGATTGATCATCGGTCGGCGAAACTACGGTGCTCTGTTCCGCACTATTCGGCTGAATATGACGTTTACAGGCAGTGATACGACGAACTGTTGTAACCAAGAAATGCTGGATGTAGCTATCATCGGCGCGGGTCCGACCGGCTTGGCGTGTGCAATTGAAGCGCTACAGGCTGGTCTAACGTGTCGGGTTTTCGACAAAGGCAGCATTACTGATTCCATTCGGCGATTTCCGGTGAACATGACGTTTTTTTCAACACCGGAGCAGCTCGAGCTGGGCGGTGTGCCGTTCACGACGCCAAACGTCCGACCGACACGAATGGAAGCATTGCAATACTACCGCCTTGTAGCGCAGCGGTTGACAATTCCACTGCAGCTATACACACCCGTCGAGCGCATCGTTCGGGACGGAGAAGTCTTCTGCGTGGAAACGCAACGTGGTCATTGGCACGCGCGAACCGTCATCATTGCAACGGGCTATTTTGATCACACGAACCGGCTCGGTGTTGAGGGGGAGGACTTGCCGCATGTTCGGCACTACTACACGGAACCGTTTGAGTATAGCGGGACGCGTGTGCTTGTTGTCGGCGGAAAAAACTCGGCAGTGGAAACAGCTCTCGATCTCTGGCGCCATGGGGCAGCCGTGACGCTTGTCCATCGGCGGGAAACGCTCGGCGAGAGCGTTAAATATTGGCTCAAGCCCGATATCGAAAATCGCATTCGCAGCGGTCAGATCGCCGCGCATTTCTCAACGATCGTTCGGAAAATTGAGCCAGGTCGAGTACTGCTCGAAAGCACACGCGATGGGCATCACTGGTGGCATGACTGCGATTTTGTGCTGCTCCAAATTGGCTATCGCCCCGATGCTGAATTCCTGCAGCGCTGCGGGATCGAGGTTGACCCGACAACACTTATTCCACGCAGCAATCCGGAAACGTTCGAAACAAATGTTCCCGGACTTTACGTTGCTGGTTCGGTGATGTGCGGCTGTCAGACGTGGAACATCTTCATCGAGAATGGTCGCTCGCATGCTCGTCCGATTGTTGCGAGCATACGCCAGCGGCTGCAAGCATAAGTGCATTGCGCTTGAGTCCAGGCAGTTTTGCGCGCTTGAGTGGGCTGCCGCGAAATCGTTGCCGAAACTGCTCGATGTCCATCGAGAGCACGGTATCGAGTGCAAGCTCAGTGGCGCCTTCCCGCGGGTAGAATGCTGCCTCGGTGGTCTCCTTGCGGAAGCGATTCCATGGGCAAACGTCCTGGCATACGTCGCACCCAAATAACCAGCCATCGAGATTAGAACGAATCGGTTCGGGGAATTCGACCTCCGGTTTGGTCTCAATCGTCCAGTACGAAATGCATCGCGAGCTATCGAGGACGTATGGCTCGACCAGCGCACCGGTCGGACATGCATCTATGCAGGCGGTGCAGGTTCCACAATAGTCAGCAATAGGTTTGTCGCTATCGAGCAGAACGCTTGTGAGGACCACGCCTAGAAAGAAAAACGACCCCATCGAGCGGGAAATGATGTTGGTATTTTTCCCTTGCCATCCGATACCAGCGCGGCGTGCCCATTGCTTTTCCATCACCGGACCAGTGTCCACGTATGCTTTGCTCTCGGTACCGGGGATATGCTCGGCAAGCCATTCGACGATACATTCGAGCTTGGGCAGCATGATGGTGTGGTAATCACTGCCCCAACTGTACCGGCTGAGCTTACCGTAACCTGGACGGTTACGATGCCGGTGGGGTGTATCGTAGCTGATGGCAACGACAATGATGCTCTGCACCGATGGCAAAACGAGCCGCGGATCGAGCCGTTTATCCCGCGTTCGCTCCATGTAGTGCAGTGTTGCATGATAGCCGCGGCGAAGCCACTCATCGTAGCGCGGCTGTTCATCCTCCAACGGCTCTGCATGGGCGATGCCGACCGCATCAAAACCAAGCTCGCGACAAAAGTTCTTCAAATCGCGTGTCAACGAGGCTATGTCGTGGAGCGCATCCATGGCGGTGCGTCAGAGGGGAGAGTCACTATCACGTAGTTATCGCTAACTTGCGTCGGATAGAATCGGATGCGTCCGGACCCGCAGATTGCCAAACCAGTCTTGAGTGAAAAACGCCAGCCGTGATTGGGGCAGGTGATCGCATCTTTCTCGATAGTGCCATGACCGAGCGAGCGAACATGTTGATGTGGGCACGTCGGATCGAGAGCAACAATGCCGGCGTCGGTCGCCAGAAGCAAAATCGCGTTGCCATCGTGCTCGATCAGCATCCGCTTCCGCCGGAGCAGTTCGTGTAGCTCGATGCTACACGTTTTCGCGTGTGGCTGGGATGAATTGCTCCAATCCGATTCGGTCGCCGAGTGCATAGCCTTTGTCCGTTTGTGTAATTGTGCCGGCTGCAACGAATGCATCGTGTTCGAAGACGACTATCCAATTCTCTGCTACAGCGCGCTGGAGCCACTGTTTTTTCTCGCGGATAGTCGTCAACGGGTAATTGTCGTAGCCCATGACGTAGGGGATCGGAATGTGGGCATGGGTTGGGAGTAAGTCGGCTGGGTAAAAAATCGTGCCGTCATCGGTTTGCAGTAGCAGCATTTGCATGGCTTGAGTGTGTCCGAACACGGGGTGGAGGCTTAGCTCTGGTGTAAGGTGAACACTGCCGTCGAGCGTATCAAGCAAGCCCATTTGGGCAAGCGGCTCGTAGTTTTCTGGCATGAACGACGCTCGATCTTTTTCGGTTGGATTCCGTGCCCATGCTAATTGATCAGCCTGGACGTAGTAGCGAGCATTCGGGAATGTCGGAACAACTGTCTGCCCATCGAGGCGAGTTGCGCCGCCGCAGTGGTCGAAATGCAGATGAGTCAGGATAACCTCGGTTATGGTCTCTGGTGCAACACCTGCCTGAGCCAGTGCTAGTTCAATCGGCGGATAGGTGTCATCAATGGCATAAATGTCGCGTAGCTTGGACGAAAGTTTGGTGCCATTGCCCGTATCAACCAGCATACGCCGGTCCTCCCATTCTATCAGCAGCAGCCGCGTTGCCATTGGGATGCGGTTGACAGTATCGCCGGGATGGTATGCTTTGCTCCAGAGCGGTTTGGGAACGACGCCAAACATTGCGCCACCGTCGAGACCAAAACGCCCGACGTCGAGAAGACGAACTGTGTATTTACCAAGCTTCATCGAAGCGTCTGTCCTTTGTGGTAAGAATGCTGCGAAACTACAACCAGCAACGACCACGAATCCCGGATGCAGCAGAAGTGCATCGTGCGGAGGCTGTGCGGTTGGCAAGCAGGACCGTAAATTTGCTCCCTGTTTGTTCATTAGTCACTTCGTGGAAACGATCGTATGGGCATGATGGAGCGCATGCGATCACTGTCGCCGATTTTGATCGGTAGTGTGATCGTGACGTTTTTGATTTTGATGGTCTTGGGAGATGTTGATCTTCCAAGCGTGTTTAACTTCGGCGGGGCTGTACGCCCGACCACTGTTGTCGGTGTCGTTGAAGGCGAGAAAATTCTCTACAAGGACTTTGAAGAGAGAGTTCGCCAAACGACCGATCAGCAACGCAAGCAGATGGAACAGCAAGGCATCGAACAAGAGGTTGACGAGAACCTGATCCGCGAGCAGGTCTGGAACCAATACGTCAACGAAATCCTGATGCGAAAAGAAGCAGAGCGGTCGGGTGTCTTCGTCACACCGGCGGAAATTGCCGATGCACTCCTGGTTGATCCGCCGGATTATCTCAAACGAGCCTTTACGGACTCTGCCGGCGTGTTCCATCGTGATCGCTACATTCAACTGGTCACCGATCCCGATAGCTATGCCGATTTACTTCCGGATGATCCCTCCATTGACAAGGAAGAGGAGGTCGCAAAATGGAAGCGTCAGCTAATCGAGATCGAAAACACTCTGCTGCTGCAACGCATGCAACAAAAACTGCAGAATTTGGCTGGGTGGTCGGCTCGAGCATGGTCCCCGACGTACCTTGAGCGTCGTTACGTGGCGGAAAACTCCTACGTAACGATGGACTATGTTTTTCTCAACGCGTTGAATGTGAGCTTGCCTCCCAATTCCGTTACCGATGACGAAATCCGCTCCTACTACGAATCCCACAAGCAGTACTACAAAACGCGACCGATGCGGAAGATCAAGTACATCAACTTTCCCATCGTGCCCTCGAGCAGCGATTCAGCCCGCACGCGCAAACTCATCGAACAAGTCAGCACTGATCTTGCGGCGCAAACTGATCCAGCTAAGCGGGACTCGGTGTTCTCGCACTACTTTGCAACGATCGGTGGTCGCACGCAAAAGGTATCGAAGCCAACCGATATTGATCCGGCAAAGCAAGCATTTCTGCTGGGATTAGAGGTGCGCGGCGTTGCCGGTCCGGTCACCCTCAACAACAAAACCTACTTTTTCCGCCTTGATTACCGCGGTCCAGGCAAGGACACCACGGTCCGTGCCAGCCATATTCTCATCGGTTTTGGAACGAACAAAGACAGTGCCCGGGCAGTTGCAGAGCAAGTGCTGGCGCGCGTCCGAGGCGGAGAGGATTTTGCCAAGGTAGCTCAGGAAATGTCCGAGGATAAAGGCTCTGCAAGTCGCGGTGGTGATCTGGATTATTTCGGACGTGGGCGAATGGTCAAACCATTCGAGGATGCGGCGTTCGCGGCATCGGTCGGTGCGATTGTCGGGCCTGTCGAATCGCAGTTCGGATACCACATCATCAAAGTAACCGACAAAAAGACCGAATCCATCGAGTACAGCGAAATCGAGATTCCATTTTCAGTTTCACCGCAGACAAAGAAAGCACTATTGCGGCAGGCATACAGCGTTGTCCAGCAACTCGAAAACGGTGAAAACATTGACTCCCTCGGCAAGCGACTCGGCAAGCAGGTTATTGAGTCGGTGTTCTTCGACAACACCCAGCCATTCCTTGGCTCGATGGAGGTCACTCAGTTCGCCTTTGCTCATAAGGTTGGAGAAGTGTCGCGACCCTTCGAATTGCGCTTTTATGGGTACACCGTTGTGCAGGTCTCTGGCATACGCGAAAAGGGCATCAAGCCACTGGAGGATGTCAAGGAGCAGATTCGCGATCGGCTCTTATCGTGGAAGCGTGTTGCCAAGCTCCAGGAGCGCGCTGAGCAGATCGCGCGACAACTGCAGCAAGCCGGTCGCCTCGACGCCATCAAGAGCATTGATTCCACACTACCGGTCATGAGTGCTGCACGCGTTACCGAGCAAGGGCAATTGCCAACGGGTGCTGACGTTGTCTTGGCAGTGCAAGCGCTCAAACAGCCGGTTGGTAAAATATCGGCAGCCCTGCGCGGCGAAGCCGGTTATTACATCGTGCTCGTGCGCGAGCGTCATGATGCTGATCCCAAGGGACGCGATGCTGGTATCGAAGCAATCGCCCGCCGCAAAAAAGAAGAAGCACTGCAGAACGCATTCTTTACGTGGTTGACCAATCTCCGCCAAAACGCTGACATCGAGGACAACCGCGCAGAGATTTTCAGCCGCTAACGATTGAGGTCAAAAAACAGCGATGGCGCTTCCACGGGCAGTCTGTGAGCAGTTGCTCCGTGCTGATGGAGGCGCCATTGCCGTTGATAGCGATGACGATGCGTATCGCTTCTGCCGGCGTCTTGCTTTCGGTCATTACGAAAACTTTCCGGTTGCGTCGCTGGTGCTTGGGCAGTGGCGCGATGATGTTGCGGCGATCTATGCCTTTGCTCGACTCTGCGATGATGTGGCTGATGAATTACCCGCCAGTGGGGGGCGTAAGCTCGAGCTGCTCGAGATGATCGAGCGCTGGATTGATCAGCCGCCACCGCACCATCCCATTGCGCGGGCAGTTGCGAAGACAATACGACATCACCATTTGCCGGTAGAGCCGTTACACCGCTTGCTGGCGGCTTTTCGCTACGACGCGGTGCATAGACCGTTTCCCGATGATGAAGCATTGCGCGCCTATTGCCAACAATCTGCAGCCCCGATTGGTGAACTGCTTCTGCGTCTGGTCGGCGAATGGAACGAGCTAACAGCCCCATGCTCGGATGCGTTTTGTGCTGGGTTGCAGGTCCTGAATTTCTGGCAGGACGTGTGGTTTGATTTCAACCGTGGTCGCTGGACATTCCCGCTCCAGTGGCTACCGCGCCCAGTTGAGTATCCAGCCGAGTCAGTCCTGGACGACAACGCCTGCCTCGACGCGATCGTCGTGCACTTTGATCGGTTGGTTGGGGAGCTACTGCCATCGGGAACCGCGTTGCATTCTCAACTTCGAAGTCGTCGGTTGCGAGTGCAGGTGAAGGCAACATGGGAATCGGCACGTATCGTTTGGAATGCCTGCCGAGCGCGCGCACTCCATGTTCGCTATCGTCCGCGGCTTCACTGGTGGAATATACCTCGGATCGTCATCGCAACATTGTTGGGGTAGAACTGTTGTAGCTTTGTGTCAGCGATGGAAGCGATTGTGACCAGTTCAATGACGAGCTTCTACTACTCGTTCTCGCTTTTGCCGCGCGAGATTCGGCAAGCGATAACGACGCTCTATGCATTCTGCCAGACCATTGACCATATCGTTGATGCATCAAGCGTCGTCGCCAATGCTGACGTGAGCGGGCGTCGCGCGAAACTCCAGTGGTGGCGAGAACAAATCGAGGCAATCTATAGCAGCCAGGCTGTAGCGCCGCTTGTGCGTCCGCTTGCCCATGTCATCGAGCGTTTTGCGATTCCGAAGCAATATCCACTGACCTTGATTGATGGCTGTGAGCGCGACCTCCTTCAACAGCGCTATCGCACCTTTGTTGAGTTGAAAGACTATTGCTACAGCGTTGCCGGTGTGGTCGGATTAATGAGCATCCACGTTTTTGGGTACCGATACCCAGAAACCGAAGAGTATGCAATCAACTTAGGCTATGCCCTGCAATTGACGAACATCCTGCGTGATGTCCGCGAGGATAAAGAACGTGGCTACATCTATATTCCGCTCGAAGACTTCGAACGGTTCCGCTACACGGAGGATGACCTCATGGCGGAAATCTACGATGGGCGTTTCATCGAACTGATGCGTTTCCAAGCTCGGCGAGCACGATACTACTACAACCGAGCACGGGCAGCGTTGCATCCGGATGAACGATCAACGCTCTATCCTGCCGAAATCATGGATGCGATCTACTACCGCTTGCTCGAAAAAATCGAGTTGGGCAACTTCGATGTTTTTCGTCGTCGGTTTCGTGTCCATGCGGTTCATAAACTCTGGTTGGCGGTGAAAATTTGGCTCTATGCCAAGATGTTCAGCCGACGACGGTAGTTCGTAGTTTTGCGCCCGGTTGGATTAGCTCAAGCAAACCAATGGAACAGACCCTTTCGTTTACCGAGCAGGAGCGTGCTGAAATTGAACAGATTAAGCAGCGCTACCCACACCCGAAAGCTGCACTGATGCCCGTTCTCTGGATGGCGCAAAAAAAGTGGGGTTGGCTGTCGGAAGATGTCATGCGAACCGTTGCAGACGTGCTCGATCTGCCTTATGCGCACGTGCTCGGTGTTGCCCGCTTCTACACAATGTACTTCAAAAAGCCGATGGGTACGTATCACATCCAGGTATGTACGAACATTTCGTGCATGCTCCGGGGTGGCGACAAACTTTTCGACGAGCTGTGCTCTCACCTCGGCATTGGTCATAACGAATGCACGCCCGACGGTCGTTTCTCGATCGAAGAGGTCGAGTGCATGGGAGCATGCGGCGGTGCGCCGATGGTTGCTATCAACGAAGACTATTACGAAAACGTCACCGTCGAGAGTGTAAAGCAGCTCCTGGCATCACTGCCATAGCCTGACACTGTTACTGTTAGCCACCGTGTCCACTCCAGAGCTTAGCTATGCCATCGAATATTGATGACCGCGTTCTTCTGGCTGGACGCATTCTGCGGGTTACCGTCCTTGCGGTCATTGGGGTCTTTATTGCTAGGCTTGTCTATTTGCAAGTTATCCGGGGTGCAGAATATCTCCAGCGAAGCGAAACCCAGGCAATAAAGCAGCGGGCAAAGATTCCGTCGCGCGGGTGCATGTACGACCGCAACGGCACGATGATTGTCCGCAACGACCCGGCGTTTAGCATTACCATGACGCCCAACGATGTGGACACAGCAACCTTCCCATTGCTGGCGAGGTTGCTTCAAATTCCCGTTGCCCGACTGCATGCGTTCTACCGACAGGCGTTGCCGTACCGCTTTCAAGAAGTGCCGATACTGCGTGATGCACCGCTGGCGGTTATCGCTGCAATCGAAGAGCATGCTGCTGAACTGCCGGGCATCGAAATACGAACGGAGGTGAAGCGACGCTATCTGCTCAACGCGAATGCAAGTCACCTGTTCGGATACCGAGCTATGGTTGACGAACGCGATCTCGCCACAAAAGGCGATTACTACACGCTCAACGACTATATCGGCAAAACAGGTCTGGAAGCATCCTATGAACCGTTCTTGCGTGGGCGAAAGGGAGTACAGTTCGTTGCCGTCAATGCAGCGGGTCAGCCAATCGAGCGGTTCAACAATGGCCGCAGCGACGTCGAGGCAATCGAAGGCGCTGACCTTTATTTGGGTATTGATGAACTCCTCCAGGAAGTTGCCGAACAGCAAATGGGCAATGATCATGGTGCTATCGTTGTCCTCGATCCCCGCAATGGCGAAGTGCTTGCATTTGTCAGTAAGCCGGACTACGATTTGCATCCTTTGGAAACGCCGCTTGCCGGAGAGTACTTTGCACAGTTAGCGCGTGACCCCGCAAAGCCGCTGTTCAATCGTGCGATGCAGACAATTTATCCCCCTGGTTCGACGTGGAAAATGCTCATGGCTCTGGCTGCCCTGCACGAAGGCATCCTTGATGTGCACACTACGGTGTATTGCCCTGGCAGTTTTACCTACGGTGGTCGCAGTTTCAAATGCCACGGAGCGCATGGCAATGTGGATGTCCGGCGGGCTATTCAAGTGTCGTGTAATGTGTTCTTCTATCGCTTAGGGCAGCGTGTCGGAATAGACAACTTGTTCAAGTACGGCACGATGTTTGGCTTCGGTCAATTGACCGGCATTGATATTGCCGGAGAACGTGCCGGACTCCTCCCCTCGCGGAAATGGTTCGAACGGCGCGGTGTTACTGGCTCATTGCTAGATGGTCGGATGGTCAATCTTGGCATCGGGCAAGGAGAGCTGGGTGTGACACCACTGCAAATGGCTGTCTATGTTTCAGCGCTGGCAAACGGTGGAACGCTCTACCAGCCACACGTCGTTCGCGCCATTTACAACAAGGAAACCGGCAGGCTTGAAAACGTTGCCTATGGGAGCATCAAACTACCGCTGAATCCACACTTTGTCCGCATTGTTCAAGAAGGAATGTATGCCGTCTGCAACGTTCCTGGAGGCACGGCTACAAATGTTCGAGTTGATGGCGTTGCCGTCTGCGGCAAAACAGGGACAGCCCAAAACCCGCACGGTAAAGACCACTCGTGGTTTATTTGCTACGCACCTGCCGAAAAACCAACGATCGCAATGTGTGTGATGGTGGAGAATGCGGGATTCGGTGCAACACGCGCTGCACCGATCGCGCGGGCGATCCTGGATGCCTATTTCCATCCGGAGCGCTACCGGGATTCGACGTCAACAAGACAGGTTACCGCTGCACGAGGAACGATGATGACCCCGCTGCAATCAGCGCAATGATGCGCGTGGTGTTTGTAGCAGCAATTGCGATTGCGCTGAGCGCGTGCAATCAATCCCAGCACACAACAACTCTTCGGCTCTGGCACTTCTGGAGTGAACCAGCACAACAAAAGGCATTCGAGTCGTTGATCGCAGAATTTGAGCGCGCTCATCCTTCGATCCATGTTGAGCTAACGCCACTCCAATGGAGTGAGGGCAAAGCAAAACTGCAGATCGCTTTTTCCAGCGGTGATCCACCCGACATTGTTCATCTCGGCTCCGAGTGGGTTGCTGAATTTGCTCCTGTCCTTCGCCGGCTCAGTGATTCGATCGCATCAACTGTGCGCACCGAATTCCAAGCAATGGGAATGGTTGGGACTGAGCATGTTGCGCTACCGTGGACAGTCAATGCACGTGTCCTCTTTGTGCATCGAACGCTGGGATTGTCACAACGCTGCAGTTGGAATGAATTTGCAACACGCATTCGATCATGGCACAAACCGCCGGAGCGATATGGCATCGGGTTTTGCGTCAGCGATCCGCACAACGTGCTCAAACGAACGCTTCCGTTTCTCTGGGCGTGCGGCGGATCTCTGATGGCGTCGTATCCATTCTCTGCGACCTGCACAGCGGAGACCGTCGCAGCACTGGATACACTCGTGCGAATGTCTGCCGTTGCTGTTGTGGAGCCGTCGCGACAACTGGATGCGCGATTACGGCGTGGTGAAGTGGGCGCTGTGCTCTCTGGTGTCTGGATGCTTGCTGATTCGGCAGTGTTGAAGCACTACGACGTAATGCCCGCTATACCAACGGTTCCCGGTGGGAGTGGTCTTAGCATCCTGAGTGGGGATTGTTTCGCGATTGCGCGCACATCGAAACACGCAGCGGCAGCAGAACAGTTGCTGGAGTACCTTGCGCACTGGGAAACGGCTGCGGACTTTTGTTGGCATATTCCCGATGCTGGCTTCCCTGCACAAAGTGCTCCATCGCAAGCAATGCTCGAGCGCTTGCGTGGACGCGCGCCGCAGTGGAGCAGTGCATACCACCAGACAGTCGGATCGCGGTTGCTGCCATCGCCACCAATTTTTCTGGATGCGGAACGCACCGTCGAGGAAACGTTGACTGCCGTGCTCTACGGTCGTTTGTCACCACAGCAGGCAGTACACACACTGGAACACCAGCTCCGAAGTCTCGAACGCGCTCGGTAGATGTTAGTCTGATGTGTCAATCTGAGCACGCTGCAGTCTGCCGCTGAAATCCACGTACACGGTTTTCCATTCGGTGAAAATATCGAAGACTGTCCAGCCACCTTCCCGATGACCATTGCCGGTGTTCTTGATGCCACCGAACGGCATGTGTGCTTCTGCACCGATCGTTGGCGCGTTGATGTAGGTAATGCCTGCCTCAATGTCGCGCATGGCTGCAAATGCGTACTCGACTGACCGCGTGTACACAGCCGACGATAGTCCATACTCTGAGTCGTTAGCTAATGCAACAGCATGGTCGAATGAATCGGCTTTCGCCACCGAGAGCACGGGACCGAAGATTTCCTCGCGCCAGATTCGCATCGTTGGAGTAACGTCGGCAAAGATGGTTGGCTCGATAAAGTAGCCATGTTCCAGCGCGCCATTTGTCAGCCGATGACCGCCGGTGACCAGGCGTGCACCTTCGGCAGTGCCGATGGCAATGTAGCTGAGGATTTTGTCCATTTGACGTTGATTGATGACCGGTCCCATTTGGGTCGAAGGATCGAGCCCGGAGCCAATGCGCAGCGCTCGTGCTCGATCAATTAGGGAGCGGAGAAAACGGTCGTAAATCGGTGCGTGGAGTATCAAGCGAGATGTTGCTGTGCAGCGTTGACCGGTCGTACCGAATGCGCCCCAGAGCACTCCGTCCAGCGCCAGCTCAAGATCGGCATCTTCCATGATGATGACAGCGTTTTTGCCACCCATTTCGAGGGAGACTTTTTTGTTGAGGATGCCGCAACGCTGTGCAATCTGTGTACCGGTGGCGGTCGAGCCTGTAAACGCGATGAGCCGTACCAGTGGATGTTCCACCAGTGCAGCGCCAGCTTCGGCATTGCCATGAACGACGTTGAAGACTCCAGCCGGCACTCCCGCTTCGTGGAGAATCTCAGCGAAGATGTTTGCTGAATGTGGCGCATCGTCGGATGGCTTCCAGACAACTGTATTGCCTGCAGCCAGAGCAGGAAAAATTTTCCATGATGGCACAGCAATTGGAAAATTCCATGCCGTGATAATCCCGCAGACTCCAACCGGCATGCGGAAGGATAGGTTCATTTTGTTGGGAAGTTCGCTGGGTGTGTTGTAGCCAAACAGGCGGCGTGTTTCGGTTGCGCTGTAGTAGGCGGTGTCAATTGCCTCTTGGATGTCTCCTTTGGTTTCAAAAAGTGGTTTGCCCATCTCGCGCGTCATGATTGCGGCAAGTTCATCTTTGCGCCGCTGAAAAATATCACCGGCTCGGCGGAGTATTTCGCCACGACGCGGTGCAGGAATGCGGCTCCACTGACGGAATGCTTCGGATGCTGTGTGCACAGCACGATCAACGTCGGTGGAATCGGATAGCGGAAATTGACCAATCTGGTCACGTGTGTCGGCGGGGTTAATGTTGGTAAACCAACGGTCGCGGTGTGGTGCCACCCACTGACCGCCAATGAAGTTGTGATAGCGCATTTGCTGTACACTGCAAAAGTGAAACCAGTGCGAAATTACCGGCAACACCACTTGTGGTGGAGAAAATAGCTGTGCTAAGCGTGCGTCAACGGCTGGTGTTCCCACAATCGCATTCCCTCATGATTGAACGTTCGTGGTGTCAGATTGCACCGACCGAGCATTTTCTGTGCGACTATGCTAACGGCAACGGGTGGATTGAATCGCTGATAGGAGGAACAACCGGTCAGAGCAGACCGTTACCGGCAGCGGTGAAAGCCATTGAAACAACGATGGCGCCGCTCATGCTCAGCCCAGCACAACAGCAGTCATTGGAGCAGCTTCGCCAGGGTGCACCGGTCATTATCGGAGGGCAGCAGGTTGGATATCTCGGTGGTCCGCTCTATACCTGGCTGAAAATTGCCTCGATTATCAAGCATGCCCGCGACACAGATGCAGTGCCGGTGTTCTGGATCGAGGACAACGACCACGACCTGCTCGAAGCACAGCGGGCATCCATTATCAGCCGTAATGATGAACTTATCGTGCTCGATTGTCCTGCACGCGAGAGGTATCCAGCACAGACGATCGTTGCTGCATGCCAGATTGGTCAGCAGATGACTGACCAGCTTTCGGTCCTGGAAGAACAGCTTTCCGGAATGCCGCACACGAAGAGCACCCTTGCGCTCTTGCGTCGTTGCTATGAACCTGGGCGAACGTGGTCCGAGGCATTTCTCCACTGGCAGCAATTGTTTTGGGCAGAGTATGGCGTGCTCTTTGTTCGCTCATCGGTGTTGCGGGAGCAGGGAGCCATGCAATCGATCATCGCGCGCGAATTGGAGTATATGGGCGACCTTGCCCACGCTGTGCGGGAGCAAACATCGGAACTTCTTGCGCGCGGCTATCGTGCTCAACTGGAGGTCGCACACATCAACGTTTTTTTTCACCGTAGGCAGCGGCGATTCCGTCTCCAGGTGGATGCAGACGGCAGTATCGTCGCTGGTCAGCACCGATTCAGTCGTGAGCAGTTGCTCTCTCACGTGATGAATCACCCAGAAGATTTTTCGCCGAGCGCTGCTCTTCGACCGCTGGTACAGGATAGTCTTTTTGCACCGCTGGTGAGCGTCGTTGGACCAGCAGAGCTTCAATACCACGCCCAACTTCGGCTGGCATACAAACGCTGGCAGATACCACAGCCTACGCTTGTCCTTCGACACTCTGCAACAATCATTCCGGAGCGTATTGTGCGCGTACTCCTGCAGTATCGCGAGCAGATCGAGAATTTTTTTGCTCCCCGGGAGCAGTTCGACCTGTGGCTGGCATCGGCACTTGATCGAAGTGGACTGCTGGCGAAACTCGATGCAACGACACATGCTGTTGCCGATCTACTTGCGGAATTCGAGCAGGCAGCAAGCCACGACGACATTACGCTTGGGCGAGCAGTTTCGGCAGCGACACATCGCATCGAAAGAATCCTGGAGCGGCTACAGCGAAAAGTGCGCCACGCGATTCGGAGGCGGTACCAGCACCAGAAGCACCGGCTCCAATCGGCACGCACACATCTTTTTCCCGATGGTCGGCTACAGGAACGCGTCGTTGCGCCGATACATTGGGTGTGCCAGATCGGTGTTCAGCAATGGAGTGCAGTGCTCCAGGCGATCGCAGAACAGTCAAACCGCATGCACTATATTGCAACGCCGAACGAGCTGATCGCGCGTACTGTTGGCACGCAAGTTGTGCACTAATGTTAGGACATTGTTGTTGAATTATCACTCGATGTGAGCAATGGAAAAGCCGTTCGTCTTGGTTGTCGACGACAACCGAATCACCACAAAGCTGCTTCGGCGATACCTGGAATCGAATGGGTTCGAGGCGGCGGAAGCATACGATGGCGTCGAATGCCTCGAAAAGATCAGCCAGCGAATGCCGGATGCCGTCGTGCTCGATGTTATGATGCCACGCCTGGATGGATATGAAACCGTCCGCCGCCTGCGGGAAAATCCAGCGACGGCGAAAGTGCCGGTTGTGATCGTTACAGCACTCAACGACGTTGCTAATCAGCTCAAAGCAATCGAAAGCGGTGCCGACGATTTCTTGAGCAAGCCAATTGAAGAAAAGTTGTTGATTGCTAAGGTTCGGCTTCTGACGTCGCTTAACATCCAGCGTCGTAAAGCAGAAGAGCTGGAACGGCAATTGGCAGAAACATCGAGTCCAACATCGTAGAAAGGATACGTTTCCGTCGCACTGCCTGCACATTGAATAGGGGCAGTTGTTGGGGAATGTTGTAATTTGCCGCTGGTTGTTTTGGCAATTGCGGCTATAGTGACGTGGCAGAATCTTCGACTCGACGAATCCGCATCTTCGCGTTTGGTAGCGCACTGGCATTGTTGGCAATGATGCCGCTTGCATGCGCGCAGATAAAACAAATCTCCGATGCACTGACCAATCTTCAGCGGCTCCAATTCAAACTGGGTGCTGTTCACAATTTTCGTTTAGCCGGTGTAGATCTTTCGACAAAATCGTCGGTATCAGACTTCAGCCCATTGGGAGATGGGCTCAAGCTTTTGGAAGCATTCCGATCGCGAAAGCTGCCAGCCGATTTTGTGCTCGATCTGCACGTGCGCAATCCAAACGATGGCTCGCAAGGGAAAAGTGCCGTACCAGCGACACTTGCGGGACTGGAATTTCGGTTGCTCATTGATGAACAACCCACGATAACGGGTGCACTCGACCGGGAAGTGGAGATTCCCGCTACTGGCTCTGAAACCATCGTGCCGATCCGTATTTCGCTCGACCTCTACGAGTTCTTCGGGGCAAAAGGATACGACAAACTCCTCGATTTAGCGCTGGCAATTGGCGGCAAAAATGGTTCGTCGAGTCGGCTCAAACTCGATGCCAAGCCTACCGTACGCACCAAATTTGGGCTGATGACGTATCCCGGGCGCATAACGATTGTTGACCGCGAGTTTCGTAATTGACATTGCATCCAATTATGAGCAATGAGTGAGGATAGTGCACTAACCCTTGTGCTGACAGTCTCTGCGTGGGTAGGCGGGGGCATTGCGATCCTGGTTTCGTTCCTTCGAGCAAGTGTTGCCTCTGTTTCGGCATCTTTACTGGAACAGTTGCACACGCAGTTTCCAGCGCACCTTGACCGTATCTACGACGCCCGGCGTCTGGGTTCTGTTGAACGGACAGTTCTCATGGTACTCGATGTGCTCAGCATCGCAATCCTTTCGTCGAGCAGTGCAGCGTTGATCGTGATATGGAACGCCAACAATGCATATGTTCTGCTCTGGCTGGGAGTGCTTGTCGGTGCGATTGTTGTCGTAAAAGCGTTGGTGCATGTCCTCGGCGACCTTCTGGCGGATCGGGTGATTCTTCCTGTGGCGCGGTGTCTGGAAATTCTGATGCGGGTGCTATATCCTCTGGCGCGATTTACCGATTGGTCATTGAACGTGCTTCACCGGACGCAGCATAGCCAGGAAGAAGCGCGGGAACACGTTGCCGAAGAACTCTCTGCGATCATGGAAGAGGCTGTCGAAGAAGGGACGCTCCACGAAGGCGAGGTCCGTATACTGCAAAACATCATGCGCGTTCGGGATGTGCACGTCGAAGATGTTATGACACCGCGGAATGTCATTGCTGGTCTGCCAGCGGATATGCCCATTGCCGAAGCAGTGCGGCTTCCGGAGTTACAAACCTACTCTCGGCTCCCCGTCTGGGAAGGATCAAACGTGGATAACATCATCGGCTACGTGCTCTCCCGCGATGTGCTTGTGCGGGCATTGAGTGGCGATACCGCGACGCCTGTCCGACATTTAGTTCGGCAAGCGGTCTTTATTCCGGAAAATGTTGGTCTTGATCGTGCGCTGGAAGAATTTCTCAAGCGTCGGCAGCACCTGTTCATTGTGGTTGATGAATATGGCGGCGTCGAAGGTCTCATCACGCTCGAAGATGTCGTCGAGACAATCCTGGGTGCTGAAATTGTTGACGAAGCCGATCGCGTCGTTGATATGCGTCAGCTTGCGCAGCAGCAACGCGATCGCCGTATCGCGCAGCAAAGCAACCCTTCAATTGTTGGACAATCGCAGTCAGTGCAGTGAAGCAATTGTGGTCTCCCTGGCGGTCGCAGTACATTCAATCGCTGTCGAGCGATCATCGCGATGACGGATGTTTTCTCTGCCAGGCTGCGCAACAATCACCCGAAGATGATGCTGACAGCTTGATTGTGCATCGCGACGCCCTGTGCTTTGTGATCATGAACCGGTATCCTTACAACAGCGGGCATTTGCTCGTTGCTCCGTATCGGCATATCGGAGACCTTAGCCAGCTCGATCGTGCTGAAGCGCATGCACTGATCGAAACGGTTCAGCTTGCATTGCACGTTCTTCGTTCAACGCATGCTCCTCATGGCTTCAATGTAGGGACAAACCTTGGACGCACGGCTGGAGCAGGTTTGCCCGACCATGTACACGTGCATATTGTCCCACGTTGGAATGGCGATACCAACTTTATGCCGATCTTAGCGGAGGTCAAGGTCATATCGGAGTTTCTCGCTCACGAGCAGCGGAAATTATCCGAGGCATTCAAGCAGGCAACAGTTCATCGCGGGGGCAATGATTAGACCACAGCGTCGGCTCAGTCAGAACTTCTTAATCAGCCGCTCGATTGCTGCCCGAATTGCTCAGGCTACCGAGGCACAGCCAAGTGACATCCTCATCGAGATCGGCGCGGGGACCGGTGCGCTCACGCATCACCTGCTTGCCTTGCCAGTCCGAGAAGTGATCGCCGTTGAGATTGATCGGCGTGCCGTCGAGCAGCTCCGCTCGCAGTTTGGTGCGCATGCTGCCTTGCGTATCGTCGAAGGCAATGTTCTCGATCTGCGACTCGATGCATTGGGCTTCTCGCCAAGCTCCCCAGGTATAGCTGTGGGGAATATCCCGTATCATCTGACCGGACCAATCGTGTTCTGGCTGTACCAACAAGCAGACTGTCTCCGACGCATTGTGCTGATGGTGCAGAAGGAAGTTGCGGCGCGAATCGTTGCTTCACCAGGAACGAAAACGTACGGCATACTTTCGGTTGCAACTGCGCTGATTCGTTCCCGAGCCCGCATACTTTTTGATGTACCTCCGGGTGCGTTCTACCCACCGCCTACAGTTACCTCGGCTGTCGTTGTCATCGAATGCAACGGACGCTCCCTTGCCGAGCCGCAGAATGCGCGGACCATGGCGCTCGTGAAAGCAGCGTTCAATCAGCGCAGAAAAAAACTTCGTAATGCACTCGAGCAGTTTTTCCAGCAACACTGCCGAGCGGAGTGGCAGCAATTTGCATCGCTGCCGGTGATGGAGCGTCGTGCTGAACAGCTCGCACCCGAAGAGTTTGAAGCGCTCGCCGCCAGTGTCCATCAATGCTCGCTGGAAGGATGTACACCCTGAGCCAATTGCAGACACGCTGGGATAGCGACCAGTTGCGCTTTCGAGGCGTGCTCTCAGCACTTGATTGGTACACGCTCGGCATCATGGCAATCTACTCTGTGCTGGCAATCGCGTTCTATCCAATCGTTCCGAAAGCCACCAGCATACTCATCACCAATGCGCTCTTTGCCGTTGCAATTGTTGCCATCGCGTGGTTGAGTGTTGTGCTCCCGCATCGGGCAATCCGAATTCTACGTTTTTTCTATGTCATCCCGATGGTCTATCCGATGTATCAGCAGAGCCAACAGTTAGTCCCGGCGCTCCATCCTCGCGACTACGACGCACTGCTTATCGAACTGGATAGGATGCTCTTCGGTGTTGACCCGACCCGCTGGATCGCACAGTATGCGCATCCGCTGCTGACGGAGTATTTGCAGGTGTGTTATGTGTCGTTCTACCTTCTTCCGATCATCGTAGCGCTCGGTTTTTTTCTTCAGCGGCGAATCGGCACGATGCTCAGCTTCGGACGGATGATTGTGTTTAGTTTCTACGTGTCATACCTGGCGTACTTTGCGCTACCGGCAATCGGTCCGCGCTTTACGCTGCATCAATTCGACCGGCTTGACCAGGAGCTTCCGGGTTTAGTGCTAACGCCAGCCCTGCGCGCTCTCGTCAACGAAGGCGGTGGCATTGAACCTGGTGTCGCTAATCCGGAGAAAGTGGTCAATCGCGACTGCTTCCCCAGTGGGCATACCATGATGACACTGCTGACGATCGTGCTGGCGTGGAGGTACCGGAGCAAGGTCCGCCTACCGGTGACAATTATCGGTGCCAGCTTGATTGTCGCGACCGTGTATTTACGCTACCACTACGTGGTTGATCTTATCGCTGGTGCTCTCTGTGCTGGCGCGATGCTCATTGTAGAGCCGCGCGTCTATCGCTGGCTTGTTGTCAAAAATGTTGCTGCACCCGATAGCGCACTGCAATGAAAAGCTACCGCAAAGAACTCTGGTTCAACACTCCAACCCGACGTGCGTTCATCAACATAACGCCGCTGGTTGAGGAATGCCTCCGCGAAAGTGGTATCCGCAATGGACTGCTACTTTGCAATGCTATGCATATTACCGCAAGCGTTTTCATCAACGACGATGAACCCGGACTACACCACGACCTCGAGCAATGGTTAGAGAAACTTGCTCCAGAACATCCTCACCAGCAATACCGCCACAATCGTACCGGTGAGGATAATGCCGATGCGCATCTCAAACGCGAGATCATGGGGCGTGGTGTAGTCGTTGCTGTTACCGATGGTAAACTCGACTTTGGTCCGTGGGAGCAGATTTTCTACGGTGAATTCGACGGCAAACGTCCCAAACGTGTATTGGTGAAAATTATCGGCGAGTAAGACACAGCCGGTGTACTTTTGCAAGTAGCAACTCCAAGATGGCACATGCAATGACCTGTCGGTTGACGCTTCACGATCTCGAACAGATGGCATCGGTCCTCGATGGTACGCTCATTGGCGAGGATCACCGCTGGGCAATTGAACAGCGCTCCAGCAGCGGAATGCTCGAGCAGCTTATCACGATCGCACCGAACGTGCCAACTCCAACGGGAAACATGACGCTGATCGCTGTGCAGTCACGACAAGGATTTCATCAGCTTCTCGGATGTACTCATTGGCTCATCATCCAACCAGACGAAGTGGTGTTTGTCGCCAGGGATAGTCAACGCGCGTCGTGTTTGCTGGTAGGTCGGCAGCGAACGTGCACACTCTATGCGAACATTCCGCTGGAACTTTTGCACACACCACTGGACACGCTCGATCCGTCGTTGTTGCTTGCGGTTATGCAGCTTGCCTTGGCAGAGCACCTGTTTATCCTGGACCCCGATGGTAAAGCCTGAATTCATCAATGCGGCAACAGCACTGCACGGTCACACTGTGACTGTGGACGTTGCGCATTCAGCGAAGTGGCTCCCGCGCGCACTAATGCGGCGTGCTGCACGTGCTGTTCTCGAAGGTGAAGGCGCCGGCGATGCACATGTCGGAGTCGTCCTCTGCGACGATGAAATGATTCGCTACCTCAACGCGCGCTATCTTGGGCACGACTGGGCAACCGATGTCATTAGCTTTCCTCTGGGCAGTGATCCACTCGACGGTGAAATCTACATCAGCGTTGATACTGCCCGGCGTCAGGCAGCCGAGGCGGGCGTTTCGCTCCGCAATGAATTGGTGCGGCTGGTTGTGCATGGTGTTCTCCACCTGCTTGGCTATGACGACCGCACCGAGGACGAACGGCAGAGAATGCACGCCCGACAGGAAGAGTACGTCGAGCGCATACTGCAACGCTGATCAATGCGTCCTTACATCTGCTCACATCCCGAAATGTTGGCCCCGTAGTTCAGCTGGATAGAACACAGGTTTCCTAAACCTGGTGTCGGAGGTTCGAGTCCTCTCGGGGCTACTCGATTGGCTCGAAGCGATAGTGAGCAACCTTGATGTCGAGTTCTGCGCCTGTTTTGTAGAGCGACTGGTGTTGTGGTGCTGGCTGAACAATCTTGACCTGTGCCCAGCAGCCTCCGCGGAATGCAGTGACGGTTGCGGTGAACACATACTGTTCGCCCAGATACCAGCGGTAGGTGCCGCCCTGCACTGGTCGCTCAGGCTTGGGGATAATCTCGTGATAGTGTGGAATATCGCGTGTCGGCATTGGACTTGTGCAGCGAGTGTGAACACTGGGATTGGTCAAAACGAATAACCCTCGGAATTATTCGCAACGCGGCGACCACTGATCCAAACTTCAGCAACGCGATTAGTCCCGAAGTGATAGACGACATCAAGGTAAGAGGGAGAGTCGAGGATGAGGAAGTCAGCATACTTGCCAACCTGAAGGCTACCGACCTCCTGTTCCATCAGCAGAGCGGCAGCGCCGTGTGCGGTTGCTGCGGTGATCGCTTCCTCGACGGTCATTCCTGCAAGCTGGACAGCCAGCGAGAGTATTGTTTGCATGTTTTCAGTCAAGCATGAACCTGGATTACAGTCGGTCGCCAGTGCAACGGTTGCGCCAGCATCAATCAACGCACGTGCTGGCGGCATTGCCAGACGCAAGGTGTAGGCGGTGCCCGGCAGCAATGTTGCAACAGTACGCCAGCGTGCCAGTTCTGGAATCGTTGCGGGATTGACATGCAGAAGATGGTCAGCGCTGGCAGCACCAACGGTGATGGCAACGCGAGCAGCTCCCACATCGGCGAATTCATCGGCGTGGATTTTCGGTTGCAAGCCCCAATCAAGTCCAGCCATGAGAATACGCTCAGCCTCTGCAGCACTGAAGTACCCGACATCGGCAAACACATCGCAAAAACGTGCAAGACCGGAGCGAGCAACTTCTGGTATTAGCTCTGTGCAGAGCATCTCGATATAATCCTGGCGACGGTTGGTGTATTCGGGCGGCACAGCATGCGCACCCAGAAACGTTGGAACGATACGCACGGGCACGGTTCGGGCAAGCTCGGCAATGACGCGAAGAATTTTCAGCTCCGCCTCAGCAGATAGTCCATAGCCCGATTTGATTTCGAGCGTGGTTGTGCCGTGGCGCATCGCCGAAAGGACCAGTGCGCGTGCTGTTGCGACAAGTTCGTCGTAAGAGGCGTCTCTGGTCGCACGGACGGTCGCCATGATGCCACCGCCCTGCTCGGCAATCTGCTGGTATGTTGCGCCCTGAATGCGCTGCGAAAATTCACCGGCGCGGTTGCCAGCAAAGACCATGTGAGTATGTGAATCCACAAAACCTGGTATGACGGCACGCTCCCGGCAATCGTAGCGCTCGATCGCGTGATTGCGGAAGAGTTTGTCGGCTTGTGCTTGCGTGCCAATCCAAATGATTCGCTCCTCGACCAGCATCGCCGCATTCGAAATCACGCTGAGCTGATTCATTTGTGCCCCTGTATTCCGCCCGCTTTGTGGCGTTGCAACCGTTACCAATTGCGAAATGTTTGTCAAGAGCATGCTCATAGCCACTGCTCCATGCCCCGTGAACGCAAGTGCTCGACGATTTGCCGAACGTTCTGAACGTTATCCTGGCGACACACCATAATCACATCGTCGGTCACGACAGCGACAATACCATCCACACCGAGCGCACACAGCAGACGAGGTTGTTCCGAATAGTTTGCCACTATGCTACGCGTGCAATCGAGTGCCACGGTGTTTCCGATTGAAACGTTTCCGTGTTGGTCAGAGTGAGCGATACGCACTAATGCATCCCAGGAACCAACGTCGTCCCAATCGAACGGCGCATTCAGCACAGCGATCGCGGGGGTGCGTTCCATGAGTGCGTAGTCAATCGAAACATTCGGTAGTTGACCGAAGCACTGCGAAACGGTTTGCCAATCACCGCGCTGGAGTGCTGATTTGAGTGTTGCAAGGGCGTTGCTATAGGGCGGAGCATGCTCGGCGAGTTGCTGCTCGAAGACGTCAAGACGGTAAACGAACATACCGCTATTCCATCGAAATCTCCCGCTGGCGAGATACTCTTCTGCGCTGCGACGGTCGGGTTTTTCGCGAAATGATCGAACGCGATAAAAACCATTTGCAAGCATCTCGCCCAGCTCGATGTAACCATAACCGGTTTCTGGTCTGGTTGGCTCGATGCCGAAGGTGACGATCAATTCGTTCGACTGTGCGAACGCAAAAGCATCCGAAAGTGCCTGGGCAAAGCGATCAGTATCGCCGATGTAATGATCGGCTGGCAGCGCGGCAACGACAGCATTATCATCGCGGTTGGCAATGATCGCTGCGCCGTATGTCAAACAGCCAGCGGTATTCCGCTTTGCAGGCTCAGCAATGATGTTTGTGTCTGACAGATACCCAGCCAGTGCATCGGCAATTGTCTGGCGCAGACCGTCGCTTGTGATGACCAGGATGCGTTCGGCAGGCAGAACGCGCAGGCATCGCTCGACGGCGTGTTCGATGAGCAATTTCCCATCGCCGAGCAGGGGCAATAGTTGCTTGGGACGTTTCTGACGGCTGAGTGGATAGAACCGTTCGCCACTTCCACCAGCCATGATGATTGCATAGCGATTCACAGCAGAGCTTGATTAGTTGTTGGTGTTGTCGTGCGAGGTAACAGTTTGTGTTCGTGCAGAAATTCTGCTATTTGGATGGCATTGGTTGCTGCACCTTTGCGAACGTTATCGGCGACGATCCACATCAAGAGTGCATTGGGATTGGAGCGATCTAACCGCAAGCGTCCAATCCAGACATGATCGGTTCCGCCGACTGACCGTGGGGTGGGGTAGTCATCGGTACAGAAAACAATGCCGCGATTCTGCGCATAGGCCTGAGCAAGTGCGTCCAGATTCACCGGCTGGAGACATTCGACCCAGACAGCTTCGGCGTGTGATCGGAAAAACGGAAGTCGCACACACGTGACGGCTACCGCCAGATCAGGAAGCTCCAGAATGCGACGCAATTCGGTCATCATCTTCTGTTCTTCCTGACTCCAACCGTCCTCGCCCATGGGATGGAAGACAGCATTGTGTGCAAGGGGATGCTGGCTAATTCGCACTGAGGGTTCTTGATCATGCAGCTCGGCATGGAGCTGATCAATTCCGCGCTGTCCAGCACCACTGATGGATTGGTAGGTTGATGCAACCACACGGCATATTCCAAATAACTCAGCGATTGGTTTGAGTGCCACGGCAAGCTGAATGGTCGAGCAATTCGGGTTTGCAATGATGCCCCGATGGTCGAGTGCGCGATGACCGTTGACCTCCGGTACAACGAGCGGAACGGCTGGATCTGAGCGCCATGCACTGGAATTGTCAATGACAGTCGAACCCGCTGCTGCAAACAGTGGTGCATATTCCTTACTGATAGCTGCACCAGCGGAGAAAAACACCAAGTCGTAGCCTTCTTCTGTGGCAGCCGGTGTTAGTTCGTGGACGCAAAGTCGCTGCCCGTTCCAATCGAGCACCGAGCCTGCCGACCGCGCCGAGGCAAAGAGTGCAATCTCAGCAATCGGAAATGCACGCTCAGCAAGGATCTCCAGCATTGTGCGACCGACTAAGCCGGTTGCACCGACGATACCAACACGGTAACGCATTATCGCAAACGTCAATGATGATCGAATGCAAGATAAGACGGCTGCAGGTCCATGAACAAACACAGCGGAGGCGCTATTTTTGCCTGCGCCCGCGCTCATAGCTCAGTGGATAGAGCAACAGCCTTCTAAGCTGTGGGTCGCAGGTTCGAGTCCTGCTGGGCGCGCAACGGCTTGTTCCACCTTCTTTGGGAGCGTTCCTATGGATCACCACATCGTCGCAGAAACGGTGACCGAGCGGGGTCTGGAGTACCTGGCAGGCTTTGGTAACGAATTTATCAGCGAAGCTCTGCCCGGTGCCATTCATCCAAAGATGAATTCACCTCAGAAGGTCCCGTACGGTCTCTATGTTGAGCAGGTCAGCGGTACTCCGTTCACCGCTCCGCGCGTGGTCAATCGCCGTACGTGGATGCACCGCATACGTCCGTCGGTGGTGCATCAACCCTTCCAGCAGATAGACGATGGACTCATTCGCTCGACACCGTTCGACGAAGTACCGCCAACGCCGAATCAACTGCGGTGGAGTCCACTTCCGATTCCCGAAGAACCGACCGACTTTGTGCGGGGTATTGTCACGATTGGTGGATGTGGTAATCTCGCCATGCATAGCGGTCTGGCTGTGCACCTGTATGCATGCAACCAGGATATGGAGGACCGCTTCTTTTACAATGCTGATGGCGAGATGCTGATTGTTCCGCAACTCGGTACGCTGCGCATGCATACTGAGCTTGGAATTCTGGATGTTCAGCCGGGCGAGATTGTGGTGATCCCGCGTGGTATCAAGTTTCGAGTCGTGCTACCGGATGGTTCGGCGCGTGGCTATATCTGCGAGAACTACGGGCAATATTTCCGACTCCCGGACTTAGGACCAATCGGCGCAAATGGATTAGCCTATCCGCGGCACTTTCTTGCACCGGTTGCGGCGTACGAAGACCGCGAGGGTAGCTTTGAAGTCATCGCAAAATTCCAGGGGCATCTGTGGGCATCGGTGATTGACCATTCACCGCTCAATGTTGTCGCCTGGCACGGAAACTACGTTCCCTACAAGTACGACCTCACTAAGTTTCAGTGCATCAATACCGTCACGTTCGATCATCCCGATCCGAGTATCTACTGCGTTCTGACTGCACCCAGCGAAATCCCCGGCACAGCTAATTGCGACTTTGTGATTTTCCCCGACCGGTGGATGGTTGCCGAGGATACCTTCCGTCCGCCCTGGTTCCACCGTAACTTCATGAGCGAGTTCATGGGCTTGATCTGGGGTGTGTACGATGCCAAAGAGGAAGGCTTTGTGCCCGGTGGGTGTAGCTTGCACAATTGCATGAGCGGTCATGGACCGGATGCCGCAACCTACGAGAAGGCGTCAACGGCAGAACTCAAGCCAGTCAAGCAGCAGAATACGCTGGCGTTCATGTTTGAGTCGCGTTTCGCAATTCGCACAACAAAGTTCGCGATGGAGACCGCAGCTCTGCAACGCGACTACTACGAGTGCTGGCAAGGACTCAAGCCACGCTTCACTGCTCGCCAGGTCAACGGTTCGCAGAACTGAATCAGTCGGGAAGAAATCACGCTCTCTGGAGGGCTAAGGCACGTTGCTTTAGCCCTTTTGCGTTGTTATCACTGCCGATGGACAGAGCGAAACAATCACACAGCGATCGCAATGCGGTTTCCGCGCGGTGCACACTTTCCTGCCGTGTGTGATGAACAGTCGTCCAATGTCATTCCACCGTTCCTGTGGGGTAATCTGTGCAAGTGTCTGTTCGATTCTTTTTGGATCGTTGGAATGAGCAAAGCCTAAGCGATTGGAAAGTCGTGCCACGTGTGTATCAACGGTGATCGCGTGCTGCCCGAAAGCCTGACTGAGGATGACGTTCGCAGTTTTACGCCCAACACCAGGCAGCGTAACCAGCTCTTCGAGTGTCGCTGGAACGACACCACCGAATCGCTCCAGCAGCGCACGACAACAAGCTTGAATGTGGCGAGCTTTTGCGTTGTAATAGCCCGTCGGTCGTATGTCGCGAGCCAGCTCATCCAGGGAAGCAGTGGCAAAATCAGCAGCGGTGGGATATTTAGCAAAGAGCGTTGGTGTGATACTGTTGACACGCTCATCGGTGCACTGAGCCGAAAGAATCGTTGCGATCAACAGTTGGAACGGGGACGAAAAGTGCAGTCCCTCGAATTCACCAGGATACTCGGCGTTGAGGCGATCGAGGATTGCGATCATTCGCTGCTGTTGAGCGCGTTGTTTTTTGTGTTGAGGCATGGTGCGGTGCGATTCAAGTTTTTTTGTTTATCACCGAAAAAATACGCAGAGCCGCACGCAGGGATCAGCACGCGGTTGACATCGTCAGGGAAGAGGGCGTGATGCTGTCCAATCATACGCTGATGCCCGATGGCTTTCCTTCGTCGTTTTTCGTGGATACTGGCGGTAAGTGCCCTTAGCTCGCTTGGTGGTCAGCAGCCACCCGCACTGCAACCGCCACGCCAGCTCATTGCCAGTTACAACGATGAGCAGAGCGCAACTATTCGGTGGGAAGCTGTGCCAAATGCACGGTACTACCGATTCCAGATTTCCGAACAACGTGACTTTACAACGATTCGCACCGATGCTCTGCTGCTTCAGGGGAAGACGTGGATTCGTGCTACTGTCGCAGGATTAGAACCAGGGCGAACGTATTGGTGGCGAGTCCAGGCAATCGGTAATGCCGGAGAAAGCCCATGGAGTGCGGCTGTTCGGCTCAGCACAATGCCCGTTACTCTTGGCGTCCCGGCTGAGCGATTCCCAGTGGATAATAGTGTGCTCGCCTTCACAAGTATGCTGCGGTGTAGCTGGCGTCCGTGCGAGGGGGCGACATCCTACCGATTTCAACTTTCAACAAGTCCAGACTTTCGCACCATCGTTCGAGAGCACGAGTGCATTGCTCCATTTGCAGAGGTGGTTGATCTGAGTCCGGGAATGCAGTACTACTGGCGCGTGCGAGCGCACCGTGGCTCTGAATATGGGCAGTGGTCACCGGCGAATCAGTTTTCTGTCATGCCGCTGGCTGGATCGTATGGTCAGCAACCGGAGCATACAACGTCAGCAATTCGCCTGCTCGATAGCGATGAAGCCATTCCCGTTGAGCTATCTCCGAATCCTGTTTCGGAGGTGCTCACCGTCCGTGCACCGGCGCTCATTGGCGGTGGCAGTGTAGCGCTCTACAACGTTCTCGGACGAAAAATGCTGGACGTTCCAGTCGCAGGAACAGCCGAAGTTATGGTACCGGTTGGTCAGCTTGTTGCTGGCTCGTACACCATCGTCATTAGCGCAAGCGATACTCGATGGGTCGGTACGGTTGAGGTGCTTCGCTAAGTGTGTGCGGTAGCTGCCAGGCGAGAAAGGTCCTCAATCTTGCTGATAACATTGCCGTCTGTATCGAGCACGTAGGCAAAGGGAATACCGGTCGGAATGTTTGTCTCGACGATTTGTTCGGGCGAGAGCTGCTCGAGTGCCATGACCAGTGCGCGCAGTGAATTTCCATGCGCAACGATAAGTACGTTCTTGCCCTCTTTCAGGAGTGGGACGATGTGCTGGTGGTAGTAGGGTAACACTCGCTCTTGCGTCATCTTGAGTGATTCACCGTTAGGAGGTGCAACGTCGTAACTGCGGCGCCAGAGTTTGAATTGCTGCTCGCCGTACGTATGGGCGACCTCATCTTTGTTGAGTCCCTGAAGATCACCGTAGTGACGTTCGTTGAGCGCGGCATCCTTGACGATTGGTAGGTGTGATTTACCGGCAGCCTCGAGTGCAAGCTCAGCCGTTCGTATAGCGCGACGCAGGGCAGAAGTGAACACAGCATCAATGGGCACGTCACGGAGGAGAATGCCGGCAGCGCGCGCTTCTTGCTCTCCACGTTCGGAGAGATCAACGTCAATCCAGCCTGTGAATCGGTTTTCTTTGTTCCATTGAGATTCGCCGTGACGGAGCAGGATAAGTATTGCCATTGTTTAGCCTGTGATTTGGTGAGTGGGTGGTCGTTGGAGTTCATCAGTCCATGTGATTGCGCAGCCACTAGCGCGAAGTGTCGCCCAGGCACTGCAATATTTTTCCTCGGAAAGTTCGATAGCCCGGCGGAGCTGTTGCTCGGTGGCATTGGGACTTGAGAGCACAAAATGAAGATGCATTGCCGTAAAGACACGGGGATGTTCTTCGGCACGCTGAGCACGGACTGTTGCCCGAAAGCTCGAAATCTCAACGCGCTGTTTGCGCAAGATGCTAACGATGTCCATTGCTGCACACGCTGGCACTGATGCTAGCAGCATCTGCATGGGGGATGGACCGGCGGGTGTCTGGCTATGAGCGTCAACCGAAAATGTTAGTCCACGTGGTGACGTGACGCGAAAGTGAAATCCTCCAGAATCATTTTGTAGTTCGAGCACAAGTTCCATCGGGCTTGTTCTATAGTGGCTTTCGGAAAATCAACAATTGTTCGCGACCAGCACGTGCCGGATGTGACTCCAGCGGTACTTCGCTGGCGATGAGCACGAAGCCAGCATTCTCAAATTCTGAGTGAATATCGGTGAGTCGAACGGTGAACGGTGGCTGTGACCGTTCCACATCATCGAGCGGGAAAAAAAGTCCGGCAACGATTCCATTTGGCTTTGTCAGTGCCCAGAGAATGTGCGCGTACTCTTGACGACGCGACGGATCGATGGCGCAGTAGCACGTGTACTCGAGCACCACATCGAAGGCGGCTGAATAGATTTCGGGAAGCGTGAACACATCGCGACAGAGTGTTGTTAGCTTGACGCCGAGTAGTTGTGCGTTGTGCTGGAGATACTCCAGTGCTTCCGGAGCAAAGTCAACGGCGGTGACGACATATCCTCGCTGCGCCAGCATGAGCGCGTCGTGACCATAGCCGCAACCGGGGATGAGAACCTGTGGTCGGTAGGTTGGGCTTGGTTTGGGAAAGTCTATGCGTTCGACTAACGCAGCAAATGCGGGTGTAGGATTTCCCAGGTCCCACGGTGTATCACCACGGCGATACCGCTCGGACCAATATTCCGGTGAGTTGACATCACTGCTGATGCTTGTGTCGCTGTGCATGCGTTGCCTGGAGGTATCTTTGCCAGCGCCAAACTACGTGCAATTGCAATGGATATTGTAGCCAAGTACCTCGATCCGCGCATCGCATCACAACTTGCAACGATGGAATTGCGTGCGCGGTTGATCGTGGAAGGATTCTTGACAGGCTTGCACCGCTCACCATTTCACGGCTTTAGTGCAGAGTTTTCTGAGCATCGTGCGTATCGTCCCGGCGACGATCTCCGTCATCTGGACTGGAAAGTGCTCGGGCGCACCGGTCGCTACTACGTCAAGCAATTTGAGGAAGAAACGAATCTCCGCGCGGTCATTGCTGTTGACCAGAGCGCTTCAATGGCGTATGCATCGGAGGGTATGGTTTCCAAATTCACGTATGCGACGTATCTGGCAGCAGCGCTTTCCTACCTTGCCATGCTGCAGAAAGATGCGGTGGGACTGGCGCTCTACGACACGTCGCTGCGTGCGTACTACCCGCCGCGATCACGGCGGTCGTACATCGGCGAGCTACTCGGCGCACTCGATCGTGCGCAACCATCAGAACAGACGAATACGGCAAGTTCGTTGGAGCTTCTTGCAGAACGGCTACACCGTCGCAGCCTGGTGATCATTATCAGTGACTTTCTCGATGAGCTGGATCAGATTGCCACCAGCCTCAAGCATTTTCGGCACGACCATCACGAAGTCATCGCCGTGCAGGTACTCGATCGAAGAGAGGTTGATTTCCGCTTCGGTCTTGCTGCAACCTTCCGCGATCTCGAAACAGGCGATGAAATGATTACGCAGCCGATTCAAATTCGGACGGCATACCAAACAGCAATGCAGAGCTTTGTCGAATCGTTGCGCGAGCACTGCTACACGGCAAATATTGACTTCGTCCAGGCAATCACCGATCAACCGTTCGACCGAATACTGCGGGAGTATCTTGTTCGACGTCATCGCGTGCGCTAAGTAATGCGGATCTCGATTCGAACAGCGGCGTTTTCACTTGTGTTGAGCGTGATGCTCTGGCTCTACATCACACTCCAGGCTGAGTACGAGGTCACAATGCCCATTCAACTGGAGGTGCATTTGCCAAGCGATCGCTCGTTGGCGTCCCCTCTGCCAGCGGAAGTGTATGTCAAACTACGCGGAACGGGCTGGAATCTGCTCAATGCACTCTACCTGGACCGCTCAACCCGAATTGCGCTCCAGTTGCCCCGTGACCAGCGCACAGGAACGCTAACACAAGCGGAGCTACGAGCAGCGTTCCGTTCACCTGTGCCTCTTCGCGTTGCTGAGATTGAGCCATCGGATCTGCGGTATCAACTCGACATCATTGCGCAGAAGAAAGTGCGTCTGGTACCCAACCTTCGTCTTGATGTTGCCGATGGCTATGTTCTTGCGCGACCACTGGTCATTGTGCCGGATTCGGTTGTTGTGATTGGTTCTCAATCGGTTGTGGACACAATATCGCGCTGGCGGACAGTGCCTCTCGAACGGACCAACCTTCGCAGAAGCATCCTTGAACTTGTTGATGTTGAGCCTTCGCCTATCGTGCGCATTCTTCCGGAAAAAGTGATTGTCAAAGGTGTTGTCCAGCAGCTTGCCGAGCTGACCTACTATGATGTGCCGGTCAATATTGAAGCGCGCATGCCTGCTGATGCTGCTGTGCTGCCCTCGCGACTGAAGGTCACAGTACGGGGAGGTTTAGAGGACATAGAGCGAATACTCGATCGGGCAGAGCCACCACTGACCATACGACTAACCCAAAACCAGCTTCGGAGTGGCGGCGAGCTGTTTGAGCCGATTGTTGATGCACCTGCATGGGTGCACTCTGTTGCGTTGCAACCGCGATTTCTTGTTTACCGTCGTGTCGTGCCGTCCTCGGATTCGGGGTTTGCAATCAGAAGCGACGCATCGCCATAGCTGAGGAAGCGATAACCGTTGGCTAATGCCTCGGCATAAATTGTGCGCCACCATGGACCGATAAAGGCTGCTACCAACAGAAGGAGTGTGCTTCGCGGTTGATGAAAATTGGTGATCATCGCCTGGGGTATGCGATAGCGGTAGCCGGGCACGATGTAGAGTTGGGTTTCACCCTCCAGCGCATCCATGTTGCGCTGAACAAGCCAATCGAGCACAGCCTCGAGTGCATCGGCGGGGGCGACTGCCGAATTCGATAGCGGCGGAGCATAAGGTTCCTCCTGCGCCAGCAACAGCTGTGTGCAGGTGATGCCGTTGATGAGTTTGACGCCGAACCAATAAAGCGTTTCGACGGTGCGGACAGACGTTGTTCCCACGCACACACACATGCGATCGCCATTCCGCACAAGCGCGTGCAATTGCTCTATGCTGGACCGTTCGACATAGATGCGCTCGGCATGCATGGCGTGGCTCGATGCTACCTCTGCTCGGAGTGGTTGAAATGTTCCAATCCCGACGTGCAAGACGACATCTACAATCGGTGTGCCCTGTGAATGCAGAGCGGCGAGGACGCGCTCGGTGAAATGAAGTCCGGCTGTTGGTGCTGCCACAGAACCACTCCGTTGTGCATAGACTGTTTGGTACCGTTTGAGGTCTTCCGCTGTTGGGGTGCGGCGGATGTATGGTGGTAGCGGCAGTTGCCCTAAAAATTGCAGTTGATCAGCTAAGGTGGTCACAGGCGGAATACACTCGATTGTAACACGAGCAACCATGTCTTCAAAGCTGACAACTTCAGCGCGGATACCTTTGCTGTTGTGCAGAGCATGGAGCTCCAAGCCTGCGTGGATTCGCCGTCCGCCCAAAAGGCATTTCCAGGTGCTTTTCCCCAATGCTAATGCCTGCTCGATGGTCAGTCCATCGGCAGGGGCTATAAGCAGAATTTCAACGCTGCCACCTGTTGGTTTCGTTGCAAGGATGCGGGCTGGAAGAACACGTGTTGTGTTGCGAATCAAAAACGCGCCGTGCGGCAAGAGTGAGGGAAGCTCATGAAAAATATGGTGTCGTATCGTGCCCGTTCGCGCATCAGCGTAGAGGAGCTTGCTTTCGTCGCGCACCGGCAGCGGATGTTGAGCAATCCGGTCGGGCGGGAGCGGATAATCTACACTCGATGTCTCAATCGGTGGAATATGTGCTGTCGGGTTGTGTGTCTCCATCGCTTCATTGTGCGGTGAAACTTCTCGGCACCCAAGACGTACATTTGCGCGTGATTGTGAAACCTCTGGACACGTCCTATGGCTACCCCGCATGCTATTCCAGTGCCTCCCCAACGAAATCGCTCACGATGGTGGATTCCTTTCGCACTGATTGCCGCCGTTCTTGGAGGTATGGTGCTGGGCATTTTTATGCTTGTGGCAGTGTTTGTGTTACTGTTTTCATCGGCTGGAACGATCTCGGTTGGTAGCGATGAGACGCCAACCGTTCGCGAACACTCAATTCTGATGCTCAACTTCTCCTCAGGAGTTCGCGAACACCAGCATACACAGCCAGTCTTTTTCGGTAGTTCGAAGGGAGCCAGTCTGCTCGATGTCATCAGTGCAATTCGCTACGCAGCAAGCGATAGTAAGATAGATGGCATTTTGATTCGCCGAGCGCAAGGGCTTGGTCTTGCACAAGCGCGAGAGATTCGGCGTGAGCTGCTCGAATTCAAAAAGTCGGGAAAGTGGATTTATGCCTTTCTCGATGGTGGTAACGAAGCCGACTATTACCTTGCCTCAGTGGCTGATAGCATCTTCGTTGCGCCACTGGGGATGATCGAGTTCAACGGATTCGGTGGCGCTGTGCCATTTTTCAAGAATCTCAGCGATAAACTTGGTGTAACCTGGACGGTCATCCAGCGCGAAGAGTATAAATCTGCCGGTGAGCAATTCAGCCGGACAAAATTCAGCGAACCCGCACGTCAGGAAGTGCTCGATATTTTGCGCCAGCGGCATGATGTTTTTGTTAGCGATATAGCAGCATCACGTGGTATTGCACCATCCACCCTTGAGCAGCTTCTCAGCAACGGTATCTATCAAGCCGAAGATTTTGTTCGCCACGGACTGGCAAACGCCCTTGTGACTGAGCAACAACTCAATGATTTTCTCAAGCAGCGGATTTACGGGAAGGATACAACCAAGAAGCTGCACCGTATCCGACCGGGTGCCTACGCGCGGTATGCTCGTGCCCAGAGCAGTCAACAAGTGGACAAAAGCAAAACCATTGCAATCATTGCAGCCGAGGGCACTATTCGCTCGGGGAAACGCAGCGGCGATGCTGATGAAATCGCTTCGGCATCGCTGTGCCAGGATATTCGCAAAGCAGCCGACGATACGACCGTCAAGGCAATCATTCTGCGCATCAATTCTCCGGGCGGTTCTGCGCAAGCAAGCGAGGAAATTTGGCACGAGCTGCAGCGCGCTCGCCAGAAAAAGCCTGTCTATGCTTCGATGAGCAGTGTTGCAGCATCGGGCGGTTACTACATTGCAAGTGGGTGTGATACGATCATTGCTGCAGCCGAAACGGTGACCGGATCAATTGGCGTGATAGCGGCGATTCCCAACTTTAGCAAACTGGCAAACTCTGTTGGGGTAACCTTTGACACGCTCGGCACGAATCCGAATGCAACGTTTATGAACCCATTTCTACCCCTGCGCCCGAGCGATCGGCGAGAGCTTGAACGTATGATTGACACCATCTACATGCGATTTCTCGAGCGAGTCGCTGCAAACCGAAAGCGCAGCATTGACGACATTCGCACCGTTGCGCGTGGGCGTGTCTGGACAGGTCAGGCAGCTGCTGAACGCGGTTTGGTGGATGTTGTCGGTGGTCTTGCCGATGCAATTGAACTGGCAAAACGTCGGATTGGTGTTCCGACTGATAAGCGTCCGCGGCTGAAGTTCTACCCAGAGCCAGAGGACTTAGCAACGATTATCAAACGCATCATCTCGGAAGCGCTCGGCAATGAGGACGATGAAGACGAGGCACGTGTGGTGTACCGTGCGCTTGGGATATCACCGTGGCATCGCGCGCTTGCAGAGCTTAGCGCAACACCAACCAATAGTCAGTTGCGAAGTGTCATCCGTTGGATTGCGCTGACTCGGCGGGAGCCGATTGTTGCTCTAATGCCGCGCGTGATTCCCTTTCCATAGTCTGCTGTCGGCGGATTTCGAAGAGAACGACACCGGTGGCAACACTGGCATTGAGCGATTCCACAGTCGGTGCCATCGGAATTTGAATCACTGCATCGCAGATTCGTAGCACACTGCGACGAATGCCGCTACCTTCGCTCCCAACGACAACGATCACTGGGCGGTCGTAAAGGTGATCGGTGTATCGGTGCGAACCGCTGGCATCGCTACCGATTATCCACCAGCCGTATTCTTTTGCATTGGCTAAGGTGGTGAGCAGTGATCGCACGCGAACAAACCGAATATGCTCGAATGCGCCGCTTGCTGCTGCAAGTGCTGCTGGAGTGATTGGTGCGGTGTTATGCAGCGGCGTTATCAATGCATCCGCACCAGCCGCTGCTGCTGTCCGTGCAATCGCCCCAAGGTTGTGCGGATCGGTAATCTGATCACAGGCAACTAAAAGTGCCGTGGCTTTCGTTTGGGCAAGTGTGCGCACCGATTCCCACGCAACGGCGTGATACATCTGCCGTAAGGCGATGATGTTCTGGTGGTGCTTGGAGGCGCCAATCTGACGAGCTAAGCGGTCGAATTTTTCGTGCGACAAGGTTGAGATGGGGATTTGGCGCTCGTGGGCGTGCCGGACGATTGATTGCGGCAGTGTGCTCCCAAAGCGCAGAAAAATTTTCTCGATGGGTGCATTTGAACGGAGAGCTTCACTGATTGCGTTGTATCCGCTAAGGTAAATGCTGGTGTCGGTCTGCATAGCGCTGGAGGAGGTAGTCAATACGTGTCTTGTGAAGGAGACGGTCGTCGGGTTGTTTCGGCGTTCCTCTGCTGGTGGTGCGGACTATAGCATTTCCCATGCGAAGGAATGTAAGTGCAAGGGCGTAACCGAGCGGGATGAATCGTCGCAGCGGCAGGCGATGGATGTGGCTAAACAGAAGCTTTGCTGCCATGTTTTGCTGTTCGAAAGCAATCATGCGATCATCGGATTGCTGCCGTGTTCCACCGCGATGGTGAAGGACGGTCGCACTGGGAACAAAATGGCAGTGCCACTGCTGGCGCCAGAGCCGGTAGCAAAGGTCGGCATCTTCGCAAAAGAACCAGAACCGCTCATCCATACCACCAATGTCTTCGTAGGCGGTTCGGCGGCACAGGAGCACAGCACCATCGCAGTAGGGAACAGCGCGGGATTTTGTCTCGGCATGTCCATGACGGTTGTGGATGGTTTCGATACCGCTCAAGGAAGCAGCAATCTCAGACCAACCGGGGAAATATCCCCAACTTCGCTGGCGTCGTCCATCGGCGTATCGTTGATTGGGGCAGCAAACGCCGACGTAGGGATGCTGCTCCATGTGTTCGATCAAGCGTTCAATGCAATCGGGAGAGTATTCCACGTCGGAATTGGAAAGGAGCACGTACGGTGCATTTCCACGCCGAGTGCCCTCGTTGCATGCAGCCGCGTAACTTCTGAGCTGCTCGCACCGCACAACATCAATCCCGGGAAACTGTGCGGAAAGGTGATTGCCGCTATCATCGGTTGATGCGTTGTCAACAACAGTTATCGAGGCAATTGAATCTGCCGCCGTTTCCAGAAGCGAACGAATGCAACGGCTGGTCAGGTCAAGGGTGTTGTGGTGGATGATAACGACGTCAACAGTTGGCTTGACCACTGGTTCACGGTGATGCGTATGGTAGCGCAATTTACCACATGCGTGCAAACCTGTTCGTATCTTTGCCCCGACTTGGAGTACTGTCTTACGTTCGATGCAACGACACGCACGGCATACAACAACGCAGAGCGATCGCGATGCTGTTATCGAGACTGCCAATGGTAGTCCACTGCGGCTCTCGGTAGTACAATATCTGCCGAGCAGGGATGAGATTTTACACGATTACGCCCTCTGCGTTGCGAGCCGAAAAGCAAGTGTTCTCGGGCGTCGAGAAGTGCTGACAGGAAAAGCCAAATTTGGCATCTTTGGTGACGGGAAAGAAGTTCCGCAGGTAGCGATGGCGCGCGCATTTGAGCCGGGCGATATTCGCTCTGGCTACTATCGGGACCAGACGTTCATGTTCGCAGCAGGTATGTCCACAATCGAGGAGTTTTTTGCTCAGCTGTATGCTATCGCCGATGTTGAGAAGGAGCCGTCCTCGGCTGGTCGCTCGATGAACGGACACTTTGCAACCCGTATGCTTGAATCAGATGGCACCTGGAAACCGATTGCCTCGTTGAAAAACTCATCGGCTGATGTTTCTCCCACCGGTTCGCAAATGCCGCGTCTGGTTGGGCTGGCGTACGCATCGCGGCTGTACCGCGAATTGCCTGAATTAGCCGAGCTGACGCAGTTTTCGCGTGGCGGTCGAGAAATTGCATGGGGTACAATTGGCAATGCCAGTTGTGCGGAAGGGATGTTCTGGGAGGCAATCAATGCGATCGGCGTGCTCCGAGCACCAGCAATCATCTCGATCTGGGACGATGAGTACGGCATTTCGGTCCCGAACGAATATCAAGTCACCAAAGGCAATCTCAGTGCTCTGCTCCAAGGATTCCACCGTAGCGCCGGCGATACGCAGGGCTTTGATGTGTACACTGTACCCGGTTGGGATTATCCACGGCTGGTTGCGCTCTATGCCTACGCCGCTGAGCGCGTGCGCACCGACGGTTTCCCAGCCATCATTCACGTCGTTGAACTCACTCAACCGCAGGGACATTCCACTTCTGGCTCTCACGAACGGTACAAATCGAAAGAACGTTTGCAGTGGGAGCTTGATCATGACTGTAACCGCCGATTCCGACAGTGGATCATTGAGCAGGGCATTGCAAGCGAGGAAGAGGTTCAGGAAATCGAACGCCAGGCAGAACAAGAAGCCATTGCTGCAAAAGAGCGTGCATGGGATGCATACATCACGCCTATTCGCAATGAGCTGGCGGAGGTCATCGCGATGATTGAGGCGATGCAACGGGAAAGCCGCAACCCCGAAAAATTCAATCCCGTGCTCGAGTCACTCCGGGGGTTACGCGAGCCGTTCCGTGCCGACTACTTTGCAGCGATTCATCACGCGCTCACCTTGACCATCGAAGAACCGGTTCCGTCTGCTGCGGCGCTCATTGAATGGCGCGACCAAATGCAGGCGATCCAGCACGAGCGCTACAGCTCTCATCTGTACAGCCAATCGAGCGAGCGAGTGGACAATGTGCCGATTGTCGAACCGGTCTATTCAGAGTCGTCGCCAATGGTCAATGGCTTTGAACTGCTCAATGCAAACTTCCGCTACTGGTTGGAGCGTGATCGGCGTGTAATTGCATTCGGTGAAGATGTCGGTCGTTTAGGGGACGTCAATCAAGGATTTGCCGGACTGCAGCAGGTCTTTGGTCCCTTGCGAGTCAGTGATACCGGCATCCGCGAGTGCACCATCGTCGGGCAAGCAATCGGAATGGCAATGCGCGGCTTGCGTCCGATAGCGGAGGTGCAGTACCTCGATTATTTGCTCTATGCATTGCAAATCATGAGCGATGATCTGGCAACCGTCCAGTGGCGCACAAAAGGCGGACAAAAAGCACCGGTCATCATTCGAACTCGTGGTCATCGCTTAGAGGGAATTTGGCATAGTGGGTCGCCAATGGCTGGAATTATAAACCTTGTCCGGGGCATGTATGTGTGTGTGCCGCGCGATATGACGCGAGCAGCTGGATTCTACAATACGCTCCTGCGCAGCGATGAACCCGCACTCATTGTGGAAGTGCTCAACGGCTACCGACTCAAGGAGCGCTTGCCGGATAACATCGGGGAATTCACCCTTCCGCTCGGAGTGCCAGAAATTCTGCGGGAAGGCAGCGACGTCACGATTGTGACTTATGGAGCGCTCTGCCGAATTGCTCTGACGGCTGCTGAGCACCTGGCTGCCTGCGGTATTAGTGCAGAGGTCATTGATGTGCAGACGCTCATTCCATTCGATCGCCCGGGCATTATTGGCTCATCGCTGAAAAAGACCGGACGAATTGTGTTCGTTGACGAAGACGTACCGGGAGGAACAACAGCCTACATGTTGCAGCAGGTTGTCGAACGTCAGCATGGGTATCTGTACCTGGATGCACCGCCCCGCACCGTCTCTGCTGCGGAGCATCGTCCTGCCTATGGCACCGACGGAAATTATTGGTCGAAGCCGGAGGCAGAACATATCTTTCGTGCTGTCTATGAACTCATGCACGAAGCTGATCCGCGGCGCTATCCACTCTTTTACGATGCTGCCTATCACCGCCGCCGATGACAGTCCCGTATTTTTGCAACCCTTGACCATGCGCGAATGCTCGGAAACCATCATCGAACGTTCCGCATGACGGCTGCAGTCGCCACTGGATTTTCTGGCAGGATTTAGTGCATGTTTGAAAGTCTTCAATCGCGTCTTGAGGATGCAATAAAGCGGCTTCGCGGGCAGGCTCGGATAACCGAGGATAACATTGCCGACGCGGTGGTCGAGGTACGCCGCGCATTGTTAGATGCGGATGTTCACCTCGATGTTGTGCGCCGTTTCATCGAAGACGTTAAAGCCAAAGCAGTCGGGACGGAAGTCAAAGGGAAGATTCTTCCCGAACAGCTTATCGTCAAGATTATCTACGACGAGCTGGTTGCTATCATGGGCACCAGCAAAAGCGATCTTGTGCATGCACCACAGCCACCAACCATCATCATGGTTGTTGGGCTACAAGGATCGGGAAAAACGACGTTTGCGGCAAAACTGGCGGCACACTTACGTAAGAAAGGGCAGCAGCCTCTTCTTGTCGCTGCCGACGTGTACCGTCCGGCAGCAATCGAGCAGCTCAAAGTACTCGCATCGAGCATCAATGTGCCAGTGTTCTCGATGGAGGGTGCCGATCCGGTCAACATTGCTCGCGAGTCGCTTCAGTACGCGCGCAAGTTTGCCCGAACACACATCATCGTTGATACCGCTGGCCGGCTCGCAATAGACGAGGCGATGATGCAGGAAGTAGCCACAATTCGCCAGGTGATCGCACCACACGAAGTGCTCTTTGTCTGCGATGCGATGACCGGGCAGGATGCGGTCACGACTGCCCGAACGTTTGACGAGCGGGTAGAATTGACCGGCGTTGTCCTGACAAAGCTAGATGGCGATGCACGTGGAGGCGCAGCACTTTCGATTCGGTACGTCGTCGGTAAGCCGATCAAGTTTGTGAGTACGGGCGAAAAGCTCGATGCACTCGAAGTCTTTCATCCAGACCGGATCGCATCGCGCATTTTAGGCATGGGCGATATCGTCTCGTTCGTCGAACGTGCCCAGCAGGAATTCGACGACGCCAAAGCAGCCGAATTGGAGGAAAAAATTCGCAAGCGCGAGTTTACGTTCGATGATTTCCTCGACCAATTGCGGATGGTCAAACGCATGGGCTCGGTTCGCGAGTTGCTCGGCATGCTACCCGGTATGGACAAAGCGCTGCGCAATGTCGAACTCGACGATCGTGCGTTTTCCAAAATCGAAGCAATCATACTTTCGATGACGCCGCAGGAGCGACGCAATCCACGCATCATCAATGGTTCACGTCGCATGCGGATTGCGCGTGGGAGCGGCACATCCATTCAAGATGTCAATCGGCTGCTCAAGCAATTCGACGAAATGCAAAAGTTGATGCGTGCGGTCACGACCGGGAAGGTAAAACTTCGCAACCTTCCTGCGATGATCGGGGCATCGCAGAAACGCTGATAATGTTTTCGGGTGTGAGTGTCGAGAGCATCCGTGCGTGGCACCTTGCGCCACGGTAGCTGAAAAGCGTGCGTCACGGTGATGCACGAGCTACGACAAGTCGCACCAAACTGTTATGTTTCACTTTCACTGACCCGTACAATGGTTCGACTCCGATTGCGCCGTCGTGGGCGGACACACCACCCGTTCTACGACATCGTTGCAACAGACGCTCGCACTAAGCGTGATGGCAAGTTCATCGAGCGCATTGGCTACTACAACCCAATGACACAGCCATCAACAATCAATGTTGATCACCAGCGAGCGATCTATTGGCTCAGTGTGGGGGCACAGATGAGCGATACCGTTCGCAATATTTTTCACTACGATGGAGTACTGCTCCGCCGGGCATTGCAGCAACAAGGGCGCTCCGCAGAGGAAATAGAGCAGCTTGTCGAGGAACATCGCCAGCGGGTACTGGCTCGCTACTGGCGGAACAAAGAAAAACGCGCCGCTCGCAAACAACGCAAAGCGCAGCAATCAGCCGCGACACAAGAAGAGCAGCAGAGCGAAAACGCCTAAGATTGGCACGGAGGAAATTTCTTGAAAACGTCCGTGCTCGAATCACTGCCTCAGCTTGGGACAGACTGGCTGCGAGAACGCCGGGTGCTGGGAATAATGCTGCGCCTGTGTTTCGGTGTGGCGGGACTTTTGTGGTTGCCGCTATCGCTGTTGAGTGTTACACCTGCCGAGCGATCAGCTTACATGCTTGTCCAGTACCAACTGTACTTGATACTGCTCACGCTCTGGGGCTATGATTACCGGCGTCAGCTCAAACGCGCTGAGTGCATACTCGCGCTTGCTCAAGAGGCTGATGTTTCTCCGAGTCAGGTGCAGTGGGAACATGTCGTTACCAGTGGTGGGGCATCGCTATTCGACGTTCTCAGACGCCGACACGAGTCGCGCGGTTGGTTCCCGTTGGTTTTTACCTGGGGACTTCTCCTGAGTGGTTACGCATGGCTTGCTCGGCAGATTTTTCAGCTCGTTGTATTGGCAACAACACCATAGAGCACACCCATGGCTCGGATTGTGATCACTGGTGGTGCTGGCTTTTTGGGGTCGCATCTGTGCGATCGCTTTATTGCTGATGGGCATGATGTTATCTGCATTGACAACTTGCTCACCGGCAACGCCGATAACATTGCACACCTGATGGGACATCCCAATTTTCGTTTTATCTGCCACGACGTAACGAATTTCATCTACGTTGAGGGCAGCATAGATTACATGCTGCATTTTGCTTCGCCCGCATCGCCGATGGATTATCTCCGCTATCCAATCCAAACGCTCAAGGTTGGATCGCTTGGAACGCATAAAGCGCTTGGTTTTGCAAAAGCCAAGGGCGCTCGGTTTCTCCTTGCCAGCACCAGCGAAGTGTACGGTGATCCGCAGGTGCATCCACAGCCGGAATCGTATTGGGGAAACGTCAATCCGATCGGAGTCCGCGGCGTTTATGACGAAGCTAAACGCTTTGCAGAGGCGATGACAATGGCGTACCATCGCTACCATGGACTCGACACACGCATTGCACGAATCTTCAACACCTACGGCGAACGAATGCGCCTGAGCGATGGGCGGATGATTCCCGCCTTCATGACCCAAGCGCTTCGCGGTGAACCGATTACCATCTTCGGTGATGGATCGCAGACTCGCTCGATTTGCTACGTCAGCGATTTAGTTGAGGGGATTGTTCGGCTGCTGGAATCAGATGTCGTCGAACCAGTCAACCTGGGTAACCCGGACGAAATAAGCGTTCTTGAGCTTGCCGAAGAAATTCGTTCGATCGTTGGATCATCGAGTCCGATTGAATTTTGCCCTCTTCCAGAGGACGACCCAAAGATTCGCCGTCCAGACATCAGCAAGGCGCGCCAGTTGCTGGGCTGGGAGCCGGTTGTGCCTCGTCGAGAAGGTCTGCAACGGACGGCAGAGTATTTTCGCCAGCGTTTGATGAAAGTTTGATCGTAATCGCATCGTTGTGCTATGACTATTCATGAGCGCAGCCGCCGTCTGCACTGGATGGGTGCCATGCTGGTTGCATTTGTCTTCAGTGTGGTGGAAGTGTATGCAGCCGGCGGAGCCGGACACGATGAAATATTCACTGCGCTTGGGTGGATAGTGGTCGTTCTCCTTGCTGCGCGAATCGGGAGCGCTGTCGAAAAACTTGGACAACCGCCGGTTTTAGGTGAGTTGGTAGCAGGGGTAGTGCTCAGCAGCCTGGTACTCGTCGGCGTAACGTGGCTTGAACCGATGCGCTCAAGTATCGTGATGAAATTTCTAGCGGAGCTTGGCACTATTATCCTGCTCTTCCAGATTGGTTTGGAGTCGAACCTCAAACAGATGCAAAGCGTTGGGTGGCGAGCAGCGTTAGTCGGAACGATTGGCGTGGCGCTTCCGTTTGTTGGTGGCTACTTGATTGGACATGTGCTTTTCCCGGAGCAGAGCACCAACATGCACGTCTTCCTTGGCGCAACACTGACAGCAACATCGGTCGGAATTTCGGTTCGGGTGTTCCGTGATTTGGGGATGCAATCGAGTGTCGAAGCAAGCATCATCTTAGGTGCGGCGGTTATTGATGACGTCTTGGGAGTTGTCATTCTTGCTGTTGTTCAGGGCTTGGTTGTGACGGGTAATTTTGATCTGTTGACGGTTGCTGGAATCGTTGCGCGATCGCTCATCTTTTTGGTCGGGGCAATCGCGATCGGCGGACGCATCGCCCCCATTCTTGCACAGTGGATGGCTCGCTTGAGTAGCTCGACGACGATGAAATTCGCCGTTCCGATTGCTTTTTGTTTTCTGTTGTCCTACATTGCATACTTGAGCGACCTGGCGCCTATTATCGGTGCTTTCAGTGCCGGGCTGATTCTTGATCGAGTGTACTTCAGCATCTACCAGGCGCCAGAGATTGTTGAAAGCATCGAGCAGGATTTACTTCCAGAGCTTACTGAACCTCACCGATCACGCTTAGTCCAAATCCTCGATGCTTACCGTTTGCACCACATCGAAGAGTTAGTACAGCCGCTGTCGTACTTTTTTGTGCCGATGTTTTTTGTGCTCACTGGTTTCAGCGTAGATATCCGGACGTTTGCCTCGCTTCACGTTATCGAGGCAGGTCTGCTTATTACCGCAGTCGCAGTCGTTGGAAAATTGCTCAGCGGACTGATTGCCGGACCAGTGCGGCGGGCAGTGGTCGGATGGGGAATGGTTCCGCGTGGCGAGGTTGGATTGATTTTTGCTTCGGTCGGGTTGAGTATTGGGGTTGTCACGGCAGAGGAATACTCAGCTGTCATGTTGATGGTGATGCTGACCACGTTGCTTCCACCACTGGTGCTCAATTATTTGCTCAAACGCAGTAGAGCATCGTAGTTTGCAATCAAACCACCACGGTCACACACTGCTATGGCTAAAGTTCCGCTCTATACCATTGCGCATGCTCGTAGTGGCGATAAAGGCGATGCCGCCAACTGTGGTGTCATTGCGCGACGTCAGGAATGGTACCCAATCCTGTGCGAGCAGCTTACTGCTGAGCGCGTCAAAGAGTACTTCGCTGGGATATGTTTTGGACCGGTTGAGCGGTATGAATTGCCGAATCTATGGGCACTCAATTTCGTTCTGCACAATGCACTCGGTGGTGGGGGAACTGTTTCGCTCAAGCTTGATGCGCAAGGGAAGACTATCGCATCTGCAATGCTCATGATGGAAATCGAAGTGCCCGATCACGTTGCTGCGTCGCTATGAGTGCCGTTGAGATTGTCCCATTGCGTCCGGAGCGGTTCGATGAGATGTTTGCGTTGATTTGCGCGCTCGCTGAATACGAAAAACTCACACCACCGGATGCAGCGGCACGCGAGCGGCTTTACGCTGATGCATTCGAGCGAACTCCACCGCGCTTCGAATCACTACTGGCGATCGTTGACGGCAACGCGTGTGGGTACTGCATCTATTTCGAAACGTATTCCTCGTTTCTGGCAAAGCCAACGCTCTATGTCGAGGATGTCTTCGTGTTACCACAGTGGCGAAGTCGTGGGATCGGCTTGGCATTGTTTCGTCAGCTTGCCGCCATTGCGCAGCAGCGTGGGTGTGGACGTATGGAGTGGATGGTTCTCAACTGGAATGAACCTGCACACCAATTTTACCGTGCACTCGGTGCAGAGCGGCTTGTCGAGTGGCAACTCTATCGCTTAACTGATGACCGATTTTCACGCCTTGCCAATGCGAGTGAGTAATTCAGTCCTGCTTGCGATTGTGGGAATGCTCAGTAGTGCAATCGCTCTGTATGCACAACAAGGGATGACACGCGAAGAGTTTTACCGAAAGTTAGAGTCGTACTTCGATCGCGAGCTGATTGGTGATCTCAACAAAGCATTCCCCTCAGCCGATGAACTCACGTTTTATTCCTGGGATGCAGGAGATTTTTCGGGCGATGGTAATTACGACCTTGCCTGCGTTGTTCGCCATCGGGCAGAGAAAGGCAAGCGGCTGCGTGTCTATTTGTTCGTTGACATTGATGGATTTCTCACGCAGATTGCAGCGAAAGATTTCCGCTTTATCGAGTTACCGATCGAGGTGGGGGTCGTCATTCGATATGGCGTGTGCTACATCACCGAAAAGCTTCAGCAATTCAACTGGCGCTATACGGGGTATCGTTTCGATGGATTTGCGCTGATTCAAACAACGGTCTTTCAAACTCGCCGCGTCGGTAGTTACACACTGCAACAGGTCCTCGACTACGCAAGGCTCCAGCGCAGTGAGCGTTGGTCTATGACACTGTCGGGCAATCTTGAGCTGGAACGCCGGTGTGGTATTGTTCCTCTCTATCCGCGTCGAATGCCACTGAGCCATGGTTACCAGCGTCGTGTGCGGCTGACAAGCGTTGATTACGTTCTACGTGGCTCCTACTACTGGCAGGGTCCGCCGGATTGCTCGTTTTCGATTGCCGGAGCGTACGACTCGACGTTTGTGTACCTATCCCTTGCTGTCAGTGATGATATAGTTGTCACTGGCTACTGCGATACGTGTGCTGCAGATCGAGTTGAATTGTGGTTTGATTTGTTCAAAAGCGACACAGGATTGCCAAGCATTGCTATTCGTCGTGTCAAGCGTGGATACGTGCTCCGCACCCGACCGGATGCACCAATGGTTGGTTTGGGGATTAGCCTTGGTGATTTTGAGAAAAAGCCTGCGTCGGTGAAGCTGCTGGTCAGCGACAGCAGCATGCTGACACGGCTAAGGCTTAAGACACTAACTGACGTCGTCGCTCTCAGTGAACGAGATAGCAGTCGCGGCTACATTGTTCGGATTCGTATCCCATGGCTGCTGTTGTCGAGCGATTTTGTTCCTGCAGCATCAACGACACAAGCTATCGGTTTTTTAGCATTTGTGACCGACGTTGATAACGAATTCCGTCCCGAAGAAGCAACAGTGATCGCCAATGCCATGTATCAGGAGGGAGTTGTTGCTACCGAAGGGGAATTAGTTGTACTGCCAGCCGGTGCATTGTTTGGCAGTGTCGAATATGTGCATGCTGATTTGATTGTAGGTCAACTTCGCCGGCGGGGATTTTAGCGATGATCAAGCAAGCCTTCCGTGCCGATGAAAGATTTGCGCTTTCAGGACCACACAGTCGTTGGGAGGAATTGCGCTTTATCGTGCGTGTAGGCTGGGAGTTTTTGCGTGGTTTTCGTGCACTGCACTTTGTCGGTCCGTGCATTACTGTGTTCGGGTCTGCGCGTATTGCCCAGGACCACCCGTACTACGCTCTTGCACACAAGGTCGGCGAGGCAATTGCAGCGCTGGGGTTTACCGTCATGACTGGTGGTGGACCTGGTTTGATGGAAGCAGCCAATCGCGGTGCACGCCAAGCAGGGGGTCGTTCAATCGGCTGCAATATCGAGTTGCCGCACGAACAGCAACCCAATCCATACCTTGATCGCTGGATTACGGTGCGGTATTTCTTTGTCCGAAAGGTGCTGCTGGTCAAATATTCGCATGGATTTGTGGTTATGCCTGGCGGCATTGGCACGCTCGACGAGTTATTCGAAGCACTGACCTTGATACAAACGGGTAAAATAGAGCGATTTCCCGTCGTGCTCATGGGAACTGAGTATTGGTCGCCCGTGGAATCGCTGTTAAAACAAATGGCAGAGGAAGGCACAATCTCCGACAGTGACCGGCAGTTAGTTTTAGTGACAGACTCCGTCGAGGCGATGCAGGAACACTTAGCGCGTTATGCGCTTGAGCGGTTACGGCGCCAGCAGTCACAGCGCATTACACCACTGCGATTGCTGGGCGAGCGGATTCGAGCGTAGAGCAGTTGCTCAGAATTCGACCAGCTGCCATATTTTTGCAGCCTGTAACGAGGTTCTTTGAGCGTTGTGACGATGTTCCAATCGCAGCAATCACGACCACCGAGTACTGTTTTGCGTCAGCTTGCGCCGCTGGCAACGCTCGGCGTTGAGCTAACGGTGACGGTACTGGTTTGTGGAGTGATTGGGTGGTATCTCGACGATGCCGTGGATTCAAAACCAACCTGGACCATCACCGGGTTTATCGTCGGGATTGTTGCTGCGATTGTGCAATTTATCCGCACTGTTCAACGGCTCACCCGAGAGCGCCGTCAGTTGCTATCGCAATCATCGGGTGGAGCCAAGCATTGACCGAGCTTTCTCGCACACTTGTGAGCATTGTGTTAGGTTTTGTGCTCAGTGCGGCAAACATTACAGCCGGGTTGCTTGTCGCGCGACGAGCGCAACGGCTACCGGTCAATCGTGCTACAGCACTGGTGCTGACAGCCATGGGTGTGCGGCTTGTGGTCATGGTTGTGCTCATTGGCGCTGTTGTCTCGCTTGTGGATGTCAATCGGCTTGCTTTTGCGCTGACGCTCATGATCTCGTTTTTCGTGATGGTGCTTGTAGAAGCTTTTTTTTTACACGCCCGCCACGAAAAAGCTAAGACACCCTTGATCCGTCGCCGCTACCGGCGACCAAGAGTACCGTTTACTGTCTGGTAACGCATGAGTTCGACACGACCGGATACGCTCCAATTACAGCAAACACATTCGGAGGATATTCCTCCCAGTCAGGTAATTCCCCATCTCCTCGAGGAGCTGGGCGATCACCATGAACTCAACATCGCGTTTACTACGTCGGACGTGCTTCCCATCATCTTGTACGATGAAGGGCAGTGGCACTTTTACCGGAATACGCACGCGATGGAGCACGCCGGACAGTACCGACTTGTCAAGGGACACCCTGTTCGTACGCGAGATGGACATGCACCAACGCTGGACCTATCGGTGACCAATCTTGTTGTTTTTCAGTGGATTGGTATGCTGGTGGTGCTGGGGCTGTTTTTTTGGGTTGGGCGTCGGTATCGCCGGCAGCCACTGGCGCCGCCACGGGGAATTCAGAATGCGTTGGAATCAATAGTCGTGTACATTCGCGATGAAGTTGTACGCCCTAACCTTCGATCAGAACGATTGGTGCGGGCGTTTATGCCGTACTTTGTCGGTCTTTTTTGTTTCATCCTAGTTCTGAATTTGATCGGCTTATTGCCTGGTATGCATACAGCTACTGGTGCAATTGGGACAACAGCAGCTCTTGCTATCACGGCATTTTTGGTTATCAATGGTTTGGCAATCCGTGAGATCGGCATTAAGGGCTGGCTTCATCATTTGCTCGGTGGTGCGCCAGTGTATTTGGCGCCAATTATGGTGCCGATCGAAATACTGGGTTTATTTACAAAGCCGTTTGCTTTGACAGTCCGTTTGTTTGCGAACATGTCGGCAGGGCATATCATTTTGCTGTCATTGGTTGGGCTTATCTTTTACTTCCGCTCGATCTTTGTTGCGCCAATGTCAATTGGCTTTTCTATTTTCATCTATCTGTTGGAAACCCTTGTCTGCTTTTTGCAGGCATACATTTTCACAATTCTAACGGCAGTGTTTGTTGGTTTAGCATTGGGTGATCATGCCCACGATCACAACGAGCACGTTGCCGGTGCATAGTTTTTTGTTGAACCTTTTTCGGAGTTTTTGCGATGGATGGTTACGGTCTTGCTTGGCTTGCCGCAGGTATTGGCTGCGGGATTACCGTGTTGGGTGTTGGCAATGGTATTGGGCGGCTTGCCGCGGCAGCGCTCGAAGCAGGTGCTCGCCAACCTGAAGCTGCTGGGGATGTGCGGACGACAATGATTATCGGTGCAGCGCTCATCGAAGGTGTTGCCCTGTTTGCATTGGTTGTCTGCATTTTCCTTGCGCTCAAAGGCTAACAGCCGTGCTGGTGCGTAGGCACCGGTGCGATGACCTGCTGGAGCGGACATCGTCGAACATTATCCTTGAAGGCACACAATGGATGGACTCTTGCAGATTAGTCCGGGGTTAATAATCTGGACACTGATCAATTTCAGCTTGTACCTGTTCATTTTAGCCAAGTTTGGGTACAAGCCACTCCGCACCGCATTGGAGCAGCGCGAGCACACAATCGCCGAGTCACTTCGTTCGGCAGAGCAAGCACGCGCTGATGCCCAACGCTTTCTGGCAGAGGCAGAAGAGCAGCGCAAACGGGCACATGCCGAGATGGTAGAGCTTCTCCGTGATGCGCGCCAGCAAGCAGAACGCATCATTGCTAAAGCTGCTGATGAAGGCGAGCGCGTCAAACAAGAAAAGCTCCACGAAGCAGAACGCGAAATCGAGCGCATGATCGCCGATGCACGCGCCACGCTCAAACGCGAAGTTGCTGAGCTTGCGCTTGCTGCGACCCAGAAGCTGCTTGCCCAACAGCTCGATGGCGAACATCATCGCCACCTGATTGAGCAGTCTCTGGCTCAGTTGGAGCACACAAACTAAGCGATGGGTATGCGAAATCTTCGCGTTGCTAAACGATACGCACGTTCATTGCTCGATGCTGCCATCGAACACACAGCACTCGATGCGGTCAAGTCATCGGTGGAACTTATTCGTAATGCCATTTCTGAATCGGCACCGTTGCGTGCATTGCTGCGCAATCCCGTCATCGCTGCCGAGCGGAAAGTGAGCGTTTTGCGTGCGATATTCGGCGATCACGTTCATCCACTGATGATGGCGTTTATACAGCTTGTGTGTCTCAAGAGCCGGGAAAATCTCCTTGACCAGATTGCAGAGGAATTCCTTGCTCTCTACAATCAACGTGAAGGAATCGTTGCAGCGCAGGCAATCTCGGCAATACCGCTCGACAGTGATCTCCGCGCGCGCGTTGAGCAAGTCGTCGAACGGCGTTTCCATGGTAAACCACAGGTTAGCTATGTGGTCAATCCTGGTATTCTGGGCGGATTGATACTTCAGTGCGAGGACCTGCGCCTGGATGCAAGTCTTGCCGGAGCACTCGACCGCTTGCGGAGGCAGCTCCTTTCAACAAACGGAAAACCAAACGTAGTACAATGAGGCTTAGGTGACAATGGTTGAAGTTCGTCCAGAAGAAATTTCCGCTATCTTACGTAAGCAGCTTTCCGGATTCGAGCTCGAAGCAGAGATCGAAGAGGTTGGCACAGTTCTCCAGGTTGGCGATGGCGTGGCACGTGTCTATGGGCTGACCAAATGCATGGCGTCGGAGCTCCTTGAATTTCCCAATGGCGTCATGGGTATCGCACTAAACCTGGAAGAGGATAATGTTGGAGTCGTTCTCTTTGGCGACGATCGCTTGGTCAAAGAAGGCGACACGGTTCGGCGAACACGGCGCATCGCATCGGTGCCCGTCGGCGAAGCATTGCTGGGGAGGGTGGTCAATCCTTTAGGCGTACCGCTCGACGGGAAAGGTCCGATCAACACACCGCATTCACTACCAATCGAGCGTAAGGCGATCGGTGTTGTTTATCGTCAGCCTGTCAAAGAGCCACTTCAAACCGGAATCAAGGCAATTGATGCGCTTATTCCAATCGGGCGTGGTCAGCGGGAGTTGATTATCGGTGATCGCCAGACCGGCAAGACGGCGGTCGCCATTGACACCATTATTAACCAGCGATACACTCATACCGACGACGCAGCGCGCCGCGGTGTCAAGCCGGTGTATTGCATTTATGTTGCTATCGGGCAGAAAGCCTCGACGGTGGCAAACGTCGTTTCAACACTTGAGCAATACGGCGCACTCGACTACACGATCGTTGTCGTTGCAAATGCATCTGATCCGGCGCCACTCCAATTTATCGCGCCGTATTGTGGTGCTTCGATGGGTGAATACTTCCGCGATAGTGGTCGCCATGCATTGATTGTCTATGATGATTTGTCGAAGCAAGCTGCTGCGTATCGGCAAGTATCACTGCTGTTGCGTCGTCCGCCTGGACGAGAGGCTTATCCTGGTGATGTGTTCTACCTCCACAGCCGATTGCTCGAGCGTGCGGCAAAACTCAGCGACGAGTACGGCGGTGGTTCGCTGACGGCACTGCCGGTGATTGAAACGCAAGCCGGTGATGTCTCAGCATACATTCCGACCAATGTCATCTCAATTACAGACGGGCAGATTTACCTGGAAACAAATCTTTTCAATGCAGGGATTCGTCCGGCACTCAATATTGGCATTTCCGTTTCGCGTGTTGGTGGAAATGCCCAGATCAAAGCGATGAAGAAAGTCGCTGGTCCACTCAAGCTGGAAATGGCTCAGTACCGTGCGCTTGAAGCATTTGCTAAGTTCGGTTCGGACCTAGATAAAACAACGCAGCAGCAGTTGCGACGTGGCGCCCGATTAGTTGAACTGATGAAACAAAAGCAATACAGCCCAATTCCGGTGGAAAAACAGGTCGCGTTGATTTATGCCGCCACTAATGGTTTTGTTGATGAATTGCCGGTCGAATCGCTTCAGCGCTTTGAGCAGGAACTTTACGAATACCTCGATAGTGCACATCCAGAGCTACTCGACGCAATCGCAATGACCAAAGACATTACACCGGAAATCAAAGAAAAACTCGACGCAGCGTTGCATGCGTTCGTCGAAGGCTTCCGTCGAACGGTTTGATACCAAGGATGATTGTTCTGACCGGAGGAGCTGGATTTATCGGAAGTGCTCTGCTCTGGCGACTTAACGCAGAAGGCATAGCGGATGTGATTGTTGTTGATCGCTTGGGTCGTAACGATAAATGGAAAAATCTTGTCGGGAAGCGCTTCCGAGCACTAGTCACTCCAGAACAATTCTTAGCCGACATTGAGCGCAACACGGTTGGTTCATTCGATGCGATAATTCACCTTGGTGCGTGTACCGATACAACGGAGCGAGATGCGGATTACCTTGCTGAGAACAATTATCGCTATAGCGTTCGACTTGCCACCTTCGCCCTCGAGCGAGGAATTCGCTTTATTTATGCCAGTAGCGCGTCGGTTTACGGCGATGGGAGTAGAGGCTACAGCGTTGGGTCAACGATTCTGCATCGCCCGTTGAATGCATACGCGATGAGCAAATACATGTTCGACTGTTGGATCGAAGAAGAACGGAAGACTGAGGATGTAATTGGACTGCGCTTTTTCAACGTGTTCGGTCCGAACGAATATCACAAAGGCGCAATGGCGAGCATGGTGTACAAATCGTTCCTCCAGATTCAACAGACAGGTCGAGTACGGTTATTTGCCAGTACCAGTCCCGACTATGCCGATGGCGAGCAGAAGCGGGATTTTGTGTATGTCAAAGACGTTGTCGAGATTATGTGGCGGTTACTGGAATCGCAGTCATCAGTGTATCGTGTTCGTGGTATTTACAACGTCGGTAGTGGTCGTGCTCGATCATGGAATGAACTTGCAGGTGCTGTGTTTGCGGCGCTCAAGCAACCACCAATGATTGAGTACATCCCAATGCCAGATGAATTGCGAACGCAATACCAAAACTTCACCGAGGCAGATATGGCGCCGCTCGCGCGCGTATTTGCGCAGAGAGGATGGACGCTACCGGCAACCACGTTAGAAGATGCCGTCGGTGATTATGTGGGTAACTACTTACTTCAATCGTGGCAATATTTGTAGGTTAGAACCATGGCAACACTCCGGGACATACGGCGGCGTATTGTGGCAGTTCGCAATACTTCGCAAATCACATCCGCAATGCGAATGGTTGCAGCAGCGAAGCTTCGCAAAGCACAAAATGCAATCATTGCGGCGCGTCCGTATGCCGCTAAGGTTGCGGAAATACTCCAGAATTTAGCGCATGCGGAACGGTATAGTTTCGCGCATCCGTTCTTCGAAGAGCGAGCAGAGGTTAGGAATATCCTGTTGATTGTGGTCGCCAGCGATCGTGGCTTGTGTGGAGCATTCAATGCAAACGTTCTCAAAGCGGCGCAGTATTATATCGAGCGTAAGTTTCCAGAAGAATTTCCGAAATCACGGGTACATATTGTTGCGGTTGGTAAGCGTGCTGTTCAGTATTTCCAGCGTCGGCGTGAGCACGTTGTTTTGTCATTACCTGATGTATTCGGGCGTCTGGATTTTTCAACAGTCCTCCGCATAGCACCGTATGTTGGTGATGGTTTCATCAGCGGCGAATATGATCGTGTTTTTGTCCTCTTCAACGAATTCCGTTCGATTCTCCGCCAGGAAGTCCGGCGGAATCAGGTCTTGCCCATAGAGACAGCCGCTAAGCAGGAACGACACGATACAGGAGACTACATTTACGAGCCATCGCGGGCAGAGATTCTTGAGGCGCTGCTTCCACAGTATGTGAATCTGCAAATTTGGTCGGCACTGCTTGAATCCCACGCCGCCGAGCATGCAGCGCGGATGGTCGCGATGGATAACGCGACAACAAACGCACGTGACCTGATTGCGTCGTTACAGCTCGAGTACAACAAAGCTCGCCAGGCAGCAATCACAAAAGAGATGCTCGAGATCGTTGGTGGTGCAGAGGCGTTGCGAGGGTAACCGTAGGGAGCGGTTATTTTCGCCCCTGATAATTGAGCACTGGAGCAGATGAAAACACGTTCGGTTTTTGTGTGTCAGGAGTGTGGGTATCGTGCACTCAAATGGCTTGGGAAGTGTCCATCCTGTGGGGCATGGGGCGCGTTAGTGGAAGAAGTCGAAAATCTCGAAAAGTCTGGGAAAACCCTGGCGGTCGTTCACAAGCCAGTTGCATTAGCGGAAGGGAATATTCAGCCTATTGAGCGTCTTTGCAGCGGAATTTCAGAGTTTGATCGTGTCATGGGTGGCGGAATTGTACCAGGGTCGGTTACCGTGGTCGGTGGGGATCCTGGTGTTGGGAAATCTACCCTGATGCTTCAACTGTGCGGAGCGTTTGCATCAATTTCGCCACTGTATGTAACGGGCGAAGAGTCGCTCGAACAAATTCGGTACCGTGCGCAACGATTGGGGATTCACGCCGATGGGATTTACGTTCTCACCGAGCAAAGCGTTGAAGATATTCTAGCAACAATCGAAGCAACAAAGCCTGGTTTAGTTGTCATTGACTCAATACAGACGCTCTATGGGAAACAGCTCGAATCACTGCCAGGAAGTATTGGTCAGGTTCGATACTGTGCAGCGCAGTTGGTGCAGTGCGCCAAGCAGCAGAACATTCCGATTCTGTTGGTTGGACATGTGACGAAAGAAGGGATGCTTGCTGGACCCAAGGTTTTGGAACATATGGTTGATGTCGTGGTTCAGTTTGAAGGCGAAGGGAATTATGCTTACCGTATCCTGCGCGCAATCAAAAATCGGTATGGCTCGACAAATGAAATCGGCGTTTTTGAAATGCGAATATCAGGGCTGGTCGAAGCAACCAATCCCAGTGAACTCTTTTTAAGCAAGCGTAATGCACCAGAACCAGGTACTGCGGTCACTGCATTATTGGAAGGTAGTCGAGCACTTCTGGTCGAGGTTCAAGCATTGGTGATGCAAAGCAGTTATGGTGTGCCGCAAAGAGTTGCGACGGGTTATGACTACAAACGCTTACAGATGTTGCTTGCCGTATTGGAACGTCGAAGTGGATATGACTTTCTTCACTGCGATGTTTTTGTCAATATCGCTGGTGGTATTTCAATACGTGATCCGGGTGCTGATATGGCAGTCTGCACGGCATTGGTAAGTTCATTGCGTAACCTTCCGTCATTGCAGAGATCTATCGTAGTTGGTGAGGTAGGACTAACGGGTGAGTTACGCCAAGTCGTTGGAATGGACGTCCGACTCAGGGAAGCAGAAAAATTAGGTTTTGAGGTGGCTGTGACCGCCCAAATGAGCACACCGTTTTCTTCGACCTCGTTGCAGCATAGAGTAGTCCGGAATATCTCAGAGGCAATGGCAGTGCTCCTGCAGTAATTTGGACACTGTTTGGAAACAAAATTCACGGAGCTTGAGTCTATGGCTCGCCCAACAATTGATGAGCAAACTCTCGTAGAGTTGCTCATTGAGCGGAAAGAAGAAGGTTTCCGCGAATTGATGCGTGCGTATAAAGACGACATTGTCAATTACATATACCGCTTTCTTGGTAGCTACGATGACGCGGTGGATGCTGCGCAGGAGACCTTCATCCGTGTTTTCCGGTTCATTGATACTTTTCAGCAAGGTGCGCAGTTGAGGACATGGATTTATGCCATTGCCCGGAATGTCGCACTTTCAATTATCGAAAAGCGAAAGCAACGCGGTACACTTCCGCTGACGATGCTCGATGAAGAAGGGCAGGAAATTGAGCGGGAAATTCCCGACGAAAGCTATATGCCCGATCGCAATGTGGACTCCACGATCATTGCTCAGCGGATACAGAAGGCTCTAATGCACCTGCCACCGGTTTATCGAGAAGCTGTCGTCCTTCGAGATATTGAAGGACTGAGCTACGAAGAAATAGCCGAGGTATGTCAGACTGAGCTTGGTACGGTCAAATCACGTATCAATCGCGGACGCGCGATGCTGCAAGAATTGTTGCGCGACTTGTATGATGAACTATTCGGTTCGAGTAGAACATGAACAGCCAATCGAGCAGCCACCAGTCGCCAATTGAAAAGCTCCTATCGGAGCAGCTTGGGCGGACAAAAGCACCAGCAGATTTTGAGCAGGTGACTAGTCTCCGACTCATGCTGCAACAATTGCCCCATGCCTCTGCTCCCGAGCAATTTGAGGAGGACGTTCTCCGACGCTGGGCAGAATGCCAAGAAAAACGCTCTCGCTTCCGTCTCCGTCGTTTGCGTACGCCACGCCAGTGGCTTGCTATCGGTGCAGGAGCAGCAGTCGTTGGAGGTGCACTGTATTACTTCGCTACCCGGTCGTCAGCGCCAGAGCAGATACCTCTGCCATCATATGAGCCAGTTCCGCTTATCATCCCGACCGACTCGCAGGTAGAACAAACGCTCAAACCTCATAAGTTAGAGCCGCCGAAACGTCAACAAAAGCCTGATAGTGTAGCACTGCCTAGCACCACTCCCGCTAAGCAAGTTACACCCGGCAATCCTCGCCACCAGGATGATGAGTAAAGGCTAAACAAGCTTTGCTGGATCGGTGTATTCCATTCCGAATGCGTCAGCAACAGCACGATACGTAATGTGTCCGTCAATAAAGTTCAGACCCAACCACAGTTCGTGATTGTCACGCACTGCACGTTGCCATCCCTTGTCGGCAAGTTCAAGTGCATAGGGGATCGTTGCATTGGTTAGAGCAATTGTCGAGGTAAAGGGTACTGCTCCCGGCATGTTTGCGACGCAATAGTGGACAACTCCATCAACGACGAAAGTCGGGTTCTCATGTGTCGTTGGGTGAGTTGTTTCAATGCATCCACCTTGATCAACGGAGACATCAACAATGACAGCGCCAGCCTTCATTGTTGAAAGCATATCGCGAGTGACCAAGTACGGAGCTTTCGCACCCGGTATCAGGACTGCCCCGATGACAATATCAGCCTCGCGAATAATTGTACGAATGTTCTCAGGTGTTGACATCATTGTGGTAACGTTTTTGGGCATAACATCATCGAGGTAGCGCAGGCGGTACAAATTGTTGTCGAGGATAATAACGCGTGCACCGAATCCCGCAGCAATCTTCGCAGCATTTGTACCTACAACACCACCACCTAAGATGACAACCGTTCCTGGCTGTGTTCCAGGCACTCCACCGAGAAGAACACCTCGACCGCCCATTGTCCGTTCAAGATACTTTGCACCGTTCTGTGGAGCCATACGGCCGGCTACTTCGCTCATTGGAATCAAAAGCGGTAATGAACCATCTGCTTTCTGTACCGTTTCATAAGCTATTCCGATGCAGCGTGAGCGAAGCATTGCTTCAGTCAGTTCTCGCGATGCTGCCGCATGAAAGTAGGTGAAGACAACCTGTCCTGGTCGAATCCGTGAGTATTCCGATACAATTGGCTCCTTGACTTTGAGGATCATGTCCGCTTGTGCGTACACATCTGCTGCGCTTTCAACAATCGTTGCTCCAGCGAGGCTGTACTGTTCATCGCTGAATCCACTGCCGACTCCAGCTGATGTTTCGATAAGAACACTGTGCCCACGGCGAACAAACATCTCAACGCCACCTGGGGTAATAGCAACCCGATTCTCGTTTGCTTTGATTTCTTTGGGAACACCGACGATCATGAAAAGACCTTTGGGTTAGTGAATAAGGCGTGCAAAAATGCGAAAGCTCAGCCCCAGTTTTGTTCTGCGATATTTGTATTAGTGACTTACTCGAATGCACCTGTATGCTCAATGGTAAAAAAGTTGTTGTCGTTCTTCCTGCATACAATGCGGAACGAACCTTGGAGCGAACCTATGCGGAGATTCCACACCATATTGTTGACGAGGTGATTCTTGTTGACGATGCCAGCAGCGATCGCACCGTTGAATTAGCGCGAAAACTCGGCATTCGCCACATCGTTGTGCACGAGAGAAACCGCGGCTATGGTGCAAATCAAAAAACATGCTACGAACAGGCTCTCAAGCTGGGAGCTGATATTGTGATCATGCTTCATCCCGACTACCAGTACACTCCCAAGCTGATTCTCCCCATGGCAAGCATCATTGCTGCTGAGGTGTATCCGGTCGTTTTGGGTTCGCGAATCTTAGGGAAAGGCGCGCGCAAAGGTGGTATGCCGCTCTACAAATACATCGCCAATCGCATCCTGACCTTTGTGCAGAACGTGCTCATCGGTGAAAAGCTTTCTGAGTACCACACCGGCTACCGAGCTTTCAGCGCGCATGTACTCCGCTCAATACGACTCGACTTGAACAGCGACGACTTTGTCTTCGATAACGAAATGCTATCGCAAATTCTCTTTGCGGGATATGAAGTGGCAGAAATCACATGCCCGACACGTTACTTCGACGAAGCATCCTCGATAAATTTTGCTCGAAGTATTCGCTACGGTCTTGGGGTGTTGCGAGTATCGTTTCAGCATCTTCTCGGGCGGCTTGGCATCTATATCCATCCGCGCTATGGTACCAGTGCAAAGCCGGTGGCAAGTTCATCTGAAAACTCATCGAGCAATTGACGGTACACTTTCGGAATCACCCGATCCCACCGCTGCCGTAAGGTTCTAAGTGTACGGATTGCAGCATCAACACCTCTTCGTTTTGATTCTAAATTGGCAGCACTCATTATACTGCTGACAACCACCCGTATTTGCTCTTCTGATGTAAGTGACCTTCGAACCAGCCACAACGAATCAAGCAGTGCGCGGTAATAGCTAATGCGTTTATCAAGAAGAGTGCTCGTGTTGAGCTTGGCTTGAGCTGTGCTATTGATCGCGATGAGCGAGTCCGCATACTCAACTGCTTGATAGTGTGCCAGCCAGCCCGAAAAACTCTGGTGGACTTCTAAAACGAGCTGGGAATCAATCTCGATCAAGTGTGGATCACCAAACGGCGCATAGGCAATGACCCGCAATGAATCACCCGCAAGTGTCAAGAGCACTTTTCCAAGACTGATGATGTCGTTACCCCCACCGTTGAGGTCAGCAACAATGATTGGTTGACCTATCGAGCGATGCTGAACAATCGCGATGCCGGCTAACCCATAATCGGCGTATGCAGCAGTACGCTTATGCTGCTGCGCGGTAGGATCAAATCGAAACACAATGACCGAGTCCTGGACATTGCCGTCACGTGTCAGTGGTGTTGTTTGCATGGTGCCCAGGACAACGTCTTTCCATCCATCACCATCAAGGTCAGCAAAGCGCACAATCGTTGAGGAATCGGGGTATTGTGCTGGAGGCATAAAAAGCGTATCGCGACCCGAATACGGAATTGCTGGAGTTTGGTCGCTTTCCCGGCATCCGAGTGCCTGAAACAGAAGTACAAGTGTGCAGATTTGCACTGTTTGTCGAAGCATTCTATTGTCCTGACAGTGGCGCTCGTCCCAAAATTACTGCTGCTTTGTACAGGAGTAGTGCTCCTCCATGCGCAGTGGTCCGAACCAATTCGTATCGTTTCACTCACGACGGAAGCAGATGAAATTGCACCATCGTGGTCTCCCGTGGATTCGAGCTTGTATTTTGTTCGAGTCTCGAGTGGGACGTTTTCAATCCTTCGCTGCCGCCTTAGCGTTATTGATCAACTTTTCAATGCTGACACGCTGCACCTTGATGCTGTGAGGGATTCAATTATCTATGCTTCATTCAACGGACAACGCTGGGTTGGACATCGCCTCGTGCTCGGAGAACGGCAGCGCTATGCAGAGTTGGTCTTTTCAGCCGAGCCTACCCGCAATACATCAAGTATCGTCCCACTGCGCGAATTATCCCATCCAGCGGCATTTACGCTGTTTCCTGCACTATCCTCGAATGGACAAATTGTTGTCTTTGCCACAACGCAGGGTAATAGTGAGCTAACAACCGACCTGTGGTTTTCAAAATGGCACGGTGATCACTGGAGCGCGCCGTATCCACTCGATGGCTTTCAGCAATCAGCAGCAAACGAAGTCACTCCGTGTTTTTGGGGAAATGATACCCTCTTGTTTGCATCGGATGGATTCGGCGGGAAAGGTGGTTTTGATCTTTTCTTGAGTGTATTCCGGGCAGGGCAGTGGTTGGCTCCAGTACCATTGATTGAGCTCAACTCTCCATTCGATGATCGTGATCCATGCATCTTGCCCAATGGCGATCTTCTCTATTCCAGTAATCGCGCTGGATCGTACGATCTCTACTACGCACGGCGAATAAAAAACGAGCGCTCTTCCGAATGACGAAGAGCGCTCGCTACTTGGAAAGATATGGCTGTTTACTTGACTAAAAAGCGGATGAGTGTTGATTCGTTACCACTGATCACATTCATCCCAATGAGTGGCACGGAAAGCTGAATTTGGTCTGTGTGCTTGGCATACCCAACGCCGCTCACTGCCCAATCGGTTGCCGTGTAGTTGGCGGTGAAGATTGGAAGTGATGGTGTCAGTTGAGTATTCCATGCAAACTTCTGCGCCGAGTAGGTTTTCCCGCCAACAGTGATGGATTCGGTTCCTGCTTTGCTGATGGTAACCTTAACGGTGATGTTTATAGGAGTCGGCAATCCTTCAATCTGAACGTTAGTTATAGTCGTATCAAGCACTGTCCATGATGATTCGGTGCCAACGCTGACGACTTTTACCCACCGTGCTGGAATAGATGGTACGTCAGCAACTCCACTTGCTATGTCGCCAACATCTACTGTGAAGTACATCCAAAGATTTCCTTCCGCATCTTTTGCGTAGTATGTCGTATCGCTGCCTCCGTCGGAAGAGTATGTGTAGATTGGTGTTGCTGTGCGACCGCCGAGCTGAATAGCAGCACCGACGACGCTCGAGTCATATGCAGCATTGCCTGTTCGATTGCCGGCAGAGTCGAGCTGATAGCGCTCGTACACCCAATAATTCCCTTCCGTCATTGGCATGTAGTCAGGTGTCGTGGTGCTTGGGTTGGTTGTACCAGACTTGCATGCTGCAAACCAGAATGTACTTAGTGCAATGCATGCACCGAAAAGGAAAGTGCGTTTCATTGCTGTGCCTCCAGATAGTGAGTGAAAAATTTGTCCTATTCCTCCCAAAGCTCGCTTGCTCCAGGTGCGGAGGGTGGGGGACTCGAACCCCCACAGGCTCATCGCCCGGCGGTTTTCAAGACCGCTGCCATACCAATTAGGCGAACCCTCCTGATGTGCGCAAAAATGCAACACGTCTCTACTTTTGACCGAGTTCAACATGGCGTCCATCGCATTGAACAACGGTGTAGTCTGGCTCTGGTCGCGTAAGGAAAACAACAACTTCCAAGCGGTTACGGTCCCACGCTGCTTGTTGAAGGTTGTAGCGATAGGTCCGCTCAAATTTTGTGCCCGCTTGTGCGGTCGAGCTAATGAGTGCTTCGCCGTATGCGCCTAAAGGTGCATCGCGCAAGACGTGCCGATGGACATAGTTCTGAATGTACGTTCCGTTGTCGAGCTGCGGCGCAACGACGCTATCTTCAACAATGTAGTAGCCGATATTGAGCGGATACGGTACATCCTCGAGCAGTTCGAGCGTGATGTTCAGCGTCAGTTGATTTTGCACAGTATCGCAACGAGCATGCGTGGTGATAGCAATGGGCGTAGATGTTCGCAACTGCGTGTTGAGTGCTGTGCCCCAGTTTTGAACACCGACAACAAAAGACGAACCATCAATTTTTGTTCGGTTAATGACGGCTGCTGGATACAGCGATACGCGAAACCGAGAATTGAGTTCCTCGCCTGCAGCAGTCCGAAAGTCCGTTGGGTAGCCCTTCCGTGAGTCCGGACGCGCAAAATCTCCAGCATGAATCGAGACAATGACAACGCTATCACCAAAGACGCCAGCAAGCTCAGCCAATTTGCGATGACCAATCGGGCAGTTGGTGCATTGTGCGCCCGTGAATTCTTCAACGAGCACTTTGCGAAAGCTAATTCTGCCGGTATCGGTGGCGGTTGTATCGGTTCGGACTGAGCGTGTGTAGGGTGGTGTGATGACATCGCATCCTGCGATGCTCAAGCCAATGAGAATCACCCAAATTTTGCTGGCGTGTTTCATACTCTACAGCGATGATTGTGTGTCCACATCAATGGTAAGTCGAACCGACTGTGTCGCGTGCTGTTCGTTGTATGCAGTCCATGCAGTTAAGATCGCCCGACGAAGTTCGACACCATTTGGATCAAGTTGTCGGTCTCCTTTGACGAGTAAAATTCGGCGATATTTGCCTTGAATGCGATCGAGGCTTGGGCGAGCTGGTCCTAACGTTGATACTGCGGTAACACCGCGCGGCATGTAGTGTGCAAAAGCATGGGCATGACGCTCAACCTGTTCGGCATCAGTGCCCGAAAACTCGATCAAAACAAGCCGCGTAAATGGAGGATAGTTGGCTTCCCGTCGCTCTTGAAGTTCATCGCTGTAGAAAAGGTCGTAGCGATAGAGCCGTGCACACTGGATTGCTGTATGCTCCGGATGAGCTGTTTGAATGATGACCTCTCCAGGCTGTTCAGCACGTCGCCCTGCCCGACCAGCTACCTGAGTGAGCAGTTGGAAGGTCCGCTCGCCGGCACGGAAATCGGGCACGTACAGTTGCATATCAGCGTTGATTACGCCAACTAACGTCACTCGGCCGATGTCGAGACCTTTCGCTATCATTTGCGTACCGACAAGAATGTCAATCCGACCGTTTGTGAAATCATGCAGTATTCGCCGAAGCGAGCCTTTGCCGGATGTGGTATCGTTATCAACGCGAGCAATAACCGCCTGTGTTGAATTCTGTTTCAGCAACGCATCGAGTTCATCTTCGATTCGTTGCGTGCCGGCACCAATCGCCACGAGCGTTGGATTCCCGCAGCTCGGGCAGTGCTCGGGGACGCGATAGCTTCGACCGCAGTAATGGCAGCGAAGCTGATTGGTGTGCTTGTGGTAGGTGAGTGCAACGCTGCACTGGCTGCAGTGCGGCACATACCCACATTCTGGACACTCTAAGCGCGGCGCGAATCCACGGCGGTTATGGAGCAAGATAATTCCTTCGCGCTTGCGCAGACGAGCGATGATTGCATCCAGCAGCGTCTTCGAAAAACGCCCACTCATTCGCTGGTGCTTTCGCTCCTCGATCGTATTGACTACGCGGATGACCGGAAGCTGTGCCCCATCGGCACGAGCTGCAAGCTCAAGCAAATGGTAGCGACCGGTTGCAGCATTGTACATGCTTTCCAGTGATGGTGTGGCTGAACCTAAGACAACAACGGTGTTCTCCAAATGCCCTCGCATTATCGCTGCATCGCGCCCGTTGTACCGTGGTGCTGGTGATTCTTGCTTGTAACTGGATTCGTGTTCTTCGTCAACAATGATGATGCCGAGCTTCGTCAACGGTGTGAAGACAGCACTGCGAGGACCCAGGACAACACGCGCTTGACCGTTCCGGATAGCTCTCCATGCGCTGTATCGCTCGCTGGAACTCATTCGACTGTGGAATGCAACAACCGTCGTGCCGAACGCAGCCGTAAAACGATCAATCAATTGCGGTGTGAGAGAAATTTCAGGTACAAGCACTAATGCTGTTTTCCCATCAGCCAGTACCCGCGAGATTGCGTGCATATAGACGAGCGTTTTTCCACTGCCTGTGACTCCGTGTAGAAGAAAAGTTTTTGCTCGATTTGCCGTAATTGCCTCGTTAATCCGTTCGACAGCGTGTTTCTGTTCATCAGTCAGTGGAAGGTCTATTTCGCGTTGTGTCGGTGCAAGGGTGGCAGGGTTGCTTTCGATTACTTGTGAACGCTCGGCGTGCCGAACTACCAGATAACCTTTCTCGACCAGAGCGCGGAGGACACTATCACCAACACCTGCAGCCGTGCGAGCCTGATGCCAGGGTATTGGGGCAGCGTCGGCTGCGTGTGCGATGACGGATAATGCTTGTGCTTGCTTGGGAGCGCTCGACTCCAGGTCAAGCAAGATGCGCTCAAGGTGCGACGGATTTATTCGCAGTTCAGATGAAAGAACAAGGCACCGTTCTGTTTTCGGCTTATGCGTTGCTTCAAGCGTGCTCACAAGTTGGATATATCCATCGCGTTCGAGTGCCTCCAGTTGTGCTGTGATACTTTCGGTTTGGAGTTGACGTGCTAAAAATCCAATCGTTACAGCACCGGTTTGACGCTCGAGCGCATCGAGCAGTTGAGCACGTTTGGGTGCACGACGTTGCATCTGTTCGCGTTCCTCGGCTGTTGGCATACGGCGCAGTTGTACTCGAAGAACTGTGTGCTGTGAAAACTCGCGGGGCAGGGCTGCTGCCAGTGCTTCGCCCCACGAACAGAGGTAGTATTCAGCTATCCACCGCGTCAGGTCCAGTATCGAGGGTATAATCGCTGGCTCAGTATCGTCGAGTATTTCCTCAACGGGCTTGGCATCGGGACGAGATGGAACATCTACCTCGACGACGATTGCGGTGTAGCTTTTTGAACCAAAGGGCACCACGACACGGAAACCACGCTCGATAGTGCAGTCATCGGGCACGGTGTAGGTGAACAGTTTCCGCATCGGTAGCGGCACAGCGACATTGATGTAGCGACTCATGCGATGCTACCGTGCGTGGTTAGCGTGTCGAACTGTTTACCAGTTGCGAAGCATCTCGATGAAGAGCCGCACGCCAACGCCCGTGCCTCCTTTCGGTGTATAGGCGCCTTCTTTGGGTGCCATACCGGTGCCAGCAATATCCAAATGTGCCCATGGATAATTGCCGATAAAGTGCTTCAAAAAGAGCGCTGCTGTAATCGCTCCAGCCGGTCGCCCGCCAGTATTCTTGACATCGGCAATGTCGCTTTTGATTTGGTCGAGATATTCGTCGTGCAGTGGCAGCTCGCAAACGTATTCGCCGGTTACATCTGCAGCACGCTTGATGCGTTCAAGCACGCTACGATCGGTTCCCATCAATCCGGTGGTCACATGTCCCAGAGCAATGACACATGCGCCTGTCAAGGTCGCAATGTCAACGACTGCTTGAGGGCTGTAGCGCTCTGCATAGGTTAGTGCATCGGCTAAGATGAGCCGTCCTTCAGCATCGGTGTTATCAATTTCTGCTGTTTTTCCATTCATGAAGGTGATAACATCCCCTGGGCGGTATGCCGAACCACTCGGCATATTCTCGGTTGCTGGAACAAGACCAACGACGTTGATCGGAAGCTTGAGCTTCGCGACTGCATAGAGCGTGCCGATAACTGTTGCAGCTCCGTGCATATCCATTTTCATTTCACCCATACGCTCGGCTGGTTTGATCGAGATGCCTCCGGTGTCGAAGGTTACGCCCTTGCCGACGAGAACAACCGGTGCATCGTTTGCCTTTCCGCCACGCCATTCCATGATGATGAACACAGGAGGACGAACGCTCCCCTGATTGACCGCAAGCAGACCACCCATCTTGAGCTGGGTAATTTTTCGCTTATCGAGAACCTGCACGCGAAAACCCGCATCCTTGCCAGCCTGCTTTACGAACGCCGCGAGCGACTCCGGGTAAAGATCATTGGCTGGCATGTTTGCTAAGTCGCGAGCGATGTAAACTCCTTCGCAGACAATAGCTGCTTGTTCGACCGCGCTTCGAATGGCTGATGTGCGTTCTGATCCAACGATTATGATCTCGCTGAGGTTGTGGTTTGTCTTGGTTGTCTTATAGCGTGTAAAACGGTAGCTGCCCAAGACCGCTCCCTCGACAATCGCATATGCAGTTGCTGCAGCGTCGAGCGGCGACCAGACTGGCACCACAAACCCGCAGTTACGAGCCGATGATGCAACTGTGCGAGCGGCTGACGATGCTGCCCGACGCATTTTTTCAGCGGTAAGGTTTGCCGTATCTCCAACGCCGACAAAGAGCAATTTTCGAGTCCGAGTACGTTCAGTCGAGTAGGCGACAGCAAGCGAACCCATTTTCCCACTGGCGTCGCTCGAACGGAGTGTTGCTTCAGCGTTTGGAAAATGCTCGATGATACTCTCGATTTGAGCAGAGCGAAATGGCTCGTTTTCGGGGAGGAAAAACACCATCGCGTCGGTGTGAACGCGGTGTGGCAGGGAGAATTGATAGCGAACGTTCATTGTACGATACGACGATTGTTTACGATGCAATGCAAACTTACGGCAGGCTTCATCCCTACCACCGAAGCTGAATTCCGATGCGATCGGGCTGCGGCAGAAGGCGAACGTGTGCAGACGAACCAATGGGAAAAGATGCCATATGTCCACCAACATAGGCATCCATCGCGTTGAGGGCATAAATAGCCACCAGCCACAGGGCTGCAATGTCGCGCTGGTCGCGGTAGAATTCGCGTTCACGCAGAGCAAGCTGCTTGCGAGAATCGGTGGAGTCATACTGCTGATAGCGACGGTCAGCATCAGCGTAGCGCGAATTATTCCAAACGACAATCCCCGCAACAGTAGCACTCGCACCGAAAAAAAGCACTGCTTTTGGTGCTGAGCCATAGTACAGTTGCCCCCACCCAGGCACAACTAACGAACGCCAGAGCGCACCAAGTGGTGTGACTGTATCGGTTGTCTGTGCAAGGCTATCGGCTGTGCGTCCCAATGCACTGCACAGTATAACGCTGCTACCGAGCAACAATAAGTTCAATTTCAATGAGGGCATCCTTGGGTAAGCCAGATACTGCAACAGTTGTGCGCGCTGGCATTGAGCCGCCGAAATAGCGCTCATAGACAGCGTTCATCTCAGCAAAGGAATCCATCGAGCGAAGATAGACCGTGGTTTTGACCACATCGGCGAAAGTTGCACCGACTTCCTTGAGCATTTCACCGATGTTGCGGCAAATCTGTTCGGTTTGTTCCGCTACGGTTGTGCCGATTAAGCGACCATCAGAACCAAGGGCGATTTGTCCAGAGAAAAAAAGAAATTCGCCACTGGCTCGCACAATCGGTGAATATGGACCGATCGGTGCTGCTGCTGTCGTTGGAGTAATGCATTCTTTCACGGATCAATCGGGAGTTGTGGAACTACTTGCTTGAATCAGCGATGATGAGAACAATTTCGCCGGGTCGTGTCATGCCGTATCGCTCGCGGGCTAACTGTTCGATCAGCAGCGTATCGCTCAGCAATCGTTGACGGTACTGCGTCAGGGAATCGTTGATATGCCGTTGTCGTTGTATTGCCTGGTCGAGGTTGCGCTCGGTAAGCTCGACGTCATAGCGAGTCAGAAGCCCATAGCGCGAAAACACTAGCCATGCTACGACGGCAAACACTGCAAGCACAAGCCAGAATCGGGGGTGACGAAGCACGTGCATTATTGAGGTCATCGCATTTGTGCAACACGAAATTAGCTGCTCGGCAGACGGCTCGACTCTGAAGCGTTGTATATTCGCCTGACAAACAAAACGCCGAACGATGAAGCAACGACCCATTGACATAGAGCAGCTTCGCGAGCAATTCCGCCAGTTCTTGCGGAACAAAATGTACCGCAATACTCAGGAGCGCTTTCGGGTCCTGGAGCGTGCAGCAGAACTGGATCGCCATTTTACAGCCGATGAACTCTACGTGTATATGAACACCAATGGCGATAAAATTTCGCGGGCGACAGTATACTCGACGCTCGACTTGCTCACTCGGTGCAATATCGTTGTCAAACATCGGTTCCAAGGCGACAGCGCAACCTATGAACTGGCAGCACGGAAGCCCAATCACGATCACCTCATATGCCGTGACTGCGGCTACATGATCGAGTTTCAAGAGGGCGCTTTGCTTTCGCTGCAAGATGAGATTGCTCGCCGGTTTGGTTTGCGTGCAGTGAGCCATTCACTGCAGATTTTTGCTTCGTGTGGCGAGAGCCAGCAGTGCCAGCGCCGCAACAATGTATCATCCACTACTGAGCACGAAACGTAGCAGCCTATGTCGGTGCGTGACCTTGTCATCGTTGAATCTCCCACCAAAGCCAAAACGATCACTCGCTTTTTGAAAGGAGATTACACCGTCGAATCATCGCAGGGGCATATCCGCGACTTACCCGAAAAGGACGATCTTGCCGTAGATGTTGACCATGGATACCAGCCACGTTACGTAATCGTCCCTGGCAAGGAAAAAATTGTCGAGCGTCTTCGCCGCCTTGCTAAGCAAGCGGAGATGGTCTGGCTTGCAACCGACGAAGACCGCGAAGGAGAGTCTATTGCTTGGCACTTGTCGGAGGCGTTAGAACTTGATCCAGCCAAAACGCGGCGGATTGTTTTCCACGAAATCACGCGCAGCGCCATTGAACGTGCCTTACGAACACCGCGCGGCATTGACTACAACCTGGTCAACGCGCAGCAAGCCCGTCGGATTCTCGATCGTCTGGTTGGCTACGAGCTGTCACCAATTCTCTGGCAAAAGGTTCGTGGAGCAATGTCTGCCGGGCGTGTACAATCGGTGGCAGTGCGGCTCATTGTTGAGCGCGAACGTGAAATTGAAACCTTTGTGCCAACGGTCAGCTATCGTGTTCGCGGTCGTTTCCGAACCGATAACGGCGAGCTTGTTCGCGCTGAACTGTCTGAGCGTCTGGCTGATGGTGGGCAGGTCCGATCACTGCTTGAGCAATTGCGCCAGGCAACGTTTACCGTTGTGACGATCGAAACGAAACCGGGGAAGAAATCGCCACCACCACCGTTTACAACATCCACCCTTCAACAAGAAGCATCACGCCGTCTTGGCTTGCCCATAACGCGAACAATGCGGCTTGCCCAGCAACTCTACGAATCCGGATACATCACATACATGCGGACCGATTCGGTCACCTTGAGTGAAGAAGCACTCGAGGCAGCCGCATCGCTAGTCGTATCGCAGTTTGGCAGCAGCTATCATCAACGCCGGCAGTTTCAAACTAAGGTCGCCAATGCTCAAGAGGCGCACGAAGCAATTCGCCCGACCGACTTTACGCGACGCCAGATTGAAACGAGCGATGCACAAGCTCAGCGACTCTACGAGCTGATATGGAAGCGCGCCGTGGCGTCGCAGATGAGCGATGCACAGCTTGAGCGGACAATTGCAACCATTCTACCGTCAACATCCGATGCACGATTTGTGGCTGAAGGGGAAGTGATTGTTTTCGATGGTTTTCTCCGCCTTGACGCTGATGAGCGTGATGAGGAAACCGATGCCACTGACTCGGAAGCCATTGTGCTACCCCAGCTCACCGTTGGGCAACAGCTCCGCGTTGAGCAAATCCAGGCACGGCAAACTTTTTCGCGTCCGCCGGCTCGATACACCGAAGCCACACTTGTGCGCCGGTTAGAAGAACTCGGCATCGGTCGTCCCTCAACCTATGCAACAATTGTAGCTCGGATTCAGGAGCGCGGGTATGTGGAGCGAAAAAGCAAAGAGGGTGTGCCGCGTGGTGTGCACGTGATCACACTGGAAAATGAGACCATCACCGAAACAACCGATACCGAAACAGTGGGCAGCGAGCGGAATAAGCTCTTTCCGACGCCGGTTGGAATGATTGTAACCGATTTTTTGATGTCACATTTTCCGGACGTGCTCGACTATCAATTCACCGCAACGGTAGAAGACCAATTCGATCAAATTGCGCGCGGCGAGCTTGAGTGGCAACGGATGCTCGATGGCTTCTACAAACCATTTCACGCAAAGGTTGAGCAAGTCCTACAAACGGCACAGAAGGTAGGGCGGCGAGTCCTCGGCACTGATCCCAACACAGGAGAAGAGGTGATAGCGGGCATTAGCAGTCGGACGCAGCAGCTTTACATCAAGCGTGGCGATCGCTTTGCCTCCGTCCCCGATGGAGTTTTGCTCGATCGGCTCACTCTCGATGATGCATTGCGTTATCTTCAGTTTCCACGAGTGCTCGGCGAGCACGAGGGTGGCACCGTTAGTGTTGCACTTGGACGGGGTGCGTACATCGAATGGCGCTCGGCAACAAATCCCGACGACCGCCGCTTTGCAAACCTTCCTGCCGATATTGATCCTGCCACGGTAACACTCGAAACAGCAGTTTCGCTTTTGAAGCAAGCCCAACACGAGCGAACCGAACGACTGCAGCGAAATCAATCGCGTGCGCTCGGCACAACCGATGATGGTCGCGAGGTTTCCGTTGGTATCGGGCGCTATGGACCTTACGTCCGTATTGGGAACGATTACGTTTCGATACCGAAGTCAAGCATAGAAACGCTAACAATCGAAGAAGCGCTGTCGTTGCTGGAACAAAAGCAAAAGCAACGCGAGCAGCAGGTGCTCCGTCGCTTCGAGGAAAACCCCGATGCGGTCATCCTGCAAGGCAAGACAAAACCATATCTGCAGGTCGGTAAAAAACGCTACTGGCTTCCCGATGGGTTCGACTATCAACACGCATCCCTCGAAGAGTGTTTAGCGCAGGTTACTCCTGCATCGTCACGACGCAAACAATCAACTCGGCGTAAATAGATTTGTTCAATCACTTCGTGAGCGGAGGCAATATGCCTAATCTGTTTTTTCTGACCAAGTCAATTGAGAAGCTTCAACAAGAAGCAGCAGGAATCGGCGAAGCCCATACTCTCAAGCGAACACTCGGTGCCTTCAACCTTGTGCTACTTGGCATCGGCGCTATAATCGGTGCTGGCTTGTTTTCGTTGACGGGAATTGCAGCCGCGCACCATGCTGGACCGGCGGTGACGCTCTCGTATGTGCTTGCCGGCATCGGGTGTGCATTTGCCGCCTTGTGCTATGCTGAATTTGCCTCAATGATCCCGATAGCTGGTAGTGCCTACACCTATTCGTATGCGACGATGGGAGAATTGGTCGCGTGGATCATTGGGTGGGACCTGGTGCTGGAATACGCCGTAGGTGCTGCAACGGTTGCTGTCAGTTGGTCTCGCTACTTTTCAAAACTGCTGGAAAGCTTCCACGTGCATCTGCCCGCTGTTGTGATGATGTCGCCTTTTGAGCACCAAACGATGCCGGATGGAACAATCGTCCACGGTGTCGTCAATCTACCTGCAATGCTCATCATTGCGATTATCTCGCTTCTGCTGATGCGGGGGACACGCGAGTCGGCAACGTTCAACGCATTGATCGTTGCGCTCAAGGTCGGAGTGGTGATTACATTCATTGTCCTGGGCTGGCAATACATTGATCCGGCTAACTACGTACCATACATTCCACCGAATACCGGTGTCTTTGGTCAGTTCGGGTGGTCCGGTATATTGACGGGTGCAGCGATCGTGTTTTTTGCCTTTATCGGTTTTGATGCTGTCTCAACGGCAGCGCAAGAAGCACGCAACCCTCAGAAAGATATGCCCATCGGAATCATCGGGTCATTGGTGATCTGCACGGTGCTCTATGTGCTCTTTGCACATGTGATGACGGGGTTGGAGAACTACAAAATGTTTGCAGGCGAAGCGGCACCGGTCGCACGGGCAATCGCCAAAACGCCGTATTTGTGGTTGCAGCAAGCGATTATCATTGCAATTCTGGCGGGCTTTACGTCAGTGATTCTGGTCATGCTCCTGGGACAGTCGCGTGTGTTCTACTCAATTTCGAAAGATGGTCTGCTTCCTAAGGTGTTTTCAGACATTCACCCCCGCTTTCGCACACCGTGGAAATCGAACGCACTGTTTGCGGTTTTTGTTGGGAGCTTAGCTGGCTTTTTGCCGATCACGATTGTTGGGGAAATGACAAGCATCGGGACATTGTTCGCGTTTATTCTCGTGAGCCTGGGCGTGCTCATTCTGCGCTATACGCAGCCGGATGCACCGCGTGCATTTCGGACACCATGGGTGCCATTTGTACCGGTGATGGGAATTTTGACGTGTGCGTTCATGATGTACGGTTTGCCGTGGGATACCTGGTTGCGGCTGGTTGTGTGGATGGCTGCTGGATTGCTCATCTATTTTGGCTATGGTGCACAGCGGAGTTTACTTCGCAAAGAAGTACTGCAACAATCATGACAGGGGAGAAAAGCAATGGAACCAACACCTCGCGGGGAATTCCGGCGTTCGATTACGCTGCTCGATGCAACCATGGTCGTTGTGGGTATCATGATCGGCTCTGGGATTTTTATCGTCAGCGCTGATATTGCTCGCAACGTCGGGTCTGCTGGATGGCTACTTGTTGTGTGGTTTATTACCGGTGTCATTACGCTCATTGGCGCGCTCAGTTATGGTGAGCTTGCTGGTATGTTCCCTCAAGCGGGCGGGCAGTATGTGTACCTCCGTGAAGCGTATAATCCTTTGGTTGCGTTTCTCTATGGATGGACGTTTTTTCTGGTGATCCAAACTGGCTCGATTGCGGCCGTCGGCGTTGCGTTTGCAAAGTTTACAGCCGTATTATTTCCCGTTTTCAGTGAAAACGTCATCATCGCACGCATCGGCGGACTGTCGCTGAGTATGGCACAACTGCTGGCTATTGCTGTGATTCTTTTTTTGACCTGGCTCAATACGCGCGGCATTCGACTCGGTACACTGGTTCAGAATGTGTTCACGTTTGGGAAGATTGGTTCGCTGGTTGTCTTGATTGTCTTAGCCTTCATTGGCTATAACCGCTACGCTATCGAGGTGAATCTGGCGAGTTTTTGGGATGCTTCATCAGTCAAATTCGCCCCGGATGGATCGGTCACCGTCATTGCATTGTCGGGATTAGGTATTGTTGTCGCGCTGGCAGTTGCTCAGGTGGGCTCGCTTTTTTCCAGCGATGGGTGGAACAACATTACCTTCGCTGCTGGTGAAGTCATCCGGCCGCAACGGACGATACCGCTGGCATTGACACTGGGGACGGTGATCGTCACCGCGTTGTATTTGCTTGTCAATACTGCCTATATCGTTACGCTTCCGGTGCGAGGTGTTCCGACCGGTGCCACACCACTCGAACAAGGCATTCAGTTTGCAACTGCCGATCGAGTTGGTGCAGCCGCAGCAGAGGTGATGTTCCCTGGACTTGGCGCAGTCTTGATGGCGGTGCTCATCATGATTTCAACCTTTGGTTGCGACAACGGAATGATTCTCGCTGGTGCGCGTTGCTACTACGCGATGGCACGCGATGGGTTGTTCTTTGAACGTGTCGGTTGTCTCAATCAGTACGGAGCACCGGCAGCTGCACTCTGGATACAAGGTGTGTGGGCAAGCATACTCTGTCTATCGGGACGCTATGGTGATCTGCTCGATTACGTCGTGTTTGCCGTGTTGCTGTTCTACATTCTGACGGTGGCTGGAATCTTTGTGCTTCGCCGTCGCCGACCAGAAGTGCCACGTCCAATTACGGCAGTTGGCTATCCTCTCCTGCCTGCGCTCTACATCCTCGTCGCAGCATTTATCTGTGCCGTCTTATTGATTGAAAAGCCTGTCTATACGTACCCTGGCTTGTTCATCGTTCTTGCTGGAGTGCCAGTGTACTATCTCTGGCGACGCCGACGCGCTACTTGATCGGGATTGCGAAATAGTAAGCTAATCCAATTGCCAGTGAGGCAGGACGTGGGTTATTGTCCGCGCTCGGAGTTGTGTAGTTATCCCGACTGAACAGATACGTCTGGTAGTCGTTATACAAGCCGCTGAGCATGTAACCACCCATGATGTAGAGATTCAAATGTCCGCCCTGATGCCGCCAGACGGGGAAGTTACCTCCAACGCGAAGCTCGATAGTTGTTCCAAGCTCATCACTGCCAAGCTCAGTTTTGCCCGTGGTAACAACTGTCACTGTACGGTCACTCCGCGTCCGTGCTTTACCTGTGGGCGAGAAGCCAACGTTCACGCCAAGAACGACTCCAAGAAGGTTAATGTTTGGGAATACATTGACGTAGCTGTACTGCTCGATAAGAGTGTTATCGTCGGTCACTCCAGACACTGGGGTGTTGATGAAGGAATATGTTGCATAGCCAATATCGAGTCCGACGGCGGCAATGCTTCCTGTGCCCAGAGGTGCAAGAATTGAAACCCCTGCATCAGGCAAAGGATTGACGTTGACATCTGTTTTCCGACCAGTCGCAACCACTGTATTGACGCCAGCTTTTCCAGCAATGAATGCACCGACGGAGAGCAGGTACGGCTCGGCTTCACCAGCAGGCTGCTGCTGCGTTGGCTCGCTTGGGCGAAGCGTGCGTTGCTCAATCTGAGCTGCTGCAAACGTTGCGCAAAAGGCAAAGAGCAGAAAAAGAGAGGTACGGTTCATGATTGCTTCAGTGTTGTCGTTGTAACTGCCAATAAACTCTGCAAACATAGCAATAAGACCACCAACGGAAGATGCGCCGTAATTTTGGAACGCAAGGGCTGCCCTTGTTGTTTGTGAAGTTGAATTGCATCTGCGAGCCTTCGATGAGTTTTGCTTCGATGTTTCGGTCAACAGTTATGCAGAAAGCTATCGTTGCCGTGACTGGATTGGTTATGGTTCTCTTTTTGATTGCACATCTAAGCGGCAATCTGCTTGTCTTTGCTGGTCCGGAGGCAATGAATAGCTATGCAATCGGGTTGCGTGACGTCGCTGCATTGCTATGGACCGTGCGCATAGTTCTGCTTTTGAGCTTAGTGCTCCATGTTTACTTCACGATCCGTTTGCGACGGCTTTCGTACCAGGCTCGACCTATCGGGTATAACCAGAGCCACTATCAAGCCTCGACATTTGCCTCTCGTACAATGCTTCTCAGCGGGCTGCTCATCTTTAGCTATGTTGCATTCCATCTTGCGCATTTTACGTGGGGCAAAATCTATCCGCAGTATTACGCTGCAACCTATTTCCTCGAGGGCCACGGGCCCGTGCACGATGTGTACTCAATGGTTGTTCGGAGCTTTCAGGAATGGTGGGTGTCGGCTCTCTACATCGCAGCGGTGACGGTTGTCATGGTACACCTTGTTCATGCCACTCAGAGTGCACTGCAGACATTAGGGGTCTATCACAAGCGCTACGTCCTTGCACTTCGCAAGGCAAGCATAGTTCTTGCTATTGTGCTCTGGGCGGGATATGTCGCAATCCCTTTGGCGTGTATATCGCATATGATCGAACCGCTATCGTAAGCTGTTTCATTTTCCCGAAGATTCTGCGGTATGATTCTCGATGCAAAAATTCCTTCTGGTCCACTCGAAGAAAAATGGCAACGCCATAAAAACGAAATCAAACTCGTCAGCCCAGCTAATAAGCGCAAATTCAAAATACTAGTTGTTGGAACTGGCTTAGCGGGTGCATCGGCTGCAGCGACCCTGGCAGAGCTGGGCTACAACGTTCACGTTTTTACCTACCACGATTCGCCGCGCCGTGCTCACTCGATCGCAGCGCAGGGCGGTATCAATGCAGCAAAAAATTATCCCAACGATGGCGATAGTGTCTGGAGACTTTTCTACGACACGATTAAGGGTGGGGATTTCCGAGCGCGGGAAGCGAATGTCTTTCGACTGGCGGAGGTCAGCACCAGCATCATTGACCAGTGCGTGGCGCAAGGTGTCCCCTTCGCTCGTGAATATAGCGGCTATCTCGATAACCGATCGTTTGGAGGTGCGCTGGTCTCGCGAACATTCTACGCTCGTGGGCAAACCGGTCAGCAGCTTCTTTTGGGCGCCTACCAAGCACTCATGCGCATGGTTGATGCGCGGCGGGCTACGCTCTGGACACGCGAAGAATTGCTCGACATTGTGGTCATTGACGGTCATGCCAAAGGAATTATCACGCGCAACTTAGTCACCGGCGAGATTCGCTGTCATGCAGGCGATGCTGTGCTGCTCTGTACCGGTGGCTATAGCAACGTGTTTTTCCTTTCGACGAACGCAAAAAATTCCAACGTCACGGCGATTTACCGCGCCTACAAGCGCGGTGCTGGTTTTGCCAATCCCTGTTTTACGCAGATTCACCCGACCTGCATTCCGCCCAGCGGAGCGTATCAATCAAAGCTCACCTTGATGAGTGAATCGCTCCGCAACGACGGTCGCATTTGGGTACCAAAGCAACCCGGCGATAAACGACCACCGAACGAAATTCCAGAGCATGAACGGGACTACTACCTGGAACGGCTCTATCCGAGCTACGGAAACCTGAGTCCGCGCGATATTGCTTCGCGTGCAGCCAAGCGCGTCTGTGACGAAGGTCGGGGTGTTGGTCCCGGTGGGCTTGGCGTCTATCTCGATTTTTCGGATGCAATCAAACGGCTTGGTCGAGACGTTATCGAGCAGCGATATGGCAATCTGTTCGAAATGTACGAACGAATCACAGGCGAGAACCCCTATCACGTGCCCATGCGCATTTATCCTGCACCGCACTACACGATGGGCGGTTTGTGGGTGGACTACAATTTGATGAGCACGATTCCTGGCTTGCACGTACTAGGTGAAGCGAATTTTTCCGACCATGGTGCAAATCGGCTCGGCGCTTCAGCACTGATGCAAGGGCTTGCCGATGGCTACTTCATCATCCCCTACACGCTGGGGCATTATTTAGCTTCCTTCCCGAAGATGGACGTGACAACCGATCATCCAGAATTTCAGCGTGCGGAAGAAGAAGCTCGCCAGCGCATCCAAAAACTTTTGAGCATCAAGGGACGGCGGTCGGTGATGTCGTTCCACCGTGAACTCGGCACGCTCATGTGGAACAATTGCGGAATGTCGCGCACTGCCGAAGGACTCAAAACCGCACTCAAACGTATTCCCGAACTTCGCACAGAGTTTTGGGAAAACGTCGTCGTCACCGGTAGCGGGGAAGCACTCAACCAAAACCTCGAGTATGCCGGTCGAGTCGCTGATTTCCTTGAGTTTGCCGAGCTGATGTGCCTGGATGCTCTCCACCGTGAAGAATCGTGTGGCGGGCACTTCCGCGAAGAGTACCAAACCCCCGACGGCGAGGCTCTCCGCAACGATAACGACTTTGCCTACGTGGCTGTTTGGGAATACACCGGCGAAAACACAGCGCCCGTGCTCCACAAAGAGCCGCTCGTTTTCGACAATGTCAAACTTACCGTTCGGAGCTACAAGTAATGAAATTGACTCTGCACATCTGGCGCCAGTCTGGTCCAACGGCTGCCGGTGGGTTCGCAACATACACGCTCGATGATGTCAGCCCCGATATGAGTTTCTTGGAAATGCTCGACGTGCTCAACGAGCAGTTGATTTCCCAGGGTAAAGAGCCAGTTGCATTCGAGCATGATTGCCGGGAAGGAATATGCGGTTCGTGCGGGATGGTCATCAACGGACGACCGCATGGACCGCGGACGCGAACAACAGCATGCCAGCTCCACATGCGCGTCTTTTCCGACGGCGACGAACTCTGGATCGAGCCATGGCGTGCAAAAGCATTTCCTGTATTGAAGGATTTGATAGTTGATCGGAGTGCTTTCGATCGGATAATTGCCGCTGGTGGCTACATCAGCTGTCACACTGGTGGTGTGCCTGATGCAAATGCGATTCCTGTTCCAAAGCCTGCTGCCGATCGGGCTTTCGATGCAGCAGCATGCATAGGGTGTGGAGCATGCGTTGCAGCATGCCCAAATGCATCGGCGATGCTGTTTGTTGCTGCGAAGGTGGCACATCTTGCATCTCTGCCGCAGGGACAGCCGGAGCGCTATCGTCGCGTTCATCGCATGGTCGAACAAATGGAAGCCGAAGGATTCGGTCATTGCAGCAATCACTACGAATGCGAGGCTGCATGCCCAAAAGGGATCAGTGTTGAATACATCGCGCAACTCAACCGCGATATGCGACGCGCTGAACTGCTCGGGCAAGAGGTGCTACCATAGCGCTATCTTTGCTTCGATAGCAGTCGAACCGGCATAACAGTAGGCTATGGCACAGACACCATCACCAATTCGTAATCCCCAACGCAGCGCTGACGACGAACTCGATACCTCGCTGCGTCCGCATCGCTTTGCCGAGTTTCGTGGGCAGCGGAAAATTCTCGATAATCTCAAGGTGTACATTGCGGCAGCACGCAAACGGGGCGAAGCACTCGACCATGTGCTCTTTATCGGGCCGCCCGGCTTGGGCAAAACAACCCTGAGCTACATCATCGCAAACGAGATGGGAAGCGACATCAAAGTTACAAGCGGTCCAGTCCTCGAAAAGCCTGGTGACCTGGCTGGTCTGCTGACCAATCTCAACGAGCGGGATGTTCTGTTCATTGATGAAATTCATTCGCTGTCTCGCGTTATCGAAGAGTACCTCTACTCGGCGATGGAAGACTTTCGCATTGACATCATGATCGAAAGCGGACCGGCTGCGCGCTCGATTCAAATTTCACTGCCTCGTTTTACGCTCGTTGGGGCGACCACGCGAGCAGGGTTGATTAGTGCTCCTCTTCGCTCACGCTTTGGGATTGTCAATCGCTTGGACTACTACGATGCACGCGAACTGTTCCACATCGTCATGCGTTCGGCATCAATTCTCGGTGTGCCCATTGAAGAGGATGCTGCGATGGAAATTGCACGGCGCTCGCGCGGAACCCCGCGTATTGCAAATCGGCTGCTTCGCCGCACCCGCGATTTTGCCGATGTCCACGGCGCTGGCATTATCACTCGAGAAATTGCTCTAATGACGCTCGATGCGCTCGAAGTTGATGAGCACGGACTCGACGAAATGGACAAAACAATTCTGATGACAATCATCGAAAAGTTCAATGGCGGTCCGGTTGGGTTGAATGCGCTGGCAGTGGCAGTTGGAGAAGAAGCCGGTACGATCGAAGAAGTCTACGAGCCATTCTTGATCCGCGAGGGATTCCTCAACCGTACACCACGAGGCCGTGAGGTTACACCGCTTGCGTATCAGCACCTCGGTATGACGCCTCCGCATCGTTCGATGCCACTTTTTGGCGGGCAGTAGGAAGTGAATGCCGAACAGGTTGTTTTCTTTGATCGCGATGGAATTGTCAACGAGCGAATCGTGGATGGCTACGTCCGCTCGCCGGATGAATTCAAATTCTGCGATGGTTTTTTCCCGCTGTTCGAATGGGTAAAGCGTGAAGGGTTTCGTGCAATCATTGTGTCGAATCAACAAGGGGTTGCAAAAGGCATAATGACTGCCGAAGAGCTTGATTACCTGACAGAATGGATGCAGTCGCAAATTCTCAAACGCACTGGAAGCGCCTTCGACGACATCTACTATTGCACAGAGCTGGATTCACCTTCTGCACGGTGTCGTAAGCCGCGACCGACAATGCTGCTGGAAGCTCTTGCAAAATGGAAAGCCGATCCAGCGCGGTGCTGGATGGTTGGCGATATGCCCAGCGATGTTGAGGCTGCCACTGCTGCCGGTGTCCGCGCTATACTGGTGGGGAACTACACTCTCTCCGATGCGCCGACAGCATACGCAGTTGTACCAGACCTTACTGCATGCTGTGATGTTCTCAAGCATGCACTTGGATGGCGGTAGAATGTGTCGGTAGGTGTGCTATGGGTATTATCTTTCGACGGACTCGACGTCGGCAGAGGTCGCTTCACCGGTTATCCGTTGAAACGGCTCACGTTGCGGACGCCGCGAATCTTTGAGATGCGAGCGAAGATTTCGTTGAGGTGGTCAATGTTTTTTACGTACAGTGTGATGATGCCTTCGAAGTCGCTGCCAAAAGCATCAATATTGACACTGCGGATGTTGGTGTTGCGGCAGCCAGTGATTGCGTTGGTGATGTCGTGGAGCATACCGGGGCGATCTTCGCCCGTAATGCGAACCGTTGCCAGAAAATCACCGCTTTGATTGGGTGCCCACGTGAGATTGACCATACGTGCCTGAAGGGAATCCCCCATGTCAATGATGTTTCGGCAGTCGCGACGGTGAATTTTGATTCCGCTTCCAATTGTGATGATACCGACGATGTCATCGCCTGGCACAGGATTACAGCACCGTGCATAGTGGTACAGCAAATTGGGGATCGGCGGGTGGGCGCCTTCGATGATGACGCCGCTCTCGTTGCGGAGGCGGTCGTGTATTGCAGTGTGGACACCATCGCTTAGCACCGGTGGTGTCGAATCGGTCTGCGGCGAACCGGCACCGAGCAGTTTCAACGCAGTATCGGCGCTGATAATGCCGAGACCGAGTTTGTAGAAGAACTCATTCGGGCTGGGCATACCGAGCTTACTCAGTATGCGGTCGAACTGCTCTTGTGTGGGTGATACATTCGCTTTGCGGAGTCGCTTCTCCCAGTGCTGGCGCCCAAGCTCGACAACACGGCGCTTTTCCTCGTTGAGGTATTTGCGAATGTTCGATTTGGCTTTGTGTGTGATGCAGATGCGCTCCCAGTCTTTGGTCGGATGCTGGTTTTTTGAGGTGAGAATTTCGACTTGATCTCCCGTGTTGAGTCGGTAATCGAGTGGAACAAGCTTGCCATTGACTTTTGCGCCAATGCAATGATTGCCCACTTCGCTATGGATTGCATAAGCAAAGTCGAGTGGTGTCGCACCGTGCGGCAGAATGATCAAATCATTCCGGGGAGTGTACACGTAGATTTCGTCCTGGTAAAGATTGAGTTTGAACGATTCGAGCAATTGTTCAGGCGCTTCATCGCCAGCGCTTTCGAATATGTCGCGAACCCAATTTGCCCACTCTTCGAGTTCTTTGTCGTTCCACCACGACGGGACGCGACCGCTGCCTTGATTTTCTTTGTACCGGAAGTGTGCGGCGATACCGCGCTCGGCGATATCGTGCATGGTGCGTGTACGGATTTGAACTTCCACACGCTTTCCATCCGGTCCAATAAATGCAGCATGGAGCGATTGATACGAGTTTTTCTTCGGTCGGGCGATGTAGTCTTTGAAGCGGTCGGCAATTGGCTCGTAGATGTCTGCGACAATCCCATAAACCGTGTAGCAATCTTTGTTCTCGTTAGTGTCAATAATGATGCGGACCGCCAGCAGGTCGTACAGCTCGCTCATGGGTACGCCGAGGCGTTGCATTTTTTGATAGATCGAATAAATGTGCTTAGGGCGGCTGGTAATCTCGAAACGAAACCCTTCTTTGCGAAGACGCTCGGCTATAGGTTCGACAAATCGTGCGAGGTATGCCTCGCGTTCTGCGCGCGATTCTGCCAGTGCTGTGCGAATTGCGTTGTACTCTTCGGGGTTGAGATACTTGAAGGCAAGGTCCTCTAATTCCCACTTGATGTTCGCCAGACCGAAGCGGTGAGCAAACGGAGCGTATATGTCGAGTGTCTCTCGTGCCAAGCGCTGTTGGCGGTCTGGCGGCAAATGCCCGAGCGTGCGCATGTTGTGGAGCCGATCGGCAAACTTGATCAAGATGACGCGAACATCTTTGACTAACGCCAACAAGAGCTTGCGGTAGTTCTCAGCTTGCCGAAGTTCTGTGCTCCGAAAAATGCCGCTAATCTTGGTGGCACCATCAACGATCTCGGCGACCGTACTGCCAAATTCTGCCCGAATGTCCTCGAGCGAGTAGGTCGTGTCTTCAACGACGTCGTGTAATAATGCCGCGCAGACGCTGACATCGTCGAGTGGAATTTCATTGACGATGATGCGCGCAACCTCGAGTGGATGTGTGTAATATGGCTCACCCGATTCCCGGACATCGTTCTGGTGCGCTTGGACGCAAAAGCGAAATGCTTTAGCGATGAGTGCCTCATCGCAACGTGGCAAATTCTTCCGACACTCGGCAAGCAATAGTTGTAAATCGGCATCTGGGTCCGTGCCGATCGGTTTGGGTGGGTCTTTTGTTTTTCGCCAGTAGCTGAGCTTCATTGTGCTGGAGATGGTGGGTGTGCGAACCTAAAGACGAATCTACGACCGTGGCGGTGTGTTCAAGAAAACCTGCCGATTAGCCGATACTGTCATCGAGTTCACCCCATTCTGCGCGGATGAGTCGTTTACCGTTCAAACCGGATCATCACCTTGTATCGTCACAGCAGCCCGTTGTGCGTCCGCTGTCGTACTACGAGCAGCTTGCCGATGCTGGAGCGCTCTATGATTTTTTGCAGACGAATATGCGCGAGCGCTTTGAAACGGATGCCGATTTCCGTGCTGATATGCTGCGTATTCTGCTCGACCGCAGTCCGGTGGTCCTGCCTGAAGTTGAATGGGAACTCCTCAGCGAGCTATCGAAAGCATTCCAGGATTTTTTTTCTGCTGTTGAACGATGCAACAAAACACAGTACGCGCTCCGGTAAGCCAGAGTCTGTTGGAATTGTTCGATACTGTCCGCAAGCAGGCGGAGCAGTATAGCACAGTTTATGAAACACTGCTTCGAAAAGCGTACGAACTGGACCGCTTGCGTGCGACCTCGTATCAGGAATTCGATCTTCTCAAACACTCCGTCGAAGAACTTAAATCATCGCTTCGCACGAGCGTCGAAGAGCAACTGGCAGACTTTCATGCCAAGGTCGAGCATGTCGAGCGCATCTATGCTGAACTGGAGAGTATCGCACAGCTCCGCGAAAGCCTTGTCAAACTTGAGGATCGCTTCACAAAGCGTACTCTTGAGCTTGATGCGGTTCTCATGTCAATCCGCCACATTGTTGAAACAGCAACAACCGAGCGTTTCGCCAAACTTGAAGACTACATTGCGGGCAAGCTGCGGACGATCGAAAATGACGTCAGCTCGCTGGATTCCCACATCTACGCCATGCAAGAATTTTTCAAGAAGGAAATTGCCGAGCTGAGCGAAGACTTAACGCGCTACAAGAAGAAAATTCCCGAAACGCGCTATATCCTCGATGAGACCAACAAGTACATCGTCTCCATGCTTGATGATGCCGAACGCAGGTTTTATGACAAGCTCGCCGAGGTGAGCGCTGAAGTTGATGAGCGGATAGGACAAGCAGTCAGTCGTCTGTTAGGGAATACTGAGTTAGCCAACGACTTAGCGCGTGCTAATGCGCGTGCACAGGAGATCATAAAGCGTGCTGATGCCCTTGAGCGGCGAATGTCGCTATCGGTCTGGATTTCACTGGTACTCGGTGGAGTGGCGCTAATTCTTGCATTGATCACCATGCTATCCTAACGCAGCGATTGCAGCGCTGCTCGATCGAACCAAATGTACACATACTGTCGCCGGTCCATAGCGTTGTTGCGGTATCCACGCACATACGGCTGTAGCAATCGGTAATCTTCGTCATAGAATAGCAGAACCATCGGTGCATCGGCAATTGCGATTTGTTCTGCTTCGGCAAAATGTTCAGCGCGCTGCTTGTGGTCGAGTATTCGACGGGCGCTCTCGAATTTAGCATCGTAGCGGGGGTTGCGGTAGCGCGTGCTGTTGATTGGCGAGATAGCGGTGCTGTCGTTCGGTACAAGTTTACCGTAAAACAGATTCAGAAATGATTCTGGATCGGGATAATCGGCGATCCAGCCTAAGCGAAAAAATGGAGCACGTCCATGGTCAATCTCGTCGAGGTGACGAGCAAATTCTACCATTTTCAACCCAACCTCGATACCGAGAATCTCGGCAAGCTGCGTTTGGACTGCTTCTGCTACCAGCAAATTGCGACCACCACCGCTGTTGAGTTGCAGCTCCAGCGACGGGAAGCCTTTGCCCATTGGATATCCGGCAGCAGCCAACAGACGTCGGGCTTGCTGTGGATTGAAGCGATATCCACGAACGCGTTCGGCTGGATAGTCTGGCATTGCAGGCGGTACCAGTCCCCTGTGTGCAGGTTCGCCGCCCTGACCTTTGAGAACGTAGCGGAGAATACGCTCGCGATCAACTGCGTAATTGAAGGCTTGCCGAACACGTACATCGCGAAAGACCGGATGTGTGGTCAGCATACCATAGTACTGTGTTGAAAGTGCTGGCACGCGCAGGAGTTGATAGCGTGCGAAAGATGGGCGAAGCTGTTTGCGCTCATCAACAACAAGCGGGAAAAATTCCGAGGGTAGCCGATAGCATTCCTCAAGTGCACCTTCGACAAACTCGAGGAATTGCACCTTGTCATCCTTGATGAAGCTAAATCGGATGCCATCGAGATAGGGAAGCTGATTGCCGAGACTATCGCGCTTCCAGTAGCGTGCATTGCGCTCAAGAATACATTCGCGATCGGGTACCCACCGCACGAATCGAAATGGACCGCTACCAACCGGATGCTGAAAAAAATCCTTTCCGTAGTATTCCACCGCTTCTCGAGGATGAATGCCGGTGAAATTCAATGCCACGTAGTATTCGAACGGACCAAATGGCTCGACAAGCTCGATTTGTACAGTGTACCGATCCAACGCTCGAAAGCCACGTACGCTGGAAACACTCGGTGGTGTGCCGCTGAGCAGCGCTTGGCGTGTTGCCGTGTAGTATTCCTCGGCGCCGAGAACTTTCCCTCGGAAATAATCTGCCGATAGCGTGCCTGTTCGAGCATCGCAACATCGCGTCAAGGAATACACCACATCCTCGGCGGTGAGCTCGCGACCTTTCCCGCCAGGGAAGCACGGATCGTCGTGGAAGTATACACCGCGGCGCAGATAGTACGTATAGCGACGCCCATCGTCTGAAATTTCCCATCGTTCTGCCAGCTCGCATGTAAGCTGGAGATTCTCATCGAAGTAGAGAAGCTGGTCGTAGATGTTTTCAGCGATGTGAGCACTGGTGACGTCGTTGATGGCAACAGGATCGAGGGAGCGTAGCTCGCCTGTTTCGTTGACGCGAAAAGTTCCACCATACCAACGTCCAGCCATTGCTGGGCGCAGGTGCAGGGGGTCCGGATGCGAAGGATGTTTACACCCATTGCCCAGCATCAATACCCAACCAAGCGCCAAGAGCGCGCAGAGACGGTGCATGTGCATAGCAGCCTTACGGAGCATCGTGGCTAAGAGCATCACGAACAATTTCGCTAATGTCACGGACAGCAACGTGATCACCCTTATCGGCAGCTTTGACGCCATCGGTGAGCATTGTCATGCAGAAGGGGCATGCAGCAGCAATGGTTTGTGCACCGGTGGCTAACAGCTCGTGTGTGCGATTGTGATTGACCTTTTCGCCGACGTGTTCTTCCATGAACATACGCCCTCCACCAGCACCGCAACAAAATCCACGATCACGGGCACGGTCAGGCTCGATGACTTCCAATCCCGGGATATTCTCCAGCACGGCGCGAGGGGCATCGTATTCTTCGTTGTAGCGTCCCAGATAGCACGAATCGTGGTAAACAACAGCTTCAGAAGAGAGTTTGCTTCGATCAATCTTCAGCCGTCCCTCCTCGATGAGCTGGCGGAGAAATTGGGTGTGATGCACAACGTGATAGTGCCCGCCAAACTGCGGATAATCGTTCTTGAGCGTATTGAAGCAGTGTGGGCAGATCGTGACAATTGTCCGAACGTTATAGCGGTTGAGTGTTTCGATGTTCTGTCGTGTGAGCATATCTGCCAAGTACTCATTGCCGGTACGTCGAGCTGGATCACCCGTGCAGCATTCCTCAACACCGAGAATGCGGAATTCGATACCCGCATGTTGAAGAAGCTCAGCAAAAGCACGCGCGATGCGCTTTGCACGCTCATCGTAGCTGCCCGCGCAGCCAACCCAGAAGAGAACGTCCATCGTGCTATCGTCGGCTGCTGTTTTGACCGGCAATCCGTTTGCCCATGCTGCACGGTCACTGTGTGACATTCCTCCCCACGGGACTGCATTCGTTTCGAGGTTGGAGTAAACATTCGGTAGCAGTGCTGATTCATCGTTGAATGATGCCTCCATCATCACGAGTGCTTGACGCATGCCGACAATTGCAGGCACATGCTCGATGTTGACCGGGCATTCTTGCATACACGCACCGCAGGTTGTGCATGCCCAGAGCGCATCGGCAGAGATGTAGTCGCCAACGAGGTGGCGTTGCCAGATCGCTTGTTCCTCTTCGGTGAAGACCATCTTGAATACTTGCTGCTCGAGCGGATCCATTTCTTCGAGTCGTTTCCCCTGTAGAATCGAGTATGCTGCCTGTCTCCGGTCCGCGCGTGATGCATTGTCTGCCCAATCACGGAGCTTGAGCAAGAGCGGACCTTTATCCATCGTACGCTTGTTGATAGCGATGATAATTTGCCGCGGGTCGAGCACTTTTCCTGTTTGATTTGCCGGGCAAACACTGGTGCACCGTCCGCAGTGTGTGCAGGTATAACCGTCGAGCAGCGTTTTCCAAGAAAAATCCTCGATGTCGCGCGCACCAAATTTGGTAATGTTCTCTGCGCTGAAGTCAATGGTCGGTACGTGGCGGGGATACCCCAATGATGAAAAAAATACGTTGGGCAACGATGTCAAAACGTGCAAGTGTTTTGAGTAAGGGAGATAGTTCGTAAATGCTAAGATGAGCACGATATGGAGCCACCAGAATATCTCGTGTGCGACATCATCCAGCGGCAGGATGGGTGCTAACAGTGATGCAATCGGTCGCACTGCCCAGGAATAATCCGTGCCTAATCGAATGCGTGCGGTGTTCAGGAGCAATAGCGATGTGACAATCGTAAAAATCGTCAGCAAAATCAGAGCGGCTTCAATGCGATCATCGGCTACCTGGAGCCGCTTGACCCGTGTGACGTATCGGCGCCAGAGCGCTGCAAGGGTTGCAACAATAATAAACGCACAGAAAAAATCACTGGCGATCGTTGAAAGTGAGTAGAGTGGTCCAAGCCAATTCAAATTCAGCGCTGGATGCAAACCCTCCAGGACAGCCTCAGCGGCAGCCGACAGGAGAACCAAAAATCCCCAGAAGATTGCAACGTGGATGATGCCTGCCCCTGGATCGCGCAGAATTTTGGTTTGGAATAAACCCACCGTCAGCATTTGCCGGAATCGTGCTGTAAGATTGTCGAATCGGTTGTCGGAGCGCGCAAAACGCAGGTATTGCCGCAGTTTCCACACGCTCCTTGCAAATAAAGAGGCTGCAGCGATGAAGACAATCCAGAAGACAAGATGCTTTGCAGTCATAACGATGTCGCTATGGTTTGGCAAATAGCGGATGAGTGATGAACGCAGAATCGGTCAACGATTGCAAAAATGCGCGCAGATCATCAAGCTCTTGGCTGCTCAGCCCAAGCGGACGAATACGCGCGTCTTTGTTGACGAAGGGCTTTCCACCGCTGTTATAGTGCTCAAGAACTTGTTCGAGGGTTACCAGTGTTCCGTCGTTCATATAGGGTGCTGTCAGCGCGACGTTTCGCAGCGTGGGTGTTTTGAATTTACCGATGTCTCTCTCGTCGCCGGTGACGTAGTAGCGTCCGCGGTCGTAGTAGTGCGAGTGAATGCCGATGCTATGAAAATTGTTGTCGGTGAAGTTTATACCGCTATGGCATTCGGAGCACTGCGTGCGTTTGCTGAAAAACAACTGCATTCCGCGGCGCTCTGCTTCATTGAGTGCTGTGCTATCACCGCGACGGAAGCGATCATACCGTGAGCTTCCCGAAATCAGCACTCGGCAGAATGTGGCAAGCGCACGGACAGCGTCACGGACCGATGGAGCAGAACCAAAGACGCGTGTGAATTGCTGACGGTATTCGGCTGCCGATTTTAGTCGCTGGGCAATGATTGCGGTATCGGATGCCATTTCAATCGGAGAGGTCAGTGCAGCAAGAATTTGCTCTTCGATCGAGCGCGTGCGTCCATCCCAGAACCATGACGTGGAATAGGCTACATTGACTAGGGGCGGTGCATTACGGAGACCAATTTCATCCTGCGAGCCACGACTGACGGCAACAGTGTCGGAGAAAGAGAATCGCTGCTGATGACAGTGTGCACACGATAGGTTGCCGTCTTGCGAGAGTTGTGGATCGTAAAAAAGCAACCGACCCAGTGCAATCTTTTCGGGCGTGATGGGATTATCCGGCGGAACAAAAAGCGGTGGAAACCCCTCGGGCACAGGATAATCTGATGGGACAAGTGTTGGCGTCTGGCTGGCTGGATCGTTGCATCCAAGCAGCACAAGCACAACAGACATGATGTGACTGAGTCGGCGCAGTTTCATAGCATGTGCAATTTACTGCTGGATGCACCGAGTGCCTGGCGTAGTTTTGCAGCCCATCACCACCGTATTGTCCTTGATGATCCCCTTGCTCGACCTTCGGCGTCAATACGAAGGCATAGCCTCAGAGATCGAAGCGCGGTTGCTTGCTGTAGCACGGAGTCAGCGGTATGTTCTCGGTCCTGAGACCGAACAATTAGAGCGATCACTGGCTGAGTATCTCGGCGTTGAACATGTGATCGCCGTTTCCAGCGGCACCGATGCATTGCTGCTTGCATTGATGGCGCTGGAGATAGAACCGGGCGATGAGGTTATCGTGCCGACGTATTCGTTTTTTGCCACTGCTGGTGTTGTTGCCCGTGTCCGTGCAAAGCCGGTGTTTGTTGATGTGGAGCCGGACACGCTTACCATTGATGTTGCCGCAGTTGCCAATGCCATTAGTTCGCGCACGAAGGCAATCATGCCTGTTCACCTCTACGGTCAGGGAGCAGCGATGGATGAACTCATGCAGCTTGCCGGCGAGCATGGAATTCCAATTGTTGAAGATGCTGCACAAGCACTGGGCGCACGTCACCGAGATGGGCGACGCATTGGAACGATTGGTCTGGTGGGTTGCTTTTCCTTCTATCCAACAAAAAATCTCGGCGCATTCGGTGATGCTGGTTTGGTTGTCACTCATGATGATCGCCTGGCACACCGACTTCGCATTATGCGTAACCATGGCATGGAGCCACGATATTACCACACTGTTGTGGGTGGGAACTTCCGCATGGATGAATTTCAGGCAGCAGTGCTCAACGTCAAGCTACCGTATCTGGATCAGTGGAATGCCATGCGACAACAGCACGCGCGTGCATATCGGGAAAATCTGGAGTCGCATAACCTCCTCGGTCCCGACCGACCCATAACTCTGCTCCGTGAGCGGAATGAAGGCGTACGCGAGGGGCATATTTACCACCAGTTCGTTGTCCGTGTCCGTGATCGCGATCGCCTGCGGGCTTATCTCCAACAGCAGGGCATTGGCACAGAGGTTTATTATCCGGTGCCATTTCACCGCCAGGAATGCTTCCGTGATCTTGGATACGACGACACGCAATTCCCCGTTGCCAACGATGCAGCAGAACGCTCGCTTGCATTACCAATGTATGCAGAGCTGCGACAGGATGAAATCGAACGCGTCGTTTCTGCAATCGCCGAATTCTACAGTCGGCACGCATAGCTACTGGCGTTTGAGCACAACGATCGTTCGGTCGTCGGAGTATGCAGCGCCGGCGCTGTAGTGCTGGACATCTTCGAGAATTTGTGTTGCGATCGTGCGAGGGGATTGGTCTGCCAATTGGTGGAGAAGCGCTGCAAGCCGCTCTTGCCCGTAGAGCTGTCCCGTCGGTGACTGTGCTTCCATAATGCCATCGGTCACAAGGAGCAATACGTCGCCGTGCAGCATGTTGATGTTCTCAACCGAAAATCGTTGTTGTGGTGCAATTCCCAGAATCGGACCAGTTGGCTCCAGCGCTGTAATGGAATTGGTGCGTGCTGAATAGAAAAGCGCCGGACAGTGCCCAGCATTGCTGTAGAGAACCAGCCCGCTTGCCGAGGGCGTGATTTCGCAGTAAAACAATGTCACAAACCGTTCGTGTGGGAACGTTTCGTAGATCAGTGTGTTGAGCCGCGCTATCAGGGAGGATATTTTCGTGTGATAGGTGATGCCCATTCGCAGGGCGCCGGAGACAAAGAGCGCTTGAATTGCTGCGGGCAACCCTTTACTGGCTGCGTCACTGACGACGATGCTCAAGCGCTGTTCTTCGTCGGCGTCGGTTGGACGGAGGTAGTCAAAGTAGTCGCCACCGACAGTGCTATCTGGGACGGAGATACCGAATGCGACGTAGTCGAGGAATTCAATTGTATGGTCGGGGAGAAGTGATCGCTGAATCTTCGATGCTTGGTCGAGGTCTCGCTGAAGTAATTCGCGTTCCTTTTGATGACGCAGATTCTGCAGTGCTGATGACGCAGCGCTGCCGATTATCGCAAGAATGGAGGCAAGCTCATCGCCGACGACTGGTGCATTGACAGCTATGACGTACTCGTAGTACCGCTGCCCGGAGACTTTGAGCAGTCTGCCAATACCAGTCGCCGAATAGATTCGTATGCCTCGATCACGCAGCAACAGATCAGTTTCAACATCGGTGACCGTTCGCCGTTCGGCAAGGCTTGCAAAAACAGGCTGCTCGGAAATGCTGAGTTGATAATCATTGGGAATGTGTTGAACGTCGCCGTACTGGTAGAGCAGGCGGTATGTCTGCGATTCAGGGATGAGTTTCCATAATCGTGCCCCGACAATGGCAAACTCATCACGCTCGACAAGTTCGCGTACGAGGTACTTGAGCAAATCGTCCTCGCTGTCGAACCGCGAGCGAAGCAATCGGTCGAGCAGCTTGTAGAGGTGCCGCTGCGGGAGCGACTGGTACTGTGGATTCGTCATAACTTTGTGCCCTCCAGTGTCAATGTAGGCGCGATGACGAATAGATCAAACCAGCCATTGCAGGTGATTGTGCTATCGGGTGATGCCGATGTCGCATTGGCTGCCTGTGGCTTCCATACTCAATCGAATGTCCTGGTTGTGCACGAGTTTATTGTTGCACGTCCGCAGAAAATGTTCTCGCTCCTTCGGCAGTGTCGTCGTCGTAGTGTCGTGGTTGTCACCAAAGATCTCCGCTACCAACGTTTCCGAACAATTTGGAAGCTCTATGCAGCCGTTGCGGGCATGTGGACGTGGACATTCGCCGATGAACACGGGAAGACCGACAAGTTTCGGTGGGGGCGCTTGTTCATGGTAGAGATTCCGCTATTGGTTTGGGAGATGCTATTGAGCGTCACTGTGCTCATTGGTGGTTGGTTCAGACTGCTACGCTATCGCCGGTTGTGTCAATGAGGCTGCTCTTTTTGCGGACGGATTTTTACGGCGCGCAAACGCACGGTGGCTCGTTCACCATGCAGAAAGGTATCCTCAGCGGCTTGCGTCGCTGCGGGGTGGAGGTTATCGTTGTGACAAGCTGCCCAGCTCCCGATTTGGGTGATATTCCCATTGAGGTAATTCCGTACAGTCGCAGCATGATGAACTTTCCGGAAGTTTTTAGTATTGCCCACAATCAACGCGTTCTGCGAAAGATTGCGCCGATTCTCGAACGCTACAAGCCTGACGTGATCTACCAGCGGCACAGTAGCCACAACATAACCGGAGCCATGATCAAGCATCGCTTTGGCATTCAGTACATCCTGCAGTTCGATGGATCGGAAGTGTGGATGAAAACACACTGGAGCAAAACGTACTTGCCACGTATGCTCGCGCATGCTGAGAACATTGCGCTCCGCTGTGCATCACTGGTTACTGTTGTGTCGGAGCCGATGCGACGCATGGCGGTCAATGCTGGAGCATCAGAGGACAAAATTGCCCTGGTGCCGAATGGTGTTGACACCGAGATGTTTTCGCCGAATGTTGAACCACTTCCGATTCGCCAGCAACGTCAGTGGGAAGATGCCATCATAGTCGGCTTTGTCGGGACATTCGATCACTGGCATGGAGCAGAGGTTTTAGCGCAGGCAATGGTGCTGGCGATTGATCGCGTACCGACTCTTCGTGCACTGTTTGTTGGCGATGGGGTAACGCTGCCAAAGGTCATCGAAATTGTGCAGAGCGCTGGTTTGAGCAATCGTGTTGCGTTCCTCGGTCGTCTGCCGCACGACATGGTCCCTCGATGCCTGGCAACATGCGATATTCTTGCTGTCCCAACCGTTCCCAATCCTGACGGCACGGAATTTTTTGGTTCACCAACAAAACTGTTCGAGTACATGGCGATGGGGAAAGCGATCGTTGCGACGCCGTTAGGTCAGGTTCGGGACATTGTGCACGATGGTAAAACGGGACTGTGGTGTCAGCCCGGTGATCCGTACTCGCTGGCAGATCGCATCGTCGAGCTTGCCAGCAACGAAGAACTCCGCCGGCGACTGAGCCAGGAAGCTCGGCGTGATGCAGTCGCCCACCACTCATGGTCAGCACGTGCCGCGGTCTTGCTCGAAGCCTGGAATAACCGCCTCAGGTAAGCGTTCCGTTTTCAATGTCCAGAACATGCGTGCACCACGGAAGTTCAGTTGCGACGTTCGTTGCAATGACAGTGATGGACGATGGTGCATGGCGACTGACCCATTGTTCGAGTACTGAAATGCCATGGGTATCCAGATTGGTGCTTGGCTCATCGAGAAGGATCAGCGGTGGGTTGCCAATGAATGCAAGCAATATCTTGAGCCGTTGCACCATACCGGTGGACAATTCGCCGATGCGGTGCCAGCGCAATGGCAATAGCCCCGATTCAGCAAGGTAGGTTTCAATCAGTGGGTCGGTGAGGGAATAGCCTCGACAGCGGCAGTGAAACTCGATCTGTTCTTGAACACAAAGCTCCGAATAAACCGCAATAGCTGGCGCAGCAATACCGCATTGCAGTCGCCGCCAGAATGGATCAGTTGACGTTCCGCTGGAACAGATCAATTCAACGTTGCCGCGTGTTGGTAACAGCAACCCAGCAAGAATACGCAGAAGCGTGGATTTTCCACTGCCGTTCCTTCCGGTACAACCGAGCACAGCACCCTCGGTCAGTGCAAACGAAATATCCCTCAGGACAAGCGTGTTCCCATACCGATGGACGATATGCTCGGCGCGTAACTCAATCACGGCACAACTGCAAGTTTGGTCAGTATCGCTTGTCCACCAGCTTCGATGAGGACCAGAAAAACTCCCTGTGTCGGGAATCGTTCGTCACTGATGGCGATGCGCACACTTCGTTTGTTGGCACTGTTGATGATGATTGGGGCGCTGTGATGCCATACGCTCACCCCTTCGCTTGTCATCAGTGTTATGGTAGCTCTATCACCGGCACGTGCAGCATCGGGTACAGGAAGTAGGATGTCGGTATGGAGAGATCGAACCACCGGATTGGGTACGGGTAACTGCTCGGCTGCTGCCGTTAGCCCGCCGCGGACGACCACTAAATCGCAGTTACGTTCTAGGATGCGCGTGCAGGTGTACGGTGTAGAGCCGAGTTGGTCGCCACTGCCGCTTCGTTGGATGCGGACGCTGTAGTCGGAGCTGGTGCGAGCATCAATGGCTAATTGCCGAATGTCGGGATTAGTAACGACAAAATCAACTGTATCTGCCGTCGCGCGTGGATCATCGTTGGGAAGTGTTGCACGCAAAAGCTTGAATTGGAGCGGGTACAGTGAAATTGTTCGCATCCATGCTGGCGGGTCGTAGCGTTGGTCGTCGGGGTCGTTATCGGGTTGAAGGAGCGGCAATCTCTGTGCGTCGGTGAAGTAACCAGTGCGAGCGCGTTGACCTGTCCAGTACAGCCAAGGCAGCATCTGGCACCAGAGCGTGCGGAAGTCTCGCCCGCGAGTTGTGACAACACTGTCGAGTGCAATGGCAGGGTGGCTGCAATTACCGATGCCTTCCCACCACGATCGGATCGCGTCATCGCCAATTTGTAGCGCAAGGTATCGCACAGCGATCGAATAGCCATAGCTTCCTTCGATACTGCGATCACAACTGAGGCAATAGAGCGTCGGATTCTCGAATAATCGGCGAACGTATTGCGTGTAGTTTGTTATTGCAGGGAATGCGCGCTGCTCAATCCACACGCTTGTCATTTCGTGGTAGGTAGGGCTGATGCCATAGGCATAGCCATACTGAACGACGTGGTGAAATTCGTGGAAGCAGGTTATTGCCAGTGCGGTGTAACTGGTGTCAGAGTAGGTGGCGCGTTTGATTGAGTAGCCGATCGAATCACGGCTGCTGTAGTCGTTGTCAAGTAGGATGAATGCTGTCGAGCGCACACCATTACATGGCGATGGAATTAAGTCTTCGGCAAAGGTTGCACCATACCATCCGTACTGTCCCAAATCCCGATCGTCGAAAAAAAATCCCGGTGTTTTTCCGAGCTGCACGAGGTAAACATCCCACGAGCTAGTATCAACGTAATCGCGTGGTGGCTGGCGATAGCCGAGCGTATCAATGGCAAAGTGGTATGCTGCATCCATGTACCACGCTGCTGAGTCCACAAAATCGGGGATGCCGTTGCGATCGCTATCCGAGGTCGGGACGGCATTGAGTCCTAGCGTGTCGTAGTGGATACGAAAAAGTCCACTTGGGCTGGTGATCGAAAATTGCATGCGGGGGCGTATGCGTGTTTGAAGGTATGGAGCTTTTCGGTGGATCTGGGTTAGGCAGGTTGTAATCCCTTGTGTTTGGTCAGCTCCACTCGAGGGCGAATGCACTACAGCAATCAATGCTAAGCATAAAGCATGATAGAAGCAGCTCTTGCCTCGACCAGTTCTTACTTGAACATTTCCTTGATCATGCCCCACGTGCGGCGAACAGTGCTCAAGTTGTGAGTAACGGCAGTCGAGGAAGTGTATGCGATAGAATTATCGGTTCCGACGATGCGCAAGCGGTAGTAGTACACTTTGCCACTGGTTGTGGGGTCTTGCGAACCTTTGCCTAACACATCGCTATCAACGTAGCGGTACACAATGCCACTTCCCTTCGGATCGAGAGAGGCAATCAGTGTCCACGTCCGGTTATCGGTGGAACGTTCGATGTCATATCGAAGCACACCCTGCTCGAGCGACGGCTTCCATTCGATCGTAATCGAGCGTCCATCGCTTCGTGCGGTGAAATATTCCATGGAAGCCTCCACCGCACTGGCTATCAACCCGAGTGCGCAAAAAGCTGCTATGTACGCAAGTAGTTTCATGGCAGTGCAAATATATTGCAGTACACACAAATCGTTGCATTCATGACGGCATCAGCGACGACCGATGTTGTAATCATTGGCGGTGGAATCGCGGGCGCTGTGCTTGCAGATTATCTCTTGCGCAGTGGGTTGGGCGTGATTATGTTTGAGTCACCCAATCGCGCTGCTGTTTCGCGTGCCGCTGGACTGATCTCACCTGTTGCTGGATTACGCTTTGGCGTTCTTCCGCAGTGGACAACATGGTGGGAGGCAGCTAGTTCCTACTACGAGCATCACGGTGTGTTCGACGCAATTACGTGCTATCGGCTACTTTACAACGCCGATGAGATTCGCTTCTGGCAACGAAAGCAGCCAATGTTGGTTGATGACGGTTTAGCATCCCGTGTGGACCTGCCCGTGTGGTTAGCGTCTGCGCTATCTCCTCCTGAAGTGGCAATTCATATCACCCCTGTAGCTCGCATTCGTGCTGGCGACCTTCTCGACCGGTTAATTTCCCGACTACGGGCTGATGGACTATATCGCATGCAGACCGTTACGGATGCCGATATTACAATCCGAGGCGAGTCGGCGACCGTGTGCGGTATCTCGTGTGCACACGTGGTGTTTTGTGAAGGTGCATGGATGCTCGGCAATAACTTGTTTGCATGGATACCAACCATGTTCTCACGCGGACAGCGCATCAGTGGTAGAATTGAATGTGTCCAGATTGAACACGCTGTCTGGTTGAGCATACGTGGAAAAAGTCTGGTGCTCGATGGATCGGAGTGTTTTTCATATGGTTCAACCTACGACTGGTCATGTGTTGAACCGATCACGACGGAAGACTCGACTCGCCACCTGACCACCGAGCTGGGACGCATCCTTCGTGTGCCATTCCATGTTGAGCAAGCCTGGGCTGGTGTTCGACCAATTGTTGCAGATTTGCGTCCAGTCATTGGGAGTCATCCGCAGTGGCCGAATGTGTGGATATTCAATGGGCTTGGTTCGCGTGGACTGCTGCTGGCGCCATTTCTTGCGAAGCAACTTGCCAGTGCAATCGTTGATAAGGCTCCTCTATCGCCGCAATTCGATGTACAGCGGTTTGTCCACTCCGTAGGTACGCATGAGCATACTGCTTTGTCGTGAGGTGTTGTGATGTTGTTGTAGATTGTTCGCTACTGGTTGTTCCACTTTAGCTTGGACTGATGGTTCTTCCAACAGTAGTTGAGTGGTCGCACTGGATTGTTCGTCGCGTGCTCAGAGCTGGTGATATTGCATTCGATGCAACGGTCGGGCATGGTTACGACCTTATCATGATGGCTAAGTGTGTTGCCCCCGATGGCTTGGTTCTCGGCTGTGATATTCAGGAGCGTGCAATCGAGAGTTCCCGGATGCGTGCCGAGGAGCACGGACTTAGTTCACATGTTCGTCTGCACCAGCGATCGCACGAGCACATTGCTCAAATCGCTGCCGCCGAGGGTGTGCACTCGATCCGCGCGATTATGTACAACCTTGGCTATTTGCCTGGTGGTGATAAAGCAATCCGTACTCGGCTGGAAACGACAATTCCCTCGCTGGGTCATGCCCTTGAGCTGCTGGAATCTGGTGGTGTGATGACGATTGTATCGTACCGCGGTCACGAGGGTGGAGTTGAGGAAGCTGACGCGGTCGTCAAGTGGTGCACGGCGCTTCCACCCAATGAGTACGAGTGTATGGAATACTGTTCGCTCCAGTCGGATTCAGCACCGCTGGGCATAGCAGTAGCGCGGCGGGCTATTCGGTGAGAATTTCGTAGGGATCGAGGCGCTCATCAATAACCAGTCGAATTTTCCCGTATGGGGTATCGAACCATGCCAGGTCCTCTCCGTGTGGTTCGGTCAACTGCTCCTTCCGACACTGGCAGAGCCATTGGTACAGCGATGGCGACACAACCAGCGCATGAGGCAACTGTCCATGCTCGAGGATGTACCGCTCGATGCGTGCAAAAATTTCCTCGTAGGCGTCGAAGTAGTCCATGACACGTTAGAGCCGTTCTGAAACTTTCTTGAGCTGTTCGCTTGCGCTTGCCAGGAGCGAGCTGACGCTCTCGATTGCTCGGCGTGTTGTTGTGCTGACATGTTCTTTGAGGTTTTCGAATGCATCACTGCTTGATTGGTGCTCGAGTTCGGGGTAGAGTGGAAATGAGCGACAGAATTCGCACACCTCCTGACGAATACGGTCGAGCGTATCGGGGCTATTGCGATGCTCCAGTGCGCGATCAATCCAGGCAGCGATCTGCCGCATCTCAGGCTCTTTCATCCCTCGGGTTGTCATTGCAGGTGTGCCGAGACGAATACCGCTGGTGATAAGCGGTGGCTGGGTGTCGAAGGGAACAGCATTTTTGTTGCAGGTGACTCCAGCTAAGTCGAGAGCAATTTCAGCGTCCTTGCCCGTGATTCCTTTCGAGCGGAGATCCACGAGCATCAGATGGTTGTCGGTTCCGCCGCTGACGATCGTATAGCCACGTTCGATGAGTGCTTCGGCAAGTGCCTTTGCGTTGCGGATGACTTGGCGCGCGTACTCTTTGTAAGAATCCTGAAGGCATTCGCCGAACGCTACGGCTTTGGCAGCGATGACGTGCATGAGCGGTCCACCTTGAATGCCGGGCATGACCCAGGAATCAATGAGTTCGCCCATTTTTTTGATGCGACCTGTTTTGGGCGCAACCTGACCGAAAGGATTATCCGAGTTTTTCCCAAGTAAAATCAAGCCACCCCGCGGACCGCGGAGAGTTTTGTGTGTTGTCGAGGTGACTACGTCGCAATACGGAATCGGTGATTGAAGCAAACCCGCAGCAATGAGACCAGCCGGGTGGGCAATGTCTGCCATCAAGAAGGCGCCGACGCGATCGGCAATCTGCCGGAATGCTGCAAAATCAATCTCCCGTGAGTATGCCGAGGCACCAACGGTTATCATTCGCGGGCGATGCTCCAGTGCCAAGCGCTCGACTTGGTCGTAGTCAATGCGTCCTGTTTCTGGGTGAACGCCATAGCCTACGAACTTGTACATCCGCCCGGAAAAATTCACCGGCGAACCGTGGGTCAGATGCCCGCCGTGCGCAAGGTCCATTCCCAAGACGGTATCACCTGGTTGCAGGTACGTAAAGTACACTGCCATGTTGGCGCTGGAGCCACTGTGTGGCTGAACATTGGCGTATTCTGCACCGAAGAGTTTCTTTGCGCGCTCAATGGCAAGTGTTTCCGCAACATCAACCCACTGGCAGCCGCCGTAGTACCGACGCCCAGGATACCCCTCGGCGTACTTGTTGGTCAGCACGCTTCCTTGCGCCTGCATGACGGCAAGCGAGGTAAAATTTTCCGATGCTATCAGCTCAATCTTATCGCGCTCTCGCTCGTACTCACCGACGAGCGCAGCATAGAGTTCCGGATCAGCGGCACGAACAAATTCGTACATCGGACAAACAGGAGCGGTTAAACATCACACTATCGCGCAATCACAAGCGGCAGTACCTGGTGCGTGGATGGTGTGCGATATCGCACAAGATATGCGCCTGCGGCTAAGGACGAAACGGGGAGAGCAATCGCGTTTTCTGCACCAAGTGCGGACAGCCAGTAGCTTGCCACAACATTGCCATGGAGAGTGCAAACCTCGATCGTTACCGGTGATGTAGGTGCGCCCTGTGGTAGGCGAAGAAATGCGACCTGATCGGCTGGATTGGGGTAGAGCGATAGCTGATCGTGGGATTGCCAGTCATTTGTGGATGAAACAGGTGCTGCAAAGCATACCGCTTGGCCACTTGTGTCTGTTGCTGGTACAAAGCACGTGAGCGCTCCTGCGCCTGGTTGGGCAAGCGAGCCTTCGCCGATGAGCACCGACCACCACGGCGCTGGCTCTGTTGCGGAGAATTGGCGTATTGATGCAAGACTTGCTCCTAAAAGAATTGAACGGGGGTACTGCTGCCGATACGCGCGGAAAACGGAATCTGCTGCCAACTTGCGCACCATCACATCGCTATTCATGAACGTGTTGGGTAATGCACTTTCTCCGCGCATCTGGGAAAGCTGGTCAAGCCCCGGTATGCCAAAGAGGGGAAATGCTTGGAAAATGGTGAATATCTTGACTGCAGCATAGATGATTGCTGTATCACGCTGATCGGCTGTTTGACCGCCGACAGAATACAACCACAGCGTGTTTGTCCCTTGAGAGAAACTGAAATTGAGCGATAGAGATTGCCCAATCGCACCGCCAAGACTTGCCAGCAACGCTGTATCTCCGGTAGTGTAGATGCCATCAACCCTGGCATTGACGAGGCCACTTTGTGTTGCTGTTCGAATTGCAATTTGTACACCCTCAGCGGCAGTGTACGGACTAAGTAACTGACTGCGCAGCGGCAATACGCATGCAAAAAGTACCAAGAGCGTAACGGTTCTCATTTGCTTGCTCACAGTTGTTGTGTTATAGCGTGAAACTACGAAAGCTCGCGGTAATTCCAGCACGCCAGGCACATTCATGCTAATTTGCAACACATGTTCGACGTACACTAAGCTTTATGGCACTATCACCTGAGCAATGGCAAGCGGTCGCGACAACTGTCTATGCTTCCCGACGCATTGATGAAATCGAAGAACAAGAATTGGCGCCGAAAGGATTGGTTACCTACCAGTTTTCGGCAAAAGGACACGAGCTTTTTCAGGTACTGCTGGCAGAACAGTTGAAGCATCCACACGATGCAGCAACGGTGTACTACCGGTCACGACCGTTTGTCCTTCACGCCGGGATGACCTACCAGGAAGCCTTCAGCGGTCCACTGGCACGCAGCGGCAGTCGCAACGGCGGTCGGGACATTGGAGTGGTCCATAATCTGGTCCCTCGGCGCGGGTTGACCGTTTTGCCGGCATCAGGTGACGTCGGCGCACAGTTTACCCCAGCTGCCGGGTGGGCGCAAGCGATTGGTTATTACGTGCGTGTACTGGAGGACTCAACCTGGGATGGCGCGGTTGCGGTTGCGCTGGGTGGAGACGGATCAGTCGCAACCAATGGCTTCTGGTCAGCGTTGGTGATGGCGACAACGCTATCGCTCCCGATGATCTTTGCCATCGAGGATAATGGCTTTGGAATCTCTGTTCGAACAGAATTGCAAACACCGGGAGGAAACATCGCCAACAATCTGCGTTCTTTCCGGAATTTGGTCATTGTTGACTGCGATGGTGCTGATCCAGCCGACGCTGCCGAAGCGGTCGAAGAAGCAGTCCACATTGCACGAACTAAGCGCAAACCTGTTCTTATTCACGCTCGTGTACCTCGCATCTGCGGCCACTCTGGCGCGGACAACCAAGCATACAAATCAACCGAAGAGCGTGCCGATGAGCAGCAACGTGATCCAATCCCACGCTTGCGGACTTTTTTGCAGCGCAAGGGCATTCTATCGGTTCAGCAGTGGAGCCAACTGCTCGATCAGGTGGAACAGGAGGTGCGCAGTGCGTGCCAGGCGGCACTGGCAGAACCAGAACCAGCCGCAGACACCGTTACGCGCTATGTTTTTTTCGACGGTGTAACACTCCAGCATGTCGGCGGTCAGTGGGCAAGTGCACCACCGCAACACACCTTCACCACCGAGCCACGAACCGACGGACCACGCATCAACTTGATCGAAGCAGTGCGCCGAACACTGGCAAGCGAACTGGCACGCAACAGACGCGTGCTTGTTTTCGGTGAAGATGTTGGTGTCAAAGGTGGTGTTCACGGTGCCACGGTTGATCTTCAGCGGCAGTTCGGTGTCGAGCGTGTCTTCGATACGTCGCTCTCAGAAGAAGGCATTATCGGTCGTGCCGTTGGAATGGCGTATGCTGGATTAGTGCCGGTGCCCGAAATTCAATTCCGCAAATACCTCGATCCTGCGATGGAACAGTTCAACGATTGCGGAACGATTCGCTGGCGAACGAACAACGCCTTTGCAGCACCGATTGTTGTGCGCATTCCTGTTGGCTATAGCAAACGCACCGGTGATCCCTGGCACAGCGTCTCCGGTGAGGCAATCTTTGCACACACGGTCGGCTGGACTATTGCATTCCCATCGAACGCACGCGATGCCGCTGGACTGCTGCGTTCTGCACTCTACGCAAACGATCCAGTGGTCTTTCTCGAACATCGCAATTTGCTTGATACAGCACCAGCTCGGACACCTTATCCGGGCGACGATTTTATCGTCCCCTTCGGGAAAGCAGTCCGTGTGCTGGAAGGAAATCGCGCAACGATCGTCACCTGGGGCGATATGGTGCATCAGTCCATGGAGGCAGTGCGCTCGCTCGGTGCATCGGTTGATGTGATTGACCTGCGTACCCTTCGCCCCTGGGATACGGACATGGTCCTGGACTCAGTGCGTAAAACAGGTCGCTGCCTCATCGTCCACGAGGACACAATCACCTGTGGCTTCGGTGCTGAGATCAGCGCGACAATTACGGAAGAAGCCTTTGGATTCTTGGATGCACCAGTGATGAGACTTGCACCACCAGACGTTCCCATTCCATACAACAAAGGCTTGATGGCTGCAATCGTCCCAACACCTGAACGTATTGCACAGACGCTATCGCGGTTGCTTGCGTTCTAATTGCGGCTTTTCTCGACGATGGCAAAATTTTCCCAACCCACACCTGAGGCTCTTGCTGCGCTCCCGATGGATCCATCAGCGATCACATTCGGCATCAGCGAGATTTTCCACTCGATACAGGGCGAGGGGACGCGAGCAGGCATGCCGTGCGTCTTTGTTCGTCTGCAGGGTTGTTCGTTGCGGTGCACCTGGTGCGACACACCGTATGCCCTCGATCGTCGCCAGCCAGAGCACATCATGACAGCACAGCAGATTCTCGACGAGGTTGCGCAGTACTCCACGCCGTTTGTTGAATTGACCGGGGGTGAGCCGCTCGAGCAGCTTGGCAGTTTCCGATTGATCGAGTGGCTCTGCGATCGTGGTTACACCGTTGCGATCGAAACCGGGGGGCATATCAGCATCGAGCATGTTGACCGAAGAGCCATTTGTATCGTGGATTTCAAGTGCCCAGACTCTCGCATGGAGCCGCTCAATTACCTGCCGAATGTCGAGTTCCTTCTACCACACCATGAAGTAAAGTTTGTCATCGCCAGTCGTCGCGATTACCAGTGGGCGCGCTCGTTTATCGAGCAGCACCAATTATGGGAGCGAGGCGTGACAATCTTATTTTCGCCTGCCTTCGGGTTGATCGAACCTCGCATTCTTGCCGAATGGATCCTAGCCGACCGTCTGCCCGTTCGGCTGCAACTGCAACTACACAAGTTCATCTGGGAACCGTCGCGTCGGGGTGTGTAGCGGTTCGTTACGGCAGGTAGCTGTAGCGACGGAGAAATTCAACCAGCGTTCGGCGGTACTCGCTGCAATTGCAGAGCTGAGCAGAGCGAGTATAGCTCAACGCCGCCATTGTATGCAAACCAGCGTCTTCCAGATACCGCGCTTTCAGTTGCTCGGCTAATGCCGGATCGTCGGCAAAATCCTGCTGAATTTGCTGCAGTTCCTCAAGAACACGGTGTTCCAGGTCCGCAGATAGCCATGCGACGCAGTATTCGGCGGACCGAACACTGGCATTCTGTTCATGGATGCGCCAGTAATACGGCACTCCTCGCTCCAAACCACTTTGGTTGCGAACAATCATGACAACCGTATCCTGCACGGTTTTTTCAGCAGCGATCGAACCATCATCACGCCGAAAGACGATGCGATAGGTCGCATTCGGTCGGGTACGGAACCACCAAATTCGCAGTGTATCACCGATGTGATAAGTTGTGTGGGGGAAAGCGACAACGATCGTTTGCTCGGATACGGCGGCTTCGAGATAATTCCGCACTGAAGGGTCGGCTGCTGCCGAGGTCACACCAATACCGGTTGTCTGGAGCATTTCATCGAGTGCATCGAGGTTGCCCCGTCGCTGGGCAACGGCACGCTCGACGGCACCGGTGATTTTCATCGTGCGACGATAGTTTTCGTCATCGGAATTGCTGCTTGTTGCTTCTTTGAACACATACTGCGCAAATCGGGCAGCTAATGGGGAGCTTCGAGCTTTTGTAATGGCATTCTGAACGCTGACAGTGCCCGCTTTTGTCCATCGGACGGAACGACCATCGCTGGTGACCAATGTCGCAGCCGATCCACTCGATAGCTGCAATTGATCGCTCAGCGATAGACGCATGCCAACAGTGGCTGGAACGTGCGTCCCGTTGCGCATGACGCGAATCGTGCCGCGCATGTTGAGGATGGTTGCTTCTTGCGCAGCAGTCAGCGCCGGCAGTCCTAGCATCAACAGAATACCAGCAACTGGTGTTCGGCGGAATAAACCGAGTATTCGACGGGCTACAGCCTGGAGCAAAGGCAGAAGCGATTGTGTGTAGAGTTCGTGCACCGTCGGGGCAAGAGCAATGGACATGAGCAAAACTGTTGTCGGCATGCGAATGGTGAAGCGATGGTAGAGGTACACCGTCAGAAAAAGGACGAGCAGAGATTCAACAATAACCAGCACCAATGCCAGCCCATCGTACAGCAGTGGTAGCCTTCGATGCCACGTGCTGAGCCTGCCAACATTCCACCAGCAGAGCAATGCAGCAATACCAACGATGACCGGTTCAGCAACAGAGCTGATGCGCCGTTGCTGAAGAAGTTGGGAGATGATATTTGCGTGGACGACGACACCATACATGTCGGGGAAGCTCCGACCGACGTAGTGATCGTTAAGTGGCGTGAAAAAGGCATCCTCAAGTGTGGTCACCGCGCCTGTGAATTGGGGTCCAAGGTAACCGAGCAGCACAATTTTGTCGCGGACAAGTGCCGCCGCTGTACCGTCGGACATAAGTTGCGTCCAATCGAGGACGTAGAACTTATCCGTGTTGCCAAGGTAGGCAATCTCTTCGACGCTGTTGTCTGCCGATAGAAATGATGCTGTGCGGAGGGAATCGAAAAGCTGCGCTATCGCAACAGCAAGGTTGGGTACTACAGTTGCTCTTGTTTCTTCACGAGGTGAAAAGTACCGAACGGTGCGGAAAGAGCGTTCCGTTGATGCAATAACATTGGCAAATCCGACACGTCGTGCATGGCGATGGAATCGGAAATGTGAGGTTGCGAGCGAGTCGAAGGTGCCATCGTCATTGGTATCGAGTAGCTCGCATGGAAGGACAAGGTTGGGTGCTCTGCTGAACGCTTCTTCGAGCAGACTGTCGCCGTGCGGCTGTTTCTCGTGGCGAAAGAATGCATCCACGCCGATAACGCGTGGTTGATGTGCGGTGATGGTGGTGATAAGTCCGGCGATACCGGCGCGATCAATCTCGCCAATATTGACAATGACTATCGTCGTATCGGGCGGGAATGCACTGTCGTCGCGGAATTGAGATTGTGCAAGGTCGGTAATGTCAAAATCCGCAATGGCACGAGAAAACGGATTGAGAAAATCGAACGACAGCGGTATGCTGCTGATTCCGATTACTGCCCCAAAGATAGCTGCGACCATCAAGATGCGGTCGCGTATTGATTGCCAGCGCGAAATACTCGGTGCCATGACGTGCACGTGCGTGGTGCTACACTCGGTTGACAAAAATAGAGCACGTCCTCGTTCGTGTTTGGCTCCGAGCAGCTTAGCGTTTTCTGCGTACCTATGCGGAGCGATCGAATGCTATGATACCAGCAGACCTGCAGCCTATCCGAAAGGAAGCCATTACGGTAGGGTCCCTTCTGGACGCACCGTTGCAACTGCGAGCACTCAACGAGAACGTGGGGATGGACAATCTCATCACCGACGAAAATGTTCACCGTCCGCAGTTAGCATTGGCTGGTTTTCTCGACCTGTTCACAAGCCATCGGCTGCAAGTGATGGGCAATACGGAGGTGTACTATCTCCGCACACTGGGAACCAGCGATCGTGTGCGGGCATTTCGTGGGATTGTCGAGCGGCGTGTACCTGCTGTGATCTTGACCAATGGGCATATGCTCGATCAAGAGTTGCTTGACCTTGCCACAGAATACAACGTTGCACTGCTGCAGACCCCATTCGAAACAACGCGGACGGTCCACATTCTCTCAGAATTTTTGGGCGATCAGTTTGCACCGCATGTCATTGTGCACGGCTCGCTAGTGGATGTCTATGGTGTCGGTGTGCTCTTTGTCGGTCGCAGCGGCATTGGTAAAAGTGAGATTGCACTCGATCTGGTTGAGCGCGGGCATCGGCTGGTCGCCGATGATGTCGTGATCTTAACCCGCAAGCGTGATGCAATATTGATGGGAACCGGTAGCTCACTCATCGAGCATTTGGTCGAGGTGCGCGGCTTAGGCATCATTGATGTACGGCAGATGTTTGGTATTCGCGCCATTCGCTACCAAAAGCGATTGGAAATCGTCGTGGAACTGGAAGATTGGAACTCATCGGAAAGCTACGAGCGTGTTGGGCTTGATGACACGACCATCGAGATACTCGGCATTCCCATTGCATCGGTCAAGCTACCGATCTTTCCCGGGAAAAACATTACCGTCATCGCGGAGGTTATTGCCCTGAACTACCTTCTGAAAACGTACGGCTACAATGCAGCGCAACACCTTGCCAACAAACTTGACGAAGAAATTCGCCGCCGTTCTCAGCAGCAGAAGGGTACACTCGATCAGCGTGTGGTTACGTACTTCCAGGGCGACGATGAATAAGCAGCGTTTGCTCTGGTATTTTGTCCTTGCGCTTGCCGTAGGTGGTTGCCGACTCTGGGATAACACCACGACCTATTTCAACACTTACTACAACATGCGCCGTCTGGAAACGGAAATCACCGACGAGTTCCGCTATCAGGATGAATTCGCCAAACCACCGAAGCCCCGGGTGGTTGTTCCGATCGAGCCAGATATAGTGCTGGAACGCCTAGCCACCGGAGCACTGCCCGCGTACATAGACCAAATGATCATCAAGCCCAACAAACTCCAGCCCGTTCGAGTCAAGGTAGATTCGATCATCATCAAAGGTTCGAAAATCTTAGCAACGCACGGTCAGAGTGATTTTGTTGATGGTACGCTTTACTTGATGGCGGTTGCGTATTTCTATCGGAGTGAATGGCTGCCGTCGAATATCAAGTGCCAGGAGCTGATCGTTCAGTTTCCCCGAAGCAGCTATTCGCCCGATGCGCACTTGCTTTCAGCCAAAAATTATTTGATTCAGCGTAATATTCCCAAAGCCGAACAAATGCTCTCGCGGACTGTGGATGTTGCCTGGGAACAGCTTCGCTACGACGTTCTCTCGGAAGCATTCCGACTCCAAGCAGAACTTGCCATTGAGCAGGGAAATTTTGATCGCGCTGTTCGCCCGTACCGCCAGGCAATTGCTCAATGCCCCGACGAAACCCAACGGGCACTCTGGCAAGTGGATTTAGGTCTGCTGCTGTATCGGCTTGGTCGGTTTGAGCAAGCAGCACGCGAACTCGCCATTGTCGAGCGCTATGATCCCAATCGCTTAGCACTTTTTGAGTCGCGTTACTATCGGGCGATGGCTCTAATCCGCAGCGGAAACGTCAGCGAGGCGGAGAAAATCCTCGACGATCTCGAGCAGGAGCGACGCTTCGATGACTATGTAAAATCCGGTTACATCACTGGCGCTCGGTTGGAGCTATACCGCCTTGCAAAACGTACCACGGAACTCGATTCACTCGAGCGTGCATCATCCCAGCAAGTAACAGCCAGCGATGCCATCTTGGTTGCACATTTCCAGCGTGGTTTGGAGTATTTCCGCGCAAAGGACTACGACAACGCGCTCAAGTATTTCGCGGCGACACGGGTGCGTCGTTCGCCGGTCTTCGATGGTGCCAAGCGGCTCTTTGATCTGCTCAACATTCGCCAGCAAAAATTCCAGCAATTATCTCAGATGTCCGCTGCATCTACCGATAGTGCTCGCCGCATCCGTGCATACACTGAATTCGAGCTTGCTCGCGCTCATCAGGAGCTGGGTAATAGCGATAGTGCAGTGGTGTGGTATCGCGCTGCGATTGAGCACGCTCCACCGACTGATACAATTCGCGCGCAGTTTCTCTATGCCTGTGCGCGGCTCGAACAGACCCGGCAGCCTCGTATTGCTGATTCGCTTCTGCAAATCATTTTTGATCAGTATCCATTCACCGAGTACGGACAGCATGCCAAGCACATGCTGGGCTTTACTGACTATGCTGTCGTTGATACGGCAGCGGAATTGCTTTCCAGCGGAGAGCACCTGCGTCGTGCTCGGAACTTCAGCCTTGCACTATCTCAGCTTGAAAAGGTTGTAACCACCTATCCATCGCATCGCCTTGCGCCACGCGCGCTCTACTTGATTGGGTGGACATGGGAAAACGACCTCGCCAATAACGATAGTGCGCTTCACTACTACGCACTGCTTGTGCGGAACTACCCATCGAGCGAGTATGCCAAAGATGTCTCGCGAAGTGTTGCTGCTGCGATGGTGCAGCGGGGAAACAATCTCCCACCATGGCTCAAAGAAGGGCAGGATACATCGAGTGCTCGATCGGGTGCAGTTCCACAACCCAGCGCGCCATCATCGCCAACACCCGGAGTGCAAGTGCCGACCTTTCAGTCACAACCAACGCCAACAGTGCCATCGCTGAATCCATCGTCGCCGCCACCACCCGGAGCAATACCACCTCCACCGCCAGACCCGATGCTCGCACCACATCAGGAGCCGCCTGTTCCGCCAGGGTCGGGTGAAGCACCACCGAAGCCCTGAGCCGAGGAGGACTGCTGTTTTGCTTGTTGTTTGGAGACTGCATTGATTTCCGTCGCTGTGCGCGTGATGCCCGATCGTGCAATCTGTTCCAACGCCGCCACAGCTTGAGCGACCATGTTTTCTGCTGTGGGAATTTCTTCGGGGCGGAAAGGCGCTAGGACATAATCAACAAGCTCGCCGTGCCCAAAATTGCGACCAATACCGCACCGCAGCCGCCAGAAGCGATCGGTTCCCAACTCTTCGATGATCGAGGCAATCCCATTATGTCCGCCATCGGAACCACCAAGCTTGAGGTGGATGCGTCCGAGCGGAAAGTTGTACTCATCAACGATAGCGATGAGCGTATCGGGTGATAGGTTGTGTTGTGCCAGAAGTTTTCGTGCTGCAATGCCGGAGCGGTTCATGTATGTGGTGGGCAATGCAACCAACATTTCTTTGCGTGCGTATCGGATGATTGCTTGTAGCCATGGTCCGCTGGCAGGACTGAGTATGCCGCCGTGCTTGGTTGCGAATTGTTCAGCAACGCGATAGCCGATGTTGTGCCGTGTTGCGGCATACTCTGGACCAGGATTACCTAAGCCGAGAATGATCCAATCAATGCCCATGTGGTGCCGTAGAGAGTGCGCAATGAATCAAGCATCGCAGCTTCGTTGATGCTGCCGTTGTTGCTGCCAAGACCTCGGCGTGCGAAAGAGGTTGGAGTGGCATGTTTTCGGTGAGTGTATTTGTGATGATGCTGACAACAAGCAGTTCCATGCCGAGCGCACGAGCTGCTTGAGCTTCGTGAATGGTTGACATGCCGATGCAGTCGCCGAGCATGCGGTAGAATCGAACTTCGGCGCGCGTTTCGTAACTCGGTCCGTGGACGGCAACGTATGTTCCTTCACGGAGGCAGAGCCCTTGGCGTGCTGCGGCAGAAAGTGTTGCCTGTCGCCAGTGGTTGTCAAGCTCCAATGCAGGTTGTGATTGGTCGTGTGCCAGAGAACAAAACGTCATATTCACAAGTGAACGGCTCAGTAAAAGATCACCGACCTGCAGTGTAGGATTGAGTCCGCCCGCAGCATTCGTGAGCAGTATGCGACGTATCCCCAGCGCATGCAAGAGGACAACCGGTAATGCAATGTCGGCTGGTGAATATCCTTCGTAGAGATGAAATCGCCCGGCAAGGATGACGACTGCGTAACCATCCAGATGTGCCAAAAGCAATTCGTTGCGGTGACCGGTAACAGTGGACTGTGGCAACAGAGGCAGCTCTCGGAATGGAATGCGCCTGTGTGTGCAGTCATCGAACGTTGAAGCAATGCCCGAGCCTGCGATGATTCCGAGCGCAGGTACACCGGAAACATCGCGCCGAACTCGCTCAGCGCTCTTTTTGAGTGCAACGGCGTCGTATGTGAGCGGAACAATACGGTTCGTCATGCAGTGTGCAATTTAGCAGCGGTTCAAAAACGTACTGGCTATGATGCAGCAATCAACCGAGCTTGACATCGAGCAGCTCCGCGCGGTGCTAGATCGCGAAATTGTTCCGTACGTAACGATGCATGGCGGCACGATTGAGCTTGTCGAATGCAGCGGCTGGACTGTTCGCATACGTCTGCGGGGAGCATGCGAGCGGTGCGATGCTGCAATGATTACACTCCGATTGGGGATTGAGCGGTTATTGCGACGGTTGATCAACCCTGCCATTAGGATAGAACGTGTTGTCTGAAGCTATTGTAATTTCTTTGCTGGTTGTGTTGGGTCGAGAGGACGCAAAACACTAATGCCGCTTGCAGACGAGAATGAGTCGAGGTAGTCCATTATGCGCGGTTCGTAGGTGACCGTGCCAGTTTTCGACGATGCGTGAATCAATCCGAGCTGACCACCTGTACGAAGGGCTATACCGAGATGCGCGTAATCGAGACCATCTTTGGTTGTGGCTATGGCGATGATGTCGCCGGAATGAATTTTGTCGAGTGCAGCCCTGATCTTGGTGCGTGGGATGATGGTCATGGGTTGTCGTGAAAGCCGACGTTCGATAGCTGCAATTGAACGAACAAGCGTGCTACTGTCACGCAATTGACGGTAGAGCGTCGGGTGTGTGCTCATGAAATTGATTGACTTCCGGATGCTCATGCCACCTAATTCCCTGGAGATATTCGCAAGCACACCTTTTCTTTGGTTGTCGTTGATCCAGTCGCTTGTGTAGTGCAGGCGCGAGGCATAACCATCGCACCGACCGCGTCGGTAACGAATGAACTCAAGCTCAGCGATAAAGTGGGAAAAGTCACACCGATTCCGTTTGATGCAGCGCGACAGTGCCAGAGCGCTTTCGACCAGGGTGACGCAGTCGAAGCCATCGCTGGTAAAGTGGCATTTTTCTATGGCTGATGAATCAAGCGTCCCACCTGCATACGGCTTTCCACTGAATAACTGCGCTACCATTGCAACAATGATGGAGAAGGGTTTCTCTTGCCATCGGTGCTGAGATGTCAAGCGACATTGCGATTCGATGAATAGGGAGTCGCGATTGGGACTCGCCGTGACGATCGAACTCAACGCAATAAGCAGAGCAATGCAGAAAATCTTTGGTTGTGGTGGTTGCATGGTTAGGTGAGGTTGTCGTCCAGCAGTGCGAAAATAATCCTACCGGGCGCTCGTTTGAGGGGCAGGTTACGCAACTACAGTGACGGTGTTGCATGCTAAGACTCGTTTTTATCGCGGTGATCTGCGTTGTTCAGCTATCAGCACAAAAACTTCTCATCCCGATGGATGCGCGCACACAGTCGGACCATCTCAAAGCATATGGAATCGCTTATTGGATACTCACGCGCGGTCAGCCCGTTGATTGGCTTTTGAACTACAGGGGCGGTTCGTTCATGACCGATTACAGTGACGCGATTGCAGCCGAATGTCGTGTGCGGGGAGTATCGTTTGAGATGCTCGATGGTGCTGCAGCGGCAAGCATTCTTGCCGAAATCAAAAGCGAGAGCACAAATGCTGATGCGGTTCGCTTAGAGAAAGCGCCACGTATTGCCGTCTATGCGCCTCCGGGTTTCCGACCATGGGATGATGCTGTAACGCTTGCACTCGAATACGCCGAAATCAAGTACGATAAAGTTTGGGATGAAGAGGTACTTCAAGGTAAACTCGAAGGATACGATTGGCTTCATTTGCACCACGAAGACTTTACCGGTCAAATCGGCAAGTTTTACTACTCCTTTGCCACAGCACCGTGGTACATTGCGCAGGAACAGCTATTGCGAACAACAGCGCAGAAGCTTGGATTCCGCAGTATTCGTGAACTCAAGCTTGCTGTGGTCAATAAAATTCGTGAGTTTGTCGCTGGCGGTGGATTCATGTTCGCCATGTGTACCGCAACCGATACCTACGACATTGCACAAGCCGCTCATGCAACCGACATTGTCCCGGCGCTTTTTGACGGCAGTCCGGTTGATCCCGATTGTCAGAACAAGCTGGACTTCAACCGATGCTTTGCATTCGAAAATTTCCACGTCATCACCGATCCAGCGATTGTCGAGTTTTCCGATATTGACGTTGACCCCATGCTGCTTATCCCCAATCAGGCTGCCGACTACTTTACCCTCTTTGAATTTTCTGCCAAATACGACCCTGTTCCCACGATGCTAACGCAATGCCATGTAAATGTGATCAAAAATTTTCTCGGACAGACTACCTACTTCCGGAAGCAATTTATCAAGCGATCGGTTACCATACTGGCAGAGCGCGACGGTACAGACTTTGCAAAGTACATCCATGGTAACTTCGGGCGAGGAACATTTACCTTTTATGCCGGACACGATCCAGAAGATTACCAACATGCCGTTGGAGATCCGCCGACGGATCTATCGTTGCACAAAAACTCTCCCGGCTATCGGTTGATCCTCAACAACGTGCTATTTCCAGCAGCGCACAAGAAAAAGCAGAAAACGTAAACCCTATCCCTTGCTCATTACCCATGCAGCGGTGGTGACTGGCGATGGCAGCACAGTTCACAGTGCTGTTAGGGACCCTCGCCGCTTTTCTGTTGCTGTTGAGTAAGCATTTGTCGCAGGCGGTCCATCATCTGGCGCTCAAGAATACCATTGGCATTCCAGGCATGCGATAGATGAGTGACGTATGCTTCGAAACCGCTCAGTTCTGCTGTGAGCACAACCTGCACCTTTCTACCTGCAATGTCCCGCAGACTGAAATTGTACTGGATGCGACCGGAGGTCCAGACACCACCCCGAATGATGGGAACGCGTCCGTATCGCTTGAGTACCTCGTAGGTGGAGTCCTCGCCGGATGCAAGCACACAGGGTGCCGAGCGAATGTTGCCACGGTACATATCGGTTTCTTCATCGTAGGATTGCTTTTCGCTTTCAATACCGCAGTGCTGCTCCTCGATGAGTTGCTTGACTATGCGCCAGACGATCGGGAATGGACGCGCAAAAGTGTCTCGGATAACGACAACAGTGTCTTGTTTCTGAGCCGATAGGGGTGGAGTACCAATCGCGAGAATGGCAACACCAATCGCAGCAAGAACGGTACGAATCATCGGGCATTTTCTGTTTGTGATACAGTTTCTGGATCGCTAAGACGAACGGAAACAATTTTCGATACGCCGGGCTCCTGCATAGTGACACCGTAGAGAATATCGGCAGCTTCCATGGTTCGCTTGTTGTGCGTGATGAGCAAAAATTGTGTTGACTGACTAAAGCGGCGAATGAGCTGGAGATAGCGGTCAATGTTGGCGTCATCGAGCGGTGCATCAACTTCATCGAGGATGCAGAACGGCGAAGGTTTGACCAAATAAATTGCAAAAAGCAGTGCAATCGCCGTCAGTGTTTTTTCACCACCGGAGAGCATCTCGATGGACAACGGACGTTTTCCCCGTGGACGAGCAATGATGTTGATGCGTGCTTCGAGGGGATCGTCGCCATCCATGATCAAGTCTGCTTCGCCATCGCCGTGAAAGAGCAATGCAAAGAGCTCCTTGAAGTGACGTCGTATTGCCTCAAGCGTTTCGAGAAATCGCTGGCTTGCCGTGGTGTTGATCTCAGCAATAGTGTCGCGAAGATTGGCTTCGGCAGACTGCAGATCACGGAATTGCTTTTCGAGCTGGTCGAGGCGTTGTTTTTCTTCGGTGTACTGTTCCAGCGCAGAGAAGTTGATCGCGCCCAGTGCAGCAATTTGCGTTTGGAGCTTGGCGATAGTAGTTTCCAGCTCTTCGGATGCAGCATTATCCGGCTGCGCAAGCGACGCAAGATCGCAGTTATACGTGCTCTGAACATACTCAACTAACTGATCGCGCATGATCCGTAGCCGCTCGTGTTCGAGATCGAGTTCGTGGCGTCGGGCTGTGAGTTGCTCAAGTTCGGTTCGTAGCGAGAGAATCTGCTGGTGCGTTGCTGCAAGCAGTGCTCTCTGCTCTGACAGTTGCGTTTCAATTGTTCGGCGCTGCGCTCGAATGTCGTCGAGGGTCTTTTGAAGCTGTGCTTGGGTGGAAAGATTAGCAGCAAGTTCTGCTTCGAGTGCGGTGCGGTAAGCACGGAGCTGTTCCTGTTCGGTGATGGTCATTTCTTGAGTACTATCAAGCGAGTCCCGTTCTGTCTCAAGACGCGCGATTGTATCCTGAACTGATTCGATGCGGGAACGAAGCCTGATTGCATCGAGCTTTCGATTGTGGAGACGCTCTTCCAGCAATGTGAGCTGGGCATCGTGGGAGTGAATCTCCTCTTCGAGAGCACTGCGCAGTCGCAAGAGTTCTACGCGTTCACGATCACACTTTCGACTTTGTTCGTCGAGAGCGGCATCGTCAGCAGCAAGAGCAGTTAGCTCATCGGAGATCGCTTTGCGTTCAGATTCACGTTGGTGCTTTTCGCGCTGGAGTTGTTCGTGCAAAAGATTTAGTTGCTCGATGGTGCGGTTGTGTTCATGAAGAGCACGTTCGGCTGTACGAAGCTGCTCGATGATTTTCTCGAGAGCAATTGCATCGCGCTCCTGAAGTGCTGAACGCAGCTCCTGCTCCAGCTCAGCGCGCTCTTGCTCAAGACGCGAGAGTTCTTGTTCGATCGCGCTCATTCTCTGCGCGCGTCCAATGCTCAAACCTTCGGTCTGGAGTGCATGACCGACTCGCAGAATACCTGTGCGGTAGCGTATCTGCCCAATAGGATCAACGACAGCGTTTATGCGGGGCTCTTGGGCAAAGAGCGCATCTGCTTCGTCGAGAGACGAGCACGTCGCAATGCCGCTAAGAACGGCGTGGAGTAACGATGCAATGGGTTCATCGGCGATTGCGAGTTGGCTTAGCCACGTGCTCTTGAGTGATTTTGTCAGCGTTCGAGGTGCTGCAACGCTGGGGATGAGTTCCTTGCAGATGATGTGCACTTTGCTACGGTGGTGTCGGTGGAGCCACTGCGCAAGAGCATCAGCGTCGCGCCGGGTCTCGACAACAACAAAATTTTGCATCCCGCGCAGGGCAGATTCCAGCGCTATTGCCCACTGGTCTGGGATTGTGATCAGATCGCCCAGAGGTGTCACTGGTGGAATCGGGATGTCCTCGGACGGCAGAAGTTCTGGTTGCTCATGCTCGATGATGCTTGCTAACAGCGTGTGTTGTGCCTTCGCGTGAGCATACGCACTGTTGAGCTGCTCACGACGGAGCCGAAGCTGCTCGATAGTGTTCTCCAATTGCTCACGCTGCAGTGTTGCAGCGCGGAGCTGTTGCTCAAGCTGTGCAAGGGCAGAGCTTTGCTGCTCCAACAATGTCTGGTGCTGCTGCCGCTGTGCAGTAAGCTCTTCTAACGCTGTATTAAGCTCGTCGAGCTGTGCGTTGAGTGTGTGAATGCGGTTGCGATGCTCCTCGACGGTACGCCGGAGCTGGGTGCGGAGCATCGTAATGCGTTCATGATCGCGGTCGAGCGAGCGAAGCGGTTCACCTAAACGCTCGAGTTCCTGGCGAAGCTCAGCCAGCTTCACACGAGCGGCCCCAATGCTTGTTTCGATTGCTTGACATTCTTGGTGGAGTTGATCTTGTTCGCGCTGAAGCTGAGCGAGCGTAGAGTGGCAGCGCTCTAACTCTTCCTCGATGTTGTCACGTTTAGTGGTTCGAGTGTGCACATCGCGAATCAACGATTCCAGTGTCGCAGCCGCTGATTGAATGCGCTCTTGCAGGACGGCTGCATCTTGAGCAGTAGCTGCATGTTGGGTCGCGATGCTTTGTTCCTCATCAAATAACGACTGGCGGAGCTGCTCAAGGCGAGCGATCTCATCGTTAATGGTGTGGACAGATGATTCGGCATTGACCAAGTACTTGGCACAGTGGCGGTGGTGTTCATCGAGGTGCTGACGATTGACCTGGAGCGTATCCAGTTCGCCAGTATAGTGCCAGTAGGAGCGGCGGTGACGTTCGAGTTCATAAGATCGAAGCTCGGCAGTAAGCGCTTGATAGCGTTCAGCGCGCTCGGCTTGGCGCTTGAGTGAAGCGACAGTCCGCCGGACTTCCGTGATGTGGTCAACTATACGTTCGATGTCGGCTTTAGTCGCTTCGAGCTTGGCAATTGTTTCTTTCCGACGTTGTTTGTACTTGACGATCCCGGCTGCTTCCTCGAAAAGGTGTCGGCGCTCGTCGGAGTGATCTTCGAGGATCTGCTCAACCATTTTGAGTTCGATAACCGAATATGCGTCGGCTCCCATACCGGTATCGGTGAACAAATCCACGATATCCTTACGCCGGCAGATACTGCCATTGAGCAAGTACTGGCTTTCACCGTCACGGAACAATCGTCGTGTCACAACAACTTCAGCAAATTCTGCGGGGAGGATTTTTTTTGTATTCTCGATCGTGATGGATACTTCAGCCATACCGAGCGGCTTGCGGGTGCGTGTGCCATTGAAGATAACCTGGCTCATGCCGTCGGTGCGGAGGAGGGAGGTTTTTTGCTCGCCGAGCACCCAGCGTATCGCATCCACGATATTGGTTTTACCGCTTCCGTTCGGTCCGACGATTGCGGTCAATCCGTCGCTGAACTCGATCGTGGTCCGATCAGCAAACGATTTGAATCCGTGCAGCTCAATGCGAGATAGATACATGCCTTCAGAACGTTATCGGTTCAATTAGACTAATACGAGCAATTTACGGAGAAGACTATCATGCATTTTTTTGCATTTATTGACAATTTTGCAAAATAATTTGATGCTCTTATCGTATTTTTGAACCGGACAATTCACAAACAAACATCAAAACCATGCTTTTGAGGCTGAGATTCATCGTATTAGCAGTAGCAGTGGTCTTGATCGGATGCGGCGGTAAATCTGCTGACCCACAACCATCTGCAAGGAATGCAACGGTAAACGACATCGGTGTTGGACCAATCCAGCATGTAGAGCTTGGTGCGCTCGACCCGGGTCTAGCAAAGAAAGGCGAAGTCATCTTTGAACAGAAATGTGCTGCTTGCCACAAGCTCGATACCCGCTATGTCGGTCCAGCGCTCAAAGGAGTTACCCTGCGACGCAAACCGGAGTGGATCATGAATATGATACTGAATCCATCAGAAATGCTCGAGAAAGACCCGACAGCGAAGGAACTTTTAGCTACATACCTGACACCTATGACATTTCAAGATGTCAGCCAACAACAAGCGCGCGCATTGCTTGAGTACTTCCGCCAAGTAGATAGCGGCGCTCATTAAATGTTTCACCATCGTTGGGATAGAGACATGAAACACTACCGATGGCTTACAGTTGCGATGGCAGCGGTAATTGTAAGCGTGGTCTTCCAGAGCTGCAAGAACGGAGGCTCCTCCACTGCATTTGCTGGCGATGATGCGGCAAAAGCAATCTACGTACCACCGGGCAAACACGACGAGTTTTACTTGTTCACATCGGGTGGATTCAATGGGCAGGTCGGCGTTTATGGTTTGCCCTCTGGACGTCTGTTCCGCGTGATTCCTGTCTTCAGCGTTGATGCTGAAAAAGGTTATGGCTTTACCGAGGAAACCAAACCGATGCTCCAGACTTCGTATGGCTTCATTCCTTGGGACGATGCACACCACCCAGAGCTTTCGATGACCGATGGCAAACCCGACGGGCGTTGGCTCTTCATCAATGCCAATAACACTCCTCGCATTGCACGGATTGATCTGCGAACTTTTCGCACAGCGGAAATCATCGAGATTCCGAATAGTGCAGGCAATCACTCCTCGCCTTTCTGCACCGAGAACACCGAATACGTTGTTGCCGGAACACGATTTAGTGTGCCGCCAGGAGGTCAAGATGTCCCCATCGCTTCGTACAAGGAACACTTCAAAGGTATGATTAGCTTTGTACGCGTTGACCCGACAACTGGCAACATGACTCTTGCGTTTCAGATTCAGGCACCACCATTCAATTGGGATTTGAGTCACTCTGGTAAAGGACCATCGCGGGAATGGTCATTTTTCTCTTGCTACAACTCAGAGCAAGCAAACACACTTCTTGAAGTCAATGCAAGCCAGAAAGACAAGGATTTTATACTGGCGGTCAATTGGAGGAAGGCTGAAGAATACGCCAAGCAAGGCAAGGGCAAGCGTGTAAAAGCTATGTACTACACTAACCGATACGATGAGTCAACACATAGCGCCACAAGCTCTGTAAACAATGAAGTCGTCGTTCTCGATCCGAAGGAATGCCCGGGCATGATGTACTTGATGCCCTGCCCGAAGTCACCGCACGGTGTTGATGTAGATCCATCCGGAGAGTACATTGTCGGTGGTGGTAAGTTAGCGACAGTTATTCCCGTCTTTGCGTTCTCGAAGCTGCAGCGCGCTATTGCTGATAATGCATTTGAAGGGGAAATTGACGGCATCCCGGTCATCAAGTATGAAGCCTGTATCGCCGGCGAAGTTCAGAAACCAGGGATTGGACCACTCCATACCGAATTCGATGGGAAAGGCTATGCTTATACCTCGATGTTCATAAGCTCGGAGATTGTCAAGTGGAAGCTTGGCACATGGGAAGTCGTTGACCGTGTCCCGACGTACTACTCCATCGGTCACCTTTGCATTCCTGGTGGGGATAGCAAACAACCGTGGGGGAAGTATGTTGTGGCGCTGAACAAGATTACGAAAGACCGCTACTTACCAACCGGACCAGAATTGACGCAATCGGCACAGCTCTACAGCATTGAAGGAGATAAAATGCGTCTGCTCCACGATTTCCCAACTGTTGGCGAACCGCATTATGCTCAGGCTTGTCCGGCTGAACTGCTTTCGAAAAATTCAGTTCGCATCTTCAAGCTGGACAACAACAAGCATCCTTATGCTGTTAAAGCAGAAAAAGATGCTCACGTCGAGCGCAAGGGTAACCAAGTCCACGTCTATATGACGATGATTCGTTCGCATTTCAGTCCCGATAATATCGAGGGCATCAAAGTTGGTGACGAGGTGTACTTCCATGTCACAAATCTTGAGCAAGATTGGGATATACCACATGGATTTGCAGTGTTGGGCGCACATAATGCTGAAATGCTTATTATGCCCGGAGAGACGCAAACAATCAAATGGGTTCCATCGCGGCCAGGAGTATATCCATTCTACTGCACAGATTTCTGCTCTGCTCTCCACCAAGAAATGCAGGGTTACGTTCGGGTCTCGTCTTCAGCCGCGTCGGTTCCCATCAGTTTCGGAACGGGCAAGTAGTAAAGCATCGGAAGTGGCGCACCGCCACACAGCCAAAGGGGCAGGGGAGACTTTAGTATCGAACCTGCCCCTGTTGTTTTAAACGATCGGAGTCTTGCGCAATGAAACGAATACGGTTGCTCTCTGCAATTGGCGTACTGCTCCTTGTGTTTTCATCGGTACTCCCTCTCTGGCGCATTGTACTCGAAGCGCCGCAGTATCCGGAGCCGATAGGGATGTACATTTATGTTCACACGATCCGTGGCATTGGAGAGCATGACCTGGAAAACATAAACATCTTGAACCATTACATCGGCATGAAAGCTATCGAGCCCGATAGCATACCAGAACTTCGCTTAATGCCATGGGTACTTGCTGGTTTAGTTATTCTTGGCATTGCGGCAGTTGTCTTGCCACGACGCTGGACTGTTGGAATCTGGCTGGGTGCAATGGTTATCAGCAGTGCAGTGGGGTTGTACGACTTCAATCAGTGGGAAATTGATTACGGTACCAATCTCGATCCCAATGCTCCGATTAAAATTGAAGGCATGACCTACAAACCTCCACTTATCGGCACAGAACAACTGCTCAATATCACAGCGCACTCATATCCTTCCTTGGGCGGTTATGCAATACTCCTGGCCATAATGGTGGGAGTGATTGCTTTGTTTGGTACCGGACAACAATCAAAACAACCTGATCTGAAGGGCAGAGTCCTTAAACGCAAAGTACCGTCAGCGATATCGCTCGGCATTATTTTACTCTCCATATCATCGTGGACGTGTTCACCAAGTCCGGAGCCAATTCATTATGGTCGTGATGAATGCGCCGTCTGCAGAATGCTCATTAGCGACCAGCGCTTCGGTACGGAGATTGTGTTGGGGACTGGGAAAGTGTATAAGTTCGACTCCATTGAATGCCTGGTACATTTTCTCCGTCATCGTTCAACTAATTCCTCAGATGTTGTAGCAACGTTGGTGACAAACTTCGTCGCACCCGGTACACTCGTTGATGCGCATACTGCGTACTATCTTCGAAGCGAGAAATTGCCAAGCCCAATGGGTGCTGATCTGAGCGCCTATGCTACAGAGGACCAAGCACGCCACGCTCAAGCACAGTATGGTGGCGACGTACTTTCGTGGGAAGCAGTCCAACAGTATGTGATGTCGCTCGATTGAAACTCGTATTTGCCCTATTGGCTATGCTGTGTCTTGGAAGTACTCGAGCAGCGGGTGATATTGTTCGAGTATGCCGTGGTTGCAGTACTCCAACACTGGCAGAAGCCGTTCGACTGGCATCACCAGGCGACACAATTATTGTTGAGACCGGACTATACCCACAAACGCATGTTGTCATCGCAAAACCCCTAACAATCATTGGGCGCGGTCGTCCGGTGCTCGATGGAGGACTCAAGGGTACGGTGATAACGGTTCGAGGTGTACCTGTATCTATCCGTGGTTTGGTGATCACAAATACTGGTTTTTCATCACTCCAGGAATATGCTGCCATCAAGCTCATTGAAAGCAATGCGAGCATACTGGTGGATATCAAAACGCAACAGTGTGCATTTGGGATCGTTCTCTACCGCTCACCTGCCTGCACGCTTTCCAATATTCAATGTTATGGGACTAGTGCTGTTGAATCGCTGTCGGGAAACGGTGTGCATCTGTGGAAGTCACCGCATTGCGTGATTATGCGTTGCTTTGTTACACACCATCGCGACGGTCTTTATTTTGAGTTCAGTCGCAACTGCAGGATCGAATCAAACGAGGCTGTCGCTAATATGCGCTATGGCTTACACTTTATGTTTTCCGATAGCAACGTTTATCGAAACAATGTATTTCGTAACAATGGTGCAGGGGTTGCTGTGATGTATTCGCATGCTGTGCGGATGGCAGACAATGTTTTTGCAGACAATTGGGGACCAAGTAGCTACGGATTGTTGCTCAAGGATATTTCTATCAGCATCATCGAGAACAACACATTTGATCGCAATACTGTTGCGGTTTATATGGAAGGCACCAATAATACCAGCATTGTCAGCAACACATTCCGCTCAAACGGATGGGCACTGAAAGTGCTGGGTAACTGCATTGCCGATAGTTTAACTGATAATGTGTTCGTTACCAACACCTTTGATGTCATGACGAATGCCTTTCATTCTGATCTTTACTGCAATCGCAACTATTGGGATCAATATCGGGGCTATGATTTCAATCACGATGGCTTCGGTGACATCCCATTTCGCCCCGTGTCGGTTTTTTCAATCCTGGTAGAACGATTACCGCTTGCTGTCGTTTTGCTCCGTAGTCTTGTCGTTGAGTTGATGGTGTATGTAGAGCGAGCAATTCCTACTTTGATACCAGCAACGCTGGTGGATATGCATCCACGAATGATACCACATCTTTCCACAGCAACGACCCCGAACACGACGCACCGGACAACATGGGTAATGGCGAAGCAATGAATTGCCCGACAACTCCTCTGCTCCGAGTAGAACGACTAAGCAAAAAGTACGGCAAACATCCAGCACTCTGTGGTGTTGATCTGCAAATCAATGCGGGTGAGATTGTTGCGCTCATGGGTCCCAATGGATCAGGAAAAAGTACACTCATTAAAAGCATTGTTGGCTTGGTGCACCCTGATGAGGGGACGATCGAAATTCTTGCGCAAAATGCTCGCGATGGCATTGCCTACCGCAAGCGGCTTGGTTATATGCCGCAGGTTGCACGTTATCCAGAGACCGTTACCGTACACGAACTCTTCCGAATGCTTATCGAACTCCGTCATGATTGTACTGAATACGATGTTGAGTTGTACACACAGTTAGGTATCGAAACATTCAAACACAAACAGCTTGGAGCGTTGTCGGGTGGCCAGCGGCAGCGGGTGAGTGCTGCGCTTGCATTTTACTTTGCGCCAGCAGTGTTACTCCTTGACGAACCAACCGCTGGACTCGATCCCATCTCGACTGAGGTTATCAAAGCCAAAATTCGACGAGAGCAACAGCGTGGCAAAGCATTTCTCATTACAACGCATAGCCCTCAGGATACACTCGAGTTAGCAGATCGTCTGGTGTATTTGTATGATGGGAGCGTCCGAATTGATGCACTGCTGGCAACAGTCTTGAGCACTTCCCAAGCAAGCAGCTTGATGGGCGCGATTGCATGGTACCTTCAACAGCAGGTAGTCTCATGAGAACAATGTTGATTCTTGCTCGCGCGTCGTTTGTGCAAACTCTCCGCAGTCGTTCGGTGATGGGATACGGGATTGCAGTCGCTGTACTAATCAGTGCGATTGGGGTCTTTGGTGGAGATGAGTCGAAGAGCACCCTGACTATCGTTAGCCTTCTGCTCCTTGTTGTTCCTCTGATAACGCTGGTGTTGGTTGCTCTCCATCACTACAACAACAGAGAGTTTACGGAGTTGCTTTTAGCGCAACCGATCAGTCGCCGATCGTACTATTGGGGAGAGTGGATAGGGATGACGACGGCCCTGACGATCACTCCTGTCATTCCAATCGTTATCGGTTACGCGGTGTGGCAGAGTTATGATGCACTTCTCTTGTGCGCCAGCTCGATTGTTCTCACACTTAGCTTCAGTGGGCTTGCCTATCGCATTGCAATTGGTCAGCCAGACAAAGCACGCGGGATTGGTATAGCGTTGTTGGTCTGGCTGTATTGCGCCATGCTCTATGATGCAGCCTTGGTTGTGGTGATAGCTTTGCTGCGGGAATATCCCATTGAGAATTTCTTGCTCATACTTCTTGCCTTGAATCCTATTGATGCGATCAGAGTAGCAGTGCTCCTGCAGACTGATACCGCCGCCTTGTTAGGAATTACGGGAGCTTATCTCCGTGACTTTTTTGGAACAGAAAAAAGCATGCTTGCAATCATGGCTGTTGTGATGATTTGGGTTGGCTACCCACTGCTGCGAGGGGAGCACGTCTTTCGCAGACGTGATTTTTAGTACGTCTCTTCTTGCTGGCGAGATGCGTAGAAGAACGGCAACAGTGCTATTGCCGTGGTGTAGAGTGCGGCTGCTATGCCATTTTTCAAGTAAAATTCACCGAATGGAATGTTGGCTGGACGGGTGTAAAGCAGGTAGTACACTCCATTGTGAAGAAGCGCGCAAAGCAGCGTAACCGCAACGTAGCGAGGTGAGCCAATGCTGGACCGTACAGTTGCATCCTCCTTCCAGAAAAAGCCAGCGATATATCCGACTAAAAGCTTGACCAGTGCGTTCGAGCCAAGCACATCGGTTGAGACAACGTCGAAGAGCAACCCACTGGTGAAGCCAAAGATTATTGCCGAAAATTGCCCTTTATGCAAACCCATTGCGACGACCACCAGAAGCAATATGTCGGGCGTAATGCCACCGACAGAGAGCAAATTGCTGGCGATCGTCCCAATCACAATCGCAATGAGTGCCGCAATGATGTAAAAGCCATATTCTCCGGCGAGTTTCATGTGTGGCTCCGTTAAGCACAGTCTGGCGTCATTTTCCACTAATGCGGCGGTGGATAAAGTCTTGCAGCGCCTCTTCCAGCAGTAATTGCTCGGTTGAGGGTGTCCGGAGTACTACGAATACCTGCTCCAATCGCCAAAACTCCACTTGCGGTCGGACAGTGATGCGATAGAACATCGAGCTTGGATCCGGAACAACGCGTTCGACCGTTCCAATCGGAATCTCGGGGATAAACCGTGTACTCAATGAACTGGTGACGACAAGATCGCCAACTCGGATGGTGTGTGTTTTGGGAATGTTGTGGAGCAAGAGATACTCAAATCCGTCCCACGCAATGATACCCTCATCACGAGTGGAGGCAAGACGCGCACTGACCCGTACATCGCGATTGAAGAGTGTCTGGACAATCGAGTAGTGTGCGCTTGTGCCGATGACAGTCCCGACCAACCCAGCATCGGTGATGACGTTCATGCCGGGTTTGATACCATCGGCGCTACCGCGATCGAGCGTGATGTATTGTCGGGTACGAAAAGCTGTTTTCCCAACAACTGATGCTGCTCGGTAGGAGAGTGGAGTGTTCTGCCGTAGTGCGAGCATTCGCCGAAGCTGTTCGTTCTCGATACCGGCTTTGCGCAACACCATGACCTCCTGGAGCAACTCCATATTGAGCTGACGCAGAGCTTGGTTCTCCCGCTGCAATGCAACGGGATTGGGTATCCAGGCAACAGCTTCTTGCGCAATGCCCAATCCGCCGATGATGAGTGCGCGGAAACCGCCAAGCTGTGTAACATCCCCGTACGACATCAACGCCAGTGCAATGATGCTCAGCAGAACGGCAACAATATGCTCACGGTAGCGAAGAAGAAATTCGATGAGCCGTTGCATAGCGCATTAGTAGCGCTTCGATTTGAGTAAGACTGGAGCGTAGTCGGTCAGGTGCTCCAAGACCTTTCCCGAACCCCGTGCGACGGCTGTCAGCGGATCGTCGGCGACGTGAACAGGTAGGCGCGTTTCACGAGCAATGCGTTCGTCGAGACCACGCAGGAGCGCTCCACCGCCCGTGAGAATAATGCCACGATCGAAAATATCCGCCGATAATTCCGGTGGAGTCCGTTCAAGCAGATTCATGATCGCTTCGATGATTAGCTGGATTGAACCTTCGAGTGCTTCGCGTATTTCTGCAGAGCTGATCTCGATCATCCGCGGTATGCCCTCGACAAGATCACGACCCTTGACCTCGATGATGACGTCTTCATCAACAGGATAGGCTGAGCCAACCTCATGCTTGATGATCTCAGCCGTGCGCTCACCGATCAAGATGTTGTGTTTTCGCTTGAAGTGTTGAACGATGGCGCTGGTCATTTCGTCGCCGGCAACGCGGATGGATTCATCGCTGACAATTCCCGATAGTGCAATGACGGCGATTTCGGTAGTGCCACCACCAATATCAACGATCATGTTGCCAACAGGTTCGTGAACGTCGAGTCCTACTCCGATTGCAGCAGCCATTGGCTCAGCGATCAGGTACACTTCCTTGGCGCCAGCATGTTCAGCGCTGTCACGAACGGCACGCTTTTCAACTTCCGTAATACCGGAGGGAACGCAGATTACAACGCGTCGTACAGGTTGCCAGGACTGCGACACTTTTCGAATAAATGCGCGAAGCATTCCTTCGGCAATCTCGAAGTCCGCAATCACACCATCTTTGAGCGGGCGAATCGTGCGAATTTCTTTGTGGGTTTTTCCAACCATCGCGTTGGCTTCGTGCCCAACGGCGATGATGTTCTTGGTTGTTCGATCAAAGGCAACAATCGAGGGTTCGTTGAGCACGATACCCTTGCCCTTCATCCATACCAGTGTATTAGCGGTGCCAAGATCAATGGCAACGTCGTTCGAGAAAAATGAAAATTTCATACCTGTGCGGGAATTGTCGGTCCTCTACCACACCATGCCAACAGGGACTACAGTCGGTCGGTGGCGGCGCAAAACTACAAATTTTCCAGAGCGGAAGAATGCCCTGCTATTGCTGTCCCTTTGCGCTTCGCTGAAACAGAGAACTCAAGTATGCGCGAAACGAAAGCTCTGCTGGTGCTGGCGGAGCGGTTCGGAGTGGACGCGGTGATTGGTCGGTTGTTTGTGAGGGTGGCTGTTGATGGGGCGGATGCGACAGAGTGACGCTGCCAAGAAGCGTTACAGTCTGCTCAGTAACACCCAGCAGAAGCCGTTTGTCCCCAATGTCAACAATAACAACCGATGCCTTCGGTGCAATTGGCTGCCGAGCAACGATTCGGATTGGTAGCCCGTGCGCTGAGCCGCGATTAGTTGCGTAGCGGCGCACAACAACAGCAATCACCGCCAACACAACAATGCTTGAGATCAGAATCAATGCGGCATTGATGACTGTCCAATCCATCAAATCAACCGGCTGAAAAACCGCTACGAACTTAGCAATACAGCGTTGTATCTTGCGCAAAACATTTCATACTGGACTGGTCCATGAATGTTGCCGTTGTCCAAATGCAACCTACCTTTGGTGATTGTAATGCCAATCTTGAGCGCATATGCTCGTTGCTCACCCGTGCGAACGCAGAGGTGGTTATTTTTCCTGAACTTGCTCTTAGTGGATATTTTTTCACCGACCGCCAACAACTCTATGCTCTCGCCATCGAACGGACGTCAGCGATCCTCGGTGCTATTGAGGATGTTGCATCAACGGAGCGAAAAATTGCAATCGTTGGATTCCCAGAACGCGATGCCGACCGACTCTACAACGCTGCAGTTCTCCTCGGATACAACACAGAACGGTGCTATTACCGCAAGACACACCTTTTTTACAAGGAGCGCTTCGTCTTCGATGAAGGGAATACAGGTTTCCCCGTTGCTGTCATCGGGAACGGAGCGCTGGCGATTGGTTTGATGATTTGCTACGACTGGCGCTTCCCGGAAGCAGCACGAACATTAGCGCTCGGTGGCGCTGATCTTATCGCCTGCCCATCGAATTTAGTCACACACGTTTGGCGGATGGCAATGCCTGTGCGCGCGCTGGAAAACAAAGTCTATGTTGCTGTTGCGAACCGTATCGGCACTGAATCGAGCAACGGTGAAACACTCTCGTTCAATGGGCGCTCGGCGATTTACAGCTACAATGGCTCCCTCCTTGCTGAATTGCCCGCCGACGCCGAAGGTATTGCGGTTGCAGAGATTGAACCCGGAAAGACTCGCTCAAAAGCATTCAACCCGTTCAACGACATCTTTGCTGATCGTCGCCCGTGGGCATACCGGTTGTCGTGAGGTCTTCGTAGTTTTGAGTGGTTAGTGTTCACAAAAAGCGCGAGAAAAACCAATGGGCATCTTCAGTCGAATTGCCGACATCTTCAAAGCAAACGTCAACGATGCACTCGACCGAGCCGAAGACCCTGAGAAAATGCTCAAGCAAATGGTGCTTGAGATGGAGGAATCGGTCAACAAAGCAACATTTGCCGTTGCACAAGCGATTGCCAACGAAAAGTCTCTCGAGCGCAAGATCGCTAAAGCTCAGGAACAGTCGCGCGATTGGCAGCAAAAAGCTGTTCAAGCACTTCAAGCCGGACGCGAGGATTTAGCACGTGCTGCACTGGAAAAAAAGGCACTCGCCGATCGCAATGCTACTGATTTGCAACCGATCTATGAGCAAGCAAAAGCTACAACATTGAAGCTCCGTCAGCAGCTCGACCAGCTCAAAGCCAAGCTCGACGAAGCTCGCTCGCGGCAGAGTACTCTCATTGCTCGCTCGCAAGCCGCCAAGGCACAGAAGCAAATTGCCCAAGCATTCAGCGGAGTCGGTGCGGATGCATTCTCCAAGTTCGACAAATTCGAAGGGAAAATCGAGCAGCTCGAAGCTGAAGCAACAGCATTCGAACAGTTAGCCGGCGAGAGTACATCACTCGAACAAGAATTCAAAATGCTTGGCTCCAGCGCTGCCGTTGAAGAAGAGCTGGCAAAGTTGAAGGCGTCTCTTGGTCAGCTTCCGCCCGGATCATCTCAGTAGTACACGTTTCACAATTTTCGTTGAGTCGTAAAATGCCCACACCACCTGAATTGATCGAAGCGACACGCCAACGTGTCGAAAGCATCCTCCACGATGCATTCCCAGAGTACGTGCCATTCTCGAATGGATCGTACTCCGTCTCGCACGGCTCGACCCAGGTTATCATCGTGGTTCGACCGTTTACTGAAAATGAATGTGTCGTTGAATGTATAGCGCATGTTGTTTCTGGTGCCAACGTCAACGAAGAATTGATGCGGTACCTCCTGCGGAAAAATGCCGAAATTCACCTCGGGGGATTTGGTCTGCTCTTCGACGATACGATTATCTTCTCGCACACGATCACCGCATCAAACATGGATCGCAATGAATTGGTGACGACCATCACCAGCGTCGCCGTCATTGCCGATCATTACGATGATGAAATCGTTGCAATGGCTGGCGGACAGCGTGCTGCCGATGTTCAAGCAGAATAGCCGCGAGAACGTGACTGTGGGCGATACTGATTAAACCAAGTCCTGCTGCCGAGCGTCAAAGCCTGCGAACTTTCAGAAACACCGCAGATATTTACCATGGCAGCGCACGCGATGGCGCTCACGGCAGAAGAAGCAGCGTTAGTCCACGAATACGTCAACGGTGATCGCGACCGTGCGGCAACACAGTTTGTTCGGCAGTACCAGCGCTTTGTCTATGGCGTTGCATTGCGGCATCTTGACGGAAATCACGACGACGCATGCGACGTTGCACAGGAAACATTCATCCGAGCGCTGCGGCACTTGCCGCGTTTCAAGGGTGAAAGCTCGCTCCAAACCTGGCTTTACCGCATTACGGTCAACACGTGCCTATCCTTTCGACGGCGGTGGTACCGCCATGCTCGCCTTGAGGACGTTGTCGAAAGCCACGACGACATCCCATCATCTCTGCCGGCACCTGATCGGCAGCTTGAGGACAGGGAATTTCTCGACCGCTTCAATGCTATGCTCGCAAAGCTACCCCCAAAGCAGCGCGAGACATTCTACCTTCGCTACGTTGAGGAACTGAGCTACGAAGAAATTTCGGAAATCCTCGGCATTAGCGTTAGCGGCTTGAAGGCAAATTATTTCCATGCCGTTCGCAAGATTGCTGCAATGCTTGGTCGTCCCATTCTCCCAAGTCAAAAGCGATGACACACAAACAGATTCTTTTGCTGCTGCCGGACTACGTGGCTGGAATGCTGAGTCACGACCAACGAGAATTCGTCGAACGTGCACTCCAGGAATCGCCAGAGCTTCGTCAGGAACTCGAGCATATAGCAGCTGTCTTTGCGGCATTTCCCGCTGAACGTGTGCGCCACGAAACGGAGTGGCGTTCGCGGTCAGTCAGTGTTGCAGTCAACGAAAAACAAGGAGTGTTATCGCAGCGTCGCTGGCGATGGCTACCACTGGCGGTGACCGGTGCAATCTGCTCAGTAGTTTTTGCAACGGTTATGCTTACACCAGTCGAGCATCAGCAACAACCGGTATCAAAGTCAATCGCAGCAAATGAATCGTCTGTTCTGCACATGCCTTCACCAACGACGGCAGTCACACCACCCCACAAGTTACAACCCATGCCGATACCAGCTCACCGACCGTCGAATCCACCAGGGCGCAATACGCAACGCAATGCAAATATTGCTGCCAGCGCGGTAGCGTTCGATGCACTTGCATTGGCTACGTTTCCAGATGACGCAATTGATCAGGAATTTGTTCAACATTTTGTCGAGGTATTCACTGATGAAAGCGCTCACTAAGCTTGCGATTGTTGTTACCGTTGCCATGGCAACGCAACTATATGCACAGCCAGAACCACCACAAGGAAAAGCTCGCGAGCGGCTTGCACAATTCAAAAAACTCAAGCTGATCGAGATACTCGATCTTGATGAGAAAACAGCGGAAAAATTCTTCGTTCGCTACAACGAAGGGCAGAAGAAGATTGACCAAGCACGTCAGGACTTACAAGAAGCAGTCCGTCAGTTGGACGACGCAGTTCGTGCGAAGGTCTCCGAAAATGAACTCAACAGCAAAAGCGAACAAGCTGTCAAGAGGATGCAGGAGTTTGCCGCTGCGATTGTTGAGCGATTGAATGCAGTGCGTCCGCTCCTATCGGCTCAGCAGTATGCAAAATTGGTTGTCTTTGAGGTGCGCTTTACTGAAGCACTCCAGCGTACACTGATGGAGCGCCGACAGCAGGTGCCGCGCCATCGTGACCGCCGCCGTCTCGCCCCGCTGGAGGAACCCGATTAGGCGAGTAGCGATGCAATCGAGGCACTCAGCATGTTTGTGAGTGCACCGACAGCCATCGCCCGCCATCCCAGCTGAATGATCTCGCTCCGGCGGTTCGGTGCAAGCGATCCAATGCCGCCGATCTGGATTGCAATCGAGCTAATGTTAGCAAACCCGCAGAGTGCGTAGGTGGCGATCATTGCACCACGGGGCGAGATCGTTCCAGACTGGATCATTGCCGATAGATCGGTGTAGGCAACAAATTCGTTGGCGATAATTTTTGTGCCCAGCAACTGCGCAACGCTGGCAACATCCGCATGCGGTACGCCAAGCACAAACGCCATCGGCAAGAATATCCAACCGAGTAGTTGACGAAGCGACTGTGGAAACCACGGCACCAACGAATGAACCCACGCAAAGCCAGCATCGAGCAGAGCCATCAGGGCAATGAATGCCAGGAGCATAGCGATAACGTTCAATGCCAGCATCAAGCCATCGCGGGCACCACTGGTTGCAGCATCGAGCACCGAGCTGGTGGTGGATATTCGAGTGTAGGATGTGATGGGTTGTTCGGTGCCGGTTGGTGGGAACGCAAGCTTGGCAAGCATCAACCCACCTGGCGCAGAGAGCAAGGAAGCAGTGATAAGAGCCTGCGCTGAGATCCCAAGCTGGACGTATGCTCCAAGTACCGAGCCGGCTATGGTTGCAAAACCTCCCACCATGATTGCGTGCAGCTCGGAACGAGTCGCGCTGTCCAGGTAGTGACGAATCAAGATCGGTGCTTCCGTCTGACCAAGGAAAATATTTGCTGCTGCCGACAGCGACTCTGGTCCGGAGGTGCGCATTGTCCGTGCCATAACCCACGCGACGGCATAAACAACTCGCTGAATGATCCCCAAATGGTAGAGAATGCTGATGACCGACGAAAAGAAGATGATCGTTGGTGCAATAATGAGCGCTACTTGCATGCCGAATGTTTGCCGGTATTCCTGCTTGACCAGGTTCCCGAATAAGAACGCCGCACCTTCATTGGCAAACGACAGAAAGCCGGTTACACCGCGTCCGACCTGCTCGAATATTGCCACGCCCCACTGGCTTTTGAGCAGCCAGTAGCCAAGCAAGAGCTGAAGACCGAGCCCCCACCCAATAACACGCCATGGAATAGGTGTACCGCGTGGAGCCAGCAGCCGAGCACAGATAAGGCAGACAGCAATGCCGCCGAGAGCTGTCCACTGCATTGGGAATCACTCAACGGTGACTGATTTTGCAAGGTTGCGCGGCTTATCAACGTCGCATCCACGCGCAACAGCGATGTAGTACGCCAACAGTTGGAGTGGAATGGTTGTAACCATCGGTGTCAGTAGTGGGTGAGTCGCCGGCACATAGAACACATGGTCCGCCAGTGAGGCGATTCGTTGGTCACCTTCGGTTGCAATTGCGATGATGCGCCCGTGCCGTGCTTTGACTTCCTGGATGTTCGAGATGATCTTCTCGTAGATTTCATCGTGCGTTGCGATGAACACAACCGGCATATTCTCATCAATCAGCGCGATTGGTCCATGCTTCATTTCTGCTGCTGGATATCCTTCGGCATGGATGTAGGAAATTTCTTTGAGCTTGAGCGCGCCCTCGAGTGCTACCGGATAATTGACCCCACGCCCTAAGTACAGTGCATTGGTTGAGCCAGCGTATTGATTGGCAATGCGCTCAATCTGCTCGCTCCGTTCCAAGATGGCTGCAATGTGATCGGGTATCATGCTCAGCTCGCGCGCCAGGTATTGACCTTCACTGACCGAAAGGTCGCGTTGCCGCCCAAGGTACAATCCAATGAGCGTCAAGACGGCAAGCTGCGAGGTAAATGCTTTGGTTGATGCAACTCCGATTTCCGGTCCGGCGTGGAGATAGACACCTGCGTCGGTTTCGCGTGCAATTGTCGAGCCGACAACGTTGACAATCCCCAGTATAGTCGCGCCTTTAAGCTTGGCTTCGCGCAAAGCAGCAAGGGTGTCAATCGTCTCCCCGGATTGTGATATGCCGATAACGATGTCGTCGGGATAAATGACAGGGTTGCGATAACGAAGCTCGGATGCATACTCAACCTCAACGGGAATACGTGCCAGTTGTTCAATGATATATTCGCCAACTAGCGCAGAATGCCACGAGGTCCCGCATCCGGTCAGGATAATCCGCCGAGCCGACCGCAACTTGTCGGCAACACTGCTCAAGCCTCCAAGCTTGGCATTGCCTTGATCGAGCAGCAGGCGTCCGCGAATTGAATCGCGAAACGTAGTCGGCTGCTCGAAAATTTCCTTGAGCATAAAGTGGGGAAAGTTGCCCCGCTGGATTTGCTCAAGTTCAAAATCAAGCTCGTGAATCTCTGGAGAGATGAATTCATCACCGATGGTTTTGGTGACGTATCCGTCGCGTGTCATGATTGCCAGTTCATCGTCGCGGAGATAAACCACGCGCCGGGTATGCGATACAATCGCCGATGCATCCGATGCCACGATAAATTCATCGTCGCCAATGCCAAGCACAATCGGCGATCCACGCCGCGCCGCGATGAGGCAATTGGGTTCGTCGCTGCAGATGATGGCAATCCCAAATGTCCCCTCGATCTCTTGCAGTGCTGTGCGGACAGCAAGTTCGAAATTGCCGAGCCGATCGTAGAGCATACCGATAAACACAGCGAGCACTTCGGTGTCAGTCTCCGAACGGAAATGGTAGCCCTCTTGCTGCAAGCGGGTTTTGAGTACGGCGTAGTTTTCGATGATACCGTTGTGGATCAGCACGATGCGCCCGTGAGCGTCGGTATGCGGATGCGCGTTGATGTCAGTTGGTTCGCCATGTGTTGCCCAACGAGTGTGACCGATGCCAAGCGTGCCTGGTAGTGACCGATGTTCGATCTCTGAACTTAATTCGGCAACCTTGCCGGCTCGCTTGCATATCCGTATTGCCGAGCCGTCGCTAATAGCAATGCCGGCGGAATCGTAGCCGCGATACTCAAGGTTACGCAGTCCTTCCAAAACGATCGGGAGTGCCTGGCGATTCCCGATATAGCCAATGATGCCGCACATAGAGCGTGACGTAGAACTTGAACTGCTCAAAATTAGCTAATGCACCGACCAGCACCGAGGAATGTCTGCCTAGTCAGCGGGGTATCTGTTAGTGTTGACGGCTATTGAAAGACCGGCGTGCTGCGCTTTTCGATCTTGAGATCGCGGAGAACGTTTGCAACAGGATTGAGCACAAGGTAAAATCCGCTGTTGATTCCGATCGGATACCACACAAAGCTCAATGCCCAACAGTGGAGCTGCTTTGTGACACGGATGTTGACACCGCTCAACACACGGTTGACGACGTCGTATGCAAAACCGCCTGCCACATTCCAGGTTCGGGTCAGTTGCAGGTTACCTGAAACCGACAGGTTGAATTGTTCCGATGCAGGTAGTGCCTCGAACGGACGGGAGTACGTGTACGAAACGTTGATGGTCATGTCCCACGGGAACACTGGTGGATACCAGCCAGGTGAATGCTGTCCCCAGAGGTCAACGGGCTGCTCCTCCGATTCTAGTCGCGCGCGGAAGCGTTCGCCTAATTGTTCGGTGGTAGTGTCGGCTTGTGGTTGGCTGGTACTCGGCGACGGTGATGGCATGATGCCATGCTGGTTGAATGATGTCGAAAAATTCAGCGAAAACGAAGTAATGCGAACAGCGCTCGCAATTCCCAAACGCTCGGCACGAAACCGATTGATTTGCCGATAACCGAGAATTTGTCCAGTGCTGGAGAGAACCGGTGCTTCATCGTAGAGTGTCGTTCGCATCGAGGATGTCATCGAAAGATTGGCGATTGTTGGGAAACGAAAAACCCAGTTTTGATCACTGACCCGAAACGAATCCGCAGCGAAGTTGTATGAACCGCTCACCGTCACGCGAAACAATTCGATTTTTTGAGAACTGGTATCAGCAAAGATTTTTCCGTCGAATGCATTGTCGAGTGTGTAATCGAGCGCCAGTGCGCGGGCACGCGGAGCTATGCCACCACCGTCGAGTGCAAAGCGGGAGTACTGTACTCGTTGCTCGGAACGGAGTGAATCAGCAGGCACAGTGTACCAGTCGTAAAATCCCAGTCGCGGCGCGCTCAGGTCGGGTGTGAAACGCAGCGATACGGTTGGAATGATAGTGTGGCGCAATGCAAAAGTCTTCGTCAAAAACAGCGGCGTTCCATAAAGGGTCGTTCGAGCCGCGATGGCGGCGCTAATACTGTACTCGTTGAAGACACCATACTCGATGCGATCAACGGTGCGTCCTTGTGTGCTGCTCCAGCTTCGAGTTATGCGGCGAGGATATGTGTTTGCCCGTAGTGACAGCGACGGTGTAATCGAAAAGAAGCCCAGTCGTGGATTGACCGTGATGCTGGGCGAATGCTGAATGACGCCACTCCAGCGCGTCGAGTCGTACTGTTGCGGAAGAGTCCCCACGTCGCGTGCGATGACCGCTGAGGCATTGACGTTGTAGCTGAACGTCAACGTCGAAAGCCAGTTCGACGATGGCAGGTAACCCCGGAGCGGCATCAAAGACGGAACTGTTAGCGATAGCGTCGTGCGGTTATCGTTGGCATTGGTGACGATGTTTTGATTGCGCAGATAGTTGAGCGACACTCCAATCCCACTGGCGAAGGTGTGCGAAATGCCGGCGCTGGATGTAACGTTGCCCAGGATACGCTGATCGAGTGCATATTGGGTTGAGGCAATGTACCCTTGTGAAAGAAAATCCAAACTTGCTGCCAGTGATGTCGCTGGCGACAGGGTATGCTGGTGCTGCAATCGGAAGCGATACTGTTGCGAGTACGGCTCCGTTGGGCTAAGTCGAACGTTTGCCAGCGATAAGCCAACCTGTCCGTTGAACCAATAGCGCAGAGCGTAATCCATTCTGGTGTTCAATTCGTAGCCACCTTTGGAGAAATAGGTCCCGGAAAGCAACACCCCCACATAGTCGCTTGCTGCCCAGTAGTAGCCGAGGTTAGAGAGCATGACACCGCGTTGGGCAGAATAGGCAGGACTTGGTGTTAGAAAGCCGGACTGCCTGCCGCCCCGATTGGGTATAACCATTCCAATTGGCAGGTAGAACACCGGCACATCCTCGACCACTACTTCGATGTCCTGGAGAAAGATACGATCGCCCGGAAGGACCTTCATCCGTGGTGAGCGGAAATAAAAGTGTGGGTGTGGTGCATCACAGGTCGTGTAGCAACCGTTGGCAACGTAGAGTGTTGTGGAATCGGCTTTATAGATTGCTGAACCGAAATAGTAACCGCTCTCGACGCTGGTCTCGCCCAGGGTGACGGTACCTTGACCTGTGACAAAATTGTAGGTCATTTGCTCGCCAGCATAGCGTTTTCCTTGATCGGTCAGGAGCGGATAGCCACGACGTTTGCCAAGTGAATCTACTGCCGGCTGTGCTCGCAGTGTTTTTGTGTCAAAGTCAAGCTCGATGAATCCAGCGTCGAGGGACTGCTGCTTGTGGTGGATGTGTGCGTTGCCGAAGAGCCGAAGTTTTCGGGTCGCGGGCTCAAAGGATATGGAATCTTGCGCGCGTCCAACGACAATGCTATCGGTTGCCGATCGCCGGGCAAGAGTATCTGCTGCAACGCGTAGGCTATCGGGTTGCTGTGCAATCATGATCATCGTTGGTACTAATGCAAGCAAAAACGCACGATGCATCGGTTACCGAACGACCGTCCGTGGGACACTGGCAGGCAGTCGGAATCGAAATGGCACAGCCGACGGTTGCGGATGAATATCGTCGGGGATGAGAACAAGTTCAATGTTCGGTTGGGGTGCGGTGATGCGAATTCGGGCAGGATACCGCTCTGATTCCCAGGCTCGATAGTCGCTGTACTCGATTGCAAACAGCAGGCGATTGTCGTGGGTCTTTCGTTGATAGGCGAGCAGCTCACCGTCGGTGCTGAGCTCGGCAAGGTCAACAAATTGGGTGTCGTGACGGATATACCGAAACGATCCGTTGCCTGGGAGGTGCTCGAGCGGTCTATAGCTTGCCGTATCAAAGGGTAATTCGCAGCGCAGCAGTGCCAAGAGCTCTTCGCGATACACCGGGAAGGGGAGGACTGATTGCTCCGACAGTGGCAGTTGCAGTTGATAGACGTGCTGCGAAAGTGCATCGAAGACGACCGTTTCCTCCGGTGTGCAGTATGCCCGTGCGGCAACAATTCCCAACGGACCGTAGATCGTTCCTTGCAGTGAATCGCGTCCAGCCAGAAAGATGCGAAATGTTCCATCGGCGGACAGTGTCGGCGTGCGTACCGAGAGCGAACCGTTGAGAACGCAATAGCGGCAAAACGTGCGCTGTGCCAGTAATGGGGGTGCCGCTTGTGCAGCGACTTCGACCGCTGGCGTGACTGTTTGCGATCGCTGGGGTGGCGTTGCACTACGGCATCCCGCAATGGCGCAGAGCACCAGCACAATCAGTGGAACCTTGGCAGTACCGATTATGTTTGGCTGCGTAGTTTGCATATGGGCTTGGTGATACTTTTTGCATTGATCCGATGGTGTATGTAACACGTCGAGCTACGTTTTCGGCATCGCATCGCTTGCATAATCCGCTCTTGAGCGATGCAGATAACGAGCGAATTTTCGACAAGTGCAATAACGCGCATGGGCACGGGCATAATTACGTGCTCGAAGTTACGGTGTGTGGAATACCTGATCCGTTGACGGGGTACGTACTCGATCTCAAACGCTTGCGCGACATCATCGAGGAGAACATCATCGCAAAGGTTGATCATCGGCACTTGAATGAAGACGTTGATTTTCTCCGCGGCATTATTCCGACGGCGGAGAATTTAGCCTGGGCATTCTGGCAGATACTTGAGCCGAAGATTCCTGCCGGCACGCTTTATTCGATTCGGGTGTACGAATCCGAAAACAACTTCGTCGAATACCGCGGTGAACCATTCGAGGTACCGCGATACCTGGTGTCCAACAATACAGCTTTTGTCAATGACAATGAAGCCAGCAAACGGTAACGGGAGCGTCGCAACCCGCGCCGAAGTTATCCAGAGTGTGCATGCTGCGTTCGATGCCAACGGTAACATTCCTTTGAGCGACGACGAGCGCCGACAGATGGTCGAGCAATTGGAGAGAAAGTTTGCCGAAGTGATGGACATTCTCCGCATTGATCGAAGCAGCGATCCTAATAGCCGCGAAACGCCGCGCCGGCTTGCGCGCATGTGGGTCAACGAGCTCTTTATCGGACGATATACGCCACCACCAGTGGTGACGATCTTTCCCAATCGGAAGCAGGTCAACGAACTCATCATTAGCAAGGGCATCAAGGTGATGTCGGTGTGTTCACACCACTGGCAGCCAATCAGTGGCACCTGCACGATTGGCTACATGCCCGATAAACACATCATAGGCTTGAGCAAATTGACACGAATTGTGGAGTGGTTCTCTCGCCGTGGGCAGATTCAAGAGGAAATGGGCGAACAAATTGCTGACTACCTGGAAGAACTTTTGCGACCCCGGGCTTTAGGTGTCATCATCAGCGCGAAGCACTACTGCATGATTGCACGAGGTGTCGAAGCTGATCACGAGCAAAGCGATATGGTGACCTCGGTTATGCGTGGCGAGCTTCGGCAGGATGCAAATCTCCGCAATGAGTTTCTGCGGCTGGCAACATCGTAAGATGATGTGATGGCAGAAACAACTATCGAGCGAAGGTTCTGGAATCGGCAGTGTTTAGTTGCTGGTGTGGATGAGGCAGGGCGCGGATGTCTTGCCGGTCCGGTCGTAGTCGCTGCTGTCGTACTCTCGCCAGCGGATGCAGAGCTTGCCGATGCTGTCCATGATTCCAAAATGCTGGCACCCTCGGTGCGCGAGGAGCTGTATCAGTGCATCCTTGCATCAGCAGTCGAATGGAGGGTTGCTATCGCCGATGTCAAACAGATCGAACGACGCAACATCCTCGGAGCGACGTTGGGTGCTATGCGCCAAGCGGTCGAGTCGCTGCATTCTCCAATTGCTCATGTGCTCGTTGATGGGACTGTCGTGCCGCGATGGTCGCATCCGTCAACGGCAATCGTCGGTGGGGACCGGCGCTCAGCTTCGATTGCGGCAGCATCAATTGTTGCAAAAGTCACGCGCGATCGCTTGATGGTCGAACTGGCACAGCAATACCCGCAATATGGATTTGAGCGGCACAAGGGCTATCCGACCAAAGAACATTTTCGAGCGCTCGATCGGTGGGGACCAAGCGACGAGCATCGCGTGATGTTTCTTCGTAAGTGGCGACAGCGTTCAGCGCAACAAACCATGCTGTAATTTGCAGCATTGGTTTGCTGTACTGCCCGACGTGCGATGGATATTCTTTTTGAGCGCATCCGAATTGTTAGTCCCAACGACCAATGCGACATTGTTGGATACCTCTGGATTCAGCAGGGGAGCATAGTTTACTGCAGCACTGAACCGCCGGCACATGTTCCACCCGATACACGCCGTATCAATGCCGACGGTTGGTTTGCTGCTCCTGGCTTTGTGGATATGCACGTTCATTTCCGCGAACCAGGACAAACGCACAAGGAAACAATTGCGACAGGTTCGGATGCCGCTGCCAACGGAGGATTTACCGATGTTGTGTGCATGCCGAATACTGAACCGCCAGTAGATTCACCGGCAATTGTTGAGTACATCCGCCAACGCGCCAATGGACTTGTTGCGGTGCATGTGTGCGCAGCGATTTCCGTCGGCAGACATGGTGAGCTGCTGACGCCGATGGAGCAATTGCACGAAGCCGGCGCCGTGATGTTTTCCGATGACGGTTCATGTGTCCGCAGTGCTGAATTGATGCGGCGTGCGTTCGAATATGCTGCTCCGTTCGATGCGTTGTTGAGCCAGCACTGCGAGGAGCATTCCATGACCGAAGGATTCGATATCAACGATGGCGCCGTTGCAGCGCGTCTTGGATTGCGAGGCTATCCCAGCGTTGCCGAGGACATCATCGTAGCACGAGACATCCTGCTGGCAGAGTACTGCGGAAATCGGCGATACCACGTTTCGCATTTGAGCACGCGCGGTGCTGTACGGTTGATCCGGTTGGCAAAAAGCTGGGGACTCCGCGTCAGTGCAGAAGTAACCCCTCATCACTTCACGCTAACCGAGGACGCTGTTGATGGCTTCAACACAAATGCAAAGATGAATCCGCCTCTGCGCTGCCGGGACGATATCGAAGCAATTATCGAGGCATTGGCAGATGGTACCATTGATGCGATTGCAACTGATCACGCACCACACGCACCGAGTGAAAAGGCGCAGCTTTTTTCCGACGCCCCTAACGGCATCATTGGTCTTGAAACAGCCGTGGGACTCGCGCTAACTGAGCTGTACCACAAACGGAAATTTCCACTCCAGCGAATTGTTGAACTGATGAGTATCGCGCCGCGCCGCATACTACACCTTGATCAGCCACGCATAGCGGTCGGCGAACCTGCAGTGCTGACGATCGTCGCGTTGGATCAAGAGTGGACAGTTAATCCAGAGTGTTTTAAGACGAAGTCGCGAAACACACCATTTGCAGGCTGGCAATTACGGGGCAAGCCGCGCTTTACAGTCAATCGCGGCCACGTCTGGGAATGCCAGTTGTGATGGTAGTTGGAGCGAAGGCGGGCAAGCGTGTAATTTTGCGCACCAATACGATTGCTCATCACACATGGTTGAGTGTAACGCTATGCGATGGCTTTCGACGATTAGTGCTGCTGTGATTATCGCTACAATGGTTGCCGCTTGTAACATCCGCGGCTTTTTTATTTCGCAAACCGATGACCCCGTCTGGCATGGACCATCGGAAGAACAATCCTCCGATGATCAAAATCAGTCGCTCGGTGCGAAACTATTCAACAAAAATTGCGCGTCATGCCATCAAACAAACGGCAAAGGAATCGCTGGAAGCATTCCACCGCTTGTCGGTTCTGCGTTGGCAAACAGTGAAGATGTCACAAAGCCAATTCGGATAGTGCTGCATGGATTTCGCGGAGCGATCGTCCGCAATGGCACAAAATACAATGGAGTCATGCAGCCGTGGCATTCAGTTTTTACCGATGAAGAAATTGCAGCAATCTTGACGCATGTGCGAACAAGTTGGGGAAACACCGGCGGGGAAGTCAAAGCCGAGGATGTTGCGCGCGTGCGCGAAGCCACGCAAAAGCGCACTACCCAATACACTGAAGCTGAACTCGAGCAGCCACTCTAATGGCAACCAATGCAGTGCCAGTAACAACCAGCCGAGCAGAGATCGCTGCCTCTGCCTCACAGCGAATGCGAGCTATTGTTGAGCTGAGCAAGCCTGGCATTACGCTGATGGAAATTATCACCGCTGTAGTTGGCTTTGTTGTCGCTAAACCCTGGCAGGAGCTTGAACTCACGCTGGTCTTGCTACGCTTTATTGCGCTCTCGGCTGGGGTTCTGTTTCTCGGTGCCAGTGCTGGTGCATTTAATCATCTGCTCGAGCAATCAACAGATGCCTTGATGCAGCGAACAACGCTCCGCCCGCTGCCCTCGGGGAAAATGAGCGCCGCCCATGCACGACTGTATGCATGGGGCACACTTATCCTCGGATCGGCAACCCTGCTGACGATTGGCTGGGATGTTGCTGCGCTTGGTTTAGCGACTGTTGGCATCTATACGCTGGTATATACGCCGCTGAAGACACAAACACCAGCCGCACTGTTCATTGGTGGAATTCCCGGAGCACTCCCAGTTATTGGTGGATGGGTTGCCGGGGGAGGTCACATCTTCTCGGTCGAAGCGCTTCTTCTGGGCGGAATCATGTTCTTATGGCAGTTGCCTCATTTTCTTGCATTAGCAATAATGTATGCCGAGGATTATCGCCGCGGTGGTGTCAGACTGATAGGTGATGGAAACCTAACGGTACTTGCCTGGCATACACTCGTCTATTCAGCGTTGCTCGTTGCAGTCAGCATGGGATGGTTTGTGTGGGGTCGCGGTGGAGCGCTGTATTTGCTCGGCTGCGGAACGCTGAGCCTGTGGCTGCTTGTTCAGTGTGTGCGATTGGTCCAACGACCGTCTGTCCTCCATGGACGGCAGGTATTGCTGACGACGTACATGTTCCTGATGGGCTTGTTCCTTCTTGCTGCGGTGGATATCCGATGATGCGCGGCGTGTGGACATGGATAGGTTGCAGCATAGCACTGGTGCTTGTCGCAGGGTGTGAAAGCACCCAGCAGCAGGTGTGGAGCGAGCTTCCTGCAATCAAGGAAGCGCCCGTTTTTACCGCGGTCAACTACGATGGCTCCATTGTTCAGAGCAGCCAGCTCCGCGGGAAGCCATGGGTTGCCTCGTTCATGTTTGCGACGTGCCAGGGCGTCTGTCCCATCATGAACAATCACGTTGCCAGACTGCAGCGGGAATTTGGTGACGCAGTACGCTTTGTTTCGTTCTCTGTTGATCCCGAAACCGATAGTTTGCCTGTGCTTGCAGCCTATGCACGGGATTATGGAGCACAAAGCGGAGTCTGGTTTATCACGCGTGCAGAACTCGATACAGTGCGCAAACTTTCTCGCGATGGATTTTTACTTTCGGACCCAACCACACCTGACCTTCATAGCTCACGGCTTGTCCTGGTTGATGAGCGTGGGATGATTCGCGGTTACTTCAACAGCCTGGATACGGCCGATGTAGAGCGGCTTCGCTCACTGCTGGCAGAGTATGTCGCCACCATCAAACAGCGCGACCGATGAGCCGCTTGCTGAATTCGCTGTCGGATAGCACGCTGCGAGCCGTCGTTTATGCCACGGCAGTCGTGGTAAGTTCACTGGTGGCGTTCATTATCCTCAATCCTGGTGTGCTTCGCTTTGGTCACGTGGATGTATCGTATGCGCCGCCATTCCATGCGTTCCTGAATGGTACAGTTGCCGTTCTGCTGGTTGCTGGCTATGGCGCGATTCGCATGCGTAAGATTACGCTCCACCGGGCACTCATGCTGAGTGCGTTTGCGCTGTCAACGCTATTTTTGATTTCGTACGTTGTGTACCACACGCAAAAAGCTGAACCGACATACTTTAGTGGCACGGGGCTTGTGCGGGAGGTATATCTGTTCATCCTTGTGACGCATATCATTCTGGCGGCGGTGATTGTCCCCTTGGCACTGTTCACGATTGTGCGAGCGTGGCGTCGTGAGTTTTCTCAGCATCGCCGGATTGCTCGCTGGACACTGCCGCTGTGGCTTTATGTTGCCGTAACGGGCGTTGCCGTGTACGTCATGCTCTACGTATGGCGCTGGTAGTCGAACTAATCGGAAGCAGACTGTATGTTCTCACAACGCATTGACCGTATTCTCAAGTTCAGCATCCTCGGTGGGAGTGCTGCTCTCGGCATTGGTGCGCTGGTGCTTTATTTCGGACTGCGCAACGATGTCAGCGATGTTGGATACCGCCCGCAGCAGCCGGTGCCGTTTTCCCACAAGCTCCATGTCGGCGAGCTGCAAATTCACTGTCAGTATTGCCATGCTGGGGTCGAGAAATCCGAACACTCACCGATTCCCACAACAAGCACCTGTATGGGATGCCACATCGTCATCAAAGCAGAAAGCCCCAAACTTCAGCTTGTCCGTGATAGCTGGGAAAAAGGCATTCCCATTCAATGGCGGCGGGTCCATAAGCTGCCCGATTATGTGCACTTCAACCACTCGCGCCACATCCGAGCGCAGATAGACTGCCAATCATGCCACGGTAACGTTGAGCTGCAGGGAGTGATTGCACAGAATAAACCACTCTCAATGGGGTGGTGCCTGGAATGCCACCGGAATCCCGAAAAGAATATCGTGCCGGCTCGACCAATCTCGGGGATCTTTACTGGCGAAAAACTACCGGATGATTTCCGTGATCACTTGTTCGAACCAGTTCGATCCGATTTAGTTCGCGGCGTGGCGTCGCGTGTACGCCCGATTACTGCGCCGCAGTTTGGTGCATGGGAAACACCCGTTCCTGCACCGCAGATTGCAGGGATACCGCATCCCAAATTACCGGGATTTGGTCCCGAAAACTGTTCAGCATGTCACTACTAATGGCACAGCATCCTATGGCAACACCGAATCAGCAAGAGTTGATGCAATCAGCACTGGAGCATTTTTCGTCGGTTGTCGGCGAGGAATCCTCTGAGCACGACTATGCCCCGCCGGTTCTGGAATCCCCGCTGTCGCGTCGCTCGTTCATGGCAATGCTCTCGGCAGCTATGGCGGTAACAGCAGCCGCATGCCGACGCCCAGACTACAAGCTTGTTCCAGCCGTAAAAAATCCCGAGTACGCCATTCCCGGGGTGCCGCTCTATTACAGCACATGCTACATGCATAAAAATGTCGTGTATCCGCTTTTGGTGCGTGTTCGCGAGGGCAGACCGGTCAAAGTCGAAGGAAACGACCTTCATCCGATTGTTGCTGGAAAGTCGAGTGCTATCGTTCAAGCGACGCTATTCGAACTCTATGATCCAGAGCGCATTCGCCCGATACTCATTGGTCGGCGTCCGGGAGTTATACCAAGCGGGAACTACTCAACGCCAGAAAATGCAGTGAAGAAAATAGCAGAAACGATCCGCAACGCTGCGGCAGATGGGAAATCGGTTCGCATACTCATTGACGAGCACTGCTCACCTGTTATCGAGTTGCTGGCATCACTGGTGCAGCAGCATGTCTCCAATACGACGGTGACTGTTCTGCCGTGGATGCTTACCGATGGTGCAGCGGAAGCAACGAAAGCACTCTTCGGACTCGATGCGCGGCTTGTACCGAATCTTGAGCGCGCTGACGTCATCGTTAGCATTGATGCCGATTTCCTTGGTACCGACCGAAACTCGGTGTATCTAACACGCGGTTTTGCTGCGCGTCGTCGCCCAACAAAACAACAGCCGGTGATGAGCCGCTTCATTGCGGTCGAGGGTCGGTATTCTCAAACGGGGGCGGCTGCCGACGAACGAATCGTCATTCATCCAGGTCAGTACGAGAGTTTTCTGACAGCACTCTACAACGCCGTTGCACGTTCAAAAGGTGCGCGACTGGTTTTCCACCCAGAATCTCATACTGAGCGAGCACAGGCAGTCGCACGCGAATTGCTCGCTGCAGGTGAGCGCGGCTGTGTTGTGGTGGGCGAGCATCTTTCTGCCTATGCCCACGCTCTCGGGCATGCGATCAATGCCTTGTTGGGTAGCGTTGGGAGTGGCAAGATTTACGAGTATGTCCTGCCCATGAGCGGTGCCAAGCGCGCTGCACTCGAGGCACTGCGCGAGGATCTTCGCAATGATCGAGTCGGCGTGGTGCTCTTCAGCAACGTCAATCCGATGTACACCGGCGATGATGAATTACGCTCGCTTTTGCAGCGTGTTCCGCATCGGTTTGCCCATAGCCTCATTGATGATGAAACAGCGCTGACGTGCACAATCACCATTCCGTCGGCGCATCAATACGAAAGCTGGGGTGATGCCGTCGCATTCGATGGATCGTACTGCATCCAGCAGCCGCTGATTGCTCCGTTGCCTGTCAATGCGCTTTCGCTTGGAGAATTGCTCTTTGGATTAGTCAAAGAGTTCAATCCGGACGCTGTTGAAGGTGCGGAAAAGTACTTCGACTTTTTCAAGAAGTACGTGCTTGGCCGCGTCGGTTCAGAAATAGCATGGGAAGAGCTATTGCGCAAAGGTTTCGTTGCCGGTCAGCCAACGCCGATCCCGCCAGCCAATTTGAGCGCCCTCGACAACCTGCGTCCAGCGCTCTCGACTGGTGAAATGGCATTGTTAGTCGTTCCCAGTAGCTCCACCGACGACGGTTCGCATGCGAATAATCCATGGTTGCTCGAGTGTCCCGATCCAGTGACAAAGCACACCTGGGAAAACGTGGCAATCATGTCGAAAGGTACCGCCGAGAAACTCGGTGTGCGCGATGAAGATGTTGTCAAAATTAGCGTCGGTAACAATGCCGTTGAATTGCCGGTGCTTACGCAGTACGGTATGCATGATGGAGTCATCGTGACCACACTGGGCTACGGTCGGAGTGCGGGGAAGGTTGGTGCCGGATACGGACAAAATGTGTATCCGCTACTATCGGCTTCGACTGCTGGGTATTACGCTGCTATTGTCACAAAGACTGGCAAACATTCACCGATTGCACGCACGCAGAAATACTTCCATTCGCAGTTTACAAAGCAGTGGGAGCCTGATGCACCGGAGGAAAAGTTCCGTCCGATTGTGCACGAGATGACACTCGAAGAATTCAAGTCTGGCAAGGAACCTAAAGGGATTGAATTCCCCAGCAGCGGTCGGGATGGACGATTCGAAATCCCGCTGAATATTGTCGAAGGTTATCAGTACAAAGGGCATCGCTGGGGAATGGTCATTGATCTTTCCGCGTGTACCGGATGCAATGCATGTGTTGTTGCGTGCGAGAGTGAAAACAACATTCCGCCTGTTGGCAAGGACCAGGTTATGCGCGGTCGCGTAATGCATTGGATCCGTCTGGACCGGTATTATCTGGGCACACCCGATGACCCGCGGAGCGTAGTCGAACCAATGCTCTGCCAGCATTGCGAGAATGCGCCGTGCGAGAATGTGTGTCCGGTGGCAGCGACGGTGCATTCACCCGAAGGTCTTAACGAAATGGTGTACAATCGCTGTGTCGGGACGCGATACTGCTTGAATAACTGCCCGTACAAGGTTCGCCGCTTCAACTTTTTGGCATACTTCAAACGCTTTTATAACGAAAAACTTGGGACCGAGCAACCACATCCACTCGATTTAGCGATGAATCCGGACGTCACGGTTCGCATGCGTGGGGTAATGGAAAAATGCACCTTCTGTGTGCAGCGTATCAATGAAGCCAAGTATCACGCCAAGGACCAAGGTCATGCGCGGGTGCCCGATGGCGCCGTACAAACTGCGTGCGAGCAGGCATGCCCAGCATCGGCGATTACGTTTGGCAATCTCAACGACGCCCACAGCCGTGTCGCTCAGTTTCGTACCAGTGAACGGTCATTCCTGGTGCTGGAGGAACTCAACGTCCGCCCCTCGGTGACATACCTTGCAAAAGTTCGTAACACTACTCCTGTTGTGGCGTAGCTATGGCAACTGTAACAACTACGCATCAGCACGATTCGCGGGTAGATGGACTCCGCCACGAGCGCGAACCATTAGTGCTCGGCGAGCCTACCCTACATGACATCACAGCAAAGATTGCTCATATCGCAGAAGACAAACCCTCGCCAAAGTATCTCCTTGCGCTTAGCTTTACTGCTGCGATTGCAGCATGGGGGGTCGGGTGTATTCTCTACACCATTCTTACTGGCATTGGCGTCTGGGGATTGAATAACCCAATCGGCTGGGGATGGGACATCACCAACTTTGTCTTCTGGATTGGTATCGGACACGCCGGTACGCTGATCTCAGCAATTCTGTTCCTGTTCCGTCAGAAATGGCGTACCGCTATCAACCGCTCCGCTGAGGCAATGACCATATTTGCTGTGATTTGTGCGGGATTGTTCCCACTGATCCACGTTGGACGGATATGGTTTGCCTACTGGCTTATCCCGTACCCGAACCAAATGCAAATGTGGACCAACTTTCGTTCACCGCTTGAGTGGGACGTCTTTGCCGTGTCAACGTACTTGACAGTCTCGCTCATCTTCTGGTTCTTGGGTATGGTGCCAGACTTGGCGTCCCTGCGAGACTTTGTCAAAAACAAAATCGCTAAGCGGCTTTATGGCTTTTTCTCCTTAGGTTGGAGTGGCTCAATGCGCCACTGGCACCATTATGAGATGGCGTACCTGATATTGGCTGGTCTGTCAACGCCGCTCGTGCTATCGGTGCACTCGGTTGTGTCGCTGGATTTTACCGCCGGGATTTTACCGGGATGGCACACAACAATCTTTCCGCCATATTTCGTTGCTGGAGCGATCTTCTCCGGCTTTGCGATGGTGATGACACTGCTGGTTATTGCACGCGAAGTGCTGGACCTGAAGGAGTACATCACGCTCAAGCATTTGGAGAACATGAACAAAATCATCCTGGCAACCGGGATGATGGTCGGTTATGCGTATGCGATGGAGTTTTTCATTGCGCAGTACTCGGGCAATCCCTACGAGTCATTTGTCTTCATCAATCGAGCAACAGGTGACTATGCGTGGGCATACTGGACAATGGTGCTCTGCAATGTGGTATCTCCTCAGGTGTTTTGGTCGCGACGTCTGCGGCGTAATGTTCCATTGATGTTTATCATTTCGATTCTGGTCAACATTGGAATGTGGTTCGAACGCTTCACAATCATCGCGACCAGCTTGCACCATGATTTTCTGCCAGCAAGCTGGGGTTATTACACCCCAACATGGGTGGAAGTCTCCATCTTTGCCGGAACGTTTGGCATCTTTCTGACTCTGTTTCTCCTGTTTGCCAAGTATATCCCTGTCATCGCAATTGCAGAAGTAAAGGCAATCCTGCCTACTGCACAGCCCCATCACCATGCGCATGAGGGTGCGCATACAACACATTCGCACGTTCAACCAACGCACAGCTCCTGACAATGGAAGGCAAGCCGATTGCAACCGTAGCTGAATTTCATGACGTCAATACGCTCATCGCGGCAGCAAAAGCAGTCCATGAGCGCGGATACACCAAATTCGATTGCTACACGCCGTATCCAGTCCACGGACTCGACCGTGCAATGGGTGTACGGCGAACGGTGTTGCCATACATTTCATTTCTCGGCGGTATAACTGGTCTCGGATCAGCATTACTGCTCCAATGGTGGACTGGTGGAATTGATTACCGCCTCAATATTGGTGGCAAGCCGTTTTTTGCAATTCAATTTTCGGTGCCGGTTGACTTTGAACTAACGGTGCTCATCTGCGCATTCTTCACGCTGTTCGGTTTGCTGCACCTGTGCCGGCTGCCAACGTGGTGGCATCCACTTCAGGACGATCCGTCATTTCGCCGTGCAACCGATGATAGGTTTGTGGTTGCAATCTTCAGCGATGATCCGCGCTATACCACTGGCGATACCCAGGAACTTCTGCGGTCGCTCGGTGGAGTGAATGTACACGTGCACGTCGCATCGGACGAGGCGCACCACGATGTTGCCACTGCAAGCTGACACGACAACTTTTTGATGAATATACCCACGAGGTCGCAATGAGTACACCACTGAAAATCACACTTGCTGTCGTTGCCGTCTTACTTGCAACGTTTACAGTCGGCGTACTGTCCGGAAAGATTTGGTGGTTTAGCGAAGAACCGCCATTGATGGTCATACCTGATATGGATGACCAGTTTCATCTCAAACCACAGGGAGAGGCTCGTTTTTTTGCCGATAACCGGGCGCAGCGCGATCCTGTTGAGGGCACACTGCCCCGTGAAGGACGGTCGTATCCATTCGCTATGGGCGATGTTGATTCTGCAGAGAAGTACTTCGCTAGCGGCAATCCACTACCGGCAACCGAGTATGTTTTAGCACGCGGTCAAAATCGCTACAACACGTATTGCTCGCCCTGTCACAATTACACCGGTACTGGCGACGGACTCGTTCAGCAGCGTGGCTTCGGTAACCAGGTAACTATGAATCTGACGCGCGAAGAAGCCCGTGGGTACAGCGATGCAAAAATTTTTCATATCATCAGTGCAGGGCAGAATATCATGCCTGCCTATGCAGATCGCATCGCGGAGGTTGACCGCTGGGCGATTGTCCATTACGTTCGGCACTTACAGCAGCATGCCGGTGCACAAACGCCAGGAGGACCGTCCGCTAGTGCAGCACATAGTTCCACTAACGCTAACAGGATGCAATGAGTACTTATCGCATTATGCTCGGTCAGACGCCGTTCCCACGCTTGCTGCAGCGGAATGGAATTATACTGACGATCGTTGGTGTGATTGCATTCGTCGCTGGTGGATTGGGTCATCCAGCGTACATGTGGGGCGGTTACCTGCTCGGCTTTGTGTACGTGATGGGACTGTCCGTGACGCTGATGTTTTTTAGTGCACTGTCGTACCTGACTTATGCAGGATGGGCTTCCGCAATCCGTCGAATACCGGAGTTGCTTTCGTCCTTTGTCCTGCTGTTACCGGTTGCGGCATTGCCACTCATCATCGGTGCGACAAGTGGTAACCTGTACGAATGGATGCACTCAACCGATGAACATCTTCATCACGGCTTCAAGGGCTTCTACCTGAGTCAGCCATTTTTCTGGGCGCGATTAGGATTCTATGCGGTGGTCTGGATTATTATGCACCGAGTCATTGTCGGCAACTCGATTGCACAAGATACCGCATCCGATATTACCCCAACCCAGCGGAATTGGAAACTCGCCGCACCGTTTGTGCTGCTCTATGCGCTCACGATCACTTTTGCCTCATTCGACCTTGTGATGACGCTGGAGCCGCATTGGTTTAGCACAATATTCGGCGTCTATTCATTTGCTGGTCACTTCGTCGCGTCGCTGTCGCTGACGATGATTCTGATGCGAATGCTCGATCGCGGTGGGTATTTAGGCGGCATCATCACGCGCGAGCATTACCACGACGTGGGTAAACTCATGTTCGCATTTACGATTTTCTGGACCTACGTTGCATTCTCCCAGTACTTCATCATCTGGTACGGCAACCTTCCAGAGGAAACCATTTTCTTTGCAAAGCGGCTCGCCAACGGATGGGAAATTTTTGGGTGGAGCTCGCTCGTTGTGCATTTCATCGTGCCGTTTTTGTTCTTGTTGCGGCAAGATGTCAAGCGTCGTCCACAATTAGTGACCATCGGAGCGTTCTTGCTCCTTGTTGCGCATGCGATTGATTTGAGCTGGGTCATTCTGCCTGTCTTTTCAGCAGAACACGGACAGCCGTATCAACTATCCTGGGCATTGGTCATCTGTGGATGGGGCGCAATTGTTGCAATGATTGGATTGTTGCTGGTTGTTGCGGCGCGTGCGTTCAACCGGCATTCTGCCGTAGCCTACAACGACCCGTATCTGCACGAATCGCTAACGTACCATACCGGTGCATACGATCCCACCTAACGACAGAACGTATCCGTGTCAATCGGGCGGCACCTCGACTATAAGCGAGGTGCCGCCGTTTGTAACAAATTGTAACAGTGTACGTAGTTTGCAGTGGCAAACCACATCGGACCGACTGCAATGGCTGAGCGCATCTACCGTTCTCGTCTCGATCGTAAACTGGCGGGAGTCTGTGGCGGAATCGCTGAGTATTTCGACATAGACCCATCGTTGGTTCGTATCGTATTTGTGTTGCTGGCATTTTTCAATGGATTCGGGGTATTGGCGTACATCATTTGCTGGATTGTACTCCCCGAGCAGCCCCTGAGTGCTCCAATGACCGAAGTGCACATGCCGATGTCCATGGAGAGTGATATGCGTTCTCAGTCTGCAGGCAGCGTCCCATCGGCAAAACGACGCTGGGCAACTGGCTTGGGGATTTTGTTGATCGCTGTTGGCTTTGCGATGTTGGTAGAGCGATTGATACCGTGGCTGGATTTCGGTGATTTAGTGCCGTATCTACTCATTGTTGCGGGGATTTTACTCCTCTACCGCGGTTGGAGTGAGCAGCAACGGACATCAGAGACTGTACCACACGGCGAGGACCAGCACAATGCGACGTAGCCATGTATTCTGGGGTGCATTCTGCATCGCGCTTGGTGTGCTCTTGATCGGGCGCGAACAGCTCCGTACTCTCGATAACCTTGAGACGATTGCTCCATCTGTGCTGGGCGTTGGCTTCATTCTGCTCGGATTGTCATTTGCCGTCCGGCAACGATTGGTTCAGACCATTGCTGCATTGATTGCGGGTATCTGTGTTGGATTCTTTACAGCAGCTGCGCTAACCGAGCAGGGTGTCCTCAATCATCACGTCCGCATTGGCTGCAACACACACGATGCTCTGGAGCTGGAAGAGAGCGATAGCGATGATGATACAACCGATTCCAACAACTCCGACGCTGACACCATATCGAAACGCTCTGGCTCGGATACGACAGCTAAACCAGCCAAGCCAGTCTATTGAACCATCACTTCTCATACTGCAATGGATAGAGAGCTTCAATGGCAACCGCATCAGGTGCAGGGCATTCCTCTGCTCCAATTAGCTGAGCAGTTTGGTACACCGCTCTATGTTTACGATGCGGAGCGAATCATTGAGCAGTACCGCCGTTTTATCACAGCCTTCGATCCATCGCTGCCAGTGTCGGTTAAGTTCGCGTGCAAAGCGCTTCCGTCGTTGGCGGTCATGGAACTTCTTCATCGTCATGGTGCTGGCATTGATGCAGTTTCTCGTGAAGAAGTTGAGCTTGCCTGCCGCGCAGGTGTGCTACCGTCGGAAATTTGCTTTACTCCAAACTGCGTGAGCTTCGATGAAATTCGGTTCGGAATTGAGCGCGGGGTCGTTGTCAATATTGACGATCTGAGCATGCTCGAACGGTTTGGGCACACCTACGGTGGGAGTGTTGGGTGTGGTATCCGCATCAATCCACACATCGTCGCAGGAGGGAATCCGCACATTCAGGTTGGGCACATTGATTCAAAGTTTGGAATCTCGATTCTGCAGGTACGGCATTTGTTACGCATCGTTGAAAGCTATGGAATTCGGGTGATAGGACTTCACATGCATACAGGATCGGATATCTACGAAGCCGATGTCTTTGCGCGTGCTGCCGGAGTACTCTTCGATCTTGCGGAGCATTTCCCGGCTCTGGAATACATTGATCTGGGTAGCGGCTTCAAAGTACCGTACAAACCCGATGATACCGAGACCGATATAGCTGAATTCGGTGCAGTCTTGAGCCAATCGTTCCGAGAGTTTTGCAGACAGTACGGTCGTGTGCTCCAATTGTGGTTCGAGCCGGGCAAGTATTTGGTCAGCCAAGCAGGATATCTGCTTGTGCAGGTCAATGTTGTCAAGCAAACAGTATCGTCGCTATTTGCTGGTGTCAATTCGGGTATGAACCACTTGATACGCCCGATGCTCTACGACGCATATCACCATGTGGTCAATCTTTCGAATCCGACTGGCAAACCGCGCATTTATTCGGTCGTGGGCTATATCTGCGAAACCGATACGTTCGCCTGGGATCGTCCCATCGCTGAAATACGCGAAGGTGATATTCTCTGCATCATGAATGCAGGCGCCTATGGCTATGCGATGAGTTCGAATTACAATGCCCGGGTTCGACCAGCCGAAGTGCTCGTATGGGAAGGTCAACCGCTCCTTATTCGACGCCGCGAGACAATTGATGATTTGATTGCGACACAACGGACGCTAACTCAAGCCTGCGCACAACCGCTGGTATTCGACTCATCACCGGCGATGGCTGGTCGAAACATTGATTGAGGGGGGTGCTGCTTCGACCTCTAATGCTAATTCCAGACGTTGAATTTCATCGCGGAGTTGTGCTGCACGCTCAAAGTCAAGATCGCGCGCAGCTTGTTTCATCTGCTGAAACAGTTCAGCAATGAGTTCCTTGATTTTCTCACGCGGTAACTTTTCGAGCAACGGTTCAACAGCTTGTCGCTGACGAATCGCCTCTGCTTGGTGTTTGCGCTTTTCGCGTTGAAGTTTGACGTCGGCTACCGTTGTCGCCCGAAGGATTTCATCGAGGGACTTATAGACCGTGCGCGGATTGATACCATGCTTTCGGTTGTACTCTTGTTGCAACCGTCGCCGGCGATTTGTTTCTTCGATGACGTGTTTCATGGATTGAGTGATCGAGTCGGCGTAGAGGATGACGGTGCCATCAACATTCCGCGCGGTACGTCCGGCAATCTGCAGCAGGGAACGGTGGCTGCGGAGAAACCCTTCTTTATCGGCATCCAGGATTGCTACAAGCGAGACTTCGGGCATATCAAGTCCTTCCCGGAGTAGATTGACGCCGACCAGGACGTCGAATTCACCCAAACGGAGCTTGCGAATGATCTCAACCCGATTGAGGGCATCAATTTCGCTGTGGATGTATGCCACACGGATGCCGAGATTTTCCAGGTAATCAGCCAGGTCTTCAGCCATGCGTTTGGTTAGGGTGGTTACCAGCACCCGTTGTTTTCGCTCGATACGCTGGCGAATCTCTTCGAGCAGATCGTCTATTTGCGTGCGGACCGGGCGAACCTCGATGTGTGGATCGAGCAATCCTGTCGGTCGTATGATTTGCTCAACGACGACACCACCGCATTGCTGAAGTTCGTAGTCCCCTGGGGTTGCACTGACGAAGATAGCCTGGTTGATTAGCGACTCAAATTCCTCGAAGCGAAGGGGACGATTTTCAAGTGCCGAGGGAAGGCGGAACCCATACTCGACGAGGATTTCCTTGCGGTGACGGTCTCCGTTGTACATCGCGCGGATTTGCGGGATGGTGACGTGACTTTCATCAATGATGAGCAGATAGTCTGGCGGGAAGTAGTCAATCAGTGTGGTTGGACGTTCGCCGAATTTCCGTCCGGCAAGGTGCATCGAATAATTCTCGATACCAGAGCAGTACCCGACCTCTTTGAGCATTTCCAGATCGTAGAGCGTGCGTTGCTCAAGTCGCTGTGCTTCGACGTACTTTCCCTGTGCATTGAGTTCCTTGAGGCGATGGTAGAGTTCGTCCTTGATTGCTGCGATAGCGCGCTGGAGATTGGCAGCAGTCGTGACAAATTGCCGTGCTGGGTAGAGCGTGTAGTCGTTGTACGTTTCGATCAGTGCTGCGTCAACTATTCGAATCAACGAGAGCCGTTCAATGGTATCGTCCCAAAGCTCGATACGGAGGGCGACCTCATCTTCATATGCAGGGACAACGTCAATAACATCACCACGCACGCGATAGCAGCCACGACCTAACTCGCTATCGTTGCGACTGAAGAGCAGCTCGTTGAGGCGTTCGAGCAATTGCTTGCGCCGTATTTGCATACCGACGCGTAGCGGTAAGATCATGGCAGCAAATTCATCTTTGGAGCCGATGCCGTAAATGCAGCTAACCGATGCAACAATGATGACGTCGCGTCTTCCTTCGACCAGGGCAGATGTTGCTCGCAGTCGCAGCCGATCTATTTCGTCGTTGATGGCAATATCTTTTTCGATGTAGGTATCGGTGCTGGGTAGATATGCCTCGGGTTGATAGTAGTCATAGTAGCTGATGAAAAATTCAACGGCATTGCTCGGGAATAGGCTCTTGAATTCACCGTAGAGTTGTGCGGCAAGAGTTTTGTTGGGTGAGATGACTAAAGTCGGGCGCTGCACGCTCGCAATCACATTGCTCATGGTGAAGGTTTTGCCAGAACCCGTCACGCCGAGCAGGGTCTGAAAGCGGTCGCCACGCAATAAGCCTGCAACCAATTCTTCGATTGCTTTGGGCTGGTCACCGGCAGGTTGGTACGGGGCTTCCAATCGAAAGTGGTTATCGCGTTTCATCGTATGCATGGCTGAAAACTTGACATCGCAGAAGAAAACGCTGTACTTTTGCAGGTTGTAAAGCTACGAACTTATCTTTTCGATGGCACCAAATTCTGTCAAGCTCTCCGAACTGAAAGTTGCTGTTCCGGCTGCAGCAATTGCCCAGCATCCACTGGCAAAACGCGATGCAAGCCGAATGCTCGTTCTCGATCGCAAAAGTGGCGACATCGTTGACGACAAGTTCAAAAACCTCATCAAGTACTTCCAAAAAGGTGATGTGCTTGTTCTCAACGACACGAAAGCTTTTCCTGCTCACTTAGTCGGAACAAAAGAGAAAGGCGACGTCCGCATTGACGTGTATCTACTTCGCGAGTTACGCCGAGATGAGCGGCTCTGGGATGTAGTCGTCGAACCGGCACGGAAAGTGCGAATCGGGAACAAAGTGTATTTCGATGGCGGGCGATTCTATTGCGAAATCATCGAGAATACAACCACCCGCGGACGCATTGCACGGTTTTCCTACGAAGGCGATTTGTTCCCTGTGCTCAATCGTATTGGGGAAATGGCGCTCCCTGCTTACATCACACGCGAGCACAGCGACGACGATCGCGAACGTTTCCAAACCGTTTTCGCCAATCCTTCGAAACGCTACTCGATTGCTCCGCCGACAGCAGGGCTTCATTTTACAAAGGAAATGCTCAAAGCGATTGCCAAGCAGGGCGTGCAGATTACGTACGTCACGCTTCATTTGGGGCAATGCGTCCTTGAGCCGATCGAGGTTGAAGACTTGAGCAAACACCGCATGTACAGCGAGTACTTCGACGTCAGCCGTGAAACGTCAGAGATTATCAACAAAGCACTCAAAACGAAGAAAAATGTTTATGTCGTTGGGTGCTCAACACTGCGCGCACTCGAATCGAGCATTCTGACGGCGAACATGGTCAAACCGAACCGAGGATGGACCGACAAGTACATCTATCCACCGTACGATTTCAAGGTCAATTTTCGGCTGCTCACAAACTTCCATCCGTATGGTTCATCGTCGCAGGTGCTCGTTGCAGCCGTCGCTGGTGTTGATAACACTGTTGCAGCATATCGGCACGCTGTCAAGCAGGGGTATCGCTTCTATGCATACGGCGATGCGATGCTCATCATGTGAGGGGATAAAACAGTGCACGTTCGACCACTGAAAATTTTCACTGTCGCATCGGTTGTGCCTGAGGAGCTGTCGTTTCTGGAACGACTGGCGTATAACTTTTGGTGGTCATGGAATCGGAAAGCGGAGTCGCTCTTTGCAACAATTGATCCGGAGCGGTGGGAGAGCATGCGGCGCAATCCTATCCGACTGCTGAAGGAAACATCCCAGGAGCGCTTCCGGCAGCTTGTTGCTGATGCTGGGTACCGACGGTTGCTCGATGAGGTCGAGCACGAGTTCGATGCCTACCTGAGTGCACCGCCGCACGTTGAGTGGCACCATCAAGGTCCGGTTGCGTACTTCTGCGCCGAGTATGGGATTAGCGAGTGCTTTCAGAACTACAGCGGCGGGCTTGGTGTGCTCGCCGGCGATCACCTCAAGACTGCCTCGGACATTGGGCTCCCGATGGTTGGGATTGGGTTATTGTATCAGCAAGGATACTTCCACCAACATGTGACCTATAACGGTTGGCAGCAGGAGAACTTTCTCGACTATGATTTCTCGCTGCTGCCGATCGAGCGCGTCATACGTGATGATATGCATGCACTCACAGTTTTGGTTGAATTGCCAGAGGGTAACGTTTATGCGCAGGTTTGGAAAGTCAATGTTGGGCGGGTGCCACTCTACCTTCTCGATACGAACATAGCTGAGAACCAGGAAAACCCAGCATACCAGAATATTACCGACCAGCTCTATGGCGGCACTCACGAAACGCGCATCATGCAGGAGATGGTTCTTGGGATTGGTGGAATGCGTGCGCTCGCAGCCCTGGGCATTGAACCCGCGGTTATTCATGTCAACGAGGGTCATGCAGCATTCTGTACGCTGGAACGTACACGGCAACTGTCCGAGCGCTACAGCATTCCATTTGCTGCAGCTGCTGAGATAACCCGTGCCCAAACCTGCTTTACAACCCACACGCCAGTTCCAGCTGGCAATGAAATCTTTTCGCTGGGATTGATGGAAAAGTTTTTTGCTCGTTATTACCCGAAGTTGGGGATTGATTGGGAAACGTTCATTGGTTTGGGGCAGGCTAATCATGGAGCGAGCGACGAAGGTTTTTCGATGACGATTCTCGGTTTGCGCATGAGCAATCATCGGAACGGTGTCAGCAAACTTCATGCGCGTGTGGCTCGTTCGATGTGGCATGCGCTGTGGGATCATGTACCGGTCGAGGAAGTGCCAATCGCTGGCATCACCAATGGTGTGCACCTCCATACGTGGGTTGCCAGTGATGTAGCGGAGTTTTACGATCGAGTACTTGGTCCACTGTGGCGGGAACGTCCGCACGATCCAACTGTTTGGGAGGCTATTGCGAGCGTTCCCGATGCCGATGTGTGGGCAGTTCATTCCCGACGCCGGCAACGCTTACTAGAAGCTGTCCGCGAGCATATCAAACGCCAGAGTGGATACTACGATGATGAACACCGTCAGCGCGCGATTGCTGCGCTGCATTCGAATTGCCTCATCATCGGATTTGCTCGCCGTTTCGCAACCTACAAACGCTCTGATCTCCTGTTCCGAAATTGGGAGCGTTTGGCGTCCATCTTGAAGAATCCGTCGCGTCCGGTTGTCGTTCTCTTAGCTGGGAAGGCACATCCGCAGGATATTGCCAGCAAAGAAATGATGCAGCGAATTTTGGCGGGCATTCGTGCGGCAGGACTCGATGAGCACGTGATTTTCCTGGAAGATTACGACCTCGGTATCGCGCGTGCTCTGGTCAAAGGTGCCGACATCTGGCTCAACACACCACGCCGACCCTACGAAGCTTCCGGCACCAGTGGCATGAAAGCTGCACTCAATGGTGTCCTGCATTGCAGTGTCCTCGATGGATGGTGGGTCGAAGCTGCGCGTGGTGATAATGGATTCACCATCGGTCGTGGGGAAGATTATGCAAACCCGGGTGAACACGATATCCACGAAAGCGAAAGCCTCTACCTGCTGCTGGAAAACGATATTATCCCGATGTTCTACGAACGCGATGCTGCTGGTGTTCCTCGGCGATGGGTGCGTCGGATGAAAACTGCGATCGCAACTCTTGCTGCAGAGTTTAACACCCACCGCATGCTCAATGAATATCGGCTTAGTTTCTACGAACCAGCGGCTATGCTCGGAGCTACACTGGCGAAAGACAATGCACAGAATGCACAAAAGCTCTGGCAATGGAAATCATCGTTACCGAAACGGTGGAAGACACTGACGCCCATCTCTGTGGACATTCCGGAACAGTCGTTTACGAGGGTGGGGGAACCGATACCAGTGCAACTGGTGCTCGACTGTGGCATGATGCGCCCCGAGGAGCTTCAGGTGCAGGTTTATTTCGGTCCAGTCAATTCACACGGCGACTTTCTGCGAACGACGACGGCGAATCTTCCGTGCACTCATCTGGAGGGGAGTATTGCAACATTTTCCGGCACCTACTCGACTGCTGAAAGTGGTCAGCATGGGGTGGCATTGCGTGTGTTGCCGTACCATCCGCATCTGCCGAATCCCGTTGATATTGGGCTTGTCGTCTGGATTGATCGCGATGGTCTGGCATCGAAATAGTCGTGCCATTGACGTTTCTACCGACACGTCAGGTGCGTGGTATATTGCACTCTGTTCATCCGTTGCACAATCATCGTCTGCATTGGAATGGGTCAGCTTCTGTTGCTGATAGTGCTGTTTTTCCCTCTTGTGGTTGCGATCGGTTTACTTGCAGTGCGTGCCGATCGTGTTGTTATTCACCGTTGGGTATCACTGGGTGCAGCGCTGGTGACTTTTGTGCTGTCGTTGCCGCTGTACTGGCTGCACAACCACTCGTCCGGTGATTTCCAGTTTATAACCAGCGCACTATGGATACCATCGCTTGATGCGGGCTTCCGCATCGGGCTCGATGGAATGAGTTTGCTGCTGGTGCTGCTGACGACGTTTACTATGCCAATTGCAGTCGGCGCCTCGCTGGGTGTAATTACCAAGCGTGAAAAGGAATACTTCGTCATGATGTTGCTCCTGGAAACGGCAATGATCGGGGTGTTTGTAGCGTTGGACATGTTTTTGTTCTACGTGTTCTGGGAGCTCATACTCATCCCGATGTACTTTATCATTGGCATTTGGGGTGGGCAGGATCGGGTTTATGCCGCGATCAAATTTTTTCTGTACACGATTGTCGGTTCGCTGCTGATGCTGGTGGCGATCATCTGGCTTGGCTGGTATGCGCAGAGCGTTACAGGACACTTTACAGCAGATTTCATCAAGCTGCGAGAACTGGCTCCGAATATTCCGCTCGATGTCCAACGTTGGTTGTTCGCTGCGTTTGCACTCTCATTTGCCATAAAAGTGCCAGTGTTCCCATTCCATACCTGGCTTCCTGACGCACACGTCCAAGCACCCACAGCGGGTTCGGTTATTCTTGCTGGTATTCTGCTCAAGATGGGTACCTACGGATTGATCCGATTCAACCTTGACTTTTTTCCAACTGTGGCAATCGAATTAGCACCCTTGCTGGCAGTATTGGCGGTCATCGGCATTATTTACGGTGCTCTTGTAGCAATGGTCCAGCCGGATATGAAAAAACTCGTTGCGTATTCATCGGTTAGTCACCTGGGGTTTGTCGTGCTTGGTATTGCCTCCATGACCAACGAGGGCATTCAGGGAGCGATTATTCAGATGGTCAATCATGGACTCTCGACCGGGATGCTCTTTTTGTGTGTGGGCGTGCTCTATGAACGCCGACATACACGAGACATTGCCGAGTACGGCGGTATTGCATCGGTGATGCCGCGGTTTACAGTCTTGTTCGCACTGGCGATGTTAGCGTCGGTCGGATTGCCCGGTCTCAATGGCTTCGTTGGAGAATTCTTGACACTCCTTGGAGGCTTCCGTTCACCGTATTTGAACAGTTGGGCTTATAGCATCATCGCAGCGACGGGGGTCATATTTGCTGCAGTGTACTTGCTCTGGATGTTCCAGCGAGTTATGTTCGGGACAGTAACTAATCCTGCAAACAATGGACTTGCCGACGTCAATCGGCAAGAACTCTGGACACTTGTTCCGATCGTGATCCTGATGGTATGGATTGGTGTGTATCCGGGACCGTTCCTTCGTGTCAGCGCGCAGTCCACGCACGCTATCGTCGAGAAAGTTTTGCATTATTCAGTGCCCCAGAAAGTTGCTTTCGATCGAAAACAACCAAGTCAGACCACAACTGCAGAGCGTCCATGATGCACGAATGGATTCTTGCTTCACCGATTGTCATTGCATCGCTGGCGGCGGTTGCAGCGCTCATCGTTGATGCGCTCACGCCTCATAGCGAAAAAGTGACCTACCGCTTTTCGATCGCATCGCTTGCAGCTGTATGCATTGCTGCGGTGCTAACTATTCCGTACAGCGGGACAGCATTTGGCTCGATGATTCGCGGCGGTGGCGTTACCGGAGTCTTTGATCTGGTGTTCGCATTCGGCGGACTATTGACAATCATCGCATCACGACCGTACATTGCTGCGCGGAATTTCGAGCACGATGAGTTCTATACCCTTGTGCTGTATTCTGCATGCGGGATGATGCTCATTGCGCACTCGCAGAACCTGCTGATTACGTTCATTGGCATCGAGGTGATGTCGCTGAGTTTTTACGTATTGGCTGGATACTTTCGGCAATCGCTCAAATCGGTCGAGAGTGCGCTCAAATATTTTCTGCTCGGAGCATTTGCAACGGGATTTTTGGCATTTGGCATTGCCCTGATATACGGCGCCTGTGGGAGTATCGAGTTCAACGCAATTGCTGCTGCAATCAAGAGCAATTCACTTCATTTTCCACGACTCCTGCCAATCGGTATTGCACTTGTGATCGTTGGGCTTGGATTCAAAGTAGCGGTGTTTCCCTTTCATCAGTGGGCACCGGATGTGTACGATGGAGCACCGACTGTTGTGACAGGCTTTATGAGCACGGCAGGGAAAGCAGCAGCATTGAGCGCATTTATTCCGCTGGTGTTGAATATCTTTCCCGTTGCATCGGTCAGTGTGCAGACTGTGTTAGCACTGAGTGCAGCAGCAACCATCATTGTTGGCAACGTCGCAGCGGTGGTGCAGCGTCGTATCAAGCGGATGCTTGCTTATTCCTCAGTTGCTCATGCCGGTTATATGCTCATCGGTCTTGCTGCAGGCAATAGCCGAGGTCTTAGTGCAGTGGTCTTTTATGCTGTCGTGTACCTTTTCATGCAGTTGGGAGCATTTGTTGTTCTCGCAATGCTGGAGCGTGATACAGAACGGAGCATTGAACTGGACGATAGCGCAGGACTCAGTACAACACACCCTGTGCTTGCCGCGCTGATGGCACTGTTTATGTTTTCGCTTGCAGGCATTCCACCAATGGCGGGATTTTTCGGCAAGTACTATCTTTTCGCGGCAGCAATTGAATCCAATCTAACCTGGCTCGCAGTGATTGGCGTTGTTGGTTCTATGATCTCGGTGTATTACTACATCGGCGTTGTTGTGTACATGTACTTCAAGGAGTCGCCCGTGGCATCTGGCGGTCGCATACCCTTTGCTGGTCCAGAACGCTTACCCCTGCTGGTTAGCGCAACTGTGCTGCTTGTGCTTGGTATTGTGCCAACGATGCTGGAATCACTGCTGTCGAATTTTTGGAAATAACCTCATCGGTCCCTGCGGTGTACGCAACGCTCATCTACTGGTGTGCTCTTGCTTTTGCCCTGACGGCAACGGCACAGGATAGCGTTGGCATCTATTTTGACAGTATCCATCGCCAGTCCGATACGTTGGATTTCGGGTACGTGATGGCAGGGGATTCGGTTATACGGCAATTGTTCATCGAGAACGCCTCAAGCCAGGAAGTGCAAATCCCGCAGGGCATTCGTCCGTACATCGCCGTTGACCCGGTTCCGCCATTCAACGAAAACGATCCCGATGAGTTTCCGCTTGAAGCACTCTTTCCATTTCGCGTTGGACCGTATCAAACACGAGCATATCCACTGCGCTACACCGCAACACTTTTTGCTCAACATCCTGCCGGTCTGCACCAAGTTGCATTGACCGTTTCTGTGCGAAGAAGTGATGATACCGCGTCCATTGCTGCGAAGCGGCGCTTTATTCTCCGTGCGACTAAATCATTCCGACCAATCTGGAGCGACCAACAGTTCGTTGAGTTTGACTCGGTGTACGTTGGCTCTCCATTTGATCGGGTTGAAATGATTACACTGCGAAATGTCACTCGTCAGATAGTGCCAGCTCAAATCCTCCTCCAGGGAGATCAGCCAAGTCTTGATGCGTTTTCGCTCGATGCTGATGCAACAAGCGTTTTTGCCAGCGAAGAAGTAAAACAGTACCGTGTTCAATTTCGACCACCATCAGCTGGGCGGTATGCTCTTGATGTTCTTTTTGTGCACCCATCACCGCTCCGCAACGGAGGACCGGATTCGACAGCACTCCAGCTTCGGGGCGTGGGCGTTGTTCAGAAGCTTCAGTGCCGGTTGGCTCTATCTCCGAATGTCGTCATCAATGGCGATACGATCGTGGTGCGCAATCGTGCTGTCGGCAAATCCGATACCATAGTACTTGTTTTCCAAAACACGGGCAACATTCCGATTGGATCTATCGAAACGCAGCTCGATACGCAAGGCTCGCTGTCGGACATTACCATACTGCGTGGCTTTCGTATAACAGAGACGCTCCCACCCCAGATGCTCGATACCGTTGTTGTGATTGTTCACCCACTGCGTGCTGGTGTGAGCATTGCAACGATCCGACTCCTAACTGACCTGCTGCGTCGCCCGGTTTATGGTGCTCCGACTGATGCCGCGCAATTTCGTTTTGTGCTCCGAATCGAAAGCACGACCCAGCGCCTTATGCCCCTGCAGTCAGCCGTTGATTTTGGTACCCATGCTGCACTCGGAGCGTGTGGTGAAAGTGTTACAGAGATAGTCCGCCTGGAGAATCGAAGTGATGAGCCTGTGACACTGACTGCTCTTACTCTACCAACACCGTTTACGACGTCGGTTCAACTGCCGCTGGTCGTTGCACCGGGAGCTGTCCAGACGATTCCGGTTGTTGTGGCGCCGCTGGATCAGGCTGCCGATGTCCAGGGTGTCATGACAATCGAAAGTAGCGACACGGCATATTCCCCGCTGAAGGTGGGACTACGCATTCGCTTTATTCCTGCACCACAGCTTTCGATTTATGCGCCGCAGTTCCAGTATGTACCGGGCAGTACTGCATTGCTACCGCTTCGCTGGACTGGAGATTCTGCGACACTCTATTCGGCAGGAATGCTTGAACTTGTCCTCGAACCGACTGCTGCTGAGGTGGTCGGAGTTCAAACAACTAACACTGCAACAGAAGGAGCATCCGTTACGCTCGAGAACAATGGAAATGGACACTATCGAATTCGATTTCAATCGGTGCAACGCTTTATCGCCCGCGATACACTGATTGTGCTCGTGCTTCGGACCTACTTGGGTCAACAGCCACAGTCCACAATCTCGCTTCCGAAGTTTCGGGTTGGGACGCTCAAATGTCCGGATGTCGTTGCAGGAAATACCACAAGTGGCATGCTCGCAGTTGATCCGTTCTGTGGCATGGGGTATAAGTTCCCCGTTGTTTATCCTGCACTTGTGTTGAGCGATGCCGTTTCGGTGTCTGATGGGATGATGGCTATTGAGTGTTGGTCGGATAGTGAGCGTGTCGCTCGACTCGATTGTGTCGCAACCGACGGGCGGATTGCTGCGCAATATCAGCTGCGGCTACGCTCTGGTCGGCAGACTATCGTTATCCCAACCGAGCTTGCACGAGGTGTCTATGGGGTGCGGTTGCGCGATGAGTCCATAAACTACCAGGCAAGCCGTGTGGTCGTTGTTCGCTAACGTTGTCGTGATTGCGACTTTACCGTTGTGTGCCGTTGCACAGGGATTCGACTGGGTGCCATCGTATCTGCTTCCATTCCGAATCCCAACAGCGTATGGCATTGCTGGAATGCAATTTGATGCAGTCAGTCTTTATGATTCTCAGGCAATAACCGATGGTGCGCTCGTCTGCGCTACCTATGGGGATGGAAGCGGTATGCAGCCAAAGCTCAATGTCGGCGGCGAGTGGTGGGTCATGCCAGATGCTACGGTGATGGTGCTTGCAAACGTCGGATGGCTGCGTGTTACGCATCGTGCTGCTGGGACAACGGCACCGCTTGTTACTGGCGAAATACTGCGGACTGAATATGTGCTGTCAACATCTCGGGTCAGTGTTGGTGTCCAAGCTGCCGCGAAAAAGCGACTACATTGGCGCTATAGCTGGATCAAAGCAGGTTTAGACGTTTGTGCATACCTGCCACCCTTGCTCGAGCAGAGCGAGCATGTGCTTGAACCAGGATGGTACACGTTTTCGACAACGCCACCGAGTCGGCAGGTGAACATTGCCACAAGCACGTCTAACCGAATTGATGTGCAGGTGTCTCTGGTGTTGGCTTTGGGCTATGATCTTCCGATCCGCTATGGCGTCTATGTGCTGCCATCGCTGGAAGCTGCACTGCCACTCACGCTCAAAGCCGGCAGCTTTCGTCTATGGCGTATAGGAATTTCGATTCCCGTTGCTTTTTCGCTCCATTGATGTTTCACAACTGTCCTGTTTGCAATGAAACGTTGCAGTTTCTTGGTCATGCTCGTTCTGGCGGTCGCTGGTGCAACCGCACAACCCAAACTTGAGATTGTCGGCGGTGACACCTATAGTTGGGGTCAAATCAAACCGAGCAACAATCCGCTGAAAGGAACTCTCAAGCTCAAAAATGCAGGCAATCAACCACTGGAGATAAAATCGGTCAAGCCAAGCTGCGGCTGCACCGCAACTAAACTCGATAAAAACGTTCTCGAACCTGGCGAAGTCGCATCAGTAGACGTTTCTCTCAATGTTGGCACCGCGACTGGTCCCGTCACCAAGACCATTACCATTACGTCGAACGACCCCAATAACGAAACAAAGATCGTTTATCTCCGCGCCGAGGTTGTTCGTGCGCTGATGCTTTCGATGCCCTACATTGCGTTTACCGATTTGAGTATCGGGAAGCAATCAACGGCAAGCATTACGGTCAAGAATAATTCAGCAGAGAATATCACGTGCTTTGGTTTCGAAGCAACCAATGGATTGATTGTCAATCCGAAAGGTCGAGTTGAACTCAAGCCCGGCGAAGAATTCAAACTGAGTGCTTCGCTCGTTCCAGATGCAGAAGGATACTACAACGGCACAATCAAGTTCTCAACGTCGCATCCGGATTTTCCAACAGTTGACGTTCCGGTTTATGGCAACGTTCTTAAACCCGCGTCACCGGTCTTTCAGCCAGGACGCCCATAGTTAGACAGCATCCGGACTGCGACCAATTTTTTCGAGTGCCCAGCGAAAAACGTTCAGATATTGCTGGGCACTTTTCGTTGCAGAAAAATCCTGACGCATACCATTGATCCGAATGCGATCCCAGTGTATCGGATGCCGGTAATAGCGGAGCGCTCGTTCGATAGCTCGCGCGAATGCAGCGGCTGAGTATTCACCGAATGTGAAGCCTGTGCCGTCGCCCGTGGTTGGATTATACTCGACAACAGTATCGGCAAGTCCGCCGGTGGATCGAACAATCGGCACGGTACCATACCGCAGTGCATAAATCTGCGTAAGCCCACATGGCTCGAAGAGCGACGGCATGAGCAAGTAATCAGAACTTGCGATCACATGGTGCGACAGTCCTGCATTATATCCGGTGTAAATCAGCACCCGAGTTGGGTATCGCCTGCCGAGCTGGTGAAGAGCATGTTCGTAGCGTGGCTCACCACTGCCAAGAATGACAAAGCGACAGCGCCCAGCGCGAACAAACTGTTCGATACATCCGAGCAGCAGTTCAATGCCTTTCTGTGCAGTCAACCGCGAGACCATACCCAGGATTGGAATTTCCAGCGTGCGGTCGTGGGGAGGAACCGATTCTTGGAGTAGCGCAGCTTTGTTGAGGTCCTTGTCGGCAAGTGTTTCGACGCTATAGGTAGCCGCAATGTGGGGGTCGGTTTTAGGATTCCATTCGGTGTAGTCAGCACCGTTGAGAATACCCAAAAAATCAGCTCCTCGAATGTTCAGGTATGGCTGCATTCCCATGCCAGCACTGGTCCACCGAATTTCGCGAGCATACGTTGGGCTGACGGTGGTGATCTTATCGGCGAACATGATGCCAGTTTTCATAAGGTTGACCGCACCATCGTGTTCAAACCATGAACCGTGGAATTCAGCCACTGAGAAATTCGCCAGAGGGAGAATGCGTCGCGGATCGCTTTGTCCTTGAAATGCGATGTTGTGGATTGTGAATACTCCTGCCGTTCGATTAAAATGCGGATGGTGGCGGTAATGCGATTTGAGGAATGCTAACGCAAACGCTGTGTGCCAGTCGTGCGCATGGACAATATCGGGTACAAAGTCTATGTGCGGTGCAATTTCCAATGAAGCGCGGGAAAGAAACAGAAACCGTCGGTCGTTATCAAGATAGCCATCAGGATCGCCGTAGATACCAGGCCGGTCGAAATAATCTCGTGACTCAAGGAAGTAAACGGGCACGTCGGTTCCCGGAAGCAACCCACGCCACAGTCTGGCATATTCATGCCACCATCCTATCGGCACGGCAACAATACTGCTTGTTGGTTTGATATTCCATCGTTGACAATCAATGCTGCCATATTTGGGAAGAACGATGCGAACGGAATGCCCAAGTGCATGCCACTCCTTTGCCAGTGCAGAGACGACATCTGCCAAGCCACCTATCTTGGCAAATGGAGCGCATTCGGCTGCAGTAACCAGGATGTTCATTATGCTCAGAGAAGAAGCGTTCGTGTTACAAAGGTTCGATATTCGGAAAATGCGGCGGCTGCATCGAGTGCGTGGTCTTGGCTGGGGAAGAAACCAAATAGTGCAGAACCTGTACCAGTTAGCGATGCATACGTTGCGCCGTATTGGTAAAGGCGCTCTTTGATGCGAGCCAGCTCTGGGTAGACGGGAAAGACAACAGATTCAAAATCATTTGTGCAGACCAGGCGGAGCAGTTCATCGCTGACTTGAGAGCAAAGCACAGCATCACTGAGCTTTCGAGGACGAACGTGCTCACTGTGGCGCTCGAGTTGTCCATATGCCCATGCGGTGGAAATATGAATGTCCGGAGCAATGATCAGGACGTTCCGCTGTGGGAGAGGCGGAAGGTAGGTCAGGATTTCACCGCGCCCTTCGGCGTAGGCAAAGCGTGGCTCAAGGAAAAACGGTACATCGCTGCCAAGAGAGCATGCTAACGCATGAAGTTCATCGGCGGGAAGCTGTTTCGACCAAAGCTCGCTGAGTGCATGCAATGTGGTTGCCGCATCCGAGCTTCCGCCTCCAAGCCCACTGCCATGAGGGATGTGTTTTGTGATGGTTATCTTTGCGCCTGCTTTTGGTTGAGTAGCTGCATGGAGCAGCCGAGCAGCGCGATAGGCAAGATTGTCGTGCTCTGAAATGTCCAGCGACGGCTGCATCTGAACGGTTATAGAGTCGGCTGCGTCAACCGTTAGCTCGTCGTGTAGTTCGATGGGTGCAAAGACCGTTGCTATTGAGTGATACCCATCGGCACGTTTCCCCAAAACGTGCAGCCCAATGTTGATTTTCGCATAAGCTCGACGCCGTATCATGCGCATGCACACAGTAGAACAAAGCGCAAAATTACCGTATCAGTCAACGCCGGAGGACATCACATTCGGCGCGGAACTACTGCGCAAGGGGATTCATCTACTCTCGCTTTCGATTCCGATCGGGTATGCAATGATGAGTAAACATCAGGCGTTGATGATACTTCTTCCGCTGACTGCGGCGTTTGTTATTGCAGATTTGCTCATCCATGTCAGCAAGCCGTTCCGGCGTCTTGCGCTGCGGTTGGTTGGTCCGCTGCTCCGTCCACACGAATTACGCAGTGATCGGTTACTTCTCAATGGTGCTTCGTATGTGCTCATCAGTGCGTGCATTGTCATTGCGCTCTTTCCAAAGCTCATTGCGGTAACCTCGTTTGCCATTCTGATAATTAGCGACATTAGCGCTGCATTGATCGGGCGACGCTATGGCAGTCACCGTTTCTTGGATAAGTCGTTGGAGGGAACGATTGCATTCTTTGTCTCTGCGCTCATTGTGATTGGAATCATCGGAATGCTCTATGAGCTTCCCGCAGTGTACTTTGCCATTGGCACGTGTGCTGCAGCTATCGGTGCAGTTATCGAAAATGTTTCCATCCGACTGCGAGTGGATGACAATGTTTCGATTCCGCTCAGTATCGGTGTGGTTATGTGGGGGCTTGCACTCATCATTCCATCTGCTGAACAACTGTTGCATATCGCATGAAACAACGTCCAGCACAATTGTTCGACCTGGCGTGGATCGTTCCGATCGTTATCGTGATAGGCTGGTCTGCGGCGACGGTTCTCACCGTCGAAACACCCGTCATACCTGCCATGCGGACGGTTGATGTCTTCGACACAACATCCAGCCTTGGTATGCGATGGATCGTTGCAAGCGTAGAGACAAATTGCCTCGATTCGGCACTGATTGCCCGATATGCGACAATGCTGTATCACCGGCTTATTCCGAAGCATCTTGATGATACCGGTGCTGTGCAGATGGAAGTGTACGTGTACAATCCCGAGTATCGGCGCAGTCTTAGTCCCGATGATGTTGTGCTCTTGACGCGCCACAATCCTGCGGCAATGAATGTTCTGCCCCGACTGGAGATAGCCGATAGTGCGTATGCAGTGCTCCGGCTCTCCTCACCGTGGATGATTATGGGACGCGATACATTGACAATGGCAAAAACGCGTATCTTCGTTCCCAAAGAAGGCTATCGCTGGGCGTCGCTGGTGCGGCGCTCGACACCATGATGTTTCACACAGGAACTGCCATATGAACAAACAGCAGTGCTATGCGCTGATACTGGGAGCCTCCAGTGGTTTTGGACGCGCAACAGCACTGGCGTTGGCAGCCGAAGGCTTCCCCATCATAGGAGTGCATCTTGATCGTGCCGCTGCACAGCCTGCCGTCGAAGAACTCAAGCGCAAGATTCAGTCCTATGGTGTGCGGACCCTCTTTTTCAATGCCAATGCAGCAGATGCTGAGCGACGCGCTGAAATCATTGCTGCGCTCTCGAAAGAATTTTCCGAGCAACCAGGCAGCGGGGTGTACCTGCTCTTGCATTCGTTAGCCTTTGGTTCGCTCCGGCCGTTAGTCTCGCCCGATCCCCAGGAGGCTATCACGCAAAATCAACTGGAGATGACGCTCAACGTGATGGCAAACTCTCTGGTGTACTGGGTGCAAGACCTTTACTCGAATGGGTTACTGTTGCGGCGTGGGCGAATACTCTCGCTTACTAGCGCTGGCAGCCACCGAAATCTGCCGATGTATGGTGCTGTCTCTGCAGCCAAAGCAGCGCTCGAATCGTACACCCGCCAATTAGCGTTGGAGTTAGCACCGATGGAAATCACAGTCAATGCCATTCGAGCTGGTGTTACCGATACGCCGGCACTCCGCAAGATACCCGGCAACGAGCGGCTCATCGCCAATGCCATCATGCGTAACCCTAACCATCGCTTGACGACACCAGAGGATGTTGCGCAGATCATTACACTGCTGGCACGACCCGAAGCACAATGGATAAATGCGCATGTCCTTGGTGCTGATGGCGGCGAGGATGCAATTGATATCACCTGGTGGGATGAGGCTACACCCAGCTAAATTGATCGTGCAGGCTCTTGTCATTGCGGCAGGAGCCTGCACCTCTATTTGCGCCTCGGGATGCATGCACACACTGCGCCACACCATAATCCCCGACTGGACACGTGTGCACGATGATGAGACCAAGTCTTCGGTCGCTCACACCCGATTCAAGGATACTCTTCGCATTGTTTTAGGTGCGCCGAACATCCGTTCGTTATCACAGCAAGAAAGCTCGAACAAAGACTCGCTATCCTGGGCGATTCAACTATGCGAGCAGGGCAATAGACTCGAAGGTCAACAGATATTGCTGCGCATTGTGGAATCTCGGAGCCAGAGCGATTCGCTCTACTGGGAAGCACTCTATCAACTGGGAGAATGCAACGCTGTTGCCGGCAATGCTCAGCAAGCACTCCGATTTCTCGGCGAGATTGCTTACCGATCCGAAGGTGTGCCTACCGATATTCATGCACGGGCAATTGTGCGGACAGGGCATGTCTTCTGTATGCTCTCGCGCAAAGGGGACGCAGCCGAACAATTTGCTCGCCTGGTCAAACTGTATCCGAACAGTCCATACCGCGCACTGGCGGATTGTTCCATTATCCACTAGCTCCACGGCGCCGGCGCAAGAACAGCCGAAGGATAAACACGATTGCGATGACAGCCAGAATCGTTGTCAGAAGCAATCCATACGTGTGGAAGTACGCCTCTACACGTCGCCAATTGTGGCCCAGCGTCATGCCACCGTAGAGCAATAATGCATTCCAAACCAATGCACTCACAGCACACAGGAGTACTGTTCGCCCAACTTTCAAGTGCGACATACCCGCAAAAAGTGAAATCACCGACCGTGTCCCCGACATGAACCGATTGAGGACAATGACGTAGTATCCCCAGCGCTGGAACCATTGTTCAGCACGAACCAGAGAGTCGAGCGGAAATAGTCTTGCAAGACGCGATTGCATCAGCCGATCGCCAAACGTTCGCCCAACAACAAACATGGTGTAAAAGCCCGCGACGCTACCGAGTGTCGCGCTCAGTAGGGCTGCCGTAAAACTTGTTGTACCGATACCCACGAGCGTACCGATGAAGACAAGCAGAACATCGCTCGGCGACGGTGGCAGCAAATTTTCTACATACGTTATCGCAAACGCTGCCAACACGATTCCCCACGCTGGTAGTGACGACAGTGTGCCAATGAGCTGATCCAGCATAGCTTTGCAACATGGTTGAACAACTACAATTTTACGGCGTGCACATTCAGAGCGATGAAGACCTTCACCAGCGTGCAGCAATTATTGGTGCCAATCTCCGCGCACTGCGGCTCAAGCATGGCTATACCTTGGACTCTGTGGCGCGCCGTGCATCTGTGTCCGTCTCGCACCTTGCAAATGCTGAACAAGGACGCCGATCGCTTAGTGGTGAACAACTTCGGCACGTGCTTGACTGTTATGGTTTTTCGCTTGGAGTCTTCTTGACGCACATCGAGGCACTCCTTCGTCCGGCAGAATACAATGTACCGCCAGACCCTGCCACCGAGATGATCGAATACCCACCAATTCGGTTGATCGGTAAGCAATCCCACGAACCACAACTTTTCCTTCTTCACCCGACATATTCCGAGACTGAGCCAGAGCATTTATTGTTGATTTTGCCACCGGCTACTGAATTGTGGCGATCGTATTTAGTGCTACCGTGTCGGAGCAGTATTGGGGTTGCCGTGGGAACGGTCTTAGTTGAGACACCCAAAAGAGAATTTGCATTACCAACAAGCGGATATCTGACAATTCCTGCCCACACTCCGCACCGATTCCGCAATCATACACGTTCGGAAGCACGTGCCTATATTTGGGTTGAAACTGCACGACTCTAAGATGAACACCTCACAGCCATCAGAACAAACGACGCTGCGTATTTTATGCATCGAGGATCATCCTCTCGATCGCGAAATACTTCGTCGTCAATTTCAGGAAGTCGGTCACTGGGGAGAATTATCGCCGTCGGTCCTTTTCGCTGCATCGCTCGGTGAAGCTATACACATCGCCCAGCATGAGCCTATTGATGTCTGTGTCGTGGACCTGCTGTTGCCCGATAGCAAAGGTGTCGAAACACTCTATGCCCTGCGCCAAATCTTCCCAACGGCAGCGATCGTGGTCGTCAGTAGCGATAACGACCTGCTCACGCTCCGTCAGTCGGTCTATGCAAACGTCCATGGATACCTGGTCAAAGGAGAATACACACCCGGTGCATTAGTTCGGAGCATTCTGGCAGCATGGGAACGCTCACAACTTGAGCGCCGTCTGGCTGAAACGACCAACGAATTACATCGAACCCAAGCACAGTATCACGCATTGCTCGAATATTTGCCGGATGCCGTCATCATGACCGATCAGAAGGGACGGATACTCTACCTCAATCCAGCCGCGCAAGTACTGTTGGGTCGCTCCAGTGGGGAACTCATCGGCGAAGAACTTGCACACCTTGACCACGCACTGGGCAGCTATCAAGACATTGTGTTGCCGCATCGCGATGGGCACCTGCGCTATGCGGTTGTTCGTACCCAGCGAGCTATCCTGAGCGAACAGGAGGTCATGCTCTATTTCCTGCACGATGTCACAGAGCGCCGACAGTTGGAACAGCATCTTCTTGATCGGCAGCGAACCGAGCTATTGGGTGTCCTTGCCAGTGGGATAGCACACGATCTCAACAATCTGCTATCACCGATTATGCTGGGAGTGCAAACACTGCTCCGCACGATGACAGATGAACGCTGCCAACGGGTTCTGATGATGATCGAACAATCCGCTCGACGGGGAGCAGAGTTGGTACGGCAGGTTCTTGGTTTCGCGCGCATGCAGGATATTCGTCGCGAACATCTATTCCCACAGCAAATCATTTCGGAAGTTCTGGCAAATCTCCAATCGCAGATACCGCCCAACATCACTGTTGATACGAGCGGCATTGATTCAGCAGCGCCGCCGCTCTATGCCGATCGAATGCAAGTCATGCAGGTGCTATCCAACCTAATCACGAATGCACTCGACGCAATGGGCGAACGTGGTGGTACGCTTCGGCTTGGGTGCTACCGAACAACCAGTCATGATGCACGGCTGACCTCGAAGGGAATCACCGACACTGCCTACGTAGCTTTTGATGTCTGCGATACAGGCGAGGGAATACCCAAGGATATTCGCACTCGAATCTTCGAACCATTCTTTACGACGCGTCCGAATGCAACCGGTCTTGGACTTTACACGGTCTTGACCATCGTCAAGCGCCATCAGGGCACAATCCACGTGGATAGTACTCCCGGTGCAGGTACCTGCGTGAGCGTGTTTTTCCCGCTTTCGGAGAGCGCAATACCACGTCGAGCGGTGGTGCTCATTGTTTCTCCCAGTGCCACAGTGCGTAACCTTGTCCGAACGTCGCTTGATGCTGTTGGGTTTGGAGTGCTGGAAGCAAGCACTCCATCGGAGGCGTTGGGACTGTTCATTCGCGCTGGCAATGGCGTGGACCTTATCATTGCCGATGACGATGAGAACGTTCCGATAGATGCTGACAAGCTCCGCACTATCAAAGACCTCAAACCGAACGTTCGTATCATTTTACTCTGCTCAATAATTGTTCAGCAATCGTTGGCAGAATTGGAGGGGAACATCGTGGATGCATTCTTGCCTAAACCTTGCACTGACCAAATGTTGCTCGATGCGATTGCAGCAATAGTTGGCGAACCGTTTATCTCCACCGAGCGAAAGCAGTAACTTTGCAACGAGTGTAATCAACAATTCTTGGCTTATGAAAGAGTTCCGGAATGAACCGGTACTTGATTTTAGTGACTTAAAAAATGTGCGCAAGCAACGTGCTGCACTCGAGCAGGTTCGCTCACGCGTGGGAAAAGAATATCCCAACATCATTGCTGGAAAGAAAATCTATACCGACGCCAAGACTCTTTCCCGCAATCCAGCGCGACCCGATGAGGTTGTTGGCATATTCCAAAAAAGCGGTACTGAGCATGCAGAGCTCGCTCTTTCTGCAGCCCTCAAAGCGTTCGAGCAGTGGAAAAATTTTCCTGCCAGAGAGCGCGCTCGCTATTTGTTCAAAGCTGCCAACGAGATTCGCCGCCGTCGGTTTGAAATCAATGCATGGATGATCCTTGAGGTGGGTAAAAATTACACCGAAGCTGATGCGGACACATGCGAGGCAATTGATTTTCTCGAATTTTATGGACGTGAGATGCTCCGTTATGCTGAACCGCAACCGGTGACGCCCGTTCCGGGTGAAGCAAACGAGCTGTTCTATATCCCGCTCGGTGTCGGTGTGATTCTGCCGCCGTGGAATTTTCCCTTTGCCATTTTGGTTGGGATGACCAGTGCCGCCATTGTAACGGGGAATACTGTTGTTCTCAAACCATCGAGTGATTCACCGATGATGGGATGGCTTTTTGCCGACATCATGCATTCGATCGGTCTGCCAAAGGGTGTGCTCAACTTTTTAGTTGCCAGCGGTGCTGAAACGGGAGATTACCTGGTTGCTCATCCAAAGACGCGATTCATCTCATTTACCGGCTCGATGGAAGTTGGGCTCCACATCAACGAGTTAGCAGCCAAACCACAGCCCGGACAAATCTGGATCAAACGGGTTGTGGCGGAGATGGGAGGCAAAGATGCTATCATCGTTGATAGCGAAGCCGATCTTGATGCTGCGGTGCAAGGTGTTGTTGTCTCGGCGTTTGGATTTCAAGGGCAGAAATGCTCGGCGTGCTCTCGTGCCATCGTTGATCGCGCGGTGTACAAAGAATTCGTCGCAAAACTCCGCGATGCTGTTGCGTCGCTGCGCGTCGGTCCTCCAGAGGATAACTATCCGGTTGGTCCTGTCGTCAGTGAGCGGCAAAAAAACACCATTCTTCGTTACATCGAGATCGGCAAGCAAGAAGGCAAACTGCTCATTGGCGGCAATGCCATCGCTAACGACGAGGGCGGTTACTACATCGAACCAACTGTCTTCGTGGACGTCAAGCCGACAGCACGAATTGCCCAGGAGGAAATTTTCGGACCGGTACTCTCGGTCATCAAAGCACGAGATTTTGACGATGCATTGCGGATTGCCAATGGCACTATCTATGGCTTAACTGGATCAGTGTATTCGCGCAATCGTAAAAAACTCGAGCGTGCCAGAGATGAATTCCATGTTGGCAATCTTTACCTCAACCGTAAGTGCACCGGCGCGTTAGTCGGTGGGCATCCGTTCGGTGGATTCAACATGAGCGGGACAGATTCAAAGGCAGGTGGGCGAGATTATTTGCTGCTGTTTATGCAGGCAAAGAGCGTCTCCCGGAAACTCTGAGTGCCATCAATAATTCGATGCAACCCAGAGTCGAACAATTGTCAGCGGAGGAACACGAACACCAGCAGCCGGCTCCTGACGAAGAACAGTCCCCGGTGCAAAGGTTTCGTCGTGCTGGAGCACGACCTCTCCCAGTTGCAGGTTCGCCTGCTGAACGATCTGCGCTGCATCATCTCTGCTGCGGTAGAGTAGGTTGGGGACCGTGACCAGTTCCGTGGTGTCCTGGCAAACGACAAGGTCAACGGTTGTCCCAATACGCACAGTGATGCTCGGTGGTGGCAGTTGCGAGATGATGCCACTATGCGCTATGGTATCGCATGCAACCACTTGCACATTGCCGAGCTGAAGTCCCTCTCGCAATAATGTCAACTGTGCTTCCCGTAACGTTAAGCCATAAAGCGATGGTACACGCACGCGTTCATCCCCGCGACTGGCGACAAGGTACACCCGGCGTCCCCTGCGTACCGTTGCTCCTGGGTACGGTGATTGCATAACAATGCGACCAGCTGGTTGAGTGCTGTCGTACTGCTGGCGGACTTCTTGGACATTCAGTCCATACTGCGTCAGCAAGGCGACCGCCTGCTCTGTTGGCATACCGATCACATTCGGAATCGTAATCGTTGGATTGCTGTGCACAATCAGCGGCATTAGCATTTGATCGAATGCAACGATGACCCCGATTGTGATTGCAATTGCCAGCAGAATCCTGCGTTTTTTTCGGTCCTGAAAAAGCTTTTGTAGAAGCCGATACATGATCGTTGCTTGCGAGACGATGACCGCAAACTTACCACACTCGCCGTATGCCTGAAGCTCAGCACTACCGCGCACTGGCAATCCTCGTAACAGCGTGCACTGGGCTGGTGCTTGGATACTCGGTATGGCGTCGCTGGTATCGAGTAGGCGCCTTAGAGCGAGCAATACTTCTGGCAGTTTTTCTGTTCTGTTTGAGCGTTGTTAGCTATTGGCTGTTACTCTACAAGTCAGTTCAGCTCTCTGGTCACCGCACTGTGTGGGTTATTGCGTGGTGCATTGCCCTTGCAGGTGCTTTCTGGATTTTGTTTGGCGAAGGATTGGAACGCATCATTCCACCATCGTTCCAAGTGGGGCGTCGGCGCATTATCAGCAATAGCATCATTGCCAGCATCGGTATCGTGACATCAAGTCGTGTAGCCGCGTATGATCCTGCCGACGTTGTTGTTGAGCAGCACACAGTTGTGTTGCCCAACATTCCGCGCACTGCCGATGGACTGGTGATTGCGGTCTTGAGTGATATTCATGCTGGACCGTTCATTGAACCGAAACATGTGGCGTACTATGCTTCGGTCATCAGGGCAAAAAAGCCGGATATGATCGTCCTGCCGGGTGATTTTATCACAGCACACGCTGATGAATTGAGAGACTTTTGCCGTGCACTCTCACAGCTGCGTGCACCGTGCGGTGTGATTGCCGTTCTTGGCAATCATGATTACTTCAACAATGCTGCACCGACCGTGACGCGTATGCTTACCGAGTGTGGCATCACTGTGCTCAACGATACAAAGACAACAGTTGCATCGCTGGACATTTTCGGTATCAGCGATGCACAGCGCAGAGCAGTTGCGCGCTACCGCAGTGGGGACCAATCGGTATTCCTAAAGTCACTCGCACACGCGGAGCAGCCGATTGTTCTCGTGCACCGTCCGTTTGTCTTTGATGACCTCGCCACATTGAATCCAAACGTCTTCGTGATTGCTGGTCATACACACGGTGGGCAGCTCTGCATACCTCTTCCCGAGGGAGAGTTCATTGCAGTCAATCGTGTCTTCTCGCCCTATGTTCGCGGCTGGTATCGGCGCGGAACGGCACAACTCTACATCACGCGTGGTGTCGGAACTATTGGCGTTCCGGTCCGGATTGGTTCTCCGCCAGAGATTTCGTTTATCACTCTTTGTCGCTCGCATGGCTCTTGAGGATATTCACATGTACCGCGACGCTGCACACACCATTGCAGCGCTGATAAATCGTCACGAACGCATTATCCTGACAACGCACGCCCGTCCCGATGGCGATGCGATAGGTTCGCTGTTGGGTTTGGGTGCTGCACTCAACGCAAGCGGTAAAACAGTGCGAATGATCGTTCCATCGCCTGTTCCGACATTTCTACACTTTTTGCCCCGCTCAGATGCAATTGAGGTGTACGATCCAAGAACGCATGACAAGGCAATTACCGAGGCTGAGGTCATTGTGTGCTTGGATTTCAATGCCCTTGCGCGACTTGAGTCAATGGAGCACGTCGTGCGTAGCTCGACCGCAGTCCGCATTTTGATTGACCATCACCTTGATCCAGAGCCAATCTTTTCGGCTGGATTGCACGATGTGGACGCTACTTCGACGGCGGAGCTTGTCAGTGCACTGGTGCTGCATTGCTATTGGCATGCACTGGATGCATCGGTCGCAGCACCACTCTACACGGGGATACTCACCGACTCGGGCAATTTCCGATTCCCGCGTGTGAGTGCTCGAACCCATCGTATCGTTGCGACTCTCCTTGAACATGGTGCTGATCCGGTCGCCATCTACGACGCAATTTTCAACACCAACACACCCGAACGACTGCGACTGTTGGGCGAGGTCCTTCGCACGCTCGAGATAGAATGCAACGGTCACTGTGCGCTCTTGACGCTTTCACTGGAGCAAGTCGCCAGCGTTGGTGCGACTCTCGACGATACAGAAGGATTTGTTCAACACACCCTCACGATTGCCGGCGTCAGTGTCGGAGTGTTTCTCAGCCAGATGCCTGATCGCCATGCAGTAAAAGTTTCGCTCCGATCGAAAGGCAATGTTGACATCCAGCGCGTTGCAGAACAGCTCGGTGGTGGTGGCCATCGCAATGCAGCCGGTGCAATTCTCGAGCGTGTAACACTTGTAGAGGCGAAAGAAATAGTTCTCAGCCTTATTCGTGTATTGATTCGCGCAGAGTAGGGGAGGGGAGCACTGAAGCTGACTCTTCAGCAAGAAGCTGCTGCTGTAGCTGCACCGGCAGAAGTGTGGCAAGCCGATAACGCGTCAGCAGTGGCGTAGAACCGCTGGCAACAAGTCGTGCTGCCTCGATGTGCAGCGTGTCAATTCTGCGTTGCTCGTCGAGTGCTGATTCAAGACGTTGGGCTATGGGAAGCCAAAGAAAGTTCGCTGTGACAAGTCCCCACAGCGTTGCACTAAATGCAAAGCCAATTCGCTGTAACAAGAGCGCTGGACTATCGCCACTGGCTCCGAGCGCTGATGCGAGCCCAATCACTGTACCAATGATTCCCATCGTCGGTGCGTATCCCGCTAATCGTCGAAAGAATGTGATAGCGCGCTCGTATCGTACAGCATTCGTTGCAAGGTATTGCTCCGCCAAACGCGCAATCTCATCGGGATCAAATCCGTCGGCGCAGAATTGAATGATGGCGCATGCTTCCTTGCAGGGCGATGATACCGCGACGTGCTGTAACGCTTGAATACCATCCCGACGCCATGCGATGTTCGTCGTGATCCACCACCGCGCGATGCTCAACCCATCGGGTGGTTGTGATGCGATGACACGGAGCATTCGCACAGCGCTTGCTAATTGCGATGGAGAACTCCCTGCAATAGCCGCAAGGATCGAACCACCCAAAACAATAGCGATTGCTTCAGCATTCCAGAGAAATCCGATCGTTCCAGTTGCCAGTGCAGCAGCAAGTGCAACAAGACTAATGCCGACACCTGCAGCAGCGATAGTCTGAAATCGGCTCATTGGAGGAAGTCAAACAGCGATATGTTCAGCAAGCGTGCCCCAACTTTGAGGCTGTACTCGTATGCCAATTGATCGCGCTGGAGCTGCATTGTTGCTTCGGCGATGTCGGTGTCGTTCAGACGTGAGAGAAATTCCCGCTGCCGAGTTATGTCCTCAGTCAACTGATCTCGCTGCGCATTCATGCGAATGGTACGGATGCCAAGCTCAGAAGTCGCTTCATTGACGTTCGTTGTTGCATCGGCGATTTGTTTGAGGAGCGCACTGACGCGATCTAATTCATCAGCGGTTGGGATTTGTCCATCACCTCGTGCTGAACCGTTGCTCGTGAATGCGAGTGTGTTGTAGAGTTCAATCAGTGTGTTGAAGACCTCTGTTCCACCGCTACCGAAAACTTTATCGGCAGTGGTTGAAACTTGTTCAGTATGACCATCACCCGTCTGAACAAAACGAGGCTCGGTGTTTCCTTTGAACCGAACTTCTAATCCAGACGGATTTGCTGGCGTTGCAGCAGTGGAGACTAATTCAAAAGGCAGAGTGGTTTGTTCTGGCGCGGTTGGTTGTAGGGCGGCTGCGGTGTTCTTCGTTCCGGCTAAGACGTAGATGTCACCGTGGCTGGAGTTGGCTGCATCTATGATGGCGCGAATGTTCGAGAGCAACTGCTGCGCAAGGACGTTCCATTTGTCGTGGTTAGCAATCTGGAGGGCGTCAATGCCGAGTGTGTTGATGCTCGATAGTGTTGAGCTGATGGATTCAAGCGCTGATTCTGTGGTCGCTTGTTCTGCTATGGACGCGTCAAGTGTGTTCGAGTATCGTTGGTACCGCGAGATTGTGCTACGGTATGAAGTAATGTCGGCAATGTCCGTCGGTGCATCCGACAGTTGCAGCAATCGCTGACCGGTTGCGATTCGTGTTTGCTGTTGTGCCTGCCGGGCAGACAAATCGGTCAGAGTTGATTGTAACCGCGTGCTCAGTGATTGTAACGTAACGCGCATGATCGTTCCTCCTACCGTCCGAGATTGACTAAGGTCGATAGCATATCCGAAGAGACACTCACAACGCGGGCTGCTGCTTCAAAAGCCCGTTGATAGGTGATCAGGTTGGTTGCTTCCTCGTCGAGATTCACACCACTGAGCGATTCGCGTTCGGCGGTGATTTGTTGGAGTACAGTCTTGGCTGCTGTCAATCGGTCATTGGCGCTTGCACCGAATTGCGCCAGTTGCGATGCGATCGAACCGTAAAATCCTTCTGGTGTCATCGAGTCGAGAAATGTGGCGTCGGACGCTAATGCTGCGATGGCTGTGGCAATGTCGCTGTTGCCTGGTGTATTGGGTGTAGAACTTGTGGGAACGGCAGCAGGATTATTGAGCAACGCTGGGTTGATGCTGATGGTTTGTGCAGTGATTGTTGATCCAGACGATGGAACAAAGAGCGCACGTCCGGGCGGAACTGATCCGGTGTCGTTCAGTCCGTATCCGCTCGCGGTTAGTGTGTTGATGCGATCTGCCAGTGTTGCTGCTAAGCGGTCGAGTTCACGAGCAATCGAAAATTGGGTGCTCGTGGTCAATGGATTGAGCGTAATGTTGTAGCTCTCCGTCAGCGACGCAAGCTCTCCATTCGACGGTTGGAATGTTCCGACCGTCGTTCCACCATTTTTTTGTACACTGTAGCTGAGCGTCGTTTCACCTGTGCTGCTGTTGATGTTTTTTTGTACCGAAAGCGAAAGGGATGAGTTGAGCGATACCAGCATGATGCCACTGCTGGTAACGTTCACTGTTCCCGTAGGCTCACGGGTTATGCTGATGTCGAGATATTGCGAGAGTTCCTGGAGCATTTGCGTCTGCTCATCTACCAGCGAGGCGGCAGGCTGACCTGTTGCATCAAGGGTCGCATTGATGCGTTGATTGAGGCGTGCAATTGAATCGAGGATTTGGTTGACGCGCGTGACGTCGCCTACGATGCGGTTAAAAGTACTTGTACGAAGATTCTCGAGCGCTGTGCTTGTGCGGTTGAATGTGTTGGCAAGGTCAGATGCGCGCGCAACAAAGAGTTGACGGTCAGCCATGCGCGATGGGTTCGATGCTAATTGGCTGGCTGCATCGAAAAACTGTTGCAGAGCAGTTTGAATCGATTGATCGCCCGGTTCACCGAGAGCCGTTTCGATACGTTGTAGCGTTGCCGTTTGCTGCTGGTAGAAACTCTGTGTGGACGTGTAGGCTCGTTGATCACGCTCGATGAGTTGGTCGCGGAATTGCCGAATACCAGCACTGAGCACACCCATACCGATGTACAAACTACCGACTGGTACTGACTCGCCCGGTCGCAGCATCAAAGCTTGCCGTGCATATCCGGGTGTGTTGACATTGGCTATATTGTTCGACGTAACGTCGAACCCTCGCTGCGTTGTCAGTAGTGCTCGTTTGCCGATTTCAAGAGATCGAATCATCATGCCACCTCACAGAGCAGTGTTGATTGCATGGAGATTCCGTTCCTGCACGAAGGCGACCGTCGTTTGGATGCTATTTCGTCCACGCAGCGCGAGCATTCGGTTAATGCTGTTGGCTAATTGAAGTTGTGCCAAGCAGTCCCGCAGCCGCTGGTAGCATGCTGATAGTTGCTGCTGCTCATCTGGAGGGAGCATGTTCAGCAATTGCGAAAACGTCAGTGCTTTTGCGCGTTCGATGGGTAAGCCGAACCGCTCAGCGATCAACTGCCAGCGCATGTTCTCGTACGTCTGCAGGGTGTTGAGGATGGATTCTTGTTGGCGAGCTAATTGCTCAATGCCCGTGGAATCGAAGCGAACCAGGCACTCTTGCAATTGGTGCGACAGGGTGAGCATTGTCTCAATTGCTACCGATTCCTGCTTGATGAGCGCGGCAAGATCGGCGTGCTGTGTCGTGTCAGGTTGGCAATCCATTGCTCCTGTTCCAGTTGTGAGGACGTCCGCACGTAGTATCGGCAGTCCCAGGCAAAACTGAAATTATGCGCGCGATCGGAATTGTCGGGCATACTCCTGCACGCGCTCGACATATGCACGAGTCTCTGCGTACGGCGGAATATTCCCATAGCGTTCGACGGCACCAGGTCCGGCGTTATAGGCGGCAAGTGCTAAGGGTATTGAACCAAAGCGATTGAGCATCCACCGAAGGTAACGGGTCCCTCCACGGATGTTCTCGGCTGGGTCGAAAACGTTTTCCACACCGACCTCAGAAGCAGTTGCATCCATCAACTGCATCAACCCTTTTGCACCAGCAGGGGAAATAGCATCGGCGCGACCAGCCGATTCTGCTGCGATCACAGCTTTGATAAGCCATGCGGGTACTCCGTATTCACGCGATGCCTGCTCGATAGCGTCGTGGTGCATCTGGAGCCGTTGCTCGATACGATCAAGCAATGGTGAGTGAGGTGGAGATGGTGGCGGTGTTCGGTTGGAAGCCTCCTGTGCAGGCTTAGGCGGTGCAGGCGGCTGCTCGGTGATGAGCGGAAGGGACTTGTTGCCCGTCAGGTGTTGATAGACTAACTGAGCAATACCCATGCCCTGTGATGTTTGTGAGAGCTGTTGGGCAAGCTCGATACCGCCGAGTGTGTTGAGTATGTCTGCGCCAAAGCTGAGATCCCCATCGTCTGACTCGCTATCGTCATCGAGCATTGCCTGGCGCATTGTCTTGTAGAGTTCATGGATGAACATTGCTTCAAATCCGCGGGCGACGCGAGCAGCCTGCTCTGGTGGTATTGTTTCGGTGGCTGAGCGTTGAAGCTGCGCTAGCTTTTGAGTAGCTCGTGATTCCAGAGCCAGCTTTGCGCGGTCGAGAACGTCGGTTGTTGGCAATAGATCCATCGTCACTGAATGATAAGTTCAGCTTGTAACGATCCTGCTTGCTTGAGTGCCTGGAAAATTGCAACAAGATCGCGAGGAGATACTTTCAGAGAATTGAGAGCATTGGCTAATTCTTGAACTGTTGCAGTTGCTGGTATTGCCACAGCAGGATTTGATTGCTCTTGTGTTCGGATAAATGCATTCGAGACGCGCTGAGTTGTGCCAATGGTAAACGGTGCCGGCTGGACGACGGTGTTGAGCTGTTGAATTTCGATTTCCAATCCACCGTGCGCAACGACTGCAGGCAATAGACGCACGTTGCCACCAACGACGATGGTTCCAGTGCGTTCATTGATGACGACTTTGCCTGCTACATCCACAGATACCTCGGCAGATTCAATGCGCGCAATGTACTCGATCGCTTGCGCTTGGGTGGTCCCTTGAGGGAAGCGGACAACGACAGTAGCGGGGTCGAGTGCTTGCGCAGTGTTGGTCAGACCTTCCAGTGCATTGACAGCAGCGGCAATCCGTGTGGCAGTGGTGTAGTCCGGGTGGTTGAGGATAATGCGCACTTCCGTCGAAGTGTTCAACGAACCAGCAACCGTTCGTTCGAGCACTAAACCACCGGGGACTCTACCGGTATTGGTCAAATTTTTTCCTGACCGCGAACCAAGGGAGCTGACATCATAGCCACCAACGCTGAGTGGTCCTTGTGCCATGCCATAGACGACACCATCACTAGCTACCAGTGGAGTTAGAATCAGCGTACCGCCCTGAAGAGATCGTGCATCACCGATACTGGATACGGTGACGTCCACTTTTGTCCCAGCTCGAGCAAATGCAGGGATAGTTGCTGTGACCATGACAGCAGCGACGTTTTGTGTACGCTGGAGAAAGATGTTCTGTTGGGGCGTAACACCGAAACGCTTGAGCATGTTGAGGACCGATTGAATTGTAAAGTTCGAACGCGGCGAGTCGCCAGTGTTGTTGAGACCGGTTACAAGCCCGTACCCAACAACCTGTATTCCGCTGCCACCTTCGATTGTTGCAATGTCCTTGATGCGGTCGGCTGCGGAGGGAGCAGCAAGGATAAGCATCAGTAGCAGTATGTATCGAGGTGCGTTCATTGCATCAAAACAGAAATCGCAGAAACTTGGTGAACAAGCCTGGCTCTTGAGCCTTGGAAATCACGCCGTCGCCATTGTAAATCAACACTAAGTCGGCGATCTGGTAGGAAAAGACGCTGTTATCGGGTGTGATGTCCACAAATCGAACATATCCGCGTAGGGTAATTGTTTGCGTTTCACCGTTGATAGTGACGGTGCGCGTCCCTTCGATTTGCAGTGCATTAAGATTGCTGGCATCGGTGATGCGTGCGGTGAGCTTTGCGCGAATCCGTTCGGATCGGTTTGTGGAACCTTGACCGCTGAAATTGTTGGTAGTACCGATTGTAGCACCGGCGTTTCCTTGTGTGTTCCCAACCGAACCCGACACTTGAACGCCTAAGTCTGTCGAGGATGAGTTCCGCGTCGTTGCTTGATTATCTGCCTGCGCATCTTCAACGATCAGTATCGTGACGACATCTCCCTTGCGGAAGGCTTTGACGTCGGAATAAAGTGACCGCGTAGCACTTTCGGGGAATTGTGCCAAGCTGAGCACTGTCGTTGCAAGCAGTAGTAAAGCAGTACGAATCATGGTGTTGTCGTGAACGTTGTGGTGGATGGTTGCGTACTAAGGTCAACGACAATTGTTTTGCTGTCGGTCAAAGTCCCGACAAGAACAGCTCCTGAGTCTTTGCGGCGTACTTTGACCGATTCACCGCAGGATGCCGAATGAAGCGTCTGTGCCTCTGTGCGGATGGTGATGGCTCCACTGAGCAGAAGCAGTGTAACAGCTTCGCCGCTTCCCACCGTACAACTGCCGCTGACCATTGACCGAAGCAGAACAGTGCCAGCCGACACGCTCTGCATAAGGCGCATACCGATGACAGTATCCGGCAAAAGGGGCAGAAGACGTGTTACGTCGCGCAATTCAAATCGGACATCGTCTGGACCGATGTGTTCGCCACGGCGAATGTTGCGTACTGCAACCGCTACCATTCGCTTTGCTGTGACCAAAACAGGCACACGAAGGCGTTTGATTTCCTGCCCATCGGCTTGAAAAGATACTTCAACCTCGGTACGTCCCACGGGTTGGTTGTTGGGTAGCCGGCAGTATGCAACCACACTGCGTCTATCGAAACGCACCTCTTCAATTGGGGCAAGGAAGGTGATCTCATCGCTATCGCTGATATACTCGCGCAGGAACGCCTCGATGCCGCGTTGTAGGGTTGCTGCAGAAAAACGCGCCTGAGGAGGCTGATTGCCTGCACCAATAGCAGTACTGCTCAGTGCACTATTGATGAGCAAGACAAGTGTCCAGAGTTTGATGCGAATGATAGTGTTGACATGCTCAGCCATGATTAGCGCTTCAAGTTGACCGCAGTACCGAGAATGCTATCAGCCGTTTGGACCGATTTCGAGTTGATCTCATAGGCACGTTGCGCCATGATCATGTTGACCATTTCTTGCACAAGGTCAACATTCGACGACTCCAGATGACCCTGGATGAGTTCACCCGTGTTATTGGTGCCGGGTTGTTCCTCGATCGGAATGCCAGATGCAACTGTCGCGACAAAGAGATTATCGCCAACAGAACGTAAGCCGGCTGGATTGATAAATCGAACCAGTGTTATTCGCCCGATTTCTTGCTCATCCGGTTGGTTGCCATTTTCGATGATGGCGGTAACAACACCATCGCGGCTAATGCGCACAGAGGTTGCATTGTCCGGTATCGTAATGCGTGGTTCGAGGAAGTATCCCTGGGAGGTGACGATCTCACCATTGCGGTTGACCGTAAAGGAGCCATCGCGTGTGTAGGCGATCGTATTATCCGGGCGCAACACCTGGAAGAAGCCCTCGCCGTTGATTGCAATATCGAGCATGTTTCCCGTTTCGGTGATTGTGCCTTGCCCGAATTGGCGAGTTGTAGCAACCAATTCCGTGCCGCTTCCGATCTGAACATCGGGTAATGGTTCGATGCCCGTTGCCGAGGTTGATCCCATCGGTCGAACAGTTTCGTAGAGCAGATCTTGAAATTCCGGGCGTACTTTCTTGAAGCCCGTAGTGTTGACGTTAGCCAGATTATTGGCAATGACTTCGACAAAGCGCTGTTGAGCGCTCAAACCCGTCGCAGCAGTTGTCAGTGTTTTATCCATAGCTGAAAAATTCCAAGTGATTATGCAGTGAAGCGACCGATATCAATGGAGCGATCGAGTGTGCCGTCGTTTGTTTGGATGACTTTCTGACCCAGCTCGAACATGCGTTGGAGCTGAATCATCGTGACCATTTCGGAGATGATATTGACGTTCGACGCCTCCAGGTAACCCTGTTGCAGGAGTATATCGTGTGGTGCACGTTCGCTTAGGACGGTATCGTCGGTCGGTAAAAAGCAGGTTGCTGAGGAGCGCTGAAGCGACTGTGGGTTTTCAACTCGAACGACGCGCAGCTGTGCAAGAAACTGACCGTTGAGCTGTAGCTCACCTTGAGGAGAAATTTGAATCTGGCGAACGAGTGTGTCTCGGTTTGTGGTATCGCCAAGCGGTGGGAGTTCGATGCGGATTGGTCCGCTATCAGAGAGCAGCATTTTCCCGTCGCTGGTGACGATAAAACCACGCTCGTCGAGTGAGAAGTGTCCGGCACGTGTAAGGTGTTCGGTTCCATCTGCATCGGCAACAACAAAAAACGTGTCGTCGCCATCGAGAGCAAGGTCCAGGGGATTACCTGTTTTTTGCAGTGCACCGGTGCGGAAGTCAATGTATTGCCGAATCGGCAGGTCTTCTGTTTCTGCGTCGCCACGAACGTTGAAGAGATTTTCGCGAGCTTCGATGAGGGATTGTTCGAAGATTCCGCTGCGCTTGAAACCAGCCGTATTGGCATTGGCGATATTGTTCGCGGTCAATTCCAGCCTGGTCTGCTGCGGAAGCATGCCCAGTGCTGCAGTGTAGAGTTCCTTGAGCATCCTGCTTTGGCATCGTATGGTGACGCATTCCTCCATGAATGCTCAGCAAGTATTATGCCAACCACTGGCTCAACGAAAAACGAAAAGGCGAATGCAACGGCTTCCGTGCATTCGCCTCAGTCGCGTCGGAGGTGCGGACTGGTTATCGTGTCAGCATGATTGGTTGCACCTGATGATGGCGTGGTGTTGTCAATCGCAAAAAGTAGATGCCGCTGGGTAAGGAAGAGCCCGGCACTGCATAAATAAACTCACCCCGCTGGTGACCGTCGGCAATGCGCATTACTTCTGTCCCGAGTGGGGAGTAAAGCTCCAGCCGATACGCGATATCCTCGCCAATCGAAAGATTGATGACAAGGTCGCCGGATTCACTGTACCGAGTGGTCATAAACGTTGGACCAACTAACACAATCTGCCGAGTTTCTTGGGCGCAGTAGTACGGAGTGGAGATAATGCCATTTTGCGTTTCCACCACAAGGCAGGGATAGCTTGCACTGTTGAGCAGGGTTGGTATGATCGTGTGGCTTAGCAGTGTGTTGACATAGGTGATCATTGGCAGTTGAACATCCAGCGTTCCATTGATAATGCCCAACGCACTTGTTCCGTCAAGAATCGCGCCTGCGGGTGTATGCTGCAGTGTCCAGCGCCAACCATTCTGTAGTGGCTGGAACGTTGCATCATCAATTTCCACGCCCGTGATCGGGTAGTCGAGCTGAATGCGCAGGTTTGTTACCAGCGAACCTGCATCGGGTGTAGTTGTTATCTGGAGAGGAATGAGCTTTGTTTGACCAACATCAATTGTTGCAGATCCAACGCTGAGGCGAAATTGGCGTGTGACGCCAATCGCCGTGAACGTAACGCGGTAAGGCTGAGCAAGGGCAGGAGACGATATGATAAGGACAATCGAGCGTTGACCGGCTGTTGGTGTGTAGCGAACGCTGATTGTAGCTGTACTGCCGGCTGGGATAGTTCCGCTACTGGTGCTGATCGAAAAATCATTGACGTCGCCCTGCACAGTGACAGTGAACGTTTCATCCTGGTTACCTGGGTTGCTCAGCGTAATGGTGCGCGTAAGCTCCGTTTCGCAGAGCAGCACTTCGCCAAAATCGTCGGAAGTCGAAATCTGGAGTGCAAGTCCGATACCGTTGATTGTGACTGTTGTTGTTACGCTTGGGTCTGTATCTGGTCCGGGAGCTGCATCGGAAACAATTGTTACCCGGGCAGTATTAGCGCCAGCTTGGGCTGGACGAAAACGCACAGGCACGACAAGTGAATCACCAATCGGGATAGTGATTGGCAAGGTTGGCAGTGGTGCGTCGTACCAAAAGCTCGCGTTATCGGGTGGTGAAATGCTCTTGATGGTCAGTGCTGCCGACGTGCTTGTATTGTAAATGACCAGCGATTGAATTTCTGGTGAGAGTGTGCCCGTAGGCCACGGCTGAAACGTTACATTCGGTGCATCAATTTTCGGGAGAATGCCTTCGCCGTTTGTTTGGGCAGCGATTGGATCGAGCATACCCTCGGCGATGACTTCGACGGTTTCCGAAAAGTTACCCTCAGCTTGGGGAGTGAATTCGATGTCAAACGTTACTTCTTGTTTAGCTTGGAGAGTCAGTGGGAGGTTTGGCAGATTCGTGATACGGAAATGCGGATTCGCTGGATTACGCAATTGGATTTGGCGAATGACGCCATCGAGAGTGTCGTTTGTGTTGCGAATCCGTGCTTGGAGCGTGGTTGTCGTTGCAACTCGGCGAGGTCCAAATGTTGGAACGACCAGTGCCAGCTCTGGTGCTAAGCCGACACCGGTAAGGGCTTGTTGACGAGTGCCACCGCATTTAGTGGGTAATTCGATTTCAAAGAGAGCGTTGGCGATTCCAGCAACAGTTGGGGTAAAGGTAATGTCAACCCGCAAGCACTGCCCAGAGGGTATGTCGAATGGGCAGCCGGTCGCATTGATCGTGCAGCCTGTTGCGGGTATAGTCACTGTGAATGCGCTTGTTGCATCGTTTGTCAGTTTGATTGTACCCGTTAGAGGCTCTGGACCATCGTTGCGGAGAAGGCAGAGTCCCTGCTGTTGACGCGAAAGCCCAACGCTGGTCGCCAGTGTTGCGGGCGGGGTGACAGTGTACTTGCAGGGAGGCAAGCCAAGTCCGGTGACTGCGACGGTCGCTGGATTGCCGCAATTACCCTGCACGGTGAGCGTTGCTGAGTGTTGCCCTTCAAATGCGGGACGGAAGAGAATCTCGACGCTGATGCATTCGCCCGGCTTGAGAACATAGTCTTTCCAATTGGATACAAGCTGGAATTGTGAGGCGTTCGGTCCGCTAAAGCTCATCGTGCTGATGATAACAGGGATTTCTCCATCGTTGCAGAGTACTCCGCTGAACACCTGTCCGATTACATCTCCAACGGCAATCGAGCCAACATCGAGCGAGGTCGAGCGGAATTGTACCAGGGGAGATTGGACGCGAAAGATTGTATCGCTGACATCTTCAGAGCCGGGGACGTATCCGAATTTGCGTACGTACACATCGGTTCCGCCACGGCTGGTCAAGCGGATGGACCCAACCTGCAGTTGATTCTGGAATCCACCCGTTTCGTAGCGATTGCCGTTGTTATCGCGGACGCGGGAGAGCGTGTACGGAGCAGCGATATAGGTTCGCTGGAGATTTGTCACGTTGAGCGTTGACGCCGAAAAAACCGCCGTGAATGGATCGAAACGGTTTTGGTTGGCGCTGCTGATAAAGGTTCCCGGTGTCGTGGAAAATTGCAAGCGTCCTTTAAAGCGACCGTACACATAGATCGAACCGGCAGAATATGCAATCGAATCTACGTACACCTCGCAGGATGTTGTTGAAGAACCACCGCCGACTACAACCTGAACGGCGTTCCCGCTCGGATTGTAGAGAGCGACGTATGCGTTCGTGACGTCGTATGCGCTGGCACGTGACACGGTCACGCCGCCAAACTGCGCCGTGGGACTGCGGAAGATTCCTGTGACGTAGAGATTGTCGTTGTTATCAATTGCCAGGCAGCAACCTTCGTCGCTTCGATTACCACCACCGTTGCGCGCCCAGACAAGGTTCCCATCGCTATCGAAACGAGCGACAAACATGTCGCTTTCTCCGTAGCTGGTCAGTGTTGTGCCGTTGACGGTTGCCGAGTTTGCAAAGGTACCCGCGACATGGACGTAAAGCTGACGAGAATCGAGCACAATCGAGCGGCATGTATCGAATGTTGTGCCGCCGATTTGTTGTGCCCAGACGTAACCCGAGTCAGGTGGAACGACAACACGAATGCGATAGTTCTGCCCTGCCTGGGGTGGTTTCCAACGGTACGATAAGCCTGTGACACGTTGAGCAATTGGTTGCCAGGTTGGATTGGCTTGGTTTCCGTTGGTTGCGTAGAAAATATCTACTCCTTGCGTCGGATCAACGCCTGCCCAGCGGATATCAACCGAGTCACACGTGGAATACAGTTCACCGCCATTAGGCGAAAGGACTATTGCTTTTGAAACCCCACCGATCAGCGTGATCGAGGTTGGACAAGGTTCGCCCTCGAAGGTGAGCGTTGCTTGGCGATACTGCTTCGAACCTTGCTGGGTAAATTGAATGGTTGGTTCCCAAACGTCGCCGGGTTGGAGAGTAAACGGCGTTGTCTTTCCTGCCATGTCCACGATGGTGTAATAACCGGTCGGTACAATCGGCACACCAGTTATTAGCATTGGTGCGCCGACAGCTTTGATGCTGAGCTTGACCGTTGTCGAGGTACCAGGATTCGGATTGCCGAAATAGGCAACCTGCGGTGAAATATCGAGTCGAGCGATAGACTGGGGAGGTGCGATGTATTGCAAGGTCGCATCCATCGGCGGTGATGTGCGGAGGAGGCTGACCTGGACATTGCGAATGCGCTCTCGTTCCGAGCAGCTCCATGGGGCAATCCACTCAAGGTAGCACCGATAGCGAATGATTGCTTCCAGTGCAATAAGCCGGTAGATCTCCTTGAGTCGATCTTTAGTAAAAACGGCAAACGACTTCCCACCCGTTGCGCGGGCGATGCGATCGAGATCGCTATTCATGTTTAGACCGACGGTGATAGCGTAGAAGGTGATTGCCTCTCGTCGGCAGCGAGCGATGATGGTATCAGTGCTTGGTTGTGTATCGGGCTGCCCATCGGTCAAGAATATGATGATACGCCGCACATCTCGAGGCTTTTGCGACAGAAGTTTGATTGCACCGATCAGTGAATCAAGGAGCGGGGGATCATACTTGGTTGAACCCTGAGGACGAATTCGCTCCATTGCGTCAATAATTGGTTGGGCTGAAGTGCGAAAGTCGCTTTCCAGATAGGCTTCGCCTGCAAACGAGACTAGTGCAACCGACGACGGCGGTGTGAAGGGAAACTGTGTGACAAATTCACGTACCCCTTCCTTAACCCAATCCCAGCGCGTTTCCCGTGGATTTTGATTGACAACTTCGAGCATCGAGGAGCTTTTATCAACGACTAACACAATGTTGGCAGTAGGGTCTTCGGTACTTTGTTCGCACATCACTTGAAGTGATGCCTGCATCGAGCGTCCGTTTTCCTGTATGCTGAAATCGCTTGGTTGCAAGTTCTGGTATTGATTGCCCCATTGATCGAAGGCGATGAATTGCGAACGGACACGCGGGAATGCACTAATATCTGCATCAACGAGTGTGAACGATTGCCCATATACGATCGGAGCAAGCACGCTCACCAGTACCATCCATACACAGCAGGAGACTCTCTGCATTACACGATTTCCAGGAGGGTTTGACAACGCAGTTGAAATTTTTTTGAGGAACGAAAACATTCCATCACAATTGCATTCGCAATAATGCATAGCATCAAGCTTTTGTATCAAGGAGCCAGCTCAACCGGTGACTCCATAATGCGGAGCGAGCGAGTTCGAGTATCCACCGATGCGCGCACACCGATCGGGAGCGTCAGTTTACTACGCACATGTCCGATAGGCATGTTCACCAACAGTGGTATCTGGCGTGGCTGGCAGTGCTCGGCTGCTATTGCAGCAATAGCTGTGCCTGTTTGACCTGCATCGGTTTCTCTGCTGTTGGGAGATTGCTTGGTGAACGCTCCAAGTATCATACCACGGATACCATCGAACTTTCCTGCCAGTGCAAGTTGCATCAGTAAACGATCCACTTTGTAGGGTTCTTCGCCAACATCCTCGAAAAAAAGAATACAGTCGCGCGTATCGGGTTCGAACGGTGTCCCAAGCAGTGAACAGAATACGCTCAAGTTGCCACCAAGCAAAATACCATCACCACTCCCTTCGACGATAGGTTGGAAGCGTTCGTCGCTGTAGGTAAGTTGCATTTCCGCTGGGGAAGAGCGCTCACTTTCGAAATGGAAGAGTGTGGCTTGAAAAGAACCGGCCGTTGTTGTATCGAATTCGCTCGATGCCATCGGTCCGTGGAAGGTGATGAGTCCAGTTCGCTGGTAGAGCGTAATGAGCAAGGCGGTGATGTCGCTGTAGCCAATCAGTGGTTTGGTGCACTGTTCCAGTGCGGTGAAATCCAGCAGCGGCAGGATTCGCAAAACACCATAACCTCCACGTGCGCAGACGACAGCATCAATGTCGGGTCGAAGGAGAAAGTCCATCAGTTCGGCAGCACGATCTTTATCGGGTGCGGCAAGGTAGCCAGTGCCACTACTACTACTGAGAAACTTACCCAGGACTACACGCAAACCGAGTGATTCAAAAAACGCGATTCCGTCGCGAAGTTGTCGCTGGTGTACAGGGCTGGCAGGAGCGACGATGCCAATGGTCATTCCATACTGGAGAGCACGAGGTCTGCGCCGGTGTTCATGGCGCCGAGAAAACCCAAGAGCAATACTGCCGAATGTCAGCAGTCGGAGCACATCGCGTCGGGTGCGCATAGAGTTCATCGGTCATCACTGGATGCGAAATTAGAGCAGGCACGCGTATGCACCTGTATTTTTGTGTGCTCACGCACTGGAAGGATGCAGGAGTGGCTGAACTGGCACGCCTGGAAAGCGTGTGTACCCGATGAGGGTACCGAGGGTTCGAATCCCTCTCCTTCCGCTCCATTGGTTGACCGACATTGTCTGTATGAGTGAAGAGCAGCGACACGAACACGACTCGGATGCCGAGGACTTTGCCATTGTCCGATCAGTGTTAGCCGGGGAAACCAGCGCCTTTGATCGTTTAGATCGAAAATATCGCCGTCGGCTTTACGTGCTTATTCGCCATATCATCCGCAACGACGCCGATGCTGAGGACCTTGTGCAAGATACACTGCTGAAAGCATTTCGTGCACTGGCTTCGTTCAAGCCTGAGTACTCGTTCGAAAAGTGGCTCTTCAAAATCGCCTCGAATACGTGCATTGACTATCTCCGCCGCTCTCGCTTTGCACCTGAATCGCTCGATCTCCACGATAGCGACGACGACTTGCCACCACGGCAGTATCCTGACCCCAATAGTCCGCGTCCCGATGAAGTGCTCGAGCAAGCAGAACGGCGAGAAATCCTACAGCGTGCGATTGCTACGCTACCGGAAAAATATCGGATTGTCATTGAGCTGCGTCATGAAATGGAGCTCGACTATAACGAAATTGCCGAACGCCTCAATGTGCCGCTCGGAACGGTCAAGGCACACCTTTTTCGCGCGCGACAGCTTTTACTGAAAAAACTCGAACCATACCGTCACCTTTTCGAACTATGATTGAACGATTCCGATATTGTCTGACAGTTACAGTCTGTGCTATCCTGCTTAGTGGGTGTGGGCGTCAACAAGCCGAGCAGCCGGTCCTGCGAGTCTGGCACTTTTGGAGTGCACCACACCACAAAGCGGTGCTGGATTCGTTGGTCCATGAGTTTGAACGTATGCACAACTGCCGGGTTGAGCTAACACCCTTGAGCTGGAACGAAGGCAAAACAAAACTCATGGCTGCATTTAGCTCGGGTACTGCTCCGGATGTCCTCGAACTGGGGTCGGACTGGATTGCACAGTTTTCATCGAGTGGTGTATTAGCAGAGCTGAAAACCGAAGACGTCGAACCGTCGCGCTGGCTCCCGTGGGCACTTCCTCCGTGCCGTTGGGAGGGGAAATATTACGCCGTTCCGTGGGTAGTGGATAGTCGCGTGCTCTTTGTGAATGTGAACCTGCTCGACCGCGCGGGCGCATCTATTCCGACGACACTGGATCAATTGCTCAGAGTCTGCCAAATCATCCATGAGAAAACTGATGTGGCTGCCTTCGGTGCAACGGGCGCTGATGAGCATCGCCTCTACAAGAAAATTTTGCCGTTGATGTGGACATTCGGCGGTGATATTCTCGACAGTGCCGGCCGCTGCGTGCTTGCGTCGGACGCAAACATTCGTGCACTGGAGCTCTATGCAGCTCTATCTCGGACAGGAATAATTGACACTCAAAAGCAGCTCGACGCAGCGTTTGTACGGGGTGAACTTGCAGTGTGGAATTCCGGAAGCTGGTTGATCGAAAAAATTCAAAGCGAAAATCCATTGCTCCGATACCGGACGATTATAATGCCCGGCACAAGTCCGAGTGTGCCCGGCATTTCTTTTGCCGGCGGTGAATACTGGGCGATCGCGCGGTCAAGCGCAAACAAAGACTATGCGCTGGCGTTCATCAAGTACGTGACCAGCAAACCACAATCATTGCGCTTCTGCCGGAGTGTATCGGAAGCAGGTTTCCCCGCACGCCAGGATGCCTACGGTGATAGCAGTCTGGTATCGCATCCGTCCAAGCGCAGCTTTGCCGAGCAGCTCAAGTATGCCCGCATGACGCCTGTGCACCCAAAATGGCTCGATATTGAACGAATCTTTGAGGCTGCGGTCGTGGATGTTCTCTATGGGCGGAACGATGCTCGGACTGCGCTGGTGAATGCGCATGCTGCAATTACGCAACTGCTCCGTCGCACTACCGCGAATGCGACTCGCTAAGAAATTCAACGTTGCGCTGCATGCGTATCGGTTGCGGATAAAGGCTCATCAATTGGAGGAATTCTTCAGGGATGTCTGTGCGTACATTCAAGCCCATCTGCTGTGCCATACTCGGTGTGATCGGGAAGTCGTGTGTCCAACGCCCGGTGACAAGAAGCTCGGCAACATGTTCGGCGATGTCGGTTGGGTAGTTTTTTGATAGAAGTTCGGTGACAGCCTGGCGCATTTGCTCGAGCGCTTTCTCGGCTATATCGGCAAGAATGAGTGTGCGATCGTCTATTTCGTTGACGTCTTTGATTTGCCGGAGCTGGACAAGCGAGGGCGCAGGAAACTCGCCAATCTGGGGGTCAATCGGTCCGAGCACAGCGTTCTTGCTCATGATGATTTCGTCAGCAGCAAGCGCAATAAGTGTTCCGCCACTCATCGCGTAGTGAGGAATGATTACTCGTGTTTTGCCGTTACGACGCTGGATTGCGCGTGCTATCTGCAGCGCAGCGATGACCAAACCACCGGGTGTGTGCAGCACAAGATCAATATCGCGGTTATCATCGGTTGCTTCGAGTGCGCGGAGGACCTCCTCTGAATCCTCCATGCTCAGATACTTCAGCAGGGGAAAGCCAAGTATGCGCATCGTCTCCTGACGGTGAACGATAAGGATCAAGCGACTATTGCGCTGTTCCTCCAATCGTGCAATCAACCGCTGGCGTGCAGCCTCGATCAGACGCTGCCGGATGATCGGTTGCAAAGAACTGATCATCACAAACAACCAAAACAACGATAGAATGTCCATACTCTGCTATGTGTAGTTGTGATATGACCGAATGTATTCATCGCTAAACACTGTTCGATAGCGTCGCCGTGCAAAAAACCGGTAGAGCACAGCGCCAGCAACGAAACCGCCAATGTGTGCCCAAAAGGCAATACCTCCTGCTTGTTCGGTAATTGCCAGCACGGTAACACCGCTGATGAATTGCCCGATGAACCACACCCCAATGTAGAGCAATGCGGGCAGTTCAATAAAGTACGGCAGGAAAAAGATCGGGATGAAAAACACGATTCGGCTATGTGGGAATAGAAACATGTACGCTGCCATCACTCCCGATATAGCACCCGATGCACCAATCGCGGGAATGGTGGATGTCGGATAAAGGTAGGTGTGCGTTATTCCTGCTGCCAATCCACTGAGCAAGTAAAACACAAGGTAACGACCCGATCCCATGCGGTCCTCGACATTATCGCCGAATATGAACAGCGTCCACATGTTGCCCAAAAAGTGACCCCAGCCACTGTGCAGAAACATGTTGGTCAGAAATGGTAGCAGTGAATGTGAATAGCCCATCCACGTCGCCCATTCCGGATCGGTATAGCGTGCTGGAACTAAGCCAAAAACACGGAGAAGGAGATCGAGCTTGTACTCTGGAAGCGATATTTCAAAGAGAAAGACAAGTGTGTTGAGTCCAATGATGATCCAGTTGACGATGGGAAACTGGCGTGACGGAATGGTGTCTTGCAGTGGTATCATGTTCAGCTCTTGGTCGTGCGGGTGCAAACTTACTGTCAAAACAAACAAGCGCTGATGTTCCGTACACCAGCGCTTGCGCGTGAAGTCGGGGTGAGAGGATTTGAACCTCCGGCCCCTTCGTCCCGAACGAAGTGCTCTACCGGGCTGAGCTACACCCCGAACGCACGCGAAAATACGGCAACAACGGACGCATGGCAGTGAAATTTTCGTCGCTGTTGTTCGTTGCAGGGCTCTTGTTGCGCCCAATTATCGAAACGTCATGAAGTCGTTGCACCTGGAATTTCAAGCTCATTGGCTTTGGGTTATCGTTGCTGTTGCATGTGTCGCAATGGCAACGATCTGGTACTACAGCCGCCATCGAACAGTGCTGAGTGTGGGGCAGCGTGCAGTGCTGAGCCTGTTGCGTACCCTGGGTCTTGGTCTGCTAACAGTCGTTCTGCTCATGCCTGTTCTTCGGTTTTTCTCATCCCACCAGGAACAACCGTGCGTCGCACTGCTCATTGATAATTCCACCTCGATGGCACTGCGGGATAGTCGCTACGATCGAGCCGAGCTGACGCGACGCACACTCGATAAAATCGAGCGTGCGTTCCCATCATCAAACATTATTACGTTCCGCTTCGGACGCTCGGCAGAACAGTTGCCCGGGCTTGTGCAAGATTCTTTTCGCCTGAACGATCCAGCAACCAACATTGAATTGCCGCTGATGATGCTTGCCGATAGACGGAATGATAACGTTCAAGCAATTGTGCTCATCAGCGATGGAGCCTACAATACCGGTGGAATGCCTCTCTACGCTGCCGAAAGTTTTGGCAAGCCGGTTTTCACAATCGGCGTTGGCGATACGTTGCCTGTCAAGGATGTAGCGTTGACATCCGTCGTCACCAGTGAGCATGGGTATAAAGGAGTCGAGCTCCCTGTTCAAATCACAGTTACCGCCGATGGCTTCGAAACAGATGCAACCGTCGTTCTATCGGAAGCTAGCGGAACAGAACTGGCACGGACAACGATTCACCTTACGCCAAGCCAGCGGTTGTATAGACCAGTTCTTACCTTCACACCACAATCGGAAGGCATTCGCAAACTCACAGCACGCGTTGAACCGATTGCTGGCGAGTACACAACGATCAACAATAGCCGCTCGGAATTTGTGACCATTCTACCCAACGAGCGTCGTGTTGTTCTGATTGCCGGCGCACCCAGTCCTGATGTTTCGTTCCTCAGTCAACTGATTGCGAGTGACCCCAGCATTCGGTTGCAAACGTTTATTCAGAAGTTCGGTGCAGAATTCTACGGTGCACCACCATCGGCAGCCGATCTTCGGTCGGCAGAAAGCATCATCCTGGTTGGTTTCCCGATCGCATCGTCACCAGAGACAGTCATTGCGCTCATTGCCGAAGAGGCACGCCGCGGTAAGCCGATTCTGTTTGTCGCATCAGCCGGTATTGCTCGCCAGAAACTGGGAATGCTCGAACCGTATTTGCCTTTCGCTGTTGAACGCTGGGGAATGGCTGAAATGCAGGTTACCGGTGAGTTGACCGAGCGTGGCGCTTCGCACGCATTAATGCAGCCCGGTACTGACCGATCAGCCAAAGAAAGCTGGGACAGACTACCACCGATTTTTCGCCCGGAAGTGTTCGTCGTGCCCAAGCCGGGGGCAGAAGTGCTTGCAACGATTAAGGTAGGCTCAACCGCACTCGATGAACCACTCATTTTAGCACGATCGAGCGGCAACCAACGCACCGTTGCAATCCTTGGCTATGGACTTTATCGTTGGAAACTTCTCGGCGAGGGCATCGAGCGATCGCGCAGCAGTCAGTCACATTCACTGCTGCAAACATTCCTGAATAATACGCTCCGCTGGCTTGCCAGCGATGACAACACTCAAAAAATTCGGATTCGGACAAGTAAACACCACTACGTCAGTGGTGAGCCGGTTGAGTTTATTGCAGATGTGCGAGACGATGCGCTTCAGCCAATTGATGATGCAACGGTGACTGCAACAGTTCGTCACAATCAACAGCGATTCGACGTGGTGCTCCAGCCTACTGGGAGTGGACGCTACCTTGCTACCATCCAATCGCTCTCCGGCGGAGATTACAGCTTCACCGGAAATGTTGTGCGCCGCGGACAACTTATCGGCAATGATCAAGGGCGGTTTACCGTTGGCGAGATTGCACTCGAATATCAAAATCCGCGGATGAACATCGAGCTTTTGCGGTTACTGGCAGAGCGAACACACGGCGCATTCATCAATGCCGCTGAGCTTGATGCTGACAGGCTCTGGCAGCGTATCAAAGCGCTTCCGTCTTTCCAACCGCGTGTCGTCACAAACGCACAGACGATCGCTGTCTGGAATCACTGGCTGTTGCTGGCGATCGCAATCAGTGCGCTGGCACTTGAATGGTACTTACGCAAACGCTTTGGGGTGATTTAGCGCTCAGCGTATGCTTCAATTGGCGGACACACACACATAATGTTGCGGTCGCCGTAGGTGTTATTGATCCGTGCAACGGCTGGCCAGAATTTACGCTCAACGACGAACGGTAGCGGGAAAGCAGCTTTCTGCCGGGAGTATGGGTGCGTCCACTGGTCACTGGTGACCATGCGCTGTGTGTGCGGTGCATTTTTGAGCACGTTATCGGTTCGATCTGCCTCGCCCCGTTCGATCTGGTCAATCTCCTGGCGAATGCTGAGTAATGCATGGCAGAACCGATCCAGCTCTTCGAGCGACTCGCTCTCGGTGGGTTCGATCATGAGTGTCCCCGGTACGGGGAAGGATACCGTCGGAGCATGAAAACCGTAATCCATCAGGCGTTTGGCAACGTCTTCAGCATCAATTCCTGCTCGCTGTCGGAACGGGCGAAGATCAACGATCATCTCGTGCGCGACAAAGCCGCTTTTGCCGACGTATAAAATCGGATATGCCTGGCTCAAACGGGCTTTCAGGTAATTTGCAGAAAGCAACGCCACTTGTGATGCACGCCGTAATCCTTCCGCGCCCATCAATCGGATGTATGCCCACGAAATCAACAGGATGCTCGGACTACCCCACGGTGCTGCGGCAACAGTCCCAATACTCCGAGGATTGCCGGTGTTGGACAGAATCGGGTGCGTGGGCAAGTATGGTGCGAGTTCTTTGCGGACAGCAATTGGTCCCATTCCCGGACCGCCGCCGCCGTGAGGTATGCAGAAGGTTTTGTGCAGATTGATATGGCAGACGTCCGCACCGATTATGCCCGGTGACGTTAGCCCAACTTGTGCATTGAGATTGGCGCCATCCATGTACACTAGTGCACCTGCCTGATGGACCCGCTCGCAGATTGTGCGAATGTGTTCTTCGAATACACCGTGCGTCGAGGGATAGGTCACCATCAAGCATGCGACACGATCGCCATGTTGAGCAAGCTTCGTTTCGAGATCGTTGAGGTCAATGTAGCCGTGTTCATCACTTGCAACGACCACCACCTGCATTCCTGCCATCACAGCGCTCGCCGGATTGGTACCGTGAGCAGATGACGGAATAAGCGCAATGCGACGCTGGTGCTCACCGCGGTCCTGATGGTACGCTTTGATGACGAGCAAACCGGTGTACTCACCTTGCGCGCCAGAGTTCGGTTGGAAAGAAACAGCATCGAGTCCGGTGATGGTTGCCAGATCGCGCTCAAGTTCAGCGATCAGTTCTCGGTAGCCCTCGGCTTGATCGAGCGGAACGAATGGATGGAGCTGGTTGAACTCCGGCCACGTGACAGCCATCATTTCGACGGCTGCATTGAGTTTCATTGTGCATGACCCCAGCGGTATCATCGAATGAACAAGGGAGAGGTCCTTGTTCTCGAGTCGCTTGAGGTAGCGCATCATTTCGGTTTCGCTATGGTACGAGTTGAAAACAGGATGCTGTAGGTAGGCACGTGTGCGGGCAAAGGGTGCTGGATACTGAGCCTCTGGTATGGCGAGTTTGCCATTGGGCAGCGACAGTCCCAACGCATCGGCAAAGATTGCCGCAATATCGGAGATGTCTTGTTCTGTGGTGGTCTCATCAACCGAGATGCCGATTGGACCGTCGGGGAAGTAGCGGAAATTGACTCCGCGCTCGAGTGCAACACGGCGGACAGCCTCCTGATGGTGTAGGCTGAGCGGGAGGAACAGCGTATCGAAAAAGACACTGTTTTCCTGCTTGAGACCCATTGCTTCGAGCGTGGCGGCAAGATGCGCGGCGAGCTGGTGAACACGCTGCGCGATGCAACGCAGCCCGTCTGGTCCATGGTACACAGCGTAAAAAGCAGCAACGTTTGCCAGCAGTGCTTGCGCAGTGCAGATGTTCGACGTGGCTTTATCGCGTTTGATGTGCTGTTCGCGTGTCTGCAAGGTCATGCGGTACGCTGGATTGCCCTCGGCATCAATGGATACACCGATGATGCGACCAGGCATGTAGCGAATGTAGCGCTGGTGACTGGCAAGAAAAGCGGCATGGGGACCACCGTAGCCGAGAGGAACTCCGAACCGCTGTGCCGAGCCAACGACAATGTCTGCACCCCATGCACCGGGTGGTTCCAACAGACAGAGTGCAAGTAAGTCGGTTGCGACACCGAGCAGAGCGCCTGCATGGTGAAGCCGATCCGCAAGGTCGCGATAGTCCTCGATAGCGCCAATGCCGTTGGGGTATTGAACGATGCCGCCGAGGGTCTGTTCATCGAATGTCCACGATTGCCATGGCATGATGCGCAATTCCACACCTAATGCCTGACATCGTGTTCGAAGCACTGCCAGCGATTGCGGGAAGAGCGTTTCGTCGGCATAGAGTACGTTGCGCGTGCTTGTGTGACCTGCTATCGAGAACATCATGTGCATTGCTTCGGCGATAGCAGTACCCTCATCGAGAAGCGATGCGTTAGAAACCTCCATGCCGACCAAATCACTGACCATCGTTTGAAACGTGAGCAGTGCTTCCAGCCGTCCCTGTGCGATTTCAGCTTGGTAGGGAGTGTAGGGTGTGTACCAACCTGGATTTTCGATCACATTTCGCTGGATAACCGGCGGTGTAAACGTGCCGTAGTATCCCATCCCGATAAACGAGCGGAAGCGACGATTTTTTGCGCCGAGCGAGCGGAGCCGTTGGAGGACTTCTTGTTCGGTTATCGGGGCTGGGAGGTCCAGTTCACCGCGGAGCTGAATGTCGGCAGGCACCACAGCAGCACTGAAGGTATCGAGGTCAGAAAAACCGAGCGTCTCGAGCATGCGGTCTATGTCGCCTGGGCGGGGACCAATGTGGCGGAGCGCGAAACGATCACAGGGTAAATTCATGGTAAGGCTGCTCTGGGAACGGTGATCACAAAATCAAAAGCCCACTTGACGTCTGAAAGTGGGCTTTGGGTGCGGAACCGACGGGACTTGAACCCGCGACCTCTGCCTTGACAGGGCAGCGCTCTAACCAGCTGAGCTACGATTCCACGTGAACCAGACACAGTGGACATAAGGGGACTCGAACCCCTGACCTCTTGAATGCCATTCAAGCGCTCTACCAACTGAGCTATATGCCCACAGCGTTTCGTCATTGGTGTGCAAAAATACGGTCTCATCGGCTGTCTGCGCAAGTTGGATATTCGGTGAGTGCTCTGCTGAGCGCGATGTATCTGTGTACACAATGACTGCGATCGAGCAGCACCGTAGCATATTTGCACTGCACAACTCTACCGTTTGGCTGCCGCTATGATTCGCACGGTGACCGAACAAAATCTCTACGCTCTTTTCCTGGAGCATGCTGACGACGCTCGCGCGCAGCATGCAGAAATGCTCTGGGAGTCGGTTCTGGCAGCAAAAGCCAACCCGGTGACGGTTGGTACGCGTGCACTCTTTCTGCACTGGTCCGCCGCATCGAGTGTTCAAGTAGTTGGCGACTGGACTTATTGGCAGCCGAGCGCACCGATGCATCGCATTGCGGGAACTCAACTGCATTACATCGTGCTGGAGTTCCCCGACGATGCACGGCTGCAGTACAAACTTGTTGTTGATGGACAATGGATGCTTGACCCAGCAAACGCACGGGTTGTCGAGGAGGGCTTCGGATACAACAACGAGTTCTGGATGCCACGGTATCAAGACCGCTCCTTTCTCGACATCGGGCGTAACGTTCCCGTCGGGTTACTCCTGCGTGAGTCGGTCGAGAGTGCCGTGTTGGCATCTCACCGGGAGGTGTACTACTACCTTCCAGCGTTGTCACCGATGCCGCCGGCAATGAACCTTTTGATCGTCCACGATGGTTACGAAGCAATTCGGCTTGGGAAATTCCCACAGATTCTCGACAACCTGCACGCTGTTGGGCTTATTGCACCGACGGCAGCATGTTTTCTCTCGCCCCGTGATCGCAATGTTGAATACGCGACCAGCGATGCATACATCAGTTTCTGTGTCGAGGAATTGCTTCCGCTGATTGCTGATTTCTTTCGCCAGCGTGGAACAGCCGTTGCGGGTGATCCCAAATCCGTGGCAGTGACAGGTGCATCGCTTGGTGGGTTGTTGGCAACGAAAACAGCGTTACTTTATCCCGATGCTATCGCGAACGTTCTTGCGCAGTCACCATCGTACTGGTGGAATCGCGGTGAAATTTTTCGCATGCCAGAGTTGACCAATGCTCGGAAATTGCGGGTCGTACTTCAAACGGGCACGATCTGCGATGCACGCGACCTTACAGCATTGATGGTGCGCCGACTGCGCATGATGGGTGCTCGCGTTGAATACCTCGAGTATTCTCAGGGACACACCTGGGCGAATTGGCGTTCGACATTTGCCGATGGTATGCGATCGCTCTTTCCAAGCGATACTCCTGTCTTGTTCACATAAACGGAGATTGTTACCATGGAACGCACTGTACTCTGCATTGCGGGTGCCCTGTTTGGGCGACCATTTCTTCTCGAAGCAAAGCGGCTCGGCTGGCGCGTTTTCCTGATGACCGAAGAAAAATACCTCCACGATGCCTGGCCGCGGGATCAAATTGATGAAATTTTTGCCGTTCCCGATCTCTACGATGAAAAAGTCGTCCGGAATGTGGTAACGTACCTAGCGCGCACAACGCGCTTTGATCGAATCGTCGGCTTAGGCGAATTCGATATCGAGGTCGCTGCAGCACTGCGCGAACACACACGCATCGGTGGCATGGGCGAGACAACTGCTCGCTACTTCCGCGACAAACTCGCAATGCGCATGAAAGCTCGCGACGAAGGTATCCGCGTGCCGGAATTTGTGCGCATCCTGTACCACCCCGATATCGCCGAGTTTATGGACCGTGTCGAGCCGCCCTGGGTGCTCAAACCACGCATGGGCGCATCCTCAGCGAAAGTTCGCAAGGTGTACCATCCCGGCGAGGTCTGGGAACAGCTCGAACAACTCGGCGACAAACAGTCGTCGTACCTGCTCGAACAGTATGTTCCCGGCGATGTCTATCACGTGGATTCAGTTGTGTGGAATTACAAGCCCGCTTTCGCGATCGTTTCGCGCTATGGAATGCCGATGCTCGATCTCAATACCAGTGGAGGCATCTTTACAACCCGCATGGTGCGCCGCAATAGCGAAGAAGAACGAGCGCTCAAAAAAATGAACGCGGCAATCATCAAAGCCTTTGGTCTCAAGCAAGGGGTGACACACATCGAATACATCCACAGTCGTGCTGACGGGCAGTTTTACTTTCTCGAAGCTGGTGCACGCGTCGGTGGGGCACGCATCCCCGATGTTATCTGGCATGCGACAGGGGTTTGCCTCTGGCACGAATGGGCGCGACTGGAACTTCGCGACGATGATGATTATGCGCCACCAAAACCAGAGCGGAACTACGGCGGGGCAATTTTTACCCTTGCACGCCAGGAATGGCCAGACATGAGCGCCTACACTGATCCAGAAATCTGCTGGGTCCAACGAAAAAAACACTACGCCGGGCTAATCTTGAAGTCACCCAATCCTGATCGCATCGAGGAGCTATTGGCGCAGTACTATCCACGTTTTGTGCAGGATTTTATGGCGCATGTTCCTCCAGAGCAAACCAAGACTTAGTAGTTCGATTCATCGCGCCAGACGGCTATCGTCCAGGGTTCCGTAGTGCTGGGGCGGATGAGCCGAAGATTGACTCGCCCCTGAATACGCACGATGTCGTTCGGCGAAAAGGTAATTGTCAAAACAAACCCCCGCGCGATGTCGTAGGTCAGCGAATCACCAGCAGCCAGAACAACATCGTTCCAGAGCAAATCGAGTGATTGGGCCGCCTGGAATAATCCGCTGGTTGCGATCATTTCTTCATCGCGACCCCAGGAAAGGTCAACGCCGCGGTCGTAATTGCGGTAAAGGAACGTAAACGAGGGTGCCAGAAGCTTGCCGTAGGTGAGCGTGTCTTTGGTCAAATAGGCGACGCGGAAATTCTGGAAGACGCCATCGGGTGTGCGCTGGTCGCTTAGTCCGGCATTGCTTGTTGGGGAATCCAGCAGGCGGGGCGCAAATGGGTTTGTACACCCAGCGATTACAACAAACAAGAGCCAGAGTCCATAGATGCTGCTGCGCATGTTCAGTTGACCAGCAATGCTTTGAGTGTGCTCCATGTATCCGGGATCGAATCGCTGGCAGGCGATGGTGCGTCTCGCCACCGCGAGATTGCCCACAGCCCGATGCGATTCGGCACGATCGTCCAGCGCAGCGTGCCAGCCACGCGTGTCGGCACCGAGGGCAAGGCAATCGGCAGCTCCAGTATGTAGGTCGCTACGTACACCGCAGAGTCGGGTAATCGGACGTCGAATCGCGCATTCGTCAGCGTCAGCGTCGGTGTCTGATCAGGTCCGAGCCGACTGGCAAGCGATAACATTGCTTGCCGCTCATCAGTCCGCGACCACGATGCGAATTTATCACCAAATCGTGCGCCGGCTTCAGCCGATGGCTCAAAGCGATACTGCTGGGAAACTGCGTATCCCTGCGAGGTATCAGCAAGGCAGAGGAGAAATGCTTCGGTGTTTTTCTGGCGGAGCGCGCTTTGAAAGTTGCTGACAACGATGAGTTCACTGGTGGGTTGATCAAATTCCAACGAGCTGCTATCAGGTGGCTCTGGTGTGCGTGGTGTGAACGCATCGCAGCCAACAAGCGCAAGCCACGCAATGGCGATGTATGCGTAGTTACTGGACATTGCTCCGTCCTGCCAACGCTCGTGATAACGTTGCTTCGTCGGCAAATTCTAAATCCATGCCGACCGGCACTCCGCGTGCGATTCGTGTGATTCGAATGCCGAGCGGTGCGATCAGTTTGGCAAGGTAGTGCGTTGTTACCTCACCTTCGACCGTTGGGTTGAGCGCTAAAATGACTTCTCGAATGTCGCCGCCCCGCAACCGTTCAAGCAGTGGTTCAATCTTGAGGTGCTCGGCAGTGATGCCCTGGAGTGGGTCGAGCTCACCGTGGAGGACGTGGTAGAGACCGCGGTATTCACCGGTACGCTCGAGGGCAAAAACATCGCTCGGTTGTTCGACGACGCAGATCAAATCACGCTCGCGAGTTCCAGATGTGCAAATCGTGCACGGGTCGAGTTCGGTGAAGGTGTAGCATACCGAGCAGTAGCGGACGTTTGCCTTCAGCTCCAGGAGCGCGCGGGCAAGATTCTCGACGTTCTCGGCTGGCTGACGCAGCAGATGAAAAACAAGGCGCTGTGCAGATTTGCGCCCGATTGTCGGTAGTGTCGTCAGTGCTTCGATAGCACGCTCAATTGACGGAGAAAAAATCGTCATGGCACGTTCGATAGTATGCTGGCGCGAAACTACAACCCGGCTGCCGTCAGAATATGACACGGAACAAGACACGAGCAACGAAGCGTTGTATTTTCGTGGCGAATCATTCCGAGCGACCAAACCATGAGCGATACCATTCAGATTAGCCCACTGGCAACACTCGAACGCGTCCGTAAACTGCGGCAAGAAAAAATCTACAAAGAACTGCTTGACCGCGATACGACGCTGCTATTTGAGGACCCGCTCGAGAACGATATGGTGCTCAACATGGGACCGCAGCACCCAGCCACGCATGGCGTGTTGCGCGTCTTGTTGCGCCTCGATGGGGAGACGGTCGTCAAGTGTGTGCCGGAATTGGGATACCTCCACCGTGGGTACGAAAAACTGGCGGAAGAGTGCACCTACGTTGAATTCATTCCGCATACCGATCGGCTCGATTACCTTGCTCCCATGTCGAATAACGTTGCCATTGCGCTGGCAATCGAGAACGCCATGGGAATCGAAGCCCCGCCGCGAGCGCAGTGGATACGAACGCTCGTATGCGAGCTTGCGCGAATTTCATCGCATTTGCTTGCAACCGGTGCAACCGCAATGGATGTGGGCGCACTGACGGTGTTTTTATGGACCTTTGCGGAGAGAGAGAAGCTCTACGACATCTTCGAGCTGATTTGCGGCGCTCGGTTTACGACCAGTTACACGCGCGTTGGCGGTGTTGCCAATGACATACCTGATTGGGTGCTGGCGAAGATTCGCCAGTGGGCAGAGCAGTTTATTCCGCAACTCGATGATGTGGAAAAAATTCTCAGCCGTAATCGCATCTTCATTGACCGCATGGCGGGTATTGGCTACTGTTCTGCCGAAAAAGCGATCGCGCTGGGCTTGACCGGTCCCGTGCTGCGTGCATCGGGCGTATCGCGCGATTTGCGTCGCGACCAGCCATACCTTCTGTACGACCAGTTAGAGTTCGATGTGATCGTTGAAAACGACTGCGATTGCTATGCGCGCTTTATGGTCCGACTTCGGGAGATGCGCGAGTCCATCCGCATGATTCACCAGCTTCTCGATAAACCCGTCAGCGGAGAGGTCAAGCTCAACGACCCTGTCCATGTGACACCACGCAAGTACGAGGTGTACACAAAAATGGAAGAACTCATCGCCGACTTTATGATCATCAACTTCGGTCCACCAGCGCCACCGGGGGAAACCTACACAGCAATCGAATCACCCAAGGGTGAGCTGGGATTTTTCATCGTTGCCGATGGTACGGGCTATCCCTGGAAGCTCAAGATTCGATCTCCATCGGCGGCAAATCTGCAAGCAATGTCATACATGGCAGAGGGTTCGATGGTCGCTGATATTGTGGCAATCATCGGTGGTATTGATCCGGTCATGGGTGAAGCCGATAAATAATGAGCCAACCTGACGACCCGATGCTATCGTCTGGTGTATCGCCGATAGGTACCGAGCAGCGCCGTGCCAAGATACTCCGCATGCTGCACCATCGGCAGCCAACACTGACGGTAATTCTTGAGAACGTCCATGATCCGCATAATGTCTCGGCGGTAATCCGCTCGTGCGATGCTGTGGGTGTTTTGGATGTGCACCTTGTGTACACAGGCAACCAACATTTTCCCGAACTGGGTGAGCGCTCCAGTGCGAGTGCACGCAAGTGGGTGCGACTTGTCAAGCATCGCAGCATCCAGGAATGCTATGCAGCGCTGCGCTCCCAGCACATGCGCATAGTTACAACATGCCTTGGACAACCCGCTCAAAGCCTCTACGACTTTGACCTCACCGAACCAGTTGCGATTGCATTTGGCAATGAACATACAGGCTTGAGTGTGGAAGCGTGCAGTTTGGCTGATGCGAATCTTGTTATTCCCCAAGTTGGCATGGTGCAGAGCCTCAATATTTCTGTTGCCTGCGCTGTGGTGCTCTTCGAAGCAATGCGGCAGCGTCTTGCCTGCGGAATGTATCAAGTGCCGCAGTTATCGGCTCAACAGATCGAGCAGCTCATGGCGTACTTTCTCTCGCTTTGATGATGCACAAAAACCGCATTGAGCAGCTCCTGTGGATGGTCGGTTGCGGGAGCTATGTCGTTGCGGTCGTGACCGGGGCGATTATTGCGCTTGAGTACCAACCATCGAGTGCGCCAGTCACAAGACGTCTTTTCGTAGCAGAGACTGTTGTGACTGACCTGACCGGCGATACTCTGGTACGGCAAGGAGAATGGGTAATGCTCGATAGCGTTCCACCGCATCACGGACTGCTTGTTCCCGTTGCCGATAGTGCGGTACAGTGGAATGCAGCGCTTGTATCGCATGCGCAGATAGCACGCCAACCTTACGGTGCACTGCTGATTGCCATTCACCAAACTGCAGCGTCTGCCCTTATTGCAGCCGTCGCTGGAATCGCCGCACTGGTTGTTGCTGGTGGTTACCGCTTGGGTAGCCGTTCGGCTGTTTGGCTACCACTGCTATTGCTTGTTTTGATGACGACGTGGATTGGCACAACTCTTCCCGCTGACCGTCGTGCAGCCGATGCTTACGCCATTGGACGGTCGTTGCTGACGGAGAACATTCCCGTCATAGGTGATGTGCTGGCACCGATTCTAACGCCAGATGCGGATATTTCGCGCCGTTTCGTTTTGCATGCGATCTGGTCGGCGTCACTCTTTGGTCTGCTGATGTGGGTGTATAAACCTGCAGACGCTTGCTGTCGGTTGCGGGGAATCAGTTTGGGTGCAGTTGTTCCTGCTGTGCTTGGCTTGAGTGTGGGACTTTTTTCTCCTCCGGCATTAGTTCACCAGCAGAGCCAGCCGCACTGGAGTCTGGGCGCTGCATACGCAATGTTGCATCGTCTTCCGATGGATGCGACAATGCTCGTGTGTGTGCTCTGGTGGGGTGGAGCATTTGCAGCAGGGATAAGTGCGCATCGCTGGATTCGGTATGTTGGTGCGGCACTGGTGCTCGGTTGGTTTGTTGTTGGTGCAGTGACAACCATTGTGGGCTAAGTGTTATGTGCGGAATTGTCGGTGTTGTCGAGTATGCGGCCGCCGAGCCGACGATTACGACGGAGCTGCTCGAGCGAATGAGTCAGACGATTGCTCACCGTGGTCCTGATGATGCAGGAACATGGATCTCTCCGAATCGGCGATGTGGCTTAGGGTTTCGCAGGTTGGCGATCATTGATTTATCGCTGGCTGGTCATCAACCGATGTCCACACCAGACGGGCGCTTTACGATTGTGTTCAACGGTGAGATTTACAACCATCGCCAGCTTCGGCAGGAATTGGAAGCGATGGGCTATCGCTACCGCTCACAGACTGATACGGAAACCATACTCTATGGCTACGCTGCTTGGGGAGAGCAGGTATTTGAACGCATGCACGGCATGTGGGCACTGGCAATCTGGGACGACCAAGCTGGCGAGCTCATCTGCGCTCGCGATCGCATCGGGAAAAAACCGTTCTACTGGTGGTATCGCGATGGGCGGTTTGTGTTCGCCTCTGAGATCAAGGCGCTCTTGGAGCACCCTGCAGTGGTGCGTGACGTTGAATGGGAAGAGCTGCCGAATTATCTGTGCTTCTCGATGACAAGTCACGAACGCACTCTCTTTCGGGGTATTTCAAAGCTTCCCGCTGCGCACATTCTTCGAGTGCACGCCAACGGAGAAATTTCCCGCCGACGCTACTGGACTCCGCGTGTCATGCCGGAGGTAGAGCGCATCACCGCGGCTGAGGCTGAAAATGAAATTCTGCGACTTCTACGACAATCCGTAGCCGATCGGATGATGAGCGATGTACCGTTCGGCGTCTTTCTCAGTGGCGGACTTGATTCCAGCATCAATGTAGCGTTGATGGCAGAGTTGATGGATCGCCCGGTCGAAACCTTCACTGTCGGGTTTCGAGGGTTGGATCGCTACAACGAGCATACTTACGCACGTCGCGTCAGTCAGCTTTTTGGCACAGCACACCACGAAGTCCTCATTACCGATCAGGATGCATTACCACTGCTGGAGACCATGGTTTGGCACGAAGATGAACCCAACGGTGATCCGGTCTGCATCCCGTTGTACTTCCTTTCCAAGCTAACGCGTGAGTCGGGAACGATCGTTATTCAGGTCGGGGAAGGGAGCGACGAGCAATTCATCGGTTATCCGTGGATGCTGCGAGAATGGAATCTCTGGCGTCGCTGGTGGCGCCTCTATCAGGTGTTGCCACAACCGTTGCGCCATGCGATGTACGTGATTGTCAAGCCATTTTTCCAGCAGCGGGGTGCTTACCGTGCACTCGACTACGTACGTCGGTCTGCTGTGGGCGATCCTCCGTACTGGGGTGGAGGCATTGATCTTGTTCCGACGTACCTGGAGATGCTCTTTACGCGGCAGTGGTCTGAGCTTGCCGGTTATCCGCGGAATTATGCACGAGCGCTGCACGAGGATGCAGAACGTGTCCTCCCGAACCCAACACTCCTGCAGCAAATGGTGTGGTATGAATTCGAGCACCGCTTGCCTGAACTGCTCTTGATGCGTGTTGACAAAATCACCATGGCACATTCGGTCGAGGCACGTGTCCCATTTTTGGATTACCGACTGGTGGAATTCACCTTGAATCTTCCTGATCACATTCGGTTACCTGATGGCAAAACACCCAAACTCCTGCTTAAGCGTGCAGCCGAACGCATTTTACCTCGCGACATCATCTATCGCCGCAAGCAGGGCTTTGCAGCACCAATTGATGAGTGGATGCGCACTGTCTGGTCTGACTATGCCCGGCAGACAATTCTCGATTCGTACTTTGTGCGCAGCGGCATCATCAGTCGTTTTGCCGTACAGCACCTTTTCTACCTGCTCCGAAATAAGCAGCAGCGCCTCGGCAAGAGCATCTATGCATTGCTCAATCTGGTGCTATGGCATCGCCGTTTTTTCGATTGTTGAACAATATTGACCAACCAAAGCATGTACACGATCGAACAACGCGACGAGCAACTTCTGGGAAGTCGGGCTGCAATACGCTACCATTGCTACTTCGATCGGGCAGCGGAACATCTTCTCCGCGTGCGAATGGAAATTGATCTCAAGCCTGGCGAAACAACCATACACTTGATGCTTCCCTCCTGGGCGCCGGGGAGCTACAAAATCCGTGACTTTATCACGCATGTTGGAAACCTCCGCGCATACGATGAACGCTCGCACGAAGTGCCGGTTGAATGGATCGCAAAAAATCGCATTCGCATCAACTTGAGCAATACCGCGATGCTGGCAGTTGAGTATGTGTTTTATGCCAACGAACGGACTGTTCGCACCATGCATATCACGCGGTGGCGAGCATTTCTGTTTCCAGTCAACTGCCTATTTGCCGTCGAAGGTCGAACCGACGAGATTCATCACGTCCTGCTTTACTATGACCGCTCGCAATGGCGCCAATTGACGACGGCTCTGTCGCCAGTGGAAGCAGATGACAGTGATCGCCAGCCTGTTGTCTTGGGTGCACTCAATTACGATATTCTGGCTGATTCACCAACAGAAATTGGCAATCATCAAGTGCGAACATTCGAAGCATACGGTGCGCGTCATGAAGTAGGGTTGATTGCTCCGTTGCCGTTGAACGTGGATTGGCTTGCCGAGCAGTGCCAGACAATCGTACACACTGAAGCTGCAATCTTTGGTGGTGTGCCGTATGATCGGTATGTGTTTTTTGTCTATGCTGGCGCTAATCTAACCGGGGGCTTAGAGCACGCGCGGTGTTCGGTCAATATGTGCGACATCCAAGCGCTGACCGATACAGCAAAGGCAAAGTCGCTGCTGGCGCTGTTGTGCCATGAATACTTCCACGTGTGGAACATCAAGCGCATCCGACCGCGCGAGTACGGACCTTTCGATTACACACGCGAGGTGTATTCGCCGATGCTCTGGCTTGCTGAAGGTTTTACCTCGTACTACGACGATTTGCTGGCGTATCGCGCTGGGTTCTATGTCCGTGAGGAATATCTCGACATCCTTGCGCGCGATCATTTGGGCAAGCTCATGCATGTTCCTGGTCGGCATGCCATGAGTGTGCGGGAGTCGAGCTACTTAGCGTGGGTGAAGCTCTACGCACAATCGCCGGATGGGCACAATCGCTTTCCGTCGTACTACCTCAAAGGTGGTGTACTGGCACTGCTGCTGGATTTAGCAATTATCGAGCAGACCGATGGACAGCGACGGCTCGATGATGTGCTCCGACTTCTCTGGCAGCACTATTGCCAGCAACCTCATCGTGGCGTCAGCGAGGAAGACGTGCTTGCCGCAATCGAGGACGTATCCTCAGCGCATGTTCGCGAGCAGTTCTGGCAGTGGCTGTCGAAGACAGTTGAACCGGATATAGCCGCTGCATTTGCGCCGTTTGGTCTTGAGTGGTGTGTGCAGCCCGTTGCGCAACAATCTCCCTTGCAGCCCCCGCAACGCAGAATTGGTCTCCAGCTTAAAACCGACGGTGGGCGTCTTGTTGTTGCATCAGTTGAGGAAGGGTCTGCCGCTTCGAATGCTGGCATAGCAACCGACGATGAAATCATCGCCGTTGGCGGACTGCGTGTGACAACGCCGGATGAATTCGCATTAGCGCTACAATGGAGCGGAACACAGACGTTGATCACAGCAAGCTGTGATGCCAAGCTCTACGAAGTCACTATCGAGCTGCCGTTGGCGGAGGAGTATCAGTTGCGAGTTCTCCCTGCACCGACGAAACGACAGCAACGGTTGTTCGAGCGATGGTTGGAGCGTGCTCGATAGTCGCTGAGTGATTTTCTCCGATTGATGTTTGCACGGTGTGTGTTATTTTGCATTACCAAATGATTGCACACATTCTGGAGTCAGTCTAATGAAACGTTTGTTTTGGTTTGTGAAAGTATCGGTACTGGCAATTGTACTGACCAGCAATACTACTGCCGGCAACGGCGAATTGCGGCTGATACCACCAAAGGATCGAATGGCTTTGCCCCCGCTATCGCCGACGATAGTGCAGCGAATTCCACACGCGCAGTACACTTCAGGACCGAAACTCCAACAGGCTGCGTACACGGTGTTTGATTCGCTGTTCAATGCGTTCTCGTACTACGGCAGTAACCAGACATGTGTCCTCTGGGAGCCACAGTCCCAAACTTTTGTGACAATCAAGCGCGGTGCGCTTGCACCATCACCAACAGAGACCGATCATGGGAATAACGTTTTCATTTTGTGGACAACTGACAACGGTCAATCGTGGAAGCGAATAGGTCCGGTTTTGGAAGGTACCAGAGGTGTCCTTGCGCCCAATGGTGCACCACGTTACCCGGCACTGGCTGTTCTCTACGGTGATGCACAGATAACAAGCCTGGATGAATCAGCAATTGCGTACTTCTCACCGATCACCGACGGCACAAATTGGAGTGGTCTAGCCTGCGGCTATATCCCGACAGCACCGGGGGCAACTCCAAACAACCTCTTTCTGGATCGCTACGACGATACAACACCCGAGGGTGACCAATACCTGCACGCATTCGGCACGACGATAAACACTGCCTCTTTTAGCAATAATCCCGATGCTGTCTATGCGTTTGGGATGCTGTCGCTGTTTCCGTCCCCAGCAGGTTCGGCACCAACAAATCAGAACAACCATGTTGGCATCATCAAAGTTGATGTGTTCGGACAAGAACAGTTTGTACCCATGATTCCTCCGCCGCTACGGTCGACAAACTTTGCCGATCCATCTGATGTCAACTCACGAACAAGCTCTGAAATTGGGCTGGATATTGATGCCGAACACAATCTGTACGCCGGTGTCTTTGGCAGATTTGCAACGACTACAAACAACGATCCCAATCGCACAACGTTTGGCGTTGCAAAGTCAACCGATGGCGGTGTGACCTGGAGCGAACTCAACATACTCCCGATGAGCGTTATCGAAGCATATGCAGCCGATCATGGAGCTGTTCCGGATTCGTCAGGGTTTACGTTTAGCTGGTCCTGGAATGCTACGACCACTCGCGTCACTGCAGTGAAAGACTTCGTCGTTACTGGTGTTGACCGTTACAGCTTTGCAGCGCAGTTCATGCTCGTTGCAAATGGTGTGATTGCTGGTGTCCACTACGTCGAGGTGTACTACGAAGATGGGCAGTGGGGCATTCGCAAAATTGCTGATGCATCGCTGTTCGAGACCAATCAGCAGTGGGCATTTGATAATGGTACAGAAATTTCACCGTCCCAACTTGGGTGTGAGCTACAGCTCTGCCGCACAGCCGATTATAGTACACTTCTATTCAAGACACTGGAAGCACAAATTGTCACCATCGGTAGCACCGAGTATTTAACGACTGATGTTGTTGTTTCCCGTCGAACTGCGGGTAACTCCTGGGATGGACTTCGCAATGCCACGCAGAGCCAAATCCTCGACCGAATCACGTGGCTGCCGAAGGTTATACCGAACGGTTTGACATCAATACCACTGCTGACAGTGCAATCAGCAAATCGTGCTGGGACAGAGTGGGACTACTTGTGGACTAACCAGTTCTTGTTAGCCTCATCCTCGCAAAGCCCAACGCCAGACGAACTACTTCGCTACCGCCAGTATGTGACATATTCAACGTTTGATTACGACGCGCTGCCCGCCTGGGGTACTGGATCAAATGTTGACGAGGAAAAAGATGCAGCAGCGCTCTTGTTGTCGCCAAATCCTGCGAGCGATCTGGTGACGATAGCCATTGCCCCTGAACACTCACAACTGGGTGGCAAGATCGAGGTTGTTTCTGCACTCGGTGCAGTTGTTCACCGCGCAGACATTGGCGCTGGGCAGCAATTTTTTACACTCGATGTTTCAAAGTTTGCGAGCGGAGTTTACCAGGTGCGCTTAATTAGTGGTGCACACTCGACAACAGCAGCTTTACGAATCGTTCGGTAACATCATCGAAACATATGACCATGAAAACGCTTTTTCTCTGCACTCTCGGCATTGTTTTGAGCGCGACTGTCCTGTGGGCAGGGACAAACGGAAATCTTATGGGCACAGTCAAGGATAAAGATGGAAAGCCGGTCCAGGGTGCAACTATCCGTGTGATGGGTACCGTTCGCGGCGCAAAGGCAAAAAGCAACGGTGAATACCTCATCATCAATATTCCTGCTGGAACCTACACAATCAAGGTGACAGCCGTCGGATACAAGGAGAAAAACATACAAGCCACAATTAGTGCTGACCAGACGACGACGCTCAATATTGTTCTCGAAAGTGCAGATGTGATGGGGAAAGAGGTTGTCGTTGAGTCAGCACGGCTGAAGATGGTTGATGACAAAGCAGTTGGTATAACGCGGGGTGTCTCCGGTGACCAAATCCAGCGGACAACTCGCGAGACTGCTCAACAAATTGCCCTTACGCAAGCCGGTGTGCTGAGCACTGGTGGTGGACTTTCGATTCGAGGAAGCCGGCCGTCAGATACGCAAGTACGCATTGATGGGCAAGACGTCTCTGACCAAATATCCGGTGGTTTTGGTGAAGCTGCAGCGGCTGCTGGTATTCAGTACGCGCCAACTGCTTCGGCATTCGCGACCGAAGAAGTGCAAGTGCTCACGGGCAACTTCAGTGCTCAATACGGTAATGCAATGGGGGGCGTTGTTAATCAGGTCGTCAAGACTGGTAAAACCGATCGCTACGAAGGATTCTTGCGCTGGCGCACCGATGTTCCGTTCTTATTCGGAACAGCAGGTAACGGACGTAAAGCACTTGCCCAGCAGCAGGGAACCTATGAATTTGGTGTCGGTGGTCCGATCCCGTTGCTGAATCGTTCGACCTTTTTTGTGTCAACCAAGTACGTCCGTGAGCAGTATCGAAGCGCTGGGTTGGACGTTACTGATCGCGCTGGCACCAGTATATCGCAGTTACCGGACAATACATCATCCGTTCGAAATATCACAGGGCGACTGGCTTTTCAGATTACCGACGACATCAAACTGATTCTGGGAGGTACGTGGGGACTAACTAGCCTGGGATTTGGAAACTGGGCGTGGTTGTACGCGAATTCGCCTGCAATGCAGTTTCGATTTAACCCGCAAACCGGACTCAACGATACAGTGATGCTCTCGACTGTGCCTGAACGTATTGCAAAAGTGAACGCCCTCAATAACTTTATCTACAGCTACTTCGGTCGTATCAATCACATCTTGTCCGAAACAAGTTTCTACGAGCTGACTTTATCGTTCAACAATAACATCTCCGAAGACGGTCGCCGGCGAATTGCGCTTGGGGAAGGTTCGCTTGTTCAAAATGGTGTTGTCACCGATCCATCGAAAGTTTCTACTGCAATGCCGGAAGATAACTTTTTCACAGGGTGGGATATTCTCAAGCCAACCGATGACTACGTTCTCGACCGTACGCGAGGTATTCAAGTGCCGAAAAATGGTTCGCAGGGAGATAAGATTGTTGACTACTACGCAGAAACATTCGGTACTGTCTATCTTGACAATGACCCCAACCGTCCATTCTACACGCTTGTGCCCAGTAACTTGACGGGCTACGTCGAAGGTGGTGATGATGTTCAAGCCACGCTCAATCCATACGGTATCAGCGGCGCATTCTATGCACGGGGCAACGATGCAGGTGCTGTCAGTCGGGGTTTCGAATTCAAAAGTGCAAGCTTCTGGCAAATTGATGGTAATTACCAGCTCAACATTTTTGCCGGTGAGTTCCGCCACTTACTCAAAGCAGGTATTGATGCACGCTACTACACCGTTCGCCGCTATTACAACAGTCTGCCATGGACGGGTAATCCTTTCTATGATGTGTTTACCGATCAGTGGGGTGGAGACATCTACAGTCTGACAGAGGCTGAGCGCCAGGAAGGGAGTAAGCCCAAGAATGCCATCATTTCAGCATTGTACGTTGAAGATCAGATTTCGTACAAGAACATCAATATCAATCCTGGACTCCGGATAGACATTTTTGATCCAAGCACGACCTTCCGAACAAATCCTGCTGATGCAACCTCAACCGAGCGCACAACGGCATCTATCAAAGTTCAGCTCAACCCACGCCTGTATATTTCCTACCCTGTTGGGGAACGCTCGTTTTTCTCGATTGCCTATGGGTGGTACACACAAGTACCACGCTTTGCACTCCTGTATAACAGCACGGTATCAGCACTGACGCGTGGGAATAACATCGTTGGCAATCCCAACTTGCGTCCAGAGAATGCCAAGCAGTACAATGTTGCCTACAACGTACAACTTTCCGATGACTACGCTCTCGACATTCAAGCATTCTACAAGGACATTTATTCGCTGACAGGTTTGTCGTACATTCCGGACAATCGTTTCCCGTATGCACTGGTCTCTAACGGTGAGTACGGTAATGCACGCGGCATTGAAATCACATTCCGGAAACGCCTCACTGGTAACATTGGATTCAACCTCAACTACACGCTTTCCTATGCGCAAGGGACCTCCTCGAGTGCAGGGGCAAATTACAATGTTATCCTTGCCGGCGCTGATCCGTACACAGGACTGTTGCAATTCCCACTTACCGAGTATCCGCTTGATTACGATCGTCGCCATCGCTTCAACTACATCATTGATTTCGTGTGGGGGAAAGGCGAAGGTCCCTCCATCGGAGGAATACACTTTTTGGAGAACGTTGCCATCAACTTTACCGGACTCTTCCAAACCGGTGCACCGTATACCCGTCTTGATCTGCGGGGAAATCAAATCGGGGATTTCAATGCTGAACGGCAACCATCGGTCTGGACGATGGACATGCGCCTGCAGCGAACACTTCCGCTGCGTGACGTCTTCGGCGAATCGTTCGGAACCTCGGAGCTGATTTTCTTCCTCGATGTATTCAACCTACCGAACCTAACCGGTCCGATTTCGGTGTATCCACGGACCGCCGATCCAGATAACGATGGTGTGAGTTTGTACCGTCAACCGGGCGATTTTCCTGCCGGACCGTGGTATGCAAAGCCCGATCCAGCGAATCCTTCGACCATTGCCCAAAGCCAGTACGACCGAACCGGGCGACGACTTTACACCGAGGCCGCCGATCTCAATCGAGATGGCATCGTCACGCAGCAAGAGCAATTCCAGAGCTACTTGCAGTATGTCAACGACGCAATGGCACGTCGCCCGCGGTATCAATTCCCACGGACCGTGTTTTTTGGTCTGATGCTTCGCTTCTGACGTTGACTGTAGTTGAATCAACTTTTTCATTGACCGATGAAATCACCTATCCACACACTCGGCTTGCTGACCATTACGACGCTGGTTGTTGTAACTGTGCTGACTGAAGCACGTGACATTGACCGTGCAAAGTACAAGGATCGGAAAGGTGTGACTGCACAGGCTGCTCAGTTCAACGACCTTCGGCGTAATACAATCAGCAAATTCGATTTCTACGTTACCAATTATGGAACGATTTTCTTAAATGTCGCGCGGAATCAAGGGGGTGGGTTCTGGCCTCGTGGCTCCACCAATGAATATGCATTTGGTGCTGGTGTCTGGTTCGGTGCAATCAAAAACATCAACGGTGAGCCACGGAAAATGTGTGTCATTGGGTACAACCCCAATTCGGGCATCTCGTGGATGACGCCGGGTTCTATTGACGATGGTGACTTAGGCGACCGGTCACAAGAAGCGATCTTGAAAAATCGCCTATATCTGTCCACTGATTTTGTGCGTGCAACGGGAGCTCCCCGTAATCCTGCCGATGGACCAAATTGGCCGATCTGGGATGCTAATCCCAACGATACGTTGGTTAACATCGCTACCGTAAAGGATCGCTCGCGTTACGTGGGCTACTACATCAACGACACAGCCCAACGGAACTACACGACGTTTCCCAAAGGTCCTGCCTTTATTTCCCAGGAAGATATTTTCTGTGTGTACAAAGACACGGACCTCCGAGCCTACGAAATCGGGGAAGACCAGGCACGCGCACTGGGATATCCATTGCGTATTCAGGTTGAGCAAACATTCTACACATGGGGATTCGGGGAATACGGGCACTTCATTTTTATGCGATTCAACATCATCAATCGCTCGACTGACACCCTCTATCAATGCTGGATGTCGGCTGCTGCCGACTTCGATCTTGCTGCGTTTCCCAACTATGCTGCTGGTGCAGCCAACGATCGCGTTAGCTACTACTTCCAGGATACGACACTGAATTTAGCGTATCAATGGAGCAATACCGATCGGGGTGAACGCGGCAAGGGATTTGGATATATCGGCATGACGTTTCTTGAAAGCCCAGCCGTGGATGAATCTTTCAATATTCGCAAAGACAAAGGGTACTATCCGCTCAACGAACAATTAGGATTGCGTACCTTCCGCAATTGGGTCATTGCCAATGATCCCAATACTGATGTCCAGCGCTATGATTTCATGGCAGCGGGAACCCGAGATGGTGATACTGGACCGGGTGATAAACGCTTCTTGATGGCAACTGGTCCATTCAATATGATGCCCGGTGATACAGCGCGTATCGTCGTTGGGGTAATCCTTGCTCCGCCAGTCAAAGAAGAAGCTGACGGAACCGAAGAAGACTTGCTCAATCTGGTCCGGCGGACGCGCTTTGCCCAGCGAGTGTACGATAATGGCTTTGCAGCGCCGCAGCCACCTGAAGCACCCAAAGTAAGCTGGGAGCCACTAAACCATGCAATCATCGTCAAGTGGGACACAACAAGCTATGCATCGTACGATCGCGAAGAAAAAGGCATGGACGTGATGGGCTTCCGCATTTTCCGTTCGCGAGTGCCAACTCAAGACACCTTCGACGTAGACTTCCGTTCACCGACGGCTGATTATCCAGGTGGACGCAGCCCGTTCGGTTGGAAATTGATTGGCGAGTGGCGAACACCATCGCCTTTCTGGTCGACTGCAATACTTTCCGACAGCAGCGATATAAATAGTGCACGATATCCGTGGATTCGGGTATTCCCACGCTCGGCAAAAAGTAGTATCCGTACGCTCTATCCAGGATTACTATCAGCAACCGAAGTTGTCAACGACAGTGTATTGATTGTTCGCCGTATTCCAAACACCGTTGCTGAGCCGTGGCGGTCGTTCTGGTCGAGCATCATTCCACGAGGGACGATAAGCTCCCCCAATCGCTACGATACATTGACACTCGGTAAGGTTATTGTTCTCCCCAACGGGCAAATTCCACAAGCACCGCTAACTACAACCGATACGGTAACCATGAACCAAGCAATGGCGAGTATTTGGGCTCAACTGGCTCGTGGGACCGTACGCGTTCAGTGGATGGCTGATGATTGGGTGGATTCGCAGTGGGGACGGCAGATTATTCGCAATTACCTCGACAGTGTAACCAACAATCGTACCTTCCTCGACGTTGGCGATGATAACGGTGATGGTGTGATTTCTCAGGACGAAGACCTCCGCCGGCGAGAGGAATTACTCAATAACATTGACTACTACTACCGCGTCCTCGCACTCGATGAAGGAGATTATGCTCAGGGTACCCCAATCAAAACAAGTGTTGCAATTGACAATGTCAACATTATCCAAGCATTTGCTCTTGCAAATGGTCCTCATCGCGAACCAAATATTACTGTAACCGAAGATCGTGATCGCTTAGGTGGGCTGTATAATTTCCGGCTCATCCCCAAAGATGCTAACCGCTTCGCTCAGCTCTTCTCTGGTCATGAAATCGAGTTAGAGTTTCAACCTGCTGCCTCGGCCACAACTTTCTATTCGTGCATAGACACGATCTGGAATAACACACTGACCATGTACAAAGGCTTCTATGGAAATCGCTTGATTGTCCGAGATAAAACTACGGGCAAACAACTCGCTGAATACTTCGTGCTTTACGAGCCGGCAGACTGCTTGTTCGATAACTTTTTCTCCGACGTTGCAATGGTGTTTGTGTCACCCAATACGGTGTCGCAAATCAACACGCTCTGTGAACAAGCGCAGAACGATCCGACAAGCTTTGTACATCCGTACAATACCGATGTCACCTATCGTGGAGGTACGTGGAATACCGATAAGCCATGCTATGGGAATACTCGGACCATCGAAGGAACGTTTGCACTTTCGTTCGATTACTTCATCCAGCAATTTGGTGGTATCCTGCGTCCGCATCGTATCGAGAAAGTAAGTGGCACGGCAAACACACTGCTTGAGTTCCGACCTTTCCGCCGCACTGACATCCCTCGAGTCGAACAATTCGCAATTAACTACGAGACTGGGCAGTACGAACGCTTCAATAACGGTGCTGCTCGATATGAAGTCGAGTTTCTCCCCGGTGGTGTCGAGACAATTACGACGCGTTTTGTACGAATCCGTGGATTAGGGCAAGCCGACACTATCACAAAGACGTTCGATGTTTCCTATCTCAACGTCCGCGTGCGGAATATTCTCACCTACAACCGTCCAACACCGCAGGGAGATTCGGTGCAGGTTTCCTACCCGGTTGATGTGCCACATGCATCAGTGTCGCTACCGGTTGATTTAGTAGCATATAGTCAAACGGGAACGTCGGATGTTTACCAATACCCTCATCCACGTGCGGTACCCATAGGCGGGTTCAACTTGAGTGCATACGCGTGGCTCAACGGTCGCTACACAAAGAGTAATCTCGCGAGCAAAGAAGCAGCAACTCAGCGAAGCCAGCAAGCTGGATGTGCTAATCAAGGCTGCCCGGTTGGTACCCAAGGGCGGTACTACCTTTCGACGATTACACCTGAAGGCGATACGATTGATTTCACCCATGCGTTAGTGGTTGACGGTGGCACCTTCTGGCTAGATTTTGCCGGAAAAGGTGGACGGCAAGGTGGAGCTGCAGGTCGTCAAATTCCGCTGCCTCCGGATAGTGCAACGGCAACGGAAGACTTCAAACCTGGTGATAAAGTGATCGTTGAAATTGCTGGTGGTCCATTCGGGCTTCCATTGCCAGGAGCCAAAGTGAGCTTCAAAGTGTCCGATGTTGAAATCCCCCAAGATCAACTGACCGACAGCGATCTCGACCAGGTGCTCATTGTCCCGAATCCATACGTTATTACACATGTCGGGCAGAAATCATCCTACGATGCAAAGATTTACTTTACACGCCTTCCGAAGGAATGCACCATCAAGATTTACACAGCCGCCGGTGACCTCATTCGCACTATTCACCATGTAGATCAAGATGGTACGTTCCGCTATGGAATGGATGTGTGGAATCTGCTCAGCGATAATCTCCAACGTGCAGTATCTCAGGGTCTGATCGCTGTCATCGAAACGCCGAACGGTGCTCAGACAGTCAAGAAGTTTGCCATCGTTGTTGGTGGCGCACGCATTTTAGGTCGCTAATAACTTCTGGAGTTGAAGTCACCATGAAAAAAATCGTTCAAGCTCTTTCAGCACTGCTCGCATGCGCGGTAATTGCTTTTGCGCAAGGTGCCCAAGGTTCATCTGCTGGTGAATTCCGCAAAGTCGGTGCAGCCGGTGCACAATTTCTCAAAATAGGCGTTGGTGCACGGGCCAACGGTATGGCGGGAGCATTCTCGGCGATTGCCAACGACCCAACCGCGCTCTACTACAACAATGCTGGTATCGTGGATGTTGATGGCTATATGGGGCACTTTACCTACACCCAGTGGTTCGGTGGGTACTCGCATAATTTCATCGCTGGTGTTGTTCCTATCAGCGAAAAATATCGCGCGGGACTATCGGTGACCTCGTTTACAAGCGGTCCGATACCTTTTACGACCGTGCAGGATGAAAATCGGCTCAACACAACGTACAGCATCACCGATGTAGCAATTGGCGGTACGCTAGCGGGACAACTGACCGACCAATTTTCGTTTGGTGTAACGGTCAAGTATATCCAGAACGGTATCGGTGGTATGAGTGCAAGTGGCATTCTTGCTGATGTTGGGACGATGTACCGTTTCCGTGGTGTTCGACTTGGCTTTTCTGTCAGCAATCTGGGACCACAGCTCCAGTACAACGGTGCCGATCTGAACTTTCGTACCGACTTATTGCGCGAGCTACAGTATCAACAAATTGATGCTTCCTTCCTGGTTAATCCCTACAATGCACCAATTTCATTGAAAGCTGGGCTTGTTGCTGATTTGACCTCCGAATTGCTTGGCATGTATGAATCCGACCCCAATCTCGCGATCAACAAAGAACGCGAGCATCGCTGGCTGTTGGCGCTCGATTTTGAAACGCTCTCGGACGTTCCCGAACAGCTTGCCATCGGAACTGAGTACACATGGAATGATCTCGTCTCGTTACGCGCTGGTTATCGCTTCAACCAGAGCGTATTCGGTCTGAGTGGTGGGATTGGAATTCGATACATTGGAAGTGGTTTCGATGGCATGCTCGACTACTCCATTCAGCCAACGGCAACGCTTGGCATCATCAATCGCTTTTCTGTTACGCTTCGTTTGAATTAACATCAGTGCTATAAATCGTTAAGCTCTGAGCGCGGGACGTCAATAGTAGAATCCTCGCGCGGATAGATCATGCGAAGAGCATTCAGCAATTACGTACAGGCATGTGTGCTGCTAATAATTAGCGGTGCGGCGGCGTATGCAAGCGATGCATTTCCACTTTCAATCTCAGTTACTCAGTACTGGATTGATTCCACCCATACACGAGTTGAGATCGCATACGCTATCGCCGATACTCATCTTGTGTTCTTACCCACTGCAGACTCAGCATTCTTCCGAGCAGAGCTTGAGTTGCGTATCGCGGTTCGTAGTGCAACGCGTGCTGACTCTCTCCGTGTCGTTTTAGAAAGCCTCAAGCCTACTACTCAACAGCAACCATCACTATTGATTGGTAAACGAGCATTTATCCTACCGCCCGATCAGTACACCGTTGATATTGACATCCGAGATGCTCTACGGCAGAGGAGTGCAGTACTCCACAGGCAGTTTCCACTTGTTGTTCGCGCTTTTACTCAGCAGGGGTTATGCGCCAGCAGCATTGAGCTTGCCCAGTGGATAGCTCGTGCCGATACATTCGATCAACGGCAAGTGAATGCAGCGTTCATCAAAAACGGTTTGTACGTCGTTCCCTTACCATCGGCAGTCTACGATGGGACGTCGCCGATGCTCTATGCGTACATGGAGCTCTACAACCTTGATCAGTGCCGTTGCGATAGTGTTGATTTGAGGTATCACATCCTCGATGCTGCGCTCAATGAGGTGTTTGATCTGCGGTTCCGACGTCCAGTTGTTGGGCACGGTCAAGCGGAAGTCGTATCGGTAGCGCTCGACGGGCTTACCAGCGGTGCGTACTACCTGTCTGTTGGTGTGGAGCGTCCCGATAAAACCGAGCTGACTGTTGCACGGCAACAATTTTACATCGTAAATCCCGAATTGCCACCCGAACAGCCACGCTTGCTCAGCGAAGACGAACTTTTTTTGCAGAGTCCGTTTTCGACGATGGACGAACAGCAACTTGCAACAGAAATTGCATCGGCACGCCTTGTCGCACGATCTGCAGAGCTTGAATCCTATGAACAGCTCACAAGTCTGGTCTCGCGGCGTCGGTATTTGTTCCGTTTCTGGCTCCAGCGCGATCCCGATCCGTCAACGCCAATCAATGAACGCTACGAGGAATTCAGAAAAGCGCGTGAGTATGCAGCCAAGAATTACCGCACATCACGGTATCCGGAGGGCTGGAATAGCGACCGCGGTCGGGTTCTGCTCAAGTACGGTTTCCCGTCGCAAATTGATCGTGCCTACTTCAACATGGATGGCGCCCACCCACATGAAATTTGGCGCTACGACAACGTCCAAGGTGGTGTCATCTTTGTCTTTGTTGACCAGCAGGGTACGGAAAATTTCGTACTCGTCCATTCCACTGCGCTCAATGAAATACGGAACGAAAATTGGTACCGGCAATTTGCCATGCCGAATTATCTCGATCCCAATGCACCGATTCGATAGCCGACCGCACATGATCAGATTACTGCTGGGGGGGCTTGGATGGTTCACCTGGCGCATTGGAACGCGAGGACGTCGAATACTGGCAGCAATCGTGGGATCAGTGTTGTACTACGCGGTCGGTTCACGTCGCCGACTGACGATCGAAAATGTGCGCCGGGCTTATCCGACTGAAGATAAGGGTAGGATTACCTCGATCGCTCGGAGGAGCTACAGCAACTTGGTGACTGTGTTTGCTGAATTGTTAGCGACACCATACCTTTCGCCTCATGACATTCATGCTGCATTCCGGTTTGTCAATCCCGAGGTAGTGCATCGAGCACGGGCAAAAGGCAAGGGCGTCATACTGTTGAGCGCTCATCTAGCGAATTGGGAATGGTCTGCGCTCGCTGCAGCTATTGAGTTTGGCGTTCCGCTGATGGTTATTGTCAAACTCCAACGCAATCGTGGCTTCAATGCATGGCTCGATGATGTTCGGCGTCGTACAGGTAATCACACTGTGCCAATGAATAAAGCAGCACGTCCAATGGTACGGTGGCTACAGCAGGGGGGAATAGTTGCACTGCTTGGCGATCAAGCAGCCGAACCAGCAAGCGATGTATTTTCACCGTTGTTTGGCTATCCCGCCGTTACGTACAAAGCGCCAGCAATACTTTCACGCCGAACAGGTGCACCTATTGTTTTTGCATATTGCCGGCGAACCAGCTCGGGAACCTATGATGTTTTCTTTGAGCGCATCGCTTCTGCCAATGACGAATGCATACCTGTTGAATCCGTTGTCAACGAGTACAACCGCAAGCTCGAAGCAGCCATACGCCACGCTCCAGAACAGTGGGTATGGCAGCACAATCGTTGGAAATATCAACCACCGAACATATGAACATCTCGCTTGACGGACATACTGCACTCGTTGGTGGTGCTACCAGTGGTATTGGATGGGCAATAGCCGAAGCGCTTGCAACCGCTGGTGCCCGTGTTGTGCTCGTAGCCCGCAATGCTGATCGGCTAACCGATCGTGTCCAATCACTCGAAGCAAAAACTGCTCGAAAGCATGAAGCGATTATGGCAAATTACGACAACCCCAACGACGTTGCTACAATCATCGAAACACTCCAGAACAAACAATTGCAGCCCGACATTATTATCAACAATACCGGAGGACCATCACCAGGCGCTATTGTATCAGCAGAACGTGATGAGTTTCATCGAGCACTCGATCGGCTGATCCTTGCAACGCATACACTGATCCAGGCATGTCTGCCGACGATGCAGAAATTGGGTTGGGGGAGAATCATCAACATTATCTCAACCTCGGTCCGGCAACCAATCGAGGGACTTGGCGTTTCGAATACAATTCGTGCAGCAACAGCAGCATGGGCTAAAACACTCTCGATCGAGCTTGCACCACTTGGTATTACTGTCAATAGCATTCTCCCCGGAGCAACGCGGACCGAACGACTGGAGGACCTGATACGGCGTCGCGCGCAGCAGCAGGGAGTTGATCCTGACGTCATTGCCGAGCAAATGCGCCGAGAAATACCGATGGGGCGATTTGCCGAACCCTCAGAAATTGCAGCGTTGGCGATTTTCCTCTGCTCTGATTATGCCGCGTACATTACCGGTGAATGCATTCGCGTTGATGGGGGACGCACCCGCTGCCTCTAACGAAAAAAAGCGATGCTCAACACGAGCACCGCTTCCGTAGGAGTAGCGGGGGCAGGACTTGAACCTGCAACCTTCGGGTTATGAGCCCGACGAGCTACCAATTGCTCTACCCCGCGGTCAATTTGCATTGCAAAAATACGCAATCTTTGCTCAATTCTGCAACAGCTTGTTAGAAACAGCACCTAATTTTGCGCGTGCATTTTTCCAGACGCTTCCGAATATGCGTATTCTTCGCTCTTGGTTATGCGACTATGTTGATTGGACCGGTGATGTCAGTGAACTATCGGCAATCCTGACCAAATCCGGGATCGAAGTCGAAGCGATCGAACATGTCGGTTTTGATGCAGACGGTGTTGTCGCTGCTCGTGTGGTCGAGGTTGCTCCCCATCCAAATGCGCAGCGTCTGCGTCGTTGCGTTGTCTTTGATGGAATCAACCATTATCCGGTTGTGTGCGGTGCTCCGAATGTTGCTACTGAGCAGATCGTCGCTTTTGCGGCTGTTGGCGCTCGTTTGCCTGACGGCACCATCATTTCCACGCGAACAATTCGCGGCGTTGAATCTCAAGGGATGATTTGCTCTGCCGCAGAACTTGGGCTTGGAGATGACCACGATGGCATTCTTGTTCTCGACCAGAGTATCAAGCCCGGCACAGTGCTTCGCGAGGTATTTCCACCTGATGTTGTGCTGGAGATAGGCATAACCCCTAATCGCGCTGATGCACTCTCACACTTCGGCATTGCCAGAATTCTCGCCAGCAGTGGCACCATGACGGCAACACTGCCGAAGGTGCACGTTCACGCCGATGTTCCTGTACCCTGCGTTATTGAGCTTCCGGAGCCTGACCTGTGTTGGCGATACGCTGCTCGTGTGCTTGATGATGTCACCGTCGGTCCATCGCCGCGGTGGCTCCAACTGCGACTTGAGCGCGTGGGACTACGCCCACGGAATGTTGTCGTTGACGTTACCAATTACGTCATGCTCGAGTGTGGGCATCCGTTGCATGCATTTGACTTTGACACTGTCGAGGGACGGCGGATTATTGTACGACGTGCGCAGCCGCATGAAGCAGACTTTGTGACACTCGACGGTGTCCAGCGACGCTTGGATTCTTCGATGCTCTGCATTTGCGATGCAAACAAGCCGCTTGCTATTGCGGGTATCATGGGTGGGGCAAATTCAGCAATCAGCGCTTCGACGAAACGTGTACTGCTGGAGTCAGCGTTTTTCTTGCCTTCATCCATTCGACGGACTGCGAAATCGCTCGGGCTGCAGACAGATGCATCCTATCGCTTTGAGCGTGGTGCAGATATCGAAATGATTCCGTATGCACTCGACCGCGCCGCAGCACTTATCGCCGAACTGACGGGTGCGCGAGTTTCTGAGCGGGTGGATAACTATCCCCGCCTCTGGTATGCTCCGGTTATCTCGCTGCGATTCTCCAGAACAGAGCGGATACTCGGCGCAAAGCTCGACCGCGATTTTGTTGCTGCGTCGCTCGAAAGAGCAGGCTATACGATACAATCACGCGATGATGACAAACTCACCGTTCGCGTTCCGTCGTACCGAAGGGATGTAAGCGCAGAAATTGATGTAATCGAGGATGTTGCGATCGCATGTGGCTACGATGCAATTGAGCCATCGCGTCAAGCCGTTATCCCATTTTCGGCGCAAACCATTCCACCTACGCTACGCGTACCACCGCAGCGGAATGAGTTGCGCAGATTTCTTTCGTCGTTGGGTTTCTACGAGACGCTCAGTTTTAACCTGGAAGCCCCCGAAACAGCGCTGGATGCCAGTGCAACAGTCGAGGTTGCCAATGCACTCGGACGCGAACGAAGCGTGCTTCGCCAATGGTTACTGCCATCCATACTGGATAATCTTTCCCGCAATGCACGCTACGGAGCAACCAGCATTCGACTATTCGAGATCGGCAAAACCTTTCGACGTGATACATCGAACGACAGCATAGTTAGCGAACACGAACATCTTGCTATTGCGATTGCTGGAATTGCTGTGGAGCGTCACTGGCTTCAACACGAACGCAAAGCCGACCTATTTGATCTCAAAGGTCTCATAGATGCAATCCTAAGCTGGTTTGGTGTGCAATACCAGTGGGCCGAGATACAGCCCGATACTTATCAACAGTGGCTTCAAGAGCCAATTCTCGGCATCGTTGTTGGAGCAACGCACATCGGTTACCTAGCACAATTCAATGCGGTTTATGTTAAAAATTTCGACCTTCCGGACACGACGTATATCGCTGAGATAACGCTTGATGCGTTGTACGCAGCTCAACAGCAGCGGCGTTGGCGCTACAGTCCACCATCTCCTTACCCTGAAGTTGTCCGCGACGTGGCAGTCGTCGTTGAGCACAGAGTACCGAGTGCAACGTTAGAACAGGCAATCGTCAGCTCTGCGGGACCGCTATTGCGAAGCGTCAAGCCATTCGATGTTTTTGTCCATCCATCACTGGGCGAAGGTAAAAAGAGCATAGCATTCCGACTGACGTTCAGCTCGCCAGAGCGAACACTCACCGATGACGACGTCAACGCAGCACTTGCACACGTGATTGATGCCCTTGCAAGCCAATTCAATGCACAGTTACGCACATCCTAACATCGAAGGTGAAAGCAATGGAAACGATGCCCGATTCTCTGCATGCTGATCTTGAGCAGCTCTGGAAGCAAGTCTATAGCGCTGGCGCTCTCATCAAGACATTTGCCGAACAGTTGCGTGCGTCCCGGGATGCAGTGCGCAAACTGGAATCAGAAGTTGCTAGTCTTTCGGCTCAGCTTCGAAGCCGAGAGGAACAGTTGGATTCAATGCGGGAGGAACTCGACCATATCGAGGAACTCCGTACTGCGCTGAGCAAAGCAGAAGGAGAACTCCAGGCTGCGCACGTAACTATTGCGCAGCTCCAACAGCATTTGACACAGGTAGAGCAGCAGCATCACGATGCAGAGCGGTTACAGCAGCAAATCGAACGTCTTCGGAACGAACTATCTACGCTTCAGCAGCAATACGCAGCACTGACCGACGATTATCGCGCTGCCCAAGAAACAATTGCATCACTGAGCACTTTCGAGGAAGAGCGCGCTAATCTCCGGGCAAAGATTGCCGAACTTGAGCATGAGCACTTGCGTAGTGTAGCTGCCAAGGAGGAGCTTGCGTATCTGCATGAACAGATCGAACAACTCCATCAGGAGCGCGAGCAGCTTTTGGAATTGATCCAACAGCAAAAGCACGAAATAGAACTGTTGTCTAAGCGCAGCCAAGAATACGAACACCTCCAAAGAGAGCTTGATTCTGCCAACCATACGATTGCGTCCTACCAGGAAAAACTTACTGCATGCGAAGCGGACATCGCTCGACTCAGCGAACAACTACGCCAGGCGGAATCTGCTCTATCGGCGGCAACTCCTGATGCACAATTTGCGCGCTGGAAAGCTGAGCAGGAAGAACTTCTGCGGTCACGGGAGCTGGAATATCAACGCTTGCAAGAACAATACCAGGCACTTGAGCAACAGCATGCACGTTTGCGCGAAGAGCTGGAATCCCAGCACCAACTGAACGCAGAACTTGAACGCCGGGTCAACGATCAGCGACACCATCATCCCGCACAGACGGCTGATGCGAGAGAAGAGGAGTTGATTTCACTTCGACGCGAATTAGAGCTTGCCGAGCGTGCATCGGCTCAGCGTCAAGAGCAACTGATCGAGCTATCCGATGAAATTGCACGCTTGCGGAAACAGTTATTCGAGTATCAGCAAAACGATAAGTCCATTGAACAGCGCATTGCCGAGGCAATTTCTCCGCTGGAGATCAAGCTTGAAGCCGCCGAACGCGAGCGCAAACATCTTCAAGTCCAGCTTATGTCTCAGCGTCAGCGGATTCATCAGCTTGAAGACCAAATTCGGATTGAACTGGAGCGAAACATAGTCCTCAAACGCCGAATTCGTCAGCTTGAAGGGCAGCCACCGAAAGCGCAGATCGAACACATCATCGAGCAGCTCGATCGGATTGTCGAATCACTCCGTTCACAGGGGGATCCTTCCCAGCAGCAGGCGGGAATGGCACAGCCGGTGGAAGAGATAACAGCACTCATCGAGCGAATCGAGAAAGTTGTATCGTACCACCATCGGTCTATTGACGATGAACTGCTCGAAGCGGTCAAACAATCGCGAGCACTTTTAGAGCAGCAGTTGAAAAGGTCAGAATGATGCTGGTTGCCGTGCTACAACATTCAACGATTTTTTCCGTTTAGTTAGTCGGTCAAGTTCGTAAATTTGACCAGTGCAACGATGATCAACCCGATTCCATGACGACGACGGTGACTGTAACGATCAGTGGACGGCAATTTCGACTGCGGTGCGATAATCAAGAGCGAACACTCCGCGCGGCAGCAGAGGTTGAGCGATTGCTTGAGCTGCTGCGCCATGACTCTGCTGATCAATCAACACCGACGCTTGCGTTCCTGACTGCACTCAATCTTGCCGAACAACAAGAAGCGCTCAACGAACACCATCGCCACACAATCGAATATCTACGTCAGCAAATCAACTCGATGGGTGCGTACCTTCGTGACGCAATAGAAAGCGCGGTTGAAACAGCAGCATAGAAGAACGCCGAGTTGCCATCCGGCAGTGACTGTCGCCTGATCTTTGGAAAAACCAACAGTGATGCGAGCCGTACTGCATCATCGTTGCACACGCGTAGCGAAGAACCGATACGTTTGAGGCAGGGAAATAGGCTCCGCATCCCAATGGCAGACTGCACCGTACCACAGCGTACGGCCATTGTACAATGGCGGCAGGAGCCAGCGGCATGCGGGCTATTACCCACTGTGTGCTGAAGGGTTCTTGCGATACCCGTAGTCGCCACTGGAGGCGGACGATGACTGAAGTACGGCTCGTGTTTTTTACCATGTCCCATAACATCCGACGGAAGCAATGGAATACATGACAACACTTGTTCTAAGCGTCATTGGCTTGGTCCTCGGTTTTGGTATCGCATATTTTGCGGGCACACGCGCTGCAAAGGGCATTATTGCTGACGCACGCGAAAAGGCAAAATCAATTCTCGACGAAGCGGAAAAAGAGGCTCGTTCACTCAAGAAAGAAAAGCTCATTGAAGCTAAAGAGGAGCTTCACAAAAAACGCCAGGAACTGGAAAAAGAATTTGCCGCTCGACGCAATAAACTCCAACAGCAAGAAAAGCAACTTGCCAGCCGTGAAGAGGCTATCGAAAACAAACTGGAGTTGATTGCACGCAAGGAAAAGCAAATCCAACAAACTGACCAGGAGATTCAACGGAAGCAGCGCCTGATTGAACAAAAACTCAAAGAGGCCGAAGCGCTCGTTGCCGAGCAGAATCAACGTCTCGAACGCATCACAGGTATGTCGCAGGAAGATGCGAAGCGCTATTTGATTGAGAATATGGTCAACGAGGCTCGCGCAGAAGCAGCGCTCCTGGTCAAGCAAATTCGGGATGAGGCGCGCCAGCAAGCACAACGCGAAGCGCAAAAGCTTATCATCGAAGCAATTCAGCGGACGGCGTCCGATCATTGCGTCGAGACGACGGTCTCGGTAGTAACGCTTGCCAGCGAGGAACTCAAAGGACGCATTATCGGCAAGGAAGGACGCAACATCCGTGCATTCGAATCTGCAACGGGTGTTGATTTGATTATTGATGACACACCGGAAGCGGTTGCTATCTCAGCTTTTGATCCCTATCGTCGCGAGGTCGCTCGCATCGCCTTGGAGCGCCTGCTCGCTGACGGACGGATACATCCTGCGCGCATCGAAGAAATTGTGGATAAAGTCCGCAAAGAAGTTGACGAAGAGATCATTCGTGCTGGCGAGCATGCCGTCATGGAGCTTGGCATTCACAACATGCATCCGGAACTGATACGGCATGTTGGTAAAATGAAGTTTCGCTCCAGTTATGGGCAAAATCTTCTTGCACACTCTATCGAGGTCGCCTTCCTGGCTGGAATAATGGCGTCAGAACTTGGCTTGGATGTCCATCACGCCAAGCGTGCTGGTTTACTCCACGATGTTGGGAAAGTACTTGATCGAAATACCGATGGTCCTCACGCGCTGCTCGGAATGGAACTTGCTAAGCGATACCGGGAGCATCACATCGTCTGCAACGCCATAGGTGCTCACCACGAGGACATCGAAATGGAATCACCCATTGCGGTGCTGGTACAAGCAGCGGACTCAATAAGCGGGGCACGACCCGGTGCACGACGCGAGTCATTGGAACAGTACATCAAGCGTCTGGAAAAACTCGAAGAAATTGGTATGAGCTTCGACGGTGTGCAGAAAACGTTTGCTATCCAAGCTGGGCGAGAGGTACGGATCATTGTCGAACCTGAAAAAGTTGACGATCTGACCGCTGATCAATTAGCCACGGAGATTGCAAAGCGAATCGAACAGGAAATGGAATATCCAGGACAAATCAGAGTCACTGTGATTCGCGAACGTCGTAGCTATGCTATTGCGAAATAGTGTGGCGCGCTCGAGCGGGGCAAGTTGGAGCACCGTGTTATGGTGCAGTCCCGATCGATGAGCTATCGTTCCCTGTGCTCCAGAGAGTCACTTTTTCGAGAACGGAGTTCTGCTGGTTGTTCTGGATCAGACTCGGATTCATACTCTTGGAGTTTTTGCCGTAGATCGTTACAGATTTGGGTGTGGATTTGGCAGATACGACTTTCGGTTAGTCCAAGTATTTCGCCGATTTCCTTGAATGTCAGTTCCTCGTAGTAATAGAGCGTGATGACTAATCTTTTTCGCTCTGGCAACTTTTCAATGTAATTGCGGACAAATTCGATTCGCTCTCTGTGTGCAAGGAGAGTGAAGGGATTTTCCGTGTCGTAGTCAGGAATTTCTTCGACCGTATCGTGCTCGTTGCCATCATCGTCGTAGTTGACTTCGGAATTCTGCAAGGAAAATGATGCTGTCGCTGCAGCCATAGCATTGAGGTACGACTGGTATTCCTCCACCGAAATACCAAGTCGCGATTGAATTTCATCCGGTGATGCTTCTCTCCCAAGCTCGCTCCGGAGCTGATCACTGACTTCAGTGTATTCGTGGACTTTCCGTCGTGCAGTGCGTGAGAGCCAATCAAGCTTACGCATTTCATCGAGGATAATTCCTCGCACGCGTGGCACTGCAAAGGTTTCGAACTTTATGCCGCGCTCCGGTTCAAAGCGCTCGATGGCATCGTGTAATCCGAGCAATCCGACGTGGAGAAAATCTTCCTCGTCGAGTAGCGCATGCGAAGGAATGTTCATGTTATAGAGAGTATAGCGCACAATCCAGATGTAGTGGAGAAGCAGTTGGCGCTTGATCTCTTGTTTGCGCGCTTTCGATGTTCGTTTTGCACGAAGCTCACTCCACAGCAGATCAAGATTGTTCTCTTTCGTCGCTGTCAATTCGGGTGATGTTGATTTAGCTGGTGCCATAGTTTTTCGTCCTTGGTAAACATTCAGTTATTGTTTGCCTGCAGAGCTTGTATTGAATGGAAAATTTTCATAGTGACTTGTGAAAGGTTATCCAGACTGTAAGTCCGCATTGTTCTGGTCAGAAACGTTGGCTGTTTGGGATGCGCCGTGTATGTTCAATGATGCGGCAATTTGTTCTTCTTCAGCTAAGCGCAGTCGTTCGTTTAGTTCTTCCTGCTTGATACGATGGATGATCGCGATTGTCACAGCCATGATAATACTGCCGGCTACCGCGAATGCGATGAAGATGAGCATTGCGCGGAGCATAATGCGATAGAGCTCATCATCGCCGGTGGCAATTGCAAATAACACGCTCAACGCTGCTGCAAGAGTGCTGACATTGAAAACCAATCGCAGAGGCAGTTGAATAGCTCCTTCGAGCTGAGCATCTTGAGCGGGTGACTTTTTACGCTTGCTCATCGCTGATGATCACTACGCAGTCGTGAACATAGTGCGTTGTTGTGTTGGTATCAAGAATCGAAGCAAATGGTCAATGGATGGTTCAGTGATGTCGTCGGGAAGTTGCGTTCCCGTTGTTAGTAGCGATAGCGGAAGGCGCAATTCCCAGAACAGTGGAAGCAGATGTCCGCATCGCGGAGATTCGTCGAGCTTGGTCAATGCAATGCGGTAGGATGCATTACCGCTTGCACGCTGCAATAGAGTTTTCGCAATTTCTGTATCACACGAAGCTGGGAGCGTAAGGACAACAAGACCATTCGAGCGTACAACGACATCAATAAGCATCTCCGACAGAGGCGATGTTCTCTTCGATGGTGGAGGCAAGTCCACAAGCGTGATTGACTCTGGTGCCTTTGCTGGCAGGTTCGCAACGTGATCGCGCGTGCGGATAATCTCGAGCGGCATTTGTACAAGTGCAGAAAACGCTCGAATTTGTTCAACAGCAGCAATGCGCTCGGTGTCGGCTGTGACTAGTCGCATTGTTTTTTCTGGATAGGCACGGTGGAGAAGTATGGCAGCTTTCATCAGTGTTGTTGTTTTTCCGCTACCGCTCGGACCTGCAAAAGCTATCAACGTCGGCGGTGCCTCGACTATGAAGCGACGTGTCGGCAATAGTTCAACCAGAACACTGTGCAATCGCTGAATGCACTCGTCAAGATCGTGAGCTGGCTGATCACTGGCAATGCGCGATATCAAATAACCTGCATGGTGATCGCTGAACCCGGCGTCGCGGAGTAGTTGATACATCGTCCGATATGGATCGGGGAGAACCGCACTGTATCGGTAGGCAACCGCGTGCGTGAGAGCGGTCAGTTTTGCAGACAATTGATGAATCTCTTCCTGCAATGCAAGAATTATGGAATCGCTTGTTTGATGAGGCGATTGCTCAAGGTAATATCGCAGCGGTACCGGCTCAGCTTGATGCTGAGTTGGGCGAGGCCGGGGAAATGTAGGTGCGCCCGCAGCAGTGGCGATTGTGCTGCTGTGATCACTGCGGACGCCTGTGGACATACCGACAACCTCGGCATAGGGTGAACCGTTGCTATCAATACCTGAGTTCGTTGCCAGAAGCAGTGCATCGTCGCCAAGCTCTTGTCGCATAGCATCGAGTGCTTGGCGTAGCGTCGGTGCGATAAATTTTTTTGTTCGCGACATCATTGGGTTTGTGCCTCCATGCAGTCTGTACACCATAGCTACAAGTAAAAACTGTGCCAGCTCTGATTCAGGCTACCAGCAGATGCCTCGCCGTATATTGCACTTGTGATGTATTGGTGGTATTTCCCATCGTTACATTCTCCTGATTAGCGGTGAATCCCGAGCGCCTTTATCCCGTAACCCTGCAGTATCGTTAGGGCGTTCGACTTTACGCAACGATCATTCGATGATTCGATGAGTTCAGATCAGTCTGCCCCATTCGGGCAATTGTACATTGTTTCGACTCCTATCGGTAATCCAGACGACATTACCCTTCGTGCCCTTGCAGTCCTTCAAACTGCTGATCTTGTTGTCTGTGAAGAGCGTCGATATGCACAAAAACTTCTCGGTTATTATGACATCGAGAAAGAACTGATCGAACTAAACGAACACAACGATGCCGACGCAACGATCGAATGTGTAAAGTTGCTCGGAGCAGGAAAAAAACTTGCGCTCATTAGCGATGCAGGAACACCTGTTCTTGCTGATCCGGGAGGACTTTTAGTAGCGGCTGCGATTCGCTATGGCTACGCTGTGCATGTTATTCCCGGACCATCGAGCATTACAGCCGCGCTGGTTCGATCGGGGCTCCCGACCGATCAATTCCTCTATGCAGGCTTCTTGAGTCGTAAAAAAGAGGAGCGGGAACAACAAGCTCGCCTTTTGGCTCTTGAACCGCGAACGATTGTCCTGCTCGATACGCCGTATCGCCTCAATACAGTCTTGAGCACGCTTGCTGATGTAATGCCTGAGCGCAGAGCCTATATCGGTTGCAATTTGACCATGCTGAGTGAATCCCACCATTACGGTAGCTTGACCGAACTGCGGGATTACTTTGCCCAAAACCGCTTCCGCGGAGAGTATGCGATTGTTATCGAGGGCAATCCCTCGGTGAAACAATGGTACGAACAGTTGAACGCTGCAACCTCACTCCATACTGCCAACGGCGCTCAACTCCAGAAGGACGTGAACTCTCTGCCTGAGCAAAGTGTTGCTGATGAGCAAGTTAGTGACGCTCAGAGCGAACGTTACCACCAAACACGCCAGCAGCGCACACACCGGTATCACGGGAACAATCGCCGGCGCTTCCGACCACATTATCACAAGCACCATTCGCACCAGCGAGAGGAGCGGCGCCCTTCACGCCCCAACACTCATGAAGGGAGTCGGTATGACTACGAGCAACCAATCATCAACTACACGCTGAGTAATCCATACCAGCAGCACACTCATCCCTCAAAAGAGCACCGCCCATCGCATCAGACGCGCCGCCCCAAAAAGCGCTGGCGTCGGTAGAGGGTCGGTACACAGCCAGCTACTGATCCTTTGACCGATAGAGTAGCGCGATCGGGATTATCACAGCATACCCTATCACCAGGAGGATTGGCGATACAGTAACCGCTAAGGGATTATTCCATACTTCCTGATGTTTTGCAGGATCATCGGTTATCGCAGTCAGCATTAGCAGGTAACCAATGGTGATGATTGCAATGCCAACTGCGAGCAGAATCAGATTCAGTCGCGACAGTGGAAAACGCCACACAACTTTTGATGCTGATGCGTATCGTTGTTGCGCTGCCATGGTGCTGAAAAATCGGTGAGACTCTTGATGCAATGCAATATACAGCAGCGGTTGTGCAAGCCCTGACGGGAACCGGATTCATCGTAATTTGCATTCGAACACTTTTGCAGCGAGTGTCTATGTATGCGTTCTGCTTAGTAGCTTGTCTGTTGGTTGCTGTTGGTATGCAATCATGCCATAAGGCTATCTATTCCGCAGAGCAATACCAATACGACGGACCACCAGTAACGGGGGATGTTGTCTTTTTCCACCTCCTGTCTGATCCGCAAGGACTGAATCCCTACACCTCCAACGACAACACCGCTTCAACACTTAATCGGCTCATCTTTGATGCCTTGCTGGAACAAAACCCAGAAACGCTCGAGCTTGAGCCAAGCATTGCACAGTCTCTGCCCGTTATATCCGACGACCACTTGCAGTATACAATTCGCTTGCGACCGAACGTGTTTTTTTCCGATGGAATGCCGTTGACCGCTCGCGATGTTGTGTTCAGTTTCAAAGCAGTCAAGAATCCGTACATCCTTGAAGCATCCGCATTGCGGAATTACTACGACGACGTCGAAGATGTATCAGCGCCGGACGACACAACAGTTGTCATCACTATGCGCAAGCCCTATTTCTTGGCGCTATACTTTTTAGGTGATCTGCGCATTCTTCCCAAGCACATCCTGGACCCTGCGGGACTCACCGATCGCTACACAGTTGCTGAGCTGAACGACCCAGCTGCTGCCCAACGCAACTCTGCCATCAAAAAATTTGCCGAGTGGTTCTCTCGCGCTGAACTACGACGCGAACCACAATACTTGATCGGGTCTGGACCATACATCTTCCGGCAGTGGGATACAGGCAAACGTGTCGTTTTAGTCCGCAACAAACAAGCATGGAACACTCCGCTTTGGTGGCGTCGAGCCTATCCCGATGCCATCGTTGGCGTCGTTATCAATGACCGTACAGCAGCTCTTTCTGCACTGAAAACCGAAGAAGTGGATTTTATTGATGCGATCCCACCAGCTCTTTATGACGAGCAGCTCGATACGGCGCGACTGGGGTATATCCGGAAAGGAAAGTACGAACAGTCTGTATACACATACATTGGCTGGAACATGCGCAAGCCAATTTTTCGTGATCGGCGTGTGCGGCAGGCGTTGTCGCATCTTGCTAATCGAGACTACTGGATTAGCACCATCGTGCGAGGCTATGCGCAACCAATCAACGGTCCGGTCTATCGCAATCGTCCCGAATACGACACAACGCTTCCGGCGTACGATTTCAATCCTGCTCGTGCACTGGAGCTTCTCAGTCAAGCTGGATGGAAGGACCGCAACGGCGACGGTATTCTCGACAACATCATTGACGGCAAACAGACAAACTTTGAATTTGCGCTCAGCTTCAATGCGGGCAATGAAACTCGCGAGAATATTGCAATTCTCTACTCGACGGAGCTTCGCAAATACGGCATCGTCTGCAATGTTCAAAAGCTTGAATGGTCGGTCTTCTTGCGGCAACTAAGCGCTCAACAATTCGATGCGTATATCGGTGCGTGGGTCAACGATAATATCCCGACCGATCCATATCAGCTCTGGCACTCATCACAAGCAGATAACCGCGGATCGAATTACGTAGGATTCCGCAACCGTCGTGCCGATGAACTCATCGAACGGAATCGGATCGAATTTGATCCCAACAAGCGACTTCTGTTGATGCGAGAATTCCAGCGCATCGTCCACGAAGAAGCACCGTACACCTTTCTCTGGACGCCAGAGATACTGACAGCCTACAACAGGCGCCTGGCAAACGTTCGATTTTATTCGGTTCGACCGCCGTATGTGATACCGAATTGGTTCGTGCCACCGCATCTGCAGCAACACGTTGTGCAATGAATCGCCATCGCCTACGCCAGTTGATTAGCGAAGGAGAAGGTGTTAGCCTTGAGTTTAAGCGGCGTTTTACTTCTCCTGAAAAGATTGCCAAAGAAATCTGTGCGTTTGCGAACACGCAGGGTGGATATCTGCTTTTTGGCGTAGATGACGACGGGACGATTGTCGGCGTCGAAAGCGAAAAAGAACAGATCGAATTGGTGCAACATGCTGCAGAGTTTTGTATCAAACCACCCGTGCCAGTTCAGATTGAAGTGGTCGAGATAGAATGGAAGGATGTTGTGGTCGTTCGTGTGGAGTCAAGCTGTGAGCGACCGCATGCTGTCGTCAGTACCGATGGTCGAGATAATCGGCGGGGTATCGTGTACGTTCGCAGCCGTGCTGAATCCGTTCAAGCAAGCCGTGAGATGGTGCGACTGATGCGCGAGCAACGCCCTGATGCCCGTCCGCTGCTTCTCTACATTGGTGATCGAGAGCGCAGGCTCTTTGCATACCTCGAAGAGCATCAGCGTATCACGGTCGCCGAATTTGCTCGATTAGTCAACATCTCGCGCCGTCGTGCATTGCAATTGCTGATTCGCTTAGTTCGTGCCCAAGTTCTTGTCCTGCACACCGACGCACCGACCAACTACTTCACGCTCGTTGATGATGGAATTGCACGTCAACCTTGAGCATCTGCTCCGACAAACATTTGGCTTTACAGCGTTCCGTCCTGGTCAGCGTGAGATAATTGAGGCAATCCTGCGGGGGCGTGATGTACTCGGTATCCTTCCGACCGGCAGTGGAAAATCGCTCTGCTACCAACTACCTGCCGTCGCAAGTTCTGCTTTGACCCTTGTGATCTCGCCACTGGTTGCATTGATGCACGATCAGGTCAGTGCACTTCAACAGCGAGGCATTCCGTCCACAGCGATTACCAGCACGCTTGGGAGCGAAGAAATTGCCTACCGACTGCGTTCTGCACAGCTCAATCACGTTCGACTTCTGTACATAGCGCCCGAGCGACTTGAAAACACTGGATTCCTTGAGCACCTGCGCCGTATCAATATCGAACGAATCGTTGTTGATGAAGCACACTGCATTAGCCAGTGGGGTCATGATTTTCGCCCTGCATACATGCGCATCGGGAGCCTGGTGCATGTGATCGGTCGCAAGCAAATTGTTGCGCTGACTGCCACTGCAACACCACGAGTGCAGAACGATATTCTTGCTCAGCTTGGTATGCGCGACCCTTACGTGCGTGTTGAGAATTTTGACCGCCCGAATTTGGAATTCCGCGTTGAGGAATGTCCTCCCTCGAAAGGCTATCAGCAAAAAGCAGCTCGGGTCGCAGATGCCGTTGAGCGATGCTGTGGAGCTGCGATTATTTATGCGGGCACTCGTCGTGCTACCGAGATGATATCGGCGCATCTACGGTCGTTTGGTATCAATGCGCGATCGTATCATGCCGGCATGCCAGATGCGATGAGGCTGAATGTGCAGGAATGGTTTATGGCGGACTCTAAGCCGGTGCTTGTTGCAACGGTAGCGTTTGGGATGGGCATTGATAAACCCGATGTTCGGCTTGTTGCGCACTGCGATCTTCCGCTCAGCATCGAGAACTACTACCAAGAAGCCGGACGTGCCGGACGCGATGGACGCGATGCAACATGCCTACTGCTGTATTCGCGTGGTGATGAGCGGCTCCAGCGCCGCTTGATTGAATCGCAATTTCCACCCAGACGTTTGGTTGAAGAAACCTATAACCTTATCGCAGAGCGATTACGAGTTGCCGTCGGGATGCAAAGCAATGCAGTACTACGCGATGATCCGGCAACGCTGGCACGTGCCCTTTCGTGTACAGTGAACCAACTCGAGAGTGTGATTGATTTTTTGGAGCGGCAGCAGCTTCTGTCCCGACGTCGCGGTAATCGTTCTTTGCAGGTACGGATAGCAACCAGTCGCGAGCGGTGGCTTGAGTACTGCTCAACTGCACCTGCAGATCGTGCCACAGCAATGGATGTGCTGCTCCGTTCACTTGGACCGTCTGCTTATGATGAGGCGGTCGAGCTATCGCTCGATGATCTTGAACAGCGACATGCTGTTTCAGTTGATGAACTCTACCGAGCGCTTCGAGCTGCTGAGCTTGCTCGGATCATCGAGGTGTATCCTGGAAACGACGCCGACGGTCTCCGATTGGTTGGGGAACGGTATAGTCGCCAGCGTTTACCCATCGAATGGCACCAGATTGATGCGCGCCGTGCTGCTGCAGTGGAGAAAGCTATGGCAATGCTTGAATACGCACGGTCGGCTCGCTGCAAACGCGCGATCATTCTTGACTACTTTGGGCAGCCAGCGCCGGATGTTTGTGGAAAATGTTCGTCGTGCCGACGACCAGCACGGGTGCAGAGCGTCTATTCTGTGCAAAAGCGTTCTGCATACGAAGAATTTATACGGCGAGTGCTGGTCAATATCATTGCTAGCTCTGATGGATTGCTAACAGTCCCGCTTGCCATTGCAATTGCGCACGGTCAATCAAAAGATCAGATTGTTGCCCTTGGCGCGCATCGCAGCGAATATTTCGGGCAGCTTGTCGGCGTTTCACCGACGATTCTACGAACACACCTTGATGAGTTGATCCTTGATGGATACCTGGAACTAATGCGACCAGCAAACAGGCTACGCGTTACTGATGCCGGATATACCATGATCGGTCGGACGAGAACCCGTACGGATTTGTCCAAACAGTCAACTCCAGAACAGCTACTTGACTCAACGGTCCAGAAGAGTATCGAGCTTGCTCGTCAGGGATATTCACCTGCAGAGATCGCGCAGATACGGGATCTATCGTTGACAACCATCGTAAGCCACCTTGTGCAAGCTATCTCTGTCGGTGTTGAGCTTCCGCGCGCGACACTGATAGATAAGCATCTTTTTCAGGAAACGTGTGCCTTTATTCGCCAGCGCCCCAATGCGTTGCTACGTGATGTACAAGCATATATCGGTGGCATGTACGATGCGGCATTGCTCCGCTTAGCCTTAGCATTTGCGCGACGAGAGTGCTCCTCTGGTTGACTTACAGGTCCAACAATCCTGCGGGTGGGTTGACAGTCAGCGTTTGTGCAACGCGATCAATGCCAACGATAAACTCGGAAACATAGGGCAGTAATATCTCGTTTCCGTCGTTACACTCGATAAGGAGTAGTGGGTGTGCGGGATTGTCTTCTGTGCCAACAACGCTTCCGATCACATTCCCCTGCATATCGAGAACTTTCCACCCAGAGATTCCGAATAACGGGCTGGTATTATCGGTCGCAAGTGCGACGTCGCTAACGAAGATTCCGTGCTCACGAAACTGTTCTGCTTCCGCTCGGCTGTTGATGCTTGCAAGATGAATAATCGCATTCCGTCCGGAGAGGACATACGATTCGAGCGTGTATTCACGTCCAAATGAGTGGCTAAACCCGATCCATACTCTCGCGCCCTTTGTAAGGTTGATTGGGTGTTGCAATGTAACCAGGAGGTCTCCACGAAGACCGTGGGGTCGTACGATCGTACCGATGAATTGAAGCTGGCTCACGTTTGGTGCTCGCTAGTGAACTAATCGGCAGTGGAAGCGTTGGTGTATGTAGTCTGCGGTGCAATGACGATATTTGCGACGTTCAAGTACTTGATGAGCGGATATGGAGACGATCGCTCGTGCTCATTTGGAAGCCTCTATTGCAACCAAACAACGCTTACTCGAGCAATCCATTGGTGACATCGTGCAAGTTGGGAAGAGGCTTGCCGAGTCTTTCTCGAAGGGTTCACTGGTAATGCTGTGCGGTAATGGTGGGTCGGCGGCTGATGCGCAGCACTTTGCTGCTGAATTGGTCATTCGATACCGCTCACAGGTGCAACGTGCAGCCCTTCCTGCGATTGCCTTGACGACCGATCCATCAATGATGACTGCTGGCGGGAACGATATTGGTTTTGAGAATGTGTTCGCTCGAGCAGTAGATGCTCTCGGCAAACCCGGTGATGTACTGATTGGGATAAGCACAAGCGGCAATTCTGAGAACGTCCGACGGGCGATAGAGGCAGCACGCCATCGTGGTATGCTGTGCGTTGGATTATTGGGGTGTGGGGGCGGAGTCATCGCTCCACTGTGCGATGTCTCTGTGATTGTGCCGAGTACTGTAACGGCACATATACAAGAATGCCACATCACGATCCTTCATATTTGGTGCAGCATTATCGAGGCTGTGCTCTTTCCTGATGCTGTCAGTCGTGCTGGACTTGTGCCATCGGAGAATTCTCCGTAATTTTGTGCCCAGCATTCTTTGCTTGGGTTCGATACTGAACCTGTTTCAGTGAGGTTGTTTGATCGGTGAAGTTATGCTGAACTTGTTTCAGCATCTTGAATCTTATGACGCTCTGGATACTGCAGCATCGAACTCGATGACAGAGCATACAGACTCACGTTGACCATAATGCCACTTTAGCTCAGTTGGTAGAGCAGCTGACTTGTAATCAGCAGGTCGCCGGTTCGAGTCCGGCAGGTGGCTCCAAACCTTGAAATGCAACCGACCCGCGCAATTGCGTAATTCTACGTATTGAGCCATCAAGAAAGGGAGCGTAAGTTCGCCTCTGCAAAAGTCAATCTACGTTGTGGGTGCTTAGACGATGTACGAATTCGATGACGCGCCTGAATGGTCGAATCTGCGACCAGACCTTGAAATAGAAGTTGTACTTCGGCAGTGTGCATTAGCATGCCTACACGGCTCATTAGAGTTGCTCGATGATGAACTTCGACTTCCTGACCAATTGGAGCAACTCACGAACTACTGCCTGGAGCAGGGACGCTTTGCCGATGCCGTCAATGTTGCATCCTTGTGGAGCATGATCGCACCATACAGTGCCGATGCATGGCATAAGCTTGGGGTTGCGCAGAATGGGGTGGGGCAGTATCGCCAAGCTACCGAATCTCTTCGCCATGCACTCCTGTGTAATCCAACGGACGTTGAGGTCATTCTCCACCTCGCCGAAGCGTACACAAATGCTGGTATTGTTTCCGAGGCTGAGAAATATTACGACTACGCTCTATTGCTTGATCCTGCCTCGGAAGAGGCAATCTTCCAGAAGGCAGCTTTTCTACAGCGGCGATGCTTGTACCGCGATGCAATCGAACTCTATGAACGGTTAGCTGATTCACCGACTCTTGCAAAAGAGGTCCTCTTCGAGCTTGGGTACTGTTACGATTGCTGTCAGCGATACGATGATGCCATTGCCGCCTATGATCGGGTACTCGATATTGATCCGTACTGTGCCGATGCGTGGTTCAATCGTGGTGTGGTGTTGACTCGACACGGACAGTACACCGAGGCGCTCTCCAGCTATGATTTTACACTTGCCATTGATCCAAAGCATGTCGCAGCGCTTTACAACAAAGGTAATGTCCTTTCACTGCTGGGCAAGTTGGAGGCAGCAATTGCATGCTATCGCGAAGCTCTCAATTACGACAGAACTGATGTCGCAATTTGGCATAACATGGGGAGCGTGCTTGGTGAGTTAGAGAGATATTCCGAAGCGATCGAGGCATTCACCGAAGCCATTTCACTCAATCCGCGTCATTTCGAGTCATATTTCGGTCGTGGTACCTGTTACGATGCGATCGAGAACTATTTCCAGGCACTCTCGGATTACGATGCTGCTCTGGCAATACAGCGTGCATATCCTGAGTTGTGGTATGCTCGTGCTGATGTGTTGATGCAATTGGAACTCTACGACGATGCGCTTGCTTCATACCGCACTGCATTGGACCTCAACCCTAAGCATGCTGAATGCTGGTATGATTACGCCATTGCACTGCTCCATGTTCGGCAATATCGGGAGTCTATCGAAGCATTAGAACGGGCTGCGTCGCTCTCTCCGACCTGGGCGGACCCACACTTCGCACTTGTGAAAGCATACTTATTGCTGGCGGACGTATCATCGGCTCAGCGTGCCCTGCAACAAGCCATTGAGCTTAGTCCACACCGCCGAGCTGAGTTCGAAGCTGAGCTGCTCGCTATACTTCCTTCCAACCTCGCCCAACTCCTTGGGCGAAACAGCAAGCAATTATAGCCGGCTTAGCATGCTTTGAGTCGTAGAGCGCTGTATTGTGCTCGAATCCGTCAAGTGTGAGTATCGTTGTAATTTTGAACAAGTCTAAATTCACTCGAAAGCGATGCTGTGTCTTGAGAAAATTCGACCCGGGCAGTCAGTGCGTATTATTGGAATAGCTGGGTCGGAGGCGTTCGTTGATCGAATGAAAGAAATTGGTTTGGTTCCCGGAACAGTGGTCTGTGTTCTGCGTCGGTCGCTATTTGGTGGTACGATTCAAGTTCGCTACGGTACGTCAACAATTGGGCTGCGTCTTTCCCACCACGATACCATCGAGGTTGAGCCGGTCGGTCAGGCGGTCATCGCTTGTCATTCGGTGAAAGCACTCGATTTTGCATTGTAACAAGCAATGCGCTCACACTCCCTTCCCCATATTGCTTTTGTCGGCGTTCCGAATTCAGGGAAAACAACGCTGTTCAATGCTCTGACAGGACTACGTCGAAAGGTTGCCAACTATCCAGGGGTAACGGTTGAACCATCGGTTGGCATGGTACGCAAACATGCGACGAGCGTTGCTGTCATAGACCTGCCCGGTGTTTATAGTTTGTCTCCGAAATCAACAGACGAAGAAATCACGCTGCAAGTTCTCACTGGTGCTGACAAGTACCTTCCCGAACCCAACGCAATTGTCCTGATTCTGGATGCGACGAACTTAGAAAAGGGCTTGACTCTATTTGCGCAGCTTGCTCACCTGGGCAAGCCGATGCTTGTTGCACTAACTATGATAGATGAAATCAAACGCCGGGGCGCAATACTCGACGATATTCAGCTTGAATCCATCCTGGGGATCAAAGTTGTTCCTATTGTCGGTGTCAAGGGGATTGGAATCGAAGAGGTACGAGCTGAATTGGTTGAATGCTCGCACTGGCGTATTCCATTTGTGCACGTTCCACCAGATGCATCCATCGAAGAGCGAATTGCATGGGCGCGCTCGGTGGTTGGACGTGTGCTCCACAACGATCAGCTCGACCTTCGGACTGAGCGAATTGATCGAATTGCACTCCATCCAATCTGGGGGATAGTTGGCTTTATCTGTGTGATGGCAGTGATTTTTCAATCCATCTTCACCTGGGCACAGCCGATGATGGACTGGATTGATTATAGCTTCAATCAGCTTCGCACATGGATGATTGGCGATGCACTGGTCCCACCTCTATGGTTGGATTTTTTAGCAAACGGTGTCGTTGCGGGTGTGGGAAGCGTTTTAGTTTTTGCACCGCAAATTTTTATCCTGATGGTGTTAGTGACCTTTCTCGAAGATAGCGGATATTTGGCACGAGCGGCATTCTTGATGGATAAAGTGTTGGGGAGTTTTGGTCTTCAGGGACGGTCGTTTATTCCGCTGCTCAGCTCGTATGCCTGTGCTATTCCCGGTATTCTCTCGGCAAGGATGATTCCTTCGCGTGCTGAGCGTCTGGCTACCATCTTGATTGCGCCGCTGATGACGTGCTCTGCTCGTTTACCAGTTTACACGCTCTTGATAGCTGCGTTTGTACCACCGACGGTGATTGGGGGTGTCGTCTCTCTGCAGGCAGTTGTATTGGGTGCTCTGTACGTTGCTGCAGCCATTGTAGGACTTTGTGTCGCATGGATGCTCCGTAAAACTGTGCTGGTCAGCGACAGAACACCATTTTTCTTGGAATTTCCTCCGTATCGGCTTCCGCACTGGCGGAATGTGATTGTTCGAGCATTCACCCGAATGCAAGATTTTCTCCAAACTGCAGGTACGGTGATTCTGACGTTATCAATCATCCTGTGGGCGCTGTCAAGTTTTCCGCGACTGGAGCCAGATCCAACCCAAAATGCTGATCAATTTCGCCAGCTACAACTCGAACAGTCGTATGCTGCCCAGCTTGGGCGTGCCATTGCGCCTGTCTTTGCACCGATGCATTTCGACTGGCACGTAACGCTCGGTATCATTGGCTCCTTTGCTGCACGAGAAGTTTTCGTCTCGGTAATGGGACAGCTCTATGCAATCGGTGGTGATGATCCCGCAAACCGTGGTTTACAGCAGGCACTTCAGCGAAGCCTCGACCCAGCAGTTGCCTTTGCTGTGCTTGCGTTCTACATGTTTGCGCTTCAGTGTATGTCCACAATTGCTGTGCTTCGGCGTGAGACCGGTTCTTGGGTGTGGACTGCGTTCGCGTTTGCGTACATGTTCGGGCTTGCGTATCTGGCATCGGCACTTGTGTACAATCTTGCACATGCAATCCTGTCCTAATTTCAGCACGAACTTCGAGTGAAAATGTCACGATGGAACAGCATGTTCTGACAGACCGATTTATCATCATCGGTGATCGCTTACTAATTCGACCGTTACGGGCTGACATGCAGACCCCGAGCGGTCTTTATCTTCCCCCAACGGTGCAGGAAAACCAAAAAACTCAAAGCGGCTATGTGATCAAGGTTGGTCCCGGATATCCAATACCAGCGACCGCTGACACCGATGAGCCCTGGAAAGAACCCACCGAACGCGTTCGGTATATACCGCTTCAGGCTCAGGTTGGAGACCTGGCAATTTATCTCCAGCGAGAAGCCGTCGAAATTGAGTACGAGGGTGAGCGGTATGTCATCGTGCCGCAGTCAGCAGTACTGCTGTTGATTCGAGAAGAGTTTTAGTCTGGTTCAGTATCGCCACCGCTAATACCAAATTGCTGTAGCAGTCGCAGAATAGCATCCTTACTCTGCTGTTGAAGCGGTGTCAACGGCAAGCGGTACACTTCTTCGATCATGCCCATGGTGGCAAGGATGAATTTGACCGGTATAGGATTTGATTCGATAAAGTTTGCCTGCATCAATGGGAGAAGATCGAGCAAGACAGCACGCGCTGTTGCGAAGTCTCCCTTCAATGCTGCACGGATACCGTCGCCAAATCGCTGAGGAAGGTAATTCGAAATAACCGATACTACTCCCCGCGCACCACACGCAATAGCGGGCAATGTGAGCGAATCATCACCGCTGTAGAGTACAAAATGCGATGGAGCATCGCGGATGATTGCTTGAATTTGCTCAAGATTACCGGATGCTTCCTTTGTACCAATGATACGCTCTGATAGAACTGCAACGTCAAGCTGTGTCTGCGGCAGCATGTTGACACCTGTTCGACCCGGCACGTTGTAGAGAATGATGCGTGCATCGGTTTCGCGAATCAATGCGCGATAGTGTTCGAGAAGACCACGTTGTGTCGGCTTGTTATAGTACGGTGTCACAACCAGCACAGCATCGGCGCCAAGTTCAACTGCACGGTTCGTTAGTTCGATCGTTGTACGCGTGTCGTTTGTGCCAGTTCCAGCGATTACGGGCACTCGATTCTGCGCAGCAGCAATGGTGTGTTCGATCACTAATAGTCGTTCGTTCATGCTCAGTGTTGCGGATTCTCCGGTGGAGCCGCACGGTACGAGTGCCTCGATTCCATTAGCGATTTGAAATTCGACCAAGCGTTCGAGTGCAGCAGCGTCAATGCTGCCATCTCTGCAAAATGGTGTGACTAATGCAGTGGCGGTGCCTTGAAAGATCATAGGTATTCGAGTGTGGGTGGTACTGACTATTGTGTTCGATTCAGCAACTTGATGCGAAGTTTATTCATGTCATCAATCTGTCGCAGCAGCTCAACATTGTTTGGTTGTTGTTCGAGTTGCTGGCGTAATTCAGCGATACGCTCGTCAATCTGGCGCACATCGAGTTTCCCAACAGCATCATCGAGAAGCTGGAGGAAATAGGTTTCAGAGTCGAGTTCGACACCAAAATTCGACCACCGCGGGCTTGGCAATTCACACGTAAACACAAGCCATTCAGCTACCGAGCGAATATTTTCAGGCAAATGCAGCTCCGGTAATGCACTGCCGGGTGCGCGTTCGCTCGAATCATTTTTGAGGTACGTTGACAGCGCGAGCATAAGCTCCCGAGCTTCAGGAGTCGGCAGTGTTGCAGGATCGAAAAGGTAATCATCGAACAATGTGTGTGCAGCCTTGCGCGAAAACAACACCGCCTGTAGCAATGCGATTTCTTCCGAACGGAGAAATGCAGGTGGCGCCGGTGATGTGATCGGTTCGGTTGCTGTGTGAATAGTACGGTGTCGCAGGCGTTGAGTTTGTGGTGGTGGTATCGTGCTAGCGCGCGTCAATAATTCGGCATGAATCCCAACTCGATCGGAGAGTTCTCGGAGCAACAGTTCACGATAAATGCTGTCCGGTACTGACAGCACAGTGTCAGCTAATGCGCGAATTTGTGTTCGTGCTGTGTGGGGATTGGTCCAATCGTGCGAACGCTTGCTCCATGTTACCATGAACTCAACTGCCGACAGATGCTTTGCCAGTTGCTGTCGAGCAATCTCAGCACCACGACGACGCACCAGGCTATCGGGGTCTTCTCCCTCCGGCAGGATTACGATTTCAGCAGCCATGCCGCTGCGCAGTGTCAGGGAAAGGGCACGATAGGCAGCGTTCCAACCAGCGGTGTCTCCGTCGAAAACAAGGACCACGTGGTCGGTAAGACGACGAAGTACCTCCAGATGACGTTCTGTGAGTGCTGTTCCACACGTTGCCACGCAATGTTCGATTCCAACCGAGTGCAGCGCAATGGCATCCATGTAGCCTTCGACGATGAAGGCATAACGTTGCCGAACAACAGCATGGCGAGCAAAATTGAGTGCGTAGAGAGTCGCGCTTTTATCGTAGAGCGGTGTTTGAGGTGAGTTGATGTACTTTGGCTCGTCGCTGCTATCGGTGAGAGTTCGACCCGCGAATGCAATGACATCGCCTGCGATGTTCCAGATGGGAAACATCACGCGGTTCCGGAAACGATCGTAGGAACGGCTTTCCTCACGGGCGATGATAAGCCCTGCCTCGCTCAGCAGGTCAGTCGAATAGCCTTGCTGCTGCAACGTCTCGCAAAGCGACGACCACTGCGCTGGTGCGGCACCAAGTTGAAACTTGTCGAGCATCGCCTGGCTAAGCCCACGATCTCGGATGAACTGCTGAGCGGCTGGGTTACTGTTGAGGTGAGACCGGAAAAAATCGCGTGCTGCTGCAAGTACTCGTAGCAGTTGACGGCGTCGTTCTGTTACGGGTGACGGAGTTTCTGCATCGGTCGGGATGGAGATGCCTAACCCTGAAGCGATATGCCGGACCGCTTCGATAAAGCTCATTCCGGCGTAATCCTGGAGAAATGTGAAAACATCGCCGCTTTTACCACAGCCGAAGCACTTGTAGATTCCCAGCTCAGGACTGACGTTGAACGATGGTGTCTTCTCAGTGTGAAACGGGCACAACCCAACATAGTTTCTCCCGCGTTGGCGAAGCTGGACGTATTCACTGATGACGCTGACAATGTCAGCGCGATCTCGAATTTCGGTGATGAGGTCTTGCGAAATCGGCACGGGGGATTCGGTGCACGGTAAAACTAAACCAGAAGCCTCGATTAGCGTTTCGGTGGTATTCCACACTGAACGCGAAAATCGGTTTTCCGAACGGAAGTGCTCTCGATCGCTTGCGCTAATGCTGCAATTGTCTGGTGTGCGACTGGATGAATCCACTCCGGAGCAATGTCAGCCGCTGGAATGAGGACGAATGCTCGCTCGAGCGCTCGGGGATGAGGTATTACAACATCCGAATGCTCGATGATTTGATTGCCATAGAGGATGATGTCCAGATCAATTTCACGTTCGTGCCACCTTGGGCGCGGTGACCGACCAAGGTGCTGCTCAATCTGCTTGAGTGTTCGATAAAGCGAAAGAGGATCGTGACTCGTCACGCCGGTAACACAACAATTCAGGAACAGTGGCTGATCGCGGTACCCGACAGGTTCGGTTTCGTAGATCGGTGAACAGATTAGTGAGACAACAGTTCGGCTGGTGGTCAAGAGCTCGATGGCTGATTCGATGTAGGTACGGCGATCGCCAAGATTGCTACCAAGGCTGAGCAAGACCGGCGTAGCTTCTTCTATCGGTGTGCGCGCCATTCGACCTCGACCGAATCAACCATTGCACCCACCGGTATCGTTCGCTTGCGGACCCGAAGACAGACTGATTCGACGCTCGGAAAATGCTCCAGAATCGCGCGAGCCAGGTCAGATGCGAGTGTTTCGATCAGTCGCCGGCGCTTGCCGTTGGTTGCATCGGTTATGCAGGTGATAACATCGGCATAGTTAATTGCATCGCTCAGATTATCGTGTGTCACGGCTTGGCGGGCATCGTAGTATAGCTCGATGTCAATTTCATACCGACCACCGAGTTGCTGCTCTGCTTGCGAAACACCATGGTACGAGTAAAGTTGGATGTTTTTGATCGTGAGCTTGACTAGTGACTCCATCATGGCAGATGTTCGGTAGTGTTTCCATTGTTGAGTAGCAGCGCATGGACAGATGCGGAGTCATGGCATTGTAGAGCCTGTTCGACGACCTCTTGTGCTCTGGCTGAATGGATTGAGGGTATTCGCCGCTTCAAGGCGGGGATGTAGCTGGGTGCAACGCTGAAAGCTCGGACACCGAAACCGATGAGCAATTCTGTTGCTGATAGGAATGTAGCCAAATCACCACACAGCTCTATGCCAACGCCATGGCGGCGCGCAATAGTAGCGACTGATTCCAACAACCGAAGCACTGCGGGGTTGAGTTGGTCAAAGATGTGGGCAACCAGTTCGCTTGTTCGATCGGCTGCCAGTGTGTATTGAGTGAGGTCGTTTGTGCCGATACTGAAGAAGTCAACGTAGTCAGCTAAATATTCCGCCAGGAGCGCAGCAGCAGGTGTTTCGATCATAACACCAATCGGTATGTGCTCATCGAATGGCTGATTGTCGGCTATTAATTGACCCTTGATGTTCGAAATCATGTCCAGTGTTGTCACCAATTCCTCAACCGAGGTGATCATCGGCAGAAGAAGTCGGACATTGCGATGCAACGATGCACGGAGTATCGCGCGAAGCTGTGCGTAGTAGAGATCGGTTCGGCGGAGTAGAAAGCGGATACCGCGCAGTCCCAGTGCTGGATTTGGCTCGTGGGGCATGCCGTGGATGATTTTATCGCTGCCCACATCGAATACCCGCAGCGTTACAAGCTTGGGATAGCAGCGTTCGGCAAAGGTGCGGTACCAGGTGTACTGCTCCTGTTCGCTGGGGAAGTGCTGCAATCGGACGAGCAGCATTTCAGTGCGCACAAGCCCGATACCATCGGCTCCAAAGTCAAGCGCTGTCGGTACCTCGTCGGGAGAGTCAACCGATGCATAAACGGGAATCGTGATACCGTCGAGTGTTGCAACTGGTGCTGCTGATGTTGTGATGGTCTGTGCCGCATGTTCCTGCTGAAGCGATTGGTAATGAGTGAGTGATTGCTCGCTTGGCTGAGCGACAACCGTGCCGCGTGAGCCGTCAACGATGATGGTAGCACCGTCGGGGATTATTGACGTCGCATTTCGAACGCCAATAACTGCCGGTATTCCCAGCGTGCGAGCAACAATGCAGGCATGCGATGTAATTCCACCAACTTCGGTAACGATGCCAATGATTCCATGGCTGTGGTAGTGCAGAACGTCAGTGGCTAACAGCGAGGGTGCTACGATCACACTACCATTGAACTGCTCAGGTTGGGGCGTCGGGTTGAGAAGCAGCTCAAGGAATTTGTGTCGGAGATTTTCCAGATCGTAGCGACGCTCACGGATGAGTGGGTCGTGTGCAGCGGCGAGCGCATGGATGTGAGCATCGTAGGCTGTACTGACTGCAATCTCAGCCGGCATGCCTTCGTTGAGAATGCGAGCACTGATTGTTTCTTCCAGAACCGGATCAGTTGCGATGAGCTGGTAGGATTCGATAATCGCATGCGTTTCGCGAAGGAGTGGTTGTGCAGCAGCTACGCTTTCACTAATCGAAGCAAGTAATCTCGATCGCGCCTGCTGATAACGGTCAAGTTCGGCTGGGCGGTCTGCATGCGGTACAACTTTCCACTGAAGCAGCTTTTGATGGTGTGCTCCCACCACGACTGCACGACCAATCGCAATTCCACTCGAGGCAGCGCTTCCTTGCAGTCGAAACTCTATGTGCCGGATCTGAGAGCCACCAGGCTCGCTACTTGAGTTCACGGTTGTTCAGCAGTGTGGTACACTCCAGTGGTCATCCTGTAGAGCGCAGTTCTGTGACTCGATCGTGCCTGAACTATGAGGCTAAGCGACGCAAGGCATTCCACATCAGATTGGTTCACCAAAACCGCTGTCGAAAAGCTCTGCGATGGCGCGTGCTGCATCCTCTTCGTCTGGTCCAGAAACGATGAGTTTCAGCTTTGTGCCTTGAGCCGCGGCTAACGTCATGACACCGATAATGCTTTTTGCGTTGATCCGCATGTGGTCTTCGCTTTCGAGATAGATGTCGGACTTGAACTGAGCAGCCAGCTTGACAATCATCGCAGCAGGTCGAGTATGCAAACCTGCACGATTTTGGACTACGACACTTCGTTCAATCATGGTACATTCGAGCATGGGTCATTCGATGAGTGGCTGTAGAACTCGGGGTTGATTTGTGTTGTGGTTGACTGTTCTGAAGCTGCTGCCTTGAGGAGGCGATCTATCAGCGCAGCATCGGCACGAACGTCGGGAGAAATGATCACGTAGATTGCATCGCGATGTTCTCGGTCAGCGCGACGAAATTCATCGTAGAGTGTTGCCGTGTGTAGCGGACGGACGACAAATGAACCGCTGATGTCTTGCGTTGACAGAACAACAATGTTTGCATGGACGACCGATTTTAATTGCTCAGGTGACTCAATCAAAATTACGGGGATTGCTGGTGCATAGTGCCGATACTTCATACCCGGAGCAATCGGGTTCTGACTGCTCGAAGAATACACACGCGGTGGTGTGTATCCCAGAACTGATGCCAGTTCCTCGGCTGTAATTGCACCCGGTCGCGCAATACCAACGGTCCCAACTAATGAGAGCACGGTTGACTCAATGCCGATAGCGCACGATCCGGCATCCAACACTGCTGCGATCGAGCCATCGAGGTCCTCCAAGACGTGCTCAGCGCGGGTGGGACTTGGACGACCCGACCGATTTGCAGAGGGTGCAACAAGCGGCACACCAACCAGCTCGATGAGCTGTCGAGTCACGGCAAGCGCAGGTATGCGAACCGCGACGGTTGGTAGTCCGGCACTGATGATCGGTGGAACGTTTTCGCGTCGTTCGAGAATAAGGGTGAGCGGTCCTGGTGCAAAGCGCTCCAGCAATGCCCACGCAACGGGAGGGATATTTTTTGCTACGGTTTCAATGTCGGCAGGTGTTGCACAATGAACAATGAGTGGGTTATCCAACGGACGACCTTTGACCCGAAAAATCTCGGTGATGGCAGCTACATCGTCAGCACGGGCTGCTAAGCCATAGACTGTCTCTGTGGGAATAGCAACGAGCTTTCCCTGCTGTAGCAGTTCCGCTGCGGTTGTTATGTCAGATGCCGAGGAGGCATCAAGTCGCATGGTTTCCATCGCGTGCATTCACCATGCAAACCAAACGTGCTTGAGATTCGGTCGTGCCATTGCGTCCAGTGGATAATTACGCACATACGCTTGAACCAAGCGGTAGTGGTATTCGTAAAACAGCATTGCTGCGGGTGCATCACGCATGACAAGTTGCTCAGCTTCTGCATAGAGGCGGCGCCGTAGCATCGGATCGGTAGTCGTTGTGGCACGCTCGATCAATGCAGAGACAGCGCTATTGCGGTAGCGTGTGCTGTTGGGGTAGCTTGGTGCTGTTGAATCGTCTGGGACGTACCGCCCATCGAAGAGACTGAGGAAATTTTCAACGTCCGGATAGTCGCCGTACCACCGTGTTCCCCACATGCGGAACTGCCCACGTTCAGCCATATCAAGGAACTGTGCCAGTTGAACGATCTCGATGCGCACGTTTAGTCCCAGATATTCCTGAAGCATCCCCTGGATTGATTCTGCCACCTGTAACAGGCGTGGTTCTGGATAGACGTGGAGCACAATGTCACGCTGTCCGCTTTTGTAAAACTCAGTCTGTTGCAATAGTTGACGCGCTCGAGCAGGATCGAACTGGTAGCCGCTGATCACCGTTGCGTCGTAATCCGGCATTGCCGGTGGGGTAACTCCAAAGTGTGCTGGCATGTACGGTGAATTGCGTAGAACGTAGCGAACAAGCCGCGGGCGATCAATTGCCCAGCATATCGCCTGGCGCAATCGCGTTTCTGAAAACGGAGGTACAGCGCAATTGAAATCTATGAACCAAGTCAGCAGAGCAGGACACTGCTGAAGGATAATTCCGTTGGAGATCCGCAACGTCCGCGTGCTTGGCTCAACGAGCATATCGAAAAGTTCGGTTGGAATTGAATACGATTCCTCGAGCTGACCGTCGAGAAACTGGCGAAGCTGGACTTTGTCATCTTTGACAAAGGTTATGAAAATCGAATCAAGGTAGGGGAGACGATTGCCGAACTGGTCCCGCTGCCAATAATGCTCGTTACGGACCAGAAGCATACCGTAATCATCTTTCCACCACGCAAACCGAAACGGTCCAGTTCCAACGGGGTGGCGAAAGAAGTTATCGCCGTAAAACTCAACTGCATCGTGGGGTACAACGCACCCAACGGCATTGGTCAACTGAAGCAGAAAGGGAGAGTATGGACGCTCCAGTTCAATGCAGACAGTTGAATCGTTGAGTGCGTAGATACCCTCGATGCCAAGGATCAGCGTGTCACCCTTAGCTCGGGCTGAATAGTATTGATTTGCGCCGCGCACTTTGTCCTTGAAAACCCAAAAGGCAGTTGTTCGAGCCAGCGGGTCGCATGCGCGCGTCAGGGAGTAAACGACATCATGCGCAGTCATCAGCCGTCCCTTGCCATTAGGAAAACAAAGATCATTGTGAAAACGAACATCTGTGCGCAGATGGAAGATATACCGCAAACCATCGGCTGAAATCTCCCAGGAACGTGCTAACTCTGGCTGCGGATGCAGCAAAGAATCGAACGTTATCAGGCGATCATACACTTGAAGCGCGATGTCATCGGCAAGTTTGCTGGTGATGAGCACCGGGTCGAGTCCGTTAGGATTACCGCGAAGCATGTTTATGCGGTAGAGACCGCCGTAGCGTGGCTCGCCGCGTGCTGGGCGCAATGCATGGTGTGGCGCCGGCTGTTTGCATCCAGCAGTTGTAAGGAGAAAAATTGCGCTGCTGATGCATACCGAGAACAACCCCACGTAGAATGGCTTAGTCTGAACATGCATACGAAGTCAACGTTTTAGAAGATTGCTTCGCATCATTTGGGTGTGACCAGTGCTTGGCTCCACCGCTCCAGGTCAGCAGCCACACGCAGGAGCATATCATCGCGATTGTACGGCGCTTGCAATTGAACACCGATTGGCAGCTCATCCGACGATAGACCAACCGGTACATTGATCGCCGGAATGCCCGCAATATTTGCTGACACTGTCAGAACATCATTGAGATACATTGCCAACGGGTCGCTGATTTTTTCTCCCAGCTTGAATGCTGGTGTTGGGGTGGTTGGTAACAGCACGACGTCACACTGCGTAAAGATGGATTCGTAGTCATTGGCGATCCAGCGACGCGCCTTTTGTGCTGTGCGGTAGTATGCATCGTAGTAGCCAGCCGAGAGGACGTAGGTGCCGAGCAAAATCCGACGCTTTACCTCCGTTCCAAAGCCTGCTGTCCGTGTTGCGGTCATAACATCACCATCGTCGTCGGCTCGAAAACCATAGCGGATGCCATCGTACCGCGCAAGATTCGACGAAGCTTCAGCGGTTGCAAGGATGTAGTATGTCGGTATCCAAGCCTGGATCGAAGCAAAATGCACATCAACAGTAGAGTAGTTTGCTTGGCGCAGCATGTCAACGATGCGACTGTACGCATGGCAAACCTCGTCGCTGCATCCATCGAGAATTTCACCGCTAACGATACCAATGCATGGGCGTTGTTCATCGGTACGGAATGGTTCAACCGCTGCGGTGATTGGTGGTGCAGTCGTGCTCGTACTGTCTTTGGGATCATGACCAGAAATAACGCTTGCAACCAAGGCAGCATCGGCAACGGTGCGGGTTATAGGTCCAATTTGATCGAGCGAGGATGCAAACGCAACTAAGCCGGAACGACTCACACGCCCATACGATGGTTTGAATCCGACGACACCACAAAAAGCTGCTGGCTGACGTATCGAACCGCCAGTATCGGAGCCGAGTGCTGTATGGACCATGCGAGCAGCGACAGCCACAGCAGAACCACCCGATGAACCGCCAGGGACATAGTCTGGGTTATGCGGATTGCGGGCAGGCTGGAAGAAAGAATTTTCATTCGATGAACCCATTGCAAATTCATCGAGATTTGTCTTGCCAATAATTATTGCTCCAGCATCACGGAGTCGTTCGACGGCAGTTGCATCGTAGAGCGGTATAAAGTTCTCCAGCATTCGCGAGGCACACGTAGTGCGAATACCGCCAGTTGAAATGTTGTCTTTGATCGCGATAATCATTCCTTCAAGAGGGCGAGCCGTACCACTGGCGAAGCGGAAGTCAGAATCTGCTGCCGCTCGTCGTGCATCGTCGGCACAGACGGTGATGAATGCGCCCAGATGTTCCAGCTCTGCAATGCGAGCAATGGCACGCTCAACCTCTTCGGTACAAGTCGTACGTCCAGTAACAACACTCTGGCGAAAGTGACCGTAGCTTTCTGAGACCATCACGTCAAACAACACACGATGATACAAGTAACGAACAACACTGGATGCAAAACCAGATAACCCTGAATACGTCGCATCGAGTTCGAACTTATCAGGTGCGGTCAGGGTGGGCTTGGTGCGTCCGTAGATTCGGCAGCGCTTGTGGTATCGGGCAGTCGTGCCATTGTTTCGCCGAGCTGCTTGGCTTCTGTTGCAAGTGGTTGGACATGCTCGGCAACAGATGTATTGATCTGTCGCACCTGCTCGACGAGCTCTTCCTGGGCACGACGAACTTTTTGGACACCTTTCCCGATAAGCTGTGCAACCTCAGGAATCTTCTTGGGACCGAATAGTATCAGCACAACAAGCAAGATGAGCAGAAGCTCACCGCCACCGATGTCGAACATTGGTTATTGATTGTCTTGTTTCTCGCTGGGTGAAGCTGGTGGTGAGGTTGGTTGACCGCTGGCAGCCTGCTTGAATTCCCGAATACCAGCGCCAAGTCCGCGCATCAATTCGGGAATCTTGCGACCGCCAAAAATCAGCAGGGCAACCAACAAGATCACCAACCATTCCATTCCGCCTGGGAGTCCGAACATGCTCAAATGTTTGCGTTCGTGAAACTACGTGCCTTTAGACACCAACCGTTGCAAAATAGTGCACCATGGATTGAAAAATGCCGCGACCGTCGGTACTGCCAAGAATCGCGTCGCATGCCCGTTCGGGGTGTGGCATCAATCCGAGCACGTTTCGTTCTCGATTTGTTATGCCGGCGATGTTCATCAGTGAACCATTGGGGTTGGATGCATCGTTGATCACGCCGGTCGCATCGCAGTAGCGGAAAACTATTTGCCCGTTTGCCTCCAGTTCATTGAGTACCTCTGGGTGAGCATAGTAGCGTCCCTCACCGTGGGCTATTGGTATCGCGAGAACCTGACCGTGTTCGTATGCTGTTGTGAACGGCGTCTGATTGTTTTCGACGCGGATGAACACTTGCCGGCAGAGAAAACGCTGCTGAGCATTTCGCAACAGTGCGCCCGGGAGCAGTTGTGCCTCGGTCAAGATTTGAAATCCATTGCAAATGCCAAGGACCAATCCACCACGCCGAGCAAATTCGACAACCGCGCGCATTATCGGTGAAAAACGCGCAATGGCTCCGCTTCGCAGATAGTCGCCATAAGAAAAACCGCCGGGAAGAATCACCGCATCGAGCTGCGATGGCAGTGTGGTATCCTTGTGCCAGAGGTAGCGTGCTGTCATCCCATCGGTCGTTTCGACAGCATAGAACGCATCTCGATCGCAGTTAGAGCCGGGAAAAACCACAATACCGACATTCATTGCGGGAGTTCTTCGATAGTGATGTGGTAATCCTCAATGATTGGATTTGCCAGTAACTGCTGGCTCATCGCGTTGCATTGCGATTGTGCTGAGTTGCTGTCGGTTGCTTCCAATTCCAGCGTGATATGCTTGCCAATTCGAACATGCGAGACGTTTGTAAAGCCGAGAGCATGTAACGCGTGCTCGACAGTTTTTCCCTGCACATCCAGAATCGCTGGTCGCAGTGTGATCGTAACTATTGCGCGATAGTGTGGCATGTATGGGTGTGGAGTTGTTAGTCGTCCAATGCATCAAAGTCGAATCGTTCTCTTTGCTGTCGCCGGAGGATGCCGATGGCGTGGCGTATTGCACCGGTGACAATGTAAGTCAGCATGATGGGGAATGCAAGGTAGCCTTTGCTGATGATCACTAAGCCGAGAGATGCGACAACGAACGTGCTCAGTAGTGGTCGCTGCCGAATCGAGCTTAGTGTTGGTCGTGGTAGATTATCGTATCGAATGGTGCTGACCATTGCAAAGGCTGTTACGACAGTTACAAAATTAGTGGCGAGTGAATGCCACTCGGGTGGGATGTGATCGGTGTTGAGGTAGCCAAGCACAAACGATACGATTGTCAGGGCGCCTGCAGGTATTGGTAATCCCCGGAAGTAAAGTTTATCCTCCAATGAAGTCAGTTGAACATTGAAACGAGCAAGCCGATACGCCCCAGCCATCGCGGGAAGAGCTGCCAGTAATGTTCCCGCCGGACCGAATGCATGGTAGTGAACCACATACAGGAGAAACGACGGAGCAACGCCGAATGAAACAACATCGCACAGAGAATCAAGCTCGACACCGATTTCACTCGACGATCGTGTCAGCCTCGCCATGATACCATCGAGCATATCGAAGATGGCAGCCGCCAGAATGTAGAACGCACCAATAATCAGCGCCCGATCATCGGTGTCGTATCGAGAAAAGTGAATGATCGCCAAAAATCCACTGAACAGATTGCCGATTGTGAACAAGTTCGGGATGATCGAGCGTGTCAGGCGAAGTGTCATAGGGGGAATCCAGACAAATCGTTCACGGCAAGACGGCAATCACTGTTTCGGCAGCACGTACACGGTCCCCTTCGCGAACAGTGAGTTCTGCGGTTGTTGGCAAAAGCACATCCATTCGCGAACCGAATTTCATCATCCCAAAACGCTCTCCAGCTCGAACCGTATCGCCAACCTTTGTCTGAAAAACGATGCGGCGTGCAAGGATACCAGTAATCTGGCGAAACACAACTTTGCCTTTCGAAGTTCGCACGCCAATGGTAGAACGCTCGTTCAGCTCTGAGCTTTTGGGATGCCAGGCGACAAGATACTTGCCCGCGTGGTAGCGGACATACTCGACAATACCACTGACGGGGTAGCGGTTTACGTGAACGTCCAGTGGCGAAAGGAAAATGCTGATCTGAATTGCTGAATCACCGAGGTACTCATTCTCAGTGCTGTGAGCAATCTGCACAACCCGACCATCGGCAGGAGCAAGAACATAGCGATCATCACGAGCATACGGTGGAACTGTGCGGTTCGGGTCACGGAAAAACCAAAATGCAAACGCGATAACAACGACTGCACACGCTGCAAGCAGGCTTGCAATCAACCAATGATGCCGCAACAGATATGCACCGATGGCTATGGCTATGCCTATTGCCACGAGCACAAAGAAATTATCGTAGCCGTATCGTGTAATCAAACTCACAGGTATCAGGCTCGATAGACAACATTTGTATTTTGCAGTCCCGTAGCAAGCACGGGATAGATGCTGCCAAGAGCAGCGTGAATGGATGCACGCACATGGTACAGGATGCTTTCAAAACTACGGTCCCTCGCTTGCTTACATCCACATGTTCAACTCCTGATTGACGAGTTGCAATGAAAGTGACCCATGCTTCATTGGCTGATTTGGCGGCAACCCTTACTCAAGTCATGCCGGCAGTGCCACCGAAATCCACGCTCTACGTCCTCGAACACTTGCGCCTTGTTGCTGATGGCGACACACTCGAACTCACCGCAACCGATACCGAGCTGACGATCGCCGCCCGTATGCCAGCCCACGTTGCCGCAAGCGGTGCTTTGCTTGTCCCTGCACGCCGGTTTTATGATGTTGTGCGTGCACTGCCAGAACAAGACTCCTGCACACTGACTTTGACCGACACAAAACTTATTCTCGAAACCGAGCACGCACGCTACGAATTCCCAACACTGCCACCGGAAGAATTCCCCGAGACTGCAACGCCACATGAAGCATCAACCATCACGCTCCCCGGCACCGATGCACACTTGATTGCTTCATGCGTTGCCTATGCAGCGTCAACCGAACAATATCGTCCCGCCATGACAGGAGTCAAGTTCGAAATTGACGATAGTCTCACTGCCGTTGCAACCGACGGCTACAGGCTCGCGATGCTGAGTCTTGCAATTGGTGGAGGTAGCTCGCGTGCCGAAGCAATCGTCCCTGCACGTGTTGTTGAGCTACTCGGTAAAACCGAGGGTGATGTAACGATTGGTTTTTCGAACACTCATGTCATCATCTCTACAACGAATGCGAACATCACCGCGCGACTCATTGATGAAGCATTCCCGCAGTGGCGTAACGTCCTGCCCAGGGACAACACCAAGCACACCACCATAAACCGCCAGGAGCTCTTGCGCGCTGTCAAACGCGTTGCGCTTTTTACGACCGCGTCAAGTCAGCTTGTGCGCTTTCGCTTCGAAACTGGTAGCGTGACACTCACCGTTACCGACGTTGATACAGGAGCAGAAGCTCAAGAACGAGTTGAGTGCAGCTACGATAGCGAACCATTGGACATCGGCTTCAATGCAAAGTTCATCACCGAAGCGCTGGCGCACCTACCATCAGAACTGGCGGTCCTGAAGCTATCCAACCCAACACGTGCCGTGCTCATCACACCTGCCGGTGACGAGATCACGCGGATAACAAAGCTTGTCATGCCCATGAGACTGTAGTGACTCCCAACTCCTATGCTGGGATCTGAGCAGCGCCTCGCCATCGGTATTGATGTCGGTGGCACAAACATCAAGGCTGGTATCGTTCGCTTCGATCGTGACAGCGCGGTGATTGTTGAGCATGCACATCATCCAACAGGTGTGCTGCGGTCAATCGAAGAGTTCGTGCAGTTTGTGACCGAACTAATCCAAACGTGGTGCGATCGGTATCCATCGGTCGAGGCTGTTGGTATTGGTTTCCCGGCGTGCATTGACTGGCAGACCGGTTTGATTTTCAACCCTCCGAACATATCCTGGTGGAACAGTCAACAGTTTGCGCTCAGCTCGGAGCTTTTTCATCGCTTGCAACGACCGGTCGTTGTTGATAACGATGCCAATGCTGCTGCACTGGCTGAGTATTGGTTGGGTGTCGGTCGCCAGTGGAGAACGTTTTTGTTTGTCACACTTGGGACTGGTGTCGGAGGTGCGTTTATCCTGGATGGGAGGCTCTATCGCGGGGACTATGGCTGCGCTGGTGAAATCGGTCATTTGATCATCAATGCACAGGCGCCACTCGATACAGTGCCGTACCGCACAGGTGTGCTGGAATGCTACGTTGGTCGTGATGCGATCATAGAACGTGCTCGTCGAATTGCAGCAGACTTTCCTGACTCATCGCTTGCCGTGCAGCACGATAATCTCGACGTTGAAGCCATTGGGCATGCTGCACTGCACGGTGAGAGAGCAGCTATTGCGGTGATCGAGGAAACAGCAGAGCTTCTGGGGATAGGTCTTGCGTCTGCTGTGGCAGTGTTGGGTGTTGCGCATATTGTCGTGGCAGGCGGAATAGCGGGACTGCCCGATCGTTTCTTCCACGCCGTTGAGCGGACACTTCGGCAGCGCGCGCTTCCAGCACTGGCAGAGAAAATTGAAGTTGTCCGATCCACGCTTGGGAATACTGCTGGTGTGCTCGGAGCTGCTCTGTTAGCGATCCCACCTGCCCGATAGAGGAACGTTATTTTTGGTGCTCGTGTTTTGCAATCGTACCATTTTGCGCAGACAATGAAGAACGGAAGTGTGCCTGATGACAGAATCGAACTACTCGATTCGATTACCATCACTGGGGCACGCGAACACAATCTCAAGAATGTATCCTTGCGGCTTCCCCGTGACCGATTTATTGTGGTGACTGGTGTCTCTGGTTCGGGCAAGTCGTCGCTGGCGTTCGATACCCTCTACGCGGAGGGACAGCGGCGGTATGTTATGTGCCTATCGCCGTATGCCCGGCAGTTTCTCGGAGTGCTTCGCAAACCCGATGTGGATAGTATTGAGGGTATTTCGCCTGCTATTAGCATTGACCAGAAGACAAGCAGCTTTACGCCGCGTTCGACTGTCGGGACGGTAACGGAAGTGTATGACTATTTACGCTTGCTTTATGCGAAGATTGGACTGCGCTACTGTCCAGCGTGTAACGTACCCGTGAGGCGAACCACCAGTGACGAAATCGTCGAAACACTGCTGCGACGGAAAATAGGCACAACAATCGAAGTGTTAGCACCACTCGTTCACGGCAGGAAAGGGCATTATCGGGAACTATTTGCCTCGTTGCTGAGGAGAGGATTTACTCGCGTGCGAGTGGATGGGCAGGTGCGCGAACTTGAAGAAGGCATGATGCTCGACCGATACAAGGTGCATACCATTGAGCTTGTTGTTGACCGGTTTCCACGAACTGCAACAGTTGAGAAGCGCTTGCGCGAAAGTGTGGAACTGGCTCTCCAGCTTGGTGAGGGACGCATCATTATCCTCATCGGCGATGATCAACGCCAGGAGACATTCAGTACGACGTATTCCTGTCCGTCATGTGGACGTGGCTTTGATCCGTTAGCACCGAATTCATTTTCATTCAATACTCCGTACGGATGGTGCCCAACCTGCGAGGGGATGGGCGTACGCGATGATTTTTTGCTGGAACGTGTCATCCCCGATCGCTCTCGATCGCTTGCCGATGGAGGAATTGCCATCCTCGGTCCCCAACGCGAAACTCTGCTCTGGAAGCAAGTTATTGCCTACTGTCGGCGTGAGGGTATCGATCTGGATGCTCCAATCAGCACCATTTCTCCCGAAAAGCTCGATGCATTACTCTTTGGCTCGCAGCGGAATCGAACGCTCATGGTCGAACTCGATTCCGATGGCGAGCAATACACCATTCCCCAGCAATTTCATGGCATATTGCCGAGTTTTCGACACCAATACACCTCAACAAGTTCTCCCAGGGTGCGATCGTGGATTGGTTCGTTTATGGGGACAGCCCAGTGCTTAGACTGTCAGGGTGAGCGACTGCGCGTCGAGAGTCGTTTTGTTCGCATAGCCGATCGTCGCTTACCGGAGGTTGTCCAGTGGGATATTCCGCAACTCAATCAGTGGCTGAAAACAGTTGCCTATAGTTTATCACCGACGCAGAAGTTGATTGCCGAGCCGATTTTAACTGAAATACAACAGCGGCTTCGTTTTTTGGTGGATGTTGGTCTTGGCTATCTGACACTCGATCGTGCAGCACGGACACTCAGTGGCGGGGAAGCACAGCGCATTCGATTGGCATCGCAAATTGGTTCGCAGCTTGTCGGGGTGCTGTACGTGCTCGATGAACCAAGCATCGGCTTACATCCACACGACAATCGCGCGCTTATCGAATCACTCAAACATCTACGCGACATTGGAAACACCGTTGTTGTTGTCGAGCACGATCGTGAGACGATGCTTAATGCAGACCTTGTGGTGGACTTAGGACCAGGTGCAGGTGTTCATGGCGGTGAAGTGCTCTTTGTAAGTAATCCCAAGCAGCTTACTAAGCTTCCAGATTCAGTGCTGTCGCAATCACTGACTGCCCAGTATTTGTTGGGCAGGCGTCAGATCGAAATGCCGCTCCACCGTCGCCGTCCTAGTGATAAGTGGCTCTCGATTCTGGGTGCGTCGGGTAATAACTTGCGTGAGGTTGATCTGCGGCTCCCGCTGGGTCTGTTGGTGTGTGTGACGGGTGTGTCCGGTTCTGGGAAATCATCTCTCATTCTCGATACGCTCTTTCCGATTTTGAGTAATCACCTACACCGGACGTCCTTGCCTGTTTTGCCGTATCGTGCAGTGGAGGGAATAGAGCACCTCGACAAAGTTATCGAGATTGATCAAAGCCCAATCGGTCGAACACCGCGATCAAATCCAGCAACGTACACGGGTGTATTCACGCACATACGCCAACATTTTGCGCTTCTGCCCGAAGCGCGAATCCGTGGCTACACACAAAGTCGCTTTTCCTTCAATGTTCCAGGCGGACGCTGCGAATCATGCGAAGGTGCAGGCATGCGAACCATCGAGATGAATTACCTCCCTGAAGTGTACGTGCAATGCGATGAGTGCGGTGGAAAACGTTATAACGCCGAAACACTCAGCGTCACCTACAAAGGTAAATCCATTGCCGATGTGCTTGCGATGACTGTCGAAGAGGCACTTGAGTTTTTCGCCGATATTCCCTCGATACGGCGAAAACTCGATGTCCTCAATCGTGTTGGGTTAGGTTACATCACGCTCGGACAGCAAGCACCCACGCTCAGTGGTGGCGAAGCGCAACGACTCAAGCTTGCAGCAGAACTGGCGCGCGTGAGCACCGGTCGGACACTCTACTTGCTCGATGAACCCACAACAGGTCTCCATTTCGAGGACATTCGGATTCTGCTCAGCATGCTCGGTCAGCTTGTCGAGCGCGGCAATACGGTCGTCATCATCGAGCATAATCTCGACGTGATCAAGTGTGCCGACTGGATCATTGATCTCGGTCCAGGTGGCGGGCGTGACGGCGGTCGAATTGTTGCTGAAGGTACACCAGAAGATATTGCACTTAATCCTGATTCGCTGACCGGACGCTACCTTCGGGCAGAGCTCAATGGGCGGCTGCCTACTCGAAACACGCGACGTCGAAAGTTCTCATCAGCGTAGTTTTGTAACTCTCATGTACTTTTTTCAGCGACAGCGACGATGAATATTCTCGTGTGCGTATCGTACGTCCCTGATACCGCTGCCAAAATTTCGACAACACCCGATGGCACAGCGCTGCAGATGCAGGGCGTCAAATTCATTCTCAACCTGTACGACGAGTTCGCGATCGAGGAAGCCCTCTTGCAGCGAGAAAAACATGGTGGTAGAGTTGTGGTGCTGACGGTCGGCGACACCGCAGCAACAGAGATTCTCCGCACAGCGCTTGCAATGGGTGCAGATGCTGCTGCACATGTTCCAGCAACGTCGCTCGATTCGTATGGTGTCGCTGTGCAGATTGCCGACTATGCGCGTACCATGAGCGCCGATCTTGTGCTGCTCGGTCGTCAAAGCATTGACCATGACTCGTTCCAAATGGCGAGCACTGTTGGTGCATTGTTAGGAGTGCCCTCGATTTCCGTTGTTTCAAAGCTCGACATCGAAGGCAACCGTGTTTATGCTGAGCGTGACATTGAAGGTGGCAAAGAAATCCTCAATGCAGAACTACCGATTGTCATCAGCGTGCAGAAGGGAATCAACAATCCCCGCTATCCAAAGCTTCCGGACATCATGAAGGCAAAATCTAAGCCGATCGAGACCGTCCAGCCACGCATGGTTGATCCTCGATCACAGATTCTCCGGTACGATGTTCCTCAGCAACAGCGCGCGAATAAAATTCTCGGCGATAGCGATGCCGACATTGCTGAATTTGTCCGGCTTCTTCACGAAGAAGCGAAGGTTATTTGAGGTTGAATCATCTACCGATTGCATCCAATGACAGTAGCCGTTTACATCGAACAGCGTGACAGTGTGATCAAACGTGCGTCGCTCGAAGCTATAACCGCTGCAAGAGGTATCGCAAGTCGTGTCGTTGCTCTCTGCATCGGTCCGTGTGATACACGTCAGCTCGGCATGTATGGCGTTGATGAAATCGTTACTTTTTCGCATCCATTACTCGATGCATATTCGTCGCAGGCAGTAGCAGAGGCTCTGGCTCAGTACCTTCGCACATGCGATGCGAATGTTGTGTTCTTTGGTGCTACAGCACAAGGGAAAGAGCTTGCGCCACGAGTGGCGGTTCTGCTCGAAGCGGCATATCTACCGGACTGTGTCAGTATCAGTCTCGACAGCGACCGCATTGAAGTGATACGTCCACTCTATGCTGGAAAAATCCGCGCGACAGTAACACCACTGACTGCACGCGTGATCGTTTCTTTACGCCCGAACATGTTCACAGCTCGCATGGCTGATGCAGCAACCGAGCCAACCGTTACATCCTTCACACCGCAGTTAGATGAACAGCACCGAAAAGTTGTGGTCAGTAGCGTTCAACGGAACGAGGGCAAGCTCGACGTTCTGGAAGCCGATATTGTGGTTTCGGGCGGTCGAGGCATGAAAGGACCGGAACATTTTACGCTCATTGAGGAGCTGGCATCGGTCTTGGGTGGTGCTGTGGGGGCGTCACGTGCAGTTGTGGATGCAGGCTGGCGACCGCACAGTGAGCAAGTCGGGCAAACGGGAAAAACCGTTTCACCCAATCTCTACCTTGCGTGCGGGATTAGTGGTGCAGTGCAGCACTTGGCAGGAATGTCGTCGTCGAAGGTTATCGCCGCAATCAACAAAGACAAAGACGCCCCGATATTTAAGGTGGCTGATTATGGCATTGTTGGCGACGTCTTTGACGTGATTCCTAAGCTCATCGAACGGATAAAGTTGCTCAAGCAAAGCATGGCGTAGTAATTTTGCCACAAACACCGTAGCCTCTGGTTTACTGATAATGGCAAAAATCGAAGTTGAAATTCTCGGAATTTCGGCAAATACCAATACCAGCAATGCCTACGCAGTTATCCTGAAAGAAACTCAAGGAGTGCGTAGGCTTCCGATTGTTATTGGCTCGCCAGAGGCACAAGCGATTGCTGCCGAATTGGAGGGCGTTCAACCAACACGTCCAATGACACACGATTTACTCAAAAACATCATCAATCAGGCAGGGGGGCGGGTGACTGAAGTCTGCATCGTTGATCTGCGCGACAGTATCTTTTACGCGACTATCACCATTGAGGGTCTTGATTTGGAAGTAGATGCGCGCCCCAGCGATGCCATTGCATTAGCTCTCCGTTTTGGTGCGCCGATATTTGTGATGGACTACATTCTCGACGAAGCGGGATTTGTTCCGGAAGAGGAGCCGTCGTTCCACGACGCTGACGATGATGATGTTGACGATGATGACGACGATGAGGACGAGCTGATGCGATTGCTCCAATATGGCGACAAACCCGAAGAACCAGAACGTCTGCCATCGAGTCAGCCGCGGCGTCCGCCATCGAGTCGGCTGGAACAGCTCCGCAGAGAGCTGGACCAAGCCATACGCAACGAAGATTACGAGCGTGCCGCTCAGCTTCGCGACGAAATACGGCGGCTCGAAGGAACCGAACACTAAACATAGTTGCCGAGGTAGCTCAGTCGGTTAGAGCAGCGGAATCATAATCCGCGTGTCGGGGGTTCGAATCCCTCCCTCGGCACTACACTGCGCGCAGTCTCGTCCTGAGGCTGCGCGTTTGTTCGTAGTCATTTGCAGCATTCATGCAAGACCCACAACGACAGCCAGCCACACAGCTCGACAGAGCATTTTTCACATCGTACTCGTCGAACGGACGCACGGTAACGTTCTTTGGCGATGCGCATCCGTTTTATGCTGGAAGCGTTGTCCGTGCTATGGCGAGTGCACGCAACGGATACAAAGAAATTGCAGCTCTCTTTGCCGAGGATATTGCCGCTGCCGAGCAATCCCTCGGGGGCAATGAAGAAGAACTCCGCGCATTCTTCGACCGCATGCGCCGCGAGTATCGTGCGACTGTTGTTCGTGTTGACCGGCTAACTCCAAGCATCGTCGAGTTGATTGTTCATGCTCCCGCAGCAGCACGAAAATTCCGTCCTGGGCAGTTCTATCGGCTCCAGAACTACGCAGCAACGGCGCCAGAGCTCGGCGGGCAACGACTGGTGATGGAAGCGCTGGCGATGACGGGTGCCTGGACCGATCCAGAGCGCGGATTGCTTTCGATGATCGCGTTAGAAGTCGGTGCTTCGACACGAATGATCGCACACCTAACGCCAGGTGAATCCGTCGTCGTCATGGGTCCAACGGGAACCCCCACACATATTCCAGAGTGCGAAAACGTGCTCCTCTGCGGTGGAGGTTTAGGCAATGCCGTTTTGTTCTCGATCGCGCATGCACTTAAATCGCGGCATTGCCGTGTTCTCTATTTCGCTGGGTATCGAAATGGCGCCGATGTCTTCAAGATGGATCACATCGAAGCTGCTACCGATCAAGTTATCTGGTGCACCGATGCCGGCGTGCCTATACAGCCGCGACGGTCACAGGATCGTCATTGGCGCGGGACGATCATTGATGCAATGGTTGCCTACCACGACGGAAAGCTTGGCGAACAACTGATTCCGTTCTCTGAGATCAACCGCATTATCGCGATCGGTAGCGACGGGATGATGAATGCTGTCCGCCGTGCTCGCCATACTGTTCTTCGCGATGCATTCGGTCCCCACGTTGCGATTGGCTCGATCAACTCACCGATGCAGTGCATGATGAAAGAAATCTGTGCACAATGCTTGCAAAAACATCGCGATCCTGTAACAGGGCGGGAGGTGACGCCAGTTTTCTCGTGTTTCAATCAGGACCAAGAACTCGACCGAGTTGATTTCGACAATCTCCGCGACCGATTGCGGCTCAATAGCGTCCTGGAAACATTGGGTCAGTCATGGTTAGAATATTTGCTCACCTATGAACAATCCCTTGGTTGAATCAACGAATTCAAACAACTATGCCGAACACGTCCTTCGAGCCACGCGCGGCATATGAAGAAGCGCTCTCGATTATGCACACCGTTAGTGATCTTGCTGCAGCAGCGTCACTGCTTGGGTGGGATCAAGAGACGTACATGCCACCGGCTGCAGCGGAAGCTCGTGCCGAACAGCTCTCGACGCTTCACGCACTGTCCCATAGCATCATGACCAGCGATCGAGCAGTCCAGCTTGCGGAATTCTTTCGTGACACTCGTGATACTCTCGACAGCCATCATCACAACGGTCAACTGACCGACTTCGAAAAACGGATCGCTGGTGTCTTTTCGCGCGAGGTTATCCGTGCAACACGACTACCGGAGGATTTCGTTCGCCGGAAAGCGCGAGTGACTGCTCTTGCCCAGGAAGCCTGGAAAAGTGCGCGACAGCAATCATCGTTTGCGCTGTTTCGTGATCATCTGGCTCGTGTCGTTGAGCTTGCAATCGAAGAAGCAGAGCTTCGCGGCTACTATAACCATCGCTACGATGCACTTCTGGACCTCTACGAACCAGGGATGACCGTGGATACGCTCGATCCTATCTTTTCCCGCCTGCAACAAGCAACAGCAGACATTCTCCGCTACGTGCGTGAGTCCGGTGTACGTCCCGACGATAGTGTGTTGCAGCAACACTTCCCGTCTCAGTTACAGCTCGAAGCTGCACGGGCGATTATCGCACAGATGGGTTTCGACTTTTCTGCCGGACGTGTTGATTTATCGGCGCACCCGTTCTGCACATCGTTTGCAACATCGGATGTTCGACTCACAACGCGCATCAACGATCGCGATCTTCGCTCATGTCTGTTTGGGTTGATACACGAGGCAGGTCACGGACTCTACGAGCAGGGGATGGCGCAAGAATTAGAGCGTACCTTTGCTCGCGATGGCGCTTCGATGGGCGTGCACGAATCGCAATCCTTGTTTTGGGAGAACATCATAGCCCGATCGGAGGAGTTCTGGCACTGGGCGCTGCCGGTCTTACGGCGATACTTTCCCGCACAGTTCGAGGGTGTCTCTCCGCAGAACATTTATGCTGCCATCAATCGTGTTGAGCCGTCGTATTCTCGAATCGAATCGGATGAAGTGACATACAACATGCACATCATTTTGCGCTACCGCATCGAGAAAGACCTAATGGCAGGTGCGCTAACGGTTGATGAAATCCCCGAAGTTTGGAATGCACTCACTGCGGAACTGCTTGGTCTAGTTGTTGAAAATGATGCCCAGGGATGCTTGCAAGACATTCACTGGTCATTTGGTGGGATTGGCTATTTCCCCAGCTATACGCTTGGAAAACTCTATGCAGCAATGCTACGCGTGGCGCTACTGCGGGATATTCCGGATGCACCTGAATTAGTACGCACTGGGGACTTTGCACCAATACGTCAGTGGCTCAAAACAGCAATCCATCAATGGGGAAAAACCAAAGAGCCACCGGAACTAATCCAATCAGTAACCGGACGCACCCTCAGCGAGGAAGCTTTCGTTGCCTATGCATGGGAAAAAGTGCGACGCGTCTATGGCTGATGATGAGCGATTCCTGCGCATTATTTTTGCAACACCGAACGTTGCCAACATAGCTCAGTTGGTAGAGCAGCTCACTCGTAATGAGCAGGTCACCGGTTCGAGTCCGGTTGTTGGCTCACTAAAATGTTCGCCCGTCGCACTTTGCTGCGGGCGATTTTTCTTTTGCGTAACTTTTGCACCACACAAGCGTAGCTTGCGCATCGAACTGCTCAGCGAAAATTTCCGATGTCCAGCATTCGAACACCATTGACCTCGACAGCACTATTCCCACCGCTCATTGCGCTTGCAGCTGGAGAATTGCTGCATATGGCTCTGTCGAGTATGCGAGTGACGTTTTCGGGAGTATTGCCGAACTGGTTATCGTTCGTTATGGGTGTGCTCGACAGTTCTGTGGCGGCGGCTCTTGTTTTGTTGGTTGCATGGCTTGTCATTAGGTTCAGTCAGCCCACAGATACCCCAGACGTTGAACAATTTGCTCGATGGCTGCGATGGTGTACGGTCGCTTGTATCGCAGTGCTTGCGTTCCCTTCGTTTAGTGTTGATGGAGTAGCTTGGGTTATCGTTGAGAATGTAGTTGTTGGTGTGTTGATTGCTGGCAGTGCATGGGCAGCGTTTGTATTGCTCCGTGTTGTGCGCAGTTACCGCACCGCACGAACGACAGTGGTATTGCGTAGTCTTGGGCTTGTGATGCTTGCGACGATCCCACTACGCCTGATCGAGGAATATGCTGCTCCGGGATCATTGGACGTCGTCTATGTTTTCCAGGGCGTGGTCGTGTGTGTGTTGGTTGTGTTGTTAGCCCGTCGCCGTCGCTGGCTCAATGATTACACGCGTGCACGTCGTTGGAGTATTGCATGGTGGTGCTGCTGTGTGGCGATCCTTTCGATCATCGTTGCCACAAAACTTTTTGATAGCAGCACGATTGAATCGAGTACCCTACGGCAGTGGCTTGCCGGTACTGACCTGTTGCTGGGCTATGTGTATTTGGCACTTGCGATGTACACCAGTATTGCACTTGCGACAGTTCTTGCCGGCGGAAGCAGCGCTGCACGGAAAACGTTTGAGTTCGATGCGATCACGTTTTTCAATCGCATTGTTTCCGAGCACGCGCAGCCGCAGCAACTCTACGATACGACAGTTAGTCTTGCCCTAGCCCTCACGGACGCAACCAGCGCTGTTTTGATTCTGCATGAAAATGACCAGTGGGAAATTGTTGCCACCGCAGGTCTCGATATTCAGCGTGCTGCGGCACTAGAGCTCCACACCGCATGGAACGGTACAATGCCGGATGAGCCTGTGGTTGTGCCGTATCTACAGGAGGACGAGCACTTTTATCGCATAGCACGCTCAGTCGAGTCGTACGCACAATCGTTGATGTTCATTCCGTTGAGGGAGGGAAGGATCTGCTATGGAGGATTGGTTGTCGTCAGCAACGTACCCTTTGCCTTTGAGCAGAGTGACGTCGGTTCATTAGCAGCATTTGCTCCGGCGGTGACTATTGCGCTTGCAAACCAGAAGCTGCTGTACACTGCAATCGAGCGCGAACGCCTGCACCGCGAGCTCATGCTTGGCAGGGAAATTCAGCAAAAACTTCTTCCCACTGCCATACCACCACTCAATGGCTGGGTTGTTGCTGGGTGGTCAGAGCCTGCGATGGAGGTTGGCGGTGATTATTTCGATTACTTTGTGCTCGGAGATGGCACAACATGCGTTGTTGTTGCCGACGTCAGCGGCAAGGGGATTAGTGCAGCTTTCTATATGGCAAAACTCAAGGGCATTTGCTTAGCACTGGCGCCGCTTTGTCGAAGTGTCCAGGATTTTGTTCTTCGTATTCACAATGTACTCGACGGCGGTGTCCTTGAGCCACGGGTGTACATAACGCTTGTCGCTGTCGGAATAACCCCAACAGGTGCTATTCACGTCATGCGAGCTGGTCATCCGCCACCGCTCGGAATTACGACCGATGGTCAAGTACAGGTAATCGCACCGAGCGGTATCGCTCTGGGGATGGTCGAAACAGAGCGCTTTGCAATGCTGACGCGATTGCAGATACTCGAACACCAACAATTGAGTACACTCATTTTGTTCAGCGATGGTTTGCTCGAAATTGGTTTACCTCAAGCCAGTGAATTAGGACTCGACGGCATTCAGCGAATAGTTCAGCGTGTGCATGGCACCGACTGCACCGCCGAACAATTGATGCATCACGTCCGCGCCGATCTTAACGCAACGTATGGCGCAACGTCTTATCACGACGACATGACGATGGTCATCATGAAACGTCTCACAACCCAGGATTGATTATGCAGAACGAATTCAGCTCACGAATCGAAACTGCTCGCGATGGCACAGTAACAGTCGTCGAACTAAATGGGTATCTCGATGCATATACTGCGCCCGAGTTCGACAAAGTACTTGAGCAACTTTTTACCAGCGGGCAGGTGCGAGTCGTTGTTGACTGTGGCAGCCTTGAGTACATTTCCAGCGCAGGACTTGGTGTCTTCATGGGTCATATCGAGCAGTACCGCTCCAGCGGTGGTGACATTGTGCTCTGTGCGCTATCGCCGCGTATCTTGGCAATCGTCGAAATGCTTGGATTCCCCCACATCTTTCGGATTTATCCCGATCGAAGCGGCGCTCTTACTGCTTTTGACCAACAGGGCACCACACCTTGATAGACCGGTCCCTATGGCTCGCGAACTGATCATTTCAGCAGAACTCAAACAACTCGTGACGGTACGCTCATTCGTCGAAGAGAGCTGTCGGCTCATGGGCGTGCCGGATAGAATCACGTGGGCGTTGGTGCTTGCTGTTGATGAGATTTGCTCTAACATAATTCGCCATGGGTATCGGGATACACACGGGGAAATTGTGGTGGGCGTTGAGCGAACGGACGATGCAATTGTCGTAACCCTGCGCGATACGTCCCCAGCATTTAGCCCTGTTCGCTCGGCTTCAGATGCTCCATTCCGCCTTGCACGGAGCGGTCATGGTCTCGCTATTGCAAATCAGGTCGCAAGGCTGCACTACCAACCACAAAGCGAACACAATCCAATGAACACAACGGTCATCAGTATCCCAATGGGCTGATGTGTTCACGCAAGATGCGCAGCGGGCTGCGCATCACGCCGTTGAGCCATAAGTCGTCCGTCCACAAAGGTGGTATCCTTGACAAGCTCGGCGAGTGTTTTGTCGCGAATGATTTCGAATATGCGCTGGCGAATTTTTTCCCATTCATAGTGGAGCGGGCAGGGGTGGTCGGGGCTGCATTTTTCGTAGCCAATGACACAATCAGTGACGTACTGAAGGTTATCCACAGAGCGTGCTACGTCGAGGACTGTTATCTGGCTTGGGTCGCGCGCAATCCGAATCCCACCGCCCGGACCTTTGCTTGATGTGACAAGCCCTGCACGCGTTAGGTCCTGCACAAGCTTTGCAAGAAAGTAGTACGGCATGTTATGCGCATCTGCAATTTCTTTGGTTTGGATGTATCCATGCCGGACGTGCGTGGTTTTTGACTTTGACTTTTCTTCATCCTGCCATCGCTTGGCAAGGTAGAGCATAGCTTGAATGGCGTATTCCGATGCGCGGGAGAAGATCACAGATTGAACAGGGGTTGTTGAACCGCAAACCAAACGCAAAAATAGACATTGCACTCTCAAAAAAGATTGGTAATTTGCACTTGGTCAATTATCGTCTCTGCACGACCCATGCTTGCCCAGGAAGAGTACGGTTACCCGCTGGAAAAAGTCATAGGTACGCAACGGCAACGCACTACTGCCAGCCAAAGTCCATTGCTGGAGGGAAAAACACCGCCGCATTCGACAGAAGCGGAGCTTGCTGTTCTCGGTGCGATGTTTCTGGATCGTTCCGCCATCGCACGCACGATCGAAGTCCTCGAGCCTGGTGCATTTTATCACGACCAACATCGAAAGATTTACGAAGCCATCTTGGCGCTATTTGAGCGGGGAGTTCCCGTTGATACCGTGACTGTTGCTGATGAGCTTCGACGCCGTGGACACCTGGAATACATTGGCGGAACTGCCAAACTCGTGACGATCTCGACGAACGTGGTCTCAGCAGCGGCAGCCGAGCATCATGCGCGGATTGTGCTCGAACGGTACTTGAAGCGCCAACTTTTGCAAACGGCAGCCCGTATCGTCGAACAATCGTTTGATGAAACCTCCGATGCACTGGAGCTGATTGATCAAGCGGAAAGCGAAATTTTTTCGCTTGCCGAATTGCGTTTAGGCAAATCATACACCAGCATCAACAGACTGGCACGAACAACTTTTGAACTCATCTCACGCCTACAAGAACGCGGCTTGGAGCATGGTATCTCTGGCGTCCCAACCGGATTTGTCAAGCTTGATGAAATGCTTGGCGGACTGCAGAAATCCGACCTTATCATCATTGCAGCTCGCCCATCGATGGGGAAGACAGCTCTTGCGCTCAGCATTGCACGCAACATTGCCGTGGAATTCAAAATGCCCGTTGGTTTCTTCTCGATCGAAATGGCCGGTGTCCAGATTGTCATGCGATTGCTGAGTGCCGAAGCAAAGGTCAACGCACACTCGATCAGAACTGGGAGGCTAAGCCATGAGGACATGAACAAAATTGTCAAAACGATTGGTCGGATTGCTGAGGCGCCGATTTTTATTGACGACTCGCCATCGCTCACGCTCATGGAGCTGCGCGCGAAAGCACGACGACTCAAAGCTGAGCACGATGTCCAAGCAATTTTTGTTGATTATCTCCAGCTCATCCATTCGCCCAAAGCAGAAAGCCGCGAACGGGAAATCTCGATCATTTCGCGAACGCTCAAGCAAATCGCAAAAGAACTCGATATACCCATTGTCGCTCTTGCCCAGCTCAATCGTAGTGTCGAATCTCGAGCTGATAAACGCCCTATGCTCTCTGACCTGCGCGAATCAGGTTCGATTGAGCAAGATTCGGATGTGGTGATCTTTGTTACACGACCGGAGGTTTACGAAATCACGACCTATGATGATGGCTCACCGACTGAAAACACTGCAGAGCTTATCATCGCCAAGCAGCGCAATGGACCGATCGGCACCGTTCGAACGGCATACTTGAAAGACTATGCTCGATTCGAAAACTTAGCGCTCAGCTTTGAAGAACCAGTTCCCCCGGTTGGGTTCTGACAGATGCAGAACGGTTAGTTGATTGCTGACGAGGTATTGCTACGTGCTTTTTGGAGGAATGAAAGAAATTCCTCTTCGCTGGCGGTATATGTGCTCGTTGCGATGACTGAACCGTTCGGGGCAAGTATCACGTAAAACGGTAGCAGTGTTGAGCCAAAGCGTTCTTGCTGATAGCGCTTGTACATTGCATCGCGTGGATGATTCCGACGGTCGGTGAATGCGCGAACCAGAATCATACGTTCCATCAGCGCACGAACGCTTGGCTTGGTGAACATGTTTTTCTCCATCCAGCGGCAGTTTGTGCAACTAACGCCGGTGAAATCAATGAACACCGGTGCACCGCTTGTTTGTGCTTGGCGGAGTGCAGCATCGAGGTCTTCGGTCCACGTACCCAGCAAAGTGTTAGCATTCTGCGCTTGCTCTGTTGTTACCGACGAAACAGGGCGTGCAGATTCGACATACACGAACGATTCCAACGGACCGACCGACCCACCGAACATACCCTGGACAAGGTAAAGCGAGAGCGCAATAAATGCTGTCGCAACGCTTGCGCGAATTCCACCGACGTATTCGAGCGGTGTATCGAGTTTTGTTCGAAAGACACCGAGTACGTATAATCCAATCAACAGCGCGCAGCTTGCCCAGAGAGCAAGAACAAGTTCGCGCGAGAGAATTTGCCAGCCGAGGATACTGTCAACGCGGGCAAAGTAGCTCACTGCAAAGGCAATCTCGATGAAAGCAAACGAAACCTTCAAGTGATTCATCCAGATTCCCGACCGTGGAAGACGCTGGATGTAGGTCGGAAAGAGGGCAAGCGCGAAAAATGGCAATGCAAAGACTGCTGCATAAAGGCTCATGGCAACCAATGGACGAAACCACTCACCTCCGGCAGCCATTTTCCCGATGAGATCAACAAATGGCACGGTACACGTAAACGACGTCAAGGAAAACACCATTCCCATCAAGAAAGATGAGCGGTACCCATGCACACGCGATGATTCACGGTTGAGTGCATTGATCCAGCGAGACGGCAAGCGAAGTTCATACATGCCGAACAGGTTACCGGCTATAACCAAAAAAAGCAGCGCCAACAACAGGTTGAGCCATGGATTCGTCGCAATGTCTCGACCGGCTGTCGCACCAAAAAAGAATGCTGCGATGGCACCAAACACAACGAACGTGCTCATGATGCCCAGTGAGTAGATCGCCGAATCAATCAGCGGTCGGGTGTGTTCTTTTTCGGCGCGCTTGGTAAAAAACGAGACGGTAATCGGGATCATCGGATAGACGCATGGCATGAGCCAGGAACCAATACCCAGACCGATCGCAAGCAGAAGCAATCCAAACCATGTTGATGACTGCTGCTCTTCTGCTGTCGGTGGTACAGTCACGGCGTTGGCGGTGGTTGCCGTACTGGCTGGTGGATTTTGGTTGGGTACCTGTGGCGGTGCTGTCTGAGTCGTAGCGGTTTGGGTTGGCGATGGCAGTACACCCGTTGCCGAAGTGATCTCAAATTCGATCGGAAGGAGTATCTCCTCTGGAGGCAAGCAATTCTGCGACGTGCAAAGCTGGTGGTATATGCGAAGCGTGTCATGATAGATGCCGGGCTTCGTCGCTGTCACGATAAACGGCAGATCGAATCGTACAGTGCCCTTGAGCTTTTCGACCGTTATTTCAAAGGCAGAATCGTACTCGACATGCGGAGCTGGGGTAACTCGTATGCGTTGTTCGAGAAGCCTTAGCACCGGCAATGTAGACGAGAACTCTGTTCGCTGCGGTCCCACACCATCAGCAGTCAGGTATTGCTTGATGCCGTAAGTATGCCAGCCTTTTTCAATACGGACTCGAACCGGAATATGGAGTGTATCCCCGGGATGTGACATCAAAATTTTCGAATCAACTGACCACGTCGCGGGATAATCTCGACCGGCTGCATGTGTAACGTGTGCCAGTATCAGAAGCGATAAAATCACACTGGCAAACCGACCCAAGCGAGGAGGTGACGCTGATGTGAATTTATCCGGTTCAATTGGATTCGACGTGCAATACTCAATGATCGCTTCGGCATCAGCAATTGGGTCAGTGCTAACCGGCTCACCCTGTTGGCGGTGGCGCTCGCCATTGCAGAGAATCGCTGCTCGTTCTGCCAACTCGGCTGGGAGTATTTGAGCTAAATGGCGCAGTGTATCCATTGCGTTCATTGTTGATGGAATGACATTTGCCAGTGCAAACCAAACTGCACGTCGCGCACAGACACGGGCACGAGCTATATTGCCATCGGTCAGTGCAGTGCGCCCAATTTGTAACTCGCATGCCACGTGGTCGCTGATGTGATGCATGAAATTATCCGTTGATTCGTTGTGTACGCGTGGGTGGAAAACGAAAACCGCTCAAGCGTAGTGCCGCAAATAGGTAAAAACACGGATTTTGCCGTCCGGTCTTGCAAACAACCGAAATGTGCTGTAAGTTTGCAGCCGACAAGCCGCGGCAATGTGCAACCAATTGGCAGTTTTATCGCGCATCGAGCGTTGATACCGAATGTTGAGTTCAGCTAATCTGTAGGAATGTATCCTCGACTATTCCTGCTGCCACTGCAGCCATTGGTTGCGACGGTCGTCCTCACGCTTGCCATTTATGCCGCGGATAGAGGAGAAAAGTCGTTGCCTTCACAATCTGCCTTTCACGTCCTCCGCAGCACTGCTCAAGAATTGGTCGTTGTCTTTCACGTGCCCGCCTATACACTCGACACACTCGTAACCGACGACGGTGTGCGTGTTGTTCGATTTATCGCATCGGGCATCGCACGAGTGGAGGAAACAACGCACGGTGCTCCGGAACGCTCGGTGGTATCGGCGATGATTGCAGTGCCTTCTCCGTCGGTTTCGTTGAGTGTCGAAGTACACGGTCTAAAGCAACGCTGGATTGACCTACCAACGGCACCCTATTCTGTCATTCCACCGGAAAGTCGTCAGCAACTGCAAGCATATCGTATCAACCAAGAACACTATCGCACACATCGAAGCGCGACTGTAGAGTGTGTGTTCGCTGGAATTAGTCGCGGCATACCACTGGCTCGGTTGAGCGTTCCCGTTGCCGATTATGATCCAGTGATGAATCGCACACGGATTATCGAGCAGTGCACGATTCGTGTTGTTTTTTCATCAATGGTAGCAACGAATGCCGGTGGTGATGGCAACGTCTCCGTGCTCAACCTTGCGCAGCTACGTACGTGGCAACGCATGACCAAAGCGCCAACCCAGCAGCGACGCCAGGAAGCATTCGTGTTTGCCTCTGATGCGCCAATGATCAAGGTTAGCATCGAGGAGGAAGGAGTTTATGCAATCAATGCCGATGACCTTGCAAAACTTGGGGTGAATATTCCACCGTCGCTTGTTCCGACGATCAAACTCTACGGCTACGGCGGGCAGCCGCTATCGGAAAAACCATCCGATGGCAGACAGAATGCTCCAATCGAGCAACCGATCATCGTTGAAACAAACGATGATGGTTCGTTGCGCGCAATCGTTTTTTATGCTGCTCCGCCACGAGGGTTTACCTACAATGCAGCAATGAAGCGGTGGCGACGTTACCTCAATCCCTACACGACAAAAACAAGCTATCTGCTCACGTGGGGCGGAGCACCCGGTTTGAGGGCAACGCCAACACCGCCGATAACTGACCCGCCGACACTATTGCCGCAGTACTTCATCCAGCGTGTTCTGATCGAAAACGATCGAATCAATGCCTATGGCTCTCCGAGCGGATTACGGTGGTTCGGCGATCCGTTCGATGGCTCCACTGGGATAACACTGACAACTCAACTCCATGCACTGGCACTCAATGCGACGGTGATGGAGTACACAATTTGTGCTGCACATAAAATGGATCAATCGGCAATAGTAAGTGTCAGTGAGCACGGTGCTGAGCTAAAACAGATACCGTTGCCAGCGAAAACAAAACTTTATTCGGAGTACGTTTCGATTGTTGACACTGTCCATGTTCCGATCGAGCGGGTTGCTGACGATCGGCGTGCGGTTTTGCGATTGCGCTATCAATCACCGAATCCAATTGCCACTGGCTACATTGACTATGTCGAGATTGCCTATCCATCATTGCTGGTTGCAAACAATAATGAACTTCATGTGTACACCGAGCCAACTGACGTCGGGGTTGCAGAATTCAGCGTGAGTGGTTTTTCGGGCAAGCCGCTCTGCTTTGATGTCACCAATCCAGCTCAACCGCAGCTCTGCGCTAACGTTTCGATTACCGAGCAACAAGCAACAATTCGTATTCTCCTCGATAGTGCCTCGCAACAGGGTATGCCCCGACAATTTTTCTTCAGCGCTGCACGTCGCAAACCCGAACTTGTAAAAGTGGAGGTTGGTCAAGCCAGAGACAATACAATCGAAGCAGAGATGGTTGTAGTTGCACCAACGGCATTTCTCGAAAGTGCTTCCGCATATGCAGAGTATCGCCAGCAACAAGACGGACTACGAACAATAGTTATGCCGGTGGAGCATATCTATGCCGCTTTCGCAGCCGGGATGTCAGACCCTACGGCAATTCGAGATTTTATCAGCTTTGCATATTTCTCCTGGCGGCAGCGACCGCAGTATGTGCTGCTCTGGGGTGATGGACATTACGATTATCGCAACCTGACAACGACAACGCCGAACTGGATACCGCCGTACCAGAACGATAATGTCGAGATTGAACTTGGTCGCCCGTACGATTGGTCGTATGCTGACGATAGTTACGCGACTGAGGACTACTTTGGTTGCGTTGATGGTGATGACTACATCATGGATGTTGCAATTGGACGGCTGACAATTTCCAGTGAGCAGATGGGAATGTCGGTTCTATCGAAAATTCAGCGCTACGAACAGTCATCGGCGCGTGATAGCTGGGCGATTACAGCAACACTTGTTGCCGATGACGGACCGACTTCGAACGGACGGAGTGATGGTGCTCTGCACGTCAATTCTTCGGAACGCATTGCTCGAAAAATCGAGACTGTGCTTCCAGGTTTGATTCAACGCAAGGTGTACATGCCGGAATATCCCGTGCAGTACGGTGCTGGTGGAAATCGAAAACCGAGTGCTACCGAGGCAATGCTTTCAATTGTCAATGGGCAGGGCACACTTTTGCTCCAGTGGATTGGGCATGGCAATCCACGTGTATGGGCACACGAGGAAGTCTTCGATCGTGACAAAACAATCACCTTGATGCGAAATCAATCCAAAATGTTTTTCCTGGTTGCTGCCACGTGTGATTTTGCCCGCTTCGATATGACCGATTCCCAAAGCGGAGCTGAAAAGCTAGTCGAGTGGGAATACGGTGGGGCAATCGGGGTATTCTCTGCGACGCGCGTTGTGTACACAATCGCAAATGAATGGATAAGTCTCCGCTTTTACGAAGAACTTGCAAAGCGAACACCCAGCGGACAGCGACGAACGTTAGGCGATGTGCTAATGGGTATCAAATTGACCGAGTATGGTAGTAACGACCGACGCTATTTTCTTCTCGGCGATCCTGCTATGCGACTGAAATTGCCCGAGCTGAATATTCGCATTGATTCAATCAAAAGCCAGACGATCGAAGACACAACGGTAGCGGTTTGTGCGCTCGAGCACGTCTCCGTCAGTGGTAGCCTGTTCGATGCGGTTACAAACGAGCCAGTTGGGGAATTTGAGGGTGTCGCCATTGCCTCATTGTTCGATTCAGATGTTGTGATGCAGATCCAGGACCCGTCAGAGCTTGCTTTGGGATACACGACGACTTACCAATTTTGGAAAACCGGTGGCATGCTTCATCGCGGTGCATATCCGGTCGAGCACGGTCGGTTTCGTGCTGATTTTACCATTCCCAAGGATGCGACGTTGAGCGAAAGCGCTTGCCGGCTTCATGTATATGCCACCGATCGTAATGGCATTCACGCCGGTGCTGGTTCATCGCGCGCTTTGAAAGTCAATTGCGTACAGGTAACATCGGTCGAGGATAGGGAAGGTCCGCAGATCACGATTTACCTTGATTCTCGGAGCTTCCGCCCTGACGACATAGTCAGAGCTAATCCAGAGTTAATCGTTGATCTTCGTGACGAAACGGGTATCAATTCAACCGGAATTGGTATCGGGCACAAGATTGAGGCATGGGTGGACGATAATCTCAACGCGGTTGATTTGACCGAGTATTTTGAACCGTCGCTCGAAGATTCGCGTCAAGGAACCGCAAAGCGACAGCTTTTTGGGCTTACACCCGGGTACCACACAATTACTGTGCGTGCCTGGGACGTGCTCAATAATTTTTCTACTGCGCAAGTTGGATTTGTTGTTACAGCAAACGATTCCATCGTTGAGACGGGTAGAGTGGACATCTATCCACAGCCGTTCAGCGATCATGTCAATATCACGTACAACCACAACCAATCATCACCGGTGACGGTTTCATTGACGATAACCCAACTCGATGGACGTCGGATTTTCGAGCAATCAACAATTCGTGCAGACGTCCAAAGCACAAGCTTCCAGTGGGATGGGCGTACCGACGATGGTACGTCGTTGCCTGCTGGTGTTTATCCGTTTGTCATCACTATTGAAAATGGATTCGGCTCGCGCACTGCAGTGCGAGGTTTACTTGTGAAAATTCAGTAACATTTTTGGAGGATCAGCAATGCGACACACACACTTTCGACTGCCAGCACTGATGTTGGCGATACTGCTCTGCCCAACAGTGGCAGTATTTGGGCAAGCAGGCGGTTCAGCCGTACCGTTTTTGCTCATTTCACCTGATGCACGCGCCAGTGGCATGGGTGAATGCGGCACTGCTGTCGCCGATAACCTGTATGCAGTTCATTGGAACACAGGTGGATTGGCGTTCCAGCGCGATCAGCAGGTTGCGCTGTCGTTTTCTCGATGGTTGCCGCAGTTCAATGCGGACTTGTTCTACAGCTACGGTACCTACGGGCGCTATTTTCAAGAGCTCGATGGCATGGTTGCCGTCAATTTCATCCTGATGAATCTTGGTCAGTTTGAGCGCCGCGACATCAACGGCAATAAGCTCGGCACATTTCGCTCGAACGAATTTGCAATTGGATTGTCCTACGGTACGCTCATTGCCGATGATTTAGGTGCGGGAGTGCAGCTACGATACATTCAATCAAACCTTGCTCCGGCGCAACCAGGGCAAACTGCCCCTGGTGTCGGTGTCAGTGGTGGCTTTGATTTTGGCTTACTCTGGAAACCATCGCAGCTCGACATTGCGGGGGCTGATCTTGGGGGTAAGCTTGCGGTTGGGTTGAACCTTCAAAACGTCGGTCCGAAAATGACGTACCGCAGCGAGGCGGACCCACTGCCAACGATGCTCAAATTAGGTGTTGCAGTCAATCTCGTTCGTGATGAGTTCAATGATCTATCGCTGGCATTCGATGTCGGTAAATTGCTCGTTCGCCGTGATCAATTTGGCTCTGATCCTTTGCCAAGATCATTTGTAACTGCTTGGCAAAACCCGGGTGTAGAAACTGCAATTGGAATGGAATACTGGTACGAAAAAGTCATTGCGTTGAGGGCAGGTTACTTCGGTGAGCCGACTCGTATCGGCGGTCGCCGATTCTGGACGTTTGGCGCAGGTATTCGCTACGACATTTTCACGCTCGATTTTAGCTTCATCAACACAATAGAGCAAAATCACCCCTTAGCCAACACCATGCGATTTTCTTTATTGGTGAACTGGGATTGATTCGTAACTTTGCCATGCCGTTTGTACTAAAGTGTACAAACAAAATGCGCAGGGTGTAGCGGTCGCGCTACGCCCTGTTTATGTATTCGAGCATGTCGTCACGCGTGATGATACCCGTTGGGTACCCGTAAAGCGTTACCAAGAGTGCTTCCTCGCTGCATAGTCGCTCGCGTAGTTCATCAAATGGTGCATGAGCATCAATGGTTTGGAGTGCACCGAGCATGTGCTCGGTGATCGGTGAAGTCAATGTTGTCGAATCACGCAGCACATCGTGAAGGAGAGCTGCTTTGTTTGCCGTACCAATGACTGTGTGGGAGTCCATAACTGGCGCACGGTCGAGATCGAAACGCCCGAGGATTTCCAAAGCTTCGGCGACGGTCGCATCCGCCGGAATACTCACCAAAGCTGGCAACAGTGCTTTCGTGCGTTTGCGTTCTAAAACCAAGCCAGCGGTGAGAGTATCGTCGAGCTGTATTTGTTGGGAGCGCAGCCATTCTTCCGAATGATGCTTGCTCAAGTATCGCTCGCCCGTATCGCAGATGATTGTAACTATGCAGGCATCGGCTGGTAGTGTTCGAGCGACGCGAAGAGCAACAGCAACGTTCATTCCCGATGAGCCACCACAGAAGATGCCTTCTTCGCGTGCTAAACGGCGCGCCATCGCAAATGATTCTCGATCGCTGACAAGCTCAATTTCGTCAATCAGTGAAAGGTCCAAATTCGCAGGAAGGCGATCTTGCCCGACACCTTCGACCAGGTACGGTGTGCCCTCTGAAAGCTCACCTGTTTCTTTGTACGTTTTGAGTATTGAACCAATCGGATCGGCTGCGATTACGCGGATGTTTGGATTTTTTTCCTTCAAGTAACGAGCAATCCCTGTAATGGTACCACCCGTACCCATACCAGCGATGAAGTGAGTGATGCGACCACTTGTTTGTTGCCAGATTTCTGGACCGGTCGTACGGTAGTGAGCATCAGCATTGGCTGGGTTATCGTACTGATTGAACAGCACGGAGTTGGGAATAGTCCGTTGGAGCTCAATTGCGATGTTGACGTAATAGTCCGGCGAGGTTGGCTTTGCAAGCGATGTCGTGATAACCACATCGGCACCGAGAGCTTTTAGGTAACGAATGCGTTCCTGCGAAGCTTTGTCGGTCGTGACAAACAGGCAACGGTAACCTTTGACTGCTGCAGCTAATGCAATCCCAATGCCTGTATTACCGCTTGTTGCCTCGATAATGAGTCCACCCGGTTTTAGTTTACCCTCACGCTCAGCAGCCTCGATCATCGCAATTCCAATCCGATCCTTGATCGAGCCACCAGGGTTACGAGTTTCAAGTTTGACAAAAATTGGTGCGGCAATACCCTCCGAGATGCGCCGGAGTTTGACCAACGGTGTGTTTCCGATTAGGTCGAGGATGCTTGAGGTGTATTCCATTGCTTAGGCTGCAAACGATTGAACATTGAGTCGTTGCTCGAGCTGTTGCCGTTCGAAGAGTGCACGGTAGTACCGGCTCTGGTCGAGCAGTTGTTGATGAGTTCCTTGCGCTGTGATGCGTCCTTTTTCGAGGACAATGATTGTGTCACAGTGCTCGATGCTGGATAGTCGGTGCGATACAATCACCGTAGTGCAGTCGAGATGCTTCAGATGGGAAAGAATGTGTCGCTCGGTTGCTGTATCAACGGCGCTGAGTGCATCGTCGAGGAGAAGGATGCGCGGGTGGCTGATAAGTGCCCGAGCGATTGCAAGTCGCTGTCGCTGCCCACCGGATAAAAGTATGCCGCGCTCACCGATAACGGTCTCGATGCCATGGGGGAAACTGTCCACTTCCCGGGCAATACCAGCTTGGTCGAGAGCAGATTCAATTTCGTCAAGGGTGGCATCTGGTTTACCAACACGGATATTGTCCGCGATGCTCATGGAAAACAAAAATGGCTCCTGTGGAACAACGCGAACAATCGCACGTAAATCGCTTGCACTCAGATCGCGTAGAGCAATACCGCCAATCATAATGGTCCCACGGTCTGGATCATACAGCCGAGCCATAAGCCGAAGCAACGTGGATTTCCCCGACCCAATTGGTCCGACGACACCGACGTGCATTCCTTCGTCAATATCGAGCGTGATGTCCGACAGCGTCGGTTTATCAGGTGAGTAGCCAAAACATACGTGCCGGCAGCTCATGGCATAGCGAGTCGGTTCCTTTGCGGATGTAGGTGGGTACGTAATGGCTGGCGGTTCATCCATGATGGCATAAATCCGATCGAGTGATGCTGCAGAGCGCTGGACGATGCCTGTAACCCAACCGATGGCTGCAATGGGCCAGATGAGCTGACCCAGATACAAGAAAAACTGCGTAAGCATGCCAACAGTCATCATACCATTGATGACACGATACCCACCGAACAGTAAGACGAGCAATTGTGCCGAACCAACCAGCAACATCATCGAGGGCATAAATAGAGCTTGCAGACGCGCCATTCGTAGATTGCTCCCAGCGTAGCGAAGACTTTGTTGAGTGTAGACATCTTCTTCGTAATGCTCGCGGACAAAAGCACGAATAATGCGAATTCCGGAGAATGCTTCCAGGGCATGGCGTGTCAGTTCACTGAATTCTTCTTGCACACGACGCGATGCATGGTAGATGCGATTCCCGATAGCATAGGTTGCCAGCGCAATCAAGGGCAGCGGCAGTAACGCGACGGCAGTTGTTGCAGCATCAAGACTGAGCATGAGTGCTAAAACAAAAGCAAATGTCGTCAGTGTGTTTGCCGAGTACATGATGGCAGGTCCGAGGAATTCGCGGACGGCTGCAATATCATTGGTTGCGTGTGCCATCAACACGCCAGTTGGCATGCGATCGTAAAAGCGCTGGCTTTGTCGTTCGAGTGCTGCAAGAAAATCCCGGCGAAGCTCATACTCAATCTTGCGAGATGTTACGATGATCGTTTTTCGCGTGGCGAACATGAAAAGTCCGCTGCCAACTGTGAGCAGCAAGATTGTGGCGATCCGAATAACCACAGTAAGCGTTGTCGCATGTCCGCTCGCGATCAGATCAACTGTTTGCCCGATGAGGCGCGGATAGTATGCTGAACACAGATTCGAGAGCGTAACGAAAATTGCCCCCGCGAAAAGCACACGACGGTAGGGAGCAAGATACTGGCGCGCAAGCCGCTGGAAGTTCGTTCGTGATGATGCTTGTGCCATCGGTGGAATCTTGGAGAAACTACGCCAGTGTTACCTCTGGTGACAGATACACATCCTGGATCGCATGGAGCAGTGCGATGCCCTCAGACATCGGGCGTTGGAATGCTTTACGACCAGATATCAATCCAGCACCGCCCGCGCGTTTATTGATGACGGCGGTCCACACCGCTTCGAAGAAATCGTTTGCACCGGATGGACCACCACTGTTGATGAGGGCAATTTTTCCTCTGAAGCAGTTGAGAACCTGGTACCGGCAGAGGTCAATGGGGTGATCCGAAGATAGCTGCTCGTACATCCGTTTATCGAATTTGCCGTAGCTAACACCGTTTGCATTGAGTGCAACATAACCGCCGTTGTTTTCGGGAAGCTTTTGTTTGATAATGTCGGCTTCGATCGTTGCGCCGAGGTAGTTTGCTTGTCCAGTCAGATCAGCGCTGACGTGGTAATCGTGCTCCTTGGTCTTGAAAGCACTATTCCGCAGATAGCACCATAGAATTGTTGCCATACCGAGTTCGTGAGCTATCGCAAAGGCTTGACTGACTTCTTGGATTTGACGGGTGCTTTCGGGCGAGCCGAAATAGATCGTTGCGCCGATTGCAGCAGCGCCCATATCGAATGCTTGCTTGACAGTTCCGAAGAGAATTTGGTCGTACTTGTTGGGATAGCTCAGCAATTCGTTATGATTGATTTTTACGATGAAGGGAATTTTATGGGCGTACTTCCGTGCGCATAAGCCCAGAACACCAAACGTTGACGCGACAGCATTGCACCCGCCCTCAATCGCAAGCTCGACGATGCGCTCGGGATCGAAGTACTCTGGATTTTTTGCAAACGAGGCACCGGCGCTATGCTCGACTCCTTGGTCAACGGGAAGTATTGACAAATAGCCAGTACCCGCTAATCTGCCGGTCGAATAAATCCACTGCAAGTTGCAGAGCACACGATTCGAACGATCGCTTCCCATAAAAATGCGGTCAACCCAATCGCCACCTGGAGCGGGAAGCATATCCTTTGGAATTGCCGTGCAGCGATGGTCGAGCAGGTACGTTGCTTTGTCACCTAGTATGTTGACGATCCGATCAATGCTCATTGGACGTGTATTGATTGTTGAACCTTGTTGAAAGTATGGTGCTTTGCGCGTGAAGAGTAGGTTTGTCTGTCTCTACACACTCTTGCATCGTCATGCTGAACACAATTTTCAGCATAATCAGAAGACCCTGAATCGAGTCCAGGGTGACGGGCCAATGCAACTGTTTCTGCCATGTTCGGGCATCGTCAGATTGAACGCGATTTAGCATCTGCAAAAGAGCTTGAACCGAGTTCGGGGTGACGGGCAGGAGTAGCTTTGCATTCTGTTGACACAGAACCACTGCTGTTACCAAATTAGGGAATATCACTTGATGCGCAGAATAGTCAAAGGGCTTATCCGAGTAGCAGCGTAGCCAGGTAGCATTGTAACAAGGAGCGATAGACCAATGGTAACACTACCGACAACAATCACGTGCCATAATGCAAAATGAATAGGAAGACGGTTGAGGAAATAGATCTCTGCATCGAGTTGTATCACGCCAAAAGTTTGCTGGGCAAAACCTGCTGCAAGTCCTATGACGAGTCCAGCGACGTAACCGATAATTCCTATCCACGCACCATACGATGCGACGAGCAGTACGACACTGCGGCGATCTAAGCCGAGAATGCGAAGGACAGCAACAGCGTGTCGCCGTTCAACAATTGCAACAAAGAGTAAGGTCAGAATGTTGAATGCAGCAACAATACTCAAAATGCCAACGATGATTGGAATCGGTCGTTTCTGCAGTGCAATCCAGGTAAACATTGCCGGGTGCATGTCTTTGTATGTTCTAACGTACAGTGCGTGCCCGTAGAGTGAATCCAAACGTTGTGCAATAAAGCGACTACGATCGGCATCATCGAGCCAGATCGTAAACCCAGACGGTGTGGAGCGATCACCAATCAGCGCTCGAACGAGTAATGGTCCGGCTAGTACTATTGTTTCATCGAATTGGCGCAGACCACTTTCGTAGATTGCTTCAACGACGACTCGACGCACAGCGGGTATAGGAGCACCTGCTAAAGTTGTCATGGTCATAGGTCCCCTCGCAACCATTATGACGATTGTATCTCCACGTTCAACGCCGAGCCGTTCAGCGAGGGGACGACCAAGCGCAATCGAAGAAGCGCGAGTCATAACGTCTGGATTTATTCCAAGAGCATTCAAACGATTCGTGACGGCTGGAGTGTCAGCATGAACCAATACAGCTTCGACGTTGCCTTTGCTAGTTAGCAATGCTTCAATTTCGGTATATGAAGCGATGTTAGCGATATTCCGACTTGTGCGCGCTAATTGGTCAGTCCACCTCTGAAGATTGTGCTGAACATCGGCTACACTGATCCGAGCATCAATATGACCGATAAAGAGCGTTGTCTTTGATTGCAGCTCACGATCGAAGCCATCCAGAATTGACAACGCCAGAAGTAGGGCAGCGCTGCTAAGAGCAACGCTTCCAATTGCAATCGTATGGGTGAATGAAAGGAATTTTGACTTTCGTCGGTAAAAAATTTGTTGTGCAATGGGGAAAAGTTGCCGTAGCCTCATCGGGCTGCATCATGGTAAGGATAGAAGCCGCGTCCGGATTTGCGTCCGTGCAAACCCGCATCAACGTATGACTGCTGAAGTCGTGAAGGTTGAAAGCGAGGTTCGTAGAAGTACTGCTCGTACACAGATTTTGTAACGCTCAGGTTTGTATCTACCCCAATAAGGTCCATCAATCGGAACGGTCCCATGCGAAAACCAACAGCTTCCAGCAGGCGATCAACTTGCTCGATAGTTGCAGCACCTTCAGTCACAATTCGTTGAGCTTCGTTGTAGTAATTCCGCACAACGCGGTTGACTAAAAATCCTGGTACATCGCTGACAACGATCGGTACTTTGCCAAGCTGTTTGGCAAAGGCAGATGCGCGATCTTGACACTCTTTGCTGGTATGAAGCGAGGGAATAATCTCGACCAACTTCATTATGTAGGCAGGATTGAAAAAATGAATACCAACAAAGCGGTCAGGATGCTCAAGTGCTGAGGCGAGTGAATTGATCGAAATTGATGATGTGTTGGTTGCAAGGAGCGTATCGGGTTTCGTGAGGCGTTCGATCTGCGCCAGGAGTGCAACTTTAGCGGCGCGGTCTTCAATGATGCTCTCGATGATAATGTGAGCGTCGGTATGAATGCTCAGTTCTATGCTGATTTCAAGCGCTTTTTGTGCGTGAGTTACTTGTTCATCGGTGATACGCTGTTTTGTATGGAGTTGATTGATGCTCTCGGCAATAGAGGAACGCGCAGAATCAAGTGCAGTCGCATTGGTGTCGCTGAGCGAAACACGAAATCCACTCAACAGGCATGCCACAGCAATACCACGACCCATCGTACCTGCGCCAACGATTCCGATTTGGTGATCCATAGTTGAATGATCTGTTAGCTGATGACACCGAATTTGCGACCGACAGTAGCAAATGCTTCCAACGCACGATCGAGATGCTCGCGTGTGTGCGCTGCCGACAGTTGAACGCGTATGCGCGCCTGTCCCTTGGGCACAACGGGATAGAAGAAGCCAACAACGTAGATTCCTTCCTCGAGCATACTACGGGCGAAATCTTGCGAGAGCTTTGCGTCATAGAGCATGATCGGTACAATCGGGTGATTGCCAGGTTTGACGTCGAACCCCAGAGAAACCATTTGTGAGCGGAAGTAATGGGTGTTTTGCTCTAAGCGGTCGCGAAGTTCTGTTGTTGATGACAGAAGGTCGAATACAGCTATGCTTGCACCGACAATACTCGGGGGTAATGAATTCGAGAACAGGTACGGTCGCGAGCGCTGACGCAGTAGCTCAATAATTTCTTTTCGACCAGTCGTGAATCCGCCGATTCCGCCACCGAGTGCTTTGCCAAGTGTACCCGTGATAATGTCAACACGTCCTGTAACGTTGCACAGCTCAACGACACCACGCCCTGTTTTACCAATGAATCCCATCGAGTGGCATTCGTCTACCATGACGAGTGCTTCGTACCGTTCAGCAAGCTCGCAGATTTGATCGAGTGGAGCAATCGTACCATCCATTGAGAAGACTGCGTCGGTTGCGATGATCAGGTGACGCGCGCCATCGCTGCGTGCCTGGCGGAGCTTGTCGTCTAAGTCATTCATGTCGCACGAGCGGTAGCGGTACCGGCGAGCCTTACAGAGTCTGATACCATCAATGATCGAAGCGTGATTGAGCTCGTCGCTGATTATGGCGTCAGATTCAGAAAAGAGCGGCTCAAAAACACCTCCGTTCGCATCGAAACATGCTGCATAGAGAATTGCATCGTCTGTGCGGCAAAAGTCGGCAATTGTGCGCTCAAGCTTTTTGTGTAAGTCCTGCGTTCCACAGATGAATCGAACGCTGGACATACCAAAGCCATGAGTATCCATTGCTTCTTTAGCAGCAGCAATAACTCGTGGATGTGAGGATAGCCCCAGATAGTTATTTGCGCAAAAGTTCAGTACGGGTTTATCAATTCCTTCGACACGAATTTCTGGTCCTTGGGGTGTCGTAATGATACGCTCGTCTTTGAATAATCCAGCTTCGCTGATCGAATCGAGTTCTTTCCGCAGAAATTCAGAAAAGCTGCTTGGGTACATTGGCAATCAATACACATTGGCAATCTACACTTGCAAAAGTACCATGGCAAGCAAGACATCAAGCACAAGCGCAATCGAGACAATCGAAGGTATGCAACGTCCATCGGCTGATTATGCCCCGGTTCCACAGAGAAACGGTTGTTATGTATGGCGAGGATTCCCGTCTTTAAATCGCTCTGCAATGATACCACCGCCGACGAGATCATCACCTTCGTAGAGCACAACAGATTGTCCGGGAGTAATCGCGCGGCGCGGCGTTTCAAACTCAACGTAGAGGAAACCGCTGCTATCAACTGTGCACAGTGCGGGTGCACCTTCGTCTTTGTATCGAATTTTGGCGATGACCGTCATGGGAGATTCGATGGCAGCATATTTGATGAGGTTGACCGAATGAGCGGACAATGCTTTGTGGTACAGCTTATCTTCTGTGCCAATTACAATCGCATTGTGTTCTGGCAGAATATCGAGAACATAGACTGGCTCTGGAGATGCAATGCCCAAACCACGCCGTTGCCCGATCGTGTAAAACGGATAGCCTCGATGCTCACCGACAACTCGATCACCCCAGATGATTGGGCCTCGTGTTTGTTCACTTTCGGGAACAGTATCGGCAATAAACCGCGCATAGTTGTTATCAGGGACGAAGCAGAGTTCATACGACTCATGCTTTTGTGCCACGGGTAAGCCCGTTCGCTCCAGGTAGTGGCGTGTCTGTTCTTTTGTCCACTCACCAAGGGGAAAGAGCGTTCGTGCTAATTGTTCCTGAGTGAGTGCCCACAATGCATAGGATTGGTCTTTTCTTTGATCCATCCCACGGGAGAGCACGTACCGACCTGAATATGCATCGTGACGAATGCGCGCGTAGTGTCCGGTTGCAATGTATGCTGCCCCAAGCGCATCGGCTTTTCTGAGCAGTTCGCCCCATTTTATGTGGCGATTGCATTGGACGCACGGGTTTGGTGTACGGCCGCTCATGTATTCATCGGTGAAATAGTCAATCACACGAGTTTTGAATGGCTCGGTGAAATCCACAACGTAATGTGGTATGCCGAGCTGGAGTGCTACTTTTCGGGCATCGTTAATTCCATCGAGAGAGCAACATGATGACTCATTGCCGATGTTGCCACCGGTCGTTTCGTAGTTGTACGTTTTGATGGTGATGCCGATCACCTCATACCCTTGTTCGACAAGCAGTGCTGCAACAGCGGAGGAATCAACACCACCGCTCATGCCTACCAGTACTCTTCGTTCGTTTCGTTTCATCGTTTGTGTGGAGAAAGATCGCGTTCAATGACGCAGTACACCCTTGTTTCATGCGTCTTCGATTTACCGCACCGATCTTTGCGACATTTCCACAAGCTATGACTTTCATTATGGATCAGATTCTGAGCAAGCTGTACAGTCTGCAGCGGCGCGGCATTGTTCCAGGCTTGGAACGTGTACGAGCTTTGCTTGAACATCTGGATAATCCGCATCATCATCTTCGTTGCATTCATATTGCTGGTACTAATGGGAAGGGTACTGTCTCGAGCGCTATAGCCTCAATTCTAATGGAAGCGGGGGAAACCGTGGGTCTCTACACGTCACCGCATATCCGAAGATTCAACGAAAGAATTCGTGTCAACGGAGCACCAATAAGCGATGAAGAAATTGTTAACCTGTTTCACCAAATAGAGCCAGTAGCAGATAAAGTCGGTGCAACGTTTTTTGAAATTACAACTGTTATGGCACTATCAAAATTCTCAAATGACACAACCACATGCGTACTTGAGTGTGGACTTGGGGGACGATTTGATGCAACGAATGTCGTAATACCCGAGGTCGCAACGATCACTAGCATTGATTACGACCATCAAGAATGGCTTGGCTCAACACTTGAGCAAATCGCCTTCGAAAAAGCAGGAATCATCAAGCCCGAAAGACCAGTCGTAGTTGGAGAAAAACGACCACATTTGCGGCAAGTATTTGAACGGAAAGCTTCCGAAGTCGGAGCCAGTCGCGTTTGTTTTCTCGATGATGTACCCTGGGCTTACACCATCGTAGAGCACACACTCGATGGTCTGACTATGGATTTATCGCTTGAGAACTGGACAATGCACAGATTAACGGTACCGCTTCACGGTGAGCATCAAGCACGGAATGTTGCGATTGCTCTGTTGGCACTCAAGCTGTATTGGGGGTCGTGTCAACCCAACGACTTTGAACAAATCATTGCGTGCGGCATTTCTAAAATTGTGCTCAATAGCGGTCTACGTGCTCGGATTGAAGTTGTGAGGCGCGAACCGCTGCTCGTCTTAGACGTTGCGCATAACCCAGCAGGATGCGAAGCGCTGGCATCGGTGGTTGGGAGAGAGCCATTCCCACCCAAGTGGAATGTTGTCTTCGGTGTCATGCAGGATAAAAGCTATCGTGAAATGCTGAATGCCTTGGCACCAATTGCGGCGAAATTTTACTTTGCTGCTCCAAGAACCGAGCGTGCATGTAATGCGGATGTTCTTGCCGAAGTGGCTCACAGTTACCAGGCTCCCTGCCGGGTTTATCCAAGCATCGCTGACGCACTCAGAGCCGCAATGGAATCAGACAACCCGACGCTCTGCACCGGTTCATTCTTCACGATCGAGGAGGCGTTTGAGTATCTCGACCAATCGTGAAAGCAGTTCAGCAATCCACTCAGCAAGTCGCTCACTGTCTCGCTTTGGTTGTTCTATCGGTAGCTGAATTGCTGGAGGCGTTGACTGCTGCAATTCCCTTTGCATGTGAATAAACGCATTTGCTCCTCCAACAACCAGGAGCAGTCCAGCAATGATGAGCCACTGCTTCCACTTGTTCAAGCGATTCGCCATAACATCCCAAGCTGTGGAGGTCATGCGCAAAATTAGAGCGCAGATTGATGCTGTAATTTTGTCCCAAGATTTCTTGTCGCACTCGCCGCAATGCATTCACCACTGATCCTTCCATACAACACAACACGACCGAGAATTCACCCAACGGCGGTGGTTTTACCTGGTTGCATTGTGGCTGGAGACGTTACGGTTGGGGAAAACTCTTCTATTTGGTTCAACTGTGTCGTTCGTGGAGATGTGCATTCGATCTCTATCGGTGCACGTACGAATATTCAGGACCTTTCGATGCTGCACGTGACCAATGGCAAGTTTGCACTAACCATAGGCGACGATGTAACGATCGGTCACCGTGCAATCGTCCACGGCTGTACTGTTGAAAATGCAACGCTGATCGGAATGGGTGCAGTTCTGCTGGATGGATGCGTCATCAAGTCAGGGTCTATTGTCGCAGCGGGGTCAGTCGTTCGCGAAGGTCAGTGCATACCATCCGGCATCCTTGCAGCGGGTGTACCGGCACGCATAGTCCGCGACCTCACGCCGGAGGAACACAACAATATCCGAACAATTGCTGCACAGTACGTGGAATACGCCCGCGTTTATGCCGCAACAGTAGTGCAACCCAGTCGTGAGCTTGCCTGATGCAGCGCAATAATTCGCCCCTGGAGACAGCACAAGCACTTCTGGAATTCCTTCGCACCATAACGGGTGGGTTTGTCATTGCGCACTATCAAGCCACCACCGTGAAAGCCACATCGGACCCAGCACAGTACACCACTCCATCGAGTCCAACACCATTTGTTGAAGTGAGCGCAGCTTCTATGCCAGAAACACCGCGCAGCCCACAACGGAATTTCCGTCTCCAGTTGCCTCAACGGACCCAACCAGAGAGCATATTCTCTACGGATTCAGAGTTTACGACTGCTCAATCGCTCGAGGAGCTTTACGAGCGTATTCATACCTGCACCAAATGTCCACTCGGTAACACGCGAACAAAGTTTGTCTTTGGTAGCGGCAATCCGCGTGCAGACATTGTTTTCATCGGTGAAGCACCTGGAGCCGATGAAGATCTCCAGGGTGAGCCATTTGTCGGGCGCGCTGGACAACTACTCACAAAAATTTTAGCCGCAATTGAACTGGCGCGAGAGGATGTGTACATCTGCAACATCATCAAATGTCGCCCGCCAGGGAATCGAAGACCGCTTCCGACCGAAGTTGAGCAATGTGTGCCATACCTATACAAGCAACTTGAGCTTATCAATCCACAGTTTGTGGTTGCACTCGGATTGACTGCTGCCGAAACTCTGCTTCAACGCAAACTCAGAATGCACGAGGCGCGTGGACGCTGGTATGACTTCTATGGTGCTCGATTGCTGGTGACTTATCATCCTGCTGCTCTTCTGCGAAATCCAGAACTCAAGCGTGATACGTGGGAAGATATGAAGCGGCTTCGTGCAGCCTACAATGAGTATCGCTCTACCGGCATTTTACCTGATTCTACTGGTTAACTCGCCATGCAAACTGTCGCTGTCTTGATGGGTGGTGTTTCACCCGAACGCTACATCTCGTTTCGAAGTGGATGGGCTGTTGCATCAGCGCTCGTGGAACTCGGATACACCGTTGTTCGGATAGATCCGGCGTATGGTGCCGATGGGGTGATCGAGTCACTCCCACCAATACCGGACCATGCACCAACTCCTGAAGAACTCGCACAGTTCGATCCGCGACACTATATCGAATGTGTGACAAGCACGCTACTTGCCGATTGTGATTGCGTGGTCAATCTTCTGCACGGTCCCTATGGAGAGGATGGTGTGATGCAAACGCTGTTGGAACTCTGTGACATCCCGTTTGTCGGGAGTCCATCGCTTGCCTGTCGGTTGGCAATGGATAAAGCACGCGCCAAGCTACTCTTCACGGCAGCCGGCATCCCTACACCGGCATGGCTGACTCTCGATTACGGCACAGAGCTAACCACCGATCTTCTCACAGAACTGCGGCAACAGTTTCCACGCGGTTTTGTTGTCAAGCCAAATCGAGGCGGTTCGACCATTGGTGTTAGCATTGTCACCTCGGGTAATTTTGACGACATAGAAGCTGCACTCACCGAGACGTGGCGATATGATCAGACTGCGCTTGTCGAGACTTACATTCCGGGGAGGGAACTAACCGTCGCCATCGTTGACGATCGGTCCTTACCGATTATCGAGATTGTGCCCAATGATGGCTACTATGACTACACACACAAGTACACTGCGGGCAAAAGCAGCTACATTGTCCCTGCTGAACTTGATGAAACCTCGACTGAATTTATTTCGATGCTTTCACTATCTGCACATCGAGTGTTAGGGTGTCGGGGTATAACGCGCGTGGATTTTCGTCTCGATGATGATGGACAGCCGTGGTGCCTGGAAATCAACACAATTCCAGGTATGACAGAAACCAGCCTTGTTCCGAAGGCTGCGGCGGCTGACGGTATTTCGTTTCATCAATTGTGTCAATCATTGATTGCGCTACGCTAATGGCACACAAACTTTCGTTGTTGGGATTTGGTAATGCACTCGTGGATATTGAATTCACCGTTACGCACGATGAACTTAGCTCAACTGGCTTGCGCAAAGGTGGAATGACACTCGCCGATAGCACAGCACAGCATGCGCTGCTAAGCAAGCTCATGGCGCGACATCGCGGACGACTATCGAGCGGTGGCTCGGCAGCAAACACCGTCGTCGCCTTTGCACAGTTTGGTGGTGCAGCCGGGTACATCTCGGCGATCGGTCGTGATGACAATGGAGCATTCTTCGCTGATGAATTTAAGCGGCTTGGAATTGCGCTCTTTGCTGCTCAGATTGAACAAGAGCCGACCGGTACCTGCGTGGTGCTGATTACTCCCGATGGCGAACGCACAATGCAAACATGCCTAGCTGCAAGCGACCGCTACGAACGCTCGATGCTCGATCCCAGCCTTTTGGATTATACCCAGTGGCTCTACATCGAAGGCTATAAGTTGACAAGCCATGAAGGTGCTGAAGTCGTCGAATACGCTATCTACAATGCACGGAAACGACACGTGCAGGTAGCACTGAGTTTTTCCGATGCATTCGTCGTTACAGCATGTCGTGATCATATTGAGCAACTGCTCGATAGGGTGGATTTAGTTTTCTGCAACGATCGTGAGGCGTGCGCCTTTTTCGGCACCGATCAGATTCAGGAAGCGTATGCTGCCCTCTGTAGCCGAGTCTCAAATGTTGTGTTCACCCTTGGTCCTCACGGTTCACTTGTGCATGTTGCCGGAGTTGAGGCACGCATTCCAGCATATCCAACCACCGTTGTTGATACCAACGGTGCCGGTGACATGTACGCTGGAGCATTTTTATTTGGGATGCTCCATGGGTGGGAAATCGAACGTGCCGGTCATGCGGCATCGCGTGCAGCAGCACAGATAGTTGCGCAGTACGGTGCGCGATACCACGGCGATCATCGCGCGCTGTGGGAAGATGGGCTTCAGCGCTCGGGTGAGTTGCTTGTTGATCCCATTTCGCCGTTGAAACCTGCCAGTAATTCGCCAAGGTGATTTTCGAGCGACTTGTACAGACCAACGCTGTTGCCATTCCAAAGCGAAGCAAAGAGGAAACGCTCGCCACTAACAGCGCGGACGATACCCGCAAGTCCGCTCACATTTCGGTGCGTACCAGTTTTCCCAGCGAGATTACCTTCGGCAATTGTTCGTCGCATGCGACGCTGCAAGGTTCCGTCAACACCGGCAATCGCCAGCGATTGGAAAAAGCGTTCTCCCCATGGTTGCCGCGCGCAATGTCGGAGCAAGCTGATAAGCGAGGCTACAGTCACACGATTCCTCCGAGACAGACCTGAACCATCGAAGAGCTGGCATCCTTCGGCTCCGGCACCAATCGTATCAAGCAAGTGGGTTACTGTGCGGAATGCGTGGACATTGCACGCAGTATTGCCGCAGCAGTAAGCTCCGAGAATTTTCATCACGTGTTCGGCGATAAAGTTATCGCTATTCTTATTGCACAGCTCAACCAGTGCCGAGAGCGGACGTTCCAAGGCGGTTAGCTCCAAGGCTTGTTTGGGTGCCGAACCTGTCGAAACTTGACCGTCGAACGCAATACCACTGGCATTGAGACAGCGCTCAAACGCTCCCGCCGTGACCAGTGGTGGATTGAGCATTAGAACGGAAAATGAAACGCTCGAGTTCGTTCGTGGCGCGCCGAATACTCGTATGTGTTGCTGCCCGTCAGCAGTTAGTGTGGTTGTGATGCGCACCGGCTGAACACCACGTGAGCGACGGTTGTGCCGTGATTTTTGCCGCAATATTATGATGCGATCGCCATAGCGCTGCCGTTGTTTGAGGCGTTTTTGGTTTCTTGGCGCGCGTGGTGCCGGGAGCGCAGACCATTCGACGGACAGACCCCGACCAGAAGGCACAGTCTGAACGCGAACACGATTACCAGTACTTCGCGAGACAATCACTGTGATTTTGTTGCCCTCGATACCTAAAGCAGTGACCGGCGGAAGATTTTCCATACGCTCTGTATCGCCACTGTACTGTTGGCGATCGCTGACCGGATCGAAATACGTCGCGTCCGCAATGATGTTGCCCTGGATGCGGCGTACACCCATAGTGCGGAGCTTTTCAGCAAGCAACTCCAGATCACCGAGAGTCAGCAAACAATCACCATGCCCGATGACGTAAAGGTTGCCGTTAAGTGTTCCATTCTGGATTGTCCCATCGGTTGCAAGGACAGTTCGAACTTTATAGTCTGGTCCCATGGTTGCATACGCAGCGGCGGCATAGTACAGCTTCGTAAGCGATGCAGGAACGAGCGGCTGACTGTCGCCACGACGAAAAAATACCGTGTCGCGGTCAAGAGAATAAACGGCAATTCCATACCGTGTCGAACGGAGCTGTGGAGTCGCCAACAAGTCTTGAATTTGCTGTACCAATCCGGTTAAGTCCTGCTGGCTATCGCGGTCAGCATTCTTAGCAGTGAGCGTGTCGTCAGAACTCTGCGTCCAACCAAGAAGAAAAGTGCACGCTGCAACAAGGACCGATAGGTGCGGTCGGAAAAGCCGTTGCCGATACAGGAACGAAGCTCTATCTGATGCAGACACACGGCATTGCTGGAATCGGATTCTCATCAGCGAGTCAGGTCGTTGTAAAAGAGAATCACCATCAACGCCAGTATGAGGGCAACGCCAATCTGTTGATAGGCGAGTTTGACTTTTGTCGAAAGTTCACGACCGAGTATGCCCTCGATGATCACAATCACTAAATGCCCACCGTCGAGCGCTGGTATGGGAAGAGCATTCATCACAGCAAGCGTTAGCGACATGATCGCCATAAAGCTCAAAAATGCTGCAATGCCAACATCAGCCGTCTGCGTTGCCATACGCGCAATCATAATCGGACCACCGGCTGATTGCTTGAGTGATTGCTCGCCGGTAATCAATAGCCCGATCGAACGAATCAGCATCGTCGTGTACGACCAAAGCTGTTCTGCACTAATTCGAGTAGCCTCGATGAGCGTGTATTGAGTGTGTGTGACTTCACCGGTTATTGCATTTGAAATCTGCACACCAATTTTGCCATCAGCATCAGGAGTTATCGTTGTGCGGTGTATGCCATCGCTTCGCTTGAACACAAGGACCGTTGGAGTGTTCTTGCGCTCACCGAGCAACTCGATCAAATGTTCAACCGATGCAATCGCGACACCATCGAGCGAAAGCAAGGTGTCGCCCGCGCTGAGACCGGCTTTACCTGCAGGACGAAGAGTTTCAACACCGAGCACAACCGGACGCATACCATCGGGCACAATTCCCAGATCAGGGCGCTGTGTAATAGCAACTCGAAGCTGCTGCGCCGGAAGGATTAGTGTTGTATCGCGTCCCTGGCGATGAATGGTAAGCTGCACATCCTTGCTGTAGGCTCCTCGAGCAAGTCGGTTGAGTGCATCGCTAAACGATCCGACGGTCGCACCATTGATACGGACAATCTCGTCGCCCGCACGTAATCCGAATTGCTGCGCTGCAGATTGCGGTGCAACGTATGCAATCGTTCGTGTTGCCAGCTCAGTTTTACCAATGGAGAGATTGATCGCCGTCAGTATTGCCCAGGCAAACAGCACATTCATGATGATGCCTCCAAGCACCATGAACATCTTTTGGAGCGTACTTTTGGCGCGGAATTCCCAGGGCTGTGGTGGTGACGTGGCAACGCTGGGATCGAGACTTTCATCAATCATGCCGGCAATTTTGACGTAGCCGCCGATCGGCAGCAAGGAGAGGCGATAGTCGGTATCGCCGTTGGAACTCCAGTCGGCTGGTAATGCGCCCACGGTGAATCCATTGCGCCGATTCCACCCGATAAGTCGGGGACCCATCCCGATGCTAAAAATGTCAGCGCGCGTGCCGGTAAGTTTTGCGGCAAGAAAATGTCCAAGCTCGTGGACAATGATCAGCGGGACAATTGCAAGAATGAAGTAGCCGATGACCTGCAGAGTTTCCATCACAAGCGCTGGTGGTGCAGTGAAACAAAATAGCGGGCGTGCTCGCGCGCATGCCGATCCAGTTCAATGAGCGCTTCCAATGACGACTGTTCATCCCAGGGCATTGCATTGAGCGTCTGTTCAATGACGCGGGGAATATCGGTCAAGGGAATTTGTCGGTTGAGAAATGCGGTGACTGCAACTTCGTTGGCGGCATTAACGATCGCTGGTGCACTGCCGCCGATTGCCAGTGCTTCGCGTGCGAGTCTCAAGCAGGGGAACCGCCTCTGGTCGGGTTGCGCAAACTCAAGTGTGCGGAGCTGCGACCAATCAATTCGTGGAAGCTGTGTGGGGGAGCGATGCGGATAGGTCAGCGCGTAGTGAATCGGCAGTCGCATATCGGGCATACCGAGCTGAGCTTTGACCGATCCATCTCGGAATTCAACCAGCGAGTGGACGATACTCTGTGGATGAATGAGCACCTCGATTTGATCGGCAGCCAAGCCAAACAGCCAGTATGCCTCGATTATCTCGAAGCCTTTATTCATGAGCGTCGCCGAATCAATGGTGATCTTTGCGCCCATGTTCCATGTTGGATGATTGAGCGCTTGTTCAGGCGTCACTGTCGCAAGCGCTTCTATCGGTAGTGTGCGAAAGGGTCCGCCACTGGCAGTCAGAATAACACGCTCGACCGACTGCACATCCTCGCCGACAAGACATTGCACAATAGCGCTGTGCTCACTATCAACCGCAATGAGTGCAACGTGGCGCTCCCGAGCGGTGGTGGTGATAAGCTTACCGGCAACGACTAATGATTCCTTGTTGGCGAGAGCAATTGTTTTTCCGGCTTCGATTGCTGCAAGCGTCGGAGCAACACCGGCAAACCCAACAAGTGCCGATAGCACAACGTCCGCACCACTCCACGCTGCTGCCTGGCATATACCGTCGGTGCCGCAGAGCACCGGTCCACGGAATGAGCTTGAGCGACAAAAGTGACGATATCCTTCCTCCGAGCCAATGGCGACGCCATACGGTTTATACCGTGCGACTTGCTCACGCAAAAGGTCAATGTTGGCATTTGCTGTCAGAAAGCCAATTTGGACGTCGGGATGATACTGCTCGACGACGGCAAGTGCTTGTTGTCCGATTGATCCGGTCGAACCCAGGATTGTCAATGTCTTCATGCAAGCGGTACTGTTGCTGTGACATCTTTGCCCGTGCGCTGGGAAACGACGCGGAAACTGTGATGAGGTATTGTCGGGTCTGGTTCGACACGCAGACGAATAAAGTGCCTGACCATCAACCGAACCAGACGGCTAATCGAGCCTTCGCTCAAGTACGCGGCAAGTGTCGGATGTACGCGTATGGTCAAGCGTCGGTCGGGTGAAGATTTTTTGTAGTGTAGTAGCCATTGGTCCAGTCGGCTAACGACGCTCGAGCGATTGCTGATGCGACCGATACCCTCACAGGTTGGGCAGGGCTCGGTCAACCACTCAAACAAATTCTGGCGCACTCGCTGGCGTGTCATCTGGAGCAATCCCAGTTCTGTTATCGAGTACAGCACCGTCTTCGCACGATCCCGGCTGAGGACTTGCCGCATATGCGAAAGGAGTTGCTGGCGGTGTTTGGGGTTTTTCATGTCAATAAAGTCCACAATGATGATACCACCAACATCGCGGAGACGGAGCTGACGGGCAACAGCATCGGCAGCTTCCAGATTAGTGCGCAGTGCATTGACATCTTGCTCAGAGTCGGTCGTTGCGCGTCCGGTGTTGACATCCACAACCAGCATAGCTTCTGTGTGGTCGAGGACAATAGAGCCACCGCTGGGGAGTGGAATAGTGCGAGCGGTAATCAACGGTAGTTGATCGGCAATGCCGGCATATTCGAATAGTGGCTGACTACCGCGGTAGAGCTGCAATCGTGAGAGTAACTCCGGTTCTGTTTCCGCAAGGTACGTCTCGATGAGACGGTAAATGCGCGTGCTGTCAACGACGATGCGTTCAACGTTGGGGGTGAGCAGGTCACGCACAATACTGCTGGCGATGTTCTCTTCGCGATAGAGCAAGCCGGGTTTCTGGCGTGTGGCTAATTGCCGCTCGATGTTACGCCATTGGGCAATGAGTGCTTCCCAATCTCGCTGCAGATCGTGCTCGGTTTGGTGTTCAGCTGCGGTGCGAATGATGCAGCCTGCGCCGGGTGGCAATACTTGTCGTGCCAGTGAGCGTAGACGTCTTCGTTCCGCTGTGGAGGTAATTTTTCGCGAAATACCGATGACGTTTTCGAACGGCATGAACACAACGTATCGTCCTGGTAAGGTGATTCGCGTTGTCACACGCACACCTTTCGAGCCGTATGCTTCCCTGATGACTTGCACGAGCACCAACTGCCGTGGTTGGAGATTGATAACGACCTCACCTGAGCGTTTTGTCTGGAAAGTTGGCTTCGAGCGTGAGCGCTGTTTTGGTTGTGCAAGGCGCAGTGCTTCGCGCGCTGAGGGGCTAAGTTCTTGAACAGGTGTGGTAACAAGGACACCGTCGCTGTCGCCTTCATCGTCGGTTAGGTAGTGCTCCTCCAGCGAAGTGTCTACGTCCGAAAAGTGCAGAAAAGCATCCTGCTCAAGCCCAATGTCAATAAATGCTGCATTCATTCCTTGAACGATTTTTTCGACTCTTCCCAAAAAAATACTTCCCACCAATCGCTCTCGGTCGGGCACGTCCGCAAAGTACTCGACTAACTCGCCGCGTTCGGTAATTGCGATACGCGTCTCATCGAGAGAATGACTCATGTAGATGACTTGCTTCATGCTGAATCTGGAACGACCACGTGCAAAATAAAACGGTCAAGTTTGCCACACGCACTCTACGCTATCTGACCGTTGCTTTCTTCCGAACCTGGCGGAGTTGGGATAGGCAAAGCCGCGTGGAACTTGACCGCACGCGAAAATACGACACACCACTGCACAGCTATGGACTTCGCTCATGACCGCTGCAATCAAAAGATGTAGTTTCCGTGGAATTGCTAATTTGCCTACGATGAGTGTTGAAACCGTACCGCGTCGATCTATGTCGCTTCTGTTCATTGCTGGTCCGTGTGTCGTCGAAAGTGAGGCTGTCGTGTTCACTATTGCCGAGCATCTTGCGACGCTCCGTCAGCGCTACAATTTTGAATTGATCTTCAAAGCATCGTACCGAAAAGCAAACCGTACCAGTATTCGTTCGTTTGTTGGCATTGATCGTCGCGCAGCTCTCGAGATACTGGCTCGAACCCGCGAGCAATTTGCACTTCCTGTGCTCACTGACATTCACGAAAGCTGGGAAGCCGACGACGTCGCAGCATATGTTGATGCACTGCAGATACCTGCCTTCTTGTGCCGCCAAACCGATCTTCTGGTGGCTGCAGGAAAAACTGGTAAAATCATCAACATCAAAAAAGGGCAGTTCGCTGCACCCGAAGACATGGCAAAGGCTGTCGAAAAAGTTCATACGACAGGCAACCATCGCGTTATGGTCACTGAGCGGGGTACAACGTTTGGTTATCACGATCTGGTTGTGGATATGCGCTCGCTGGTTCGCATGCGGACGACTGGCGCACGGGTGATTTACGATGCCACGCATTCGCTCCAGCAACCAAGCATTGGAGAGCAATCCGGTGGGCTGCGCTCGCTCATCCCACACATTGCCCGTGCTGCCGTTGCGGTCGGAGTTGACGGTGTCTTCTTTGAAACGCATCCTGACCCGACTGTTGCACAGAGTGACGCCGCAACGCAGCTACCGCTTCGTTATGCCGAGCGTTTCGTTGAACAGATGCTTGAGATTGATGCACTTGTTCGCACTCGCGGCTGGATCAACGATGACGTCGAGGGCTTTGGTGGGTAGCTCGGTGTTTGGGACGATGGTAAAAAGGCAATTTATCCGGCGGAGTTCACCGGGAGTGTGTGACTTCTGTTGGTGGTGGCAGAAACTCGCGATGGCGATGGTGCTGCTGCTGTCATCCTGCGGCGAGGACGTTCAGCCAGGACGCGATCCAGTGCCCTACGAGTTACTACCCACTAACACGCTATCGAATGCAACGATCACCTTCGTTGATTCTCTGCAAACCAAAGCCATCGTACACGCTGGGCGTGTCCAGTGGTATCCATCCGAACAGCAAACGTTGCTCGATAGCAGCGTGTATGTGGAGTTCTATGCAGCGTCGGGTCGTGTTGCAGCGCGTCTGTGGTGCGACAGTGCGAAGGTCGAAAACGCGACCAGCAACATGTGGGCATACGGGCAAGTGCGAGTAGTCTCCGATAGCACAGGTGTACGCTTACAAACGCGCTCACTGCGCTGGGATAATCGGCGACGCCGGCTTTCGACCAGCGACTATGTCCGCGTTGAACGCCCAGGTGAAATTGTCGAAGGGGGTTATGGTTTCGAGTCGGATGAGTATCTCAAGCACTACACAATTTTCAACGTTCAAGGAAGCGTCCACCCATGAAGCGACCAATCATTGCCGCTAACTGGAAGATGAACACGCTCGCGTTGCAAGCACAGCAGCTTGCTTGCGACATTCGCCGCGCCGTTGAGCAGCATCACTACGCACACAGGTGCACCATCGTCTTATGCCCACCGTTTGTGAATTTGACGTTTGTTGCCGAATGTATCAGTGGGAGTGGAATCCACCTTGGCGGACAAAATTGCTGGAGCGAACCTTACGGTGCATTCACTGGTGAAATTAGTGCCGCAATGTTGCGAGCGGTTGGGTGCTCGCATGTCATCATTGGTCATAGTGAGCGCCGCTCGATTTTTCGAGAGGATGACCTGCTCATTCTGCACAAGCTCCTGCGTGCGTGGGAGGAAGGTTTAGTACCGATTCTCTGCATCGGGGAAACACTGCAGGAACGCCAGCTCAATAGAACGTGGGCTGTCCTGGAAACGCAGCTCGAGAAGGTGCTCTCCGCTGAGCAGCGGTCGAAAGACTGGATATGTGCGTACGAGCCGGTCTGGGCAATTGGAACCGGCATTGCTGCCGAACCAGACCAGATTCAGCAAGCACATGCATATATCCGCGCTCTCCTGGATCGGCGAGGCTGCCACCACGTCCCAATCCTCTATGGCGGTAGCGTGACAGCATCCAATGCTGGCGTTATATTTTCGGTGCCGAATGTTGACGGCGGGCTTGTCGGTGGAGCGTCGCTCAACGCAGAAAACTTCGTCAAAATCATTGCAGTAGGTATCAATGCCAAATCTGCCAACGGTTAGCGTTTTCACGATTGCCAATATTATCACAGCGCTGAGAATATTGATTGCGCCAGTGTTTTTTTTTCTGCTGGTTCAGGAGCAATGGTGGGCAACAGTCTGGGCGCTGGTTCTCTTTGTCCTAGCTGGATTGAGTGATTTTGCTGATGGTGTCCTGGCTCGGCTTTTCGGGGAAGTTTCGGTAATTGGCGTTTTTCTCGATCCGCTGGCGGATAAAATTTTGGTGCTTTCGGCACTATTTGGGTTTGTGTGGTTGGGCTTAGTGCCACTGTGGATGGTGGCGATCGTAGCCTTACGCGATGCGATTGCAACAGTGTTGCGCGTCTGGCGATTGTCGGAAGGTCAGTCGTTGCCACCGTCGCGCGTTGCCAAATGGAAAACGTTCGCACAGATGGGTTTTGTTGTTGGGGTGTTAGTAGCCTTGGTGTTTGCTAATACAACGACGATGCTAACGCCTTTTGCGCTGTGGATTCTCGATTCCGGTGCCATCAGTATCGTAATGGGCGGGATCGTCCTGCTAACAGTGGCAACGCTACCGGGGTATTTCCGGCGTTTGTTTGCTTAGTAATCGGCGATTGCCCAGCGATAGAGTGCCCAGGCTGTGGCGTGCGATTGCAATGCTTCGATTTCACGCTCTTGTGCTTCTCCCAGAAGGCGCTCGCGAAGATTGAGTCGCAATAGATCAGACTCTCCACGCTCGAAAAGCTGTTGCTCGGCTGCAACCATCTTTTCGGCTGCGATGCGCTCTGCCTGTGCGAACAAGACCTGCTCGTATGTGGCATTGACGGTTGCTGCCGCCAGTAGAACGTCGTTATCAATGCGGCGTCGTTGTAGCTCGATCAGTGCCGCAAGTTGCGTTCGTTGTGCAATGGCTTGCTGCTCTTGTCCAGCAGGTGCGCGGTAGAGAATTGGTAGTTCGAAATCGAGACCAGCTTTCCAGAATGTTGGTAACTGAGTTATCTGCGGATTCCAGCTTGGGGAGTACATGCTGAGTTTAGCATTCAGTGCTGGTTTGAATGACTCGCGAGCCAGGCGAATATCGAACTGCGCTTGTTCGTACTCGGCGTAGAGTTTGCGCAATTCCGGTCGACGCTGGCGAGCACGCTCGCGGTCGAATGCAAGGCGCAATGAATCGAGCGATGCTGGCGGAGGTAGCGGCTGCGGTGCGTACTGAGCAATCATTGTTGATGACGTAAACGACTCGCTCCAGATATTGAGTGCGACAGCCAACGCGCTGCGCTCAACTGCATTGCGCGTGCGTACCAGGAGTGACCGCCGTCTGAAAACTTCCTGGAGAATTTCGACTGAATCAATCGGGGCACGCTCGCCACGGAGGATTTCCGCGCTAACCCATTGATACCGTGTAAAAGCGATGCGGTATAGTTGCAGAGCAATTGCATAGCGGGCACGCGATGCTGCCCATGCATAGTAGTCGCTCAGTGCACTCAGACTCACAAGATTTCTACGCTCCTGAACGGCAGCGTCAGCAGCAATAACGCCTTGTTCGGTGCGTGCAATCGCGGTCCGAACTGGATCAGTCAACACATTACGAACCAGTGGTATGCTCATCGAAATACTTGGCTCGCCCTCGTTGCTGGTCAGATAGTCCCGATCGAAAAACGCTGTTGCGCGACGAAATCCAAGCGACATGCGCTGTCCCCAGTACAGCGGGATCGAAAGCGATGCCTGGAGTTCGTTGTTTTTGAGTCCGCCGTCGTAGCTTTTTGTCGCAGCCTGCAGTGTCAGTCTTGGATCGAGCAATCCCCATGCGCTCAGCTCAGCGCCGCTTGCTCGATCGCGTGCAGCAGCAGCAATGCGAATTTCTGGATGCTGATGCTGCACAAGGCTCAAGTAACGCTCGATGTGTAAAGTATCGGTGGGTGCAGTCGGCGAAAACAAGAAGCTGCTGTCGGAACGCAATACCAGTGGCATGGTACGCTCGAATTGTGCATTCAGTATCGCAGAAACCGATACCAGACAAAGCAGCACGGACGAAAGTCGCATCATTCCTTGGATTCGCCGTCGGTGTTGAACAGAGGCTGTTCATCTTTCGACTCGGTTGTTGTCGTTGTCGTTGGACCTCGTCGCGCCGGCTTGCGCCGCAATGGCGGGGGCTCCTTGAGCGACGGTGGAAAGCCGTTGAGTTGTCGCCAAATTTCGTAGGCGAGCGGAACGGTGTTGAGCAGCATCCAGCCACGTGCTTTGGTTCCTGGGCGTAGGACTGTCGAATGTGGCCAGGGTTCGTCTGTCGAATCAGGTTTGATTATTGCCCGGAACATACCACTCCCTCGATCGTCGTCAACAGCATCAACAACCGAAACAACTCCGCCAAAGGTGCCAATGTTGACCTGCGGAAATCCTGAAATCTGCAATGCTGGGAAACCATCAAACTGAATACGCACCTTCTGCCCGGGATAGACAAGCGGTGCATCGTTGCCTTTGATTAGCAGTTCGACGGCAAGGGATCGAACATCTGGCATGACGATCGCTATAGGATCACCCTGCTTGATGGTTTCGCCAGGTCCGAGCGAATACAAGCGGACGACAATTCCTTCGATCGGAGAACGCACGACCGCGTAATCCCGGCGTACCTGGATATTGGATTGGTCAATGAGTGCTTTGCTGATAGTTGCTTCAACGGCTGAAAGCGATTCTTGGGCTTTGGTCAGATTGCTGCGAGTGTACTGAATTTTTGCGTTCCACTCGTTTTGTTTGAGCTGGAGTTCTTGCTCGGCTTGTTCGAGCTGACTCTCGGCAGCACGGAGGTCGGCTTGTGCACGATTGAAGCGGGCTTGCGCCTGTTGAAGAGCCAAGCGAGCACTTTCGAATTCTCGTAATGATCGAAGTCCTTGCTCGTAGAGTGCTTTTCGGTCCTTGTAACGTTGCTCAGCAATTTGCAGCTCGAGTGTCTCTTGCTCGTAGGTTGCTCGTGCTGCTGTGAGTTTCTGCTGTGCCTGTATGATGTACTGCGAAGCGGCACTGATAGCAGCACTCTGAGCTTGAAGCTCAGCATTGAGCTGGGCGGTGATCGCTTCAATCTGCTGCTTCAACTGGGCTGCGCGCTGCTCGAGCCACTCTACGTGGGCGCGTGCACGGCTGACAATGTTTGAATCGAGGAACTTAGGATCAATGTCCTGGAGCAGAGCAATCGTATCCCCGGGGAAAACATGTGTTCCTTCACTAACGTACCACCGCACCAAGCGACCAGTGATTTGAGCATTGATGTACTGCGGACGCTCCACCGGACTGAGTGCTGTCACCCGCCCATCGGCAATGACCGTTTGCACCCATGGCGTGATGAATAACACAACCAGGATCACTACAAACATAATCAGCACAATACGCATGTAGCGACGGATCAGCGGCGGAGCTTCAATATCGTCCAACGCGCGGACATAGATTCCCGACAACACCCGCTGGCGCACTTTCCGTTGTCGGCGCTGCTTACGCGCTTCGACTTTAACCGGATGCTCAGTCATCGCCGCTGCTCGTTGATGATACTCGAAAGGGTTGGGAATAACTGTGTCAGAGTACTTCCGGGCTCCTGGAGCAACGAACTAATTGTGCCATATTCAACAATGTAGCCATCATGGAGAACGGCGACTTTTTCGGCTTCAGCGACAATCTCCGGATCGTGCGAAATCGTCACAACTGTCCATGCATTGGCTTTGTCGTAGAGTTGTTTGGCTATCTGCAATTTGATGTTGTCCTCGATGCCGTTGAAACCTTCATCAATGATGAGCAACTGCGGACGATGGACGATTGCTCGCGCAATCATAATACGGCGAATTTGACCTGTTGAAAGATTCTCTCCACGCGGACCGACTGGTGTCAGAAGTCCTTTTTCCGTGTCTTCCAGCCAACGGTCGAGCATTGCGACGTTGAGTGCCCAGCGAATGTCCTCCTGCGATAGGTGCGTTCGTCCCCACACAATGTTGTCCAGTATGGTACCGTTGATGATTTCGTCGCTGGTCTTGATATAGCCAATGTGGTGACGGTAGGTTGAGCGATCAAGCAGCCGAGAGTCGTAGTCGTTGATGAAGATGGAGCCATATTCCGGTTGAATGAACCCAAGCATCATCAAGGCGAGAGTGGATTTTCCTGTTCCACTTGTCCCGACGATACAGACGCGTTCAGATGGCATGATTTTCAAATTCACCGACCGTAGAAGCGGTACGTTCGGTTTATACGAAAACTTGACTTCGATGAATTCTACCTTCAGACCGCCGGGTTTACCGTCGAGCAGGAAGGGTACATTCCCATTGAACTCATGGCGCAGACTGGTCAGTTGTTCCAGCTTCGATAGCGACGTCAGGAGTGTGAAAAACGAGGGTATCTGCTTGATGATGTTCTCGATGCTGCTCAAAAACAGCAGGATGATAATCTCGCTGGCAACAAGCTGACCGAGGGATATTTGGCGATCAATCACCAGCAAACCACCGACCAACAAAATGGTGACGATCATGACGATACGTAAGACAGTCGCTACGATTTGCTGGCGAACGATAATCCGGAAGTGTGCCTTCCGGTTCGACAGCCAGCGCTGGAGCGGTAAGTCGAAGCGGTCAACGATGTGCTGCGCTGTCGAGAGGGCTTTGTAGCTTATGATGTTGACACCAACTTCATCGAGAGCGTCGGCAAGAGCATACTTTGCATCAGATTCTGCAAGATTGGTTCGGACGCCACCATAGCCAGCTATAACGATGAGCGCGATCGTTAAAAGAACTAGTAGCGTAGTCAGTCCCCACAGCAGTGAGCTAAAGATTGCCATGAAGACCAAGCCAACGATTATCGAAAGAGCAGCAGTGATGGTATCGAGTGTCAGCTTGGTGAAGACCTTTTGAACGTTGACAACATCGAAAAAGCGATTGAGGAGTGAAAGGACATTGGTATGCTCGAACTCACGGACATCAGTTTCCCACAGATTCGATGCTGCTTGGCAGGTAATGCGCACAAAAATTCTCCGCTCGATGAGTTCAGCAACGTAGAGCTGAACGATGCTAAAGACACCACTAACAGCAAGGAGCACAGTCAGCGCCACAGCGACAACAATCAGCGGCAAGGTGATCGTACCAGCCGCGATAGTCGTTACCAGAAGATCAACCGCCAGTGGCACCGACAGTGAAAAGATGCTGACCAGGATACCGTATCCGATCAACAGACCAATATCCTGAGCTTCAAGCTCTACAAGATCAACAAGCAACCGAAACGGCGACGTTTTTCGGGACATTCGTGCGAAGTCGTCGTAAAACTGGGCAGGTCTGACGAACAAGCAGTTATGGCTATTTTCTTTTTTAGCGAAGAGTAATCCGTATCGAGCGATTCAAGAAACGCCCCTCTGGCGAGGTATCGTTGAAACGACGCTCGATGCCACGTGCGACGATGTGAATCTGCTTTCTGCCAGCCTGTGCGCGAAGGAATTCCTCCGTCACACGTGCGCGTTCCTGGGCAAGTTTCCTATTGCGACTGATGTCGCCCAAAACGTCGGCACTGCCACCGATTTCGATGGTCGTTCCATCGGGCAAGCGTTCTATGAGCTGCCGGAGCAGCTCTCGGTTTTCCGGAGAAAGGTCGCTGCTGTTGTAGTTGAAACGAAGAATTGCTTCAAAGCGGGATGTTGAAAGCTCAATGCGTTGGCGGGGTAACGTCTCAAGCGAAATATTCAGTGTGTCAGTGGCTTTGACGTCACTACCGCGCAGCATCGCTTCTGCTCGAAGTGTTGCAGCGGCAGTGCCGAATTCTAAACGCTGGCGGATCGGGACTGTTTGTACACCTGTATCGCTGACTGTGCGTTCATCGCTGCCTGTAGTGCGGACAATTATTTCTGCATCCTCCAAGTTCGAGCCTGTAAGGTGTAGCGAAAGTGATCCGCTCAGTTCGGCAAACGTTTGCTTGGAAACGTACTCAAGAATGGGTGCGTTGACCAGTGTTATGTCCACACGCTGGTTCTCAGCACGCCCTTCGGGAAAGTCCATGTTTGATGGGGCATGCGGCAGTCGTGACCATCGCGTCCGTATGCGTTCGGCTGGAACGCCCAATGCACGGAGCACATCAGCAACTGCCCGCGCGCGCTGTCGCGCAAGCAGCGTGTCGCCTGCTTCATACTCACCACTGGTGGCACCATCGAGCACAACGCTCGATTGGGGGTTTTTGAGCAATATGCTTGCCACGATGAGCAGAACATTCCGGTGGGCAGCGACGGCATCGTCGGTCGGGATACTGTCGGCTGAGCGTTGTGCGTAGCGTTCTGGTATTGTTGCAGAGTTTTGCTCGAAAAAGACCGCGTTGACGATTGGTGTTGTTGCGACAAGTTCGTTGCCTTCTTCGATTTGTCCATCGAATCCGACGATCCGCACTGCTAAAGATGGCTGAGGCAACGGAGGTGGCTCGATGATAACGGGTTTGGAGGTATCTGGTGGTGAAGGTGGCACTGATGGTGGAGTCTGGGCAGATCGCTCGAACCAGAAGCGCACACCAAGTTCAAGCCTAATACCACTTATTGCCCACTGCACCGAGTTGACAGGAGCAGTAAACGAGTGGTCATAGCCGATCCGCTGGAGAAGGTGCAACTGTTTGCCGATCAGCAGCAGGTGTTCAGCACCAAGGCTGATGCCTAGTGTCGGGCGGCGCACGTCTTGTAGCTGCTGATAGCCACCGGTCCAGTTGATTGTCCGCTGCTGAGTGCTGATGAAGACGGCGTTTTCGGGAGAGACGATGCGCCGCGTTTGCTGAAAATCTGCTCGTATTGGTAAGCCGAGCCGCAACCCTGCGTCGAATCGAATTGTCGAGCGTCCGACCGTGAGAGGTGCCCACCAGATCGTTGGCGTCAATTCTACGTAGTCGAGCCGCACATCCAGAGCATTTTCTGTGACAACATCCACGACGCGACCGCTGGTGCTATCGAACGCTGGTTCAGAATCATTCGGTGTAACAAGGCGACCGCCACGCGGTAGGTATGCAACGCCCAGTCCTGCGTACAATGTCGTGCCGATTGGATATTCGAGGGTCAGCGATGAACCCAAGCCGGTGCCACGTCCGGTTGTATACGTGCCACAGTCAACAGTCCCCGGAAGTGTCGAGAAGTTCGGGCTATGGTGAAGGCTTGCCCAGAGAAGTCGTGCGGAGATTCCCAAAAGCTCGCGTTGGTGTGGTAGTGTCCCTTGGGCGAGCAGATACGCTGGACTCAGGAACCACACAATACCCAGAAGTATCGAAAGTGAGCGCTTCAATTTATGCACGTTCGATAAATGACCAAAAGTCCGACGGTGCAAATATCGTCGGTGCAAGACGAAGCAGCATGTTAGCACGTCTTTACCCCGCGCGGTTGAGTGTTGCGCCGGAATGCCGATATTGACTGTGGTCAACGACATGCTCGGTAAAGCACAAAAGCCTATGCATAGCCACAAAGCATATTAGGTGTTCGACCGTAGTTTTGGAAGCAATGAGCGACTACACCCCAACATCAGCAGGCATGTTTTCCCCCAACGATGTGTACGTCGAGGAGCTGTATTTTCAGTACCTCCGCGATCCAAATTCTGTTAGTCCAGAGTGGCAAGCATACTTTCGTCAGTACAGCACGAACGGTACTGCGCCATCGGTGACGACGAACGGTGCTCCGGTAGTTCCACCAGCAGCATCAGCGTCGGCGATGCCCGGAACGGCGGAGAACGTAGTATCAGTACCGGATGTTCGTCCTGGAGAACATCTTGAGCCGCTCAGCGGGATTAGCGAACGCATCGCAAAAAACATGGCGCAGAGTCTTCGGGTACCTACGGCTACATCTGTGCGAGACATACCCATCAAGGTGCTCGAAGAAAATCGTCTGCTCATCAACGAACACCTTGCACGAACACGTCGAGGCAAACTCAGCTACACACACATCATCGCGTGGGCAATCGTTCGAGCACTACGGAAGTATCCACGCCTCAACGATAGCTGCACTCAAACTGCTGATGGCAAATTTTTCCGCATCCGCCGTGAGCATATCAACATCGGTTTAGCGGTTGATACAACGCGCGCCGATGGTAGTCGTGTGCTTGTGGTACCCTCGATCAAATCAGCCGAAACGTTATCGTTCGCCGATTTTATCGCGCAGTACGACCAGCTCATCGAAAAAGCACGCAGGGGAACGCTCAGCGTTGAGGACTTGACCGGAACGACTGTGACGCTGACAAATCCAGGCATGATCGGCACGGTCATGTCCATGCCTCGATTGATGGAGGGGCAGGGATTGATTATTGCAACAGGCTCGATTGGCTATCCTGCGCAGTTTGAAGCAGTCATGCCCGAAGTGCTGGTCACGCTTGCCGTCAGCAAAGTCATGACGATTACCAGCACCTACGATCACCGCATTATTCAGGGTGCCGAATCGGGTGAGTTCCTGCAATACATGGAGCGCCTGCTCAAGGGTGATGAGAATTTTTATGATCAAATTTTCGCATCCTTGGGCATACCATTCGATCCCTACCGCTGGACCAGCGATAACCGGCTCAATCCGTTCGGTCCACAAGAGAAGGATGAACAACTCGAAAAAGAAACGCTCGTCAACAAACTCATCAATGCGTATCGGGTTCGTGGGCATGTTGCAGCCGACATCAATCCGCTTGGCTACGAGTCCTACTACTATCCAGAGTTGCAGCTTTCGTACTACGGCTTGACGATCTGGGACCTTGACCGCCAATTCGATACCGGTGGATTAGGAGGTGTCAAGCGTGCGCCGCTGCGCGATATACTTCGCATGCTGCGCCAGACGTATTGCGGGCAGATCGGCATCGAATACATGCACATTCAATCGCCGGAGCAAAAATTCTGGATTCAAGATTATGTCGAGCGCACTCGCTTCGACCAAGAGTTTACTCCCACTGAGCGACTGGCGATTTACCAAAAATTGGTGGAAGCTGAAACGCTTGAGCAGTTCATCAACACGAAATTTATTGGCGCCAAACGATTTTCAATCGAAGGTGGGGAGTCGTTTATTCCAACACTGGCGCATTTACTGCGCCGGGCCTCCGAAGCCGGACTGAAAGGTGCTGTTCTTGGAATGGCACACCGCGGGCGTTTGAATGTATTGGTCAACATCATGGGAAAGCAGCCCGAAAAACTTTTCAATGAATTCGAGGGAGTCTTTGACCAGGACAGTGTGCAGGGAAGTGGTGATGTCAAGTATCACCTCGGTGCTCAGGGAATCGTACGGAGCGAACAGGGCAGCGATCTATCGGTTGTTCTGTCGCCAAATCCGAGCCATTTAGAGGCAGTCAATCCGGTCGTTGAGGGAATGGCGCGTGCGTTGTGCGATGAATTCGGTGATCGGTCGTATGCATCGGTCCTACCGATCTTAGTTCATGGCGATGCAGCTTTTGCCGGTCAAGGTATCGTGCAGGAAACGCTCAACCTAATGCGGCTGCGTGGGTACCGCACGGGTGGAACAATCCACATAATCATCAACAACCAAATTGGCTTTACCACATCGCCTGAAGACGGACGCTCCACACCGTACGCCAGCGGGATCGCCAAGTTTGTGCAGGTGCCGATACTCCATGTCAATGGTGATTCTCCTGAGGCGTGCATCGCGGCAATTGAATTTGCGTTTGCATATCGGCAGCAATTCGGGGAAGATGTCGTTGTTGACATCTACTGCTATCGCAAGTATGGTCACAACGAAGGCGATGATCCGACAGCAACGCAACCTCTGCTGTATCGAAAAATTCGCAAGCATCCTCCTGTTCGCCAGCGGTATCGCGATGAACTTATCGCTCGAGGCGTTTTGAGCGCTGAACAAGCCGATCAGATTGCCAGCCAGTACTACGCCCAGCTCAATGCCGCTTTCGACAGGAGAAAATCTATCCATGCCGGTGACACACTTCCACAGCCGGACACGGTCAACGTCTTCGAACCTATCGCGACAGCGGTACCGCTGCCAACGCTGCAAGAGATCGGCAGGCGCATAACCGAAGTCCCAACCGGTTTCAATATCCATCCGAAGGTTGCCGAAGAACTCAAACGCCGCCGGCAGCAAGTCGAATCGCCGACATCACCAGTGCAGTGGGGGACTGCTGAGGCATTGGCGTTCGGTTCGCTGCTGCTGGAAAAGAAACCTGTTCGCCTAACGGGACAAGACTCCCAGCGCGGAACGTTCAATCATCGCCAGGCAGTTTTGCACGATTACGAAACCGATTCGATCTACATTCCACTCAACCACATTTCACCCGGTCAGGAACGTATACACATTTACAATAGCCCGCTTTCTGAGTACGCTGTCCTTGGCTATGAATACGGCTATAGTGCCATCCGTACACGCGGACTGACTCTCTGGGAAGCACAGTTCGGTGACTTTGCCAATGGTGCTCAAATTGTCATTGACCAATTTATCGCCAGCGGTGAACAAAAGTGGGGTCAGGTTTCAAACCTCGTTTTGCTCCTACCTCATGGATACGACGGTCAGGGTCCAGAGCATTCGAGCGCCCGGTTGGAGCGGTACCTTCAACTGTGCGGTGACGAGAATATGTTCGTGTGCTTTTTGACGACGCCAGCGCAACTGTTCCACGCACTGCGGCGCCAGGTCCATGCCCCGTGGCGCAAACCGCTGGTGCTTATGACTCCCAAAGGGTATCTCCGGAAAGTGCAGTCACCACTGCAGGAGCTTGCGGAGGGGCGTTTCCACGAAATCCTCGATGATAACACAATCGCCGATACAGCACGCGTTGAGAGAGTGATTCTCTGCAGCGGAATGTTCTACTATGAGCTGCTATCGGAGCGCACACGCAATGGCTCCGATCACACAGTTGCACTTGTTCGCATCGAACAACTCTATCCGCTTGCTCTCGATCAATTAGAACGCATTCTGTCGCGCTATCCGAATGCAAACGAGATCGTATGGGCACAAGAGGAACCGATGAACATGGGAGCGTGGGCATTTATGATGGAGCAGATTTTACCACTGCTGCGAAATGGGCGGAAGCTGTACTACGCGGGACGACCGCGCGCAGCAAGCCCAGCAACAGGGTCGTTCCTTGTGCATAATCAGGAACAGGCTTCAGTTCTTGCGAGCGCTTTCGGTCGGTTAGATCCAATCGCTGGGTGTTGAGGTCAGCGTTCGCTTACGCGGGTATTTTGCCGTACATGGGGATCACTGCACCTGTAATGCTGCGTCCCTCCTGGCTGCACAGCATGTGAATACAGCGGGCAATATCGCCTGGTTCGACCCAATCGCGGTCTTCGTCGTCGGTTGCCCAGTCAAGATTTGCTGGTGTACGTATGATACTGGGCATGATAATGTTTGCTCGCATCCCATGAGGGCGACCTTCTTCAGCAGCGGTGAGGATAAGATGGAGCACTGCCGCTTTCGTGGCAGCATAGAGAGCTTTTCGAGGTTCAGTATGGAGGACAGTTCGTGCACCGATAGCAATGAACGCCCCAGCATTCTGCTTGAGTAGTGGCATTGTTGCGCGGAGCACAAGGTACGTGCTCAGTGCGTTGAGCTGCCACAGGAGCGTGAAATCATCAGTCTCGGTCTGCTCAATGTTTGCAACTCCAGCGATGCCGCCGACAAGGTGCACAACTGCGTCGAGCGATGAAGGGAGCTGCTGGCGTAACTGCTCGACTGCATCGTCGTCGGTTACATCGCACACAAGGGTGCGACACTGCTGCACGTGCGTAAGTTTCTGCTGCTCATCTTGATCGCGCACCACTGCGATAACATTCCAATTTTGCTGGGAAAAATAGCTGGTGACGTGAATGCCCAATCCGCCCGCCGCACCTGTAATCAACACCGATCCTTTCATCAGTAGAGCAGAACAAGTCGTGATACATGCGAGTGTGTTCCACTGAAAACTACGAAATAAACACCACCTTCTAATCGAGGCAGTAGAACCGTTGTTGCCGACCCTGCGAGCGGAATTGTTGCGCGGAGTCGTCCCGTCACATCGTAAACTCGGGCATATGTTGGATGCAGGTCTGGCGGAATTGTAATCATCGGTGCTTCGACTGGCAGTGCAAGGGGCTGCTCTGTGCGCTTGTCGGTATGTTTACCAACGGTAGCCAGCGTGATCTGCTCTGGGTGATACCGACAAGGGAGAGTGGTATCACGGAGCGACAGTGCTCGATAGCCACTGGGCGGTACCCGTCGGCTTCGGTATTCGTCGAAAACCACGAACGCAACGCGAGCAGTATCAATGGACGCAGGAATCTGGGTCCAGTAAAAAGGCGGTGCTGCAATCAAGCGACGAGAAGATCCGCGATCATCGAGCATCTCGACTGACTGGATGGCTGTATTGCTGCGAGCTGCCAGAGCAACGACGGTGCTGTCGCCGCGTGGAAGAACGATTGGCGGTGAGCACAGAATATTCCACGCCAGTGCAGATGCGAGAACATCGGGAACGCCGTAGCCAATAGCCGTATTCGGCACAGAGTGGTGCGATGCGTGTAGCTGGAGCAGCGATTTGATCTGTTCAGGACGAAGTTCGGGGAATGCCTGAAGTAATAGTGCTGCACTGCCTGCAATCAGTGGTGTTGCCAGTGACGTTCCCGATCCATATCCAAACGCCGTCGGACTGGCGTTCGAGGTTGAGCGAACGTTGACCCCTAAGGCTGCGACGTCTGGCTTCAGCCGACCATCGGCTGTTGGACCGCGACTGGTAAAGCGGGGTATCGTGAGCAGTGTATCGGCAACGGCGCCTACAGTGATTGCCGATTCGACATCACCGGGCGAAGATATTGTCCCCGGTGCATCGCCATCATTGCCTGCTGCCACAACACACACAACACCACGACGCGTCGCCTCAAGCACAGCATTCGCGACAATTGTTGTCGTTCCATCGAGTGAACCATCGGGGTACTGGGTCTCTGTGGAGTCGAACAGCGAGTATCCGAGCGATGTGTTCACAACATCAACGCCCCATGCTTCCATCCATTCCAATGCTGCCGCATATGCATCTTCCTCAATTCGTCGTTCCGATGCAATGTTTTCTGTTTTTGCAAGGATGTACTGCGCGCATGGTACGACACCGATGAGCGAGTCCGGGTACCACCCTGCAATGACCGACATGACCACTGTTCCATGATTGTCCTGGTTGGGGTGGTCGTTTGCTTCATTTGCGGTGAGGGTGTCGCCATTGATGAAATCATATTCAGCGACGACAGTGGTGCTGGAAAGTGCTTGATGTGATCGCCAGCGGAATCCGGTGTCAATAATCCCAATAAGCACATTGTCACCGTTTAGACCAATACGGTGAAACTCTGGAATGTTCAGCATGCGAAGTTGCACGGCAGCATTACCGTAGCGATATTCCTCTGCACGCAGCGTGGGGGGAATCTCGGTTACTGTCATTTGAGGTCGCATTACTGCGCTCGTGGGCTGAATCGCACGAACGTATGGTTTGGTGCGAAGCCGTTCGGCTGTCGCACTATCGCATGCGACCACGACGTAATTACGCCAACGAATCTTGAGCAATACCCGCGCGCCGGTTTGCTCGATGTCTGCCAGGTAGGGAGGATAGATTGGCGCATCGCTATACATCACCAGTGAGTCGGGAGGCAATACCTTGGCTCGTCGTTCTAATGCTCGTGAAGAAAGCAGTGCGACAGTTGAGCGGTACAACTGGCTCCCAGGATGAAAAGAGTCCGGACCTTTATCGCGGAGAACAATGCGAAACGTTTGGGCGCTTGCGACGCTGAACGTAACCAGCAGCGTAAGTAATGCCGGGCAAAGCCGTACGCTGATGAGTGTCAACAGTGCATAACGGACGGAGCTACTTCTCCCGTGCGGAATTCGCCAAAGCCAGTTATCACATCGGTGATGCATACTACCCTATCAGGTGGTTTATTGTGTCGAGTGCTTCTTGGAGCGTATCAGCTTCCCATTGCTGCCCAGCTTTTGTGTGGGCATAGATTGCGTTCCGAATCATCCGCTGGATGATTTCGACGTTATTCCGTTTTTGTAGCATACTTTCGTTGAAAGTAAAACCGGCTTGCTCAATGAAGTGGCGGCATTCGTTACGGGAAATAAACGTGCCAGCATTGAAACAATCAATGAACACGTCCAGCACGGGATGGTACACCAAAAAATGGAGTGGCATACCAATGCCATGCAGCTCAATGCCAAGGCGCTGTCCGATGAGCATGTACACGACCGACAGCGTTATCGGGATTCCTTCGTGCGAATCGAGAAGAGTGCCCAGATACGCATGCCGCGGTGAATAAAAGTTGCTTATTGCTCCGCGAAATTGCTCCTGCTCGAAAAGTACAGTATTCAGCGCAATGAGCTTTTCGATAGGATTTGAGCTGGATGTTTGTTTTTGCACGTGCACCGCGAGGGAGTCGAGGTATGCTTGGCATGCAACTCGGTCTGTTTCTGGGAACCCAAACGCCGATAGATTCAATGCTGCCTGCTCTAAATCCAGCTCTGTGCCTTCGATACACTGTGTCATGATGTCGTCAACAACGTTGCTCAGGGCATCGGTTTGAATCGCGCGCGCGCACGCTTCAGCATTAGCAGCGACAACGGGGTTGTGATCGGACTGTTCGATCAATTCGCGCAGGAGCGGAACGGCACGGTGACCGTAGCGGACAAATTGCTGCTGCACAGCGGTTGTCACGACTGGATCGCTGTCATCGAGCAGTTGAACCAGTGCACGTAACTCTGCGTCTGTGTGTGAAGTCGGTGAATTGAACGCCAGCACTGGACCTACCGTGGAAGGTTGTGTATTTCACTCAATTCCGTTTTCAAATACTCGAATGCCTCGGTTGGTGAATTGACGTAGCGAAACAGTCCAAGGTCCTCGCGACTGATGACGCCTACCTGAGCCATGTATTCGAAGTTGAGCACATTGCGCCAGTATGCCTCGCCGTAGATGCATATCGGCATCTTCTTGCGAATCTTTCCTGTTTGAACCAGAGTGAGAATTTCCATGAGTTCATCGAGTGTTCCCAAGCCTCCTGGAAAGATGACCATTGCTTTCGCAAGGTAGGCGAACCAGAACTTGCGCATGAAGAAGTAGTGAAACTCAAAGTTGAGTTCTGGGGTGATGTAGGGATTGGGAATTTGTTCGAATGGGATGCTGATGTTGAGTCCAATGGATTTGCCGCCAGCAAGGTATGCTCCTTTATTGCCCGCTTCCATAATTCCTGGTCCTCCGCCGGTGCAGATGTAGAATCGTTTATCTGAAGGAAGTGTCAGCGTCCAGGATGTGATCAGACGTGCCAGTTCGACGGCATCGTCGTAGTACTGGCTTAACTCGCCTTGTGCGTGGAGTTGTTGCAGTCGTTCGATTGCACGTTGACGCTCCGCACCCGTTGATCGCTGGATGTGTAGTTGCACGGCTTCGATTTCGTACTGCAATTGTTGTGGCGAGCGAACCCGTGCTGAACCGAAGAAAATGATTGTGTTTTGAACGTTCTCCAAGCGAAACTGAGTTGCTGGGTGTAGGTACTCAGCCAATATCCGTAGCGATCGCGCAGCAGGAGAATGGAGGAAGTCAGGATTATCGTAGGCTTTGGGTGCGCGATTGAGCTGGGGCATGTCCTCGGTTTGGTGCATTGCAAGCATCACACGATTGTTGGACAGATAGAACGAAGATACACCTGCTCTCCAGCAGCGGTGTACACGGGAGTGTCAAGAGTTACCGCTCGCGAAATGTATGCAAGCCCGCAGTACGGCTGTGCAAAATCATGAGTGAACACGTCGCATGTTCTGGCAAGCGAGGTTACATCTCCGGCATGGTCGGTGATGCCTTCGGCAAAGAGCCGCCTGTCACGTTGTAGCGTTTCTACTGCACGATCGCCGCATTCAATTATCGAAAGGCTCCACTTGACCTTTTTCTGAACAACCAGCCGTTCAAGCACCTCCTGTCCAATAAAACAGCCTTTCCCGAATGTGACAAACTGCGAAAGCCCGGCATCAAGTGGTGTATAGCGTTCGTTGAGTTCGTCGGGGAATTGCGCTATCCCGCTCTGGATTCGAATGCATGAGCGCTGCTGGTCGTCGAGACAGTGTGCGCCATTGGTGCGCAGGTGTTCGATGACATGCTGAAGGTGGTCAGGACTGATGAGCAAAACCTGCAGGGCATAGCCACTACAGAAGCAGGAGTGCACTCGCGGATAGCCTGCACCGCCGTATTCGTGCGAAATCGTTGCGATCAGAGCTTCCAGGTTGCCGCTGGTATCGCCGTCTTTGTTGTGCCATATTTCAATCGTTGCATAGTCTTGTGTCGTCAGCGAGAGCTGAACATCTTCCATGATGATGTATTTGCGAAGCCATTGGAGGACAGCATTATCGTTTCGAGGCGATGTTATCAATAGCCAGATACTGTCGGTGGGACGAGCGACTGTGATCAAATCAACAATACGACCTTTTTCCGTGACAAGGACGCTTCCGGCTGCACTGCCAATGCTGATCGTGCTCATGTCATTGGTTGTCATTCTCTGCAGAAAATCTGCAGCGTCAAGACCGCGACATTCAATGATGCCGTAGGGAAGCGTTGAATAGTATGCCAGCATAGACCGCTCGGGATAGATGAACCGATGGCGAAACTACAACGAATCTGGCGAGCTGGGCATCTCGCCGGTAGAGATAGACACCGGTCAAATTACCCTACGCATCCGCGGTGGGTGGAAACACTAACACCATTGCCCAGCACGTTACCAGTGCTCGGCAAACTATCCCACTATGCACGACGGTTGGCACATGGATCGGTTGTTGATTCAACGTACTGTTCTGGTTGCACTGGCAGTAGCTACACTGCACACTCCTGCAATCGCTCAACTTTCCGGCGTGCAATTTGGTAAGAATAAGGTGCAGTACCAGTCGTTTGAGTGGAAGTACATCACCTCGCCGCATTTTGACGTTTACTTCCACGATTCGCTCGAATATATCGCGACGTTTTGTGCCTACAAAGCCGAAGAAGCACTAAGCTCCCTGGTGGAGCACTTTGGGTATCGTCCGAATAAGCGTCTGCGCATAATTGTGTACGGTTCGCACAATCAATTCCAGCAGACGAATGTCATCGGTCAACTGCTACCGGAAGGTGTTGGGGGAGTTACCGAGCTGTTCAAGAATCGGATGGTGTTACCGTTCGAGGGGGATTGGGAGAAGTTTCGACACGTCATCCATCACGAGTTGGTGCATGCATATCTCAACGAAATGTTCTACGCTGGCTCGATACAGGTTGCATTGCTGTCGCAAACAAGTATTCCGCTCTGGATGAATGAGGGATTAGCAGAGTTCGAAAGCTTGGGTGGACTTGATGTGCAGACTGATATGTTTATGCGCGATCTTGCACTGAGCCAGCAGTTACGCCCTCTGGATCAATTGGATGGATACCTTGCGTATCGTGCTGGGCAAGCGTTTTATGCGTACATCGAGCGGCAGTACGGTCGTAGTAAGGTTTCTGAGCTCATCCACAAACTGCGCAACAGCCAGACGCCGAGTGCTGCGTTCGAATCCACGTTTGGTAAAACGCTCGATGCGTTTTCCGATGAGTGGGAAAATGCGATGAAAAAAATGTACTGGCCCGACCTGGATCGTTTCGTTCGGTTGGATGATTTCGCCCAACGGCTGACCAACCATGCAAAAGACGACAACTACTACTACTCATCGCCAGCCATTAGCCCCGACGGCAATCGCGTTGCATTCATCTCCGATCGTGATGGTGACTTTGGCATTTACGTCATGGAGCTAACGACGCGCCGCATGACCAAACTCATCAGCTCCGGGCGTGCACTTGACTTTGAGGAACTCAATATTCTGACTCCAGGCATATCGTGGAATCCGGCAGGCAATAAACTTGCCATCACTGCAAAATCGGGCGGGGAGGATGCTCTCTACATTGTTGATGTGCCTAGCGGCGACTACCAGAAATACACCGCATCGCTACCAACGATGACCAGCGCTGCCTGGTCACCAGATGGGCGATTTATCGCGGTCGAGGGCGTCCGTGCTGAGCAACCGGATTTATATCTTTTCGATGTTGAACGCAAACAATTCCTCCAGCTCACCAACGACCTTTTTACAGAGTCAAGCCCGACGTGGAGTCCTGATGGGCACTACCTGTACTTCATTTCCGAACGCGGCGACAACATTGGACCAGGCTACAGTGCTCGCGCTGGCTATGCAATCTGGACACAGCAGTTCGGTAACAACGATGTGTATCGAATCGAAATCGCCTCTGGTACAATTGAGCGCATCACCAGCGATTCAAATAGCCGAAAATCATCCATTGCCGTAAGCCGTGACGGGAACCGTTTACTCCTGGTGGCCGATGGAAACGGCATCGGGAACCTCTACCTCTACGATATTGTGCAGCGTCGTTTAGTGCCACTTACCAATAGCATGTCGGGCTTACTTCAATTGAGCCTCGCTCGCGACGATTCGAAACTCATCTTTGCAGCGCAGAACCAGGTCGGCTATGACCTGTTTTCGATTCGCAACCCATTCGAACTCCGACCGCTCGACTCACTCCCGCTTACCAAGTTCAAGCAGCTCCAGAATGAACAGCAAACGAAGGTACGCCAATTAGCTGCACAAGTAGACTCCTTGGCGGCAACACCACCACTGACCTACCAGGGTTACGGGAAGTTCGATGTCGAATTTTCCTCGAGTGCAACACGGGGTTTGCCGCCGACAACAGATACAATTGGTCAGCGTGGGCTTTTTCCTGCCTCGACGCAAAATCCTGGGTACAACCTTGTTCCGCGACCCTACAAGGTCACCATAAGCAACGATCTTCTGATGGGCACTGCTGGGTACAATACGCTGTGGGGAACGGGGCAAAGTATGATTCAAATGCTGTTCAGCGACATTTTAGGTGATCATCAGCTCTACGGCCAGGTGGCGTTTTGGCAGGATTTACGGAACACACTTTTTTACTTCCAATACGCCTACCTTCCGGGCATCGTGGATTACCTGTTTACAGCAAATCAATTCTCGGTCATCTGGTTGCTACCGGACAACAGCAGCGGATACTTCGCCTACAATTTGCTGCGTACCTATGGGGCAGGGGCTGATGCTGTGTATGCATGGACGACTTTCCAGCGACTTGAGCTTGGTTTGCGGTGGATCGGTATTGAACGGGAAAACCTACAAATACCCACCGATCTTGGGTACACAGCTAATTACCTTGTGCCAAGTCTTCGCTACGTGTACGACAACACTGACTTCGGATTTTTAGCGCCGTATCGAGGTTTGCGAGCAAATCTGAGCGCAGACTTTTCGCCGCTGACAAAACCCTTTACGCTTTTGACTGCAGATGTACGATGGTATCTACCGGTGTACCGTTACCTTTACGGAGCGATGATTCGCATCGCTGGCGGGATAAGCACTGGAGGCGCGCCACGCCGATTTCATCTCGGCGGAGCAGGAGATAATTGGTTCAATCGTGCCATTGCAGATGATGCGACGCTTTTCTTCGAACCGGAAGATTTAGCGTTTCTCCAAATTGCGATGCCACTGCGTGGATTTGCACTCGGTCAAGAAGCCGGCACTCGGTATCTATTGCTCAATGCTGAATGGCGATTTCCTATCTTCTACGCACTTGCTGGTGGACCAGTCCCAATTTCTGTCGGTGGCTTACTTGGATGCCTGTTTCTCGACGTCGGGACGGCATGGAATGGATCGGAAACGATTGCTCTCCGTCCACCAGATCTGATTGACTACGGAGGCGACACCTACACCATCTACCGTCCAGGCACAATAATGATGAGCACTGGCATTGGATTGCGGACTGTGCTGGTTGGCTATCCTTTCAAGATAGACATCGCCTGGCGATACGATGGGCAGTCGTGGTCAGCTCCGTGGTGGCTTTTTTCGATTGGGCTTGATTTGTAACTCCAGTGCTGCGTCTGCTGCAGTACTCAGTGGCGGGGATGTTTCTGTGTGTCCGTGTATATTGCATTGCAAAGTTGAATGCCCACGAGTGCCGTATGCAGATTCATAAAGCCATCATAATGGCTGGCGGATTCGGGACGCGGCTGCGACCACTGACGATGGAGCTGCCCAAGCCTATGGTGCCCGTTGTGAATGTACCCATGATGGAGCATATCGTTCGCTTGCTCAAGCAGCACGGTATGAGCGATATACTGTCAGTGCTGTACTATCATCCGGAAGCTATTACCTCGCATTTCGGTGATGGATCGGCTTTCGGTATCCGAATGGAGTACGTCCTTGCAGCAGCCGACTACGGAACAGCTGGTAGCATCAAGAACGCTGAGGCGTCCATAAAGGATGGAAGATTCCTGATCATTAGCGGTGATGTTCTGACTGATTTTGACTTGAGTGCGGCTATTGAATTTCACATTAACAATGCTGCTGATGCGACAATTGTTTTGACTCGAGCCAGCAATCCGCTTCAGTACGGCATTGTGATTACCGATGCCAATGGTAAGATCGAACGTTTCCTCGAAAAACCAAGCTGGGGTGAGGTTTTTAGCGATACGATCAACACAGGCATTTACATTCTGGAGCCGCACGTGCTCGAGCTGATCCCTCCAGCACGCGAGTTTGATTTTAGCAAGGACTTATTCCCCCTGATGCTTCAACGTGGAGATAAGCTCTACGGGTATATCGCACGCGGTTATTGGCGGGACATCGGCAATCTCAGCGAGTACCAGCAGGCACATTTCGACGTGCTCGACGGAAACGTAACTGTTTCGATCGCTGGTCAGCGTAACGGGAACGTGTGGATTGGTAAGGAGTGCAGCATTGGGAAAAATGTTGAGTTCCGCGGTACAGTGGTCATTGGTGATGGTGTCTCCATTGCCGATGGCAGTATCATCGAAAGCAGCGTCATCGGTCACCGATGCACGATCGGAGCGGCAGCGCAGATTTATCGGTCGGTTCTGTGGGAGAATGTTACAGTTGATCAGGCGGCATACCTTGATTCGGATGTTCTTGGACGTAATGTCACAGTTGGCGCTGCTGCAACCGTGATGGAGAATGTATTCATCGCAGATTCGTGCCGAATTGGTGAGCATGCCACACTGCATCCGAATATCAAACTCTGGCCAGGGAAGACGGTCGAGCCGTTTGCCATCGTTGCTCGCTCAATGATTCAGGAAGAAAAATGGTCGCGTCAATTATTCACGGATGCACGTATCAGCGGGACGTCCAATGCAGAAATGAATGCTGAGTTTGCAGCGCGTTTAGGTACAGCAATTGGAACGGCGCTGCCCGTCGGTGCAACGGTGATTTCATCGCGTGATCCGGACCCAACATCGCGAATTATCAAGCGTGCCCTTGTAGCTGGATTGCTCTCGGCTGGTATTTACGTCGAGGATTTGCAAACGACACCTATACCGCAAACACGAATTGCGACAAGCTCACGCGGAGCAGCGCTTGGTTTCCATGTGCGGCGTTCGTTTCGCAATCCCAATCAAACCGACATAGTCCTCATCGGCAGTGATGGGCGAGATATTTCCAGTGAACAGACAAAAAAAATCGAGAGGTACTTTTACGGCGAAGACATACGTCGCGTTCCGTTTGAGCGAGTAGGGCAGTTGCGTTATCCAGAGCGGCAGAATGAATCGTACATTGCAACGTACCTCCGCACGCTGGATGTTGAGCGTGTGCGCGCGAGAAAATTCCGCATCCTGGTTGATTACAGTTTTGGCATGGGGGTCAGCATTTTCCCCAGCATTCTCGGGAGATTGGACTGCTCGGCATTGGCAGTCAATAGCTACATTGATCCGTATCGAGCATCAACGACTGCAAGCGATGAGGATAATCGCCGCGAGATTTCGAGCATCATGCGTTCGCTTGGCTACGAAATCGGTTTCAAAATTGATCCGGGGGTTGAACGCATTGCTCTCGTGGATGATCGCGGGTATTGGTATTCTTCGATGCGGCTATTGACAATTGTTACGGCGCTCTTTTTGGAAAGTAACCGCCACCGCGCGCCATTTACGATTGCGGTTCCGATTGAAGCTACAAGCGAAGTTGATCAGATTGCGCGTGGCTATGGAGTCACTGTCCTGCGCACGAAAAACTCCCACACCGCAATGATGGAAGCAACGCGACACGACGGTGTGCTCTTTGTCGGAGGAACTCGCGGTGGCTTTATCTTCCCGGAATACAGCACGGCTACCGATGGACTCTACACCGTCGGGAAAATTTTGGAGATGATCGCGTATACTGGATTTGTGCTTTCTGAATTGGATACGCGCTTGCCGAAACGGCATCAGGTACGCATTTCTGTTGATTGCCCCTGGCATCGGAAAGGTGCGGTCATGCGACATCTGATGGAATGGAGTAAGCCATACGAGCGTGTGTTGATTGATGGCGTAAAGGTTTTCTTCGACAATCAGCAAACAGTGCTTGTCGCTCCGTATGCTGATTCGAGTGAATTTGTCGTCGTTGCTGAAGCCGATTTGGAAGAGGATGCGCGATCATTAGCTAAAAAGATGGCATCGCTCGTCGAGCAATGGCGAATAGAGGAGTAATTTTGTGTCGTGCTATGGTGCTTGTGTTACCATTGGCAATGGTTGCAGATAGTATCGCGAGGCTCAGAGTAGTGGTCCCATTGTCCGATACACACAGCGATGAGAAGCGATGAATCTAACCGATGTACTGACACCAGAAAAAATCCGTCTTCGTGTTCACGTTTCGACGAAAGCGGAATTACTCGAATTGCTCGTGGACATACTTGTCGAGAGCAACGACATCTTAGACCGACAAGCAGCTTGCCGGGCTGTCTTCGATCGTGAGGAAAAGCTTTCGACGGGGATTGGTCATGGAATCGCACTTCCCCATGCAAAGACCGACGCCGTTCGAGTATCAACAGCAGCATTGGTCACCTGCGCATATCCGATTGATTTCGATGCACTCGATGCCAAACCAGTGGATATTGCGATTCTTCTTTTGGGCCCGCCTAATGATGTACGAACACACCTGCAGCTTTTGGGAAAAATTTCCCGCCTGATCAATACCGACAGCGGCAGAGAAGCATTTCGGTCAGCACTGTTGAATGCAGAAGATGCCGAGGCTGCCTACCGCCAATTGCACAGGCTGGCTGACTCCACTACCTACACGTGATGGCAATGCAAACAATTCGTGGTATGCGGGATATTCTGCCGTCCGAAATCCCGCAATGGCGCTGGATCGAATCACTCATCGTGCGATGGATGCAGCGGTACGGGTACCAGGAGATCCGCACCCCGATTGTTGAGTATGCGGAGCTGTTTTATCATGGTGTTGGCACCGATACCGATGCAGTTGGGAAAGAGATGTATGTTTTCCCTGATCGCAGTGGTGAGCAGCTTGCCCTTCGTCCAGAGCTGACGGCACCAGTAGCACGTGCCATTATTCAGCATGCACTACATAAGCAATCACCAACGTTGCGGCTGTGGTATTACGGACCATGCTTCCGCTACGAACGACCGCAGAAAGGGCGACAACGGCAATTCCACCAGGTTGGAGCTGAATGCTTAGGTTACACCGAGCCAGATGCCGATGCTGAGATAATCTCGCTTGCGTGGGACATAGTGAGCAGTGCAAGCGAAGCCGATACAATCGAGCTTGTTATCAACACGCTTGGTACTGAAGCCGAACAGCAACGTTATCGAGTGCATTTGGTGCGCTACTTTGAGCAATTTGCAGCAGATTTGAGCGATGTCTCTCAGCAACGCCTGTATTCAAATCCGCTGCGCATACTCGATTCGAAAGATGAGCGTGACCGTCGCATCATTGAAGCAGCCCCACTCATTATGGATGTTCTTTCAGCTGAGAGTATGGCTCGTTATGAAGCCACAAAATCACTCCTGCATGAGGTCGGGATACCATATCGCGAGGACCCTTACTTAGTTCGTGGTTTGGATTATTACACCCACACAGTCTTTGAACTACGTTCACGACGTCTTGGTGCACAGGATGCAGTCGGAGGAGGTGGTCGGTATGATACTTTGTTGAGCCGGTTAGGAGGCGATCGCGTTCCTGGCGTTGGCTTCGGGCTTGGTGTTGAGCGGCTACTCCTTTCGAGCACGAAATTGAATGACCAGCCACAGTGGCAGCGGCTTGTCTTTGTTGCAGCTGATCAGTCGCAAAACTTAGCCATGCACCGTATCCTTCGCGTACTGCGAAGTCACGACATACCCTGTACAGCGGATTTTCAATATCGCTCGTTGAAAGCACAGCTCCGTCAAGCAAACAAGCTCCGGTGCCAGCTTGCGGTATTGGTTGGCATTCCCGACGAGCATATGACGATCAAAGACATGAGAACTGGTCACCAAGATGTAGTACCACTTAGCAACACTGACAGTTTTGTAGAGCGTATCAACAGTGCGGTGGAACCATGATGGATACTACGCCATTTCGCATTGTTCTCCGGTTGCTCGAGTATAACCCCTTGCTCCGAACTCGGTACACATTTCGTATTCGTATCGAAACGACACAAAACTTTGCAGCGTTACCGTATAGTTTGCGCGTTGACTACCAGAGTTCGGAGAGTGTTCACCGGTTCACGATTCGCGGGCTCGACATTAATCGTGAGCTACTGCCGGCAGTGCGACAAGCGATCTACACCCAAGATTTTTCGATTCTTAGTGATGGCAGTACCCACCTGATCATTGAACGTGGTCAGCAACTACACACGATCCAGCTTCGTTTGGAGCACGGCAAATGGGCAATTGGAGCGATCGAGCCACCCGAGTCCATCATTGTTGAGATTGATGACAGCAACACCACCCATGGTACATCCTAAACGAAATACACCACTACGGGAATGGGTCCGACGACTGTTTTCAAGCTTCAAAGCAGGGAAGAGCACACCGATACTACGTTCGCAATGGGCTGACCGCCGAATTCTGCAGCGGCGAATTTTGACGATTGTGTTTGCTGTCCTTGCCATCGCGATCAGTGCAAGTGTGCTAATCTATACTCAGCAGTTAGTATCGTCGCTGATCACACGTGAACAGCGACTTGTTCAGTTTTATGCAAGTATCCTGGAAAGCTTTGCCAGCACAAATTCAATCGAAAGTCTCTTTCTGCTTGACCGAGTCACACCGACCATTGATTTCCCATGCATCATCACCGATTCGGCGAGCAATCCACTGGAACCGTTCGAACAGTTCACGCTGAATATCCCAATTCCCGACAAATCTGAATTATCGGTCCGACGGAAATATCTGCGACGGTTGATCAACGAAATGGGGCAAGAATATCCACCCATCGAGATACGCGACCAAAGTGGGCGAGTCATCAATCTGATTTTTTATACTAATTCTTGGATCGTCAAACGACTGCGAATTTTACCCTTTGCAGAGATTACAATTGTCGCGCTCTTCATTGCAGCAGGTTACATTGCTCTGAGAATGCAACGACGCCGCGAGGAGTCGCTCATTTGGGTTGGTATGGCAAAGGAAACGGCGCACCAGCTCGGAACTCCCATCTCAAGCATGCTCGGGTGGCTAGAAATTCTTCAAGAACAATTCCAACAGGCGAACAATGATGCAGCTTCATTCGATAAACAGTTATGGCAAAATATACTCAACAACCTCAATCAAGACACACACAGGCTAAACAATATCGCGCATCGTTTTGCGCTGATCGGTTCACAACCTAAACTCGAGCCACGTAACATTACAGCAATCGTTAAAGAAACTGTGCAGTACATCCAGGCACGTCTGCCAAAGCATGGTAAGCAAATCACTATTCAATTGCATGTGCCCGATGAGGAGTTAATTGTAGCTGTCAACGCAGAACTGCTGTCGTGGGTTCTGGAAAATATTCTCAAGAATGCTGTTGAAGCTATAGACGGGAACCACGGAACAATCGAGGTAGCAGCGCGCGTCTTACATCGTCAGCGATCAGCAGAGCGCATTCTCCGTCTCACGATTAGTGACAACGGACGTGGTATGACTCCAACCCAAAGACGCTATGCATTTTCTGCGGGCTACACAACAAAAGAACGTGGCTGGGGACTTGGCTTGAGTCTATCGAAACGTATCATCGAAGAATATCATCGTGGCAGAATTTATATTGTGCGTACAGCACCAAATCATGGAACAACGATTGCCGTTGAATTAGCGATGAATAATTGATAAGTCGCACGGAATTAAAATTACGTTCCTCTGTATGACAAGGGTTATTATGTAAATTTTGACTTCGAAATACCTCTTCCTATTTCTCCTGTGCCGTTTGATGTTTGATCGTTCAAAAAATTTGTGACAATCCCCACCGTGTAATTTTGTATCCGCTCTGAAACGATGTACATATTTGCATAACATTTCTGCAAATCAAAATGCAACAGATACGCATGTCACCGTCGAGCATTGAGAGATTTTCGGGCGTACTGCTTTTTCTGGCTGCAATGAGCCGTGCATTGCCGCACCCGCCCAATTTTGCACCAATCACAGCAATGGCGGTATTCGCTGGGTGGACTTATACGTCGTATCGAACGGCTTTACTGAGTGTTTTGCTAACCATGGTGGCAAGCGATCTTGCACTCGCATTGGTTCATTGGGATTGGGGATACTTATTCCATGAGATGCTCCCTATTGTGTATGGGACGTTTGCTCTGATCATTATGCTTTCGCGAGCAATCGCAAATCGTACACATCGGCTTCGGTGGAGCATTCCTACCCTGCTGCTTGGTTCGGCTGTCTTCTTCGTGGTGACAAATTTTTTTGTGTGGGCACTGAGCGGAATGTATCCGAAATCGTGGGATGGTTTGGCGCTATGCTTTGCGATGGCAATTCCGTTCTACCACACCAATGGGTTGGCACCGTTTGAATTGGTGCGCAACGCACTGATTGGCGATGTGCTGTACGGTACCCTTCTATTTGGTTGCTATGCGCTTTACGTGCAATTACGTCGCGCCGAATCACCAGTACTGACTTGGTGACGAGATTTTCCCCTCTTAGCGGTGTCACCGCCGATTGAAGGCATCTGCAAAGGTTTTTATTGCTTTTGTAACTCCGGCAACGACCTTTGCAGCATCCATCAACGGACCCTCGATTTTTTCCTGTAAGCGTCGCTCAAGACAATTAATGCGTTCCGAAACTTGGCGAAAGTTGTCGAAAGCATCGCCCATTGTTGACAGTTTTTGATTCGCTTGGTCAAAAGTTACCGATGCTTTCTGTGATAGTTGCTCGATGGTGCTGAGAACAGACGGCAATTGTGTCGTCAGAGTACCGAGCAGCTCTTGTGATTGTGCAAGTGTTTGTTGTGCATGCTCAACGACCGTATCCAAACGAAGCAGCAGACGGACACCCACAATAATCAATACCAGCGACGCAATCAGAATGATTGCCGTGAGCACATAGAGCAATGTCTCCATTTATTCCTCGCTGGAGAGTTCGCTTTTGAATGCTTCGACGCTTGCTTTTGCAGCGTCACGCACTCGCTCAATATTTTCCTGAATTTGCTCTTTTGCATGCGCAGCCTTCGTGCGGGCATCGCGAAGCACCTGCTCGGCACTTGCGAGCAAGTGTTCAGCCTGTTCCCGCGCAGACTGGACAATTTGCTGGGCACGCAGTTTACCCTGATTGAGAGCGACCGGCGGAACCTCTTCACCGACAGGTTTGGGATTCAAAATTTCTTGGGCACGATCATACAATTCACCGGTTCGCTCCGCAATGTCCTGGCGTAGTTCGCGCCCGCTCTTGGGTGCAAAGAGTAGAGCGGTAATCGCACCTGCCACTCCACCGAGCAATGCGCCGGTCAGAAAACCACGAATGTAGTGGGAGCCGTCGTTCCGTTCCATTGCGTCTTCGGGATAGATTGTTGGACAATAGTCGGTGGCAAAGACGATGCCACTGTTGTTTTCGTGCGTTGCATCCTGTTCGAAGAGCGACCTTTAGGGTCATCGTTGAAATGCTGCCCCGTAGTTTCGCGTCAGCACTATCGTACACAACAAAAATGCTATCCTCGCGAAAGCGCGTATCTCTGGTAGATCGGCTCCTCAACCGTGTCGCATGTATTTCACATGCGGTTAGTTTTTTGCTTGTCGTGCTGAGTGCTGCTGGGATCGGTTGTCACGGGAGTTGCCACCGGCAGGCTCAGCCACCACAAAACAACACCGCGCAACAGCCCCCTGCTCCACCAGTGCCAGATGCTTCCCGTATGGTTGCTTTGGTTGAAGCGCAGCTTGCATGCGGTCCACGCGTTCCAGGGACGCCGTCGCATGATTCATGCCGCCGCTTGCTTGTCGCTCAGCTCCGACCGTGGGTTGACACGGTTTTTGAGCAGCAATTCGAGGCCGTTGTGTATGGCAAAAGTTACCGCTGCACAAATATCCTTGCGCGTTTGTTTCCGTCGCGAGTCAATCGCGTGTTGCTCTGTGCGCACTGGGATTCGCGCCCACGAGCGGACGAAGACCCAATACCATCGAATAGGAGCAAACCGATACCCGGAGCTAACGACGGAGCGAGCGGCGTTGCGGTAGTTCTTGAACTTGTTCGCCTGCTTCATCAGTATCCGCCTCGCGATGTCGGAATTGACGTCGCCCTTTTTGATGCAGAAGATATGGGTGCTGCTTCGGATGAGGAAATGTTTTGCCTTGGCTCTAAACACTTTGCCCAGAACTTCCCTTTCCCTATCCGACCACGGTACGGCATTCTTTTCGACTTAGTCGGCGATCTTCAGGCGCAGTTTCCCAAGGAATATAACTCGCATCGTGCCGCTGAAAATCTCGTCGAGCGTCTCTGGAGTTTAGGCAGCATTTATGGTGCGGGGCGGTTTGTCCAAACAGTAAGCGGTAGTGTTGTTGATGACCATTTGCCGTTGATTGAAAGTGGTATTCCGACGGTCAATATCATTGACCTCGAACTTGTTGGCAATCGCTCGCCTATCGCACGCCGACGTTACTGGCATACACTTGCCGATGACATGCGCAATATCTCAGGGGAACCCATGAGTAGTGTTGCTCGCGTTGTACTCTCGCTGCTGTATTCAGATTCACCGTTCCCGCTATAGCAATGGCGCGTCAATCATTTTACAAAGTCACACTCCGAATTCCTCCAGACCTGCAAGATGTCCTCATTGCCATGATTGACACGGAAGGCTTCCTTGGTGCCGAGAACCATAGCGACACGATGATTGTCTGGCTGTCCGATGTCGAGGCGGTGGAGCGGCTCAAGGTGTTGGTATCGGATGAAGCTCACCCAATTTTTTCCTCTGCGCAGCTCGAACAAATCGAGAATGTTTCTGCAGAAGATTGGCTCTCGAAGTGGCGGGCATCCATTGAACCAGTCTGGATTGGTAATCGTTTCTTCATCGTACCATTTGCCGATAAGCATCCAGTTGTTTTTCAAACCGGAGATCAATACATCAGCCGTACCTTTGATTCAACCGCTGATGAACGGTTCGATACGATCATTATCGAACCAAAGATGGCATTCGGTACCGGACATCATACGACAACACAGTTATGTCTTCAGATGCTGATCAACACTGTTGCACACGGCTCAACCTGGCTCGATATTGGAACAGGAACAGGTTTGCTTGCAATCGCAGCAGTTAAACTCGGTGCAACCCACGTGTTCGCCTTCGATAACGATGAGGATGCTATTGCGAATGCAGAAGAAAACGTGCACCTCAACGGGTGTTCGTCTGCGATCAGCCTCGCCGTCGCGGATGCATTCACGTGTGATTTTCCATCGGTTGACGGTATTGTTGCAAATCTTCAGCTTGACCTACTGATTCGACTTGGGCAGAAGCTGGCACGGACGCTTCGGCATGGTGGCTCTCTAATCGTTAGCGGTGTCCTTGCCGAGCAATCACCTGAGCTTGAAGAAGCATTTGAGCAGGTGGGGCTTGTTTCGGATTTGAAGCTATTCTCCGATGAGTGGGTTGCACTTCGTTTGCATCATCAATGACCATTGCTGCACTCGATATTGGGACAAATACGCTGCTTCTACTGATAGCCCGGTTCGACAATGGCAGCATGACTGTCCTTGCCGATGAGCACAAGATTGCGCGATTAGGCGAAGGCGTTGATCAAGATGGCTTGATTAGCCCCCCTGCCGTCCAGCGTGCAGTTCAGATTGTTGAGCGCTATTCGACACTTGCGGAGATGCATGGCGCAGAATTCCGTCGAGCGGTTGGGACAAGCGTTTTTCGTTCAGCGGTGAATGCTGACGACGTTGCCGCTGAGTTAGCAGCTCGATGGGGCGCACCGATCGAAATCCTCACCGGTGAGAAAGAAGCCGAATTATGCTTTCGTGGAACAGTGCCGCCACAAACAGGTATCGCCGGAGTGCTCGACATCGGCGGTGGCAGCACTGAACTCATCGTAGGCACCGAAGCACAGATTTTGTTTCGGCGCAGTATTGATGTCGGTGCTGTGCGAATTGCTGAACGGTACTGGCAAACCCACCCAGCACCCGCACACGTGATAGAGCAATGCCGGCAATACTTACAGGCTCAACTTGGCGTTTTTCAACAGCAGCATTCACCTGAGCAGCTTTATGCTGTGGCTGGAACACCAACAACACTGGCATTGATCGCCAAGCAGCTACCTGATTTTGATCCAACGGCAATTGATGGCTACATTCTGCATCGAGACACTCTCGACCAGCTTTGGGCACAGATCGCCCGTGCAACCGTTGAACAGCTTTGTTCTATGCCTGGTGTTCATCCGGGGCGTGCCGACATCCTGCCTGCTGGTACTTTGATTCTGCGTACCGTCATGGACATTATCAACGTAGAGGCTGTGACCGTGAGTGTTCGAGGGTTGCGATACGGTGTGGTGCTCGATACATACCGGCAACTAAAACTGCAGACTATTACGTGAAACCTGCAGCCAATCCATCACACATCCTCAGTTGCAGGGTAAATCCAGACTTACAATGTGCACGTATATTTGCGGTGTAATTGTTGAACTAACTCAGTGGGGCTTCCTATGGACCGCTTTTTTCAGCGGCAATGGCTCAGCACGGGAGTCGTCACGTTGCTGGTCGTGGGTATGGCTGGGTGTACAAAAATGATTCAGCCTGACCAACTGGCAGAACTCAAACAACTCCGTGCACGCGAAATACAACTGGCACAGTCTATCCGCGACGCTGAGTCGCGAAAACAGCGACTCGAGCGAGAACTTGCCTCGCGTCAAGAAGAAGTCAAGCGTTGCAAGGATTTGCAAGCAACCTTACAGTCGCGCTTGAACGGCTTCCCCTCGAATCTTGGCGATCCTCTTCCGGAGGCACCGCCGGCACCGCCAGCTCCTGTCCAAAAGAAAGGTCGCAAGTAACACATTCTCAGTGGAGAAAACAATGAAGCAAGTACTGGTTCTTATCACGGTTGTTGCTCTTGCACTTGGTCTCAATAGCTGTGGTTCATCGCAGGTTGTTCGGGCGCCGGAAAGCAAGCCGGATAGTCTGCTGACCTACGACGAAGCAATTCTGCGGCTTGATGATTGGCGGCTTCGAATCCGTAAGCTCGAAGACGACGAGCAGAAAATGGTGGGCGAAGTCAAACTCCTCGAGGAGCGGCTCAATGCAACTGTTGCAGATCTGAAACGCTGCCAGGATGAAAATAACCGCCTCATTGGTGCCACCGATGCACAAATCAACCAGTTTCGTGAGCGTCTTGGCAGACTGGAAGGTCGCATACGCGAGCTCCGCGGCTTGAGCGACAATGACTTTGAGCCACGCCGAAACGAGGTCTATGCGCTTGCTGCAGAGTGGAACCGCCTCCGTCAGGAAAAGATTGCGGTGCTACCGGAGTTTTTTGATCGGATGATCGCAGCACGGCGCGACATTCAATCGCTCATTGATCGCAAACCAGCCTGGAAAGGCAAATACGTCGTCCGCCCCTGGAGCGAATCGAAAGACTGCCTCTGGAATATTGCTGGTCAAAGCGATGTGTACGGCGATCCATTCCACTGGCCCAAAATCTGGCAGGCAAATACTGATTTGATTCGGAATCCGGACATCATCCAGCCTGGTTGGGAGCTAAGTGTCCCACCGCCTGGTCCACTTACTCCCGAGGAAAAGCGTGCTGAGCGGCGCTACTGGCGGAAAAAGCGCGAAGCCATGGCAGCCAAAGAACAAGCACAGCAGCAAACAGCACAGCCGGAAACACCCGCAGCGGAACAATCCGAGCGTGGCACCGCAAAACCCTAAACGCTGGGTGATACTGTCATCAGTTCATCAACGGGCACGTCCCCTTCATGGGCGATGTGCCCGTTTCATTTCCTTTTGGGAATACATGCACAATGACCGATTTTCGTTGTATATTTCGTCTTGACGAGCATGTTTCACCATTGTAGCACTTGATGGAGTACATCGAACGCCGAATCAAAATCGGTGAAGCTGACCCTGCAGCATTGCTTGGCGCCAACGATGCACACTTGCACCTTCTGGAAAGCCGCTTCCCCGCCACCATCGTATTTCGGAACAACACTCTTTCCCTTCGCGGTGCACCCGACGAGATTCGACAATTGGAACACGTCATCAACGAAATGCTCTACGTCCTCAAACGGAAAGGCGTGCTAACTCCAAGCGATGTTGAAGAAATCATCGCGCTGGTGGACGACACAGCGCTACCGACTGCTTACCAACCGCAAGCATCTAATTCGATTGCCACCAACGATGTCATTGTTTGGGGGCGCAAAGACCCTGTTCGTCCACGCACAGCCCGGCAACGCGAGTATGTCGAAAAAGTTATGCGATGTGATGTTGTCTTTGCAATTGGTCCAGCGGGAACCGGCAAAACATACTTAGCCGTTGCTTTGGCGCTTGCTGCGTTGCGTGCTAATCAGGTCCAGCGCATAATCCTGACGCGCCCAGCCGTCGAAGCGGGCGAATCACTCGGTTATTTGCCCGGAGACTTGTTCGAAAAAGTGCATCCCTATTTACGCCCCTTGCTCGATGCTGTCTCCGATATGGTGCCACCGGAGAAACTCAAAAGTCTCAACGAAAAGCAAATCATCGAGATCATCCCGCTTGCCTACATGCGCGGACGAACCCTCAATAACGCCTTCATTATACTCGACGAAGCCCAGAACACAACCATCGGGCAGATGAAGATGTTTCTTACCCGGCTGGGTCAGGGGTCCAAAGCGATCATCACCGGCGATGTCACGCAAATTGACTTAGCCTCGAGTGCTCAGTCAGGCTTGCTCGATGTTCAATCCATTCTTCGCGGGATAGAAGGTATCGCGTTTGTGTACTTCGACAAAAGCGATGTTGTCCGGCATCGCTTGGTCATGGACATCATTGATGCATACGAACGGAGCCAGCAACAACGCACCCAGCAGCAGCAATTACCGTTCGAGCCGAATAGCCAATGATCGAACTCTTTCGCGTCGGTTTTGTTAGTGTTACGGTCGTTGATGTGCTCGACATTCTCGTTGTCGCAGCTGTGTTCTATCTCGTGTATCGTTCATTGCGAGCAACCGTAGCGGTGCAGATTCTTTTCGGGTTGTTGGTGCTGGTTGCATTATCCTTTGTCGTGAGCAGCGCCAACATGAAAGCGCTCAGCTGGCTGATCAATTCTGTGATGAGTGTTTGGTTGCTGGCGTTTATCATTTTGTTTCAACCAGAATTGCGGCGTGTGCTAACCGAAATCACACAGACTCGGCTTTTCCAAATGTTCTCACGAAGCGTAATTAGTCAAACAGTCGAAGAAGTCATCGAAGCAGTCAAGGAACTGTCGGAGAAACACATCGGTGCGCTTATCATTTTTACACGAGGGCAAAACATCAAGGTCACCATTGAGACGGGAGTTCCCCTGAAAGCACTTGTGTCGTCCGAGTTATTGGTTTCGATTTTTAACCCACGCTCTCCACTCCATGATGGTGCGGTCGTCATTGAAGGATCAACGATTGTCGCTGCACGCTGCATTCTGCCATTGAGTAATCAGCGAAAAGTGGGCGGTAAAAATCTTGGTACCCGTCACCGTGCTGCTTTAGGCATTTCTGAACAATCCGATGTCCTAACTCTTGTGGTGTCGGAGGAAACCGGCAGCATTTCACTTGCTGACCGTGGTCAGCTTGTCCAGGATATTCCAATAGCTGAGCTTCGCACACACTTGACCGATCACCTCAAGCCATCGTTTGAACGCACCTCAACCGCTGTGGCGTCCGTATGAGTCATCGCTACATCCTCGAAGAATCCAAACAGGAGCTTTTAGCATCGCTTGCACGTCGCGGGATAGAGCAACGTATTCTCCAGGCAATCGCACTTGTTCCTCGAGAGCGATTTGTTCCGCCCTCCCTTCTCCACCGTGCCTACGAAGACACATCACTTCCGATCGGTCACGGTCAAACAATATCGCAGCCGTACACAGTCGCATACATGACACAATTGCTCGACGTCCAATCAGGGCACCGAGTTCTGGAAATAGGCACCGGCAGTGGCTATCAAACGGCTGTTCTTTGCGCACTTGGTGCCCAGGTATGGAGCATCGAGCGTATCGCCGAGCTTTCCGAACGCGCACGCACAATCCTCACCTCAATTGGATGCCAGGCAACACTCATCATTGGCGATGGATGGAGTGGGTATCCATCAGCCGCTCCTTTCGACCGCATCATCGTAACGGCTGCTGCGCCGGAGCTGCCTATGCAGCTTGCACGACAACTGACCGTTGGTGGTAAGATGGTTGTCCCGGTTGGCGAGCATGATCAAAGCATGTATCTGCTCACACGGGTCAGCGAAAATGAATTCGATGTCTTTTCATCAGCACAGCGCTTCAGGTTTGTACCGTTCATCCGCAACCAGAGCGATGATTCCTCACGAGAATCTGTCCGCACCTGATACACCATCTTCACCGCCAGCGCTGCGACCTGTCTTGGTTATTCAGGGTCCGACAGCAGCCGGTAAGACATTACTTGCGCATCAGTTGGCCGAACAATTTCCTCTCGAAATCATTTCTGCAGACTCACGCCAAATCTACCGTGGCTTGGACATCGGAACAGCCAAACCAACACCGGCTGAGCAGACTCTTTACCGCTACCACGGCATTGACATCTGCCAGCCAGATGAAATAATGAGTGCTGCCGAATTTGCGCAGCGCGCCTGGCAATGGATAGATGCAATTATCAAGCGTGGACATTTTCCGCTCATCATTGGTGGAAGCGGTCTCTACGTGCGGACAATTCTGGAAGGCTTCGTTTCTGAGCCGAAAGATGCGCGTGCAACAGAGGTCCGAGCTGAGCTGCAGAAACGATTGCTCGCAGAAGGTCGCGATGCGCTCTTTGCAGAGCTTGCGCGACTCGATCCGGACGCGGCTCGACGCTATCCCGATCGAAATCCCAGACGAATACTTCGCGCGTTGGAATTCTACTACGTCACTGGTCTACCCATCAGTCAAGCACAGCAATTACTGCACGTCGAACCACCGCCAATGCACGTACTGAATCTGATCCTCCTTCCTGATCGTAGCCGACTCTATCATCGCATCAATCAGCGTTCAGCACAGATGTGGAGTCGTGGATTATTACACGAAACACACAATCTGCTCCACGCCGGCTATGCACCATCGCTTCCGATTTTCCAGACGATCGGCTATGCGGAGTCCATTGCAGTGCTGCAAGGGCTACTCTCACCTGAACAAGCTGTGGACCGTACTGCCCAGCGCACGCGCAACTATGCAAAACGCCAGTACACCTGGCTACGCAACAGCGCTGCGCTCAACCGGGCTCATGTCTCCACTGTCGTAATGCACACATTCGGTGAAGAAGCATCGCACGTATCACCACTGATTACTCACCACATCCAGCAGTACCAATGAACATCCTTGTTACAAACGACGACGGCATTGCCTCGCAGGGAATCTATGCCTTAGTGCAGGCACTCCGACCACTGGGGAACGTGACCGTCGTGGCACCAGATCGGCAGCAGAGCGCCGTCGGTCACGCATTGACGGTCAGCGAGCCACTCCGGGTTACTCATATCTGGCGCGACCAACAATTTTTCGGTTATGCTGTCAGCGGAACACCCGCCGACTGCGTGAAGCTGGCTGTCTCACGATTACTCGATCACAAGCCCGATCTTGTGGTCTCTGGTATCAATCACGGGTACAATACGGGAATCAACGTGCTCTATTCCGGCACAGTATCGGCTGCGACCGAAGCAATGCTACTGGGTATTCCGGCAATGGCGATTTCGCTGGGGTCGTTTGATGAACAAGCCGATTGCTCCGTGGCGGCTCGGACAGCAGCGTACCTTGCCGAGTTATTCCCCCGATTAGGATTGCCCATAACGACGCTTCTCAACGTCAACGTTCCAGCGATTCCAGAATCGAGCATAAAAGGTCTTCGCATCACACGCCAGGGCAAAGGCATGTGGAACGACGTCTATGAAGAGCGGCTCGACCCAATGGGACGTCCGTATTACTGGCTTCGCGGCACGTACAACCACCGCAACGATGATCCAAACACCGATGATGTTGCTGTTGAGAACGGTTATATCGCGATCACGCCCATTCATTTTGAGCTTACTGATCACAAGACAATCGAGCTACTCAAGGAGCGCTTGTAGTCGCATCGCGCTCAAGAGTACCACTCAACGGAGATCATTTTCGTCTTCTGAATTCACAGCATCACTTATAATTGACAACAATCTTCTGAAAGAGCAATGAACTTCAATAAACTCACGCTCAAATCCCAGGAAGCGTTCCAGCGTGCGCAAGAGATTGCACTTGCTGCTAACAATCAGTCACTGGAACCGGTCCACTTACTTGCGGCACTCTTGGAAGATTCGCAAGGGTTAGTGGCAACGATTATTGGCAAAATCGGTGGGAATGTTGGATACATCAAATCAAAAGTATCCGAAGAAATCGAACGACTCCCCAAAGTGTCTGGTGGTGAGACGTACCTATCGAGCTCATTGAGCAGTCTGCTGCAACAAGCATTTCGCGAAGCTCAGCAAATGCGCGATGAATACGTCAGCGTTGAGCATCTCTTGCTGGCGCTGGTAACAGAAAAATCCACCGCACAGCGCATCCTGCTCGACCAGAGCATCACACGGGATGCGGTTATGAAAGTCATTCGAGAGATTCGTAAAGACACTCGTATCACCGACCAGAACCCCGAAGAACGCTATCAAGCCCTCCAGAAGTATGGTCGCAATCTCAACGATGAAGCACGCAAGGGTAAAATTGACCCTGTTATCGGACGGGAAGACGAGATTCGTCGGGTACTGCAGGTTCTTTCGCGTCGGACGAAAAACAATCCCGTGCTCATTGGTGAGCCAGGAGTTGGGAAAACTGCTATCGTCGAGGGCATTGCTCAACGCATCGTCAGCGGCGATGTCCCCGAACCACTCCGCACAAAAACAATTGTTGCGCTTGATATGGGGGCGTTGGTTGCGGGGACAAGTTTCCGCGGGCAGTTCGAGGAACGCCTTAAAGCAATCGTCAAAGAAGTAGCCGAATCAAACGGAGAAATCATTCTCTTCATTGACGAAATCCACACGCTTATCGGTGCTGGTGCAACGCAAGGGAGCATGGATGCTGCGAACATTCTCAAGCCAGCGCTTGCACGTGGTGAGCTGCGCTGTATCGGTGCAACGACGCTCGACGAGTACCAGAAATACATCGAGAAAGACCCTGCGCTCGAGCGCCGTTTCCAGAAAGTGTTCGTTGATGAACCCTCGGTTGAGGACACAATCTCGATTCTGCGCGGACTGAAAGAACGCTACGAAGTCCACCACGGTGTCCGCATCACCGACGCTGCCATTGTCGCAGCGGCGCAGCTTTCCGATCGCTATATCACAGACCGCTTTTTACCGGACAAAGCTATTGACCTCATTGATGAAGCTGCGGCGAAGCTGCGCATGGAAATTGATTCACTACCGGAAGAACTCGATTTATTGGAGCGGCGTATCCGACAGCTCGAGATCGAACGGCAAGCACTGTTGCGAGAGCTGCAAGCAGCCGGCATCGAGCAAACCAACGACTAAGCCAAGCACGTCTTGAGCGACGTGTCTGCTACAGGGGCATAGAGTAAAGTGTCGGCATTAGATATCGAGGTTCCGGACCGCGAGGGCATTCCGTTCGATGAATTCGCGTCGGGGTGGTACGTTGTGCCCCATCAGTGTGTCAATCAAATGCGCGGCTGTGGCAGCGCTTTCGATTGTGACTTGTTGCAGAACACGCGATTCAGGATTCATCGTCGTTGACCAGAGCTGCTCTGGATTCATTTCGCCCAACCCTTTGAACCGCTGGATGACAATGCCATCGGGTGTCGTTGTTACGTCTTCTTCCCCACTGCCATCACCATCGGTGGCAGCGATTCTGGCTTTACTTCGATCGGATTTTTCTTTCCGAATGCGTGCGATGATTTCGTCGCGCTCGTGGTCATTGTAGGCGTAATACTCCTGCTTACCTTTTTTGATTTTGTACAGGGGTGGTTGGGCAATGTAGAGTTTGCCAGCAGTAATGAGCTCAGGCATGAAGTTGAAAAACAGCGTCAGCAAGAGTGTTCGTATGTGCGAACCATCCACGTCGGCATCTGCCATTAAGATGATTTTGCCATAGCGCACCTTGGAAATGTCGAATTCCTCGCCAAAGCCACCTCCAATTGCAGTGAGGATCGCTTTGATTTCATCGTTTTCGAGAATCTTGACGAGGCGGTTTTTGTGGACGTTTATTGGTTTGCCCTTGATCGGGAGAATTGCCTGGAATCGTCGGTCGCGCCCTTGTTTGGCTGAGCCACCGGCGGAATCACCCTCGACGATAAATAGTTCGGAATCTTCCGGTGAGGTCGAGCTGCAGTCAGCGAGTTTACCCGGCAGAGCCAGTGAATCGAGTGCATTTTTCCGTCGTGTTAGTTCACGTGCTTTTCGTGCGTTGATTCGGGCTTCGGCTGCGAGTGTGATTTTTTCGATGATGCGCCGCGCTGACGTGGGATTTGCATCCAGGTAGCGCGCCAGTTGCTCGCCAACAATGGAGCGGACAATCCCATCTACTTCGCTGTTGCCTAATCGGGTTTTTGTCTGTCCTTCAAACTGTGGCTCTGGGACTTTCACGCTGATGACGGCAGTCAGTCCCTCGCGAAAATCTTCGCCGGTGAATTGAATTTTGGCAAGATTGTTTGCTTCGGCATACGCGTTAATCGTGCGAGTAAGAGCAAAGCGAAAACCGCTTACGTGTGTTCCGTGTTCGGTGGTATTGATGTTGTTGACGTACGAAAAAAGCCGCTCGGTGTATTCGTTGTTGTACTCAAAGCAGATGTCAACAACAACTTCGCGCCCGGGTTCTCCGCCAACACCGGAGATCGAAATCGGTTTGATAAGAGCGGTTTGGGTGCTATCAATGTAGCGGACGAAATCTATCAGTCCGCCACGGTAAGCAAAGACTTCGTGCTGCCCATCGCGCTCATCGCGAATTTCGAGCGTCAAGTCTGGGTTCAAAAACGCAAGCTCGCGCAACCGTTCAGCGATGCGATCATACTTGAACGTCGTCGTCGAAAAAATCGTTGGGTCCGGTAAAAAGTGAACCGTTGTTCCGGTCTTTTTGGTCTTGCCAATGACCTCGACAGGCGTTACTGGTTTGCCGCGTTCGTAGCGCTGCTGGTAAAGCTTGCCATCGCGCTCAATGGTTGCGACAAGCCACGTCGAAAGTGCATTGACACACGAGACACCGACACCGTGCAACCCTCCAGAAACTTTGTACGTGTTTTTATCGAACTTCGCACCAGCATGGAGAGTGCACATGACAACCTCCAGCGTCGAAATCTTTTTTTCCGGGTGAATTCCTGTCGGAATACCGCGTCCGTCATCGGCGACAGAGACCGAGCCATCGCTGTGGATTGTAACGAGGATATTCTTGCAGTAGCCAGCGAGCGCCTCGTCAATGGAATTGTCCACAACCTCAAAGACCAAATGGTGCAGACCGCGTTCGCCGGTGTCACCGATGTACATTGCCGGACGTTTGCGGACAGGCTCTAATCCTTCGAGGGCTACAATACTTTCTTCGGTGTACTGAGATGCTGGGGGTGCGGTTTTGGTGGTCATACTGTTGCGAGATAAATGGAATGTAGAAGCTCAAAATGTTGTGTGTGGCGTTGCAGTGCAAAAATACGGATTTTCAAGCTCTTGCAGCAGAAATTCATCGCGGTAAAGCACGCCAAATGCCAACGCAATAACGCACTAAACCAGGCGCGATAATTGCCCTGAACGCTCTCCTGACGACCGAATCCAGCATGCGCAATAGTTTTGCAGCCGTAGTGTTGTTTTGACTTGTTGTTGTTTATGGTCGTCGCGATCACAGGTGCGACCGGTTTTGTTGGCAGTCATGTTGCTGATGAACTCTCGCGTCGTGGGTATGCCGTTCGTTGTTTGCTTCGCAACAGCAGTAACCGCCGATGGCTTGAGGGGAAATCATTCGAACACGTGGTGTGTTCGTTCGACGATACGAACTCAATCGAGCGTGCCTTACGCGGTGCTGATGGTGTCATTCATGTCGCTGGTGTTATCGCTGCCCGTTCGATGGATGAGTTTATGGAGGGAAATGCTGGTGTGACACGTCGTATGCTGGAAGCAACTCGACGGGTAGCAACCAGTGCATTCCGGCGGTTTGTGCACTTGAGTAGTTTGGCTGTCTCTGGTCCAGCCCCGTCCCTTGAGCAGCCAATAACCGAGGATTCCCCCTTGCGTCCGATCACGCCCTACGGCATCAGCAAAAAGGCAGCCGAAGAAGCCGTCGCTGCTGTATCTGACTCGATACCGACGACGATTATCCGTCCGCCGGCGGTCTATGGTGAACGAGACGAAGCAACGCTTCCGTTTTTCCGTGCTGTAAAGCGTGGCATCATCCCACTTATTGGTTTTAGCACGAAGTGGGTCAGTTTGGTCCATATCCGCGATTTAGCACGTGGCATCGTTGATGCGTTCGAATCGGATGCCACCACAGGCAAAACGTACTTTGTTTCGAGCGAACAATTTTACACCTGGAAACAAATCGGCATGACGACTGCTGCTATCATGGGGCGTCGTGCATTCCGCATTGTCTTACCGCACACTCTGGTTATCGGTATCGCAGCGCTATCTGGGTGGATTGGTCACGTGCAAGGGAAAGCACCCGTGCTCGACTTCCACAAAGGGAGAGACATAATTCAACGCTACTGGATTTGCACCACCGAACGCGCACGCCGTGATTTTGGATATCGGCAGGAGATGTCGCTCGAAGATGGCATTGCCGCAACAATCGAATGGTATAGCCAGCATGGTTGGCTCTGAAACAATTGCTGACGATGAGCAATTCTTCGCTGCCTGAGTATTGAAAATGCGCAATAATTTTTCGAGCCTCAAGGCTACCACAGCATTTCGCCCGCTATCGCGCGTTGTTGCTTTCGCCATAGCATCGGCGATTATCGTTGTTGCCCTTGTGGTCTTTGGATTGACACTGGCATTGACCGATACAGCGGCAGACGTTGAAGTGTTTGAGACACTCGCTACCGAAGACACGGTAGCAATTTATCGAAATGAGTTTGCCATACCTCACATCACCGCCAATCGCGATGAGGATGCATTCGTTGCACTTGGATATGTGCATGCTCAGGACCGCCTCTGGCAAATGGATCTGTACCGACGCATCGCACGCGGACAGCTTGCCGAGATTTTCGGTGAGGATTTTCTCTCCACTGATATTTTTTTTCGCACACTCGGCTTGGGCTATCTCTCGGAAACAGTATTCCTGCCCAGACTATCGGCTGAATCTCGGCGTGTCCTTGCAGCATACGCCCGTGGGGTAAATCTTTTCATCGAGCGACACCGCCGCCGTTTACCGTTCGAGTTTGGAGTGCTGGGATACCTTCCCGAACTGTGGAAAGAATCCGACTGCCTGGCAATTGGCAGATTGATGGCATTTGATCTGAGCATGAGTTTCTGGGCAGACATCGCGCTCGGTGAAATTGCCGACCGACACGGTGTCGAAACAGCGCTCCGCTTGATTCCCAGTACTCCACACCCACGCTCACCGCGAGTAGTCCAGACAAAGGGTCCACTGCCACCGACACTCGAGCAGCAACACTTGCCGGCGGGAATGTTCGGTGACTTTCGCTCATCGGCTATGCCACGGTTGCCGACACTTGGCACAGTCTTGACATCGGTTGCTTCTGCATACCATCAAGCACGATTACAAACTGGTTTGCATACACTTGGCAGCGGAAGTAACTCGTGGGCTATTCAACTACAGCGCAGTAGTCAGACGGATGCTGTTCTTGCCAACGATCCACACTTAGCGCTGGGGCTACCTGCACGGTGGTATCCGGTCCATCTAACTGCTCCGAGTTTCAACGCGACAGGAATGACACTTCCCGGGCTACCGGCAATGCTGAGTGGACGTAACGATGCAATCGCATGGGGTGTGACAAATGTCATGCTCGATGATTGTGACTATTTCATCGAGCTTCGTGATAGTACACGTCCGAATGCAGTGCTTAGCGGCGATGGTAGAATTCCGATTCGTGTTCGCTTCGATACAATCCCGATACGCAATAAACCACCCTATCGCATACGCATCGAATCGGTTGCGGGACGTCCGGTGCTGTCGAACATCCATCCGACAATCATCACCGATTCGATCATTGCATTTCCGCCGATGCGGAGCGGGACACCGCTTGCAAAACGGTATTTGCTCAGCGTCGCATGGACGGGTTTTGAGCCAAGCGACGAAATCGCTTCACTGCTTGGACTACTAAAAGCGCGTAATTGGGCGCATTTCCGAGCTGCACTTCAGCGATGGTGCGCACCGGCATTGAATTTTACCTTTGCTGACATTCGCGGGAACGTTGGCATTCAACCGGCCGGTGCTGTGCCTGTCCGCGACTCAGGGCATCCCAATCTACCGCGTCCCGGCTGGCTTCCATCCTACCGCTGGCGACGTATACTTGCTACACCGTTTCCTGCGATCTACAACCCACCGAAGCGCTATGTCCTCAGTGCAAACAACATAACTTCCGACTCGCTAAGCTTTTTTGTTTCCAATCTGTGGGAGCCAAGTTCGCGTGCCGAGAGAATTGATGAGCTGCTGGCACTTCACCAGGACTATTCAGCACGCGATGCGCAGCTGGAACAGTTGGACCTCTACTCACCCTACGCACAGCGCGTCAAAGTACTGGTTATGCCCACACTCAAGCAAGCTAGATTCGATTCCACAGCCAGGCGTGCCCTCGATGTGTTTGATCAGTGGAATTGCTATCTCAATCCAAACTCTGCTGGGGCTGCAATCTACAGCGTCTTCCTCGAGCGGCTCATGAATATTGTCTTTCTGACACACCTCCAGGAGGACGAGTACCAACGCTACAGTTTTATTGCTTCCCTACCATTACGACGAATTCTTGACATACTGGAATCGCCGACTCTATGGCTTGATGCCGATAGTCTGACCGCGCTCCGCTTGCGCAATCGAGCAATAGTTCAAGCATGGAACGAAGCCGTTGAGTACCTCCAAAAGGAGCAATCACCCATACCCCAGCAATGGCGCTGGGGGCAGCTTCATCCATTGATTCTGGAGCATCCTTTAGGGCGCATCAGTGCTTATCGATCTTTATTGCAGCGTCGCTTGAATAATGTCGGCGGTGATGCGACGACCGTAGCCAACGGTCTATGGCGTGTGTATAAGCCGTTCAACGTTGCTATCGGTGCTTCAATGCGTCAGGTGATTCGACTGCGCGATACGCTTGTGTACTCCGTCCTTCCTGGGGGTATTTCTGGCAATCCGCTCAGCGCTCATTTTGCTGACCAGCTTACACTTTGGGCAAATGGTGGTCTGATCGCGATCCCAACGACGCCCTATCCACAACAAGGATGGGTTCTTGCGACGCGACTTATTCCACAATCCCGATAAAGGCAGCCATACGTCCAGCTTTAGTGCGGTCGCGACGGTGTGAGTGAAAACGCTCATCGGAGATTGTGCAGTAACCCGATTGCTCAATTGCAGTGCTCTGCAAACCAGCAGCAATCAACTGGCTGCCGATCGCTGATGGTAAGTCGAGAAGATATTGATCCTGGCTGACTGGTCGGGTGTATCCGTGAAAGTGTGCTGAAACGTCACTGCGAACGACGTACCGTGTCGCTGAAGCACACGGCGATAGCCACGCACGCAATCGCGATGGATCCACTCGGTACCGCTCAACAAGATGTTCGACGCAATCGGTCACAATACCCGCTGCAGTACCACGCCAACCGGCATGAATTGCTGCCACGATGGACTTGTCGCGATCCCAAAGGAGTACGCCGCAACAATCCGCTACAGAGATACACAGCAAGACTCCAGGTTGATTTGTTACAATTGCGTCTGCAACTATGGGTTGAGGGTGACGAGCATCCGGAATAATATCAGCAATTGCTTTCCCATGTACTTGCTGTGGTATAATCATTCTTTCTCGATCGAAACCAAGCTTGAGCGCAAGCGCTCGGCGACAATCTTCAGCCTGTTCAATTGAGACGTCCTCTGCAGGATGAAGTGTCCAACCGCGTGGAGTCCAACGATTTTGATTGCGGAGCGTAATGCCGTAGGTAACAGATCCGTCGTGGTAGTGCAGGAGATCAAGCTGCTGGTTGTTCATTGAAATATTCCGGCAAATGTGGTTGTGTCGGGTAAAATCTTCAATTGTCCCGCTGTGATGCGATGACGAAGTCGCTCCATCAGATAGCTTCGTTCGATCGTTGTGGGTGCGAGCAGGTACACAGTGTGCGCTTGATAACGCATGATGTACCGGTTTAGCGTTCGAAGAAAATCATGCCAATCTGGATTGGAGGTGTACTGGCTCACTTTGATGGCGACTGCATTGGTTCCCAGTGAGCGCATCATGACGGCAATACCGGCCGATTTTGCTTGCCACTGAGTTGATGCCCTCCAGCTTTGCACGACAATCATAAGCGGGATTGCCAGAGCTATGGATACAGCGGTACGAAAGAACGAGTGTCGTACCGAACGGCTTGTCGCAAGGTATAGCGCAACGGCGATCAGGATACATGTGATGGGCACAGCTACATCCGAGTGAATTGTTGCTCCATCAATGCTGCTTAGTGGTCGAAGTATGCCAAGAATCGAATCAGCCAGCACATCCGATACGCTGGCATAGAACGCTCCAACCGGAACGCTGATCAATCCAAACGCAAGAGCTACGATTGTAGCAACAATAAACGCCGTCGCCATAGGCACGATTGCAATGTTGGCAACAATGCCAAGGAGTGGAATGTCGCCGAAGTAATATGCGACAACCGGTGCAGTAAAAATCGTTGCTGCTACGGTTGTCAGGAAAAGCTTGGTAGCCCACCTCAGAAGTGTTACCGGCAGAGCTGATGCAAGGCGAAGTATGAGTATTCTCCCCAGCGTTGTAATTCCGATCATGGCGCTGACCGATAGTTGAAATGATGCAGACAGCAGCAGAGTCGGCTCAACGACGAGCATAATGAACACAGATACCGCCACAAGCTGGAATGCTGTGATCCACCGTTGCACAGTCAGCGCCACAGTCGCGAGTGTAAACGCTAAACCTGCACGTACTGCCGGGGGTTCTGCACCGCTAAAGACTACGTAGGTCCACGTCATTGCAATGGCAATGCAAGCGCGAAGAAGGCGACGATTACTCAGCGGTGCTGTCAGGAGCAAGACGATAATGGCGATAACGCCAACGTGAAAACCGCTCACTGAGAGAACGTGTGCTGTCCCCGTCTGAGCGAAAACCTCGCGGGTGAGTTTACCTAAGCGATCACGCTTGCCTAACACCAACACCTCGGCTAATTCGAGCGCGTCACGATTGATAAAGAGAGCTTCAGCGCGCTTGCTAAGAGTCTGTCGCCACTGCTCGATTACCGAGTACGATGCCGATGACGGAAGGAGTGCAGGAGTTTGGACCGATTGCGCAACTAAATCAATGGAGCGCGCTACACAGTATTGTCGCTCGGAGTACTCACCAGGGAACCAGGCTCGACGCGGTGAGCGAACATGAACGGTACCAGCAATTCGATCACCTGCAAATGGTGTTGTTGGTAGATTGGGCGTTGACAGTAATACGCGCACGGGATAGAGCGGCGGTAGAAATTTGGGATCAACCTTCGCTACAACAATGAGCTGGTAGTTACGCGGTGTTATCCGTACAACCTCTTCGATGGTACCGTCTATCCATGCCAGCATGACAGCTCCATCGAGAGAGCGCTCCAGAAGAGACTGGTTCATTCGAGCACCTGTGCCTACTCCGATCGCAACCGCAGTAGCAACAAAAGCAGTGGTTCGTAGCTCCTTGAGCAGTGCTCCCGCAAGACAAAGCATTGCTGCTACGACAGCAACCGGCAAAAACTCCGGCACGTGTACTTCGAGTATCCAGGCAGTAATCCATCCAGCACCAACACAACAAAGAAAGACCCACTGTTTAGGTGGGAGCACGACTGGTTGCAAGATGGTGCTGTATTTTTGCACAACCATTGTTCGGAGGCTCTATGTCAAAACGCTGTCAATTGACCGGTACCACTGTTTTGTACGGTAATCACGTTTCGCATGCTAACAACAAGCGACGACGTCGGTTCCTCCCAAACTTACAGTACAAGCGGGTTTGGGATGAGCAGCAAAAGCGCTTCGTGCGAATGCGTCTGACTGCTCGTGCGCTCAAGACGGTTACCAAGAAAGGTTTGCAGGCGATGCTACGCGAGCAGTGAGCGATCGTCTTTTCCGTTCATTAATGCCATCCCCCGTTGGGATGGCATTCTTTTTTGCCCTGCTTTTTTTGATAGCGGGAGTGCACGAGGGTACTGCATTTGTGCATGAGCCTTGCCGTTATCGCTCGGATATTTCACCGCACATTGTCCGTGCTGCGGCGTATCGCTCGGCGGGATATTCCTACCGTGCCCGTGCTGAGTATTGGCAAGCGATAGCGAAAGACTCAGCGTGTGGGGATTTGTGGGCGCTTCTTGCCCAGTGTTACCAAGAGCTTGGCTACGTAGATAGCTGCATAACAGCAGGTGAAAAAGCACTGTCGCTTGATTCCTCGCTGGAGGATGCCTACACGGTGCTTGCAGATGCTTACGCTGTGCGGGATCAGGCGCGTGCTGCTTTTTATGCTCTCGGTGCGCTGGAGCGGAACCAGAGCATTTCAGCAAAGCTGCGTGCTGCATATTTCCTCCGTGCGGTGGATACTGCGCGTGCAATATCGTTGCTAAAGGAGGTAGTCCATACTGTTCCCGTCGAAGATATTGCCGAGGATTTGATCGAGTTGTGCCTGAGCTATCGCGACACACTTCAGGCAAAGCAGTTAATGCGATGGTTACTCTTTGAATTTCCCGATCGAGTGGAAATAGCGCTCAACCTTGCATCACTCTACATTCAACACCAGCAATGGGACTCAGCATGGATTTATCTCCGTACAGCCGTGTACCACTTAGAGTCGGCCGATGTTAGCGCCGCGCTATCGCAGTGGCTTAGCTTTATCAACGGCAGTACACCAACGCATATCCTCCTGACGACAGCGCAGTTTCTCCTGCAACGGTCGGATTTACCCTGCTCGCATGCACTGTTGCTTGCACGAATGATGTCGGAGCGTCAACACCCAACAGAAGCTCACCGTCTGATTACCCACGCATTTATGCTCAAGCAGCTTCAGCGAAACGAAGCCTTTGCAGCGCTTGACTTGCTTGCGGAAATCGAAGGTGTGCAGTCTGCTCAGTCGCTCCTCCAGCGGCGGGATAGCCTCTATCGCGATCGGTGGATACCGCTTGTGATGTATTACCTTGCGCGGCAATATAACAGCGTGTCGCCATCAGAACGCGATCACTATCTCGACCAGGCACTCGAACGCGATAGTAGCGATCCGATGGTGCTTTTTTATGCTGCGTTTCGTGCCGACTCACTGGGTCAGTGGACGCGAGCAATTGAGCTGTACGAACGCATTCTTTTTTTCGATCCGGCCAACCCAGTCGCGGCAAACAATCTGGCTTACATACTTGCCGAGCACGGACAGCGTTTGTTCTATGCAGAGGAGTTAGCTGAGCGGGCACTCATGGCTGATAGCACCAACCCATCGTATCTGGACACCTACGGCTGGGTCCTCTACAAAATGGGACGCTATGAGGAAGCACTACCCTATCTGAAGCGAGCAGTGGAGCTGCTTACGCGAGAGTCTGCTACACTTTTCGAGCATTTGGGCGATAATTACAACAGACTCGGCAATACCGAACAGGCACACTACTGGTGGCGCCGAGCATACGAAGCTGATCGGCGCCGCACCTATTTGCTCGATCGGTTTCGCTAATGTGATACAGGCCGAAATCGTTCCAACGTCTGCAGAGCGCTTATGTTCGTCATAATCGGCTTTGTTGTTGTCATCGTCTGCGTACTTCTGGGCTATACCCTCCATGAGGGGCAAGTGCTCTTGCTCTGGCAGCCGACCGAGTTTATCATCATCGGTGGTGCTGCACTCGGCGGGATGCTCATAGCGAACCCTCTTTCAACGACAATAGCAATTGTCAAAGGGATTCTTGCTTCGCTCAAAGGCTCTAAAGTCAACAAAGAAAGCTATATCGACTTGCTGAAGTTGCTCTATGAGCTTTTCCAACTTGCCAAAAAAGATGGGCTTATAGCACTCGAACCCCACGTCGAAAACCCGGATAGCTCACCGATTTTTTCCAAGTACCCGGCGATACTGGAAAATCATCACGCCGTTGCATTTCTCTGCGACACGATGAAGGTTCTCCTCAACGGTGGTGTGCCTGCGCACGACCTTGAAGAGCTGATGGATATTGACCTTGAAGCAGCCCAGCACGAGATGCTCAAAGCGCCAACAGCCCTGGCGACTGTTGCGGACTCATTCCCAGGCTTGGGGATCGTCGCTGCTGTGCTCGGTGTGGTTATCACAATGGGAAAAATTGATCAACCACCAGAGGTCATTGGTCATAGCGTTGCAGCCGCACTAGTTGGGACATTCCTCGGTGTGTTGCTCTCGTATGGCTTCGTTGGTCCACTGGCTCGGAATTTGGAAAATGCTGCTCGTGCAGAACATCATTTCCTTGTATGCATCAAAGCCGCCGTGTTAGCTTTTGCGCGTGGTGTGCCATCGGTTGTTGCGATTGAATATGGACGGCGTGCAATCGAACCACACGAGCGCCCATCATTCCAAGAAACCGAAGAAGCGGTCAAATCAGTGCGGTAAACAACAATGGATAGCAAGGATCAACCAATCATCGTCAAAAAGAAAAAGAGCGGAGATCATCACGGACACCATGGTGGTGCCTGGAAGGTTGCCTACGCAGACTTTGTAACCGCGATGATGGCGTTTTTTTTGGTGATGTGGATTTTAGGCTTGAGTCCAGATAATCGGCAGCGGATTGCAAGCTTTTTTCGGGATCCTGGATTGTTCAGTTTTCTGACGGGCAAGAAAATCCCCATTGATGAGAATTTATCAGCCGGAAGTTACGATACGAAAGGAAATAATCCGGGTACGCAGGATTCATACATCGAATCTCAACAAAAATGGGAAAAAGCATTGCTCGATACCCTGAGCAAACATCTTCGTGAGCAGGCATATCGTGATAGCGTAGAAGCCGCAGAAAAGCTTGCTTCGGCTGCTGAGAAGATCAAAGAGAAGTTGAATCAGCTTGCCAATGACAAAAATTTTACGGAACTGCTCGCAAATCTTGAACTGACAGTGTCACCTGAAGGATTACGCATCGAGTTACTTGAGAAAAAAGAGAGTGTGTTCTTCGAGGTTGGCAGTGCCAGACTCCGCCCTGCAGCTATAAAACTCCTTGCGTCAATCGTGCCGATTCTCAAAGACCTTCCCAATCCAATCGTACTCGAAGGTCATACCGACAGTCGCCAGTATCCATCGCTAAAGGGATACTCTAACTGGGAGCTTTCGGCAGATCGCGCTAACAGTGCACGGAAAGTGCTCGAATCGAATGGCATCCCACCGGGACGCATCAGCGGTGTCTATGGATATGCTGATCGCAGGCTAAAAAATCCGCTCAATCCTTTCGACGTTGTCAATCGTCGAGTCAGCATTCTCGTAGCGAACTTCAAAACCGAAGATTTTCTGCGACGTTACCAACAGTCCACTGCTCCATAACAATGGAAGCACTCGGTGTTCTCATCATTGCCCCCGCCAAAACCAGCGGGCTGTTCGAGCAAGTCGTCAGCCACGCACAGGAGAACACTCGCATTGCGCTTGCTAACGACGAAGCAGACGTTGGACGAATTCTCTTGAGTGGTTCGGTTCACTGCATCATCGTGGATTGGGAAGTTGATTTTCTTGCACCCGATTTATTCCCGCGTGCGTTGCAGCGTGTAGCTACAGACGAACCTCGCTTTACAATTGCCATCGTTCGCAAGCCGGAGGAACTTCATGCGGCGTTGAGCGCTGGATACAATTTCGCGCTCAAGCTGGAATTCAGCCGCGCGACCTACTACACCATCAGCAGTATTCTCGCACTGATCAACCGTATCACAACACTCAGTGCGCAGCTCAAAAGTCTCGAGCAAGAGCGTGATACTATTCAAGCGACAGCCGAGCACTTCGTGAACGTGATCGAACGACTCCAAGCACAGAGAATTCCTGAGTACACAGCTGTGGCGCAATTTGCCCACGATTCCAGCCAATGGATACTCCAGCGACTTGAGGCGACGCTTGGAGCAAACTTAACCGATCCCAAACAGCTTATGATGGCTGCACGGCTTTACGCACTTGCTCGCGTAGCAATGGGAGATGAGTTGGTACGCTCACCGATTCATCGAGAAGGAGTACCTCACTCTGCTCTTGCTGCATCAGTTCCGACTATCGCCGGGGAACTGCTTGAGCATCTTGTGGAATATCCTGAAACGCGACTGATTTTACTCACGATGTACGAGAACTACGACGGCACTGGCTTTCCCAATCGCAGTCAGGGATGGCATATACCGCTCGGCGCTCGCATACTGCGTGTCGTTGTTGACTTTGCTGAGCTTGTGTTTCGCGATGGTTTATCAATGCTCGATGCGTTGAGCACAATCGAGCAGTACTCGCGCCGAATTTACGACCAGCGGGTTGTCGTGCTCTTGGGCGAATATATAGCGCAACACATAACCACAACAGAGCCACTGATTGCCCTTCGCATAGAAGACTTGTCTCCCGGTATGCGCTTGGGACGCGATGTCATCACGTCAGCCGGGCATAAGCTTGCTGCACGGGGAACCAAATTGAGTGCTGAACAAATTGAACGGATACTAACGCATCATTCAACCGATCCGATCATTGGGCGTGTGTACGTGCATCGCTAAACGACAAACGGCGTACGCTTACAAGACGGTGACCTTCTCAACCAGTGAATTGCCGAGGTGTGAATTGATTTGCTGGCGAATTTTCTCTGCACGGAGTCGAAGCTCGATACGCCAAATTGGCGAGCTTACACGGATGACGAGTTCCCCGTTGGCAAAGCTGAGCGATTCAATTTTTCGGAATGCAGCCTCACCAACAATCGAACGGAAAATCTCTGGAATACGCGACTGATCGAGCTTTTCGCGTAGACCGCGCTCTTCGAGGAGAATGTGGAGGAAGTGTGCAAGTGGTTTCATCAGTCACAAAATTGCAGCAACGCGGCTAATTCCCAAGAGGCATGATAGCAAATGATTCTGGGCTTGATAGGTACTCGCTACTTGGTGCAGTCAAAAAGATTTGCCACTGGTTGCTCTGTGCAAGAATTGACTGCTCAAGCAAACGAATGTTGGAACGATCCAGATCTGAGAACACGTCATCGAGGAGCAGAATGGGTGCCCGCTCAATCATTTGGTGTAGATAAGTTGCCTCGGTCAACTTGAGTGCGTAGAGTGCAAGCTTTTGCTGCCCTTGCGATGCAGAGGTTGCAATTGGGTGACCATCGGTGACGAAGACGAATACATCACGCTGCGGTCCCCATTGCGTCGAGAAGCGTTCTCGATCAAGCGGCAGTAATGTTGCGATTCGACGCTGAAGCTGCTGTTGAAATTGGTTGAATGAGTCTGTCCACTGCATCGGCTGGTAATCCTCCCCAAGCCAAGGAAGGCGATACTCGATCGTAGGCAATTTACCCGTCAACCCAAGGTCCTGGACTGTCTTTGCCAAAAGCGCATTGAAGTTCTTGATAAACTGCCTTCGTTTCCAGAGCACTTCCGCAGTAACACGGATAAGCTCATCGGTCCATGCATCAAGCTCGGCATCGTTTGCCATCTGTGCTAAAAGGCGATTCCGCTGGCGTAATGCAGTGCGGTGTCGCCATAGGGCATGCTTGTATGTTGCCGAGCATTGAGCCAATATTCGGTCTACAAATGCACGTCGTTCGGATGGCTCACCTGCGAACAAGTCACGGTGAACACTTGCAAGGACAACACAGGGTACTAAACCAATCAGCTCTTGTGCGGTGCATTGCCCGGTTGCCGACGTGATAATTCGCTTACCGCTAGCTTGGGCATATTCTACAGTTATCTGAAGTTCGGTACCAAGATCATGAATAATCCCACCAAAAACAGTGTAGCCATCAAAACCGTGAGCCACTAAATCGTGATCAGTTGCGGGAAGGAAAGATTTGCTCACAGCCAACAGGTTGATTGCTTCCAGAACGCTTGTCTTCCCTGCTCCGTTGGGACCTGTCAGGAGAATTCGATTGTGATCGAATGTAAAGCGGCGAGTAGTATGGCAGCGAAAATTCTCGATCTCCAGGTGCAGAATCTTCATCGGCGATGGCTGCAAATGTGCGTGCGGTCACTGGTGCACAGTACCTCAACTGATCCCTTGAGTTTGTGCAGGGGCGGTCTGCTGATTTTGATCGGTTTGATAATGGACTGTTGCTGATTGTATCGGTGCGATTGATTGAATTTTCGTCCGGAACGAACGAATAGTGCTCAGAAGCAAGCCTGCCAGCATCACAAGAAATCCACACCAGACAAGATTGATCATTGGTTTGAGTGATGCATCAACAACAAGTACTTGTCTTGGTGAATCTGATTTCATGCTCTGCCCTTGGACGCGTATTGTTGCCGTTGAGCGCTCGGGATTTTCCTGGTTTCGTTGGATGCGAATGAGCGCAAGGTTGAGTGTATCGAATGCAAGCGACTTAGGCACGAATGTTTGTCCATCGAAATACGTGTAAAGGGTTGTGTCTATCACCTGACCCTGACGCGATTGAAGCTGAATACGGACACCAAGCTTGAGCGAACCAGGAATCTCGCTCTGTTGTGCCTGGCTCATATCAAAACTGCGAAGGGCAAGAGTCCAGTTTGAATCAAAGGGTAATTGTACGGGTGTTTGCCGATCAATTGTCACTGTCTGTGCAGATTCTTCAATGTCGAGTGCTTTCGGTGCGATATAGACATCATGACTCCAGTGACGGACTATCCCTGGCTCTAAAAAGGGTGCCTGGCGTTGGTTGAAGTCGCTGTAGTACACAATCGGGTATGCATAGCGTGTCACACCCTCACGCTCCACAGCGACAACGTATTGGTATTTTTCGCGGTCGCTCAAATGCTGGTCGAGTTGTTGCTTGCCAAGCAAGGTAAACGAGTATCCGAGTAGTTCAGTTGTTTTTCCTTCAACCAGTCTGAGATGAGCAGTGGTGCTTGTGTACGCTAATTGGACGATACCAATGATGAGAACGGCAAGTCCTGCGTGGGATATGTATGCACCGAGCGCCATTGGTTTCCCGGCTCTGGCAAGTCGAACAATATGGCGGATGTTGACTATCAACGCAAAAAGCGCAATTGCAACGACAGTGGCAGCATACAGCGTCGGAATAAAACCAGCAGCGTAACCGATACCAGCAATCAACACCGCACCAATCAGCGCCTGTAGCGTAGATCGCACGAAAGCTTTACCCTCGGTCAATGACCACGCAGTGATAAGTGATAAGCCGTTTGCAAGCAAAATGAGTGCGATGAGAGGAAGGTGTAGCCTGTTGTAAAAATCTGCTTCGATCGCGACCTTTGGCTTACCGATGAGTTCAGCAAAGATCGGATAACTTGTTCCGAGCAAGACAATACCAGCGCTAACCAGAATACTTGCAGTACCGACTGATAGAACAAACTCGCGAGAACTCAATGCAAAAAGTCCATGTCGCATGCTGGCTGCACTCAAGTCGCGGTAGCGCAGCGCAAGCAGAATCATACCAAGAGCAATAAAACTGAGCAGGAACGCTAACAAGAGCACATAAACGAAATAGCCCGGCTCGACAAATGAATGGACCGATGTATCTCCGAGAACACCGCTGCGCGTCAAGAACGTTGAGTATAAAACTGCAACAAACGCGGCGATCATAAGCACATAATTTGTGCGAACAAGTCCCTTCGTTCGGCGTTGGATTAGCGTCGAGTGAAGAAGTGTGCTTGCAAAAAGCCATGGCACCAGGGAAGAGTTTTCGACAGGGTCCCATGCCCAGAATCCTCCCCAACCCAGAGTTTCGTATGCCCAAAATCCGCCAAGCACGATACCAAAACCAAGAACAAATGTTGCTGCCAGTAGCCATGGTTGAGCAAGTCGTGTCCACTGATGATACTGCCGGCGCCAGAGTCCTGCCATTGCGAAGGCAAATGGTGCCGCCATCATGGCAAATCCACTAAAAAGCATCGGCGGATGTATCATCACCCAGTAATTCTGCAATACTGGGTTTAGTCCGCGTCCGTTGTATCGAGTTGGGTCAGCTTTGAGAAGTTCGATAAGCTCTTTGGTTGTCCCTTCGTGCGCGTAGGTTTCCCATAGGTATGTGAAGGGATTTTTTGCTACGAGCATGAGTGTCAGAAAAACAAGGACCAGGGAAAAAAAAGTCATTGTTTCTGCCTCTATTCCCTGACGTTTGCTGTATTCGATGACCGCAACCCCGACAAAGCATGTTAGCAGTGTCCAGAGAAGAAAACTTCCCTCCTGTCCCGAATAGAATGCAGCATAGAGGAAGGGCGGTTCAAGTTGTCGGGAAGAATATGCTTGAACGTAGGTAAAGTCGAAGTTATGTGTTGCAATTGCATACAGGAGAATTCCCGATAGTGCGATGACAATTAACACCAACGTGTAGTATAGCTGACGAGCGGCAGTCAAGACTTCTAATCGGTTACGTGCGGCTGCAATCCAGTAGCCTACAGTTGTGGCGACAGCGAGTCCAAATGCAAGGTGTACAAGAAACTGTGCAATCACGGTTTACGGAAATTGAGTTTGGAGTGGAGCACTTCCTTCGTATTTGGATGGACACTTTGTCAGGATGTCTGATGCTTCGAGTACACTGCCGTTAATCCGACCACGAACGACCACTGCCTCTGCAAGCTCAAAGTTGTTGGGTTTGCCACCACGATACACAACAGGTATGCGTGTACCATCTTCATCTTCCAGGATAAACCGGAAGAGATTGTTTGACTGGTCATACGTTGTAGATTCACGCTCAACCCACCGACCTTTGATTTGAACTTTTTTACCGGTTGAACGTGCGTGCGAGATCGTAGTGTACTGTATCTGGGATTCGGAGAGTAAGTACACACTTGCACTCGCGGCGATGACAATGATAAGCGCACCGATCAGGTATCGCAGTTTCATGGCGTATTAGAGCGAAGTTTGCGTTGGCGTTGAGGACGAATTAGAGAGCTTGCGTTGTGTAATCGCATTCTCAATATGATCAATCCGCTTGTTCAACTGCCACAGGAAGAATGCGATGCCCAACCAAATCACAATGGTAACGATGAGGACGATCAGGTGCGGATGTTGAGCGAGATATTCGATCATTGCGTGTCTCCATCGAGTTGATGCTGTATGAGTTTGTAGCGCGCTGTCAGATTGAGCATCCAGGTGTAGAGAAACGTAAAGCCTGAGAGCATAATGCTGAATATGATCGCTTTGGTCATGTCGAGAGCGTCTTGCTCTGGGCTTAGTATTGGGCCGATATTTGAATCGTCACGTGATCCAGGGTGCAGGCTCGCAGTGATGCGCGGGACAATGAAGATCAGAAAGAGCGCTGCCGCAGCAGCGACGATTGCATAGGTAGCTGCAACACGATTTTTTGCCTGGGAGTGGATGTTCAGGCGGAGAACGAAATAAGCTGCATAGATAGCAAGGAGAAGGAGCACAGATAGTTCTCGGGTATCCCAATTAAAAAAATTTCCCCAGTTGAACTTAGCCCAAATTGCCCCACTGATGTAAGCAAGCACTGTGAACAGCGTACCAATAGAGGCTGATGCAACTGCAACTGCATCATCTTCAGTGCGGCGATATTTCAGGTATCGGATCGAAAACAGCATAGTAACGACATAAGCCAAGAAGCCGGTCCATGCAGTTGGAACATGAAAAAAGAGAATGCGTGCCCTCTCGCCAAGATTGGGAATGTGAGGGAGCATCACTGATGGTGCTGTAGAATACCGTATGAGATGAAAAATGTCGTGAGTAATAGGTCTTGTTAGTAGTAGTAATGGTTTTTGTTTTGACTGTGCCATAACAGTTTTTATATCTAAGCCCATTTCATCGTATCGTATTGTTACTCTTGCTCCCGTTACATCTTGAACCTTTAGCGTAGAATCATTTTCGAGTTGTATTCCTTCCCTTGGTACGAGGACATGAATAGGTGAAGGATTATTCCCTCTCATCTCGATGATTGCATCGCGGAACGTTCCGACTATCGGTGGATCTAGCCCCCCAATGATACCAGTAGATATAAGCAGTGTTGCACAAAAAGCTCGCCATTTGTTTCGCCGCAGGATTCCCCCGCGAAACCCCAGTCCAAGTGCAAACGCCAATCCGGCTATGTACAACATAAATTTCATTTTGCTGCTACACGATGTTCAAGCCCAGCACGGATTTTTTCAATGGCTTTGTTTATATTCTCCAGTGAGGTTGCGTAGGAAAATCGCACATACCCTTCTCCTTCACGACCAAAAGCTGTACCGCTCAGGCATGCGACCCCAATTTCCTCGAGCATAAATTGTGCAAATTCCTGCGATGACATACCTGTCTGCGTGATATTCGGGAAGACATAGAACGCGCCCTTTGGCTTATGACAACGGATACCTTCGATCGAGTTGAGACCTTCGACAATAGCATCACGACGTCGCGCAAATTCAGCGATAAATTGTCTGACGTACGGCAGAGTGCGATCACTGAGAGCCTCAACCCCTGCTATTTGCGTAAAGCTTGGAGCGCAGCTTGTGCAGTTTGTTTGTAAACGAGAAACTACTTTCGCTATATCGGGCGGCATAATGCCGTATCCAAGTCTCCACCCAGTCATTGCGAATGTCTTCGAGAAGCCATCGAGAACAATCGTGCGATCTTCCATTCCCTCAAATTCTGTGATGCTGTGATGCTTTTCGCCATCGTACATGATTTGCGAGTAGATTTCATCGGAAAAAACAATGAGGTTATGGCGATGGGCAAGTTCTGCAATGCTGCGTAGATCGTCGTTGGTAAGTACGCCCCCAGTTGGATTCTGAGGAGAATTGATGATGACCATCCTCGTTTTCGGAGTAATGCGTGCTTCAAGATCCGCTAAGTCAAATCGAAAGTCGTTTTCTTCACGTAGAGGAAGTGCAACTGGACGCGCCTGGAGAAAATTGATAACCGATTCATAAATCGGGAAACCCGGGTTGGGGTAAATAACTTCATCTCCAGGTTCGATAGTTGCTTGAAGTCCAAAAAAGATTATCGGCTTTGCCCCTGGTGTCACAACAACATTATCGGCGGTGTATTTCGATATGGAGCGAGTTTTGTTGAAATACTCGGCAATTGCTTCCCGTGCGTGCGGCAAACCTGCCGAAGGTCCGTAATGCGTCCAGCCATTGTCGAGTGCCTGCTTTGCCGCATTGATAATGTTCGGTGGAGTGTCAAAATCTGGTTCACCAATTTCAAGATGAATAATTTGTCGTCCTTGTGCCTCAAGTGTTTTTGCGCGAGCAAGGACCTCGAAAGCGGTTTCAGTTCCAAGATTGCTAATGCGTGATGCAACGTGCATGGGATAGCTCTTTCAATTGTTGGAGATCAGCTTCAATGAGTCACTGCACTTGTGAGCGCAGGAATGTGTGTAATCAAAATTTGTCGTTTGTCATCGAGACCAGGATAGGCACGAATGGTTACATGATAATGCGGCATATTGAGTGCACCGTTAGCTTTCTCGGGCCATTCGATCAATTTTATTGCATCGGGCAATGCAAGCCACTCCTCAAGACCAATTGTTTGTAACTCGTGTTTGTTCTTGAGGCGATACAAATCAACGTGCACTATACGCACTCCTTCACCTGAGGGTAATTGTCCGTTGTAAATGTTGATTATCGAGAAAGTCGGACTGGTTACAATGTCGTCAACGTGAAAAAAGCTACACACCCCGCGTACAAACTCTGTCTTCCCAACCCCAAGCTCACCCCCGAGGGTAACGACATCACCACTCCGAAGCTTTGCTGCAAACTGGGCAGCAATCGAATGAGTATCTTCTTCTGAAACGCTTGTGTACTGTTCCGTTTCCATACTTGATAGTCAAACAACAAAAAATTATTTGGGGTTCAAAATTACAACTGGCAAAATCATCTCCTCGAGCGAAACACCACCATGCTGAAAGCTATCCCGGTATTTGTTTGCGTAGTGGTGATAATCCGTCGGATAGACAAAGTAGTAATCCTCTTTAGCAAGGACAAGATTCTCGATCGGAGAATGTTTTGGCAAGCGGTAGCGTTGTAATTCGCTGATAGTTATGGATGCCTTCGCTTCGGCTTTGACATTCCGTCCAATCTTGTATCGCAGACATGTTGACGTTTCGCGATCACCAATTGCCTGCGACGCACGTAAACACCGTATGGCACCATGATCGGTTGTCAGAACGATTGTTACATCGTGTGCCGATAATCCGCGAAGAATACCCCAGAGACTTGAATGTTGGAACCAGGAACGGGTCAACGAGCGATACGCTGATTCATCAGGAGCAATTTCCTTGAGTATTGCTGTGTCGCTCCGTGAATGCGCCATCATGTCGAGTGCACTAACGACGATCGCTGTCAATTGGTTGTGAGCTAAGCGATTGACATCTCCTTCGATTCGCTTCCCAAACTCGGTCTCGTAAATTTTGATGTATTCAAATTTCCCTCCCAATTCGATTCCCCGACGCTTGAGTAATTCACGCATCAAATCCTGTTCGTATGCATTCTGGCTGGTTTCTGTCGTGCCTTCCGTCGGAGCCCAGTGCGGGTAGTACCGCTCAATATCGGCAGGAAATAAGCCCGCAAAGAGTGCATTGCGTGCATAGAGCGTTGCCGTCGGTAGTATCGAGCAATAGTAGTGCGTTTGAATGGTGTAGTGTTGACGCAGAAACGGTTCAATCACCATCCATTGGTCAAGTCGCAGGCAATCAACAACGACAAAGACGGTTGCACGCTGTCGCTGGAGTAATGGCAAAACGTACTGCTCCGCAATATGAGGCGAGAGTAGCGGATTATCCTTCTGCGGACGGTCGGTGAGCCACGTTGTGTAGTTCTGCTCGATGAATCGAGCAAAGCGACGATTAGCCTGCCGCCACTGATCCGAGAGTGTTTGGTCCAGCCCAACGTCTGAATGCGCATCCAATTCCAAGCTCCACTGCACCAAAGCTCGATAAAGCTCGACCCACTGCTCCCACCGTTCGGCTGTGTTGATGGTGTCTTCGAGCTGTGTGAAATCCCTTAGATACTCACGAGCAACACGTTGCTGCTGCAGAGCGCGCGCGTCGAGAAATTTTTTGCATGCTGCAAGGATTTGTGACGGGCTAACGGGTTTTGTCAAGTAGTCGTCTATGCTCTGCCCGATGGCTTCGTTCATCAACGACTCTTGCTCGTTTTTAGTTACCATGATGATCGGTCGGTGAGGATCGAGACGCTTTAGTTGCTGAAGCGTCTCCAAACCACTCATTCCCATCATCATCTCGTCGAGAAAAATCAGATCATACCATCGCTGCTGAGCTAACTCGATCGCATCTTCACCCGACGTTACCGTTTCAACGTGGTAACCTCGGCTACGCAGAACCTGAATATGCGGCTCAAGAAGCTCGATCTCGTCATCAACCCACAAGATTGTGTGTTTCACTGCTCGCTAAAAGATGTTGTGGAACCGCGAGGCTCAATCACTCAATCGCAAACGACGGGTTGTAATACATACATCGGCGATAAACGAAGCATCAGGTTTCTTGTTGTTCGGTAATCCGATCACGTCTGAAGGACACCAACGCTCCAGCGAGGAATATCGGCGTTGTGGCTTGCAACAGCTATCCCCTGCGAGATAACGCGCCGAATAGCCGTCGGTGGTATGATTGCATCAATCCACAAGCGCGACGCTGCATACAGCGGTGATGTCGTTTCGTTGTAGCGCTCTTGGATCTCTCGGAGAAGATTATCTCGCTCGTCATCAGAAAGATGCTTGCCTTCGCGCTCAATTGCAGAGAGTCGCAACGTCAGCAGGGTTTGCGATGCCTGCTGACCACCCATGACCGCAATTTGTGCTGTTGGAAGCCCAACAATCAACCGTGGATCGTATGCCTTGCCACACATGGCATAGTTGCCCGCTCCGTAGCTATTACCGACAATGACGGTAAACTTCGGAACGACAGAGTTTGCAACAGCATTGACCATCTTGGCACCATCCTTGATAATACCGCCCTGCTCGGCTCGCGTGCCGACCATGAAACCGGTCACATCCTGCAGAAACACAAGCGGTATTTGTCGCTGATTGCAATTCATGATAAATCGCGCTGCTTTATCAGCACTATCGGAGTAGATGACGCCTCCAACCTGCATTTCTCCCTTCCCCGAACGTACGATCTGCCGATTATTTGCCACAATACCCACAGCCCATCCATCAATCCGACCGTAGCCACAAATAATTGTGCGTCCATAGCCAGCCTTGTATTCGTCAAATTCGGATTGATCGAGTATGCGAGCAAGCAGTTGATAAGTGTCGTACGGACGACTGCGGTCGCGCGGGATAATACCCCACAGCTCCTCATCATCAAAAGCAGGCGGACTCGCTTCGATTCGGTCAAAAATCGGCTTGCGTCCTTTCGTTGGCGAAAATTTGGATACAAGGGATCGAATCAAAGCAATCGCCTCTTCATCGCTATTGACCTTGTAGTCAGCGACACCGCTGATTGTTGAATGCATCGTCGCACCACCGAGAGCTTCGATGTCGGCTTTTTCTCCTATCGCTGCCTCAACCAACGCTGGTCCTGCAAGAAATACGTAACCGGTCTTATCAACCATGATTGCTTCATCACTCATGAGCGGAAGATAGGCGCCACCGGCAACGCATGGTCCCATAATTGCAGCAATCTGCGGCACCCCGAGCGAAGAAAGAATTGCATTGTTGCGAAACTGACGCCCGAAGTGTTCTTTGTCCGGAAAAATCTCATCCTGCATCGGTAGATAGACTCCGGCACTATCAACCAGGTAGATAATCGGCAACCGATTCTCGATAGCAATTTCTTGAGCACGAAGGTTTTTCTTTGCCGTCATGGGGAACCACGCGCCAGCCTTGACAGTGGCATCATTGGCAACGATAATACAGTCCCGACCGGATACCTGCCCGATTATGACGATGACCCCAGCACTGGGACAGCCACCCTCGGACTCATACATCCCGTGTGCAGCATAAAGCCCCACCTCAAAAGTCTGACAATCACGATCGAGCAACAATGCAATGCGTTCACGCGCGGTGAGTTTCCCTTTGGCTTTATGCCGTTCGATTGCTGCCTTCCCGCCACCGAGCATAATCTGGTGCTGGATACCTTCGAGGATGCGATAAAGGTTTTTGTTGTGGTCCGCGTTTCGTTCAAATTCCAGATCGCGATGAATAGGAGAGCCAATTTGCTGTACCATTCGATACCGTGCCGTAGAACAAACTCTCGTTACAGACAAGCAATGCTGCATTCAGCATTCACAAGCAAAGTTAGCATTGGCTGCATGTTTTCGCTATGGAGTGAAGTTTTTGGTTGACTGCGGTGTAATTTCGTGGTGCGATGCTGCCGCAGCACAGCACCGCCTCTGTTGTTTGACTATCCGATCGCAACACGCTGTGTCGGCTTCCATGGACGACATGATAATCGAGCGTGCCGTTTCGACTCGGCGACGGCGACGGCGCCAAGCATCGAAATCGGAAGAACCGTCCTCCCGGCATGCAGCTATTGTTGGCATCTTGCTTCTGGTGTTGGCTATCCTTGTCGGACTTGCACTCCTTTCGTATTCATCTGCCGATGAAGCGAATACTGACATTTCTCTGCGCGAACTATTTCAGCTTTTCCGCAACAACGATCAAGTCCACGCAAAGCTTGAAACCACACAAAACTGGCTTGGACTTGTCGGTGCACTGCTTGCCGATTTCCTTCTCCACGATGCATTCGGGATAGCTTCGTTTCTGCTACTGGTGATTTTGGTACTGTGGGCACGTGACTTATTCCGCAACGGTCGTATCCAAAACGAATGCTGGCTCAAGAGCGCACAGATACTGGCGTGCTGTGTTGCGTTTGCATACTGGTTTGGTGGGCTCCGTTTGGTCGGACATCAATTGCCCGTTGAACTGAGCGGATTAGTCGGTGAATTTCTTGCAATGTTGAGCGCTGCAATGATCGGGACGGCTGGAACCATCGTGCTCGCAACGGTTGCTCTCTTTTTTGCATGCGTGTTTGTGCTGGAAATAAGTGTGGTCGGAATTGTCAATAGAACGCGGTCTGCGCTGTCAGCAATCCTATCGGCTATCAAGCAACGCATAACTCAACGACGCTCGACGGCTACAGCATCACACAAGACTATCGAGCATCCGGCTGCAGAATCCGATGATAACCCGTTCTCATACATCCGCAGAAATGTTCAACAGCACCCCAAACCCGACGAACCACGAATTGTGAAGCCAGAAGAACCGATCGCCGTTACTTCGCCGTCTCGTCGGGAGCGTTCCAATGCGGCTTCCCAGCAGACCACAACCTCTGCTCAACCGCGTGCGACTGAATCCCAGCCAGCATCACCAAGCCAGCCATCGAAGCTCACACTGACGCTTCAACAGCAAAAACATCAGAGCGAGGATGAAACTCCACCGATCGTTCAATCCCATGTCGATGAAACGATTCTCTTTACGCCGCCACCATTTGATCTGTTGCTTCACAGCAAGGAAGAACACCATATCAACGAAGAAGAGCTAAAAAACAATGCCCGACTATTGCAAGAAAAGCTCGAAACGTTCAAAATCAAAATCGAGAATGTAACGGTCATTCCTGGACCAGTCATCACGCAGTATGAGTTCGTTCCTGCTGCCGGCGTCAAGATAAGTCAGATTGAAGCACTCGCCGACGACATTGCGCTTGCACTGAAAGCGCGTGGCATTCGAATCATCGCGCCAATTCCCGGTAAGGGAACTGTTGGGGTGGAAATTCCTAACCATAAACCGAGCTTAGTTCGTTTCCGTAGCATTGTAGCATCGCGTACGTTCCAAGAATTTCGTGGAGCACTACCACTTGGCATTGGAAAAACCATCACAGGCGATGTGTATTGCACCGACCTTGCAGAGCTGCCACACCTTCTGATTGCCGGTGCAACTGGTTCGGGGAAATCCGTCGGCATCAACACCATCATCATGTCGCTGATCTGGCGATTGCACCCACGAGAGCTGAAGTTTGTTATCATTGACCCCAAAAAGGTCGAACTGACATTTTACACCAAACTCAAACACCACTATTTAGCAGCTTCGCCCGATGTTGACGAAGCCGTCATTACCACACCGGCAAATGCCGTCATCGCACTCAAAGCATTAGTCGCGGAAATGGAGCAGCGCTACGATTTGCTCGCCAAAGTCGGTCAGCGAAAAATCAGCGACTACAACCGTAAGCTTGCCGAGGGTACGCTCAAAACAAGCGATAGTACGCCCCTGCTACCATTGCCCTACATTGTTGTCGTTATTGACGAACTTGCCGATTTGATGATGACTGCCCGAACAGAAGTTGAAGACTCGATTATCCGACTCGCGCAACTTGCGCGTGCCGTTGGTATTCACCTTGTTGTAGCAACGCAGCGTCCCTCGGTTGATGTTATCACTGGTCTTATCAAAGCAAACTTCCCGGCTCGCATTGCATATCAAGTTGCCTCGAAGGTTGATTCTCGCACTATCATTGACTCGGTTGGTGCCGAACAGCTTCTTGGCAACGGCGATATGCTTTTCACACCTGGCGGACAGCGCCCGATTCGTCTACAAAATGCATTCATTACGACCGACGAGGTCGAAGCGATCACCGAATTCATTGGCAAGCAGCGAGGGTATTCCACCCCCTATATGCTTCCATCGGTTGCGCAGGCAAACAGCCGCAACGGTAGTACTGATGGAGACTTCGATCCGCTTTTTGTTGAAGCCGCACGCATCGTCGTTCATGCACAACAAGGCTCAACATCCCTCCTCCAGCGCCGGCTGCGTATCGGCTATTCACGCGCAGCACGAATCGTTGACCAGCTCGAAAGTGCTGGCATCGTTGGTCCGTTCGATGGAAGCAAAGCACGCCAGGTTCTCATCGAAAGTGATGCAGAACTCGACATGCGCCTTGGTCAATTAGGCTTGAGCTGAGCCACATCGGGGGACCGTATTTTCGCCTAACCATTCATTGCGTGCACTGCTCAAGCATGTTGCGCTACCTGCTCGTCGAAGAGTTTGCTGTTATCGAGCACGTCGAACTTGAATTCGGTCCCGCGTTTAATGTCATCACTGGCGAAACCGGTGCTGGCAAATCACTCCTCGTCGAAGCCCTTATGGCAGTACTGGGAGAGCGCACATCCAGCGACGTTGTGCGTAGCGGTGCTCGCCGCGCAGTCATCGAAGCACATTTCACGATAACCGGCAATACCCAACTCATCGAACTACTCCAGGAAAGTGGATACATTCATGCCGAACCGGACCAATTGATTTTACGGCGAGAGATTAGCTCGACTGGTTCACGGGCGTTTGTCAACGACTCTCCGGCACCGCTGCATTTTGTCAAGCAACTCGGAGAATTCCTAGTTGACTTCCATGGTCAACACGAGCATCAATCGCTGCTGCGCGTGAGTCTTCACCGCACGCTGCTCGATACGGTCGGAGGACTCGACCGTTTTTTGAGCGAGTACCGTTCGTCCTACCAGATGCTGTGCACCCTCATTGAACGCTACCGCACTCTTGTCGAACGCGAACACCAGCTTCAGCAGGAGCGAGACTGGAAGCAGTTTCTATTGAGCGAACTGAACGCCGTCGCACCTGTTGCGGGCGAAAAACAAGCGCTCGAATCAGAGCTTCGCCGTATCGAGCATAGTGAACAGCTCTTCGAAGGATCAACGGCTGCATACGACCTGCTCTACGGAAGCGAGCACTCCGCTCACGATGTTCTGGTACGAGCACGGAACATTGCCGAGCAACTCTCAACGGTTGATGATTTCTTCCGCTCGGTCGCTGCTGAGCTCCGCGATTTGGTGATACGGACCGACGAACTGGCAAAAGATATCCAGCGTTACAACGCGCAACTGGAATTCTCACCGGAGCGATCCCAGCAAATACGCGAACGTCTGGCTCAACTGGCACGACTGGAAAAGCGTTACGGTACCATCGAGCGGGCAATCGAACAACGCGACATCATTGAACACGAACTGCGATTAGCAGAAAACTTTGAGCATGAGCTCGCTCACGTTGAGTCAGAAATACTTGCCCAGCGTGCACGACTTGGCTCGCTTGGCGAACGATTAACCGCAAAGCGTAACCAAGTGGCAAGACGCATCGAGCGTTCTATTGCGGCAATCCTTGCTCGACTTGGTATGCCCGATGCGGAGTTTCCCGTCGTGATCGAGCAAACACCGGTGGAGAATGCAGCATTGACCGATCCGGTTGCGCATACTGCCCACGGCACATACGCTGCCTATGAACACGGGCTCGACCACGTCGCCTTTCACATCCGCACCAATAAAGGTGAACCACCTGCACCTCTTCACCGCATCATTTCAGGCGGTGAAGCATCGCGCGTTATGCTTGCGCTCAAAACGATTCTTGCCAAAAGTGATCGCTTGCCTATCCTCATTTTTGATGAAATTGACACCGGCATTAGTGGTCGCATTGCTCATCGCGTCGGGCTTGCACTCGAAGAGCTGGGCGCGTACCATCAGGTAATTGCGATAACGCACAATGCACAAATAGCAGCCCGCGCCCAGACGCATATCGTCGTCGAGAAATTCACCGTAAACCAGAGGACTGGTGTCCGAGCGCGTCCTATCACTGGACCAGAGCGCATCGAGGCATTAGCTGCCTTGATTGCAGGCGAAGATATTTCTGATGGAGCACGACGCACAGCACACGAACTGTTGACTCAGACAACAACGGATACTGGTGATTGATGGCATTCCTTGAGATCGAGAACCTTTCAAAAGTCTATCCAAACGGAACCCGTGCACTCGATTCAGTTAGCTTTACGGTCGAGCGCGGCGAATTCCTCGCCGTCATTGGACTAAGCGGCTCTGGGAAATCAACGCTGTTACGCTGCATCAATCGCTTGATTGAACCGACAAGCGGCACTATCATTTTCGATGGAGAAGACGTCACCCACATCAAAGGTGAACGCCTTCGACATTATCGCCAACGGATTGGGATGATATTTCAGCAATTCAACCTGATTGGTCGCTACTCAGTGCTGAACAACGTACTAATGGGGGCGCTCGGATCGGTCAACACACTCGATTCGATACTGGGACGCTTCCCTTCTGGATTGCGCGAAATGGCGCTTCGTAATCTGGAAATCGTCGGCATCGCCGGCAAAGCTAACGTTCGTGCAGACTCGCTTTCCGGAGGACAGCAGCAGCGGGTTGCTATTGCACGTGCACTCATGCAGGAACCACAACTGCTCTTAGCCGACGAACCGGTTGCATCGCTCGATCCAGCCACTTCCCACGGCGTGATGCGTTACCTTGGCTACATCAATCGTGAGCTTGGGTGCACGATTATTTGCAACCTTCATTTTTTGAGTCTTGTGCGAGAGTATGCCACACGCGTCATTGCACTTAAAAGCGGGCAATTAGTCTTCGAAGGCTCTCCCGCAGACATTAGCGATGAGTGGTTCCGGCATATCTACGGTGATGAAGCTGTTGAAGTAGAAATTCGCTAACGATGAGAACACGATTTTCCCAGTTCTTTCTCGATTGGCTCAGTGGCATATATCTGGCTGTCCTTCTCCACCGTATCGTGTGGATGGAAATTCTCTCTGGTGCATCGTCCACATTTGCCTGGGCTGGACAAGGCAGTGCGAACATTGCTGCGGCTATTCCGGATTGGCTGATCTACGTGATTGCTGGGAGTGGATATGCGCTCTTTGCAGCAGTTACAAACGCATCAGTTGTCGCACTCCTTCGGGGGCAAATCCCTCAGAATACATGGCAGCGAACCGTCGCTTTGCACACCGCGTCGTTACTGCTATCGCTAACGTTTGTTACGGGCTGGATCGTTACAAAAATTTCGCTTGTGGATATGTTCAGCCATGAGCGTCTCAATGCTGCTGGACGAATTTTTTCTCACCTGCTGACGCCGGAGCTTTCTATCCTTCCCCAAGCAGTCAATGCAATAATCGAGACGGTGTACCTGGCGTTCATGGCAACAGTCCTTGCCGTGCCCGCTTCGTTTGTGTTATCGTTTCTGGCTGCGCGCAACCTAATGAAAGAGCACCTCTGGACACGCATGATCTACGCCATACTTCGAGTGCTGACAAACTTTAGCCGTTCCATTGAACCACTCGTCTGGGCAGTTATATTCACCGTTTGGGTCAAGGTCGGTCCATTTCCCGGAATGCTTGCGCTGATGGTGCACACAATCTCGTCGCTGGTCAAGCAGTATTCCGAGCAAATCGAAGATATTGACCATGGACCAATGGAGGCAATCGCCTCAACCGGTGCGCGACCGCTCCAGATCGTTTGGTTTGGTGTTGTCCCGCAGATACTCATACCCTTTTTGTCGTTTACCATTTACCGGTGGGACATCAATGTCCGGATGGCGACGATCATTGGTTTGGTCGGCGGTGGCGGAATAGGCACAATGCTCAATCAGTACCAGATGCTCGCACAGTGGCATGAGGTTGGACTGATTGTGCTGGTGATTGCGCTCGTTGTGTGGGTCATGGATTACGTTTCAGCGCGAGTCCGGGAGGCGCTACTGTGATGCCGGCAACCCTTTATCGCGGGATGCTGCTTCATTCCATCGGTCGGCATTCTGTCGAATGGTTCTCTGATGGCGCGCTGCTTGGTGAAGGAGGAAAAATTCTCGCTGTTGGTGATTTTCCAACCATACATCGAGAATTTCCCGGCGTCAACGTCGTTGATTGGAGCGGAAGCATTCTCATTCCGGGGCTTGTTGATACACACGCCCATATTCCTCAGTTGAATGCTGTTGGCTCGGATCGTCGCGACTTGTTGACATGGCTTGAGCACGTCATCTACCCTCTTGAACAACACTACACAGAACCAGATGCAGCACACGTCGTAGCTGATGCGTTTTTTCGTCGTGTGATCGCAGCAGGGACGACCGCAATCGCTGCCTACGCACCAGCATCCGAAGATGCAACCAACGTATGTTTTGAAGTTGCCGATCGGTATGGCATACGTGCCCTGCTGGGCATGACGATGATGGATCAGAACGTACCGGCTCCGTTGCGTAGCACTGCGTCTGAACTTATTGCCGCAACCGAACGACTCGCACACCGATGGCATAAGCACCGACGACTGCTATACTGCATCACACCACGCTTTGCCGGAAGTTGTTCGCGCGAGCTTCTCCGAAAATGCGGTGAGCTTGCCGTGCAGCTTGGTCTTCCCGTTCAGACTCATCTTGCCGAATCCCCTGCTGAACTGCGATATATCGCCGAACTCTACCCTGAGCATCCAGATTACACCAGTGTCTATGAGCATGCTGGGTTAGTAACTAATCGAACCATTCTTGCACATTGCATTTACCTGTCTAGCAGCGAACAGCAACGACTTTGTCATGCAAGTGCAGCAATCGCACACTGCCCGGCGTCGAATGCATACCTGCAAAGCGGCATCATGCCATTGGTTGAGTACCTCGATACAGAAAAACTTCGTATTGGGCTGGGTACCGATATTGGCGCCGGTTATCATGCAAGCATACTTGAGGAAGCCCGCACCGCACGCGAGCTTGCCAAGCTGCGGATGATCTTCCGCCACACCCACCGAATACCAACACACGAGGAAGCCTTTTACCTTGCGACACTTGGCGGAGCTGGCGTACTAAACCTGAGCAACGAGATTGGAAATTTCCTTCAAGGTAAATGGGCTGATTTTGTACGGATCGAGTGTGAGCCGTACCGTCCGATCACCTCGGCAAGCGACGCATTAGCATACATCCTTTATGCCGCGACAAACAAGGTTTGCGCAACCGTTATCGAAGGAACGATCGTCTGGCAACAGACTTGATCGGAAGAGTCCTTCAGCATGGATTGGTACGGGTATGCAAACGGTGCAGGAGTAGAACGCCCTTCCCTCTTTTGTTGATGGCGTCGCTTCCGAGATATTGCTCGATTGCAGAGCTAATGTGCACAGATAGTGTATTGTGTGGAGGTGCCGGGAGTCGAACCCGGGTCCGGAGTACCAAGAGCGTTGCATCTCCATGCTCAGTTGCTCTGTGTGATTCGCTCCAGCAGTTGCGGAGCAACTCGCGCTGCTGAAGCTATCGTTCAGTTATTACCGCGCAACGAGTGGAACGATACACTCGTCGCACGAGCCATCAGGATTCGATGCTGCGATTGCCTGCGTGATGGCGCACAGGCAGGCAGCAGGGAGCGGAGCTTTGCTCAACTCTTCCCAGCAATGGTGCCCAAACTTTTAGGCAGCCATTGCATAGCTGAACGAGTTGGCATTTTGCCATTTGCTGGTTGTATTTACGAGCAACACCAGCAAGCTCGGCATGCAGCAACGTCACTTGTCGTACCCCGTCGAAACCACGTCACCCCCTTTGCAGGCAATACGACGAATTAGCGCCATCGCTGTTGCAGCGTTCGGTGTGGATCGTCTCGCTCGGGCGTAGTATTGCCCAAACTCATCTAAGCGAATGCTTGAATGCCCGTTATATCAGCACCCAATATGAGGGTGTGAATATCGTGAGTGCCTTCGTATGTCTTGACCGATTCAAGATTGAGCATGTGGCGCATGACTGGATATTCGCTGGTGATTCCGTTTGCGCCATGAATGTCGCGAGCAAGCCTGGCGATCTCAAGCGCAATGGCAACATTATTCCGCTTTGCCAGTGAGACCTGTTGCGGTCGAAGTGTGCCTGCATCTTTAAGCTTTGCTAATCGCCAACAGAGGAGCTGCCCCTTGGTGATTTCCGTTAGCATGTAGGCTAACTTTTCCTGAACGAGCTGGAAAGAGCCAATGGGTTTGCCAAACTGAATGCGCGATGTTGCATACCGAACCGATGCATCGTAGCAAGCCATTGCAGAGCCAATCGCACCCCATGCAATGCCGTAGCGTGCTTGGGTCAGACACGATAGTGGTGCCTTCAGTCCACGGGCATTCGGAAGCATATTGTCCTCGGGAATTTCAACGTCCTGGAAAATCAACTCCGATGTCACCGACGCGCGCAGGGAATGCTTGTTTTTCATCTCTGGTGCACTAAAGCCCTTCATGCCTTTCTCGACCAGGAAACCATGAATTTCCCCATCGAGCTTAGCCCAGACAACCGCTACGTCGGCAATAGAGCCATTGGTAATCCACATCTTTGCCCCGTTGAGCAGAAAACCACCGTCAATTCTCTTTGCTGTGGTTATCATTCCTGCTGGATTTGAACCGTAGTCGGGTTCTGTCAAGCCAAAACACCCAATCGCCTCAGCGCGTGCTAGTCGTGGCAGCCACTTCTGACGCTGCTGCTCAGAACCAAACGCATAGATCGGATACATCACCAGTGAACTCTGCACCGACGCAAACGAGCGCACTCCTGAATCTCCGCGCTCGAGTTCTTGCATCGCGAGCCCATAGCAGACGTTGTTCATCCCGCCACAACCATACTGTTGCGGAAGCGTCATGCCGAATAAGCCGAGCTCAGCCATCTTTGGAATAAGCTCCATTGGGAATACGGCTTCCTGGTACGCTTGCTCGATGATTGGCATGACTTCATTCTCGACAAAATCACGCACCGTGTCACGCACTAAGCGCTCTTCCGGTGTGAGAAGTTCATCAATGTTGTAGTAGTCAACACCTGTGAATGGCATTGTAAACCTCATGAAAGTTGGAACTCGGATTCACTATTTGATTCGTGCGTATGCAACTACTGCTCCAAACACACAGAGGAGGCAATTGGTTGCACGTGTCGTTCTGCGTGGTACGAGCTGCGAACCAGCGGTCCCGATTCTACGTGCAAAAAGCCCATCTCAAATCCACGCTCTCTGTACTCGGCAAACTCGTCAGGGTGGACAAATCGCTCAACGGGTAAATGGTTTTTTGTTGGCTGAAGGTACTGTCCCAGTGTGAGAATGTCGCACCCGACCGATCGAAGGTCTTCCATCACTGAAAGGACTTCATCTTTTGTTTCGCCCAGACCAAGCATCATACCACTTTTTGTCCTGAAACCTTGCTTTTTCGATTCCTCGAGAACCGATAATGTCCATGCATACTTCCCTTGCGGACGAACGCGGCGGTACAGACGCGGTACAGTTTCGGTATTGTGACCAAGTATATCTGGCTTCGAATCCAGCACTATCTGGAGTGCATCGAGTTTGCCTTTGAAGTCGGGGATGAGCACTTCCACAGTCGTTGTGGGATTGAGTGCACGCACCGCACGGACAGTTTCCGCCCAAAGCTGCGCACCGCCATCGGGCAATTCATCGCGGTTGACCGACGTTATCACGCAGTGGACAAGCTGCATCTGGCGCACAGCTTCCGCAACGCGACGCGGTTCATCCCAGTCAACCGGTAGCGGTCGCCCGGTCTTGACAGCACAAAAACCACACGAGCGTGTGCAGGTGTCACCACCGATCATAAATGTTGCTGTTCCAGCTCCCCAGCATTCGGCGATATTGGGACACCGCGCTTCCTCACACACTGTGTGTAATGCCTTCGACCGCATCATACCTTTCAATTTCGCATACGAATCCCCTCCTGGAGCACGAACCTTCAGCCATGGAGGACGGCGATCGAGATTATCACTACTATCAAGAACAGGAAGTTCAAACATGAGTTGACTGGATAATGCGGTAGTCTGCCGCGAAAATACTACCCGCTGTTTCGTTAGTCTCTCCATTGCATAGCAACGACGCGGCTCAGGCATTGATTTGATACAGTTGCTCAATGATGTGTTTGTACCGCTCTTGAATCTGCTTGCGACGTGGCTTGAGCGTCGGCGTAAGCATACCATTCTCGATCGTGAACGGTTCTGATAGCAGAGCAATACGCCGAACACGTTCGTATTTAGCCAGATCACGCTGCGCGTGTTCGATTTCTCGCATGACCAATGCTCGCACGCGCTCATCCTGGCAAAGCTGTTCCAGCGGTTGGTGTGCGTCCACTCCATGCGATTCAACAAGGTTGCGCAAACCCTCTTCGTTGGGAACAATTAATGCTACGCAGTATGGACGCTGATCACCGACGACAACACACTGCGCAATAAATGCTAAGCGCACGAGCATATTCTCGACAAGCTGAGGAGCAACGTTTTTCCCGCCGCTGGTGATAATGAGGTTCTTGATTCGATCGGTTATCTTGAGATTGCCGCGCGACGTCCATTCCCCCACATCGCCGGTATGAAGCCAGCCTTCGGCATCGAGCGCTTCGGCAGTTGCAACAGGGTCTTTCCAGTATCCTCGCATGATGTTTGGTCCACGCGCGAGTATTTCACCGTTGTCATCAATCCGGATTTCAACACCTGGTAAGGGTTTGCCAACTGTTCCGAATTCGTTATCAGTGGGTCGGTTGACTGTGAGCACCGGCGATGCTTCTGTCAAGCCATAGCCTTCCAGAATTGGCAGACCAATTGCCCAGAAAAAGCGGTTGATATCAGGAGAAAGCGGACCTCCACCGGATACAAACAGCCGCAATCGCCCTCCGGTCGCCTGACGGATTTTTTGGAAGACTAACCGATCAGCGATCCGATAACGAACGCGCATGCCCAATGATGGACCATGGTGATGCTCCTGCTGCGCAATGTATTCAAGTCCGGTTTGAACAGCCCACTCGAAAATCCTCCGGCGTAGAGGCGACTCCTTCGCCATTCGAGCATAAATGCCGCTACGCACACGCTCGAACAGTTGAGGAACGCTCGTCATCACTGTCGGCTTGACTTCCTGCAAGTTTGTGCGAACGGTGTCAATTGATTCTGCGAATGCAGTCGTCGCTCCACTTGCGAATGCAATGTAAAATCCTGTTGTCCTCTCATACGAATGGCACATCGGCAGGTAGGATAAGAAAACGTCGCTTTCTCGAACTTCAATGACTGACTGCGCTGCTTCGACATTCGAGAGTATGTTGCGATGAGTGAGCATGACGCCTTTGGGAGTTCCCGTCGTGCCGCTTGTGTAGATTATAGTGCATAGGTCGTCCGGTCTGGAGCGATCGAGCAACGATGCGATGTATTCCTGACGATTTGTGTTTGAAAGAAACTGCCGTCCGCGATCGAGAAGCTGATGGAGTGAATAGACAGGAATCTCGCGCTCACCGATAGTCCCCAGAGAAGTTCCATGCTCAGCATAGAAGAGAATGACAGCCTCAAGGTCTGTCAATTCATTGGCAATCGCACGGAGCTTATCGAGTTGATGGTGTGTCGAAACGGCACAGACTACAGCCTGGGAATGGTTGATGATGTATGCGATTTGGTTGGCAGTCAGTGTTGGAAACATCGGAACATCAACTCCGCCGGCAAGGAGTGTGGCAAAATCGGTCAAGACCCATTCATAGCGGTTTTCTGAAACGATTGCGACGCGGTCACCAGCTTCCAACCCCAGTGAATCGAGTGCAGCTGCGTATGCTTCAACATCGCTGCGAAGCTGATCGTAGCTAATCCCAACGTACGCACCGCCTTGCTTGTGTAGATACACCGGTCGGGAGGATGTGCGGTAACGGTTGGTAACGTGGCAAAACATTTCTCCGATTGTCTGCATTGCTAGCTCCTCGCTATGTTCTGGGCGAAATTTACAAACGAAATTATCGTCTGAGGTCAAGGTAAGGCTGTAACTTCGCTTTCAGTAACAACGATGCACTTCGAGAGCATGAGTTACGAACGCTGGCTCAAGCAAGCGACAAAAGAACTTGGCGACAAACCAATCGATACACTCAACTGGACCTCGCCGGAAGGTATCATCATCAAGCCACTCTATACCGAAGACGACCTGGCAACACTCGAACATCACCGGACTTTCCCGGGGCTATTCCCATTTGTCCGTGGTCCGTACGCAACAATGTACGCAAACCGACCCTGGACGATTCGCCAGTACGCCGGGTTTTCGACAGCAGAGGAATCAAACGCATTCTACCGCAAAGCTCTGGCACAGGGACAAACAGGTCTGTCGGTCGCTTTCGACCTGGCAACACATCGCGGCTACGATAGCGATCATCCGCGTGTTGTCGGTGATGTAGGTAAAGCCGGTGTGGCTGTTGATACCGTCGAGGATATGAAAATCCTTTTCGATGGAATAGACCTTGGCAAAGTATCAGTTTCGATGACGATGAACGGTGCGGTTCTGCCGATCCTGGCAATGTTCATCGTTGCAGCCGAAGAGCAAGGGGTCGAGCAAGCGAAATTGAGTGGAACAATTCAGAACGACATCCTCAAAGAGTTCTTGGTGCGGAACACGTACATCTACCCACCAGAGCCTTCGATGCGGATTGTTGCTGACATTATCGCCTACACAAGTCGTGCGATGCCGCGATTCAACAGCATTAGCATCAGTGGTTACCACATGCACGAAGCCGGTGCGACGGCTGTCCAGGAGCTTGCTTTTACCCTTGCCGATGGGCTCGAATACGTACGTGCTGCACTTTCCCGAGGACTCGATGTAGATGCATTCGCACCGCGACTATCGTTTTTCTTCGGTATCGGGATGAATTTTTTCATGGAAATTGCGAAGCTTCGGGCAGCGCGACTGCTGTGGGCGCAGCTTATGAAAGAGCGTTTCAACCCACAGAAACCGAGTTCGCTTATTCTGCGGACGCACTGCCAGACCTCCGGCTGGTCGCTCGCCGCACAAGATCCCTACAACAACATCATCCGCACAACAATCGAAGCACTTGCAGCTGTGCTCGGAGGTACACAGTCGCTCCACACCAATTCATTCGATGAAGCGCTTGCGTTACCGACTGAATTTTCAGCTCGCATTGCGCGGAATACCCAGCTCATCATTGCCGAAGAAACAAACATCACGCGTGTCATTGATCCGTTGGGCGGGTCGTATTATATCGAGTCGTTGACTGCATCGCTTGCTCACCATGCACGAGCGCTTATCGAAGACATAGACCGACAGGGTGGAATGATCGCCGCCATCACCAGTGGCTACGCAAAGGCTCTCATCGAGCAATCAGCAGCACGTCGGCAAGCTGCTATTGACCGCGGCGACGAAACGATCGTCGGTGTCAACAAATACCGCCCGGAGTCCGAACCTCCCGTCGAAATCCTTGAGATTGACAACTCGAAAGTACGCGCCGATCAAATCGCCAAACTCAATCGCGTCAAAGCAACCCGCGATAGTGCCAAAGTAGCAGAAGCGCTCGATCGGCTCGAGTCAGCAGCACGGAACCCCAGAGAAAACCTTGTCCCCTACGTCATCGAGGTTGTCCGACTGAGAGCAACCGTCGGTGAAATCAGCGATACTCTTGCGCGAGTCTTCACTCGCTACACTACAACGCCAACGGCAATCAGTGGTGTCTTTCGCACCTGGTATGCATCAGACCCAGTTTTTGAAGAATTGCGCGAACGTGTCCTCTCGTTTGAACGTCGCAGTGGTCGGCGTCCACGGATTCTGATTGCCAAGCTTGGTCAGGATGGTCACGACCGCGGATCAAAAGTTATAGCCAGTGGTTTTGCTGACATCGGTTTCGATGTGGACTTAGGACCGCTGTTTCAAACACCCGAAGAGGTTGCTCGCCAGGCAATCGAGCACGATGTTCACGTGGTTGGCGTCTCAACCCAAGCAGGTGCCCACTCGACGCTCATCCCACAGCTCATCGAGGAATTGCAACACCAGGATGCTACCGATGTTGTTGTCGTTGCCGGTGGCATCATACCGCCACAGGATTACCCCAAACTTCACCAAGCAGGCGTGCAGGCAATATTCGGACCGGGCACCCCTGTCCTCGAAGCAGCTCGTAGAGTGCTCGACTTGATCGAACAACGTCTCCAGGTTACCAATGGCAACTAATCCGACAGTCACACTCAATGCCGACAGCCTTGCGCAGCGCGTCATTGCCCGTGAACGTCGAGCATTAGCAAAAGCGCTCAGCGTGCTCGAAAGTGGCAGACCCGATGACCGACAGCTTCAACATCGGCTAATCGATCTTTTCTACCCACGTTCAGGGAACGCTTGGCGCATCGGGATCACCGGTTCGCCAGGGGCTGGCAAGAGCACGTTGATCGAAGCATTAGGAACACACATCGTTTCGCAAGGACGCACTCTGGCAGTTCTTTCGATTGATCCTGCTGGTGCGATGACCGGTGGAAGCATCCTCGGCGATAAACTCCGCATGACAACGCTCGCCAATCATCCCAACGCATTCATCCGTCCAAGCTCTAACCGCGGCAGCGGCACAGCGTTGAGCCTCCGACTGAGGGAATCCATCATTGCGTGCGAGGCTGCAGGCTACGATACGATCATCGTCGAAACTGTTGGAACGGGGCAATCGGATACTGCCATTGCCGATGTTACCGACATGGTCATTGTTGCAACCCTCCCTAATGCCGGCGATGAGGTGCAAAGTATCAAGCGCGGCATCATCGAGCTTGCTGATGTTGTCATCGTTACAAAAAGCGATATAGACCCAGCAGCAGCACAGCGGGCTACCGCACAAATTCGGAGCGCACTTCAACTAATACCACCTCGCCATCCCGACTGGCAACCGGTCGTGTTGAGTGTCTCATCTATTCATGGCGATGGAATTTCACAGTTGTGGGATGTGTGCCGTCAGTTTTTCGCTCCGAGCCGTTCTGCAACAATCGAAAAGCAACGCCGGCATCAGCGATTAGTCTGGCTCGAGCGCGCGCTCCTTGAACAGCTCTATCGCCTGACTGAAGCACGGACCGATGCGGCTCTGGCTCTCGATGCGATTCAAACTGCTGTCGAATCCGGGCAGCTACCGCCTCCACTTGCGGCGGATGAACTTTTTTCTCGGTACTTCTCCTCTCTGCCCAGCGATCAACTCAACACTCTCAAACCCAGCGTTGACGATTTATGTCGTTGAACACAGTGCACAGACAATAATGCTTTCAATTTCGGAAGTTCAGCATCTCCTCATGCACACACAATTTGATGGTTGGCTGCTCTACGACTATCGAGGCAGCAACCCTATTGCACGGCGGCTTTTGGATATCAGTCAAACAGCTCATACAACGCGGCGATTTGCTCTCTGGATTCCTGCCTCAGGCGAACCCATCCTGGTCGTTAGCACCATCGAAGCACATCTTTTTGACCACTTACCCTACAGACGCCGATACTACAGCAGCCGCTACCAATGGCATTCTGCATTAAGCACAATTCTCCAGAGCGCCAAGACAATTGCGATTGAGTATTCACCACTGGGCGAATTGCCAGCGGTCTCGTTTGTGGATGCTGGGACAGTAGAGTACCTCCGATCGTTTGGTGTATCGCTTGTCAGTAGTGCTGATCTTGTCCAGCACATTGAAGCGGTCTGGTCAGACGAACAAATCCTCGACAATCTCGAGACTGCTCGGAAGCTCCGTTCGATTATGATGGAAAGTATCGAGCACGCTCGGACCATGGCGCAACAGCAGAACGGTAGCGAGTTCGATCTCCAACAGTTTATCCTGCATGCATTTGCTGCTGAGGGGCTGGTCACTGATCACAAGCCGATCGTTGCTATCGGGGTCAATACAGCAAATCCGCACTATGAACCGACACCGCTAACGAGTGCACCAATTCGAGCCGAATCGATCCTGATGCTGGACATGTGGGCAAAATCAACCAAGCCACAGGCGACCTATGCCGACATCACCTGGACTGTGTGGCTGGGACATTCACCACCCGAAGAGATGAGGTACATCATGCAGGTTGTTATCTCTGCGCGCGATGCCGCACTCGAATTTGTTCGCGAACAATTCAAGAACGGTGCAAGCATCCATGGCTACCAGGTTGATGATGTAGCACGCGCGGTCATCACAGCCGAGGGATATGGTGACTATTTCGTTCACCGAACTGGTCACAACATTGGCACTGAGGTTCATGGATTCGGTGCGAATATGGACAACTACGAAACATGCGACACACGGCGGATTCTGCCAGGGACATCGTTCAGTATCGAACCAGGAATCTACCTACCTGAACGGTTTGGTGTGCGAAGTGAATGCGACGTCGTTATTGATCATCACGGGAACGTACTCGTCCCGAGCATGCCGCTTCAAACTGAACTCATAGCTGTGGAGGTCTAATCCGATGCGCACCATTGTTTGTGGAGTGCTGCTACTTGTGCTCGTATCAACAGACCAGTACGGACAAATCGCCCGCGACCAGGAACGCGTTGCGATCGCATACGAACAAGCAGGCGACTGGCGAAATGCAGCACGACTGTGGCAAGAGCTTTTGCAACAGCAACCGACAGTTTCTCGCTACTTGGTCGGTGCGTTGTCGGCGCTGAAAATGCTGGGCAATGTTGATGCGATGCAGTCTCTGTTTGAGTCATCCGATCAGCAAGCACGGTCGGCTACAGCGTACTCGTACTACGGATTTGCGCTTATGCGCTCCGGCAAAGCCGACGCCGCAAAAAGCGCGTGGAATAAAGCCCTGTCGCTATGCACCAGAGAGCAAGAATTCCGAGCACTGGCTTCGCTCCAGATCGAAGCTGGTGCACCCTCGATGGCTGCAGCAACATATCAAACTGCACGTGCACAATTGAAAATTCCTGGACTCTTTGCCGAAGAACGTGCCCAGCTTGCTATCGCTGCAGGTGACATCACAACGGCACTCGATGAAATTTTTACGTTCTTTAATGCATCGTCGAACCTCTCTCGAACCCAGGGTTTGGTCGCAACACTGCTTGCGTTAGATGGATCAATATCCGAAATCATCGAACGCATCAGGAATTATGCCCGCCAAAACGAGACGAACATCCTTGCCCTGCGACTTTACGAATGGGCATTGCGCGAAACTGGTGACTATGCAGCAGCGCTGGCTGTTGTCGTTGACATCGAGCGTCGAACGGGTCAATCCGGACGCGAACTCTATGCATTTGCTGAACGTGCTCGATTGGAAGGCTCCTACGACATTGCACTAACAGCATATAGTCGCTTGCTCGACCTTGCCAAACAAACTGATTTGCGGACGATGGCTCTCTATGGCTACGTCCAGACACTCGAACAGAAGACCCTTCAGACCACCACACCAACATCGCAACAGCTCAACGGCATTATCGCTGAATACGAGCGCATCATTGCCGAATATCCGAACTCAACCGCTGCCATAGATGCACTCCTTCGAATCGCAGAACTTGAGCGCGACTACAGCAACAATCCCACCGGTGCTCTGGCACGTTATGAAGCGTTGCTGACTCGCTATCCTGGTTCTGAGCAAGCTGCTCGCGCTCGAATTGAACGACTACCGTTGCTGGTAAGGCAAGTTGGTATAGATTCGGCGATCGCATTGTTCGAGCGTGAACGTGCAGCGATGGCATCCTTTCCTGCACTGCAAACCAGCGCGCGTTTTGTGAGTGCAGAGCTGCGTTTTTTTAGCTGTCAATTTGAGTCTGCGCTCAGTCTCTATCGCAGTGTAGCCAGTAATCCAGAGTCGCCGCTTGCCAACGATGCAATCGAGCGGATTACAGTTATCAGCATCAATCGTAGCGACTCAACAGCATTGTGCAGACTTGCGCGTGCAGAGCAGTTGATCTACCAACGCGATTGGCACGCTGGTCTTGCACTGCTGGATTCGATTGGGCAGGATGATACCGACATATCCGAATACGCCCTCATGCGTGCTGGCAGTATCGTGCTCGATCGTGCAGATTTCGCTCTCGGTGCTCGATACTTCGACGAGCTTATTCGGCGATTCCCCGAAACGATTTATGCCGATCGCGCACTCTGGGGATTAGCTGCAGCCGCACGTGCAAACGGTGATCATCAAACCGCAATTCAACTCTGCAATCAACTGCTGGCACGCTATCCCAATTCGATATACGTTCCGCGTGCGCGGATTCTGATTCGCACGCTTCGAGGTGATTCTTAGGCACGCCACGCTGCTGCGACGACACTGACAGCAGCAATGACCGCTGTTTCACTTCGTAAGCGCAAGCCTCCCAGTGACCAGCGCTGATGCTCCCACTGCCGAAGGAGCACTTCCTCGCGAGGAGAAAATCCTCCTTCCGGTCCGACAACGATTGTGCAGTCACCATCGGGCACATCGGGAGATTTCCCTGCAGGATCACACACGATAATCACCCCCGAAGTCTCTTGTAGCAATGCCTCCAACCCGATTGGTTGAGCGAGTGTCGGCATGATGCTACGTTGCGACTGCTTTAGCGCGGCAAGCATTTTTGCATGCAACCGTTCCGGTCGGTGAAGTCGGCTGCGTTCCGTTCGGTCGTATTGCACAGGCACAATGGAATGCACACCCAATTCGGTACATTTTTCGAGCAACCATTCCATTCGATCTGTGGCAGCAAGCACGCCAACTGCTACAGTCAAGCGGTGCGGTAACTCGCCAGGTTGCAGCTCGATCTGCTCCACCTTGAGTTCCACCGACGTGCGATTCAACGCGGTAATCACTGCAACAGCTCGAATCCCGCGCCCATTGCTCACGTAGAGGCGGTCACCGACAGCATAGCGTAACACATGCACGTGGCGCACTTGCTCGGCATCGAGTGAAATGGTTTTACTTTGCGCCTCGAGTTCAGGAGCATAAAAGCATTCCATCAAAGCGATTTCTATCTTTGCACCGCACCGAAAATAACCTGCAGAGAACCGATGGACTATCAATGCATTCGAGTATATCGCCCGGAGCAATACCGCGGTGTTGGCGCTATTCAACTTGCCCGCCCCGAGGTACGGAATGCGCTGAGCCTTCGCACGATGGAAGAGCTCGTTGCTGCGTGCGAAGAATACGAGCGCGAATCTTCGATTGGTTGTATTGTCATCCACGGTGACGAACGCGCGTTCGCAGCCGGAGCTGACATTCGTGAAATGGATTCAGCTACAACGGTAACGATGCTCGAGCGAGACCAATTCGCACGATGGGAAAGGCTGCGCCAAATCAAAAAGCCGATGATTGCGGCTGTCAGTGGTTTTGCGTTGGGTGGCGGTTGTGAATTAGCAATGCTGTGCGACATTATAGTTGCCAGCGATACTGCACAGTTCGGTCAGCCAGAAATCAACATTGGTGTAATGCCCGGCGCCGGTGGAACCCAGCGTCTTACCCGTGCTGTCGGCAAGTCGCTGGCAATGGAATTAGTGCTGACCGGACGAATGATTTCTGCCCACCGTGCTTTCGAGCGTGGCTTAGTCAGTCGTGTTGTCCCCGTCGAGTATTACCTCGACGAAGCATTTGCACTAGCAGAAGAGATTGCAAGCAAGGCGCCGGTTGCAGTCCGGCTGGCAAAAGAATCTGTTGCGAAAGCATTCTCGACTACTCTTGAACTCGGTCTGGAATACGAACGCAAAAATTTCTACATGCTCTTTTCCACCGACGACCAGAAAGAAGGTATGGCAGCGTTCCTCGAAAAGCGATCCCCGACTTGGAAAGGTCGCTAACGTCCGACTTGTCAACTTCTGCACATACATGACCACCATTCGATGGTTTGACGATGAACTACGAAACGATTCTCTATCAAGTCTCCGATGGAGTTGCACGCATAACGCTCAATCGTCCGGATGTTTTCAATGCGTGCAACGAACAGCTTACAACCGATCTACGCGCAGCATTAGAGCAGGCAGCCGGTGACGATGCAGTCCGCTGTATCGTTCTCACGGGTGCTGGACGCGCATTCTGTTCCGGTCAGGATTTGAAAGAAGCTCCCGAACCTGGCACACAACGCGACCTTCGAGACTCGCTACAGCGTCGGTACAACCCGATTATTCGATTGATGCGCCAGATGCCGAAACCCATTATTGCCGGCATCAACGGTGTTGCTGCAGGAGCGGGACTATCGCTGGCACTTGCCGCAGATATTCGCATCATGAGCACTGATGCTCGACTTGTCGAAGCATTTATTGCAATCGCTCTCATTCCTGATAGCGGTGCAACCTTTTTCTATCCTCGCATGTTGGGGTACGCAAAAGCATTCGAGTTTGCCACACTCAACAAACCCATTAGCGCCGATGAAGCGTATCGCCTTGGTTTAGTTAACATGCTTGCTTCTCCGCGAGCCTTTCCTCATGCACTCGATGCCGTTGCTCAGAAATACGCCCAGGGACCGACTCAGACCTACGGCTACGTCAAAATGCTGCTCCAGCGTGGCTTGGTTTCTACTCTCGAAGAGATGCTCGAGCTGGAAGAAGAATATCAACAGCGAGCCGGCAACAGCGAGGATTACCGCGAAGGTGTCGCTGCATTCCGCGAAAAGCGGTCACCGAACTTCAAAGGCAGGTAAGCCAGGGCGCACGATTGCATCGTATGCAATAGCAAAGAAGGATCAATGGCAAAAGCAAAGCCGACATTGTTTGAACAGCACATCGCCAGTGCTCGCCTTGAGCGACCGCAGTGGCAAAGCGCTCCCAGCATTCGATGGACCGCTATTGTAGCAAGCATTATTGTTGCTACACTCTGTATGCCATCCATTTCGCGTTTCATCGTGAGCAGTGCTGTTTCGAGCGTTCCCTCGGTGGGATTTCGATGGACTGGTTCCCCTATCGTTGCCGATCGGACATTTGTTGTACTCAAACCTTCTGCCGAGTACGATGCCGAATGTGCCGAAGCACGAGAACGTGCAGAACCTGTTTATGAAGCACCTCTGGCGATTACAAATCTCCGCTCACGCTTGCGCACAGTCTTCGATACTGTTGTCACATCGTCCCTGCCTGTCCGGCAGCGAACAATAGTGCGATCCCAGTTCACGCAATGGAGCGATAGTCTATTGCATACGTCTCTGCTTGTGGACTCGATTGCGACCACACGAGCAGCAACAGCGCTTGTACGGCTCTCCAGTGGTGCATATCATCGGGTCCCGATGTCGTCGCTTGTACCATTGGGCGACTTTGCGTTCCGGATCCAACGGTTCCTGCAGCGAATGAATATTGGTGATACAGTGATTGTTCGAATGACAAGTATTGTCGCTTCCCTTCCTCATGCGCAATACTCACTAGAGCGAAGCCTCCAGGAACAGGAGTTAGCTGTATCGCAGATTCCGCGGACATTGGGCATTGTTCGCCGTGGACAAACAATCGTAACGACCGGACAACTTGTAACAAGCACCGTAGCAGCCACATTAGCAGCATATCGCGATGCGGCAACGGTCGAGGTGACTGTCGAGCGTGTTGTTCGTGGACTTGCTTCTGCCTTGACTCGGGCGCTACTCCTTTGCGGGATTGTGTGGCTCTACTTAGCCAGAACACGGTTGAACCAGCACGACGATAATCGCACGACCATTACCGTTGCCAGCCTGCTTATCCTCACCAACCTTCAGTCGTGGGCAAGCACATTTCTGCCAACAACTCTTGCGCCGGAGTTTCTTGTGCTCTTGCCAGCCGCGGCAATGATCATCACTGTCTTGTACGATCTCCGTTTGGCATTTGTATTCTCAACATCGGCAGCATTACTCCACATTGCCATTCGATCGAGCGATGTTGCTTCAGGTATCGCGCTCCTTATAGCATCCATTGCAGGTACATTAGGTGTTCGTTCGCTGCAGAGTCGCTACCAATTCATCCACGCAATGCTGCTTGTCGCTGGTGGCTTTGTTGTATCGCTTGCGGTTGCGGTTTTGGATAGTGAAATTTCACTGCCGGCAATAACATCACCTGCACTGGCTGCAATGGCAAATGCTGTTGTGTCGCCTTTGCTTGTGTACGGAGCATTGTTACTTGCCAATCGTGCGTTCGACCTTCCGACGGATTTGCGTTTGTTGGAATTAGACAGCCTGACACATCCGCTGTTGGTAAAGCTCCGGCACGTTGCACCCGGGACGTACCAGCATACACTCAACGTTGCCAATCTTGCTGAGCACGCTGCGCTTGCGATTGGAGCGAATCCTCTCCTTGCTCGTGTTGGTGCATATTTCCACGACATCGGAAAGATGCGCAAGCCAGAATATTTTGCGGAAAATCAAATCGAGCTTTCGAACAAGCATCGTGAACTATCACCAAAGCACAGTGCTGCTATCATTCGCAATCACGTCGAGGAAGGAATCGAACTGGCACTGGAGTATCGCTTGCCGCCTAAGGTGATCGAGTTTATTCCCATGCACCATGGCACATCGCTTATCCGACATTTTTATGCACTGGCACTCGAAGAAGCACAGACGACCAATTCGACGGTCAACGAGGACGACTTTCGCTATCCAGGTCCCAAACCACAAACAAAAGAGACAGGTATTGTGATGCTCGCTGATGTTGCGGAAGCAATAGCACGAACGGTTGAGTCGCCTGCACAGATTGAAGAGCTTCTCGATCAGGTCTTCCGAGAAAAGATTAGCGATGGTCAACTCGATGATTGTCCCCTGACCTTAGCAGAAATCGCAACTATTCGTCGCCTGTTTGTCAACCTGATTACGGGCATGCTCCACGGACGTCCGGAGTACAAGTCCCCGAACCGCGAAACAGATGCATCAGGCGCATCACCAAAGCACACATCCAGCGGTCCAGAGCCTCAACAGATGTCGGGTATGCAGCAACCCCCTTTGCAGCCGAAACCATGAGTATTACCGGTGCTCAAGGAATCTGGCAATCGGTATTGAGTGAGTTTGAGCACTACCTCCGCTTCGAAAAAGGTGCCGCCGAGCAAACCATAGCTGCTTATGTTCACGACGTTCGTCAGTACCTGTCCCACCTTCAAGCCTTGCAGATACTCACACCGGATGCAGTCAGAGATGAGCATGTTACAGCGTTTCTTCGTTCACTCGCTCAGCTCGGTATCTCATCGCGGTCGCTTGCTCGATACCTAAGCGCAATCCGTCACTTTCACCGTTTTGCGATTGCATACGAGCTTGTATCTCACGATCCAACTGAACTTTTGGAAACACCATCGTTTGAGCAGACGTTGCCAGTCGTGCTGAGCGTCGAAGAAGTCAGACGACTGCTCGAAAGCATCCCAACAGAAACACCTCACGGAATTCGAGATCGCGCAGTGCTCGAGGTGCTCTATGGATGCGGACTGCGTGTGAGTGAACTATGCACGTTGCGTTCGAGCGACATCTGGTTCGACCATGGTCTTGTACGAGTCGTTGGAAAGGGTGCCAAGGAGCGGATTGTGCCGATTGGGGAAATTGCACTCGCTTGGATTCAACGGTACCTTCAGGATGCTTATCCTGTGCTCCGTTCACCGCGCTATGCGCCGACAGCATTGTTTTTATCGAACCGCGGACGTGCACTCAATCGAATGGCTGTTTGGCTCATTGTCCAGAATGCCGCTCGAAAAGCTGAGCTTTCGACCCACATCACACCTCATACCCTGCGCCATTGTTTTGCAACGCACTTGGTCGAAGCGGGAGCTGACCTGCGCGCCGTTCAAGAGATGTTGGGGCATGCCGATATTTCCACTACGCAGATTTACACGCACTTGGATCGCTTGTACCTGCGCGAGGTACATCAGCGATACCATCCACGATGGTAACACATTCAAAGACAGTCGGCGAATGTCCGCTTGCAGAGCTGCAATTCCATACTTGCTGCATTGTGCTCTAATAACGTCAATCACAGCCCATTGCCAGCTTGCCCTACAACAATCATTGCAGACTCCCACCTTGCAGAGCAGAAGCATAGCTGAAGCATCTGTAACAGCACCATTGGTACCTACTGCACTCAGCATCAAGTTCGGTATTGACAACTTACAAGAACTTCGCTTCGAACCATTACGAGGGAAAACCATTGCTCTTTTCTGTAATGCAGCCAGCAATACGCGATTTGGGCGTCATTCAGTCGAAGTTTTCCTCCGAGCGCCGGACGTCACGCTACGCAGCATCCTGGTGCCTTCAACAACGGATTTGGAGTTTGTCCAATCACTCATGACAACAACAACCACCACGGCGCAACCTCGGCTCTATTCGCTTGACGCAACAGGACGCCGACCAACATCGCACATGCTCGAAGGATGCGATGCCGTGGTCATTGATGTTCAGGACGTTGGCATTCGGTCGAATACAACGCTTGCAACACTTTACGGTGTGCTCGATGCGTGCGCCAAAACTGGCATTGAGGTCATTGTGCTCGACCGTCCCAATCCACTCGGCGGCGAATGCGTTGATGGAAGTATTCCCGACGCATCAATCGGTACCAGTGGTTTTACCCTTGTACCTGTTCCCTATCTGCATGGGATGACTATCGGAGAGCTTGCACTGATGATCAACGATCGTGGGTGGCTATCGCAGGACCATCGGACAGGTAACACCCGGCAGTGCAGCCTTCAGGTAATCAAAATGCGCCGGTGGCGACGATCGCTGCAGTGGGAGCAACTCCGAGGTGAATGGGTACCAATTTCTCGACATGTACCAACAGGAAACGCACTACGTGGTATCGCTCTTTTGGGTCTGATCGGTGAACTCGACGCCCTCAGCATTGGGATCGGAACCGATCGCCCTTTCGGCCGAATTGGATCCCCAACACTGAACGATTCTGCAATCGAAGCATGTCGCCAATTTCTTAACCGAGTTGGTATTAGCACAGAGTTTGAAATGTTTACTCCCTCGAGTGGTCCGTTTGCTGGTCAATCATGCCGAGGGCTATCGCTAAAATTTCCAGCCGATGTTGCGCTCCCATACTTCTCAATTGGTATTGAATTGCTCCGCATTCTTGCCCAACACGATAGCTCTGTTCGCGACCGTTTGCTGCAACCACGGTATCAAGAGCGGCTGCGGCTTATTACCGGCGACCCGAGGCTTCCTGCTGCGCTCGATACTGATCGCTATCGCAGCGCATTGGAAGAATTCCGGAATCAGCGCATGCGATACATGCTCTACCCTTAGCGCTGGGGTAAGCGACGGCGCCAAACAACCAGTGCATTTGCAACAGGACGAACGTACGATGACTCGTCGGGGACAACACACCTCTGACCAACAACCATCGTCGTCGAACCGCCACCATCAAGGTTGATCGCATTGTATGCACCGAAGCGCTTCATGAATTGTGCAAGCTCACGCAAGCTCATTCCGACAGACACTCCCGGCTTGACCTCAACCGCAACAAAATAGAGGACCGATTGAATTAGGTCCGTACCAATTGCAGTACGTGCCAGACGCTGTTCGACGAATGCACTCCCTTGCCGGGTTGTATCCATAAGTTCTGGCTTGACCGTTCCATCTCGAATCAAAAGGGGCGTTCCGCTAACTGCCATGTGGAATTGAATCGAATCGTGGTTATGCGTTCTGAAAAAAAGTGTGAGTGTATCGCCCGGTCTGACTTCTGATCGCAGCATGTGATTGACCGGATAACTCAGGATAGCACCACGCAGCGGGATTTCTGCCACACCACTATCCTGCATCGCCAGCACGATACACGGTATGGGTTGATTGATCGCCGGTGGACGCAGATAGCGCACGAGCATCTTTCCACGCCGATACTGAGTGAGCCACTGTTGCGTCCGCTCAAGCATAATCTCTGCAAGCGAGTCCTTGCTCAGAATGGGATCGAGTGTATCAGCGATAAACCACGGTTGCAGTCGTTCACGCGCAAACGAATCGAGCTGTTGGCGAATAGGAATGCTGTCGCCACTGAATCTATTGAACAGGGCAACTTCATCGGCTGAGGTCTGTTTGTTGACACAGGCAATGGGTACCCGTGCACCGCGGGGCAGACGGAGTTCCATAATCAATGCGGCACTGTCAATCCATGGACGATACCGCCGGTCGAGGAAAAGCGTATTCCAGGGAGCGGATTGGGCGGTCACAACTTCGCCGTTCATAACGCTAACACCGATTGGGTAGTGCGTTACTGCCTGCCAATAACTTGCATTGAGCGCAACGAGGACCTCACGATTTTGCGCAGAATCGAGTCGCCGAACGATCGAGGGAACTGGCTCAAGCTTACCGAGTTGGTCACGTGCTTGCACAAGCTCAATGGTATAGCGCGGATTCCGTACCACACACGTTACGGTGTGCACGGTAGCATGCGCTGAGTCAGCAAGTGTTACATCTAGCTTCCGGTAGATAATTCCTGGGACAAGCAGTGAATCGTAAAGAATGTTGACCGAATGAATGATTGGTTTTACCTTATCCCGTGCACGAGTCTGCAATCGTGAAGATCTTCGATAGCTCCTCGTCCGTTTGTGTTTTGTTGATGCACGACGGCTTTTCTTCGACGAGCGATACTGCTTGGTTGGTCTTTTTTTCTTTCGTGTTTGCAACGTTGCAATGGACAATTCAGTGTTGCGCGTTACAGGCGAAGCAAATACTTTGGTTGTAGCCGCCCAACAGTACTCCCACGGCCCGGCGCAATTAGGGTGGAAAGTTGATAATGCAATGCTGATCAAAAGAAAAAAAGCGACTTTTTGCATTCTGAGTGGATCGGTGCATTGTACGAGCCAGTTATCAGCGGTGTGGTTGCTGCTGCAAAAGCGAACCACCATCGAGGAAGAATTCAAACAAGCTCTACAGACACAATAGCCCGGAGCACGGAGCTACTGAGCTACCGCTGATGATACCTGCAAAGGTAGCGAACCTGCTCGGATGTTCCCAGTCTTGGGAAACGTCGGAACTGCCAGAAATACTCTCCTCCCGCATTACCTGCAATGTAGCAGAACCCACTCCAGGCAACAACGGCAGCAAAAACATCCTGCGGTATTTTTTCGGTTAGCCCATAGATGCACGTTATCACGAGCATAATCCCAGTACACATCCTCTCGAGCGAATCGAGAAGGTCCACGATTCGTTTCGACTGCCAGGTTCGACGGTGCTGTCGCATCAATGAAAGTTGCGCTCCGACCAGAATTGATAGTATCCCAACAATCACGTACACCCACTGAAACCGCGGCACGGTGTAATATCCAACGATTATACCCAGTAAGCCTTCAGCTACCACATACATCGTCCAACGTTTGCGTTGGATTTGCTGAAGTAGCCGCTGCATGGACTGAGTTCTGGGTAACGCTATTGCTGGCATGGTCAAACGGAATAGGTTTTAGTGCTCCTGGTATTTCATTGGCTGGTCAACACAAAAATCAGATCAGCCTTCTCGTGGTAAATACGAACACGGCTATACACAAAGCTCGAGTATCTTTGCCTCGCATTCAATCGGTAAAATTTCGGATTTTTCACGATGAACTATTCGACACTGTCACTTGAATCACAGAATGCTACGTTGGTTGTTTACCTCAATCGCCCAGATAAGCTGAACGCACTCAATGCAGAAATGCTGAGTGAATTCGAGCAACTTTTTTCCGACACGGTTTTTTTAGCGCGCTATCGTTGCATCGTTATCAGTGGCAAGGGGAAAGCATTTGCGGCAGGAGCAGATATTTCGGAGCTTGCCCAATGCACGGCAGAATCCGGCGTAGAATTTGCTCGTCGTGGGCAACGCATTTTTTCATTGATAGAGTCGTTGCCGATACCAGTCATCGCTGCTGTCAATGGCTATGCCCTTGGGGGAGGATGTGAGCTTGCCATGGCGTGTCATCTTCGGTTCGCAGCAAAGACAGCAATCTTTGGTCAACCGGAAATCAAACTCGGCATCATTCCCGGTTATGGTGGCACGCAGCGTCTGGTTAGATTGATCGGGCCTGCACGAGCTACCGAATACATGCTCACAGGTGATCAAATTTCGGCTGAGCAGGCATATGCTCTTGGGCTTGTCAATCGGTTGTATGATCAAGCAGAGCTCTTGAATGAAACGCTCGCATTTTGCGCCCAACTTGAGCAGATGCCTCCTCTGGCTGTTGCGGGTATTCTCCGCTGTACTTATGGCGCTCATACACTCGATTTCGACATAGAAGCAAGCGAATTTGGGAAACTCTGCGGCACAGAAGATTTTCGCGAAGGTACCAGTGCATTTCTTGCAAAGCGTCAGCCTACCTTTCAGGGACGGTGATGTTGTGCCGGTTGTGGAATCTTCTCTACAATGCAGCCATTGGTATTCTCCTGGTTGCAATACATGTCATTGCCCCCCTATTTCCCAAACTGCGCACACGGAAGAAAATACTTCGCCAACAGCGTTCAAGCATCGAGCATCTTGCAACAAACACCTCAGCTGCGACGATATGGTTTCATGCAGCTTCTATGGGAGAACTCGAGCAAATCAAACCATTAGTCCGCCTATACCGCGAGAATATGCCACACGCGCGAATTGTCGTGAGTGTATTCTCTCCATCTGCCTATCGCCGGCATTCCGATCTGCCCAACGATGCATTCGTCCTCCTGCCGTATGACTCCTCTTCGTCGGCACGTCACTTTGTCGAGCATTTGAATCCACGGTTAGTGATCGTCTCTCGATACGACCTGTGGTGGAACATAACACAGCAGTTAGCAGAACGGAAAATCAAGCTGGTGCTTGTCAACGCGACATTTCCCTCAACACCAGCAGAGTGGCTGATGCGTGGCTTTTATCGCTGTCTCTATAGCCGTGCAACACTTGTTATCGCACGCTCGGAACGCCACGCTGCTGCGTTCCGGCGCCTCAAAATTGATAGCACAATCACAGTTTCTCCCGATACCCGCATTGATCAAATTGCACTGAGGGCAGCAAACGCACTGACACCTCCACCGTTTCTGCAGCAGGCTGCATTCCGACTTGTTTTAGGCAGCACATGGTCAGCAGATGAAGCACTCTGGGCAGATGTTTGGCGTTCGATTGACCCAGGCACGAAAGGAAGAATCCAGTTGATCATCGCACCTCATGAGCCAACCTCTAAACATTGCCACTCGATCCTCAGACACTTCCCCGATTCGATGCTCTTGAGCCAACTACCACCAGGTGTTCGTGCCAGCATTGTCATTGTTGATCGTGTTGGTATGCTCACAGAACTGTACCACCATGCATCAGCAGCCTATATCGGTGGTGGCTTCGGAGCTGGGGTGCATAGCGTGCTGGAGGCAGCATTTGCAGGCATCCCCATCAGTTGCGGACCGAGGATCAAACGCAGTGACGATGCACATGAATTGCAAAGCGAGGGAGTACTACGCATACTGCATACCCCAGACGATGCGCAGCGGTGGCTTACCGATGTGATGAATGGTGACCAGCTTTCTAAACGTGCGCGGAGTGTTCAGGAGAACTTGAAATCACGTACCGGGGTGAGCAAAAAAATTTATGAGCTTATCGAACAGATGCGGTAGCTGCGCGTTGCCTTGTTATCAGGATGGCTGCACCGACAATCATCATTCCAAGAGCAACCCATTGCGCTTGGGATAGTCCCAGGTAGAGGGGGTTGAGTCGAATAAACTCGACCAAAAATCGTTCAATGCCAGCAAGCATTAAGTACACACCAAATAGCCAACCTTCAGGCTTATGGAGACGATTCTGCCAGCGGTAGAGAACAAAAAAGATCATCACCGAGGCAAGTGTTTCGTACACTGGTGTCGGATGAACTTTGATGTCATATGGCACCGGTTCACCCGGATACATTTCAACAAACTTGTCGCGGAGCTCAGTGTTGATGTGAGCAAGTGTTGGGACAGTTCCGTGTGTGTAAGTCATTGCCCAGGGAAGTTTGCTGGGTGTGCCATAATCGCCATCACCTGCAAGCTGACAACCAATCCGACCGATTCCATAGGCAAGTATCAACGCAGGTGCCAGAGCATCGCCGAGTGCAAGGATGCTAATTCCGTTCCGGCGTGCATAAAATGCGATTGCAACAGTCGCCACGATCAAACCACCATGAAATGTCAGCCCTTCCCCGCTAAAGATTGCACCGAGCGGATCAGCGGTAAATATTTCTGGATATTCGATCAAGTGAAAGAGCTTCGCTCCAATAATCCCACCAATCAATGCAAGCATAGTCACCGCCGAGACAAAGCGTTCACTCCAACCTCTTCGTCGCGCCTGCCTCATGAAGAGCCAGTTTGCGGTAAGAAAGGCAAGCGCCATCATCAACCCAAAGCTATAGACAGGTATTGGTCCGATTTTGAAAAGGAGTGGTCGCATATTATCGTTGCAGTAGTGATGCCGAGCAAAACTACTGTTCTATTGGTGCTCTAAGACTTTTGAGGAGTGTTTATTCGGCCGTCAGAGCTTGGATGAATGACTGCGCTGCAACAAGCTCTTGTTCGAGTGCATTTTCGAACGCACTGTAATCGAGTGGCTGTTTCGACAACTGTTGCAATCGCTGCCAGTGAATTGTGTCAGGTATTTCCCCATTGAACCGTTCACCACTCGAGTACCCATACTTTTCAGCCAGTAAATCTGCAACTCGCACGACCGATAGCAAAGGCGTCAGGTCGCGATCGAGCACCTCTGTTTCGTGATGCAGCTTGATTGCAACTTGTGATTGCGGGGGAAGTTTCCAATGGTTTGCAATGATTTCACCGGCTTCAACGTGGGTTGCATCGTATTCATTCCGTTCGGCATCAAGTTCGGCGACACCATCATTGATTGCAGCGCGGACACGCGCAAATCGCTCGGCATCGTACTGGAGCATCGAGAGCTTCCCGATATCATGAACTAAGCCGGTTAGAAATTCAAGCTCCTGAAAGTCCAGCTTTAGGCTTCTTGCAATCGCACGGGATAAAGTCGCTGTTACAGCAGAATGCATCCAGAACTGTTGCAGATAATCGCCGGCAAGCGTTGTCAGATACACGTACTTCGAATAGATACTCACTCCCAAGACGATGTTCGTTACTCGATTGAGACCAATCGTCATGATCGCCTGCCCTATCGAACTGACCGGAACTCGAAGACCGAAGATAGGTGAGTTTGCAACTCGAACAACCTTTGCTGCAATCGCAACATCTTGCTCAACGTGCTTTGCAATGACTCGCACGTCGGTCGAGTCATCTTCGAGCATCGTGAGCAGTTTTGCTGCCACCGTGGGGAGCGAGGCTAATTCTTGCGTCTGCTGAAGATTCTCGATGAAATTCATGGTAAAAAATTTGTTTGGTTATCAACAAATTTTGTTGTATTTTGGGACACCGAAAGTATCGGCATATGCTTTGCGATACTTGAAGTGCAGTTCAACAATCCTTTTGGAGGAACCATGACGGGTGTTTCTTTCTGTCGAGTCGCCGGATTTTTTGCTGCCATGTTGATTGTCCTGGTGCTCCCAGCATCATCGCAAATGGGGCAGCGTGAGGTGCTCGAAGGTCGTGAATATTACTTCGGAATTCCACATTGTGATTTTGCCAATGTGGAGGCTGCTCGTGGCATGCCAATTCAGCTCTGGCTTTCATCGCGCGTTCCAACAAAAGTGCGCATAACCATACCGCGCACGGGTGATTTTCTTGGTCAATACAACCTTTCACCGCGCAGAACGCTTATCGTTTCGGTCCCCGAAGCACTGATGAATCGAGAATCAGGAATTCGTGACAACGGCATTCACATTGTTGCAGAACAGCCGATCACAGCGACAATCTACATGAGCTATCGGTGGTCGGGAGAAGCATTCAAGATCATTCCACTGGAACAACTCGGTCGCGTGTATTATACCTTGAACCTCTATCAAGATAAAACAGACCGAGAACGGGTTGGACAAATTCTTATCACCGCAACCAAGGATAACACTAAAGTCACCGTTACTCCCAAAGTTGATCTTGACGACGGTACACGTGGTGGTCAATCACGTGTGTACACACTCCAGAAAGGACAAACGTTACTGCTGAAGGCAAAGATTAAGCCTGGCTACGATCAAGACTTCGAAACAACAGATTTGACAGGCTCGAAAATTGTTGCATCGGCACCAGTATCGGTCATATCGGGGCATACCAAAGGCGCTTTTCCTCGATACCAGCCGACTATGCTCGGCACCCCAGCCAATTTTATGCGGAACATGTACATCGAGAGCATGTGGCCTGTGGAGTTTCTCGGCAAAGAATATTTCTCCGCGCCGATTATGTATGCCGACCGCCCACGCTCAACGTTTGATCTCGAATCAGAAGGTGACCTCATTCGAATTATTGCGACAGAAGATAACACCGTCGTCCAATACCGCCGGAAAAGCGATAACACCTGGCAAACTGTTCCGCGTCCGTTGCGTGCAGGGGATCGGTTTGATTTCACAACAATGGAAGAGCCGTGCCTCTACAAAAGCAATAAGCCAATCTTGATTGGTCACTATGGAAAAGCGTGGCGACTCAACGCAGTAACTATGGTCGGCGAGCAGAAAGGAAATGAATCTCAGAATCCAAGCCGCAACGGGCAAGGGATGATGCTTGTCCTCACCCCTCGTGAACAATGGGCAACCTATACGACGTTCTACTCGCCCCAGGGCATTGACAACTTTGTGATGATCACGTTTTTGACCAAGTACGTTGACAGCATCAAATTTGATGGCATGTCGCTACGGGGGTATTTCGGAAGCAGAATTCAGCCAGTCGCCGGAAGCGAGTTTAGCTACGCTGTTGGTGAAGTCGGTCCAGGTGACCACACTATCGAATCGCTATCGCCCAACGCAAAATTCACCGCCTATGTTTACGGTAACTGGGATCGTTCAAAGGATGGTTTCGCCTATGGCTATCCGACAGGAATCAACTTTGCCCTTGCCTGCGAGGACAGCATAACCATCCAAGCCAGTCAGCAGTGTGGCATCGTTGAAGGTGTTGCGCGTGCACTCCCACCGAACTCAGATTGTGCTCGAATGCTCTCGGTCGAACTCAATCCAGAAGTCAGCTACAACTACGAACTTGAATTGCATCCGGAACTCGATGCCTCGTTGCAGGAAATGAACTTCACGCTCCGCCCGATCAATCCTACACAGGCAGCGCATGCAGAAGTCATCGCAATGACACGGTCAGGTAAGTTTATCTCCCGCACGTTCGATTACATTCCAGAAGCTCTTAGCATCAATCCCTCTCAAATTGATTTTGGCGCTCTCACTGTCGGCACCTCAGTTGAACGCACAATTGCTCTGCTCAACAGCGGCACCGAACCGATTACTGTAACGGAAATTCGGCTCAAAAACAATCGAACGGAATTCGAGGTTGTCTCCACTTCGAAACCGCTACCGGTTACGCTTCAACCGAACGAAGAAGTTGAGCTCACCATCAAAGCCACCGCAATCCAAGAATCTCGCCAGGCGGTTCAGGATGCGATTATCGTGACGCTAAGCTGTACACCATACGAAATTCCATTGCGCTTGCAAACGGGGAAAGCATGCATCGCTATCACCGACGTAACGTTTCCAGCATTACCCGTCGGGGTCGAAAGCCAACAGCCCATCAAATGCCGCATCACAAATACCAGTGCATTTTCGACAACCATACACCGCATCGAATACACCGGACAAAACGACCCTTATCCATCGCAGCGTTACTTCCGGGATGATTTTGCATCGCTCAATCCACCCATAACACTTGCTGCAGGCGAATCGGTCGAATTCAACGTGTGGTTCACACCACCCGATGTCGGCAAAACACATACGCTGGATGTTCGGGTTATTAGCGATGCCGACGACAATTGCAGCGACAAGATTAGCCTGTGGTCTGGCGTTGGTGTTGATGCTGGACCCGTCATTACAGGTCACGACTTTGGTATCGTCCGTGTCCTTGATCGCTACAACGTTCAGATCAACGGTCGTACATCGTACGACCACTCCATCAGCGCAGGCGCTGTTGGTTCGGCTGGGACATCTCTACTCAACCCAACAATTCAGCTTCAGAGTGTCCAGCTCCCAAGTGGCATTACTGATCCAGCATCAGCTTTCCAACTGGACCTCCAAGCTTTGCCCACTCAACTGTTCGCCGGCGAGAATATTCAAATTCCTGTTCGATTTACACCGACAGCAACGGGCGACTACGTCGTCAACGTTGTTTTGAGTGGTGTATTCAATGGCGAGCAGCGCACAGCAACTGCCGTGCTACGCGGCACTGCCGTCGTCCCTGTTCAGGATTCGCTCGGTTGGGGTAGCACAACCCCGCTTGCCATTGGCACTGTTGTTCGCGGCACTGCCCACATCTACAATCGGGGCACGATGAACTTGACGGTCCGTGATCTTCGCATCGCAGATGATAATGCCGGTGCGTTCCAGATTGATCCCTCGTGGTATTCGACTGCATTTTCCGGCGGACCGTTCACTATTCCACCCGACGGTGAACGTGCCATTGATGTCATTTTCACCGTGCGTCAACCAGGCTTGCAAACTGCACGTATCGAGGTTGATTGCGACTTGATGCCGGACGAAATCAAACATCCAATACTCTATGGTGTCGGCGAAGCAAGCAACTATTCGGCAGAAGCGACCAACCATGATTTTGGCAATGTGTACAAATGCAACAGCCGCCTCTCGACACAAGACCTGTACGTTCGCAATACGGGACAAACACGCCTTCGAATCGTCAATGTCCAGCCTGCAACACCGGAAACGTCACAACTGTTTGCTATTGAAAACCTCCAGAGTGTCATTGGTACGACAATTGACCCAGGTATGACGTCAACACCACTGGCGGTACGCTTTAGTCCACCCTACGATGCTGCCCGAGAGCGCCAAGCTATCCGCTACGAGTCAAATGCTTCGGTTACGTATGCATTCGACTGGTCATTGGAAGATGAGAATAATCGTCCGCTAACAGTGCGATCTTTCGTAGCCGGTACGGGCATTGACCTTGTCGTCCTTGTAACCACACGACCGATGAATAAGCCATCCTACACGATAGAGGCTCACCAATACGACACACCGCTGGAGTTCGAATTCAATCTGCTCGACCGTCCCAATCGCATTGACGATGGTCGGGTGACGAATTATCACGCCTACATCTATTACGACCCACAAATATTCAATCCCGAAATCGGAACCGACAACATCATCACAACCGGTACACTCTCCGATGGATGGACCGTTCGCAAAGCAGTTATCAATAAGCCTGGTGAATTTGAAGTCGAGTTGGATGAACCCACCGGCACACGTCCACTCCAGGGTGTTGGTACACTCTTCAAATTCAAGATGAGGGCTTACTTTAGCCCGAAGCTGGAAAGTGAACTCGCTTGTGCTTTCGATCCAACCGGAAGCTCATGCTGGGTGCTGGTTGATACGGAACCAGGTCAAGTCAACCTGCCCAAGGTCTGCGCGTGGGATATGCGTCACGTGGTCGTTAGTCTTGGGACATTTTCACTCCAGGACCCAGAACCCAATCCATCGGATGGCTCGCGCGTTGTGATTCGATTTGGCGTTGGATATGAAGCTGCAACGCGCCTGCAAATTGTCAACTCACTTGGTGAGATCGTTCGCACACCGCTCGACCAGGTCCTTGCTCCTGGGACCTACGAAGCCACACTTGACGTCAGCGACCTACCGAATGGAGTGTACTTCATTCGAATGACGAGCGGACACTGGAACGCACCAACCAAAGCGCTGCTTCTGACACGGTAGCGCTCAGCCAGAGAGGCTCCACCTACTGCAATCGCCCTGCTCTACACTGTACGAACAGGGCGATTGTGTTTTTGTAACATGAGTAATCGCACATTGTTGAGTAAATTGCATGCAGTAACCATCTCCACATTTTGTCACAATTTTGGAGTGTGCCATGAATGTTCGGTACCTTTTCTTCGTAGCGTGCCTCTTTATTGCAACAACTGCTACACGAGCACAAACAAATCCAACGCCATTCGACCTGAGCACCGGTGATTATTCACTGTCGGCATGGGATGCGACGAACGCTGCGGGCACCTATCCGCCTAATATGGCTTTCCACATTTTCAATCGAGCCGATAATAATCTTCAACCCGATACTGCACAAGTGATTGGTAACTACACGGGTGCTTACAACGGAACAAGCGGTACTCGAATGAACGGTCTCGGTGTTGATGGTTTTGCCTTTCAGAATACAGCAAATCCCGGCAATCTGGGTGCTGCGGTCCTTGCACTCAACACAACCGGACGAATCAATATTCGCATCTCCTGGAAAGCCGGTACCCTATCGTCAACTTTTACTGGCTTTCGTCACTATTCAATTCTTCTGCAGTACCGCGTTGGGACAACTGGTACCTGGCAAACAGCAATTATTGGTACCGATACGGTACAATACAACGCAAACATTCAGGGCACAAGCCTTATCGCGGAAACTGTCACAATGCCAACCTTTACGCTCCCGACAGCATGCGAGAATCAACCTGTTGTTCAAATCCGATGGCGGTACTATCAACGTTTTCCACAGACGTCGGGAAATCGCCCCCCGCTTAAAGTGGATGACATTTTAGTCCAGAGCGATGCAAATACTGGCATCCCAACAAAGCTGGCAATCACAGCAATTACACCGCCGTCGCCTTCACGAACTGCACCGTTCAGCGTTACTGTTCAAGCATGGAACGACAGCAACCAACCCCGAAATGTCCAGACGAATACCGACGTGGTCTTAGAATTAGCCGCTGGAAACGGAACCTTAGGCGGAACACTGACGGGTACAATTCCGGCTGGCACTAATACAATCACAATTTCGGGGGTTACCTATAGCATTGCTGAATCAGGCGTACAAATCCGCGTGCGCCGAACAAACGGCGATAATCTTGCCAACGGACTCAGTGATCCATTTACCGTTCTCCCAAACGCCACACAATTGACGGTCGAGTCTTTCCCACAGTACACTTTTGCAGGTCTGGTGTTACCCGCATTCACAGTCACAGCGCGCCGAGCTGACAATAGCGTGGATACTCATTTCCCGTACCAATGCAGCCTGGTCGTTCAATCCGGTCCTGCTGGTGCTTCAGGGACAACAACAGTTGCACACACCAACGGCGTAGCACTTTTCAACAATGTCCTTTTCAACACGCCGGGCACCTACACCGTCGCATTTACAGCAAACAACCTAACTAGTGCCAGCTATACATTAACGGTCGTTGCACACCCAAGCATTGCCGAGTTGATTTTGCCCCAATACATGCTATCGTCAAATTCAAACACCAGAATTCCTGTATGGGCGCTCATCCGTCTCGACAATTTGCAACCGAATACAACATATCGCTATTACGTCGGTGCCGACTCGGTATCAATGGTTACAACAACTATTGGTGCCGGCAATAATCTCCACTACAACGCGAACACACAAACATTCAACTACACAACTACACGTGATTTCACAGCCAGCGGTGGCTACTCGGAGTTTCGTACAGGTCCGGGACAAACGAGCAAAACTCTCTGGGTCAACCTTGTCGCAACCGCAAACGTGCGCTTCACCGAAGGAAACATGATGTACTGGCTTGTTTCTATCCTTGACTCGAACCGAGCAATCCAAACACGCATGGTAACAACCCAGGGCACACGTGCGCTTTACTTTGGACCGCAAGCAAACAAAGTATCTGGTATGGTTGATTCCCTTAGTGGACTTCCAGCAAAGCGAATTATCTGTCTCTACGATGACATCAGCGGTAATTCCCGTCCAGTTGCAACAGCAATTGTCCAGGATGAGGGGACAACCCTAATCAGTGCTGTACCGTTCTATGCCACTATTGACAGCGTAGCAGGGGCGTTTGCAACTGTTGTACCGAACTCGATTCCTGCAATTCGACGAATTGAAGTCAGAGACCTTACAAATGGAACACTTCTGCGTGCATTCACCGACAGTGATGGTATCTGGGGACACGCTGACACACGTAATCCATCGAGTGGTATCAATGCAACCAGTATTCATACACCTCAAGTCAAGCTCCTCACCTCGTATGCCGGACAATCGCTCTGTTTGCGTGGCTCGCTTGCTGTGAGTGTATTCGTTCGCGGTTGCGATAGCGCCCGCATCGAACTTATTCGTGACACCGATCCACCTTACACAATCGCACGCGGCATACTCCCTGGCACTCACGCGATCAACATCGACATTCCGGATAACCTCGCCGGTTCAACTAATACCTACTTGCGCATTGTTGATATGGATCGCCCAGACGTGTTCGACGTGACTGGACCCTTTACACTCAACACCCCGCCGCGCTTGATTTCTCAAACGCGTAGTCTCACTCTCTGTCCCGGTGATAGCGTCACACTTACCGTCCTTGCCGGTGGAACTAATCTCCGGTATCAGTGGGAAAAGGATGGACAAGCTTTAGCGGGAGCAACAACGAATTCCCTTCACCTAAGCTATGTCAATGCACGAAGCTCTGGCATGTATCGCTGCAGGATTCAGGGGAGCGGTACATGTCCTGACGATTCGAGCGATTTTATCATCATTGCTGTTCGCCCGACTCTTTCTATCGCTCGACAGCCAGGAATTGTTTATGCTGGTCTTGGAAAAACAGCCCAACTCTCGATCGAAACAAGCGTGACCGATCCCATGGCAAATTACCAGTGGTATCGCGGTTCTCAACCTGTTCTCGACAACAACCGCATCACAGGCAGCCGAACAGCAACGCTCACCATTCGCAATGTTCAACAAGCCGACTATGGTACGGACTACTATTGCGTCGTCACAACCCAGTGTGGTACGGTTGTTTCCGACACTGGCGCCCTTCGATTCACCGGTATTGAGCTCAGCTTTGATGCATCTACGATCACCGCGTGTGAAGGCAGCACTGTCCGAATGAACGTGTCGGCACAGTCAACCACCGGATCGGTTCTACGCTACCAGTGGAAAAAAGATGGCTTGCCCTTGCAAGAATCTGCTCGGATTACAGGGACAACAAGCCCACAACTAACGATTACAGATGTTACTGCCAGTGATACCGGCAGCTATAGCTGCACCATCACTGATCCGCAGAGCGGTGAAGTTCGGCAGACTCAAAGCCGCACGCTCCGATTGTACCCACAGGTCCAGATACTGTCTCAATCGCTGGATAGCATGTATTGCGCCACTGATACACTCGTTTTTGCTGTTCAGCTTTCTGCGCCACCGCGCACAATAATCATTGAATCGGCTGATACAGCAATAGCCTTCGATAATCCACCTTCGAACTTTATCATCAAGGTTGCACCGGGATATGTACCAAGCCGCATCGGCGGTCGTTATCGCTTCCGTTGCGTTACCCAATGCGACACAGTTGACTCAGCACCATTTACGGTCTCATTTTATCCCGCACCAGAGATTGTGACGCAACCACGAGAGTCGGTACAGTTACTCGAAGGCTCGACTCTCGCATTAGGCATTGAGGCACAAGGTTCGCCGGGTGAAGAATTGCGGTATCGTTGGTACAAAGACGGCATGCCTCTTCCGGATTCGATCGGTAGTGGACCGGTGCTAACGATCCAGAACATCACAACTGCTGATCGGGGAGAGTACTATTGCGTCGTCTATGGACGATGCGGTGATAGCACTCGCTCACGCTCGGCAACTGTTGACATCGTCTCATCGGTGATTGCTACCATTGATGCTGAAATCATACTCTATCCCCAACCTGCAACTGACCAGCTACTGGTTACAGGTGCAGGTGATGTTGATCGAATCGCCATCGTTGATGTCCTCGGACGCCTACGCGCACACCAGGCAATCGCCAGCGTAAGCGAACCATCGGCAGGCGATGCGATATCGGTCAACCTCAATACCTTATCGAGTGGTGTCTATCAACTCCGTGCGTACCGAAACGGAATTCTCCTCTGGAGCAAACAATTTGTCGTTGAACGGTAGCATGATTCAGCGTAAAAAGCGAACTCATAGGCGCATGCCCGATCGCACCACCGCAGTCCTGTTTGCGGTACTGCTTGCTTGGGTAGCTCTTCGAAGCGATGCACAGCCTGTTGTCGTCAGTGAATACTACAACGACAATCCACCGCAAGAGTGGACGGAGATTCTTGTTGTTCAGGATAACATGGACCTTCGAGGATGGGTCGTTACCGACAACAATGCGTCTCAAACATCGCGTCAAGGTGGAGTTCGCTTTCGCAACATTCCATATTGGCAACATGTCCGTGCCGGGACAATCATTGGAATCTGGCACCGTGACTACCTGTCCACAGCCGCGCAAGACTTAGACACCTCGATGGCAGACGGGCGGGTGATGCTCGCTAAAAACGACGCTCGATTTTTCGAACCGTACGCTTCCCCCGACGTGCAATTTCCCGATGCACCGATGAATTTGGCGCAGGAAGGCGACATCATGGAAATTCTCGATGCGAATGGAAATCACATTCATGGTCTCGGTCATCGCAGCACACCTGGTTCGTACTGGCTTGCGATGGCTGAACCCAAGCTCAACACTGCATCGGCTCTCAACAACGGACAGAGCAACCGCGTTTATCCCGGTGGAATGCTCAGCCAGTATAACGGACCTCATGGTGCCCCGCTGTCGGAAGCGTGTGCTGTCAATATCACGCGAACTATGCCAAATAAATCCTGTGCTTCATCCGCATCAAATTGGGAATTCTGGCATAGTCTGCGACGACCGGACTGGAACTCGCCTCAACTACAAGCGACAGTAAGCGCGACAACCGTAGAACTTGCCTGGAATTCCGCTACTGATCCTTATCCGCTGGATGGGCTTAGCGGCTATATCATTGCTCGCGACAGTGCAGGTCAGGATTTTCTTCCGGAGCAAGGACGCATTTACCGCAATGGTGAGCGGATTGGCTCGACAATTATCTTGGCTCACCTTCCTTCCACAGCAACAAGCTACACCGACCCAGTCGTGCTCACCTGTGGAATCACCTATTCATATCGGGTATTTGCTTTTCGATTTGGTCAAGACGATGAATACGGAGCATATCCACCGCAACAATCAACACGCGGGCGGCAGTACAACACGGTTTCATTCGGTGCCATCACGGTGCTCAAGCAAGTCGAGCGCGGTCCATCCATTCGCACCGATGGTTCGCCGACAACTTTTTGCGAGGGAGGCGCAGTTGTCCTTTCTGTGCAATCGGTTCCGGTAGGTTATACTGCACAGTGGCTCCGCAACGGCGCGGCTATCACAGGTGCAACAACCAATAGCTATCGAGCGACAGAAACAGGGGAGTATCGGCTGCGTTTACAGCGACCCGACGGATGCTTTGTACTGAGCGATTCGGTTGTCATCACCGTTCATCCAAAACCATCGGTGACGATTTTCCCAACTGCACGCATCCAACTCTGCGAGGACTCAACCACTCAACTGACAGCACCGTACGTTGAACAGTGGCGGTATCAATGGTACCGCGACGGTTCGGCAATCAGTGGGGCAACCGGTCCGACTATCGTCATCTCTGGAGCAGGCAGTTATAGCGTCGAGGTTACCAATGAGTTCGGATGCTCTGCACGCTCAGACGCAACGACAATCGAAATACTCCGTCTCCAGCTTACACTTTCACAACAAGCCATCACATTTCAGCCGCTGAGTGGTTGCGAATCAGTGCGCGAGGTCAACATTCAGCTCCAGAATCAATCAAACTTTCCTATTGAACTGCGTCGAGCGATCGAGCCGCAACATTTCTTCGTTGTGTCGCCGTCGCTTCCGAATCAACTCCTTGTCGGCGAACAGCGGACGCTCACACTTCGTTTTGCCCCGACAACCACCGGTACGTGGACTGATAGCATCGGCATTGAGATACAACCGTGCGGGAAAGTCCAGTGGATCACAGTCCATGGCACAAAATCCGGTGCCGCTGGTGCACTTTCGACGCAATCAACCATCAAGGACTTCGGGATTGTAACACGTTGCAATGACGGAGTCCAACCGAAAACCGATTCCATCATCATCACCGCAAGCGGTGCACTCACCGTCGAGAACATTCGGGTACTTCCTCCTTTCCGTCTGGGCGCCGGTTATCCCACCTCGTTCACCATGCAGGCAGGTCAATCGCGCGCTATCCCTATCGAGTTTGCACCTATCCTCGATCAACCGTACAGCCGAGACCTTACGATCAGCTACACCTCTGCACAATGCCGTGACTCACTTGTTGTTCCACTCCGAGGAACCCTCACGACACGTTTTATAGCGCTGTCAGCACGTGAGATCGTGTTTCCGCCGCTGGATTCATGCACAACGGTCTTTGCTGATACAACAATTACGCTCTACAACACTTCACTGGCACCGATTGACATCGAACAACTTAGCGATGAGCAGCTTCAGATAGTTCAACCAATTTCCTCACCAACACTGCACATTCCACCGCAAGACTCTGTCCGAATCCGCATCAGGTACAGTCCGAATGGGTTCACGGCTTCCCAGCAACGATTGGCGATTGTGTTTGGGGACCAACGATGCACGCAATCAGAGGTTCTCATTGTTCGGGGTATGCGAACCGGTAGTTCAATAACGCTGAGCACATCATCTATCGAATTTCCACCAGTCATTCGTTGCAAGGAGACCGCGCCTTTGAGTCAGTCGCTTGTGCTGTCTGTATCGAGCATTCCCTCGGATGCATCGGGTGCCCGCGTTGTTTCGATATCCTCAACACAACAATGGCTAAGCACATCGCTTACTCCTGGTCCGCTCAACGACGGTGATCATTCATTCAACGTAATGATAGACCCGCGGCAGCTTGCCATTGGACAGAACACAGGAACCATATCCATCCGTGTAGAACCATGCGGTCGAATACTCACCCTTCAGGCTCGGGTTAATGTCGAAGATATCGCACTCGGCTTTGGTGGCACAGGACAGACAGATACACTCCTGTTCGACCTTGGCGATATACGCGTGGGACGCACCGTCCCGCTTTCAGCCGATGTAACAAACAATTCTTCCTTCGAGTTGCGATTTGCTCCGCTGCAGCAGCTACCTCCGTGGTTAGATGTTACCGCATCATTTTTACCTCCGGGTTCAATGCCTGCACAGTCAACCCAAACAATAACGCTAACCGTAACACCGACCCAAGAAGGACCATTACACGATACGCTCTATCTCGATGCAATCGAACCATGCACACGGCGGCTTGTCATCATTATCACCGGACGCGCTGTTGGTGATACCATTGGTTCATCGCCGCTTGCATTGCACGTTGTAATCCCGGAGTCAATTACCGCATCTCCGGGTGACCAGGTGCGCTTTAGCATTCGGTTTGAGGGTTTGACTCGACCTATCCTTGTTGACAGTATCAGTATCCCACTGTCATTCGACCGCAGTCTATTCCATGTTGAGCAGCTGGTTGCTGGTGCTGCACTCAGTGCTGGTAGTCTATCGGGCATCTCTACAAGCACTGGCTACCGAGCAACCATCCAGAATGCGGACATACGCGGTCCGGGTGATGTTGCATACCTTGAAGGACGCGTTCTGCTCGGTTCGACACTTCAAACTGCACTCTCGCCCGATAGCGCGAGCATAGCCTTCAGTGATAGCACGATTCGTGTGATGAGAACTGTTCCTGGCTGGCTGCGCTTAGAGGAGCACTGCAACCTTAACGCTCGACTTATCCAGCTCGGTGGTACCGCACAAATGATGCTGCAACAGAACGCCTCGGACCTTACCGTAACGATAGAGCAAGTCAGTAGCAGCGTTGCACAGCTAACGGTGTATGATCTCAGCGGTCGGGTGGTGATGCCAGTTTTGAACCGTTACCTTGAGCGCGGGAGCCATACATTTTTGCTACCTCTATCAACCCTTTCCAGCGGTGTTTATCTCCTATCCTACACCAGCGACGGCATCGCCCGTAGCGTTCTTTTTGCTGTCGAGTAAGGCAAACAACTTCCGTATATTTGCAGCCGAATTGCGTACTAATCGGTATGGGCAAATCTGCCCTTTTTTTGTTCGCGATCGGAATCCATGAACAAGCAAAAAACGACCTATGAACTACCGGAGAAAACTGTTGATGCTCTCCGCTCTATCTGTCAACAGCATCAAGCGGAGCTGTTAGACTACACAGTCCGCGGCAGAATTGGATCTTACATCCTCGAATTGTTCGTTGATAATCGCGATGGCGTAACTCTCGATCTATGCCAAGCCATCAGTTCGGATGTCGAACAATTGCTCGAAAGCGATCCTGCACTGTCAACAATCTCACGGTTGGATGTTTCGTCGCCAGGTGTAGAACGTCCTCTGCAGTATCCATGGCAGTACCCCAAGCACATCGGCAGACTTTTATCGGTACATACAGCAGATGGACTGCACTACACGGGCTACCTCCGCTCAACCAGCGACGCCGCAATAACGCTCGACTGTTCAGACGACATCGTGACAATCCCCTACAGCTCCATTTCACGCGCACTCGTTCAACTTGAATGGTAACCTAACAACACTGAACGCCATGCCACGCAAAAAACAACAATCGAAAGTTGATAAAAAAGCCATTATTCAGGCATTCGTCGAAATCGCAAAAGAGCGCGGTATAGACCGTGACCTCATTCAAGGCAAGTTCGAAGACATGCTTCGAATCCTTGTGCGAAAAAAGTTTGGCGAAGATGCCGAACCAGACATTATCGTGAACATGGATCGTGGCGACATCGAAATTTACTTGCCACGGACTGTAGTCAATTACGTCCTCCATCCTGCCAAAGAAATTTCTTTGAGTGAGGTCCGACGGCGCACCGAAGGAACCGACGAGAGCTATGACATCGGCGATGAATACATCGAAGAAATCTCGCTTGACAACATTAGCAAAGAGTTCGGTCGCCAGCTCATCATGCATGCAAAGCAAGTGCTCAGCCAGCAACTCCGCGACATTGAAAAAAACAACATCTTCCTGGAATACGAGCAAAAGATTGGCGAAATCATTGTCGGCGAAATCTATCAAATTCGTCGCAACGAAGTTCTCATCATGCACAACAAGCACGAAGTCCGCATGCCTGCGGAGGAACAGATACCAACCGAACGCTACAAGAAAAATTCCACCATTCGCGCTATCATCAAAGAAGTTCGACGCCCGACGCCTTCGAGCACACCCGACATCATCGTCTCGCGTGCCGACGAGCGCTTTTTGGCGCGACTGTTTGAAATTGAAATCCCCGAAGTTTACGACGGTATCGTTGAAATCAAAGCCATCGCCCGTGAACCGGGTGAGCGTGCAAAAGTTGCTGTTACCAGTTATGATGACCGCGTTGACCCTGTCGGGGCATGCATTGGCATGAAAGGCATCCGTATCAACGCTATCGTCCGTGAAGTGGCTGGCGAAACGATTGATGTGATTGAGTGGAGCGATGACCCCGCGACATTCATTGCGCGCGCTCTCTCGCCTGCTAAGGTGCGTCAAATTCAGGTTGACCCCGACAATAAGACGGCAACGGTCATTGTGCCCGACGATCAAGTTTCCCTTGCGATTGGAAGAAATGGACAAAATGTACGTCTTGCTTCCCGATTGACCGGCTATACACTGACGCTGGTCAAAGAAGGCGTCGAAGACATTGAATTGATCGAGTTCCGCGATGATATTGGTCGCGAGCTATACGAACAGATCATCGAGGCACACATTGACACCGCACGAGAATTTCTCGACGCCGATCTGAAAACGCTTCTCCGCATCCCCGGCATGACTCCAGAACGGTTGCTGGCAATTCGGAAGCTGATACTCGACGAGTTCAATGAAAAAGAAATCCCTGACATCAAAGAACGCATCGAAATCGCCCAGATTCAACTTGAAGAAGCTGCCGAAAAAGCCGCAACCGATCTTGGCGATGAAATCGAAGAGATGTTCAGCGAATACCAGGTCGAAGGACTCGACGATGTTGATGAAGACGAAGGCTTCACCACCGATGAATCAGCGGCGCCAACAGACCAAGAATAACCATCGCGCTTGGCTCGGCGCAGTTATAGGCTGACTCTGTGCACATTTTTTCAAGGACTGCAATGCCCCATTCGCTGCAAGAGCGTAAACTGTTCAAGGTCGCTAAGCACTTCAACATCTCGAAGGAAGAGATTGTTGAATACCTCAAGGCTAAAGGTTTTAGCGTCCAGAACAAACCCAGCTTCGAGCTTACTGATGATATGCTCGATGCGGTCGAAGGTCATTTTGCCAAAGAAGCTAAGCAAGCTGAACGCATCCGCACTAAACTCGAACAATTCGAGCATCACCGAGCAGCCACCAAAAAAGAGACCCCAGCACCCACAGTAGAAGTTCAGACTTCAGATGGCAAGCCATCGGTTCAAATCGAAGAACCGACACCTGCTGCACAAGAGATCGAAGCACCACCTGAACCTGCTCCTCTTGAAAGCGCAACACCTGAGCACAGCGAGGAACCCAAAACCACTCTGCTCCAAGATCAACCCTCCGTAGAACCTGAACAGATAGCAGACACGGAAGCTGAAGCTATTGAAGCGGCGACAACAATTAGCTCTACCGAGGACGTTTCAGTCGCAGACCATGTGGACGTCTCACAGCCGTCAGAGCAAGAAGACATCGCTGAAAGTACGCAAGCCGTCCCCGAGGAAACCGACGCTGCTATTGCCGAACAATCCGAATTGAGTACTCCACTGGAGGAACAAATCACCGACGCTGCAGTTCCACCAGAACCAGCCTCAGATGATCACGGTGAGGCTGAATCACCGGTTACAGAAACCGATGAAGCTCCAGATACAAAACGCCGGCGACGTCTCTCCAACGTCATCGCAACGTCCGAACCTGATTCGCCCTCAACTTCCTGGAAGTTGCGTGGATTGACTGTCATCGGGAAAATTGAGCTTCCTGTTGAGGAGCCAGGGCGTGGACGTCGCACAACAAAGAAACAGGAAAAAGCGCAAACCGGCACCAAAGCTCGCCAAGCTCGCACCACCGAAGCGCGGCAACGGGCAAAGCCAAAACAACCGCAACCAACAAGCCAACCCAAACGCAAAGAGAAACCTGCCGAAGAACCCAGTGAATCGCAGATAGTTGCCTCACCCCAAACGACGACACCGCTCAAATTCAAGGACAAAAAGTCGTCTGCAGCGAAAGACACGTTCTTTGCCAGTGAGGATAAAGCGCAGAAAAAACGTAAACCTCTGCGCGAGATGATCGCTGAAGAAGAAGTCGAACGCGCTATTCGAGAAACATTAGCCGGCATTGAGGAAGAAGCTCGGATAAAGAGCAAAATCAAAAAGCAGAAAAAGCAGCAACGCGAAGAACGCCAGCAGCGACGCCTTGAACAGCTCCAGCAAGAACACGGCATTCTTCGTATAACCGAATACTGCACGACTGCTGAGCTTGCGAATTTTCTTAATGTCTCTCCCGCTGAAATTATCAGCAAATGTTTTTCGCTGGGACTGATGGTGAGCATCAACCAGCGTCTCGATCGCGATACGATCCAGCTTATCGCCAGCGACTACGGTGTAACGATAGAATTTCTGAGCGATAAAGAAATCACACTCGAAGAAGAAACCTTACCCGATCCACCCGATTCGCTTGTCCCTCGTCCACCAATTGTGACAATCATGGGACACGTTGACCATGGTAAAACGTCTCTTTTGGACTTCATTCGTAATTCCAACGTCGTTGCTGGTGAAGCGGGCGGTATCACCCAGCACATCGGTGCATACAAGGTGGTTCTTCCCAATGGCAAATCCATAACCTTTCTGGATACTCCTGGTCACGAAGCGTTCACTGCGATGCGTGCTCGCGGTGCCCAGGTTACCGACATCGTTGTCCTTGTTGTTGCTGCCGATGATAGCGTCATGCCGCAAACCATTGAAGCAATCAGTCATGCACAGGCAGCCGGTGTACCGATTGTCGTCGCAATCAACAAGATTGACAAAGAAACAGCAAATCCCGATCGCATCAAGCAACAGCTTGCCGACCATGGCGTTCTTGTCGAAGAGTGGGGCGGCAAATATCAATGCGCCGAAATCTCCGCCAAGAAGGGCATCAATGTAGATGCTTTGCTGGAAAAAATTCTACTCGAAGCAGAACTTCTTGAACTGAAAGCCAATCCACATCGCCCTGCCATTGGGACAGTCATCGAAGCCCACGTAGATAAAGGACGCGGTAATGTTGCGACCGTCCTTGTTCAGAATGGTACGCTCCACCATGGCGACGCATTCATTTGTGGGCAGTACTTTGGGCGTATTCGTGCGATGTACGACGAACGCGGTAATCGCGTGACCGAGGCTCCCCCTTCTACACCCGTACAGGTCACTGGTTTCGATGGTCTGCCAGAAGCAGGCGACAAGCTTGTCGTTTCCAGTGATGAAGATAAGCTTCGCCAGATTGCCCAGCAGCGACAAATTCTTCGTCGTGAGCAGCAGTTGCGCCAAACACGCCGCATCTCACTGGACGAAATTTCCCAACGATTGAAATCGGGAGGTCTCAAAGAATTGCGCATCGTACTCAAAGCTGATGTTAGCGGTTCTCTGGAAGCTCTCACCGACGCGCTACAAAAACTCAGCACAGATGAAGTGACGATTTCAATTATTCACCGAGCAGTCGGTGCTATTACAGAAAGCGACATCATGCTCGCGGCCGCATCAGATGCTATCGTTGTGGGATTCCAGGTTCAGCTCCCGGCGAGTGTGCGCAAGATTGCCGAGCGCGAGAGTGTTGATGTCCGGCTGTACTCGATCATCTACGACGCTATCAACCAAATTCAGCTCGCACTCGAAGGTCTGCTCTCACCAGAAATCAAGGAAGAAGTCGTCGGTCGAGCGCAAGTCCGACAAGTATTCCGCATCAGTCGAATCGGCAGTGTTGCAGGCTGCTACGTACTCTCTGGCACTATTACACGCAACGACAAAGTCCGAATCATTCGGGACGGCTTCGAGATTTACAAAGGAACCATTAGCTCGCTGAAGCACCTCAAAGATGATGTTCGCGAGGTACGCCAGGGCTTCGAGTGTGGATTGACCGTTTCCGGCTTCAACGATTACGCCGAGGGCGATGTTATAGAAGCGTACCGCATCACAGAAGTTCAACGGAAACTCAGTCAGTAGCACGCCTATGTCATTCCGCCCAGAACGTATCGCACGAGAAATTCAGCGAATCCTGAGCCAACCCATCAGTGATTTTGCTTCGATCAATGGTGGTGGATTTGTCACGCTCACTGATGTCAAAGTATCACCAGACCTGAGCGTTGCCAAGCTGTACGTTAGCGTCTATGGTAATGCACTCGGCGGTGATCGTATCATTGCCTTGCTCAATGAACACGCAGCTGAGTTTCGGGCATTAGTTGCACAGTTGCGCGTGCGAGTTATTCCCGAGTTGCGATTCTACCGTGATGCAACGTTAGAAGCAATGGAACGGATCGAAAATCTCTTGAAAAATCAAAACCCACCGTCCTCTGGTCAACGCAAGGAATGATTCCCATTCTGACACGACACACCGCCGATGTTAGCCAGTGGTACACAGGTCTCAGTCAGCTCGGCGGAGCAATCCTTATTGACAAAGAGCAAGGTTGGACGTCGTTCGATGTTGTTGCACGTCTGCGTCGGTTACTTTCGATCAAAAAAATTGGGCATGCTGGTACGCTCGATCCGATGGCGACAGGTTTATTGATTGTCTGCGTCGGTAAAGCCACTCGCCGAGTATCCGAATTTCAGTCGCTCGACAAAGTCTATCAGGTGGAAATCAAGCTCGGAGCGCGCACCGCCAGCGATGATGCTGAAACACCCGAAATTGAACACCGCGCGACTCAGCATCTGACAAGCGAGGACATTTTCGGAGCCCTTCGCTCATTTGTTGGTACCATTGAGCAACTCCCTCCTGCATATTCTGCCGTTCATGTTGCTGGCAAGCGACTCTACCAAATTGCACGACGTGGCGAGCAGTTACCGGCACTATCGCCACGAACAGTGACAATTCACTCCATTGAGAACATCGAGATCGCCATGCCGTTGGTCCGTTTTACTGTGCATTGCTCGAAAGGAACATACATTCGGTCATTAGCTCGCGATGTTGGTAATGTGCTCGGCGTTGGTGCGTATGTTACATCCTTGAGGCGAACTGCAATTGGTCCCTATCGCGTTGACGATGCGGTGACAGTCTCTCAATTGAAAATTACCCTCGAGTCATTGAATGCAGACCTATCGCTCCATCGTTGAAGTACCGTTCGAACAAAATTCAGTCGTAACGGTGGGTACCTTCGATGGTGTTCATCGTGGTCACCGTGCCATAATTGAACGCATGCAGAGCTATGCCCGCGCGCAGAAAGCACGCACGGTGGTACTAACATTCGAACCGCATCCACGCTTGGTATTGACTCGATCGTCCCAAGCGCCAATCCAGCTCCTGACGACTCTTTCGGAAAAGCACGCTCTTCTGGCACAATTGGGAGTAGATGTGCTGGTCGTGATACCATTCACGTTCGAGTTTGCTCAGACGTCGGCAGAAGATTTCGTTCGTAAAATACTGGTTGAGCAAATCGGTGTACGCCACCTTGTCGTTGGTCATGACCATAGCTTTGGGAAAGACCGCACCGGCAATGAAGAGCTGCTACGTCGCCTGGGAGAACAGCATGGCTATACCGTTGAGCGGGTCGAGCCAGTCGTCATTGATGGCGAGATTATCAGCAGTACGAAAATTCGCGCAGCACTCGCTAGCGGACATATTGCAAAGGCGAATGCTATGCTTGGTCACACTTATAGCGTCGAAGGTGTTGTCGTACAAGGAGACGGACGGGGGCGGCACCTTGGATACCCAACTGCGAACCTGGAGCTCCTTGACCCACATAAGCTACTGCCAGCAACCGGTGTCTATTGCGTCTCAGCAATGATCGAGGGTAAACAGCTCAAGGGTATGGCAAATATTGGTGTGCGCCCAACCTTTACAGATTCGGCGCATCTTCGGCTTGAAGCACACTTTTTTGACTTTAGTGGATACTTATACGACCGGAAAATCGTCCTAAGCTTCCACAAATACGTGCGAGCTGAACGGCGCTTTGAAAGTGTTGACATGTTTTGGTCGCAACTGCGCGACGACCGAGAATGCTGCGAACAGTATTTTGCGTCCTCATCATGAGTTTTGTTTAACCATCTCCGTATCGAATCACCATGCTCACCAAAGAGCGAAAAGCTGAACTGATTGCTCAATATGGCGGATCACCAACAAATACGGGTTCGCCGGAATCGCAGATTGCTCTGCTCACCGAACACATCAACAAGTTGACCGAGCACCTGGCGATCCATAAAAAAGATCATCACAGCCGCCGTGGCTTGATCGGCTTGGTCAACAAACGGCGTCGTCTGCTCAATTACCTCCAACGAACCGACATTGAGCGATACCGTCGCATCGTCGAAGAACTGAACCTGCGGAAGTAGGTGTACGGTCTTAGCCACTCAAATGCACGGGTTTTTGGTGCCGCTGGTATCAAACAGCTCCACGGCTTCATCCTCTAGAGGACTGTGCTGGGCACGTGCTCGTCGGTGGTGGCAACTGTTTGCGTTATTGTTCCACTGAATTATCGAAAAAAGAATGGGAATTGTCCGAGTATCCTGTGAGCTTGGCGGTAAAGAATATTCTCTTGAAACCGGTCGTTTCGCGAAACTCGCCGATGGCGCTGTCATGGTCCGCTATGGCGAAACGATGGTGCTGGTCACTGTCTGTGCCAGTCCTGATGTACGACCGGACGTCAATTTTCTTCCGCTCACGGTAGAGTATCGTGAGAAATCATCAGCAGCAGGAAAAATTCCCGGGAGTTTTTTCCGCCGAGAAGGCAGACCGACAGAAAAAGAAATTCTCTCGGCGCGACTGATTGATCGTCCCATCCGCCCCATGTTTCCAGACGGCTGGCGCGCCGACACGCAAGTTGTTGCTACTGTTTTTTCTGCCGATGACCAAAACGAACCCAACTCACTCGGGATGGTTGGTGCCTCGGCAGCACTGCTTCTTTCTGATATTCCCTTCGACGGTCCTGTCTCCGAAGTCCACGTCGGGAGGATCGGCGGTAAATTCATTGTCAACCCGACATACCAGGAGCTTGAAGTATCCGACATGGAAATTACCGTTGCCGGTACAGATGACTCAATCGTCATGGTCGAAGGAATGGCAAAAGAAATCAGTGAGGAAGATTTCATTGCCGCGCTTGAATTTGCTCACGAAAATATTCGCATCCTCAACGCGCTCCAGCGCCAGTTGCTCGAAAAAGCTGGTGGTGGCAAACGTCCGTGTCGCTCTCCGCAAGCTGTCGTATGCCCCGAGGCATTGAGTAGTTTCATTCGTGAGCGCGTCACTGCTCCCTTGAGCGAGATGATTCACTCAGCCTCAACCAAAGAACAGCGCTCTGAATTTCGAAAAAAGCTGCTCGATGAAACCATTCTCGTTGTTCAACAATTCGTCCTCGAGCACGAAGAATACGCTGACTTGCCTATCATTCAGCTCACCAGTGACGTGGTCAGCGACATCGAGTATGAGCTGATGCGGAAAATGATACTCACCGAGGGTCGGCGACTCGATGGACGTGGACTTACCGATATCCGCCCGATCACATGCGAAGTGGGCATACTACCGCGTACCCACGGATCAGCGCTCTTCACACGCGGCGAAACTCAAAGTCTGACCACAGTGACCTTAGGTACCAAGCAGGACGAACAAATTGTTGATGGACTGCTTCCGACATACGAGCGTCGCTACATGCTACATTACAACTTTCCGCCGTATTCAACGGGAGAAGTTGGTCGGATGACTGGGGTTAGTCGTCGTGAAATCGGGCATGGTAATCTTGCTGAGCGTGCTTTGCAGCCGTTGATACCGAGCGAAGAGGAGTTCCCCTACACCATTCGCATAGTCTCGGACATCTTAGAATCGAACGGTTCGTCCTCAATGGCAACTGTTTGTGCTGGATCGCTTGCGTGTATGGACGCTGGGATTCCAATCAAAAAGCAGGTTGCAGGCATTGCCATGGGGCTTATCACCGATGGAGACAACGTCGCTATTCTCAGCGATATTCTTGGCGACGAAGATCATCTCGGTGATATGGATTTCAAGGTAGCCGGTACTGCTGATGGCATCACGGCGTGCCAGATGGACATCAAAATCAAAGGACTATCGCTCGATATTGTCCGCCGTGCACTCGAACAAGCTCGCCAGGGACGCATGCATATTCTTGAGATCATGAATGCATGCATTGACAAGCCTCGAGCAGAACTTTCTCGTTATGCTCCGCGCCTGACAACAATCAAAATTCCAGTCGAAGCAATCGGCACAGTCATTGGTCCTGGGGGTGCTACAATTCGTGAGATCACTCGCCAGACGAACACCGAAATCAACATCGAAGAAGACGGCACCGTCGTCATTGCTGCAATCAATCAAGAAAATGCCCAGATGGCGATTGATTGGATCAAGGGACTTACGCGCGAACCCGAGCTTGGTGAAGTGTATCATGCCAAGGTCAAAGAGATTCGCGAAGGTTTGGGCGCAATCGTAGAATTCCTCCCCAAAAAGCAAGGGCTACTTCACATTTCCCAGATTGCCCACGAGCGAGTTCACAACATTCTCGATTACATCAAGCCAGGCGACATCGTCGAGCTAAAGCTCATCGAAATCCAGCCCGACGGGAAGTTTCGCTTGAGCCGGAAGGCATTGCTCCCACCGCCAGAACATGCAACCGATGGAAACACCGAGCACGCCGAGCGTCCCCGTCACGGTCGCGATAGTGGAGGACATCACCGGCACTCGCCTCACTCGCGCTCGTCTCACCCCCGCGGTAGCCGACGATTCAAACACTAAAGGGCGATTAGATTCCTGATAAAGGCACTGTGCGCAGAACGGCGAAAGCGGCAAATTGCTGCACGAGGCAACACGGTTATGAACGCAATCCAATTGTGCCCGGAGCGGGATTCGAACCCGCACGCTCCTTCCGGAGCCCAGGATTTTAAGTCCTGTGCGTCTGCCGTTTCGCCATCCGGGCTGTGGGGTGCAAAGATAGGTAGTGCTGCACGTGAGCGTCGGTTTATTTTCGCTGCGCTTTAGTTCTCTCGACTCACATCAGCATTCCCCTATGGCTGATTTCGTGCACCTACACAATCACTCGCACTACTCACTCCTCGACGCAATCGCGACACCCGAACAAATAGTCAATGCTGCAGCCGAGGATGGACAGCCTGCTGTTGCCTTGACCGATCACGGTGTCATGTTCGGGTGCATGGAATTCTTCTTCGCAGCAAAAAAACGAGGCATCAAGCCAATTATCGGTTGCGAAGTTTACTTAGCGACCGGTTCACGCTTCGAGAAAGTTGCGACGAATAGAAACGATAACACACGCAATTACCACCATCTCGTTCTGCTTGTGAAGAACGAGATGGGCTATCGCAATCTCTGTAAACTCGTTTCACTGGCGCATACCGAGGGCTACTACTACAAACCTCGCATTGACCGTGAACTTCTGGAAGAGTACCACGACGGTCTTATCGCGCTGAGTGCGTGTCTGGCTGGTCCTGTTAGCGAACCGTTATGCAAGGGTGATTTTGACACAGCTCGTGCGAATGCACGCTGGTTCAAGGAGCTATTCGGTCAGGATTGGTACATCGAACTTCAAAATCATGGCTTACCCGAAGACAAAATCGTGCTCGAACATGCACCGCGAATTGCAAAGGAACTCGGTATCGAATTGGTGGCAACCAATGATTGCCACTACATCCATAAGCAGCATGCAATTGCGCACAATGTCCATCTTTTGATCAAAGACGCGACAGCATCAACAGCGGGAACATTCGACATCGAAAAGCTTCGCTACCGCGTTCCGGAATTCTGGTTCAAGACCGCCAACCAGATGAAAGAGTTATTTCGAGACTTCCCCACGGCGATTGAAAACACACTCGCGATTGCCGAGAAGGTCAGCTTCAACCCGACGTTTGCTCCCTTGATGCCCATTTTTCCCATTCCTCCGGAGTCGTCGGCAACGACACTCGATGAATACCTGGAAGAGCTGACTATGCTCGGTCTCGAACGTCGCTATCCCGTGCTCAGCGATGAAATTCTCAACCGTGTACGCTACGAACTGGATGTTATCAAGCGAATGGGGTATTCGGGATACTTTCTCATCGTGCAGGACTTTATCGCCGCAGCCAGAGCTCGTGGTATCAGCGTTGGTCCAGGACGTGGCTCGGCAGCGGGTTCGCTCGTCGCGTACGCTTTAGGCATCACCAATATTGATCCTCTCAAACATGATTTGCTTTTCGAGCGATTCCTCAATCCCGACCGTATCTCGCTGCCGGACATTGACGTAGATTTCAACGATGAACGACGCGACGAAGTCATTGAGTACGTCCGAAGCAAGTATGGTTCTGATGCAGTCGCCCAAATCATAACCTTCGGTACTCTTTCATCCCGACAAGTAATCAAAGACGTTGGGCGTGTGCTTGGCATCGCTCTTTCGACGATCAATGCAATCACTGAAAAAATACCTGTTGTTTTAGGGAAAGTTACCAAGCTCAGCGAAGCGCTCAATCTGCCAGAGTTACGCTGGCTTCGAGATAGCGACGATCCCAAGTTGCAACAGTTGGTCGAGTACGCTCTTGTCCTTGAAGGCTTAGCCCGGAACGCCTCAATGCACGCAGCCGGTGTTGTCATTGCACCCGGACCGATTACCGACTACGTGCCCATTTACAAAACTCCCTCGACGAATCCGACCACGCAATACACGATGAAAGAACTTGAGGCGGTCGGACTGCTCAAAATGGATTTTCTGGGCTTGGCAACGCTTTCGATCATTGATCGAACACTTGAGCAGATCAGAACTAATTACGGGAAAACGATTGATATAGACGCCATTGATTTCGACGACCAGCGCGTTTACGACATGCTCAGCGAGGGGCATACTCTGGCGGTCTTTCAATTCGAGTCAGAGAAAATGACCGATTATCTCCGCCAACTCAAGCCGCGCAACCTCGAAGAGCTAACGGCGATGAATGCCCTGTACCGTCCTGGGCCGATGGATAACATCCCTGAATTCATTGACCGCAAATTTGGTAGGAAGCCGATTGAATACCTGCATCCCCTCATGGAGAGACGCTTAAAGAATACCTATGGCATCATTGTGTACCAAGAGCAAGTGATGCAGCTCGTCCAGGACCTTGCGGGATTTACCCTTGCCCAAGCAGATACGCTTCGCCGTGCAATGGGTAAAAAAGATGACAAACTAATGGCGCAACAGCGCCAGGCATTCATTGACGGTGCAGTCAAAACAAACGGCATTGATCCACAACGCGCTGCAGAGATTTTCGACCTAATCCAAAAGTTTGCGTCCTACGGATTCAACAAATCACACTCGGCAGCTTACGCACATTTAGCCTATCAAACTGCCTGGCTCAAATGTCACTATACGGCTGAGTTTTTAGCTGCGAACATGACAGCCGAACTGGGCAAGCTTGATAAAATCAATGCCCTGATTGCCGAAGCGAAAAAATTTGGTATCACAGTTCTGCCACCGCATGTCAATCATTCGAACACGACATTCCGCGCTACGTCACCGACAACAATTGTTTTTGGTCTGGCAGCAATCAAGAACGTCGGCATTCCGGCTGTCGAGTCCATCATCAAAGCCCGGCAGGAAGGCGGTCCGTTCAAGTCACTGTTTGACTTCTGCAAACGCGTTGACACGCGGCTTGTTAATAAGCGTGCACTGGAGGCATTGATTGCCAGCGGTGCTCTCGACGGATTGGGTGGGCATCGGGCGCAATTAGTTGCTGCAATGGATATCGCTTTCGACTATGCTAAATCAACGGTGAGCGTTGCCGCTGGGACAATGTCCATTTTTGACGAAGGTAGCGTTGAGTCACTCGAACCTACCCTACCCGCTGTCAGCCCCTGGAGCAATGACGAATTACTTCGCCGTGAGCACGAGGTTCTCAACTTTTTCGTGTCCGGTCATCCCCTTGATGCTCATAAGCATATTGCCGGAGCAATTGCGACGCTACAGATGGGACGCACCGAGAACTTCACGAGCGGTAGCACCGTCCGATGCTGTGGCTTACTAACCGAGATACGCACTCGACTCGATAAAAGCGAACGAACAATAGCCTTCGCCACCATCGAAGATTACAGCGGTATTGGCGAACTAATCATCTGGAGTTCAGCCTATGAGCAGTGCAACTCTTTCATCAAAGAAGGAGCGATTGTCGTTGCTATTGGCAAACTCGAATTACGCGATGAAACAGCACCACCTCGGATAATTGTTGACGAACTTCTACCGATTGAGAAAGCCTATGAGCGGATCAAAATGATCCATATTCGAGTGGAGACGACTGCATCGCCTAAACTGCTTGACCGTTTTTCCACGGTGGCAGCAACTGACTCTGCAACTCAGTCTGTGGACGTTGTGTTTTCCATCTACAATGGCTCAGACCTGCATGCCTGCTACCGTATTCCCAAATTTCCCATCAAGCCCAGCCATGAAACAGTCCAGCGCCTCGTTGAAATTTTTGGAGCGGGTAACATCCGACTCTCCGTAACAGAGCTGTAGAACCTAACTCAATTTCTCATGCGAAGCGACGATACATCCAGTGCCCATCGTGCCGGACGGTGGCAGCCACAAACACCCGATTTCCGTGCAATAATTACTGCCTGTCTTGAGCGTCAGCATTTCATGAAGCATCTTGGCTGCACGCTCACGACAATCGAGCCTGGCTACGTTGAGGCTGCCCTGAATATTAGCAATGAACATCTCCAGCACGACGGTGTCGTTCATGGTGGTGTCATCGCAACAATTGCTGATGTTGTTGCTGGTTTTGCCGCCTATACGTTGGTCAAAGAGGATCAATTCACCGTTACCGTTGACCTCATGATCAGCTACCTGGAAGCAGTGCACGGAACTCAACTCCGTGCATGCGGCAGCGTCGTCCGACACGGTCGGACACTCAGCATGGTGCAGGCAGAGATTTTCACGACCAGCGAAAGCGGCAAGGATCTGCTTGTGGCTATCGCGCAGGCAACATTTGCCATACGCTCACGGCAGTAGAATGTACCTGGATGTATAATGCAATTAGCCACCACACTGTTTCCCGACTGGCTTGAGCGTGCGCTTGCATCGCCGCTTGAATTTCTTGTTGATACCCAGCATGATCTACAGCTTCCAACATTGCTTGCACGAGCGGAAGTAGAAATCGAGCTTCGCCGCTACGCTAATGCCCGAGCTATTGCTGCGGCTATTGCAGAACACCATCAGCGACAGCAACTTGAATACCGCTGTCTCATACTCTCGCTCTCGGCGCGCTTGTTGCTCCTTTCCGGAAATATTGCCGAAGGCTTTCACCGTTTCCATGATGCGCTCGACTGTTGCATGGACTCAAGCACGGCACTAATTCATTTTCAATGGGCGAAGGCACTCGAGACGATCGGAAATTATGGTGATGCTCTGAACCATTTGCTGCAAACACTCAAACAACTTGGCGCAAGCGATTCTACTGGACTGGTCTATACACACAGTTCCATTGCACGTATTCAGCAACAGCTTCATGACCACCAGAGCTCGTATCAAACACTTCAACACGCCGCAGATGCTGCCTCTTGCTCGCAACTCCATCAGTATGTCGAAACACAAAGAGCGGCACTCCTTGTGGAAACCGATGCTGCACAGAATGCTATTGAGGTCCTCAACAGCATCCGAACTGCAGCGTCAAGTTCCCCAGTCAATGCACTCATGGCGATTAGCCAAGAGCTGATTCTCGTCCGTGCGTACCTTCACCTTAAGCGCTGGGATGATGTTGGATCGCTTGCAGAAGCTCTGATAACCCGTACTAGTGAATATGCACTTCCCTATCATTCGGCGGAAGCACATTACCTGTTTGCGCAAACTTTCGGTGAGCAATCATCACCATATTACAGTCCGCCACTTGCAATTGAACAATACAAGCGTGCATTACAGCAAATCAAACACATCCCTGCTGGTCCCTTGCATGCTGAGCTACACTTCGCCCTGGCGAGTATCTATCGCTCGATTGGTCATCACCGAAATGCATATGCCCATCTTGAACAGTATAGTTCTCACGTGTCGAAATCGCTGTCGGTTCAATCGCTCCACCGCGTCAAGCAAATCGAAATCAAGATTGCGACCGAAAGCATGCGGCTTGAGCTTCTGAATTGGGAACGACGCTACGGAGAGCTTATGCAAAAACTCTCCGAAGCACAGCAGAACGTCGAGTCAACAAAGAAACTCTTAGATGAACAGATTACTTACCTGGGCGTCGTTGCGCACGATCTTAAAAACCCACTGGCAGCAATCATGATGAGCGCCTCGATCCTCGATCGCTATGGCGCTAGACTCGGCAAGGAAGACCGTAATAAACACATCCAGAACATAACTCGCACAGCAGAATGGATGAAGGGACTCATCACAAGCTTGCTCGATTACACGGCACTCTCGACCGGACGACTCAAGTTAGCGATCGAATCTGTCCATGCAACGATGATCATGGATACCGTTATCGAAGCATATCAACTTCGGGCCTTAGCAAAATCATTGACGATTCATAAAAAGTATCCCGCTGACGATATCTACGTTCTCGCCGATAGCCAGAGACTGCAAGAATGCCTCGATAATCTCTTATCCAATGCCATCAAGTACTCACCTCTCGGTCGAAACATTTATTGCATCGTCGAAAATCGAGGGACTCACATTCGTTTTGCAATCCAGGACGAAGGACCCGGTCTGACGGCAGAAGAACAACAGGCTCTATTCAGGCAGTTCTCGCGTGCTCGCTCATACGACACTGGCAGTGAAGGTGGAACTGGTTTGGGGCTAAGTATTGTTCGTCGTTTCGTCGAAGCAATGAACGGAATGATCTTTTGCGAAAGTGCTCCAGGCTGCGGCAGTACGTTCGTTATTGAATTACCGTTGGCAGCAACGCAATATGGTGCACAGCATGGCTCGCAGTCACTGACTGCAGCCCCGCAACGCGCGCAGATTCAGTGATGAGGCATGTACGTCCATCCATAGCGCTTGATGACAGCGTAATTTCGCGCTATTGAGAGTTTTTGATATCGTCATTACAATTATTCAGCCCGAAATATGGCTCTCTACATAACATCGGACTGCATCAACTGCGGCGCATGCGAACCTGAATGCCCCAACACAGCGATTTACGAACCAGGGTCTGTCTGGACTCTGGCTGGTGTCGAATACCAGGATTCAACCAGTCCAGGCGGTTTCAAACGAGAATTTTGGTCTGCAGAGTACTACTTCATCGTTCCTGATAAATGCACCGAATGTGTAGGATTTCACGATGAACCTCAATGCGCTGCAGTATGCCCGGTTGATTGCTGTCTGCCCGATCCACTCAATCCAGAAACCCCCGAACAATTGCAGGAAAAAGTAGCCTACCTCGACTCGATAGACCCCAACAGGCGACGGATATAGCATGCCGCTTTTCATCCAGGGTGAGATTACGATCGTTCGAGGAAAAATTGCATCTGTCGAGCATCGAGCCGGTGGTGTTACACTACGCATTGGCGACAGGCAAATGGAATTCCCCGGCGCCTGGGCAACCGCAGGGCTGGTTGATGCTCACGCTCATGTTGTCGGTTTGGGCATTGCATTCAACGAAGGTTATCTTCAGGGTGCACATTCGATTGACGATTGCATCAACCGCATTGCTGCGAATATGTCGAAACGCCGAGGCGAGTGGATCGTTGCACGAGGATGGAATCATGAAATGTGGGTACCACCGCGATTGCCAACCCGCTACGACCTTGACGAGCACTTCCCAACCACACCGATTGCTCTCACCAGAGTTGACGGTCACGCACTCTGGGTGAATTCACGAGCGTTAGAGATCGCTGGTATCACTGCCGCTGTCCCCGACCCTGACGGTGGCGCAATTCTGCGGGATGACCATGGCGAGCCAACAGGAATTCTCCTCGATACCGCGATGGAATTAGTCTATCAGCTATTGCCAAAACGCACAACAACCGAAATCGAGGAAGCGATATGCACGGCAACGGCAGCATGCAGCTCCGTTGGTCTGACTGAAATCCACGACATGGACGTCCTGCCCAATGATTTGCCCATCTTCACTCGATTAGCCGAGGAAGGAAAACTGTCCTGTCGGATACTTTCGTGGGTGCGAGGACAGAACGAAGAATGGCATACAAGCGGCATTCTTCCTACCACAGGTGAATTTCATCGCGTCGTAGGCATCAAGCTCTTTGCTGATGGAGCGCTGGGAAGTCGTGGAGCTGCTCTATTTCAACCCTACGCCGACGCTCCCGATACGTGCGGACTGGAATTACTTTCGATAGAGCAGATGCTTGCGCGCATTCAGCGAGCAGTCGAAGATGGCTTCGGTTCAGTAGCGGTCCATGCAATCGGCGATCGGGCAGTCTCAAATGTCTTGACTGCATTCGAGCAGTTTCGCACGATGTATCCACACGCTGACGACATCCGACTCCGCATCGAACATAGCCAGGTTGTACGGTCGGACGATTTAGTGCGCTACACTCAAACTTCCGCCATTGCTTCTGTTCAGCCCATTCACTGCATCAGCGACGCACCGATGGCTGAACGTCGTCTCGGCTCCCGCACAAGTAGTGCATATCGCTGGCGATCGTTTCTCGATTCAGGTGTGCTACTCTGCGCAGGTTCAGATTTTCCGGTCGAGTCTCCCAATCCTTTGTTGGGTATCGAAGCATTTGTTCTGCGTCGTCTGCCAGGTCATTCGAGTGCATGGCATGGCAATGAACGCATCGGACAAACCGAAGCAATCGAAGCATACACAATCAATGCGCACCGTGCCGCAGACTTGAGCTATCGGCGAGGTATCATCGCACCACGTATGGATGCTGACCTTTCGATATTCGATCGGAACATCGAAACCTGCCCTCCAGAGGAAATCTCAGCAACGCGTACTTTAGCGACCGTTGTTGGTGGTACTCTGTATCAGCACGCATGAACGCAGAACGTCAACAGTGGTTCTATCGCCGTCACTACACCCCAGAGCGATACTCGCGCTTGCGTATATTCCTGGAACAGACGCTCGGCACCCAGATCGAATTCCGCATTATGGAAGCGCCGGTGTTCTGTTCAAGCGAGCTTCGTGCCGTGATCGCCGATGCAGCCATATCTCTGGTCGAACAGTGCACAAAACTGGAGTACATGGACCATGCGCTACAACACGCTATTCCGCCACAGTATCGTATGCCCGATATTCCCCCACATCCAACGTGTGCCGTCGTTGATTTTGCATTGACTCTCGACGACGGAACTGTCGTCCCACGCCTTATTGAACTTCAGGGCTTTCCCTCGCTTTTTGCCTATCAACTTTTCCTGGCTGATGCATATCACGCAGTCTATGAACTCGACGAAGAATTCTCACCATTTTTCGACCCAGCACTAACAAAGGAGGACTATGTTCACCTCCTCAACCGCTGGCTCTTGGCTCATCACCACCCAGACAACACAGCGCTTGTAGATTTCAAACCACTTGAGCAGAAGACCTTTCCTGATTTTGCTGCAACTCAACGTCTGGTCGGCATGGCACCGACAGACATTTGTGAGCTCCAACTGCGCGGCAATGTAGTTTTTCACCACCGTGGTGGAGCACTCCAGCCACTGCGGAGAATCTACATGCGCGCGATTTGCGATGAATTAGAACAACACGGTGTCGAGGTTCCATTCTCGTGGAATGAGCCGCCAATGGTAGAATGGGTAGTTCATCCGAACTGGTACTTTCTGATGAGCAAGTACTCGCTCCCCTTCTTGCAGCACTCAACGGTACCACGAACAATCTTCTGCGATACGCTAACGCGAATCCCCGATGGACGATTTGTACTAAAGCCACTGTTTGCCTTTGCCGGTAAAGGGGTCAACATCCAGCCAAGCGATGCTGATTTGATGGCTATACCCAAACAGGAGCGCTCCAAGTGGATTCTAATGGAAAAGGTTGATTACGCACCGGTTTTAGCGACACCGGAAGGTCAAAACTTTGTCGAGGTTCGCTGCATGGTTATCTGGGAGGAAGGTGCTCGCCCGCGTCCGACGATGTCGCTTGTTCGGACTGGGCGTTCTGCCCTAATGGGGTCACGCTATCTGACTCAACCATGGACTGGCGCCTCGATATGCTTTTTTGAATCGTCAAGGTAAGTGCGCTGCAGTTTATTCCAAATACGTGTAGCCATACAGTCCTGAGCGATACATCGCCAAGAATTCCTTGCCTTCGTGCAGCGTGATCATGTTTTCTTTGACTGCTTGCATGACCCATGTCTCGATCGTGCGTACCAATCGTTTTGCAGAAAACTGGACGTAATCGAGCACATCCTCGACCGTTTCGCCCTCGATGATTTGATCAATCCAGTATTGCTCTTCGTCGCAGACGATGTGCACGGCGTTGGTATCACCAAACAAATTGTGCAAGTCCCCCAGAATTTCTTGGTAGGCTCCAACAAGAAAGACACCGATGTAATACGGCTCGCCCTCGCGCAAATCATGGACAGATAGGTACGGCATAGTTTCCCGTATGCCGATAAAGCGGTCAATACGACCATCGCTATCGCATGTGATGTCGTGGAGAGTCGCACGACGTAACGGCTTTTCGTTGAGTCGTTGAAGCGGCATGATGGGAAAGAGTTGATCAATTGCCCACGCATCAGGCAAGGACTGAAAGAGCGAAAAGTTGCAGAAATATTTGTCTGCAAGGAGTTTTGGTAGTGAGCGCAATTCGTCGGGGATATGGCGAAAGTCTTGAGCATAACGATTGACTGTAGTCGCAATGCTCCAGAACAATCGTTCGACCTTTGCGCGAGAGGTCAAATCAAGCAAGCCAAGCGAGAACAATTCCAGCGACTCCTCGCGTAATTGCAGCGCATCATGCCAGACCTCCATGATCGTACGCGGTGATATGTTGTTGAGCAAAGTGTATAGCTCGCGGACGATCTCGTGATCATTCCCTTCGATTGCATGGCATGTTTCATCCCACAGTGGTGTTGTAGCAGTCTCTAGTACGTTGAAGACCAAAATGGAGTGATGTGCTGTCAGCGCACGACCGGCTTCAGTGATAACGTGGGGATGAGGTAACCCATGTCGTTCTGCAGCATCGAGGAGTGTTGCAATTGCATCGTTGGCGTACTCCTGGATTGAATAGTTGATGCTGCTGGCGATCGTTGTCCGCGAGCCATCATAGTCAACACCGAGTCCACCGCCAATATCAACGTATTCAATCGAGCATCCCAGCCGATGAAGCTGAACGTAGAACTGAGCGACTTCGCGCAAGCCTGCTTTGATTTTTCGAATATTAGTGATCTGCGAACCCAGGTGAAAATGAATGAGTTTCAACCAGGGAAGGATGTTTTCACGACGAGCGACTTCGACTGCCTCGAGTAATTCGCTTGCGTTGAGACCGAACTTGCTTTGGTCACCACCTGAATCTTCCCATTTGCCACTTCCGCTGGCAGACAGTCGAATGCGAATACCAACATTGGGCACTACATTGAGTCGGCGAGCAATCTGGATAATGAGCCGCAACTCGTTGAGCTTTTCAACAACCAGAAAAATCTTCTTCCCCATCTTGTGTGCCAGCAATGCCAGCTCAATGAAATCTTCGTCCTTATAGCCATTGCAGATGATGAGCGCATCAGGATTGTCCATGATAGGAAGAACAGCATGAAGCTCAGGCTTCGAGCCTGCTTCCAAGCCGATGTTGAATTTTTTGCCGTAGCGAACAATCTCTTCAACGACCGGGCGCTGCTGATTAACCTTGATGGGATAGACGTTGTAGTATTTGCCGGTGTAGCCATACTCAGCGCGTGCCCGTTCAAAGCAACCGCTGATTTTTTCAATTCGATGATCAAGAATGTTGGGAAAACGCAAAAGGACCGGCGGATTGATATCCTTGAGCGCCAGCTCGTCCATTAACTCGCGAATATCTATCGCAGGACCATTGTCCTTTCGCGGCTTGACGACAACGTTGCCTTTCTCATTGATGGCAAAGTATCCAATGCCCCAACCTGCAACGTTGTACAGCTCAGCCGAATCCTCAATACGCCAGGTTCTCAACGTAGTAGTCTCCAACAATCGTTAGTGAAGAACAACAAAAGGTAGAACAAATGCGCTGTTGCCATAGACGACGCGTGCAAAGTACACACCGCTGGCAAGCGCACTGCTTTCGATGGGAATCACACGCAATCCAGGCTCAGCAAGCTCTTCCAGAACGACCGACGAGTTTTGCCCTGCCAATCCAACAAGCTCTACGCGGAGTGGCAGAGGTTGCTGCGTCTCAATTTCGATAAATCCACGGTCAGTCATTGGGTTTGGACCGATGCGAATGGAATGATCGTTTTGCGTCTGAACCGACGCAGCAATATCAGCAAGCCGGATGCGAACAGTGACAGGCAGATGGTCGCTGACCGTTGTTGTGTAGCTCGATAAAAAGGCATTCGGAGCCTCTAAGTACGTGCGGTGGATTGCACCAAAAAGCTCGTTTGAGACAATGATGTGATCGAGCATACGTGCATTAACTGTTGACCCGATATATGATCGCAAACCAAGTTCACTCATTGGTTTTGTCAGGATACGCCAGTTCGCACTGTCGGCGATGAACACAGAGTAGGGCGTCGGGTTCGGTGCCACGACCGAGGTGATAACGTCATCGTTGAAATCGCCCAGAACAATGACTGCATCGTTCGAGTAGAACGTGTTGAGGTAATCGTGAAATGTTTCAGCATCGGTTTTTCGGCGTTGCCAGTCATCTTGCGCTGTTGTTGAGTCGCCCGTTGCTTTTGCGTGGATATTGAAGAGCACTATCCGGCGATCAGCACCACCAATCGAGCTGCGCACAGTCAACCGGAATGGGAAGCGACCACTCGCCCATGCTTGCGAGCCACCGTTGACCGCTAATCCACTCTCGATTACCGTTGAAACATCGCGGTTGACTAAGTATGCCATCTTTTGCTGCTGCTCGATTGGAGCCAGATATCCGGTGTACGAGCCTTGCACCGTTGACGCAAGACTATCAAGAACGCGTGCTGTTGTGACTTCCTGAAAAGCGTAGATGTCTGATTGCATAGAATCGAGCGCCATGCGAATACTGTTGAATTGACGCTGTTTGTTTGCAACGCCAATCGTTGTATCGGTCGTACCAAACCAGAGAAGATTCCAGGTCGTTACATCGAGCGTTGCGTTCTTCGGTACTGTGTCTTGTTCAATGGTCAAGCCGATGTCGGACGCATAGCGCGGCAGGAGCTGGTAAGTACCCCGAAATTGTGAGATGACACCGATGATGTCAACACGCTGCGATGGAATTGGAAGGCTGTTTCGCGCGATTTCTGTGTTGGCGTCTATGCGCACCTGTAATTGATCACCAGCACTGCTTCGAACGGTGTAGTTCCGGTCACCCTGGAAAACACCCGTTTCAACAAATTGAACGTTCCGCACTCGCACCAGCATACCCTCGAGTGCCTCACCGATGGAAGGAATTGATGCGGTGCGCGGTGCAGGCTCTGAACTTGCAACGGGTATAACCTGGAAAACAACCGAACCAGCAATCTCTGCTAATCCGGTACCGGGTTGTCCAGTAGTTTGACCAAATTCGGTCAGCGTTCCACCGAGAATTTCAACCGAATCACCAACGGCAACACCCATACGGAATGCACTATTGAACACCGCAATTCCTCCCGTAGCATCTTGGATGTAGCTTGTATTTCGAAATTGATCGGCAACCGTCACTCGACCTGCAATGCGTTCACCGGTGCGAATAGAATCGCCGAATGCTCGTTGCTTGAATTGAGCAATGGTTATGTACGTCTGTGCTCCAGCGATCACGCTGGCGAGCACAAGCGAAAGGGCAAACTTGATCATGGCAAAACCAATGATTGATGATTACTCAACTTTCCACAGCAGCCAACGCTGCGATGCGTTTGAACCGCCAGGGACATCGTGCACAAAAAGGTAATAGCATGCACCACGTTCCAAAACTACAGTAGAATCGGTCGCAATCGGTACATCGCGATCAACATCGTGTACACGAATTCGGATGCTACCGCTTGCCACGGGAACATATGGCATCACTGTCTGTGCATCCACGATTGGGAATCCAATCGTGGAATCGTTCGCAGTAACGGTGACAAAAGTTTCTTCGGTTGCATTGATGACTTTGATTGCAGCATAATCGGAGAATGGACTCACGAGCGTATCCACAATCGGTCGCAGGAAATCGGTGATCGTTTGACCGCGAACAACAATCGTGTACGATTGCCTATCAGCCATCACATACCGCTGCGATGCAATGCGCTGTGGGAGTGTTGCTTCTGTTCCGTATGCCTCGATGAGAACATGGGTACCCGATGGCACCTGGATTACGTTGCTCAATGCACCAGGAACTAATTGATTGATCACACGGACACTATCAACAAACAAATCAATGCTGCTGACTTTTGTCTGTGCGTTGAAGACACGCACCATAGCGGTGCCACCGGTGAATGTTACAACACCATCCTGGCACGAAAGCAAACAGACTACACTGAGCGCAACACTTAGAACGTTACGCGGAGACCAAGCTGCATTCGCCATCGGGAAAAGAACGAATCAGTATCATAAATGCCGGGTTTGCCATTGGAATTTGTTGGAGACGAATACGAAATGCGCAGACGGCCGAGCGAATCGAACGGTGTACCGGTGACGGGGTCGGTTACAAGCGTTATCAGACGGTAGCTTTGGAAATTGACGTATTGCTGCAGTCCCCACGAGCTGTTAAGAAGATTGAGTAGGTTTTGAATGTCGAGCGTTAGCTCCAGACGGGTATTGCCCAGCGACGGAAGCTCCTGGACAAATCGAACATCAAGCTGATTGATCCAGGGCTCACGCATGCTGTTGCGGGGCAGTACCTGACCTTGGTAACGACGAAGTATGCTATTTGCAGCGATAAAGTCGAGAAGCTGTTGCCAAATCTGGTCGGCAGTTCGAAGATCCACACCACCTGGTGGTACGACAACGATGCGGTTGTCTTTATCCTCTGGTCGAGGAATGTAAATGAGATCGTTGTACGTCAAACCGTCGCCGTTGTAGTCACCGACATACGTGAAGCTGTACGGACGACCAGAGTTGCCTGTGTAAAAAATGCCAAATGTCGTCGTGTAGTTGCCGAAGAACTTAGCACGGTAGAAAATACTGAGCGTGATGCGATACGGCACATCAAAATTGGATCGCCCAAGCGTGGCACGGTTGGGATCAGTAGCATCGGTATTTTGCCAGTTGGAGAGTGCTGTGGCAGCGGTCGCATCAGCTAGATCATACGTGCCGGAATACACGTACGAGACCATACCGCTGAGACCTGGAAGGAACGGATTTTTTTCCTGCAACGATAGCGAGAGCATTCCACTATACTGATAGCCTTCGCTTCGACTCGCAAGCATAATAACCTGGGTAAATTCCGGTACTGCATTCGAATCGGTTCGACCGGACGGCGAGCGTGCATACATCGGACGTCCGTCCAGAGGTGACCACGGCATTAATTGAGAGCGCCGGAGATTCAAGTTGCGGAATTCGACTGTATTGAGCATCCTGCCGTACATAGCTTCGGCAGTAAGCCGAAGCCAGGGTGCAATCTGTGCGTCTAGTCCGAGCGTTGAACGCCACACCTGAGGAAAACGAAAGGCTGGATTAGAGACATTGATTTGCGTTGTCGCAATCGGCTGACCTGGAAAAGATGGATCACCTGGCTTGGGTGGATTGTATGGGTCTAATGCCACGCGCAATGGTACTGACGGCGAATCAAGCCGCATCAGAAGTGGAGCGTTGGCATCATTATCCCGCCCGATGCTTACTCGGAGCAAATCAACGCCGGTATTGCTGTATTGATTCGAAAGCCAAACAGCAGGTACGCGACCGCTAAAGATCCCGCTCCCGCCACGCACCTGCACTGTTCGATCACCGCTCAGGTCATAGTTGAAGCCAATTCTGGGTGCCCAAAGCGGCAAAGCATCAGGCAACCGACTCGTCCGCAGCCCAAGCGGAATTTCTTGGTAGTACGGCTTGAGCGAGTCCGGTAACGCTGCAAAGCGTCGTGCCAGTGAGTCGAACTTCGCCACAAAGAGTGGGTTTTCGTATGGCTTCTCAAAGTAAATCGGCACATCAGCACGCAAGCCAAACGTGACCCTGAGTCGCGATGATACTGTCCATTCGTCCATCGCATAGAAGCCACTTTGCATCATCCCCCACTGTGCTCGTGGTTGGGAGTTGCCGCCTGTAACAGCCAGATTCGCATAGCTCAACTGGTAAAAGCTCGGCGTTCGATCGCGGAGTGCCTGGACATCTCGGAATGTGTAGCTACCGAAATAGTCGGGTATGAACAGATTGTTGAAGCGATAGATTTCGTTATGCGTACCGATTGTAACCGTATGCTCGCCAAGGAAAATCGAAAAATCATTCGTTATAGCTACCTGCATTTGATCAAGTGCATTGGCTTGAGAATTTCGTTCCGGTCCGAGCACGACTTGATCAGCACCAAGCATTACTTTCACCTGCGGGAACGGAGCTGCTCTAAGCACACGCTCGTCGTTTGTTTGAGTCCATGCAATTCGGAACTCATTAGCCATGTTTTCGCCCCAGATTGAATTCCACTGCAGCACCGTTGAATTGTTGATGCTACGGAATTCATTCCATTGGCTCGACAGCGAAAAAACCTGCCGTGTCCGAAGCACATTCCGATCCTGGAACGCATTGGTGTAGTTGTGACGCAGCTGGAGCTTGTGGCGGTCGGAAATATTCCAATCGAAGCGTGCGATAATGTTGAAGGTATTGTTTCGTGAAATGAAAAGGTCAGCATTCCCGGCGTCGTAATCGTACACATCGCGCATGATGTTGATGATCTCATCGAGTTCAGCGCGACTGTGCGGGAAATTGTTCAATGCTGCAGGATTGTTGAGTGCAATTTCGAGTGGACGCTGGCGCAATCGCGTTTCAGTGGTAACATGGTAAAAAAGTGTGTTGGGTATGATCGGTCCCCCAAGGCGTGCACCGAACTGTGCATCGCTGAATTGTGCATAGGGCTGTCGGAGTGCATCGGGGCTTCGTCCGACCAAATCCTGGTTTCGACCGTAGAGAAAAACAGAACCTTTGAGCGTATTGGTACCGCTCCGCGTGATCGCGTTGACTAATCCGCCGGTGAATCCACTCTGGCGCACATCGTACGGCGATATGTTCACTTGAAGCTCTTCGATCGCATCGAGCGACAGCAGATTAGCATTGGCTTGGCTGCCAGCAGTTCCCGCTTGCCCTAACCCGAAAATATCGTTGGCAATGGCACCATCAATTTGGATGTTGTTGTACCGTGAGTTTGTGCCGAGCACGCTTATGCCTTGCAGTCCATCATCAGCACCGAATGCAGTCGTTTGCGTTGCGTATGGATTAACTCGCGCTATATCCGATAGCGACCGGTTGATCGCCGGAAGCGATGCGATTTCATCGGCACCGAGTGTCGTTCCGCTGCCCGTTTTTGTTGGCGAGAAAGTGCGGTCTGGTATACCAGTAACAACAACTTCGCGCTTTTGCATTTCGGCGGAAATGAGCTTGACATCAACCTGAGTTTGTTGCCCCAATTCGATAAAAACGCCGGTGATAGTGTCGGGCAGATACCCAACGTATGAAACGCGAATGCGATACGGACCACCAACGCGTAATCCACGCAGTGAATAACGACCGTTTTTTTGAGTCGTTGTGCCGTAGCGGCTGCCGCTTGGTAGGTGTTCGGCAACAACAGTAGCGCCGTAGAGCGCTTCACCTGTACGCCGATCGCTGACCTTACCACCGAGTGAACCGGACGTGACACCCTGTGCGTGGATAACAGTCCAGCTCACACAGCAAGCGAGAAGCACACAAAGGAATGATCGCACTCCAGCTTAGGAATCGGTGATGATAGAACGGCTGCAAAGTTATGGACTTAGCATGGTGACTGCTCATCAACTATCGCTAATCTCCCGTTTGCTTGTCATCAATAACCACGGCAAAATGAATATTGGCGAGCATACCATTGGCAGCATGATTTCTGCAATGAGTTCATAACTTGCAACCCGCACAACCTGCAGCATTACTGCCATCACATTGCAAGTGTCCAGAACACATAGCGGTTGGGCAGCAATGCATTGCTCACATTACCCACAGCAAGAGCCTTCATCATGACAACCAGAAGAAAGTCATCTCGGAAGAAAACGAAGTACATTTTTGTTGTCGGTGGCGTACTCAGTTCTGTCGGCAAAGGCATTGCGTGTGCTTCGCTGGGGTTGCTCCTGAAGTCTCGCGGCTACCATGTTACCATACAAAAGTTCGACCCCTACATCAACGTAGACCCCGGCACGATGAATCCCCTCCAACACGGCGAAGTCTATGTCACCGACGATGGTGCTGAAACAGACCTCGACCTGGGGCACTACGAGAGATTCCTGAATATCTCGATGACACGCTTCAACAATGCAACAACCGGACAGATTTACTACGAGGTTATTCAACGCGAGCGTCAGGGATATTACCTGGGTAAGACAGTCCAGGTTATTCCCCACATCACCGACGAAATCAAACGACGCATGACCTACTTCGACGGGCAGTACGATATCGTCATCATCGAAATTGGCGGAACAGTCGGTGACATTGAATCGCAACCGTACCTTGAAGCAGCCCGCCAGCTCACACTGGAGCGAGGTCGAAGCTCCTGCATAACGATGTTGCTGGCATACGTTCCTTTCATTCGCTCTGCAGGTGAACTCAAAACCAAGCCGACACAGCACGCAACAAAAGAGCTGATGGAGTTCGGGATTATCCCCGAAATCATTTTGTGTCGGACTGAATTTCGCATTCCGAAAGAGGTTCGGTCGAAAATTGCGCTCTTCTGCAACGTTGATGAAGAAGCTGTTATCGAGATACCTGACGTCGAAACGATCTACGAAGTGCCTCTTGTGATGGCACGTCGCAATCTCGATTCAATCGTGCTCCGAAGGCTACGCTTGAAACCGAACACCCTTGAATTGGAAACGTGGTCGCGTTTTGTGCAGCGCGTCAAGAACCCGCGCACGACAATCGAGATTGCATTGGTTGGCAAGTACGTTAGCTACCATGACTCGTACAAAAGCATTATCGAGGCATTCGTTCATGCAGGCGCAATCAACAACTGCAAGGTTGAACTGCGATGGATAAATGCTGAAGACATCACCCGCGATAATGTCGAAGAGCTTCTCAGCGGCGTCCGTGGCGTTTTGGTCGCACCTGGTTTCGGTGCACGCGGTATCGAAGGTAAGATCACAGCTATCGAATACGTCCGCACCCGGAACATTCCATTCTTTGGCATTTGTCTTGGCATGCAGTGCGCCGTTATTGAGTTTGCACGGAATGTTTGCGGAATGAGTGATGCCAATTCATCGGAGTTCAAACGCACTCGCCAGAACGTCATCCATCTTATGCCAGACCAGGAAGGTGTCGTCGAAAAAGGCGGAACAATGCGCTTAGGTGCATATCCGTGCATGCTTCAGCATGGAACCAAGGCGCACCGAGCATACAATCAGGACTTAGTATTCGAGCGTCACCGGCACCGTTACGAACTCAACAACTCTTTCCGACATGTGCTCGAAGAACATGGCATGGTCATGAGTGGTGTCTCACCGGATAACCGATTGGTTGAAATCATCGAACTAAAGACACATCCATGGTTCGTCGGCGTTCAGTTTCACCCAGAACTCAAATCACGCGCTGTGTATGGTCACCCGCTGTTTATTCACTTTGTTCGGACTGCACTCCGGATGAAACTTGGTGAGGAAATGAGCAATGAAATGGAAAATCCTGTTGAATAGCGTAGTGCTGTGCGTGGCTCTGTGCGCACACGAACAGGATTCAATCGTGCACTTTTTCTCACTCCCGCTCGATACGACCATAGCCACTGTAGCAACAGCAATCGAGCAGCGCGATAGCAGTGGCATTACAATCATTGACATCGCCACGGGTAAGGGTGAACTATCGGCACCCCATCGCATGCACTACGTGCGGTTTATCCTGAGTCGTGCACAAACTGATGATTACGTTTACACCGAATATGCGGGCTCCAAAGTGTTCGCGTTTATCCCTGACTCAACGAATGTCTTTCCTGGCTTCAAGTATGCCCTCAATGGCATGCGTGTTGGCGGACGTCGTCGCGCTATCATTCCACCGCATCTTGCCTACGGTGCTCGTGGGCGTCAATCATTCGGTATTGGTCCGAACGAAACATTGATCCTCGATTTAGAACTACTCAAGCTTGACCCGTGATCACAAACCTTGCACTCTTTGAGCATCCATCGCACATTGACCAGCTCTATCCATTCTCGGTACTTCATCTGCCGTGGGAGCTTCGATACGGAGCAATGACAATTGCAGAAACATGGCAACGGCTCAGCGGCGCGACGGTCATTGGTTGCTTTGGTCGTGCACAGCATCTTGCATCGTTTTATGCGCGCTACCCATCCTATCGTGCTCACCAGCTCGGCGTTGGTAATGTCTTGCTTATATCGAGCCGACTGCTCCCAAACAAACAGGTGTTCGAGCAGATACTACGCACCACAGACCTTCGAACATGTGTCGCGTTTACCGTCGGCGATGAGCTTGTTGCTGTTTCAATGCCCATGACTGAATGGGAACAACGTGCTGTCGAGCAGTGGAACGACGTCGTCAATCACTGCGCACAGCAGCAATGCACAACCATCGTGTTGCATTCAGCAAAGACGCTCGGATACCTGTGGGAGTTACTCGATATTCAGGCAGATGCAATCGCCGAGCAATTCGAGCTATTCTCTGATGCTGCGATTTATCAAGCAGACTTTTTGGGTGCTCAGGTTGCGACTCTCAACGCAGAACAAATTGCTGTCGGTGAGCACTCCTCAATTGCTCCGTATGTCGTGCTCGATGCAACACACGGTCCCATCATCATCGGCAATCATGTTACGATCATGCCCCATGCAACAATTATCGGTCCCTGTGCGATTGGAGACAATTCAACAGTCAAAGTCGGAGCAAAAATCTATTCGGGCACAACCATTGGCAAGTGGTGCAAGATTGGTGGCGAAGTTGACTCAACAATTTTCCACGACTACTCAAATAAGCAACACGATGGTTTTGTCGGGCATTCGATTATTGGCGAATGGGTCAACCTTGGCGCAGATACGAACACAAGCAATCTCAAGAACACGTATCGTCCTATCGCCGTTGAACTCCCGAGCGGAAAGATGAGCACAGGACGAACCTTTTTAGGGTTACTCTGTGGTGATCACACAAAAGCTGGAATCAATACGATGTTTTCAACCGGAACTGTGGTCGGTATTTGTGCTAACATCTTTGGAGCAGGTTATACACCGCCATTTATTCCGTCGTTTACGTGGGGAGGTATTGAGCAGCGGAAACTGTACGGCATTGCATCTGCCCTTGATACGGTACGTCGTGCCATGGCTCGCCGAAACCGCACCCTGCTTGCTGAAGAAGAAGCGCTTATCCGCGCTGAATTCGATCGCATCGCCGAGCGTGACTAGCTACCGCGCTAAGAGCGCATCTATTCTGTCGCTTGACTCTTCGAGAAAAACATCCGCTCCGGGGAAACCAACTTCTTTGAATTGAATCAGACCGTCGCGATCAAGGTAAACTTTCGTTGGTATGCCGGTGATTCCAAAGCCGGAGACAATGTCATCGCGTAGGTCCAAGACCACCGGGAATGTGTAGTCGGGATTATTTGCTAAAAACTTCTTGACATGAGCAACCCGATCCTCAACGCGCTCCCAGCAATTGACCAGTAGAATCTCGACGTCGTCGTTAGAGCGGTACTTCTCGTAGAGTTTCTGCATGTACGGCATGGAAATGCGGCACGGTCCACACCACGTAGCCCAAAAATCCAGGACAACGACTTTCCCTTTTAGTTCACTCAAGCGACGCTGGCGTCCGTCGAGCGTGGTGAGCACAGCATCCCCGAGCATGAAGGTTGTTCCATCGTTGCGCCGGAGTTGCACACTCAGCGCAGGTTGATTGAGCATTTCCTGCCGCAAGCGGCGGAGCTTTGCCGAACGCGCACGAGAGCGGAGTTGCTCAAATTCTGCTCGAGCACGCACAGTATCGAGCGACTGTTGCAGGAAACGTGCAACTGTTTGATTTAATGCTCTGCCCGTTGCGATAGCTCGGCGGGCAACCTCGAGCGATTCTTCACGGCGTCCGGCTGCCATAAGCGCCTCGCTCAAATGCTCGAGCATATCGCCACTGGCGAAAGGACCAAGTATTCTTTCGCAGGTTTTGAATGCCTCGATCGCGTCGGCGGTTTTCCCAAGCCTGTAGAGAACATACCCCCACGTGTCGTGACAAATACCGCGGAGTTCGCGACGCTGCCACTGATACTCGCACGGAGCAAGGTAGCGTGGTTTTTGCTCGATAGGTTCAAACTCAAACGATCGAATTGCCCACTCGATGTACTGTTGCGCAAGTTTGAGAAGCGAATCCTGGCGAATGAACGTAACAGCAAGCATATTCAGCAGAGACGGCGGTGGTGCTGATGCAACACCTGGTGGAATCGGATACGAATTAATCGTCTGAATGGCTGCATCACCATTACCCTGCTGCAGGTAGTAGCCAACCAAATCCATGTACATTTTGACCGCTGTCGGAGAAGAGGAAAAACGCTCTGCAAAGCGGCGAATTCGATCGCGAAATTCTTCTGGTGTCCGCGCTGATGCACAATAATTCCGTTCTACTTCTTCGGCAAGTTCGCTTGATGGATTCTGCATGGCAAAGTTTCGTTCGAGCTGCTCAGCTTCTGCTACGCGCTCAAGCAATCGCAGCGCACGGCTACGGCTCCGGACATGCATCTCGTTGGTTGAGTCCCAGGGTAGAGCCAGCAGCCGATTGAGAGTTTGCTCCATCTCATCTTGTTCAACTTCTTTGCGATCGTACCGAACACCGACGTAAGCAAATTTTGTCGGCAGATGGTCTGGTTGTGCTTCGATAGAGTGCTGGAGGTACTGATACGCTTTGTCTAAATCAACTCGACGAGTAATCTGCTGTAGTCCACTGTTACCCAAATACGACAACGCCAAGCGGAAATATGCACCATCAACCGGCTTGTCACTCTGGTAGATCATCGCATCCCACATAGCACCCCGATTATCGTCGTACTCACGACCGCTGACGACACGAAACATCAGAAACACTGCATCAGTGGGGAGAGCTGAAAGCTGACCGCGATAGGTATTGCCGTCCCGTTGAAGGCGAACATCGAGCGCAGTTGGAAATAGGTGCCTGTCATCGTACGCATAGATGCAAACCCAGACCGAATCTGGCTCACTGAAATATTCTGGGTCTGCGATGTAGGTAAAAGCAATCGAACCTCCGCGTTGAGGCTCCGATGGTTTGATGCGAAGTTCTCCAGCTAATCCAATTGACGCAATCAGAAGCAACAGCCAATACAGGTGTTTCATCGAAGATATTCCTCAGGGTCTGTTGTCGGAGATGGACGGTTCGTCAAGTACTCAAGAGCCTGGCGTGCAGCATTTTGTTCTGCTTCTTTCTTGCTTCGTCCACTGCCAAGGCCAACACTGGCACTACCGACGTACACAGCAACAGTGAATTGCTTTTCGTGGTCGGGTCCACGTTCTTCGATGACGCGATACTGCGGGGCACTATACCCGCGTGCTTGCACGTGCTCGAGCAGGAGGCTTTTGAAGTTGGTATCGTGCATAACACGCTCTTCGAGCATCAAGGGGAGCAAACGCTCTTCGACAAACGTCCGCGCTTTCTCGAAGCCATGATCAAGATAGACCGCTGCAATGAGCGCTTCTACCGCGTCAGCCAGGACCGATTCGTTCCCCTTTGCAAGAACGGCAGCCGCACTATAGCTCATGAGCATGAACTCCCCTAATCGAAGTTTTCGAGCACAAATCGCCAGTGAACGTTTATTGACCAGCCATGAACGCATTTTGGTTAATTCTCCCTCGGCGACATCTTCGTGATGGTGGAAAAGATATTCAGCGATTACCATACCGAGTATGGCATCACCGAGGAACTCGAGTCGCTCGTTCGATTGGATTGATGGGTCGTTTTTGACCTGGAGATACGAGCGATGGGTAAGAGCTTCTTCGTAGAGTGCTGCTTGATTGATGGGCACTCCCAGCACTGCTTCCAATGCGGCTCGCCGCTCACCGACAATGTGTTCGACTGGTCGCTTCGATTTTCGGCGGAGAGTCTCCATGCGCCGTAGCGTAAAGCGAACAAAGCTGCCGTAGAGTCGGCGCATGATATCAGCAACTGGTGTCTCGCGTTTATGCATACCACGCATAGAGCTACTGCTCGAATCGCCTAAAGCAGAGTGTCACGTTATGTCCACCAAATCCGAATGAATTTGTCAACGCTGCATCAAGACTACGGCGTTGCGGTACATTCGGTACGTAGTTAAGGTCGCACTCAGGGTCTGGGGTCGAGTAGTTGATCGTTGGCGGGCAAACTTGGTGCTGCAGTGCAAGCACTGTCACGATTGCTTCTACTGCACCGGCAGCACCGAGGAGGTGTCCGGTCATTGATTTGGTCGAACTGACCGCAAGCCGATAGGCATGCTCACCAAAAACTGTCTTGATAGCTTCGGTTTCGTTTTTGTCGTTATATGGCGTTGATGTACCGTGGGCATTGATGTAGCCAATTTCTTCCGGTGACAGGTGCGCATCTTCTAAACACAAACGCATTGAGCGCACAGCACCTTCACCACCGGGAGGCGGTGCTGTGATGTGAAATGCGTCGTCGGTCAAACCGAATCCGACAAGCTCAGCATAGATGCGGGCATTTCGCTTACTTGCGTGCTCTAACGTTTCCAGCACTAATGCGCCTCCCCCTTCACCCATTACGAAACCATCACGTTCAGCATCAAACGGTCGGCTTGCTTTCTCCGGTTCATCGTTCCGCGTTGAGAGTGCTTTCATTGCATTGAAACCACCAATACCCATCGGACAAATGACCGCTTCACTCCCACCGACGATCATAACGTCAGCACAGCCACGCTCAAGAAGCATCATTCCATCAGCTATCGCATGAGCACTGGTTGCGCAGGCACTTACGGTTCCATAGTTTGGTCCGCGGAATTTCCACCGAATAGCAATGTGACCGGCAGCAATGTCTGAGATCAGCATGGGAATGAAAAACGGTGATATGCGGTCTGGTTTACCACCATGCTGATAGAGCAACTCTTGTTGGCGGTGATACGTCCACATACCACCAATACCGCTGCCAAAGACTACGCCAACCCGATCACCATCGAGTGGACCAGAAAGTAGGTTTGCATCCTCGAGAGCCATTGCAACAGAGGACAACGCATACTGGGTGAATAGGTCCATCCGCTGCACTTCCTTCCGACTCAGGTGTAGCAGCGGATCATACCCTTTGACTTCACACGCGAAGCGTGTATCGTATTCACTCGCATCAAATTTGGTGATGGGTCCAGCACCGCTTTTTCCTGCCAGCATATTCTCCCACATTTCGGAAACAGAATTGCCGACAGGAGTCACTGCTCCCATACCGGTCACCACAATTCGCTTACGCACAGCTTATTTCCTGATGGCAGTAAAACCAGTAATGCCGGTGCATCCGCTCGACGGCAGGATGCACCGGCGCAATGTTGCAGTAGATCGGCTACGATTCTGCACCGGTTTTCGATTCAAGATAGCTGATGGCATCCCCGACCGTTTGAATTTTTTCGGCGTCGCTGTCTTCAATGGTGATATTGAAGGCGCGTTCGAATTCCATGATCAGCTCGACGGTATCGAGCGAATCAGCACCAAGGTCCTTTGTGAAGGATGCCGTAGGTGTCACTTGGGTTTCCTCAACGCCAAGCTTATTGACGATGATCTCTTTGACCTTCTCAGCAACTGCTGACATAGGTAGAACCTCTGGGTATGTGAAACAAAATCAAACGATGAATATTCAACCTGCTATGGCAGCATTACCATGCCACCATCAACAGCGATTGTTTGCCCGGTAATGTACTGTGCCTCATCGGATAGCAAAAATGCAACAACAGCAGCCACATCGTCGCCGGTCCCAGCTCTGCCGAGTGGGATTGTACGCAACAATGACTGCTGCTGATCGGCTGTAAGCTTGCCTGTCATTTCTGTTTCGATGTACCCAGGTGCAATGCAGTTGACCAATATGTTCCGCGAGGCAAGTTCACGCGCCGCTGATTTTGTCAGTGCAATCACACCAGCTTTCGATGCAGCATAGTTTGCTTGACCAACATTGCCGGATATACCGACTACCGAACTGATATTGATGATCCGACCAGAGCGTTGAGCGAGCATCGGTCGAAGCACAGCTTTCGTCATCAGGAATACGCTCCCAAGATTGGTTGCGATAACATCGTTCCAGTCCTGCTCGCTCATCCGAAGCAAGAGCGTGTCCTTTGTAATGCCAGCGTTGTTGACCAATCCATCAATGCGGGATGATTGAGCCATAACCGTTTCGACCAAGCGCTGGCACGCAGTCGCATCGCGAACATCGAGCTGATGAAAAGTTACCGATGCACCTGATTCTTGTAACTCTTGTGCTATCGCAGTTGCGCGTTCGGCTGATGCATTGTACGTAGCATGCACAATAGCACCATCACGTGATAAACGACGTACAATCGCCTCACCAATACCTCGTGAGCCGCCCGTTACAATAACGACTTTGCCAACTAAGCTCATACCGACTGATTGGATTGTTGATACCGCTGCAAATCCTCAAACGTATCAATCCCAGTAATTTCGACATCACCCGGGAGTGTTCGACGGACTAAGCCTTGCAGGACATTTTTCGGACCGATTTCAATATAGCATCGAATGCCATCGGCGTACATCGAACGCAAGATTGAAGTCCAGCGCACTGGAGAAGTCAGCTGCTCAATCAGTCGCTGGCGAATCTCATCAACTGATTTGGCAGGATAACCCGTTACGTTCATGTAAACGGTACATCTCGGTTGACTGAATGCAGTGTTCATGATTGCCTCAGCGAGCTGGCTCCGCGCTGCTTCCATCAAGGGTGAATGGAACGCTCCGCTTACAGGCAATTCTGTAACCATACGAGCACCTGCTTCCTTGAAGCGCGGAAGCAGCGCTCGGAGAGCATCTCGATCACCACTGATGACGACCTGCCCCGGTGAATTGTAATTAGCCGGAACAACTGTTCCATCAGCTTCACTGCAGATGGATTCCACCTTAACATCATCGAGTCCAATAATAGCAGCCATGGTACCTGGTTGATGCAAACCAGCTGTGTACATCAATTCACCACGCAATGCAACCAGACGAAGTGCATCGTCGAACGAACAGACACCTGCAGCGTAGAGTGCTGTGTATTCCCCTAACGAATGACCTGCAACGGCAACTGGATTGTGCTGCCCCAAAGCGGCAAGGATTGCTGCTTCGTGGACAAACAGCGCTGGTTGTGTGTACCTGGTTTGGCGTAGCAATTCCTCGGGACCCGCAAAACAAATATCGCGAAGGTTATAGCCAAGAATACGGTCTGCCCGATCGAAGATATTCCGAGCTTCGATACTGGAAGCATAGAGCGACTGTCCCATGCCAACATATTGCGAGCCTTGTCCACTGAAAAGAAGTGCTGATGTGTTCAAATGTGCCATAACAGTTTACACAAATCAATTCGACGGTACCGGTGCCAACGACCAGCGGAGCCAGAGGCTTCCCCAGGTATAGCCAGCACCAAAACTGGCAAGAATGAGGTTATCGCCCGCGTGCAATTTGCCTTGATGATACAGCTCCGATAAGCAAATAGGGATTGTTGCTGCCGTTGTGTTACCATAGCGATCAATGTTGATCATGACTTTGTCTTTCGGCAGACCCATGCGTCGAGCAGTTGCGTCAATAATTCGAAGATTTGCTTGATGTGGGACAAGCCACGCAATGTCGTCGGGAGTCAGATTGTTGCGTTGCATAATTTCAGCCGAAACGTCCGCCATGCCGACGACAGCCGATTTGAAGACCGTTTGCCCGTCCTGGTGGACGTAGTGCTCGCCATTGGCAACCGTCTCGTGTGAAGGCGGACGAAGACTCCCGCCAGCAGGCATGTAGAGGTATTTTCCACCTTCACCATCCATGCGAATAATTGCGTCTTGAACTCCGACGCTTTCGTCATCACTTGGCTCGATCAGCACAACACCTGCTCCGTCTCCAAAGAGAACACACGTTGCCCTATCGGAAAAATTGATAATCGAACTCATCTTGTCCGCACCGCAGAGCAAGACATTGCGGGCGCCACCAGATTCAACAAGTTTTGCTGCGACCCACAGACCATACACAAAACCTGAACACGCAGCATTCAGGTCAAATCCCCAAGCATTTGAAGCACCCAATTTGCGTTGAACGTTTGCAGCCGTTGACGGGAAGAATTGATCCGGTGTAACGGTGCAGACGATGATGCAGTCTATGTCGCGTGCCGAAATGCCGCGTTGCTCAAGAACCTGTTCTGCTGCGGGGATGATCATATCCGACGTTCCCCCACTCCGAAGAAACCGCCTCTCGATAATGCCTGTGCGTTCCCGAATCCATTCATCGCTTGTATCGAGAAAAGTCGCAAACCAATTGTTGTCGAATACATCCGGTGGCACATAGTGAGCTATGGCGGTGATCTGTGCTTTCATACTGTTGAATGCGATGGTGCAGTGTTTGGCATTGCCAGTGCACGTTCGATCTGCTCGTTGAGCCGAAGGCGATGCATTTCCCAGGCGCGCAGAATCATGTTTTTGATTGCCAGGGGCGTGGATTTACCATGACCAATGATAACGATACCTCGCACGCCTAACAGAGGGACTCCACCGTAGGTTTGATAGTCGAACCGTTTCAGCACGCGACGTAATACAGGTGCGACAAGTCCAATGATTGCTCGACTGAATACATTTCGCTGGCTGTACGCTCGCAGAACCGACTTGAGCATCGGCATGATACTTTCGGCAAACTTGAGCACCACGTTACCCGTAAAGCCATCGCAGACGACAACCTCAGCAAGACCACGAAAAATATCGCGTCCTTCGACATTACCGATGAAATTGAGCGAACTTGAACGAAGAAGCTCGTATGCCTGACGGACAGTTTCCGTGCCTTTGGTTTCCTCTTCGCCGATATTGAGCAAACCGACCCGTGGTCGCTCCAGGTTTTCAACCATTGATGCAAAAACGCTGCCCATCACTGCAAACTCATAGAGAAATTGCGGCTTGACTTCTGCATTCGCGCCAACGTCCAACACAAGACACGGACGACCTGTTTCTGTCGGGAAAAACGCACCTATGGTCGGGCGACTGACACCACGGATCCGCCCCAACAAAAGCGTCGCTGCCGATAGGACTGCACCAGTATTCCCTGCAGATATGAATGCATCAGCGCGTGCCGAGCGGACCAGCTCAAGCCCCTGGACAAGCGACGATTGGGGCTTTGTCCGTAAGACAGTAGCTGGATCATCATGCATCTGGACGACTTCGGCTGCATGCTCAACGCGAAGTGATGATGGTGATACCTTCGCCAACAACGGGGAAAGCCGATCAGCGTCACCAACTAACGTAATGCAATGCTTAACACTCATGCGTTCAAGTGCGGCAGACGCTTCAATTGCACCTGCAACCTCATTGGTCGGTGCAAAATCACCTCCCATTGCATCGAGCGCTATGTGGAATTGTTCTCCCACTGATGGTTGCATGCGTGATGAGACAGTTATCACGCCACCTGCAGTACCCGTCGCCCGTTATAGTAGCCGCACTCTGTGCAGACAGCGTGCGATAGTTTCGGTGAGCCGCAATTTGGACATGCCGAGCTTGTCTTCGGGACAGCTTTGTAGTGAGTGCGTCGCTTATCGCGTCGTGATTTCGAATGTCGCCGTTTAGGATTTGGCATGGAAAAACTCCTGATGAATAAACCACTTGATCAACACTTTTGCATTATCGAAGCTGGTCAAGCGCAGTCCAGGGATTATCCTGATTATGCTGATGGCTATCTTCAACGCGCACACGGTCGCCCAGCATTGCCTTTGCATACTCGGCAAAGGTCATCGAGCGATAGGTCGGTGCAACGCGTTTGATAGGTAAACGAACAGATAACTCTTCAGCAACATCGGCAGTAATGTCAACGAACGTATCATCATCGCGCAACAGCCGCAACGAATACGGGTCATCCTCGATTCGCTGACGTTGGTTGGGCTGGCGGAGATAGAGCTCGGTGTCTTGCATAAACGACAGCGTAAACTCCGCTTCAATCACTTCATCGAATAACTCGAGCGAGTAGTCGCAGGTCAGTTGAGCTGTACCTCGAGCGATTAGAGTCAACACCAGCTTTTTACCAACTTTGCTGAGCGAACCTTCGATGTTTACCTGCCCGATGAACTCCGGAAAGATACCCTCAACATCGGCAACCGGTACCGACATCGTAATCGGGTGATCGCCATTTGAAAGACCATTGATCGGGATTCGGACCATTGTTCATCGGCGCAGAGGATTATTGATCCGCTCTAAATGCGTTGCAAATATACGGCAATCTTCGAGGGCGATTGCTGGTTTAGTGACAGTTGAGTTGTTTGAGATTCTTTTTGGCAACCTCGAGTGTTGGATTGAGTCGTAATGCTTCGTTGTAGTATTTGCAGGCGTTGGTAGCATCACCGCTACCTTGATAGCCGACTGCCAGGTAGAGTGCTGCATCCGCACGATTAGAATCAGTGCTGAACCAGGCTTGTGCTGCATCCTTTAGTTGTTCGAACCGACGTTCTTCGAGAAGAATTTGGCACAGGAGCGAATACAGCAGTCCCCTATCGTCGGGAGTTCTTGCGTGTCGAAGCCCGATGCGCAAGATGGACAGTGCATCATCAGCCTTAGCGCCGCTGGACTTAAGGGAGGATGCCAACATACGGTATGCAAAAGCAATTGTCGAATCAATTCCGATTGACTTGTTGAGCGCTTCGATAGCATCTGTGGGACGATTAGCGGAAAAGTGAGCCGTACCGAGTAGAGCATAAATTCTGGCGGCGAGCGAGTCTGGACAATTGCGGAGATACCGCTCATAAAGTACAACCGCATCATCGTATTGCCGACGGTTGCGGTACAACTCCGCAAGTCGAAACGTTGTCAGGCAGCGCGATGAATCTTGATCAACAACTGTTCGGAGCTGTGCCGCACCTGATGTGGTATCACCGGAGAGAATCAATGAATACCCGTAGCGTTCGCGATCGGTGAGATCATCAAAGAGATTTGCACTATCCTGATCGAGGAGCCGAAACACGTTGGCAGCCTCGGCAAAACGCCGAAGCGAAAAGTAACACCGTGCAAGCAGGAGTCGAGCTTTTGAACGCACCGAGTCAATGTTCTCAATTGCATAGCGCAGGTAATGTTCCGCATCGGCGCACCGATCAAGCGTAGCAAGTGATTGGGCAAGGTACCACCGTGCAATCATTGCGTTCGGTGCATCGGGGCGAAGCTCGACATACCGACTCAGTGATGATGCTGCGTTAGCATAGCGGCTCGCGTAGAAGTAGATTTTTCCTTGCTCAAAGTATGCGCGTGCATACGTCGAATCCCGACGAATAATCTCAGCCCATTCCTGGAGTGAGCGAGAATAGTATTCATTCGCCAGTGCATTATCAACAATTTCGGCATTGGCGAGACGGAAATAGACAAGCGCCAGCTTTTCGTGTGCATCCAGATTGTCTGGATCGAGCTTGAGTGCTTGTTCGTAGTTGTCTTTGGCAAGCAAGTACACTCGCTGCGAGAAGTACAAATCCCCTAATGCCAAGAACCCATCGGGAATGGACTTATCCATTTCACGAGCTTTTGTGATTTCCAGCTCTGCAGCGCGAATCGAATCAGCAGCAAGCAATGCCTGCCCATACGCAAGGCGTAGATAGACATCTTTTGGTTTTGAGCGGAGTGCGCGCTGCAAAATTTCCAGCGATAATTTATGCTCCCCTGCTTCGCTGAGCGCTCGCGCAAAACGTCTGACAACGGTTGTGTTATTGCGATCTTCCTGATAGGCTCGGCGGAAAAACTCGATCGCTTTTTGGGGTTGTTCTAATTGAGTGTAAATGTCGCCAGCAAGAATTAGTGCCTCAATGTTTGTTGGTTCAGAGCGGAGATACGCTTCAATGGTATTTGCTGCCTCATTATAGCGCTTTTCGGCGAACAATTGCCGTGCTTGGTCGAGTTGGTCTGCATACATTGAGTACACCAATGCCAGCAGCATTCCAGCCGTCACGACAAATTTCTGCATGCTGTTAGATTATTCTTGTTCAACAAGCTGAAGTTTTGCGTAAGCGGGTACAATCCCAGCTTGCAACATAGCGCGTTGCGATTGTGGTTCCTGTGCGATACTGGCGATCACGCCATACGGGAAATTCCTCGCCGTTTCCAGAAGGTAACCGTAAATCGGAACAGGAAATGGGTATCGCCCTTTGACGATCGTTGCAGCATGCGGAGCGACAGCGATTCGATCACCGGTCGCTGTATCGCTGATAATAACCCGGATACTGCGCAATCCTGCCCGATCCTTGAGGCGATTAAATTGTGATAGCAGAAGTACTCCAATATCGGCAGTCCGCCGTTGTAGTAATCCAGCGACGCTATCAGCATTCCGACAACGATGAGCTGCAATTCTGAGCTGACCACCTGCATACGCACTCAGTTGTGCTGTTATCGAAGACGTCATCATGGGGACAGCCCAACGGTACTGGCTCAGGTACGTACGGTTACCAGCCAATGTTTGGATGAGAACCTCCCTCGAAATCGTGTCGAGTGCCGATTGGTTGGTAACTGCAAAAACAAGCGCATCAGTCGCAATGGTGAATCGTTTATGTGGTTCGATAGAGTGCGCACGCATGAGTGAATCTTCGATCGGTAGATAATCACGAGCCACAACAGCAGCTCGAGCATGACCAGTAAGCAACGAGCGCATTGCATCGAGCGCTGTTGTTGTATCGAGTATAACGTTCGCACCATCATGCTTTGATACAAATGCCTCGACCTGTGGTGCAATCAACGCGATAACTTCTTCATCACAAGCAATACGCGCTGTACCCCGAAAAAGCGTTTCTTTGGTATCGTTGCTGTCGGTGCACGAGAAGAGCAGCAAACAGAACAGGATGCTAATGATAGCCATCATTGCTGGCTTCATCATTGCTGCGCGTGCGGAGTAATACAAACAAACGAATCCCCCCGAATATTACCGCTAAAACTCCGAACAGCCGCAGAGTTTCGTTTGGACCAGCAATAATGAGCATCACTCCAATCACGATAATCGCCGCACGGACTAATCCTGTCGTGATCAGAAGCGGTGTCCAGTAACGTTTGCGGTCGCGCGACGAATTCAAGACAAGACATGCCAAGCAGGTTTACTTGATCTTAAAGATGATGGGAATGGTAACCCAAACGTCAATAGGATTACCGTTCTGGATTGCTGGCGTGAAGGTTGTTGCCAACACTGCTTTCAGTGCAGCGTCATTGAGCATTTCGCTTGGAGAATCCGCCACGAACGCGCGCTTGGGTTTACCATCTTTGCCGACGAGCACTTTGACAACAACTTTACCTTCGATGCCAGCGCGCCGAGCAATTTCGGGGTATTGTACCCGGCGTTGGAGATCGGCGTAATCGAATTCAGGTTCTTTTTCAACGAAGACGAATTCGTCTGGATCAGGTTCTTCTTCTTTTTGCACACGGGCATTGGGGTCAATCAGCGTGCCATCACCGATGCCGAAGCCTCCCATGTCAATTCCTTCACCCCCTTTTGATGTCGCTCGAGCAACGTCCTCGACATTTGCGAAATCTTTAGCGTCGGGCGAAAGGAGTGTTTCCGGCACAGGAACTGGATTGCCAGCAACAGTCGGTGGACCTCCCGCTATCGCAACATTTGTTGGTGGCGGTGGTGGAGCAACATCCGCTTGATTGGCTGGGGGTGGTGGTAAATCAGACAGTTTGATTCGAACAACCGGAATCTTTGGCTTTAGCGCAAGTGCTCGCTCATGGAAGTAGTTGTAGAGGAAAAAGAAAAGGAAAAACAGCAACAAGAGCAACAGCGCAATACCAAAGGCTCGGTAGGTATGACGCCGTATCCACTCTTTAAGCTCAAAGGCGCCATAGGTGCGCTCAGGAATTGTTGCGACTGTCAGAGTATTCATGGCTATAGCCCTTTGAGTTTTTCGACTTCTTCTGGGCTTATTTTGACGAATGCGAACTTTCGTTCGCGTTTGATGCCTTCAGCCTGTAATTGGCGAATGATTTCCGCTTCTGCTTGATTGAGTATGTCAAGGACCTGGACAATAGCACCGTATGGTGCATCCGGTGATGGCTTGAATGCAGTAATGAGCTTATTTTTCCGAAGCATGTTCAACTCGACAGCCTTGGAGCGTAACTGTCCGAATGCAATCGGCTGTGGCTCATCACTGCCCATACTGAAAAACAGCTTACCATCTCCGCGAACATAGAGCGTAAAAAGGTTTGCTTGGTTGACTTCTACGTTCTCTTCGACTTCCTTGGGCACACTTATCTCCATGACTTGCGGCGTGACCATCGTTGTCGTATACATGAAAAAGGTCAAGAGCAAAAACACGATGTCCACCATTGGAGTCATGTCGATACGGAAACCAACGCGCTTTTTCTTTTTGCGTTTACTGTGTTTTTTACCGCGTCGCTGCCGTTCGGGTAGTTCTAACCCTCCACCGCCACCTGCCATGAGATCGTGATGTGTTTGTTGGACATATTATTGCCGTTTTTCTGTGACGAAGTTGAATGCTGTTGCGTTGTTCTTTCGAAGAACGTCAATAGCGTCCTCGATCCACTTGTAGCGAATACGCCTATCGCCATCTATCGCAAAGCGGGTTCGAGGTCCGGTGATGCGTGTCTGCATGATGAGTTGATCGAGCAGATCAAGTCCAACTTTTAGTTGCGGTTTTCGTTGCTCGGTCGTAAAGTTGAGATTGTCGTACACCTGACGTCGCTGTAGCTCATTGACGATCGTGTAGTAATAGCTCGTATCACCCGTCAGTGTATCAATACCAACCTTGATGATGGCAATGTCTTTATCGGGCAGCTTGGACGTATCTGCCGATGCATAGGGTCGCTTAATCACAAATTTCTGCTCGGCTTCCGCTTCTGTCTTGAACTTAGCGGTGAACATGAAAAATGTGAGCAGCAAGAACGTGACATCAACCATCGGTGTCATGTCAATGACAAAGCCGAGTCGCTTTTTCTTGATCTTGGGCATTGGTTTGTGGTCGGTGATTATGCGACTTCTTTGACGCGAACCGTGAGTAGTTCCATCATCGAGAGAATGGCTTCGTCAATCATGTACACAAAATTGTCCACCTTGGTCGTGAAGAAATTGAATGCAACGATCGAGATAATTGCTGCTGCCAGACCGCCAGCGGTATTGTAGAGAGCTTCGGAAATACCGATGGATAGTTGCTGGGCAGACACAGTTCCTCCCGACTCACCGAGCGCACGGAATGCGCGGATCATCCCAACGGTTGTTCCAAGTAGCCCAATCATGGTTGAAATAGATGCAAGTGTCGAAAGGATCACCAGATTCTTCTCAAGGAGAGGAATCTCCAGATTCGTTGCCTCATCAATAGCACGCTGGACTTCGCTAAGCTTTTTCTCGGAATCGTATTCGGGATCATTTTCAACTTGCTTGAAGCGCTCCAGACCTGCCCGGAGAATATTTGCAACCGAACCACGCTGTTTATCGCACTCGGCTAATGCTTCATCAATTTTCCCTTCCCCAATCAACTCAATGCACTGGCGGATAAACAATGCAACATCTCCCGTCCCGCGTGCTTTGTTGATCGAAAGAAAACGCTCGATCGAGAATGTCACAGCAAGGAGCAAGCATGCAAGTAGCAGCCCAACGAGCGGACCACCAGTGTAGATCATGCCGAGCGTATTGACGGGCTGCGTTATATCGCCGCCTTTGAAATTGCTCGGAGCACCAAGCACAAAAAAGTACACGCTGTATGCGACAATCAATGCCAGCGTGATAACCACCGCATTGAACAAATTCTTCATAGCACGTTACACAGTTGTGGATGATGATAATGAGTCAAGTGCAGTTTGGAGATCGCCGTAGATTTCGAATATCATCGAAAGCTTTGTGATCACAAAAATGTTTTCCAACGATTTGCTCAATCCACAGAGCACAATTTTTCCTCCTCGCTTTGATATGCTGGAATGCGCTGCGATCAGCACACCTAATGCCGTTGAATTCAGATACGTAACATCAGCCATATCCAGAACAATCACCGATGCCCCCGACTGAGTAATGTCGGTTAAAACGCTGCGCAATTCATCGGTCTCTTTGCCGCCGATGAACTGCCCGCGCAGGGTAATAACCTCAATGGCACCATGTTGTCGTCGCTGAATATTCGTCGTTGGTATCATTGGAATTTTATCGTTGGTAACCGGCATCAAAACTACGGCACCAGGGCTGCATTATGCAAAGCAAGATTGCGTAACATAGCCCCCACCGCGGTGTTAGAGCCTACCACGTAGCGTTCGATACCGGCGGCATCAGTGTAAAGTGCAGTAACAAAACTGCTGAACATCGCCGCTATCGTTTGTGCTTGACCAGCTCCGCATTCCACTGCAAATATACCGTCGGTTGTCAGCAGACGGGGGAAGATTTCTGCATACCTTCGGAAAAATCGCATGCCATCTGATTCATCGGTAAGCGCAATTTTGGGTTCATGGTAAAGTTCTGGCTCAAGCGACGTGTAATCGGTTATTGCCACGTACGGTGGATTTGAAACAATCAAATTGAAGTGCTCCGCCGACGGAAGATTCTGCATTACATCACGTCGGACAAATTCAACATTCGAGATGCCGTTGACCTGCGCATTCTTGCGTGCAACCAGCAGAGCAGCTTCCGATACATCCCAACCCATAACCGTACTCTTGGGGAATGCCCGAGCCAGTGCAAGTGCAATGCAACCTGATCCTGTTCCGATATCCAGTATTCGTGCTGGTAGAATCCCAGTCTGGTTGAGCAACTCGATTACGAATGCAACAAGTTGTTCTGTCTCTGGACGTGGGATTAGGACTGACGGTGTCACATGAAGCGTTAGACCGTAGAAATCAACCGAACCGATCACGTATTGAATCGGCAAACGGTCATGGATTCGTTTGTCAATCAACTCGACAAGCTGCTCACACTGGCAAGGAGCTAAGCACAGCTCTGGATGAGCAACAAGTTCGACAAGCCCTGAACCAAGAACGTGGCACAGCATCAACTCTGCCTCGCGGCGGGCTTCAACGATACCATTGCTGCGAAGAATACTCTCAGTTTGCCGAAGTGCCGATCGGTAAGTTAGTGCTGAAAGATTGGGAAAAAATTTCCTGCAGTGCATAGACATCGAACTTGTTCGCTCGAAGTGTTTGGATCGCTTGCAGCGAAGCTTCCGCTGCCGCCAGTGTTGTGAAGAATGGAATCTTGTACTGCATCGCAGTCATGCCCATGATAAATTCATCATGGCGTGCGCGTTCGCCGAGCGGAGTGTTGATGAGAATGTGTACCTCACCATTTTTGATGTAGTCAATAATGCTCGGTCGTCCTTCGTAGTGCTTCAAGACTGGTTCGGCGGGGACACCATGCTCGCGGAGAAAGGTTGTCGTCCCGCTGGTTGCGATGATACGAAAGCCGAGTTCAACATAGCCGCGCGCAATGGCAATTGCACGGTCATTTTTGTCCTCGGGACGGAGAGAGAGAAAGACCGTGCCTGTCATTGGAACTTTACTCCCCGTTGCTTGATGTGCCTTCAACAGTGCTGCGCCAAATGTGGTATCAAGTCCCATAACCTCACCGGTGGAGCGCATTTCGGGTCCGGGGAATACGTTGACCCGCTGAAATTTCGTGAACGGGAAAACAGGCTCCTTGATTGCCACACCCCAGGGATGTAATAGCCGACTATCCCAGCCCAACTGGCGTAGCGATTTGCCCAGCATGACGTGTGTAGCAATTTCAATGATTGGCACACCGACTGCCTTGGCAATGAACGGAACAGTCCTCGATGCACGCGGATTTGCTTCGAGTACAAAAATTGACTCGCCCTGCAGAGCATACTGGACGTTGAGCAGCCCGCGGACACCGAGAGCCTGTGCAAGCTGGCGCGTGTAGCGAACAATTCGTTCTTGTTGCGCCAGACTCAGATTGTATGGCGGCACAACGCACGACGAATCACCCGAGTGAATGCCAGCCTCTTCGATGTGTTGCAGTATCCCACAGATGAGGACATCCTCCCCATCAGCGATGCAGTCAACATCAAACTCATAGGCATGCTCGAGAAAATGGTCAATCAGAACAGGGTAGCCCGGCGAATACTCGAAGGCTTCGCGAGCAAATCGCCGAACCATTTCTTCACGGTAGCAAATCTGCATTGCCCGACCACCCAGTACATACGAGGGACGAACAAGGACAGGATACCCGACTTTTTCAGCAACAGCAACAGCTTCATCTTCGCTCATTGCAGTTCCAAAAGCCGGGCACGGAATTCCAAGACGCTCGAGCAAATCACCGAACCGTTTGCGATCCTCTGCCAGGTCAATTCCATCCCACGGTGTACCCAGCAGGTTGACGCCTGCCTTTGCAAGCGCACCAGCAAGCTTGAGCGGTGTTTGACCTCCAAGCGTAACAATGACTCCGTCGGGCTGCTCAAATTCGATGATTTCCATCACATCCTCGAACGTGAGCGGTTCAAAGTAGAGCTTATCGGCAGTGTCGTAGTCAGTCGAAACTGTTTCGGGATTGCAGTTCACCATGATTGCTTCCCACCCCAATTTTTTCGCAGCCCAAACTGCCCGTACACAGCAATAGTCGAATTCAATCCCCTGCCCGATGCGATTGGGACCGCTCCCCAGAATAATCACCTTGCGTTGTGATGAACGGACAGATTCATTCTCTTCGCCGTATGTCGAGTAGTGATAGGGCGTCTCCGACTCAAACTCGGCTGCGCACGTGTCAATGGTTTTGAAAACCGGAACAATTCCCCACTGCTTGCGCAATGCTCGAATCTCTGACTCCTGCACGTTGCTCATCACGGCAAGCTGATGATCGGAAAAACCTCGTTGCTTCATCGAGCGGAGCTGCGCCGGTGTTGTTCTTTCTGCAATGGGAAGGTGCGGGCGTTCTGACGTTGCTTCGATCCACTCGAAGGCAGATTCAACAATCTGCTGGCACTGGTCAATAAACCACGGGTCGTAACCGGTGAGCTGATGAATTTCTTCAATGCTCATCCCGGCACGCAGCGCATCGCAGAGATCGAACAATGAATTCGACGTTCGATGTGCAAGTTTACTTCGGAGCACTTGCGCTTGGCTTTCAGAAAGCGCCAATGGCTGGCAGTTACCGGGGCAATCGAACCCGAATCCAGCGCGTTGTTTTTCCAACGAGCGTATTGCTTTTTGCAGCGCTTCCTTGAAGGTGCGCCCAATCGCCATCGCTTCACCAACCGACTTCATCTGAACCCCAAGCCGATCTTCAGCCTCACGAAATTTTTCAAAGTCCCAGCGCGGAATCTTAACAACGACGTAATCCAATGCTGGTTCAAACGACGATGGTGTCCGGCGCGTGATGTCGTTTTGAATTTCATCGAGTGTGTATCCAACGGCAAGCTTTGCGGCAATTTTCGCAATTGGGAATCCCGTTGCCTTCGACGCTAAGGCTGAACTCCGCGACACACGCGGATTCATTTCGATGACAACCATGCGTCCATTTTCAGGATTGACGGCAAATTGAATGTTCGATCCGCCTGTATCCACGCCGACAGCACGAATGATTTTGATTGCAGCATCACGCATGCGCTGGTACTCACGATCCGAAAGCGTCTGTGCCGGAGCAATAGTGATCGAGTCACCTGTGTGGACGCCCATTGGATCGAAGTTCTCGATCGAACAGATGATCACAACGTTGTCAGCACAGTCGCGCATGACCTCCAGCTCGTATTCTTTCCAGCCAAGGACCGATTCTTCCACCAACACACGATGTATTGGAGAAGCTAACAACCCACTGCGAAGGACTTCGGCAAATTCTTCCATGTTGTAGGCAATGCCCCCACCGGTTCCGCCCAATGTGAACGACGGACGAATGATCGCTGGAAAGCCAATGTGCTCAATGATGCCATAACCTTCTTCAACGCTTGTTACGAAAGCTCCGCGGGGCATCTCTAAACCGCAGTGCTCTACGACACGGAGAAATTCCTTACGGTCCTCAGCAAGCTTGATAGCCTCTAGCTTAGAGCCGATCAACTCAACGCCGTAGCGTTCGAGCACACCCGACTCCGAAAGCTCCACGGCAAGGTTGAGTCCTGTCTGTCCCCCCATTGTTGGTAGCAGCGCGTGGGGACGTTCTTTTGCGATGATGCGTTCGAGTGTGTCGGCGGTAAGCGGTTCGATATACGTTGCATCAGCGAGTTCGGGATCGGTCATGATGGTTGCGGGATTTGAGTTGACCAAAACGACGCGGTACCCTTCCTGGCGGAGAGCTTTGCAAGCTTGAGTTCCGCTATAGTCGAATTCACACGCTTGTCCGATCACTATCGGACCTGAACCGATAATCATGATGGTCGAAATATCAGTCCGCTTGGGCATTACTCACGATGAAGTGGTGGTTGAACAAGTGAAAGATTCAAAGCCTCGGCTATCACTGCCATTCGGACGAAAACGCCATTGGAGACCTGCTGGTGAACCAGACACCGATGGTGATTGAGAACGTCGGCATCCATCTCGACACCCATGTTGACTGGACCAGGGTGAAGAACATAGGCTCTGCTCTGCTCAATATCGTCGAGTCGGACCGCCCAGCGCCGACGGTACTCACCAAGCGAGGGAATCAATCCGCTATGCATACGTTCGCGCTGCAGACGAAGTACGACGACTGCATCAGCCCATTCGAGCGCGGACCGCAGATCGGGCAATTCGACCAGCGAAGATGGCAGCACTCGAGGACGGAGCAACGGTGGTGCACCGATCCCGACCTCAGCACCGAGCATGTGAAACAGGGCTACATCAGAGCGAAAGACCCGACTATGCAATACGTCGCCTATGATTGCAATGCGTCTGTTCGATAAGCTGCCAAACACATCGAGCAAAGTCAGCGCATCGAGCAAGGCTTGAGTCGGATGTTCGTGCATGCCATCGCCAGCATTGATGATCACTGCTGCGTGTGTCGAGCGCGCGGCTAATTCAGCAGCGTCGCTTGCTCGGTGACGGAGAACAATCGCTTGCGCACCGAGTGCTTCGATTGTGCGGATTGTCTCCGTGAAGCTCTCTCCCTTCTCGATACTACTTCCTGAACTTGAAAATGGTACAGTCAGTGCACCGAGCTTTTTTGCAGCGATCTCAAAGGACATGCGTGTGCGTGTGCTTGGCTCAAAGAATGCCAGTGCAATGACACCGGGAGGTATCGCAACAGTAACCTGTTCGGAACGGAATTGGCGTGCACATTCGATGATGCGCGTGCAGCGCTCGATTCCAGTGTGCTCGATCGTAAGAAGGTGACCAGGCATTGACAAGCAAACAACGTTCAATCAAAAAAAAGCCGCTCACGTGAGCGGCTTTTGGGTTTCGGCTACTTTTTCGCCTTTGGCACTTTGCCGGAGTTGACAACCTCAGCCAGTGCCTTGCCAGGCTTGAAGCGAGCAACTTTCCGCGCCGGAATCTTGATGGGTTCTCCGGTCCGTGGATTTTTGCCCTTGCGTGCCCCTCGTTTGCTTACGGCAAAAGTACCGAAGCCAACAAGCGAGACGCTGTTCCCTTTTGCAAGCGATGCTTGAATCGCATGCAAGGTTGCGTTGAGGGCATTTTCGGCTTGCGCCTTCGAAAGCCCGGCGGTCTTGGCAATAGCCTCGACCAGTTCGCCTTTGTTCATACGTGAACCCCCGCAATTGGTGAAACAATAGGGTAGAATTGCGTCGCAAACATACAGCGCACCATAGCGACTTTGCAAGAAAAAAATTTCCCCAACACGTGATTTTATGCGCCTTCCAGCCCTATGAGGGTCGCTCTATACCCAGAATGCGATACTGAACCACACCTTTTGGCGTTTGGGTTTCGACGATATCGCCGGTTTGTTTCCCCAGCAGCGCCTTACCCAGCGGAGAAGTCACAGAAAGACGGTTCTTCTCAAAGTCTGCTTCTTCAGAGCTAACAAGCGTGAATGTCATTTCCGTCTTGGTCAGTTCATTACGCAAGCGGACCGCGCAGAAGATATAGACGCGATCATCATTGGGAAGCTCCGAGGGATCAATCACCTTCGCGTTGGCAAGTGTACGCTCAAGCTTTGCGATGCGGATTTCCAGCAGCTCTTGCTCGTGCAGAGCAGCATCGTAGTCTGCATTTTCAGATAAATCTCCGTGCGAGCGAGCTTCGGCGATTTTGCGAGCAACCTCGGCTCGTCCGTGTGTTTTGAGCTGGTGCAATTCCTCTTGTAGCTGTTGCATGCGCTCACGCGAGATGTACACTGATTCGGGCATAACTGGGAACTCAATCGTGAATTCAACATATTCAAACCGACACTGCGAACAGCATGGCACGTCCGTTCAGGGGTTACAGCGATCGCGGTAGTAAAATTGAATCTGCTGGCAAAGATAATCGCCGCGCTAAATCCCGTCGAGCAGGTGTCCCATCTTGACCTTTTTGGTTTCGAGGTAGCGGCGATTGATCTCGTTGGGTTCGACAATGATCGGCACTCGCTCGACAATCTCTAAGCCGAAACTTGCCAGCCCAACCCGCTTGGTTGGATTGTTGGTCAGAAGACGCATTTTTCGCACACCAAGGTCATAGAGGATTTGCGCTCCAATCCCATATTCACGGGCATCAGGCTTGAAACCAAGATGCAGGTTTGCTTCAACGGTATCGAGTCCGTGTTCTTGTTGAAGCTTGTAGGCTTGTATCTTGGCAACAAGACCAATGCCTCGACCTTCCTGCCGCATGTACAGGAGAACACCTTTTCCTTCCCGTTCAATGGTTCGAAGAGCTGCATCAAGCTGCATTCCACAGTCACAATGAAGCGAACCGAACACATCGCCTGTCATGCACTCGCTATGAACTCGCACAAGGACAGGCTCATCAGGGTTGATGACACCTTTCACCAGTGCGATATGCTCTTTGCCATCGTACTTGTTGACGTACACATAAAAATCGAACTCACCATATTCGGTTTTGAGCGGGGTGTGCGCCGATTGCTCGACCAACCGTTCGCGCTCGAGTCGGTAAGCAATCAGGTCTTTGATCGTCACGATACGCAATTGGTGACGACGGGCAAACTCGATCAACTGCTCACCACGGAGCATCTCCCCATCCTCGCCGATGATTTCGCAAATCACTCCGACCGGCTCTAAACCTGCCAGCCTGCACAGATCAACAATAGCCTCCGTATGTCCGGCACGCCGCAGAACTCCCTCATCACGTGCAATGAGCGGAAACACATGCCCTGGTCTGGCAAAGTCGGCTGGTGAACTCTGAGCATTCGCCAATGCGACAATCGTTGCACTCCGATCGGCTGCAGAAATACCAGTCGTCGTCCCGTGGATGTAGTCAACAGAAACGGTAAAACCGGTCCCATGCAACGCCGTATTCGACGTCACCATTGGTTCCAGACCGAGTGCATTCGCGCGGGACTTGAGCATAGGAACGCAGATCAAACCACGCCCATGATTTGTCATGAACCGAATATGCGCAGGAGTGCAGAACTGCGCTGCACAGGCAATGTCACCTTCGTTTTCGCGTTCCTCGTCATCGGCAATGACAATCATCCGACCCGCGCGAAGCTCTTCGATCGCCGACTCGATGCTATCGAAGTGCAATACGGTGTTCATCTCCTTCAATCCGACGATGATTTCTTCTCGACCGTGGCAATGGCTACTTTTTCGAAGCGCATCCGGACATTGTCAGCAACCTGGACAACAACGGTTTTGTCGTCAATGTCGGTGACAGTACCATGAATGCCAGCACTTGTGATGACGCGATCGCCGCGTTTGAGTTCATCGAGCATTTTTTTCATTTCTCGCTGCCGCTTTTGCTGCGGACGAATGATGAAAAAGTAGAACACGACGATAATCAAGCCGAACATCACCACTGTTGAAACGAGTTGTCCGGTCGGATCAGGTGCTGACGCTGTTTGAGCAGCAAGAGCAGCAGGTAGCAAAAACAGAAGAGCAGTCGCCAAGCGCATAGTGAACAGTGTAGCTTGTGGAACTAATCAACAATCGAGCGCTCACCCTTTGCATCGGGGTAGAATTGCTCGAGAAAACTCTGCGACCATTGACGGAAGGTACCAGCAAGTATTTTCTCGCGTGATGTTCGGACAAGCCAGCGGTAGAATGCCAGGTTCTGAAGTGTTGCAATCGTCAGACCGAGAATTTCGCCGCTGACGAATAAGTGTCGAAGGTACCCCAGTGTGTATGGCTCAAGACCAAGCTCCTGCCATGCGGGGTCAATGGGTTCGTCGCTGTATTTGAAGCGAAGATTGCGAATGTTGAGTCGCCCTCGCGTCGTAAAGAGTGTACCGTTCCGTGCGTTTCGTGTCGGCATCACGCAATCGAACATATCCACACCCAGAGCGATTGAGCGCAGCACGTTTTGCGGTGTCCCAACACCCATCAGGTAGCGCGGCTGCGACGGCGGAAGCAGATCGGTTGAGTAATCGGTGATTTCGTACATCAGGTCAGCCGGTTCACCAACCGCTAAACCACCTATGGCGAAACCATCGAACGATAGACTACAGAGTTCCTCGATGGAGCGGCGGCGTAAGTCAGAATACGTTCCACCCTGGATGATTGCAAACAGTTGTTGAGCGTAGTCGTAAAAAAATGGGACGGTGCGATGAACTTCATAGCAACGCTTCTCCCATCGCATGCTGCGGACGAGTGCTCGCTCGGCTTGTTCTCTGCTTGCCGGATAACCGATGCATTCATCAAACGCCATCATGATGTCAGCGCCGATCGCCCGTTGGCAATGTATGACACTTTCAGGTGTAAACAGATGTCGCGAGCCATCAATGTGCGACCGGAATTCGACCCCATCATCGCTAACTCGGCGCAGCGTTCCAAGGGAATACACCTGAAAGCCACCGCTATCGGTCAAAAGTGCACGATCCCACTGCATGAAACGATGAAGCCCGCCAAAGCGTTGGAGAACGTCTGTACCAGGTCGAAGGTAGAGATGGTACGTATTGGCAAGTAGCAACGAATACGACAAACTTCGGGCGAAACGATGATCGAGTGCTTTGATGGCTCCTTGCGTCGCAACGGGCATAAAAGCAGGCGTCTCGACGACACCATGAGCAGTGTGGATTATCCCTGCACGGGCTTTGGTTTCCTTGTCGGTTGCAATCAGGTCGAATGTCGGCTTATGCATGTGCATGTCTTTTCCGTTTCGCTGCGAGTGTAAATGCCGTCAGAATACCGAGTGCATCGGCACACCAATCGAAAACATCTGCATTCCGACCAGGCACGAAAGCTTGATGAATTTCATCGCTTGCTGCAAAGAGCAGCCCGAATGCTATTCCCCACACCAAACGCTGACGAACCGAAAGTTGGAATGATCGCATCGCAAGAACGATGGTCATCCCATACACCAGATAGCCAACGTAGTGATAAAACTTATCGGCTAACATAATCGGTTGAGGCAGTACGACAGGTTGACTTGAGGCGACAACGATTACAACACTCAGTGCTATCAGGGGCAATAGGTTTGCCCATCGCTGTAGTGGGCTCATTGTACTGTAGAGAGTGTTCGACTGACAACGCTGAGTGCTTCGATTAAATGCGATGCGCGAGTGGCAAGTTCTCCATGCTGCTCTGAAGCGATTGCCCCAGCGTTTGCATGGAGCATAACACCCATCCACGCTGCATCCCACTGAGAATATCCTTGCGCCCACAGCGCAGCAATAATGCCGGTCAACACATCCCCTGTTCCACCACTGGCAAGCGATGGGTTGTATTGTGCCAACCAGTACCGTTGGTGTCCATCGCAAATTTGAATGGGAAAATCTTTGAGCACGACGGTAGCACCTGTTTGACGAGCAAACCGCTGTACATGGTCGAAAATCTCCGTGCCGAGCTGCTGGTGTGAACGATTGAGTAAGCGAGCAAATTCGCCGCGATGAGGTGTTAGCGTTATTCCACTAAGATTCGACGTCGGGTCAATCGCTCGCAATGCATCCGCATCGAGGACAATCCGCTGCGTGCCTCTCGAATTGTTCAGCAATTCTTGCACCATGGTTATTGTTGACCGATCTGCGCCGAGCCCGGGTCCAATAGCAACAACAGTTGCACGCTGCATCCGCTCATGGATCAACGGCAAAGCGTCATTGTCGAAGCAGGAACGCGGGTAACAGTACGGCATGACCTCTGGGATGAGTGCAGTATGTATGCGCGGTGTCACCAACTCGACAAGCCCAGCACCTGCAGCTACGGCAGCATTTGCACACAGTGCTGCAGCACCTGGCATGCCCTCAGACCCAGCAATGATGAGCACTCTACCGTAATCAAATTTTGTCGTGCGCTTCAATCGACGGCGATAGGACTGGACAAGATCATCTGGATTGAGAAGCCACGTTTTTGCGCCTTCAGCGATTAGCGCCTGCGGAACACCGATGTGAGCAACTTCGATTTGTCCTACCACCAGCGGTGCATCACCAAGGAATAAGCCTGTTTTAAGCGCGCCCATGGTGATTGTGCAGTGTGCTCGGAAGCATGGCGTATAAGCTTGTCCTGTCCCGGCATCGAGTCCTGAGGGTACATCGAGCGCAACTTTCCAGGCTGAACATTGATTGGCATGCTCGATCAGCGAGGCAATCGGCTCGCGTGGTGCTCCATGTGCACCGACCCCAAGCAGAGCATCAACAATCAGCTCAGCCTCCGAAAGCGTCTCTACGGAACGAGGGTCCGTATCCCACGGAATAATTGGTATGCCCAGCAGCTCGCATGCACGGGCATTGACCGCGGTTTCTTCGGTCTTGCGCTCGTTCGGGCTGCACGACACTATGCTGATGTCTGCACTGCCGAGCAAATGCCTGGCGAGTGCATAGCCATCCCCTCCATTATTGCCGTTTCCGCACAAAATCACAATGCGCCGAGCTGTCGGATAGAGCCGACGGATAATCTCGGCTGCTGATCGTGCTGCGTTTTCCATCAGAATGAGCGACGGGATACCGTACTGCTCAATGGCAGCGCGATCGGCTGAACGCATCTGCTCCGGAGTCAAAACTGGTTGCATTGCGCTCTACGCATGAAATTGTTCCGTCAAAATATGCGAAGGAGGGACACCACGACCCTTCAGCAATGACCGGACATCATCGAGCATTGTCTTGCCACCACAGAGATAAAAGTAGCTCTGTTCATCAAATGCAATCGAGGCAAGATGATCGGTGACACGTCCGCGCAAACCCTGCCATGTATCATCAGGCTGGGAGAGAGTAATCGCATAGCTAAAGTTGGGAAAGCTTCGTACAACCCAATCAAGCCATTCTTGCCAGAAAATGTTCTCTTGATGCCGAAGTCCCCACAGGAGGAACACAGACTGCGCCGGATCTTTCGCGAGAGTATCTGCAATGGGCTTGAGCGATGCTATGCCGGAACCTGTTCCGATCAAAACATGTCGCGCAGTCTTATCCGATTGCGGTACTAACCGTCCAAACGGTAGCACAACTTCGACGGGCGTACCCAGTGGTGCAGTATCGAGGAATGCAGACGCTAATCCACCCGGTAACCGCTCGATGAGAAGGTGGAGATTACGTGTACCCTCTGGTTGCGGAACGTTTGTGATGCTGTAGCTGCGCCGCTGCCCGTCGAGCACAATGTTGAGGTATTGCCCGGGAAGGTAGAACGCACGCTGGTTCAACGCCAATTCAACTTCGAAGTATCTGCCACCGCGATCAGCATCGCGTCGAGCAGTGATGGTAGCAATTGCGTGGATGGGTTTCTGCATACGGTTGCTGTTAGGATGGAAGACGTGAATTGAGTGCAGCTCTCCGCTGGCGAATCATCTCGATCAATGCAGGCATCATTGAGAGCACGATGATGCCTGCAATCACGAGGGTGAAATTTTTCTTGACAATCGGGACATTGCCAAATGCATAACCGAGGATGGAAAAGCTTGCAACCCATGCAATGGCACCCATGACATTGAAGACAGCAAAGCGCCGATAGGTCATCTGACCAAGACCGGCAACAAACGGAGCGAATGTGCGGACGATCGGGACAAATCGCGCAAGAACAATAGTCTTCCCGCCGTGACGCTCATAGAATGCGTGTGTTTTGTCCAGGTGCTCTTTTCGAATCAATCGTTGCCAGCGATCGTGCGATAAAATGTAGGTACCCATCCGTTCTCCAATGGCATAATTGACTGCGTCGCCGAGAATTGCCGCAGCTATCAGCAAGACCAGCACGACCTCCAATTCGAGCATACCGAGGGCACATAACGATCCAACTGCGAAGAGCAATGAATCACCCGGCAGAAAGGGCGTTACAACAAATCCAGTCTCGGCAAAGATGACAAGAAATAACACCAGGTACGTCCAACCACCGCCCCATGCGACAAGGTCGGCAACGTGACGATCAAGGTGTAACAGGACATCGAATGCAGCGTTGAAAAAGTTCATGTCAAGTTGAGGATGGCAATGGTCAGCAGACTCGCAAGACGATTATTGCTACGGTGCATTATGCATTTGCACAGCGCGACGGACGCTACCGTGCGACTGTTCGAGTAAGAAATGTGCGCGCTCGGAGTCACACTCTGCCAGTATCATCACAAGTGCGACCTTGACATTCCCGTGTGCTTGTTCCAGGACAGATGATGCAGTCTGATAATCGCAGCCACTGATTCGCATCACAATCCCTTTGGCGCGCTCTCGCAGTTTAGCACTCAATGGTTGCAGGTCAACCATGATATTGCCGTAAGTTTTCCCGATCCGAACCATTGATGCGGTCGTGAGCATGTTCAGGACAAGTTTTTGTGCAGTTCCGGATTTGAGCCGAGTCGAACCGCCGATAATTTCCGGACCAACATTGGGCGAAATGATCAAGTCTGCACACACACCGCGTTGTTCGATCTGGCTGCGATCGTTGGTTGAAACAAGGATTGTCCATGCTCTGCGCCGTTTAGCCTCTGCCAGTGCACCGACAACAAACGGAGTCCGACCGGATGCGCTGATACCACAGACGACATCGCTTTCGGTAACATGTTCTGTCGCTATTGCACTTGCTCCTGCCTGCTCATCATCTTCAGCACCTTCTTGTGCGGCAAAAACTGCTGCTTGACCACCAGCGATAATAGCGCGCACCATGCTTGGCGGTACACCGAACGTGGGCGGGCACTCTGCAGCATCGAGCACACCGAGACGGCCACTTGTCCCTGCACCGACGTAAATAAGCCTGCCTCCCCGCCGAAATGCCGTCGCGATAACATCAACTGCTCGAGCGATCACTGGAATTTCTTCCCGGACTGCAAGTGCAACTTTTTGATCTTCATCGTTCATCAAGCGGAGAAAATCTTCCGCCGCAAGCATATCAATTGCAGCCGATGCAGGGTTGAGCTGTTCGGTGCGTAGCCGAGAAATTTCCTCAAACAGCGACTGACTCATAACAACGTTCCCCCCAGAATTAACAGCGCAACCACAAAGTAGATAATGATGCCGCTTACGTCCACCAAAGTCGCAATGAATGGTGCCGATGATGTTGCAGGATCAAAACCGAGGCGATAAAGCAGCAGAGGGAGCATTGCACCGATTGTTGTCCCCCAGAGCACAATGCCAACTAATCCAAGCCCGACAGTCAATGCGATGAGAAAATGATGTTCGCCGTACACTGGTCCGAACAAAAGTGTCCACAATTCAATCCGAAGAAACCCGAGCAACCCCAAAATACCCCCGAGCGCTAAGCCTGAGAACAGCTCTCTCCGTAAGACAAGCCACCAGTCGCGGGAAGAAATCTCCTGGAGCGCAAGGGCACGGGTTATCAGCGTTGCAGCTTGAGAGCCAGAATTTCCTCCCGATGAAATCACCAGTGGCAGAAAGAGAACCAACACGACTGCCTTCTCGATCTCCTTTTCGAACACCGATAGCGCCGTTGTCGTCAGCATTTCACTGAGCATGAGTGCAGTGAGCCATCCAGCACGTTTACGGATGAGTACACCGACCGGCGTTGCACGGTAGCTGATATCGAGAGCTTCCATACCGCCGAGTTTTTGGATATCTTCGGTGGCTTCTTTTTCTGCGACGTCGAGTACGTCGTCGAATGTGACAATCCCCACCAGAACGCCATTCGAGTCAACAACAGGCAAGACAGAAAGGTCGAATTTTTCCATCATGCGAACGGCAGCTTCCTGATCATCGAAGGCGGAGAGCCGAGGTGTTTCCTCCATCAATTCGGCAATGGTCATCGAAGGATCAGCTAAAATCAGCGTACGGAGACGGACGACTCCGAGCAAGTGGCGGCGATTATCACACACGTAGAGCCGATTGAGCGTTTCACTGTCCTGACCGTTTTGGCGAATAAAAGCCAGAGCCTGTGCGACTGTCCACCCCGGTTCGAGCGCCATAAAGTCAGGCGTCATCAGTCGTCCGACACTCTCCTCCGGATAGCCGAGTAGCCAGCGTGCTTCGCGGAGATCGTCTGGATCGAGAAGATTGAGCAGTCGAGTTGTTACATCACCTGGCAATTCCGACAGAAGCGCTGTGCGATCATCTGGCGACAGTGCTGCCAGTAGCTGGCGTGTTTCGCTGTCGGTTAACTCATGGAGAAGGTTGATTTGCTGATCGGGATCGAGATAGGCAAAGACTTCGTGTGCCAAATCCTGAGGCAATGCTCGGTAGAGCAAAACTCGCTCAGCTTTTGGAACGCTCAGCATCAGGTCGGCGATTTCTGCAGGCGTCCACGTCGAAAGAACATCGCGCAGGAGCGACCATTCGCGCTGCTCTATCAGTTCGTGAATTTCGGGTAAGAGTAATTCCTTGAGCATACCAAGATTCTGCGCGGCACAGTTGAGATGGATGCAAAAATAGCCGCATTTGCTGGCTCAGCATTTGAAAATTGCTGCCGAGTGCAGTATTTTTGCGCTCCGAAATTCAACCGATTGTTCCTACACGATATGGCGCATCATAAATCAGCGCTCAAGCGGATTCGTCAAAACCGCAAGCGTAATCAATACAACCGACAGTGGAAATGGCAACTCAAGCAAGCTATCAAGGCGGTTCGCCGTTCCACGTCGTTAGAGGAAGCAGAGTCACTGCTCCGCCAAGCAGCAAAACTAATTGACCGTAGCGCGGCGCGGGGAGTGATTCATTCCAACACAGCGGCGAACCGCAAATCTGCTCTGGCGCGCTTTGTCAACAGACATTTTGCACACAGCACCACTTCTGCATAAATCACCAGGAACGCTTCTCTGCACCCGTAGCTCAATTGGATAGAGCATCTGACTACGGATCAGAAGGTTTGGGGTTCGAATCCCTACGGGTGCGCACCGTTGGTCCCTTCTTCCTGAATGGTTGAAGGGATTTTTATTTCGAGACCATTAAAAGTTGAAGCTTCCGACGTGCAAGAAGGGCAGCATTGCTCTGAGGAAATCGCTCCAGAATGGTACGGAGCAACTGGCGTGCACGCTCCGCGTTTCCACGATCATTTTCCAGTTCAGCCAAGAGATACAGCACATCGGGTTGTAGAGGTGATTTGCTATCCTGTAAAAGTTTGGCGGCGACCTCAGCATCGGATCGGGCGGACGCTGCATCACCGCTCATGAATGCTGCAAGCCCTCGCCAGTAGTGATATTCCCCTTTCCGTGGCGATGAGTGCTCGATGAGCTTTGTCAGCAGTTCGATGGACGTGCGGTATTGTTTGCCGCGGAAAGCAATCATGGCGCTATCAAATTGACGTGACTCAAGCTGATGGTCCAGCTTGCTCTTTCTGGTTGATGGTTGCGGTGGTAGTGGTTTTGAAGGTGTGATTGATTGTCCTGCCGAGGATTTTCGAGTGCGTCGGGGTGCAGCGGTCTGGCGCGGGGGACGTTCGTGGAATGTTGTATCCGGCAGAATTACACCTGCTTGTTTTTGCAGACGCAGCGATCGCCCTTCCGTTGAATCCCTGTTTGGTTCCAGAGCTTTCGTTTCCCCGGGAATGATCTCTGCCTCCATAGGTGTTTTCCCTTCGCCCATTCGCGTTTCAACAAGCTGTCGCAACGACTCAAGTTGGCGGCTGATGGTATCTAATCGCGATTCAATGGTTGCCTGGCGCCGCGCAATTTCGTCCATGTATGCTCTCAGGGGCAACAGGCGCGGCTGATTACCGGTGATCGTGTCAATGCTCGCCGTCACTTCCGGCGGTGATGTATCCGATGCAGAAGGCTGTGTTGTTGAGTTTGTTGCTTGTTTTACCGACGGGGATAGCGACCGGCAACTGCCCAGCAATGAAACGATTGCCAGCGTGCTCGCAGTCACTATCGCAAATCTTAATCGCACCGGACCTCCTTTGGTGGAGGGAAAAAATTGATTACAGTTCGATTTCGTGCAATGTCAGATACCGCACATCCCGTGCCATTCGATTGACACGGTTGATATAGTCGCTGTAATCTTCGCGTTCGAGCAAGCGCTCTTCGCTGGTGTCAAAATCTTCTTGCGATGGGTAAATAGTCAGCTCGGTGTACTCGTGATTTTTTCCTTCAAAGACGTAGTACTCGATGCCCTCTTCAGCGTAGATCGCTTTGAGCCGACGGACTAACTCGCGGTATTCAGCCATACGTTCTGGGTCAATGACATAAGTCATCGAAAAAAGCACTTTCGGCATTGCATGCAAGAAAAACGTGTAACAGTTGCGAAAATACGGAGTTTAGAAAGCGAGGACGTCTCGGAGTGCCTGAAAAATTTTTTCCGCGCTCGGCAATACGGCACGCTCAAGAGTTGGAGCAAAGGGCGTTGGCGCATCGAAGGCAGCGACCCGAATAATGGGTGCATCCAGCCATTGAAAACAATGGTGCGCAATCCGAGCCGCAACCTCCCCGCCGAAACCACCCGTCAATACCGCCTCGTGTGCGATAACTACACGCCCTGTCTTTTTCACCGATGCCAGGACAGTTTCTTCGTCGAACGGAACGAGCGAACGAAGGTCCACAACTTCGACAGACACCCCATCAGAGCTGAGCTGCTCGGCTGCTTCCAGAGCTTGATGGACTGCCGATCCGTATGCAATCACTGTTGCATCGCTACCGCTCCGAACAACAGAAGCCTTTCCTAAGGGAACGAGATAGTCACCGGCAGGGACTTCCTGCTTGATTTTGCGGTAGAGTCCTTTATGCTCAAAGAAAAGAACGGGATTGTCATCGCGTATGGCTGAGAGCAGCAGTCCTTTTGCATCCGCAGGAAATGCCGGACAGACTACCTTCAATCCGGTTGCGTGGACAAACCAATTTTCTGGATTGCGCGAATGGAACGGATTAGCGCCCACACCTCCCCCGCTCGGACCGCGAATCACGATAGGCACCCCAATTCCCCAGCGGTAGGCTGTTGTTCCAGCAACGTTGACCACCTGATTGAAACCACAGGTGATGAAATCCATAAACTGCATCTCTGCAACCGGACGCAAACCGTTGAGGGCAGCGCCGATGGCTGCACCAATGATCGCCGCCTCTGAAATCGGTGCGTCCAGTACCCGCTCTGGTCCAAACTCTTCGATGAAACCTTTTGTCACCTTGAAAGCACCGCCATAAACGCCAATGTCCTCACCAATGAGAAAGACACGTTCATCTCTGCGCATTTCAATGCGAAGTGCATCACTAATTGCCTCGAGGTAGGTCATCACGGGCATAGGCGATCAGCAGCAGTCTTAGGTTTCAACAATGTGAGTTTTCAAACCCACATAATTGCCATCGCGGGTGCGTCCCCACAAGAACACGTGCACTTTGTGCTCACCAACCCAATAGTGCTTGAGTGCGGTTGTATTGGTGAAAAGCAGATCGCGCAAGGTACGGAAGTTTTGGACATTTCTGCGTTCATCTTCTTGCTGCCACTCATAGAATTCCGTAACGCCTTCGAAGAACTCCTCAGGCGGTGCTTCCGCATACGGAATTGGGGCAGGAATGCCGTAATAGTCGAGCAGTGCATCAATCGAGAGCGCACCTCGTTCGGCGGTTTCCCAGAGGAAAACGTCAATCGGAGCATCAGTTTCGCTCGGATACAGCAAATCGGCTGCAATCGCGACCGCCTGGCGATAGAGTTGCTCGGCGTTGAGAGTACTGGGTGTCTGTGCCATGACTTAGCCTAAGTAGGCACGCAGTTCTTTCGAGCGCGAGGCATGCCGCAAGCGGCGAATCGCTTTTTCTTTGATTTGGCGAACACGCTCTCGGGTAAGCCCAAGCTTTTCACCGATCTCTTCGAGCGTCAACTGTGGGCACCCATCAACACCGAAGTAATACCGAATGACGGCTGCTTCTCGCTCAGGGAGGGTTGAAAGCGCTTGATGAATTTCGTAGCACAGCGATTCATGAATCAACTCAGCATCGGGCGGTGGCTGTGATTCATTGGGAAGAACGTCGAGCAGGCGACTTTCTTCACCGTGAACAAAGGGCGCATCAATCGAGAGATGGCGTCCTGAAATGCGCATCGTCTCGGCGATTTCGTTTATGTTCATTTCCAGCTCTTCCGCCATTTCTGCTGCTGTCGGTTCCCGCTCATACCGCTGCTCCAGCTCGCTGAATTTTTTGCTGATTTTGTTGAGCGCCCCAACACGATTGAGAGGAAGGCGCACAATTCTTGATTGCTCCGCTAATGCTTGGAGAATGCTCTGCCGAATCCACCACACCGCGTACGAGATAAACTTGAATCCCCTGGTTTCATCAAACCGTTTGGCTGCCTTGATAAGTCCCAAATTCCCTTCGTTGATCAAGTCACCTAGCGACAACCCTTGATTCTGGTATTGCTTTGCAACGGAAACAACAAACCGAAGGTTAGCTTTGACAAGCTTGTCGAGCGCTGCTTCGCCTTCGGGACCGCCTTGCCGAATCTTACGAGCAAGCTCAATTTCCTCTTCCGGCGACAGCAATTCGATTCGGCCAATCTCCTGCAGATACTTGTCCAGCGATTGGCTTTCTCGGTTGGTATACTGTTTCGTTATGCGCATGCGTTCAGCAGCAGTAGTGGAACAAACAGCACGTGCAAGGTTCCTTTGACGGAAAAGGTGTTAGCTCTATTGCTCTCATTCTGCAGTCATCTTGGGCGGTTGTGGTATTTGTCGCTGCGGAAGCAGCTCCATAATTGCTCTCCGCTGGGCTGCGGTGAAAAACAACCATTGAGCTATTTCTTGTCGCGTGCGTTTGCAACCGATACACATCCGAGATGCTGGATCGAGTTTGCATATTTTCCGACAGGGAGATTCGATCCGAGATGAATCAGCGATCAGCTCCATGAGTGGTCAGAAAAAATTTGCGATACTGTGTACTCTGTAGCATAGATACAGCGGACTCTATTGCAGCGTCCGACTGTAATTGCAGGGCTATCTGCTGAAGGTCGCTACAAAATCGGGCGCGTATTTCGTGTTCAAGGACGCGCGCAAGCTGTTTGGACGACTCAAGGGCGATACGATTACGCTCGGCTTGCAACACCTGGGCTAAACGTTCCACATGCTGAACCGATCGCATGCCCCACCCCTCCTGTTTCGCTTGAGCAATCAGCAACTGAGTTTTGCCGATTAGCGACGAACGATCCGGTTGTACACGCTCTAAGTGACGGATGAATGCTTCGACCAGGCGTGTAGCATCAAGCGATGTGGGCGCTGAGTTCATTCGACTTGTGTAGGACGAAACAAAGCTCCAAATGGCATTTCGACCAATCGCAGCAGAAAGGCTATCCCGATCAACTGACGCCAGCACTGTATCAGGAATGATGCCTAAGCCGCTACGGATGGGTCGCCCAAGACGAAGGGTACGGTATGTCTGCTGCAACTCAGAGTCGAGCCCGCGGTGAATCCAGCAGTCGGGGCAAAAATGCACCGTCTGCTGAATCGAACGTCCCGAGGGTGTGTAGTAGCGTGCTGTCGTCAATTTGAGTGCCGCGTTATACGGCAAGGACACAACTGTCTGCACCAATCCTTTCCCAACGGTGGTATCGCCGACGATAATTGCACGGTCGTTATCCTGCAGCGCACCGGCTAATATTTCACTGGCGCTGGCACTGTGGCTGTTGACAAGCACAATGATCGGAAGCGTGGTATCAACGTAGGGCATCGATCGCGCTCGATACGCACGGACTGTTGATTGATTCCGGCTTTTTGTAACAACGATCGTATCGCCAGCCGGAAGGAACATCTCGGCAATGGAGACAGCAGCATCGAGCAGACCACCTGGATTATCGCGCACGTCGAGGATGAGTCCACGCAGTTCCTGCACCTGCCGAAGTGAATCGAGTGCAAGCCGAAATTCTTCCGGCGCACGTCTCGAAAACCGCTCAAGTCGGATAACCCCGATTCCACCATCCTTTATCGCTGCGTAGGTGACATTGCGCACCACTAATTCTTCTCGTTGCAACGTGACAGTGAGAGTATCCTCACCCCGACGCAACCACATTTGCACGCTAGTTCCAACTGGTCCGCGGAGAAATTTGCGCGCGTCCTCGATATCGAGCGTGTTAATCAAGGCGGTATCAATTTTGAACACAACGTCACCTACCCGCACCCCAGCACGATGAGCAGAGCTGCCATGGCTGACACTGATAACAGTCAAAGCGCTATCAATAACGCTAAGGCGAATTCCAACACCGACATATCGCCCCCGAAGCAGAAAATCCAGATCGGTCGTTTGTTCTTCACGGTAGAATTCCGTGTATGGATCAAGCTTTGCAAGAATGTGGTGAATAGCTTCATCTACAAGTTCATCCGGCTGAATTTCCTGAATGTACTGCTCATGAATTTCACGAATGATCATTCCGAACAATTCTGTTGCACGACTAAGCCGCACGTACGGAGCTTCTTGTATGCTGATCCATCCAACGGCGGCAAGTCCAGCAACAAGTACAAGCCCAGCAATCGTGCGACGTTTCATTGCCAATGGGGTTAAGATGATGAACGCAACGCAGCAGAAAAATAATCAATAAGCCGCTCAGCAGCAATTCGCTCCTGCTGCATCGAGTCTCGGTGACGAACCGTCACGGTTCCATCCTGGATGGTCTGCCCGTCAATGGTCACACAAAACGGCGTTCCAATTTCATCTTGCCGACGGTACCGACGACCGATAGCCCCGCTATCGTCGTATTGAGTTTTCCAGTGGCGATGGAGGTCACGGTAAATCTCCATCGCACGTTCAGGCATACCTTCTTTGTTGACAAGCGGCAAGACAGCAATTTTTACCGGTGCAAGCAGTGGATGGAATCGCAGCACCGTTCGCTTTTCTGTTTTCCCATCAGCGGTAGGAACATCTTCTTCATCAAATGCTCCACAGAGGAACGCCATCAGCGAGCGTGTTGCTCCGACGGATGTTTCTATGACAAATGGAACAAACCTTTCACCGGTGTATGGATCGGTGTATTCGAAACGTTTGCCACTATACTCTTGGTGACGCCGAAGATCAAAATCTGTTCGTGAGTGAATCCCTTCGATCTCACCCCATCCGAACGGAAACTTGAACTCAATGTCCACAGCAGCCGTGGCATAGTGTGCAAGTTTATCGTGTGGTTTGAGCCGCAGCATATCGCTCCGCATTCCAAGCGAGAGAAACCATTCAAACCGCTGATCACGCCAGTAATCGAAGTATTCTTGCTCGGTGCCTGGATGAATGAAGTACTGCATTTCCATCTGCTCGAATTCGCGAGTGCGGTAGAGAAAGTATTTCGTGTTGATTTCATTACGGAAAGCTTTCCCAATTTGCGCGATACCGAAAGGCAACTTCCGCCGCGAACTATCGAGCACATTCTTGAAATTGACAAAGATCCCTTGTGCAGTCTCCGGGCGCAGGTACACAACGTTGCTGGAATCTTCAACCGGTCCGACGTGGGTTTTGAACATCAAGTTAAAGTAGCGCACAGGAGTCCAATCGCGTGTGCCGCTTACGGGGTCGGGGATCTGTGCCTCGGTGATGATAGCGTAATAGTCATCTGCCGATTGTGCAGAGCGGAGACGCTCAGCGAGCGCATCGGCTTGGTGTAGTTTCCCTTTTGCACGGAGACGCTCGATGTATTCCTCAATGAGAGTATCAGCGCGGTAGCGAGCTTTGCTGGTACGGTTATCAATCATTGGATCAGCAAACTGCTCGACGTGCCCGCTTGCCTCCCAAGTTCGCGGATGCATCAGGATTGCTGCATCGAGTCCTTCGATGTCATCGCGCAGTGTCATAGCTCGCCACCACTGTTCTTTGATGTTGCGTAGCAGCTCGACACCTAATGGACCGAAATCCCAGCACCCGTTGAGTCCGCCATACACTTCTGATGATTGGAAAACAAACCCTCGGCGTTTTGCCAGGGATATGATTGATTCAAGTGTAACGCTCATGTACCATCAGATCAAGAATTGACACTAACCTTTGAGGGCACCCGCCGTCAAAGCGGTGATTATTGTTCGCTGAAACATCAGAAAGAGCACCAGAACCGGCAATGCCGCTATGCTTGCACCTGCCATCAGATGCCCCCAGTCAATAGATTGCTTTCCGAGGTAAAATGCAAGTGCAACCGGGAGTGTGCGATGTGATTCGTCGTTTGTCAACAAAAATGGAAAGAGAAACGAATTCCAATTGGCAAGGAACGTGTACACAGCAAGGACGACTAACGCTGGTCGCGCCAGGGGTGCAACGATACCGAGCAAGACCGCTCTTTCATGTGCACCGTCGAGCCGAGCAGCATATTCAAGCTCAATCGGCAGTGACTGCATGTACTGGTGGAGATAAAAAATCCCAAACGGTGTTATCATCCACGGCACAATAAGCGCGGCGTATGAATTGATCCAACCAATCTCGACCATAAGCCGATAAAGTGGAATCATCAACACATGCGGTGGCAGTGCCAGCATCCCGATGACCGTCGCCCAGATGATCGCTTTGCCACGAAAATGCTTACGAGAAAGTCCATAGGCTACCAAAAAGCAGAACACAAGATTGCTTGCAGTCACAGCAACTGCGACAATGAGCGAATTCAGAAAGTACAAACCAAAGCGATCGCTGGTGAGCGCGTCCCAGTAGTTCTGGAATGTCCACGGCGAAACGACAAGTTCAAATAAGCTCCTATAGCGTTCTGGATTGTCGTGGAGCGACACAACGACCATCCACAGCATTGGGAACACCATGACGATTGCCCCACCAACTAATACACCGTATCGCAGTGATTGAAAAAATCTACCGTGCATGCTCAGTTCGATAGAGGTGATGTCGGCGAATGTAACGGTACACGTGATCGTGTACCAGATATCGAATCGAGCGACCGCTTGCACAGTACTGCCGAATCATGCTCGATGATACATCGAGCGAGGGCATGCGAATACGCTGGATACGTGCTCCGGCGGATTCTAACTGATGCTGAGCTGCATCGAGATCAATATCGTTGCGTGGTGCAACCAGGAGAGTCACACGTTCGATAATGTCTTCCCACCGATACCAGCGTGTAAACTGCACCAACTGGTCAGCACCGATGATCAAATGCAGCTGGTCGTGTGGTCGCTTAGCTTGAAGCGTTTCAATCGTTGCCATGGTGTAGGATACGCCGTTACGCTTGATTTCAAGGTCCAGCGCACGAAGTCGGGAATTTGTTCGGGTGACAATGCGCGTCATCATCCACCGCTGGTATGGTGTTGCATAGCCGCCTTCAGTGCGCAAAGGTGTTTGATAGGCTGGAATCAGTAAACACGTATGTAACGCCGCCTGGTCCAGGCAGTGCTCAGCGAGAATACAATGCCCAATGTGAATAGGGTCAAACATGCCACCCAGGATGCCTATACGGAGGCTCATTGTGAGCTGGACTATGGAGCGTTAGCTTGGTAGAAGCGTCGAACGACTTGCGCGCCGACCATGGACTACGTTGAGCGGAACAAATGTCCGACGTGGTTTGACTCGGGCAGCAAACTCATCCCAGAATTTCCGCAAAAATCCTTGCACTGGCCACGCCGCAGCATCACCGAGCGCGCAGATTGTATTGCCCTCAATTTGATTGGCTACGCTGAGCAGAACGTCGAGGTCTTCCGTCGTTGCATCACCGTCAACGATACGTCTCAAAATTTTTTCCATCCAGCCGCAACCTTCACGACACGGTGTGCATTGCCCGCATGACTCATGATGATAGAAATGCGTGATCCGCAGTAAAACGCGAGGGATGTCGGTGTCTTCATCCATCACGATTACGCCGGCTGTACCAATGTAGGTGCCGAATCGTTTGAGGTCTTCGTTATTCATCACCACTCCGTCAATTTCATCACCACGGAGCGGAGGCATGGACGATCCGCCTGGAATGACTGCTTTTACTTTCTTTCCGCCGGGGATACCGCCGCCGATCTTGAAAATCAGATCGGTCAGCAGTGTGTCGGTCGGTAGCTCGTACACACCAGGTTTGTTGATATGCCCGCTCAGCCCATAGAGCAATGTTCCCGGGTGACCCGCTGCCCCAATTGCCGCATACTGTTCTGCGCCGAGGCTGATGATAGCAGGCACGGTTGCAATAGTCTCGACGTTGTTGATCGTTGTTGGCATTCCCCATAAACCTTTTTGAGCCGGAAAAGGCGGTTTGAAACGTGGATAACCACGATCGCCTTCAAGAGAACTCATGAGCGCTGTTTCTTCGCCACAGATATAAGCACCAGCACCTTTGTGAACGAAAATATCGAGCCAATAATCTCCGCCAAAGGTTGATGTCATCGCTTTACCCACATAACCGGCTGCGTAGGCATCCGCAAGTGCCTGTTCCATCAGGCGGACCCACTTATGATACTCGCCTCGAATGTAAATGTACGCTTTCGTGATTCCCATCGCATATCCAGCAATCAGAATTCCCTCAATGAGCTGATGCGGATTAAACTCAAAAATCTGCCGATCCTTGAACGACCCAGGCTCAGATTCGTCCCCGTTGACTGCAAGATATTTTGGCTTGTCGTTTCCCTTAGGCATGAAGCTCCACTTCAATCCTGTTGGGAAGCAGGCACCACCGCGCCCCCGAAGACCAGATTTTTTCACCTCTTCGATAACCTGGTCCGGTGACATTGAAAGTGCCTTGCGATATGCTTGATAACCACCGTGTGCACAGTAAACATCGAGTCTGTGAAGCTCTGGAATTTGTGGCAGGACAAGGTGTGGCGAACTGTACATCGCAGAAATCAAAATTGTGATGCGCAAAAATACACGGCAGTAGCCGACTTTGATGGCATTAGCGCATAAGCAACAACGCCCGCTCTCGAGCTGATAGTTCCTTCCAAGCGCCAAGGTCGAGCTTAAGTTCATCCAATCGGAGCTGACCGATAGCTACACGAACCAGACGCAATACTGGGTGACCGATAGCTGCAAGCATGCGCCGCACTTGACGGTTTTTTCCTTCGAATAGCGTGATTTCTACCCATGCGTCGGGTACTGTTTTTCTGTAGCGTACGGGTGGTTGGCGAGGTGGCAATCGTGGTTCTGATTCAAGCAGTCGGACATGGCACGGACGTGTTCTAAACCCGCCGCTAATAACAACCCCTTTTTCAAGCAATGAAAGCTGGTGTGCTTCCGGTATTCGCTCGACAAGAACCCAGTAAGTTCGGCGATGGTGTTGCTCTGGATTGAGCAACCGATCAACAAGCCATGCCTCATCGGTCAAGATCAACAGTCCCTCGCTATCACGATCGAGCCGACCGACTGGGTACACCGATTTTGGAAATCCAAAGTCTGCAAGAGTCCGATGGTCAGGGTGTTCTGCCGTAAACTGGCTGAGAACACCATACGGTTTGTTGAAGGCGATAATCATTGCAGCGTATCATCGAGTCACCTCTAAATACGCACGCGAAGGACGCGGGTGTTCTACTTCAATTTTGACCGTTCGTGCATGGAACCGTCCTTCAGGACAATCATTGTCGTAATTGACAGTGTCGGGTCCAATTCCTTCTACCTTTGCAGTCGGGTATGCCAGTAGCTTAGCTACTGCCTGAGCACGACGCTTGGATAGTTCACGGTTATAAGCCAGCGAGCCAGTGCGATCAGTCGAGCCGATGATAGAAACTATGGAGCCAGGTTCAATACGCTTGCGCACGTAGTCAATGACGGTGCGGCTGCTTACCGACGGTTGCGCTTTTCCTGCATCAAAGAGCATCAGGATGTAGCGGTCAACCTCTGTGATTTGTTGGCGCGAACGAAGTTGTTCGAGAGTTTCTACCTGAAGCGGAATCTGATGTACCAGAGATTGCTCACCTTTACCCTGCTGTTCAACCGTTATGGTAACTGTGAGCGGCTCGCGTTCGGAGCGGTAGAGTCGGCGCATCAGATCGTTGTGTAGCTCAAGGTCAAGGTGTGTTGGCATTTCCCCGTCACCACTTCCTTTGTAGAGTACACGCTGCGCTTGAGTAACAGTAACGCGCCATCGTAGAATGGGTGTTGGGCTGATCACGTGCATTTCTAAACGCAGATGCGTTGCCGAACTTTCCAATGCAGTATCGCGGATCATCACGGGTTGCATCAGTTCTGCATCGCTTGAGTATAGCTCAGCACGCTGATTTTCAGCTATTCCATCGGCATTGCGTTCTCTTGACGGTTTCGATGGTAGTCCTGGAGGTAGCAGGATGAGTCGCGAGGAATCAATTCCCCATGTTTGGTTCAGATACGCAGCAATGACATTTGCTCTCTCTCGAGCGAGTTGCTGCCAGTTCAGAATCTGTTTTTTCTCTTGATTCGAAACACACCCTTTTATGCGAAGTCGGCTCGATGGGTTATTGCGCAAACCCAATCCGATGATATTGAGCAGCGAGTAGTACGTGTCCATCTGGTCAAGGCTGACCTTGGGGACATATTGCTTAGCATCCTGCGGAGTTAGCAGGCGATAACGTGTGCTGAGCGTACTCGACACTGAGTCGAAAAAGATGTACGGCAAAAGTGGATGGAAATCGGTCCAGATGATTTCTCGACACCGCAATGTATCAAGCTCAGCAAGTGTCGAATCAGCTAAACGCTCGAAAACTTTGAGTGCTATTTCAGCGCGCCTGATTTCTTTTTGCTTGGGGATTTGGCGCTGGTAGAGTTCTTTGCGATGGATGTATTCGTAGGCGACGTCGTCGGTTTCGTTCTTAACGGTACGATATTCAACCGAGAGCAGAATTGTCGTATCGCGTTCAAGGTCAGGGAACACCTTGATCACCGTGTCACGCTCGACGAGCGTATCCCGGACAGTTGGCTTCGATGTTGGTATCGTGACTTTGACGGATACACCAGCTCGTACCCACCACGACTTCCACGATTCCATTCTGGTATGCGTAACAATCGGAATATTGACAAAAAGCTCTGGGACTATTGCAAAGCGTTTCTCGATCGGGATATTATACGAAAGCCCAACAATTCCAAACGACTCGTATGTCCGTGCAAAGGGTAAATCTCCCTCGATACTCCTGCGAACGTCATTACCGTTAGTGAAGACCGCAATTGTGTTGGGAATCCGAACCAATTCGCGTTGTTGGAATGTTGACGTATAGACCCAAGCCAGCCGAGCACCAGCATGAAATCGGATGTTATCGTGGAATGGTGGCGTATATTCGATCAATCCATCAGCGCCAAATGATGCAAACGATGCTCTGATTGAATGCTCAATTGTACCGTTTGTCGGTACCCCACGGACAATAAATCGCTGTGCTTCTGTTGCTTTTAGCAAGACAGATTGCAATGCAAAACCGACGCGCACCCCCACATGAATGGAAGCGGTGGTTTGATTGGCAGTAATCAGCGACGACAATGGCGAGTTGACTAATGCTCCGAATGTGATACCATCACCCCACGCATTTCCAAATGGCACAGGTGGCTTTGCGATTTCGCCGATCTGGGTAAATCCGCCGGTATGATGCTGCGTGAGTGCACCATGCGCATAGATGCCAAATTGAATCGGATTGGTTGTGTCAATGACAATCTGCGCATTCATTTGCAGTGCCAATACCATCAACCACCCACTCTTGCAGACAGCACGTTTCATAGCAACATCACCGATATAACAAGAGATTGGCTGCCTCGAATAAGTCGCAAGAAATACACTCCTGCCGGACGCGCGCCTCGTAGAAATGGCATTTGCCCATTGGCTCGCTGAATATCGTCGGGAATCATCACCGCAACCTTGCTTCCCATCGCATCATAAAGCTCAAGCAACACACTTTCACCGTTGGTGCTCTGAGGAAACACGATGACAGCATCAGATTCGACGGGATTAGGCACGACCTGCAAACTCAATTGCCCTGCCATCGGGCTTACAAGACGCTTGCCCCATTGATCCTCCCACACGTCGTTGAAAACGAAGGTTCCTCCATCTTGCTCTACAGACGAGACAATGCTCTTACCAGCATCATCATACCAGATAACAGAATCTATCTCAACACGAAATGACGGAAGCTCTCCAAGCGCAGCAATCAATGGTAACACTGCAATCGTGTCGCCTGCCCGGAATCCAATCGTCGGACGGTTCGATTCAATCCACTCTACATGATAACCATTCTCGATATTTGGTTGGGACGATGCCAAGAGTGGTGTAGCAACTGTTGCATTCCAGCGTATGCGAAATCGAACGCGCGTCGGTGGATTCAACCGCAACAACGATGGCGGCAAGTGAATGACCGATAGCTCAACACACAGTCTGAATGTATCGCGAGTACTTATCGTATCGTCGTTGATCCGAAAGCGTGTGCGGAGGTAGGGATACAGTTGCGCTGCAAAATCGCTGCATGTTGCATAGGCTCGTTCCTGACCATATCCAATTGTCCAGGTATGTAGCTTGCCTGTCGCTGTGCTTATCTGATGGACATCATCGCCAACACGACGAATGCTATACTGCCAGGTGCTGTCACCAAGTGGTTCCCATACTGCATTCCAGGGTGCGCCATCAAACCGAGCAGTTGTGTGCGCATTCCGATCTGCAACGACTGCGACGTATTGCTCCGAATAAACCCGAAAGACACCATCGCGCACCTGTGGTGACAGCAATGTTATCGCGGGTATTCCAGCATTTAGCGGAGGCACAAGCGCCATATATTGTGCTGCAATCCCTGACTGGCTCCGCTGTCGAAGTACAAGCACCATGATCGGATTAGTTGCTGTTGCAATTCTGGTTTTTGTGATATTGATCAGCGTTGATTCACCAGCATTGAGCTGTAAGCGTGTGTCGTCGGAAATGCGAACCTCAGTGGAATCTCCAATTGCAGTAATGATTGCACGATCAGAATCCTTGGTTGGAGCACCAATGGGTTGCGGTAACGAGATGATAACTGAAGCGGTGTCCCAATATTCGGCAGCAGGCAGTTGCTCGAAGAATAACTCTTTTCCATTGCGGCCACCCATCACTACACCAACCGGGTGTGAAGATTGAACAATGATGCCAGCCGATGTGGTCGTATCAGCAGCACGTGTTTCGACTAGGCATTGTTCTCCCGCTTCTAAGACAATGCGATGCTGATAGCCCGATTCTATGAAGACTCCATTGACGCGGAGCGGTGCACTCCCAGCAGTAATAACAACGTCGCTTGCCTCGGCTGCAAGGATTGTTGCTCGGACTGGTCGTTCATCGTCAGTACTATCACCACGTACAGCAGTCTGTAGCGTCATTGGCACAACATACGTCGTACCGTACAGTGTTGTCGGGAAAACGATCGCTGCTTCTCCACCGCTTGTGTCATTGCTGAATGCATAGACCAACACAGATGCGGTTGAACGAAGATGAACCACACCACACAGCGTGCGTCCGTAAGGTTGAGCAAGAAGGGTGCGGGGCAAACCCACTCGTACAGCACGCCGAGGATCAGGTGCGCTAATAGTGACGTCTTCCCGGTGACCATCAGCGCACGACGTATAGCTGAGCGTGCACTGCGTTGGCTCCGAGGGCACAATGTACACGTACACTGAATCGCTTCGCACGTCAGAGATAATGCTTCCAAACGAGATGAGAAAGTCAGTTCCCCACATCGCGCCCTGCGCGAACACTTGGACTGATGTCGCAATGGCAAGTGCAGAAATCCAAAGCCGATCCATGGCAATACGGCAAGTATTCGTTGAAAAAGTTGGCGGCAGCATCAGAGTGTTGCTTCGCCCTTCAACATGGTATCCAGTGGAGATTATCGGCGACTACCGAATAAATCTGTAACCTGCTGGCACAAGGCAAGCATTTTCTCAGCAGACTCCTCCCATGAAAATCGCCATGCCCATTCGATCGCTCCGCGGGAAAGCTTTTCCCGTATTGTACCATCACGAAGAAGAAGTGCAATCGTCTGACTGAGCTGGTCAATGTGTGCAAAGCTGTAGAGTAAGCCGGAGACGCCGTGTGCAACTGCATCACGCAAGCCTGGGACATTAGCAGCGATGACGGGGGTTCCGCAAGCATTAGCTTCGATCGTGGTAATTCCCCACCCTTCTTTCATGGAAGTGTTGACTACGCACCAGCTACGAGACAGGTAGTCAATTTTTTCCTCCTCCGAAACGCGCCCTGTCCACTGCACACGGTCCTCGATGCCGAGTTTTCGCGCTTGGTGCTTGAGCGCTGGAATATAGTCCCCATCACCAACAAAGAAAAGCTGCGCTGTCGGGAATTCATCGGTAATGCGAGCAAATGCACGCAAAAGATGATCGGGGCATTTATAGCGCTTGATTCGACCGAAGTATGTAACCATCGGGTATGGAGCTTTTTGACCGACTCTCATCGGGAAAGCTGAGTGGTCAATGCCGTTGTGCACGACAGAAACACGCTCCGGTGCAAATCCACGTTCGATGAATTCCTGGCGTGTGCTATCGGAAACAACAGCAACGTATTCCCGACGGTAGATAAACGGCATGACCTGCTCTGCACCGTACACGTATGCACCGCGAATAGGGTCAACCTCCCGAAAAATCGAACGACCGAAGAAATGATGAGCGATGCATAAAAGCGGCTCCCGGACGTAGAGCGGGGTCCAAAACGGAATTTTGTTGATGTCGTCAATGACAAGATCAGGTGTAAAGCGGCGACGCAATTCTGCATAAGCACGTGGAACACCGAAATTGAACAGTGCTCGTGTTCCTCTCCGCACAACGTATATCCCATCGTCGAGCAGTTCTTCATCCTTTGCCCCCGGATAAGAGCATGCCAGTAGAATGACACGGTGCCCCTGCTTGACAATGCGCGAGAAGATTTCATGGAGATGCGTTTCTGCCCCGCCGGCAAGGGGATTGGTTTTGTCTTGCCAGTTGATAATCAGTATGGTCATGATCGCGGTTGCCGGCGGGATACCGATTTACCGCTGCCCAGGTGAAGCCGGTGTTGATGGCGTTTCGGCTGGTGCTTCTGCTCCTTGGATCTGAGGTCTAAGTTCGCTGCTGCTCGGTAAGAAAAATTTGTTGACCGCATACGAGAGGACAAGCAAAACCGCCGCCAGCACAATCGTTGTCTTGATGATAAAATCAGCAGCCCGACGCATGCCCATCATCGAGCCAAACTGACCTCCAATCGCGCCCATCCCTGAGGCAATATCGCCTTTCCCAGGTTGAATCAAAACAACTGCAATCAAAAAGATGCTCACAAGAAGCGCCAAAATCATCAATATCGTGTACATTGGCTTTTGAGAACTGTTCGTTACATTGCAAATTTACACTACATTTGCTTGTCTGTTTGATTGGTCGCTTGAAATGGACTATCAACAATCGCAATCCACTCTCCACGAAAAAGTGTCGCTATTGCCTCAGCAACCCGGCGTCTATCTGTTCAAAGATGCCAGCGGAACAATCCTATACATCGGTAAGGCAAAAAATCTCCGCCACAGGGTTCGCCAATACTTCGACCAATCCCGAAAGCACGATGCAAAAACCATTGCAATGCTCCGACGTGCTGTTGATGTTGATTGCATCGTTACAGATACCGACGTAGAGGCACTACTCTTAGAAAACAATCTTATCAAGCAGCATCAGCCTCGTTACAACATATTGCTCAAGGATGATAAGACGTATCCCTACATCCGCATCACAAATGAGGAATACCCCCGCATCTTCCCCACACGGCGTGTTGTCCGCGATGGTAGTCTGTATTTCGGACCCTACGCCGACGTTCAGCACATGCTCTTTCTCCTGAAAATTATCCGCTCACTGTTTCCGATTCGAAGTTGTTCGCTACCGCTAAATCAGGAATCAATTGCGCAGCGGAAATTCAAGGTATGCCTCGATTATCACATTGGCAAGTGCGAAGGACCATGTGAGGGCTTTGTCACACGTGAGCACTACCAGCAGCACATCGAGCAGGCTATCAGTTTTTTGCGAGGGAAAACCCGTGCAATTGAACAACAGCTCACCGAGCAAATGAACCGACTTGCCGAGGAACTCAAATTTGAACAAGCCGCATCGGTTCGCGATCGTCTGGAAAAGCTCCGCTCCTACGTTGCACGGCAAAAAGTTGTCACACCAGAATTACTCGATCGGGATGTCATCGGTTTTGCCGAGATCGAAAAGTTTGCATGCATCATCGTGCTCACAATCCGTGAGGGGAAATTGATTGGCAAGCATCAATGGATTATTCCATCCAGCCACGAGGATGCGTCGGATATGGTGCGTGCAGTGCTCGAGCGCTGGTACCTCGAATCTGAGGACATACCAAGCCAAATTCTGCTACCATTCGAGATTGGTGAACACGCTGACTTTTTGCTTGAATGGTTTCAGCAAGCGCACAAGGCGCACGTCGAACTAGTTGTACCCAAAATTGGCGATAAACGCAAACTTGTCAACCTTGCCTGTGCTAACGCTGAATTTCAACTCCGCGATTTTGCCTTGCAGCGTGCCAAACGCGAGCATGCAATACCCCGCGCTGTTGCTGCCTTGCAGCGTGACCTTCGGTTACCGAGGCCACCGCTACGCATTGAGTGTTTCGACAACTCGCACCTCCAGGGCAGTGAGTATGTGTCTTCGATGGTGGTTTTTGTCAATGGTAAACCGCACAAGAGCGAATACCGTCGCTATCGCTTGCGTTCTGTCGAAGGGAACGACGACTTTCGTGCCATGGCAGAAGTAGTACGGCGACGTTATCAGCGCCTACTCAACGAAGAGCAATCCCTTCCCGATTTGATAATCGTTGACGGTGGGAAAGGTCAGCTTTCGGCAGCATGCGAAGTGCTCGAGGAGCTTGGCATTACCGACAAGGTATCCATCATCGCGCTGGCAAAACGATTGGAAGAAATCTTCATGCCCGGGATGGCAGAGTCTATACTGCTTCCGCGAACATCGAGTAGCTTGCGTTTGCTCCAGCAGATCCGCGATGAAGCACACCGCTTTGCGATCGAATACCATCGTTTGCTCCGCACGAAGCGGACTCTGCATTCGGAGCTACTCGAAATCCCCGGGATTGGTAAACTAACCGCCACCAAATTGCTAAGACAGTTTGGTTCGGTCGCTGCGATCCGCTCAGCATCACTTGAACAACTTGCAGCCATCGTGGGCAAACGAACAGCTGAGAAGGTACACTCCTTTCTCCAAAAGCCCGATACTACGAGCCACTCACCCATCGAGGAAATCTAATGCCCACACCGTTAGAAATTGTGCACCAACAATTGGTAGAACTGAGCGCAGCACAAAACAACATTCACTATGCTGTGCCAGCGCTATGGATACCACCCCATAAGCATGCAGGTACGCGGATACTTCGCAATCCTGCAGCGTACTATGCAGGTGTAATCGGTTCGATTCTCAAAAAACGCAGCGAGCAGCACAAACAAAAGCTCGATAAGCAGGACGTCGTTTACTTGACACATATCCGACACACAACTGCATGGGATCACGACGGAAGCGGTGTGATTAAGTACACCGTCGGTACTGATGGTTGGCGACAAACGGGTACGTTCATTAAGCTCATCGCACTGCTGCCTTACCTGCAGTGGCTGGGTGTTACCACTCTCCTTTTGTTGCCTCCGACAGCACACGGATGCTATCGCAAAAAAGGCACACTCGGCTCGCCATATGCACCACGTGATCACTGCTCCATCGAACCAACACTGGCAGAGCCAATTCTTGAAAGCGATGCTGAAACGCAGTTCGCTGCTCTCGTCGAAGCGTGCCACCGTCTGGGGCTTCGAGTTATTGTCGAATTAGCGCTGCGTGTCGCATCGCTCGATTGCCCCTTGATCTGTCAGCATCCGGAGTGGTTTTACTGGGTTCGAGAGGATGTTCGCCAGCCACTCGAACCGCCCTCGTTTTCTGCAGAAGACATAGCAAAAATTCACGATTCGGTCGCACGCCAGGACTTTGCATCGTTACCCCAACCCTCTGCTGAATATCGCTCTCAGTTTGTCGAGCCACCCGTACATGTTGAGGTCAGCTCTACTGGATTGTTCATCGGTGAAACGGCAGATGGAATACGCTGCGTTGTTCCAAGCGCCTTTGCCGACTATCCGCCCGACGACACCCAACCGCTGTGGTCCGACATCACCTACTTTCGACTCCATACTCATCCCCAGTACAACTACATTGCCTACGATACCATCCGCTACTTTCGCAGGGAATTAGACGGCTGGGAAAACAAACCGCTCTGGGACTACCTCGCATCAATTATACCGCACTGGCAAGCGCGATTCGGGATTGATGGTGTACTACTCGATATGGGGCACGCATTCCCCAACCTACTCCACCGGACAATTGTGCAACGAGCGCGAGCATCAAACCCGGCATTTGTCATGATCGAAGAAAGCTTCGACAGAGCTGATCCGACTGCCATCGCGTTTGGCTATGATCTTGTTGTTGGTGATGTCTGGCATTGGACGAGAAGTATCGAACAGCTCAGGCACTTCGCGTTGAAGGCGTCGCAGATAAGCACGACGAAATATTTTGCCGCGCCTGATACGCACAACACACCACGAATAATGTCTCGCGGTCGAGCAACGGCGTATTATGCCTTAGCTGTTTGTTCCCTCTTGCCTGGTGGTGTGCCGTTGATTACAAGTGGAACTGAACTTGGCGAAACTGAACCCATCAACACAGGGCTGGACTTTTCAGCCAAGGACATTGCACAGTATCCTCCCGAGCGACTTCCTCTGTTTTCCGGACGGACCCTCCGCTGGGATCATCCTGATTGGGAAATGTTGAGTTTTCTCCGTGCCATCTACGCTCCGAGCACACACTAATTTCGCAGCACCGAAGGACAATCACGAGGATATGGTTGAGTGAAATTGATTATTCGCATTCTACGCAGTGAATATCTCATCGCGATAGCTGCTTTTTTGCTAACAACCTTTGTGTTCTTTCGACCGCACATTCTTGGGAAGGCATACTTCTGGGATGATTTTATCGAGCAAGTGTACCCCAACCGTGTTTATGCCGGACGTGTACTCGCAACGGGAGAGTTTCCGCATTGGAATCCCTATAGCTTCTGTGGCATGCCGTTTCAAGCGGATGTACAGAGCGCACTCTACTACCCACCATACATGCTTTTTGACCGAATCATCGGTGCGCAATCCCCCACAGGTGTGTATTGGCTTCAACTGCTCATCATCAGTCATTTTGTGCTGGCTCAGCTTGGCATGTACATACTGGCTCGACGGCTATCGCTGACACCGCTTGCCAGTGGTATTGCAGCCGTTGCCTATGCATTTGCAGCACCACTTGCACTCCATACGCACCACCCAATGTTCGTCGAGCATTTAGCCTGGTTTCCTCTGCTTGTTGCTTTCATTCACACAGCGATTACAACAAACTCAATTGCCTCGATAGGCTGGGGTGGAATAATTGGCGGCACGATGCTTCTTTCGGGTGCACCTCAACTCAGCCTCTACATACTCACGGCGTGCATGGTGATGGCTCTGTGGTGGAGCTTTACTCCAACAGTGCATTGGTCGCAGCGTTTCGCTCGATTGGGGAAAGCACTTGCTGTGTTGGTCCTGGCGATTGGGCTGTACGGCATCCAGTATTTCCCTTCCCGTCAGCTTGCTGCCGAATCGGAACGCGCTCATCTGACCTATGAACAAGCAACCGAAGGGTCGCTTGAACCTGCTGCTCTGCTGACTGCTGTTGTTCCCAAAGCATTCGGCGTTGTGCTTCCTCCTGGAACGTCCAACCCTATGCCGTACTTTGGTGCAGAGCAACAGTACCTCTACTGGGATACAGCTATTTATTTCGGCATCGGGATTGTTTTCCTTGCTGTATGGGCAGCAGTTGTCGGATGGAAAGAAAATCAGTTGGTCAAGTTGCTGGTGATCTTGTCCGTACTGGCGCTGCTTTTTGCACTGGGGTCAAATGGCATCCTCTACCAGCTTGTATACCGATTGCCCTTGTTCGGTCAAGTCCGTATCCCAGCACGGATGATGTTTGTTGTCGCCTTTGCTGCTTCACTTCTCGCCGGTATAGGCTGGGATCGGATTCGTCCAGCTTTGCCAAAACGGGCTAAACAATTACTTCTGGGCATCGGAGCATTGCTGGCGCTCATAATCGTTGCCGTTGGTAGTGGTCTTGCGATATCTGCGCCGGAGCGTGTCGCACACGCTATTCATTCGAGTGCATGGAGCCAGTTGGTTTACCTTCTCCTTGTTGCAACGGCTGCATTTATCAAGCTGCGAGGTTTTGCAACCGGTTGGGTCGGTGTTGCTATTGCGGTTACATGCTTTGTTGATTTACACGCAGCACATGCGAGCTTCAGTCAGGGGAAAATCAATCCTGCGACTGAATATCGCGCTGCATTACCTGAGCAGTTGCGCAAGATTCTTGTTCCACAACTTCCCGACAACGTCTTTCGCGTTTCAATGCGACGCCCGGGAATAATTGCTCTCAAGCGGAATCAAGGCTTGGTTGATGGCGTCATGCTCTTCGAAGGGTACAATCAGCTTTTGCTCCGACGACGTCATCCAGCCGTACCATCCCCAGAAAAAGTAGCCGACATGCTCGCGATTCGATGGGCAATTGACCGTGATAGCAGCGGGCAATGGGTGTTTATGCCTCGACCGACTACATTCCCGATGGCGTGGCTTGTGCACTCTGTTCGAGTTGTCGAACCCGATCGGGTAGCAGCCATAATGCAGAGCGATTCAACGATAAACTATCGCACAACCGCGGTCATCGAAGAAGAATTACCGTTTGAGCTGGGAAGAGCGACAGCTCCGAGCGATAGTATAGCCATAACTCACTACTCCAATGACCGTGTGCAATACAGAGTGTCGAGCAAGTCACCTGCCCTGGCAGTACTGAGCGAAATTTATTACCCTGCCTGGAACGCATACGTAGATGGACAACGCGTATCTGTTCTTCGGGCGAATTATTGCCTTCGTGCGGTTCCAGTACCCGCCGGCAATCACACTCTCGAACTCAGGTATGAAAACGCTGAATTCGTCAAAGGTTCTCTTGTAACAACCGCTTCTCTTGCAGCAACGGTTGTCTTGCTCCTGCTCGAAATGCTCCGGCGGTTACAACGGAGTTCCACGCTACGCGGAGGCACGCAGTGATTAGAGCCGTCATATTCGATCTGGATAATACGCTGGTGGATTTTATGGCAATGAAGCGGCAAGCAATTGATGCTGCCATTGTTGCCATGATTGACGCTGGGCTTGATTTGACCTTCGAGAAAATTCGCGCGCACATTGACCAGATTTACCAAGAACAAGGTATCGAGTACCAGCGCGTATTCGACCAACTGCTACAGGAAAGTTTGGGACGCGTTGATTACCGCATTCTCTCAGCCGGCATTATTGCGTACCGTCGAGCGCGCGAAGCTGCACTGGTACCCTATCCCCACGCAACCGCAACACTGATGGCACTTGTCCGTCGTGGCATTCGGCTTGGTGTCGTTTCCGATGCGCCAGCACGTGAAGCATGGCTACGGCTCTGCTACATCAACTATCACCACCTGTTTGAAGTCGTCGTTACCTACGATGATACCGGCGAGCGAAAACCGAGCCCTAAGCCATTTTTGACGGCATTAGCGCAGTTGAACATTCCTCCCAACCAGGCAATCATGGTCGGTGATTGGGCAGAACGCGACATGGTCGGCGCAACAAACGTCGGTATGTACACTGCGTTCGCTCAGTATGGCGACGCCTTCGGCAACCAGAACGTCACAGCAGATTTTGTGCTCAACGACATCAGCGACTTGCTAACGGTAATTGATAGACTCAACTCTCAACAGTCAAACCCATGATTTTGCCCATTTACATTTACAACCATCCGATTCTTCGCCAGACAGCAGAACCAATCGAGCACGTTGACGACACCATTCGCGCACTGGCGGAAAACATGTTCGAGACCATGCATAACGCCAATGGCATTGGACTGGCTGCCAATCAAGTTGGATCACGCCTTGCGATGATCGTCGTTGACATCAGCGACATGGACGAGGGTGACACCACTCCTCCGCTCTGCATTCTGAACCCACGAATTGTAGCCTCCTCGGATCGTGAGATCGAGTACGAAGAGGGTTGCTTGAGTGTGCCCGGCATTCGCGACATCGTCGTCCGACCAGATGCTGTGACGGTTGAATACAACGATCTGGAACTCCGACCACAACGCATTGATGCGAAAGGTCTGCTGGCACGCGTACTGCAACACGAGATTGACCACCTACGCGGCGTTTATTTCTTCGATCGCGTGTCGCCAGTCCGACGCGCTTTGCTCAAAAACAAACTCAAAAAGATCGAACGCGGTGCATTTGACTGTGCATACCCCTACGTACACCCGATCACACAAAAAGAATTGAGCCGTCACGCATAGTGGAATGCTTATCGGACTCCATCGAGTTCGATTGTGCAGAGTAGATCGCCCTTTTCGACAGTACTACCCGCTGCAATGGCAAGGGTACGAACAATACCAGTCGCTGGTGCACGCAGAAGGTTTTCCATCTTCATGGCTTCGAGAACGATGATGCTCTCACCCTTTCGCACTACTGCACCAATAGCAACATTGACAGCTTTGACTAATCCTGGCATCGGTGCACGCACGGTAATGTTACGCTGGTCTTGTTGACCGAATTGCCGCACTTTGCCGAGTAGCTCCTCGAATGCAGCCGGATAACACTGCACCAAATAGCGATAGCCGCGGATTGTCACACTCACTTTTCCCGTTGGGGAGCATTCCTCAATATAAATGGGCAATTCACCCTCGGCGGTCCTGGCAATCCACATTCCTTGATCGCTCTGTGGCTCAATACTGAGGCGGCGCCTGTCAACACTCACTCCATCAGCGCCAACAGATACACGCAGTTGCTTATCGCCAAAGATGTCGCCACTGACCAGATACTCACGGTTCGACACAACGATGCTGGGATAATTGAACATACAGGACGCAAATTTACCCCTCGATGATGGCACAATGCTTGCAGCGTTGAATTGCGCCTTCAATTGGCGATATTTGCCATTGAACGGTCGCGCAGCAAACCGTAGGATTTCCCCTGGTGCGTCTGTCACTCGTTACAGTTTGTTTATTCTTGCTCGGTATCGGTGCAATAGCTGCACCGAAAGATAGCATTGTGCAGGTAGTGCAACTGACACCGCGTGAACTGGTACTTGTAACGACTGCTTCACAGCTTCGCTACAGGGAGGATTTGTCTGCCCCACCGGAGCAAGTTCGGATCGAGATTTTCAATGTCCGACCAACCGAAGCAACACGCGAGATTAACTTTCCGAAAGGTTCAGCCTTTGCCTCGTTGTTTATTCGCAACAAAGCTGGAAACGCGCTTGCCATCATCGAGCGGAGCACACCTCGACAAGGACATGTGATCGCGACACTGCCGTATTCACGCTCACTGTACATTCGTGCTGTTGAGTGGGATAGTCCCGCTGATTGCCTGATTGGTTGGGGTATTGCAGCATGGGCAACTGAGCAGTATGCATCCGCACTTCGATTCTGGAGAATTGCTCTTGCTCGCGGTGTATCCGACGCCGCCGTTTGGCTTGGAATCGCTGCAGCGATTCAACAGCAGTACAACCAAACGCTCGACTATCTTGAACCGCTTTCTCGGCGAACGGATGTGATCCCTGATGTGCACGCCGCACTGGCAGCAGCATACCGCGCACGGGGCGACATTGAGCGGAGCGTTTACCACGAAAACCTATTTGCCCAGCAAATAGGCCGTCCTCCTGCATCGTTGGCTCCCCTCGCGATTCCCTCTGACCAAACCGAGAATAATATCCCAACCCTGCTGGAAGTATTCGAACAGCACGAACTTCCACAGGATACCCAACGGTTGACAGTACAGCCACCGGTTAGCCCATCGCCTCAAGCTTCCGCTGATACTGACCTTTTTGCTCAACTTCGACAATTCCAGAATCGTAATGCCCGCGATTCAGCCATCAGCACTAGCGAGACTTCACCTGCACAGAATAGCCTAGCCATCTTGTTGACTATCGGAGGCGCATTATTGCTGTTTGGACTGGTTCTGTTGCGAAGCTACCTGCGCTGGCGAAAGCAGCACATCCAAACAATGGCAGCAGCAATTGCAGCGCAGCACAGTACTCCATCGCATCAATCGCCTCCTCCTGAACCGACAATGTTTGATCAGTTGATAAGCTTTGAAGCCGTAAAGAATTCAGCGTATGTAGAACCGTCCAGTCCGAGCACACCGCGTAAGGAAATCGAAGAAGAATCCACACTTTTCGACTTTGATGAGGAAACATACCGACAACATGAGGCTCGAACCCAAGCGCCGATCCCGACTATTGATGAGCGACTCTTTTACCATTCCGATACAGAACCACAGCTAAGCCAGGAACCACCGTCGAACGTTGCACCAGAACTGTCAGAACAAGAGCGCGATTTACTTCGCGTTCTTGAACGTATCAGCAAGCAATACGACGATAATAGTCAGTAGCCATTCCAAAGTAAACGTCGAAAAGCTATCTTTGTCAAAGTGAGCAAACAATCAAGAGGCTCGCACATGAATCGAATCGCACCCTGGTTGTCACTCCTTGCTGTTGCTGTGCTAATCTTTGCGCCCGATGCTGCAAGCGCGTGCCGATTGGGCATGCGCCAACATTACTTGCAGTCCAAAGCAAACCTTGCACTGGCGACACCGTATTTGCAGGTGTCGAAAATGTCGAAACAACAACTCAACGACACGACACGTCGCAGCTCGCGTATTGTCGGTACCTCACTCGATGCAAGCAATGATGTCTTGACAATCCGACTGGAGCTTACCGAAAATCAGTCGTGGATGGAAGTATCACTTTTCAATATGCTCGGTAAACGGGTCAAGGATATTTACCGCGGACCAGCACAGGCAGATGACTCGCAACGCGACTTTTCAGCAACAATCAGTGACCTTCCAAATGGACTCTACATCGTTTCTGTTCAGGGTTCAACCGTACGCTTAGCTGACAAAGTATTCATCTCTCGCTGAAAGCCTACTGTGAAGGGAATCACCTCTGCCGTACTGCTTGTTCTGCTCTGCTCCCTATCACAAGGACAGGAGACAAGCTCTCTGCTTCCGTCGAGCTATGTCTTCCATCCATCAGGAGCACGAGCGATGGGACTATCCGGAATGCAGGTTGCCTGCGCTGATGATCCATCGGCACTTTTTAGCAATCCCGCATGCCTCAGTTACATAGCACTGCCAAGTGGTCTGATGGGTAGCTTTACACCGTTATCATTCGGACGGTCGCTGATGAACATTGCGGCAACGCTCAACCTGAGCGAGGGTTTTCATGCGGGAGCCGGTGTAATCACAATGAATTCAGGCACAATCACCCGACGGGATGCATACGGAAATTCATTAGGTACGAGCACGGTTTGGAGCGGTCTGTTCGCTGCTGCAGCTTCATATTCGCTCACCGATCAAAGCAGCATTGGTGTCAGTGGACGATTGCTTTATTCTTCAGCACCCGATCCTGCTAGCAGTGGGAGTGGTCTTGGCGTTGATATTGGCTACACCACATCAGTCTTCGATGTCGCTACGCTTGGTGCAAGCGTTCAGAATCTTGGTATTATGACGATTGGCTCTGAACGCTTCGCTCTTCCCTGGATGCTGCGCATCGGGGTCTGCAGTATCATTCCCTTCGAAGAGCAAACAGCCACGACATCATCGGTGACACTTGGCACAACAGATACAATCACCATACCAAGCGCTGAGCGCGTACTGCTTGGAATTGAGCTACAATATCGCGCTGCATCTCGGACGCCAACACTCATCGTTGGAACCGAAGTTATTCCGCATCCACTGGTAGCACTCCGAGGTGGATTCTCACTCTACGGAGAATCACTTTCTGTTCCTCAGTTCTTCCCTCAAGCATCCCTCAGCGGTGGAATCACCGTGCATCTCCCATATGCGCTGCGGCTGGACTATGCAATTGCCCGCGGTATGACGACTCCGCTTGTGCATACGCTTTCCATCATTGCTCGTTTGGACTGATGCGGTGTCTACGAAAGCTTCTGCTCTGGGGTATCGTGGCGGGTATCGTTTTTGTGCTGTCGTTTCCCTATGCTGCCGCACCGATTTACTCGATTGCACAATCACAACCATTTTCTGGCTCAATGTGGATCAATCCATACGCTCATGCCCCTTCTCACTGGATCAAGGCGAATGTTCATCTCCATAGCCGCAGTTGGTGGGGAACAACCGATGGGCGAAAAAACAGCATCGGAGCAATTGATTCTGCTTATCGAACTCTCGAATACGGTGCACTTGCCCTTTCGAATTATCACCGCATCACGCCGCTCGACCGTGGCTGGGTACATTTACCATGTTATGAGCATGGCTATAACGTTCAAAAAACTCACCAACTCGCGCTCGGAGCAACCTCGGTGGTTTGGCTTGATTGCATTCTTCCACAAACAGTTTTTGTCAAACAGTGGATCCTCGATGTCCTTCGCCCAACGTGCCATGTCCTGATCGCCGCTCATCCAGCGTTTGGACGTCCGAGCTACTTCACCAGCGACATGGCATTACTGTCGAATTATGATTGCATCGAAGTATTTAATCACTACCGCACATCTTTGGCATATTGGGATTCTGCGCTGTCTAATGGCATCCTTGTGTGGGGTGTTGGCAATGACGACTGCCACGATGTCTCTAGCACAGGAGAAACAGGCGTCTGTCTGACGCTTGTCGCAGTTCCCGAAAACTGGACCGCAGACAACTTCTACCAAGCCTACCAGTATGGAAGAACCATTGCTGTTCGCACGCAATCAGCACAACTGCCTCTTGGTGTACCCAGACAACATATTCGCGATAACAAGCTGGTTATTGAATTCGATGGCATTGCTGACTCGCTCCGTATCATTGGCAGCGGTGGAATAGTTCGCCACACTTTCCGCGCCTGCTCATCAGCCGCAGTACCACTTCCAGTCACCGATACCTACCTTCGAGCGGAAGTGTATGCAGGAAACACAACCTACGCACTTAACCCAATCATACGCTCGAACAAACAGCAGCACGAGCAGTACCGCCGATTACACGAGGACGTCCCTCTGACACTACTCTACCGCTTCCTGTGGGTATTACTCTATGCCAATGGGTTGATCATCGTGCAAGGTCGAATACGCAAATGAACCGCTCTGCTCTATCCACCGCACTCATTCTTGGTTGCTTTGTGGCACTAACAGTATTGCCTATGCTCGGCAATGCTTACCTGTTCGATTGGGACGAAGTCAACTTTGCTGAGTGCGCTCGTGAGATGATTGTTAGTGGGGACTATCTGCACCCACAGATCGAGTTTGAACCGTTCTGGGAAAAGCCACCATTGTTTTTCTGGTTACAAGCGGTGTCCATGCACCTATTTGGCATCAATGAATTTGCCGCGCGCTTCCCTAACGCCATCATCGGGATTGTAACTGTTGTCTACCTTGTCCTGCTCGGCACACGGTGGCTTGATGCTCAGTTTGGACTTCTCTGGGGTCTGCTCTGGATAGGCTCGCTATTACCGCAGTTCTATATGCACTCGGGTTTGATTGACCCACTGTTCAATCTGTTCATGTTTGCCGCAACAGTCACTGCTCTGGCAAGTCAAACTTCACATTATCGTTATCGCTGGCTCATTGCGAGTGGACTTTTGCTCGGTTTGGCAGTGTTGACCAAGGGTCCGGTTGCGTTGATATTGGTTGGCATTCCGCTGATTGTTGTTTGGATGCACAGGTACGGTTGGCAACGAACCCTCACCGATGGGCTTGCTGTGATCGTACTCTCGTTGATGCCTTTTTTCCTCTGGCTAATCAGCGATCGAAGCGACTACGGTCAATGGTTCATGCGCTCCTTTATTGAGTACCAATTTCGACTACTTACAACCGGCGACGCAGGGCATAGCGGTCCGATCTACTACCATGTTATTACCCTGTTACTTGGCTGCTTTCCTGCGTCGGTTCTTGGACTCGCGGCACTGCGTCCGTCCCGGCGGATAACACTGCTGCACCTCCAGTCACTGGCAATGCTGATGATGCTGGGCACAGTGCTTCTTGTCTTCTCCGTGGTGCAAACAAAAATCGTACACTACTCATCGCTGGCATACTTTCCGTTGACGTTCTTTGCAGCGCAGGTTTTGTATCGCTGGTGGCAACAACCGACCAACCGTTTTCCGCTGGTGATTGGAGTTGTTGGGAGCATCATTGTTGCGATTGCAATGATCGCTACGCCGATTGTGCTTGCAAATCGCGATTTTCTCCTGTCAATCGCACGCGATCCGTTTGCTCGTAGTATTATCGAAACGACAATACCTGGTTGGAAAGGCATCGAATGGTCTCCTGGGGCACTGATTCTGGCCGCTGTAGCTTTCGCGCTTATCTATGCTCGTCGGTTGCCACGGGTGTCATTGGGCATTGTGTTAATTGGATTAGCATTCGGTGTATCAGCATTTCTCCGTGTCGTCGCGCCACGCATACAGGATTTCACTCAGAGGCGTGTGGTTGAATTCTGCAAGCAGTATGCACGCAGTGATGTCATTATTCATCCGATTGGTTTCAAGACCTACATGCACCTTTTTTATGCCAAGCGCCGCCCCGAACGAAGCCCTCGTCGTTTAGGCATACCACGTGAAAATTGGGAAGCATATTTTCTGGATGGGTCTCTGCCATGCGACGTCATTTTTATTGCCAAGCGTGCGAAAGCCAGCGATCTTCTCCGTCGCACTGATCTTGTTCAACTCGATGATCCGCAATCGGCATGGCTCTTTTTACTCCGGCAGAAACACAAGTAGAGAGACTCTATTTCCTCGGCATCGGAGGTATTGCGATGGGGTCGGTTGCTATTGCATGCCAGACGATGGGTTATTGCGTAAGCGGCTCCGATAGCGGTGTCTATCCACCAATGAGCGAGATGCTCGCCTCGGCAGGAATTGACTATGCCAATAGCTACAGTACTCAACACATCCTTTCCTTCTCGCCGAATGTTGTTGTCGTTGGGAATGCTATCAGTCGCGGTAATCCTGCGCTCGAGGCTGCATTGGAAAACAACATTCCGCTGATTTCGATGCCCGAGCTTCTGCGATGGCGATTTATGTTCCAAGCACGTCGGCTTGTCATCACGGGGACGCACGGAAAAACAACGACAACCAGTTTGCTTGCCTGGATACTGCACCGGTGCGGACTGCCACTTGGCTATCTCATCGGCGGAAGTGTTCCGCAGCTTGGGGTAAGCTGCAAGCCTGCACCACCCGGCGGGTATTTTGTCCTTGAAGGTGATGAATACGACACAGCATTTTTCGATAAGCGAAGCAAGTTTCTCCATTCAATGCCACACCTGCTCATTATCACCAGCATTGAGTACGACCATGCGGACATTTTTCCGACAATCGAAAGCGTGCTTGATGCCTTCGCTAAGCTGACATTACAGGTTCCACGTAATGGTCTTGTGCTTGCGTGTGGCGATGATAGTCGTGCATCAACGGTGGCTGCTCGATCATTTGCTGCCGTTGAACACTACGGCTTTTCGGAGCAATGCCAGTGGAGATCAACAATCATCGAACGGCGAGCCGATGGGACGCGATTTTCCGTCAGCAAACATGGTGTGCCGTATGGTGAGTTCACGATGCAACTCTACGGCGACCACAACGTACGCAACGCAACTGCAGCAATCGCTGCTGCTTCTTCACTCGGACTTGATGCACAGAGCATCGCTGGCGCCCTCATGGAATATGTTCCTCCCAAACGGCGATTTGAGATAATCTGTACCTGGCGCGGTGCAACGGTTGTGGATGATTTTGCGCATCACCCGACAGCAATCAGTGCCACACTCAACGCTGCACGAAGCCGATTCCCCGGGCGGCGAATCGTTGCGTGTGTTGAGCCTCGTTCAAATACGTCGGTGCGTTCCATTTTCCAGCAGGAAATAACCGATGCACTCGCGCTGGCTGATGTTGTTGTGCTCTGCCCGATCTATCGTGTAGAACGGTTTGCACCATCAGAGCGACTTGATCGCGATCGCATTCAACATCAGTTGCAACACCACGGAGTACCATGCCACTGCATAGCAGACCAACCCGACTGGGGAACAACTGCCTTCGAGCTACTGGCGTCCATCGTGAAACCTGATGATGTCCTGCTTCTCCTCAGCAACGGGAATATTGGCGGTTTGCGCCAGCGCATACTCAACGCTGCTACCAACGAAATCCAAAAACAGCAACACCAGGCATAATCCGCACACACGGCGCTGGTAACCGCAAAAGATTTGCTATCCGCAACACTGCTCGCACCAATGGGTGCTCCGACGAAATCGCTTCGAGATTATAATCGAGCGTGAGCCAGAGTTCATGAGTCCCCGCGAACGTAAATGAACCGTCCGCACGAATAATTCCTCGAACGCTATGCCCAACACCAATACCAAAGAACTGCTTCCACCATGTCGGCTCACCACCGAGGACTACATCTAGAGGCACACACAACCAATGATATTGGCTTTCGTAGTCATCCAGGATAGAACGGAAGTAGCCACGTTCGACATTGCCCGAAGAGTGCAGCGAGTATTTGAATCGAAGTCGCGACAGGAACCTGGACTGTTCCCCCCAATAGTGTTGCAAGATTGGTAGCATTGCACCTGCAGTATTAGCAAGCATATCACCCCAACTCCACCCTAAATACGGCGCAAGTTGGCCGTTGCGCGTAGTGGACGTTGCATCCCGATACTCAACCAAAAGCTGATTGGTGAACGCAACGGCTGCCCCTATCCATACCGACGCTGCTGTATCAACACCACTCCACTGTAAGCCCTGTTCGACAACCTTTGCTATCGCGTATGCTGCGAATGCGTGACCAAGCTTATCAGCGTTAGCGGCGTACCTGTAATCATCGCCACGATTGATGTAGAATGGCGTAGAAGTCTTCCAATACAACCCTTCCTGGGCAATATGCGAGACAGTCATGCCGCTAACAACCGCTATCGAGAATGGAACAAGCCGTTCCATGTGCACTGTGGCAGAATCGAGAGCACATGCGTGCACACTCAATACCAGCAGCAGCACCAGCAGCAGCCTCACGGAACGACCACTAATTTTTGGACAGTAGTCTGCTGACCATCGGGTGTCCTGACAAAGTAGAGATAGACTCCTTCTGGAAGGAGCGAACCATCAGGCGCGCGAGGTGTCCACCGAACACCACCTGCGGGATCAGTACATGGTATGCGCACAATTTCAACGCCGGTTAGCGTCGTGACAACGACTGTTGCACCGAGTGGAACATGAGAGAATCGAATATCGGCATCACGCTGCCGCGACCAAGGTTGTGGATACGGCACAGTCGAGTCACTCGATAGCGGAGAGTAAAACCAGGCAACGGTATTACCACTGCCACGCGTCATTGGAACCCCACTTGTCGAGCGAAACGATGTCGGGAAGGTCATGCTGTACACCATACCACGCGGCTCATACCGATACCCTTGATCCAGAATGAATCGCAATGAAAGCGTGTCAGGCAGAGTTTGAACGTCGGAAACTCCACCGTAAGGCACAACAAGCAGACTGTCAAGATTGAGAGTTGCCACATCAGGCTGCATCGTGAATTGCACTGTAACAGAGTGGTCGGTCGCGTCAAGCAGCGCTGCGACACGAAACTCATTTTGTTCTGGTGCATCACGTACAACCAGCCCAACTTCTGACTCTGGCGATGGATTCCCGTGTTCATCACTGGTGCCTTCGCGAAGCGTTACTCTGTAAAGCCCCTGTTCCAGGGGTGCATTCAACCAAGCGAATAGTTCAGCACTGCCGTTTGTTGCAGTGTACTCGACTGTCCATCGCTGCCCGTCTCCTTCGATAGCGAGCGCATCGGGTGGAATTCCACTTGCAGGCAGCGATCCGCGGACAAAAATCCGTATCATTCGATCACCGGCTGTTGCTGTATCAACACGCGTTAGCGAAAGTGGCTCACTCCGAATAACGACCACCGGATCGCTCCAGTGCGATGAATCATTTCCACGGAGCGATTGCACGTAAATGCGACATACTGAGCATCCCGGCACCGCTGATGCTGGGATGAGTAGCGTTGTATCCTCGGTTTCTGCAACGATGGTTTCTTCGACGCGCAAAAGAAAACGATCGGAACTATCTGCTCCAACCCACCGACAAAAAATATCCCCCGTCGGAGTTACGTAGGCATTAACGATTGCTGGCGCACGCAAACTGTTTGGTGCATACGTGAAAAATTCAGTCCTAGGAACGACCAACCCGCGTGTCAGTGCGAGCTCACTTCTACCATCGCCATCAAGGTCTGCAATGAGTGCACCATTCGACCATACCGAATCACAAACAAGCAGCCACGACGGTTGTGATTGGTTCCATGTGAGTACGTATGCGTATGGGTATAGTGCCGCGACTATTTCAGGCTTGCCATCACCAGTCAAATCTCCTGCAGCCACACCGTTATAGAACGGTCGTCCGTAGCGAACACCCCAAACGTAATCCTCCCAAACGACGCCGTACTGATTCGGAGCTGTTGACCCAAGCAGCGCAATGTGCCATAATGGTGGTTCGTATTCACCCATGGTGTTGTAGGCAGGTAGTGCTGGTGCAGCGTAGAAAATTTCGCTTTTACCATTACCGTCGAGGTCTGCTGCCACGATAAATTCAGTTCCGGCACCCGCAAGAAACGGTTGTGGCGGCGCTGTGTATTCGTGCACCAGCCGGTCGCTTGACCATTCGGCAATCTCCAAATCTCCATCGCTATCTGCGTAGGCAATTTCGATACGTCCATCGTTATCGAAATCACCCACGGCACACAACGGCGCTGTAATGGTGTTGATTGAGCGACCACCGCGTGTACTCGACGAAAGCTCGATGCTATCGAGAACGCGGAAGGATGTGCCATTCCATCCAACGATGACCAGAGCATCGCTCTGCGGTCGGATTGTGCCGTCTTGAGCACGTGTTGCTCTGCGTGTTCGAAATCCCAAAATTTCCGGTCGTCGGTCACCAGTAACGTCAGCCAATCCAGCAGCCCAAAACGTACTGGTCGCTGTATCACCCCAAAGGACCTGTGCAAAGGGCACCGGATCAAAGCGATAGAGGCGAGTTTGCCCGGCATCGTACGTGAGAATCTCGCGCAGTCCATCCCCATCAGCGTCACCAACGCCTCGCAGAAAACCTGTACGCTGCGATGAGGATGTAATCCGGAGCGTGTCGTTTGTGTACTCGATAGCCACAGCATCCTGTGGTGGTGAAAAGCGTGTCGCGACAAATGCTCCTGCTCGAACAAGTGTACTCCCGCTCAGCAATAGCGGCTCTGCTGTGTACGGTTGCTGGTGCCAGTCCGCACGTGTTGTGGCAAATTCCTCAACACGAACACTATCAATGACGGCGGTAGCAGAATCGCGATCATCCCATATCCGAACCTGCACGGTGTAGATACCGCTTGGAATAGTCGGCAGCACCACAGAATGAAGGCGACGGAATTGACCATCACCACGATGAGCAGTAACACGTCGCCCCTGGAGATCAAACACCTCGATCGCGATTTCGCATGTACGGTTTGCCTGCGCAATGACAACAAGACGACGACTATTGCCCAGCCACGCCATCACCGCTTGTGATTGCTGAAACTCTAGCCGCGCAGCGTCGAATTCCACGACAACAGCATCTTCGATTGTTTTACCCGTCCTCAAGGACGCTCGCAACCGGATGACCACTTGACTATCTCGACCAAGGCTGTGCGTAGGAATCGGTAGCCGATAGTATACTGCAGCGACGCTCCCGCTATCAATTACAACCGACGTATCACGCGCTTGCACAATCAGCTCCCAGCGTGAGAGCAACGGATGAACGACATCAAACGTACATTCGATGACCCCGACATCCTGCTGAAAACGACTGCGGTGGATCGGTGAATGGATACAAACACGACCGGTCAATGCAGAGCGCTCCAGCGCAGCCAGAGGATCAACTATCCCGTGTCCGGAACGTCGCTGCCATTGCCCCGTCAGCGGTGAAGCACTCTCTGCCAGTATTGTTCGCACTTGCTCAGCACTGAGCAATGGATTGTACGAGCGAAGCAGTGCAACCGCCCCGCTGACAAGCGATGCAGCAAACGATGTTCCGTTGACACTGACAAAATCACCCCCAGCCGCAGCGCTGAGCAAATTCTGTCCCGGCGCAAGCAGAAACAAACGTTCCCCATAGCTGCTGAACACAGCAGGCCGTCCAGTCTCTGTTGATGCACCGATGCTCAATACGGTTGGTTCGTCGCTGGGATAGTGTGGCAAATCGGAGCCACTATTACCGGACGATGCAACAACAACAACATCAGCCGCGGCAGCCAGCGAAAGGGCACTGGAAATCAGTTTTGAGCGCACAATATCGCCAAAACTGCAATTGATGACCCGTGCACCATTGAGCACAGCATAAACAATTGCAGCCGCGATGTCATCTTCTTCGCCCGTGCCCGTTGGATCGAAAGCGCGCAAAGTCATGATACGCGCGTCGAAGGCTAATCCAAAAAATCCATAGTCGTTCGGTGAGCGTCCGGCGATCAGGGCAGCTGTTGCAGTACCGTGACCGTTCTGATCGTATGGGACTGGTCCACGACCAAGCCCAACCGACGTTGGATTTTGATTGACAAAGCTATATCCAATGACATCATCAACGAAACCATTGCCATCGTTATCAATGCCATCGAGATCACCAAAGAGACCATCTCGCTGCTCCGTTGTGGACCATGGCTCGAAACGACCGTTTCGGTTGTTGTCCTCGGCGGCATTAATCCAGAGCGACGAGGCAAGCACTGGATGAAACCAATCAATCCCTGTATCAATGACCCCAACTATCACACCGCTACCAGTTGCCAGTCGCCATGCCTGCTGCGCTCGAAGTGAGTCCAGATACCACTGCGATCGTAGCGGCGTTGGAGCTACGCGTACGTTCGACGGCTCAATGCGGTAACGATGGGGCTGCCACGTTCGAGCAATTGTCGTATCAAACCGCAACACTCGTTGCAGGCTATCAGCATTGGGAGTAAAGACAACTGCAAATGTTTGGAGCGAATCGAGCCACCGTAAAATAGCCTTTGGGACCGCAGTACTCTGGAGCAATGGGCTTTTGCTCGCTGTGCGACGAGAAACCAATGCATGAGCGTTCGACAGACGCGCAAGGTATTTCTCACATGCATCAGCGCTGCGGAATTGGACAAGCAGCTTCTCTTGGGCGAATGAATCCGCAAGCGCCGAAAGAGCTGCCAGAAGCAGGAAGTAGTATGGACTAAACTTTTTCATCATTCGAAACTACCACAGCACACGGAGATGACTTCGCAAATCATGCCGATGAAACTATTCGAATCGCCTATTCGTTATAGCACGCGGTTTTCAAACCAATGTTTGATGTTTCACCGCATGATAATCCGCTTCACCACTGCTTGCCTCCTCTCAATCGCTACTTTAGCGCAAACGCCACTAACGCTAACACTCGACGACGCTGAACAACGCGCAATCCAAACAAGCAAATTGCTCCAGGCAAGCCGCCTCCGCGTTGAACAAGCACAGCTTCGCACAAGCGAAGTTGCCACCGCAAAACTGCCGAGCCTGGCATTCCAGGCAGGCTATTCTCACCTATCCCCTGTTCCAGCTTTTCAGTTTACACCACCGTTCCCCGGTGCCCAACCGGTTACTATCGCACCAGTGATCCTCGATCAAACCCAACTAAGAATGCAGCTCCAGCAAATTCTTTTTGCTGGTGGACGAATCACCGCCAACGAAGAAGCTGCATCGCTTCAAGCACAAGCAGCCACTGACGACTATCGAAGCGACGAACTAAAACTTCGACTGACTGTGCGTACGGTGTACTGGAATCTCTACAAACTCCGCGCTACACTCCAGGCAGTCCAGCAAACACTCCGGCAGCTTGAGGCACGGGTTCGTGATGCTGAGAATCTGCTAAAATCAGGTCTTATAACTTCCAACGATGTGCTCAAGCTGAAGGTTCAACACTCGAATACTCGCACTCAGGCACTCGATCTGGAGGCACAAGAGAGCAGTTTAGTCGTGCAGCTCAACAATCTCATCGGCGTGCCACATTCGACCAAACTTGTTTTGGCAACCGAACCGACGACCGACGATACCGTTGATACGAATCTCGATCAACTGCTCGATGAAGCGCTCAACAATCGTCCCGACCTTGTTGCCAGCAAAACGCGCCTTCGCTCGTCGGAGGCTCTGATCACAGCAGCCAATGCAGCATGGTTCCCCACCATCGCCCTCAATGCAGGCTATACGCTTGCTAACCCCAACCAGCGCATCCTGCCCAACCGTAAGCAATTCGACGGCACCTGGGATGTCGGCATTAGTTTGAATTGGAATCTCTGGAACTGGCTACAGCCGCAGTACCAGGTCGGACAGGCACGCGCTCAATACGAACAAGCTCGCGCAACCACAAACCTGCTCAGCGAAAATGCCTCGGTCGAAATCACGCAGAACTACGTCATGCTTCGCCCTGCTCGCGAACGAATTAGTGTGGCACATGAAGCAGTTCTCCAAGCCGAAGAGAACTACGCAACCGTTTCCAACCGCTTCTCCGCTGGTGTTGCAACCAGTACTGACGTCCTCGAGGCAGAATCACTGCTGCTCCAAGCACGTACTGCCGAAATCAGTGCACGTGCCGACTACATGCTCGCAAAAGCGCGTTTTCTCAATTCACTCGGTAAGTAAAACTTCGTTACCCTATTCATGAAACGTTGGAAGTGGATCATTGCATTCCTTGTGCTTTCAGGAATCATCGTTGCCGTTTTAGCAAATAACAAACGCACGCTCGAACAGCGCCGCAGCGAAAACGTGCTGCAGACCGTCATTCCTGTAGTCACAACACCTGCACGCTGGGATACACTCGAAAACACTCTTGAATTGGTCGGCACCGTTAGCGCTAACAACGTTGTTCAGGTGGCATCGGAAGCAAATGGTCGCATCGTTCGATCCGACATTGAGCTTGGTCGCTCCATCCGACAAGGTGATGTGCTCGCCATTCTCGATGACGAAATACGGCGTGCACAGCTTTTGACCGCCGAAGCGAACTACGCCAAAGCAAAAAGCGACTCGTCGCGCTATTGGTTTCTCAAGCAGAAAGAATCGGTCCCCGATGCTCAGTGGGAACAAGTGTTGCTGCAATATCGGCTTGCCGAAGCTCAGCTCATTCAAGCCCGACGCGCCTTCAATGATACGCGGATCAAAGCGCCAATCAGCGGAATTATAACGGCAAAACGCGTAGATGTCGGTACTACTGTCAATCCCGGCACAATCGTCTGCGAAATTGTTGATGCATCGAAGCTGAAAATTCTACTCGATGTAAGCGAATCGGATATTTTTTCTATCCAGGTTGGAACCCCCGTGGAAATTCATAGTGATGTAATACCCGGGAAAACGTTCCGCGGGCGCGTCACCGCCATTGCTCCCAGAGCATCGGAAGCTCATACCTTCCCTGTTGAGATCACAATCGCTCCGCCGCACAGTGACCTCAAAGCTGGCATGTTTGTACGAGTCCGATTCCTTGCGCTCAAACCTATTGTCGGGCTAACCATTCCGCGCGATGCAATTATCGGTAGCCTCCAGCGGGCAAAAGTTTTTGTCGTTGATACCCAGACGAACACAGCATCTGAGCGGATAATCCGTTGCGGAGCTGAGCGCAATGGCGCCGTCATCGTCCTCGACGGTTTGCGCGCCGGCGAAGAAGTTGTCGTGACCGGAAATAACGTCTTGTCTGATGGTGCCCGAGTACTTCGACGTTCTGACGAGGTAACGCCATGACGATTACGGAACTATCCATCAAGCGTCCATCGCTTGTCATTGTCTTTTTCACGGTACTACTGCTGCTGGGAGCATACAGCTACACCACACTCCAGTACGAACTGTTGCCGAAGATGAACATTCCGTTCGTCACAATCATCACGGCATATCCTGGTGCAGCACCCGAGGAAATCGAAGCAACCGTAACTAAACCAATCGAAGATGCCATCTCCGGTGTTGACAAAGTATCGAGCATCACCGCGACATCGCAAGAAGGCGTCTCGATTGTCTCGATTGAGTTTGAGCAGAGCGCCAAAATTGAGTTTGCACTTCAGGACGTCCAGCGTAAAGTTGGGGCGATCAAAGCGCAGCTCCCCAGTGGAATCAAAGACCCGGTCATCAATAAGATTGCCTTCGACGAAATTCCCGTCCTTCGGTTAGGTGCAACATCATCGTTGCCGCCACGCGAGTTTTACCAATTCGTTCTCGACAACATCAAGCCAAAATTCAGCCGTGTGCCGGGTGTCGCCGATGTCATCTTGCTTGGTGGTGAGCAGCGTGAAGTTCAAGTACTCCTTGATCCAGCAAAGCTTCGCGCCTACGGTGTATCACTTACGCAAGTTCAACAAGCAGTCGCCACGGCAAATCTGGATTTCCCCGCTGGAAAAGTCACCGACGATGCAACGCAATTTATTGTTCGCTTGAGTGGGAAGTTTACCTCGCTCGACGAAATCCGTGATCTTGTTGTCAGTCGACTTCCACGCGGTCAGGAGATCCGCATCCGCGACATTGCTGAAGTCCGTCAGACAAGTGCTGAGCGCACCACGTTCTATCGCATCAACGGGCAGCCGTCGCTTGGTATTTACATCCTCAAACAGTCTGAAGCGAATGCTGTTGATGTATCCGCGGCAGTCAAAAAGGAAATTGCACAACTCGAGCAGCAATACGCCTACCTTGGACTTGGGCTAACGATCGCACAAGATGCATCGAACTTCACGCTCGATGCAGTGCACGCTGTGCAATTCGACTTGGGATTGGCGGTCTTGATCGTTGCTGCGGTTATGCTGCTTTTCCTCCACAGCATTCGTAACTCGTTCATTGTCATGCTGGCAATCCCAACATCGCTTGTGACAACATTCATCGGGATGCTCGCATTCGGTCTGACGCTGAATCTGATGACCCTGCTCGGTATGTCGCTGGTTATCGGCATCCTGGTTGATGATTCGATTGTCGTGCTGGAAAACATTTACAAGCACCTCGAGCATGGCGAAGACCGCATTACAGCTTCAATTCGGGGACGTAATGAGATCGGATTCGCTGCCCTAGCTATAACACTGGTTGACGTTGCTGTTTTCTTGCCACTATCACTTGTGAGCGGAATCGTCGGCAATATCATGCGTGAATTTGCGCTGGTTGTTGTAACCTCAACTCTGCTGTCGCTGGTTGTTTCGTTTACGCTCACTCCGATGCTGGCATCCCGTTTTGCACGGATCGAACAGCTCAGCCGCAGCTCGCTACTTGGCAGGATCGCGATTGCGTTTGAGGAGTGGTTCAGCGGTATGGTGAAGCGATACGGTGCTGCATTGCGCTGGACTCTACGACGGCGTTGGGTGCCCATTGCGATTACGGGCGGAACGTTTCTGGTTGTGCCAATCCTGTTTGCCAGCGGTTTGATCGGGTTTGAATTCTTCACACAAGCCGATCGCGGTGAGTTTGCCGTTACAGTCGAATTACCGCCAAGTTACTCGCTCCAGGAAACCGACCGCTACGCACGACGAATTGAGAATTTTCTCTTCACCATCCCCGAAGTTTCTCGCGTTATCACCGGCGTCGGTGTCTCCAACGAAGGATTGATCGGTCAAAACTCGAATAACACCGTCGAGTTCAATGTGACACTTGTTCCCAAAACACAGCGGACACGCAGCACCGATGAAATTGGCAACCTCATCAAGCGAGAGATATTCACCATTCCTGGCGTCAAAGCCCGCGTCAATCCCGTCGGGATATTCGGCACAGCGAACATGACCCCTGTGCAAATCGTTGTAAGTGGGACAAACCGCGCCGTCGTTGACTCGGCTGCTGGAATTGTTGCGCAGACGCTTCGCAGCATCCAAGGCGCAACCGACATTCGGCTCAGCTCTGAACCCGGCAAGCCAGAAATCCAGGTCACTATTGATCGCGAAAAGCTTGCTACCTTTGGTTTGAGTATTGCAGAGGTTGGCAATGCATTGCGTATTGCCATGCAAGGCAACGACGACGTCAAGTATCGCTTCCAGGGCAATGAATATCCACTTCGAGTGTGGCTCGAAGAATCTGCACGCGCTAATCCCGATGAAATTGCACATCTGACAGTCACCAACCGACTCGGTCAGCAAATCGAGATTGGTCAGTTCGCTACTGTCACGCTTGGGACAGGTCCAACAAAACTCCAGCGCCGAGATCGCAATCCAGCCGTCATCGTGTACGCGCAAACCTATGGCAAAGCAAGCGGCAGTATTGCCAATGAATTTGATCGGCTCATCAAGGGCAAGTTGCCCGTCGGCGTGCGGTATGAATATGCCGGCGATGTCAAAAACCAACGCCAAGGTTTCGGTGATTTAGGGATTGCGATGCTGGGTGCTATCATTTTCGTGTATTTGATTATGGTGGCACTTTACGACTCGTACTTTTACCCGTTTGTGAACCTGTTTTCGGTACCGGGGGCAGTGATTGGTGCGTTTTTGGCATTAGCGCTTTCGATGAAAAATCTCTCAATCATCGCTATGCTGGGACTCATCATGCTGATTGGGCTGGTCACCAAGAATGCGATTTTGCTTGTTGATCGAACAATCGCGAACATCAAAGAGCGAGGTCTGCCGATACACCACGCTTTAGTTGAGGCTGGTGAATCGCGCCTGCGACCGATTGTGATGACGACGGTTGCAATGGTCGTTGGTATGCTGCCGATTGCGCTGAGTAATAGCCCGGGTAGCGAATGGAAAGCCGGCTTAGCATGGGCACTCATCGGAGGACTCACAAGCTCGATGTTTCTGACTCTGTTTTTGGTGCCCGTGATTTTCTCGTACCTATCGCAGTTGTTCGGTAGCCTTCGCCGTCGCTTCCGCTCGTCAGTCGCACTGGCAACCAACGGTGTATCTGTCGAGCAGCCACGTCCATCCGTTACAACCGACGTGTAACAGTCAAATACACATTCGGAAGAATCTGCTGCTGACCATCCTGAAGGTAGCGAAGCTCGTACCATCCGCCAAGCTCAAGGAGCATTGTACCGACCGATAGCCGAATAGCTGCTTCCGGTGCAATGCTCCTCTGGCTGCTGGACAGTTGCGACAGTGACGCTGCGCTCAATCGCTGCTCCAGAAGATACCACCGCACACCGATTCCGACCGAATGTTCCTGGCTACTACGCCAGTACATCCCGCGAATAAATTGCTCTGTGCCTGTCCCCGTCGGAAATTCTGCAAACTGCGACCATGAAAAATCTCCCCGTAGGAACCATCGTACGTACAGCTGTGCTTCTATGCTTCCTGTTGGAAGCACCAGGCGCACAGAATCTCGGTAGGAAACTTGACGGAACGAAAAACTTGTCGGCACACCAACTCGCCCTTCGAAATCATAGGAGGTGTACTGGGCAAGGATTTCAAACGACGGGTACCACGTCAATGCACCAAGCACAGACTGGAATGTCCACGCTAAACGAACAGAACGGTTCCAGTTACTGAGAGCGCTTCGCTGTGCACGAAGGAACACAAAATGTGTTGCAGCATATTCGAGTGTTGCTGAGCTTGCCAGAGCATTCGACCACCGACGCCGCAGCGATGCCCTCGCCAGCAGCGATAGTTCATCGCGATCGTCGTAATTGAGCGCGCTGGGAGTGTCATAGCGCACAATACGACTGGAAGCATCAACCGAAATCGTATCACGATCTGTAACAGCCACTTTTTGCACTGTACTAATCTGCAGAAACTGCCAGCGATTATCACGCATGCGTTCACTCTGGCGGAGCTCTTCGACTAACTGGGGCGTTGGTGATTGGAACTGATCAAAGGTTGCATTACTTTCGGTGCGATTGCCTACGAATAATTCCAGGCGATGATCACTGACCGAGGAGGCTACTGCCAGCACCGCTCGAACAGAACCGTTGACTTCATCGAGCTTGCGCCGAACGTAGGTCAATGCACTGCTGGCAACAGCCGCATCGAAGAACCGTTCAACATTTGCAATCTGAATATCCGGCACGACGGTTAGACTCAACCATTCCCAGAGGTTTTGGTAAAGCTCACCCGAAACAATCCACCGTTGTTCGGTGCGATGCTCCAGCGCAATTGTCGAACTGATACCCAGCGTGGTGTAGTAATCGCGCTGCTGACGCTGGTGTTCTATCCGTAGCCGAAACGTGCTTGCTGAATTTGTCGAGGCAAGCTCGATCCGTCCATTGAGATCTGCATTGGTCCGCACTCGGAGGCGAACGCGTTCTCCCCGCAACCCAATGGACATCCCAATATCGCCGATCGTTTGCTGAGCAGAATAAAATTCTCCACCAACGACGCTGCCCCCTTCTCTCACACCGAGTTGATCGGCATTTTCATAGCCTGCTATGGCACGGAATACACCCCATGGTGCTTCCCATGCAATTCCACCCGCCGTGCGAAGCCGCTCCAGCTTTGCAATACCAAGTGAGCGCGTGTCGTTGGAAACATCCCACTCAAACCGCGGGAATAGGCTCACCGTCGAGCCAACCGGATACCTCCATTCTGCTCTGAACAGCTCATCATCGCGGAACGATATTGTTCCAACAAGCAACGATGCTCCGCGATACTGTTGACGGAGTGTTAAGATTCCTCCCAGAATGGGTTGATTGAGCGCAGCATCACCATGGAAGACCGATGTAAATGCAACACGAGTCACCCCAAAGCTGACATGGTCGGGTATTGTCGTGGTATCCAGGATTGGCGGCAGTATCTGACCAACCGAAGAGATTGGCAGGCTGATGGCAGCGAGCATTATAATCGTTGCGCTACGTCGTACCACGCAAGCGTGGATCTGTTGCATCGCGCAATGCATCGCCAATGAGGTTATAAGCACTAACAGTCAGAAAAATCATCAGCCCCGGAAATAATCCCATCCACCAGGCGCTTATGTCTGAACGTGCTCGAAAAAGCATTGACCCCCACGTCACAACGGTTGGCGGAACACCAAAACCCAAGAAGCTGAGCGCGGATTCCACCAGTACAGCACTTGCAACACCAAACGCTGCAGCGACAAGTACCGGAGCAATTGCATTCGGCAAGACGTGGTGCACAATAATTCTGGTCGTCGAAAATCCAAGTGCTTCGGCTGCTGTAATGTATTCGAGCGCCCGAATTCGCAGTACTTCTCCACGAATGAGCCGCGCGACGGTCGTCCAGTTTGTCAAACCAATGACTGCCATGATCAGTAACAGCCGTCCGGCATAAACGACATCTTGCACTAATGCAACAATGGTGATGATGAGAAAAAATGTTGGCAGTGAAATGACGATTTCAATCAGTCGCGAGATCAACAAATCAACCCAGCCGCCAAAGTATCCGGCAATTGCACCGAGTGTGATACCAATGGCAAGCGCGATTCCCATTGCAATAAAACCAATCGAGAGTGCAGTGCGCGTCCCGTGTATTATGCCTGCAAGAATGTCGCGACCAATATCGTCGGTGCCGAGCAGATGCTGTGATGATGGTGCACGATCGCGACTTCGCTGGATGGTTGGATCAACAGTTTCTGCCGTATAGGGCACTGGCGGAAATATAGCCCAGTCGTACTCAAGCTCTTTCCAATTGGCACGGAGTTCCTGTTGCTCCCATCGCGCGATTCCCATCCCGACAGCGTATTCTTTGAAGATTGGTAGTAAAACCTTCCCTTTATGCACAGCAACAATAGGCTTATCGTTTGCTAAAAAGTCTGCAGCAAGAGCAATCAGCCCCAACCCAAGCACAACCCACAATGCTACCACACCCAGGCGATTACGCCGAAACTGCTGGCGAACATATGCAAAGTAACTCTGACTACGCTGAACGTTTTCCATAGGCAATGCGCGGATCAACAATCGAGTACAACACATCCGACAGAAGAATACCAACCAATGTCAGCACCGCACTGAGCGTAAAGATTGCCATGATCATGGGATAATCCCGCGAGACAAGCGCCATGTACGAAAGTTCACCCATGCCGGGTATGCTGAAAATCGTTTCAACAATCACACTTCCCCCAATGAGTCCAGGCAGAATCCCTGCCAGGAGCGTGATAATTGGAATGAGCGAGTTTCTCATCGCATGCACGACGATCACCCGACGTTCAGGCAAGCCTTTTGCACGTGCAGTGCGAATAAAATCTTGTCGGATTGTTTCCAGCATCGCGCTCCGCATCTGACGCGATAGAAATGCAAACGATCCGTACGTGTACACAATCATCGGCAAAATTAGATGCCAGAGCACATCCGCCACCTTGCCCCAGAAGGGCAGAAAATCAAAGCGATTCGAGAAAAGCCCATGCGAGGGGAACAGATACACAAACTCAGGGTTGCACACAAAAGTTAACGCGAGAGTAGCGACCCAAAACGTTGGGAGCGAGTAGAGGGCAAACAGTACAAACGTCGCTATACGATCCAGCAGTGTCCCGGAGCGTATGGCAGAATACACGCCCAGTGGAATGGCTACCAGATACGCAATAAACACCGCAGCAATATTCATCACCAGGGTAACGGGTAATCGCTCGCTAATTTTTTCCAGCACGGGACGGTTATCAATAAACGACACCCCAAAGTTTAGCTGCGCAATGTCGCCCAGCCAGAGGATGTACTGTTCGATAACTGGACGGTCGAGCCGCATTTGCTTCCGCCAGAGCTCGAACGTCTCTTGTGTCATCACATTGCGTGCCGACAAAGCACCTTCTGAACCGACACCTGCTTTGACAGCAGCAGGATCGCCTGGTGCAAGTCGAGTTAGTCCGAACGCAATCAGCGTAATGACAAGAAACGTCGGAATAAACAAGAGCACACGCTGAGCGATGTAGGAAAGCATTGTCACAACTGTTAGGATTCGACGGTAGCGAAATTACCGTCTGCTGGTGGCTGCTGCCGACGGTGTGCACGAAAACGTGCATTCGCTTGCTCAGCGATAGCTTCGAACTCGGTGCGGTGGTCGAGCAGATATTGCTTGGCATCATCGTAATTGTTGGGCACGCGACCATCGAGTATCGCTTGCTCGAGAGCTTCTTTAATTGCGCCGACTCCGGGCGATGGCGGCAACGAGAAAAGTTGCATGATTTCATCCCCGCGTACCGGGGATTGAAATGCAGCCAGTTGGTCACGCTCTCGGACGTCCTGAATCTTGCGATAGACAGTGTCGTAGTTTGCCAGATACTCTTCCGCCCGACGGCGATTTTGCGTTGTAATATCGGCACGGCACAGCGTAAAAAGATCGTCCAGCCAGTCGCCAGCCTGAACTGCCAACCGTCGCAGTGCCGAATCAGTTACCCCTTCATCAACCAGTGCCATCGGTCGTTGGTGCAGTCGTACCAACGTTTCCACATACCGAAGGTGTTCAAGCGGGAGTTTGAGTCGCCGAAAGATGCGTTCCTGCCAGCGCGCGCCTAATTCCTCATGACCATAAAATGTCCATCCTACACCCGGCACAAATTTTTTTGTCTTCGGTTTGGCTATGTCGTGAACAAGTGTTGCAAAGCGGAGCCAGAGATTATCGCTGACGGCTGCTACATTATCAAGCACTTTCATGGTATGGAAGAAAACATCTTTGTGAGCGTATCGGCGTTCACCCTCAGTAGCAAGCTCAACACCTGCCAGCCGGTCAAGCTCTGGAAAGATGTAGCGGAGCAATCCCGTTTTATGTAGAATCACAAAGCCGATGCTCGGTTTGGGGGCAGCAAGAATTTTGAGCAGCTCATCGGTGATGCGTTCCTGCGATACAATCGTGATTCGCTCAGCCATCTCCTTGATTGCCTCGAAGGCATCATCGGCTATACGGAACTGAAGCTGAGCAGCAAACCGAGCAGCACGGACCATGCGGAGTGGATCCTCGTGGAACGTCTGATGCGGCGGACGCGGTGTGCGAAGCAAACGCTGCTCCAAGTCCGATAAGCCACCGGTCAAGTCAAGAATCTCGCCTGCTGTCGGACCAAACAGTGGAACTGCCAGGGCATTGACCGTAAAATCCCGACGGAAAATGTCATCGTCGAGCGTACCGACCGTAACATGCGGTTTGCGAGAGTTTTCATCGTAGGTTTCTTTGCGTGTACCGACAAACTCAAGGTGATAGTCACCGACCGGTACCATCGCTGTGCGGAATCGTTCGTAGATGATCGGTTTTGAACGAAAGTGGCGGGCGACTTTTTGCGAAAAATCGAGTGCATCACCAATGACGGTGCAATCAATGTCGGTCCGGCTTCGCCCCAGAAGCCGATCGCGAACATAGCCACCAACGAGGTAGAGCTGAACGCTGTGTCGTCGAGCTAAATTTTGCAGTTTGACAATGATTGGATCATCAAGTTCGATTCGCATGCAATGTGTTGGCGTCAATGGATACATCGTGCAGCAAAATTACCGGTGAAGATAAACGAAGCGGAGCCTTTGCGTGCGATGGCAAAGGCTCCGCTCGAAGTACGTCGCGGGCTGGGACTATTATTGATCCCACCACATTGGAGTAAACTCCCAATCTGCGCTGGTTGAGCCTGCTGGAATGTTCGCGCCATTGAACAAGCGTTCGCTTTGCGGTAGCGGGAATCGGCGTGGTATTCGATTGCCCGTCATAGGTGTCAGTGATGGGAAGTTTGTGCGCCGCCAATCCGTCCAGGTTTCAAACTGGGTGTAGAGTGCAATGTATTTCTGTGTCATGATGTTCTCAAGTGTAACATCACCAGCAGGGACAACGTCTGGATTGGCAAGGTAAGTTTGAATATCCGCATCAGCAACGCCGAACCATTGCAACGAGGCTCGAATCGCATCCTGGTATGCTGTTTTTGCACCGCTCTGATCGCCTGTGCGTAGCCGCGCTTCTGCTTCGATGAACTTCATTTCTGCATATGAGAGCAGCACGACGGGCGAATTTATCGAGGCATAGAATGCACCCAAGTCGTCGTTATCGGGAATCGAATCGGAGGCTGCTTGCGGTTTCTTGCCGATCATCGGACGTCGCGGGTCCTGCAACCGATTGAGGAGCTGCGCAAAGTATGGTGCGATGCGTATGTCGTTACGTTCTTGGACGAAAGCATACAGCGGATTGTAATTGGTTTGAGATTCACCGAAGCGAAGCACCAAATCATCGCTGTTGGATGAGAATGCATTCGACAGCGCCGACAATGCGCCATTCGAGGCAGCAGCCGCATCGCGCTTTGTCAGGTGAATAGCATAGCGAGCCTTAAGTGCATAGGCGGCTTTTTTCCACTTTGCGCGGTCGCCACGGTAGAAGTAGTCATCATTACCAGGACTCAAGACGGACTGTGCATCGAGGTTTTGGATTGCTTGATCGAGCCATTGCCCGATCGTCTGGTAAACCTGTGACTGCGGATCATAGCGAGGTTGCGTGTTCTGAGCACCCTGGAGTGCATCCGAGAGTGGAATATCGCCGAATGCATCGGTTAAATTACCTGCGGCGTACGCCATCAGGATGCGCGCAACTCCTGCATAGTGTGGTGAATTCTGCGCTTCAGCTTTTTTGAGCAGGATATTCGCGTTGTTGAGAATTGTCACATACATCGCTGACCAGTAATTGTCAACGTCACCTTCCAGCAGGGCGTAGTTCTCGTAATAGCTTCGATGCTGGCGATCCACCCCGCTATGGTGCTGAGTGAGCAAGCTGGCAAAGCGACTGGGGTCGCTGCCGTAGTACCATGCCAAGCTTCCCTCGACAGCGGGGAGTAACAGGTTCAACGGTACATCCGCTGGGTTGTTTGGGTCAACATTGAGCGAGGAATCAACCCACCGATCGCATGCCAGCGGTGTCATGACCATCAATGTAAGCACAGAAGCAATGACAATTGTGCTCACTGTTTGCAAAAACTTTTTCATAGCTCCATTTCCAGAGTTGTTCAACATGATTGTTTGGTTAGAAACTTGCGCGAATACCAAAACCGTAAGAGCGAATGCCAGGGTTATTGAAGTAGTCAATACCCTGACCATTGCTGGCACCGACCAACGATGTTTCGGGATCAACACCGGTGTACTCGGTGCTCAAGAACACGTTGCGTCCAGTTAAGAACACATCAAGTCCTTTGACGAATCCGAGCGCGTCGGTTACGACCTTCGGCAGGCGGTAGGAGATGGTAACTTCACGCAAGCGGATCCAACCGCCGTCCTCAACAAAAGGCTCGGTATTGGAGCTATTGAAGGTGTTGTAAAATCCACCTGTGCCCCAGAAGTTTTGCCCTAAACCACCGCTTACGGGGATGTCATTTGTCACGTACGTAATGTTGCCTTGACCATCATCAACCATCTTGACACCGTCAATAACGCCATTACGAATTGTAATTCCGCCGTATGTGCCGTTGAGAGTCCCGCGATTTTCTGTTTCCTTGGACATGCCGAAGTAGTTCAGTGCCGCGCGGGTACCATTCCACATTTTTCCACCTTGCTTCCAATCGAGGATTGCATTGATAGTAAGATTGCTGTAGGAGATTGTCAGGTTTGCCCCTGCAATCCAGTCTGGGATGAAGGAACCCCACGCTCGTTCGGTTTCATCAACAAGAGGAAGTCCATCGGCACCAACCACGATTCTTCCTTGTGGGTCGCGCATCCATCCGCCACCATAGATTTGTCCATACTGCTGCCCGGCTACGGCACGAATCGAACCGCCAACGAAACCAGATAGCAAAATTGTCTCGATACCCGGAGCAAGGGATTCAACTGTATTGCTGAATGTCGAGAAGTTGACATCGAGAGAGACATTCCAGTCCTGGTCTTGGTACGGCACTAAATGCAACACTGCCTCGATACCAGAATTCTTCATCGTACCAGCATTGCGGTACTGCGATGTAAAGCCACTCGATCGTGGAATGCTGACAGCGAGAATTTGGTCAATGTTGCGTGTCTGGTAGAATGTCAGGTCAAGACCAATTCTGTTCTCGAGGAATTTCAACTCCAGACCGATTTCGATTTCCTCGCGCTTTTCGGGACGAAGCGTATTGCTACCCAGGACACTGCCGATAATGAAGCCTGGCACGCCATTGAGTGGCCACTGAATACCATTGACCCAACCGTCAGCTAATGTTGCCCGTGTATATGGTGTGTTCAAGACGAAGAGCGGCGCATCGCTACCGACTGTTGCGTAGGATGCACGCAGCTTACCAAATGATAGCAGAGCGTCGTCGCTATCAAACAACTCGGAGAAGACAAAGCTTGCAGAGATGTTACCATAACCAAACGCATTGTTGTCACTTGGAAGTGTGGTCGAACGCTCCACGCGATAACTTCCGTTAAGGTAGAGCATCTCGCGATAGGAAATTTGGGCGTCGAAGAACGTACCCAGCCGGCGTAGTGTACCATTTCGGAAGTACGGCGTAAAGGTCGAAGCATTCGATAAGTCATAGAAGTCGGGAATGGTCAACCCATCACCCTGGATGATCATGTTGCGGAAATCCGAGTTGTAAAGCTGCGTTCCGAGCGTCAGGCGAGCTTTGATATCTTCAGTGATGTCACGATTGAACGTTAAAAGCAGGTCTGCATTGATATTCCGATTCCGAATATCGCCCGTTACGACGCGACCGGCTGGTGCTGTCGTTGAGTTGATCGCAATAGCATTCCGCTCCTGCGTTGCGTACACATCTGCCCCAACACGCAGTGTGGCGGAAAAGCTTCCGAGCCATTGATCACCGAACCAACTTTCCGGATAGTAATCAAATTGCGCTGCTCCAATGATGCGATCGGTTACATCGGTGTATGCATTCTTGTTGATGGTCCAGAAGGGATTGTCGTACCCGATCCCACCGCGGTAGCTACGTTGACGACCATCGGGGAAGCTGTATGCATCAGGATTATTGACTGCATCGGGACCATAACCATTTGAATTGTCAAACGACGGCGGTGTTCGAAGCAATGAAAGCATAACACCTGAAACGTTTGAGCCTTTCTGGACACGCCGACCACCGGAGCGGATATACTGTGCTGAAGTTGAGACTTTCAAATCGCTACGCAGATTTGCATCAGCATTGAGCCGGAGCGAGCTACGCTCGAACGACGACAGCGGTATAACGCCCGTCGTTCGCGTATTCTGAATGCTAAAGTAGTAGGAGCCCCAGCTTGAACCCGATGTGATTGCCAAGTTGTGGTTTGTCGTACCACCCGTTGTGAAAAAGTTACCCAAGTTGTCGTATGGGGTCACTGGTTTTGCACCTGCTGGCGCACTACTAACTCCAACAATGCGACCGTTTTTATCCCACGCATAGTTTGTGCTTCCATCGAATCGCAGAGTATCCAGCAGCGGTCCCCATGATGTTGAGGTGCGAGTCTCTGGACCCCGGTAAGCCCCACCACTGCCCTGTGCATACATACTCTGTAACTCGGGAAGCTTATTAGCTTCATCGAAGGTTGTGTTAAAGGAGTACTGCACATTGACCGTTCCATCGCGACGACCTTTTTTCGTGGTAATCACAATGGCACCGGCAGCAGCTTGAAGACCGTAGAGTGAGGTTGCAGCAGCTCCTTTGAGCACATTGATGCTCTCGATATCATCAGGGTTGATGTCGAGTATCCGCGATACCTGGTCCACACCATTGACCATGTTGCCTGCTGACCCTTCGGCGGCATTGGAAGCATTGACAAAGCCGGCATAGTCGGAATTGTCAATGAACACCCCATCAACGATAAATGCAGGCTGGTTGTTGAACGATATCGAATTGACCCCACGAAGTCGGATGTAGGATGCTGTTCCTGGAGAGCCAGACGATGAATTGATCTGCACGCCCGCAACCTTACCGACAAGAGCATTGACCAAATTTTGTTCACGATTCTGTGAGATCAATCCCCCACCAATTTCCTGGGTTGCATACCCGAGTGAACGCTTTTCCCGTTCGATACCGACAGCTGTCACGACAACTTTTTGCAACTCGAGCACGTCGGTTTTCAGGTAAATCGTAACGTTATCCTTTCCTGCAACATTGACCTCTTCGGTCAACTTCCCGACCAAGCTCACCACCAGCACTTGCGATGAGTTAGTCGGTACATCTATCGAGAACTCGCCATCGGAGCGACGAACGACTGTTCCGACCTTGGTGCCTTTGACCTTGATGACGGCACCAAGCAGCGGTTCTTTCGTCTCAGCATCGAGCACCTTCCCTGTCACGCGGCGCACATCTTGTGCGTGGAGAGGTTGCACGACGCCAATCACAACGGCACACGCCAGGAGGGCGCATCCTGCCAGAAAACGTAACAACGGCTTCATACCGAAAACCCTACAAATGGTTCAACAAAAACAACAACCACTTTTGAAGAGAGCAAACCCCAGCAATGGGGGACCGTAAGCCTCACAATCGCGTAGTGGTGATAATCCCCTCCATCCTCCCGGCGCAAACATACAACACGACAGGCTTTTTTACAAAAACTTTACACATTGAACCGGAAATACACGATGTCACCATCTTCTATAACGTAGTCCCTTCCCTCAATGCGATAAAGTCCTGCTTCCCGTACTGCGTGCTCCGATCCAAGACGCTCCCAATCATTGTAGCTCATAACCTCAGCTCGGATGAATCCCTTTTCAAAATCGGAGTGAATGGTGCCCGCAGCTTCCGGTGCGCGTGTCCCTTGGCGTACAGTCCACGCGTGTGATTCTTTCGGACCTGCAGTAAAAAATGTGATCAACCCAAGGAGTCGGTACGCACGTTCAATCAAGCGCTCGAGCGCTGGACGATCCATTCCAAGTTCTGCCCAAAAAAATGTCCGGTCACTCGGAGGCAACAGTGCAATTTCAGATTCGATTTTGCCACACAGAACAATAACATCGGCGTTTTCATTTTGGGCGTGGGCGCGTACTGCATCAATGTATGCGTTACCGTGCTGGAATCCATGCTCATCAGTGTTTGCGACGTACAGAACTGGCTTGGCTGTCAACAGGCACAACTCTGCGACAACACGTTGTTCGTCTGACGTCGTACACTCAAAAGAGCGAGCAGCTCTGCTTTCGTTCAGATGCGCTTCAAGACGCTCAATCAAAGACAGCTCGAAGGCTGCTTCATCTCGTTTTTTCCGCAGGAGGGATTCTCGGCGGCGCTGCACTGTTTCAAGGTCTTTCAAAAGCAACTCGGTTTCGATGACAGCAATGTCCCGACGTGGATCAACGCTGCCAGAAACATGGACAACATTGGGATCCTCAAAACATCGAACCACGTGAATAATTGCATTGACTTGGCGAATGTGCGAAAGAAACTGATTTCCCAGACCCTCGCCTCGCGCTGCACCCTCAACCAAACCAGCAATGTCAACAAACTGTACAGTCGCTGGAACAACTTTTGCACTTGCATACGCGGTCGCTAATCGCTCCAGTCGGTAATCAGGGACAGCCACAATACCGACGTTCGGTTCGATCGTGCAAAATGGATAATTCTCAGCAGGAATTTCGTTGGCTGTCAGTGCATTGAAAAGAGTGGATTTGCCGACGTTCGGCAATCCGACAATGCCACAGGATAATGCCATGACTCATGTCGTTGTTGTGGTGATTGAACTCACAGGAGAACTTGCAAGCCGAGCGCCCAATATTCGTCGCGTTGGTCGAAAAACATGCCGTGAATCGAGTAGCCCGCGAAATAGTAACCACACACGGCAAGACTGCTGCGACCATGGCCGAGCACAACGGTTCCGAGCTGGAATGCGTGAACTGGTTGCGTTGCGTTCTCGATTCGGACTACACGTAAATCGTACCCAGCAAAGACAGGAATTCCAATGGTTCCAAGCCATTCCACACCAAGCTGCGGTATAATCCGCCCCACCGAACGCGGTAATTCTTTGACCGTAAACAGCAGCGTGCCTCCACCATAGAGGCGAACATTTGGCGAGAGCCATTCGTGTGCGACGACCAGGTCGAGAAACTCACGGCTATAGACAAACGGTTGCTGTAGCAATTGTCCCGCCTGATCTGCATAGCCGTCAGCAAGGTGGGCAGAGATATGAGACAAACGAAGCCGCGCAGAAACAATTCGATCGGCATCGGTTCTCCACTGAGTAGTGGTGTTGATGCCGAACATGTAATCAATTGCATCAACTGGAAATTTCAGGTTCGCCTCTGAACGCAATCGAGAATAGGTAAAGCCATCCACACCGACAGCAAGTATTGCAGAGCGCTCAGCGAATTGCTGCTGACCGATGCTTGTCTGCCAGATATCGGCTGAGTATCCGATATCAAGTCGGACTCTCTGTAGCGACGGCTGGAACTGGAATCCCAGGCGCGGTTCGAAGATTGCTGCAACAAGTGGACGGAATACCAGTGAGCTTGGAAGTAGTGGCTTCGGCGTGACACAGCTATCGTCAACAGTCGAAATGGCTGGATGAGTAGTTGCAGCAACACTGCTGATTATGAGCAGCAGCACAAGCATACCTGTCATCGGTACACGCCCCGCTTGGAGCATTCAACAAACTCGATGACCTCGGCAACCACACCATTTGGGTTAGGAAACTGTTTGCGATACGCCGCAATGCCATCACTCATGTTGTAGCCCGAAAAGAACGCAATCGAATAAAACGTTTCGAGTGCCTCGATTTGCTCTGGCGTGAAGCCACGTCGCTGCAAGCCAATTCGGTTAATGCCCTCAACCTTGACCGGATCACGACCGACCAAAGCGTACGGTGGGACATCTTTGGTTATCATCGCATCGGCTGCAACCATTGCATGTTTCCCAATACGGCAGAATTGGTGCACCTTTGCCACTCCACCCAATACTGCCCAATCACCGATTTCGACATGACCGCCAAGCTGGACTGTGTTGGCAATGACGACATGGTCACCAATGGTGCAATCATGCGCAACATGGACATACGCCATCACCAGACAATCACTGCCGATACGGGTTGCATCGGTATGCGATGAGCGGTTGAGTGTGACAAACTCACGAATGGTTGTTCGATCGCCGACGATAACAAGCGTTGGCGTGCCATCGTATTTCAAGTCTTGTGGTTCGGCTGCGATCACAGCGCTGGGATAAATCCGACACTCAGACCCAATGCGTGCGCCGTCGAGAATCACCGCATGTGCATAGACGCGCGTACCATCCCCTATAACCACATCATCACTGACGATGGCGTATGCACCTATTTCGACATTTTCACCAATTTCAGCACGTGACGAAACTATTGCCGTTGGGTGTATCGAAACTGCCATCACGCCTCCTTATCCACGACAGCTGCTTGCAAATCTGCCTCGGCTGCGAGGTGGTCCCCCACGTATGCTTTTGCATGAAGTGATATTGTGTTGAATCGTTTCCCGGTCATAACGACGTCTAGCACAAGTTGATCACCCGGTACGACAGGCTTCCGAAACTTTGCATTATTGATCCCCATGAAGAAAACGAGCTTGTCAGCATCGTAGAGTCCATCAACATTGAGCAAGAGAATACAACCGACCTGTGCCATGGCTTCGAGAATCAAAACACCGGGCATGACAGGTCGCACGGGAAAATGACCAGGAAAGTACGGTTCGTTGATGGTGACGTTCTTGATACCAACGATTCGATTCCGTTCGCTGTCGAACTCGATAATGCGATCAACCATCAAGAATGGAAAGCGATGGGGCATGATTTTCAAAATCGCATTGATATCGAGCACAGCGCCATTAGTTGTTTTCGGTTGGTAGCGCCGGAGGAGCCGCTTCTGTTCGTAGTGCTTCCGGATTTTACGCGCGAATTCAATATTGCTCGCATGTCCTGGACGTGCTGCAAGTATCTGCGCCTTCATTGGAACCCCGACCAGCGCTAAATCTCCCATCAAGTCGAGCAACTTATGCCGGGCTGGCTCATTCTTGAATCGGAGCTGTGTGTTGTTCAATATTCCATTCGAACCCAGAACAACATTACGCTCAATTCCAAGCTTGTGGAGGAGGGTATACAACTGCTCCTGGCTCATCTCGCGGTCCACGATCACGATGGCATTGTCGAGATTACCGCCTCGGATCAATCCTTGGTCCCAGAGCATTTCAACTTCATGGAGAAAGCAAAACGTCCGCGCTGGTGCAAACTCTGAGACAAATTCTTTCTCGAGATTGAATAGCCCTGTGTGCTGGCTCCCCAGCGCCGGGTTGTTGTAGTCAATCATGACTGTCACCCGGTAATCATCGTTGGGTAGCGCAACAAGGTCCACTCCCTTTTCTTCGTTGGTATACCGGATTGGTTGGTCGAAAACAAGATACTCGCGGGGTGCTGACTGAACAACAATGCTGGTTTGCCGTAATGTTTCGACAAATGGCAGAGCGCTCCCATCGCCGACCGGCGGTTCGTTGGCACTCAGTTCCATTCGGCAGTTGTCAATCTGAAGCCCAACTAACGCCGCCAGAACGTGCTCGACTGTGTGAACAGACACTCCATCGAGCGAGATTGTGGTTCCACGCGCGATGTCGGTGACGTAATCAACTAGGGCAGGAATTTCTGGACTACCTGAGACGTCAGTGCGGACAAAGCGGTAGCCATAATTTTCGGGCGCAGGATAGAACGTGATTGTTGATGGGTTACCGGTGTGAAGTCCAACACCCGAGAAACTAACGGGCTCTTTGATCGTGCGTTGACGGTCAACCATAATTTTCACGTGGGAGTGTGTGCAAAATTACCGTACCGTGCGGAGCTGCTGACCTAGTCTTGCTCGTCTCGAAGTTGGTCAGTCGGTTTGGGTGCAAGCTTATGCACAAGCGATTCAAGAATTGGGAGAAGCTCCACCAGGCGACGTATCGCTGCTTCGTTGCGGAGACGACGCTTGAGTTCAACGGCAGGGGTACCGCTGTATTCACCCGGTGCGGTTATAGACTTCGAGACTCCTGATTGTGCACCAATAGTCACTGCGTCGCAGGTTGAAATGTGTCCGGTTAGTCCAGCCTGCCCACCGATACGATTCCGCTGACCAACCGTCGTGCTGCCAGCAATCCCCGCTTGAGCCGCAATCGCTGTATTCTCACCAATGACGACATTGTGTGCGATGTGAACTAAATTATCCAGCTTGACACCACGGCGTATTACCGTCGAGCCAAGGAGTGCGCGATCAATACATGCATTTGCGCCAATCTCTACTTCGTCCTCGATGACAACATTACCAATGTGATGGAGATGGCGATAGCTACCATTGGCATCTTCGACATAACCGAAACCTTCAGCACCAACGACAGCACCAGCACCGATACGGCACTTTCGCCCGATGATAGTCGCGCGACAAATAACCGCTCCCGACTCAACGACTGTATCATCTCCGATCGTCACTCCGTCTTCGATGACAGCATTGAAGCCAATCTCGACATTTTCTCCAATCGTGCAATGTTCTCCGATAACGGCTCCAGCAGCTATGCGGGCAGACTTGGCAATTGTGCTCGATGGAGCGATCGAGGCAGTGTGGTGTATGACGCCGCCTTGTGGTTTTTCGCTTGCAATCACGTAATCGAGAAGCATCGCCATTGCCAGTTCCGGCTCTGGATGCAGTATCCGTGAGGTTGCATTGGGAAGATCGCTTGCCAATTCGTTTGTCGTGATGACTGCGCCAGCTTCTGTACGGCGAGCCTGTTCGCGATATTCCCGACGAGCAAAAAACGATAGGTCTGACTGCCCTGCGGTTTCCAGTGATGCAATACCTGTGATCGTACGCGACGGCTCACCCTCAATGTGACCATTGACAAGTGCGGCTATTTCGACAAGCTGGAGGTTAATGTTCATGGGAGGAACAAGTGAAAAAGTTAGCGTGGAATCTCATCTTTGGCTTGTTCGGGTTGCTGCGGCACTGATGTTCGCGTTCGTCGGCGTGGTGCAGGCGGCGATTGCTTTTGTTGTGCTTTGTTTCGTGGGTCTTCTTCAATCGCTTTTGCCAGTTCTTTCTCGAGGTCATCAGCTGCGATGTTGAGTTTTTTCATCACCTTCACCGTCAAGTCGTACTTTGGATTGACGTACGGTATGACTTGCGTGCTTTTATCAAGCACAATATCGAAGCCCTCGTTTGCAGCGACGTCCTGAACAGCAGCATAGAGCTTCTCTTCAACCGGACGGAGTATGAGTTGCGACTGCTGATCATACTCACCACCCGGCTCGAATTTTTGCTTGAGGAATCGCTCGCGTTCATCTTTGAGCCGAGCTAATTCAGCCTCTTTCTGCTGGCGCTCGTCGAGACTCCAGACCAGACGATTCTTTTTGATTTCCGCTTCGAGCTGATCAATTGCCTTTTGCTGTTGGGCGGCTTCGCGTTTCCAGTCCTCAACCAAGCTTTGGATTCGCTGCTCTGCTTGTTGCATTTCGGGCCACCGCGATCGGATCGCATCGGAGGCAATGTAGCCAACCTTTTGCGCACGGGCATGCGGTACTGCTGCACCGACCAGCAAAGCGCCCAGCAGAAGTATTTTGACAACAGCACCGGTGAGATTACTTCGAACCACGCTTGATACGATCAAGGACTTTGTACGTGATGTCGGCTTTGTCTTCAGCGTAGAGCAGAAAACTCGAGCCACGGTCGAAGACGAAGTTGTAGCGCTCTTCTTTTGCTACGGCTGCAACGGCTTCCTGCACTTTCTTCAAAATCGGACTGAGCAATGAATCCCGGCGGCGAGCTAACTCACCTTGCAAGCCAAATTTCTCTTCCTGGTAGAGTGCATACTGCTGTTGGAGAGCACGCAAGTCATCTTCTTCTTTTCGTTGCGCATCGGATGTCATCATCGCTTTGCTCTTCTGGTACGATTCGAAACGCTCTTTGAATTTGCTTTCCATCATCTGGAGCGTGTCGAGATACCGTTTGCGAAGCTCTGTCAATTCCCGATCGGCGGCGATGGCTTCGGGCAGCTCCTTGGCGATTTTTTCCAGGTCAGCAATTGCAATGCGCAACGTTTGATCTTTGGTCGCCTCGCGCTGTTGAGCAGCGAGCGCAACTGTAGCAATGGCAATCCACGGCAAGAGGATGTATCTCATCGAACACAAAACAGTGGTGAAACAAGTTAGCGGTTACCAAATTGAATGTGGAAGTTCCAACCTCCACGCGTACCGGTGATATTGTCTGTATCGAATCCATAACCGTAATCAAAACCAATCAAGCCAATTGGATTGAGTAGGATACGCATCCCAATACCTGCCGATCGCTTGAGTGTGAACAAATCAGCATCGCCAAGATTGGGCCAGGCATTCCCTGCCTCTGCAAAAGCAAGCATATAGATAGGCATTGGATTGAGCGAGAGTGCAAATCGTAGCTCTGCTGTCTGGCGAAAGTACGATAGGTTGTTGTTGCCTGGGACGCCGACGCTCCGATCTGAATAGCCGCGCAGTGGTATGACGTTGATCCCGGCAATCCCATTACCGCCCATCGCGTAGTACTGAATCAATGGGATGATGCCACCAGGACGGTTGCTCAGTCGGCTGACATTACCAAATTCAGTGTTGAGGTACATCACCAATCGGTCGAAGCCTTCGATTTGCAGCAGCGGATTGACAAATTCGATTTGCACTTCATTTTTGAGAAAATCCGACGAGCCAATGCCCAACGCACCAAGCGAAGCTTGCAAGGTCCATCGGAAGCGCGAACCATTCGAGGGAAAAATCAAGTTATCGAAGCTAATGCGACTGATTGTCTGCAGAATTGAAACTTCGTCGAATGTTCGCGTTGGTTCCAGTGTCTGCGTGTATTCGATTTGCCGTTGGTAGGTTATTGACCAATCACCGCGGAAGAAATCGTCCGGGAACCGGAAGCGTCGTCCCAGGTTGAGCGTACCACCTGTTCGTCGCCCTTCGATATTCCAGAAATACCGCGTATCGTACACATTGAATCCAACCGACGTTGGCTGCCCAAAGAGCCAGGGCTCGGCAAAGCTCACGCTAAACGTTTGAAAACGGTTACCCTGACCAAAATCCCATTGAAAACTAAAGACCTGCCCAGCACCTCCAAAGAGCGGTCGTTCAAGATCGAAATTGTTGAATGCAACGCCAATCGAACCAGTCAACCCAAATTGCCCAGCGTATCCAACCGACGCATTGAGAACATCAGTCGAACGCTCTTCGACCTGATAGACAAGGTCAACCTGGTTGGTATATCCTGGTACTCGTCGCACATCGGGACGGAGCTTTTCGGGATTGAAAAAATTCAGAACACCCAAGCCTTTGACCGAACGAATGATCGCAGCCCGGTTGAAATAATCACCTGGGCGCGTAAAGAGCTCTCGACGGATGACACGGTCCTGAGTTTTTGTGTTACCAACGATCTCGACACGGCGAATTGTGTAGCGGTTGCGTTCATAGATATGCACACTCAGATCAACGCTATCGGAACCGCTTCGCTGTAGCTCGTAGAGAATGGTCGCTTCTAAGTATCCGTGATCGAGGTAAAGCGAGCGTATGTCGGTTTGGTCTTCATTACCGTTGATATTTTTTTCGATGCGGTCGAGGTCAACAGCAATTCCCTTTTCGTGATCAAGCCGACGCATGAGCAACTCCGTTGGAAAAACGGTGTTCCCATCGAACGACACCGATCGCAAGTAGTACTGCCTACCCTCCTGGATCTTGACCGTAATGTTTACCTTCTTTTCCTGACGGTCGAGCGCAAAGGACGTTGAAAGCGTATCAGCATCAATAAAGCCACGCGAGCGATAGAAGCCGATGATCGCCGGTATGTCAGTGTCAAAAAATTTCTTTCGGTCGAATGTTGCCGAACGCCAGAATTGCCACCATTTCTTGGGCTTGTTTTCCTCGAGCGCTGAAAGAAGTTCATCCTGCGATACGGCAACCGCGCCGTCGAACGTAACACTCCCAACAGTGTACTGCTCCCCTTCGTTGATGGTGACGATAACATCAACGTAGCCCGGCACCTTGGCGGTTGCGGTGTCAACATTGACATCGGCAAACAGGAGCCCTTCTTTTTCGTAGAGCTTGAGTACGCGCTGACGAATGAGCGCGACTTCGTGGTACGGAAGTAATTCACCCGTTGCTTTTCCTACTGCTTCCTTGATTTTTTCGAGGCTAATTTCTTTGTTCCCGTGAATTTCTACTGCATTGAAACGCGGCACTTCGTGGACAATGATCTTGAGGAACACACCGAGTGATGTGATTTTGTCAACGATGATGCGGACGTCGGAAAATTGACGCCGTTGCCAGAGGTTACGGATCGCTTGTTGAAGGATGTCCGAGCGTGAATCGAGTCGTTCCCCGACACGGAGCTGAGCGATGGCGAGGATTGTTGCCTCGTCAACAAAACGATTACCCTCAACGGTCACTCCTGCAATGCGGGGGGCATCCTGTGCAATTACATTCTGCGCACAGAACAGAAGCAATGACACTGTACAGAAAACAGCAATCCTCACCGGCGATTGGTCAAGGAGTCAAACAGCTGCTTTAGATAGTCTCGATAGGTACCAGTGTGCGTGGTGTTTTGAACCTGATCTCCAGTCAATCCAAAACGTCGCTCACGACGTGCATAGTCAGCGAGTGCTTGGTAGTATTCCCGCCGACGGAAATCGGGCCAGAGTGTTTGCGTTGAGTAAATCTCTGTGTAGGCTAATTCCCAGAGCATGAAATTGCTGACGCGTAGTTCTCCACTTGTGCGAATGAGCATATCGGGCTCCGGCAAAGGATAGGTCGAAAGGTACGTTGCAAAACGCTCTGCGTCAATATCTTCAGGCGAGAGTTTTCCGCGTCGTACATCGAGCGCAATAAGTTGTACAGCATGCAAAATGTCCCAGCGCCCGCTGTAGCTCAGGGCAAGCGTGAGCACTAACCCAGTATTGTGTGACGTTCGCTCGATAGCAGCACTGAGGATGCGTTGCACCCGTTTGGGGAGTGCCGTCAATTTGCCAATCGCATTGATACGAACGTTGTTGCGGTCAAGTTCATCTACTTCGGCTCGAAGGTAGTACTCCAGTAGTCGCATGAGCGCATTGACTTCCGCTTGCGGGCGTTTCCAATTCTCCATGCTGAACGCATAGAGTGTCAGATATCCAATTCCTAACTCAGCGGACGCTTTGACAATGTCTCGGACGGATTCAATGCCCTCGCGGTGTCCAGCAACACGTGGCAAGTTGCGCTGATGCGCCCACCGGCCGTTTCCGTCCATTATAATGGCAACGTGTCGCGGCAACCGATTGAGTTGATGGAGTACGTGTTGGAATTCAATATCTTCCTGGGTGCGTTCGCTAAGCCACTGATCGGGTTTGCTGTTCATGGACAGTTGATTCCTGCAATTAGTCGTTGCGAAAATAGCGCAGACCTTACCAAGGGTGTGTCACGAAAAGGGCTAGCTATTCGTGCACAGGCTGTATATTTGCGCGACTGTAGGAACACCGTCTACCATTTGATGGCAGTTGCAAGTGTTCATACACGCCGGATTGGAGGAGTAACCACAACTGTAAGGTCCTTTGATGGCTGCTAATGTCACCAAAGCCGAACTGGTTGACTACTGCGCCGAGAAAACCGGATTGACCAAACTTGAGGTCAAAGCAGTCGTTGAGTGCCTGCTCGACGGTATCAAGAATGCAATGATCCAGGGTCGCCGGATTGAGATTCGTGGATTTGGCGTGTTTATCGTAAAAGCGCGCCGCGCACGCATGGCACGTAATCCACGAACGGGCGCACAGGTACCGCTCGGAGAACGCTACATTCCCAATTTCCGACCATCGGATGAGTTTGTTGCAGAAGTTGATCAGAGCATCAAAGCACGTGTGGATGCTGAACGAAGCACCACTGCTACGTAGCAGCGGATTCATTAGGTCAGGCTCAAGAGGTGAGACGCCGAATGCGAAGTAGCCTATTGCTTGGTGCCATTGCCGTCGGTATCGCGGCCGGCAGTTTTATCGTTCGGCAATACATTATCGCCCAACAACAGCAACGCGGTCTTGAGCTGCACGGCGATAAAATCTCGGCGCAGATTGAAAACATCCGCCAGTCTCAAGCATTGCGTAAGCGGCAAGAGCAGCACCGCCAACAGCTTGCCAAGCTTGTTGATTCACTAGCACGGTCACCACAGGACACATCGCTTGTGCTGCCGATTGGTATGTTGATGCTCCAAACAGGCGATACACTGGGCGCGATAGCAATGTATCGCCGGTATGTTGATTCGATTAATAGTAGCAACGTTGTTGCGCTCACTGACTACGCATTTTTGCTGTACCTTGCCGGTGATCGCCGGACGGGTCACCAGTTAACAGCACAAGCAGTCAAACGTGCTCCACGTTACCAGGTCGCACTCTACAACATGGCAGTCATGGAGTACGAGCTCAACAGAATTAGTTCGGCTATTTCATGGATGGAACGCTGCCGGTCAGTTGATTCGACATCTTCATTGGGTCAATTGGCTGGACGGGCACTCGACGAATTACACAAAATGCAGCACGCTGCATCCCAGTAACGTTCATGTTCCACTAACAACTTGGTACGTGCCTATGCCTTGCGGTCGAAAGCGAAAACGGCATAAAATGGCAACCCACAAGCGCAAGAAACGCTTGCGTAAGAACCGCCATAAGAAGAAAAAACGCTAATCTTTTCGAACACCGAGTAACCGCGTTTCGTAGCGGATACTCAAGGGTATGTATGTTTCACTCTATCCGCCATCGTAATGGCACTCCGTATCGCTATCAATGGCTTCGGTCGCATTGGACGGCTGGTTTTCCGCGCACTGCAGCAGCGCTATCGCGACACGGCTGAGGTCGTTGCAATCAATGATCTGACCGACGCTCCGACACTGGCACATTTGCTCAAATACGATTCTGTGCATGGGCGTTATCCTGGTTCGATTGGATACGATGACTCCTGGCTCATCGTTGATGGTACTCGAATCCGTGTTACCGCGGAAAAAAGTATTGAATCGCTTCCGTGGCAGCAGAGTGCTGATGTCATCCTTGAGTGCACCGGAAAGTTCACGTCGCGAACAGAACTTGAAAAACACTTAGCGCACAATCCGCGTGTGGTGATACTTTCTGCCCCAGCTAAAGATCGCGTTGATGCGACCGTCGTACTCGGCGTCAATGACCACGTCCTCGATGGTTCACAGCGTATCATCTCGAACGCGTCCTGCACGACGAATTGCCTTGCACCGATGGTGAAAGTTTTGCACGATGCATTTGGTGTGGTCTCAGGTTTCATGAACACTGTCCACGCCTACACAAACGATCAACGCATCCTCGATTTGCCCCATAAAGATTTGCGGCGTGCACGCGCAGCTGCGCTCAACATTATCCCTACAACAACGGGTGCTGCTCGTGCAATTGGTGACGTCATACCTGAGCTCAAAGGAAAAATTGATGGCTTCGCTGCTCGTGTTCCTGTTGCCGATGGATCGCTGATTGATTTTACCGCTGTGTTAGAACGTCCAGCAACCAAACAGGAGGTCAACGAGGCATTCCGCGTTGCAGCAGAAACCACACTGCATGGCATTATTGAGTACAGCGAAGAGCCACTGGTCAGCAGCGATATTGTCGGGAATCCGCATTCGTGCATTTTCGATGCGCTCTCGACAATGGTTATCGGCAATACCGTCAAGGTGATTGGCTGGTACGACAACGAATGGGGTTATTCCAATCGCCTTGCTGATTTGGCTATGCGTTTTGCGGACTAAGAGAGCAACACCCATCATGATTCGCACTCTTCGTCAGCTCAAGGTTGAATCACAGCGCGTCCTTGTGCGGGTTGACTTCAACGTCCCCATAACACCGGAGCACACAGTTCGAGATGATACCCGCATCCGTGCTTCGCTGCCCACGATTCACCAAATACTCGACCGCGGTGGTTTGCCCGTTTTGCTTTCGCATTTAGGCAGACCCAAAGGAGTTCGTTCAGCATCTCTCTCTCTCCGCCCCATTGCCGATCACTTGAGTACACTGCTCGGAACAAAAGTTCACTTTGGCGACGACTGCATCGGTCCTGCTGCACTCGCTGCTATTGATAATGCTCGCATTGGTGAGGTCGTACTGCTGGAGAATCTGCGCTTTCATCCCCAGGAGGAAGCCAACGATCCGAAATTTGCTGCAGAATTAGCTGCACTGGGGACAGCATACGTCAATGATGCCTTTGGTGCGGCGCATAGGGCGCATGCAAGCACAGATGCAATTACAAAGCATTTCGTCGGACGCCGCGCCGTTGGTTTGCTGATGGAACGAGAGATCGAGTATTTATCGAAAGTATTTCACGATCCACCTCGACCCTTTGTGGCTATCGTTGGCGGTGCAAAAATTTCCGATAAAATTCGCGTCCTCGAAAGTCTTCTTCAGCAAGCCGATGCAGTTCTCATCGGTGGCGGGATGGCAAACACCTTCTTAGCAGCGCAGGGGCATAACATCGGCGATTCGATTGTAGACGAGCGCTTCATCAGTCAAGCAAAAGCGCTCTATCAACGGTATGCATCGAAACTGTCGCTGCCAATTGATGTTGTCCTCGCCGATGAAATTAGCGACACGGCTCTGGTGTCAACGCTGGACCTCCACGACATCCCCTACGAAACGGAGCTAAAAATTCTCGACATCGGTCCTGATACTATTGAGAGTTTCCGTGATCTCATCACTACAGCACGACTGGTTGTGTGGAATGGTCCGATGGGAGCTTTCGAGTTCAGACCATTCCGCAATGGAACTATTGCTATAGCAAAGGCTGTTGCAGAAGCAACCGATCGCGGTGCCACGACAATCGTTGGTGGCGGTGACTCAATTGCTGCTATCGCAATGGCAGGAGTCGCAAACCGGATTACGCATATTTCCACCGGCGGAGGTGCAACGCTGGAATACCTCGAAGGAAAACCGCTGCCTGGAATTGTCGCTCTCGAAGAGTAGCAATTGTTGCTGGTTGCATCCGTCTTCGGTTGCAGAAGTGTCTATCCCCTGTCCAGAACAATTGATGCGAAAAGCTAACTTCGGTATTGGTGCGTTCGTCCCCCCGACAATCAAGGTTTTAGTTGGGATCAATGTTGCGGTCTTTGCACTCGATTGGCTTGTTCTGGGCATGCTCACGTATCGTGGCATTCGCCTCGATCAATGGGTAGTGCAGCTGTTCGGCTTGATGCCGATTGGCTCGGATTACTTTTTCCCTTATTGGCAACTTGTAACGTACCAATTCCTCCACGGTGGCTTCTGGCACTTGTTTTTCAACATGTTTGCGCTCTGGATGTTTGGATCAGAGCTTGACTACCTCTGGGGCTCGCGTCGCTTTTTGACGTACTATCTTCTCAGCGGCATAGGTGGCGGAATTTTGAACCTGTTTGTCAGCGACGCACCGACTGTCGGCGCCTCGGGGGCAATCATGGGCGTATTGGTTGCCTACGGTATGACATTTCCTGATCGTCCCGTGATGATGTTCCCGCTGTTTATTCCAATCCCAGCAAAGATTTTTGTCATCTTCTATGCTGCACTGGACCTGTTTTCAGGATTGACCGCAACCGATTCTGGCGTTGCACACTTTGCACACCTCGGCGGTGCGATTACAGGCTTTTTGCTTCTTCGTTATGGCGATCGAATCGGTATTTTTTCTATCGCAGAACGGCTCGGTAATTCACGGGCATCGCAGCGTCGGGTAGCAATCCGCCATGAACTTGTCGAAGCCGATTTCATCGAGATTCCGATGCGCTCGGCTCCCGGCGCGAAACCAATTTTTCATGGTTCATCGTTCTTCTACAAAGGTCAATACATCACCGAAGAAACTGTTGACCGAATCCTCGAAAAGATCAACGAGGCAGGGCTTGAATCTCTCAGTGAAAGCGAGAAAGAAATTCTCTACGAAGTCAGTCGCCGCATGCAACAATCAACCTAAGCTGCCATGGAGTTGCCAGTATTGACCGACCGTCCCACCACCTCTGCACAACCAATCGCGACGTATCCGTTTCGCCGTCGCCGATCACGACAAGTCATGGTAGGGACCGTCCCCATTGGTGGAAACGCGCCGATTGCAGTCCAATCCATGACAAAAACGAAAACTGCCGACATTGAAGCGACCGTTGCCCAGATTGTGCGGTGTGCTGAAGCGGGCGCAGACGTCATGCGAGTTACCGTCAACGATTGGGAAGCAGCCGAAGCTATTCGTACAATTGTTCAACGATCACCGGTCCCCATTGTTGCCGACATTCACTTCAATCACATCTTCGCGCTAAAAGCAATCGAAGCCGGTGTTGCGAAAGTCCGCATCAATCCCGGCAATATCGGATCGCGTGATCGTATCAAGCAAGTTCTGTCAGCAGCCAAAGAGCGTGGCATTCCTATCCGAATCGGTGTTAATAGTGGCTCGCTCGAAAAAGACATTCTCGATAAATACGGATACCCCACTGCAGAAGCGCTCTTCGAAAGTGCAATGCGACACGTGGAAATTGCCCAGGACTTCGGATTCGATGATATCGTTATTTCCGTCAAATCCACGGACGTGCGCTTGATGATCGAAGCATACCGTATGGTAGCCGAACGAACCGATTTCCCTCTCCACTTAGGGGTGACGGAAGCAGGCACAACTAAAGTCGGGACAATCAAATCTGCTGTGGGCATTGGAACATTGCTTGCGGAAGGAATTGGGGATACAATTCGCGTTTCCTTGACCGACCATCCCGATGAAGAAGTCATCGTCGGAAAAGAAATACTCCGTTCGCTCGGGCTTGCACAGCGGAGTGTCGAGATTATCGCATGTCCCACGTGTGGACGGATTGAAGTTGACCTTTTCTCGATTGTGCATCAGCTCGAGCAGCGCGTCAAAGGTATCCGAAAGCCGGTCAAAGTTGCTCTTCTTGGATGCGTCGTCAACGGACCCGGTGAAGCAAGCGAAGCTGATATTGGCATTGCAGCAGGTCGAGGCGTGGGAATACTATACCGGAAAGGAGAAGTCGTTCGCCGCGTCAAGGAAGAGGAAATTGTTGATGCCGTGGTGGAAGAAATTTTAAAATTTGTGCCCGATGACAACAATAATCCCCAAACTCATTCGTGAATAGCCGCAGAGCCGAGCGGTATTCTCTCCCCTGAATGCCGCGCCAGAGGTTCGAGCCTGACACTTCCCCAAAAGACGTGTCGGGCTCTTTTGTTTTTTACCCTCTCGCCGCCTGCCGGAGTGATGCAATATTGCCCGCAATAGTGCCCGCCCCGAAAATTCCCGCTCCGCTGACAAGAATCTGTGCACCTGCTCTGACAACATCGGCTGCATTGTCGGCACTAATTCCACCATCAATTTCGATCGGTATGTCCAGACTATTGCGCTCAAGCCAATTCCGAAGGCGCTCAATTCGCCCCAGTGCTGAAGGTATAAATTTCTGCCCTCCGAATCCTGGGTTGACGCTCATCATCAATACAAAATCTGCATACGGTGCTGCTTCGAATGCATAATCGAGTGGCGTCAGCGGATTGAGCACAACACCAGCCCGCACACCGAACCCACGAATCTGTTCGAATGTCCGATGGAGATGGACACACGCTTCCACGTGTACCGATATCCACGCAGCACCAGCCTCGACAAATGCCTGGATATACCGCTCCGGTTCGACAATCATCAAGTGACAATCGAGAGGAAGCGACGTTACACGGCGCACAGCAGAAACAACTGGCGGTCCGAACGTAATGTTTGGTACGAATCGTCCATCCATGACATCAAGGTGAAGGACATCGGCGCCGGCTTCTTCGCATGCACGGACCTGGTCAGCTAGTCGCGAAAAATCAGCCGATAGCAACGACGGAGCTATCAATATCGAACGGCTCATTGGTCTGAGTAGGAAATATCAGCAGTGGATAATGCCTGATACAAAGTGCGAAGCTGTGCCAACAGCCCCACGTTATGCACACGGATGTATTCGACTGGTGTGTTCAGCAGAAGGGCGTGCATCATCGCTGTTACGACGTCGCGCTGGGATGGTTGCTCAATACCTGTCAACACACCCAAAAAACGCTTTCGCGATATGCCGAGGTAAAGGGGCACTCCCAGAGCTGCAAAACGCTCAAGGTGTGCAAGGAGAGTGAGGTTATGCTCAACTGTCTTGCCAAAACCAATACCCACGTCCGCGATGATATGCTCGATGCCGTGACGGCGTGCAAGCTCTATTCGCTCGTTCAAAAATGCGAATACTTCCTCGACAACATCGGAGTAGTGTGGGTTATGCTGCATTGTTTGTGGTGTTCCTTGCATGTGCATGAGGACTATCGGAACACCACGCTGCGCGGCAAGAGCAAACATCTGGGGGTCAAATCGTCCAGCGCTTATATCGTTGATCATCGTAGCACCGGCATCGAGCGCAGCTTCGGCAACTGTACTCTTTGTTGTGTCAATACTGATGGGTATAGTTGGATTTGCTCGGCGGATGCCTTCGATAACAGGGATGACACGGCGAATTTCTTCGGATGCGGATATTGATTCAGCGCCAGGGCGTGAACTTTCACCGCCGACGTCGAGCATATCAGCGCCGTCTGAAATCAGCCGGACGGCGTGCGCTATTGCGAGTTCAGGATCAAGGTATTGCCCCCCATCACTGAAAGAATCAGGCGTAACATTGACAATACCGACTATTGCTGGAAAGCTTCGCCGTCTCACGAATGAGCGTTGGGAGAGAAATAACCATCATTTCGTGCGACTCGATATACTTCCTCAGCACGATCGAGCTGCGGAAGAATCTCCTCTAAATGACGCGCCAGAAATTCCAGACGATCATTTTCATTTTGCAGCGAAAGAACTACTTGTTTTTGTACAAGCTTCAGTCCAGCTTTTTGTGCCATGAAAAATGATGGTGTCGAGCCCTCGATCGTTGGTATCGTTTCCAGAGGGAGCTTGAGTTGGTCAGCATTGGGAAAAACTCGCTCAACCAGGCTGTTGTACAATCGGACGCAGGTCTGGTACAAATCGAGACGAATGGCTTGGTCACCGTGATCATCGAGATATTCGATCGTTCCAACGATGTACGGCTTTATTTGGTCATCGAACGATTGAAGGACGTAGCGTCGGCGTCCAACAACGATGATGTCGAGACGACCATCACTGTATTGCCGCAGGATACCATGAACTTGTGCCGTACAGCCAACAAGATGAAGGTCGCCATCTTCAAAAAGGTTGATCCCAAATGGCTGCTGTGATTCCACGCACTCACGGATAAGCTGGCGATAGCGTGGCTCGAAGATGTGGAGGGGCAGGTAGCTACCTGGAAAGAGCACCACACCCAGCGGAAATAAGCCAATTTGTTCGACCGTTGTTGGCATTGCTCGTGTATAATTGGTGGCGCATACCATCGGCGCCTTACATGCGTTAGCTCATCAGCACGATGAAGATAGTTTACCGCTGTACAAAGCGTTTGTACCGCTCATTGATTCTGCCCCAGTGCAAGTTCGCCAAGAAGTTATCAATGTATCGTGCACGGGCAGGACCGTCTTTGTGGTAGTATGCATGCTCGAACACATCACAGGCGATAAGGGGGATACCGCCCCAAATCGCACCATAGTGATGCTCATCAACGAGGACATTGAGAAGGCGACCGCTGTACAACATGTCGTATGCTAACACACCCCAGCCGGATAGTTTCGCCGCAATTGCTGTTGCCTTAAAATCGGCTTTCCACGCATCAAGCGAACCGAACTCCCGTTCGAGCGCAGCGACGACGTCTGGACCCTGCGATGGGTCACCATCGCCACCGAGTACTTCCCAGTACACATCGTGCAGCAACGCTCCCGCATGGTTCCACGTAAAGCGTCGCTTCAGTTCGCCGAACGTTGACCAGTTTCCGTTGGCAGCAGATTTATCGGCTGATGGAAGCTCAGCTTCGATCTTGTTGAGAAAAGTAACGTAGCCTTTGTGATGCGTGTTATAGTGCCAGTCCGCTGTTTCAGGTGAGATGACCGACTTGAGCAGATCTTTTGCTTGTTCGTCTGAGTACGGACGTGGGTTGAATTTCCATTCTGCCATAGTGCATCTACTCTGAATAGTGAAACATTTATGCAGCAAACGATGAGCCGCAACCACAGGTGCGTGTCGCATTCGGATTTTTGAACGTGAAGCCACGCCCCATGAGTCCATCGCTAAAGTCGAGCGTGACTCCCATCAGGTAGAACATGCTTTTTGCATCAATGAAGACGCGGACACCCTCGGCTTCGAGGACAATATCATTCGGACGTGGTTCTGCATCGAAACCCAGGGCATACGAAAAGCCTGAGCATCCACCACCACGCACACCCATTCGCAGACCGTAGGTTTCCGGAATGTTGTTTTGCTCGCGAATGCGTTTGATTTCCGCAATCGCTTTTGCGGTGATGGTAATGTTGTCACTTTCCTCGGCACCAATGATGCCTGTTGGAATTGAGATGTTGCCCTCGGCGGTCAGTACTGCGGTGTCCATGCGTAACATCACAAAAGTTGAACTACATTGCTGGAAGTACGCGAGCCGTTGCATTTTCGATGGCTGCGCGGAAATACGTCAGCGCTCGGTCAATTTGCTCGCCTGTAGTATAACGACCAACGCTTATCCGAATTGCAGAACGTGCACGCTCTGACCCAACCCCCATTGCCTCGAGCACGTGTGAAGTACGGTGTTCACCGCTTCCGCAGGCTGAAACCGTGCTGACAGCAACGTTGCTCAGCGAGCTGATGAGCACTTCTGCTTCTATTCCGGGAAAACTAATGTTCAAATTGCCCGGAAGTCGGCGATCGGCGCGGTGGTCAAGGTCTGGACCGTTGACGACAGCGGCTGGATAGAAGCTGGCTAAGTGTTGCCAGAGTTGGTTGCGATATGCTGCCAAGCGCAGTGCTTCACTATCTCGTTCCATGCACGCAATCTCGAGAGCTGTTGCCAGACCAACAATGCCCGGAACATTGAGCGTTCCACTCCGTAAGCCGAATTCATGCCCTCCGCCATGGAGCAATGGCTCAAGGTGAATACGGGGGAAACGCTTTCGGACATAGAGAACGCCACATCCCTTCGGACCGTAAAACTTGTGTGCAGTGAACGATGCCAAATCCACATTCAAGCGATCAACCGAAAACGGAATTTTGCCGATTGCCTGTGTTGCGTCTGTATGAAAAAGAACACCCCGTTCACGGCAGAGTGCGCCGATAGCTGATAAATCCTGAATCGTGCCAACTTCATTGTTGGCATGCATAATCGAGACCACAAGTGTATCGGGTGTCAGTGCCGATTCAAGCTGAGCCAGATCTATGAACCCTTCCGAATCAACATCGAGGTATGTTACACGATAGCCACGGCGCTCTAACCATCGGCAGGTATCGAGGACCGCGTTATGCTCAGTTTTGGCGGTGATGATGTGCCCGTGAGTATGCGCAAGTGCAATCCCTTTCAGCGCTAAATTGACCGATTCTGTTGCACCCGAGGTAAAGATGATTTCTTGCGGATCCGATGCTCCGATCAATTCAGCAACTTTACGGCGTGATGCCGTGACAGCCGCTTCTGCCCTCCAGCCAAAGCGATGAAGCGCTGACGATGGATTACCAAATTGTTCGGAAAAGTAACTCTCCATCGCCTGGCGTACACGAGGGTCCACAGGGGTTGTAGCATGGTAGTCGAGGTAGATGCAATCACTGTCCATGAGGCAACTCCAACTGCACAGGTGGTTGATCGAGCAAGTTCGCGACAGTCATTGATTCAAATATACGCTCGACTTGTGCTTGGAGTGCTACCAGTGGAGATCGGATGGTACAATGCGGCTCAACGTAGCAGGGCTGGTGTTGCTGTTCCTGGCATTGCAGCAAATGGACATGCTGCCCTTCTACGATGCGGAGGACGTCCGCAAGTGTAATTTGATTGGGTGAACGTTCCAATCGGAATCCACCGTGGACGCCCTGGATCGCGCGGAGTACGCCTCCCCGTGCTAAGCGACTGAGAACTTTCGCAACCAATTCGGCAGAAAGACCGCAGCACTCGGCAATCTCTTTGGAGGAGACGACGGCACCCTCGCGTCCAGCCATGTACTGGAGCGCAAAGAGAGCATACTCGACTTTTTTTGTCAGGCGTAGCATCGTTTACTGGTCATAGTCAACGCGAACACCATGGACAAGTGGATGCGATTGGCAGGTTAGGATATAGCCTTCAGCGAGTTCATCGTCGCTAAGAACGTCGTTTGCATCCATCGTTACTTTGCCATCGAGCAGTTTTGCGCGGCATGTCGCACACGTGCCCGACAGGCACGAATACGGCGGGTCGAGATTTGCCCGAACTGCTGCTACAAGGATCGTCTCGCCAGGATTGACCGTTACGTCGTGATCTTCACCATAGAGCCGGACGTGCACAACCGTCGGCTCGCTTAAGTAACCGTTCTGCATAGAGCTGCTCAAAACAATCCGAGTTCTAACTTCACGTGATCGGGCATCATGCTCATATCCCATGGAGGATCGAAGGTCAGTTCGACATTGACGTCACGCACACCCTCGAGCGACCGAACAACACTCTCGACTTGCTTGGGAAGTGTATCAGCGACCGGACAGTTCGGTGACGTTACTGTCATGACGATGCGGACGGCGCCATCGTCGGTGACTGCAACGTCATACACTAATCCCAGGTCGTATATGTTGACCGGTATCTCTGGGTCGTACACTGTTTGAAGTGCTTGGATGACGCGTTCTTTGAGTTCGCTTTGTGTTGTCATCGTTATTCTGTTGATGTTGTACCACCGCCGCGCAACGCCTGTTCTAAGGTGTGCCAGGCGAGTGTTGCACACTTGACCCGTGTTGGGAATTCGCGCACACCGAGTAAGACGACGAGTTTGCCAAGTCCGTGCTCATTGACCGGAGCGGATGGATCGGACCGTATCGCTTGATGGAACCGCTCGAAAAGTTCGTGTGCTTGCTCGATTGTTTTCCCTTTGATTTCTTCGGTCATCAACGATGCTGAAGCTCTGCTTATTGCGCAACCTTTTCCATCGAAACGAACGTCCTCGATTATCCCACTATCACCAACGCGCAGATAGAGTTCAAGCTGGTCACCACAGAGCGGATTGAATCCTTCTGCAGAATGTGTATGCGGCTCAAGCTTGCCAAGGTTTCGAGGCGAACGATTATGGTCGAGAATGACCTCCTGATAGAGTTGTCGCAAGTCGTCCGATTGTATCATCGCATCAACGCAAGAGTCTTAAACATTTCTTGAGAGCATCCACTGCCAGCACAATCTCGTCTGGCGTTGTGTATGCAGCCACTGAAAATCGTGACGACGCTGGTATGCCAAAAAAGTCCATCAACGGTTGTGCACAATGATGACCGGCGCGAATCGCAATTCCGTCGCGATCGAGGATGGTAGCAATATCGTGTGGATGAATCCCATCGCACACAAACGACACAACCGAAGCTCGCTGATTGGGCGATCCAAGAATATGCACGCCCCCGTCGAGTTCGCTTAGCATTCCAATGCACTGGTCAACTAATTGCTGCTCCCACTGCTCAATAGCAGTGATACCAACAGATTCAACAAACTCCAATGCCCGCGCCAGTCCAATAGCCTCGGCTATCGGTGGTGTGCCGGCTTCGAACTTGTACGGGAGGTCGTTGAAAGTTGTGTGCTCGAATGTAACTCGACGGATCATGTCGCCACCACCCTGGTAAGGTGGCATGGATTCAAGAATCTCCCGCTTACCATAGAGGACACCAATGCCGGTTGGTCCATAGACCTTGTGCCCAGAAAATGCATAGAAGTCACAATCGAGCTTCTGCACATCTACCGGGCAATGCGCTATAGCCTGGGCTCCGTCGAGAAGCACTCGTGCTCCAACCTGATGAGCACGCTCGATGATTGCCTCAACAGGAACAATCAATCCGAGCACATTTGACACATGCGCAATCGCAACAATGCGTGTTCGATTTGTGATCATTTCCAGTGCTCGGTCAACAGAGAAGCTACCGTCCGGTTCGAGTGGAATAACACGCAGTTGCGCACCGGTCTGTTGAGCTACAAGTTGCCACGGAACAATGTTGGAATGGTGCTCGAAGACGCTGAGCAGAATTTCATCACCGTCGCGAAGATTCGCTCTGCCCCACGCTGCAGCAACGAGGTTGATACTCTCTGTTGTACCGCGCGTGAAGATGATCTCCTCTCGATGCTCTGCCCCAATGAAGCGACGAACTACATCGCGTGCGCGCTCATACGCTGCAGTCGCTCGCTCGCTCAGGTAGTGTACGCCACGGTGGACGTTACTGTGCATTGTGGTGTAGTATTCATCCATTGCATCGAGGACGCACTGCGGTTTTTGCGTCGTTGCAGCATTGTCGAGATAAACCAATGGCTTCCCGTACGGCGTCTGCCGAAGGATCGGGAATTGCCGACGGATGTCTTCGACATCGTAGGTAGTTTCGATTTGGCTATGCAAGCTCATCAGCATGCAAGAGATGTTCGATTTGCAGATTCAGATCCGAGCGTAGCACATCGTGAGGTATCACTGAAGTGATTTCCTCTGCAAACGCTGCTAAAAGCAACGCCTCAGCTTCCTTTTCGCTGAGACCACGCGAACGAAGGTAGAACTTCGCTTCACCATCTAAGCGACCTACTGTGCAGCCGTGTGTGCAGCGAACATCGTTGGCGAAAATTTCAAGCTGCGGCTTGGTATTGATCGTCGCACGACTGCTGAGCACAATGTTTCGATTCGCCTGATATGCCGATGTTTTCTGTGCATCTGGACGAACGAGAATTTTACCATTGAACACACCCGTTGCTTGCCCGTCAAGAATTGCTTTGTAGAGTTCATTGCTCGTGCAATTGGGCACTGCGTGGTCAACTGTCGTGTGATGATCAACGAGCATCTTTCCGTCAGCAAGAGTCAAACCGTAGAGCTGGGCATCGGCACCGACACCAGAGAGCTCAACTGTGGGCATGTTTCGGATGAACCCACCGCCAATACTGACCGTTGTCATATGGAGGCGAGCGTTGGCTGCCAGTTCAAAACAGTGCGTGGTAATCGTGTGGTTGTTCGCCGGTGCATCTTGCACCAGAACAACACGTAGCGTCGAATCTTGACCGACCCAACCTTCGATCACCTGGTTGAGAAGTACATGATTGTCCCCAGTTGAGCGCTGCACTAAAATGAGCGTCAATGACGACCCACGACCAAGCTTGATGATGTGTCTCTCGTGCGCAACAATGTTGCTGTGGTTACCATCGAGAAATGAAGCGATAACAAGAGGTGTCGTGTGCTCGACACCATCTCCAAGAGAGATAACTGCACCATCGCTGAGAAACGCAGTGTTCCAGGCAACGATTGCATTATTCTCGATTGATGCACGCGTGCCGAGCATTGGCAGCAGTTCAGCATCTGTCTCGAGCGCTGATTGAAGTGAGGATGCAAGCGAAGTATCTGCCGATGTGAACTTGCCGTTTGCGATAACAACCACGTCTCCCCACCGTTGAAGCTGACTCAGCATATCGGCGTCAGGCTGGACGCCTTCAGAAGCAAGGGTAAAGTTTTTCGAAAGGAGTGGAAATAAGTTCGTGTACTTCCATTCTTCGTGGCGTATGGTCGGTATCCCCAGCCGACGAAATTCTTCTATTGCCTGCAGACGGAGCGCAGCAAGCCGATCACCGTGCTGCCCATTGAGGCGATCAAGGAATTGTCGGTGTTCCTGCAAGACGCGCTGAAGTATCGGAGAGCGCTCCATCGTTTGTGGTGCTGCTGTTGTCATACCTCAACCTCGATGTGGTCTCTGATCCAGTCATAGCCTTTGGCTTCGAGTTCGAGGGCAAGTTCCTTTGTACCGGATTTGATGATGCGCCCTTGGTAGAGAACATGAACAACGTCAGGGACGATGTAGTTGAGCAAACGCTGGTAGTGTGTGATAACAAGGAACGAACGCTCCGGAGTACGAAGCGAATTCACGCCATCGGCTACAATACGGAGCGCGTCAATGTCCAGCCCTGAGTCCGTTTCATCGAGAATCGCCAGGCGTGGTTCGAGCATAGCAAGCTGGAAAATCTCGTTGCGCTTTTTCTCGCCACCCGAGAAGCCTTCATTGACCGATCGGGAGAAAAACGCCGGATCAATCTTGACCAATTCTGCACGCTCGCGCATGAGCGCCATAAACTCCATCGCATCCAGAGGCGGAAGACCCCGATGCTTCCGCAGCTCGTTAAGTGCAGTTTTGAGGAAGGTTGCGGTCGAGACACCTGGAATCTCGACCGGATACTGGAATGCCAAGAAAATACCCTCGCGTGCACGCTCCTCTGGCGAAAGCTCGAGAATGTTTTTTCCTTCGAAGATCACTTCACCATCAGTGACTTCGTAATCATCCCGACCGGCTAAGACAGCAGCAAGTGTGCTTTTTCCTGAACCGTTCGGACCCATGATCGCGTGGACTTCGCCTGGCTCAACGCTCAGATTGACGCCACGGAGAATTTCGCGATCACCGACGCGTGCATGAAGATTTCGAATTTCAAGTAGTGGTTGTGCCATTGGAATGAAGTTGTGTAAAGTTGAACATTATCCGACGCTGCCTTCCAGTGAAATTGCCAGCAGTTTCTGTGCTTCGACGGCAAATTCCATCGGCAGCTTGCTGAGCACTTCGCGTGCATAGCCATTTATGATAAGCGCGACTGCTGTTTCGGTATCAATCCCGCGTTGGTTGCAATAGAACAGCATGTCTTCACCGATTTTCGATGTTGTTGCCTCGTGTTCAACAATTGCTGTTGGATTGTTGACCTCGATGTACGGGAACGTATGCGCGCCGCAGCGATCGCCGATGAGCAAGGAATCACACTGCGAGAAGTTCCGCGCATTCTCCGCGCTGGGATTGACACGAACAAGCCCACGATAAGAGTTCTGGCTAAAGCCCGCGCTAATTCCTTTCGAGACGATCCGGCTGCGGGTGTTACGACCGATGTGCGTCATCTTTGTCCCGGTATCAGCTTGCTGGCGGTGATTTGTAACCGCAACAGAGTAGAATTCGCCGACCGAGTAATCCCCTTTGAGAATGACGCTGGGATATTTCCATGTGATCGCTGAACCAGTTTCGACTTGCGTCCACGAAATTTTCGAATGCGGGCCTAAGCAAATTCCGCGCTTTGTCACAAAGTTGTAGATACCACCGCGACCATCTTTGTCGCCAGGGTACCAGTTTTGCACCGTTGAGTATTTGATTTCCGCTTCATCGAGAGCGATCAATTCAACGACGGCTGCGTGGAGTTGATTTTCGTCGCGCATGGGAGCTGTGCAGCCTTCGAGGTAGCTGACATAGGCGCCTTTATCGGCGATGATGAGCGTCCGTTCAAACTGCCCCGTATTGCGAGCGTTGATGCGGAAATACGTCGAAAGCTCGATAGGACAGCGCACCCCGGGCGGCACATAGCAGAACGACCCATCCGAAAAAACTGCCGAATTGAGCGCGGCAAAGAAATTGTCGTTCGGTGGAACAACCATGCCTAAATATTGACGCACAAGGTCAGGATATTCCCGAATTGCTTCGCTCATTGAGCAGAAAATTATCCCCAGCGATTGGAGCTTTTCGCGGAATGTAGTCGCAACCGAGACGCTATCGAGAACGGCGTCCACAGCAACACCCGCTAAGATTTCCTGTTCATGCAATGGAATGCCAAGTTTCTCGAACGTGCGACGCAGTTCTGGATCCACTTCATCCATCGAGCGAGGTTGGGCAGAGCGTTTCGGAGCTGCGTAGTAACTGATCGCTTGGTAGTCAATCGGTTCGTACCGAACGTTTGCCCAGTGGGGTTCTTTCATTTGTTGCCAGGTGCGAAACGCTTCTAACCGCCATTGAAGCATCCATTCGGGTTCACGCTTTTTCTCGGAGATCAAGCGGATAGTGGATTCATCCAAACCGGGCGGAACAATCTCTTCATCAATGGCTGATTCGAAGCCGTATTTGTACTGGTAATCCTCGCTGGTTATCTGTTCGAGAATATCAACGCGATCGCTTACAGCTTGTTCGTTCACAGCGGTTCAGATTCAAAAATCCGACAAAATCGTTCTGGTTTGAGGACGCATAACTACCAATGATTCGTGTAAAGTTCCGATTCGGTGATACATGACTGGTATTTTCGCAGTAATCGCGACATCAGGACAAATTCAACATGGCAGAGCTTGCTGTCAACATTGACCACATTGCAACGATACGCGAAGCACGTGGCGGGATTGAACCTGATCCGGTTGCCGGTGCTGTTCTAGCTGAGCTTGCCGGCGCCGTTGGTATTGTGTGTCATCTCCGTGAGGATCGTCGGCATATCAACGACCGCGACGTGCGCATGCTGCGAGAAGTGGTCAAGACAAAGCTTGACCTTGAGATGGCTGCAACACCTGAAATCATCGAGATAGCTCTGGATGTTTTGCCTGACTTAGTGACGATTGTCCCCGAACGTCGCCAGGAATTGACCACAGAAGGTGGACTCGATGTTGCAGCGCGTGTTGAATTTTATGCAAGCCTTGTTGATCGCATGCACGACAAAGAAATCGAGGTTAGCTTTTTCATCGAACCAGATACCCAGCAGATTGATGCAGCGCTCGAAGCGGGTGCGGATATTGTCGAACTGCACACGGGCATCTACGCAAATGCACGCAGCGCCGAGGAAGTGCGTACCGAATTAGAGAGGCTCGCCGCTGCTGCTTCGTATGCGCACCAAAATGGATTGCGTGTGACGGCAGGGCACGGTCTTAACTACGTCAACGTTACCCCTGTCGTCAAAATTCCTGAAATTGTTGAGGTCAGTATCGGGCATGCTATCATTTCGCGCGCTGTTTTTGTCGGACTCGACCGTGCAGTGCGCGAAATGTGTGCACTTGTCCGTCTTGCATCCTCGATGCACTAATTCATCCTGTCCAAAAACTTGATTGATGTCCTTATGCGTTCAAAGAAAGTCATTCTGGCACTGGCTGTCTGTTCGATTGTCGCGGTCGCACAAGACAATAATCCACCCCGCATCGGACTCCACGGTGGACTCAATGCAAACCTTCATAATCCTGCATTTCCGACACCACAGCTAAGTGGTCAACCCTACTACAACAGTTCAACCACAAGCCTCACCGGGGCAATTGGACTTATTGGTCAACTGCCATTGAGCGAGTCGCTCGCGCTCGGATTGCGTGCAGCATACTCTGCGATGGGAAACGCAACGCTGAGCGCATCGAATGGACTGAACACTCAGCTAACACCGTCTCTACCCTACTTTGAGCTACTGCCGACGATCGGTATTCGCAATCTGATTTCATCGGAGTCGCTATGGCTCTGGGGTGGACTCGAATTAGGTTTACCAATATCACCAACATACTCACGTAACGATACCCCAACCATCACGGACACTGCGCTACCAGACCCACAAACGCGAATTGCACTGGCAATCGGCGCAGCATACGATTTACCACTGACCGAGCGTTGGATTTTGCAACCAGAACTGAGCATTCGTTTCCCGTTGACAAAGGTCTCCTCGAATCCTGCTTTTGATTCCTGGACAATACCACAGCTACGCGTGGGCATCAACCTGTTCTACAGTCTCGGTTCAAAAGAAAGCGACTCGATGGTGCCACCATCGGAGCCATATATCCGAGGTCGAATAGCACGAGTAATCAGCATTTCGCCCGAAGGTGATACCGCCGACGTTCGCACACTTAAGCTTGAGGATGTCCGCTATACCGAGTATTTCCCTCTGGTGCCGTATGTCTTCTTTCCGGCAAACTCGAGCAAACCTGAATCAGCCTACCAGTTGCCCGAGCTACGCGAGTCAGGTGAGGGCATAGCAGCCGATACGCTCAAAGATGCCCTCTCGGTCAACGACTATCTGTTGTCGTTGATTTGCCGGCGCATGAAGCAATATCCGACTGCACAACTAGTCATCATCGGCACAAACGACGGTAGAAACGAACTTCGCAATCGCACTCTTTCACTCCAGCGAGCACAAACAATCCGTTCACAGCTTGTCGCATGCGGGATTGATTCATCGCGAATCACAGTTGAAGCACGCGACTTGCCAGAAAAGCCGTCCGCTCCGAACGATCCAGATGGTATCGCTGAAAACCGTCGGGTCGAATTCCGCGCTTCAACGCCAGAAATTCTTGAGCCTTTTCAATCGCGGGTTGGAATTGAGCGGCTTGCAAGTCCGGACGCACTCATCTTTATTCCGGAGATTCAAACATCTGACCCCGTCAAAGAGTGGGAACTGGTCATTTCTCAAGCAGGGCGCACGCTGCGGACCTTTCGGGGAGATGGAACACCTCGACCTCTGACGTGGACAATTCAACCCAGCGAGCTTTCATCGCAGCAGGTACCGATTGACTACACATTCCGCGCCGAATCTGTTTTGGGCAAAGTGTCGGAAAGTAGCGGCTCTATCTCCGTTGACTACCTGAGCAGCACACGAAAACTTCAAGAAAAGTCCGGCGACAAATCAATTGAAAAATTCAGCCTCATTCTCTTCGACTTCGATAGTGACGTTATTACACCGGACAACAAGCGGATTCTCGATCTGAAAATTCTCCCGGCGATCAAACCAGGTTCGACCGTCAAGATTTACGGCTATACCGACCGTATTGGTGATGCACGATACAATCTCGATCTTTCTCGACGTCGTGCTCAGGCAGTCATGGCGTACCTCAAATCAAAGCGCCCTGATGCAACCTACCAAACAGCTGGCTTTGGCGAGACGATCGAACGGTTCGACAATAACAGACCAACCGGACGTCAACTGAGCCGGACTGTGCAAATACTCATCGAAACACCGAAACAGTAGCCGGAACCGTTCGCTTGTGTCGAACGTTCCTTGCATTCAAACACATTCGTCGAATACATGGCAACGTATCAATACCTCCGCAAGATTGATTCACCAGCTGACCTTCGGCAACTACCGGAATCAGCATTGAGAAAAGTTGCCGATGAAGTGCGTGATTACCTCATTGATGTGGTGACGCAGGTTGGTGGGCATTTCGGCGCAGGTCTTGGCGTTGTGGAGCTAACCGTCGCACTCCACTACGTGTTCAATACCCCTCACGATCGAATAGTTTTTGATACTGGGCACCAGGGTTACCCACACAAAATCCTGACAGGCAGACGCGACCAGCTTCCCACTATTCGCCAATTGGGAGGGCTATCGGGTTTTCTCAAACGAAGCGAGAGTATCTACGACGTTTTCGGTGCTGGGCATGCCTCCACAAGCATTAGCGCAGCCTTAGGTATAGCGATTGCCCGCGATCTCAAGGGTGAGGATTTCAAAGTTATCGCGGTCATTGGTGACGGAGCGATGACAGGTGGCTTGGCATACGAAGCCATGAATAACTGCGGTGTTCAAAAACGGAATATCATCGTTGTCCTCAACGACAACAATATGTCCATCGCACCAAATGTTTGGGCAATTTCGAATTACTTTACCGAACTATTCACGACACCAACCGCGATCAAGCTTCGACAGCAATTCAAACAAATCACATCGCAAGCAGGACCAATTGGCGACCGTATTCGTTTTTTGGCAGGTCGCATTGAGGATGGCTTTAAAGCAGTGCTAACACCGGGGATGCTCTTTGAGTCTCTTGGCTTTAAGTACTTTGGACCCATCAACGGTCACAACATTACGCAGTTAGTCCGCATCCTTCGCCACGTCAAAGACCTTCCTGGTCCGATTCTTCTGCACGTCCGTACACAGAAAGGAAAAGGCTACAAACCAGCCGAACAAGACAAGCAGTTTCTGCATGCGATTGGTAAGGTTGACAAGATCACAGGCAAATCACTTGCAGCCTCACCACCCAAACCTCAACCACCAACTTACCAAAAAGTATTCGGCGAAGCCCTGATTGAAATCATGCGCGAAAATCCTCGTGTTGTTGGGATCACTGCAGCAATGCCCGATGGAACAGGATTGGACCTTGTGCAGAAAGAATTTCCTGACCGCGTTTTCGATGTCGGCATTGCTGAGGGACACGCCGTCACCAGTGCTGCTGGTATGGCGACCGAGGGTATCATCCCTGTCTGTGCAATCTACTCAACATTCCTGCAGCGCGCCTTCGATATGATCGTGCATGATGTTGCACTGCAGCACCTGCATGTTGTTTTCGCACTCGACCGCGCAGGCGTTGTTGGCGCTGATGGACCAACTCATCACGGTGTGCTCGATCTTGCTTACATGCGCATCATTCAGGGCTCAGTTGTGATGGCTCCCAAGGATGAGCAAGAGCTGCGCGACATGCTCTACTCCGCCATCTACGCCTATCGCAGTGGACCAGTCTCATTGCGCTATCCTCGTGGTAATGCTGTGGGAGTGCCAATCCGTCCTATGCAACTGCTTCCGCTTGGGAAAGGTGAGGTGCTGAGGGAAGGAAGCGATATGGCGATCGTTGCTATCGGACCACTTGTGTACCGCGCGCTCGAAGCAGCAAATATTCTCCAACAGCGTTACGGCATTAGTGCAGCCGTTATCAATGCACGGTTTGTAAAGCCACTCGACGAAACGCTGATCTGCACCATAGCACGCCAAACAGGAGCTGTCATGACCGTCGAAGATGGTCAAATTCAGGGTGGATTCGGCTCGGCTGTTGCAGAATTGTTTGCAGCCAAGCAGCTAACCGACGTTCGACTCAAGATACATGGCATCGAAGACAAATTTGTTGAGCACGGCACGCAAGAACAGCTCTATTCGTTGCTCAAGCTTGACGCCGAAGGAATCGCAAGCGTTGCTGCTGAGTGGTTACTGTCGAACCCGACACCAGCATTGCAACGAATGACAAGCACCTTCACGCTTGAGCACAATGACCGATAAGCTGTATTTTTGCGTTATACACCAGTGCACAGCAGACCCCGTAGCTCAGTGGTAGAGCATCTGACTTTTAATCAGAGGGCCGCAGGTTCGATCCCTGCCGGGGTCACTCCTCACCAACACAGTCCCACCGTTACGTGCAGCATGTGAGCACTTCCCAGACTGTTGGCACGCGAAGCGACTGGCGGATTCTCCTTCGGCTCATTGCATACATCCGCCCTTATCTGCCGCACCTATTCGGTGCAGTGGCAATCACATTGGTTGTATCTGCGCTGGGACCGTTGCGTCCGTGGTTGTTTCGCCACGCGATTGATGCTGCTGTTGTAAACAACCAGTGGATGAGCGTGCTGACATTTGGCGGCATCATAACTGCTGCACTTATCCTCCATGCTGGGCTTCAGGTCGCTCAAACATACCTGCTACAATGGATCGGGCAGCGCACACTCCACGATATGCGCCGTGATGTCTTTCACCACATCTTGCATTTACCCTTCCGAACAATTGATACTACTCCTGTTGGTAGGCTTGTCACACGAGCAACGAATGACATCGAAGCACTCAGCGAGCTTTTCTCGTCCGGTGTCGTGATGATAATCTCAGACATCTTAGTGCTCGTATGGATTTTGATTTTCATGGTCGCAACCGATGCCGAGTTGACCCTCTACACCTTGAGTGTGCTTCCATTGCTTATGATTGCAGCAACAATTTTTCGCAACAAGGTGCGCACGGTCTATGCTGCAATTCGCGTCCAGGTCGCTCGCATGAATGCATTTCTCAATGAGTACATCCAGGGTATCAGCACCATTCATCTTTTCAACATTCATCGCCAACAAGCTGATCGTTTCGATGAGATCAATCGCGAGCACACTCGCCTCCAGTTGAAAACAGTCACCTACTACGCTTCGTTCTTTCCGGTGGTTGAGTTTCTCTCTGTTGCAGCATTGTGCATCGTGCTCTACGCAGCATTCGGGCGGACTATTGGCGGTAGCCTTACCATTGGCACCATTGTTTCCTTTCTGATGTACGGGGAAATGTTTTTCCGTCCTGTCCGGGACCTTACCGAAAAGTACAACGTTTTGCAAACAGCAACGACTGCATCCGAGCGCATCTTCGCACTTCTTGACGAACCGATTGTTGAGTACAAAAGCACAGCTCTGACGGTACCGGCTCGTCCTCTGCGCGAACAGATCACCTTCGACGATGTCAATTTTAGTTACGACGGCAGAACCACTGTCCTCAGCAATGTATCGCTTGCGATACCAGCCGGTGCATTTATCGGTATTGTTGGTGCAACTGGTTCCGGGAAGAGCACCATTGCTAATCTCCTACTCAAATTTTACACGCCGCAGCAGGGTCGCATCGCTATTGATGGAGTGGACCTTGCACAGATTGATACCGCTTCACACCGGCAACGGTGCGCCATTGTGCTTCAGGATGCATTTTTATTTTCCCGTTCAGCGGAAGACAATATTCGGCTCGGTCGCACTGTTTCGACTGAAGATCTCTGGCAGCGTCTCAATCGAACACATCCTGACCTTGTTGCACGACTCCGTCTTGACCGTACCTTTCAAGAGCGAGGCAGTTCGCTTTCCAGCGGTGAACGCCAAATACTGGCTCTCCTCCGTGCAATTGCCGGTAAGCCAGAACTGCTCATCCTGGACGAAGCGACAGCGCACGTTGACTCGAGAACTGAACACATCCTGTTAGAAATCATCGAGGAACTTCGTGGGAGCATGACGATTGTCTCGATTGCGCATCGCTTAGCGAGTATTCGCTCTGCTGACAGCATCATCGTCCTTCATCAAGGAAAAATTGTCGAATGTGGCACGCACTCTGAATTGCTAGCACGCGATGGGTACTACGCAACACTCTACAAGCTTCAGCAATTCGATTCGCAGATGGCTGTTGATGGACAACCTTCAGCTAACATGGTAACGAGTGCACCATGAAATGGTCACGTGTCATTGCCCAAGAGCACGCAAAAGAGATTCTCATCAGCACAATTCGCGCCCGTCGTATCGGACATGCCTATTGCTTTTGGGGTCCAGAAGGTGTTGGCAAAGATGCGCTCGCACTGGAATTTGCTCGCGTACTCAATTGCCTTTCGCCGCTTCAGTCAGCCGATAGCATTGAAGCATGCAACCAATGCCAGAGCTGTCGCCGAATGGATACGCTCCAGCATCCCAATGTTCGGCTGATTTTTTCATTGCCTGCTGCATCGAAAACAAGCGCGACCGATGATGAATCCCCTCTCCTTCGGTTGAGCGACGATCAAATTGCCCTCATCCAGGAACAACTAACGCTGAAAGCCCACAATCCATATCACAACATCAGCATACCGAATGCGACACAGATTCGCATCGCATCAATCCGCGATGTCCGGCGATCGCTACAACTTGCAACACCCATAGACCATGGCTGGCAAGTAGTCATCATCAGCGAAGCCGATGCGATGACAACGGAAGCTGCCAATGCTTTTTTGAAAACACTCGAGGAACCGCACCCCCGCACAACACTCATCTTGACAAGCTCGCGGCGCGACCTATTACCCGAGACGATCCGCTCTCGCTGCCAAAACATCCATTGCAGTGCCCTCAGCGAAGCCGACATCGCAGCAGCACTCATCCAGCGCGAAGGTGTCCAACCTGAACGCGCTCGGATCATTGCTTCGTTAGCACAAGGTAGCTACGCCCGAGCACTCGAACTGGCACACTCAACTGCCGACGAGGACACAGTCGCTGATGTCATGCTCACCTTTTTGCGGACAACACTAAAGCCATCGCGTTACCGAACCGAGCTGTACGGGATGATTGACAAACACTTTTCAACTGCCGACCGTCCAAAACTTGGCTACTATTTGCGAACACTGCTTACCTGGTTGCACGATGCACAACGAATTCGAATGGTCGGCGTTGCTGCTGATCGTTACCTGGTGTTCCAGCACGGTGCGGCACAAACTGCCCTTCGTCGCTTCGTAGAGAGCTACCCCGCAGCACACCTCGAAAAGGCAATCAGTGCAGTTGAAGACGCCATCACTGCAATCGAATCAAACGCTCAATTGCCGCTAACGATGTACACGTTGGCAATTCGTCTGCGGCGATCAATCCTTTCGCCACAACATCAGTCGTAGGGTATGCGAGCTGTTGTTCAACGCGTACACCATGCTGTTGTCACCGTCCAGGGTGCAACCGTAGGTCGCATAAACCGTGGCTTGCTGGTGTATCTTGGCATTCACACCGGCGACACACCTGATATCGCTCGCTGGATGGCAAGAAAGATTGCAGGACTCCGCATCTTTCCCGATGATGAGTCTCGATTCAATCACTCTGTCTGCGATGTTGGTGGATCGGTGCTTGTTGTCTCGCAATTTACCCTCTATGGTGATGCGCAACGGGGCTTTCGTCCGAGTTTCAGCGACGCAGCACCACCAATGCAAGCACAGCCGCTCTACCAACAGGTTATTGATTTTCTTCGCACTGAACACCAACTCCATGTCGAAACAGGCATCTTCGGTGCTATGATGGATGTTGAAAGCTGCAACTGGGGACCGGTAACAATCTTCATCGAAAAAGAAAGCGGCTTCCCATTGCCCGGGAAGCCGCAATAACACGCACAGGTTCTCTTTAGAGCTGAACCGTGTCGGGGTTCATTGCTTCGAGTGACTGCACAATCGCTCGCAGACACGACGATCCCAACGCTCCATCAATAACACGGTGATCGTAGGTGATCGTGACGTACATCATATGTCGGATCATGATCACGTCCTCACCGTTGATTTCCTTGACGACAGGGCGTTTCTGCACGGCATAGATTCCGACGATTGCTGTCTGCGGCTGGTTGATCACTGGCGTACCAAAGAGACTGCCCCAGGGACCCATATTCGTCAGTGAAATTGTGCCGCCTTGAATTTCGTCCGGGTTGAGCTTTTTATTTCGCGCACGGGTCGCAAGATCGGTGATCGCATGCGCCAGACCAGTAATGTTGAGCAATTGCGCCTTCTTAACAACAGGAACGATCAAATTCCCATCGGGCAGCAAGGTGGCTATGCTAAGGTTGATGTTCTTGTGCACAACGATGTTCGTGCCATCAACACTGACGTTCACCATCGGGTATTGCTTGACTCCATCAACTATAGCTTTGGCAAAAAATGGAGTCAGCGTCAATTTGATTCCTTCGCGACGTTGGAACTCTTCGCGATAGAGTTGGTGAGCACGGATGATGCCAGTGACATCGGCTTCGGCGACACTAGTAACGTGAGGCGAGGTATGCTTGGATCGCACCATGTGCTCAGCAATGAGCTGGCGGACACGATCCATTGGTATGATTTCAACATCTGCTCCCCAGCTTGGTTTTGGTGCCTGCGGCGGAGGCGGAGAAACAACACTGGGCGCTGCAGCAGGCTGAGGAGCCGGTGCACGTTGCTCAACTGGTTGTGGAGAAATGACCGGTGCTGGTTGTGATTTCCGCTGTTCAATGTAGCGGAGCAGGTCGTTTTTCGTCACTCGCCCTTCCAGACCTGAGCCTTGGATTGTTTCAAGCTCTTCCAACGACACACCTTCAGCTTCGGCTATTGTTCGAACCAGCGGCGAGTAAAAACGATCACCGTGCTTGCGTGGAATTTTAATGGTGCGCGTTGTTGGAGCAGCAATAGGGGCTGCCACGACGGGTTGCGGCTGTGAACCGTTGGTTGTGTGCGTTGTCGTTGGCTGGTGTGGCGCTGCCGGTGGCGGTGGTGCAGATGGTGCCTGCGCAGTCTGATGTACTGCTGTATGCGCACCAGAAGAAATCCTGGCGATGACCTTGCCCACTTCGACCGTATCGCCCTCATTTGCAAGACGCTCGACGAGAACGCCCGCGGCTGGTGACGGCACTTCGGTATCCACTTTGTCGGTTGAAATCTCCAGCAGCACTTCATCGCGTTCAACACGATCGCCAACATTTTTCACCCACCGAAGAATCTTGCCTTCTTGCACGGATTCGCCCATCTTAGGCATGACAACATCAACAAGTTGCCCGCCATTGGTGGATGCGGGTGCAGCCGATGCTGACGGTGGCGCAGACGCAACGTGTTGCTCAGGCGCTGGTTGGGATGGCGATGCAACAGGTGTTGGTTGGGATGGCGTCGAAGGAGCTGCCGCCGGTGCTGCCGGTGATACAGTTTCACTGGCTTCTGTTTCGATCCGTGCGATGACTTTCCCCACCTCCACGGTATCGCCTTCGTTTGCAAGCAACTCTGCAATAATCCCTGCTGCCGGCGCCGGCACTTCGGTATCTACTTTATCGGTCGAAATCTCCAGCAAAACTTCATCACGTTCGATGCGATCACCAACTTTTTTCACCCATCGCAAAACTTTTCCTTCCTGCACCGATTCGCCCATCTTGGGCATGACGACATCAACTTTCATTGCATTCGTGAGAATGTGGAGAAAATAACAACAGCGAAATTAGCAATGTTGGTGCGTTACCAGCGATATCGGCTGATGTAGTTTGCGCGTGAGATTATCAAGCGATTTTTTGCTATCCATCGTTCGAGCTTATTCAAACGTTGGCGGTGTTGCCGGGCATAGGAAGCAAACTGCATTGGTTTACCGTGCTGCGCAATCGTGAAAACATACGCATCGAGCAGCCCGGCGCGATGGAGCTGGTCGTACCGCTCGATGATGATGTTTTTGAATGTCGTATCGTAGCCACGATGATGCCAAATTTTCAAGAATTCCGATAGCAGTGTATCAATCGAAGCAATCGGCAGTTCAAAATCTCGGTTGAAATGTAGTGTGCGAGCTGCTTCAGTCAGAGTTGAGCTGAATGCATCGGGAAAGGTAGGTCCAGCTGGTCCGGATGCTCGAATCTCGCGGGAGAGAATAATACGTCCTTCGCTATCGAACTGCTCGATTGCCTCGCGTATAGCGTTATACCACAGCGCGCTCATCTCGTCTGCTCTGGAGCTATTGGGGCGAAGATTGATGAAAATTTCTGCGTAGAAAATTGACCATATACGTTCGGTTGATGCGCGGTAGAATCGAGCGCCCCAGTAGTAGCTGAGCGGATAGGTCGGGTCACCACTGATGGCATTTTCGATTTCCTCAAGTGCTTCCTCAAGATTGCCCTGCTGCGCGAAACGGATAGCTTGCTCCACGTGCAATCGCGCCGAGGTCGGAAAGCGCATCAGACCGAGACGGTAACTTGCATCAGCATTGACCGAATCATCAATTTGAGCGTAGAGATTCCCCAACAAGTGGAAATAATGATCGCGTTGCTGCTGCGGTGGAATAGTCGTATCACAGATAACACGACACTCGGCGAGCGCTTCGTCGTAGCGTTTCTGCAACGAAAGAACAAGCGCCAATTCATAGCGTGCATCGTAATAGCTCGGGTATTGTTTGAGGACAGTACGAAGGATGCGCTCTGCTTCTGTGTATTTCTTGGCATTCATCGCAGCGACAGCACGCTCAACGTCGCGCAGAGCCGATTTCGGTTGCGCCGTGGAGCAATACGTAATCCACGCAACCAGGAGGGCACAGACGAACCAACCAAACAAGCGCATTATGACTCGAGATTAGGTCCGAGCATCGTCTCTGGGCGTACGATACGGTCAAAGGTTTCCCCATCGAGGAGACCTAATTCGATGGCTGCTTGGCGAAGCGAGAGACCATGCCGGTACGCATGCTTGGCGATTTTAGCTGCATTGTCGTAGCCAATGTGGGGGTTGAGTGCGGTTACGAGCATCAACGAATTCTGAACGTAATAGTTCAACCGATCGCGGTTGGGTTTAATTCCACGTGCGCAGTGCTCGTCAAACATCCGGCATGCATCGCCGAGAAGCCGAATGCTTTGAAGAACGTTGTAGATGATCAGTGGTTTGAAGACATTCAATTCGAAATTGCCCGATGCACCGCCAATGTTGATGGCAACATCATTACCCAACACCTGAGCGCAGACCATAGTCATTGCCTCACTCTGGGTTGGATTGACTTTGCCTGGCATTATTGAGCTTCCAGGCTCGTTTTCAGGAATAAAAATCTCGTTCAATCCGCAGCGCGGACCCGATGCCATCCAGCGAATATCATTTGCAATTTTCATGAGCGAGCACGCAAGTGTTTTGAGCGCACCGTGCGCAAACACGAGCGCATCGTGACTTGCCAGAGCTTCAAACTTATTCGGTGCACTTCGGAATGGAAGCTGGGTCAACTCAGCAATATGCGCAGCGCATCGTTCCGCAAATTGAGGGTGAGTATTCAAACCCGTTCCAACAGCAGTGCCGCCGATCGCTAAATCATAGAGCCACTCCAGCGAAGATTCGACGCGCTCAATGCCGTAGGCAAGCTGTTGGACATAACCACTAAACTCTTGACCCAGCGTCAGCGGAACAGCGTCCATTAGATGAGTCCGACCAATCTTTACGATGTCAGCAAATTCCCGCGACTTCTCCAGAAGTGTTTGGTGGAGCTGTCGAACGGCTGGCAGTAGATGCGAAACGATTTGCTCCGTTGCAGCAATGTGCATCGCTGTCGGGAACGTGTCGTTGGAGCTTTGCGATTTATTGACGTCGTCGTTAGGATGGATTGGCTTTTTTGACCCCAACTGACCGCCAGCAAGTTCAATTGCACGATTCGCGATCACTTCATTGACGTTCATGTTTGTCTGCGTGCCCGATCCGGTTTGCCAGACCGAAAGCGGGAAATGGTCATCGAGCTTACCAGCAATGACTTCGTCTGCTGCTGCAACGATGAGATCGCGCTTTTCAGCCGGGAGCACGCCAAGTTCTGCATTAGCTTGAGCTGCTGCCTTTTTGAGGATGCCGAATGCACGAATCAACTCACGGGGCATCCGCTCTGTGCCGATAGCAAAGTGAATGAGCGAACGCGCTGTTTGGGCACCGTAGTATTTGTCAGCTGGCACTTCAATAGTGCCCATCGTATCCGATTCAAGTCGAGTCTTGAGCATATGTTCTATCAGAGTACGTTTCGCCGGTGGCAAAGATACGCCCTCTAAAAACCGATGGCGAGTGTCAAAAAGACGCCACCAAATGTTTTGATTGGTTGACCTTGAATGCTTTCCAGTCCATCGCCACCAAACGGAATGTAGTAGTAGCGAATGTTGAACGAAGCATCACTTTTTGATTGAGGACCAAACAATAATCCCGCTCCGACATACGAGCCGAATCGCCAATAACCGCGAGCGTAGCCCCACGATTGGAAAAACTCGTATTCGTACGGTGTCGAAACAACAAGGGTCGGACCGATGCCTGCGCTGATGTATGGTCGTAACGATTCGCTTAAGCTCTCTTCGAACAGCCGATGATTGACTCCAACGGTAAGCGGGAAAATGAACAATCGGTTGATCTTTCCCGGCACAAGCAACCTCCCGCTAATGGGATCATAGAGCGATTCAATTTCACTGCTGTTTCGCGCTCCCGAAATTCCAAGCTCGATCGTTGCCCAGAGCTGATTGCTAATCGAATGCCGATAGAAAAAACCAAGCCCGAAACCACTCTGGGAAAAGAGGACCACGATGCCACCGCCGCCAATGTTTTGCTGCCGTTCAACATGATTGATAAGTGGACGTGGTGAGCTGAACACAAAAACTGTATCTGGTGGAATCGTTTCGTCATCACCGGGTTGAGGTATGGATTCACCCGGCACGGGTGTTTGTGCCCGTGCAGTATATGCAACTGTCGCCAGAAGCAGCAATACCAACCATCTCACCGCTAACATCCTTGCATGAGTATGACTCGGTGTGTTGGACGGATATCGGCATTCATCCGTGTAACAAAAGCGCTGCCTCGGTGAACGTAGGCAGCGCTTGGTGGAGGTGTACCATCTCCCCTCATGGCATTGTCTGAGCGTTGTCGCCGCGTTCAGTCCATGATTCGGCGCAAGAATGCTGGTTTATCGCTGACTGGTTTATCTGCAGGATTCTGCGCTGTAGTTGACTGATGTTGTGATATATCGTGTCGTCGAATGAAGGCTGGTTCGTCGTATGCAGCGGTTTGCTCATAGCCAATGGGTGCGGCATCCGGCAGCGGTCTGGAACCAACTGTTGGTATTGGTACGACCGGTGTTCCTGCTGAATTGGCTGCAAGGCGTGCTGGGGTTTGAACCTGTTGTTCAAATTGAACCTGGTTTTGTGCAGCGGATGTGACCACCATATCGAGATTCTGGGCTGCTTGTTGACCAAAACCCGTTGCAACGACTGTGACAAGGAGAGCATCACCGACATCTTCTTTGAAGACGACACCAAAAATCAGATTGACCTGTTCTCCAGCAGCTTCCTCGATCGTCTGGACTGCCTCGCCAATTTCAGCCATGCTGACATCCTCGCGCGCTGTGATATTGACCAGAACACCCTCAGCACCGGCGATCGAGACACCATCGAGCAATGGTGATTGGATTGCATTGATTGCAGCTTCGCGAGCGCGGTATTCTCCTGTTGCGCTGCCAATCCCCATGATCGCATCGCCCTTGTTTTGCATGATCGCTTTTACGTCGGCAAAGTCAACGTTGACATATCCGCTGCCGCTAATGATGTCGGCAATACCGCGAGTTGCATTGTAGAGCACATCATCAACTCGCTGGAATGCTTCGATAAAGGATGTTGAGCGATCAATGATGTCCATCAATCGCTGGTTGGGAATAACGATCAGCGCGTCAACATTCTGGCGGAGCAACTCGATACCGTCGAGCGCAACTGTCATGCGTCGCCGTGCCTCCCACTTGAAGGGTTTCGTCACAATACCAACCACCAGTGCACCAAGCTCGCGGCCAATCTGTGCAATAATTGGTGCTGCACCTGTTCCCGTACCGCCACCCATTCCTGCAGTGATAAAGATCATATCACTGCCCTCGAGAGCTTCGCGCACTTCATCAATGCTTTCTTGCACTGCGCGCTGACCGATCGTCGGATCTGCACCAGCGCCAAGCCCACGGGTGGACTGCTTGCCCAACTGAATCTTTGTTGGTGCAAGACTGGCGGCTAATGCTTGAGCATCGGTGTTGGCAACAACAAAATCTACACCGGTCAAGCCACGACGAATCATGCTATTGACAGCATTTCCACCACCACCACCAACACCGACGACGCGGATACAGGCACCAACCGCTGTTGGTCCATCAAGGTGGATGCGTACATCCAACGGCTGTTGTTGAGGAGTCATAGCTGCTCCACCAGTAGTGTTACAAGTGTTCGAAAAAATGTTTGACCCGCTCGATTATGCTGCGATAACCGAGTCGTTGATGTCTCTGTTGCATTGCATGAAAGCCGCGCCCGAGCTGAGCACTTGGGCGTGTGTTCATTTGATGAGCGAATAGAACAAGTCCGACGGCTGTTGCATACATAGGCGATTGCACTTCGGGTGCGAATCCACCACTAATACCCATCATGGGGACGCCTACCTTGACGGGCATGCCGAAAATCCGTTCGGCAAGATCAGCAGCGCCGCGTATCTGGGCACATCCTCCAGTGAGCACGATACCTGCCGAAAGGCTCCGAGCATAGCCACTACGCCGAATCTCGGCAAAGGCAAACTCGAAGATTTCTTCCATGCGTGGTTGAATGATTTGGCAAAGGATGCTCTTGCTGACCTCGATTGGTTTGCGCCCATTGATGCCAGGGATCATGAAGACTTCGTCGTCGAGAATGCTTTCCTGGAGTGCATGCCCGTAGGCAATCTTGATTTGCTCAGCCTGCGCGTGAACGATGCCCAGTCCTTTCTTGATGTCGTCGGTAACCTTGTTACCTGCAATTGCGAACATGGATGTATGGCGAATGACCCCATCTTCGAAGATTGCGATGTCGGTTGTTCCGCCCCCGATGTCAATGAGTGCAACACCAACTTCTCGTTCTGCACTATCGAGCACTGCCATACTACTGGCAACTGGCTGCAGGATGATATCCTGCACGCTGAGTCCAGCGCGCTCAATGCATCGGTGGAGGTTTTCGACGGCTGACCGCGCACCCGTGACAACGTGGATATTTGCTTCAAGTCGCACCCCACTCATTCCGATTGGATCGATAATCCCGTCCTGTCCATCGAGAATGTAGTCTTGCGGGAATAAATGAAGAATCACTCGATCTGATGGCAGGGCAATCATCCGTGCATCATCGAGTAAGCGATCTAAGTCGCTGCGCGATATTTCATGCCCTGCACCAGATATCGCAACCGCACTTCGGCTTTGGAATGACTGGATGTGATCACCAGCGATGCCAACGACAACGCGATTGATAGGCACACCCGATGTCGTCTCGGCTTGCTCTATCGCTTGTTCGATCGCCTGCACCGTCTTATCGAGGTTGACAACAATCCCCCGTGCAAGTCCAGTGTTTTCTGCAGTACCAACTCCTAGCACCGTCAGAGTCTGCGTCCGGTCATCCGGCGCGGCTACAATAGCACACACTTTGGTTGTACCAATATCCAGCCCGACGACAACCTCGCCAGGGATGCGCGTCGGTCGCTGCTGCCGTTTCGAGGGTGATAGTACAGTGTTCATGTTGCTGGCTCAGCAGTAGTGGCACTGCGGTGAGTGGAAACGATGATTCGCTCTTTCCAGCGAAGATCTAATGAGACAGCCTTACGTATCCACGGTGTTCGGAGAATCCATGCCAACCGATGAGTCTTGCTCTCGAGGTCATCGCTCGAACCGAGCAGAACACGGCAGGGATAAGGCGAGAGCAAAAGCTGCACGCCACCGCTGCTGATATGGATCTCAGAACATGCGGCTTCTACTTCTGGACGTTGTTGCAGATAGCCTATAATCTGGAGTGCTAAGCGTGCCGTGGCGGTATCGTGTGAATACACAATCGGTACGGAGCAATGCTGAAAGTAGGGCTGGTATGGGAGCATGCTCCCATCCTCTGCTAACCAATAGGTGCTTCCATCTGCGTGCAGAAGCAGGGCACGAGGAATTCGCTCTATCACGGTAACGTGCACCGTTGAGCCTATTTTCCGCGCGATTGCAGACTGCACAAAGGGAAACGATTCGGCATGCTCCTCAGCGGTACGGAGATTGCCAAGAGTGCCATGCTGGAGTGCTGTGCGAAGAACACGTTCAACAGAGTCGCGATAAGGTGGAGCTACAGATGCCCAACCTTCGAGCTGGACCGATGTCATGGCGTGGCTACGATTCCACAGCACTGCTGCTGCTACAATCGCGGCACAAATCACCAGCACGGTCAGGAACTTACTCAGACCGAACGGTTGTATTTGCAGTGTATTGTCCATCAAAGCGTTCATGGGTAGAATCTGCCGGCACTAAGCGAGTCCGCTGCTCCTCTGCCTGAAAAGCCGAGTTGCAAGCGGTCACTTTTACTGCCGCGCGTGAATTCGTTCACACCAAGGAACTAAACTGGATTGAGCCATCTGCAGTAGTGCTGCATCTACTGCAAACGCGTGGCAAAAATAGCACAGCAACAGTCTCTTGTCAAGAACTTTTTTGAGGGGGAACAAAATTTTTTTGTAATGTGGCTTCTACTATCCGCCAAATATGCTGGCAGGGGAAACGGTTCTCAACCATCGCACGACCGACAATTACCGAGTCAACACCACATGAACGAAGCGTATTGCAGCGCCACAGTTCTTCGGGACTATCAATTCCTCCTGCAATCGTAATACTCATCTGCACTGAACGCGCAAACGATTCGATCAACTCAAAGTCAGGTCCCTTGTAGGTGCCTTCCCACCCAACGTCGCTGTAAACAACACGCCGAATGCCAAGTTCTTTTGCCGCCAATGCCAATGCAACATCATCCATCGTCACATCGCCAATACGAACAGTGCGGTTCTGTGCTCGGATACCTAACACAATCCGCGATGAGGTGTATCGAGCAACAAGATCGCGAAGTCCATCGGGAGAGGTGATGACAATTTCACTGACAACGATCCGAAAGACACCACTTTCGAGCCAATGACGACAATCTTCGACAGTTGAATACACCGTCAACAGTTCAATCGGTATATCCACTGCATTTGCAATCGCAACAACTGCATCACGATTCACTTCAGTCGGATATCCATCGAGCGCGTCCATATCAACCACGTGCAGAGTCCGTGCATTTTCTTGGCGATAGAGCCGGGCAAGTTCCTCCGGATGACTTTGCAGATATGTGTAGTACTGCTCAAGCGCTGGGTCGCCCTCGATGCGTCGGCGGCATCGCCCGTTCTGCAATTCAATCGCCGGAATAACCAATACCATCACGCTTGTCCTGATATGATGCGGAGTGCACGTTTGACTAAAAGTTCGACTGTTGGGGACACTTCTTCTTGGCGACACTGCTCGAGTGCGGTGCGGAGTGCTTTATCTGCAGCGTGTCGGTTGTAACCTAACACCAGCAATGCGCTGAGTGCTTCCGTCAATAGGATAGAACTGTCGTCAGCGGTCGTCGAAACCGGCACAATCTCCCCGATGCGTTCTCGTAATTCAAGCACCAACCGCTCGGCTGTTTTTCGACCAACACCGGGTATGCGCTGGAGCTGCAGAGTGTTGTTGGCAAGAATTGCGTGCTGCAGCTCAGCCACACTCAATGCAGATAAAATTCCCAGTGCAATGCGCGTGCCTATACCGGGAATCGCCGTCAGCAGCAGAAAAGCATCTCGTTCACTGGGTGTCGCAAAACCGACCAATTCCATTCCATCCTCGCGAACAAGTAAATGCGTGTGAAGGATCGCACGCTCACCAACCGATGGTAATGCTTCGGATGTTGTTAGCGAAATGCTGGCACGGTATCCAACACCACCGCAGTCAACAATTGCATGCGACGGAGATTTCTCAAGTAACCGCCCTTCCAGTCGAGCAATCATAATGCACGCGGACGAAAGAAGACAATTGTTCTATCATCGCTGAGTGAAGTAGAGCCAACATGATGAGCGATGGCTTGACACACAGCTTCAAGCATAGAGTGAGGATGTTGAGCTGCTGTCCGTGTCAATATATCGCTCAAACGTTCAGTGCCGAATTCTTCTCCACGATCGTTGATGGCTTCAGTAATGCCATCGGAATAGAGGCAGAGTGTCTGACTCGGGAGAACGTCGAGCGTATGCTCTGTGTAAACCGCTGAATCGAGTACACCAAGCACTAACGACCCTTCATCGAGTGTTGCGCAATCGCCTGAGAATGACACGACGATTGGTCTGGGATGTCCTGCATTGCAGTAGGATAGTGTTTGCATTACCGGATCATACTGCACGATAATTGCAGTGACAAACGAGCTGATATCGGTATGCTCGACAAGTAAACGGTTGAGTTCCGTCATAATACTGGACGGAGTCGCACCAGTGCGGACAAGAAGGTGAAACGCTGCATGAAGATGTGCCATCATCAACGAGGCTGCGATTCCTTTCCCACAAACATCGGCGACAATGCAAACGACCTTCCCAGCGTGCTCAACAACGTCGAAGTAATCGCCGCTGACATGCCGCGCTGGTTCGAGGTATGCGGCTATCAGCGCAGAGTGAATTGCCTGGAGCTGCTCCGCTGTTGGTAGTAGTCGCTGTTGAATGGATCGTGCAAGCAAGAGTTCTTGTTCAAGTCGCTGCTGTTCAACCAATCGTTCAACCAGCTCAAGCTGCTCAAGTGCAACAGCTAATGCATTCGCGTAAGCAACAAGAAATGCATCGTCAAACTTCAATTTGGAACCATCTGCCCGCGCCCCAAGCAGAATAATACCGACAGACTCTTCTCGAACACGCAGTGGGAGTACATACTCAATGTGTTGGTCTGCAAGCAAGCACCGGAGAGTAAAATTGCATTCATCCACCGAGCAGGGCGAGTCAACGCTGCTGATAAGCTCCATTACAGAACGGCAATCAAGACGAACTCCTTTAGTCCAGGTGTTGCAGTTGCCATGACGGTCAATAGATGCGAGCATCAGCCGTGTCGTCAGCGTGTGCGCAAGAAGCCGCAAGCCAGCAATGTGGAGCAAACGTTCACGGGATGTGGCGACAGTAGCATCGCGCGTCAGTTCAAACATCGTCTCCAGCAACTGATTCCGTTCGAGAAGCGAGCGTTCAAGTGTTGTTGATTTGTGCCGTTGAGCAATCGTGTCGAGTGCAGCACGCGCCACTGTGATAATTGGCTCGATTCCCTCCTGTCCGGATGGAACAACTGTAACAATCTCCTCATTTTCACAGTGTCCGATGCGATGCAAATCGCACTGCATCGAGAGTTCTGCAATTGGACGCAGAACATCGCTGGCTAAAGTCAGTCGAGTAGGCACCACCTCAAGCCCAGCATGCGCAATGCTGTGATAGGTGCCGCCACCACCGCCTACTACGATGCACCACTCAACATGACAATCGCTAAGGAGCGTGCAGAAAACTGCCGCAAATTCTTCCAGAGTACGACATGCAAAGAGTGCAACGACATGATCAGCACTGAGGCTATCCCAACAACGCTCACTGGTCTGCTTCATTGGCAAAGACAACATTATCACCCTCGTATTCCCGAACAAGCGAACGGTACGAATCTGGGATTCGTTCGGGGGCATTCGTAGCTGGATTGAGATGCACCAGGACCGCACTTGCTTTGACGAGCAATGTTCCCTCGACCAGCACCACGAGCTGGTCAAAGACCAACGACGACCGCCGCACCAATGGAATGCGCGTTAGGACTTCGTACTCATCATCGAATTGGGCTGCAGCATAGTAGTCAATTTCCTGGTGAGCAACGACAAACCGATGCTTGGTAACGAAGGTATCGCGATCAATCGGCAATCCAATCGAGCGGAAATACTCAACGCGCGCAGCCTCCAGCCAATAGAAGTACACGGCATTATGAACTATGCCCTGGCGATCGACATCATAAGTCCGTACGCGCGTGCGGACAACATGCTTATACATCGGGCGTTCTTCGGTCAGAATGCGATTGGCTCGTTGGGCAGCAGTGGGCAGAACTGTCGTATGGATTATACCGACACTCATTGTGAAGCCTGTGCAATTGTGAAACGACCAATACACTGCGCATGCGAACGACGAATCACCTCGACCGCGCGACGGAGCTGTGCATCGTCAATGCCAAGATGGAACACCGCACGTAACCAACCCGCTGGTCCGGGCGACACAAGCACGTCGGCAGACGCAAGGGTGCGACGTAAATCATCAGGTTCAACACCATACCGCGAACGAAAGAGTACAATGTTGGTTTGCGGACGACCGTGCATGATCTCAAATTCATCTGCGATAGCCGTGGCAAATTCTGTTGCACGGTGATGGTCGAGCTCGAGCAGCGGCAGATGATGTTCGAGAGCATAGAGTCCAGCAGCCGCGAGGATACCGGATTGTCGCATTCCACCGCCGAGCATTTTACGCCAGCGACGCGCATCCGCTATAAGATCTCGCGGACCAGCAAGCAATGAACCGACTGGTGCACCTAGTCCCTTAGAAAGGCATACCATCACGGTTGTACATGGCGCCGCATAGTCGCTCGGCGATACACCGGTCGCCACCGATGCATTCCAAAGCCGCGCGCCGTCGCAGTGCAGAAAGAGCTTACGTTCAGCACACCAGGTTCCAATTTGCTGGATACGGTCGAGCGGAGTAATAGCGCCACTGTACCGATTGTGTGTATTCTCGATGCAGACACCTCGCGTTCGCGGAAAGTAATAGTCGCTCGGACGAATTGCCTGCTCGAGCTGACTAATCGGATCAGTCCCGGGCGCATGCAACGCGACCGTGCGAAGCTGCACGCGAGAGATCAGTGCCGGTGCACCGGTTTCATAATGCACAACATGGCTTTCTGCATCAACGATCACTTCATCGCCTGCCGAAGCCAAGATTGCAAGAGCAAGCTGATTCCCCATTGTTCCGCTGGGTACGAAAAGCGCTGCTTCTTTCCCAAGCAGTGCGGCAACGACTTCCTCCAACCGAGCAGTCGTTGGATCCTCTCCAAAAACATCATCACCGACTGTTGCGACTGCCATGGCGCGCCGCATTGGTTCAGTCGGAGTCGTAACGGTGTCACTGCGCAGATCAATTGGAATCATGACACCACAAAAATACCAGGCACCATCGTTGCCGTGAAATTTGCATCGTGTACGAAATTTGCGAAGGCAACTGTACTACTTGGTTTGCAGTCGAGCGATGACCGATCTAAACCAGCGCATACGGAATGCACAAACAGCCCATGGCATCCCACCCGAACAGGCACCGTTACGTTTTCATTCGATCACTGAGGCTGCGATAAAAAATCTCACGGAAAGACCCGATCAGGTTTTTCTCATCTATTACGACGAAGCAGGAAACCGCAGCCAGCTTACCTATAGCGAATTCATCCACCGCGCTCGGAAGACGGCTGCGTTTTTGCGTTCGTTAGGATTGACTGCCGGTGACCGCTTCGCAACTGCCGCCCATAACCATGCCGATACAATTGTTCAATACTTTGCTGGTTGGTTCCTGGGTTGTTGCGTCGTTCCGCTCAACATGACCGAGGACGACACGCGACTCGACTACATTCTCCGAACATCTGGTGCAAAGGTCTTACTCTGCCGGCAAGATTACTCAAGCCGCATCAATGCAATGACCGCTTCGTCACCATCAATTCAAACCGTGGTCGTTGATGATGCATACCAAGCAGCAGTCGAGCAGTGCGAGCCAATCCCGCTCAATCCCAATCCATTAGAATCCGACTTGGAAGCGCTCCTTGTGTTCACAAGCGGGACGACAGGAAATCCCAAAGGTGTCGTCCTTGTCCAGCGGAATCTGATAGCTGATGCCGAAGGCATTGCTTACTGGCATCGCATCACACCGGCTGATCGCATGATGTGTGTGTTACCGGTCCATCACGTCAATGGCACTATCGTCACTCACGTCACACCATTTGTTGCCGGATCATCGGTCGTGCTCAATCGCAAGTTCCAGACAGAGCACTTCTTCCCACGCATTGCCCGTGAAGGTGTGACCATTGTATCAGTCGTACCAACACTGCTTGCGTTTTTATTGGAAGCCAATGCTGATTCGTGTGGCGTGGTTGAGCGTGGTTTTCGGCATATAATCTGTGGAGCAGGTCCTCTTACGTGCGAGCTTGCATCACGGTTCGAGACACGCTACCGCATTCCCATCATTCACGGGTATGGGCTCTCGGAGACGACGTGCTACTCATGCTTTCTGGAAATTGACTTACCCGAAGCCGAGCATCAGCGCTGGATGGCTGACTATGGATTCCCATCAATCGGCACACCGATTCCCCAGAACGAAATGGCAATCCACGATCCTCATGGCAATCCATTGGATGAAGGCGAGCGTGGCGAAATCGTCATTCGCGGCTGGAACGTCATGAAAGGGTATGATGCAAATCCATCCGCTAATGAAGCAGCATTTACCTACGGTTGGTTTCGCAGTGGTGACGAAGGTTTCTTCATTCGCTCACACGATGGGAAGCCGTACTTTTTCATCACCGGACGCATCAAGGAATTGATCATTCGTGGCGGAGTCAACATTGCACCGCTCGAAATTGATGAGGTTCTTGCCTCTGCTCCTGGTGTCCGGGCTGGTATCGCTGTTGGTTTCGAACACGACCTCTACGGTGAAGAGGTGGGAGCACTGGTCATTCCTACCGACGGTGCGTCGGAGGAAGAAATTCTTGCCTATTGTCGCGAGCATCTTCCCTTCCATAAATGCCCCAAAGTTGTGCTCTTCACCGACTCACTGCCTGTGACCTCAACGGGCAAATATCAGCGAAATCGCGTTAAGCATTTATTTGCGCCGTGGCGCTCGGTTCAATTTCAGCGGTAGCTTTCGCACCAACAAGCCCAGCAATCGAGAGCCCTTCGCGGGCAACAAAAAATGCTCCCACGATCATCACCGATGCATAGTTCAACGCATGTGCGATGGTGATGAAAACAAACCCCTCTTCAAGCGATACGCCGTAGAGGTGATTCATTGCTTCCGCGACAAGAGCATGGACGACACCAATCGCGCCAGGGGTTGGAGCGATCGTCGTGCCAACAGCAACAACCAGGAGCAAAATGACGGCGTCGGCAAAGGACCACTGGTGCCCACCAACTGGATCCAAGGGCACAGCAAAGAGCACAATCCAAAGCGGGACCGCGTAGAGAAACCAAATCGCAAGAGACTCCAGCGATAATCGGAGCGCGTCTCGACCGTGTCGCATGATGCGTAAGCCACGCCGAAATGAGTCGAATGTAGCGGCTATACGCTCAGCCGTTCTGGGACGAAATAACCTGACAAGCGTCACAACCAATTGCTCACCAAGCGAGGTCAACCCCAGCACGACAATCACCGCTGCAAGCACCAACACGACAATCGCTAATGAGCGAACCCCTTGCCCGAGTATCCACGGTGGCAACACGCGCTCAACTAAATCAGGCAACAGAAGCAAAGCGCCACCGAGAAAAAGCAACAGTTGCAGGACATCGAACAATCGCTCTGCAACCACTGACGCAAGCAGTGTAGCACTCGATACGCCGCTCCGCTTGGCAAGCACGTACGGACGCAACAGTTCACCACTCCGCGGAAGAATGTTGTTGGCTGTATAGCCAACCATTACCGCTGAAAAAAGGTCCAGGATTGGAAGAGGTGCGACACCAGTGGCGCGGAGCATCGTGCGCCACCGAACTGCACGCATCAAATGCGATGCAAGAACAGGCACAATGCTTGTCAGTGCCAGTGGATAGTTGACCTGCGTCAATGTCTCCCACACCCGCTGCAGGTCAAGCACAGAGGCAATCCACACGATTATGCCAGCAAAGACGACACCTGCCAGCACAATTTTCCAGAGAATCGGCTTCGGCGACGATGTCTTCCTTCCGGTATTATCAGCCGGCATACTTTTAGTGCGCAATGGTGAACGCTTGCGCTCCAACACCGCGTTCTGTCACATACCGGATAAAGTACGCACCAGAGGCGAGCGTGCTAACATCGAGCACGTAACGGAGCGATTGAGCAGAAATCGTGTGTACAGGCAAAGAACTTACAACCCGCCCTGTAAGGTCAAGAACCTCGATGCGTGCTATCTGCAATTGGTGCTGAGCGTGAATGGTAATCTCAACTTGGTCGGTTGCTGGATTCGGAGAAATTTCCACCGCCGGTTCTGCCGATGATACTGGTTGTTCAACCGTTGCAACACTATCGGTCAAACCGATGTTGTCGAGATACCAACCATCATCCGATCCAAGGGCGCCGGCAACAACAGAGAAGCGAACATAGACTGTGTCGCCAACATGATTAGCAAGCGAGCGATGCACCCAGTACCAGGGAGCGTTTTGTACCGTAGCGCCGCTTCCCCATTCGGGAACTGATTGACGGTTGAACGAACCCCACCACTTCCAGCTCTTACCAAAGTCTGTGCTGTATTCGATTGCCCCGTAATGCGACGCTGTACCGCGAATCAACGCGATATGCGCGAAGGAAAATGTCGTCCGTCCCGCTGGCACAACAAATGGCGCCAGCAACAGAAAGTTCGTTGTACCAGGCGTGTAGTTGCCGCTTGGAGAATCGGTCAGAGCATTCGGTGGACTGAGTGAGCGGACGTTTGTACGTGCCCATTGTGGGTTTGTTGGTACGATTGTACCATCGTTTGTGCGAACATTGAACCCATAAAACACGATCGTATCGGCTGCATCACGGTCAAATGTCGCCTGCAGCTCAGTCAACGGTGTTCCGCTGTAGGCAAGCACAGATTGCGAAGGCTGGCTATAGGTGGAGCGATCCCCGCGTTTACCGACTGCACGAAGCGATAGCCAAACAAATTGCTTGGCAGGCAATCGAAGGATGTAACGACTTTGACTTCCTGCCTGGATTTGAGGAGCACTAACGCTATCAATGGGCTGTCCATTGCTGTAGAAAACAACCCGATCAAAATCGTGGAAAAACGAACTATCTACGTGCACCGATGGATTTGTCCAGAAGACCTCGATACCATCGCTGTGTGGCTTGGCAATCACATCGGTCGGAGGGAGCGGTTCAAGTGCACCACCAGTAACCACCGTTGCCGTCGCGGGTGTACTTTCCAAACCATCACCAGTGCGGACAACGATCTCATAGGTGTATTGCTGACCATCGTTGAGACCGCTATCGGTGTAGGATGTCGTTCCTGCAGGAAGCTGGGCTATTTGTTGTCCGTCCCGATACACGATGAGCGTATAGTCGCTGAGCGGGTCGCCGAGCATCGTCGTCGTTGGATTTGTCCAGCGAAGCTCAACCGTGGTTGGGTTCTGGTAAGAATTGGTCAGTGTGAAATTCTCGACGGGGCGAGGACCAAGCGATACAATCGCCACATACGTATCGTTAGTTGACATCGCACCATTTGGTGAATCCGGCATCCACCAGCATGGATAAAATTTGCCACCCCATGCTGTGATGCTTGTGTAATCGCCCCAGTAGTTTCCTCCTGTTCCACCTTGTGGTGAGACGGTGTTCGGCGAACGGAAGTACCACGTCTGTGGTGTTAAGCGAAAGCGTCGCCACGTCGAGCCACCATCGCGTGAGATCGCCAGGTATGCATCAGCACCAGTATTGTCGGGTGAGTTTTGCGAGCTGTAGTAAAGCACCCCGACAGCACCAGTGAGCGGATCAACAGCAACAGCAGGCATGAAGACATCGTTGTTGAGTTGATTGTCATCCACACGAATTGATGAGGACCAGGACTGCCCTTGGTCAGTAGAACGCACAAGGTACACACCAGTCTGTTGCGTCGTTGTGTGGCGTCCTGCCTGCACCAGGTACACCCACCCACGGCGCGGACCATTGGAGCGGTCAACATCCATGGCTGGATAGGAGCTGATCCGCATGTTCTGCTTTTGGGCAAGCTCGTAGCGACCATTTGATGAGTTGTAGGTACCGAGTGTCAGCACTGATTGTGCGATTCTTCCCGGACGGAAGGAATAACCTCCATCGGTACTAACACGAACAATTGCATCAGTTCGACCACCACTTGCTCCTGAACGATACGCGACATAAACAATCCCGCCCGGACCAACTCTCGGAATAGGTGATTGAATCGAACCGTACGCCAGTTCCAGTGGGGGTTGATCCCACGTCTGTCCGCCATCGGTTGAGCGAGAGAATGCAATGTAGTTTGGACCAGAGCCACGGCTAAAGTGTGTCCATGCAACGTAGACGTTGTTCTTGTAAGGAGAGGTTGGATCGCTATCAGCATCAATGAGCCATTTGTCGTTGAAGGGCGGATCTGGTTGTCCTTCATAGTACCAGACGTAGGGCAACATTGTCCAGCTACTGCCACCATCAGTGGACTTGCATACAATGACATAGTTGTCACCATTACCATCGCCCTGTGTCAAACGCGCCCAGCCGTAACCGTAGTACAGATTGCCATCAGCATCGAACGCAAGTGCTGGATCGAAGTTCGTTTGTCCTCCACCTGCTGGTGTTCCAATATTCGCATTACTCGGCAGAAGGGTCCGTGTCCAGCTTCGTCCTCCATCTTTGGAGACAAAAGCTGTCATACGGTAACCGTTGACGCCATTGTACTGGATGTCGTTAGAGTTTGCAACGATATTGAGCGGATCGCGAGGATTGACCGCAATCCACGTCTCCGTCTGATCGTACGGAGCGCCACCACTGGCATTGGCAATTGGGAAGCCATCGGGAGAAACTAAACCGTTTTGATAGCGGGAAACATGTTTTTCTGTCCCAGGCGGGTACGAGGGTGCCTTCATCCAAAGCGAGGATGTTCGAATGCCAACACCATCCCAAACACTTTCAGGTTGAAGGTACAACGGTACATTTCGAGCGTCGTATTGCGCCCAAAGTCCCGTCGCCCAACCAATAATCACTGGTACAACAACTACGTACACGGAGGGTCGCATTTTTATGCTCCGGATGTGGAACAAATCAGACGTTCGTTGCCAGCTCTTCGAGGACTTGGCGAATTCGGGTGTGCACTTGCTCAATAGATGCATCGCCGGCGATACGCTCGAGTTTACCTTGTTGGGCGTAGTAGTCAAGAACCGGCGCTGTCCGCTGTTGATAGACGCGAAGCCGTTCTCTGATGACGTCCTCGGTGTCATCGCTTCTGCCACGCTGAATCATACGACGAATGAGTTCGTCATCGGGGACTTCGATAGTGAGCACAACATCAATCCCGCTACCCATCTCGGCTAAAAGACGGTCGAGAGCCTGTGCTTGCTCTAACGTTCGTGGGAATCCATCAAAGACGCAACCATTTCGAAACTCCTGACTCGCCAATGCTTGCTTGACAACATCCAAGACAATGTCGTCGGGCACTAATTCTCCAGACTCAACAATGGTGCGAATCCGAACGCCGAGCGGTGTACCGGATGAAATGTGACGACGAAATTCCTCGCCTGTCGAGAAATGTGCAAGCCCAAGCCGCTCCTTGAGCAGAGCAGCTTGCGTACCTTTTCCTGCTCCTGGTGGTCCGAAGAGAACAACGTTCATGAGAATAGTTCGTTCGTGCAACGCATTACAAGTTACTAAATTCCGTTCCATCCGACAGTGACGGTGGCGACGAATACTTCCGTAGCACCTGCAAGAGTGCACGGAAGTCCTTTGGGTGCTCAGCAGTCACTGTCATTTCCCTTTGCAGAACTGGATGCACAAACGTGATGCTCAAGGCGTGAAGCGTAGCACGATTGATAATGGGGCGTTCGTCTTGATGACGCGATTTCTTGTATCGGGGCTTCAGTGCGGAGAGGTACACACCATCGCCAACACCGTAGAGCGGATCAACAAGCAATGGATGTCCAACGGCTGCAAGGTGGACGCGGACTTGATGCTGACGTCCTGTTACCGGTTCACACTCCAGTAGTGTCGCACTTTGAAATCGCTGGCAGACTCGAACACGCGTGAGCGATTCCTTTCCGCGCGCTGATGGGATAACCTTTCCAGGCTTTGCAGGATCGGCAAGGAGTGGAATGTCAATGTCGAAGGCATCTTGCTCGACCACACCAACCACGACGGCATGATAGCGCTTCGACACACGGCGATGTTCAAACTGCATAGAAAGCTCTCGGTGTGCATCCGGGGTACGTGCAGCAATGATAACACCGCTTGTATCGTGGTCGAGACGATGGACAATAAAAATCTCCCCCAATCGCTGCTGAAGCCACCCGCGAAGATTGGGGATGTCGCGGCGAAACCGATCCGGTAGCGTGTGGTACGACGGAGGTTTGGCAACAGCAACAATAGGGTCGTCCTGGTAAACGATCACTGGATGAGTGGTCTTTCCCATGCTATTCCTGCAGCAGCATAGATGGTGTTACGAAGCAACATTGCGATTGTCATGGGACCAACGCCACCGGGAACAGGTGTAATTGCCGATGACTTCGGTGATACCGACGCAAAATCCACATCACCGACGATTCGATACCCGCGCGGCGCGGTTGTGTCTACGACACGATTGATGCCAACATCAACGACGACCACGCCATCTCGGACATCATCACCACGAATAATGCCGGCTTTGCCAACCGCAACAATCAAAACATCGGCTTGTCGCGTGTACACGCTAAGATCGGGTGCAACACTATGGCATACGGTCACGACAGCATCTGCCCACGGTGCTTTCTGCACGAGCAAGTTTGCCAGCGGCTTACCAACGATGTTGCTCCGCCCGACAATAACAACGTGTTTACCACGGACGCCGATATTATAGCGCCAGAGCATTTCGACAATACCGGCTGGAGTGCATGGCACAAACGCTGGTAAGCCGACGACCATTCGTCCGACATTGACCGGATGGAAACCATCAACGTCCTTCTGCGGATCAATCGTCTGGAGCACAGCATCGGTGTTGATGTGCTGTGGCAGCGGTAACTGTACCAAGATGCCATGGACGCTTGGATCAGCATTCCAGCTCTGGATGTGCTCGATGACCTCCTGCTGCGTCGTAGTTGCTGACAAACGGAGAACAGTCGAACGGATACCAAGCTGCTGACACGTTCGGCTTTTGGATTGAACGTACGATAGCGATGCTGGATTGTCACCAACAAGCATCAAAGCGATGTGCGGAACAATCCCACGCGCTTGTAATCGTGCGACCTCATGCCGAAGTTCATCGTGTATTTGTGCTGCAAGCGACTTGCCGTCAAGGAGCGTCATGGATTCGGTGAGGATGAGTGAAACACAGGCAACGACTCGATAAGGGTACGCTCGATTTCGTCCCACCCCAGCGCTGGTGAACTGCATGCCGACGGCGTACAGAGAATCGCTTGCGGCTCGCTCTGGTCAGTGCGAAAATTATGTGCAACAGTTCGAAGCCCCCAGTGCTGACGAGCGAGGATATTCCACAAACGATTACGATCGGACTTATTGAGGTCAACTGTGAGCACCTGTCCGTAATGCGCAGCCAAGTTCGCGACCAGAAACGTCGTGTGTGTAGCTGGATATGTGCTTATCGTTGAACCGTAACGTTCGATGATGCGCTCAGCACGATTACGGTGAACGTCGTGCGAGGTGAGTAACCCAAGTGTAGCCTCCACCAGCGCAGTGATTGCAACTGCCGATACGGTTGCGCCATCGGAGGGCTCGGTTACCGCAGGCATATCGCGCTGTCGTGTGTTGAGCAACAGCCCATCATCACTGGTAAAATGCGCTGCGATAAAATCAACCAGCTCAATGGCACGATCAAGGTAAGAGACGGTTCCCGTTGATTGATAAAGTTCAAGCAACGCCCATGCGCTCAAAGCATGATCATCGAGAAAACCGATCTCTCCGCGAACTCCATCGTACGAGCTATGCGCAAGTCCGCCATCTGGTAAGCGGTGTACCGTCTCGATGTAGTGCCAGCAACGCTCTGCCCGCTCGATGAGTGTATCGCTAAGCAGTAACCGACCACACCGTGCAAGACCGACGATTGCCAGTGCGTTCCATTCACAGAGAATTTGCTCATCACGCGCAGGACGACGGCGATGTTTTCGATACTCCAAGAGCCGCTTTCGATGCGGTTCCCACCACGCAAAAAATTCCTCAAGCGATCCACCGAAGGTTTCGAGCACACGGTTTGTTTCCGTACCAGCATACAGAATATTTCGTCCGGTTGACTGTCCGGTTGCCTCGTCGTGAGCATTACCGTCGGGCACCACACCGAACACCCTGCAGACACGTACGCAATCATCGTTCGGCACAATCTGGAACAGTTCATTGTACTGCCACTGGTAGTAGGCACCTTCCCCATCGAGTGTATCAGCATCTTCAGAGGCTGCATACGCACCGCAATCGAGCAACAAGTTTTGCTCCATGTATGCAGCAATCTCCATCGCCGTACGACGGTGCAGTTCATTACCAGTGATTGCTGCTGACTCGCCGTACACCATCATCAGGAGTGCCTGGTCATAGAGCATTTTTTCGAAATGTGGGAGAAACCATTTCCGATCAGTGCTGTAGCGATGAAATCCCAATCCAACGTGATCCCATATCCCACCCCAGCGCATAGCGTCGAGCGTTCTGGTCGCCATAGTCAGTGCTGTCCGCTGTTTGGTTATAACGCTCCAGATGAGCAGAAACCAGAGTGTTGATGCCATGGGGAACTTCGGCTGATGACCGAATCCGCCGTACTCTGCATCGAACGATCGTGAAAGAAGTTCAACGGCTCGATGATACGTTGCACTATCAACAGCTCCCGATTCTGCAGCACACAGGTACGGTTCAACACGCTGCATCAATTCACGAGCAGATGCAATAACGTCCTGCCGTTGATCAACCCAAAGTGTATGGATTCGTTCGAGTAGTTCAATCAACCCGATGCGGTAGGATGTGCTACGCTTTGGGAAGTACGTACCAGCGAAAAGAACGTTTTTGTCCGGCGTCATGATGATGGTCAATGGCCACCCACCGTGTCCGGTCATAGCCTGGCAGATACTCATGAACACCGAATCCAGATCCGGTCGTTCTTGCCGATCTACTTTCACCGGAATAAACCACCGATTGAGCAGCGCAGCGACTTCGTCATCTTCGAATGATTCGCGTTCCATGACATGGCACCAATGGCATGCAGCATAGCCGACGCTGACAAAAACAAGCTTATCCTCCTGAGCAGCACGGGCGAAAACATCGTTGCTCCACGGCACCCACGCAACAGGATTATCGGCATGCTGACGCAGATACAGCGATCGTTCTGCGCTCAGAGCATTAGGCATGGTCAGGCATCAGGACGGTGTCGGAACATTCGCGTAGCGGCGTTTGATTGCTGGGAGCAGGTACTCTGAAAATGCTCGGTCGTAGGTGTACTGAGGCATCCACCCCCAATCAAGTCGAGCAGCTGAATCGTCAACGTCGGCACACCAGGAATCCACAATTGCTTGTCGTTTCTCATCAATCTCGAAGGTAATCTCAGCACTGGGAAAATACGTCGTGATTGTCTGCACAAGTTGGGCAGCGGTGGGTGCAAATGCACCGATGTTATACACTCGGCGTGTAAGCTGGGAGCCTTCTGCATCAGCAAGCATCATAAGAGCACGTACACCATCAGGCATTGCCATAAACGGAATCTGCGTATCAGGACGAACAAAACAGCGGTACGGCAGACCTTGCGCTGCGGCATGGAGCATTTCCGGAGCATAGTCGCTTGTACCGCCAGTCGGGAGTGTATCGGCACTGATCAAACCCGGGAACCGAAGGGCTCGGAAGTCAACCCAGCGTTTTTCATCGCCGAGGCGCCGGTAGTACTGCGCGTAATAGGTACCGAGTCGCTCGCAGTGGAGTTTTGCAATCCCATAGAGCGTTTGAGGTGAGAGCGCTTGATCTTCGTGCACTGCTGGATGACGCATTTTCTCCTCCAGCGAAGGAAAGCCGTACACCGCTATCGTGCTTGGGAAAAGCACACGAATCGGGCGTTGAAGCTGCCTGCCAATCCGCTGGGCTAACTCAAGCACATTGAGCGTACCGTCAACATTGATTCGATGAGCTTGCACTGGATCGCGTTCGGCTGCTGTTGATAAAACCGCAGCAAGATGGAAGATTCGTTCGATTGGATAGCGAGCCGCCGTTTCGATGAAGTGCTCAGATGTTACATCACCATGTTCACCGCTGAGAACCACAGCACATTGCGATGAAAGCCATTCGGGTAATTGGCGAAGATCCGTCGCGATGATATTGACATTGCGTCGGTGCAGTGCCTCGATGAGCGCGTGTCCCATCTCACCACCAGCACCTGTAATGAGGACTGTCGTTTGAGACATAAAACCTGTGTTCGATGAATGATGCACAAAAATAGAGTGGCTTTGCATGCGGTAATTTCGCGCACCCACTGTTGGAGCCTTCATGAAGCAGTTCTTGCATAGTCTGGACCGCTTCCGGCGGCAGATAATGTATCCGTTGATTCGGCTCATCTTCCGCACTCATCGGGCGGTCAATTTACCGCTCGATCCCGAACAAATCAAGCGTGTACTGGTGATACGACACGATGGGCTCGGCGATGCCATTACGACGTTGCCCATGCTCGGTCTGCTGCGGCGTCTGCTGCCAGCAGCAACGATTGATATTTGGTGCTCGCCTCGCAATGCACAGGTTCTTGCAGCGCTTCCCGTTGTATCTCGATTGTGGGTTTGGGATGGTCGGATGCTGGAACTGTTGCGCCTCCTGCCTCGCCTCCGACGCGAACAGTACGACCTGGTTATTCTCACTGTTCGCAATAAGTCAACCCTCTTTGCACTACACATGAAGCTTATCGCTGCACCGCACACGATCCGAGCTGCAGCGTATCGAGGCGAAAAATACCATCACCATTTCGACTTCCAAAGCCACTCCGCCTCATCGGCACCAAATGAGTGGGAGTCGGCAGTCAACCTCGTTGCAGAACTGTTCGGCTACACACCAAGCGAGCACGACGTGCAGCCATTCTTCCCAACGGTGAGCTATTCCTGGCGACGTACACTCGCACACCTGAGCACGCTTGGACTGGAATCGGGGCAATATGTGGTCGTGAATTTGAGTGCACACTCGCCACGAAATCGGTGGGGTACAGAGCAACTATCCTCAACCTTGCATCATCTTCGATCACTCAACCTGCCTATTGTTGCGTGTGGTATTCGTGCTGACATCAATCGCTTTGGTCACATCCTTACTGAACATGGGATTTATTCCTATCCCCCCACAAGCGACATCCACCAGATTGCTGCACTCATCGCGCATGCTCGCTGCTTGGTAACACCAGATACTGGAATTGTCCACATTGCAACAGCACTGGACGTTCCGCTGGTTGCACTCTACACCAGTGACGGGCAAAGTGAGTACTATTGGGCACCGTATCGCCATCGGTGTGCTGTTCAGCTACTCGCGTTTCGTGGTTCGGTTGTTGCGAGCATCCCTGCCGAGCAGATTCTCAATGCAACGCTTTCAATACTCAATCAAATCGTCACGACTGCCGCTATCCTCTAAACTGCTATCGTTCATCGTCCAATATCGGCGGCTCCTGGGCTGCACGGTAGAAATCGAGCGCCAGCAATGTCCCGTATGTCCGGAATGCATCGCCAACGGTTGTTGTCGTGTGTTTCTGGCGGAGCATTTCGAGCATTCCTTGCTGCTGCCAGATATAGCGCTGTGGGACGAACGGAAATTCTCGTGTCAGGACTGCATAGGTTGTGCTCGTCTCTGCACTCCAGTACCAGGTGAAAACGCCAATACGCTCTCGCTCCGATGCAAGCACACACGCAGACGGCACCAGGCAGTTGGTCATAATTTCGTTGCGCAAATGCTGCCCTTCATCAGCGATAGGTATTCGAGTGAGTTCCGCCAATCTCTGTGCGACCGAAAGCACTTCTCCCCGGAACAACGCTTCAAGAAATGCCACGTGGTCAGAACCAGCAACTCTACCGACAATGTGGTCAAGCTGCGCTGCACCGTAGGTCGGTCGCCGACGCTTTTTTGCGTACTGTTCCAGAAAAATCCGTACCGAAAATGCAAACCCTTCGCGGATATTTCGATTTCGATAGTACTCAGCGTGCTGGGCAGTCAATCGCAACAGTCTCAGCAGGGCGTAACTCTGAACTTCTTCCAGTGTCGTTGTCGGCTCAGCCGTCTTGCTTTGCCCGACGATGCTTGCTAACTCTTCGGCTGGGACAACGAGAGCTTCTGGACTGTGAGCAGGCGAGGCATCGCACTCAAGTACAACGTGAAGAATAACGCTACGATAGTGCCGCGATGTTGCGTGGTGATGTGCCGACCAAAAGCTGCGGCGTTTATCGAACTCAATCGCGCCAGTATGCACGACACTCTCCAGAAGAATTGCTGCATCGAGGTAGTCCGGACCCTCATGCGGATTTATTCGTCCCGGCGATAAGACCTGTAGTCGTTTGCCTGACACTGTTTGATGGACCCGTGCAGGATCGCTGAGCCAGCGATGGACACTGTTCTGAAGCGTGAGTTCGTTCATCGCCAGTAACTCTGCCAGCGCATCGCTCACCGCCATGGCAAAAGCGCGCTGTATCGTTTGACTGCTGCGCGGAAGTCTGCAATGCCACCCTCTCGGTACGGGTGAAGTAACGCTCGCGAAAGATTGATCAGCGCCACACCATCAGCATTTGCGCGCAGCACTGCATCGAGATCACCACCTTGAGCACCAATTCCTGGTATCAACAGAGGTACTTCGCTCCCGACAATCTGACGCACGGATGCTAAGTGTTCCGGCATACTTGCACCGACGACAAATCCCACCTCTTCACTGAACGGAGATAGGAGGACTTTCCGGACAATCTGCTCGTAAAGTGGCATGCCATCGCAACAGAGCAACTGAAAATCTCGGGCACCAGGATTCGAGGTCAAAGCAAGGACAAAGACTAACCGCTCTGCATCGGCAAATGGCTCGATTGCATCCAGTCCCATGTATGGATTGACAGTGACCGCATGTGCACCAAGTGCTGAAAACGCTGCGTGGGCGTATGCACTCGCCGTTGAACCAATGTCGCCACGTTTCCCGTCGAGTATCGCAAAACGCTCGGGTGGAATAATGCGAAAAAGTTCCGTCAACGCGCTCCAGCCGGCTACACCATATGCCTCGAAGAATGCAACGTTGAATTTGAAAGCTGCGCACCACTCCGAACCAATCTCGATTATTGGGCGCCCCCATTCGACCAGTGCTTCTGCACTCGTTCCATTGAGCAGTTCAGAATGTGGATCAATACCGATGCAGAGCATTGAGCCAACATCTTCAATGGCGGTCAGCAGTTTTTCCCGTCCGCTGGTCATGGAAGCATGCGTTTGAGTTCCTGATATGCCTGCGTGCGAAGATTCGCCTCTGTTGGCGGTGGAAGGTTAGCTTTCCGTACACGCTCAGCATTTGCCTCGATACGATCTTGCGGCAGCGGATGCGTGCTCAAGAGCCGTTCGATAGTACCCCCACTGCGACCTCTGATTTTTTCGAAGAAATATCCAAGCGCACCGGGATACCAGCGTGTGGATTGAAGGTATCGAAACGAATACTCATCGCTTTCTGCTTCATCGTCTCGACTATTCTTGAGAAGTGCAAGACCAACGAACAAATTCGCGGCTATTTCGGTTGTCCGGGACGTATTGTTACCCAGCGCAATATCCATCAACAGTTGCGCACCGAGCGCTTTGGTCATTCGTTTGGTTGCGTGGCGACGCTCGGCATGGGCTATTTCGTGACCGAGCACAGCCGCCAGCGTCGCTTCGTTATCAATCGCCTTCATCAGTCCGGTGTACACGTAAATGTAACCACCGGGTGTGCAGAAAGCATTGAGCGTGTTGGGGTCGTTGATAATCGAAACCTTGTACGGAAAGCGTTCGCGATATTCGATTGCCGGTGACCGAATGATTTCGTTGACCATGCCCTGGACAGCGCTGCGGACCGCTTCGTTGCTCAGCAAGGGATACTCTCGCGGATTCTTTCGAATTTCCTGATCCAGATTCGCACCCAACTGTGCATCGTAGGATGACGGAAATATGTTGACCCCGCAGGTTACCGCTGCAATGCTGAGCGCAATGAGTGTGAGAGCGCGAACGATGATTCGGTTCATAACGACTGACAGTGAGTATGGAACTCGACACCAAGATGCGTAGGATACTCGACTGATTCGAAGATCAAGCCGTGCGGCGGTGCCATCGGGCTGGCTGCCTGACGGTTGCACTGCGCTAATGCATCGGCAAGTTCTTCGAGTGTGCGTTTACCGCGTGCACAATCAACCATTGCACCAACGAGCGCACGCACCATCCCATAGACAAAACGGTTTGCAGCAATATCGAGCCGAAACCGTCCGTCGCCACAGGCACGCCACTGGCAATGCTCGACGGTGCAAATGTACGAGCGTTGAGAGGTGTTCAACTTTGAAAATGTTGTGAAATCATGGGTGCCCAGGAATATCCGAGCACACTCATTGAGCACCGATTCGCGAAAGGGTGCTGCAACAAACCATTGATACCGTCGCAGCAGTGGGTCATTGCATCGCGAAATGGTGTAGCTGTACCGACGACATCGAGCATCATAGCGCGCATGGAAGGTGGTATCGTCGCGGAGCTGCACGCCCCGGACACGCACATCAGGGGGAAGCTGGCTGTTGAGTGCACGAGCTATCCGCTCTATGGGAATTCGCTCTGCGTTGGCAACGCGCGTATGCACAACCATACCGCGTGCATGGACACCTGCATCAGTACGCCCGGCAGGAGTGATGCGCATTGGCTGATTGTAGATTTTCTCGAGCGCTGAGCAGAGAACCTCTTCGACCGTGCGACCATTGGGCTGCCGTTGCATACCGACAAAATCGGTCCCATCGTATGCAATAAGCAGGACGAGTGTTTTCATCCCTGGCTATCTTGTGCGACGACCGGCAATGCGAGGTACCGGGCTGACTGCGAGCAGGCTAATTTGCTATCGGACCACAAGAGCATGCCATCCAGCCGATCTATTGTGACGCTGACAAATTCACCCTCGACGGCTGACGGCAACGCGACACGGCAGTAGTTTTCCGTGTATCCGACCCAGGCACCAATTGATGCGTCGTACGACTCTACGAGAACAGTTCGTTGAGTTCCGATGTTAGAGGCATAAAACGAGCGGCGTTTCGACTCGCTCAGCAAACGCAAATGATACGTCCGTTCCTTGCGCACACGGAACAGTATACGGTCAGCACGGCGAGCTGCCTCAGTCAGCTCTCGCTCGCTGTAGGTAAACACATGCAAGTACGATATAGGCAAAGACTCGATGAAGCGATAGGTTTCTTCGAAGTGCTGATCTGTTTCGCCCGGGAAACCTGTCAAAACATCGGCACCGATACATGCAGACGGCATCAATTCCTTGATTTGCATCAGACGCTCAGCATAAAGCTCGCGCTTGTAGCGACGGCGCATCGCGCGTAAAATTTCCGGAGAGCCGCTCTGCAACGGTAGATGAAAGTGTGGGCAAATTGTGGGATGCTCGCTAATAAACGCGATGATTTCAGGATGCAGACGATTCGGCTCAACCGAGCTAAGGCGATAGCGGCAATTCTGATTCATCTGAACCAGCAGACGCAGGACATCGAGCAACCGCTCCCCCGACGGTGCACGGTATTCACCGAGATTGATACCGGTCAGCACAATTTCACGATAGCCAGCATTGACAAGCCGCCGAATATGATGTGGAATATCTGCAAACGGCATTGAGCGGCTTTTTCCGCGCGCATGCGGTATCGTGCAGAATGTGCACGAATAATCACACCCATCTTGCAGCTTCAAAAACGCGCGCGTTCGACTGTCCTGGTCAGAAAAAACAGCGGGGACAAAGTCCAGGTTCGCCGTACGCAAATCCTCTATCCTAATGACCTGCGGTGTGTCGGATTCGATCGCATGCTCGATCAAGCGGACTATGTTGTGCTTATCAGCATTGCCAACAACCAGACGTACACCATCAATGGATGCAACTTGCTCTGGCTCAAGTTGTGCGTAGCATCCCGTTACAACCACAACTGCACCGGGAGACGTCTGGAGTGCTCTCCGCACAACCCTGCGGCATTCACGATCAGCAGTTTCGGTTACCGTGCAGGTATTGATGATGACAACATCTGCCGGCTCATCAAACGGGATGACCTGGTAGCCCGAGCGCACCAGTTGGTCGGCAATAGAAGAGCTTTCCGCGTAGTTTTGCTTGCAACCAAGTGTGTAGAGAGCTGCTTTCATTGGTGCAAAATTAGTCGCGTTTTTCAACAGCAAGTATGAGACCAGCGGTTCGTTCCAGCACAGCAACGATTGTCATTACCGTCACGCCCGACATGGTCGCATCGCTCGACGGTCGGACCATTCACCGATTGTATTCGACGTTCTGGCTTGCCTACCATGCAGAAGTTGCTGCACGCAAAGCAATCGAGCCGTTTTTCGATGATGGTGAAAATGCAATTGGCGCTGCAATAGCACTCGAACACTGTTCGATGTGTCCCATCGGCGCACGCGTCGAAATCACGGCGACCGTCATCGAGCAGCACAAGAACCGCATTGTTTGTTCGATCGTCGCGCAGACGCAATCGGCAGTGATAGCGCGTGGCACGCAAACCCAGATCGTTCTTCCAGCCGAGCAGATCACCGAAAAAATTGCTGCTGCCTATGCCGCGCACAACTTGGAATTACCGAATCAGTCCTAACGCAGCAGCCATCTCCTCGCCGTAATCGGCGAGCAATTCTTCTCCGGCTTCGATTCGGCGAATGGTCCAGACCTCGACGCACTGACCAGTGCTGACATACTGCACGTTTGGCTTTTTCCCCGTGCCATGGTAGGAACAGATGAATCGAGCTATTCCGGCATCGGTTCGTCGTGCATCAATGATGATGCGGTCGTTCAATTCAATCGCGTAAGGACCAAAACCTACCTCTGCGTAACGGGCATTGTAATCGGCAATGGTGAGCCGATCTCCATCGTAGTTGAATAGAAACATCCCGTTGGGAAGCTGCCGAGTTGCGAATAGTCCCAGTCCTGCACCACGGATAGACGATTGTCTCACCTCAACACCGTGCACCAGGCGCGTATGATGCGCACAGTATGGATGCGTTATCGTTGTCAGTCTACGACAACGAAGACCATCGGGACGAACAAACGCACACTGTTTGGTGATGTAGTCGGTGAAATCATTCGGTTCTACTTGAGAACGATACCTGTTTCGATTGCCCATAGCAACAAATCGAGTGCTTGAAGTGGAAGACCGCAGTGCGCCGCAAAATTCTGAAACGCGCGTTCGACTGCCTTGTACTGTGCTGGTGTGTGCGGTGGTGTTGGATCGTCAACAACACCTAATCGTACCAAGTTGCGGAGGATGTGCCGATCAAGAATCGCAAGCTCACTGTAGCCGAGATTTCGCAGGACATGGCTTGCTTCCTTGTAACCAAAACCATTGACTGACGCAACAAGCCATGCTCGAAGCCGCTGCGGATCAGCTTCGCTACTAAGCATATCGAGTATCTGCGAAAAGCAACCACGAAGCTGCAACAATCTTCTTGCCTTCGTTCGGTGGAAACGAATGTAATGGTGCCGATCACAGAGCACAGGCTCCGGATTGAATGGCTGCGTGTAGAAGGAACGTTGCCGCAACGTCTCGACGACCGCCATCGCATGCAGTGCCTTACTCTGGGGCGTGCAGATGCAGTAACAGAACTCGTAAAAAAAGTCCTCTTCCGTCTTCGGTGCTTCAAACTCTGCAAGCCGCGCAGTAATCTCGTGCTCGAACTGGGCGTAGTACTCTGCAAGCTGGATGGGAAGCTTCATCTACTCATCCGTTCAATGGCACACCAGAGCGAGACATACGGCCGACCAGTTGCTGCCGAAAGCTGCCACTGGCACGGAAGATTCGTGCTAACAAAAAAGTCAGCATCCAACTGAGCGACCTCGCGAACAGTCGTGTGCAGCGCTGCTGCTGGCAGTTCAGGATAGTGCAATCCCCGATCGCCCGCCATGCCGCAGCACGAAGACGACTGTGGAACTATCACCCGACACCTGCACGACTGAAGCAGCGCAATGAGACGGTGTTGCTGTTGACTCCGCACTACAGCACAGGTTGGATGCAGCACGACTCTGTGCTCCCGTGTGATGCGTGAAGCAATGTTGGGTAGCATAGCCTCCACTGCCTCAACAGGGCTGAGAATCCGCAATCGAGCAAAGTGCTCTGCATGCTCACCGCTGAGTACGGTATGTGCCGCTTGCAGAGATAGCGCACATGAGCTGCTGTCGGTGACGATCGGGAGCCGACCACCATTGCTTGCTTCGTATGCTACGGCAACCCACCGCTCCAGTGCACGGAGATAGGCATCGCGATAGCCTTTGGAATGCCATGGATGACCGCAGCAGATCGTGCCAGCACGCTCAATGACTGCAATGGCTATGCCCGCACGCTGTGCTAATTCGAGGAGAGCATGAGTCACCGATTCACCGTCGGGCGTACATCCGCCAAAGCATGCCATACACGACGGCACATAAATCATGTCAGCCGATGCTGATGATGAGCGAGGAAATACATCGGGTACCCCCATCGTTGGCAGCCATGCGGGTGTATGAAATCGCCGAGCAAGTGTTGCTGTCAGTGATGCAAGTGTGCGTTTTCCAAGAATGCGAGATGTCCAGTGTGCAAGTCGAAGTGCCGATGCAATCAAACCGATCCACACAGCAGGATGTCTGGCAGCAGCGTTCGCCAGCCACGATGTGCGGCCGCTTTTTCGTTGGGCTCGCAGCTCGATGATAAAATCGCCCGTATTGATTCCAACCGGACATGCAACCTGACACATCCCGTCAGTAGCGCAAGTTTGATCACCAGCATACTCGAACATTCTCTCCAGTACACGCGCATAGTGTGTTTTGCGGTGCTGCCGTGCGTGTGCAATCGAGCGCATGATTACGATTCGTTGGCGCGGCGACAGCGTCAGTGTACTCGACGGGCAAACACGTTCACAAAAGCCGCACTCAATACATCGGTCGAGCACGGGATGCACCGCTGGCAACTGCTTGATATTCTGCAGATGGATCGTGCGATCGCGCGAAAGAATAACACCAGGATTGAGAAGGTGCTCCGGGTCAACCAGCGATTTGAGCTGCCACATCAATTCGGTTGCTTGCTTGCCCCATTGTTGCTCAACGTACGGCGCCATGTTACGACCGGTGCTGTGTTCAGCTTTGAGTGAGCCGTCGTAGCGAGCGACCACCAGTTCTGCCAGTTCATCCATGAACCGAGCGTATCGTTCGATCCAAACATCATCAGGCGGTAGAGAAAATGCAAAGTGCATGTTCCCATCGCGGGCATGACCGAAGATGACAGCATCGGTAAAACCCGATGCCAGCAGCAGCGATCGGAGGTCGCCCACTGCCGCTGACAGCCGGTCGCGAGGGAACGCAACATCTTCGTTGATCAGAGCAGTGCTGATCGCACGAGCCGCACCAACACTGGGCATCGCACCTTTGCGAAGTCGCCAGAGGAGGTTTCGTCGCTGGTCATCGCTGGCAATGGTAAGCTCCACCGCAGCCGACTGGCGTGCAAGGCGTTCTACAAGGCTCTTCATCACCGCTGCGATGTCGGGGTCGTTGTAGCGGAATTCGACCAACAGCGCTGCATGGCGCGGCAATTGAATTTGGTGACGTTCCTGCGCATGGTGTGCTATGGCGTTCAAGGTCGCATCATCCATCAATTCAATCGCGACGGCACCTTCCCCATCAAAGGCAGCGACAGCATTGCATGCATCGTGTACCGAACGATAACCCAGCAGTGCGGTCGTTGCAAATGGTGGTTCATCAATCGTCGTGAGCGTCGCGTCTACAATAAAGCCGAGCGTCCCTTCGCTACCGACCATCAGATGCTGCAGAATATCCGCCGGTCTGTCAAAGTCGAGAAATGCCGCAATCGCATAGCCCATGGTATTTTTCAGCCGCGTTCGGTGCCGAATCAATTGGCAGAGCTTCTGGTCTTGTCGCACGCGATCTCGCAGCGCTGCTAACCCAGCATAGAGCGCTGGTTCAAGCTCAGCCAGTCGTTGATCTGCAGCAGCAAGATCAGTTGTATCGAGCACAGTCCCCGACGGAAGCACCAGAGTCATCGAACGCAGGGTGTGGTATGCATTCTGGCTGATACCACAACACATCCCGCTTGCGTTATTGGCAATGATTCCTCCAATTGTACACGCATCAATCGAAGCTGGATCCGGACCAATACGGCGATGAAAACGACGTAAGCGTCCGTTGACATATCCTCCTCGAAGCATGCATCCGGCACGCACCCATTCACCGGTTGGAGCTATGGCAAGGTCGTTGAATCCTCGCAGCGCGACCAAAACGTGTTCAGTGACGGATTGCCCGGACAGGCTCGTCCCCGCTGCACGGAATGTCAGCGGAATGCGCTCACGCTTGCTCCAGGCAAATAGTTCGATGACGTCGGCGATGCTTTCGGCACGGACAACGGCACGCGGCACAATCTGGTAAAGGCTGGCATCGGTTGAGTATGCGACACGATCAAGGAGAGAGGTCGAAACTTTGCAGTCCCCAAGCCTGCGTGCCAGTTGCCGCGCTGCATGTTCGACTCTATCGCTCATCGTGAATTCAAACACGTTCGACAACGGCTGCAAGTCCCTGCCCAACGCCAACGCAAAGAGATGCGACACCGTACTGCTGATTATGCCGGTGCAGTGCCCGAATAAGTGTACCCATGATACGCACTCCGCTCATACCCAGGGGATGACCGATGGCAATAGCGCCACCATGAATGTTGAGCTTATCGAGGGGAATGCCTAACAGGCGCTGGCATGCCAGTACCTGGGCAGCAAATGCTTCATTGATTTCGAAAAGTCCGATGTTCTCAAGTGTAAGACCCGCTTTTGCCAGTGCGCCAGGAATCGCCTCAACTGGTCCAATGCCCATGTAGCGTGGATCAACGCCTGCAGCATGTCCGGCACGGTATCGCGCCAGCGGACGGAGATTATACCGCACGACCGCTTGCTCGCTGGCAACAATCAGTGCTCCTGCTCCATCATTGAGCGATGATGAATTTCCGGCTGTAACAGTACCATTTGCTCGAAATGCTGGTGGAAGCTTTGCCAGTTTCTCGATTGACGTATCGGGTCGCGGACCTTCATCGCGATCAATGAGAACAGTGTTGCCTTTAGCATCCCGAATCGGGACAGGCACAATTTCGTCTTGCAAAAACGCATCCTCATAGGCTTGGAGCGTCAACCGATGTGAGCGCAGTGCATACTGGTCCTGATCGTCGCGATTGATGTGGTAGCGCTCGGCGACATTTTCAGCCGTTTCACCCATAGATTCGAGCGGGAAGAGCTTCTCCATCGCTGGATTGGGGAAACGCCAGCCCAGCGCGGTATCGTATGCCGTCAAATTCCCAAACATAGCCCGACCACTAACATTTTTCGGGAGCACGTACGGAGCGCGTGACATTGATTCAACTCCGCCAGCAATGATTAGCTCAGCCTCCCCAGCACCGATTGCACGCGCGGCAATAATGATGGCTTCAAGCGACGATGCACACAGACGATTGACCGTTACGCCGGGCACTCGATGCGGGAAACCCGCAAGCAACAGTGCCATTCGTGCGACATTACGGTTATCCTCTCCCGCTTGATTGGCGCATCCTAAGATCACATCGTCAATAGCAGCAGGGTCTAGATGCGTTCGCTCCACAAGTGCCCGCAAAACGTGTGCTGCCAGATCATCAGGACGCACCGAGCTTAGCGCACCACCATACTTGCCGACCGGTGTGCGCAGTGGGCTGCACAGAAATACATCACACATCATGGTCTTTGCGAAAGGTATTGCAAACTGGCATTGATTTTTTCGAGTGCATCGGCAAAGGTAGCCTCTTTCGAGCGTTCATTTTCGATAACCTCCGGCTTGGCACGCTGCAAAAAGTTCTCGTTTGTCAGCCGTGCACGCGTTTGGGCGAGCATATGCTCTAATCGTGCTCGCTCAGATTCAAGTCGCTCTCGCTCACGCTCAAGGATGTGTTCTCCAACAATCATCACCATTTCGACCTCGCCAACTATTGCGGTGAGCGCACCACGTGGTTTGGGAGCATCCGCCGGAAGGAACGTCGGCAATTCAACGCGAGCCAGTGACGCAATCAAGCGAGCATGTGCAGTCAGTAGGTCGTGCACGTGACCATCAACACGGAAGGCTATCGGTGGAGTCTCCGATGGCTTGAGATTCGCCGTCGCTTTCAGCATGCGAAGCTGCTCGATAACATTCATCAGCAATGCCATATCGCGTTCGACATCCGGCATTTCATAGTCCGGCGTGTGTTTTGGTAGCAGCGTCGTGCAGAGCGATTCGTTCGGACTGCGCAGTCCCAACCGATGCCAGATTTCTTCGGTAATGAATGGCATGAGCGGGTGCAGCAGTCCTAATGCATCCTCGAAGACTGCCAGAGCAAAACGGATAAGGCGCTGGCGAGTGTCGAGTGATTCGATACCCTGCAATCGTACCTTGAGCAGCTCGATGTACCAATCGCAGTAGTCATGCCAGAAAAAGTCATAGAGCGTTCGAACGTACTCATTGATTCGGTAGCGCTGCAGGTGCTCGTCAACCAGTCGGATCATCGTCTGCATGCGCGATCGTATCCAGCGCTCTGCGAGGCTCAGTTCGTGTTCATCGAGTTGGGGAGTTCGCTCAGAACCAACACCGGCATCATCGGCTTTGAGCGCTAAAAACCGCGCAGCATTCCAGAGCTTGTTGGCAAAGTTTCGTCCCAGTTCCATCTGCGGTGCGTCCTGCGTGACTGGGTCCACCGTTATCCGTACATCCTGACCGACAGGTGCAAGGTAGAGCACTGTGTACCGAACAGCATCGGCACCATAGGTTTCAATCAGGCGCAGTGGATCGGGTGAATTACCGAGCGACTTGGACATTTTCCGCCCTTTATCATCACGGATGATGCTTGTGAAATACACATCGCGGAATGGAATGACGCCCCGGAAGTAAAGCGATGCCATAATCATTCGCGCTACCCAAAAGAAGATGATGTCCGGACCAGTCACCAAAAGGTCCGTTGGTAAATAGGTGCGGATAATCGGCGTATCCTCGGTTTTCCCATCGTGGAGCCATCGCATCGTAGTCAGCATCCAGAGCCACGACGAAAACCACGTATCGAGCGAGTCCTCATCTTGCCAGACTTCACTATCGGGCGCAAGACCTAACTTGGCGCGTGCGTGATCGGCATCGCGCGCTGCGGCATAGCGTCCGTCGGGAGCATAATAGACCGGAATACGATGACCCCACCAGAGCTGACGCGAAATACACCAATCGCGGATATTGCGCATCCAGTGTTCGTAGGTCTTGACCCAATGCTCTGGATAAAAGCGAATTTTTCCATCGAGCACCACCTGCAGTGCCGGCTCAGCCAGTGGCTTCATGCGGACGAACCACTGGTCGCTGTAGAATGGTTCGATTGGCTCGCCGCTACGCTCTGAAAATCCAACGTTGTGGACGTAAGGCTGCTCGTGCAAAATCAAACCGTTCGAGCGTAGGTCGGCAACAATTCTCCCCCGCGCCTCGAAACGATCCAACCCCGCATAAGGACCGGCAACGTCGTTGAGCCGTCCATCTGGATTGAGCGACGCTAAAACAGGAAGCGAGTGCCGAATGCCTATCTCAAAATCATTAGGATCGTGTGCAGGCGTGATCTTTAGGCACCCTGTTCCAAATGTTGGGTCAACGTAGCTATCGGCAATAATCGGCACGTAGCGATTGGTCAATGGGACGCGGACAGTTCTGCCAATCAAATGCTGGTACCGCGTATCATCGGGGTGCACTGCAACGGCGACATCACCGAAGATTGTCTCCGGGCGGACTGTTGCGACGGCGACATATTCACCGCTGTCGCCATCGAGCATATACTTGAGCGTGTAGAGTGTATCCTCCACCTGACGATAGACGACTTCTTCATCTGAGAGCGCTGATTGGAGTTTCGGCGACCAATTGATAATGCGTTTACCGCGGTAGATGAGCCCAGCATCAAATAGTCGGATGAACACCTCCCGCACAGCATTGGATGCACTCTCATCCATCGTAAACAAGGTGCGCTTCCAATCGCAGGAAACTCCCAGCGAGCGGAGCTGCTCGAGTATGATTCCGCCATACTGCTCCTTCCACTGCCAGACACGGCGAAGAAACTCTTCGCGCCCCAGGTCCCAGCGTGTTTTCCCTTCGATACGGAGCAGTTCCGCTTCAACTTTACTCTGGGTTGCAATACCGGCATGATCGAGACCCGGAAACCAGCAGGCTACTTTCCCAAGTTTGCGATTGTAGCGAATGTAGAGGTCTTGAATTGTGTTGTTGAGAACATGTCCCATTGTGAGAACACCAGTCACATTCGGTGGCGGCATCAGAATGCTGTAGCGCGGCTGATCGGTCTGATCAGGGCACGAAAAAAGCTCCAACTGCAACCAGTGTTCGTACCACGTTTTCTCTACCGACGATGGATTGTATTGGCGATCGAATGTACGCTGCATATACCATTTGAGTTCAAAATAAACCTCAGGCTACAAAGATAGTAGCCAGCCGAAAACCTACTGCAGCACCATGAATACACCCGACTTCGCATCCACTGCACCACTGCTTTCGAGCCAAAGTCGCCAGTAGTACGCTCCGCTCTGAAGTGGGCGACCGCTCTGCTGCTCGATCAAGGGAATGTTCAGCTGATTACTCCCGCTGTACAAAACAATTGGCATCGCAAACACGCGCTTACCCAGAACATCATAAATCTCGATGTGAGCGGAAGCGTTCGGTTCAAAACCATGATAGACGACCGATGCATTCAAGACCTGACCTGCACTGGCTGGATTGGGAAACACCACGACGCTATCAATGTTCAGCGATGAAGGCACAAGCAAAATGTACTCTGCCGTTGTTGTGTTCCCTGTTGCATCGCGCGCCGATACCATGAGGATGTTGACGCCACGTTCAAGCTCGACAGTTGCAGAGACCGCTGCACGAGCAAGTGATTCCTGATTCCAGCGATCATGCTGCGGGAGTGCGTCTGTTGGATAGAAACGGTATTGCAGCGCACCGTTGGGCAATCTCATGCCATTGAGGCGAAGAATCAATGCTGTACTATCGCTGATTGCAATCCGTGCTGAATCAAGTACGGCGCAATCAAGCACAACTTTCTGCGGTACGATCGTTGTATCGCTTGCATTGATGCCGTTTGCATAGAGGCGTACTGTTGGCGGCACATTATCAGCACGAACCAGCAGTGGTACCGATGCGCTATTGTTGAACTGATAAAGCTCTTGTTGCGGTGCAATCGAGAATCTGATGGTTGTTTCGTCGGGAATGTCGAGTGTTGGTATTTTCAGATGCAGTGTTGTATCTCCGACAGACACCCGAAAGTCATCTGGAACCGGTGAACCGCCTACGGGCACCTCACCTGGTCCGAGCAACTGGAATATACCGCTCACCTGCCGCACGCCGCATCGGGACACAAGGTTGATCGCTTGTGCAGTTGCAGAGACGGTATCTCCGCGCAATGGCGAGAGATCGCTGACATCGAGCGTGACCGCAAACTCTGGGCGTGGCACGTATTCAACCGCTGCAGCCGAGAGCGTGCATGGAGAAAAATCACCACTGTCACGACTGAGCGTATAGGTACAGCGTAGGTATGGATACCGCGCCGCGTCAATACTATCGAGCCTAAGCTGAGGAGTATCCACTGTCGCAAGAAGTTGCATTTGTTCTGTGGATGACTGACTACCCCAGACGTCGAGTCGAACGTGAGTTCTCGTTTGCTGCACATCGAGGGTGGCGCGTTTCCACCGTTCCGCTGGACCAGCGATTGGCAGGTCAAGCTGACCTACGAGCGGAAACAGCGGAAGAGCGAATGTTGCTGCAATCGTATCGCTCCCGCTAGTTGCTCGATCATCACCGATGCGTTCAAGCAGAAACGGACGATTACTCGACCGCATACCAACAAACAGGTACGAGCGGCTCTGCTGTAACGAATCTGCAGCGTGTGCACCAAACTCTCTAAGCACCGATCGGAACGATTCGGCATACTGTGAAAATTGCAGCGTCCATGCCCCACCACAGGAGACCATCAACACGTAATCATGCGCCGAAACGGTGTCGCGGAGGAACGTGATGAGTTCTTGGACACCACCATCACTACGACCGATTCGTGCAGTGGTCCATGTTGCATACCATCGGACTGCCTTCAGCTCGCCCGTATGCGCCGAGAGAACCGCAAGGTGTACACCAATCTCATCATTACGTTCGCTGGCAACATTTGTCCCGCCCAGTCGCAGCCGATATGCTGGCTGTATCAACGATCGAAGGGAATCGTTCTGCGACGGCTGATAGCCCCCTGCAGAAAGGAGCTCGACGGGAAGAGACGTCGCAAATGCAAGCGAGCCATCTTCTGTTGGTGTCAGGTTTAGTGTTGTGCTGCGTGACCAGTTTGCAGGCCGTCCCTGGGCATGCACAATCGCGTTAAGTTCGGCATGCTCAGTAACCACAACTGGAATTGTCAACGGTGGCGACCACGACTGCCGTGTTTGGTTGTAGCCACGAATCCGAATCTGGTACTCATTCCCCGCAGCAAGGACGCGAGGGAATCGCCACTCGCAATGCGTTGGATAAATTCTCACTGGATACGCAGTGCTGGATGCCAGAGTATCGCCCTCCCCAGAAATAAGCACCGCCTCGTATTCGAATGGTGACTGCCCGGCAACTGGATTGAGAAAACGAACCACGGTATCGAGCGGCGAGATATTCCAACCGGGCTGAGGTTCGACAGCGTAGAGTTGATCAGCGTACACGTACAACGGTACCTGAAGGGGCTGCCCGACTTGCCTGTTTTGTGTTGAGAATTCAAAACGAAGTATGTGTTCGCCGGGCATATTCCGCACGGGCAGAACAAAGCGCAATCGCTCTGGATAGCAGAGCGCTGCTATCGTTGAGCTGAGTGTATCACTGCGCGATTGGTAGGTATGGATGAGCTGTACAGTGATGGTTGTATCAGCATAGACACCCGCATTGAATACAGCGACCTCGATTGCGATGCTGTCGGCGTTGATTGTTGGTGTTGGAGATTCGGGTATGCTCTGCACCGTTAGCGAGGCTGCATCAAAGACTGGATGTGGGATTGTATCAATGGGCAATCGAGTGAGCGGATCTCCCAGAAGCGTTGTCTGCATGATGGTGTTTATAGCAAGCTGAGTTCCATCGAACAGGTAGAACTTCGCTCGATTGAGAACATCCCCGAGCGTGCGATGTGTTGTCCGAGCAACTGTAGCGAAAATTCCGGCATTGACAATGTCATCATACGAACGGATACCGAAGCCGGTCGTTGCGATGACAGCGACCATTCCTGCCGATGGTGCTGAGAGAAAGTCTTCACCCAAAGCCTGTATTGTCGGCTCAGCAAATGCACCGATCTGACACGAAAAACTTGCCAGAACGGGATAGCGTCCGCTGTTCCGCAAACGCTCTGGCTCCCAACCAGCGACTTCAAGCGACCGAGGTGCACCATGACCGATGTAATTGACCCAAACCGCTCCACTGTTGATTGTACCGACAATAGCCGATGGCACCGGTGCACCACTGGACGTTCCAGCATAAAACGACGCTAAAACCGTATCAGCACAGAGCGCTCGTTGATATGGGTCAACCAACAACGGTAGCAGCGAATAAATGACCGATTCGTAAAAGTCAACCTGCTCAGCAGCATCAGAGCCACCAGTGATGAAGAGGAAGCGTTTATGCCAGCGTGCTGGTTGCAGTGTGTCGTGCTCAATGATTTTATTGACGATTGCCTCGGCTTGCGTGGCTGTTGTTACTGGCAATCGCCCGATACTCATTTCAGGGACGTAGTCATCGCCGTCGAGCAACGTGTACCAAAAATCGCTGACAGGTTTACCGTAGCTTGGGATGTAATCATCATTGCTGGCACCTTTGGAGACCTTGCGTGGATCCCAACTTGCATCGCCCACCAGCAGGACTGCTCGTGGGGCTGGTGCTCGCCAGTGATGATACGTATAGCGAAGAAATGCTTTGATGGCGTGGGGTGACTTTTCGCCTCGACCGAACGCATCAAAAATGTCCTGAACATCTACAACACGAGCCCGCACACCAGCCCGACGAGAACGGTACTCTGCAAGGCGCTCTGCACTTGGACGAAACGATCGGTGGGTGATCACCAGATAGTCCGCTCTATTGGTATCAGCAAGAAGATGCGCACCACCACACGGACGGACACGAGCCTGTTCAATCCGTTCAGCTCCTGACGCTACGAGTGCATGATCACCTGGCTGCAATTGAACCATAGCGCGAAAGGCATTGCCACGTGCGGTTGCCACCCACGCTACTAGCGAGCTTGATTCTATTCCGAGTCTTTCACGATACAGGGATGGTTCCCCGCGAACACCACAACCGACGTACGCCGAGCCAGCAGTTATTGAGGCACTCGAGCTGCTCCCTTCGCGCGACAATTGCTCACGGAGCGATTGTTCCACGACTTGACCATCTGCAATCAAAATTGCAAACGGTGTACCGACAGGTAATGCACCGACCAGTCCAGCAACGGCTGAAGCATTGTCAGAAAAAACTTGCACCGTTTGCTGTTGATCGAGCCAGGCAATAATGATCGGGCGGCGTGTGGTGATGATCGCGGTGTCACCGATGGCTATCCCAATTCGCTGGGGATTTCGCCGTGCCGAAAGCCGAAAGAGTACACCACGTTCACCGGTTCTTGTACTCCAAATGCCCTGCAGTGTATCGAAGAGCAACACATGTGATGAGCGGAAATTAACAAGTTCAAGCTGTTCAGTATCTGCTGACCGGCAAGCACCGACAAGGTAGTCTTCGACTGCGGCGGCACGCTCGTATCCACTGGTTGCGATATAGTCCACCGCTTCGGCTGCAATTGTTACTGCTGTGTTCTGCACAACAAGGGAGTCCACGATGCATCCATCCCGTTTCGGACGCAGCATAAAACGAAGCGTGTCGTAGCGTGGTCCGTCGTAGGTCGCGCTATCCCGACTGACACCGCCATAGCGGCACTGAAGACGGTGATCAGGGTTTGTGTAAACGTCATCGCTTATCGCAGAGTAAACAACTGATACCAGAATACTATCGTCGCGTTCAGGGTCTGGTGTAACAGGGAGAATGGTGGCAAATGGTCGAAGCGGATTCGTTATTGCCCACACCCACCCTTCGCCTGGTACGGTCTCTGTGACGAATGTGCTCTGTGTTTGGCGGTAGCGATCGTCATCGAGCCAGCCCTGGACGTACTCGCGCTCTTGCTCGATGTGACGCTGGACAAACAGGTGTTGGCGAAGTGGTCCCCCCACTGCCTTTGTCGTATCCAGCACGAGCCGGCGTTGCTGAAGTGATGGATCGTACCACACTTCATATGCGGCAGATGTTGAGTAGGCATCGAAATACGTGGTATCTCCTGCTGCATGGGAGCCAACAAAGAGCAATGTGTCGTCATCGCTTAGTTGCCCATCGCGATCGAGAAGCGCAAACGATACCTGCCACCCACGTCGCATGAGATGGAGTCCATCGCTCGAGAGCATCCGCAGCGACGGCACAGCTCGGAGCAAGTCTGCGACCAGAACCTGTGCAATGCCATCGCGCGTTGTTTCAATGTAGGCAAGGGGCAGTTGCCGCTCAGCAACAGTTGAGTCGTCGGGTGTTGCGCTGAGCGGTACTACAGCACCAGCCCAACCAGTGACCACAGCCATCAGAACGATGCTGAGGATACGTGTCATCATTGGCACCGTGAGGTTCAGTCGTACTGATCTAAGTAATGCAATGCGTTGACCGGGTGTTTCGGACTGTCATAAAAACGCAGCGCTGGGTTTGGTCGTACCCAGCGCTGCATACAATCGAGGCATTCCTCCTCACGGACGAATGCGCCGTTAGCGTTCGAGTGTTTGTTTGAAGTCAATTTTGAGGTTTTCGACAATGGCTTTGCTGATCTTTTCACGCATCGCTTCGTCGTTCGATAGGTGCTGGCTGAGTGCTTCCTCGACGCGACGCTTGATCATCTCGGACGATTCACCGATGAGCTTATCCACAAACAGTCGAATATCGCGCTGTTGTTCCTGGAGAATGTCGAGCTGACTGCGACTGGCGTCTTCCATTTTCTTGAGCATTTTGTCCATGCGCTCTTCCTCCTCGGTGTAGAAGAGTGTGAACGCCAGCAACGCCAACATAGAAAACTCCAGGAAGATGGCACCTAAAATCAAGGATGGTCGCGTTGGTGGAATGAATTTCAAACCGCGGATACCAACCGCAACAATGAGTAACGCGGCACCACCATAGGCAAAGCCTGTGACGTTGTTAGAGTACGATTCGGTGAAGTGATGTGCCATATAGAGACGCATTGCAGCACCGATCCGCAAGCGATTGCGCTGCCATCCAATCGCGGCTTTAATGTCTTCGATACTCCGTTCGACGAACTCGCTAAAATGCTCACGGATGCGAATGAAGAGCACGTTGTTGCGAAAGACAACAGGGTCTGTGTTACGATCGAACACATCATCGAACGCAACAACCTGGCGGTGAGAGCTTCCGATTTCTTCCTCTGGGATCGTGCGATTCCAGACGATGCGGAATGCTTCGACCACCTTCCGACGATCCGTCTCGGCAAGCGCAGACAGCTGATCATCCGGCATGACAAGTAATTCGACAATCTCTTCCGAAAAACCTGTCTGAAGCCGGATCTTCGATTTATTGTTGTGGATTTCGCGCTCCACTTTGAGTGACATTAAGCCGATTGACGGTGGCATAATAAGCGTCAGCAGGATAGCAACGACGAAGCCTATGTCAATCGAAAAAATCATAAATCCAACGTTGGGATCCAAATAGATCGGATCGTCGCCCAGTTTGGGAGCTTTGACCACCCATTCATCGGGTGCTTTTGAATAGCCGTGAACCTTTTCTTGACGGGCTTTGCTTGTAAAGTCAAAAATGTAGTCTGGCTTGATGTATTCTCGCTTGACTTCTTCACCGATGTGCTTGACGCCCTCTGCCGATGGCACTGCACGTACACCGTTGAAATTGGCAAGCTCTTCTCGCTCTGGCTTGAATTGGAACACCACAAAACTCTCGACGATGCGAACGAGCAAGAACTTATGGAAGATGACTGCAGTGGCAAGGAAAATGGCAAGAAAGACCACATAGTGGACAAACCCTGCTTTGTACAGGGTGTGTTCAGGCGCATTGGGATTTGTGCGTGCGCTCATGGGTGCAGTGTCCTTGAACAATTGAACAAATGCTATGCTATACCACCACTGCCGCAGCTCGGAAGAGCGCGGTCAGCAATTGACGTGGCAAAAATAGCAAGCCTTGTTTTTCCATGCAACAACTTTTTTGAGTGCGCAGTTTGTTTTGTGTTTAGTACATTTGCAACCGTATGCGTACCTGCACATTAGTTGGCTCAACCGTCCGAGCTGAACGCGGTACAATCCGTGGTAGCTCGTTCGTCAGCGCGCATTCGGTGCGAAATGCGTTGCTGGGATCGGTTATTTGGTCGAGTCTGCCTCACTGCAATTCCTGCCTAATCTAACTGTCCCCGCGCACCGAAAAGCCGGACAGAGCGTCGCGCAATTTCCACAACCCTAATTCGATTGTAAAACCATTTCTCGTCGAGCGACTCCTCCATGAAGCTATCGTGGTTAGAAGCTCACCGCGTCCATGAGGTTCTCCGTCGGCACATCCTCGCTGATGGATTTGATCTTGTTGTTGACCTGGACCAAAGTGGCTGCGGATACTTCGTTGATGCACGAACAGGTCAGCGATACGTTGACATGTTTTCATGCTTTGCATCGCTACCACTGTCGCTCAACCATCCTGACCTCCATAATGACGAGTTTATCGCCCAGCTCGGCGCAATCGCACTGCATAAAATCACAAACTCTGACCTCTACACAAGCGTTTACGCAACATTTGTCGAGACTCTTTTCCGTATTGCGGTCAAGGAACCATTCCGCTATGCGTTTTTCATCGAGGGTGGGGCACTCGCGAACGAAAACGCACTCAAGGTAGCATTCGATTGGAAAGTTCGGAAAAACTTCCGGAAAGGCTACACGCGCGAGGTCGGGCATATGGTTATTCATTTCCGCCAGGCATTCCATGGGCGAAGTGGGTACACCCTATCACTGACTAACACCGACCCGATGAAAATCGCGTACTTTCCCAAATTCAACTGGCCCCGCATTATCAACCCAAAGCTGCGTTTCCCGATTACCGACGAATCGCTTGCAAAAACAATTGCTGAGGAAGAGCTTGCCCTTAACCAAATCAAAATGGCTCTTCATGAACACGGCGACGACATCGCTGCGCTGATTATCGAACCGATTCAAGGTGAAGGCGGCGACAACCATTTCCGTCCGGAGTTCTTGCAGGCACTTCGCACACTCTGCGATGAAAACGACATCTTGCTGATCTTCGATGAAGTCCAAACAGGTGTTGGTATTACCGGCACATGGTGGGCATACGAGCAACTCGGTGTCGTTCCAGACATTTTCAGCTTTGGTAAGAAAATGCAGGTCTGCGGTATTGTTGCCACTCCTCGTGTTGACGAGGTCCCAGAGAACGTTTTTCATGTTTCCAGCCGAATCAACTCCACCTGGGGTGGAAATCTGACCGACATGGCGCGAGCCACAGCATATCTTCAGGTGATCAATGAACGGCGGTACCTGGAGAATGCTCAGCTTCAGGGGAACTACCTCCGCGAAAAATTAGAACACCTCTCGCAGCAGTATCCTGAGCTTGTGACTAATCCGCGGGGGCGAGGCTTGTTCTGCGCCTTCGATCTTCCTTCACCGGAGTATCGCCAACAATTTCTGCGCCGATGCTACGCCGAAGGTCTGCTGATTTTAGGTAGTGGCGAGCAAAGCGTGCGATTTAGACCCACACTCGACATCAAACGTGAACGAATTGATGAGGCGATTGCCATCATCGAAAAAGTGCTGCAGGCAACCGCAGCATAATGCGTTTCGTGGTTCCTCCTCCATCCCCTGTGCCCTTTTGCCTCCGTGCAGAAGGGCACGCTTTTTTATGAGCGTGTGTGCGTGTAATTTTGATGCACATTTGGCAAATCTTCAGCGAGACTCCGATGCTACGCTCAGTACTGCTTGGAACCGTTGCAATTATTTGTGCATCAGCCCAGCCACTGATGTCTCCCTTCCCCTGGACCCTCAATCCCACACGCGGAATTGACAATAGCATCATTCCCGGTAATCCTATCCAAACCACTGTACAGAAGGGGAGAATTTCAATTCGTGATGGGAAGCTCATCTATCCCGATGGATCGCGTGCCCGACTCTATGGCGTCACTATTGCAGGACCAGCGGTCTTTCCCGATAGTGCTCAAGCTATCGAAGTGGCTCAACGATTACGTAGCCTTGGTATCAACCTTGTTCGATTGACGTACTTCGACTATACCACCTACAACGATGCCTCGCTGCTTATTCGTTCAAACACAACAAGTCGTGGTTTCGACAGCACCATGCTCCGCCGCTTCGATTGGTTTATCGCCCAGTTACGCGAGCACGGAATTTATGTGTCGCTTGTGCTCCGAAGCGTCCGCCAGGCACGCCGGGATGATGGCATCGCTGGGTGGGATTCTGTTCGTTTTGCCGGTCGGATGTACTCATACTTTCTGCCGGGATACCAAATGGTGGTACGTGATTTTACCCGCGACTTATTGTTGCGACGCAATCAATTCACCGGTATCCCCTACAAGGATGATCCCACGATTGCAATTATCGAGCTTGACCAGGATAATTCGCTCTTTACACAATGGGTTGTTGGCTACCCCTTCTCTCTTTCCAGCGGAGGACAGCTTTCATACATGCATTCACGGATGCTCGATAGCGCATTTATCCGGTTTGTCCTGGCGAAGTACCGCTCAGCGCAAGCAGCACAAGCTGCATGGCGTTTTACACCACGCTCAACTGCGAATGTGATAGGCAATCCAAGCTTTGAAGACCCATTTGACAATTCGTGGACGCTCAATCTCAATGGGAACGCCCTCGCAATCGCCGAGCGCGATCCTCTCGAGAAAAAAGACGGAGGGTATTCGGTGCGCATTCGAATTTCTCAACCCGGGACAGCCCAAACTAATGTTCGCTACATCAACTACTACCCACAGCTCCAGCGGTACGCACTCTACCGAATTCAACTCTGGGTAAGAACTGATGCCCAGCGCCGCACCGCACGGTTTGCTCTTGCAAATTTTTCGTTCGTTGACACACTGACTCCACAATGGAAAGAGTTTACCTACACCTTCCGGAGCAATGTCGAAGGCTCCGCAGCATTTGTTGTTGATGTCGGTGGAACCAGCGGTGATGTATGGCTCGATAATGTCCGCGTTACGGCTCTCGAGGAACCAGCTCTTTTACTGGGTGAATCGTTCAGCTCATACACGGTCGCACGGAGCAAGTACGATCAGCATACCGTCCACTCTTTAGCACGGTGGAGAGACAACGTAGAGTTTTACCAGATGCTAACAGAGTCGTGGTACACGTGGATGCGACGGTTGATTCACGATACGATACGTTGTGCTGCTCTGATCGCACCAGGGAACCAGCAATACTACCTCAACGAAGTGTATGCAGCGCGTTTGCTCGATCTGCCATCGGTTGGTACAGGTTGGGATAGCCCGTATCGTCGCATCATCGGTGCAACAAGCGACTCGGCATGGTATATCCTCAACGATCCACAACTGGGTCACCCATACGGTGGGCTAATCTACGTTCCAGCACGCGCTCGCATTGCAGGTAAGCCGTTGATGCTCATTTACTCAATGCCATATCCTCATGCCTCCATGTCCGAGATGGCAACACTTATGCCAGCATATCTTGCCTACCAAGATGCTGATGTTTACGTGCTCGCGTATTACGCTTATATCCGATCGAGCTTGACAACGCCGTGGGTACGCAATCGGTATGGACCCAACAGCCCAGGTACGATCACGCATTATGAAATTGCTGGCAATCCTGCTGTCATGTCGCTTCTGCCAACATCAACCTATGTATTTCGGAATGAATTAATTTCACCCGCTAACGAACAAATTTTATTGCAGCAAACAAAAGAAGCACTGGCATACCCACCCTACAATCAATTTGGTGCATTCTACCTTTACAGTAACACTGACTCTCGGCTTCCACTTTTCCGACGCATTGCTATTGATTCGTTCGATGCATCGTTGCAGAGTTATCAACCGCACCGTGAAATCCCAGCATTAGCTGATCAGGCGAGTGTCAACATCGCATCCCTTCTAAGCGATACCGAGCAATTACTCTGGAATGCTGCCGATTCCCTGCTCATCATCCGAACGCCACGCTATCGGGCAGCGAGTGGCGTTCTGCGTGGCAAAATTCTTGATCTCACGGGCAATGCCCACCACACTATCGAACGACTCGATAATGGTTGGATTGGGACGGTTGAATTCCTCGCCCTTGACACAGTGTCAATTGATTCAGCCCAGCAGGTCCTGATGACTTTTGTAACGAGGAGTTGTGCAACAGGTGCACTCTGGAGCGGTGATTCATCCACATACCGATCCTGGGGTACAGAGCCAATGCAAATGGAAGCAATGAATGTCTCGATCAGTTGGCGTCACGCTGCTGACACCCTCATACTTGTACCGCTCGACTCAATGGGCAAGCCTATCTCATCGCGTGCACGTGGTGTCGGTAAATCTAGTAGTGGACGATTTCGCTTTGCCGTTGATCAGCGTTCCGATCGAACCACGTGGTACGTAGCGCGATTTGTGTACTCAAGCTATCCAACCAATATCCCCGATCAACTCTCGCAACCAACAATAAGTGTCGGGAACGTTCGGGATAATCTTGAAATCAGCTACATCGGTTTTGCCATAGGTACGCCGATGAGTGCAACTCTCTACGCTCTCGATGGACGAACGGTCATCACCTGGACTGGTGCAATCGAATCACCCAGCGACATACGGAACGTCACCGTACCTAACGTTGCACCTGGTGTGTATGTGTTGACGACCACTGTGGGAACACAAACGCTGACCCATAAAATACTTCTCGCCCCGTGATACACGAGGCGAGAAAGTCTGCCGTGCCGATAAAACAGAGTTAGAATGCGAACCGGACGTCGAGCTGGGCTTGAACTGTATTGACACGCCAGCTTTCGTTCTGTGTCAGATTGGTAATGCCGAAGTTGTAGTTGAGCGAGGGGACTATGGTCATCCGCCGCAAGAAAATTTCGTACTGAATACCAGCTTTCAACCCGATGCGGAGTGCGTTCGAAGAGGGTATATCACCGCTGTAGATAACTGCTGTACGGAGGTTATCGCGATACTCATATCCAGGTGCAGGCACAAACTGGGCATTGTCTGGTTCAAGCAGTTTGAATAGTTGCTCGACTTGCTTTTCGAGTGCATAGCTAAGTACGGGACCAGCCTGGATGCCAAAACCAGTCGTCCCAATCCCGAAGCGGTACATCGCTTCGAAATCAACTGTGGTATAGGTGACATTCGCCGTAAACGTCGTCGTTGTGATGATAGTTTGACTGTTGCCGTTGGCGTCAATGATTCGTGTTGGCAAACGGTCGTTGATCTGTTCAAATGATGACGGCATGCGATTATAGAGCAAACGGAAAATCAACGAGGAGCGAGAATCCTTCGGATTGCCGAGAATGATCTCCGTATTGATGCCAACAAAAAAACCGTTTGCATTCCCATCTTCCAGGATAGGACACAGTGGCGCTTGGTCAGGGCTAGCGTAGTATTGGAAGCCACCAGTTTGCATCACGCGGTTGAAGCCAACAACTGGACCGACAAATATTCGTGATGGTGCTTTTGCTGGCTCCAGTGGATTTGCAAGATCATCTTGCGCCCAGAGACTTGCAACCGATACACTCAACATCACCACCACAGCAAGAGTGCGCTGTTTCATCATGGCACCAACTCCAATCATGGTTTGAAGAGACAACACATTTTCACGCGACGACCATCAGTGGCTTCCACAAGGAGTAGATACCAACCTGATGGCAGAGCATCAGTGTCAAAAATAACAACGTGTTGCCCCGTTTGCAAGTGCGGAGTGTGTCGGGCAAAAATTTTTCTCCCGCTGCCATCGTAGAGACAGAGCTCTAGCGCTTGCGGACTATAGACCTCAACGTTAAGCTGAAGGTGTTCAGAAAACGGGTTGGGATAGACCGATCGGATTACAACCCCCGACAGCTGAATGCCCCGAAGTGGATGGCCACACACAATACCGGTCGTAACTGTAGCGGTTGCACTGTCGTCGTCGTAACACGAGCCAGCGGATACGCGAGCCTGAACTTTTCCACTGGTCAATACCGAAAACAACAGCCGCACCGGAATGCTCAATTGCCACTGGCAGGTCGTGGAAAACGGTGGCACCGTCCAGTCTGCGACAATCTTATCAGCAGTGACGGCAACAGTAGCATCCACCATGCGCTGGCTTCCATCGCAGGTGAGAACGACCGGCACTGTTATTCCACCCTGATACTCAACAAGTTCTGCCGGAACGTTCATCGTGAGTGTGACAGGAAGCTGGTTTGAGCTACCCGGATTGAAACTCCCCTGAAGGTCAAACATCACCGTACTATCAATCCTGCCATCAACCGATCCTATCCGAAGTGCAGACTGACCGCCGAGCGGATTGAGTCGCACAACTCGCTGCCGAATCAGAGTATCATTTGCAACGATCCGAACAACAATATCGCGCTTATCTTGTGGTGGCGGCAGCACAATTCGTATGCGCGTTTTATCCCCGCGTGCAAGCGATGGTGGGAACCGATGGAGGATGCTAATCGGCTGCCCCCGCTCGATCAATTCTGCTGCTGTAAATTGAAGCTGTGCAGTACCGGTATTCTCGGCGGTCAAAATCAGCTCAACCGCATCGCAGCGGAGCGGATTCGTGTTATATTCCACCTCAAAGCGAAAGTTGACTGTGTCAACAATTTCGGTCGTATCGCTGGGTCCTCCACCGCTTGTATCAGGAGCAATTCCAATCCCCTGAAGCTGGCTCGTAGATAACGCTCGGACATAGTTCGGCTGTGCATCGTGGATAACCGAAAGCATTGCTTGGTGAAGCCCAACACGTGTTGGCTCAAAGGCAATCGGTATGGTCAACGCTTGACCGATTGGGATCGTTACCGGCATTGATGGCAATGCCACAAACTGGAATGCATTGCGGTCAGGACCACCAAGCCACAGTGAATCCACGGTCAATGGTTCATTCCCATTAGAGCGCAATATCACCACCGAATACGTACGCTTCTGTCCTAGAGCGACTGGACCGATGGTAGTGTCGCGCATTTCAATCCGCGGCAGTGTGCCGTATCCGTTGATTTCAAGCCGTATGATTGAACCATTATCCAATTCAAATCCCAATTCAGTGGTGATAGCGCCAACTGATTTCGGAGAAAACCGAATTGGAATACTAATGCTGCTGGTGCGAGGAATAAACAGCGTATCTCCCGGAATAAGTGAATGAAGAATTGACTGGACATCTCCTGTCTGCTGTCGGTATCGAATAACGGCATCCGCTGTGCCTCGATTGTGAATCCGAGCAAGCGTGTCGAAGCGAATCCCAACGCGTTGTGATCCGCAGTGAAGCGGCTCAGCAAAGAGTGCTGCCCGAATGCCTCTCCCTCGGAGCATGAAGCGCGTTGCAAGCATTTTATCGTTAGCGACGTCAACCTGTAGAACGACCGACCCTGTGTCGGTTGGTGTAAAGCACACATCAACAAACACCGTGTCTCCCGGCTGAAGAACCTGTGGTAGTGTCGGCAATGTGAGTGCAAACATCTGCGCCGACGAATCTGCACGGATTTGCTCAATGGCGATCGGTTCTGTACCGGTGTTGATTATCGCTGCGCGCTGGCATCGCGTTCGACCAACTATAACGTCCCCGAAATCAATATCGCTACAGCTCAAGTCGGGGCGAGGCGTTCTTCCCTCGATGGGTTGGCGATAGGTACGTCCACATCCAACGTCCCATATGAGCGTATCACGAACAATACCTTCCTCCCTTGCAGTGTAGCACAACTGTACACTGACCTCCCGCCGCGGCGGACAGGCGATTGGAAGCGTTCCCGATAGTGTGTAAACACCACTACCGCCGCCAGCAAACGACAGAGACTCAATCCAGAGAGTATCGCGGAAACTAAAGTTTCGGAACGTAACGTTTCGGCAAAGCGTTTCTCCCATCGTTGTTGCTTGGAAGCGCACTGGACGTGGGGATAAATCAACAACCGGTGCTCGATAGCGATAACGGTACCGAATTCCATTACCGGCACCATCGCGGATGATTATTGAAATGTTGGCATCCTCATATGGATCGAGGACGGCTGCACGAAAGCCGATACGCTCACTCGTCAGCTCGGTGATGCGGAGTTCATAGTTGTTTGTGCTATCCGGTTCTACTGCAACCATGGCAAGACCAGAACCGCCCGTATCGAATGCACTACCACTGAGCACTGCGCAATTTTCAACGACTGTGAGCGATGGCAGAACAGTATCGCGAGTGCTCAAGTCCGTTACACCAAGAATATGAGCATACGAATCGGTGTATCCCATACCGTAGAGCACGCCGGTAAACACCCCGCTATCGGCGTCGAGGACGTGTATCCCCGGCGAGACGGGAAACTGTGCCCAGAACATTCCGCTGCTGCGGAATTTCCGGAGTGGTAAATCCGGTGCAATAGAATCGGCAACACGCTTACCATCGAGCTTGAGGCTTGTGCTGGCATTTTCATCACAAATGACGTTGATCCAATGCCGATCAAATTGCCGTGAAAAGCTCGCATCGTTCAAGTTCGCTGGTGCCTGAAAGACACAGCGTGAAACGTATCGCTGCGTTGGCACCACAATCACCATCGCCGGATCGAAGTTGATCGAGTTGGCAACCGTCGCTGTGGTCATGTACTGCGCTAACGCGAATGGTTTTGTCGAGTACCACCACGAGGGCGAGTTCACACGTGGGAGCGTCAGCGTATCACCAGCATTGGCAAGTGTAAAGCTAAAGTCATCGCGTTCAGTGTACACCGTGATGCGCGTATCGGGATAGATCGCGACGGCACGGAGATAATCTCCGATTGGCAATCGTGCTCCCGTTGCAAACGGTACCGTCACATAGTTCCAGCCTAACAAGTCATTCGGAAGCAGCATTTCGACGAGGTGATCCTTGCTATCGAGTGTTTGTGGCAAACCGATCGGCACCGAGGCACGAACATGCCCTGCAAGTACTGCTATCGGTTTGGTTGCTCGAATGATCGTAGCTGTCAAATCACCACTGCCCTGCTGAGATGGATACGATTTGACCAGGAAGCATTCGCCACGATTGAGCTGAATGCGGTGCCATTGGTTGGTTGCGCGTCCAGTTTCCGTTTCGGCGGTGGGGCGAAATTCCACCTCTGTTCGGTCCTCACTGGCGATAATCATGAATTCCGACTGCCGTATATCGAGCGGGTCAACAGGAGTCCCCAATCCATCGCCGTAAGTATCGTTCGGAAGCGAGAGTACGGTGTATTCCGTTCCCCACATGTCCAATGGTAGCGCTGTGTAGCTGTCGCTTGTTGTGTATTGGCTACTCATTGCGAACACTGACACTGGCAGCTCAGAGAGCACTTCAACTGCACGCCGCAGTGGCGTTTCTGATTGCCGAACCTCGAGCGAATCCGGCAGCAGCAGCGGCAGCGTCTGGTTCGCACTCAACTGATACTCTTTTTCAGCACCATCGGGAAAACGAACTCGGACTCGATTAGGATAGGCACTGGCAATAAGTAATCGAAGTCGCAATCCCGATTGTTGAATGGAGATTTCATTCTCCATGTAGCCGACAAAAAAATGTGTCCCCTCTGTTTTACTGGGGCGCTGGACCGGCAAGGTGTCGAGCACTTGCGCCTCAAGAAGTAGTGGCAACAGTGCAATTGTCATCAGTGCTCCTATGACACCGAGAGCGCGGTCCATCATTCCTTACCGAGTTGTTGAGGGAGTGCGTTTATGTGCAGTAATTCATGCCGCGTTGGCTTTGTTTCGGTCTTCCATTCAAAATCGTGCAAATATCGTTCCGTGACCATGTGTTCTGGAATATACTCGCTTTGGACACTCCCGTACCACGTGCACCGAGCGATTTTCCCCTGTGCAAAGCTGAGCACAATGCGATCACTGGCAACGCGTGTGATTCCATCGGGCGCGGCCTCATCTGTGCGGTGCTGGTAGAGAGTTTGCACAGTGCCAATACCACAGACCGTACGAAGGGAATCATGCTCGAAATCAAGCGTTATCGAATCAGCAATCATTTGATGCGGAGCAATGCTGAGGCTATCATCACGTAAACCAAGCATTGCTTTCTCAACCGCTGTAATGCGGTAGATACTTTGCTGCCGAAGGTATGCACTGATCCGACCGCTGGCACTAAGCTGCGCTGAGTCCACCCACACGATTGGTTGTTTTCCATCAAGCATTATTGAGTCCCCGTCGGCAACCCAGATACTATCAGCACGCGCGCTGAGTGATCCCTGGATACAGCGTACATTCCCTACCCCACGCATCCACTGCTGTCGGAGACTGTCGCGAAAGAAATCGAGGCACTCGGCACGCATGAACAGCGTATCTCCAGCGCTCACGTCCCATCGCATGAGGAAGCTTCGACCACAAACCCATGCGCTCTGCCCCGTTGGAAATTGATAGGCTGAATCTCCCGTGACGATCGTTTGATCACGGTGAAAGTGTATTTGGACATGCCCCCACGCGCGGCGCTCACCATTACGGCGGCTATAGGCAAGGCTATCGCTTGTAATCGTTGTTGAGCTATCGCGCAATTCCACCCCATCACGAAAAATCGCCTGCTGTTCATCGAGCTGGTACTCTCCCCGCGGTGCTCGGAGCGTTGCAATGCTATCTCGAATCACAACATTTCCTTCACCGCGTGCTCTTCGATCTGCAGCCAGATATTCACCACGCTCCATGGTTAGCCGAAGCGACCCATGCGCAATAACGACATTCCCACTCAGCTCAGCCCGTTGCGTAAGCAGATGTTGGCGTGCACGATCACACCGTATCTCAACGGTACCATGCTGGAGGACGACATTGCCCTGCAACTCACGCACAGGACCGCGCTCGGTTTCGTATCCCACCATCTGATCGGCATGACGTATGAGCAGCGGTGTGCGTTCCGTAACTTGCGCCCAGCATCCTGCTTCCAGCACGAAAAGGAAGCCGGTAAGCGTCAATACCGCATGGAAATGTCGAACTATCCGATTGTGTGCTCGAGACGAGTTCATGCAAACATTGCTATCATTGAATCCGCTTGAACGCGGAGAACAGACGACTGCAGAACGGGGAATAGCAATCGCTGTCGCGCGCAAAGGTACTGATCGCAGCAGTATTGACGAATACCTCGATGAGCTTGAGCAACTCTGCGCAACGGCGGGTGCTGAAATCGTCCTGCGCATTGTCCAGGAGCGTGAGCGATTCGATCCTGCCACGATGATTGGAAAAGGAAAGCTTGCCGAATTGCAACAGCTCGTCAGCGACTATGCCGTACAGTTTGTCATTTTCGACGAAGGACTCAGCCCTGTGCAAGTACGCAACCTCCAAACAGCGCTCGGGGTCAAGGTACTCGATCGCACGATGCTTATCCTGGACATTTTCGCAAAGCACGCAAGGACACTGGAAGCAAAAACACAAGTCGAGCTTGCACAGTTGCAGTATCTCTATCCCCGACTGACTCGACTCTGGACACACTTATCACGCCAGTACGGTGGAATCGGCACAAAAGGACCCGGCGAAACCCAGATCGAGTCAGACCGCCGCCTCATCAAAGAGCGAATCGCGCATCTCAAACAGCGACTGCTCGACATTGACCAGCAACGATCGGTTCAGCGTAAAGAGCGGCAGAGTACATTTCGCTTCGCACTTGTCGGCTACACCAACGCTGGGAAATCTACGCTCTTCAACATTCTAACCAACGCCACAGTCCATGCCGAGGACAAGCTTTTTGCAACGCTCGATACAACCGTTCGGCGATGCCAGCTACCGTCCGGTAACGATGTTTTGATATCGGATACTGTTGGGTTCATTCGCAAGCTTCCACCACACCTTGTCGCATCGTTCCAGAGCACCTTAGCAGAAGCGATAGAATCCGACGTCTTGCTGCACGTTGCCGATGCAACTCATCTATCGCTGGACCATCAAATTCAGACAGTTGCCGAAACACTCGAGACTCTTGGAATCAGCCAAAAACCACAACTGTTGCTCCTCAACAAGGTTGATGCGATCGGCGATCGCGATGCACGACTGGCGCTGCGTCAGCGGTACCCGACAGCCCTGCTTATCTCAGCGAAGACCGGCTATAACATTCATACACTTCTCCAACGGATGGAAGAATGCGTCATAGCAGAGAGCATCCGCATGCGTATCCATTTGCCCTACCACGCAATGAAAGAGCTGGCGTATATTTACAGCAACACGATCGTCGAACGCCGTATTGATACCGAAAGCGGTGTCACCGTTGAGTTACGTGTGCATCGCTCAAAGGAAAGAATGCTTTTGTCTTTGATTGCACCGATCGCAGAATTTGTCGAATCAATGCTCCCCAAACCATGAAAACACTTGCTGCTTTTCTGCTTCTTGCAATCGGCGTATTTCTGTGCACTATTGCGCTCGTCGTTATAGGGCAAGAGGTCAGCGTCGTCTTAGCGCTTATTCTGTTTGTCGGTTTGGTGTATGTCAGTATTCGCTTCGGAATAGGACGCCTGACTCGACTGTAGAGCCCACTAGTTATTGCGTGCACGCACAACGAAGACGGGACACGGAGCACGGCGTACAACCCGCTCTGTCGTACTTCCCAAAATCAAATGACTAAATCCTCGGCGACCGTGTGTCGAAATGCAGATCAATTCAATTCCGTTCTGCTGCGCATACTCGACGATGACTTCGGATGCCCGTCCTTCCCGAACAGCTGTCGTCACCTGCATTCCTTCATTGCCAAGCTGTGCTGCAATCTGCGATAAACGTTCCTCTGCCGAAGCACGAAGGTCCTTGAGGACATCGAAGTAAATGCTTTGCTCCACACCGTTGATCGTTGCGAATGTATCAATCGGCTCGACAGCATACAAATAGTGCAGGGATGCCCCAAAGGTCCGTGCCAGCTCGATACCATAGCGCTCGGCTTCCTGAGCACAATCTGAAAAATCCGTTGGGATCAATATCGAAGAGAACGTCACCATAGTCACCACGAGAAAAAAGACCGCCGGCTGCAAAATACAACATCTCAAAAAAAATGCCCGACAGTCTGGGGGGGAAGGTGACTGCCGGACATGCAGCATAGAGGGAGATAAAACCAGAGGCTGTCTCCAGCCTCGAGCGGGAAACGGGACTCGAACCCGCGACCCCAACCTTGGCAAGGTTGTGCTCTACCAACTGAGCTATTCCCGCACATTACCCGCTACAAAAATACAGCGAGAGACTATTTCCCGCAATTGCGCTGACCAAATTCTTGAGCGAATACCTGCTCGACTGCAGCCGCGACATCGTCCAGAGCAACTGGCATGCCAAGCTCTCGTTCCATCGAGGTTACATCACGATCGGATATGCCACACGGGATAATGCATTCAAACTGTTGAAGGTCGTTGGCAACATTGAGCGCAAATCCATGCATAGTTACCCATCGAGAACACCGAATTCCAATTGCGCAAATCTTGCGTTGCTGCTCAATCCACACACCGGTTAGCCCAGGAACCTGTTCACCAACAATTCCCCATCGCCCGATTGCCGCTATAATGCACCGTTCAATCTGCCGCACAAACCAATGCAAGTCCATCCGAAAATCGGCGAGGTTGAAAATGGGATAGCCGACGAGTTGACCCGGATTGTGCACGGTGACATCTCCTCCTCGGTCGGTTTCGACAAGATCAATCCCGCGGGCAGCAAGTTCGTCCATTGTGCATCGGACATTCGACAGACTCCCTGCACGCCCAACAGTGATCACAGGCGGATGCTCGCACAACACGAGTACACTGGATCGCTGCCCAGCTTGAATTTGGCGGACATACTGGCGCTGCCGTTCCCATGCAGCACGGTACTCGATCAATCCCCAGCGCTCACACTCGATCATCGCGACTTCCTCCGTCTGGATTGTGACGGTCTCTGCGCAGCAAAGAACTCTCGCAACGCTTTCCCCGTCCACGATTCGTCACAGCGGGCAACTTGATCCGGTGTTCCTGTACACACCACCGTACCTCCTCGATCGCCACCGTCTGGTCCCAGATCAATAATCCAGTCCGCGGCAGCAATCACGTGAAGGTTATGCTCGATGACCACAACGCTCTGCCCACGTTCGATGAGTCGGTGAAAGCACTCGATCAAGGTCGCTACATCGTGCAGGTGCAAACCCGTCGTCGGCTCGTCAAATAGGTAGAGTGTGTGCCCACTCGCTGCAGTATCAAGAAATGAAGCGAGTTTGAGACGCTGAGCTTCACCGCCACTGAGTGTCATGCTCGATTGTCCCAACCGTAGATAACCGAGTCCGACAACCTGCAACAATCGCAGCCGCTGCAACACTTTCTGCTTACCCTTGAAAAAGTCTGCTGCCTCATCCACCGTCATGTCCAGAACCTCGATGATGGATTTGCCGTTGTAACGGATGGAACGGGCCTGCCGCTTGTAGCGCGATCCACCACACGCCTCGCACGGAACCTCAATATCGGGGAGAAATTGCATCTCGACGACTATGCTCCCAGCTCCCTCACAGACGTCGCAGCGACCACCCGGAACATTGAACGAAAAATGACTGCTAGTCCACCCGTGCTCACGGGCATCCGGTATATCGGCAAAGACATCTCGAATAGCATCGAATGCTTTGATGTAGGTTGCAGGTGTTGACCGCGACGAACGCCCGACCGGCGATTGATCAACAAGCTCAATTCCGTCGAGTTGTTCTAAGCCCTCTATCGCTTCGCAACGACCTGCCGGCAGTGATTCACCACCGAAGTGTTTTTTTGCGTTCGCATAGAGCACCTGTTCGACAAGCGTGCTTTTGCCAGAACCACTAACACCTGTGATCACGACGAAGCATTGAAGCGGAACATCCAGTTTCTCTATGCGCAGATTATTCTCGCGTGCACCGACGATGGTCAACACCTTCTGCTTGGATTGGTGCTTTTTGCTTGCGGTTCTGACGTGTTTTCGACCCGATAGATACGCTCCCGTAAGCGATGTCGGGTGTTGGAGAATTTCAGCAACTGTACCGCACGCAACAATCTGCCCACCAGCTTCCCCAGCGCCAGGTCCCATGTCAATCACATAATCAGCAGCCTTGATGATGTCGGGATCATGCTCGACGACGACAACTGTATTGCCGAGGCTGCGGAGCCTCTGGAGCATTGCGATCAGCCGACCCGTATCTCGCCAATGCAAGCCGATACTTGGTTCATCAAGCACATAGAGCGTTCCTACCAATGTTGAACCAAGCGACGTGGCAATGCTTAGCCGTTGAGCTTCACCTCCGCTGAGCGTATGTGATACACGGTCAAGCGTCAGATACCCCACGCCAATATCGCAGAGTAGCCGTAAGCGCCAGCGAATTTCTCGAAGAACATGCTCGACAATCGCCAGTTCAGCATGGCTCAGCTCGACGCGATCGAAAAAATCGCGTGCTTGCTCAATGGTCATGCCCAGCAATCTCGGTACATTGATGCCAGCAACATACACCTGCCTGGCAGATAGTCGCAACCGCGAACCTTGGCAGCTTGGGCACCGCGTGTATCCCCGATACCGTGCCAGTTGAATGCGATTTTGCACTTTGTAGGAATTCTCTTGGAGATACTTGAAATACCCGTTGATTCCGATGAAGTCCTCGTCACCATCCCACAACCACCGATACTGTTCTTCCGTTAGCTTTGCGACGGGGATGTTGACCGGAATTCCTTTCCGGCGAGCAGCAGCGAGCATTTGAGCCTGAATGGGATATTGGCGAAATGGGTGGACTGCTCCCATTGCAAGGGAACGTTGTCGGTCGGGAATGACTAAATTCTCGTCTATCCCAATGGTACGACCAAAACCTTCGCACGTGGGACATGCACCAGCTGGGCTATTGAACGAAAACAGTCTTGGCTCAGGCTCTTCGAAGCGAATGCCACAGTAGCTGCACTCGTAACGAGATGAATAAAGATGTGCTTCCTGCTTATCAACACACCCAATAAAAACCTTTTCTCCAAGTCGAAATGCCGTCTCGACAGCATCGGTGAGGCGGCTGACGAAATCACCATCGGATGTATCAATTGCCAGGCGATCAACAACTACAACAAACTCCGACGATGATGCCGGAGCAGTTAGGTCGTCGAGCAAAACGGTTACCCACGTGCGAAGATTCAGCAGTCGGATAAAGCCTTCACGGCGTAGCGCCTCAGTATCCAATACGTCACCATTGAGCATAAAGCCAACGATAATTCGCTCACCCTCATCCCACTGCATGACATCCTGGACGACGTGCTGCGGTGAGTCTTTTCGCACAAGCCGTCCGCACTGGTGGCAATATGTTTTACCGATATGACCAAAAAGCAACCGAATGTAGTCGTACACCTCTGTCGTTGTCGCAACGATTGAGCGCGGATTACGAGCAAGCGGCTTTTGCTCCAGCGCGATTGCTGGCGGAAGACCCGTGATGCGCTCAACTGCAGGTCTGCCCTTTCGATCGAGAAATTGTCGAGCATAGGCTGAAAGTGACTCAACGAAGCGGCGTTGACCCTCGGCATAGAGTGTATCGAATGCAAGCGACGACTTGCCAGACCCGCTGACACCGGTAATAACCGTCAGCTTGTTATGGGGTATGCGGACCGAAACATTTTTGAGATTGTTGACCTGCGCACCAACTACTTCGATTGCTGCAGTTTTCTGGATGCGTGTGCGCTGTTTCGTCGGCATAAAATGATGCACAAATGAATACGCAGAGAGCGCAAAACTACTCGCTTCTAATCGAACTGTACTGTCAGTCGAATACGCCACATGCGTCCAGGCATCGGGTAGTTGCGAATGATTGCATACTCGGCATCAAACAGATTGAGCACATCACCGCTTGCTTGCACGCGCATTTCACCGTCGAGCAGAGTCTTCCGTACGGAGACATCAACGGTTGTCACGCTATGCAATGCAGATGTTGGAGCATTATCTGTCTGGCTGTACCGCGTTCCAAGATGATTGACCTGCACGAAAGCTGTAGCCTCCTGCCAGAACCTACGCTCGATTTGCAGCATGCCAATAATCAACGGTGTGTAGATAACCTGTTTGCCATAGGTGAATGTTGTCGGATCGTCGTAGGTAGTGCGTTGGATTGTGCCCGATAGCTGTAGTCTCCAGACACGATCGTCGTAGCGTGCCAATACTTCGACACCACGGGAGAAAACTCGCCCGGCATTTTGAACAGACCACGTTATCGCGCTGCGTGGCACCGCGATAATTTGATCACGCACCCAAAGTACAAAACCATCAGCTTCCAGATCGAGCATTCCCAGATCAGCAACGATACCTCCACTGAGGGTGTACCCCCGTTCTGGTCGCAGCGACGTTGATCCGAAATTTTGATAGTACAGTTCATTGAACGATGGTGGGCGGTAACTTGTCCCAATACTCATGCGCAGAGCAATCGGTAGCTGTGCCCGCATCCACCGTGCTTGAAGGCTACCACTGAACGCATCAGCAACATCGCTGTAGGCATCGGTACGGAGTGTGCTTTCGATGGCAAGCATGCTGCTTGTGTCGGTTGTGATGGTCGTGCCTGCTTCGACTGCTGCACCAAACTGGAGCCGCTGTGCATACGAGCCGGCACCGCTTCGATAGAGATTGCCTCGCAGCGTATTCACGTAGAGTTCAGTAAATGGTGCTACGTACCAACTGGTACCGGTGAATCTCGGCGGCTCCAGGACCAAAGCACCATCGTATGCAGTGAATCGGTCATCGGCGCCTGCAGGACCACGATACCGTGCCAGGGAGTCGCGATAGTGTTGCTGAAACCAACGTCCAGCAACGCGAAGTGTCCACGGCGCTGCGTTCGAGGTGAGCAGCCCAAGGGCAAGCACCTCGTAATCATCTAAACGCGCAGCAGCATTTTCGATCACTCCTTGCAAGACAGCACCCGGCGCACCTCGCTGACTGCTGCGAGCTAACAGTGCAACGCGGGAACACAAAGCCGTGCTCGTTGCCTGCCATAGTAGCGCTGCATTTGCCATCAATGCATCGCTATTTGTTCGTTCGGCGCGCCTGACACTACCAAACTCTTCCAGCGTGAATGGATAGTTCCCTTGCGAGTACTGAACATCGGCAAGAATGCTCATGGTATGGTTAGCAATTTTCGCAGGAATATCCACCGATGCGCTGCGCTCACCAAAGGCACCGATGGCAGCTTGTGCTCGCACACCTGGTGCATACTGGCGAAGCGAAAGCAGTACCGTCCCACCGACCGCATGTGCTCCCCATCGCGCACCGTGGCTCCCGCGTTCGACCGCAACTTGTTCCAATAGTGCTAACGGCACTTGACCAAGGTCAACCAAGCCATTGGAGACGGCGTTGAGCCGAATACCGTCGAGCACAACCGCTGTTTGAGAAGCCGTTGCCCCCCGAATGGAAACCGTTTTGAGTCCACCAAGACCACCATAATTTCGGACAAAAACGCCCGGCATACCTTGCACTGCATCGGCTACAGTCGTTGCCGGTATGCGCTCGAGTGTTGATCGTAGCAGCTCAACCCGCGGGATTGCCCGCACAACATCGCGACGGAGTGAATCTTCAACGATGACGGGACGAAACACAAATCGGACAGAGTCCTGGTACTGGGCAACAAGCTGGGCAGTCGCAAGCAACAATACCAGGACCTGTCCTCTCCAGCGTTTCATCGGTCGAAAATTCAATAGACCATCGCACGAACCGGCGCAACACCGACGCTGAATTCTCGCAACTGTTGCCCAGAAGAGCTGAGCACGATCACGCGTCCGTTGCTTTGATAGTCGCGCGCATCGAAGAGCAAAAACGTACCATCGAGAGGATTGATGCTAAAACCATTCGGTGTCACACCGGATGGAAGCGGAATGCGCGACGGCGTGCTCGATGTCTGCGACAGGTCGAAGCGGAGGATATTTTTTGCGCTGTACGTCTGCGGATCATAATCGAGTGCATAGAGTGCACCTGCATAGTACTGCAGCGAGCCACCACACCGCAATCGCCAGCGCCGCTGCTCCTGGAAGGTTGCGACATCGTATTCGATGATGCCTTGGAGTGAGTCTGGCTGACTGAACAGATGCTGGTAAAACGCATAGAGCTTCTTCCCATCGCTGGAAAGAACAAGCTCCCGAACATTGGGTCCAGCGGGCAAATAGCGCTCAACCTGCTGGGTCGAGAGATTGACAACAGCGATTGTCCCAGCATGGGGTTCGCCCTGCCGCAGATCGCCGTAACCACTATTGGCGACGAACGCATAGTTTCCGCTCACCGCTACTCCCTCAGTTGCTGGACCGGTGGTTATCGTCGCTGTCACCTGCAGAGTCGTCGGATTGAACAGCGCAATTCCATCGCCGTTGGTCGTACTGACTACACCCAGTGTTGGCGATACAATTGTTATCCGCCACGGCTCATTAGCACCAGAAAGCTGGATCCGCCCGACTGATTTTCCCGTGCGGATATTGATCGCTTCGATCGTTTTAGAGGTAGTCACCGTCACAAACGCAGTATCGCCTTTTCGGGCAATATCGTTTGCCGTTGCTCCAAGCTTTTGTCCGTTGTTGGCACTGCCGAACCAATCGGCAACGACAGAACCTGTTCGCAGATCAATTCGGGTCAGGCTGGCATTATCCTGCCCAAAGGTACCCTGGTTGACGATAATCGCAACGCTATCGGCAGGCGTTGACGTGTTGGGCGGCTCGGTTGGAGTATTCGATTGGCACGCCCACAGAAAGAGCAGACTTGCTGCAACTGAGTGCAGCCAGCGCACATGTAGTCGCATAGGTTCTCCGACAGTAGTTCAACATTCCACTTGCGCCAACAAGTGGCAAATGGTAAAAAGTGAACCGAGAGAAACCTCCAGCGAGATCGAATGGAAACACGCAGGGGCGTCTCTCATCGCGCTGTTGGCGCAGCGCTGTACTGGCGTACTGATGAGCTATTGCAGGCAGGTCTTCCGGCTTCGGGGTCATCCTCAGCGTTCGCCTTCCCACAGCGGCAGTGGCTGCAGTGGCATTGATGAACGCCTCGTCGCCCGTTACGGCGGCGCAACCGCGCAGGATTTCCACCTGCTTCCCTATTCTCCTGCTCACCGAGAGCAGGCACCTGCAATAGACGCACTGCAAAAATACACTGGACAGCACACGTGTAGTTTTGCTCTCACATCGAAAACGAACCGCTTCGTTTCCCATGCCAACACTGTCGGGCATTAGTTTCATTCGAAACGGAATTGAGCGCGGCTATCCATTCATTGAGGCAATTGCAACTCTATCGGTCCTCTGCGACGAAGTCGTCGTTGCTGTCGGCAATTCGACCGATGGCACACGCGAAGCACTCGTTGAAGCTGGTTTGCCCAACCTTCGAATCATTGACACGATCTGGGATGACACCAATCGCAGTGGCGGAGCTGAACTGGCTCGCCAAACCAACATTGCACTCCGCCATGCAACCTGCCAGTGGTGCCTTTATCTCCAGGGCGATGAGCTGATTCATGAAGATGATTTTGAAATCCTCAAGACTGAACTTGCCCGTGCCGATCGCGACCGACAGGTCGAAGCACTGCTCTTTCGATGGCTGCATTTTTACGGCAACTACGACTACATCGGTGTGGGACGCCAATGGTATCGCAGAGAAATTCGTGCATTTCGGAACACTGGTTACGTCCGCTCGTGGGGCGATGCTCAAGGATTTCGCACGCTCGATGAATTCGGTCGCTTCCGAAAACTTCGTGCTCGCCAGACAGCAGTGCGCATTTTTCATTATGGTTGGGTTCGCCATCCGCGTGCATTGCGTGCAAAAAGCTATGCACTCAATCGCCTTTACCACGACGACGACTGGCTACTACAAAACATTCCGACAGCTGAGGAATTTCCTCATGGCTGTTACGAACTGGTTCGCTACATGGGCACACACCCAGCCATTATGCGCTCTCGTATCGAACACGATCAACAGTGGGCACAGCATTTCGATCCGAGCATTCGACCACGCAAACCTCTACTCATCGCACTGAGCGATTGGATCGAAAAGCATACCGGCTGGCGTCCAGGTGAGTATCGCAATTTCATCGAAGTACGCTGATGCATCGTTCACATGCACACAGCCGATTGATGCGAATACAGAACTCACTCAAACAAATCGAGCATGCTATCCGCCGGCAGTATCTTCAGCGTAGCCAACGACCGTTCACGGGTGTGCTGATCGAATCGCCACAGAATGTCGTGCGTCTATCGGCTCCACGCATTTTGGTTCTGCGTCAGGATCGTATCGGGGATGTCCTCTGCTCGACACCAATTCTCGAAGCCTTGCGAAATGCATTCCCACGTGCACAGCTTGACATTCTCTTGAGCACGAACAACATTGCTCTCGGCGACGTCGTACGACACTGGTGCAATCGGATTTGGTGTTACCAAAAAACTCTCCCCTCGTTTGTGCAGACCAGCTTCGCGCTTCGGCGCGGTCGCTACGATGTTATGCTCGATTTGATGGATAACCCGTCCACAACATCAACCCTTTTTCTGCGTATTGGGAAAGCACCGATCCGGATTGGAATTTTCAAGCAAAATGCCTGGGCATACACACACTGCGTTCCGCTGCTGGACCGATCTCGGTATCACTACGTTGAACGCATCGCGCAGCTTTTGATGCCCTTTGGTATTGACCCACAAACAGTTCCGCTCGATCTGCACTTTCCTATCAGCAGCGACCTCATCGCAGCCGCAGCAGATGATTTGGAATTAGAGCGGTACCCAACCAGAACAGGCTTTATCATGCTCCACGTGAGCACTCGCCACACGCCACTGCAGTGGTCGTGGTCACACTATGCCACGGTGATTGCACAGCTTCGCCAACGATTTCCCGCTATCGCCATTGGGTTAGGTGCCGCACCAGACGATCAAGCAATAGTATCCGCACTCGCCGAGCAACACGGTGCCTTTGTTCTACCGACGCGACCATTCCACCACTACGCTGCATTTCTCCACTTTGCCCGACTGCTCATATCACCCGACACGTCGGTCGTCCACGTAGCAGCAGCTCTCAAGATACCCGCTGTTGTTCTCTACCATCGCGGTGATGATTCACTGTTGCCGTGGTATCCATACCGTTCACCATACCGAGCACTGGTGGCTCATTGCACCGGAACGGTCAATGTGATACCTCCGGCGGCAGTCATCAATGCAGCAACGGAGCTGCTTTCAAACCAAACACCCTCACAAGCGGAGCGTATCTTTGCTGCCACGTCTGAGTAACTGGTCGGTACTATCCATGCACTTCCCCAAGCGCACACACACGTGCGGCGAGCTTCGTCCATCGCACGTCGGTAGCCGTGTTGTCCTCAACGGCTGGATTCATGCGATCCGAACCTTCGGCGGAGTGACCTTTTTTGATCTTCGAGATCGCTACGGCATCACGCAAATCCTTATCAACGAGAATTCACCAGAGGCTGTGCGCGAGCAGGTACGGCACCTTCACGTCGAAACTGTCCTTGCAGTCGAGGGTGAGGTTCGGTTGCGCGAAAATCCCAATCCAAATTTGCCAACAGGGCTGGTCGAAATTGCCGCCACTCAGATTACTATCCTTGCGCAAGCAGAGCTTCCACCATTTGAAATACTCGAACACAAGGATAAACCACTCGCCAGCGAAGAACTCCGCTTGCGGTATCGGTATTTGGATTTACGCCGGCAATCCTTGCAACGAAATTTCATTGTGCGCAATGCGGTGTATCAGATTGCGCACCGCTACTTTGCTGAGCATGATTTCATTGAAGTTGAGACGCCGCTGCTGATGAAGTCCACTCCCGAAGGAGCGCGCGATTTTCTTGTGCCAAGCAGGATTCACCGCGGAAAGTTTTATGCATTGCCACAGTCGCCGCAGCTCTACAAGCAAATCCTCATGATTGCTGGCTTCGATCGTTACATGCAGATCGCAAAGTGTTTTCGCGACGAAGACCTCCGCGCTGATCGCCAGCCAGAGTTTACGCAAATTGACCTGGAGATGTCTTTCGTCACACCCGAAGACATTTTCGACCTAATCGAAGGCTTTACGGCGACGGTGTGGCAGCAGGTGCTCGGTATCGAAATTGAACGACCATTCCCTCGTATCCCGTGGCGCCACGCTCTTAGTCGCTACGGCAGCGACAAGCCAGATCTTCGGTTCGACTTAGAACTGTGCGATGTGACCTCGATTCTCGCCTCAAGTCAATTCGACGTATTCCGTTCTGTAGCTGAGCAACCCGACGGCACGATCGCAGCCGTGCGAGCACCAGGATGCGCAACATATTCGCGAAAGCAATTTGATGAACTCGCCGACCTTGCAAAAAAGCATGGCGCACGGGGCTTGGCGTGGATCAAGTGGACAGATGGACAAGCAAGCTCTCCCATTGCAAAGTTCCTCGGCGATGACATCATTGAACGGCTACGCCTTGCTACCGGCGCACACGACGGCGATGCAATCTTGATTGTCGCCGATCGCTGGGAACGCTGCATGACTATTCTCGGCGCTCTGCGGACTGAACTTGGGCGCCGGTTGAATCTGACAACCGATGGCGTCTATCGCTTTGCGTGGATTGTTGATTTTCCCTTACTCGAATGGGACGACGCTGAACAACGGTATGTAGCACGTCACCATCCCTTCACTGCACCTGTTGACAAAGACATTCCGCTGCTCGACAGCAACCCTCTTGCCGTCCGCGCGCAAGCATACGACCTGGTTTGCAACGGTCACGAAATCGGTGGTGGAAGCATCCGTATTCACCGCACTGAGCTTCAGGAACGCATGCTAAAGTTACTCGGCTTTACACACGACGAAGCGTATCGTCGCTTTGGTTTTCTGCTCGATGCACTTCGTTATGGAGCACCACCACACGGTGGCATTGCGCTCGGCTTCGACCGCTGGATCATGCTGCTCACCGGAACCGATAACATTCGCGACGTCATCGCTTTTCCAAAAACGACCAGTGGACTTTCGTTGATGGACGGTGCACCCTCGGATGTTTCTCCAGATCAGCTCGAAGAGTTAGGGATAGCAATCGTTGGCAACGAGCAATGACCGCCGCGACAATGACACCTTACCGCTGCACGGTTACCAGCATGCGACTGTCCGGGTGCATCTCGGTTGCGAGTGTGAATAGGGACTATCGTAGTTTTGCATTGCACCGTTAGCCCTGACTCTACGCATGACCGCCGAGGAATTCTACGCACTGCTCCAGCAAGACCTTCCAGCATCGGAAGCAATGTCTGGTGACCGACTTGGAATCCAGGTCGAGCCACCAAGGCATCGTGTTTCGCGCGTACTGACGTGCTTAGAGATTACCGATGCCGTGCTCGATGAAGCAGTCGATCGCCGCTGTGATTGCATCGTTACGTTTCATCCATTGATTTTCGAACCGCTCGCCGAGCTACGTCCGTCCAATCGTGTTGGGCGGTGTGTTATGCGAGCAATTGCGCACGGTATTGCCATCATCAGTATCCACACAACACTGGATGCTCATCCACACGGTACGAATGCGCAATTAGCATCAATCCTGGGTCTCCAGGTTGAGCAGCCGTTGTTGCCATCGGCTGCGCGGGAGGGATACGGCATTGGCGTCATTGCGCGGCTTCAAGAGCCACTTGCCCCCAGCCAGTTAGCCCAACGTGTCGCAGAGCGTCTTGGGACAACGATTCGCTACTGCACTGGTTCGAAAGATTCAATCGAACGGGTTGCGCTGGTTGCTGGAAGCGGTGCATCGCTACTCCCTGTTGTGCTCGATCATGGTGTGGATGCTTTCATCACCGCAGATGTCAAGTATCACACATTCCACCGTGCCAGCGGTCACATCACACTCATTGACGCTGGGCACTTCGAAATGGAGCAGCACGTTCCTGCAACGCTTGCGCAGATACTCAAGCAATGCGTCAAGCGACACGGTCTATCACTGGACATCATTCCAAGCACAATACGCACCACACCGATCCGAACAGAAATCCCCATTGCTCTTGACATTGACAGTTCCACTATTACAACTTCAAGCACCAATGCCTACGAATGTTGAACTCATTGCCCGATTGGCGCACATAGACGAAAAACTCGACGACATGCACGAGGAACTTGGCGAGTTACCAAAGCTCGTCAAAAAGCTCGAGGATAAAGTGCGCCAGCGCATGCGCCTGGTCGAAGAAACGCAGAAGTCACTCGAAGAAATCGAGCATTTCCGCACCACCATGCGGCTACGATTGCAGGAGATCGCCGATAAAGTCGCCAAACTCCAGCAGGTGCAGTTTAGCGGGCAAGTCCGCAATAACCGTGAATTCGACGCAATCACCAAGGAGATCGAATTTCTTCAAGATGAGCGGGAGCGCATCGAGCAAGAATTAGCCCAAAGCGAGATCAAAAAAGAAAACTTGCGCGGATTGTTAGAACGCCAGAAAGCCGACCTCGAGGAAGCACGGACCGACCTTCAGCAACGCGAGGAAGAGCTCAACACACTGTCATCGGAGCAAGACACCGAGTTCCGCACTCTGCAATCAGAACGCAAAGCCATCATCGAGCAACTTGCCTCTGAGTGGTATGCGGAATACGAGCGCATACGTACCTACCACGCCGATGCAGCGGTGTACGTCCGCAAAGGTAGTTGCAGCGGTTGCTTTAGCTCGATACCACCTCAGGTGCAGGTCGAAATGCGCAATCATCCCAATCGCATGTTCGTCTGTGAACACTGCGGGCGAATCCTCTACCCGGAACACTACCGGATCGAAGAGGAAGAGTTGATGTAAAACGGGCGGGAGGTCCGTGCAGCCGCGCCAGCATCTCGACGCTGGTGAGGAAAGTCCGGACACCACCACGCAGCGTGCTCGATAACATCGAGGCGGCAATGCATCCCAACCGATGCAAAGCCGACGGAAAGTGCCACAGAAACGATACCGCCGCATGCTACACTGGTAGCTGCGGTAAGGGTGAAATGGTGCGGTAAGAGCGCACCGCACACGTGGCGACACGTGTGGCTGGGTAAACCCCACGCGGTGCAAGACCAAGCAGATGCGCTCGTCCTGCGGCGTGGCAGGCTCATCCGATCTCGGATGAACGCATCGGGTAGGTCGCACAGGAGCGGTGCAGTAATGCATCGCCAAGGTTCATGGCTGCACGCGTGTTCTCTCGACTGGGGACCGCGACAGAATCCGGCTTACAGGACCTTTCGCCCGTCTTCTTTTTTCACGACATCCAGGGATAGACAATGCAACTTCCCGATGACCCAATCCTTCTCGAACTTGTCCCCGACTTTGTCGTGTCGTGGACAAGCGATGTGAACACGGTTCTCCCCGCTCTCGTTGCAGCACGCAACACCGATGAACTCTATCGCTTTGGGCATACCCTCAAAGGCTCAGCCAGACAGTTTGGATTTGCCGAGCTCGCCGATTGCGGTAGTGAAATTATGCACATTGCACGCGAGGCACGCTGGGATGCTCTCGGTGAAATTATCGAACATGTTCGTGCATTGCTCAAAGCGATCGAACAATGCGCGCGTGAGCATAACTTGCCCATTCCCGAACGCAGTACCACTAATCTGTAGGCTGGATCATGCGTATTGCTGCTGTACTCATTGCGAGTGTCCTATCGCTATCGGCGCAAGTTCGCGTTGCGGTTTTGCCTATCAAAAATCTCGATGGTAACCTGCAACTCCTCACCTACAGCTACGCAATCGCCGATAGTTTGCGTGCGTTGCTTGCCGAGCACCCCGAGCACGGAAAAACATTCGTCGTTATTCCCCCCGACACGATGGAGCAAGCACTTGCGGAATTTAATCTCGACCCGACATCACCGCAATTCGAATCCGATCTGTGGCGAGCGATCGCGAAACTCAACTGCGCCTATGCAATAACAGGCTCCTTCGAAATCACCGGCGGGCGGATGGTGCTCAATCTTTACGCTTACGATGTCAAAACAAAACTTGCCGATCAGACAAACGCCGCACGAAATCTTTTCAAAACGCCCGAGAACATTTTCCAGGTGTTGCCTGTTGCTGTCAGAAAGCTTGTTCCGGCGTTGAGGTAGTAATCTGCATTCGCCGCTGCCGCAACTTTTCCTGTCTCCGCATGTTGAGGTATTCGACCCCTGCGGAAAATGCCATCGCCGTGTACACATAGCCGCGGCTAACCTCAATCCCGACACCATCGAGCACAAGCACAAATCCCACCAAAATCAAGAACGCTAATGCCAGCATCACCAATGTTGGGTGACGGCTCAAAAATCCAGCAATGACGCTGCTACTGATAACCATCACAACCATTGCTGCAACGTTCGCACTAATCATCACGGCAAGGTGTTGCGACAGTCCAACCGCCGTGATAACCGAATCAAGCGAAAAGACCAAATCCAGCAAAACAATCTGCGCAATGGCTGAGCTGTAGGATGCAACCGGTTTGCGGTGTTGCTCAACTTCATCGAGCCCTTCGACACGGTGATGGATTTCGCGTGTCGCTTTCGCAAGCAAAAACAATCCACCACCAAACAGAATCACATCACGCCCACTGATCCCATGACCAAAAACCACGACCAACGGGGCTGTCAAGCTTGCCATCCACGAAATCCCCAACAGCAAACTAATGCGGAATAGCAGTGCTAATGCTAATCCGATTGTCCGCGCTTGCTGACGGCGCTCAGACGGCAATCGCTCCGTAACAAGACTGACGAAGATGATGTTGTCAATTCCGAGAACAATTTCCAACGCTGTCAGCGTCAGAAAACCAACGATGTGTTCGAGACTGAACATTGCGTACCCTGAGAGTAAACAACCGTACCAAAAAATCGCGAGCGTAATTTCGCGCCGCAAATTGTCCATTCAACGAACAGCATGCTTTCATATTTACCACAAGCAGAAAACTTTCTCGGTCTCGATGCTGAGCATAGCACATCGGAAGCTGCGATTGCCATTCAACCTATCCCATTTGAACGAACCACCAGTTACGGCAAGGGCACCCAGAACGGTCCGCGCGAGCTGCTTCGAGCAAGTCACTACGTCGAGTTTTACGATGATGAATTTGAGCGCGAGCTTTGTTTCGATCGTGGAATTGCAACGGTTGAACCATTACCCTTAAAAAAACTCTCCATCGAAGAAGCACTGGCACTCATCGAGGCTCGCACACGTGCTATCATGTCCTCCCATCGCTTTTTCGTTGGGCTTGGTGGCGAGCATACCATTAGTGCACCGCTTATCAGAGTGCACGCCGAGCGTTTTCCGAACATGAGTGTTCTCCAACTGGATGCCCACGCGGACTTACGGACTGAGTACGAGGGCACACCCTTTTCACACGCATGCGTGATGGCACGTGTGGCTGAATTCCTCTCACCGTCGAGAATCGTTCAGGTTGGTATTCGTGCACTGTGCACCGAGGAAGCAGCCTTTATCAAGCGTCACCGCATGCCCACCTTTTATGCCAGTGGGATACGGCGAGGACTCTACGGATCCGATTGGATCGAACGCGTTGTTGATTCCCTCACCGACGAGGTTTACATCACCTTCGATGTTGATGCGCTCGACCCCAGCATCATGCCTGCTACGGGTACTCCTGAGCCCGAGGGTTTGAGCTATTCCGAGTGCATTAGCATTGCACGTCGTGTTATTGAAAGCGGACGCCGGATTGTCGGCTTCGACGTCGTCGAACTTGCTCCCATCAAAAAGTTGCATCACGCAAATCTCACTGCAGCACGGTTAGTATACAAGTTGTTGAACATCTCCTTTGCACATGAGCAGACACGACGCCGCCAGCGAGTTGCAAAATCTGGTCGAAAAACTCAGCGCTGAGCCGACACCACCTACCTCCACGGTTGACGTATTCACCGAATCATTTTTGAGTGCGCTCGAGCAAGGAACGATCAGAGCTGCAGAGCCAACCAGCGATGGTTCCTGGAAGGTTAACCAGTGGGTAAAGCAGGGTATTCTTCTCCTGTTTCGGTATGGACGCCTCGACCAGGTTCGATATGGCGATGCAGTCTATTTCGACAAGCACACTCTGCCGGTTCGCCAATTTTCGTTAGACGACGGTGTTCGACTTGTTCCGGGTGGCTCGGCTGTGCGTCGCGGGGCATATGTTGCTGCTGGCGTAATCTGCATGCCGCCAATGTACATCAACATCGGTGCATACATTGATGAAGGCACGATGGTTGACTCACACGCACTTGTCGGCACCTGCGCACAGATTGGCAAGCGTGTGCACATCAGCGCCGCTGCTCAGATTGGTGGCGTGCTTGAACCGGCAAGCGCGCGTCCTGTCATCATCGAAGATGAAGCCTTTATCGGTGGCAATGCCGGCATCTACGAAGGTGTTTGCGTTCGATCGCGGGCAGTCATTGCTGCTGGGGTCATTCTGACTGCATCGGTTCCAGTTTATGATCTTGTTTGGAGTCGCATACTACGAGCTACGCCAGAGCATCCGCTGGAAATACCGTCTGGTGCTGTCGTGATTGCAGGCACAAGAATGCTGGACAATTCGTCTTTCGCACGCGAGCATCGAGTCTCAGCATCGTGCGCACTCATCGTCAAATATCGCGATGAACGCACCGACGCACGAACGGCGCTGGAAGAGGCGCTCCGATAGTCATTACGTGTGAAGTGTGATCTATGTCCATCCACAGCAATATCGCTAAAGTTCGGCGCTACGTGCCGCTTGCACACTACGCAACCGCAGTAGTCATGCTGGTTGCTGCTTTTGTCAGCGGCGAGGAGTTTCAATTCTGGTTTGCTGTTGCTGCAGTGCTGTCTGTAGCGGCAGGCATCGGGTTTTACGCTTTTATGCGTCACATTGAGCGTAAACTCAACACCACCGCGCGATGAAGTTTCCGCTCTATCCCAAATTGCGCGAAGAGATTTCCATCATTGCTCACGCTCAACGCGCAACCATTCGGTTCGATGACCCCTATGGCTATGTCCGCCCCGATCTGGAGTTCGAGCACGAATGGGCAGAGGTCTTCGCACTGTTCGACGGATCGCATCGGATTGATCAAATCTTCGAGCAGATGCAGCGAATCATCGGCGACGGCATCTCGCAGAAGCAGTTAGTGGGACTTGTGCAATTGCTCGACGAAGAACTCGTGCTGGATTCTTCGAACTATGCGAGTGCACGTGAATTTCTCGAGCGGGATTGCATTGAGCCGGTTTGTGCCGGAAGTGTGTATCCCGCTTCTGCAGATCGCCTTCGTGATTATCTCGATCGGATTCTTGCATCTGCTCCTGCGCGAGCATATCCGCAAACAGCATGGGCTGCGTTCATTCCTCACATTGACTTTCGTGTGGCTGCTGAACACTATGCGTACCCGTTCAATGCCATTGCTCAGACAGACTTTGATCTGCTTGTACATATCGGCACATCACACTATGGGTGGCAAGATCGTTTCCTGCTCACAACCAAAGATTTTCGAACACCGCTGGGACGACTGCACACCGATACGGACCTCGTCGAAGCACTTCGCCGCGAAGTTGGGCTGCCATTGACGCGAAACGACATTGCCTACCAACCCGAACACGCACTCGAACTTCACCATGTATTTGTGCAGCATCTATTCCCGGACCGGTCGTTTACTGTACTGCCAGTATTGGTGACCTCGTTTCACGACGCAGTAGTGCGCAATGAGCACCCACGCACTAATCCAAAATTTGCAGCCTTCACAGCAGCACTCCGGCGAGTGGTCGAACAAAGCGGTCGTAAAGCAATCGTGCTCATCAGCGGTGACCTTGCACATATTGGCAGGCGATTTGGCGATGATTGGGATGCTGCACCGATGCTCGATCAATTGCGTGGCGAGGATTACCAGGTTCTTGACGCCATTGCTCGTGGCAAGAGTGCTGCACTCTTCGAGACTATAGCCGCTACCTGTGATAGCCGACGGATCTGTGGATTCCCTCCGGCTCTCACGTTTCTGGAAGCATTCAAGCCGGGAGCCGGTGTGGCTCTGGACTATGGGCAGTGGAATGACCTCCCGACAAAGTCTGCGGTCAGTTTTGGGAGTGTGGCATGGTATCGCTGATGGTCTCGGTCAATCCTCATCCTCCTGGCTGAATCGGCTGCCGCGCAGCAGTGTGCCGAGCATTCCTTTGTACGTCGCACTGCCTGTGCTTTCCTCTTTCGCAATCTTTGAGCAATTGTGGAGCGCTTCGAGAATGAACTCCATCGCAACGGCACGGACAACAGCACTATCGGTATCAGGCACAAGGTAAGTCGTTGCGATTTGCTCTAACGTCGGTACCGATGATAATTGCGCATAGTATTCCTCGGCACTCATTTCATCCCCCAGCTCAATGCTATTGCCTTGCTCGAAGTACGTTACAATCGGCGCATAGACATCGCGTTCGCCCTCGCGAACTTTCGCCAACGGATTCGGGGCATAGCGAACCAACAATTCACGCACAGCACGTCCGATAAGCGCCTTAGCGACTTTGATGACTCCTTCCTGTTCGCCCTCAAAGACAAGCTCAATCTTGCCTGTTATCGCTGGTAACGCGCGCTGCAAATCGAGTATCCGGACAGCAACACTATCCTCACCGGTGATGATAGCACGACGCTCTGCGTTGGCAACAACCAGTTCCATCAGCGCAATTGTCATGCGTGCGGATACGCCCGAGGATTGATCAACATACTCACTCTGCCGCGCGACAAAACCGACCATCTCGATTAGCTCTTGCATAAAACGCGGCACGATGACACGCTCCGGGTGTGGCACAAATGCGTTTTCTCTCGTGATAGCAATTGCATCGTCGAGGGTGCGCGGATAGTGCGTCAGTATTTGCGATTCGATTCGATCTTTCAGTGGCGTGACAATTCGACCGCGGCTGGTGTAGTCTTCGGGATTTGCGGTGAATACCATCAGCACATCGAGCGGAAGCCGAACGGAAAAACCGCGAATTTGAATATCTCGCTCCTGCAGAATGTTGAACAGCGCCACCTGAATACGCGGCTGAAGGTCTGGTAGCTCATTGATGACGAAAATGCCACGGTTTGTGCGCGGAATAAGACCAAAGTGCATGGAACCTTCGTCGGCATACGAAAGCCGCCGGACAGCAGCTTTGATGGGATCAATGTCGCCGATCAAATCAGCCACCGTAACATCGGGTGTTGCCAACTTTTCACCATAGCGTTCAGAGCGATGAACCCACTCAATGGGCGTTGCATCTCCTTCAGCAGCGATGCGTTCGCGAGCATAGCGTGTAATGGGATGGAACGGATCATCGTTGACCTCCGAGCCAGCAACAATCGGTAGATACTCATCGAGCAAATTGACGAGCAGCCGTGCGAGCCGTGTCTTTGCCTGACCGCGTAAGCCGAGCAAGAGGATGTCGTGCCGGGCAAGCAGCGCATTGATCAATTCAGGAATGACGGTCTCATCATAGCTGATGATACCCGGGAACAGGCGTTCTCGCCGGCGCAATTTTTCGATAAGATTGTCGCGGATTTCATCCTTGACCGAGCGATAGCGGTAACCGCTGGCTTTGAGTTGTCCCAGTTTGGTGGCTGTTGGTTTCATCGTTGGTTTCAGACAATGACAACTTCTTCTTCAAGTTCAACGCCAAACCGATCACGAACGGCATCTTTGATTTCGCTGGCAAGACGGAGAATGTCTGCAGCGTGTGCATTGCCGTAGTTGACAAGCACTAGCGCATGCTGATCATAGACTCCCACATCACCACGGCGAATGCCCTTGAATCCGCAATGCTCGATGAGCCATCCTGCAGAAAGCTTGGTGACACCGTTGGCGGGATAGTGCGGCATCGAAGGGAATTTCTCTAACAATGCCGTGGCTATCTGGCTCGGCACGACAGGATTTTTGAAAAAACTTCCGGCGCTGCCTATATCTTCGGGTGGAAGCTTTGAGCGACGCAGTGCTATCACGTGCGAAAAGACATCCTCAATGGTCGGAGTTGCGACGTGTTCCATTGCGCGAGCAAGTTCAGCATAGGCGACGGTTGTGTGACGTCGTTTCTCCAGACGCAACCCGACACTTGTGACCAGGAAGCGACCATGGAGCTGACGCTTGAAGATCGAATCGCGGTAACCGAACTGACACTCATCGCGCTCAAGCCGCCGTAAGACACCTGCGGGGACCTCTATCCCTTCGACCCACAGGCAAACATCCGAGAATTGCTGTCCATAGGCACCGATGTTCTGGATGGGTGCAGCTCCAACAGTACCAGGGATGAGCGCCATAGCTTCGATTCCAGCCCATCCATTTGCGACTGCCCACTCAACACAGTCATGCCAACTATTACCTGCTCCCAGTTCAATAACAACGTCGCGATCGCTTTCTTCGATGATGCGACGGTGAGTGATGTTAAGCTGGACGACATGCTCAACTGTGCGAGTCACCAGCAGATTGCTCCCACCACCGAGGATGAGCCAATCCGACGTCGGTAGCATCACCGAGGATGCAAGCTGAAGCATATCGTCGAGACTATCTGCCCGGTAGAAATTGAGCGCCACTGCGCCACGCGTGCGAAGGGTTGTTAGGGGCTGAAGGTCAACATTTGTTTGGACGATCATGGACAAACGTGAAAATAACCGATCACCGTGCCCGCATCAAGACGAGGAACCTCGTAAATTCCTGCGGGGGCAATCGAGCAAACAAAGATGACCATCGCTAAAATTCCAATCGCCATTCGTCGGCGATCGAGCGGTGTTGGATCTGCGATCGGTGGGTGCTCAATGCCAAAAAGGAAGCGCGCAAAAATCGCCCAGAACAACCAACCAGACCACCCATCAAATGCCCACGGTGCCATGCTGGCAATACCATCGAGCAGCGGCAAGAGCAATTGTTGCAGGAGCATCACAATGTGGTCAGGATGGTCATTATGCAGAAAGTCACGTAGCGCTCCCAGGAGCGGTCCGATACCAACGATCGCCATTGCTGCGACAACCACACGTGCCACTGTTCTCTGGCGCGAACCAATCATTGAATACAGCACGTGCCCTCCATCGAGCTGCCCGATTGGTAAAAGATTGAGTGCCGTAACAAACAGTCCAAACCATCCCACACACAAGAACGGATAGTGGTAGATTTCGTTCATCGGGGGAACAAACACACCCTCAGGCACAAGGTATGCTCGCAGCAATGCAAACAGAAGTGTATCACCGAATGTCAACCCGTACGATGGAATGGCAGGAAGCTGCCGATATTCGGGATGAATCGCAAAAAGGTACTCTTTCGGTGGAAGGGTTAGAAATCCGATGACAAGTATCGCCAGGCAGACGACAAAGCCTGCTAGCGGACCGGCAACACCAATGTCGAACAACGCGGCACGGCTCCTGATCGGCGATCGAGTGCGAATAACAGCTCCCAGCGTGCCAAACGGCATCAGCCATGGTAGAGGCATCGGGATGTAGTACGGTAGCGTTGCAGCAACACCGTGAACACGAGCAGCTATGTAGTGACCAAATTCATGCGCTGAAATGAACGTCAGCAGCAGCACAGAGTATGTGATGCCGGCGCCCCAATTTTCAATGGCGGTGAAGTCTTTTCCTGCCCATGCAGTCCCCGCCATAAGCGTTGAAAAGAAGGTCAGCACAAAGAGCACAGCGTGCAAAAAATAGCGCTGTCGCAATGGTGGAGCGGCAACATCAGACGGTGCAAGTCGTGTGTAACCCATCAGCTCTGGAGCGATTGTGTATGCACTACTTCCGGGCGCATCAGCGGGAATAAAATCACATCGCGAATAGATGCAGCCCCTGTCATCAGCATTGCTAACCGGTCAATGCCAATACCAAGCCCAGCCGTCGGAGGCATACCAACTTCGAGCGCGGTGAGAAAATCTTCATCGAGCACCATTGCTTCTTCGTCACCACCAGCACGCAATCGCGCTTGTTCCTCGAACCGTACCCGTTGGTCGCGTGGATCGTTGAGTTCGCTGAACGCATTGGCAATCTCCATTCCGCCGATATACAGCTCGAACCGCTCGACAAGCTCAGGATTTGTGCGATGACGCTTGGCTAACGGTGACATCTCGACCGGATAATCGATCACAAACGTAGGTTCGATAAGTTTTGGCTGAACAAGGGTGCTGAAAAGCTCATCTATCAGCTTTGCTCTTGATGCCGACGGCGCAACATCAACGTGGAATCGCTTGCACAGCAATAACAATTGCTCGCGAGAATGGTGCTCAATTGATTCACCGACAGCCTGGCTGATGGCATCGAGCAACCGAATACGGTTGAACGGACGCTGCAGTGGAATACTGCTCCCATCGGCACGCATCAGTTCCGATTTTCCACGCACACGCTCGGTAATCGTAACCAGCAGGTCCTCGGTCATGTCCATGAGCCAGAGATAGTCCTTGTACGCCACGTAGATTTCCAGTGCGGTAAACTCTGGGTTATGCATGCGGTCAATCCCCTCGTTGCGAAAATTTTTTGAAATTTCATAAACGCCCTCAAAACCACCAACAATGAGGCGTTTCAGATACAGTTCGTCGGCGATGCGCAGGAATAACGTCATGTCCAGTGCGTTGTGGTGCGTTACAAATGGTCGCGCTGCTGCGCCACCGTAAATCGGCTGGAGAATCGGAGTCTCGACCTCCAACCACCCCCGCGCATCGAAGTAGTGGCGTATGGCGCTAATCATTCGGCTGCGCGTGACGAATATCTGCCGCACATGTGGATTGACGATCAAATCAATGTAGCGTCGGCGGTAGCGCTGTTCTTTATCGCTGAATGCATCGTGGACGATGATGTTTCCATGTTCATCGCGCTCCTCCTTGACGACGGGCAGCGGGCGTAAGGACTTGCACAGTAGAACAAGATTGCGAGCATGGACGGTGACTTCGCCCGTGCGTGTTCGGAAGACAAATCCGCTGACTCCCACAATATCGCCGATATCGAGCAACCGTAACAGCTCGTACTGCTGAGGTAGTTCATCGGCTTTGATGTAGCACTGAATCTTGCCGTCGGCATCTTGAATGTGAAAAAAAGTTGCTTTCCCCATGCGTCGTAATGCCATGATGCGCCCAGCAACGGCAACATTGGCGAGCGCACTTGCGTCGTCATCGCGGAAGGTGTCGAGAATCTGACGCGAGCTATGGCTCCGCTCAAAGCTGTAGGGGTATGGTTCGATATTGCGTTCGATAAGTTGCTGGAGTTCTTCGTGACGCCGCTGAATTTGATCGTTTTCGAACTCGATGTGCATTCTGATGTGAGGATTGTCCGCAAAAAGTCATGCAAATATACCAGCACATTTTCCGCTATGGGTCAATGCGTTGGGGTTCTGTTCGTCCTTCGGCGCTGGGTGTATGACCGCATAGTTGAATGCATGCGCATTGATGTTGTCTGTCCTCTTCCTCAAGCGATCGCCTCGTTTCTCGACACCGGCATAGTTGGTCGAGCACGCGAGCGCGGCATTGCGGAGATTTACGTCCACAACCTGCACGATTACGCCGACAATCGTTTCGGTCACATTGATGACGAGCCGTATGGTGGCGGTGCGGGCATGGTCATTCGCTGCCAGCCAATCTTCGATTGTATCGAGCATTTGCGTGCCAATCGGCAGTACGACGAAGTCATCTACCTAACAGCCGATGGCGAACGATTCACGCAATCACTTGCCAATGAGTTATCGCTCCGCTCATCTCTGATTCTGCTTGCCGGGCGCTATAAAGGCGTTGACCAACGCGTTCGCGATGCTCTCGTCACGCGTGAAATTTCTATCGGCGACTACGTACTCAGTGGTGGTGAGCTTGCAGCTGCTGTTGTCATTGATGCGGTCGTGCGGCTTTTGCCTGGTGTCATCAACGATGCTGAAAGCGCGCTCGACGACTCGTTTCAAGATGGACTGCTATCGGCACCTGTTTACACGCGCCCTGCAAATTTTCGTGGAATGGAAGTACCAGCCGTTCTTCGCAGCGGCGATCACGATGCAATCCGTCGGTGGCGATTGGAGCAAGCATTCCTCCGTACTCAGATTCGACGTCCCGACTTGCTGTCCCACACTAGCGGTGATTCGAGCCAATGAATCCCATTGCTGTCGTCTTGCTTTCGGGTGGAATGGACTCGCTCGTCACGCTTGCCCTGACACAGTCGAGCGGTTATCGCGTCGCTGCACTTCACCTCAACTATGGTCAGCGCACTGAGCAACGTGAGCTTGAAGCATTCCACAGCATTTGCGACTACTACCGTATCGCCGATCGCCTGGTCGTTGACGTCGCACACCTTGCAGCAATAGGCGCAAGCAGTCTGACCGATCAACGAATCGAGGTTGAACGTGCTAACCTTCGTCGTCAGGGCATACCAAGCAGCTACGTACCATTTCGCAACGCGAATATCCTGGCAATTGCAACAAGCTGGGCTGAAGTGCTCGGCGCTCGCGCTATCGCTATTGGCGCTGTCGAGGAAGATTCCAGCGGTTATCCCGATTGCCGCGAAGAGTTCTTTCGTGCATTCGAACACGTCATCGCACTGGGTACCAAACCAAACACGCAGATCACAATCCTCACGCCCGTCATTCACCGACGCAAAGACGAGATTGTCCGCACAGGTGTCGAACTAGGTGTTCCCTTTCACCTGAGCTGGAGCTGCTACAAACGCAACGATATTGCCTGTGGCGAATGCGACTCGTGTGCACTACGGCTCCGCGGCTTTCAACACGCCGGCATAGATGATCCGTTGCCGTATGCAATCAAGCCTTCGTATGCATAGCCTGCGACACCGACTGGGTGACTCCAACACTGCGCTCAATGGGAACGCCTACCATGTTACCCCACTCGGTCCACGAGCCATCGTAGTTCCGCACGTGTTTGAATCCCAACAAATAGCTCAACACAAACCACGTATGGCTTGATCGCTCGCCAATGCGGCAGTACACAATCACATCGTCGTCGGGAGAGAGCTTCTGTTCGATGCAGTACAGTTGATGGAGTTCGTCGGCACTTTTGAACGTCGAGTTTTCTCGAACTGCCATACTCCAGGGCACATTCACGGCACCAGGGATATGCCCCGCTCGAAATGCTGCCTCGTTCGGGTAGTCCGGTGAGTGAGTGATAACACCATCGTACTCTGCGCGAGAACGAACATCTACTAGCGGTTTGCCGCACTTGATATGCGCCATGACGTCATCACGGAATGCTCGTATTGCAGCATTGATAGTGGGAACGGGATACTCAGTCCGTTCGTAGTCGGGAACGTTCCAGGCAACAGGCTTTCGTTCGCTGAACCACTTTGCACGTCCACCGTCCATAATACGGCAGTGCTTGTGACCAAAGTAGGTGAAAACCCAGAAGGCATGGCATGCCCACCAATTCGATTGGTCACCGTAGAAAATGACAGTTGTGTCGGGCGAAATACCCAACCGCGAACAAAGCTGTGCAAAATCTTCTGGCGAAATCAGATCACGACGCAGAGGATGGAGAAAATTGGTGATCCAATCAACCTGCACAGCACCAGGGATATGACCGGCTGAGTAGAGCAATGGATTTTCATCTGCCTCGACAATGCGAAACCGATCAGTCTCATCGAGCAAGGCTATAACTTCATCGGTTGTGACGAGCACGTCGGGATATACGTAATCCATAGTTCCAACACCACTTGTGATGAATTCTGTCAGTAATTTTGTGCCAACGCTACGCTGGATTTGCACATGCCTCTCATCGCGCCGGGTACAGCGCTTCTTACCATCACAGCGGCTCTTTACCTGTTGATGGTAGAAGCAAACGCAATGCCAAACCTCCCTGGCTTTATCGAGAATGGTGGTCAGCTACCGCCGGTAGTGCGTTACTATGCTCCACTACCGGCAGGTATATTCTACATCACCAGCACAGGATACGGATATGTCCAATGGGACACTGCCACTCCCCGTCAAAATCACCGTGTTGCGTACCGGATTGAACTCAGCACATCCGGGAAACCTGCAACGCAGCTTGTCGCCAGCAACATGCTACCGACCGTTCTCCGCTTTTACCATGGGAATTCCCACATCGAGACAGTGCGAATTTTCCAGAGCATTCGATTGCACGAGCTATTCCCCAAGATTGATGCCCACATTTACTGGACACCAGCTGGGCGAATCAAGTGTGACTACATTCTTGCTCCGGGTGCTGACCCAACCGCACTAACATTCCGCATCTCGTCTGTGCGTGCTGCCATTGATGGAAATGGTCAGCTTCGCTACAACACACCACTGGGCACAATCACGGAAGCCGCACCCATTGCAATCCAGGGTTCGACAGTTATCCCCTCGAGCTACCAATGGACTGGACACCATCTAAGCATCAAAATCGAGGCACCATACGACCGAACACAGCCGCTGGTCATAGACCCTGAAATTGAATGGTCAACTTTTGCTGGCGGCACACTCTCTGACCAAATCGCTCACGTCCGAACTGACCGCGCGCGCAACATCTACGTCCTCGGCAGGACGCAATCTCTCGACTTCCCGACAAGACTGGGTTATTCGACAATCCACCGTGGTGACTATGATGCCTTCATCGCCAAGTATAGCGCCACTGGTGCATTGCTGTGGGCTACCTATTACGGTGGTTCAAGACGGGAAATTCACAACATTGACCATTGCGACCTTGTCGTTGACGGTTCAGGGTCAATCCTCATCACCGGCTGCACGCAGAGCGACGACCTTCCCATCACGTCAACGGCTTTTCAGCGCACGAAAGGCTCAAGCCTGCCGAGCGGATACGACCTTTTCCTTGCTCAGTTTAGCACTGATGGACAATTTCTGTGGGCAAGCTTTTGTGGCGGCAATGACAACGAAGATGCCTATGGTCTCAGCCAGGATCGTCTGGGGAATATCTACCTTGTTGGTCACACCTCCTCGAGCAATTTCCCGGTAACGACACCAGCACCAAGTATCATCACACCAAAGCCGACTTTTTCGCAGGACGTTTTCGTACTCAAACTGTCGCCCCAACGCCAACCGGTGTGGGTCTATTTCATCGGTGGCAATAATCTTGAATACGCTACCGATGTTGTGTGCGACAAAAGTGGTGGTATCTACGTGTGTGGTTACACACACAGCGCCGATTTCCCGACGGTCGGCAGCGACATATACCAACGCATCAAGACTGCCAAAAACGACGGCTACCTATTCAAGCTCGACGGATTAGGGCGACTCCAGTGGAGCACACTGCTCGGCGGTAATGGTGAGGATTATTGCAGCAGCATCGCCATAGACTCCTCGTTCGATCAGCGTGTAATCGTCGGCGGAACGACAAGTAGCAGCGACATGTGGTACCGTGGTGTCGAAGGGCGCATGCTCGGTGGCACCAGTGACGGCTTCATCGCTGCGCTCGATAGCCGGACAGGTGCGGCGCATTGGGTGCAATATCACGGCGGCAGCAGCTACGACGAACTCACCGCTGCTGCCATTGATCCCGACAACAATATCATCGTTGTCGGACGCACACTCGGCGATTACCCGACAAAAGCTGCTCAGCAACCGCGCTACAACGGCGGTGGTGGAGATATGTTCGTCGCAAAGCTCGGCTTTGACGGCGCAACGCAATGGGCAACGTATGCGGGCGGTACGCTACTGGACCGGGCTGCCGATGTTGCCATTGATGGAAATACCAATTTTGTGGTTGTGGGATTCAGCGCCAGCAGTGACTTTCCTATCGTTGGAACCACTGCTCAACCGCTATTGGGAAACGCACCGGGCATTGATGATGGCGTGCTCATCAAGTTTTGCAACATTGCCATTCCGGTTGCTATTATCTCGTCTACACCAGAATACTGCCAGGGAGAAAGTCGCGTGCTGAATGCACTTAATCGCGGCTCCAGTGTGCAGTACGACTCCTACCAATGGGAACTCAACGGTCAACCGATTGACGGGGCTACCAGCGCCTCGTACCAGATTCCAACGACACTCGATTCGGGAACGTACCGCTTTGTTTGCCGTGTGACCAACACCGCACGATGCCCTGCGTTTACCGATACGATTGTTGTCCGCATCCATGCCCGTCCGACGATAGAACCCCGACAATTTGCGCTCTGCTATGGAGATCCGATTCAGCTTGATTCTATCGTGATAAATGGCACACGACCATTCCGCTACCAGTGGATTGGCGATCCACCGCCAAGCGATCCGACCATAGAATCACCCGTTGTGCATCCTCAACAGACCACAACGTACACTTTGAGAATCACCGATGCCAATGGATGCAGCGCAGAGCAGTCGTTTCCGGTCATCGTACTGCCAATTTCTCAACTTCCGATCTCAATCATGGGTAAGCGCACCTTCTGCGACGGTGATTCAACAACACTAGAAATCCCAGATAATCTCGGCTCGATAGTCTGGAACACTGGCGAGCAATCACCGCAGATCACTGTTCGCACCTCCGGGAAATACCATGCTCGAGTTCGATTGCCGAGCGGTTGCGAAGGCTCCACCGATACAGTCGAAATTCGGGTGCATCCGTTGCCGAAGCCTGCGATCACCTTCGATGGCACACAGCTTCGCACAACTGCCGAATACGAGCGTTATCAATGGTTTCTCGATGGACATCCGCTGCCAGGCGCCACTGATCGCTCCCTCGAACCACCGCGAGTCGGTACCTATACGGTTGCAGTTGATTCGCTCGGTTGCAGTGGTATCTCTGCACCGCTGGATATTACCCTGAGTGCCCAGACACACCTGACGGTTGAATCCGCAACAGCGGCTATCGGTGAACGTGTCCGCATTCCGATACGCCTTGAGACCTCGCAGCAACTTGAACGGCTTGGTGTCTATCGCCTGACCCTTCGGCTTCGATTCAATGCAAGTGTGTTGTATCTTCTGTCTATCACAGGTCCTGGCATTGAACGGTCGTCGCTCGAACAGAGCAGAGGCGACACATCAACCCTGACTCTGACAACAACGAATCTGTCGAGCGATACGCTGGTTGTCCTCGATTTCCTCACTGTCTGGGGTAATGCTGAATCATCGCGTATTGCAATTGAGACTGTCGAATGGGGATCACCTGCTGTCTCGACGACCTGGACCGATGGCAACGTCCAGCTTCTTGGTTTTTGTCGCGCAGGTGCAACACGCTTGTTCGAAGACACCGAAGAGTTTGGAATTCGCTCCACCGTGCCCCATCCCGCATCGGATGCAGTCACCATCGTTATTGGTACAATCGAAGACTCCATGCACACTATCGAGCTTTGCAGCACAGACGGCAGACGCAGCACGCTTTTTCGAGAAAACCTCTTGGCTGGCACCTATGCTGTATCGGTTGACGTTTCAGCGTTACCGCAGGGGTATTACATCTTGGAGCTTCGTTCAGCAACGCTACGGGCGACCTCACCACTGGTGATTGTGCGATGACGTGGGCTGCATCCCTGCTCATGATTGTCGTGATCGCAACGGTCGCATCAGGACAACCATTCCAAATTGGTCTTTACGCCGACGGTAGCCGTGATGTGCATTCTGCAAGCTTCCAAGCACTGCCTGGTACGTTTAGCTGTTCGCCAGGCTTCAATGGCAGCATCGGCAGCGGCTTCAGCATTGGAGGAATAGTCAGTTTCGACACACTATCATTAGGCAAAATCGAACTACTACGCAAAACACGACCGACCATCCGTTTCGGTTACTGGGAAACGCATGCACAATTTTTTGCGCACGAAAAGCTCCCTATCGCACTGGATACACAACTTGCGTCCGCCACGATCGAGCATCGTGTTCGAGTGTCCATGCCCTCGATCGGTGTAAGCTTGGGCGCTGGTACAGTATTGCGGGACATTCCCCTCTACCTTGAGCCGAGTGCGTGGATCGCGTTTGGACTCCCGGGTCAGTTTGAACAGGGTGAATACCTTGTCAAACCAGCCAATCGCGGACGGTTCCCCGAAACGGGCACACGCATGCGAAACACAAGCAGCGGAAACTTCACCACATACACCCGCTTTCAGTTTGGATTTGCCCTTGCCTGTGGGTGGGAATTACCGCTCTCACCTGCACTCTCGCTTCGACCGGAAGCGACGATACGTCTGCCGCTCAGTTCCGCTGTCGCTGAGATTCCGTGGAGAGTACTATCGCTTCGGGCAGGACTATCATTCATCTGGACAATTCCCACTGCACCAAAAGAACAGTCCCCACCCCTGAAAGAGCCACCGCCACCAGCACCGACACTGACAACGCCAGAGGTTACTCCAACACTATCGCTTGCTCTGCACTTTGTTACACGCGATAGCAACGGAACGCTTTTGCCAATAGACCGTGTCATGGTCGAGACCTACTATCGGCGTCATATTCGCCCACTGCTGCCATATATCTTTTTCGATGAAGGCAGTTCAACGATTCCATCACGGTATGTCCTGCTCGATAGTACCGAATGCGCAACATTCGACGAAACAGAGGTTGCATCGCTTTCAACGCTCGAGGCATACTATCACGTGCTCAACATTGTCGCCTCACGACTGCAAAAGCGACCAAGCGCCGAGCTGACGATCACCGGTTGCATTAGTTCGGTTGGGGTAGAATCGAACCGTTTGGACTTAGCTCGTGCACGTGCTGAAGAGGTCCGCCGATACTTGAACGAACGCTGGGGCATTGACACCTCGCGGCTTCACATCAGCATCCGAAGCCTACCTACGCATCCTTCGCCAGTTGGTCATCCCGATGGAAATGCAGAGAATGCACGAGTTGAACTATCCAGCACCGATCCAGCAATTCTTGGAGCCATCACAGGCATTGAACGGCAACAGAAGATTAACCCAGCCCGTGTGTTCGCCCATGTTCTGGCGACACCCTCACAACTCACCCAGTGGCAATGGACGCTCAAAGTAGGCGATAGCATCGTTGCGCTGCAGAGTGGTCACGGCGCACCACCGACCCTGCTGCCGATTTCACTGCCATGGCATCAGTTTGGGAATATGACCTTACGTGGAAAATTTGCTGCTGTCCTCGGAGACCGCCCAAAGAGCACGGCTCAAGAAAAATACCAGCAATTGAGTATCCTCAATCGTAGCGACACCATCGTCGCACAACGCGAGGTGTTCAGTTTGATTTTGTTCAATTTCGACGATGCAACCATCACAGCATCCCATCAACCTGTGCTCGACCTTATACGCGCGCGTCTGGAGCCATCAACACGAATTCACATTGCTGGCTATACCGATCGCTTAGGCGACGCTGCCCACAACCGGCGACTTGCTGAGCGTCGTGCGCTGGCAGTTGCGCGAGCTTTGGGGGTTAGCGATAGGGCAACTATCGAGGCTATTGGTTCGCAAATTCTGCTCTACGATAACAGCACACCTGAAGGTCGGTTCTACAGTCGCACGATTGAGGTTGAGCTTGACCACACCCAATGAACGAATCCCCTCTTCAGACACGGACGATCATCCGCCTTTGGTTACCCTTAGCCTTAACGTGGGCAATGATGGCTGCCGAAGGTTTGATCATTCAAAGTGTGCTATCAGGACTACCATCAGCTGAAGTTAATCTTGCTGCGTTCGGGGTTGCCATTGGAGTAGCTTTCATCGTCGAATCGCCCATCATTATGCTCTTGAGCGCAAGTACTGCGTACGTCAAAGGGGCTGGCAGTTATCGAGTCGTTCGAGCTGTTGCATTTGGCTTATCGTTCGGGGTGAGCCTTGCGATGTTAGCACTATTGGCACCGCCAGTGTTCGATTGGCTTTCCGCACACATACTCGGATTGCCGTCAGAGCTGGGAGAGCGTGTGTACTGGTGCATGGTAGCTCTCCTGCCCTGGCCAGGATTGATTGGTGTACGCCGATTCTACCAGGGCGTCATTATTCGGGGTCACATGAACCGATACATCGCGCTGGGGACTGCGTTTCGGCTGTTGACTATCATTCTGGGTGCATCACTGATGCGGTGGTTATTTGCAGAACGCAGCGATACTGCTTCGATTGCCTGCTGTGTGCTGAGTTGTGCTGTTGGACTTGAAACGCTTGCGACGTGGTTGATGGCACAATCGGCGATTAGTCTTGCTCGCGGGACACCTGACCCCGACGGCTATCAACTGACACACCTGAGTTTGCTCCGGCTCTACTTACCACTTGCCATGACGTCAATTGTTGCAATGGGTATTGGACCTGTGCTGATTGCGTTCATGACGCGATTCCCATCTGCCATTGAGTCATTGGCAGTCTATCCTGTCGTTGATGGCTTTGTCTTCCAATTCCGAAGCCCACTGTTTGCCTATCAGGAGGTGGCAATATCCCTGTTTGCAGCCTACGGTCTTGGTCAGCGTATCATTGATCGAATGGGCTACCGTATTGCCCTGATTGCAACAGCTATCTTGATATGCATCGTTGCAACGCCGCTGGCATCGGTTGTCTTCGGAGTCTTCCCTTACCGCTTGAGTCCTTCCTTGGTAGAGCGCGCCATAGTGGCGACAGCGTTATTGGTACCCTTGCCATTTGCCAGCGCTGTTTATTCGAACACCCGTGCGGCTCTGATCTTGACGAATCGTTCCCGACAAGTTGCTTACTCTACCTTTTTCGAGGCTGGTATCACAATTGCAGCAATAGGAGCGTTGGCACTGTGGTCAGTTGAACTCGATGGTGTCTATGCTGCCAGCATTGCAATCACCGTTGGGAAAGGTGCTGCAGCGGCGTACTTGCTCCGCATCGTTCACCGCAACAGTCCCAGCTACCGTTTCGATTGAAGCATCAAGTTGTAAACGTCGCGCAGTGTTGATGCCCGGATTGGATCACTAGCGCTGAGCTCCTCAATTTGTCGGCTACAGATGTGGAGTGCACCGCTTTTGAGTGCTGCAACACCGCAGCGGAAGCGCAATTCAACCGACGACGGATAGTAGAGCAACGCATCTTCGTAGAGATCGAGTGCCTGGTTAAAGAGGTTGCGCTTTTCCAGCGATTTTCCGAGCATAAGGTAAACCTCCTCCCCCTTTTCGGGATTGTGCTTGATAATTTGAGCGATATGTTGCTTGGCTGCATTGATCCGCCCGATTGCAAGCTGTGTTTCCGCCATAGCAGTATGTGCTTGAATATCGTCTGGGTTGACTGCTAGCACTTGTTTGAGGGCGTAAATTGCCTGAGCATATTCTCCTCGTGCTCTCCATAACTGGCTGCTCATCACCCAGGCATCCGATAGGCTTGGATCGCGCTGTAACGCAAGCGTAAGACTTTCAAGCGCTTTGTTTTCTTCGCCAAGATCGTAGTGACAGATTGCACGCAAGTAGTAGAGCTTGCCGATGTCAGGAGACAAGGCTATGGCTGCTTCCACATCATCGAGTGCATCTTTAGTTTGCTCAAGGCGTATTCGGAGCTGGCAACGTTCTTTGAGAGCAGAGATATTTTTTCTGTCCAGCTCCAGCACACGGGCGTACGCATCGAGTGCCTGCTGATTCAAGTTCAACGCGGCATAGACACGCGCTAAACAGAGCCATGTGTCGGTTCGCTGCTCCAGTTTGGTTGCCGCTTCTAATGCTTGCTGTGCTTCTGTGTATCGCTTGTTTCGGTAGAGCACATATCCCCACAAGAACAGCAACACTGGATCGTGTAAATTCTCCATCAATGCATCCGCAACAAGAGCTTCAAGTGACTCGAACTCGGCACCTTGTTCGATTGCGGTGATAATCAAACGAACATCATCGTTGGTTGGTGAGGGTCGGAATAAATTGCCCAGTAGCTTTTCTGCTTCGTCCCATTGCTTCGTTTGGGCATAGAGCGTAAATAACTCACGTGCAATCTCCACCGAATCGGGCTTGAGTCCGAATGCGTAACGAAGGTGCTGGGTAGCAGCCGGGAACTGGCGTGCTTTGCGTTCCAATCGTCCCAATCGAAAGTGAGCGTCGCCACGATCGGGTTGAATGCTGAGTGCTTCGCGATATTGCTGGCGCGCACGGGCATTGTCACCTATTTTTTCGTAGGAACACCCAAGCAGGAAATACACCTCAGCATTCCGAGGTTGCGTTTGAAGGCGCTGCTCCAGCAGTTGGATGGCTGTTGAGGCATCATCAAGGGCAAGAAAGACTCGTGCTGCATGGATATGCCCATACTGAAAGTCTGGATGCAAACGATAGAGCGATTGATAGCTGTCAGCAGCACTGGTGAGGGTGCGTGTATGGTATGCAATCTCCGCCTTGGCAAAGAGACTGTACGAATGATTCCCATACTGCTCCGATAGCCTGCCAAGCAGTATTCGAGCATCGCTATCGTTGCCGTCGTATGCCATCGCGACCGCCGAAAGAGCAATAAACGGATACAGTGTGCGTAGCGGTTGCGGCATTCGCTCGAACAGATGCCGTAATTGGTCGGGCTTATCCGCTTCGATTGCATAGACGGCTGCAATCTCGTTTGCAACCGGTGAACTGGGTGATAATCGCAGTGCTGCTTCGGCTTGCTCGAGTGCCTGGTCTAATTCGCCCCGCCTCCAATGGTATGCTGCGCGCTCGAGAATATGGGCAACTTTTTCCTTCTCCTCGTCGGATGCATTCCAGACAAAGTAAACACTCCCATCGTCGGCGCGACGGAAAAACCGGTCCAGGAGTTTATTGCGTGCAGCCATGCTTCCAACTCTGTGAGCTTCCATCATTGCTAACCAGTTGGAAGTATCGGCAAGAGCGTGCTCGTACTTGAACGCAGTGTAGTTTTGTGACCATCTTGGTACCTGCAAACACTCACTATCGAGGCACGACCGACTTTTCTGCGTATGCGATGTACAGTTATTGGTGCGCGCCGGAGCGGTTTAGCAGCCGCACTGCTGGCAAAAAGACTTGGCTACTCGGTGTTCGTCAGTGAACATGCACCGCGTCAATCCTGCCCAGAGGCTGAAGCCTTCGCCGAGCATGGCATCGAGGTTGAGTTAGGTGGTCACACTCTCGAGAGAGTTCTTGAAACGGATTTGATCGTCTGTTCACCTGGCGTTCCCCCCGCAGCAACGGTCCTAATGGAAGCGTCGGCTCGTGGCATACCGATCATTGGCGAAATGGAGTTTGCAAGCCGCTTTGCACAGGCTCCGATCATTGCTATCACGGGGACGAATGGAAAAACAACAACAACCGCCCTAACAGCGCATATTCTCCGGCATGGTGGGTACAGTGCAATCGCGTGTGGAAATATCGGACTGCCGCTTTCGCAGGTTGTGCGCGATGACCTCGATGCACAGCCACCGCAGAGAGTGTATGTCGTCGAGGCAAGTTCCTATCAACTGGCACAAACTGAATCGTTCCACCCTCGCGTCGCTGTGATACTCAACATCACCCCAGATCACCTCGACTATCATGGTTCAATGGAGAATTATGTGCATGCCAAGTGGAAAATTTTTCAGCAGCAGACCGCCGACGATGTACTAATTTTGTGCGCCGACGATCCTTATGCAGCAGAGGCATCGCGGTATGCTCGGTCACGCATTGAATGGTTTAGCATGCATCCTGTTGCAGCAGGGATGTATGCCCGCACTGGCGACCAGAGCATTATCATAGTCCGCAGCACTCAGGAGATAAAACTGATGTCCTACGCCGAGCTACCTCTGCGCGGTGTGCACAATGTGTACAATTCCATGGCAGCCGCGCTTGCCGCCCGTGCTTTTGAAGTGACTAACGAGGATCTCCGTGAAAGCTTACTCTCTTTCACCGGCGTTGAGCATCGCCTCGAGCATGTACGGATCCTGCACGGTGTTGAATACATCAACGACTCGAAGGCGACAAATATCAACGCCACCTGGTATGCGCTTCAAGCATTCGAACAGCCATTGGTACTGATTTTGGGTGGTCAAGCCGACAGTAATGACTACACAGTCCTCGATGACCTTGCACGTCAGCGCTGCCGATGCATCATCTGCTTTGGTCAGGAAGGACAAACGATTTTCAATCATTTCTGCACGGCTGTTCGATGCTATCGAACCGACACTCTTCGGGAAGCTGTCGAATGCGCACACTCGGTGGCGCAGGAAGGCGATATCGTGCTCTTTTCTCCAGCGTGTAAGTCGTTCGATCAGTTCATCAATTACGAGCACCGTGGGCAGGTATTCAAAGAGATCGTCTATTCCTTGCCCGATTGATCATGCTGCACGCACACTCCCATAGCGATCGCCCGACACTGCTGGTCGCCACCTTGCTCCTGCTGGCGGGTATTGCGTTCGTCTATTCAGCAAGCGCAGAATTTTCCAGTATCCGACTGGGAGACCCAAACTATCTGCTGGTCAACCACGCAGTGCGAGTGTTGATGTCGCTAACGGTGATGCTCATCATCAGTCGTGTTGATTACCATGTGCTACGACAGCTAAGTCGCCCGGTATTGGTACTGAGCATCGTGCTTCTACTATTCGTGCTGGTGCAAGGGACGCAACTCAAGGGTGCAATTCGCTGGCTCAACATCGCAGGTTTGAGTTTTCAGCCATCGGAATTTGCCAAGTTTGCGTTACTGTTCCATTTGGCAGTACGCATGGAACAGCTTGATGTGGAGTTATGGGATTGGAAGCGTGGCTTGCTACCGCTGCTGGGCTGGATCGGAACGGTATGCACACTGATTGCCCTCCAACCCAATTTGTCAACGGCAGTGCTGATCTTTGCATTGGCTATGATGCTCTTGTTCATCGGTGGAGCGCGGAGCAGTCATCTTACCATTGTCTGTCTGGCTGGCATCGCTGTTGCCAGCATCTACGCTATCGGTGCAGACTATCGCCTTCAACGAATCACCGCGTATCTGCAACAGGGCAGTGAGTCAATCCAGTCGTACCAGCTCCAGCAAGCACTCATCGGCTACGGCCAAGGCGGAATTGTTGGTGTTGGGCCCGGTCAAAGCCGTCAGCGTGATTTATTCTTGCCGGAATCGTACGGCGACTTTATCGCAGCGATCGTGGGCGAGGAATATGGCTTGATTGGCGTCCTACTGTTGCTGGGATGTTACGCGACAATCGTCGTTCGTGGAACTCGTATCGCCGCTACTGCTCCTGACACACTTGGGTACATACTGGCGTGGGCAATTGTGCTGGTGATTGCCTGGTACGCCCTTGTCAACATTGCAGTAAGTTGTGGGTTATTCCCAACAACCGGCATCCCACTGCCTTTGGTTAGCTACGGCGGAAGTAGCATTGTTTTTACCGCAGCAGCACTGGGGATACTCCTCAATATCAGCAGACACGGAGAGAACACCCATGCATAACACCGTCGCCACACATAGACTGCTCGTTGCAATTGTGGTCACTATTGCTGTGCACTGGAGTAACAAGACGTATGCTCAGCAGGGACAACCCTACTATCCACCGTCAACGCACTGGGAAACAACTGCACTGACACATTCCAGCGATAACGCAAGCGGTACCGATGAGACATACCGACTGCTCCATGCAACGGTATTGGAGCAATCGCGCCAGTACCTACGTGCACAATACCAGCTCAACGAGCTCATACCAACGCCGATCGCTACACTGCTGGACGCTGCCCCACAGCTCCAGGCTGCATATCTGGACATCGTGCGCCAGCAGTACATGCTTGCTCATGCTCGACTGTCGGAGTATCTATCTCACCGTCCACTGCTCCCCTATCGTGTTCGAGCCTATTACCTGCGTGGTGTGGCATATTTTGAACAGGAACGATATCTGCTCGCGGCGCAATGTTTCGACACTACAGCAGCAGTTGCACCAAGCGAACCGGATACAGCCGCTGCTGCAGTGCTGACCATGTATGCGACGTACTGGAAAGCTGTCGCATACATGCATCACTCATCGTTTGATCTTGCGGCTTCGTCATTTCAGGAGTTGATAGCACTCGGTTCACCCTACACCGAAGACGCATACATTGGTCTGGGTACAATCGCAGAGTTCACTGGCGATTACAACCGCGCACTCAGCTACTACGATAGCGTTTTGATCTGGGCACCGCACGGAAAACATGCCATAACTGCTCACGTTCGCGCAGCTCAACAGCTCATTCTATTGCGAAAGCCTGCCCAAGCATTGCAACGACTTGCCGCTGCTACTGAGCTTTCCAAATCATCAGCCAACGCACTGGACTCTGGTAGCATAGCGCAGGGAGACACTCCGATACTGATCGAGCTGCTCACCGCCGAAGCACTCAACCAGCTCGGACAATTCGCCGCCGCCGCTGAGCAGTACAGAGCCATCATAGCGCGTCAATCGCTTCCCCACAGCACTCTTTACTGGCAAGCCTTGCTCGGATTGGGCTGGGCAGAACTTAATCGAGGGCAATATGACGCTGCACTGCGTGCCTACCAAACGGTCATTGATTCAATCCCGGATCCGCTATCGCCCTACCGCGGACAGGCGTTGCTCTTCCGCGCGATTGCAACCAAACGTAATGGCAACGTTCTCTCTGCCATCGAACAACTCGATGCACTCATTGCCACCGAATCCTTTCCTTTGCGCGCTCAAGCACTCCTGGAGCGTGGTCAAATTGAGTACGAGAGAGCCCAGTTTTCAACCGCGGCGTCACTCTTCGAGCGTGCCTACCGTGCTGCAGCCGATCCAGCCACGATGCTCCGTGCGCTGCTCCTGCTATCGCGATCCCAATTCGACCAACAAAAGTGGGCAGAATCAATTCGCACGAGCACTGATGTACTCAACCACGCACGACGAATGCATCCAACAACAGTTCCGAATCTCCACTACCTCGAAGCTGATGCACTTCTGCTGCGTGGCATCGCCTCCTGCAACGATGCACGTTATGCGGAATCCATCGCAGACATCGGGAATTTTCTTGAACGCCAACCCTGGCATCCCCGCCGTGACGAGGCGCTCCTCTGGCTTGCCGAAAGCTATGAGCGCGCAAACATGGTCGAAAATGCAGCGACGGCACTCCAACAACTTCTCGACCAATTCCCCACATCGCCTCGTCGCGAAGAGGCACTCTATAACCTCGGCTGGGCGCTCTTCCGCTTGCGGCGTTTTGATGAAGCAACAACCATATTCGACCGCTTGCTCAGCGAGTTCCCTCGCACGCGCTTTGCACTCGATGTGACACTCCGCAAAGCCGACATTCTCTACCTGACCAAACGTTACGCAGATGCAGCCCGGCTCTACCGCCAGATTGTCAAAACAACGCCCTCAAGCGACGAAGGTGAATACGCCCTTTATCAGGTCGGGCAATCACTCTACCGCCTGGGTGACTACAATAACGCCGCAGAGCAGTTTCGCTTGTTTGTGCGCAACTTCACCGAGTCCGCAATTGCCGATGATGCGGTCTACAACATCGCCTGGATACGCATGCTCCAGGGACGATGGAACGACGCTATTAGCATGTTCGAGACATTGCTGAAAAGTTATCCCACAAGCGAGCTTGTCCCACAGGCACGGTTCTACATTGCGCAGTGTACCTACAACAGCGGACTCTACGTTCGTGCGATCGAACTCTACCGTCAATTTTTAGCCGATAATCCGACGAGCAACTTCGCAAGCCAAGCAATCGAAGCTATTCAAGATGCCTACATCAATCTAGGGCAAGACTCGCTCGCCGTTGCAGTCGCGCAAGAATACATTGAACGCAACCCAACGTCTGAACAGAGCGCACAAATCCTGCTCCGAACAACAGACATCTTTGTGAGGAACCGTGATTTTGCGTCTGCAGTGCGTGAGTATGAGCGGTTTCTCGAGCAGTATCCCGACAGTCGCCACACACCCGAAGCATTACATGGTTTGCTCAAAAGCTTACTTGCGCTTGGCAACACCGACCAGGCTCGATCGGTGCTCGCGCGATTGGAGCGCCAGTATCCAACAAGCGAATTCACTGAGCTTGCGATGATTGACCTTGCAGCTCATCTACTCCAGCAATCGCATTTGCAGCAGGCAGATTCCCTGTTTGCTGTGGTCATGCACCGTCATCCTGCAAGCCAGAGCTTTGCGCGTGCCGCTTTCGAGCGCGCGCGGATTGCCACCATCCGCGGCGATACCACCAGTGCAGTAGCATTCTGGCGTGCAGCGACAACAGGCATCGGTGAATACAGCTATCAGTCCTTCTACAGGCTTGGGATGTGGTATCGCCAGCGAAATGCTTCCGACAGTGCCCGCGCTTGTTTTCGACCGATCCTATCCTACACCGACAATGCACCGTTGGCTGCAGAAGCTACCTACCGAATCGCAGAGCTGTGGCAACGCGAAGGGAATTGCACAGCTGCACAAGACACCTTCTCGCTTGTCCTTGATCGGTACGAAGGCATCGAAGATTGGTACACCCTCTCGCTGTTAGGGTTAGCAGAATGCTCCGAAGCACTCGGCAATATCACAAAAGCACGCGAGCTGTATCAAACGCTCATGATTCTTCGCCCCGACGACGATTTCGGACGCACCGCTGCTTCTCGACGACGACGTTTGGAGAAATTGCGATGAACAAACCGATAGCAGCTATACTTCTGCTTTTGCCGTGGTTGCTCTTGGCACAAACACCATCTCAGCCAGGCGAGCCAATTGATTTTATGACCATCGTTATTGAAGGGAAGGAAGCATTGAATCTACCCAAAAGCTTGCTGAAGCTTCCTCCAAGTCCACCGGCTCGCTACGATAGCGCAACGCTCGATAGCATCAATCCACTCGAGAAAGTGCCGCTATTCCGCAGCAATCCTCCGGAACAACCGCTGCACATTCTCCAACCACCAGCCGAACACGCTACAATCGCAGCTTCAGCTGGTCTCTATGGCTTCGCAACCCTGGACGCACACTACCAAACAATACTCGCTCACTACACACTCGACCTCTACGGTGTCCTTGATCGCGGTGGGGCGTACATTACCAATGCTGACTATTTCCGCACGCGGTTTCATGTTGCCCTGCGTTCAGCGTCCGAGCATGAAGCACGCACGAACTATTCGCTCAGTAGCGCGGAGCTTACATTCGACCGCACGTCGTACCAACTTTTTGCTCTACCTGTTGCACCCCAGCGTTCCCTCCGCAGCATTGCACTATCACTGAATCAAACCGGCACACTTGATAACCGCCGCTTCACTGCTGGTCTGACGATCGCAAATACACACCTGACCCAGAGCGACTCGCTGAGCACTGATGAAAGCGAGCTTCGCGGTAAACTCACACTCAATGTGTTGACGATCGAGAATGTACAGCTTGACGCTATCGCCGATTTGAGCTACCGAAACTATCGCAGTCTTCCGCTGCATTTCCATACCGTTGGCGTATCGGGTCATCGGGCTGATAGTTCTCTTGCTATCGAAGCTACGCTTGCAGCTCAACTTGCGACAACGAGCAGGCGTTCAACCGACTTCGCACCATACGCTGCAGTCGGCATCAAAGCACGCGCAACAAGCTTCATATGGCTCGACGCATCACTATCAACAGGGATGGAAGCGATCCGTTTTGCTGACCTTACAACCGAGTGCCCGTACCTGAGCGATACTGCAGCCATTGGAACACGAACTTTTTTGTATCGTCTGCAATTGGGTGCCTTGTACACACCAGCAGAAAGCTTCATGCTTGCGCTCAGGGCAGATGTTGGTGCATATTCTACGGCTCCATTTTTTGAATCGTTGTCCGATGGAACCGTTGCGCCACTTTATGGGCAACAGCATCTCCGCTCGGTGGAGCTATCGAGCATCTACCGCACAGAACACAGCGATCGCATCGCTGCAACTGTGCAACTGCGCGATGTGCGGTTCGACGATGGCACGCGCGTTCCGTACCAGCCTCTTCTGCGAGCAACAGTTGAGTACGGTCGTGTGTTTGCAGAGCGGCTCAGCGCAACGATCCAAGCAGGATATGTTACAGAACGCCGCTCCGCTCGTACAGACACGACGCAAATTGGTGGGTATTTTTTGCTCGGCGCGCGAGCAGAATATCAGCTCACGCCAAGCATTGCATTGAGTGCAACACTGGATAACCTTTTTGGAACGACATACGAACGTTGGCGCCAATACCGCGAGCGTGGTAGCTTTGTAGCCATTGGTGCTGTTGTCCGACTGTAACTCACCAAACGCATGGACGAGCGCATTCAGGATTGGTTGGAATCTCTTGCTGCTGAATACGCAGTCTCCACAGCAGAACGTGACCATTTCGCGCTCGATCATCTCGACCGCTATCCTGGCTCGCTTCCGTTCGATGTCGTCGAAGATGCACCCGCAGAAGCCATACCGGAGGAATCGCTCCAACTTGATCCAGCGCTCATCGCAGCAATTGCAAGTGATCTGCAGCGGCGTCGTTCCCAACAACCGGCCGCCGATCCGCTCGAGGCGCTCCAAGAGCAGCTCGACGCTATTGTCACACCATCACCGGAACTCAGCACTCCCTCACCTACAGAGGAACCACCACCTCCACCGATTGAAGCTTCACCAGATGAGCCTCAACACGCTCCGCCACAACAACCGGAGGATAGCATACAACCAGAACAACCAGCACATCAATCAAAGCGACTGCTGATAATCGGCATTACGCTTTCTGGGTTGCTCTTGATCGTCGGTGCAGCGGTGTTCTATCTCCTGCGGTTTGAACAGCAACACACGACACCGACATCCGAGACACAACAACCAGCAACAACGACACAGTCAAAACCCGCCCAACAACCCAAGCCGGATAATCTCAGACAAACGCCCCCTGCTGCCATTATCACCGCTGATACCGTACGCTCAACACCGTCTGACGTGAAACCAACTCCACCACAGAAGCAACCTGCGGTGCTCAAACGCCGAGAGCAAAATACGCCGACGATCGCTGAGGTACGGCCGGCTGTAAAGCGCTTGCAGCCTGAAAAACGCTCCCCCATCAACGAGGATAATTCAGATGTCACCATCGTAATACCACCACCACTTCAACCACCGCCACCACGAGGAAAATTTGTCCTCCAAGTTTGTTCAACGCCTTCCTATGCCGAAGCAGTTCGGTGGAAATCATTCGTTGATCGCCGTGGCAACTTCGGTGCAACGATCGTAAAGCACCAGGTTCGCGAGCAGACGTATTACCGCGTTCGAATCGGTACATTCAGTTCGACCGAGGAAGCACTCGATGCAGCAGCACGGCTTGGTCTCAATACTGCAGCCGTTTGGGTTGTACGGATTGAGTAAGCGCAATATTTTGTTTGCAGCAGCGTAGAAAGATCACGATGAAGCGGATTACAGATCAGAAACCAGAGATAGAGCTGCGGCTGCGCATCCCATGGGATAGCAACACGGCAAAAGGCTTTGCCTGTGCACTGCTGTTGCTTGCGTTGCTGGCACTGTTGGTAGAGTTGGTACCTCTACACTCGAGCAAACCGACGACCCTACCATACGATGTGCTGGCAACCATCAAACTGGGAGATGACGACGGCACAGGACAAAGCAAAGGCAATCTATCGCCCGAGGGCATCAAGCTACGCGCGACGAAAAGTTCTCAGCCGCTGGAAGACGCGGAACGGCCGGCGACTGTCCGTACACGAAACACGCGCACGAAAACACAACCGACCACTGTAGAGGGAGGACGATTCAACCCGATAGCACGCGATAGCCGGCATACTCCACGTACACGCGATACAGCGACTGCCCGCGAAAGCTCCTCTGGCTCTGGAACGACTGCTCGTGGTGATCGGGATGGCTCGTCCAGTGGCAGCGGTCGTGGTACCACAGGCAGTGGTAGCGGTCTCGGACTAGGATATGGCGATATTGAGTGGGGTGGCGGTGGCAGCGCTATCGTCGTTCGTAAAGTTGTGCCGACTGTTCCCGATGGGTTGTCACGCTCGACGATAGTTCGGCTACGGTTTGTCGTATCCCCGGAGGGCGATGTCATTGATATTCGCCCGGTCGTACGAGGTGTGCCCGAAGCTGAGAATGCAGCGATCAGAGCGTTGCGTCAATGGCGTTTCCGTCCGCTGAGCGGTGATAATCCCGTTGTTGGCATCATCACTTTTCGCTTTGACATTAACTGATGAATGCCAACAGTTCATCTGTCCGCCGGCTCGCGTCAATGAGCACGATTCTCCTGTTGGGGCAAATTGCTTATTACGCTGTTTACTTCTGGGGGATTCGGATTATCCTCAGCACACTTCCTAAAGCAGAGAACGGCATATTGACATTCGTCCAGCAGTGGGCAACGGCTGCCTTTTCAATTGCGCTCATGACAGGCTACAACACCTACATTATCCATCAACTGCGGACTGGCAGTACTCCGCGGACTTTTTATTCAAGCCTTGTCTGGCTGCGCTTGGGAATTAGCGTTACAGTCGCACTCGCTTTGTCGGGACTTCTTTTTGCACTGGCTCGCATTCCTCCGGTGGTGACACTGCTTGGCGCAGCTGCTGTTCTCTTGATGTCAAGTGGCAACACGCTGCGTACAACTCTTGAGCTGTTTCTTCATGCGCGAATGAAATTCAGCACGGTCGTACTGCTCAGTATTGTTGATGCGATTTTGATTGTTCTGTTGCTGTGGCAACATCGCCAGCAGCTCAGTGCAGCGACTGTATTCACAATTCAAGCTGTCAGTACGCTTCCGAGTGTGGCGATGCTCCTAATCTTAGCCTGGCGCTCCCACGCTCTGCGGATTGAGTTCGATCGCACCGTCATTTCAACGGTGTTCAAGAAAGCCTCACCGCTGAGTCTTGTCGCACTGTTGATTTATGCTCATGGCGCCATAGACATCACACTGCTCGCGTTATTGAGCAATGCCTCGTCGGTTGGCATCTTTGGCGCTACAAACTATGCCACGATACCACTCGGTATTCTGCAGGGAATTCTCTGGACTCCCTTGATTCCTCTGTTGAGCCAAGCAGTCGGCAGCAATGCTCCACCGCACCAGACGCCCCTACCCCGTGCACTACGGCTTGTGATCTTTGTTATTGGCTATGCTGGGATCATGCTCGCAGTCGTTATGCCACACTTTGCCACACTCTTGACCAATGGTGCATATAGCAACCACACAACGGAGTTTTTACTTCAGGTGTGGGTATTCACCTTCTCAGCGATATTGTTTGCGGTGCAACATTATGGGTCGCTGCTCTCACAATTCCGCATTACCGCAACAGCGGTCGGCACTCTTGTAATGGGTTCGCTGATTTTCGATTGGTGGCTCATTTCACGATTTGATGTGCACGGGTTACTGATAGCCAAGCTCATGTCGAACCTATCTGCATGTGTAATTGCAGGGCTAATGTTTGCCCGCGCTGGTTATCGTGAGCTCGGGCGAGAAATCGCGCGGCTACTGGCGTGGCTTTGCACAGTCGGCGCTATTGTAATCGTTGCATGGACCGTGTTGCCTCCTATGCTCCTTGTCCGCGGCGGAGCAATGACCATTGGATCATTACTTTCTGCGTGGGCAATGGGTGTTGTTGGTTGGCATGATCGCGTGATACTGGTAAATCTGCTCCGCCGTCAAAGCTCATCACTGTAACGGTCCAGTGTGAAATGCTGCCCCAAATACAGACGTCGCACTTCGGGATTGGCAGCAATCTCTTCGGGTGTACCAGCACAAAATACCTTGCCCTCGATGAGAATGTAAGCTCGATCGGTGATCGAGAGTGTTTCGTGGACGTTGTGATCGGTGATGAGCACACCGATATTTCGCTCCTTGAGACGCTGAACCATGTTCATAATGTCTTCGACGGCAATGGGATCAATGCCGGCAAATGGCTCATCGAGCAAGATAAAGCGCGGATTGGAAGCAAGCGCGCGTGCAATTTCTGTGCGCCGCCGTTCACCGCCCGAGAGCATGTAGCCCTTGCTTTTGCGAATGTGTGCGATGCCGAATTCTTCCAGTAGTTGTTCGAGTCGTTGCTGTCGCTGCTGGCGTGACAGTCTCTGTAGTTGCAAGATTGCAAGGATGTTTTCTTCGACTGTAAGTCGCCGAAAGATTGATGCTTCCTGTGGTAGATATGCAATGCCGAGCCGAGCACGCTTGTACATGGGCGCATGGGTGATGTCCCGACCGTCGAGCACAACTGCACCAGAATTAGGGCGAACCATCCCAACAATCATGTAGAACGATGTTGTCTTCCCTGCTCCATTGGGTCCGAGCAAACCCACACATTCTCCCTGGCGAACCGAATAGCTTGCACCCTGGACCACTGTCCGCTTCTTGTATACTTTCACCAGGTTGTGTGCTTCCAGTATGCTGCGTGATTCCATCGGGGACTACCGACGACGCTCAAGTGTCAGCGATTTTGTCAAGAGTTTCCCATCACGTTCGATAACCACGCGCAGTGTCTGCCCAACGACGCCATCATTGATTGCAACGTCAAGGTCATCGCGAGTATGGATTGGCATACCGTCAATCTCGACAAGGATGTCACCAGTTTCAATACCTGCTTTTTCGGCAGGAGAATTGCGCAGGACCTGCGTAACGATGATTCCCTCTTCCCGATCGGTTCGATACGCACGCTTGTAGTCCTCGTTGAGAAAGTCAACAGTCAAGCCCGTGTAAAAATCCCGATCGAGCTTTTTGCCATCGCGGAGAAGATTGATGATACGCTTGACTCGGTTGATTGGGATTGCAAAGCCAATCCCGATCGAGCCTGCTCCCTGGTAGTTGGTCGCTGTCGAAAAAATGATCGTGTTGACACCGATAACATCCCCATCTGCATTGACCAGTGGACCACCAGAATTGCCGGAGCTGATCGCCGCATCGGTTTGAATCATTCCCCGATAGATTCGCTTGCCATTCGGCACGTATGGTGCTGGCTCGACAAAGTTGACACCGACATTGCTCACCACACCCAGCGTCAGTGTCGGTTTTGCATTCCGATCGAAGAGACCAAAAGGATTGCCCAGTGCAATTGCCCACTCCCCAACGACGACATCATCGGAATTACCCAGCCGTAGATACGGCAGGTCTTTTCCTTCGATCTTGAGCAATGCTACATCGGTGACTGGATCGCTACCGATTATTTCCGCATTGTACTTTTTGCCACCGACTGTTGTCACAACAATTTTCGTTGCGCGCCCTGCGACGTGGTCGTTGGTGATGATGTACCCATCGGGAGAAATAAGAAAGCCCGAACCGAGCGAACGAATTTGCTGGCGCTGCCGAAACTCCGGGAATCCTCTGAAGAAGTACCGGAAAAACGGGTCGTCCATGAAAATGTCCCCGAATGGATTAGCAACAATCTCCCGCTCCTCGATGACGTTGATGCCTACGATTGCTGGCGAGCAACGCTTAGCAACCTCGGTAATAGCAGTTCGGCGTGATGCACTAATGGCTGCATTCGTTTGAGCAGTGTTTGTATTTGGCTGGGATTCGTGGTAAAGCGCGCCGTCCGACGAGCGATGTGCATTGCAACTGCTGATGATGCCGAGCGCCAAACAAAGTCCGAGCCCAATACGAACAGCAAGTGTGTGCATTAGAAACTCCGTATGAGGATGACACTCAAACGAATGCAAACGCGGCCTTATTGTCAACGAAAACGCTCATCAATCCAGCGTCCGATACGCGCAGCCAGGTCGTCGGGAATCCAATGTTCGCCATCGAAATCGAGCAATGTATAGCGAACATTTGCCCGTGTGTAGAGGTCTGCAATCAGCGATGCTGTCTGGAATGGGACGATCGGATCGTTGCGACCGTGGACATGGAGAACGTCAATTCCGTAGCGTTGGAGGTTATCGAGTCGTTCGGCAATACCACCCCACCAGTAATAACTCGGCGCAAGGAGTACAGCAGCACGAAATCGTTCCGGAAATCGTGTCGCAAGGACTTGGGCATAAAATCCACCTTGTGAGAAGCCAACAACGATTGGAAGCGATGCTGGTATAACCGGCAAGGACCGCTCAGCATCATCGAGAACGGCACGGTACCATTGCGCTGACAGCTCAACGATGGTCGGATTCATCGAATCGGGTGCTGCAAGGTCTTCGCCTGCTGCAGAGAGTCGTAATCGTCCTTGAGCAATCGTCTCCGCAACCTTGACGTATGGAGCCTCCGGACACACAATAATTGCTCGCTGAAGCCCCAGTGCTCTTGCCCAGCGGAGCATCATCAGCGGCTCGTTTCCATTGCCGTGCAAGAGCAAGACCAGATGATACCGTTGCAGCGAATCGTAGCCAGGTGGATACAACACACGGTAGCGCCCGATTCGCTCCTGCCGTGCAAAGCGCGCAGGAAAGCTTGCAAGGTCGGTAGCGTTGCGCTCAATACGCATGCGAATTTGTTGCCCTTTTGCATTCCGCATTATCGCCGAGAGCACTGTGTCGGTATCGAGAAGCGCACGATTACTCAACCCTGCTACTGCTGCTTGGCTGAGTGCGTTGGCAGCGTCGTTTATCAATCCACGCTTTGCAAGGAGCCGGCTCAGTGCAATCCAGGCGGTCGTATCACGAGGGTTTGCGGTGGTCCAGAGCCGGTATGCAGCGAGGGCAGAGTCGTCAAGCCCCATCTTCACGAAATAGTCGGCACGCTCGCGAGCAGTGCTTGTCGAAACAAGCGGTTGCGGTTTTCGTTGGACCTGCTGGGCTGCAATGGGGGTCACAATTACCAGCATGCAGAGTGCCCGGAACAGGAGTCGAACCTGCACGTCCTTACGGACACTACACCCTGAATGTAGCGCGTCTGCCAATTCCGCCATCCGGGCAACCATCGTGCGGAGAGGGTGGGATTCGAACCCACGAGGCCCGTTGCCGGACCTAACGGTTTTCGAGACCGCCCGATTCAGCCACTCTCGCACCTCTCCGAGGCGGTGCAAAAATACGAGCACAGCAACCTCGATCACGGCAAAATTTCCCAGTGTAACTGCTGGCGCAGCGTAGTAACCAGGCGTTCGTAGAGCTGCTGTTGCTTCATTGAGAGCGCAAAGTTCTCCAGCTCTTTGTAGTCGGATTCCAGGGTTGGCTTATGGGGTGGAATGGTGCGTTTTTTCAAAATGATGTGAAATCCTTGCTTGGTTGGGTTAGTTGTGTATGGCAGCGGTTGCGTGATGCTCCCATCAGCTAACGTGTCGAGAAGCTGCGCCAGACCGGGTTCGAGTGTGTTTACAGCCAGTTTGCCGAGTGCCCCACCGAATCCTCGCGTGTCTTGCTCATCAGAATATTGCCGTGCGGCATCCTCGAACGAGAGCTCGCCGCGTTCTATACGCTGACGGAGTTGCTCCAGTTCAGCGACGACTCGCTGCTGGTCGCTTTCCTGTCGCGGAACACTCACCAAAATGTGTTGAACGTGAATTTGATCAACTGTTCGCTCCACCATGCGCACAACATGGAACCCGAATGGTGTTTCGATCGGCAGTGAAATTTCGCCCGTCTGAAGCTTTTTGCAGGCGGAGCAAAACTCGGGCACAAAATCGTTGCAATTGCGCATACCCAGATCCCCACACGATGCTCGTGTGTTTGGATCGTCCGAGTTGCGAGCAGCCAGCGCACAGAAATCTACTCCCTGCAAGACAGAGTCCCGGATCGCTTTTGCTCGAGCAGCCGCTGACTGGCGAGCATCTTGCGTTGGCGAGACGTAGCGAACAATGTGGTAGAGCTCATACTGCTTGCCAATCACCGGCAACGAATCGCGATACTGCTGGTAGAATTCTTCAACTTCGCGTGGAGTAACTTTGACATCGCCAAGCTTGAGCATGCGGTAGCGCTCGGTCATCAGTCGCTTGCGAATCTCCTCCCTGCCATCTCGCCGAATTTTCCACATCGGCATTTGGTAGATGTTCTCCAATCGCTCCTCGGAGCCTACTTGACGAACAAGCTGCGCTATCGTGGCATCGAGCTGAAGATTGACTTCCTCGTCGCTGACTGTAATGCTATCGAGCTGCGCTTGAACGTACATGAGCCGATCGTTTATAATTGCATCGAGAACACGCTGACGCAGCGTGGGATCATTCGGCTTGATCGAAGGATTCTGTTGCGCAAGCATCAATAACTGTGCATCAACCTCGCTTTTCAAAATGGGTTCGCCTGCCGCGATTGCAACGACACGATCGAGGACATCGCCTTCATGAACAGACGCTTGCTGTGCACCGGCAACGACCGATGCAACAATGAGTGCAACAATGATCCGCATCACTTGCGGAAAATTTTATTGATTGTTGCCATTTGGTATTCGACGCGGAATTTCTTCCGTAGCTGCTCGAGCCATTGCTCGCTAAGCATGCGCTGTTTGATCTCTTGCACAGCAGAGGCAATATCGGGAATAGCTTCCTCGAAGGTTTTCTGCCGAGCCGGATAGAATGCATTGATGCGCACGATACTATACCCATTTTCGAACTTGAGCGGTCCGAGTATTTGTCCTTCCTGCGGATTGGATTGCTCAACCAACGCACCAATTTTTGACGACCGCGCTGTGACTTTACCCCAGTGCCCTTTCTTTTCGCGGTAACCAGCACGCTGGGTAAACTCTTCGGCAAGCTTTTCAAATTCCGCTTGCGAAGTGGTTTGCTGTGCTCGCTGGACAACTTCCCTGGCAATGCTATCACTGAGCACAAAGATTTCGCTAATGTCGTAGGTCGGTTCAGTTCGGTAGCGTGTCTTGGTTGAGTCCCAGTATGCTCGCGCCAAAGTTGTATCGAATTTGAGTTTCGACCAGACTTCTTTATCCTCGACTTTGAACAGCAGAATGCCATCGCGGAACTCACGCACAAGGCGAGCGAATTCAGGGTACTGGCGATCAAGGTCAGCAGTCAGACGTTCAACGATCAACGGATCGGTGATCTTGTTGAGCGCTGTTGTTATTCCCTGGCGATTGAGCGTGTACGGCTCGCGGCGCGCTTTGAGCGAATCAAGAAATGCTCCAACGGTCATGCCGCCACTTGCACCGAATGAGTAGAGCACCTCAGTTCGAAGCGGTGGAGTCACTGGACTATCCCACGCGCTGTCGCGAGTCGTGCGAGACGGGTTGAGAACTGTCAACAGCGATGCCAGCACAGTATCCCGTAGCATCCAGCCGGCGCGTTTCTTTTCGCTATCGAGAAATGCACGCTTATCATCCTCGAAATTGTAACGGCGATAGAGTTTGCGCACTGTTTCGCGTTCTTCGACAGGATTGTATTGCTTGGTTGAATCGCGTCGGATTATGTGCACACCGTACACAGTGCGTGCAATCCCAACCTGCCCATCCTTGAGCGAATAAAGTACGTCTTCGAACTGCGGCAAGAGTCGCCGATTGTCGTTTTCAAAGCCAAGCGAGCGACAGTAGAAGCTCCCCCCGCCGAGCAGTCCTCCATTTGCTGCACTGGATTTATCGCTGGAAAATCGGCGTGCTGCTTCGGTAAATGCCTCAACAGGTGCGCCATTGTTGAATGCAGTCAACAAACTATCGGCACGCCGCTCAACCGCAAGGGAGTCAAATTCCTCTGTCGGGGTAAGCAGAATGTGTCGCACTCGAACCAGCTCGCGTGGCCGCTTATCGAGCAGCTTGGTGATGATGTACACAAATCGTGTTCGAATTGGGTGCGGGTACACTTCGCCCGGCTTGAGCGAAAAAGCAACATCCTCCAGCGGTCGAACAACACCCGACAGCGCTGTGATGTACGGCAACACGCCGCCGTTGCGTCCGGTTTCTTTATCGTCGGATGAATCTTTTGCAACCTGCTCGAACGAAGCACCGTTTTGCACCAGTGCTAAGCATGCACGAGCTTTTGCATAGGCTGCTGTCGTATCGGCATTATCACCCTGCGGAATTGCGATCACGATGACCGCAGGCTTGACCTCAAACGCTCGTCGCTGCAATGCAATCTCAACGTTCGGCTCAATGACACGCTTTTCGTACAGGTACGTTTCAGCGACCAGGCGCCGATTCGTCGCAACTTCAGCAAGGATACTCGAATCCTTGTCGTAGCCACGGCTGAGGGCATCGAGTACCTTGAGACGATAGTTTGTGTACAGCCGCAAAAACTCCAAGACCGTATCGCGTGGCATACTGGCAAGCGATGTTGTGCGCCGATTGGAGTTTCGCAAGTACGTTGTCTCGATATCCTCGTATGTGATAACTTCGGGTCCGACTCGCGCAAGAATTGTCGTAGGTGCTGGACCGCGCTTGGATGATGGTGACGATGCCGCAGTTTTTTTTGACGGCTGTGCGGAGGCAATGCTCACCCCAACCATCACTGTCAGAACAAAAACCGCAAGAGTACGCATGGTGTGGTGCACAACAATTGTGGAAATACTCACCGAACAAGGCGCAAAATTAGCGGCATTGCCAGTTTATGGCTGAATCAGCACGAATAACCTCATTGGCAACTCGGACAATATCTCCCGCACCCATGGTAATGAGCACATCGCCTGGCTGAAGCACATCATTGAGTACTGCACGCACCTGATCGAACGTCGGCGTGTAATGCACACGTGTTGATGGACGGTTCATGCGTTCCACGATCGTTTGTCCGCTGACTCCGTCGAGCGGTTTTTCACGTGCTGCATAGACATCGGTTACAAGGACGACGTCTGCTCGAAGGAGTTCATCGGCAAAGGCATCGGCAAAGTCTCGCGTTCGCGTGAATGTGTGCGGTTGGAACACAGCCACGACGCGACGATCAGGGAATCGCTCGCGAGCAGTGCGCAGCGTGGCACGGATTTCTGTGGGATGGTGCGCGTAGTCGTCAACTACCACAATACCATCTCGCTCACCGAGAATCTGGAACCGCCGGATGACACCACTGAATGCCGCCAGCGCGCGTTCGATTGTTGCGTACGGTACGTCCAGCTCTAAACCGACAGCAATTGCGGCGAGTGCATTGGCGACGTTATGAGCGCCTGGAATTTGAAGCGATAGCCGTCCCAGTTCTGTCTCTTGCCAGTACACTGTAGCGGAGACACCACCAGCAGTGTACTGAAGGTTCGTTGCTCGGAGCATGCATCCGTGTCCGAACCCATAGGTGATGATTCGGTGCGGCAGTCGTGCGGCAAGACGCTGGCAGCCTGCATCATCGCCACAGACAATGATTGCACCAAGGAGCGATACCCGCTGCGCAAATTCAAAAAAAGCGTGTTCGACCGCATCAGCAGAGCCGTAGATGTCGAGATGTTCAGCTTCGATGTTGGTAATGACAGCGATCGTGGGCGCCAGTTGCAGAAACGAGCGATCGTACTCATCAGCTTCCACGACGAACCACTGCCCCATTCCGACACGAGCATTGGAGCCGCCAAAATCTCGGAGCCGTCCGCCAACAATCACCGTCGGATCGAAACCAGCTTCGATGAGCACACGGCCACAAAGCGATGTTGTCGTCGTTTTACCGTGGGTTCCTGCAATTGCCAGCGACTTACCCAATCGAGTCACGTGAGCCAGCAGTTCAGCGCGACGCACCAGCGGTATGCCACGGCGGCGAGCTTCGAGCGTTTCGGGATTTGTTTCGGGATTCACTGCACTCGAATACACAACCAAGTCCGCTGCCCCAACATGATCGGCTGCATGACCAATGGCGACCGGGATACCACTGGCACGCAACAGTCGTGTCGTTTCAGATTCTGCCGCATCCGAGCCGCTAACATCGAATCTGTGTGCGCGCACAACCTCGGCAAGACCACTCATACCGATGCCTCCGATCCCGACAAAATGAATGCGTTTCACCCTTTATGTCCGCTATGATGTGCGACCAAAGCGACGATCGAGTTCACCGAGCGCAAAGTGGATCATCACCGGACGCCCATGCGGACATACTTCTGGAGTTCGGCAGCGAAAAAGGTCTTCGACTAATTGCCTCATCTCTGGAAGGGTGAGCCGATCACCGGCTTTAATTGCAGCTCGACAACCGAACGATGCTGCCAGATTATCTCGTGCCGTTGCAGGACGCAGTGTTTGGTATTCGGCATACTGTTCGAGAATTTCCCGAAGAGAGCTTGCTTCATGCCCTGGTCGTATTTCAAGCGGTACGGAACGAATTTCCACCGTTCCGCGCTCCTGATTGAAATGGCAGTCATACCCGAGTCGGTGGAGATCGTCGCTGAGTTCTCGGAAAATTGCAATTTCACGTGCGTTGAGCTGCACTTCAACTGGAAACATCAAACGCTGCGAACGATCAGCGGCTGCTTGTTCCATTGCATCGAGCGCTCGTTCGTAGAGTATGCGCTCGTGTGCAATGTGTTGATCAATGATCATGATACCATCATCGGTTTGAACGAAGATGTACTTGTTGTGTATTTGCCACAGGCGCGGCTGAACTGCTTCCTCCGTCGCAACTGGAGCCGAGGGTCCTGCTGGTGGACTAAAAAGTGCTGCCAATTGCTGGCTGGAGGCTGGTTGCCAGCGGGGACGTTCAGTATGAATCTGGTAGCCTAAATCACTGGACCGAGCGATCGGCTGCTGCCGATGGGATGAATCAGAGGGCAGTATCTCTCCGGTCAAGCGATTGACAACAAGCGACTCCTGTGTTCCACTCGACACGGTGACGAAAGGTGCGCTCGACTCGGCTTGCTTGACGCGAAGCTGAGGAATCAAATCGTGCTGACGCATACTTTGTAGCACAGCATCGAGTACTGCATGGTAGAGCGCCCGCTCATCATCGAATTTGACCTCGTGTTTTTGGGGATGAACGTTGACGTCCACACGGTCCGGATCAATCCAGAGGAAAAGCACAAAGAATGGATGCTCGGATTTTTCGAGCATGTGTTCATAGCCCTGGTAGATAGCGTGTGCCAGCGCCCGATTGGTAATGGGACGATGGTTGAGAAACAGGTACTGCGATGCTTTCGTGGTTCGCGCAATAGTCGGCAATCCCAGATACCCTTCAATGCGGACCAAATCGGACTGATAGTCCACCGGAATCAAGCTTGCTGCAACCTCAGCGCTGAATACGTTCCCAATGCGGTCCAAGAGCGACTCTGGCTTGAGCTCAAAGACCAGACCACTGCCATCGTGGAAAGTCCACGCAATCTGAGGATAGCTCAAAGCGTAGCGGATCATAGTTTCGCTGATGTAGCGCAATTCAGTGGTATCGGTGCGGAGAAATTTTCGCCGCGCGGGAACATTGAAAAACAAATTCCGCACGATCACTTGCGTTCCGTGCGGACAGTCGGCAGGTTCGAGACGATACGGCTTGAGCGGTTGGCAGAGTAATCTCCAGCCGTGCTCATCGCTGGGGCGTCGGGTGATAATTTCAAGCTCGGCGACCGATGCAATCGAAGCCAATGCCTCTCCACGAAAGCCAAGTGTCGTCAGGCGATGCAAATCATCGAGCGTCCGAATCTTCGATGTCGCATGGCGTATTGGTGCACGTTCAACGTCAGCGCGACTCATACCAGTGCCATTATCGAGAACGTGGATGAGCGACTTGCCTCCCTCTCGAACAAACACGGCAATCTGGGTGGCAGCAGCATCGAGCGAATTTTCGATGAGTTCTTTGACGACCGATTCAGGACGCTGCACCACCTCGCCAGCAGCAATCTGGTTGGCTATGTGGTCCGGGAGAATCGAAATTAGCGGCTGTTCCATCGTCGGAATTACTGTGGGTGCGTAGCTTTGAAGTGTACTGCTTGGTGCACCACGAAAATACACCGCTTTCGATAACGCTCGATGCTCGACTTTTTTGTTGATCACCTACTGTTGCGCCGCGGTTTTTACGACGACAGTGGCAGTCCACGGTTAGCTACGGGGACTGTTGTGCTGGGTGCATTGCTGCGGTCGCTGGTGGTCATAGTCGCAGGGTTTGCGCTCTGGCACTATGCAGGCATTGAGGTTTCAATTCCGGTTTCGCTTGCATTGCTGTGGGGATATGCCGTTTATCCAGCCTATCGCCAGCTCGTTGTCTATAGCGAGCAGAGCCAGAAGATCGAGGAAGAATTGCTCTGTCGGACGTGCATCCACTTCAATCGCAGTGGGCAGTACTGCCAGCTCTACGATGAACACGTTCGCCCCGATCACATCCCTTGCGGTGGGGTTGATTGGGAGATGTCATAGCGTATCTATCTTGACCAATCTGTAGCGCCCCTGGTCAGTGATTTCGAATGTAAAACGCTTTTTCACGGCATTAGTATAGTGCCACACTTCAACTCCGGGCTTGTCTGGATCGAGTGTCGTCTCGATTCTGGTTGGCTGACCGAAGAGGATGAAGATTTTTCCGCGCTCGCTGAGTGCTCCGTCGGGTTCTTGTGAGGTCGAAAATTGTGTACGCGCAGCAAATGCTCGCCGGAAATATTCCACCATTGCTTCGTTGTAACGTGTGGCAGGTGTGGGATCTTGCTTAGCCCACCAGGCGATGATCGCAGCGGTTCGGTTCGAGTCGGGCGTATCGAGCAACGCCGTGTATTCGTCATCGGTCAGGACGTAGTGCATAACCTCGACGGCATACCGCGAAACGAACAGGTGCGGCGGTGGTGAAAACCACTGCAGACGGAACGAAAGGGTGAGTGTATCTTTTGTCACTGGTCGAATCAGCAGTAACTGGTAATCTCCCGGTATGGCTCGGCGCAGGTCTACGTCCATGCGAATAATTCGAAATTGGTCGACAGCGCGGGTGGTCATGCAGAGCTGTGGCGACGCATCGCCAGCATCGTGAGACCAGAGCGGCAGAGCATACGTCGGCTCTGCATCAACGGTTATTGGTACTGTGACGATGGTATCAGTTCCACGGTAGAATGGGTAGTATTGCTGTCGCAGACGGCACAGCGCAACGAGACGATCTCGACCGGACCACGTCCGCGGCACAACAACCAGAGCTGACGAGTTTCGTGCACCGAATGGTATCGTCTGTCCCCACAATTCAGCACACGGAGCCGTTGTCCGATCACTCGTTTGGAGAAAAATCAGCGATGCAGAAGCCACGGATTCCGCTCTCGCGTCGAGAGTAACATCTCCCTGCCAGAAAAGCCGCTGACGCTGCTGTTGAGTGACATCAACGTTGATTGTGTAGTGTCTGTTTGCAAGTGTTGTCTGCCGCACGTTTGCGATCGGTCGCGGAGTACTCCGCTGAGGTGGTTGGGTGCTCGTGACGCTATCATGGAAAACAGTTGCAAAGCGCACAACCCCGATGCTATCGCGCAGCTCGATAGTTGCGATGTAGTGTGCGACAAACACGGGCGGATTTTGATTTCGCTGAAAAAAAACTAAATCCGCTGCGTCCAGACGGTAGCCAAGAATGCAGATGCTCGAGTCGCTTGTTTGGGTTGGATACGCATGCACGATACCCACCAGACTCGACGGCAGCGTCGCACGCGATGGACCTCGACGCTCTCCCGATTGCGCCAATGCCATGCTGAAGGCAATAATCCCAATAAGCGCCCCGCGCAGAATCATCCTGCGTCTTCGAGGAAATCTCGCAAAATCAGTGCTGCAGCAATTTCATCAGTCCGTCCGCGGCGACGTCGTTCCTGCCGACGGACACCGATCTCGACCATCGTTGCAACCGCTCGACGTGAAGTGTAGGATTCGTCCACCAAAATAACCGGCAACCCTGAATAATCCTCCAATTGGCGAGCAAAGTTGTTGATCTCGAACATCAGCGGCGACACCAACCCATCATCACGAAGAGGGACCCCGACCAAACAAAACCGAATGCGCTCCTGCTCCAGTGCATCGAGAATATCGGTCCAGAGTGTCGGCGATTGACGCTGGAATGTGCCTTTGGGTGTGATCGTGACGTGATATTCATCGCACACCGCCCAACCAATGCGCTTGCGTCCATAATCGAACGCAGCACCGCGGCGATGGCGAACGATGTCCTTGAGCGAACGTGGGTCAATCGTGGTGTCGTACATAGAGCGATGCTGGGAGATGAAACAAGATCGTCGTCCCGACGCCGGGTGCAGAGCGAACCTCCATGCGACCACCGTGGAGCTTGACCATCTGCTGCATAATCATCGAGCCGTATCCATGCCCGGTGCGGTTTGTTGTAAATAACGCCCGCTGAAACCGCTGGAGCGTTTCAGCGTCCATACCGCGCCCGTTGTCCTCGATACCGATCACGATGAAATCGCTGTGATATTCAGCCCACATTTCGATAAAGCCAGAGGTTTTTTCGCTGGTAGCACCGATGGCGTTGATGAGCGCATTATGGAGCGCACGCGCCAGCCGCCGGCGATCAATTTTGACGACCAAGGGCGTAGGACGAATAACGATCGAAATCTGTGCAGGAACAAGTGGACGAATATCTGCGACGACTTCTTCGAAGAGTGCCGACAGCGGATACTCTTCCCACCGCATTTTCTCGCCACGACCGAGCACTAACAAATCCCGGACACGCTCAAGAAGCACCTGCGTTTGTCGCGCGATTCGCTGTCGCAGTGTCTCCACTGTGGTCGGGTCCACATGCTGCTCGAGTTGCTCGGCAGATAGGCGAATTGTCGTCAGTGCTGTCTGCATATCGTGTGCGACCTGCGCCCAGTTAAGCAAGCGCCATTGTTGATACTGTTCGGTAACATCAACAACCGATACCAGTACGCCCTCGAAGCGATTGAAGGCGGAAAAGAGCGGTTCCGTGCTGATGATGTAGCGCCGCTCCTGTTCGGATGAATTCTTGCTACGGTCAACCTCTTCGATGCATGGCAGCCGCTGATGCACAGACTGTTCGATGCAATGCAGCAAGCAATCCCAATCATCGGATGCGAAGTACACACCGATTGGACGACCTAATGGCACATCATGACCAATACCGAACAGCACGCGAGCAGCTTTGTTGAGTCGCTGCAATCGCAACTGGCGGTCAATCAGCATCAGTGCTCCGTTGCTGCCACGGTCTAGCAGTGCTCCCACCAACCGACGATACCGTCCAAAGCGTCGAGCTATCATGACGAAAACAGCAAGAACAGTAGCAACAACCATCAAACGAGCGGCAATCGGTATGCTCGTTTCAAACCACCACCACGGGTTGCGATGCATATCAATCCGGACAATGCTCGACATCCGCGCAAGGACGAATGTATTCCCCTGCCGATACGCCAAACGTACCGTGTCGCTAAAGTCGTCGCGCCAATTGCGGTCTTCGGCGACGAGACCATCGGTTGTCAAGAGGACAACGCCGCTGCTGAACAGTGCAATGAGTGTGTCGCCCGCAGCAATGAGCACGTGCGGTTCATAGTAGTCTGGTGGCAGTGTAGTTGTGCGGTAGAGTATCGCATCGCCGCGTTCGTTTCGGCGATACCATTCGACTTGGTAGGCACCTCGTACCCGTACCAGTGCAGCAGCCATTTTTGCTGTTGCTGTCGCATGCTCAAATCGCCCTCCAAGAAAACTGGAAAAAGCCTTTCGCCCTGAGTAGAGGTCAATCCCTTCCCACAGGTAAAGCTGTGGCGCGATCCAATCAAGAATAACCAAAATGGAACTATCGGCAAGGAGTCTTGCTTCCCGGCGAACAACAACTGTGCTAACCTGCTGGGTGCCAGCAGAGGATAACACGTAAAATCTCCCATCGCTTTGCCAGACGATCACCGAATCGTTTGTTATCGGGACAAAGCGACCGCTTACGGCTGGAATGACCGTGACGTGTTCGCTCTTTCTGCCTACGATCAGGTCAATGCGGACCCCTGCCGGCATTCTAACCGCAAGCAAATAGCCCAATCGAGTCGGCATGGCATCAAGAACTGAATCGGTTACAGGTATGATTGTCGAAGCACCGTGAGCACTCAATTCCACCACAGCACGGCGGGCGTCATCATACCCGACGAGCTTTCCATCGTGTGTCACCAGTGGAGCGAAACGTCCTCCCGGCAACGTTGAGGACCGAACTGATAAGGTCAAGGGATGCGAGGTCTCCTCATCGGCACACCCACTAATTATGCTGCTTAGAACAATCAGCAGCAATATGTTCATTGTTGCTCCTTGATCGTGCATACACAGTAGGCAACGATCCCTTCTCTGCGCCCGACCATTCCGATACCTTCGCTCGTTGTTGCTTTGACCGACACCGCATCGGCAGAAATGCCGCAGAGCGCAGCAATTGTCTGGCGCATAGCACGCTTATATGGCGCAAGCTTGGGTGATTCGAGCAACACTGTCACATCAACATTGCCGACAATCCATCGGTGCGCTCGAAGTAAAGCCAGGACGTGTTCGACAAAACGATGACTCGGCGCATGACGCCAGGACTCATCCGAATCAGGAAAATGCTCACCAATATCGCCAAGTCCAGCTGCTCCGAGCAGTGCATCACAGAGAGCATGCAACACAACATCACCATCGCTGTGGGCAACGACACCGTACGGCGATGGCACACGCACGCCACCAAGCTGGAGATGATCACCCTCGCCGAAGCGGTGAATATCAACGCCAAAACCAATGCGCATGACTATGTTCGAATAGTTCAACACTGCTAATTTGCGTATCATGAATGAACATGTCCTCACCGTTACAAGCTTGACCCAAGCGATACGCCAGACGCTTGAGTCGGAATTTCCGGTCGTTTACGTTGTGGGCGAAGTATCCAACTACAAACGCCACCAGTCTGGGCACCGCTACTTCACGCTCAAAGACGAGGGCGCTCAAATACGCTGTGTCCTCTGGCGTGGGAGGCAAGTAGAGGTCGAATTTCACGATGGCATGCAGGTCAAGGTTCGAGGCAGGCTGAGTGTCTATCCCCTGCAGGGGAATTATCAAATTGACTGCTATTCCGTTCTGCCGGCTGGTATTGGTGATCTCTACATCGCATTCGAACAGCTCAAGCGTGAATTAGCCGCCGCTGGATACTTCGATCAATCGCGCAAGCGATCGCTGCCGCGTATTCCGCAGGTGGTTGGCGTGGCAACTTCTCCGACCGGTGCCGCAATTCGCGACATTCTCTCAACACTGGAACGAAGAAATCCAGCTGTGACGGTTGTCTTTCGCCCGACACTGGTCCAAGGTGTGGATGCAGCACTCGATATTGCCCGTGCAATCGCCGACCTTGAGTCTGCAGGCTGCGATGTGATCATCATCGGCAGAGGCGGTGGTTCGATCGAGGATCTCTGGGCATTCAACACCCGCACGGTCGCCGATGCGATCTTCAATGCTCACGTCCCGATCATTTCTGCTGTCGGACACGAAACAGATGTAACCATTGCCGACTTTGTCGCCGATGTCCGTGCGGCAACACCCACTGCAGCCGCTGAACTCTGCACGCCACTTCGACGTGAGGACATTCTCCTGTGGCTCGATCAATGGATTGAGCAGGCAACTGAATCTCTGACAGTGCGGATTGACGATGCTCAACTCGTTGTTCAAGACTTTAGTTCGCCATCAATGGTTCACCTACTCCTTGCACGCAGTGAGTCTATTTCACACACAGTGCAAACGCTCATGGTACATGCAGAGCATGCACTGCAACGTCGCTTGGATCAGCTTGCACATTCTGCAAGTGGATTGCTGAGCACCTTACCCTTGCTACACCCGTTACATCCACTTCAGCGAGGATTCGCACTCATCGAGCGGAACGGAGCACTCTTAACAGCAAGCCAGCAACTCTCCGCAGGCGATAACGTCCGGATTCACCGCTTGAATGAATCAGCAATTGCAATGGTATCGGCAATCGAAAAACCGTTGTACCACACACCGAACACTAATGGCAAAGAAGCGACAAACACTTGAGGAACAATTGCGACGGCTCGAAGAAATTCGCGTCGAACTCGAGCGGGCTGACCGACCAATCGAGGAATTGCTTCAACTCTACGAGGAAGGCATAACGATCGCCAAAAGTGTGCGCCAGCAATTGCAGCACGTTCGCCAGCGGATTGTTACGCTTGCCAAGCAGCTTAGCGATGATGAAAACGTTCCGCCGAACAATGGTTAGTGTTCGCGTTTCATCTGGCGCGTCATGAGCTCGGTGATTGCACTGCGGGGATCTTTGCCTTCGAACAGGATCGAATAGACTTGCTCGGCGATCGGCATCTCAATTCCGTAGTCGCTTGCAAGCTCGAGTGCCGAAATGGTGGTGGCAATACCTTCGGCAACCATTGTCATGGACGCAATAATCTGCTCGAGCGATTCCCCACGACCGATGCGTTCGCCCACCAGTCGGTTTCGTGAATAGCGCGAGGTACAGGTGACAAACAAGTCGCCCAGACCACTGAGTCCGCTGAAGGTCAGTGGATTTGCCCCAAGCTCTGTGCCAAGGCGCGTGATTTCGGCAAGACCGCGGGTCACTAATGCTGCTTTGGTATTGTCGCCCATCGCCAAGCCATCAATGATTCCGGCAGCAATTGCAATCACGTTTTTGAGCGCTCCACCCAGTTCAACACCAACGACATCAAGCGACCGATAAATCCGAAACGTCGGGGTACTCAGTGCTCGCTGAACAATTTCCGCGGCGCTTTCGCTGGTTGAAGCAACAACGACCGTCGTCGGTACGCCGCGCGCTACTTCCTCGGCATGGCTGGGACCACTCAAGACTGCGTAGTCATCGCTGGGTGTACCGACGACATCGCGCAACACCTGCGAGATACGGAGATGCGTTCCGCGTTCGATGCCTTTAGCAGCATTGACAATCAGTTTGCCTCGAATCGGAAGGCGATAGCTTTGCAGAACAGCACGCAGGTACTGCGTGGGAATTGCCAGCAACACCAGATCAGCGCTTTCGATCAGAGCTGGATCAGTCGTCGCAATAATTTCGTCCGGGATAACAACGCCGGGAAGGTAGCTGGGGTTCTCACGCGATTGGTTGATACAGTCTGCGATGCTGGACTGGCGTGCCCAGATCACAACGCGATGTCCATTGGCTGCGCCAATGCATGCTAATGCCGTGCCCCATCCCCCAGCACCCAGGATGGCAATGTTCATGAGAATGCCTCAACCATTTTTCCCTTTGATCGCGCAGCGAATGCGGATAAGCCAGAGCTTGTCAAATCGGTTCTCCTTGCCCGCAAGCAGTCGCTGGATATTGCTTCGGTGTGCATAGATCACCAGCGCTGAGACTGCAATGGCAAACCAGATGAGAATGTGATAACCGTTGATGTCAGCACCACACACATTATGCCGGATCAGCATGGCACTGGGAAAGACAATGGCTGCCGAAACCGAACCGAGCGAAATGTAACCGCTCAGCGCCACAGCCAGCATAAATACACCCACTGCAATAGCAATCTCGACTGGAGCAATTCCAACGAGCATTCCTGCGGCGGTATTGACTCCTTTGCCTCCACGAAACCCAACGAAGATGCTGAAAATATGCCCGAGCACCGCCGACGTCCCTGCAATTAAGCGCACAACGGTGATGTCCTCAAATGGCGTGTAGTTAGTAAAGGGCAACACCTGCCCAACCATCATATGTGCGACGACTGTAACAGCGAACACACCTTTGAGCACATCAACGATCTGAACGACGATGCCCCACTTCCACCCCAGCACGCGAAAGGCATTTGTACTGCCCATATTGCCGCTGCCACGGGTGCGAATATCAAAGCCGAAAAACAATCGGCTCACGACAACGGCTGTCGGAAACGAACCAACCAAGTAGCTCACCAGCGCGATTGTCAGCAATCGCAATGGCGGATCGAAGACCATGGGACGACGGTACTCGTAAGTCGTTGAACAACACTCTGCAGAAAAACTGCGCAAAAATATTGCGTACACCGACGCAGAAAAACATAATCCAGTGCATGGTTCGTCTTGTCTACCCATCAAACATTTGCAGAGAACACAATGACAGATCCAACCCAAGCTACTCGCCGACGGCTCGACGACATCGAGCGAGAACTTGCCCAATTGCGCGAGGAATACTCGCGACTCAAGGCACGGTGGCAAGAGGAAAAAGCGCTCATCAGTCGTATCCGCGATATCAAAGAGCAGATCGAGCAGGTCAAACTCGACGCTGCCGATGCCGAACGTGTTGGCGACTACGGGCGTGTCGCCGAATTACGCTACGGCGTACTCCTTTCACTCCAGAAAGAACTCGAGCAGCTCAACGGACAGCTCGCACAGCTTCAATCCGAAGGTGCAATGCTCAAAGAAGAAGTTGAAGCCGAAGACATCGCCGAAATTGTAGCAAAATGGACAGGCATCCCTGTTCAACGTATGCTCGAATCGGAGCGAACGAAACTTCTCAAGATGGAAGAGCGGCTCCACCAGCGTATCGTTGATCAAGAGGAAGCAATCACAACGATCGCCAACGCTATACGTCGGGCACGAGCAGGACTTGCTGATCCCAATCGCCCAATCGGCTCGTTCATCTTTTTAGGAACAACCGGCGTCGGCAAAACCGAGATGGCAAAAGCGCTGGCAGAATTTCTCTTCGATGATGAAAATGCCATCGTGCGTATTGACATGAGCGAGTACATGGAAAAGCATTCCGTCTCGCGCTTAATCGGCGCACCACCGGGTTATGTTGGGTACGAAGAAGGAGGACAACTGACAGAAGCGGTTCGACGTCGCCCGTATTCGGTCGTGCTCTTCGATGAAATCGAGAAAGCGCACAACGACGTATTCAACGTTCTGCTTCAAGTGCTCGACGATGGCCGGCTCACCGACAATAAAGGACGAACGGTGAACTTTCGGAACACAATCATCATCATGACTTCGAATTTAGGCACCGAAGTACTGCTGGAGCGTCTGCACGAAGTCACAGAAGAAAATCGTGACGAGATTATGCGGGATGCACGGGTGCGAATAGCCGAGATTCTGCGCCAGCGTTTCCGCCCGGAGTTTCTCAATCGAATTGACGAGATTATCATTTTCAAACCGCTGGTGCGGAGTGAAATCCGTCAAATCGTTCGATTGCAGGTCAACGCACTCAAGAAACGCCTCGAGAGTGCGGGTATTCAGTTTGAGTTGAGCGATGACGTCGCCGACTGGCTTGGTTCGATTGGGTTTGATCCGCAGTTTGGTGCGCGTCCACTCAAGCGTGCAATCCAGCGTTACATTGCCGATCCCCTCTCGCTGCGGATACTGTCCGGTGACTTTGTCTCCGGCGATCGGGTCATTGCTCGGCTCGACGAACGAGGATTGCCGAGCTTCTACAAGGAAACAGTTGCCGCATCATGATTTCGATGCACTGCTGACCCATGGCGATGGATACGCCAGGGTGTCGGATCAATTTCAAAATCCAACCGCCGGAACGACGGTAGTCCGTACAGCTCAATTTTGAGATGTGCGACAAATCCGATCATGGCAGCATTATCGAGGACGAACTGGCGATCGGGTACGATGACGGGAAGACGAAGCCGTGCTACGGCGCTCTGCATCTGTGTGCGAAGAGTTTGATTTGCCGCAACACCACCAGCAACCACAATACTTCGGGCTCCGAACTCCCTGGCTGCTCGGGTCGTTTTCGCGACGAGCACCTCGACAATTGCCTGTTGAACCGATGCTGCGACGTCGGCACGGAATTGGTCGTCATCCCTTGATGATTCGGCGATCAAGCGCCGAACCGCTGTCTTCAGTCCGCTGAAGCTAAACTCAAAGCTCTGGTCGTGCAACAATGGGCGCGGCAATGGTATCGTCGGGCTTCCTTTGGCTGCAAGGCGCTCCAGAGCTGGTCCGCCGGGATAGCTTAAGCCAAGTAGTGTGGCGATTTTGTCGAAAGCTTCTCCGGCTGCATCATCTCGTGTCGAACCGATAATCCGGTACTGAGAGGTTGTCTCAAGCAAACACAAAAGTGTATGCCCTCCACTGACAACCAGAACAATTGCCGGAAGTGGTAGTGCTGGTTCGACCAAAAAACCCGAGAGCAAATGCCCTTCAAGATGGTGCACCGGTACGCACGGCAATTGCCACCGTACGGCGATCCCTTTAGCGAAAGAGCTGCCAACAAGTAGTGATCCAGCAAGCCCAGGTTGCACCGTACACGCAACAGCATCGAGTTCAGACAGGCGAAGCTGGGCTTGGTCAAGCGCAGTTTTTGTTACTTCACAGATACGCTCCAGGTGTGCACGCGAGGCAAGCTCCGGGACAATACCACCCCATTGCTGATGGACCAGTTGCGATGCGATGACATTGCTCAACACACGACGGTCGGCAACGACAGCGGCTGCTGTTTCATCGCATGAGGTTTCGATTGCCAGAATGCGTGGCATGACGGCTACCAGCGATGCTGAACCGTGTAGCGAAACGTGACAACCTCACCAGCCGGCACTGCAACGTCGAATGCAACTTGCCGCGATGAACGCTTGACGAAGGGTATAGTGCTCGACGTGATGTCCCAGTCACCAGCGAAGGTCTCAACGACGCTAACCCGTTCAGCCGTAGTCTTACGATTGCGAATGCTATACTCGACTGTATGCTGTGCAGCGCGTTCAGCCATGCGCTTATAATCAAGCTCGCGGCGGGATGCTTTGACGTCGAAAGCTTCTCCAATGGTCAACTCGATTTTTTCGCCCTGCGGTGTGTGCTCAATATTGTCCTCCCCGAGCAATTGCAGAGCACCGCGGCGATCTTGCTGCCACATGCGCACTGAACCTGCCGGCAGAGGCTCTTTGGTTGAATTTGTAACCTCAACGACAACAGTTACCGGAATCTGTTGTTCTTGTTCATCGCGCCCATAACCTGTGTAGTTGCGACCGTATGCAACTAAGCGTTGCACATACGGCAGTGCTGTTGCCGGTCGAAGCTCCAGTGTCGTTGTTGCATTGGGTAATATCGTTGCGCTAAACGGAACGGTGTAGAGGTGATATTCGCCAAGTGATTCTCGCGATACCGCATCCTCCATGTCTGCCGACTGCATCCGCAGTGCTGCGCCTGGTGCCATCCGATAGCGCGGAGAATGGCGAATGTTGACCGATCCAGCGACAACCTGCAAAGAATTACACCGGAAGGTAGAATGCGTTGAATTGAGGATGTGCAAATAACCTGTAAGCTGCAGCGTTCGTTCGTCAGTCAGGATTGCTCTGTATGTTGCCTGCCATTGGAGTCCATCGCACTGGTAGAGCAATTCAAGCGGATGAGCGCCCGATGATGGAGTAGTGAGGACAGCTTGAGCACGGGGCACTGTCGCAATTGGTGGAGCTGGCGGTGGTAGCACCAGTTCACCGCAGGGCGAGACAATCAGTTCGCCGCTTCGCGTTCGTACGATAGCGCCACTAAAGCACGGCTCTGCCCCTGCAACAATTGACGTCGGAGGAATGAGCAGTTCGCCATCAAGAACGCCAGTGCGCTGACGGATGCTGACATTTCTCCCCACATACGACTGCAGCACATCCAGACTTGTGGTGGCTGCTTGCTCGAGGCTGAGCATTTTGACCGATGATCCATCGAGCGTAGGTCGCACAAACAGCGAGTTTGGCGCCACCAGCTCCGGAAGCCGTTCAATTGTGAGCACATTCTCACCCTTCGACAGGGTCGGACGAAACTGCTGGCGAACAATTCCAGCATTGGAGTAGATCGTCACGGTTGTTTGTTCGGCAGAATCGGCGTTCAGCCGGGTTTGTGATAGCCCTGTAACTGTCGCAACAAGACTAACGGCAGTGCTACAGAGCAGGATTCGCATCTGCATGAACATCTTCGAGTCGAGGTACGTCTTTCACCTTACGATAGCCAATAAATCCACGATCACGCCGCTCAATTGCAACAAGGGCTGCAGCATAAATTTCTTTCCACGTCAAGCCAAATTTTACCATCAGTTCTTCAGGTTCCCCGCTACCACCGAAACTATCCTTGACGCCAACGAACTCGATCGGCACGGGATAGTTCTTGGCAACAACCTCCGCAACAGCACCGCCAAGCCCTGCATGGACCTGATGCTCTTCAGCTGTAACGATTGCACCGCATTCTCGCGCCGCATCAACGACGGTTTCCACATCAAACGGCTTGATTGTCGAAACGTTGATCACTCTGGCGTTGATGCCACGCTGTGCAAGCTGTTCTGCTGCCCGGAGCGATTCCCACACCATGGCACCACAAGCAATCAGTGCAACGTCGCTACCATCCCGAAAGACCTGCGCTTTGCCAATCTGGAACGGTGTGTCGTCGTTGGTAAAAAATGGAACGGCAGCCCGCCCGAAACGGATGTACGCAGGTCCCACCATTTCACCCATTGCAATTGTTGCTTTCTTCGCTTCAAGGTAGTCGCACGGAACCAGCAACGTCATGTGTGGCAAAGTGCGGAGATAGGCAATTTCCTCGAGCACCTGATGAGTGGCGCCATCGGGTCCGACACTGATACCCGCATGTCCCCCGCCGATTTTGACGTTGACCTCGTTGTAACATACACTGATGCGGAGTTGGTCAGCATTTCGCAACGCACAGAATGCACCGTATGACGCAAAGAACGGAATCTTCCCGCTCAGAGCCAACCCTGCAGCAATCGTGGTTGCATTCTGCTCGGCAACCCCGATGGAGAAGAAACGGTCCGGGAAGCGCTCCTTGAATAGCGACGTCATCACTGAGCCGGTAATATCGCCGCCCAGGACGACGACATTGTCGTAACGCTCACCGAGTACGACAAGCCCTTCGCCGAAACCTTGCCGTGTGGGTTTTGAACCGCGGAGTTGAAATGGAGTGCTCATCAAAATTCAACGTTGGTGGTATGACTACACAGTGACTGGTTCTGGGATTTCTTCGCCTAACTCGCGGAGCGCAATACGCGCCTGTTCCCAGGTTGGTGGTTTACCATGCCATTCATAGCGATCTTCCATGAAGGAGACACCTTTCCCCATGAGGGTTTTTGCAATGATTGCCGTTGGTTTGCCGCATTGCTGCTGGCTATTGGAAATAAAGCGGTCGAAAGCCTGACAGAGTTCACCGTAATCGTGACCGTTGACAGTCACAACATCGAAACCAAACGCGCGGCATTTGTCTTCAAGTGGGTAAATGCTCATGACATCATGGACACGCCCATCAATCTGGCAATCGTTGTTGTCAATGATCCAGCAGAAATTATCGAGTCTGAAATTCGAGGCAGCCATGGCAGCCTCCCAGACACTACCTTCTTGCAATTCGCCATCACCAGTCAAAGTGAAGACACGATAGCCGTTTCGGTCGAGTAGTTTATCTGCCATAGCCATACCAACGGCGATCGAAATGCCTTGTCCGAGTGAACCCGTTGACGACTCCACGCCCGGAAGCCCCATATCTCGCCCCGGGTGTCCTTGGAGTCGTGAGTTGAACTTACGGAGTGTAGCAAGTTCCTCCTTGGGGAAAGCGCCTGTATTGGCAAGCGTTGCATACAGCACAGGACACATATGACCTGCACTCAGCACAAAACGATCGCGGGGAGTCCACCAGTCTTTGGGGTTATACCGCATGTACCCACCGAAATACAACACCGCAAAAATGTCTGCTGAGCCGAGCGGACCACCACTATGCCCTGATCCGGCGAGCACCAATGACTTGATGATGTCACGGCGAATCATGCGTGCGATCTCGGCAAACTCGTGTGGTGGGCGGGGGCGATTGTCATAGGTAACTGGTTCGAACACGACAGGAAATTCAGCGCTCATCAGCAATCGTTGTGATCGAGAAAACTCGTTGCAAAAATAGGCACGCATTGTATCGCTGGCGTTTCTGCCAGAACGTGGTGCATTGAAGGAAAACTGTAACTGGTTTCTGTACTTTGCCTGTAGAAAGACAAGCCAGTTAGCGCTTTGGATGTAAACAAATTTTTCGTTATTTTGGGAATGATTCTATCAAAGTCGTGTTATGATTTGGAGGAGAAACATGAACCGCTTTGCTTTCACATGCGTCGCCGTGCTGTGCGCCCTGGTATCAACCTCGGTCGCACAGCTACAGAAATCTCCACGCTTTGCCGGTCGAGTACCGACAGCATGGGAGCTATTGAACAATGGGTCGCAGGGACGAGAATTTGTCTTCTGCTTCCCTCTTAACGACAGCCCAATTCAACCCATCACAGCGCGGGAAATTTACATTACTTCGTCGCGAAATACTCGCTTCAAGTACGAAATTCCTGGGCTTGGTTTCCAGAAGGTGTTCACTGTCCAGGCAATGCGGGTAACGGTACTCACACTCCGTGATGTACCAATGCCTGAAGCAGAAGAGAGCGAAATTCCGCTCGATATGGCGGTGCGCATCACCGCCGATGATCCGGTTTCAGTCTATGTGTACAATGGCAAACAAGTCAGTTCGGATGGGTACCTAGCCATCCCGGTGCAATCGTGGGGCACAGAGTATGTGCACTTAGGCTGGCCCGACTTTCGTGAATTCCGTAGCTGGAAAGGCGGATTTGCGATCGTTGCTGCATATCCCGACACGCGCGTGACCATACAGCTCCGCAAGCCGAATATTGGGGACTACGGAATCACTTCAGCACGCACCGAAAAAGGGCGCCGCTATGGTGCAGTCTGGAACGTCACGCTTCAACCCGGGCAATGTTACCTCGTCCAGGGTGACGGCACAACACGGGGAGAGTTCGACCTGTCGGGCAGCATTGTGCAATCCACAAAGCCGATCGGCTTTATCAGTTACCACCAGCGTACGATGGTTCCGTGTTTCGACATTTTCAACGGTCGCGATCACATGATCGAGATGATACCACCGACCTCGATGTGGGGACGAACCTACGTTAGTGTCGAATACGAACGCGAAGGATATGGCGATTTCTTCCGTGTTGTCGCCTTGCAAGACGGCACAAACATCGTCTGCACCTCATACGACTTCAAGACAAAGCAAAAGCTCGATGAATTCATCTTAGCCGGGCTGAAACGCGGTGAAGTTCGCTCTATACCGAACTCTGGGCTGGTTGTGACTGGTCCTAAACAAGCGACCGGTGTGCGAGGTATGTCGGTCTGGAAAAGTAACAAGCCGTTTTTCCTTATGCAGTACTCACCCTCTGCTGAATGGGATAACGCAAATCTTTTCGACCCCTTCATGATTTACATTGTCCCCGTCGAGCAGTACACTAAGTCCACAATCTTTCAATCACCATCAAATCCGGCTTATAGCCGACATCGCTTCAATATTTTGGTTTCAGCCGACATCAACGACCCCGAGCAGAAAGATCTGCGCTCGATCATGCTCGATGGGCGACCGCTCACATCTTTAGCGCCTGATCTGCTGGGCAACCGTATTCCTGGAACAAATATCCACTATGCCCGAACTTTCGTCAACAATGGACCTCACTTGATTGAAGGTGATGCACCATTCGGTGCATATATCTATGGCTGGGGTAGCTTCGATTCATACGGCTGGCCTGCAGCGACAGCGTACCGTAAACTCGATGAGTACGACTCGATACCACCGCCTCTGAGTCGTGAAAACGAGTGTGGTGACTATACATACACCGCGGTCGAAACTGGACAGGATTTCCCCATCAACGATACCCTTCGCCACGTTGGAACGGGAATCAATGCTATTGACTTTGTCGAGGGGAAACCATCGTTCAACTACGCGATTGAAATTCTCGAGGCAGACGGCAATCCAGTAACGAACAACCTACTGCCCCATGACCAGAAAAACAGCATTGTCAAGTTTCGATTGCGGGTCATTGATAAAACAAAAGATGCACAGGCATACTTTTACGTCGGCGATCGCGCTCTCAATTTCAGCTACGACAGCGTATTCTGGGTTGCTCCCAAAATTGCCATCACACCGAATCCGATAGACGCTGGAAAAGTTCGTGTAGGACGTTCTGGTGAAGTCATAGCTACAATCACAAACCTTGCGGATTCAACATACCTGATTACCGATCTGCGCATGCAGAACGGCAGCGTCTTCACAATTATCGAGCCAGCGATACCAGCCGGTGGCATCGCCCTGCCGCCACGCCAAAGCTTACAGGTACGAATACGGTACAGCCCACAAACCGAACACATCCGCGATAACGAGCGTGATGCTGATTCACTCTTGATTGTTGAACAGTGTGCGCCGATATCCGTGCTTGTTATCGGTCGGGGTGTAATGCCACACATTATCGTTGATGATTGGGATGCAGGAACAATTTCAGCAGGGCAAACGCGTTGCCATAGCCAACAACTAAGCCGCGGGCTTCGCATTCGTAATCCCGGTACTGATACACTGACTATTACGGCGATTGACCGCTCTACAATAACACCACCTTTCTCTTTGACCGACCCAACCGATCCCCCACTACCGATCATTATTCCACCCGGCAGCGAGGTATATCTCAAAGAACTCTGCTTTACACCAATGACGGAAGATACCTTCTCGATCACCGTCAACTTCGAAAGTGATGCATCAGGGACCGGCGGAGATAAACCCTGGTCAATATGGCGCGGACAATCAATCTCGCCTGGACCAATTGTCGTTGGGAACAACTGGGGTCGTGTTCGTCTTGGCACAACACGCATTCTCAACGGTCTTATCCGCAACGATGGGCGCGATCAAGTCGAGTGCACCGCTGTCTATTTGCCAAATGGTGAGCAACACTACCGCATCCTTGGAGTTGATCGGAATCCACCGTTTACAGTTTTCCCGAACGGACAGGATGTTATCAATGTTCGCATCGCATGTTCACCGCAAGCTGAGTTCGACCTCAACAGTCGTCTCTATGGGGATTTCACTGGTGTTGGACCTCGGTCGGACGCTTTGACGGCATTCGGCTACATCGAAAAGATTGATGCAACGGGCGCAATTTTTCGGACACCAATTTTGGTTGGAACAACAACACAGAGCCAAGCTGGCATCACCGAGCAATTCGTCACAGTCAGCAACGCAAGTCAATCTGCTGATCTGCGCGTGTACTCGGTCGAGATTCTTCCGACCCGTGACCCCAACCAGAACATTTACCCAGAAGACTTTCAATTGGTCAACACGCTGCAGGATGCCACAATTCCTATTGGTGCTGCTCCTGAGCTGCTCGCGGTTCAGTTCCGTCCCTCCGGTGCGGGTGAACGGAAGGCGCTTGTACGTATTCTCCACAACGCCGAGCCTGCAGTCCCCGAACCTACCGGACAAGCAGAAACAATCGTCGAAATCATCGGCTATGGCTACACCGTCAATGAGCCAACGCTCAGCGGTCATGATTTTGGTTCTGTGACAACGTGTGACCAGCCAATCGGAGCCGCAACAGTCACCAATACTGCACCGGCAGGCACTCCCGCATCAGATGTGGAAGTGATAGAAGCTGACATCTTCGGTCCTGATGCAGCCTACTTCCGACTACTTGCACCACCTGATCCAACCAATCCGATAGTCGTACCTGCTGGTCAGTCACGTCCGATCCAAGTGCAATTCAGCCCTGACATGCCACGTGGCTACCGGGCATACATTCAGGTCGTTTATCGTGGTGGGGATTCCGACACCGCTGAATTGGTCGGAGCAGGCTTTGTCATTCCCGTTGAAGTGCACGCATCATTCGAGTCACCACTATTCAATTTCCGTTCTGGCACGCAGACCAATGCTCAGCTTTCTGTACGGTCGCTCAACTGGAGTGCTGCCGATGTGTACGGTTTCGATCTTCGGCTCCGCTACTCGGCAAAGCAGCTCCTTTACGTGCCCAATAGCATTCAACGGCTGGCTGGTCTGGATCAATCCTGGCAGCTTGATGCGCAAGAGGTCGTCAACCCGGCAACAAACGTTGCAGAACTTCTTGTACGCGGTCGTGGTCAATCGCCGATCAATACCAATGCAGCCATAGCTCAAGTCAGCTATACGGTTCTCATGAGTGATATGCCCGAGCAACGATTTGCGAAAACCGAACTGGTTGAGTTTATTCCGTACAGTAGCACAACGACTGAACGGCGCTGTGTCATCGCAACATTGCTACCCGACAGTCTGCTTCCAACGACATGCTTCATTGATGGACGATTTGTGCGAATCTCTTCAACGACATTTTCGATGATGGACGTCAGTCCGCACCCCGCCAGCGGCGATGCAGTTTCGATACGGTTTAGTGTCGGATTCGAGGCGCCAACCAGCATTCGGCTCTACGATGCGCTCGGCAATCCCATCCGGACTGTTCTCGATGGTACATTGCCTGCCGGAGGGTATGAAATCGAAGTTCCGATCTCCTCGCTCGGCAGTGGGGTGTACTTCATTCGCTTCCAGAGCGCACACGTCCAGCAAACAAAGGAATTGCTCATCGTCCGCTAAAGCACGGCTGCGCACTGTGTGAGGTGTTAGCCATCCCTAATCGAGGCACTCTTCGGCATCGGAGAGTGCCTCGAATCATTTACGACGCCAATGGAAGTGTGATGAGCGCAACATTCCCGCCATCTTCACCAAGTGTTTCGACGCTGACGGTTCCCCCGACCCGGCGTATCTGCGTTGTCACTAATCCTAAGCGAAAGAGAATATCATTTCGGTCATCGGCTAACGCTTCAATCAGTTTTCGTTGATTACGATTGTAGTGAACAATCATGTCCGCAACCTGCTTGGCGTATGGCGCTAGCACCTGAAGCTCAAGAACCTGCTCCTGCGAATTGACGATTGTTGTAATCTCGATGGCACCGTTCTTCACACCACAACTCAGAGCAGTGAATAAATGCGCAAGCGATTCAGCCGTCGTGTGTTCCTCCACTGCAAGGAGAGCATTCGCTTCAATACTTCGTTCGATAAACGAGCAGATTCCCTCGTTTGTACGGTAACGATTTTGTGCCTGCCGTAGAATCGTCTCTAACGTTGCCGTGTGATTTGAACTGTTTAGTTCGTCGTGCGCAACATCGAGCAGATCGCTGACGATTGCAAACAGCCTGTCGGAACTTTCATTTGCAAGCTTGACAAAGCGCATTTGGCGATCATCGGTGGCATCCATTGTGAGCACCATTTCATGCATTCCTTCAAGCGTCGTCACAAGTGAAGACCGAACGTAGCGCGTTAGTCGTCGGATGAAAGCCGACTTCGACGCATTTGCTTCGAGTGCCATCTGCTCAGCTAACTGAACTTGCCGTGCTCGCAGCTCTAATTCAGCTTTTGCCTGTAGTTCCAGTGTTACATCGCGAGCCACAACGTATGCAATCCTTTCAGCCGTCACAACAGAGAATTTCCAGCTAAGCCATCGCTCTGAGCCATCGGCAGTACGCATCGGCACTTCCAGTTGATGCTCTGGACTGGATGTCTTTGCCAGTGCGCTAAGAAACTGAATCCGCGCTTGTTCTGTTGCGATGTATTGCGTCACAAGACTACCAATGACCGCATCAGGCGCATATCCCAACACGGATTCAACGGCAGGATTAACCGTCTGCCATCTGCCGTCGAGTGTGATCGTGCCAATGATATCGCGCGATGTTTCGAGAATTCGTCGGTTACCTTCCGTGATTCGATCGGCAAGCAAGAGTGCGCGTTGGTGACCACTCAATACCGAGAGCAAGAATCCGCACAGTATCAGAGTCGTAATGATGCCCCCAACCAATGCAAAAACGCCGAAGTAATTCTCAATCCCTGTCGTAAATGCGGGTGCGCTTTGGAATTCCAGTTTAAACGTTCGATCAGCGATTGTGAGCAATTTCTCTGCTGTCAGCGCATCGGAACGGCTGCTAAACGTAGCACCTGCGGGAGCAAACGTGGCAATGACGGCATCATTTGAGCGATTGGGTCCTTGATCGAGTATGCGGAATTCGATGTTGCGATCAGACGCAACGCTATCGCCCAAAGAACGCCGCAAAAACTCGTGCATATCCAGTTCTACAAAGAGCACCCCATCAAATCGCGAATGCGCCGTCGTCAGGAGAACATCGCTCTGGTTCTGCTTATGCTGCGTTGCCATCATGAGGAAGATGCTGGCAGTATCAGAACGGAAGGGGAAAACCTCCGATGCAATGGCTGTCCGTTTTTGCTGTGCGCGCGTGACGGCTTCCGCAAGTTCTGGTCGGCTCAACAGGTCAAAGCCGGATAACGTACTCCGCTTTGGGTATGGCACGACGTACAGAACCGGTGCATAGAGGGCGCGCGTTCCCTTTGGGTGAATACCGTAGTCGTAGTACCGTTCTGATCGTGCGTAGAAAACGAACTCTCCCAATTCGCGATGGCTGACCAAATTGGCATAGCCGATACTCCGAATAGCAGGGTTGGATTCGGCTGGTACTGTTGAGTAAAGCTCGAATACATCACGCACGACTTGCACGCTATTGCGATAGAGTGCATCGAGATTCCGAAGCACATTCACGTACGTGTGACTTCCCTGCTCTAATCGTGTTATGACAGAGCTCACAGCCTTATCAAATTCCATTTGACGCTTTGCTGCGAGCGAGTCGTCGAGCAATCGCATCACCCCGTAGCTGATTGCCAGACCAATAACGCCAATCGCTGCGACTTGTAAATATTTTGCCAGGGGCAATCGTTGCCGAATTAGCTTGCTATCAACGGTGCTGGCAGTGTACATTCCGTCCTAACCTGTAACAGTGTTGACGGTTAGTGTATCGGCACTCGGCAGGAAAAATGTAGCACGATAGCTCTGCGCTCATTCTTGCCCCATGTGGCGTATGCTCTGTGCTACCGATGGAATAGGTAATCGCTCAGAGAAGAAAAGTAAAACGATCTGGCTCCCTTTGCTCTACTGAACCACAGTAATTTCGACGCGACGATTTGCTATGCGCCCTTGTGGAGTTCGGTTGCTCTGAATTGGACTACGCGCCCCCATACCGGATGCTAAAAGTCGTTCTCGTGGAATTCCTTTGCTCATCAAGTAACGAACGACCTGCAATGCACGCTCATCGGATGCGCGCTGCGTTTCAGCCGGAGTCCCACCGAAGTTATCAGCGTGACCAACGATACGCACTTCTGCACGTGGATTCTGCTTAAGATAGTCGGCTACTGCATCGAGGTAGCGACGCAATTCATCGGTCAATGCAGTATCGGTTGGCGATCGGTATCCAGTGAAGATTTGCAATTGATTGGGAACAACACGTGGTAACGGTGGCGGAGTTGCCGGTGTAGTTGTTGGTGCTGGCGGTGGCACTATATCTGCCGGCGGCTCCATCGTCGGCAGTAGAGTGGCGATGTACAGACCTTGGGTAGGTTGCACTGCAAGGCGAACATTCGGGCTTGCTGCCATGGCAATTGGCGGTGGTGCTGTCTGTGGTGCATTCGGATCGCGGGGCAAGATTGTTTCTGTGACAACATCTTCACCAAATGTCAGGCTTGCCCCGCCGCGCAGGTACACGCTATTCCAATTCGAGCCATTTTTTGAATAACTCGTGGTCCCAACGTGCAGCGTCAGAAACGGTGTCAGCGTCATGCGCCAATTGCCAATCAAGCCCGCAAATAGGTCCCACCCTGCACCAATATGCCCGCCAACCCGCAAATAATTCGGTTGGAAACCAACTCGCCGCTGTACATCAATCCTTTCGTCGTTGTAGCGGACGTCGGTGCGTTCGAGTGTTTTAGTTGTGAGTACATCCACATCCAAGCCCGCCAGAAAATGCAAGCCCGGGTAATCGCTGTAATAGTAGCGCGCTTGCGGCATGAAGGTTATATAGGTGAGTGTATTCTCGGCTACAATTGTGTTGTCCAGTTCAAACGAAGGATTGACAGGCAGTTCCGGCAGTCGTGTAACCGAGGAGGTTTGCCGAATATCGAAGATGCTCACCATAAACGATACACCCCACTTTGACCCTTGAGGATGGTACACATAATGCCCTCCTATACCGATGCCACCGCCACCGACTCCACCACTGTTGAGGAGTAAGTATCCATCAGTCGGGCAGACCAGATTTGCCGGAATGATGAGCTTGCCGAAGTGCATGTGGTAAGTACCCGACATCATCGGACCGACACGCCAATTGCCCGGCGACCGAGTCATGATAACAGTATCGCCATCATCGCGAACAAAGCGCAGTCCGAGCGTATCAATGCCGGCAACTTGTGCCCACACCGACACAGCCGCTATGATTCCGCTAATAATTACTCGCATCCACCGCATGGCAATTAGCGTAGAAGTTGAATCTTCAAGATTGCACGCGATAGCTCAACGGTCGGATCGTCCACCGGTCGAGCTATCAAAACGACGTTGTACAGCCCTTGCGAGGCTTGATCCGGGGCATTCCACACGATTGTATTGACCGTCCCAGGTTGCGACCGTGGCACTACTTCATTGTCGAGAAGCAATGCCAATTCTTTACCCGTTACATCATAAACTCGGGCTGTAATCCGAACACGATCTTCGACGGTGTACCGGATTGTCGCTTGTGTGGTCGTGGGATTGGGAAAAACAGTTGCCGATGAAATCACACTGTTGGGAATCCGGATGGATGTTGTATCGAGGAACCGCCGGCTGCCATCGTACATGATTGCCGACAGCTCATACTCATAGACCAGATCGCGCAATTCAACTGTATCCGGTGTTGACATCGTGTAGTCGAAACCGACCGTTGTTGTCCCTTTCGAAAAGAGTGCTGTGTCGAATGGTATGCCGAAGCGACGCACTTCGCGAAACTCAGTTTCGCTGGGCGGTAACGTCGAGCATAAACATCGCCGACGAATCACAAATCCACGCACACCTTGCTCGCAAAGTGTTGACCAGTACAACTGCACAAGCCGATCACCAAGATACTCGGCACGGAAGCTATCGGTCTTGAGCGTCAAGCACGGTTCGGGAGCGGGAGCAACACGAAATGAATCAGTTCGAACAATGACATCCTGGACACTGCCATCAACGCGGGGATAATTCCGCATCTCGACATTGTCGTCGGCACGATACCACCGGACTCCGTATGCAATGCTATCCACCTCGAGCTTGTATGCATTTGCCTGATAATAGTCGATCGGCTCCATCCATGCAACAGCGGTACCAATCCGCCCACCATCGGTCATGTTCACCCGAAAACGACCTATGCGAAGTGCAGAGTCAAGCGGAAAGAACGTTGCGTCCCGAAACTGATCGGGTCCATAGATGAACACTGAAATCCACCCAGGATGCAACGAGATACAATAGCTGTACGCTGTCAACGGAGCATTGGCGTACGCTGCTATCGGAAGATCGGAGCTATTCGGCAAAAGCTCGACTCTCATTACACTCGGATCGTACCGCGCAGTGGAGATGCCAACAATTTGAAATTGGAAAGTGCCATTTGCCCAGCGCTCCCAGATTGGCGAAGTCCGCTTGAGAGTTATCGTAAACTCGAGTGTCTGCGGATCAATAACAGCAACGTTCTCGATCGAGACAATCGAGAGTACTTCGCGTTGTATCGTCTGTGCCTGTGCCACCGTTGTACAGACGGTACTTACAAAAAACCAAATAATTGTTGCCAGAATTGATCTCATCGAGGCACGTTCGTTGTTCGACCGCGGTTGTTCCATGTTTTATTGGCATCGCGCGTTGTCACAATGCCGCTCATATCTGTATCGCGATTGCGGTAACCTTCTTCTACACAGCCATTCCAGATTGCATCGTAGTCGGTGCGATCCTGCTCATCAACGGCACCATCACCGTTGACGTCACCAGCAACCATCCCAAAGATTACACCATCGGTTGGGTTATAGTCAATCGGCTTGAGTGCAGCCGCTCCACCGAATACGGTCGTTGGTGCACTGAGCACGATTGCGTCAGCCGGTTGATCATCGCTGGAAAGCCGCACAGCCTCGGCTGTCATAATTGCAAGGTGCGTGCGGTGATGAATTGCAACGTAGTAACTGGTGCTATCCACCGCTGGGTCAAAGCAGAGACGCGAGCTTCCATCCACATCAACCAGCGTACCATCGGCTCGAAGCAGTGCAGTGCGGTACACCCGCTGCTGGCTCGATGGATTTGGGCGCAACTCGACAAGAACCCAATCAACGATACTCGAATCAATCGTCCGCGCACTGATACTGGCACGATTGGGATCGCGGTTGTAGGGATAAATGTTTGGCGGTGTCGTTGGGATCAATTGGCGACGAGCTAAGTCGGTTGCCATCGTTCCATTCCGATAGGGACCTTCCAGGAGCACTCGGGCATCAAGACAAACCTGGACAGGAACAGGATAACCAATCGCAAATGGACCGAGTACCGATAACGTATCGGCAAGCGAATACGCCCAGCCGCTCGTATCAAGGGACGCTGGGATTCGAGAGGAGCGAACATTACGCCACCGTGCACCGTTCCAGTGCAGCAGGATGACACGATTACGATCGAGTCCGTTTGATTCATCGGTCGTCGGTTCTCCAGGTGTATCCAGCCACGCGTAGCCGAACGTATATGGCAACGATGCCAGTATTGCCCCCCGCTCATCAGTCGCATCAACGAAAAATGCGCGGCGTGCTTTACTGGTTCCCTCTGGATAAGGCGGAAACGTTGCCGGTAGCGTTCGAACGGTCACCGATGATGGCACAGTTGCACTCGGAACGCGGAGTGCAATCCACGTGAAGGCATTCGTGTAGCGTTGTGGAATGCTATCCCCACGAAGACCCGTGCGCCGCAGAGAGCCAACCACTTCCGAGCGTGGATGCTGGTAGAGTGGATCGAGTTGCGACGGTGTGTAGGTCAGGATGTACCGCTCTGCAGAGTCACGCTCGGTGTAAATGAACGTTGGCTGCGTCGGTGTTCCGACCACGAGCGAATCGTTGACCGTCACGTGACGATCGAACTGAAGACCTCCGCGGCTATAGACAGTCAGCGATTGCAGGACACTATCGGTAGGAGGAACCTCATTACCTGTGACGATACGATCGGTGCCTTCATACCGAATCGAGTAGCCGCCAGTCCATCGCAAAAACTCTGCAACGGATGCGGAATCTGTGCGAATTACCAGCGACCGAGGTTGCATCGAAAGATTGCTCTCATCAGAATTTCGCAATTGACCACGATGGAGATAGAGTGTATGCCGGACTGCAATTGCTGCAGAATCACTCATTAGCGCCCCGGCAGAATTATCCAGCTCAAGCGCGCTCACCGTTCCGCGTCCGCTGAGAATTTGCTCTGTAGTACCCTGGAGGATGATTGCCCCGTAGGAGCCATCGTTATTGACCGACCCATCGTGATGAACTCGCCCACGTGCGATGAGTGGGTACGTCTGCGATATCAACAGTTGGCTTGGCTGCTCAACGACGAGTGTATCGCGGCTAACCAGTGAACGATTCGAGGAGGGATCAAGCTGCTTGGCACTTTGTCCGCGGAAATACAGAACAGCATAAGTGATTTGCGGAACACGCTGCCGGGCATTCGCCGTATCACCAATGAATTCGGTTCGACCATCGAGGAGCGCTTGCTCGATACGGGCATCGCCAGTGATAGTGATCACGCCGCGTCCGTTGTGAATAACACCCCCGCTGTGGCTTTGCATTTGCCCTCGAACCTCGATCCGCCCGGCATTGACGATTCGCCCGCAGGTAGCGTTTTCCAGCACCTGCTGCGCAAGGAGCGCGGACTGGCATGTCCACATGAAAACGAGGATTTTTCGAAGCATTTTATTCATCGCCAATCTGCAGTCGTCCTGCATTTTGAATCCAACCAGTATTGCGCAAAGTGTTGACGCGAACCGTCGGGCGTGGCTCCGAGGCGAAGATGACCAGGCCGCGTTCCTTCGGTTGCGATGCTGTCGTGCGTAGTGCGAATTGCTCGAAATCGCTTGCGGAAAGATTCTCACGCGGAGCTGCTGTAGTATCGCAGCCGGTAATGTCCAGCTCACCATTACGACCGATGGTTGATGCCAGGTAATTCGTTGCACCACCGATAATGAACAAACCGCCACTGGCTGGTGCTGTCGAGTCGGTACCGAATATCAGTGCAGCACTATTCTGGGAGTGATCAACAATCACTCGGGCAGCCATCGCTAGCGGATACGCTTCCGGTATTGAATAGCCATCCCATCCATTCGCTGCCGGTCGGGTGAAACCAACCCACACATTGTGGAGCACGACAGCTGTATCATACGGCAGTGGCTCACTTTGGTCAAGCCAGGTTTGCGGATTCGACCAACGTCCATCGCGAACACTAATCACACGCGAGGGTGCTGCACGCAGCAGTAAATCACTGCCGTCGAGCAAGCCATTTGAACCGGTCGGGGTAATCGAATTCGCTTCAACCCATAAGAACTGGCAGTTTGTGTCGAGATTGCGAGAGTATCCACTACCAATTCTATTGGGTGCTGTAGTGCGTGGTGAATTGTACGTCCGCAATCCTCGGATAGATGCTAAGCCTGACAATTGGCGTGTTTCATCAACTCTAAACCCGGCGCGAACGCGCGCCACCCACGCAGGTACCCCGTTGCTTGGTCCATAGCCGACTGTGATTTTACGCTGAACATCAGTGGTGGCATCGTAATTATTCGGCGAGGTTGCCGGCAGGACGCTCAGCGTGATACTCGATGGCATGCCGGTTGTATCGGTAAAGCTGAGTGTTGTAAACCTGTTGTTGAATACCAGCGGTTGCGAGCCTACAATGCGGCTATGCAGTCCTTCGTGGCGGAAAAGCCCGACAACTTCTGAACCTGACTGGCAATCAGCAAGCTGCGAGTCGTAAGCGATTGGAGTCAGTGCAGAGTCGCTATGGTGCACTGTGAGGGCATAGTCTCCCATCCGTATTCTATGCGGAGTCGTCCCGGTATTGATCACAAGCCCACAACCGACATGCACATCACCATTGGCCACCTTATCGCCTCCGCGTGTTTCGAGCTTGCCGTAGCGGTGATCTGGTTCAGAAGCTGTTGCTTGGATCGTTTGACCATCGGCGTTGCTGATATACCGGACTGTTGTACCACACTCGTAGATAGCATTCAGCAACGAGGGTGCTGTGTTTAGATACGTTCCTGCTACATCCATGGCAGCCGTACCCAAAAGCGAAAAGTGGCCCGCCGTCCCCGTTGCATTGATACGCACAATCGAACCTGAGTCTATCACCAATGCAGCTGGCTGAAATGTGCTTGCAACGAGCAGATGACCGCTATTGTCAATCGTCAAGCGGGAATTGTTGGCGATCTGCAACCATGCTGCTGGATGGACGACTAAGATTGCACTACCATTCCCGATAATAGCCATTGCCGACTCTGAGCGTGAACGACCGCGCAGATCGAGTACACCAGCGCTGTTGATACTGAACCCACCAATGTTCGAGGCGTGGTTGAGGAAAAATCCGCGCACCGTTGCCGTATCGTTGGTCAAGAATTTACCTTGACCGCTTGCGCCATTGAGCAAAACGAGGTTCAGATAAGCGTTAGTGCCATGTTCTGGCAAAACACGCTGCTGCTGATCGCCGTCGTAGAAGAACGTACCTTCGTATGTGCGAGTACCGGTCCCCGAGGCAATCTGGTATTCAGCACCAACAAACACTGAATCCGTGACAAGTTTTGTACCGCCGCTAAGGTGGAGGTTAGTATACCAGCGTGCTTGTACTCGCTGTGCGTCTTGTTGCGCCGACCACAGAACAGTTCCTCCGATACGACTTGCCTGGGTTGCCCCAAGTGCACGTGTGCCGGTGAAGCGATTGCCAAGCGCAGCCATTTCAATAACGCCATCATTGATGACCTGCGCGACAGGAGCTTCATTTTGAAAGACAGCATTGGCTGTTTTAAGTCGAATTGTCCCCGTGTTGTTGATACGTCCGCACGCCTCGTTTACGACATTTTGAGCCGATGCAACGACAACACAAACGAGTGCAGCAAACACACGGATTGTCATGGCTGCCCGACCTCGATTGTGCCACTGTTGCTCAGCGTCCCGCGATTGACAAAATCACGCCACACGTAAATCAATGCGCTGTTCTGAATGTCACCATCGCTCTGCAATGCACCTTTGACCGTAATTGAGCCGACGCCTGCACGAACCAGATAGCCATATGCCACCGTACACGGCACCCCGCCAGTGGTGAGGTTGCTATCAACAACGGCGACCGATCTTCCGTTGAATGTTGCTCGACCAGAGGTAATGTTCATCGAACCAGTTACCCGCAATGACGCGCTATCGTCAGCAGTGAGTTGACCGTTAGCAACACTTGCATACGTACCGTTGATCTGCATGATAGCGCGCGGTGAAAGGTAGACCGTTCCACCATTGTTGGTCATAACCTGTGCTCTGGCACCAACTGTGCACAGGAGCAAAAGACTACCAAGGACTGTGATGCACCGCTTTGCCATTCCAATCCAAGTGGTTGTAAGCACTTTAAGTATCGGCATTGCAGAAGAATGCTTTACTACGTGGAACTACTGAATTCGTGTAAACTTCAGGTATGAGTTGCTGCGCGCCGTTGTTGCGGTCGCATCGGAGGTATTTTGTGCCCATTGGAGTCGAACGGTACCGCTCGAACTCCCAACGACGACTATACCGCGCACAAATACCACTGCCGAACCACCAGCAGGAATTTCGACCGTTGCACTACCAGACGTCAGGACACCAGCGCGGAAACCAGTTGCTGAGCCATCGTTGCTATGATAGCTGAGTTTGAATGTTGCACCAGTTGGTATACTCAAACCAAACGCAACGTCTGGTGTAGCCGAAGCGGAGCTAAAATCGAGCATGCCCTCAACTTCCCACACTTCACCGGCGCCAACCGTTGCAAACAGGTGGTCATCATCCTGCAGTACGTTTGAACTGCTGACGCTTTCATCGCTTGTTTTGTAACGGGTAACAATTGTCGAGTTTGCAGAAACTGTGCTGATCAGAGGGATCCACCGTGTACCATCAGAATACCAGTACCCTTCCTGTGAGGCAGTTGTCACATACACAATGAGTCCTTTTGCCGGTGAAGAAATTGCATCGCGTTCGCTTGCAGTCATCCGCGGCGGCAGAAAGCCTTTGGTTGAGCTACTGATTTCAACAACCGCCGAGTTGCTCGGAGCATTGGTACCAATGCCAATGCGTCCATCGGCTGTGATACGCATTCGCTCTTGATTGTTGGTAATGATCGGAAGTGCAACATTGTCTTTCGACCCAAGCGATTGCTCCGTACCTAGAGTGTTGCCACCGAGGAGCCATGTTGTACCACCGAAGACACTCGACGCCGATGCCCATTGCGGCGCTGCTGATGAACCCTGGGAAATGAGAACCTGCCCAGGAGCGCCCGGACCGAATCCACCACCCTGCAGCGATGCATACAACTCGCCGGAAATATTGAGGTGATGGACATAGGTGCGGTTCGGATTTCCATTCGGCAGGAGTGTATTGCGCAACGGAGTTGGCGTCAAAGAGTCCACGTGTCCTAAGTACACGTTACCACCTGCACCAGCGACAATGGCAAAGTTGTTTGTTCCCCCTGCAGCCACCAAGTACCCACCAACATTGAGATACGAGGTTGCCTGCTTCGAGGCTGAGAACGCCATCGTCACCGTGCTTGCGGCATCGCTACCTGAAACACTTCCTATCGAGTACACAGCTAGCGAGCTGTAATTCGCTTGCGTCGTGTTATCGGAAATTTGGACAGTTCCAAAGGCATTACTTACGGTTGAACTTGTTCCAATACCGAGGGCAATCTTGCCATCAGCCTTGATACGCATACGCTCGATATTGTTTGTTCGAATCGCCAATGCACGATTATCGGTTGTTCCTAAAAAGTTGAATTGCGGTGCATCGGGATTAGTCCCCGAATTCCCAAGGATTGTCCACGCACCGAGTGAAGCCGCGGTGATAGTTTGCCACGTTGGTGCACCCGTACCGTTTGAGATGAGAACCTGCCCTGGTGTGCCCACTGATGTATATGCCAGAGTACTACCATTTGAAAACGCTATGGAACCGGCACTCCCCACAGTACCAGTGCCAGTACCGCCTTTGCTAATAGGCAAAATACCGGAAACCTCCGATGTTCCAAGATCAACGGCTGATGTGAGAGAACCAAGCCCCACAAATTGATTAGCTTGTACGACACCAGTTCCACCGGGCAAAAGGATTGAGCCATTGCCAACTGTCAACGTTTGATTAGTGTTGACGCCCGTTTTTATCGAATCAAAAGAAACGGAAATGGGGATCGGTTTTGTGATAATTAGCGAGTCGGTACGTAGGACAGAAACCGCGAGCGTATCTATCCTACCATCGCGGACGTAGAGCGTATCGAATCGTCCGAAGCGACCTATCAAGCTGTCTATCCGCGCTATCTGGCTCCACAGCGTGTCTATCCGACCATCGCGCGAATACACCGTGTCGAAGCGACCCCACTGAGTGTACAGCGTATCAATCCGCCCATCCCGAACGTAGAGCGTATCGAATCGCCCAAAGCGACCTATCAAGCTATCTATCCGCGCTATCTGGCTCCACAGCGTGTCTATCCGACCATCACGCGAATACACTGTGTCGAAGCGACCCCACTGAGTGTACAGAGTATCAATCCGGCCATCCCGAACGTAGAGCGTATCGAATCGTCCGAAGCGACCTATCAAGCTATCTATCCGCGCTATCTGGCTCCACAGCGTGTCTATCCGGCCGTCGCGCGAATACACCGTGTCGAAGCGACCCCACTGAGTGTACAGCGTATCAATCCGCCCATCCCGAACGTAGAGCGTATCGAATCGCCCAAAGTGACCGATCAAACTGTCTATCCGTGCTATCTGGCTCCAGAGCGTATCTATCCGGCCGTCGCGTGCATACACGGTGTCCAAGCGGCTCCACCGAGTGTACAGAGTATCAATGCGCCCAGCACGTGCGTAAAGGCTATCTGTCGCTAAGAGCCGAATAACAAGCTGGCGCACGTTGAGTGAGTCGAGCGTCTTGGTCCATTGAGGTTGCGACGACGGTCCACTACTCACTAAAAGATCGCCGGGCTGACCAGCATTCCCACTCAACTGGAGAAGAGCAGTCGGACCTTGCAAATTCAGTCCCGTCGCGGTAACCTGGCCACCGGGGTTGACCTGGAACTGCGATGTATTCCCAACAGACAGTAACGCGAGTGGATTCGTCGTACCAATACCGACATTGCCGGACGGAGTGATTCGGATTCGTTCCTGTCCGTTTGTCTTCAGAATCAGGGGTTGGCTATCGGTTGTTCCGAGAAAATTGAGCGACGGATCGGTACCTGAATTTCCTTGTAAGCTCCAGAAGCTCCCGCTACCGGTAGCAAACGGTACCCAGTTCGGCGATGTTGGCGTACCGTCGTTATACTCAAAGCGATTGTTGGATATGTTGAAAATCACCAGACTTTTTGCAGGGAGCACAATTGCGTCGCGCTGCGCAGTTGTCAGGCGAGGAATGAGCAGACCTTGCCGTGTCGAACGCAGTTCCAAGAGAGCAGATGTATCCGGTGTGGTGGTGCCGATACCAACGTTGCCATCTGCCCACAGAGGCTGCGCGACATATGCTATCATCAAAACAGCAATCACAAAAAATTGCTGGAGAAAAAGTCGCTGTCGCATCGTTGAAACCTGATTCGGTAGTGATACTATTGCCGACAGTTGTTGTATAGCGGATGTGGACAGCGTGGTAAGCTGCACCTCGCGATACAAGTGCAAATTAGACCTTTCCCTTACAGGCGGCAATACGTACTACTACGTAATTTCTGCAGCCCCCTCGTTCTCAGCAGATGTGTGGTAGCTCGAGTCTTTCGTACGGTGCGGAATAAAAAACATCGAATGCATCAATGCATATCGCACAAGCGACGCTGCATTTTTAGCACCGAGTTTTTCCATAAGGTGAGCGCGGTGGGTCTCAACCGTCCGCGGGCTGATAAAAAGTCGTTCGGCAATTTCGTTACTGGTCAACCCTTGAGCAACAAGCTCGAGAATCTCCTCTTCACGTTTAGTCAGTGTCACTGCTGTTGGACGTTCATGCGCTAAGCCGTTTGTACCCTGCATCAATGCCAATACAGAACGTGAGAACACTCGTTCTCCTTTAAGCACCGAGCGAAGGGCATCGAGCAACTCTTGCCGGGTAACGTCTTTCGATAGATACCCATCAGCACCGATTGCCAATGCTTGTTCGAGATAATACCGATCCTCAAACGTTGTCAGCATGACGATGTATGGTTTCCCCGCCGGAATACGCTCGCGAAGCTCTCGAGCTGTCTCTAAACCATTTTTCCGAGGCATCAAAACATCGAGCAGAAGCACATCGAGTGCCACCGTATCAATCAAACGCAATACCTGCTCCCCATCGGATGCTTCACCGACAACTTCGACCTCGCTATCGGTTGCAAGAAGACGGTACAATCCCACACGTGCCAGTTCGTGATCGTCGGCAATCACAACACGAATAGAACTGCGCACCGTCGTTGGCATTCGTCCCATATTGTGCACCTCAGGGCTTCGGGATATTGGTACTTGTATTGTCGGTACTCAAGACCGAAAGTTTACTCTCCTCACACCCACATAGACAAATTTACAACATTGCACGCATCCAAAGCTCATCCGACGCATCGCTGGGCATACGCCAATCAGCACGTGGCGATAGGGCAACAGATCCAATTTTGGGACCATCGGGAAGACAGGAACGTTTGAACTGGTTGGCAAAGAAACGCCTCAAAAACGTCTCAGCCCACGTTTGGAGTTCCGAGCGTGTGTACGTACCGTCGAATGCCCAACAGGCAAGCTGTAACATTTTCTTTGGCGAATATCCCCACCGCAGGAACGAGTACAGGTAGAAGTCATGAACGGCGTAGGGTCCGAGAATATCTTCCGTTCGTTGGCGTATAGTGCCATCAGGATTCGGCGGTAGCAGTTCCGGACTAATCGGCGTTGCCAGTATCGCGTTCAACGCTTCCCGTGCTGCGGTGTCCGATGTTGACAACGCCCACCATTCAACGATATACCGCACAAGAGTTTTCGGCACACCAGCATTGACACCGTACATGCTCATGTGGTCGCCAGCATAGGTCGTCCACCCTAAGGCAAGCTCTGATAGATCACTGGTCCCGACCATCAGCGCATCGAAGCGGTGGCAAAGATCCATCAGAATCTGCGTTCGCTCACGAGCTTGTGCATTCTCAAAAAGAACATCGGTCACCTGCAGATCAGCACTGAGATCATGAAGATGCTGGCTAAGCGCTGCCTCGATCGAAATTTCCAGAATGTCGGTGTGAAGTGCTTGCGCAAGCTTTTTCGCTTGCTGTCGTGTGCGATCGGACGTTCCGGGTCCCGGTAGAATTGCAGCATGGATCTGATTGCGCTGATAGCCAAGCCGATCGAATGCCTCGACACAGACCAGCAACGCGAGCGCTGAATCAAGTCCGCCCGAAACACCCACAACAACTGAGCGGCGTCCCGTATGCACGAGGCGTTTGGCAAGCGCTGTTTGCTGTATGGTCAGAATTTCTCGACAGCGGCTCGAGCGTTCCTGCTCATCCTGCGGCACAAAGGGCATCGCCTCGATCGTGCGGCGTGGGCGGTGATCTTCCAAAGCGGGAAGCTCAAGTCGAAGACGCCGATATTGACCGACCGAATGTTGACCGAATGTTGCAATTCGACGCCGATCAAACCGAATCCGGTCAAGATCAAGATCAACCACGATCTGGCGTGATTGGAATGAAAACGCACGGTCTTCGGCTAAAAGTGCTCCATTTTCGGCGATCATGCAATGACCGCCAAACACTGTATCCGTCGTTGATTCACCAGCACCCGAAGACGCATAGACATAACCAGCGATGCAGCGTGCCGACTGCATGCGCACTAAATCCCGACGGTACTCTGCCTTCATGAGCAGTTCATTGCTTGCCGATGGATTGAAAATCACTTCCGCTCCACTGACAGCAAGATTTTCGCTCGGTGGCTGAACTGCCCACAAATCCTCGCAAAGCTCGACTCCAAACGTTACTGTTGGTTGTGTGTCAACTACACACTCAAAAAGTAGCCCAGGTCCAAACGGTACTTCCGATACTCCAAATGACACAGTTGCCGGGAGTGTTTGTTCGGGACGGCAAAACCATCGTTGCTCGTAATACTCCCCATAGTTTGGTACAAACTGCTTCGGCACAATTCCGCATATCCCGGACCGACCAATGATAACTGCACAATTATACAGGCGACCCCACGCGCGAATTGGCGCTCCTACGATGACAATGCCACCTTCGACTCGTACAAGCTCAGCAATCTCATGCAATGCTCGATCCGACGCATCTAAAAGATGCGTTTGGAGGAGAAGATCAGCAGCGCTGTAGCCAACGGTTGCAAGCTCAGGAAAAAGCACAATCTGGGCGCACTCTCGCCGAAGTGTTCGATAAGCTTCGACGATGCTCACAAGGTTGTAATCCACATCAGCAACGCGCACCGACGGGCTACATGCAGCAACACGGAGATAAGCAAACTGCGATAAGTTCACAGCGTAACTTAAGGTGAAATAACGCGAACAAAGTTAGCCAATTCAACGCAAAAGGCGCCCGCCATACGGCCGGCGCCTCTGCTGTCGGAGTGGCGGGATTTGAACCCGCGACCACACCCACCCCAAAGGTGTGCGCTACCGGGCTGCGCTACACTCCGAACACTGCAAAAATACTTAGCCTCCAGACTTTGCTATTGCGACAGCGGTTGTTGTGCGTGTTCGACGACGACGGACCCACCAGAGCAATCCCGGAATGCAACCCAGGCATAGTGCCGCAGCACCGAACATCATGGTCATGCTCCAGTGTGCAGCAACCCACCCACCGATCGGCGGTGCAACAAGATTGCCCAGCAACATGGCACTCGATGCCAACGACATCATACCACTTTGCCGACCATCGGGAATGCGCGTGCTCAAAAACGCATTGAGTGCCGGTACTAACCCACTCAATGCAAATCCAAGAATCGCGCGTGCCAGTAATATCTGCCAGAGCGCCGCAGCAAGCCCTTGGACAAGCATCATCAGTGATGCAAGAGTTGCACTTGCCAGTACCACTGACCGCGCCCCATGCCGGTCAACTTGCTTCCCAATGATTGGCGCCCCGATCAGCGTACTCAAGCCCGTAATCCCAACCACAATGCCCGTTGCAAGCTGAAGCTCTGACGACCGAACACCCAAATGTTCGAGGAAAAATGGCATCTGTGGACTGGGCATGACCGTCCCCATCTGCGACAGGACAATGCACAGCAGCGCAATACCAAAACTGGGGATTGTCAGCGCTTCGCGGACATTGTCAAGGACTGAAGCAGTGCGCTGCCTTGTACCGCCAGGAGCGTTTGATTCATGGACGGTTGCAATGACAACTATTCCGCTGATAACACTTAAGCCGCTCATCATCCAGAATACCATCCTCATCCCCGCATACTGAGAAATCACTCCACCGACAAGTGGACCGATGACGGCACCAATAGACTGAGAAGTTTGGAGCACACCAATGGCGTAACCGCGGTGGTTAGGTGGTGTCTCGGCTGCAATGAATCCCAGTGCTGCTGAAATAAATCCGCTGATACCTCCTTGCAAAAGACGCCACAGGAAAAGTTCCTCTACCGAACGCGACAATCCCATCAGTGCGAATGCCACTGCAATGCCTAGCACAGCACGAACGACCATTGTTTTGCGGCTGTAGCGATCAGCTAATGCACCCCAGATCGGTTGTGCAATGATTGCGGTCAGAAACGGCGCGGCAAAAACATATCCGCTCCACTGATGCGCCGCCGCAGCATCGCGAACGCCCAGCTCTCGTATGAACAACGGCAGAAATGGCACGACTGCGCTCATACCGATCATCGCAAGGACTTGCGCAGCCCAGAGTGCCCATAGGTTCCGTCGCCATAGCTCCATGGAGCTACGCTGTCACCTCCGATTGTTTGTGGCGTTGTACTTCGAGCCAGCGTGTCGCATCAATGGCTGCCATACACCCGCTCCCGGCTGCCGTGATCGCTTGGCGATAGACGTGATCCTGCACATCGCCGCATGCAAAGACACCCTCAACCGACGTGCGCGTTGATTTGCAATCGGTCACCAGATAGCCATTGGGGTCCATGTCCAGCTTTCCACGAAAGATGCTCGTGTTGGGCCGATGACCGATAGCGACAAATGCACCGTCGAATGGCTCTGTCCACTGATGCCCGTTGACTGTGTTACGAAGCCGTAGAGCCGTCAGGCGCCGAATTCCGGTTGGCAGTGTTTCACCGATAAACTCTTCGACGACCGTCGAGGTTATCCAGCGAATCTTGTCGTTTTGCTGTGCACGTGACAGCATGATTTTCGAAGCGCGAAATTCCTCGCGACGATGGATGATCACAACCTCCGTTGCAAAGCGCGTCAGGTAGAGCGCTTCTTCCATTGCTGTGTCCCCACCACCGATAACGGCAACTCGCTGGTTTTTGAAAAAAAATCCATCGCACGTAGCACATGCTGAAACACCATAACCCATGTACTCGGCTTCACCGGGGACGCCAAGCATTTTCGCGCTCGCGCCCGTTGCAATGATGAGCGCATCGGCAGTGTATTTGCGATCGCGATCTGTGGTCAACACAAACGGCCGGACGTCCAGTGCCACATCAACGACGTGTTCAAAAATGGACTCGGCGCCAAAACGTTGTGCTTGCTTGCGCATCACATCCATAAGCTCCGGTCCCATGATGCCATGTTCAAAACCAGGGTAATTCTCCACCTCCGTCGTGATGGTCAGTTGTCCGCCAGGCTGATTGCCTTCAAAGACAAGAACCTGTTGCTGTGCTCGAGCAGCGTAGAGAGCTGCCGTAAGTCCTGCTGGACCGGAACCGATTATCGCAATATCTGTGTGTCGAGTGATTTCCATCGTTAGTGTGATCGAAGATGAAATCAATGCACATCATTGGATGCGTCTGAATCGGCGGCGATTCAGTTGAGCTGGTGGAGTGGCAATCCATCAGCACCAGCGGTATCGTCCGGCTCTGTGCCGTTGGATGATTCGCTATCATCCTGCGGTGCGACAGCGATATCGGCAATTTCTTCATCCTCGTCCAAGCGGATGAGCCGGACACCTTGCGTATTTCGACCGATAAGACGAATGTCGCGAGCTGGCTGGCGAATGAGTCGTCCCGTTTTGGTGATGACAACCAGATCGTCTTCGTCGGTGATTTCCAGAAGCGCTACGACATTGCCCGTTTTTTCGGTGATGTTCATCGAGATCACGCCCTTAGCGCCGCGTCGCGTCAAGCGGAAATCCTGGTACCGTGTTCGCTTACCATAGCCTTTTTCCCCGACGACAACGACTTGCGTATCCGGATGCTTGATTGCAACCATTGACACGACGTAATCACCTTCTTCGAGCTTGATACCACGCACCCCAGCGGCAGTACGTCCCATCGGTCGAACGTCACTTTCACGGAACCGACATGCCATGCCGTGGTGCGTTCCAACGATGATGTCGCAAGTGCCATCGGTCAATCGGGCATCAAGAAGGATATCTCCCTGTTCTAGACTCAAGGCGATCTTTCCGGTAGAACGGACACTTTCAAATTCCGAGAGGACCGTTTTTTTGACCGTGCCATGTCGTGTGCACATGAAGATGTACTTGTCGCTGGAGAATTCACCCTGAACAAGGAGGTAGGCTGTGACACGTTCGCCCGACTCGACGTTGATGATGTTTGCAATCGAGCGCCCTTTGGCAGTGCGTCCGCCTTCGGGAATGTCGTACACCTTCACACGGAATACTCGCCCTCGATCGGTAAAGAACAGCAGGTAATCATGGGTTGATGCACGCAGGAGGTGTTGCACAAAATCATCTTCGTAGATCGTCGCTCCGCTGAGGCCTTTGCCACCGCGTCCTTGGCGGCGGAAACTTGCCAGCGGTGTGCGTTTGATCATCCCCTTTCGCGAAATCGTGACGATGACGTCCTCGTTGGCGATCATATCCTCAATGGTGAATTCGCGAGCATTGTACACAATATCAGTGCGCCGCTCATCACCGAATTTGTTTGCAAGCGCAGTCAATTCCTCGTTGATGACTTGCAATTGCAGCTCTTTGCTGGCAAGGATTGCGCGCAATCGCTCAATGGTTTTGAGCAGCTCGCGGTATTCGTGCTGAATTTTCTCACGCTCTAAACCGGTGAGTCGTTGCAAGCGCATATCCAGAATTGCTTTGGCTTGCACCTCGGTCAAACCGAAGCGCTCTTGCAGTCGAAGTGACGCAATCTCTGGTGTTTCGGATTTTTTGATGGTCTCGATGACAGCGTCAATATTGTCGAGCGCGATGATGAAGCCTTCGAGGATATGCGCGCGCCGTTCGGCTTGATCGAGTTCGAATTGGGTTCGCCGAACAACGACCTCATTGCGGAATTCGAGAAAATTCTCGAGCAATTGACGCAACGTCAGCAGTCGCGGACGCCCTCCCACAAGTGCGATCATGTTCGCCGCGAATGTGGTTTGCAGCTGCGTTTTTTTGTAGAGATTGTTCAGGATAACTCGCGGGATTGCATCGCGCCGTAATTCGAGCACGATGCGAATCCCATCGCGGTCGGATTCGTCGCGAATGTCGGTGATGCCGTCGAGAGATTTGCTGCGCACTAAATCAGCAATCTTTTCGATCAGCCCTGATTTTGTGACGCCATAGGGAATTTCTGTGACGACGATAGATTCTTTGCCCGACTTGGCAACTTCGATCGTCGCGCGTGCCCGCACCGTGATCGAGCCGTGCCCGGTCAAGTACGCCTCTCGAACGCCTTCGTAGCCGTAGATAATTCCACCGGTCGGGAAATCGGGCGCTTTCACGTGTTGGAGAAGCTCTTCATCGCTGATTGCTGGATTGGCAATCAGAGCTTGGAGCGCTGAAACGATTTCGCGAAGATTGTGCGGCGGGATTTTGGTGCTCATCCCAACAGCAATCCCCTCTGCACCATTGACCAGCAGCAGCGGAACAGCCGTCGGCAGTACCTTTGGTTCTTCCAGCGATTCGTCGAAGTTCGGTCGAAAATCAACGGTGTTTTTCTCAATGTCGCGGAGCACTTCCAGAGCAATCGGTGCCAGGCGTGCCTCGGTGTAGCGCATTGCTGCTGGGGCATCGTTATCAATCGAGCCAAAGTTCCCTTGCCCATCAACAAGCGGATAGCGCAACGACCACTCTTGCGCCATTCGAACCATGGCATCGTACACGGAAGCGTCGCCGTGCGGGTGGTATTTCCCGAGCACTTCCCCAACCAACCGTGCTGATTTTCGGTACGGGCGATTCGGCAACAGCCCCAGTTCATTCATAGCGTACAGGATGCGTCGTTGCACCGGCTTGAGTCCATCTCGAACATCCGGTAGCGCCCGCGAGACGATAACTGACATTGCATAATCGAGATACGCCGAGCGCATCTCATCTTCAAAGAGCACAGGGACGATATGTCCAGAGCGAGAAATGTCCATACAACAAAAGGTGGGCGTCAAAAAAGCGTACGTTTGCAGTGCAAAAATACCGAATTCCGCCCCCGGTTCAGTCAATCCAACCCGGATGCAACCTCTAAACGCTTGCGACGTAGAAGCACTGCACGATCGCATCTTCGCATGGAAATTCTCGATCGCCCGCTCACCGTTGAGCAATACATCGAAATATGCCGGGCAAGTGGACTGCGGCGTCCGATAGACCAACCACACCGCATTGCTCGTATGATTACAGCAGCCAATATCATGTTGAGCTGCTGGCTCGATGGTCGTCCTATTGCCATGCTGAGAGCGTGGAGCGACTGGGCATGGGTTTGCTATGTTGCTGACCTTGCCGTTGCACGACCCTACCAAGGGAGCGGTATTGGACGCTCGTTGCTGGAAAACCTGCGCTCCCGTTTCGGAGAGGACGTTCAGATCGTTCTTGTTGCAGCACCGGAGGCAATGGGCTTTTACAAACACATTGGCTTTGAACTATCGAACTCTACCTTCATTGTGCGGAGGAAGCGATGAAGCATCGGCAGACTTTACTTGGCGTTTCGCTGGTTTTCGTTGGATTGTCGCTCATGGGACAGTTGAGCGTCGCTTTACTGCCACTGGCGCATCCTGTGCGTATTGCTGTTCAAACAATCTCGATCGCATTGGTGGCGGTTGTGGGCATTCTTCTGTATGCGATGTTCAAACGGCAATCGTAGAAAGAAGAGCGCATATTTGCACAGTGACACCATGGAACCAGCACCATGCCCCGCTCACGGTATGCTGCGACGACATACGAGATGATACTGCTGCTGGCAGGCGTTCTGTCGGCAAGTGTTGGATTGCGTGGTTTTCTGCTACCAGTCGGGTTTATTGATGGCGGAATCACCGGAACCTCACTGCTGCTGGCAACGGTGACAGGTGTTCCGCTGTCGCTTTGGCTATTGCTGTTGAATGCTCCGTTCATTGGGCTGGCGTATCGCAATCATGGGATTGGTTTTGCTCTTCGGACGCTTGGTGCCATCGCACTGCTTGCAACCTTTGTTGCGCTCCTGCCGCTAGAGTCCATCACGCGCGATAGATTCCTGGATGCAATATTCGGAGGCATCTTTTTGGGAGCAGGTATAGGCTTGGCTATCCGAGGTGGCGCAGTCCTCGATGGCACCGAAATACTTGCGGTCATGATTAGCCGCCACACAATACTGAGCATTGGTGATGTGATCTTGCTCTTCAATGTGATTTTGTTTAGTATCGCAGCATTTGTGCTTTCAATGGAAGTTGCGCTGTACGCAATCATCACCTACGCCGTTGCATCTAAAGCCGTGGACTTCATTGTGGACGGAATTGAGGAGTATATCGCCGTCATGATTGTTTCCGATCACAGCGATACAATCCGCCAGGCAATCATCTCCCAGCTCGGACATGGCTGCACGATTATCGAAGGCAAGCGCGGATACTCGATCGAGCACGGACAACTCCGTCACACCGAGATTCTCTACAGCATCATCACCCGATTGGAGGTAACGCGTTTTCTCAGCACTGTCCGCGGTATTGATCCCGACGCATTCATCGTCATGACAACAGCAAAAGACCTCCGCGGTGGCTGGGTACGCAAGCGCCCGCTCGTGAAAACCTGACGCTGCAGTGGAGCTATCTTCGTAACACAATGTACGAACAATCAACGTCGCTTGGCTATGCCACTTGGTTTTGCAACAAAGGCAATTCACATCGGGCAAGAACCGGATGCGCTCACCGGTAGCGTGACTGTTCCACTCTACCAAACCTCGACCTTTGCGCAGGAAGCAATCGGACAGCATAAAGGCTATGAGTACGCACGCACACAGAATCCAACCCGCACCGCATGGGAACGCAATATCGCGGCTCTTGAGAACGGGAGTGATGCTATCGCATTTGCAAGCGGAATGGCAGCAATTGATGCCGTCGCCAGACTATTCAACGCTGGCGATCACGTCCTGCTTGCTGAGGATATGTACGGCGGAACATTTCGCCTGTTTGATGCGGTGCTCCACCGTCAGGGCATTCAATTCAGCACTGTTGACATGCGCAACCTGGATGCTGTCCGCTCTGCGATCCAACCATCAACGCGATTGCTGTTTACCGAAACACCGACTAATCCGCTGATGAATCTCAGCGACATCGCAGAGCTTGCCCGGATTGCACATTCGGCTGGAGCGTTGCTTGCTGTGGATAACACGTTCGCTTCACCATACTTTCAGCAGCCGCTCCGCCTCGGCGCTGACATCGTCGTTCACTCAGCGACCAAATATCTCGGCGGGCACTCCGATCTTGTCCACGGTGTGGTGATTGTCAATTCAGCAGAACTTGCCGAACGGCTTCACTTCATCCAGAACGCGGTCGGTGCGGTGCCGGGTCCGTTCGACTGCTGGCTGCTGCTGCGATCGGTAAAGACGCTCGCGGTGCGAATGGAGCAGCACCAGCGTAATGCCCTTGCAATCGCCGAGCTGTGCAGCAGTCACCCTGCCGTCGAGCGTGTGTACTATCCTGGGCTACCGACCCATCCACAACACGAGCTTGCACGTCGGCAAATGAGTGGCTTTTCTGGTATGGTGTCTATTGACCTTGGCTCACGCGAAAAAGCCGATCGGTTTATCGCCGGTTTACGGATCATCACCTTGGCGGAATCGCTCGGTGGTGTCGAGTCGCTAGTTTGCCATCCTGCGACAATGACCCACGCAAGTATTCCAGAGCAACAGCGGCTGGCTCGTGGCATAACCGAGGGGCTTGTCCGGTTGAGCATTGGCATCGAAGACACAACCGACCTTCGCGAGGACGTATTCCATGCACTCCAGCAGTGCTAACGGAACAGCCAGGATACTGGCTATTGAGACAAGCGGCAGCGTGTGCTCGGTCTGCCTTATTCACGGTGAACGATTCGTTGCAGAGTACACGCTCGACATTCCCAATGCACACGACCGCATGCTGGCTACCCTTGTCGAGCGAATATTGAGCGAATCGTCCTGCCCTGCCGCTCAGCTTGACGCCATTGCCGTCAGCAGCGGACCTGGCTCGTTTACGGGATTGCGGATTGGTTTTGCATTTGCTAAAGGGATGTGTTTGGCAAATGACAGTGCTTTTATTGCCGTGCCGACACTGCAGGCGTGTGCGTACGCTTCCGTTCCGATCGCTTCGCTTATTGCGGACTGCGATGTTGCTGCCCTCATTTATGCCCGTGACGATCGCTGGTTTGCACAGCATTTCACACGTACAGGCGAATCTTTGACCGATCCGTATTTGGCTCACGCCGATGAGATTGAGCAGCGCATCACCACCAACACACTCTTATGCGGTCCGGGTGCATCAGCATTCCGGCGTGGCTTGCATGTTCCCGGGCTGGCGCGCTTATCTGCCCGCTTTGTCGCACGGCTGGCATTGCAACGGTATCGAGAGGGGATCGTAAGCGATCCAGCCACAGCAACCCCACTCTATGTAGAGGAATTTGTCCCACGGGCTGCCGTCCGTCAGAGTGTGTAGTCGTGCGGTATCTTCGCAAGTGAGCGGCAGAAGTCGCATCCATTATCCAAGCATGTTCTGAGTACCGCAACCGTACCCGATGATTGAACGCTACACCCGCCCTGCCATGGGCGCTATCTGGAGCGACGAGAACAAATTCCGCATCTGGCTTGAAATTGAACTCCTGGCGGTAGAAGCACACGTCGAGCTTGGCATCGTTCCTCGCAGCGACTACGAAGAACTCCGCGCCAAAGCACGCTTTTCGATCGAGCGCATCGCAGAAATTGAAAAACAAACAAAGCACGACGTCATTGCCTTTCTTACGTGTGTTGCCGAAAGTATCGGTTCGCCAGCATCGCGGTGGCTTCATCTTGGAATGACCAGCAGCGATGTACTCGATACCTGCCTGGCTGTCCAGCTCAAGCAAGCGGGTGAACTGCTACTGGCTGGGCTGGAACAATTGCGAGCAGTGCTGGCAGCACGTGCTGTCGAGCATCGCTCGACGATTTGCGTCGGACGGACCCATGGCATCCATGCCGAGCCGATGGTATTTGGCTTGAAGTTTTTGCTTTACCACCAGGAATGCCTGCGAAACATTGAACGAATGCGGCGAGCAATCGAGACGATTGCTGTGGGCAAACTCAGCGGTGCAATCGGTACGTTCGAACATCTCGATCCACGCGTCGAAGAATATGTGTGCGCAAAACTTGGACTGCAGCCCGATCCAATCACAACACAAGTTATCCAGCGCGACCGACACGCAGAATACCTCGCGACACTTGCCATCATTGCAAGCTCGCTCGAAAAAATTGCGCTCGAAGTTCGGCACTTGCAACGGACCGAAGTTCGCGAAGCGGAAGAGCATTTCGGTCACGGGCAAAAAGGGTCATCGGCAATGCCACACAAACGCAATCCCATTATCAGCGAACGCATCTGCGGCTTAGCTCGCTTGCTGCGCAGTCATGCACTGGCAGCATTCGAGAACAATGCTCTCTGGCATGAACGCGATATTTCCCACAGCAGCGTTGAGCGCGTAATCTGCCCGGACTCAACAATCGCTCTCGACTACATGATTGCCCTTACAACCGAGCTGGTCGAGACTCTGGTCGTCTATCCTGACCGCATGCTCGAGACGATCGAGAGATCGCACGGTGTGATCTACTCCCAAGCAGTGCTGCTGGAGCTGGTACGCCACGGCATGACGCGCGAGAACGCATATGCAATCGTGCAGTCGGCTGCAATGCGATCGTGGGAAACCGGTAAACATCTTCGCCAGACACTCGAGGACGATCCACAGGTTCGCGACCTTCTCGGCGATGATGAACTCGATGCAATCTTCCGTGGAGAACGATCACTTTCAAACATTCCCTACCTCTACAAGCGATGTGGCTTCGAATAGTGTTGCTCATCCCTCTGGCGATGGCATTCGGCTACGCCAGAAATGATGACCTGCCAACGATAACCCGGAAGTGGCGTATCCCTGGCGGCGTCAATGCCCACCAGCCCGTTGTTGCACCTGTACTATCACCAGACGGCAGCATACTCTACTTTTCGCGGAAATATTATCCGGGAAACGTTGGCGGTTCGAGTGATCCCGACGACATTTGGTTTGCATATCGAACAAGCGATTCGACCTGGAGCATGCCTCAACGGCTCGATGCGCTCAACACACCCAATAGCGACGTCCTTTTTGGCTTTGCAGCCGACGGAAAAACAGCGCTCATTCAGCGTGGAAGTGGTAACGGAGAAACCGAACAATTTGCCCTAGCACGTCAGGTCGGCAACCAGTGGACGTTCGACCCAATTACCATCGAAGGCTACTCCAATCGTTCGAGCTACTACTACGCTTTTCTCTCGCCCGACATGCGCACCCTGCTGCTTTCGATTCAGGGACCGGACTCACGCGGCGGACTTGATCTCTACGTCAGCCATCGAATTGGTGATTCGCTTGTGTGGTCTGTGCCGGAGAATCTCGGCAGCACGGTCAATTCTCCCGGCATGGAAACATCGCCATTTTTAGCGCGCGACGGACGAACACTCTACTACGCATCCAGTGGTTTCCAATCGAATGGGAAGTACGACATTTACATGACTCGCCGACTCGATGATTCATGGCAACGCTGGTCTGATCCTGTCCGCCTTCCCGAACCAATCAACACCGACGAAATGGACCTGTGCTGGTGGCTCTTTCCCACAGGCGACACGGCGATTTACATCTCCACCGACGACGGGACGCAGCGCATGGGCATTTACCTTGCGACTCTCGCCAAGCAATATCAACCATTGCCCATACAGTCATGGCAAGTGCGTTTTGCATTCAATAGCTCCACACTGCCACCGCAACCGATACCTGATAGCATCCTGACGATCCTCAAACGTGCGCGACGAATTGTGCTCGATGGTCATACCGACTCAATCGGAACCGATAGCTACAATCAGCAACTCTCGCGCGCACGCGCTGAGGCAGTCGCAGATTTCCTCCGTGCGCAGGGTATCGCTCGCGAGCGCATTGTCACGGTCGGTCACGGTAGTTCTCAGCCAGTTGCTCCCAATACAACCGATGCAGGACGAGCACTCAACCGCCGGGTTGAAATTCGCTGGGATCAATAGCAGGATGCATGGCACCATAGCCTTCCTGTACCGATGATTCGGACATGATCGGCTCGTCGAGTTCTGCTGGTACTGCTACTCCCATTGCGCGATACGCTTCGGCAAGATGGTATCGAAACAACACATCAAAGACCGACCGGAATGCCGCGCGATGTTCATCACCAAACCACCAAAACCAATCACTCCCTTCGGCTGTGAGCAAGTGGCGATACGCACGTTCGCATACGTCGCCCTCGAGCGTATGACGGCAGCGCTCAAAACACGCTCGTGCTCGTTGCAACAGCATCCAAGCTCGACGATCTTCGGTGTGTCCACTCCATATGCGAAGGCTCCCACCAATCCAGGAACCGGCTCGTAGGTGCTCGATGACGGGAACTGAGCTGTCAACGCTTGCTGCTCGCGCAAGCTGACCAAACGTCACGGTCTCAAATTCCTCGCTTGTGCTGAGTGCGTCATAGAGTCCGCGCAGGAACGGTTCGCCGTTGTGTTCGTAGTACTCCCAGCAGTTCTCGCCATCGAGCACCACGGGTACTACAGCACGTGTCAAAAATTCAATACCTTCCTGCTCGATGATTGATTGGCGAATGCGTCGCAAGCGTTCAAGAAAATCTGCGACAGCATCGCTGGGTCTCCACTGGCTATAGACAAAACCGATCGCATCGCTCAGCTCAGGATCGCGAAAGAACACGACGATCGAGCAGTTATCGCGACGCCAGATGAACGGCTGGTATGCTTGGGTTGGTCTCAACGCTCCATCGGTACGCAGCAAGACTGCCCGATCGCTGGCAGTCCATTCGATACCGCTGCTGGCGAGCACAGCCAATGCATCATCGCTGAGAGCGCCTTCGCTGGGCCACATTCCGCAGGGTTTGACACCCATGTGCTGGTTCATTGCATCAAGGGCGCGCTCGACTTGAGCAATTGCATCGGAGCGCCACGAAAACGGAGGATCGAGTCGCTCAAGCTCAGGATCAGATTCAGCCACAGCATCACTTGTGCAAAGGAGCGGCAAAATGGGATGGTAGTACGGTGAGGTTGTCAGTTCGGCACATCCTTGACGCGAAAGCTGGCGCAACCGCTCCACGACTGTCACCAACAACCCATGCTCCAGCGAAACCAAACGCTGGCGATCATCCATGGTGAAATGCTCACCCTGCTCGATAAGTCGTGCCACCGTTGGAACGCGGCGGGTAGTTGGTCCCAACCATGCAAGTCGCATCCAGACCTGAAGGTCGAGCCAATCGTGCTCGCTCCACTGTTGAATATTGCTACCGACAGCCTCCTTATACAACCGACGATACCGGGGAAACGGTTCGATCATACGCCCTGCATGACCAACGAACGCCCACTGGAGCAATCGCTGCTTCTGGTCCGAACTGAGCGCACGATGATCGCTGGTGGAAAGGATGCCGTGTTCATCATCGAGTTGACCGCATGCATAGTGCTGAAGCTGCTCTAGCAGTATTGGCGTGATGTTGTAGGTAAGTCGTAGCGCAGGATAGTCGCGATGGATTGCAGGCAGTTCCGCATAGTCCTTCGTTGCATGGAGTCGCACCCACGGCAATACTGCACGGTTGCCAATCCGGTAATCCGGCTGATGAAAATGCCACAGCAATGCGACCCGCAATCGAGATGCGCTCATCGCACAACCACGATCGGTGTAATGTGCGCGCGCCCGCCGACAGTTGCGTGAACGTAGTACGTACCGGGCGATAGCTGCTCAGTGGACACAGCGACAACACGTGCCGGTGCGAACGTCGCGACAATCGCTCCGCGCACGTCGTAGAGCACGACAGGACGGTCCGGCACATGATGGAATGTAATCCAGACCGTCCCGGTTGCAGGAACAGGATGGACAGTCATGACGGCATCGGCTGGATGCATGTCAACTGTTGTGATAACCGGAGACGATGCCAGAATGACCAGCGACCGAACCGAACGACCACTATTGACCGCAATAGACAAGAACATCCCCAGTGAATCAAACTCGAAGGTTTGATCGCGTTCGGTGACAAAGACAACGCGGTGTGTGGTGTCGCGTCCGACAAAGCTCAGCTCCAGCGGCAGTGTTGTGTAGGTTCCCAGCGAATCTGCTTGCACCTGACGAATGCGAACGGCTGCTTTCCACCCATACGGTGACGGTACGGTCATCGCTTCAATGGCGAGCACGGGCCAGCCCTTTCCACGAATCCACTCGCGGAAAAAGCGACGGACCTGGCTGCTATCAGCTCCGATCTGCACCAGTGCATTCTCGACCGAGTCAATGGTGACATTGCTATACTGATACCGTTGAATGAGCGCACGGCACCATGCAAAAAACAGACTATCGCCAACCATCGAACGCAGCATGCCGAGGATGGCAGCTCCTTTCTCGTAGATCACGTGCGGGTAGTTTGATGATGGCGGTGTCCGATCGAAATCGTACATCGTCAGAATGCCCTCGAAGTACGGATTCCCCGGCTTGGCATATTGGTTCAGGTATGCATTGATTTTGCGCTGCTGTTCTACCAGATAGGCACCACGCCCTCCGAGGTCTTCACGCCAGAGCGATTCACTGAAGGTTGCAAACGATTCGTTGAACCATGCGTCGCGGAAGTCGTAGGGTGTGACGCAATCTCCGAACCATTGGTGTGCCAACTCGTGGGCAGCAACAAGATTGATCGTATCGCCACTGCGCGCCAGCGAGGTTGGGTACGAAATCATCGTCTGGTGTTCCATGGCACCTTTTTGCGTCATCACATACCCGACTTTCTCGAAAGGATAGGCACCGAACAATCGCTCGAACGCGGTCACCATACGCGGGAGTAGCCGAAAGCTTCGCACCGTTGAAAGCGAGTCGTTTCGCCTGGCGTAGAGCACAATCGGCACTGGTAGCGACACGGTATCACGAATAATTGCAAGCGCTGTTTGTGGAATTGCTGCAAACGTTAGCAGGTAGGTTGCCGTCGGTATAGATGAACCGAACGTAAAAATGCGTCCTGTGGGAGTGTCGCGCACGTCAATTTCTTCCCCATTCGACGCAACAACATACCCCGACGGAACGCGGAATTGAAAGCGGAACGTTGCTTTATCCGACGGATGATCATAGCAGGCAAGCCAGTGCTGTGTCGCTGAGACGTAGTTGTTGTAGAACCCCACACCAAGGGCATAGACGATATTCCCCTCCTGCTGGACGCCACCCCACGAAAATCCATTACGCAACGGTTCACCGCTCATTGTGCCGCTATACGTAATCCGAAGCAAAACAGTATCGCCAATCCGATGCGATGCAAGCGCTGGTACAGCATAGTGAAACGTTGATTGGTCAGGTGTGCCACGGCTGAACCACGGTACCGAGATTGTGTCCCCTGCATTGAGATACTCCACCCGTAGCACAGTTAGTGAACGCAGATGGAAACGGACAGTATCGGGTAATCGTCGCCACCGGATTTGCCATGTGCACGAGCTTTCACTCAGAATCGGGCGTGGCAATGAGTCCAGTGCAATCAATCCTTCGTAGTGAAGCACATCGAACGATTGCTCTCGGTAGAACGTCGGAGAAGAGATTTCTTGTGCATGCAGGTTGACACCTACCGACAACCACGATGCAACGATAAAAACAATGGCGATCATTGGCTCGAACGGGATGCAGGCAGCAGTTTGACCGCTGCAAAATACTGCATCCACAGGTGTCGGCAGAGAACTCCATCGGCACTGAGCAAACCAATACCAACAAGTGCTGCAACCAGCAACTCATGCCGCAGGGCAACGACGGTAAAAAATCCGACGATTCCAACACCAACAAGATGGGACGCCGAATGAATCTCCCGATAATCCCGCATGGGCAAAAAAGCCACCCAACTGACAACAAACCAACCGACAAAATTCACTGCTGGCACTCCGTAGTAGATTCCTGCTTGCTCCCACACCCAGAGGTTCATCGGTCCGATTGCGACTGGATCAATGAGCAAATCGAAAAGCGTCATGGCAAGCGCTGCAATGAGCTGGCGAAGGCTCTGTTTATTCGTAAGGGTTGATGCGATCACCCATGCATAGGAGAGCAACACCATCCATGCAGCCATCATGACCACCGGTACACCGGCAATGGATACGCCGAGCGTGTCGGTATAGTGATAGTTACCGAACGGTAGGCCCGTCGCAACACCGAGAATCTCACTTCCAAATCCGATGCATGCACCGACAAGAAGTCGAGCCAATCCATGCCGAGAATAAAGAGCGACAACCGCAGCAGCAACCCATAAAAACATCATTTCCCCATAACGCCGCAGCACGATAAAATCGCTGTCGGCTGAATTTGTCACTGCGCCGCCAATGAGCAAGACAACAAACAACCCGGCAACAATTCTACCGATCCACTTCATGGCGCTCGATAAGATTCATGACCAACTTTGAAGAAAGCACAACCATTGGTGTACCGCCCCCGGGGTGTGTACTTCCACCAACGAAATACAACCCTCTGATTCGGCGGTGTCGCAATGCCGGACGGAGAAATGCTGTACGATACGAATGGGAGGCAAGTCCATAAATCGAGCCACCAGGCATAGCATAGACACGCTCGAATTCTTCCGGTGTCCATACCGATCGGACAACGATGTCGCTTTCGGCAATCGCAATGCCACGGCGCTCCAGCACGCTGCAGACACGTTCCCAAACCATCGGCACATCCCGATTCCACGGCTTACCGTCGAGAGCAGGAGCATTTGCCATCACAAAAAGTGTCTCGCAACCTGTGGGCGCTGTGGTTGGATCAGTCTTGCTTGTGACGTTGAGGTAAACGGTCGGTTCATGTGGGAAAATTCGCTGCTCAAATATCTCCTCGAACTCACGGTGGTAGTCCGATGAAAAGGCGATCGTATGGTGATGAACATCATCGGGTAAGCGACTTTTCAGCCCAATCAAAAACACCATTGCCGACATCGAGCGCTCTGGTGTGCTCCCAGTGTGCGGTAAACCCAGCAGCGTGTTCGCTGTGGTTGCATCGCCGTTGAACGCGACAACATCAGCTTCGATACAATCGCCACTGGCAAGACGCACTCCGCGAACTCTACCATTATGGTGCAAGATTGCCGCTACAGGTGCTGACGTCTCGATTCTGGCACCACGCTCTTGAAGTGCTGCCACAATAGTCTCGACGATTCGATACAAACCGCCTGCAGGGTACCACCCACCAAAAGCGAACTCAAGGTATGGAATCACTAGCAACGTTGCTGGTGAGCGATAAGGCGATGATCCAACATAGGTTGGATAGCGATTGAATATCTGCCGCAGGTAGGGACTGGCGACATGCCGCTCAACTGTTTGAGCATAGTTGCCCCATGCATTTCGGACAGGCAAGAATTGGAGTGCACGCAGCATCGTCAGTGCTTGCGTAGCACTGGGCAGTTCTGTTGGGACACTCCGGAAAAATGTTCGGCTGGAAAGCTCAAACAGCTTCGCTGCCGTCGCCATCAGCGTCCAGTAGCCACGCCCGCCATCTGGTTCAAAGCGCTCAAGCATAGACGCAATGGCAGGCAATGTTCCGGGATACTCGATCCGCTCACCATCGGCAAAGCGATATTGCGTCAGTGGTTGCAGTCGCCGGAAGCGCAGATGATCGTAATTGACGCCACACTGTTCGAGCAACTCGATGAAAACATCGGGCAGTGTTATCAGCGATGGACCTGTGTCGAATCGGAAACCATCGCGTTGGAGAATGTTCATTTTTCCCCCGGGAGTGCTGTTGCGCTCAAGGATACAGACGTTCCAACGTTTGCTCACAGCTCGGAGAGCAAGGGCTAATCCACCTAACCCGGCACCAACAATGACTAAGCGCTTCTTCATCGAACAGATTTGGTTTGTGGAACTATGCTATATCGTCGTTGCTTCCACTCAACGCCACGACCGCTGCTCCATACCCACCAAGAGCTAATTCCAACGCCAAGCAAAAACATCTCAGCCAATGGATGCAAAACCACAGACCATAGTGGATGCTTGAACCGAAATGATAGCACCACGCGTGCACCGAGGACACTGCTGAGAGCAAGCACCATGGGTATGCTCGGCTTTATCACAACTGCGAAGAATGGCACTGTAAATACCAATGCATGCAGAGCCAGTACAACTGGGAATAGCCACCGTTTGCGGAAGCCAGGATAAAAATTTTTCTGAAAGCCCCGCCAGATCTCACTAACCGATCGGTACATGCGCACACGCACAATCTCGCTCCCATCGCAACATAAGGCACGTTCATTCATGGCGCGCCAGCGGCGTGCGAGCGCCGTGTCCTCGAATAATTCCAGTCGAACGGCACGGTGACCATCAAGCTGTTGGTACACATCTTTTCGGCACAGGATACACGAACCGTGTGCGAGCGCGTAGCGGTGGTGAAGAGAATGCATCTGCAGGGGCGATGGATACAATGTCATGACGTAGAACGTAAGCATCGGCATTAGGATTTGCTCGGCTGGAGTATGCATTTCAATCGCGGGCCAGGTCGAAAGAAACGTTGCATCCTGCTGGTAGGCTGTTGCCAGCAATCGCTCGATAGCACCCGATTCAAGACGAGCATCCGCATCAATAAAGAGCAGCCACTGTCCACGCGCCTCTGCAGCCAAACGGTAGCACGCATGAGGCTTTCCCAACCAACCATCAGGTAATGGCACGGTTTCTACGAGCCGTACACGACTATCGCGCTGCGCCCAATCGCTAGCAATCTGGCGTGTCGCGTCGCTTGATTGGTCGTCGTAGATTAGTACTTCGCTAACATGATTGCCTTGATTCAGTACACTCGCAATGCAATGGCTCAAGTTCGATTCTTCGTTTCGAGCGGGAATGAGGACGCTCACACGCACGTCCTCAGACACTGTACCGCGCTTGGGTCGCAGAAACGCGACTGCATTGATCACTGCCAAGGCTGAAAGCACGACAGCCAAGCACGCAATTGCCCACTCAATCACCATGGGTAAAAATCAGCGGTGCAACCATGTCAGGTGCTTCGTCCAGCAGTAGATGCCCTGCCCCTCGTATACAGCACGCCCGTTTTACTGGCAAGTATTTCTTCCAAACCGCCACTGAGCGGCGAACAGCGCTAAAGGTCCGTTCACCCCAAACAAGCGTCACGGGATTGGTCAGCGCAGCGTAGCGATGCGGTCCAGGAAGCATTGCTAAGTTTTTCAGATACGCGCGTGTCGTGGCAGAATTTTTATCGGAGAATGATTCCATCAAGTTTGATTGCTTGGTTCTGCGAAATCGGAGCGCAGCGTTGACGATTGCCCGACCAACCGCCGAATCAAACGTCAGCCGATATGCAAGCGCGCCAACCGGTTCGTGTACAAAGAAACGGAAGTACCACGGCATGTAGCTAAACAGGTCGAGAGCAACGATTCGCTCAATTCGACTTGATACCAATAACGCAGTCTCGAGCGCAAGGATTGCCCCACTGCACGAACCAACAACAATGACTTTTTCAGCAGGTTGTGATTCTATCAGCGATGCCAGCATTTCGGCAACACGTGGGATGCTGATTATTTGTTTGCTTGGCGTTTGCCCATAGCCCGGTAAATCGGGCGCAATGATTTTCCAGCCATCTGGCATCCATGGCAATAGCGGCGCAAAGGTTCGGTGGTCACCACCCCAGCCATGAATGCCAACGACGATGTGCTGACCACTGCCAAACTCAGCCACGTACATCCCCAGTTATCAATTCTGCAACCATCTTTCCGCCGAGCGTTACCATGGGAAGCCCTGTGCCAGGTGCTGTGCTGGCTCCAACGTAGTAAAGCCCACCATATCTCCGATCGCGATTGTGCCAGCGCAATGGGCCGATATTCCGCAACGTATGGACTGCACCAAAAGCCGAACCATCGTAGAGACCGAACCTATTTCTCCACTCTACTGGTGTCCACACATGTTCTGTGGCAATATCACGCTCGGTAATGCCAAATCCGTGGTGCTCAAGACGACGGAGAACCTCAAGCCGAGCAACTCGGACGGCTGCATCCCAATCTACGTCGCTTCCAGCCGCGCTCAAAGTTGGAACCGGTACCAGTACAAATGCAGTGTTGCAACCAGTCGGCGCAACCGACGGATCACTCTTCGATGGTATGCTCAAATAGAACGGTAAATCATCGGGTAAACGGTGCTTCAGCTGTTGATAGGCACGACGTGTGTTGTCGGGCAGAAAAATACAGTGGTGATGAATTCCATTCAATTGCCGTTGTATGCCCCAGTAGAACGTGATCACACCGGGAGTCATTTGCCAGCGTTTTCGGGGAACAGATAATCCGAGCAACATCTGCTGTGTTGTTGGAACATCCACGTTTGAAACGACCAGATCAGCTTGTACCGTCTGACCATCGGTTAATTCAATGCCCCAGACGCGATTGTTTTGTGTTCGGATTGCTCGAACAGGGCTGTCGCAATGAATGCGAACGCCGATTTCTTCAGCACGACGACAAACTGCATTGATAAGCGAATAAATGCCGCCTTCTGGATACCACAAGCCGTAGTAAAGCTCACCGAAGGGTAAAATGCTAAACGTGCCCGGCAGCTGAAATGGCGATCCACCCAAGTACATTGCATACGAACCCAATGCTGCCCGCACTCTTTCAGAACGAAAGTATCGCCTCAACTCGCCGTCGAGCGACCGGTGCAAGCCCAACGTCACTAGCTCTGCCTTGGGTGCGGGAGAAATCCACTTCCAAATCGAATCTGCTGTCGAGGTCACCAGATACTCGAACACGAACTGAAATCGCCGATTGGTATCGGCGAGGAACGCAGCAAGTTTGGTGTGTGCTGCTGGTTCGAATCGCTCAAGCTCTTGAGCAAGCGCATGGAAATCAGAACTCAGCGCTAAGCGACCTCCATCACGCCAGAAAAATACAACCGATGGATTCAGTGGTCGAAGCTGCACGTACTGGTGCAGATCGGCACCGCTGGCAGCAAACAACTGCTCAAACACCCATGGATAGTTGATCAACGATGGACCGGTATCAAAACGATAGCCGTGCTCTTCGATGCGATTTGCACGCCCGCCTGGCAAGGGATTTTTTTCAAACACTTCGACATCGAAACCCTTCGCACGGAGATGGATAGCTGCACTCAAGCCACCGAGCCCAGCACCAACGATCACAACACGTTTTCTCATCGGCCGTAATCTGGTGTGATCAATGCAAGTGGAAGCACCCAAAATTTCGATCGCGGTAATACTGCAAGCTTCCGTCGCCAGGGCACGCTTGCACGACGTTGGCTATCCCATGCATGCTCAAGAAGTGCTGTTAGCTCTCCGTACACCTTGATGCATGCATCAATCGCAGCAACGCAGTCTTCAGAAAAAACATTGAGCATTTGCTGAGCCTGTCGGTAGTACCTCCACGCAGTCTGTGCGTACTGGTGCACCACATATTTTGTCGCACTTTTGCTATTGCCTGCGAGGAATTCTGCGTAACTTACACCGGCTGCACGAAGCAGCTCCTGTGGAACGTAACATCGGCTGCGATGGTGATCTTCGCCGACATCGCGCAGGAAATTGGTTAGCTGGAGCGCAATGCCAAGAGAACGACTCGCATCGAGCGCCTCCTCCATCGTGTGACCGGGCGCGACGCGATACACATAGGCTAAAAAATAGCCGACGACGATTGCACTGCCGTAAACATACCCATTGATGAGATCTTCAAAAGTTTCGAATGGTCGCGGCTCTATATCGCATTCCATCGCATCGAGAAACGCATGGTAATAATCGGGCGGGATACTGTGTCGTCGCACAAGATCGGCAAAGCCAGCAACGATCGGATTGTGACCGCACCGAAGACTATCGAGCAGCGTTGCGCACGAAAGAGCTAAGCTATAGTGCTCCCGCCATTGACTCAAAAGACGGCGCTTTTCGCACGCATCCAGAGGGAACGTATCCACAATCTCATCGGGGTAGCGCACGGCAGCATAGATGATCTCGACATCGCGGCGCTTGCATTTCGGCAGAAATCTGGTCACAGTAAAAAAGCTCGTGCTATAGCGACGAATCACCCGCCACGATGCATCGGCAATCACCTGGCGTGCGTGTGCATCAGTTGTGATGCCTGCAAGTCGCTGATGCAGTGAATCGAAAAACGTTTGCCATTGCTGGTGCGACCAGCTCGAAGCAGCAAAAGGCATGCAGAGTTGTCGGCAGTTGTACCGGCTGCTCTAACGTAGCCTCCAGAGCAAGAAGTTCCCTCTACCAGCCAGCGACTTCGTCTTCGATGTCTTCGCAGTGATAGTATCGGTTCCTGCGAGGATAGGGTTTTTGGCTGGGCTGTTCTCCCTGGCGGAGTGCTTCGAGGGCTCGTTGTTCTAACAATGCGCGGAGGCGGCGATCGCGCAACCGAAGATACTCATCGAAGCGACGATCGAAGTAGCAGCAACCATCTACGTAGGTCTGTTCGACTCGCGAATAGTTCGATAGCGGATTGCCGTTCCAGAGAACAAGGTCAGCATCTTTGCCAACCTCGATCGAACCAGTAAAGCGATCCACCTTGAGTTGAATGGCGGGATTGATCGTGCACATTTTCAGCGCCTCTTCTGGACTGATGTCGCCATACTTGACACTTTTGGCTGCTTCCTGATTGAGCCGGCGCGCCATCTCTGCATCGTCGCTGTTGACAGATGTCACAATGCCTTGTTCAGCCATGATTGCGGGGTTCTGCGGTATGGCATCGTACACTTCAAACTTGTAAGCCCACCAATCAGAAAAACTCGATGCAGTTGCGCCGTGCTCTTTCATCTCACGAGCGACTTTATAGCCTTCGAGGATATGCGTAAACGTTTGCACCCGAAAGCCGAACTCTTCTGCCAGTCGCATGAGCATCAGGATTTCACTCTGGACGTAGCTATGGCAGTGAATGAACCGCTTGCCTCGGATAATTTCCAAGAGCGTTTCGAGTTGAAAATCACGTCTGAATGGGATGCCGCGGTTTCGTGCATCCGTCTGGGCACGTTCGTATTCAAGCGCTGCGCGGAATGCATCACGCATAATCTCCTCGACGCCCATGCGCGTTTGTGGATAGCGCGTTGTATAGCGATCGCCCCAGTTCGACTGTTTGACGTTCTCGCCCAGCGCAAACTTGATCGTCGGTGGTGCATCAGTGAATTTGAGTCCGTCCGCATCGCTGCCCCATCGCAGTTTGATAAGCTGCAATTGTCCTCCGATCGGATTGGCGGAACCGTGCAGCAAGTGGGAGCTTGTCACACCACCGGCAAGCTGGCGGTAGATGTTGATGTCGTCGGGATTGAGGACTCGACCAATTTCAACTTCCGCTGTGACTGCGTGCGTGCCCTCATTGACACCGCGGCTGATTGCAATGTGCGAGTGTTCGTCAATGATTCCGGGCGTCAGATGCATACCGCGAGCCTCGATGACCGTATCCCCTCCGTTGAGTCCACGACCGATAGCAGCGATTTTTCCTCCTCGGATGAGGACATCGGTCGAGTCGAGAATACCTGCCGGTGAGCAAGTCCAGACCGTTGCAGATTTGAATAACACTGCACGCTGCGGTGGAATGCGTTCGTAGCCAAACGGACCGAATGGATACATCCGAACCCCAAGAGAACGCTTCCGCTCCAGTTCCTTTTGCGTCGCTGTATCGGCATAAACTTCTCTGCGGAGAGCGGTCCACCGCTGCACACTACCATCGGCGAACGCGGCTACGCCACGGAGCGGCGATAGTGCTGTGTCAACGCGGGCGCTGAATCGAACAATTCCCGTTCCGATGCCGAGAGAATCAGCAACAACAGTCATTGTTACGGTGCGTTGCTCGATGCTGAGATCAGCGCGTACTTTGTTGTTCTGACGATGACACACCGCTGTTGGCTGGCGCTGACTCCCTCTGATCTCGAGGATGAGTGTATCGGCACCAAGCATCACGCGCCAGCGTCCACGCAGATCGGTTGGTTCGTCGCTGATACGAAATTCCTCCCCTTCGATGAAGACGGAGCGAATCTCTGCTTCGCTTCGAGTAAAGAGGTCATCGCTTGCTATCACAAGGTTTGCACTGAATCCGGGTCGAATTTTACCAAGACGATTGCTCAGACCGAACAACTCTGCCGGTCGCGTTGTCAAGGCTGCCAGCGCTGTTGCTGGCGATAGTCCGTACTGCACTGCTTTCCGAACTCGTGACCAAAAACTGCTCCGATCACTGAGACGGTAGGTGCTTAGACACATCCACAGCCCTGCAGAATCACAGCGGAATGGATTCTCAGGCGCAGCGTCCCAATGCAATAGCTCCTCCAGCGTTACATCGAGAGCACGGTCATAACTGGAAACATCGGGGACATCGGGGAAATCCAGTGGCAGTATCAGTTTTGGCATCACGCGTACAAGCGAGGGCAGCCGTCGGTATTCGGTGCCGGTCCCGACGTACACAGCATTGAGTCCGAACTCGCGCGCAATTGCTTCCGCACGGAGGATATCGTGTTCATCTTCAGCTTCAAACACAAACAGTTGCTTGGCTGAAAGCGACTGCGCCAGTGCTTCGAGTGCGATGTTCGACTCAGGGCGTTCACTGAGCTTTCCACTGGCAAATGCTTGCTGGGCAGCCTCGTACCACATCGCATCGGATAGTGTCTGCCGAATTAATGCGATGCATCCCATCAGTGAACTCGGATACGGTGTCGGTGAGCTTCCTTTTCGGAAGGATACCAGTTGTGCCGCGGCACCGTTGAGAGTCGTTTCAAAAAGTTTCGAGCCTTTTGCCAGCACAACTGCCGAAACACCTCGAAAAATTCCGTCGCCAATGCCGACATGGAGCGCGCAGAAACCCAGCTTGCGGTAGGATTCTGCGTCGGTCTCGCTGAGCGTGACACGCTCGACAGTGCGCAGTTCTGGGTGTACAGCGAGGTTCCAGTGTTTCGCCTGCGGAACAGGTGGAGTCTGCGGTCCTTCATCATCATCGAAGCGATTGAGTGTGTCCCGCCGCATTGCATACGGCTCGATAAAACCTGCATAGCACCACATGCCACGGCAATTGCGAATCGTGGCACCACGTGGTATCGGAATATCACGTCCGACCGCCTCAATCACGCCGTCGCGGATAATGACGGTTGCGTCTTCAACCGTCACACCTGGCTCCTGAACCACCCGAAGGTGAGTCAGTGCAACGTAACGCACGGGCTTAGAGCGTATCCCTTCAACAGGTCGCGTTGTCAATTGTGCAGCAAGTGGTAGAGTCAGCACTATTGCCAATCCAACAGAAATACTTCGCATCATAATCTCACGCCATGTGTTCGTAATAGGTCGAGGAATTGTTCTTCGTTCAAGGTTGGGATGCCAAGCTTCTGGGCTTTTGCAAGCTTTGATCCAGGAGAGCGACCCACAACGACAAAGCTGGTTGCTTTACTTACCGACGATGTTGCACGTCCGCCCAGCGATTCGATCAATTCTTCTGCACGCGAGCGGGGCATTGAATCCAACTCACCAGTGAACACAACGCTCACGCCCACCAGTGGCTGCGCGTGATGAGTTCGTTCCGAGCGCTGCTCAGCAAATGCTAACCCGGCTTGCTTGAGTCGTGCGATAATAGCACGCTCTTCCGGGTCCTGGCAAAAGGTGCAGACCGACTCAGCAATGCGCGGCCCGATTTCATGAATGGCTTCTAACTCTTGCTGCGATGCTGCGCAGATCGCCTCGAGCGAGCCAAAATGCTTGGCGAGCAGTTTTGCGGTAACCTCACCGACAAATCGAATACCGAGAGCATAGAGGACTCGGTGGAACGGCTTCCGTTTACTTTCTTCGATTGCATTGAGCAGATTTTGCACTCGTTTTTCGCCCCAGCCTGGACGACCGATGAGTTCATCACGATGCTCTCGAAGGTCGTAGATGTCTGCGATTGTCTTGAGGAATCCTGCTTCGACCAATTCAGCGACAACCTTTTCACCTAAGCCTTCGATGTCCATCGCAGCACGCGATGCAAAATGCTCAATACGCCGGCGAATTTGCCACGGACAGGCAGGCGACTCGCAGTAATAGTTCACCTCGCCTTCGGGACGGTGAAGCCTGCTTTGATGCGGGCACGGACAGTGTGTCGGCATGTGCCATGGCTTTGCATCGGCAGGACGTGCGCTGACGTCAACACCCACAACTTTCGGAATGACCTCACCGCCTTTCTCGATGTACACGGTGTCCCCAATCCGAAGATCAAGCTGCTCAATGAACGATGCGTTGTGTAGCGTAGCGCGGGAAACTGTTGAGCCTGCCAAAAAAACCGGCTCCAATTCTGCAACGGGTGTGACAACACCCGTGCGTCCGACCTGGAGCGTAATCCCTTTCAAAAGTGTGCGCGCTTGTTCGGCTTCGTACTTGTAGGCGATTGCCCACCGCGGCGACCGCGCAACAGTTCCGAGCCTTTCTTGTTGCTCGATCGAATCAAGCTTGACAACAATTCCATCAATGTCGAATGGGAGCGTGCGGCGACGTTCGTTCCAGTGGTCAATGAACGCAAAGACTTCGTCAATGGTTGGACACAAACGCCAGTGCGGACTGGTCGGGAACCCTAACGCTGCCAGAAGCTTGAGATTCTCGCTTTGGCGTTCTAATCGCACCTGATCAGTGTCGAGATAGTAACACACAAGCTGGAGCGGTCGCTTGGCAACCTCTCGCGGATCGAGTAATTTGAGCGTGCCCGCAGTGAGATTGCGGGGATTAGCAAAGGGTTTTTCGCCCGATGTAATGCGCTGGCGATTGAGTTTTTCAAAGTCGCTACGAAGCATGTATACTTCACCGCGAACCTCGAAATCACGCAGCACTGTTCCACCAATGTGCACCGGCTGCACCACCAACGGCAATGCGCGAATGGTGCGAAGGTTTTGAGTTATGTCATCGCCCGTGATCCCATCGCCGCGTGTGGCACCGAGTGTGAAGCGACCCTCGCGGTAATGGAGCGAGATCGCAACCCCATCGAACTTGAGCTCGCAGCAGTATTGATATGGCTCGTCGCCGAGCGTCTGCCGGATGCGCCGATCAAACTCAAGAACCTCCTGTCGAGTGTAGGTATTCGCCAGCGATAGCATGGGGCGGCGATGCTGGATGTGCGCGAACTCACTAAGTGGTGCACCGCCTACTCGCTGCGTTGGCGAATCCGCGGTGATAAGGTCCGGGAACTGCTGCTCCAGCTCTACCAGTTCAGCAAAGAGGCGATCGTAGTCGCGATCGCTAATGAGTGGTTGCGCCTGGACGTAGTAGGCGTAGTCGTACTGACGAATAAGCGAGCGCAACTGTTCGATGCGCTCGCGGGCCTGCTGTTTGTCAAGAATGTGGCGTTCAGAAGAATGTTCGCGCATCAGGTTACCGTCGTTGAACAGCACGAATTTACACCACGGCTGCAGTATAGTTTTGCAGAGTCCGACACGTTACCTACACCGATGCACGAAGCCACGCTAATTGTCACCGATGCACATCTGCCGCGTGAGGCTCATTTTGAAGCAATCACCCGCGCAGCAGCGGCACTCATCCCACCGGCGACCGATCGCATAGCAGGAATGGCAAACATCGCCAGTTTGCTCTACCACAGCCTTCCGGACCTCAACTGGTGTGGATTTTACCGCGCTGTCGGTGATCGCTTGATCGTGGGACCATTCCAGGGTAAACCCGCTTGCAATGAAATCGCCATCGGTAAGGGTGTGTGCGGTCGTGCTGCTGCTCAGCGACGCACCGTAATCGTTACCGACGTGACAGCGTTTCCCGACCATATCGCTTGCGATCCAGCCTCGCGATCGGAGATTGTTATTCCACTCATCGAACGGGATGCTGTCGTTGGCGTGCTCGATCTTGATTCACCCATTGTGGGGCGATTCACCGAACGCGACGCAGAATTCCTGGAAAACATCGCACACTTACTGCTTGAACGAACCGTGCCATGAGCAATGAAAAGAGTGCTGGTTGTATGCGCGCTCAGTCAACTCACTCTGTGTGCACAGGTGGTGATCAACGAAATGCAACCTGTTCCACCGACAGGTGAGCCTGAATGGGTCGAACTGTTCAACCGAAGCGATACAGTCGTTGACTTGAGTGGCTTTTACATCTACGACCGCACAGCGCGTGCAAGTCTTTCCGGTGTCACTATACCGCCACGCGGTTTTGCAATTCTGACGCGTGATACCGATGATCTCAAACTCTTACGCCGAATCCCACCAATTACCCGACTTTACCAGATCTCGCTCCCAACGCTCAACAACACGACAGAAAGCTTGTATCTGGCAACACGCGATACGATCGTCATGGATTCGGTGTACTACGACATGCGCTGGGGTATTCGTGGAAGAACACTGGAACGAATTGATCCATGGCAACCAGGATATGTGCGAGATAACATCGGCGTGTGTATTGCTCCAGATTCAGCAACCTGCGGTTACGATAACTCACTCAGCCTCGTCGAGCGCGACGCGCAGTTACGCTCGGTGCGAGTGGATTCGACCCTGGTAATTTGGCTCGAGTTGGTCAATCGCGGACGCACCGCTTTCGAGAATACCACGGTGCACTTTCGTGTCCGCCGCCTCAGCACTTTCGTTTGGATTGACCTCGGACAACGGAAAGCTGACTATTTACCGCCATCAGCAACATCCAATATCTCGTTTCAACTGTCCGAGCTAACCAGTTACACAGTGCTCCGTCCGGGTCAGTATCAACTCCAGGCATACATTGACGCCAACGACGACCGTGCCTGGAACGACACTGCTTCGACCACTTTTTTCCTTCCGTTCTCACCTGGTAGCATCAGATTCAACGAAATCATGTTCGATCCCAGTGACGGAAGTAGCGAATACGTTGAACTGGTCAATCTCAGCACCGATACGGTAGAGCTAATCGGCGTGCATATCGGAGACCAACACCCACCACAGAGCACTCTACCGTCTGTTTCCCTTCCACCCAGTGATTATGCCGTCGTTGCACTTGATACCAGCCTGTGGAACCAATTTCCAGAGCTGCGCGGTGATCGGCGATGCATCATCATCGGTGCGACGTGGACGCTCAACAACGGTGGCGATGTGCTTTTGCTTGCTAATCCCGATGGAAGTGTCATTGACTCGGTACACTACCAGCCGGCATGGCATTTCTGGGGACTTCGGAGTACCACGGGTCGCGCACTGGAGAAACTGCAACCATCGCTTCCATCCAACGACGCAACGTCATGGTCAAGCTCAACCGACCCGCGCGGTGGCACTCCAGCTAAGCCCAACAGCATCCTTGCCACGGTCGAAGGAAGCACACGACTGAGCGCATCACCGAATCCATTTTCGCCAAGCAGCACAGACGCACGTCTCCAGCAAACCACAATCACCTACCGTTTGCCCTGGCAAAGCGCACGAGTAACTCTTCGCATCTTCGATGCATTTGGGGTTCCAATCCGAGAGCTTGCCAACGGCAATTACTCTGGTGCTGAAGGGGCGTTTCTCTGGGACGGACGTAACAATGCTGGGTATGCTGTCGGTGCAGGGGCATACATTCTTCTTCTTGAAGCCAGCGATGCACTCTCAAATGAGAGCATTCGCGAGCACCTGGTCATCGTGATTGGCAAATAACCACCACTACCGTTCTTTCTCGATCAAATTCCACGACCGCCACCGCAGGAGCTGCTCGACGTACTTTGCCAGTATATCGAATTCGAGATTGACGGCATCTCCAACACGACGGTCGTGCAGTGTTGTATGCTCCCACGTGTGCGGAATGATCGCGACCATAAAGCGCTCGCCGTCTGTTCGGGCAACAGTCAAGCTTATGCCATCGAGAGCAATGGAGCCAAGCGGTGCGATATAGCGACGGTGTTCAGCCGCGACCTCCACCCACATTTCCCAGCTTGCGCCTACATGCTCAAGCGACACAATCCGACCAATTGCCTCGACATGCCCTTGGACGATGTGTCCACCCAATCGCGTCGTTGGCAGCACAGCGCGTTCCAAATTCACCGTTGCACCGTCGCGGAGCATGCCTAAGGTTGTCTTCCGCAGCGTTTCCTCTACTGCAACGACGCGAAAGCTCTGCTTGTCGCGCTCGACAACGGTCTGGCAAACACCCTGGACTGAAATCGAATCACCTATCGAAAGATCATCCATGACCCGGTGTGCCTCGATCGTTAGGATTGCCGAGCCGTCCCGTCGCTGCACAGAGCGAATCGTTCCAATTTCTTCAATCAGACCGGTGAACATTGGTGTCGTGTAATTTGGTGACGGACAATTCCGCAGACCCGAACCTATGCCGTACCTTTTAATCAACCAGGCTGCTGGTCACATTGCCCAGACGATCGCGCGTTACGTCACAGCAGATGGATTCGACAGCATCTCGTTTATCGTGCATCACTGCCTGGAACACCAGTCAGCATCGCTTCGCTACGTTGTGCCGACTGGTCGCCGGGTTCGATGGCTGCTCCGCGAAATTACTCGGCAGTTAGCACGGCACGGGGAGCGTCCTTTGCTTGGGTTCTCTCTTCTGAACTTAGCACAATTGGGCGCAACGCTCCACCAGCAGCTCTATCCAGATGATACAGCACTTCCGCTGACCGAGTCGCTTCAACTGGCATTGTTTGAGCAGGTCATAGCTGAGCTATCGGGTGCACACGAACTTCCCTTCTATGCCCCGAACGGGAAACCATCTTGGAGCATCATCGAACGATTGGCATCGGTTATTAGCGGCTTGCGGGAAGACGGTATCGGACCCGATGAGCTGCGTTCCGACCTTGAGACAACCAGCGACCCCTACGCAATTGATCGTGCACGTCTCGGAGACATTCTCCGGATTTATCAGGACTACTGCACTCGCTTGGAAAATCGCTACCGCGATAACACTGCAATCTTTGAGCGTGTCAGCCACGCACTGACTCTCAACCCACAGATGAATGACCACCGGACCATATTGATCGAAGGTTTTACCGAGTTTCGAGTGCCTGAGCTGCGAATGCTGGGCGCTCTGGCATCAACGACGATCCCAACGTGTATCGTTCTGACTTATTCGCGGGTCAACGGACCACTCTTCGGCAACCTGGAAGCCACCTATTCAACGCTAACATCACTCGGTTACCAAGCATTGACAATTGATGAATCCGACACCGACCATCAGCAACGCACCTCCAGACGCAGCAGCTACCTTCGCCGCTGGCTATTCAATACAGAAAAGGAAATCCGCAATCCTGCCTTCAATGATTGCATAACAATTCTAGGATGTACAAACCGAGTCGAAGAAGTCACACTCATTGCCAAGTACATCAAGCACTGCTTAGTGAGGCTCGGCTATAAGCCACACCAAATCTGTGTTGCGATGCGCGATCCAGAGCTTTATGCTGGACTATTCCGCGAGCTGTTCGCCGTCCATGGCATACCAGCCAATATCAGCGACCGATTTCGGCTCGATCGCTCACCGGTAACGGTCGCGGTGATTTCTGCACTCGAATTATTACTTCGCGGGTGGCGTCGTCACGATATTCATCGTGTGCTCTCCAACCCACTGGTGCGCTGCATGCGAGCTGATGGCACTCCCGTTGATGCAGCAACGATCATCAATGTTGCCGAGCGCTACCGCATAAGCGGTGGTCATGGAAGCGGCGGACGACAAGGCTTGTTTCGGAGGCTTCGGGATGCTCTCAGCACAGCACGAGCATACGCTGAATCTCTGGCAGAGCATCCCTACTCAGACCCGCTTGATCGGCGTCAAGCGGAGCAAGACGTCGAGCAGCTCGAACGTGCTATCAAGGATTTGGAATGTCTGGCGGCACTACTGCCCGATCCACCACGGACACTAACACCCGAAGCATTCTGCTCGTATGTGCGCCATACAATTCTCGATGGCTTGGGCATCTCTGCAAGCGTCGAGCAAGCGTTCGAGCGCTCCTGGCAACTGGCAAAACAAACACCCGACGACATCACCTACGCCGAATTGCTCGAACAAGAAACCCGTGCATACGCTGCGCTGCTCGAACTGCTCGTCGAAATCGAGCACGCATGGTCAACACTCGATGGGAATCAGCAACACACGCTCGATGAATACGTCGAGCTGTTCACCACAATGGTCCGTGCAACACGGTACCAGATTGCTGAGAAACCGTCCTACGGGGTGACGGTCACCTCGATCGAACAAACGCGAGGCATTCCCTACGACGTGTACATACTCTGCGGAATGGTTGACGGTGAATTTCCGCGTGCGTATTCAACCGAATATTTTCTCGGCAAGGAGCTACCAGAAAGCGAACAACGGCACATCCGTGCTGAGCGTATCCAGTTTTATGAAGCATTGACCAACAACCCAGCAGCACTCGAATCGGGACGCTGGCGCATGCTGTTGACGTATCCACGACTATCAACCAGTGGCGAACCGCTTGTCCGTTCCTCGTTCATTGACAAGCTACTCAAGGTCACAACGCTTGCCGAGCGCTGTTTTCTCTCGCACACGCTCTGGGTAGAGTGGACGCAAACTGGGACACTGCCCAAGGACCTGGAATGGATCGCAACAATCACCGCACCGGAGGAATCCCAACGGCTCAGTGCTACAGCCTCGCACGATTGGGAGCTATCGGAAAATGTTACACTCGACGATCACGCAAAATCTGCAATCGCATCTATTGTCAATCATCCATTTTCAGCCGAAGAACTCGAGCGCTACGCACAGTGCCCATACCAATACTTTGCGCAGCACATACTCGCACTCCGCAAACCGCCGACGTACGAACTTGCGCTCAGCAGCTTGGAAAGCGGTACACTCCTCCACAGAATCCTGCAGCGATTCTACCACATTCTTCTCGAGCACGAGGGCACTGTGGAAGCTGCCACTGGTCTTCGCAGCGTTCAACTCGACCCAGAGCGACGGAATGAGTACGAAAGCCTGCTGCTCAACGTCGCGGGTGAGGAACTAGACCGGCTGCGTCATAGCCATCCACTCTTTGCGCTCGAGTGCGAGCAACTTTTGGGTACTGCAACCAAACCGGGCATTTTGACCGAATGGCTCGACCGCGAACTGGCTCGCATCGCCGATGGATGGGAATACAAACCTGCGTTTTTAGAATTTGCCTTCGGGATGCCCTCAGCACGCCATCAAGAGGAAGACAAACCAATTCCACTCACGCCTAACCTCACAATCCGCGGACGAATTGATCGAATTGAGGTAGCACGTCGCGACAACCGCATCCATGCAATTGTTGCAGACTATAAGCTCCGCTACGCTGGAGCAACCAATACCTCAATCCGAAAGGGTATCGCATTTCAGATGCCGTTCTACATGCTGGCAACAAAGCATCTTTTCCAGCAACGCTATGGCGTCGAGCCTGTTCTCGACGGTGGCATCTACTACATCATCCGCCCCAAAGACGACGACGCTATTCCCATTGCGATGCCGATCACTGCGAATCAGTTTGCATCATCGAGAGCGGGGCGTTCATCGCAGGTTGTCAAAAGCCACCAGGAACAAGCCGAACTCTTGAATGCCGCAATTCGTCACGCTGAGAAAATCGTCGAACAAATCAGAGGTGGCATTTTCCCTGTATCGCCACGCGATGAGAATGTCTGCACAACGTGTGCTTTCGCCAGTGTGTGCCGAATTCGCCAACTCCACGATGACGGAATCATCACCGGAGAGACCGACAACACGTCGGCGTCCGAGGCTGCAGCGACGTAGCGCTCTATTTTTGCATCTGTTCACAATCTGCGACAGACATTGCGTATGCCACTGCATGTTGCTCTGTTTTTGCTTTTTGGGATTGGAGCGATTGCAACTGCAATCGGCACGATTACCCGACGCAATCCGGTTGCTGCTGCCGTCAATCTGATTGCGCACTTTTTCATGTTGGCGGGTCTGTACCTGACACTCCAGGCACAGTTTTTAGCTGTACTGCAAATTTTGGTCTACGCCGGCGCAATCATGGTGCTTGTTGTGTTCGTCATCATGCTGCTCAACTTAGGCAACGAAGAAGCGCTGCGGGAACAGTTCACGCTTCGGAAGGTGCTCGGTGTCGTGCTGGCAGCGGTGTTCCTGCTTCAGCTCGGCGTACTGGTGAATGCACAGCCAACGGGTGCAACACAGCTATCTCCCCGTGCGGCTACACTCGGGACAGCCGAGAGCATCGGACGGACGCTGTTCACGCAGTACCTTTTTCCCTTCGAAGCAATATCACTGCTGCTGCTGGCAGCACTTGTCGGTGCCATCATTTTAGCCAAACGTAAAGTCGAATAAGCCTACGTGCAACGATGAACCTGCAAACGATTCCCCTCGATTGGTATCTGCTACTTGCTGCCGCGCTCTTTACAATCGGCGTTGTCGGCGTAGTAACTCGCCGTAATGCAATCATCATCTTCATGGCAATCGAGATGATGCTCAATGCCGTCAATCTTGTGCTGGTCAGTTTTGCGCAGTACCTTGGCGATAGCGCCGGACAGATTTTCGTGCTGTTTGTGATGGCTATAGCCGCTGGCGAGGCAGCTATTGGTCTTGCGATTGTGTTGGCGCTCTTCCGCAATAAGCGCACTGTTTACGTTGACGAGGTCAACATCCTCAAGTGGTAGCCTCGTGGATGTGTTGGAGGAAGTAAAGCTGCGCATTCCAGGGTTGTTGATTGTCTTCCGGCTGCCGACGAACGCGCTTCCCGTCGGGTTGAAGGATACGGGCTTTTGTGTTGTCGCGCCAGTACACGTCAAAAATCTGGCTCAACCGGTCGGCTAAATCCGGATCGGGCACCTCGAACATCAGTTCAACACGGCGATAGAAATTGCGCGGCATCCAATCGGCACTGCTGATAAAGACTTTTCGTTGCGAACCCTGCTCAATGATGAGCATGCGAGAGTGTTCCAAAAATCGCCCCACGACGCTCCGCACCTCAATGTTCTCGCTAATGCCTTCAATTCCCGGACGCAAACAGCAAATCCCACGTACTAACAATCGAATCTGCACACCTGCTATCGAAGCTCGATAGAGAGCACGGATAATGTCAGGATCAACCAGTGCATTGAGTTTTGCGCTGATGCAACACGATATGCCTTGGGCACTGGCTGCAGCGGCTTCCTCGAGTAACGAACGAAGTTGCTTACCCAGCCGCTCCGGTGCAAGGATAATTGCGTCGGTCTCAATATTCCGGGCATTTGCTGTCAACAAATTGAACAGCAACGCTATATCGTGACCGACGTTCTGACGCGCTGTGAAGTAACCAAAGTCGGTGTAAATACGTGCCGTTGATTGATTGTAATTCCCAGTCCCAATGTGGACGTAGGTTCGAAGCGTTTGTGCCTCGCGGCGAACAATCATGAGTGCCTTTGCGTGTACTTTTAGCCCCAGCACACCATAGACAACGTGCACACCTGCCTGCTCAAGTTGTCGTGCCCAGACGATATTGTTTTCCTCGTCGAAGCGTGCTTTGAGTTCAACAACAGCGGTTACACTTTTGCCATTCATTGCAGCGGTCCTTAGAGCCTCGATCACAGGCGAATTACCGCCAGCCCGGTAGAGAATGATCTTTATCGCAACGACAGCGGGGTCTTCCGCAGCAAGCCGAAGGAGTTTGACTACTGAGTTCGAGAACGAGTCGAACGGATGGTGCACGAGCACATCCCGCGACCGAAGAGATTGGAACACGTGCGTCCCATCACCCTGGAATTCTGGCGGTATGCGAGTGGTAAACGGTTGATCCTTCAGGTGTCGAACGTCTAGTTTGAGCAACGATAGAAAGTCGGTTAGATTCATCGGTCGGCGATGGGCGTAGACGTCGTCAGGTTCTAAGCCAAGAGAATGCATCAGCAATTGGCGCAGGGACGTAGGCATGCTTGCATCCACTTCCAGCCGCACTGCATCTGCTCCCCAATTCCGCACACGCGTTTGCTCGGCGATCTCGCGGAGAAGGTCTTCGGCTTCATCTTCGGCGATTTCGATTTCTGCATCGCGCGTTACTCGAAAACAATAGCTGTCGCGAATGTCGTAACCACAATACAAATGATTTGCATTGGCTTGGACAACCTCCTCCAATAGCACAAATGCATAATCACGGTCCCCTGGGATACGAAGCAAGCGTGGCAGCACTGGTGGAAGTTGTAGGACGCCAACGCTACGCTCACTGCGATCATTGCTGGCGGCTAAGCTGAATGCGATGTTGATGCTTCGATTGAGCAGTCGTGGAAAAGGATGCCCAGGATCGAGAATGAGCGGCGTCAAGACAGGAAATACATCGCTCAAAAAATACTGCTGAAAATATTGCTGCTGTTGGGGTGTAAGCTGTTCGTACCGAACTAACCGAATACCTTCGGCGGCAAGCGCTGGTAGGACGACATTGCAGAGCGCGTGCTCATGCCGGGCATAAAGATCGAGCAGTCGTTGGCGAATGTGGCGCAACTGCTCTTGGGGCGTCATGCGGTCAGGCGTGGGTTCGATGATTCCCGCTTCGATCTGCTCTTTGAGAGCAGCCACACGAATCATGAAAAACTCATCGAGGTTGGATGCAACGATACAGAGCAGTTTCAACCGCTCCAGCAAGGGATGCGATGGGTCGAGCGCTTCCTCGAGAACCTCCTCTTGAAAGTCGAGTGCACTCAACTCTCGGTTGAAATAGAGCGAAGGATCATGCAGGTTGGGCCGGCTCTTTGCTCGCCCATTCCGCGATAGTGTGCGTTGTACTGAGCGCGTCGAGCGTTTCATTAGTGGTGTCCGTTCCGTGTGACCATGCGGTTATACTCTCGAACATACGCAACGATAGCCTCTGCAATCGAGCGTGCAATGGCGCGTTGCCCAGTGCGAGACGAGAGAATGTGTTCATCGGTTTTGTTCGACATAAAGCCCATCTCAACAAGCACACTCGGCATCGAAGCACCGACCAAAACGAGAAATCCGGCGCTCTGCACGCCTCGCGACGGCAGTGTCGTTTGCAGACGTAGTGTGCTATCAATCAGTGAGGCAAGGCGATGACTAAGCGTAAGAAATCCTTGTTGCGCCACGCTCGCCAGAATTTGCTGCTCGATGGTCGCAACCTGGTAACGGGAGCTATCCTGTTCAAGCGCTATCGAAGAATTCTCGCGGGCAGCAACGGCTGCTGCTGCATCGGTTCTGGCTGGACTGAGAACATATATCTCCACGCCACGCGCTGGGTGGGGTTTTGTCGTCGCTGCATTGCAGTGAAGCGAAACGAATAGCTTTCCACCAGCACGGTTCGCAATCTCTCCACGGCGGTGCAACTCAACGAACTGGTCATTGCTCCGTGTCATAATCACGCGAACTCCCGTGAGCAATGTAGCAAGCTGCCGCGCAAGCTCACGTGCGACTGCAAGAGTGACGTTTTTTTCGAGCGTGCCGCGAACCCCAATCGCACCGACATCATGTCCTCCATGACCAGCATCGAGGACAATACAATCGAGCACCCATCGCGTATCAATCGGTGCCGGAGAAATTTCAACGACAACAGTCCGTGCCGACCGGAAGTAAGTACGTACTTTTCTGTCCTCAGAGCGAAGAACCATCACGAGCTTCGATCCACCCGATATTGACTCGACACTGTACCGTTGGAAGCGCACTGCCGAGAGTGCCCGGAACTGCTTCTTCGATGCGCGTAGGTTCCGGATACTGATTGTTACAGACTTGCCACGTTTCGATAGCGTTATGTCGTCTGGTGCGATCGCTCTATCGAAGGTTATTTCGATGCGTGTGGTATCACCACTGAACGTCGGCACAACACGTTTTACCGCTAACGCCGAAGACTCGACGGGCATTGTGACAAGTGAAGCAAGCAGCGGTGAGCTGCTCATGATTTTCATGCCTGGGTTCTCGTCGTAGCCAACCGGGTGGGTGCGCAAGCGCTCTAGTGATGGGCGCCGCAACCCTGGTGGCAGTTGATAGCGAAGTGGTCGAGTGGGTTGTATTGGTGGTGTCTGTTGCTGACGCATGACTGTTGCGCGCATTCGACGAGCATCCCACTGGATAATCCCCGCCTCTGCAAATTGCGCCATGCACTCATCGAGCGGAACGTGGATACTGCCGCTGTGATAGATCGAAGGACGAATGCATTGAACCACCTGCATCGTCTGCCCGCAACAGAGCCGGAAAAAAAATGCCGGTGCACTCCACCGAATCGAACATCGCTGCACAACAAGTTCATCGGGACTTCTGTACTGCCCCATTGCTTGAGAGAGTGCACGGAACGATACGTACCGGACAGTGCCCAGACGGTGAACTGGTATGCGAAGGCGCTTGCCTGCAGAAACAATGGTTAGCGTCTGCACCGCTGAAAGTGCAGCAGTTGTTGCTATCGTCGCGGCAAGAGCAAAAGCCAACCTCATGCGTCGTGCATCGAAGACCGATGATGATGTTCAAGACCAAGCAACCGTTGCAGATCGGGTCGCGCAGCGCTGCCAAGCGTGCCGGCGAGTTTATAGTACCGCTCTGCGGTTGGTCGCCAGTAGATGCGCCAGCGTTCCATGAGTTGTTCGATCGGCATCCCACTTTCTGCAAGAATGATGCCACCGGTATGGCGAAGCGAGAAGGGTGTTAGTCGAAGTGCATCCTGCTCGGTTCGTATTCCTGCCTGGATAAACCGACGCTCGATTGCAACGTGCATTGATCGAATACTGAGCCGCTTTCCTTTAGAACGTCGGCTCACACTACGGAACACTGGATCGGTAGCGATAGCCTCCGAATAGAGCTCAGTATATGATTGAACAGCTTCGACGGCTGCCGGCGGTATGAACACACGTTCAACCTTGAGCCGTTTCCCTTTTCCGCGAACGTCCGCATACCATCGCCGGCCGCTGCGGTGCATATCGCCGACATCGAGATGATGCAACTCAATCTCCGATAGCCCGGCAGTAAGCATCAGCAAAATCAGCGCTCGATCGCGGAGGCTTTCTTCATCCTCACCATTGAGCACAGCAAGCAAGCGATCGAGCTGCTCGAGTGTGAGAGCCCGGCGATGGTAACGCACAGGACGCTTCCCACCGGTAACAAGTCGCGCAGGATTTTTTGCCAGTACCCCAACTTCGACAAGGTACGAGCAAAAGCGCCGCAATGCAGTCAGGTACTGCGACATTGCTACTTCCGTTAGCCCAACACCACCTGCGCCACGTCTGCGCCGCTTACGGTGAAGCAGATACTCACGGTATCGCTCGATATCTTTGGGCGTAAAGCGGAAACGTCGCTCAACAGAGGTAACGTAATAGACAAACTCTCGCAAACATCGCTTGTAGGTTCCAACTGATTGCGGGCTATAGTCCCGAAGCGAAAGAATGTAGCGCGCTATATGCTCGGAGAGAACATCCGGTGATAGTACGACCGGTTCGAATTCCTCCTCTGCGCCGGGGACAAGCACCAAAGGTTTACGCGACATCATCGGTGACAGTTGGTTCGACAGTCTGCCGGTCTAATGCCGTTGCCCAACGGTTGAAATACATCATCAGCACAGCGGTGATCGGCACAGCGCCAATCAACCCTAACAACCCAAAAAAGTGTCCGAATACAAAGAGGGCTGCAATCAACAACACTGGGTGCAACCCGACACGCTTCCCCGTTACACGAGGATCAATCAAATACGTGCCGATAAAATGCAATACGTTGATGATGATGGCAGCCAGGATAATGTCAAGCAGCGGTTGCGGTGAGTCTGCTAAAATTATCGTCACCACCGCAATCAGCATACTGGCAAGCAATCCAACGTATGGAATAGGATTGAGTATCCCGCACAATACCCCTAAAAATACTCCGTACGGTATGCCAGCGACGACAAATCCAACCACACCCAAAGCACCAACAAATGTAGCTGTGATGAGCTGCCCAGTGATGTACGCTCGGACGATCGTGTTGATCTCGATGACATCGTGCAATAATGCAGGTGACCGCTTCGATAGAAGATGATGAACGAACTTTTTTAGGCGCGGCATATCTGTAAGCAGGTAGAATGCCAGTAGCGGTACCAAGATGACGTTGACTAATCGTGCGATAATTCCGGCAGCACCTTCGAGAAAGCTTACCACCAAAGAAAACAAGTACTGCGACACACTCTCCAGTCGAGGGATCAGGTAGTCTTGCACCAACGATCGCACCTGTTCACTTGGTATTCCCAACGAACGAAGCCAACGATAAAATTGCCGACTTTCGAGAAACTGTTGCGATGCGTTGACAAACGACGAAATGCCCTTGATCAATTCTTGCAGTTGTGACCAAACAACCGGTGCAAGAAACATGGATACGAGGGTGACAACTCCGATCAATGCAGCATTGACCAGCAGAGCCGAAACCCACCGCGGAATGCGCCAGCGTTCCGCTTTTGTTACGAGTGGATCGAGAACGTACGCAATAAAAAAGCCCAACACAAAAGGAAAAACGAGCGCGCCTAAGTCTGAAATGATCCACACTGCAAACAGTATGCTTGCTATAGTTGATAGGCGCCGTGCCAGCGGCACGGTATTGCGCAGTGGAACCAATAATGCGATTGCACACCCGTAGAGCAACAACGGCGTCAGCGCTTGGGTGAGCAAGCCCGCCGTATAGAGAAACGCAGCGATCAATACTGCTGCAATCGCAATTCCCCCTGACGTGTATGCCCGTTCGTGCACAACGTTACTGCTGGAATGTACGTGTTAGACTTCGGCGTCTGCACTGGCGCGTTGGCAGTAGCGATCGTATGCCCTCACCAAAAGATTGGCAATCGTCTCCGGATATTGCCCTTCGATCTGGTGACGGTGGATCATGGTTGCTAATTGACCGTCAACAAATAGCGCCATTGACGGGGACGACGGAGGCTGCCCTGCCAGATATTTTTCCCGAACATGCTGTGTTGCTTCGACATCTATTCCTGCAAACACTGTCACCAAATAGTCAGGCTTGACAGTGTGGTGGAGCGAGAGTGCAACGGCTGGACGAGCGCTACCGGCAGCACAGCCGCAAACGGAATTTATCACCAATAGCGTTGTTCCGCTTCGAGCGAGTGCACGATCAACATCGTCAACGGTGTGTAACTCTTCAAATCCAAGGCGGACCAGCTCTTCGCGCATCGGCGCTACAAATAGTGGGTCGTACCGCATGGCAGTAAAGACAGATGGTGGGACAGGCTACTGCAAAACTACGGCACCACTGGTTGTTAGCTGACTGGTATTTTCGTCCTGTTCAATTGCTCTGTGACTGGCTATGCAGATTATCACTGCAGTTTCACACATGCAGCAGTGGAGTGAGCACCAGCGCCGCACTGGGACAACAATTGGTGTTGTGCCGACGATGGGCTACCTTCACGATGGTCATCGCTCGCTCATCGAGCGCGCTGCCAGTGAATGCGACGTCGTCATCACCACTGTGTTCGTCAACCCGCTGCAATTCGGGCACGGCGAAGATTTTGAGCGCTACCCACGGGACCTGGAACGCGATGCTGCCATTGCATCGGCTGCCGGTACAACGGTTTTGTTTGCCCCTCTTGCCTCGGAGATGTACCCCGAGGGCTTTGCAACGACCATTGATGTCGGACAAATTGCGGAACGATTCGAAGGTGCTTTTCGCCCCGGACACTTCCGTGGCGTCGCAACTGTTGTCGCGAAACTATTTCACATCACGCAACCTCATCGCGCATATTTCGGGCAGAAAGATTATCAGCAGACGCTTGTGATTTCTCAACTGGTTCGGGATTTGAACATGGATGTTACTCTCGCCATACTCCCGACCGTCCGCGAGCACGATGGACTTGCACTGAGTTCCCGCAACGTTTATCTATCGGCAGACGAGCGTCGCCAAGCACAGGCACTCTATCAAGCCTTGCAAGCAGGAAAAAAAGCAATCGAAGCTGGAGAACGTAAACGCCACCGTATCAATGCCATCATGCGCGCCGTCCTCGAACAAATCCCCGATGCACAAGTTGATTATGCCGCCGCAGCAACAGCCGAACGCTTAGAAGAGATGGAAGAATTTCCTGCAGGATCAACCGTTGTGTTGCTACTTGCTGTGCGGATCGGCTCGACCCGTTTGATTGATAACGACCTTGTGACGGTGCCCTACGTGTGATCGAGGATGTACACTATTCCCTCCTCACAGCGAAGCGGAACCTGAGCAAGTGGCTTTGTGGGAGGTCCACTGATCACCCGCCCTTCAGCATCGAAAACACCACCGTGGCATGGACAGACAAACTGCTGCTGTGTTGGAGCATATCGAACCGTGCAATTACCGTGTGTGCACCGGAGATCAAGCGCTGCAAGACGATCTCTGCTGGTACTAATGTGCACAGTCCGCCCGTTGATTTCGACCTGAAGGAATCTGCGTTGGCGTAATTCATCCTCCCGACCGACCACAATCTTCCGAAGCTGCATGCGTATTCCGCTTGTCCGACGCATGAAGCTGTTCACAACCCACGCAATGCCACCAATCCATGCAGCAGAGATCACCAGCTCAATCCAGCGCCGGCGCTTCATTGAGCCGGTGAAGTGGAATGTTGGCAGAGCTCCAGCAGAACACCACCTGTTGATTTTGGGTGGAGAAATGCGATCAGCATATTGTGTGCCCCTTGAGTCGGCGACGTGTTGATCAGTTGAATGCCGTGCTGTGCTAATCTATCCAGCTCTGCGCCGACGTCATCGCTTTCAAACGCAAGGTGGTGAATACCTTCGCCGCGGCGCTCGATGAAACGTGCAATCGGTGAGTCGTGAGACGTTGCTGCGACCAATTCGATACGAACATTCCCCACCAGAAAGGATGCAACCTCGACCTTCTGCTCAGGCACAATTTCACGGTGAATGGTCGTTGGTTGAAAAATGCGCTGGTAGAGCGCAATACTTTTGTCCAGGTCTGCGACGGCAATTCCGATATGTGAGAGCTGCTGGATCATATGCTCTTTTCGGTCTGGTATGTACGAGCAACGTAGTGTTCCAAGAGCTGAAGTTGGTCGGGTGTATTAACACCGAGAAACTGCTGCCAATCTGGATGCACCCACGCACAAACACGCTTGCCACTTTCTCGCAGGATAGCGACTGCATCGGTTAGGTAATATTCACCTTGCGCATTGGAAGTGGTCGTCTGCGATAGTGCACCGAACAGTGTTTTTGCATCAGCAGCATAGATGCCAGTGTTGATCTCGTCAATTGTTCGCTGGTGAGGCAACAGATCAGCATCCTCCACAATAGCATCTACAGTGCCATCACCAGAGCGGAGGATGCGTCCGTAACCATTCGGGTTCGGAACGGTGGTTGTTAGAATGCTGAGTGCTGCATCAGATTGTGCGTGGTAAGAAAGAAAGTCACTGAGCGTCTGGCTCTGAACCAATGGTACATCACCATTGACGATCAAGAGCGTCCCGTGCCATGACTGCAGCAGTGGTGCAGCGTGCAAAACTGCATGCGCTGTACCGCGCTGCTCATGTTGAACGGCATACTCAACAGCGGGATAGTGGTCGTGCAAATAGGCGATAACCTGCTGGCGAGCAAATCCAACGATCGAGATGATTCGTTCGAGCCAGAGAGAGGAAAGTGTATCGAGCACATAAGCGAGAAGTGGTTTCCCCGCCAATGGTACTAATACTTTGGGTAGAGATGGATTACCCATACGCTTGCCTTGCCCGGCAGCAAGGACGATACCAATTGTCCCCATCACTCAATCCAGCGATGAGCGTCAACACTGTTGCTTAGCTCGACAATCGCATTGCGCTCGTCAACAAGGACAACGGTTGGCTGGTGGTGTCGTGCTTCCTCATCGCTCATTTCTGCATAGGTCAGGATGATAACTCGATCGCCGACTTGTCCTTTGCGTGCTGCCGCACCATTGAGGCAAACCACTCCACTACCGCGCTCACCGGGAATGACGTAAGTCTCGAAACGCTCACCGTTGTTGATGTTGAGAACGGATACTTGCTCATACGGAAGCATATCGGCAGCCTCCATGAGCTGCTCGTCGAGCGTGAGGCTTCCTTCGTAGTGGAGATTTGCGTCGGTTATCGTTGCTCGGTGAACTTTTGATTTGAACATTATCCGTCGCATGGCACTTTCGGTCGAGTTTACACTGCGAAGTTACGCATGCGTAAACGACCAGACCTGCCGTTCTATTGCCTACCGTCGCAAAGAGCGGAGCCGATCGCTGGGATCAACAAGCGATGTTATGCGAATGCCGAAGTGCTTATCAATGACAACGACTTCACCCTCGGCAATTTTTCTGCCGTTGACGAGGACATCCACCGGTTCGCTGACGAGCTTATCGAATTCAACGACCGATCCACGCGTCAGGCGGAGTATATCGCGAATCATCATTGTCGTCCTGCCCAGCTCGATCGAGAGCACCAGTTGCAGATCATAGAGCAAATCCAGCTTAGGGTTGAGTCCCTGTGGCTTTTGTTGAGAACCGCTTGTGGCGGCATCGCCTCCTGCCTCAAGCTCGGCGAATGCGGGTTCAGCGACCGGTGTTTTCTCTTCCTCGCTGACCGATTGTTGCTCAGGCATTGCCTTGAGCATTGCATCAATTTCTTCTTGAGAGAGTGTCATGTTCGGTTCCAGTAATGTTGTTACTTGCTATAGACCAGGATATCGTCGGAATTGAGGATCCGTGTGATGCGAACAGCCTTGTGATTATCTACTTTCCCAGGTCGAGCTGCAAAGCGAGGCTTGCCATCAATTGCAACGATAAGTTCGCCTGTGATTTCGGTATCGAGCTTGATAACATCGCCTATCTTGAGTTCGAGCAATTCACCGATGGTAATCGTTGCATTACCCAACTCAGCGACAATCGGCAATTCGACAACATTGAGCAGTTGCTGAAGAATCCGTGCGCTCTCGTTTTCGCGATCGCGGCGCCGTCCAGCCATCCGTGCGCTGAGTGCTTCGCTATTGAGTCGAGCAATGATTTCCTCAAGCGCAAACGTTGGATAGCAGACATTCATCACAAACGCATTCAGTCCAATGCTCACATCAAATGATACCACCAGAACAATTTCTGAGGCAGGTGCGATTTGGACGAAATCAGGCTCGCTTTCAAACCGATTGTAACGGAATGTACAATCGATCACTGATTTCCACGCCGCCGACAAATCCGACAAAATATGCTCGACAACACCGCGCAAGACTGCTTGTTCGATTGGTGTTATCGAACGAGGTTTCCGTGGCTGTTGCTCTGCCGAGCCACCAAGGAGTCGCTCTATCAGTGTAAGCGCTAGCGGTGGTCCAATCTCGAAAACACCCGCTCCATCCGCACCCTCGATATCAAAAACATACAAGCAGTTCGGATTTGTGACCGAAAGAATGTACTCCGAATAAAACAACTGATCAACTGACGTCACATTCACTGTTGCAACGGTCTGCAGCTTCGAGACAAAGTAGTAGCTGAGAGTCTCTGCAAAGGTCTCGTGAATGTTCTGGATAGTGCGAAGCTGATTTTTCGAGATGCGATTGGGGCGACGGAAGTCATAGCTTGCAACATCCTGTCGTCCGAACGTCTCAGGAGCGAGCGCATCCTCTCTTGCTGCTTGAAGCAGGCTATCAATTTCATCCTGACTCAAATACTCAGCCATACTGCTTGCTACTGAATAACGAACTTGGGGAAATAGACATTCCGCAGCTTGACACCTTCGAGCGCGTTGAAGTAGGGTTTCAGATCATTGCGCAGAATTACACGGAGCGAGTCGCGCAGCTTCAAATCCTGCAGTTCTTCGAGTGTATAGCTGGACATCCGTGCGATGATGCGATCCTGGATTGGGACCATCAGTTTTTCTTCAACCTCTTTTGCTTTCTCTGATGGCGAAACTTCGATACCTACAGACATTACAACTATGCGCGATGCTGAACCCCTGGGATTGATGTACAGGTCAGACTTTGGCGTAATGATACCTTCAACCTTTTGGACAAGGATTGGTCCAGTTTCTTCCTCCTCAGCGGAGTCAGCAGCAACCTCGACAGCATCGTGTTTGGGATTCGAATGGCTTTCAGCCGATGGAGCGAAAATTTTCAATGCAGCCAGGACAATACCTGCCTGCACAACAATGATGCCCAGGATGATACCGATAAGTACAGGCAGTCGTATGCCCTTCTTGGGCGTCTCTTCTGGCAATGATTGCTCTTGCTCGAGATCAGCCATGAGTCGTCCTCCGTGATCCGTTCATATGGATGTGTACGTAAAAAGTGTGCCAATTACACCGCTTTGAGTATCGGCAACTCTGCGGAAAACTGTTGTACCAGCACACACCAAATCATGCACAGTAAATTTGTTTGCCGTACATTGCTTGGCACCGAGATGCAGAGTTTGTACTCAATTTGGTTGATTGGCACAATTACCGGCGTACTGGTTGCAGCAACAGCGTTATATGCTCAGACCGACACAACAGCAGTCTTGAGCGGAAAGCTACCACCAGAGAGCTATTACCTTCCAGCCTCGCATGGTTTATCACCGATGCTGCGTTCGTTGGTAAGGTGGGATCGGAGTTTGCCAGCGCGGCTCCGACTGCTCGGCGTCCAGATCCCTACCACTGATAGCGATACTCTTCGGTTGCGCTTTGCCGTACTCGATAGCTCTGGCAACGCACTCGCCGGTCTCGATGGCGCCGGTTACCGCTGGGAAGTGTGCACAAGGCTTGACGAGAATACGACCTATTGCAGCGACGCCGCAATTGCATATCACACCGACATCTGGGTAACGGTAAAATTGCGCCTTGCTGTTATTTGGGAAAATTCGCTTTTGAGCCTACCATATCGAGCGGTCATCACCGAAGCGCTCGATACTCTTCGGGCACTCCTGGGACCCTATGACTCGCTAGCACTCATAAGCGCAGGAACACAGCCAACGACGGTTCTCCCCATGACCTGGCAGCCTGCCTTGCCAACCTTGAGCCGTATCGCAAACGAACACTCTGCTTTTGCTGCTCTCAACCGACTGACGTATGGCATCGTATCAACACTGGAGACGTTGTCTCCATCGGTAATGATTGTGATCACCAGCTGCGACGACCATGCCTCGCTTGATGTTGTCGCAAGCGATGTGATCGAAAAAGCTATCCAGAAAGGAACGCGAGTTTATTGCATTGCAATCGGCGAGAACTTAGAAACAATACCTCTGGAAATCATCGCTGCTCATACTGGTGGCGGCTTCTATCGCCTTTACACGACGACCCGCTCAGAGTTAATGGATGTGCTCGTTGAAATTATTCGCAGTGAGCAAGTATCCAGCTCTGCAACGGTGTCGCTTTCTGCGACGGTGCAACCAGCAATTGCACGTGGCTGTACGCTTTACTTCTATGCCAGACAGCACGGGTCTATGCTCAGTGATTCGCTTGCAATTCCTGCACACAGTTCTCTCAACCCACCGCGACAAATCGTGGCACTTTTTTCAGAGCACTCGAGCGTACTCGACTCCACATACCGACCAATTCTCAACACCCTTGCTGATATACTCGCCGCTAATCCGGCACAATCAATTGAACTTATCGGGCATGCGTTCAGGGAGGGCAAACCGTCAGAGATGATCTCACTTTCGATCAAGCGTGTCCGTACCGTAAAATCAGCGCTCGTCGCATTAGGAATCAACCCCAATCGAATTCGGCTCCGTGCGATGGGGGAGCTCAAGCCAATCTACCCAACGGCGCAATCGCCAACAGAGTTGGCAGCGAATCGGCGCGTCGAACTTCGATGGCTTGATCCAGCGTTATTGCCCTACGAATTGATTGCTGGCTACACGTACAGCGAGCACGAAGCTATCACATTGCTCAACCAATGGGAACAACGCGGATACCGCGCATACATTGAAGACGTCCTCATCGAGGGACGAGCTGGTCTGCGTATCAAACTCTGGGGCTATCCTTCACGAGAGGACGCGGTTGCCGCTGCTCACGAAATCGCCAGACGCTACCGAACCACTGTCACGGTCGAATGATTCTGTGCCGGTGATACCGACGAATCGCGAAAACATCCCGCAATGTCCGAAGTGTATCACGGACAGCACGAACACGGCTCCGCTCATCATTGTACCACTCAACACCGATTTGTTCGATTGAAAAGCCAAGCTGTGTGGCAATGTAGAGCATTTCAATATCGAACGCAAAACCATCAATGCGAGCACGCGAGAAAATCTCTTCTGCTGCCCGTGCGGTGCAGCCCTTGAACCCACACTGCGTATCCTGATAGCCACGCAACAGCACTGCTTGAACGAGTAGATTGCCAGCAACACCGATCCATTCGCGATACCACGGTTGATGTTTCTTGACAAGCGAGCGGTCAATACGCCGACTCCCGATGACGACATCAGCGCCGCGCTGTAATGCGGTGAGCATCTTGTGCAGCTCGGCAATCGGCGTGGAAAGATCAGCATCGGTAAAGACACGATACTGCCCCTGCGCGGTGAGCATTCCCGTCCGAACGGCTGCACCTTTCCCCATGTTTTCCGTTAGGCGATAGAGCGTCACCTTTGGTGCAAAGGTGGCAACAATCTCAGCAGTGCGATCACATGAGCCATCGTCAACAACGATCACTTCCCACGTGTACGACTGCGCCTGAAGGTATTCAAGCACCTTCTCTATCGTTGTTCCTATCCGCTCTTCCTCGTTGTATGCTGGGATAATCAGAGATAGATATGGCGTAGTGCACGCGTCTTGTGGATTCATATTTCAGGAACGCTGCTGACTTTGGAGCAGGAGCCGCACGTCGAGCATCAGACGTTGTACTTCACGTTGCATGAACCGATTATCGCCACTGCTCATCATGACACGCTGAAGCTCAGCCATTGCATCGGCATACTTGCGTTCAAGAATCAGCTTCCACACCGGCAGAAGCTGCCGACGTACCTCAATGCGAGGATCGCTGCCGGCTACTGCTTGATAAGCTTGGAGTGATCGCTCCGCATCGCTGAAGCGACCAAGCATGGTGTATGCTTCGACCTGGTAAAGTTGCGGTGGATACATCGTACTCTTTGCACCGCTTTCGAAGTCGGCGTAACTGGGATTGTTGACCAGTTGCGTTGTGCGATCAAGCAGCCGACGAGCGTAGTGTTGAGCTTTCTCGAACTCACCACACACAAGGTAGAACTCGGCGATATTCTGCAGGTCAATGTAGTTGATTGGAAACTGATCAGGTGACATGACCGCGTTCATACGATCGAGGACGGCGGCTGCATGGGCAGGCCGGAATTTTTGTTGGAGCAAATAGCCTGCATATTGCAAGAACAGCCGACGGTAGGAATCGAGATAGTTCCGCGTCGGTTCGTCGTAATAGACGCCGCTATTGTTGAGATTGCGAAACTTGAAACCGTAGTGGGGCTCGCTATACGCCACGTCGTCAGGAATTGGTGTCATCAAGCATTGCTCCATCACTGTTTCGTTGATCGCGATACCACCGATTGTGTTGTTGTCTTGCGGCGCAGGGCAGACGCGATATGCCATGCCTTCCAATCGGAGATACCGATCAAGCCCAACGAAAACATCGCTGCTACCAGGATAGCCAACGGTTGCCGAAAAGTAAATTGGGCGGCTAAAACGGCTGGTCTCGATGATATTCCGAACCAGCAGGTCCTGGACACGGAAAAGGTAGGTCTGTTGTTGCTGCTCCGACTGTTGATAGGGTTGTCCAGTAAACTGCCACACCATCCGACCACTAGCGATGATGGATGAGTCGCTGGTGAATTCTCGCAGAATAGCAGGGTCAACGGGAACCTGCACTATTTCTGCTGGACCGAACCGATAGCGGAGTGCACGATCGCTGTTTTCATCAACGCGAAGCATCTCATCCGGAAAAGAAATCGGCACTTTCTTTGCACCCCACGGCTCAAGATTCTTGAGTTGATCAATGTACCAGAGCGTATTGCCCAAGCTCAAGTTCACCACTCGGACATCGCGCCGAATACCAGCGACATCCTGCAGGTACCACAATGGGAACGTGTCGTTATCGCCGTTGGTGAAAAGGATAGCGTCTTTGGCACAGCTCTGGAGAATGTTGTACGAATAGTCGAACGGCACATAGTTTCCAGCACGCGAATGGATAGGCCAGCCACCAATCGCCATATTGACCGGGACTGCCAGCAGGACAACTCCTGTTCCGACCAGTGCGGCGACACCCTGCCGAAGTCGAGCCGATAGTTGCTCGATGATTGCATAGGTTCCAATCCCGATCCACAGACACCACACCATAAACGAACCTGCGTAGAAGTAATCTCGTTCGCGCGGCTGTGGTTCTTGTTGGTTTTGTGCAATGGCAGCAAGAACTCCCATCATCAGGAACATTGTCAGGTACACAAACCACATGGAACGGTTAGCACGCATGTGGTAGAAAAATCCAATCAATCCAACGATGAGCGGTAATGCAAAAAAGCGCACGGGGAACCGATCACGATAACCACTGGCGAAGTTCATGGCGTCGGCTTCTTTGGTGGAAAGAAATGTCCAGCCGGCATCTTGAACATCGCTGCTTCGCCCGACAAAATTCCAGAGGAAGTACCGGATGTACATGTGGTTGATTTGGTACTTCCACAGGTAGTTGAGTTCGCCGCTGTAGTTGAGTTTAGTCAGAACTGGAATTGTTACCGCATCACCGTTTTTGTTGACAACAGTTTTGTACGTGGGACCGTACCACTTTCCATACTTGAAATAGTTACGGACCTTCATGTTGTCAGAGTGATCGTATCGCCGCGGCATAAGCAACGGAGCTTCGCCGTACTGCTCGCGTCCCAGGTATGCAATCAACGCGCGAAACGTTTTGGGACTGTTTTCATTCATCGGAGGATCAGCGTTCGCACGGAGCAGAACGTGTGTGTAGGTTGTGTAACCCAACAGCATAAGTAAAAATCCACTGCATGTAAGCTGCAAAACAGGCTTTGCACGCCGTGCTCCATAGTACGCACCGTATCCGACGAGCACCAGCAACACCAGCGCAAGCATACGAACCCACGCTTCATTTTCAACGTAGTATTCGCGAAGCTCGTTTTTGAATGGAAGATTACCTGCCAACAGGGTCGGGACCCACATCAAGATAACCTTGTACACCAGGTAGAACGCCACTAGCGCGACACCCGTTGCGATCAAAAAATTGCGTGTGCTCTGGCGGTAGCGGCGGAAATAGACCAGGTACACAATCGAGAATATTGCCAGAATCGAAAGCAAGTGAACACCCGTCGAAAGCCCAATCAAATAGGCAATCAGTAGCAAGTACCGCTCATGCCCGACCGACTCTGCTTCCTCGTTCCATCGCATCATCAGGTACACAATGATCTGGACCAGCAGCGATGACATTGCATACACTTCGGACTCCACCCCGTTGAACCAGAACGTATCCGAAAAGTTCAGCGCGAGTGCTCCAACGAGCGCTGAACCACCGACAGTAAGGGCATCACTGGTGCTTTCAATACGGCGCCCGCGGAAGTGCTCTATCACTTTGACAATGGTCAGATACAGCAACCAGACCGTCAGCGCCGATGCAACAACGGATACAAAGTTGATCCGAATGCCCGTGTCCCACGACGGCTGACCATTGAGCGGCAGCACTAAGTGAAACAAGCGCGCTACTGCAAGGAAAAATGGTGCTCCGGGCGGATGAGGAACCTGCTGCCATGCCGATGCTGCCGAAAATTCGCCACAGTCCCAGAACGGAACCGTTGGCTGCACAGTGAGCGCGTACGTGACCAGCGAGACAACAAAAGCACACAGTGCATACAGTCGGTGAATCCAAAGCGCTGTCTTGTTCATCGAGTCATTGGATAGTGTTCAACGTTCGATTCGATACAAAAGCAATGCAATCTACAAAATCGCTGATACCGGCGATTCTTGGCTGAGACGGTCTATTGCCTCGAGCAACTCGATTGTCAAGGCATCGCACAGACTATAGCCCATCGAGGTCAGTCTAAGCCGACCTTCATCAAGAACTGCCCACCCAGACTGTACCCATTGCTGGACGATTTCCCCAAGAGTAGCATCGGTCAATCGAAGACCAAACTCGCGTTCAAATGCACTGAGGTCAATCCCATCTGCTCGCAAGCCGAGGAATACGCATTCGGTTCGTTGCTGATGGATAGAAAGATTATCGGTTTGTGCAACGGGAAATTCATCACGAGATAACGCATCGAGATACCGCTGGAGGCTCCGAACATTGCTCCACCGAGTGTTGTTTCGGTGACTGTGTGCTGATGGACCAAAGCCGAGATATTCCCCACGATGCCAGTAGAGCAGGTTATGCTGGCATTCCTTACCATCGCGTGCAAAGTTTGAGACTTCGTATTGACTGTATCCATGCTCAGTTAGAAATGCAACCGTGGCTGCATAGAGTTGAGCTTCCTGTTCTTCATCGAGCGGGATGACCAATCCCCGCTGCCGCTGATGATAGAGCGGTGTGCCAGGTTCATAGACCAAACTGTACGCCGATATGTGCTCTGGAGCAAGCCGGCATGCATGGTAAAGATTCGACAGGTGCGTTTGCAGGTCTTGACCAGGCAGCGAGTACATTATGTCGAGATTGATATTATCGAAGCCAGCAGCTCGTGCAAGTGCGACTGCTTCCTCGGCTTGCTCAGCAGAGTGAATACGCTCGAGAAAGCGCAACTCCTGCTCATCAAACGACTGCACACCGAAGCTGAGGCGATTGACCCCAAGCTGACGGTAGAACCGAAGATTATCGAGCGTGATCGTGCCCGGATTGGCTTCGATTGTCCATTCCAGCGCTGGCGATAAATCGAAGGAATCGCTAACTACCTGTGAAATTCGCTCAACATGCTCTGGTTTCAGTAGCGATGGTGTCCCACCTCCCCAGAACATGGTCCCAACGGTGTCGCCTGTGCCATCGCGCTCAGCACGGAGCCGAATTTCACGGCACAGGGCATCAACAAAATGGTCCATTGCCTCGAGCGTGACTACAGAATAAAAATCGCAATAGAGGCACTTGTGCTGACAAAAAGGAATGTGGATGTAAAGCCCGAGGTACTGCGGTTGCTTCATTGTGGCACCACCAGAGTTCGTTCCCATCGCATCGTGCCAAGAACAGGGCTTTTTGACCAGAGCACAAGAACCGGCGAGCCAACAATATCAACGGCACTCACAAAACCCCACCATCGTGAATCAAAGCTTCGCTGGCGATTATCACCCAGCACGTAATAGTAGTCCTGCTCGAATGTGTAGTCCGATCGTGATTGACGGTTGATGAGCACCAAATTTCTGGTAACCTCTACCTTGTTGCCTTCACGCTCAATAAATGGTCGCCAATACGGAATCGTTGAAACGTTCAGCGGTACAGTCATGCCAGCAGCAGGAACGATCACTCTGCCTGTGTACTGCTGTGTCGGTGGCAGACGTAATCGCCGAGGAGGACGGCTCAGCAAACTATCGCCGACAACCCAGAGGGTATCGCCGGGCATGCCGACAATCCGCTTGACAAAGTAGTCAGGTTCGCTGGGATACTGTGCATGGTACGCAAACCGAAACACGATAATATCGCCACGCTGAGGCTTTCGCCACCACCAGCGGACTGGCGAGGTCAGAACAATGTCGGTAAACGGTACCACAGGTGGCAAGCCAATCCCGTACCGAAGTTTGCTCACAAGCACAACATCACCTGCCATCAGCGTGGGTTCCATTGAACTGGTGGGAATGATGTAAATCCCAAGAGCAAAGACACGAAGCACAATCGCCAAACCGATAGAAACGCCACCAAGCACGATCCAGCCGAGCAGGTACTGTCGCCGCATGCGTGAACGGCTGTTTTCCGTCGTCGCGGTCTGGCTCATCGAACAATTGTTCCAAGCCGCGACCAGCGAATACGAGCAAATCGTTTTCCTAATGACAGTGGATTGCCGTTAAGATCAGTTTTTTCCCACGACCAATAGACAAACATGGGTGTGCCGACAACGTCGTCTTTGGGGATGAATCCCCAATAACGACTATCGAGCGAGTTGTTGCGATTATCACCCATGCCGAAGACGTAATCGCGCTCGACGGTGTAGGTAGATGCTGGCTTGCCGTCAATGTACACTTGACCCATGCGCAAATCGGCATCGTGTCCCTCGCGCTTGATAAAGATTTCCCACTCGATGAAGTTCGACGCATCAATGCTAATGATGTCGCCTTTTTTCGGAATCCGGAGTGGACCGTAGTTGCTGCGCGTCCATCCTTTGCCGGGTGGAAAGATTCGGGATGGATCATCGAGTGTCGGGAGAAACTTTGCATGCGTGGGAAACGGCATAAACTGCCCATTGACAAAAACGCTGTCGTTCCGAATCAGCAGCGTATCGCCAGCGACGGCAATACAGCGTTTGAGGTAGTACATGAACTCTTTTGGTTTGACTTCATCGCGATCGCCAGGATAGATAAACACGATCACATCTCCCCGAGCAGGATCGCGGAGCGGTGGCAGCTTGTAGTACGGCAATGGTATGTTGAACAGCGGTATAATCTGCGGAGTCGAAGGACCGAAAATGAATTTATTGACAAACAAGTTTTCGCCCGCCAGTACAGTGTTCTCCATCGAACCGGTCGGAACCTCGAATGCTGCAATGGCTAAGCCATTGACGATCACCACAACAGCAAATGCACCCGCTAGCGAGCGCACCCATGCGACGACTTTTTGAGGAAAAGTCATCTGTCGGTAGCGTTGTTTGCGCTCAGCTTTGCGCTTTTTCCGCCACTGCCAGAACCGAACAACGTATTGCCAGAGAACTTTCATGCGACAGTTTCCTATGATTGGTCATCCAAACTCAAGACAGCCAGGAAAGCTTCTTGCGGTACCTCGACGCGCCCGATTTGCTTCATTCGCTTTTTACCTTCTTTCTGTTTTTCGAGCAACTTGCGTTTTCGTGTGACGTCGCCACCATAACACTTTGCAAGCACATTCTTCCGCAATGGCGCGATACTATCACGGGCAATGATCTTCGATCCGATCGCCGCCTGAATAACAATTTCGAACAAGTGGCGAGGGATAATTTTTTTCAATTTCGAGCATAACCGCCTGCCCCATTCGTATGCCTTCTGCCGATGGACAATCGTCGAGAGCGCATCTACGGGATCGCCGTTGAGTAGAATGTCGAGCTTGACAAGATCGCCCGGCTTGTAGTCACTGTACTCGTAGTCGAGCGAGGCATATCCACGTGACATGCTCTTGAGTTTGTCGTAGAAATCAAAAACAACCTCAGCCAGCGGAAGTTCAACGCTCATATCTACCCGTGTTTGTGTCAAGTAGTGTTGACCGAGCAATGTGCCGCGTCGCTCGATGCACAGTTGCATAATTGGTCCGATGTATTCGGTTGGGGTGATGATCTGAGCACGAATGTAGGGTTCAAAAATCTCAGCAATCTTGACTGGTTCGGGCATTTGCGCTGGATTTTCGACCCAAAGCTCCGTTCCATCGGTTCGGCGCACCAGATAGCGCACGTTCGGAACAGTGGTGACAATGGTCTGATTGAACTCACGTTCAAGACGCTCCTGGACGATTTCCATGTGAAGCAATCCCAGGAACCCACAGCGAAAGCCAAAACCGAGCGCTGCCGACGTTTCGGGTTCAAAGTGAATTGCCGCGTCATTGAGCGAAAGTTTTTCGAGTGCATCGCGCAGGTCCTCGAAATCATCGCTATCGGCTGGATAGATACCGCTGAACACCATCGGTTTGACTTCGCGAAAGCCCGCAATCGGCTCGGCACACGGACGGTGTGCGTGCGTAACCGTATCGCCAACTTTGGTATCGCGAACTCGACGAATTGCTGCTGTAAAATATCCGACGTTTCCAGCGCTGAGTTCACCGGTGCGGTGTTGCTCCATGTAGAGCACTCCGACCTCATCAACTTCGTACACCTGTCCGGTTGCCATGAACAAAACTTTGTCCTTTTCGCGGAGTGTGCCATCAAAGATGCGCACATTGACGACAACCCCACGGTATGGGTCGTAGAGTGAATCGTAAATCAGCGCACGCAGTGGCGCGTATGGATCACCCGACGGTGGCGGGATTCGCTCGACGACGGCTTCGAGAATCTCCTCAATGCCGATGCCGACTTTCGCTGATGCCAGCAAAATTTCATCCTCTCGGCAACCGATCAGGTCAATGATCTGAGCCTTGACGTTTTCGATCATCGTCGCCGCACTGGGCAGGTCAATTTTATTGATGACCGGAATGATTTCCAGCCCAGCATCCACCGCTAAAAAGAGATTCGAAATTGTCTGTGCTTCGACGCCTTGAGTCGCATCAACCACCAGGAGTGCACCTTCGCACGCTGCCAACGAACGCGAAACTTCGTATGAAAAATCAACGTGACCGGGTGTGTCAATCAAGTTGAGTGTGTAGGTTTTGCCGTTGCGTGCGGTGTAATCCATCTGCACGGCGTGGAGCTTGATTGTAATCCCACGTTCTTGTTCGAGCGGGTTATCGTCGAGAATTTGGTTGGTAACCATCTCGCGGGCAGTGACCCTGCCGGTGCGCTCCAGCAGCCGGTCGGCGAGCGTGGATTTTCCGTGGTCAATGTGCGCAATAATGCAGAAATTTCGGTAGAGCTCCATCGGTGTCTGTGGTGCCATTGCAAGCGTTGAAGGAAGCAAAAATACTGTGATTCTTTCGGCAAAAGACGGTTAGCGCGTATTTTTGTATGCCGTAATTGAACTGCACTACTTCAAACGAACACACAACAGCAATGAATAAGCTGCAGAAAGTCGAGCAGATGCTCATCGAGCAAGCGCATGCGCTCCGGAGCGGTCAACCATTGCCTGAATTTGGACCGGGCGATACGGTGACTGTTTCGCTTCGTGTCATTGAAGGCGATAAAGAACGTATCCAAAACTTCACGGGCGTCGTTATTGCCCAGCGCGGCTCTGGAATTAACAAAACGTTCCGGGTTCGGAAAATCTCGAATGGTGTTGGAGTTGAGCGCATCTTCCCGCTCTACTCACCGTTTATCGAGAAAATCACTGTCGAGCGTCGCGGACACGTTCGCCGCGCAAAGCTGTTCTACTTGCGCGGAATGTCTGAGCGGAAAATACGCCGTAAACTGCACCAGGACTAAGCCCTTTCAGTGCTAAGATTGTTCTGCGTCGGGTAGGCAACCCTATCCGGCGTTTTTTCTTTTCCAGTGAAGCGATATTTTTGCGACGAACATTTGGAGCCTCGAAAGATGCCACAAGCCAAAAATGGCGGGTCCTCTCCGACTGCCACACCTCCACCGGATAAGCTCAAACTCGCGCTGCAGGCAATCGAACAGATCGAGCGCCAACACGGCAAAGGCGCAATCCTCCGCTTTACAGACATCACCCCGATGCAGGTCGAGGCAATCTCGACAGGATGTCTATCGCTGGATGCTGCCGTCGGTGTTGGAGGTTTCCCTCGCGGGCGCATCATTGAAATTTTTGGTCCCGAATCGTCGGGCAAAACAACGGTCTGTTTGCAGGTTATTGCTGAAGCGCAGAAGCGAGGCGGTATCGCAGCCATCGTTGATACCGAACATGCACTCGACATCAACTACGCGCAGCGGCTTGGCGTCAATCTCGACACGTTATTGGTTTCCCAGCCAGAGTTCGGGGAACAAGCACTCGAAATCGTCGAGACCCTGGTTCGCAGCGGTGCTGTTGATGTTGTCGTCATTGATTCGGTTGCAGCACTGACGCCCCGAGTCGAAATCGAAGGCGAAATGGGCGAGGCACAAATGGGTTCTCAAGCGCGCTTGATGAGCCAGGCAATGCGCAAACTCCAAGCAGCAATCGGACGCTCCAACGCTGTGGTCATCTTTACCAACCAACTGCGGCAAAAAATCGGCGTTATCTACGGCAACCCCGAAACAACCACCGGTGGCAATGCGCTCAAGTACTACGCTTCCGTGCGCATTGACGTTCGCCGAAAGGACGTCATCAAGGAAGGCAATGAAATCATCGGCAACCGCGTGCGCGCGAAAATCGTCAAGAACAAAGTTGCTCCCCCATTCCGCGAGTGTGAGTTCGACATTCTCTACAACGAGGGCATATCGAAAATTGGCGACATGATTGATGTTGCGCTCGAGCATGGTATCATCACACGCAGCGGCTCGTGGCTTACCTACGGTGGTGAGCGCGTCCAGGGTCGCGATGCACTGCGCAAGCTGCTCCAGGACAACGCCGAGTTGATGGCAACGCTGGAGCGCGATGTCCGCACTAAACTCGGCTTACCCATCGAAAACAACACCTAAGAACACATGCCAACGGCGAGAGTCATTCGCTGGTGGTATTCGCCCGAAAGCATTGGCGGAACACGGATCGAACTTGAGCTCTCCAGCGGCGAGCGCGAGACATTCGACATTGATTATGCGACAGCCGGGCGGCTACGGTTAAACGTCGGGGAGCTGCTCTCGAGTGATGAATACGCAACAATAGAGCGTGTTCACCACGCTCTGGTGATGGTACGCCGATTGCAGCGATTTCTTGCCCACCGTATGCGCTCAAGCGGAGAAATCAAACAGCGGCTTGTCGGACTCGGCGCACGTCCGGAGGTCATCACGACTGTGCTCGAATTACTGACTGCACACGGGATACTCGATGACGAGCGCTTTGCCCACGCATTCGTTCGCGATCGTATCCGATTGCGCTTGCAATCAGCAGCCGCTATCCGACGTACATTGATTGCCAAGGGGATTGCACCGGCGATAGCCGATAACGCGATCGCAGCCGAGTATCCCACTGACCTTGACAAAAAGCGCGCGCACGCCCTGGCTCAAAAAGCACTGCGCCAAACAGCAAGTGCCTCACCCGACCAGCGCTACCGTCGCATTCGGGATCGTCTCCTCCGCCAGGGATTTTCGCCGGTGATCGTGCGTGCTGTCCTCCACGAGTTGTTCGATTCAGCAGAAAGACCGTGACCGAAATTCTGGCTCTCTGCTCGATCCTTGTGTATGCTGCGCGTACCTTCCTTATGTCGTGGGGAGCCTGGCGCGAGCGTCGAAAACATACGGCTCCATCCACTGGCACACTGCCATTTGTGAGCATCGTTGTTCCTGCACGCAACGAAGAGCATCGAATTCAACGCTGCCTTGAATCGCTTACAGAGGTTGACTATCCAAGCGACCGATTTGAAATCATCATTGTCAATGATCGCTCCCACGATCGCACCGAGGACGTCGTACGCGCGTACCAAGAACATCTGCCGATGCTTCGCCTTCTTCGCGTTGAAACAGCACGCTCGGGGAATTTGCAGGGTAAAGCAGGCGCGCTCGATATTGGCATTGCCAGTGCACGGGGCGAGATTGTTTTATTGACCGACGCAGACTGCGCCGTTCATCCACGCTGGGTTCGTGCACATAGCATGCAGTATCAGGACCCCGATGTTGCTATGGTCTGCGCTTACACTCTCATTGACGGCACGGACGCATTCTCCCGATACCAGGCAGTCGAATGGAACACCACGCACACCATGGCAAGCGCAGGCGTTTACTACCGGCAATATCTCGGCTGCTTCGGCAATAACATGTCTTTCCGCCGCAGTGTGTACCATGCCATCGGCGGCTACGGTGCAATTCCTTTTTCGGTGACTGAAGATTTAGCACTTCTGCAGGCAATTGGCGGTCGCGGTCATGTGGTTCGCTACCTGTGTTCCGCTGAATCGAGCGTGGTCACCGAACCTTGCCGAACCATCGGGGAATACATTCGTCAGCATCAACGCTGGGTCCACGGTGCACGCGGTTTAGGGTGGCGTGCCTATGTCTTTGTCGCCACGACGGCGCTCTACTGGTTAGGCATCATCGCTTCGCTGTCCGCGAGTGCATGGGGTCTGACACTGTCTATTATCGGGACGCGAATCCTCGCTGATCTTGTGCTCAACATCCCGCCGCTCCGCGCTGTTGGGAAAAATGCACTCATCCCGTGGATTATTCCGACAACGCTTGCATTCGGTGTATTGGAGTTGCTGCTACCCGTGCTGGCACTGTCGCGTACAATCCGCTGGAAAGATCAAGTGTTCGTTACAGTCGGAGCGTCGCAGACTCGAGCATCGCTGTAAGTTTGCGCCGTTTTTGTTTACTTGCCGGCACAAGCGATGCACGTGGCAGCGACAGCACAAAAAGTTACTCGATACCACGCACTGGTTTTCTCGGGATGTTGGTTAGGTGGCATGTTCGATGGTATGGATTCGACGTTGATGACCGTCGTGCTACCATCGGCTATTGGTGAGCTTACCCACTCAATGCATCCCGAAAACATAAGCCACTACGGTTCACTGGTCAGCTCGGTCTTTTTGTTTGGATGGATGCTCGGGGGTATCTTGATTGGCATGATCGGTGACCGGCTTGGGCGCGTGCGCTCCATGATCATTTCGATTGCACTGTATGCCATCTTCACTGGTGTGGCGGGACTATCGCAGACGTGGTGGCAGCTTGCCATTTGCCGTTTTCTGACCGGACTCGGCATCGGCGGTGAGCTGGTGAGCATCACAACGTTCTTAGCCGAAGTCTGGCCAGAGCGCTCGCGTTCAGTAGCAATCGGCGTTCTGATCACTTCCTACCAAGCTGGAGTGCTCGTAGCGGGAATGATAGTCAAGCTTGTTCCGTTCTGGCGGACAGTGTTCTTCATCGGTGCTCTACCAGCGGTCCTGACGGTGCTGCTCCGACTGACGCTTCGAGAAAGTGAACGGTGGCTCGATAGCAAACAGCACCAACGGGAGGACTACCGATTGCTCGGTGAATTATTCAGCCGCGAGCACCGGCGCAATCTTGCCGTAGGCGCCGTCGCCTTTGGCGGACTTCTGATCGGTTACTGGGCGTCACTATCGTGGATACCGGCATGGATTCAGACGTTTTTCGTTCCACCGGCGGGCGCATCGGAACGCGCTGTCGCAACGATGTGGCAAGGATTTGCTGCAGTCATCGGCTGCTCGATTGCCGGCTGGCTGGCTGATCGCATCGGACGTGTTCCAACGATTGCCATTAGCTATGCTGGTTGTTTTCTCGCCTCCGCACTGCTGTTTTTGACCAACGACCATTTCAGCGACATCATTTATGCTGAATCAGCATTGCTGGGTTTGTTCATCGGGCTTGCTCAGGCAATCATGTACATTTATCTGCCGGAGCTATTTCCGACACGCGTTCGCGCCACCGCAGTTGGATTTTGCCTCAATGCAGGTCGTTTTTCGACAGCCATTGCAGTGCTCTTTGTTGGCGTGATTGTCCCGGCGATGGGTGGTTTTGCTCCATCGGCGATGCTTTTTGCATGCGCGTACCTTCTTGCAGTCATCACGACCGCATGGGCTGTCGAAACTAAAGGAAAGCCGCTGCCCGAATAACTCATGCAGCGGTACACCGAAGAATCGCATCAGGCAGGCGATAAATCAGAAATTCACCGACTCGCCATAGGCTGTCGCGGCTGATTCCATCACAGCTTCGCTCAAGGTTGGGTGTGCATGAATGGTTTTGATGAGCGTGTGAGCTGTCGCATCGAGCGAGCGAGCGACGCCAATTTCTGCAACAAGTTCGGTCACATCGGGACCAATCATGTGCGCACCAAGAATCTCGCCATAGGTCGCATCAATAACCAGCTTGACGAATCCATCGGTTTTTCCGATGCCCCACGCCTTGCCGCTTGCCGTGAAGGGGAACTTGCCAATCTTGACATTGTAGCCGGCTTCGCGAGCTTTTTTCTCGGTCATTCCGATACTGGCAATTTGAGGCTGGCAGTACGTGCACCCGGGAATGTTTCCATAGTCAATCGGATGCACGTCCAGTCCGGCAATTGCTTCAACGCAGAGAATACCTTCTGCCGATGCCTTGTGCGCCAGCCAGGGCGGACCAGCAATATCACCGATTGCATAAATCCCGGCGACATTGGTGCGCATGTATTCATCCACCTTGATCCAGCCTCGCTCAACAGTGACACCCACATTCTCAAGCCCGATATTCTCGATGTTGCCCTGAACACCGACAGCATTGAGCGCAACATCCGCCTGCAAGGTCTGTTGCTTGCCATCGGCACCTTCGACGACAACTTCGACACCATCACCGACCGTGCGCGCACTAACCACCTTGGTTTTTGTCATGATGGTCATGCCTTGTTTTTTGAAGCTGCGCTCGAGCTCTCGCGCGATGTCCTCATCTTCGTTCGGCACTAGCGTTGGCATCATTTCGACGATGGTGACTTTGGTACCGAACGAGTTGTAGAAGTACGCGAATTCGACGCCGATCGCACCCGAACCAATCACGATCATCGTTTCTGGAATGCGTGGGGAAAGCATCGCTTCGGTGCTTGTCCAGACTCGCTGCCGATCAACCTCGATCCCTGGAATCATCCGTGTCCGTGCACCTGTGGCGATGATGATGTGCTTGGCGGTGATTCGATCGGTGACAGATCCGTTGGCGTCGGTAACCTCGACTGTCCGCGCATCAACAAGCTTGCCGCTGCCCTTGACATGCTGGACCTTGTACTTTTTGAAGAGGAAGGCAACACCGTTGTTCATTCGATCGGCGACGGCACGGCTGCGAGCAATAACTTTTTCAAAATCAACGGCGACACCACCACCGAGCTGGAAACCATACTCGTCGGCGTGATCGAGAAATTGCCTGTACTCAGCACTCTTGAGCAGCGCTTTCGACGGGATACATCCCCAGTTGAGACAGACACCGCCGAGCCGATCTCGCTCGACACAAATGGTCTTCATTCCGAGCTGGGCAGCGCGGATGGCTGCAACGTACCCACCTGGTCCAGAGCCAATGACAACGACATCAACACTGTGCGAATTCATTCTGCGAAAAATAAAAAGTGAAACAAGCGATCACGTGTTATGCTGCTTCTGCGCGGTGGAGCGCTTCGGTCACCAGTCGAGCAGCATCCTCGAATGATTGCGCAAGCAGAAAGTTCAGATTACTCGAGCGCAGGATTTCCAGTGCTTCCGCAGCATTGGTGCCTTCCAGCCGAACAATGACCGGCACACGAACTTCGACTTGCTGCAGTGCCTGAACGATGCCATTGGCGACACGATCACAGCGAACGATCCCACCGAAAATGTTGATCAGAACGGCTCGAACATTTGGATCGCTCATCATGATGCGAAAACCATTGGCGATACGCTCGACGTTCGCACCACCGCCGACATCGAGGAAGTTCGCAGGCTTTCCACCGGCAAGCTGAATGAGGTCCATCGTTGCCATCGCAAGACCGGCACCATTGACCATACACCCGACGTTGCCGTCGAGCTTGACGTAGCTCAGATTGAACTTCGCTGCCTCGCGTTCGAGTGGATCTTCTTCGTCGGTGTCAATGAGGTCAAGATATTCCGGATGACGGAAGAGCGCGTTGTCGTCGAAATTCAACTTAGCATCGAGAGCAATGAAGCGATCATCACTGGTCAGGATGAGCGGATTGATTTCAAGCAGTGAGCAGTCGAGCTCTTCGTAGGCACGGTAAATTTTCTCAACAAAGTCGAGGAAGTTGCCAAAGGCAGCGCTTCCGCTATCGAGTCCCAGACCGAACGCCAACTGTCGCCGAATGTAGGGCTGGCAACCAACTGTTGGATCCACATGCACCTGGATAATTTTTTCCGGGCTTTCCTCGGCAACGCGCTCGATCTCAACGCCTCCTTCACGACTGACCATGATGACGTTCTGCGAACGGCTCCGGTCGAGCAGAATTGAGCAGTAAAACTCTTGCTTGATTGCAGCACCCTCCTCGATGAGCAGCCGACGCACAATTTTTCCCTGTGGACCGGTCTGGTGCGTGACAAGTTTGCCGCCGAGCATCTGGCGTGCAGCCAAGTACGCCTTGTGTGCAATGTTGCCGTATTCATCGGGTCGGATGATGACAACCCCACGCAGTTCTTTACCGAAAAGCATGCGGGGTTCATTGGTGGCTGGGTCGTAGATGATTCCCTTGCCACGACCGCCTGCGTGAATCTGGGCTTTGACGACGATAGTGCTAACACCGCGTGCTTCGAAGTGGTGATACGCAATGACACCAGCATCTTCAGCACTGAAGACAGGTTTGCCATCGAGTAAGGGGACGTCGAATCGGCGCAGGAGATGTTTGGCTTGGTATTCGTGGATATTCATCGTAAAACGGTACTTCGGTAGTGCGACAATCTCTGGTCATCGGTTTGGGTTGCACCGGCTAATGCCGAACTTTGCACTTGCGCGGAGCAACAAACGGCTGCAAAACTACGGCAGTCGGTTCCGCACGCTGACTTTTCCCTGGTCAAACGACCTTGCAGAACGATTCTTATGCGCTATGTCCTCATCTACGGTTTGCTCACGTTTGCAGCGATTATTTGGTTGAGCATTCGTCCGCTCTGTACCCGTACAGCAGCAGCACTTGGTAGCCCCGAGCGCCCCATCCAGTTGATGCTCACTCCGTCGGTCGAAAATCAAAAGGTCACGACCAGCGCCGACTCGCTTGTTGCATACCTCCACCGTGCGACTGGTCTCCATTTTACCGCCGCGGTGCCGTCGAGCTACATTGTCGTCGTGGAGTCGTTCGGCAGTGGTGGTGTGGATATGGCGATCACCAACACATTCAGCTACGTTCTGGCTCACGAAAAGTACGGCGCCGAAGCTGCTATGATGGTCGTCCGCCGTGGCGGAGAAACGCATTACCGCGGACAAATCATAGCACACACCGAAAGTGGTATCACGTCGCTGCGCGATCTGAACGGGAAGCGGTTTGCATACGTTGATGCGGCATCTACATCGGGCTACATTCTCCCCAAAGCCCTTCTTGAACGCAATGGAATCAAGCTGGGCGAAATACTCTTTGCCGGTCGGCACGACAACGTCGTCACGATGGTCTATCAGCGGCAGGTTGATGCTGGCGCGACGTACTATTCACCGCCGGACCCACAGACGGGCGAGGTTCTCGATGCACGCGTTCGCGTGCGAGCACAGTATCCAGACGTCCTCGAAAAAGTCCGCATCATCGCGCTAACCGAACCCATCCCCAATGATCCAATCGTCTTCCGCCGTGGATTTCCAGCAGAACTGCGGGACACCATCGTTCGGGCGCTGCTTGCATTCCAGCAGACTCCAACCGGTCGGCGAATTCTCTACGATGCCTATAGCATCGAGGGTCTTGCTCCGGCATCCGACCACGATTATGACCAACTCCGAGATGTGATTCGTAATTTTGGCGGGGACCTGAAGGCTCTCCTCCAGCGGCGATAGTACTCATCACCAGGAGCAGCGGATGTATCATCTTACGCACTTGAGCATCTCCGAGCTGGAACAGCTCCTGCGGGACAAACTCGATCCCATCGAGGTCAACAAAGTCATCAGCGCCTACGAAATGGCTGAAAGCGTCCACGAAGGTCAAATTCGACGCGATGGCTCACCCTACTTTTTCCACTGCTCGCGTGTTTGCAAATTGATCATCGAAGAATTGGGCATCACCGATCCGGACGTTCTCTGCGCAGCATTGCTCCACGACGTTCTTGAAGATTCCGACGAGATCACTCGCGACATTATCGCCTACAACTTCGGTGAATACTGCGCTTACATCGTCGAAACGCTCACCAAGGACCTCAAGCGCCAGGAACTCGACCACGACGACGTTGACCTTGAGCACGTCGAGCGACTCAGGCATGCCAGCGATGATTGCCTCATTATTCGGCTGGCTGCGCGGCTGGATAATTTTCGTTGCCTTCAATTCGACTTGAAACGAAATCCGCTTCGCTACATCATCGAAACGATGGAACGCTATGTTCCACTGGCTGAATTGCGACAGAATCCCCACCTCGAATACCTTGTTTCGGCGCTCCGGAAGGAACAGAACAAATATCTGGGCTAACGTCAGGGTAATTTTGCGCACTCAATTGTTCGACAGACGTTGATGACAACACCACACCTATCGCTGCAGCATCTTGAGCAGATTGCCATAGATGCAGCTCACCAAGCCGGCACGTTGCTGCGAAACAACTTCGACCAAACCAAAGAACTCCGCTTCAAAGAAGGTGTCCACAATATCGTCACCGATTCCGATCTTGCCTCAGAGCACTCGATCATCGAGACTATCCGTGCTGCCTTTCCAGCTCACGCTATTCTGACCGAGGAAGCGGGCACATACACCAGCTCTTCACCCTACCGCTGGATCATTGACCCTCTCGACGGAACAGTAAACTTTGCCCATGGAGTGCCAATCTTTTCGGTCAGCATTGCTGTCGAGTATGCAGGGCAAATCGTCGTCGGCGTTGTCTATCATCCCATGCTCGATGAGCTATTCACTGCGCGTCGGGGCGAGGGTGCATACCTCAATGGGAAGCTGCTGCGCGTATCATCGTGTCAGCAGCTTGCCGATGCATTTCTGGTGACAGGTTTCCCGTACAACATTGCATCATTTCCCGAATACAGCGAGCGTCACTTTACCGAGCTGGTGCGCCGTGGCATACCAATCCGCCGACTCGGATCGGCAGCGCTCGACTTGGCATACGTTGCAGCAGGACGATTCGATGGTTTCTGGGAAGTTGGACTCCAACCTTGGGACATTGCCGCCGGCACACTCCTGGTCACCGAAGCCGGCGGAAGCGTCAGTGCATACGATGGCAGTCCTCACACACTCCAAACCAGCACGATCGTTGCATCCAATGGTGCCATTCACGGCGAATTAGTTGAGTTTCTGCGGCAGTATCAATGATGAAATGCACCGTCACCTACATGTCGGGAGCCGGTAACCTATTCACTGCCGTCAGTGCTGCTGCCGTGAACTCTACCGACATTGAACGATTTGCCAGCTTCCTCTGCGATGCTACTGCAATACTCGGGCGCCGAACCGATGGACTCCTGGTTGTATCAGACAGCGACAGCGGTATAGCTGTGCAATTTTTCAATCCCGATGGCTCCACGGGCATGATGTGTGGCAACGGCGCTCGGTGTGCTGTTGCCTTCGCCCTTGCCAGTGGAATTGCAACCCCCTCACCGGTGATGACACTTTCGATGGCTCAAACGCGCTACACTGCATTGCTCGACGGTGAGCGGATCACGATCATCTTCCCTCCACCGCGCGCTATCGTTGATCCGCTTGTGCTCGAGGTAGCAGGACATCACATCACGTGTGCATACGTTGATGTTGGCTCCGAGCACGTCGTTATCAACCACAGCGAGTTTGAGCGCTGGCGCACAGCAGCCCAGCAGCAAGGATACGATTTTGCTGAGCTTGCGCCGCGTCTTCGCTATCACCAAGACTTCCCGCGAGGTGTCAATGTCAATCTCTACTCGGTGCAGGATGAGTCCGTCGAGCTTACAACCTACGAGCGCGGCGTCGAAGCAATCACGGGTGCATGCGGCACAGGCGCACTCGCAACGGCAGTTGTGCTCTGGTTGCGTGGCAAATGCACGGGCGATCACCTCACCATCATTCCACCGAGCGGAGAACCGCTTTCGGTGCGCATAGGTCAGAGTGGAGGCACCATTACCGAACTTGCCTTGAGTGGAACGGTGCATTTTCTTGCGCAGGCAACCGTTGAACTACCCGACATTGCATGAATGGAACCCAGCATTGTGCTCGCAGCGGCACACCAGCATGCGGCGCAGATTCTATCCTATCGCCGGCATCTGCACCAGCATCCAGAGCTTTCGTTTGCTGAGCATCGAACACGCGATTTTATCGTCTCTGTCCTTCGCCAGTTTGGGCTATCGCCAAGCATCGTGGCACAAACAGGCGTTCTTGCGACCATCGGCAGTGGCGAGCGTTGCGTTGCGTTGCGCGCCGACATTGACGCACTTCCGATCAAAGAACAAACCGGTCTTTCGTTTGCGTCGTGTCATGACGGTGTCATGCACGCGTGCGGGCATGATTGCCATACAGCGATGCTGCTCGGTGCAGCACACATACTCAAGCAACAGGAGCATTCGCTCAAGGGACGCGTGCTCTTCATTTTTCAGCCAGGTGAGGAAAAAACACCAGGCGGTGCATCGTTGATAATTGCCGAAGGCGTGCTCGATCGCTATCGTCCTGAAGCAATCTTCGGGCAACACCTTTATCCCGATGCACCGACCGGCAGAATCGAACTGGCAAGCGGTCCGATCATGGCGAGCGCCGATGAACTCTACTGGACACTCCACGGAAAAGGTGCACACGCAGCCCAGCCCCACAAAGGCGCTAACCCTATTCGCGCAGCCGCAGAATTGATCCTGCACCTGGAAGGAATCGTCCAACAGCGCCGCAACCCACTTCACCCCGCGGTGCTCACCATCACAGCTATCGAAGGAGGAACGGCAACCAACATCATACCCGATACCGTCCGGATGAAAGGAACGCTTCGCAGCTTCGATAATCGGTGGCGCCGGCAGATGTGGAACCGCATTCATGCGCACAGCAAAATGCTCTGCAGCCTTCACGATGTCGAATGCAGCGTCGAAATCGCTGAAGGGTATCCGCCTCTTGTCAACGACAACCGTGCAACAGAGCATGCTCGCCGTGTTGCCCAGCAGCTTATTGGCAGCGACAACGTTAGCGACTTCGAGCCAAAGCTCTGGGCAGAAGACTTTGCCTTCTATGCCGAGCAGATACCCGCAGCTTTTTGGATGTTAGGGTGCCGTCCACTTACGGTGACACAGATGCCCGGATTACATTCACCCGCGTTCAATCCCGATGAGAATGCACTGCCGATTGGAGCAGCACTGCTGGCGGCGGTTGCACTCCAGTGGCTGGAAGCTTAGCCGTACTGCGGCTTGGGGGAACGCAACGTCAGCACGGTTATCTCTGGCGGTATTCCGATACGAATCGGTGGACCAACTGTCCCAAGACCACGGTTGACGTAGAGGTATTGCTCACCATCGCGGTAAAGACCTGCCCACTGCTTATAGACAACCTGCGCGACGCTTAATTCAACGCCGAGGAAATGAATGCCGACCTGCCCGCCGTGCGTATGACCGCTGAGCATAAGGTCAACCGGCGCTTTCCGACGAACGTGTTTATCCCAAAAGGTAGGGTCGTGTGCGAGCAGGATGGTCGGTGCACCCGGTTCAACTCCCACCAGCGCTGCGGGTAAATCTGCGAAGTTCTGCCCGAGTCCGGTGTTGTCTGTCCCGATTATGTAGAGTGTTTCTCGGTTGATTGTGAGCGCTGTGTTTGTGTTGACCAGCAGTTTGATACCAGAATTGGCGATCACCGAACGCAGCAACGAGTGATTAGCTGGCGAGCAGTAGTGATCGTGGTTCCCCAGCGAGGCATACACGCCCATATCCGCACGCAGTCGCACCAGGTCTTGCCGGATAAGGTCGAGTTCTTTGGGGTCGAAGTTGACAAAATCGCCGGTGATAACCAGCACGTCGGGTTTGAGCTGCTCAATCAAGGCGCGTGCATGACGGAATGGGTTGGGACTGCGCCACGACCCAGCGTGAATGTCACTGATTTGCACAAGGCGAATGCCGTCGAATGCACGCGGCAGGGAGCGCAGCGTTATTTCTTCCTCATAGATCGTCAGGTCGTCGGTATCGAAAAATCCTTTCCCGACGATGCCGAATGGAATCACGGCACTACTCCAGGCAATAGTACCGATGGCATGCCGGCGGGCTGGATCGGTTACACTGGCTGACGACTCTTCACGGGGTGCTTTGATCCATTGTGCCAGACGGTTAACAAGACGTTTGACCATTCGTGCTCCTGCGCTCAGGATAATGGCAACAGCAATCGGAATCTTCGGCAAATACCACAACGTCGAGGCAGCAAACACAATGAACATGCCTTCCTCCAGCCGGTTGATGTTCGTGCGCTGGTACGAAACGTACGGCGACACGACCAGAAACACCAGCGCAAGTCCCCACGGCACTCGATACAGCCACCGATTCCACCGGCGACGACGGACAAAGCGCTGCCATGCCGCAATCACCACCGCATCAATGGCAAAAAGTACCACGGCAGACGTCAACACAAACCACAGCCAGCGTTTCGGGTCCATCGTTGCGTATCGAATGCTCACAACCGTTAGGCTGCGATTAGGACGCAGACACACGTTAGCCGATTGTACTACGCGGAACAACGAAGACCGCCTCAGCTTCGGCAAGCACCGCATCGGTTTCTGCATCACGCACCTGACCACAAACCCGGTGAGCGCGACGCTCGCCGCCGATGTATTCAGCGCGAAGATGAACCACCGTTCCGATTCTGACCGGTGCCCGATAGCGGACAGACAGTTCGGCTGTTGGCGCTTTGATCTCCATCCCGCTGAGCACTTTCCCCATGATTTCATCGAGCACCAATGCAACAAACCCGCCGTGCATAATCCCCAGCGAACCCGTTGTATGCTCCGGGACAATGAGCCATGATTCTGCGCAGCGACTGGATGCATCAAAGAGCGCCGTAATCCTCAGCCCGCAGGGATTATCGCGTCCACACCCAGCGCAGCGATTGCCAGCACGCGGACGAATCAACCGCACCTGTTCGGGCATGCTGCGCGGTGGGATAACTACCAGATCATCGTTCCACTGTATGGCGTACCACTGCCCCCACGGCATGAGCACCGATGCAAGCTCAGTGACAACCGCTGCGCTGATCCGTCCCCACTGGTTGTGTGGTGCACGGTGGTAGAGCACACCATCGGCAAAGGCTAAGTCCTCCGGATTGAACCGAACATGTCGCCGCGGTGCATAGTAGAGCCGCTCCCCATCAAAGCGCAAAAAAACATACGGTGTGTCCTCCGGACGTAGGTAATTCATCTCCACGCCACAAGGCGAACAGAACGGATACTCCGTGTGACGTCCCGTCGTGTTTGGTTGCAGATTGCCAAAGAAAATATCGCGGAACTGTTCATCGTCAATGGCGATGCCATCGTGGAGCAATTCACCGCGCGCTGTCAGCGTGTAGAAGTAGTCTCGCATTGCAAACATGAGACAACCAACAACAGCAAAATTGCACGCAATCGTTTGTCTGCTCTCGGTGCTCATCTCCAGCAGTGCGTGTCAAACTCACCACCCGAAGGAGCCAGCCATGAAACCCGAATACACCGTTCACCTTTCGCCATGGGAATACCGCGTCCTGGTTGAAAAAGCAACCGATCCGCCCGGTCCAGTTGGCTACACGAACCATTTCGCGGATGGGACGTACCATTGCCGAGCCTGCGGAGCCGCCCTCTTTCGAAGCGATACAAAGTTTCACTCTGGCTGTGGCTGGCCAGCATTCGATCAAGAGATACCCGGCGCAGTCGTACGAAAGCCTGATTTTTCCCACGGTATGATTCGCACAGAAATTCTCTGCGCGCGCTGCGGCGGACATTTAGGGCACGTCTTTGAAGGTGAAGGGTTCACTGCAACCAATACTCGCCATTGCGTCAACAGCAGCTCGATCATCTTTCATCCTGCCGACAAGCAAGAGTTCATCGTCGGTGTACCTGATTTCCACACCTGCCAGGAAATCGCCTCTCGCCTTGCAGGTGTGCTCTGGGTTGAATGCGGTTTTGCCGGCGATGGGAATAGCCTCAGCGAGGCACTACGCATCGAATACGATCCACACCAAACCTCGGCAAAGGAAATCCTTGAAACACTTATCCACCGAGCCAACGCCGAGTACGGATATCAGCGGGGATGGCGCATCTTCTTCGCATCGGATAACGAGAAGAGCGTGCCAGCACTCAACGGCATCGAAGCGGTACAGCTCGCATCCTACACTCGTGCACCAGATGAGCATCAATGGTTCCTCCGTAAAGCGGGCGTCATCACTCGCTCCCGGAACTAACCTTTTGCTTTTCTCGATGCAGGACGTATTTTTGCGACCGCTTTCGGCGAGCCGGTCAGGTAGCTCAGTTGGTAGAGCAACGGACTGAAAATCCGTGTGTCGGGGGTTCGATTCCCTCCCTGACCACAAAAGGACATCACCGCCTCTTCACAAAAGGGTTGCCAATCAATGGGGATAGAAATCCTTCCGCTCGTTTATAGAACCAATTTTTTGTGTAATTTTCGAGCGTGGTGCCACCTCGGAGTACGCTCGCCATGAACCGCCGTGTTCTTATTCTCTGCCTTTTGATTAGCACAACTGCCGCTGCCCATAACACCAGCATCGTCCTCTGGGGGTAAACCTGCTTACACAATCGTCGAGCGATGGATGAGCCCCGGTGAGGAGTACTACTTCAAACAAAACAATGTCCTCTGGCACTGGGATGACAGCACCCTCATCGCCACCCAGTTGGTGCGCGGTGTCTATCGCGTCTTCGAAATTGATGCCCGCATGGAGCACTGGTCTGCGAGAAATCACCGGCTTGACTGGCAAGGGTGTCTTGGCGCGCGGTCGTGAGCCGGGCATCGTCTATCTGTGCAATCCCCAGTTCGCCAAAGCACGCTACCCAGCAAAGACAGCGCCTCCCGTGCACTGTACTGGAGCACTAACGGACGATACTGCACCCTCACACTCATAGAGGAGTGGGCTGATAGCGCTACGCCTCCTCCTCCACCGGTGCACAAAGTGTACACAGACTGGCTCATAGATGTTGAAAACCGGCGCATCCTCCCCTTTAGTCTACCCCGGGGACAGTTCCGAAATATGCCTGTGCATCTCGTAACCTCGCTTACTCTCCCTTAGGAACAATGATAAAAGTTCACGACGACCGTATCATCTCCATTCTCCGCAACGTGAGGCTCAGCTCGGTTGAGCCGGTCCAGCAGGGTGCCTGCCAGGTTCTCTCCTCGCCGGACGGTGCCCTGCTACGCATCGAAAACGCGCCCGCCGGGCAATCCCTTACCGTTGAGCTCTACGACCTGAGCGGACGACGGCTGGCACGGCTGTTCGATGGAATCGCCACCGATAAAGCGATGCACCTGCCGCTGCCTCCTCTGGCGCCAGGGCTCTACGCCATCCGTCTCCGCTGCGCCGACTCCTGGTTCGTCCGTCCACTCCTGGTGGAGCAAGCGCGATGACAAAGCCGCACACACGTGCTTCCTAATTTTGTCTGCGCTGTACCACGATAGCAATTGACACGCGATGGCTGCTGTTGAATCAGCAATGATTCCTCTGGGCACGATTGCGCCACCATTCCGACTGTTTGAGCCACTGACTGGCAATTGGAGATCACTCGACGAGCTTGCCTCTCCGACGGGAACGGTGATTGTGTTCATGTGTAACCACTGCCCGTATGTCAAGCATATCTTGCCGGCTCTTGTGTCGCTCGCACACGAATATGGACCAAAAGGAATTTCGTTCATCGCAATCAACCCGAACGATCCTGTTGCCTATCCAGACGACAGCCCCGAGCGAATGTCAGAGCTTGCACGCGAACTGGACTTCCCCTTTCCTTACTTGTTCGATGAATCGCAGGACGTCGCCCGAGCCTATAGCGCCCAGTGCACACCAGACTTTTTTGTTTTCGATGGCACTCGGCGGCTTGTCTATCGTGGACAGTTCGACAGTTCCCGTCCTTCGAATACCATACCGCCTTCGGGAGCCGATCTGCGCGCTGCACTCGATGCATTGTGCACCGGTTCCCCAGTACCGACCGACCAGCGTCCTTCGATCGGGTGTAGCATCAAATGGCGCCCGTAGCTACATTCGCTCGGGTGCAGTGACTCCCAACACATGTAAGCCATTGCGCAGTACAATCTGAGTTGCTCGCGCTAACGCAAGACGCAGGGCGCGTATATCATCGCTTTCAGCACCGAGGATTCGGCACTCGTGGTAAAACGTATGGAACGCCTCTGCCACTGAATGCAAGTAGTCGGCAACAATGTACGGCGCAAGTTGTTCGGCTGCCCGCTCGATTGTTGCAGGAAATTGCGCAAGCGTTTTGACCAGAGCTTGTTCGGCAGGATGTTCGATCGCACAGTGTTTTGGCAAACCCGCAGGCTCTATTCCCAGCTCGCGGGCATTTGCAAACACCGAACAGATTCGCGCGTGAGCATACTGCAGGTAGAACACAGGGTTCACCTCGCTTTGCTCACGGGCAAGATTCAAATCGAAGACCAACTGGGTCTCGGCTGCCCGCATGACAAAAAAGTATCGCACAACATCTGCTCCCAGCTCCTCGATGAGATCGTCGAGTGTGTACTGCTCACCGCTGCGTTTCGATAGCTTGAAGGGCGCACCGTCTTTCATGAAGGTGACCATTTGATGCAGCACAACCTTGATCGGCGAGGTATCGTAGCCAAGCGCGCGCACAGCAGCGAGCACTTCCTGTATCGTCGCGATGTGATCGGCACCGAAGACATCCACGATGAGATCATCGCCGCGCTCGAGTTTGATGCGGTGGTAGGCAATGTCGGGAAGTCGGTAGGTCGGTTCGCCCGTGGATTTGATAATGACGCGGTCTTGATCTAAGCCAAGCTGCGTGGTCGCGATCCAGGTTGCACCGTCTTTTTCGTACACCAAGCCACGAGCACGCAAATCTTCGACAACGCGAGCAATGTGCCCATCGGTGTAGAGCGAGTGTTCGTTGAAATAGACATCATGGCGCACACCGAGCCGGTTGAGCGTTGCTCGAATGGATGCAAAACACCATTGCTCTCCTTTTGTGCGGCAGATACCGATGTTTTCGTCCGTTTCGGGACGGAGTCGGTCGCCATACTCGGCGATGAGTTCACGGGCAATGTCGAAGATGTACTCGCCACGGTATCCATTTTCCTCATCGAACGGATAATCAGCATCACCGAGCAGTTGCCGATACCGCGCGTAGATCGAACGGGCAAGGTTCTGCATCTGCCGGCCAGCATTGTTGAAGTAGTACTCTCTGGTCACGCTGTACCCGACTGCCTCTAACAGTCGTGCAATGCTGTCGCCGAGAGCGATGTTTCGACCGTGTCCGGGATGGAGCGGTCCGGTGGGATTTGCGCTGACGTACTCAACATTTGCACGCTTGCCGGCATAGCGATCAGAAAAGCCGAATCGCTCAGCGCCAGCATAGATGCGCTCGAAGATATCGGCATAGTAGCGCGAGCCAAATCGAGCATTGATAAAACCGGGACCGGCTATTTCGATGCTGGTTATTCGCTCTGGGTCGTATTCCATCGCCGCAACGATGCGTTCGGCAATCGCGCGTGGTGGCTGTCCCTGCACGCGCGCAAGCTGAAGTGCAACGGTTGTTGCTGCATCGCCATGGCTGGCGTGGCGTGGCAGTTCGACAGTGACATCTGCGCTATAACCGAGACGGCTCAGCGCAGTGCTCACAACAGTCCGAAAGTAGTCGAAGAGCATAGGTTTCGACAGCGGTAGTGCTACGGTTGTCTGTGTTGGCTTATCAAGCGTCCATCGGCAGAAAGGTGATAGAATCTGCCGTCGCCCCAGAGAGCTTCGAGCTTATAGAATCCGCGGGACTCCGGACGCATCAAGTGGACGACGACATCGAAAAAATCCAGGATTACCCACTGCAGTGCTTCCCATCCTTCGCTGCGCGGAGCTGGAACACCAGCAGCGGCGGTGCATCGCTCGATATGCTCTGCAATGGCTCGAATCTGCTGATCCGACGAGCAGGTCACAAGGACAAACCACTCTGCCGGTGAGCCATCAATGGCGGCAATGTCAATGGCGAGAATCTGTTCGCCTTTTTTTTCGTCGGCACAACGCGCACAGAGCCGTGCAAGATCACGCGATGTCTGGATGCGCCGGCTCGGTTGGGACAGATTCAACGGTGTATTCGTCACAATTGTTACGAACGCAGTAGAACAACTTTCGTGCTAACGGAACGGACGCAATCGCTGCCAATCCTGTCCGATAACAACGCTGCAGTGGAGCGCAATGCCTGAATCAATCGCCTGTTTGACGACTGTCGGTGCAAGGTCCAACGCATAGCAAACGCGCGCGATCGCTGTGCTATCACCGAGGTGATCAAGAACAATGCACTGCGGCTGGAGCGACGGTGCATTGGCTACCTCGACGACATCAAACCCGCGACGTCGAAGGTACTGCTGCACCTGACGTGCAAGGTCGGGAACATCCGTGCCGTTGAGAACCCGAAGCTGAATGACTTTCCCCGACGATGGCTCGATGACAGCACTCACCGGTGGTCGGATCACCATGCGCCACAGCAGCGACATCCCCAGCAGCAGCACACTAAGAACCAGCACGCCAACGCCACCTGCGCGAAGAATGCGGCGCACGACCATCGAAGAAACTACTTGTACTGCCGTAAAAATTCCAATCGCTCTTGCAGCCGTGCAATGGGGACCAATAGCTTGTCCTTGCCCAGAATTGCATCCTCTTGCGAATGGAAAACGATGTCGTAATCCTTGCTCATCACGATGGCTTCTTCGGGGCAGACTTCTTCGCATAGCCCGCAGTAGATGCAGCGCAGCATATTGATTTCAAACTTGACGGGGTAGCGTTCTTTATCCCGATCGGTTTCGCCAGCCTGGACCTCGATTGCCAGCGCAGGGCAGACACGCGAACACAAACCGCAGGCGACGCAGCGCTCACCGTCTTCCTCCAACACTAAAACTGGTCTGCCACGATAGCTTCCCAGCGGTTCCCAGCGCTCTTCAGGATACTGGCGCGTCAGCTTCGGCTTGAACATCGTTTTGAACGTCAGCGCCAGCCCTTTGGCAATTTCTGGAAGATAGAGCTTCTCCCAGAAGTTCATCCGTTGGGCGCGAGTGTTGGTTGTAACGTTCATGGCTCGGCAGCGAAATGGTTAGCGAACAAAGAAGACGATTGCACCCGTGATGATAATGTTGACCAAACCCAGCGGCAAGAGTACTCGCCAGCCGAGATTCATCAACTGGTCGTATCGAAAGCGGGGAAGCGTCCATCGAACCCAAATAAACAGGAACAAAAACGCACTCACCTTGCCGAAAAAGACAACCAGTTCGAACAGAACGCGTGCCAGGCTACCTTCTTGCAATCCAAGCAGCGCTGGAATCAAGGGCAGGTCGTAGCCGCCCAGGTAGAGCGTCGTCATCACCGCCGAGGCAGTGAACATGTTGGCGTATTCGGCAAGGTAGAATAACCCAAACTTCATGCCGGAATACTCGGTGTGGTACCCACCGACTAATTCTGGCTCGGCTTCGGGCAGGTCGAACGGCGCACGGTTCGTCTCTGCAAACGATGCCACAAGAAAGATCAAAAAGCCCAGCGGCTGAAACCAGATATTCCATCGTCCGTTGGCTTGAGATGCGATGATTTGGTTCATATCGAGCGAGCCACTGAGCATCAAAACCGCCACGGCTGCCAGACCCATTGCCAGTTCGTACGAAATCATCTGCGCCGATGACCGCAATCCACCGAGCAGCGAGTACTTGTTGTTCGATGACCACCCCGCCAGTGTGATTCCATAGACGCCTATCGAGGTGAGTGCCAAAATCACTAGCAACCCGACATTGACGTTGGGTGCAACGGCAATGAACAATCGTGTGCCGTCTTCGAGGAGAATATAGCTTGCCGGTGTTATCACGCAGAGTATCGAAAGCGCAACGGCGATCGAAATAATGGGCGCCAGGCGGTGGAAGGTTTTGTTCGCGTTGTAGGGGACGATGTCCTCTTTTGTGTATAGCTTGAGCACGTCCGCCAGTGGTTGCAACAATCCAAACGGACCAACGCGATTTGGTCCAATCCGATATTGCATCCAAGCAGAAATCTTGCGCTCCAAATACACCAAGGCTGCAGCGATAACGAGCGCGAAATTGAGCGCTATTGCACCTTTGATGAGCGTAAGGACAAGCGACGACATAAGCAACTGCACGCGATTACTCCGACTGCGGTTTCATAAAATGCGATTGGTACACGACGCCGACTGGTTCTGGCTCGTTGCCCAGCCGAATGCCGCGGTACTCATCGAGAAGGTGATAATCCATGCCACGAAATACGGGAACTGTCTGGCTCAGTTCAGCAAAGACATCAGCAGCCGTGCGATACTGCCACTGCATGCCGAGTGCACCGGCGATACCAGCAATAAGCTGCCAGTGCGGACGGCAGTGCCGACGCTCGCCATGGGTCCAGCGATCGTTGGGCGCACCGAACGTATCGAGCCGACTTTGCTTCATCCCATTGATGCGACGTGTTTCTTGTGTCTCAACCGCTGGGCGAAGATGCTGCACCCACCCATCGCAATTTGTCAGGGTACCTTCGATCTCTGCGTAGGTTGCTGAAGGCAGCACAGCGTGCGCCAACGATTCCAGCGGTGAGTGATTGCTAAGCTGCGCAACGACCATGGTAACACCATCGAGCACGGAATCCCACCGCGGTGCTCCATCGGCGAAGGGATCGGCGCCGACGAAATAGACCACCGACGGTTTTCGGGCGCGAATACGCTCGGCTATCGAATCCCACGGTGCATGCTCAATACCAAGCGCAGTGAGTCCACTGCTGTTTGCATTTCGATCGCTTGAGCGTAGGAAGTCGTCGCCGAATGCTGGATCGGTGCGCTCGACAAAAATGATGTCGGTATTAGCCAGCGCTGTGGCAAGCTTCTTGGCGATATAGCCATCTTCGTTTGTGATCGAACCGGAGAGAATCATCAATGCACCACCATCGGAAAGCGCCCGAGCAACGCTTGAAAGGGCATCGTCAATCGTCGCCGGCACAAGCGCAGTTCCCTTTCGGAGCTGCGCACCGCTGATGCGGTTTGTGTTGACCCACCGATACTGCGTCAAGCGCCCGTGGTCGCACATCCAGTATTGGTTGACGTGTGGATTAGCTCGCGGTTCGAGTCGGAGAATTTGATTGTCGCGAACGCCAATATTGATGTTGCATCCACGTGCACAGCCCGGACAGACACTTGGGGTAAAGCTCATGTCCCAGACACGAGCATTGAAACGAAAATCAGCACTGGTGAGCGCTCCAACCGGACACAGCTCGATGACATTCATCGCGTAAGGAGAATCAAAGGTTGTGCCCTCGAATAGCTCAATGGTGACATGGTCGCCGCGTTCGACGAATGTCAGCACTGGTTGCTTGGCGATTTCATTGGCAAAGCGTATGCATCGCGAGCACATAATGCACCGTTCTCCGTCGAAGACGATGCGGTCACTCCAGTGAACACGTTTGGGCTTATGCACCTTTTCTTCCGCGAAACGGCTTTCCCCGCGTGAGTGTTTGAATGCATATTCCTGCAGCTTACACTGTCCGGCTTCGTCGCAAATCGGGCAGTCGAGTGGATGATTGATGAGCAAAAATTCCATGACTGCATTTTGCGCCGCAATGGTTTTCTGGCCAGTGGTATCAACGACCATCCCATCGGCAACTGGAGTAGCACAGGCAATCTGGAGTTTCGGCATCCACTGGATGATGGGATTTCCGCTTTCGTCAAGCGCAATAGTCCCGTCGGCAGATTTTTTATACGAGCCAACGCGGACAAGGCACATGCGGCAATTGCCCGCAACGCTGAGCGCTGGATGCCAGCAAAAGTGCGGGATAACAATCCCATTGTCGAGCGCAGCTTCGATGATCGTCTTGCCAGGTTGCGCCTCGATTCGGTGTCCGTCAATGGTAATCGTGGGCATACACTCTCACGTAAGTAGTGCTCGCGACTGTTGCACCGTGCGTCCGTGATACCAGGACACACGCTACCTGCGAAAATAGCAGCAGCGCGGCACAACTACGGATAGAACCGCATACCGAGCGCAACATCTACCGCCGAACCGAAACCAGGTGCTATGCCGATGAGTGGACCCAGCTCGAGAAAAAACTCCAGCGGCACACCACGAGGAAGAACGTTGACACCAAACATTCCGCGAACTCCCAGCCGCGTTTCACTGCGATCGTAGTACTTGTATCCACGGTCCCCCCACCACCGAACACCTTTCCCGAACCCAACGGCGACGCCAGCGTCAGCGTAGAGCAGAACGACATTGCTCCGAAATGCATTGAAGTGCCAGAGATAATCAACGCCTATGCGGGGTGCACCGAAATACGATCCGCCCAGACTTGCAGCAATTGCTTGATCGCGGCTTGTCCAGTGCTTGAGTGTCAATCCCGTGGGGTCACCCAGAACGATACCAAAGCCGGTCGCGCTACGCTGCGCGTAGGTCATGCTTCCAGCAACCAAAACCAACACAATGATGCGAACTATCATCAGAGCCTCCTAAACGTTTGATAATGACTCGAGAATAAGTACGTAGCTTTCGTAGCGACTGGATTCAATCTCGCCGCGCTCGACCGCGGCACGGACAGCACATTCCGGCTCGTGTGTATGCGTGCACGGCAAGTACTTACACTGAGGGTAGAAGGGATCGAAATCGTGGAAGTAGAAGGCAAGCTCTTGCGGACTCATCTGCGCTAACGCAAACTCGCGTAATCCAGGTGTATCAATGAGCTGACCACCGGTCGGCAGATGGAAAAGCTGTGCATTCGTGGTCGTGTGGCAACCGCGTTGGTATTTCTTCGAGATTGCTCGAACAGTCTGGATCGGTTCTCCAAAGCATGCATTCAGGATAGCCGACTTTCCAACTCCTGATGCGCCAACCAACACGGATGTTTTTCCATGCATCATTGCGCGAAGCTGAGCGATACCCTCACCGCTGACCGTGCTGGTTAAGCAGACAGTGTACCCAAGTCGCATTCGATAGTACTCCACCGTTTGTTCAATCTCGAGCGTAATGCCAAGATCAATTTTGTTGAAAACGATGACCGGTTCAACGCCTCCTTGTTCACAAGCAATCAAGTGCCGATCGAGGAGCCGCTGGCTAAAAAAGGGCTGGGTGACAGCATGAACAAGAAAAGCACGGTCCACGTTAGCGGCAATAACCTGGACCTGCTGGTCCGACGGTGACTGGCGGAATAGTTTGCTTTGTCGCGACTGCACATGAATAATGATGCCCTTCCCTTCTTCCGACGTCCGAGCGAATTCGACCCAATCCCCGACAGCCAGCAACGATTCGTCGTCGGCGTTCTCGCTGGTGACTACGCCGCCAGCAATGCACTGATGGGTAGCAGCGAATGGTTCGGTATGCGGTTCGGCGTAGTGCGTCCGTTCCTCGACCAACCACACCGCGCTTGCAACACCGACGATTCGCCCGGTAGCATCGGCTTTGTCGCGATGTTTGGACGGATCCTTTTTGAGATGGGTCGAGCGAACCACAGACCGTATCGCAAGCGATTCATCACCGTCGCGGACAGCATCGCTGCGGAGAATCGCTTTTCGGTGCGGCTTCCGACGAAAGCTTGGCATGAATGCAAACATTTCACGAAACAACTCGGACAAATATCCGGCAAAGCTGGCGAATACTCTTTCAATTCGCTAAGTTTGCAGCAGTTCATTGTCATCGGTAAACATACCTTGTCAAACTATCGTTGGGTACTACGTGCACAGCCCGATGAATCTGTTGTCTCGACACTCTGCCAGCATTTAGCCATACCGCGACCGATCGCGCGAGTCCTTGCCTCGCGTGGGATGAGCAGTCCGGCTGATGCACAGCAGTACTTTGCCCCACGCCTGGAAGACCTGCACGATCCGTTCCAGATGGCGAACATGGAACGAGCTGTCGAGCGGATCGAGCGTGCACTGGCAAAGCAGCAGACAATCTGGATTCACGGCGATTACGACGTGGACGGCACTGCCTCAACGGCAATGCTGGTTGAGTTTCTCCGCTCAATCGGCGGGCAGGTTCATTACTACATCCCCGATCGCCTCAGCGAAGGATACGGACTCTCCACTCAGAGCATCAACGCTGCGTTAGAGCACAACGCACAGTTGCTCATCACGGTTGATTGCGGTATCACGAGCATTGAGGTACTCGAGTACGCGCAGCAGCGGGGACTCGACGTTATCATCTGCGACCACCACGAACCAGGGGACCAATTACCACCAGCGTTCGCAATTCTGGATCCGCTGATTCCTGACTGCCCCTATCCGTTCAAGCATCTCGCTGCCTGCGGCGTAACCTTCAAGCTAATTGAAGCGCTCTGCATCCGGCGTGGCGTGCATGAACGCGCCTTCGACTACCTCGACTACGTTGCGATTGCCTCTGCAGCTGATATCGTACCACTTGTCGGTGAGAATCGCATCCTCGTTGCCCACGGACTCCAGAAGCTTAACACCAACCCGCGTCCTGGCTTTCGCGGATTACTCGACTGCGTCGGAGCAGACTACGGTAACATCACGACAACCAGCATCGTCTATGGCATTGCGCCGCGCATCAATGCAGCCGGACGGCTTGGGGATGCACGCCGAGCCGTCGAGATGATGATGCAGCAAAATGCTGTTTTAGCATTTCGGATTGCGCAGTCGCTCGAACACGATAATCGCAAGCGCCGTTCGCTCGACGAAATCACATTCGATCAAGCACGCCTACAAGCTGAGCAGATTCTGTCAACACAACAGCGGCGGTCGCTTGTACTGTACAGCCCGAGCTGGCACCCTGGTGTGATCGGTATCGTCGCGTCGCGACTGGTTGAACGCTACCACGTGCCGACGATTTTGCTGACCTCTTGCGATGGCATAGCCAAAGGATCGGCGCGGAGCATTCGCAATTTCGACATCCACGCGGCACTCAAGCAGTGTGATGCTCTTCTGCTCGAATTTGGCGGTCACAAATACGCTGCCGGTCTTGCACTCGATCCAGCTAACATCCCGCTGCTGGCGGAAACTTTCGATCGCATTGCACACGAATGCATCACCGAGGACATGCTCCTGCCAGAGCTGACAATTGATGCATCAATGCAACTGGCTGAGCTAACGCCAAGCTTGCTGGAAGTGTTACCGCGCTTTGCACCGTATGGCTTCAACAATAGCAAGCCGCTCTTTTTAGCAACTGGTGTTCACCTTCTCGGTAGCGTGCGCTCGCAAGGCCGGAATCAGGTTCGATTCCGAACATTGCAATCAAATTTTGCGATTGATGCAGTCGCAACCTTGACCAGCGACAAAACCACACTTCTCCAGCGCAGCAGTACGTTCTCGATGATTTTCAGCATCGAAGAAGAAACCAGAGGCGTTCCCCTCTTGCGCGTTCGTGACGTTCGCGAGGGAGACTACACAGCAAATCAGAATTGAGCCATACTTTTGCTGTAGTCATATTCGAACACTGTCCCCTGCAATGGCTCGCCGATTGACCAGCAGTGAATGCACAGCATTACTCGATGAGCTGGCACGTATTACCCCAGCAGATCAACGCCCCACACTCGACGATTACCGTTTACTCGATGATGTTCTGCGAACCAGTTACCTGCTGGCAACCGATGATGAGCTGCAAAGCTTTGCATCAATTGCCGCGCGACAACTCTACGTTCACCAAGCACTCAGTGTACCTAAACCACTGGCGGCGTCGCTGGAAAAACTCCGCATCAGGCTCTGGACGGCGCTTCGCAGGCAAGCCGACAATCCCAACCTGCACATCACCAGTAGCGCGGCAGTACTCCATGCGTGGATTCGTTGGCATCAGGATGGCACTGCATCACCGCCACCTGTTCTGGAATACGTTGATGTGGATGCTGCACCCTCGCGGTGTGTACGCTTGATCGTCACTGGACAATCCTTGCTCCACGACAGCAGCGGCAACCCAATACCGACCTTTGCAACAACTGTTGACGATACATCGCAACCGACTGTCCTGCAGCTCCACGGTCGCTGGCGCCCGATGGGGCAACTCATCCGACCGGGAAACATTCTGCACGTCATTGACGGTCGCTGGAGCGATCAACAGACGCTCCTATGCGGTAACGATTCGTTTCTTGTCATCGAGCCTGACCTTCTGCTCGATGTGACGACCGTAGCAGAATGCTTTACCGGGCGCCACAACCTGCACCTGCTTGCCCTCTGGCGTTTGCTTTCCCCAGACCAAACAAGTGTTGCGGCAATCGTTGGCACTATCGTCAATGCATGCTTTGATGAATTTCTTGCCGATCCGCATACCGATTCCTCCACTGCAATCGAACGTGCGCTGCGGATACGATACCTGGATGTACTGGCTGCAATCGCATCACACCAACTCTCGCTCGACACGCTCCAAACGGACGTCCAGGAACACTTGCGCACGATCGAATCGGTCCTGCCACACTTCAAAGGTCATACAACCACCGAACCAAGCTTTATAGCACCCCTCTACGGTATCCAGGGAAGGCTGGATGCGCTGATCGAAAACGGCACCTCCTGGCGCGACGTCGTTGAACTAAAGTCGGGTTCACCGCCGCCGCGCAATCAACAGCTTATGGCGTCGAATGGCAAATCCTACACCGTTGGGATGCGCCCCAATCATGCCATGCAGATTGCTGGCTACAATCTCCTGCTGGATGCTGCATTTCCTGATCGCGAGGGCAGCAGTCAAATCCTCTACTCCCGTGCCAGCGAGGACCCTCTTCGCAATGCACCCAATGCTGACGATTTGAAGGCAGACTTCCTGGCGATGCGGAACAAAATTGTTGCAATGTACACTGCTCTGGCACAGCGCCGCTTTCGTGCACTCGATCAACTCATCGAGCTCGATACTGCTGCCATGCCCACTCTGTACCAGAACGCTATTACAGAGTGGAAACGAGCAATATCATCGCTGAGCCAGCAAGAATTTCTCTACGTGCAAGCATACATAAGCTTTGCGTTCAGCGAATGGGTGGCGCAGATGACCGGCAATCCGTGGCGTAATGGAGGGCTGATGTCGCTGTGGAGACTGAGTATCCCGGAAAAAACCGAACAGCTCGTCGCATTGACCTACCTTCGCGTCAACGAATCCGATAGCGATTTTCCCAACGGCTACATTGCGTTTAGCTTCAGCGACCAAACGCCACGCCAGACATCGTTTCGCGAGGGAGATGTGACTGTTCTCTACCCCCACAGCGCGCTTACCAGCGACAGCAGCATACACGGTCAGGTTTTCAAGTGCACAATTCGCAGGCTGCGAAATAGCGAGGTCATCGTTAGTCTTCGAAACAAGCTTTTCGATCGGCAAATTTTCACGGGCGATCAGTTCTGGGCACTCGATGCTGACGTGCTTTCGATTGGCATCGAGAGCATGGTGCGTGCCTGTGCAGATTTCGTTCGATTACCACAAGAGCGTCGAGCATTGCTACTGGGACTGCGTCCACCCCGTACCGAAACGCGTTCGGTGGGACGCCCTCCACGACTGACCGACACGCAATATGCTGTTTACGTCAAAGCACTCCAGGCACGCGATTACTTCTTGCTTGAAGGTCCGCCCGGTACGGGAAAAACCAGCACAATGCTTCGCGCAATCGTCGAACATTTACTTCAGAGTGATCGGGAAGTTCTTCTCTGCACTGCACTGACCAACCGCGCTGCCGATGAGATATGCTCGGCACTGGCGCATCTTGCCGACGATGGACATCTGCTGCGAATGGGTACGCTCGAAAGCACCGAGCACCCCGACCTTGCTTTCGCTGCTGCCGTTCGATCACACTCGTTCGATCAACTCCAAGCTATGCTCGATCGAGCGCGCATTATCGTTGCAACCGTGCCATACCTGAACGCCAATCCCGTCCTGTTTTCACTGAAGCGCTTCACAACCGCCATCATTGACGAAGCAGCGCAACTGGTCGAACCTCAGGTCGTTGGAATTGTCTCCCGCGTTGAGCGTTTCATCATGATCGGCGATGCCTGCCAGCTACCCGCCGTCGTGCAGCAGGAAGAGCGGAGCTGCCGCGTGGCACACGAGCTACTCGATGCCATCGAACTGCATCGCCTCGATTCATCGTTGTTTGAGCGCTTGCTCCGCATCGCGAAACGCAATGGCTGGCACCATGCATGGGGACGGCTAACCGAACAAGCACGAATGCACCGCATTGTTGCGGAATTTCCCAGCACACGATTTTACGGCATCGAATTCGGAACGTTACTTCCCTGGCAGCGGGATGATCAGGCACTCCTTCCCTACGATGTGCTGCCGGAGTTTTTACGTTACCGCTTAGTGTTCATCGAGAGCATACCCGAACCGCACACAGGTTACAATCTCAGTGAAGCCCAGATCGTGGCTGCCTGCACAAGGCTCCTTGCGCAGGTGGTACCGTCGCCGCTTTCGTCGGCTATTGGCATCATCGCACCGTTCCGCAAGCAAATTCGTACGATTACCGAGCTGCTTGATCCAGCGCTCGGCGAGCAGATCACCGTTGACACAGTCGAGCGTTTTCAAGGGTCCGAACGAGATCACATTCTGCTCTCGTGCGCTGTGAACGCTCATACTCACCGTCGCCGAATCGAATCGCTGGTCGAGCTCGATGGTCGGACTGTTGATCGCAAACTCAATGTTGCACTCACACGCGCGCGTCAGCAGGTCATCGTCGTTGGCTGCCGCACGATTCTGGAAAAAAGCCCGGTCTACCGAGACCTCATCGCACACATTGAGCGCCAGGGTATTGCCGTGACGTGCTCGGAGGCACACGCCCTCATCAACCAGTCCATTCAACCATTACCATCTGGAGTTGCACGTGCGCATCATTGGCATTGATCCAGGTTCAATTGTTTGCGGGTACGGGGTCGTCGAGCAGCGAGGCACAGCGATCCAGCTTGTCGAGTACGGTGTCGTTGAAGCTCAACGAAAAAGCACTGCGCTGCCAGAGCGGCTCGAATTGATTTACGACCGGTTGCAGGCAGTCGTCCAGCGCACACGACCGGATGCTGCAGCAATGGAATCGCTCTTTTATGCGCGGAATGTCCAGTCGCTGCTGAAGCTCTCGCACGCACGCGGCGTTGCAATGTTAGTGTTAGCGCAACACAACCTTCCCATCGCAGAGTACGCCGCTCGGCTTATCAAGCGCAGCATTTCTGGAAAGGGAAATGCATCGAAAGAACAGGTTTCGTTCATGGTCAAATCCATGCTCGGCATTGCAGAAACGCCGGAATTTTTCGATGCAACAGACGCACTGGCGATCGCGATAACCCATGCACTTCGATCGGGCATGACGCCACAGTCGCGCACCAAGCGCAGCGCAACAAACTGGCAAGAATTTCTTCAGCAAAATCCCGACCGTATCATCAAGCGGACCCGTTAGAGGGTTCGCGTATAGTCGCGTGCGATGAGCGCAAGCTCTTCCAGACGCGCATCAACAGCATGGAGGAACGTTCCCGGTGGATACGTAAAATCCGGTTGCATGTCGCCAGCATCCATCCCCGTCAGCAGCGGAATGCCATCGGTGAAATGCCGAATTGCCCATACATGAAATTTCCCCTCGCTGGCAGCACGAAGTATCTCGTCGGGCAGCATCAGATCAGCAACATTCTGGTGCGGTATGATAACACCGTGGATGTCGTCATTATCGAGTCCCTGTTGCTGGCAGATTTCAAAAAATCCAACAATTTTTTCATTGACTCCACCGACGGGCTGGACATCGCCTTTTTGATTGACGCTGCCGGTTACGGCAATTGATTGCTTGAGCGGTACCCTCGCCAGCGATGACAGTATCGCGTAGAGTTCGGCAAGTGTGGCGCTATCGCCATCAATGCTACCGTAATTCTGCTCGAAACTGATGCTTGCCGAGAGCGCAAGCGGTCGGCGTTGCCCGAAATATTCGCGCAGCAATCCTGGAATCGTCAGCACGCCTTTACGGTAGATGTTACCGCCGAGCGAGGCTTCGTGCTCGATGTCAATGATGCCTGCATTACCCGCACCCGTTGATGCTGTGATACGCGCTGGCTTCCCGAACGAAACCAGACCCGTCGAATACACCGTCAAGCCGTTGATTTGCCCGATGCGTTCCCCGCGCGTATCAATCATGAGCACTCCCTGCAGAATCTGGCTTTTGATTTTGACATCCTGCAGTTCTGTGCGGCGGCGGCGCAAGCGAAGCGCTTCTTCGACACACGCACGGTCGAAGTACTTTTTCCGATGCTGCCGAGCCACAAACGATGCCTCACGAATGACATCAGAAACATCGCTGAAGTTGATGGTGATTTTGTTTTTGTCTTCGGCACGCTCGACAGCCCACTCAATGAGTGCTGCCACACCCGACGGACGCGCGTGGAGAACGTTTTCTTCCTCGCACAGCCGGGCAACAAAGCGTGCATAGTTCTGGAGCATTTTCTCGGAACGGTCGGTTTCGTAGTCGAACTCGGCGGCGATTTTGAACATCTTGTTGAAATCTTCCTCAATGGCTGAGAGCGCCAGATACGTTTGGTAGTCGCCGAGCATAATGACTTTGACGTTGACATCAATGAGCTCTGGCTTGAGGACTATAGCTCCAGCGCCACCGTCAGGAGATTGAATTTCGAGCTTACCGTAGAGGAGAACTCGCTTGAGCGTTTGCCAGACCTGCGCATCGCTGAGAATATCGCTTGCATTGACAATCAGGTAACCGCCATCGGCACGGAGCAGTGCACCCGGCTTGATCATCGTAAAATCGCTGTGCACCATGCCGTTCCGATCGTAGCGCCGTTCGATTGTGCCGAATAGATTGGTGTAGGTCGGGTAAGTCTCGATGATGATTGGCGCCGATAGCGTTTGCCCATTATCAACGAGGATGTTGACCGAGTACTCCTTGAGCTTATCGGCAACGCTGCGTCCGCTGGGTAATTCAGCATCGGGCGATGATGAGTACTCGGGCGAAAAAATTTCGATGTTTGCGATGATGTCCTGTTCACACTGCTGGAGGAATTCGGTGACGCTCCCCTCGCGAAAACGATCACGCAACTCATCGAACGCAGCCGAAACGATGATACCGGCTGCTTTCCGGGCATGGTCGAGTAATGCCTGCTCGAAGGCTCGCTGCATCTCGATTCCCTGATAGCTCATTGTGACCAACTCCTCGCGCAGCTTCATGTAGGTGCGTACAATTCGTTCTGCTCGCTGCTGGCTGAGCTTCCCTTCGTTGACAAGTGTAGGAATCTCATCGAGCGAAATTGGCTTACCTCGAATGACAGCAAATAGCTCGTATCGCGTCGAACCATCCGGCTGGCTAATCTGTCCGAGTGTGAACCCTTCGGGTGCGATGCGCTTGTTGAATTGCTCGACTAATGCAGCTTCTTTCGAGCGGAACCGTTGGGTAATAGCATTACGACTTCTCTGGAACGATTCCTCGCGGAACAGCTCGGCGATGCGCTGGCGCAAAAATGTAAGCGTATCGTTAAGCGCTCGAGCAAACTGACGCGCTCGACCCGGACGAAATCGAAGTAGCCGTGGCATGGTCGGGTCAGCAAAGTTGTGCACGTAGGCAAAGTCATAGAACTCTCGCCGCTGCTGTGCGATTGGCTCAAGGACCTGTTTGATGGTTGTCAGCCGACCAGTTCCAAGCAGGCTCATCACAAAAATGTTGAAACCACGCGATTCAATAGCTGCCCCAAGTTTGATTGCCTCGATTGCTCGATACTGCCCGACGATTCCCCGAAGCGGAACAAGCTCCTTGGTTGTGCGAAAGGAAAAAATCCGTTCATCGCACCGCCACCGCAATTGCTCAGGAGGAAGAGGATGAATGCTCGTTGTTGCCATGGACTATGCTCAGCGGTTGTTACTTCGTCCATGGCAAAATTGCCATTGTAGCGCGGAACTTTGCGCGCACGGAATTGGTTGGGCATTCGGAAATCACCTATTCGACACGTGCGGCCCATTATGCAGACGCTGTCACTGGCTCAAAACACACCAACCAAAGTAAATTCGCACGGCTCACTACACCGTATCCAACCGATGACTCATAGCGAACGGACGGCACTGTTTGAACGCGAGCTTGTGCCTCATCTGGCAACGGTTCGCTCATTCGCCCTGCGATTATGCCGCGACCACGACGACGCCGACGACTTAGTCCAGGAAACGTTTCTGAAAGCCTTTCGTTTTCTCGATAGCTTCACACCGGGCACAAATGCAAAAGCATGGCTACTGACCATTCTCAAAAACACATTCATCAACCAATACCGGCGAGATCAGCGCAGTGGACAAACGATCTCTTACGAAGAAATCGAGGAATTCTACGAATCACTTCGCCCCGACGAAGTCCCCAGCACCGATTCTCTGGAGCAGCAATTCGAACAACTTCTCGATGATCAGGTGATGGCAGCCTTGGACGCATTACCCGATGAATTTCGAACAGTGGTAATTCTCTGTGACATTGAAGACTTTTCGTATGAGGAAGCCGCTGAATTTCTTGGATGTCCGGTTGGAACGGTCCGATCGCGGTTACACCGCGCGCGTGCAGCACTGGCAAAGCAACTTGTCGAATACGCTCGTCAACGCGGCTACGCGCCTGATCGCGCTATCGAGCGATTCAACATTTCGTCACCAACACAGGGAGACCAACAATGATGGATCACGATAAAGATTTTCTCGTTGCCATTGCCGATGGGCGAGCGACGGCAGACGAATACCAGCGTTATCAGCAGCTCTGCCAAACCGATCCGCGCATCGAACGGTACGTTGCACTCTTGCGCGCAACGCGCCAGCGTGTTCGGCACGCAGCCCATGCCCACACCGCTGCTGATACCACGGCAATACTCCACCGCATCCGAAGCAGCATCGAAGCAATAGAGCCAATGCCCCGACCAACGTCGCGCCGATGGTGGTGGGCGGCTGCAGCTGCTGTCGCTGCGGTCGTTATAGTCTGGTGGGCAGCTCCGTGGCGTCCATCCAGTGTGGATTTCCGAGCCGAGTCGCTGGATAATTTCGAACGCATCGTCGAAGGCAAACTCAGTGTCGCAAAAGCAACATCCAACTTCAACGAGCTTGTTGCATTCTTTCGCTCCAGTGGTGTTAGATACCAACTTGTTAGCGTGCCGCTGAAAGCTGAGCTGGTCGGTGGGGTCGTCTCCGAACACAACGGTACTAAACTGGCGCACCTTGTTTACCGTCGGGGCGACACGCTCATCTACATGTATCAGGCGCCGCAGGAGCTCTTCGAACGTGGTATTTTAGCCGTGTCGCGTTCGATCGTGCCATATACCCAGTCCGGAAAATGGTACGCAGAAAACATCGGACAGCGGTCGTGGATGTTCTGGCGCGTACAATCGGTTTATTGTTCGGTCGTCGCAAGCGTCCCGAAAGAAGTTTTAGCAACCTATTTTGTCGAAGGTGCACTATGAAAGCAACGTTCGCAGTGTGCGCAGCGGTTGCGCTGATGTTCATCGCGTGCAATAGCAAAGCGCCCGAGCAGCTCCAGCAGTCAGCATTGGCAACAGTGCAGCAATCGTTTTCGTCGCAGGTGTCTCCGCCCGCACCCGACGGACCCGCCGATTACGTCGTGGACGCGATCGCTGTCGGCACACCAACTGCCGGCAAGCTTATTGACATCACCTGGAAAGATGCTTCCGGCAAAGTGGTCAAGCTCTCCGACGTTGCACGAGGAAAAATTGTATTCCTCAACTTCTGGGCAACCTGGTGCCCCCCCTGTCGGCGTGAAATTCCCGACATTATCGAGCTATCGCGTGAGATGGCACGGGATGTCGTGGTTATCGGGATTTCGCTCGACAAAGGTGCCGATGCAAAAACGAAGGTAACCAAATTCGCCACAGACAAAGGCATTACGTACATCAACGTCGTTCCTAGCAGCACACTGAGCACGGAGAAAATTGCCGAGGCATACTCAATCATCGCACCAATCAGCGCCATTCCGACAACGATGATATTCGATCGGGCCGGCAACCACAAGCAAACGATCATCGGTGCGAATACGAAGAGCTACTTTATGGACGCGATCAAAAAGGCGATGTGAGTGCGCAGCCGGTCTAGGAGTCCGCACAGGAAGAGTTACCCCGTGCGAGCTTCGATGATCAACGTCGTCCGCGGTGGAGGAGGTTCGCTACTGAACTCGATACAATCAGACAGTTGTCGCGCAACCGAGGTCAAGCGTTGTTCATCAGCAGCGTAGAGTGTTGCCAGCGGTTCTCCGCGCTCAACCCAATCCTCGCGTTTTCGATGCAGAACAATTCCAGCAGAGCTATCCACATCATCGGAAGCGCGCCGACGACCTGCACCAAGCTCAACTAGCAGTAATCCGATTCGGCGTGTTGCAAAGCCTCTGACATAGCCGCTCTGCTCGCTTTGCACAACGTGCGACCGCACAGACTGACACCGCCGCAGCGACTCTTCCCATCGTCCTCCCTGTGCTTCGATAAGCTGGTGGAAACGTTTATGAGCAGCACCGCTACGCCAAATGTTATCCGCCGTTTCGATTCCTTTCTGGAGTGTATTGGCGATCCCGCTCAGGTGAATCATCGCTCCCGACAGGTAGAGTGCAAGCTCTTTTATGTCGGCTGGGCAGTTCTCTGGCTCTGCCAGCGCCCGTTCAGCTTCGAGCACCTCAACCCAGTTACCCGCTGCAAAGCCGAGCGGGTCATTCATATCCGTCAGGACAACGTGCATATCTAAACCTGCCCCACAGCCGACATCGTAGAGCATTGATGCAAGTTCGCGCGCACGATCGAGATGCTCCATGAAGGCACCACGACCAACCTTGACGTCGAGCACTAATCCGCGCGCACCTTCAGCAATTTTCTTGCTCAGGATCGAAGCTGTAATCAAGCCAATTGACTCGACTGTACCGGTTTCATCTCGCAAGCTGTAGAGGATACGGTCGGCTGGTGCAAGCTGCTGGCTCTGCGCAAGCATGACTACACCGATACGTTCGAGCTGCGATTGAATCTGCTCCTGCTTGAGCACGACACGAAACCCAACGATGGACTCGAGTTTATCAACCGTGCCGCCGGTATGCCCCAGTCCCCGTCCGCTCATCATCGGCACAATTGCGCCAGCAGCCGCAGCAATTGGCGCCACCAGCAGCGAGAGTTTATCGCCGACACCACCGGTTGAATGCTTATCAACAGCATAGCCAAGCTTTTGCCAATCGTAGCACATGCCGCTGTGCGCCATTGTTTCCGTGAGCGCAACTGTTTCGTGACGGCTCAACCCGCGGATGCAGGACGCCATCAGGAAAGCAGCCGCCTGCGCCGTCGTGATGCTGCCGGAAATGATTCCGTCTATGAGTGCGCTTATCTCTTCGCGCGACAGCTCGCCGCCATCGCGCTTTTTTCGAAGAATCTCGGCTGGAATGAGCATCAAAGACTCCGTTATTTTTGCACCAAACGCACTGCAAAAATGGAACTACCACCCCTGCCAAAAGCTCGACAACGCTGGATTCGTCATCTCCACTCGAAGCGACATCGTGATAGCGAACGCAGTTTTCTTGCCGAAGGTGTTCGGACACTGGAAGAACTGCAGCGTTCGCGGTTTCAGGCGGTGTTGCTTGCAGCAACTCCGGAAGCAGCTCGTCAGCACCGACCGCTGATCGAGCATTTTCTCCTGCAGCAGGTTCCGTGCTACACGACCGATGCCGACACGTTTGCTCGACTTGCCCAGACAACCTCGCCACAGGGTGTACTGGCTGTCGTTGCTTACCCAGACGATGAACCAAATCTGCCGACCGGTTCTCTCCTTGCGCTCGATGCAATCAACGACCCGGGCAATGCCGGCACAATCGTTCGTACCGCCCATTGGTTTGGCTATTCGGGCATTGTGTTCGGTGATGGCTGCGTTGATCGTTTTCATCCAAAGTTTGTGCGGGCAACCATGGGCGCGCTCTTTCACGTCGCACTCATTGAAGCAAGCCTGGAACCATTGCTGGACCGTTTGCGGCACACACACTGCATCGTTGGAACGACCGTCAGTGGTGGTCAACCGCTGTCGCGCTATCGTTTACGCCATCAACCGCATGTTCTGGTCGTGGGTAGCGAAGCGCATGGACTGTCGCCCAGTGTTCGTTCCGCGCTGACCGATTGTGTGACGATTGAAGGTTCTGGCTCGTTCGATTCGCTCAATGCAGCCGTTGCAGCGGCGATAGTGATGTACCACCTATTCCGGAATGCATGACAATCGTTCTTGCGACAGCAAATCCAGCAAAAGCCCAGGAATTTGAGCGTATTCTCAAGCCATTGCTTCCAAACATCGGGGTCGTTCCTGCCTCTATGCTCCTAGGTGAGGATTGGCTGATCGAGGAAAACGGCAACACACTCGAAGAGAATGCCTATTTGAAGGCGACGAATATATTCGAACGCCTCTGGAAACCGACCATCGCCGATGACACAGGATTGGAAGTTGCTGCGCTCAATGGATTACCCGGTGTGCGAACGGCACGCTTTGCTGGTCCAAATGCTTCGGCAGCAGAAAACAACGCGTTGCTTCTTGCTCGTCTTCGGGGCAACACAGACCGTCGTGCTCAGTTCCGCACAGTGTTATGCTACCGGGATCGGCTACGCACCATTTTTGCCGAAGGCGTGTGCAGCGGGACCATCGCCGAGCAACCACGTGGTGAACACGGGTTCGGCTACGATCCACTGTTTATTCCCGACGGTTACCCGTGCACGTTTGCTGAAATGGACCCAGCAACGAAGGATAGCATTTCGCATCGCGGTCGCGCAGCGATGTCGCTTGCATCACAACTCATCGAGCTATGGAGCTAAACACATCAGCGATCGAGCGTGTGTGTGCCAGTGCTCGCCAACTCGACACATCACTGCTACTGCTGCTCATTGCTGTTGCAGCGGAAACCACCGGCGACGATCAGACTCTTGCCAGTTCCGTCGAATGCTACTTCGATCAGCAATTCCAACCAGAGCGACTCTACGAGGCATTGTTGCAGACATACCTATTTGCAGGATTTCCTGCCGCAATTGAAGCACTCACGGTTGCACGTCGCTGTGCTAATGCTCGCCGCATTCCGTTCGGCACTGCGCGTGCGGAAGACTACGACATCAGCCACTTTCTCGAACGGGGTCGTGCTGTCTTTACCCGCGTCTATGGCGATAAACATCAGCGTCTTCGAGAGCGGATGCACGAACTATCGCCCGAGCTAGATAGCTGGATGATGATCGAAGGATATGGCAAGGTCCTTGCGCGACCGGCTGGCTTGAGTTTCGTTGAACGCGAGTACTGTGCAGTCGCTGCGCTTGCAACGGGCGGTTGGGTACGGCAACTTCGATCCCATATGCACGCATTAGCCCGCGAAGGAGTGACGCTCGAGGAAATGCTGGATGCACTCGGTGCTATTGCACTCGTTGCAACACCGGACCGAATCGAATCAGCGCATCACATAGCCGAGAGCCTATGGCACTAACGACACTGATCATCGCTGCGATGAGCTGTGGGTTGCTCTGGGCACAGCAGCCATCTCCCCAGCGCAAGAATGATTCGATGCGTCATCGCGATACAACCGTCGTCCGTTCGCCGGTTCGCGAGTTACAAGCCGACATTGATGCACTGCTCAAAAACCGTGATCTCGCGGTTGCACACATCGGTATATGCATCCTCTCGACAGAAACGGGTGAATATCTGTTTCGCTACAACGACGGCAAGGCATTCGTGCCAGCATCGGTACTCAAGCTGCTGACAACAGCAGCAGCGCTTGAACTGCTCGGTCCTGACTTCCGCTATACGACACGTGTTTACCTGGATGGGCGAATTCGCCAGGGTGGTGACTTCGACGGGAACATCATCATTCGCGGCAGTGGCGATCCAACCTGGAGCGAAGCATTTGGAACATCACCCGATTCAGTATTTGCGCGTTGGATCGGTGCACTCGATTCGCTTGGCATCACCACAATCAAAGGCAACATCATCGCTGATGATACCTACTTCGATGCTGTGCGGTACGGTCCGGGCTGGATGTGGGATGATTTTGTTATGCCTTATTCCCCGCCAATTTCTGCGCTGGCTGCCAACGACAACAACATCCGATTGCTCATCCGACCGGGAGCTGCCGTTGGCGAACCCGCAACAGTATCGGTGCTCAATGGAAACGGTCAATTGAAAATCATTAGCACTATCCGCACGGTAGCCAGTGACCAGCCTGGCGAGGTGATTCCGTACCGTGATTTTGGTTCCAGCACCATTGAGTTGCACGGCACAATTGCGCTTTCGACCTCTGCCGGAGAGGGAGGAGTCTATCTGGAAGTGCCAGTCGAAAATCCAGCGACCTACGTTGCTGCACTCTTCCGGGACGCACTCGAACGGCATCGCATTCGTGTTCGTGGTAGTGTCATGACAGCAACTGAATGGGGCGAGCCTATCCTGTATAACCGTTTGCCCGTGCTTGCCGAATATACGTCCATTCCTTTGCGTGCTATCCTCGCAGTCATGAATCGCAATAGCCATAATCTCTGTGCCGAAATGCTGCTCAAAACAATCGCAAAGGAGAGCAGTGGGACCGGAAGCTTCGAGGCAGGGACAGAATACGTTCGAACAGTGCTGCAGCGGAACGGTCTCCCCAGTGATGAGCTTGTGATGAGTGACGGCAGCGGACTATCTCGATTGAACCTGTGTACGCCGTCGCTCATAGCGCGGCTGCTGTGGCACCTGTGGCGTAGCCCATATCGTAACGATGTCGTCGCCTCGCTTGCCCGCCCCGGTGAACCTGGCACATTACGTACACGCTTGGTCGGTACTCTGGCTGAACGGAGCGTCGCTGCAAAAACCGGGACACTCAACAATGTTTCCAATCTCGCTGGCTACGTCACAACACGCGACGGAGAAATACTCTGCGTCGTGATTATGACCAATCATCTGCTGGTGCCGGAATCCATCTCAAGGAATCTCCAGGACCTGATCTGCATGCGACTGGCGTCGTTCAGCCGTCGCTAAAATGCCAGCCAGTACCCAATCCCACGAATACGAACGACTCCGACAAAAACCAGGACTGCAAGTGCCAGAAGAATCAACACTCCTTTCCTGGCGCGTGCTTTGATGTCCGGGGTGCGAGCGATGCGTGGCAGCATGTGCGACAAGCCAACGGCGATAAGCATCGTCAGTGCATGCTCGAGCTGGATACGGAGAGCCGCAACATCCCATGCTGCTTGGATTCCCGATCGGACAAGCAAGACCACTCCCAGCAAAAATTGCAGTGTCAGCAACACGGGGACGCTGCCCAGTGCAATTCCATGTAGCTTCGACCATCGCCGCTGTATCCATCCACCCAGAGCAAGACTTGTAGCCGCAATCAATCCGAGCGCAACTATCCAGCGTAAGCCACCGTGGAGTTCGAGTAGAAAATCCATCGCCGTACGCATTCGAATTGGTGGACGTGCTATTGCGGGGGAACGCCGATGAACTGCCGATATGCTGGGGCGTCCATGAGTTCTTCGAGTTCTGCCGGTGATTCAAGCTCAATTTTGATAATCCACCCTTCGCCGTAGCAATCGCGATTGATGATCTCTGGTGTCGAAGTAATCGCAGGGTTTACCTCCAGAACCTTCCCACTGCACGGTGCATAAAGATCAGCAACCGTTTTGACTGCCTCGATTGTGCCGAAGACCTTGCCTTGCTCAATGTGGCTCAGTCCGGCTGGTATGTCAACAAAGACAATGTCACCCAACTCACTTTGAGCGTGATCAGTGATGCCAATCCATCCGGTGGTGCCTTCGACGCGAATCCATTCGTGTTCTCGTGTATAGCGCAACTGCTCTGGAACATTCATCAGCACTAACTCCTGTGGTGAATTCGTAGGTCAAACAGGCGCGCGAAAATCAGAAATAATGCGGTGCAAAACAAATGTTTTTTTATGCTGGGTGTTCCGATGCATTCTCTTGAGAACGCTTAAGCTCCTCGATGTACTCAAGGATACGTCGTTTCATTGCCTCTTCAACCTCTTGATGATTTGTCCCCTTAATCATCTCGCCTAACTGAGGGCAGTACGAGGCATAGCGATTCCCCATGTCGTAGCGGCGGATCAAAATTTCGTAGTCGAGCGGATTTGTGCTTGTAGAACGTTGCATAGCCAGTGATTGAACAAGATGTGCAACAATGCAGTACCAACTAACACTCAAGACGAAGGAAGGCATTCTACGATTGCTCTGTGATGATAAAGCCAGCACGCGCACTGGTGGTTTCGGCAAGCTCGGTGGCGAAGTTCTCAAGCGCATCCTGACGGATGCGCGCGTTGAACTCAACCGCATCGCGATATTCAGCATCGAAATCCAGAGCAAAGCGGTTGAGGATGTGGATGACTGCATCCACGTCTTCGTAATTGCAGAACACTCGCACGCGTACGTAGTGGACAACTGGTACTCGCTGAGCACCGGCAAGGACCATCTCGGTCGCCTGGGCATAGGCACGCGCTAAGCGTCCCAGTCCAAGCTTTGTGCCACCGAAATACCGCGTCACGACCACGAGGACATCGCTGAGACGATACTTTTGGATAACAAACAGAATTGGTCTGCCCGCGCTCCCTTTTGGTTCACCGTCGTCCCAGGCACGATAGTCCAGCCCACCAGCACCAAGCCTATAGGCATAGCAGTGATGCGAAGCCCCCGGGAACATCTGTCGTACACGCTCAAGATGGATCAGTGCGTCTTCTTTGCTGGCAATCGGCACGGCAGTCGCGATAAAGCGTGAGCTTTTAACCTCAAGCTCCTGACGTGACTCACCAGATAGCGTGTAGTAGAGAATCGTTGTATCACTCATCGTTTTGTGTGCATGAACATCGGTATGGTCTGTTATCCGACGTACGGCGGCAGTGGCGTTGTGGCTACGGAATTGGGGATGGCACTGGCACGGCGCGGGTGGCGTGTGCATTTTATCACCTATGCCCTACCGTCGCGCCTGGATCGGTTTCAATCGAATATCGCTTTCCACGAAGTGGACATACCGAGCTATCCACTCATGGAACATCAACTCTACACACTTGCGCTCGCTGGCAAAATTATTGATGTCGCGCGCTACGAGCAGCTCGACCTTCTCCATGTCCACTACGCAATCCCACACGCTATCAGCGGTCACCTTGCAAAACAGGTGTTGCAAAAAGACGGCATCCAACTCCGATTGGTGACAACACTCCACGGCACCGACATCACTCTGATTGGTCTTGATCCAGGATTTCATCCGCTTGTCCGATTCTCGATCGAAGCATCCGATGCTGTCACCTCCGTCTCGTCGTACCTGCGCGACCGAACGATGCAACTGTTTACCGATCGGAACAACATCGAAGTCATACCCAACTTCATTGACACAGCGATCTACGATCGCTCTCGCTACGATGCTCCGGCGATTCGGCAGCAATTAGTCGGTTCTGCTGAGTTAGTCCTGATGCACATTTCAAATTTTCGACCTGTCAAGCGCGTTACCGATACCATTCACATCCTGGCGGCGATTCGACAGCAGGGAATTGATGCACACCTTGTGCTCGTTGGGGATGGTCCCGATCGTGCAGAAGCTGAGCAGCTTTGCCGCGCTCTTGATCTGTGCTCGGCTGTACGCTTTGTCGGGAAAGTTATGGCAACTGCCGAACTGTTAGCAGCAGCCGACATTTTTCTTCTCCCCAGCCAGAACGAAAGTTTTGGTCTGGCTGCACTGGAAGCAATGAGTTGTGGCGTGCCAGTCGTTGCATCGAACGTCGGCGGCATCCCAGAGGTTGTCACCCATGGCGACAATGGCTATCTGGCTGAACCAGGCGACATTGATCGAATGGCGCGATACTGCATCGAACTGGCAACCAACCAAAAAAAATGGCAGCACTTCAGTCGTTCTGCTCGCACCGCTGCTATCGAACGATTTTCGACCGATCGCATCGTACCACGCTACGAGAGCCTATACCGCACGCTAATTGAGCGTGGTGTGTAATTTGGAAGCGTCCATTTTTCGTACGCGGGACGCTCGCAATGCTCATCGGTTGGTTACTCCTGGTCTTGACTGTGCTGGTTGCACATGCAAATGCCGACCAGTCTGCGTTTCGGTTTCAGCGCGGATACATCGAATCGCCTTCTCCGAGCGAATTCCTTTACCAAGCACAGATCGGTCCACTGCGGGTTTACTGCCGCCCTGATGGCATTAGCATCGTTGCAGCACACAAGCTTAGTAGTGCTCATCGCGTGGATATGGATTTCCCCGTTCGGGCATCACGGATTATTGCCAGCGAGCAGCGCAGCGAATATTACCGCTTCATCCACAGCAAAAATCAACATATCGCTCATGCATTTGAGCAGCTCCGCTACTGCGATGTTGCGCCGGGTGTTGATCTGGTACTGCGGTGGAATTCCTCGCATTTCAAGTACGACGTTATCGCCCACCCAGGCGGACGGTTGGACCAGTTCCGATTCATCGTCCGTGGTGCTCGAATTGAACGTATTCGTGGAGGCACTGTGCAAATTAGCTGTGGAACAGAGCAATTCCTCGATGCACCGCCGATTGCCTATCAATTCGCCAGTGATGGCACCCAGGTCCCTGTAACTGTTTGCTATACCGCCCCAACTGACTCCACTATTGGTTTCCGCATCACAAGCGCTTACGACTCGACGCGCCCGCTAGTGATTGATCCGGCGATTGTTTGGTCCACGTACCTGGGCGGTTCCCAGGAAGATGCTGCAAACGACATCGCCACCGACGCAGCAGGCAACATCTACGTCGCAGGAAACACACGAAGCATTGATTTCCCTTTGCGAGGAACCACTGCAAACCGCGGACGCCAGAATATCGTCGTCGCCAAATTCACAGCTACCGGACAGCACCTGTGGTCAACATATTTCGGTGGTGAGCAAGATGAGGTTGCAAAGGCAATCGTAGCCGAACCCAGCGGCGGCATGCTCTACGTTGGTGGTTGGTCGAGCAGCCCATCGGTGATACTCGATCAGCCGTACCCGAACCGATCAGGTGGTGCATTCGATGCCGTTGTGCTGGCTTTTGCCGGCGATGGATCATTTGTTCGGGGAACATTCCTCGGCGGCAGCCGCGAAGAGCTCATCAACGGCTTGGCATTGCGCCGCGATGGAAGTTTGATCGCTGTCGGACGGACCAATAGCAACGACTTCCCTGTTGCTCAAGCCCAGCAGCCAGTGCATGCTGGCGATAACGACATTTTCGTGACGGCACTTTCTCTGCCGACGCTCCAGGTGCTCTGGTCAACATACTACGGTGGGAGCGCCTTCGATGAAGCCTACGGTGTGGCCGTCAGTCCGGGCGGCAGTGTGTTTGTGACCGGTGTCACCGTCAGCACAGACTTTCCAACTGCCAATGCCATGCAGCCTCGCCCGACACAATTAGACAATGCATTCGTCCTTGCTCTCAACAGCGCAGGTCGCCGCATTTGGGCAACATATCTCGGCGGCAATGACTACGACCTGGGCAACCGCTTAGTGTACTGGAATGGTGCACTCTACGTGGCAGGGACAACCTCGAGCGCTGATTTCCCCATTCAAGGTGACAGCATCGCTCAACGCGAAAAGAGCGGCTACAACGATGCGTTCCTTGCATGCATCAGCGAGGCAGGCACTTTACAATGGTCAACGTTTTGGGGCGGACAGCTTGCCGAATCAGGTTTCAGCATCCTGGCACTTGGCGACGGTCGGATCGTTCTGGCGGGGAGCACTTCCTCGACTGATTTCCCGCGCCGGCAGAGTATCCTCTGGTCTGCTCGCGGAGGCGACGACATTTTCATTGCGCTCTTCCGCGATGGACAGAATCTTTGGTCGGCGACGATTGGCGGCTCCGGTGACGACATTCTCTATGGGATGGCATTGTTGCCGTCGGGCGATATTGTCGGTACCGGTGAGACGCGCAGTCGCGATTTTGAACCGCTGGTCAATGCGCAATACACTCCGAGCACGTCGCCTGTCAATCGGAGCGACTGTTTTCTCTTCCGGCTCTGCACGTTCGCATCCAACGTGATGGCATCTTCGCCGAACCGTGTGCTGTGTAATGGTCAAGCCATTGAACTATGGGCAAGCGACTCATCGGCAATTGCAACAATCGTCTGGAATACCGGCAGCACAGCACGCCGCATTCGTGTGACCGCTGCCGGTGAGTACTGGTTCACCGCGACGTCCACCACTGGATGTACCATCGTCAGCGACACAGTTCGCATTACAACGACCACCGCACAGCCCGTGCAGCTCGATACCATCGCTCCGCGACGCGGACTCCGACTCTGCCAGGGTGAACGCATTGGATTTGTCGTGCGGGGGCGGTATCGTAGCCATGCATGGCTCGATGAGCGCGGCGGTCTCATTACAACCAATGATACGCTGTGGGTCGAAACGAGCGGTACGTACCACGCAATCGTCGAGGATACCAATGGCTGCACTCTCCAATCAGCTTCACACCGAGTGGAGGTAACTGCCCGTCCCCTTCTGCGCTACCTCCAACTGCTCAATGGACAATGGACGGCTCTGACAACCGACACACTCGCCGCGTGCAGCGGCATCCCGATTGTGCTGGACATTGAACGACCAGCAAGTGCACAGTGTCTTTGGTCAGACGGCTTTAGTACCTGCCAGCGCACCATAACGTCGGACACACAACTTTCCGCAATGATTACCGATAGCACCGGCTGCCGCTGGACAATGCCAATGGTTGTTTGTCGCTTTACCCAACGCATTGCCCCAACGATTGACGCTCCCGATACAGTCTGCGTCGAACTGCCGTTTGTTGCTCGAAGCAGCAGTGGACGCATGCGGTGGAACATCCCAAGCGGGTTGCGTATTCACTCGTCCACAACCGATAGTACTCGCATTACACTGAGTGCATCAGCACCTGGTGTGTACAGGCTTCAAACGTGGATAGCTGATGCATGTAGTGATACAGTCGAGCGCGTTGTCACTGTCGTTGAGCCACAGAGCGTTCGCATCATGACAACAGCGCCGTCGCTGTGTCCTGGGCAGCACGCAATCCTCCGAGCGCCGAGCGGTTTTACAGAGTACCGGTGGAACTCAGTCGCGGGCGATTCAATGCTTGTCGTTTCTGATTCCGGCTGGTATCGGCTCGAGGTTCACGATCGCTTTGGATGCATAGCCCGCGATTCCATCTACGTGCGTCACCGCGCGCATCTTCGATCAAGCGATACAATCATTGACTTCGGTGTGCTCGAGGTTGGACAAAATGCTCAGCGCCGCATCACGCTGTCAAATCCTAACGACACGGCTGCACCTGTTGTTTTCCTTTTGGCTAATGGTGTAGATTTTTCGATTTCACCGGCATCAGGGATAGGAACTGTACCACCGAGCGATACGTTCGAGCTTGAACTGTCCTACAACCCAACTGGCGAAGGAGGAGCGCTCGATACGCTCATCATTGTGCAGCGTGCACCGTGCGTTGATACTCTTCGTGTCATCGTGACTGGTCAGGCATTCCGGCGTCGAGATCAGCCGATTGCGATTAGTTTCGCCATTGAGGATGTGGTCATATCCCCGCTAGATCCGAGCGTTAGCATCCGACTCTATGCTTGGAGTGCAAGTCCCAGTGCTCAAGACATTGACACGCTCTGGCTGGAGCTACACTACAACCCAACTATGCTTCTTCCGCAGGAAGTTACCCCGGGAAGCCTTACAGTTCTCCCGGCACAAGGGGAGCGCGGACAACTGCACCTGATGCTGCCAATTGACACGATACCGGCAGAGCGATCACCGAATCCTTTGGCGATACTCCGCGCTGCAGTTCTCCTTGGCGACAGTGAGATAGATAGCCTCGATCTGACGCGCGCGACGTCAACGCTTCCATTGCTCTATCAGCCAACAGCAAGTATTGTGCGTTACACCGATCTCTGCCGAATCGGAGGAGTGCGGCTGCTTGGGCAGAATCGGAACGCTCTCCTGCTGGTTACACCCAACCCAAGCGACGGAAATGCAACAGTACTGGCAACACCAATGGAAAAGGGCAAGGCTCTGCTGGACCTGTTCTCGAGCGATGGACGCCACATCTGGCATACAGGATTTGATGCTAAAGCTGGTACACCCTATGCATTCGTGTTACCACCGCTGCCTGCTGGTAGCTATTTCTTGCGACTGAGCACAGAGTCGGGTTGGTTTCATTGGACACCGGTCATAATCATTCGCTGACAATAGCGGGGACACCTCATGCGTTTGTAGCGCCGCTTGACCATCACCCACACAGACTTGACCTGTGCACATCGTCGTGCGACTTTTTTTCGCATGCTCTGCTATTGGCTGTCTTGCAAGTAGCACTGCCGTCGCGCAGTGGGCGTTACTGCGCACCGACGCCGATAGCCTCATTCGTGTTGGACGCGATCACATCTATGGTGCTCGTTTCGAGGAAGCCAGGCGTGTCTTTGCGCTCGTTATTGCACGCTATCCAAGTCATCCTGCCGGGTACTTTCTCGACGCGATGATTGAATGGTGGCAGATGCAGCTTGATCGGCGAAATAGTTCGCGATATGAGTCTGCCTTTCTCGAGAAGATCGAACGGGTCATTACAATCTGCGATTCGATTCTTGAGCACAATCCCTACGACATCGCTGGACTCTTTTTCAAGGGTGGTGCGCTTGGGTATCGTGGGCGGTACTATGCGACGGTTCAAAGTTGGCTCAAAGCCGCAAACGACGGCAGACTGGCGCTCGACATCCTAATCAAGTGCAACCAGCTTGCCCCCAGTAATCACGACATCATGCTGGGGACTGGCATTTACAATTACTACGCAGCCGCACTGCCAGAAAAATATCCCGTTCTCAAACCCATTATGGTGTTTCTCCCCAGCGGCGACAAGCGCATCGGCATTTTACAACTGGAGGCGGCAGCACGCAATGCAACGTATGCCGACATCGAGGCGAAAGTTCTCCTCCAGCAAGTCTATAGTGCTCAATTTGAAAATCAACCGCACGACTATCTGCGCATCAGTCGTGAACTCTACGAGCGATACCCAACCAATCCGCTCTTTCATCGTCGCTACGCAGTGGCGCTCCTCCAGGTGGGCAGCTACGATAGCAGCATCGCCCACTGGCATCGCATTCTTGATGCATACCGCACAAAAACCCCGTACTACGATGCCTTTGCAGCTCGCGAAGCGCTCTACTACATCGGCTGGCATTTATTCAACAGCGGCAACTACGACCAAGCGTTGCAGTACTTCTACAAATGCGATGAAGCATCCCGACTTCTCGATGAGGATCCGTCCGGCTTTATGGTCAAGCTCAATCTCTACATTGGAAAAATCTACGATCTCCAGGGTAAGCGTGACCTTGCCATCATGCAGTACAAAAAAGTTCTCGGCTGGCAGGATGTCCAAAATTCCCACGCTGAAGCCCAGCAGTACCTCAAATTTCCCTACACGAAGTAATATCGCGACGCGCAGTACGTCGCAAGACTTCCGCCGATAGTGTAACCAACTCAATCCAGCAATGCCGAAATCCAATCCCGATCAACAATGGATATTACCAGTCCTCCCCTTGCGGGAGCAAGTACTTCTGCCATCGCAACACGTTTGGACCCTTGTCGGGCGTCCCAGCTCTATTGCCGCTGTTGAGCACGCAGTCAAGCATGATCAGCTCATTGTTGCTGTCATGCAGCGAAACGATGCCGATACGCCAGCGTTTGATGACCTTCACACCGTCGGCACTCTTGCACGAATCCAAACACTGGCACATCTTCCCAATAACCTGCTGCGGGTTAAACTCGTTGGTCTTGAGCGCGTGCAAATCTCACCGCGCAAGAGCTCCCACCCGTTTTTCATCGTCACGGCACGATTGTATCCACACAAAGGGCGATTCACCCAACGGGAATACGCCCAGCTTCTCGATTGGTACAAGGAGCGCTTCAAAAACGTAGATCCCGACCATCAGCATCGGGTACGAAACGGGGTGTACATGACAAGAATTCTGAACCTCATCTACCCGCTGCTCTACGACCTGACTTCGGAATTTCCTGCCCGCGTGCAAGAAATACTGGAAGCAGAAAGCTACAAGGAGCAAATCGAACGCGCCATTAGCTTGCACGAGGAGATTGCCGCGCGCGTTGACGTCGAAGACGAGGTCATTGAAAAAGTTGCAACCACGCTGCAGAACACCCAGCGCCAGCATTTCATTCGCGAGCAGATCCGTGCCCTGCAGAAAGAACTTGGGGAAGACGAGGAATCCATGCATTCGAGCGACGTTGAGCGATTCCGAGCGTTGATCGAAGCAGCACAAATGCCGCCGACTGTTCGGGAACGTGCGCTGGAGGAACTTGAGCGCCTGCGCAAGACCTTCCCCATGTCCCCTGAGTATGGCGTCATGCGTAGCTACCTGGAGTGGCTCACTGACCTGCCCTGGTCGGTGCGATCAGAGGATAATCTCAACATCGAAAACGTTCGGGCGGTCCTCGATGCAGATCACTACGACCTGGAAAAACCCAAAGCCCGTATTCTTGAGTACATTTCCGTGCTCAATTTGACCGGCTCAATGCGAGGTCAAATCCTGTGTTTTGTCGGTCCGCCGGGCGTTGGCAAAACATCGCTTGCTTCGTCAATTGCGCGGGCATTAGGGCGACGCTTTGTTCGTATATCGCTGGGCGGCGTTCGCGATGAAGCCGAAATTCGCGGGCATCGCCGTACCTATATCGGCGCGATGCCGGGCAAGATTATCCAAGCCATGAAGCGCGCCGGAACGATCAATCCAGTCATTCTGCTCGACGAAGTTGATAAACTTGGCACCGATTTCCGCGGCGACCCCGCAGCAGCGTTGTTAGAGGTGCTCGATCCCGAGCAAAACCGCGCTTTCAACGATCATTTCCTGGAAGTTGACTACGACCTTTCGCAGGTGCTTTTTATCGCAACGGCAAATGTACTCTACGACATTCCACCGCCCCTGCTCGACCGGATGGAAGTCATCGAGATCAACTCCTACCTCGACAACGATAAACTCGAAATTGCCAAGCGGCATATCATCCCTAAGCAGATCAGCCAGCTTGGGCTTGATGATTTGAATATCACGTTCAGCGACGAGGCAATCTTGACCATCATTCGGGACTACACCCGTGAAGCGGGAGTGCGGAATCTAGAACGCGAAATAAGCCGTGTCTTGCGACGCATAGCCCAGCAGGTTGTCGAGCGCTTTAGTGGAAAAACGACAGCGTCGGTGTCGTCTGTTCGTTCATTGCCGGGGTACCGACGCTACGTGCGCACCCATCGCTTTAGCATTGACACTGCTATGATTCGGCAATTGCTCAAAGCACCGCGCTTCCGCAACGTCGCAACAGATCGAACCGATCGCGTTGGAGTGGCAACAGGTCTTGCCTGGACAAGTACTGGTGGCGACGTACTACCGGTGGAAGTTACTATCATGCCAGGATCAGAAAAACTTTTGCTCACTGGAAAACTTGGCGAAGTCATGAAAGAATCCGCTCAAGCAGCACTTTCCTACGTGCGGAGCAATGCGGCACTTTTCGGCATTCCTGAAAATTTTGCCAGCGGCAAAGACATCCATATTCACGTCCCCGAGGGTGCAATTCCCAAAGATGGACCCAGCGCCGGTATTACCATGACTGTCGCGCTCATCTCAGCAGCCCGCGGAATACCCGTGCGCGGTGATGTTGCCATGACCGGTGAGGTTACGCTGCGTGGGATGGTCTTGCCCGTCGGTGGTCTCAACGAAAAACTGCTTGCTGCCAAACGCCACGGGATTACGCATGTCATCGTTCCGGCCGACAACCGAAGCGACATCGAAGAATTGCCCACGCACCTTACTGGCGATATGACCATCTGGTACGTCAGTAGCATCCAGGAAGCGTTGCCATTAGTTTTTCGCGTTGTCCCCTCTCCCGACAGTAACGGTGCCTCACCGAACACTCCCACAATGACAAGCACTCACGATGCGCGGTAGCGTCGTAATCGCTCTGTGTCTGCTCATTGGGCTTGGGGGCTGCACGCAGAATCACCAGCGCTTTCTCGATGCATACACAGACGTCCTGATCGTGCGCATGACCGAGCGTGACTCAGCAGCAGCGCAGCGAAAAGTCGCTGAGGCATTAGCGCGGCATGGATACAGCGAAGCAGAGTTTCGGGCGGAATTTTTCGAACGTGCACGGCAACCCGAGCAGCTCCGGGCGCTCGTGGATTCCGCTCGTACCCGCGCAGCGCGGAGCATTACAACTCAAAAGTGAAAGCGCGTTACAGCCAGAGCAGCCGATAGCACCGGTCGCTTCGAGACGACCAGCGATGCAACATCCTGCGTCGAGACACCAAGCTCCCACCGTCCATCCCAGAGCGAGACTTGAAGTGAAAGCGGCAGCATCCATCCAGCAAGCGTACCGACTCTAATTCCTGCACTCAGGACGAACAGCGGACTAACCCAGTATCGCGTGCCCACAGTGATCGAAAACGGTGGTGCTCCGGGTGCGCGTGGCTCCAAAGGAATGGTGGCTTCGATGCCAAGGTCGCGCTCTATCCCGATCGAGCGAGACAGTGCAAGCCGAAGGCGTGTTGGGAGCAATCGTCGCACTCCCTTTAGACCGGACCACTTGAAGTACCCACCCTCACCGGTGATATTCTGCGCCTCAGCAAAAATGTTGAAGCTCGAAAATCCCGGTGTAATCATGCCATTGAGCACTGTATCGAGGACAGTGAACACGTTACCATCCCAAAAAACCGAGCCAATATCGAGCACTGCTATCGCCGCACGCCAGGTGTGATCAACTTCGACGGTAAAGCCAACGTCAGCGCCAAATCCACTACCCACCGGGATAAGCCCACTCCCTGCACGCAAGGAGGGCGTTGTGGCTTTGCCATAGCTGACATTGAAGTAGGGCGAGATTGCTGAGTACGCCACGATAGAGCGGTTCTCAACCCGACCATCGAGCAGGATATACCCTTCGATCAAGCGCAAAGTCACGCCGCTGTAAAGCTGAAAGCGCTGACCGTTGTGCAGCCGGACACCATATCCGATCGCATAGTCCCGAAGCCAACTCATCGCGATTCGACTCGAGTCGAAGAGTTCCGAATAGCGTTTTGGTTGCCGCGCGTAGCCGACGGTATCGCCCTGCCAGTTTATTGCAGTCGAATCGAAGTAGGAATCAAGCCGACCCAAAAATGCTATTCGCGAGAGCATAGAATTCAAGCGCAATTCAGCACTGATTCGGTCACGAACGCTAAGCCCAATCCCACCCCAGTGCGAGCTTTGGTAAGCAACACCGACCAGCAATGCATCAACATTGAACGACAGTCCGCGTCCAGCGAATTGTTCTGCAAGCTGGCGTTTGTCATCGAGCGAAAGTTGCGCCGAACTTGTTTGAAAGATGATCGAGCGTAGCTGTGCATCGCTCAATGCATTCGATGCTACACTTGCGCCGACTTCCCCTGCTCCGATACTCCAATGTCGCTGCACGAGATACTCTCCGTACTCCATCGGCGAACCCAGCGAGAAAGTAATCGTTTCCGGCACAAAACCAAGATTCGCTGGATTAGTCCACAGCGCTTGGTAATCGGTTGTGAACAGCGGCGCAAGAACGACCGCTCCAGTGCGGGGGGAGTCGCTCAATTCAACCTGTGCGTGAGCTGCAATCGTAACTCCGATACACAGTGTAAGCCACCGCATCATGAGATGATCACCGATGACATGCGCTCAACGACACACCGCTCGATTTCGCTGGCAAGACGGAGTGCTGCTATTCCATCGTCGAGACTAACCACTGCTGGTGCACCATTGATGATGCTGTCGAGGAAAGCGCGGTGTTCTTCTGCAATAGCATTGGATGGCTCAAGCGGTGGATGTTCGCAGATAATTGCCTTTGAACCAAAATCGGGCGCTCTCATCACAGCCTGGTCTGGCGCTATACCATCAGCCTCGGTCACCAAACGATAGACCTCCAGCTCTGGCGCAGAAAAATCAAGCGATAAATACGCACTCGGTTGAAACAGCCGCAACTTCCGCAGTGGTTTTGGCGTCAGCCGCGACGCAGTAAGATTGGCGATGCATCCGCCTTCAAACTCGATGCGCGCATTGGCAATATCAACCGAGTCGCTAATGACGGCAACGCCATGCGCCTCAACGCGAAGCGCTGGCTTGCCGACCAACGCAAGCACAAGGTCCAGATCGTGAATCATCAAATCGCCAATGACAGAAACATCGGTCCCGCGAACGCGAAATGGACTCAAGCGATGCGCTTCAATAAACAGCGGCATGCTCACATAGGCACGTGCAGCTCGGAAGGCAGGATTATACCGCTCGACATGACCAACATGAACGACGACACCGCGCTCTGCTGCTGCACGAGCGATCGCTTCGGCTTCGGGTACCGTTGCTGCAACAGGCTTTTCGATTAGCACATGCTTGGAGTATCCGATTGCTTCGAGCGCAACCTCAGCGTGGCTGCTGGTTGAAACAGCAATAGTGAGTGCGTCGCTGTCTTGGCATGCCCCAGCGAGCGAAGCAAATACTCTGACGCCAAGTTCATTGGCGAGCGCAGCAGCATGTTCTGGCTGTGAATCGTACACTCCGACGACTTCTGCTCGCGGTTCATTCATCCACAGTCGGGCGTGAATGCTTCCGAGGTATCCACAGCCAATAATCGAAACACGAATTTTTTTCATTGGGCTTCGGTGGGCGATTGATTCGAATCCGTCACAGCTACTGGAGAAACTTCCAATACTCGATTCGCTTGCTTGTGGGGTGGTCTTATCATCAGTTGACTGTCTGTGTGTGATTGGTCATGCATTGCTCGCGGATGGGCTTGCTCGTATGCAGCGCGGAGTCGCTCGATTGACACGTGCGTATAGACTTGCGTCGAACGAAGGGAACTATGCCCCAGCAATTGCGAGACTGCCTGCAGGTCTGCACCACGGTCGAGAAGATGCGTTGCGAAGCTATGCCGAAAAATGTGCGGCGAACGACGCGGTGCATCGGTAATGCCGGTCAGAATTGCATTGATTGCACGCCATGCTTGCGCTTGCCCAAGTGGCTTGCCGCGCGGAGAAAGGAAGAGTGCAGTTTCGGTTGGCGAACATGCAAGCTCATGACGTCGGGCACGATAGGCTCGAACTGCCTCGATAGCACGGCGTCCAAGCAAAACGATGCGTTCCCGTCCTCCCTTCCCCACCACACGCACCGAGAGCGTGGACTCATCAATTGAATTGCAACGAAGACTGAGTGCTTCGCTGATTCGCATTCCACTGCTGTAGAGAACTTCCACCAGCGCTGCAATGCACAGACCCCACGGTGTTGACCGATCTATACGCTCGAGTGCATACGTGACCTCCTCCTGTCGTAGGACCGACGGCAACGGTTTGTCAAGCTTTGGCATGCTCACCATTGCTGCCGGATTACGCTGGCACCACCGATGCTGTACACAAAAGCGGAAGAAACGTCGGAGTGCGCTCAGTTTGGTCGCAATCGTTCGCTTTGCGTTCTGTTTGTGGTGAAGGTGTGCAACGAAGCTACGAATGTGGTGTGGAGTGATCTGACCAAGCGAGTGTGCGACGGGATCGCTGTGTTGATGTGCTCCGGCATCGGACACATACGCGACAAATTCGGCAATGGCATCGCGGTACCGTTTTTGCGTATGGTGCCGATAGCCGCTTGTTGATAGCCACACAAAAAACGATTCTGCAGCGCGATGAAGGTCCATCCTGGATGAGCGTTGAGACAACAGTCACACAGGCAATTTACAATTGTTATGCCAGCGCGTACAGTCTATCGCAGCGCAATTGAGTATCTTCGCTGCAGCAATAACACCACCGCATCCGCCGATGGAACAGCTCTGCCACTACATTGACGGCAGCTTTATCCCATCATCCGACTGGATTGACGTGTACGAACCAGCCACGGGGAGCATCTATGCGCACGTAGCGCGTGGCACAGCGGCAGATGTCACGCGTGCGGTCGAAGCTGCAGAGAGGGCATTTCCTGCTTGGTCGGAGCGTCCTGCCTCCGAGCGTGCAGCGATTCTCAACCGCTTAGCAGATATGCTCGAAGACGCTGCTGAAGACTTTGCCCGTGCTGAGTCATGCGACCAGGGTAAACCTCTCTGGCTTGCTCGGTCACTCGACATTCCGCGATCCATTGCAAACCTTCGCTTCTTTGCTGCCGCAGCACTGCATACATGGACAGATGCTCATCCGGCACCGGGTATGCTCAACTACACTCTCCGCCAGCCGCTCGGTGTAGTCGGTTGCATTTCGCCATGGAATTTGCCCCTATACCTGCTAACGTGGAAGATCGCTCCTGCCCTCGCATTTGGCAATACCGTCGTTGCCAAACCATCAGAGCTGACACCACTGACAGCGACGCGCTTTGCTGAGTTGTGCCGGCAGTGCGGGTTGCCGCCTGGTGTGCTCAATATCGTTCACGGCTACGGCACCGAAGCTGGTGCGGCAATCGTCGAACACCAGCGTATTCGTGCGATTTCGTTTACCGGTAGCACCGCAACCGGACAATACATTGCCAGGACTGCTGGACCATTGTTCAAGAAGCTCTCGCTGGAATTAGGCGGGAAAAATCCAACAATCATCTTTGCCGATGCTGATCTGGAGAGCGCTATTTCGCAGATTGCTCGTTCTGCGTTTCTCAATCAGGGTGAAATCTGCCTCTGCGGCTCGCGCTTGATTGTCGAGCGAACAATTTTCGATGAAGTCCTCGTTCGACTCAGCGAGCATGTCCGGACGCTGACCGTTGGTGATCCGCTCGAAGAGACAACGCAGATCGGCGCGCTTGTATCCGAGGCTCACTACCGGAAAGTGCTCGGCGCCATCGAGCAGGCGCGCGCCGACGGTGGCACGATTGTGGTCGGTGGCAATGCTGTCCATCCATCGGGACGATGTGCCAATGGCTGGTTCGTTGAACCAACAGTGATAACCGGACTTGCACCACAGTGCAATGCGAACCAAGAAGAAATCTTCGGTCCGGTAGTGACTGTCCTTCCCTTCGATTCAGTCGAACAAGCTATTGCACTGGCAAACGATGTTCGCTACGGCTTAGCCGCAAGCATCTGGACCCAGCAATTGAGCCGTGCACACACCGTCGCCGCACGGCTTGAGTGTGGAATTGTTTGGGTAAACTGCTGGATGGTCCGCGACCTGCGCACACCATTCGGCGGTACCAAACACAGTGGCATCGGTCGCGAAGGCGGATGGGAAGCATATCGTTTCTTCACGGAAGCAAAAAACGTGTGCATCAAACTTTGAACATGTCGAACATTGAGCAATTCTCCTAATGATTCGCATACTCTCTGCACTTGCATTTGTGGTGTTTTTGACTGTGTCACTTTCAGCTCAATGGCAGCTTCTTGCGCGGAAAGAGGGAGCTGAGGTGGAACGATTCTTCCAGAGCACGTCCGGTATGCTTTTTGTGCAACTATCTGGTGGAACGAAAATTTTTCGTTCCTTCGATGGTGGTGTATCGTGGTCATTGCTGGAACTTCCGTCCCTGCATGGAGAGCTACACTTTGCACCGTGCGCCGATTCTATCGGACTGGAAGCACTCGTCATCGAAACCGGGGCTACTTTCTACCGCTCGACAGACATTGGTTTGTCGTGGCAGGAAATCCCACGCCCACAAGGTATCCCCGCCAGCGAGTCTATCGTGGGTCTGGAAGGCTTGCGATACGGCGGATTGATCGTCACAACCAAGACGGTAAATGGAATTGCTGTGTACCTGTCCCGTGATCGCGGCGAAAGCGCAGAGCGTGTCGGTGAAATTCCTGAGACGTCATGGCACTTTTTCCAGGCACACGACCGACTCATCTATTGTTTTGGTAGAAGCGGATTATACCGACTGGATTTGTCCTCGAAACAAGAAGTACGCCTTTCGTCAGAGCCACACACATCCTTTGTGTCCTACAGCGAATATAGCGGTGCGCCTGTGGTGTATTGGGCTATTCGAAATGGCATTGTTGTGCGCTCAACCGACGCTGGCACATCCTGGAGCGATGCCAATAACGGACTCCCGATGCTCAACTCTGCCGCACTGCTTGAAGTCTCTCGCGATGGAACACTGTTCTGCTTTCTGCCCAGTAACGATTCAACGACAATCTATCGGCGGTTTGCATCGGCAACCCAATGGACAATGCTGACACGACAAAGCATCACCATAAGAGACATTATCCAAACATCTAGCGGAACATTCCTGGCTGCAACGCCCGGTGGTGTGTTCAGTTCGGAGGAAAGCGGTATGTTCTGGTCAAATTCTTCCAGTGGCATCCAAGGCATTAGTCTGGTGTGTGCTGCGTACACACCAACCGTTGCACTCATTGCAGCGTCACAGGGTGGCGAAGTGTTTCGCTCGGTCAACAATGGTCTGAGCTGGACAAGCCTTGCAAGATTGCCGATTGGTGCTCTAGTAACTGATACCTGGGTGAGCACACGAGGTCTTGTTCTGGTCGGCACCACAAATGGTTTATGGTGTTCGACCGATGGGAGCAGCCTTGTGCAATGCTCAACTGCAACCGGCGCAATCACCGATACAATTGTGAGTGTGACAACGTTCAAAGGCGTTGCCCTTGCAGCAACAGCCACCAGCGCATACTATTCAAGCGATGGCATCCAGTGGCAGACGATACCGCTATTTCTTCCGCAGCCTGGTCGTATTGCCCAGGTTCGATCGAACGACTCTGTTCTTCTTGTCGCGACATCGAGCAGCGTTATCGCCATTGACGCGCTGACACCTCCCAGCTTTCGCACGATCGCCACACTGGGTCAGCCAATTCGTGCGTGCGATATTGCAGCCGATGGCACCATCGGCGTCGTGAGTGATTCTGGTGGTGTGTTCGTTTACCACCGTTACCGCATTGATGGCTCGCTGGAAACACGCGTCGTATTACCACTGACAACGCTTCGCAGCTTGGCACTTTCCCGTGGCGGTCGTGCCTGGATTGCTGCTAATGGTCGCACAGAGCTCTTCACCATCGGTCGGACCGATACATCATTTCAGACCGACACGAGCATTTCCGAATTTGTGCTCTATCTCCGCCGACAACCCTCGGGCGAGCTTCTGGCAACTACAGCCGAGGGAAGCATCTATCGCACAGCCATTGACTCAATACTCACCGTCGAATCAGCAGTAGATCCTACCGTCAACGTGTTGATCACACCAGCATCCGATCAGATTCGTATCGTCGCGCGCATTCCGACAATTCGTGCGGTTCAGATTTACGATGCGCTTGGCAGAATCATTGTCGCTGAGCGCTATAGCACTCCCCAGCAGTCAATCGAATTGAAACTGCCGGGCAGCGCGTCTGGTTACTGCCTGGCGGTTGTGCAGACACTCTCTGGCTGGACTGCTCATCCATTTGCCAATATTCGATAGCCATGGACCACATCATTCGTACCAGTTCTGCTCCAGAACCAGTTGGAGCCTACCCGCATGCGCGGCGAGTCGGTGATTTTGTGTTTCTTTCGGGTGTTGGTCCTCGGCTCCCGGGCAGTGGCGCCATTCCTGGCGCGAAATTTGACGAGAACGGAAATGTCATCGCCTATGATTTTGCTGCGCAAGTGCTGTCGGTTTTTCGTAATGTGCGAACAATCCTGGAATCGGCAGGTGCACGCTGGGAAGATATTGTGGATGTTACGGTTTTTCTGACGAACATGCGCGATGATTTTCCGGTGTTCAACCAGCTCTGGGCGGAACATTTCAACGGCGTCAACGCCTGCCGAACGACCATCGAGGTTGGTTCGCTGCCGACCCCAATTGCTGTCGAACTCAAAGTCATTGCCTATGTTGGCTCGTAGCGTTTTGCTCTTTATCTCGATCGCATGGATCGCAACGGTGCAATTGGCTGCACAGCCGGTGTTGTCGTACATCATTCCAGACATCGGCGCACCCGGCATGGCAGTGTACGTCGAACTTATCGCACCGAATTCTGCTGACGTTGACGGATCGAACTTCAGTGCCAGTGATGGTGTGTACTTGAACAATCCCGCTGATCGGCTGGCGATCGAACTTGTTCGTCCCGATGACTCGAGCAAAATTGTGTTCGGACCCTGCGTCATCTCGTGGTACGGCAGGTTGATTAGCACGATCGCCTATATCTCGCCTCAGGCAACTCCCAATTCCTGGGATTGGCGCCAGCTCAATTCCCAATGGCGCATTCCCATCCGCATTCGCACACCGAATGGGATTACGGCGGTGGATACATTTTACATCGTGCAGCCGACACCGGGCGGCGACATCGGAACTCGTACAGAAACCGTCCTGGGACGACCACCTCTTGGGATTCGATCTCGTCGAGGTGCATTGCTATTCGATAGCCTCATCTTGGGAGCACGTACCTATTCTGTTTCGACCGATGACCCCGACCAAAATGCAGCCAACGGCAACCAGGGTTATTTGCCGCTTGTCTTGCTTGCACAAGGACCGATACGCGGGAGCTCTCCGACCCAGACTCGATTGAGTCTCGATGCAAACGGTATTGACGGTGGACCCGGTGGCGGTGGCGGTGGCGGTGAATTTTGTGACATTACAGGAGGTGGTACTGCGGGCGGAAGTGGCTACACTGGCGGCGGTCGCGGTGGAAACAACACGCCTAACAGCTACCGAGCGGTCGGTACCGGCAGCGGTCCCAATGGCGCTTCGCTCAATCAAACTGCTGCAGGAACTGACGGCGGAGCCTACGAATCGTCCGGTGGTGGGACTGGTCATCCATTCGGAGCAAGCGGAGTCGGCTGCAGCAGCGGCAACAACTGTTCACCCGATGGTGCACGCGGTGCTGCCAGCGGCGTGTCCGATAATCGCGATGGCGCTGGTGGCGGCTATGCGAGCGAGGGCGCATCAACGAGCATTGATGCCAATAACGGCGGCAAAGTACACGGCGACAGCACACTCATCCCGCTTGCGGGAGGGTCTGGTGGTGCTAGCGGCAATCCTCGGAACACGTCGTTCCCCTTCACTGCGTGCGGCGGACGCGGTGGCGGTGGCGGTGGTGCTCTTGCGCTCGTCGGGCTACGCATTGAACAGCTCAGTATCACTGCCAATGGTGGCGACGGTACGGGAAGCGGAACAAACACATCCCGACGCGGCGGAAGTGGAAGTGGTGGCGCAATTCACCTGGCAACCCCGCTCGATATTCGCCAGGTCTCGATTACAGCACGCGGCGGCGGTCAAGCAGCGCCAACCGGTCGAGGTGGCATTGGACGTACGCGCATTGATGCACTTGACCCGACCGCTGCAACTGCCGATCCGATGCCGTACCGCGGACCAACGATGGATACCATCAGCGTTGCACAGGCAATATTCACCGCCAGCGGAAGCGGTTACCCGGGCAAACGTATCCTCCTTTTCATCAAGCCCTCCAACGGAATTTGGAGAGTTTACGACTCAACGACAGTTGGAAGCAATGGACGCTGGAGCATAGTAGTGCAGACTCCCGCCGGTGCGGAGTATCTCTACGTCGCAGCCGCGCAACGAGAACAGCCGTTCGTAACCACACGGTACACAGCACGTCCAGTGGCAGTTTTTTCGCCTGCATCCGGTCGGATTGTGCGCGTGCTGGCTGCTCCGATCGAGGTCACCCCAAGCAGCCTCGACATGGGGCGGACCTCGTGTGCTACAGGTGGGATTGTGCGCGATTCTATTCTGGTACGAAATCCAGGTGCATTGTCTGTTAGCATTACTGGTGGCGGTTTTCTCAACCCAACCAGCGGTTTCAGCATCGTCCGACCGCAACCCCTCCAAGCGACGCTCAATCCGCAAGGGACAATCTACATCGTGGTGGAATACCGCATCCAACCCGCACGATTCGGACTGCAGCGCGATACTCTCGTTCTTCGTGGTGGCACACCCGAGCAAATTTTAGCACGTGTTCCTGTTCAGGTGATCGTTGATAGCGCAGGCATCATCGTGACCGACACACTCAATACCCAGCCGATTGGATTGATTGATTTCGCCGAGGCATGTCGGGGACAAAGCAAAGAACGCACCTATGCACTTCGGCTTGTCGGCACTGCGCCGACGACCATTCAAAGCATCACAACCGCAGCATCGCTTTTCCGCATCGGTCAGCTTTCGCGCACAACGCTGGCTGCCGGCGATACACTCCATCTCCGCTTGCGCGTTATACCACCGGATGTTGGCGACTTTTTCGACACTCTCATCATTAGCAGCGAACTGTGCAACCAGATTCTACGCATTCCGCTGCGTGTTCGTGGTGTCGCATCACAAATTGTTCGTATCGGTGATGTGCGCGGGGTTGTGGACTTTGGTAATGTCCGCGTCGGTGGCAACCGAACTGTACGCATTGGTATCGCTAACCCAAGCTCAACAGATTCAGTCATCGTTCTCCAACCACTGCAACCCTCCGCGCCATTTTCGTGGCAAACGGTACCGGCGGGCATTCCTTTCCCGCGAGCAATCCAGCGAGGCGATACACTCTGGGTGGACGTGACCTTTGCACCGGTAGCAATGGGCGTATGGACCGACTCGCTCGTATTCACAACAGCACAGTTTGGTGTAAGCTGTCCCGACACAGCGCGTTTTCTGCTGGTTGGTCAAGGTACACTTTCCTCGGTTGTGCCGTCGAAAGCGCAGGTTGATTTTGGTATCCTCCAGTGCGGACGACGCCGCGATACACTCTGGCTCAAAAACACAGGCAATAGCTCTGCGGAAGTTTTCTTTCCGGCAACGATCGCCGGAGCCGATGCAGCATACTTTACCATCGTCGAACAACCGGCAGCCGGTGCAACACTTCGCGCCGGTGACTCGGTCCGAATCATCATCGAGGCACAGATATTTCCGCAGAACCCCGACGGTATCAAGACCGCGACACTGATGGTTACGATTCGAGACGATTCAACGCGAACACTACAGGTACCGCTTCAGGTTCAACAACAAGCGCTGGTCCTTGAGTTCACCCCGCTGCCATACGTCTTGACCGATGTTCCGGTCAACTTCACGTCGCAATCTCAGCCCCCGCTGACGGTGCGTAACCTAAGCAGTGTCGAAGCATGCATCGCAGATATCCGCACGACACGCCCGGAGATTGTGCCGTTGATCCGAGCAATCAACGTTCCGCCCTACTCCGCCAGCCGAGACATATACTTCAATATCACGCCTACCTCGCTTACACCGATTGAGGACACCATCACAATCATCCTGTCGTGTCCGTGCACAGACACATTCAAAATTCCCATTCGCATTAACCCCACCAATAATGCACTGGCAATCACACCGCGACCGCTCGACTTCAGCGTTGTTCCGCCCTGTACGACACTCCGCCGCATTCTGACACTCAAGAACAACGACCCCCGAAGTAGCGCTATCATCGAAGATGTTGCAATTGTTGGCGCAGATTCCAGACTTTTCCGAATCACTGCGACACCCTGGGCACAGCTCCCTTACAGCGTTCCCTCTGGCTTTAGCTTTTCGATCGAAATTGAATTCAACCCTGCCGGCACCCGCTCCGGTCCGAAGAATGCAGAATTCACCATCCGCTACACCATCAACGGTCAGGACGTTCTCGACACAGTTCAGCTTCTCGGCGAACGGGTTGTTCCAATTGATGCCGATACCCTTCTCGATTTTGGAGAGGTCAAGCAGGGCGACACTCGGACATTACCGCTCCGCCTGACGAACAATTACACACGAAGCATGACGTACACATTCACCGTTGCGCGGTGGAGCAACTACTTCACGGTGACTCCACCGGTTGTCAACATTGATGCCATCACACAATATGGGTCGGCGGACGTTGAGTTCAATGCGCAAGACATCGGCGAGTATTGGGACACCCTCTGGGTCAAATTTGGTAGTATTGGGTTGAGCTGTTCCGATAGCATACCTGTCGTTCTGCACGCTATTTCGTTGCCGGGGATTGGATTTTCGATTTGGCTCGATTCGCTCCAGATTCTCAATCCACGGGATCGCGACGTTGCCCTCAACATCTACGCTCAGCTCGACACAAATCTTGTGCTTGCGAATGCACAATTGATGCTCGTCGTTGATTTACCCAATCAAATCTTCATGCCTCGTGGTGTTCGTGCACGCGGCGGACGCATTATTTCCTTCAACAGTCGAACCTACGATCGCCATAGCATCACGCTCACCGTTGACACACTACTCAATCCCATCAGTAATCAGCCGCAAGTCATCGCGCAATTGCTCGGCGATGCAATGCTGGGCGATCGGCAGTGTGACTCAGCCTACATCGTCCAGGCGCGCTGGACCAATAGCGGTATCAAACCCACAACCTGGAACAACCCATCGCTGGGCAATGGAATGCTTTGCTTGACACTGTGCGGTGCCGGCGGTGCGCGTTTGCTCGGTTCGCAATTGCAGCTTCCGCTGCTAACGATCGCACCCAATCCAGCTACAAACGACGCTACGTTGACAATTGCCGCCAATGAACGCGGTGAGTACCACATAGAGCTTATCTCGCTGGACGGAACAGTGCTGCAGTCGAATTCCCTTGGTATGCTGCATGCGGGCATGGTGTATGAATACCTGCTAAACGTGAGCAACTATCCGACGGGTGTTTACTGGCTGCGACTGCGCACACCGAGTACAGCCCGGACATTGCCGTTGATTCGAATACGCTAAATTTGCGATGCGATGAGGACAGCACACCCAAAAACCACTCTGCTGCCCGGCTGGTTGGCTGCATGCGTACTCGCCGTTCAACTGGTGAGCGCATGGCACTCCCATTTGGAGGGATGGAGCACTGTGCCCTCGGTGGTTCCTGCTGAGCAGCAGCATTGCCTCCTGTGCCATGTCCCTATTGCAGTGACTGAGCCGCCCTGCAATTCGACAGGAATCGTGCTTGTTCACGGACTCGACTCAGTCCCTCCTCCATCGCAGCAATTTGTCCCGCACGTACACCATTCACCCAACCCACCACGAGCCCCACCGACTGCGCTATAGCTGTCCCGATTATTCGCCGTCAGCGCAGTTGATTTTTTCCGTTTCATGTAATGCTGCTTTTCCTTTTTGCATGGGCTATTGCCAGTGCTGGTACTGTCACCGCTGGCAACGGACATGGCGCACATATTCATGGCATCCTCCGCGATAGCACAAGCGGTGCTCCCATCGCAGGGGTAACTGTTGTCCTGCTCGATAGTCAGCGTGTCCGTTACAGCACAACCACCGGCGAATTCGATCTTGGATCACTTTCGCCTGGCACATACCGAATAGGCTTCCGTCGCCTTGGCTACTACGACCGCGCAATAACGCTGACTGTCGGGCGAGATACAAGCATCCTCGTCCACATGCTGCCGCTTGGATATCAGGCTCAACCCATAGTCGTCGAAGGAAAACGTTCATCGGTTGTTGGGACTGAGCATGCACACGAGCTTGACACGCGACAACTCGATCGCCACCGTGGACAAACCCTTGGTGAACTAATTGAGCAGCTTCCGCAGGTTGCACTGCTGCAAACCGGTGTTGCTATTGCAAAGCCTGTTATTCGTGGGCTGCATAGCCAGCGTGTGGTGATCACCAGCAACGGTATTGCACACCAGTCTCAAGAATGGGGACTCGATCATGCGCCGGCACTCGATCCATTTGTGCCTGCCAGCATTGCGGTAGTCTCCGGTGCTGCAAGTATCGAGGACTCATACGCTGCCATCGGCGGTATCATTCGCATCGAGCCAACCCCGATAGAATTCCATCGCCCGGTTGAAGGGAAGTTCTCCCTCGTCGGTGCGAGCAATAACGCCCTGGTTGCCGCATCGGCACTTGTGCGCGGCAGCGATGCAGTGCTCCCCAACACAGGATACGTGCTCCAAGCCAGCGCTCACATTGCCGGTGATAGCCGCACACCGGATTATGTTCTGTCGAACACTGGCTCGCGTCAAATCAGCGGACTGGTTTCACTCGGCTATGACCAAACATCGTGGCGGCACAGCGTGAGCTATTCGATTTTTTCTGCAGAGCTTGGCATCCTTGCAGCGTCGCACACCGGTACCGTTGACGACCTTCGGCGAGCTATCGAACACGGTACACCGCTTATCATTCGACCCTGGACGTACACCATCAACAATCCACGGCAACAGATTATTCACCAGGCTCTCCAGATGCAGAGCATATACTCCGGAGACGCTGGTACAATCGAATTACGGTACGGCTGGCAGCGTAACGATCGCAGCGAGTTCGACGCGCACAACACACGCTATCTCGACAGCTCAGCCCTTCGACAAGCACTTCAACGACCAGCAATCGAGTTATCGCTGGCAACGTATCAACTCGAGGCTCGCTACCGCCGCTCGGGAGCTCATTCGAGCACCACATTTGGTCTTCACCTGCTGCGCCAGAGCAACACACGGAGTGGCAACGTCTATTTAGTTCCTGATTACCTTCTCTACGAAGGTGGTCTGATCGGTGTGCACACACTATCGCTCGGTCAATGGATAGTAAGTGTTGGCGCACGCAGCGACGTACAGTGGATGCGTGCACGTCCGTACAACAGAAGCATCGGAGCTGCAGAGCCAGACTCGACACTATTGTTTGCCGGACTCGCCATTCACTGTGGAGTTGAGCGATTACTTGCTGACCGATGGCGGCTGCAAGTCAATCTGGCAAGCCACTGGCGACCACCCTCAGCCGTCGAACTGTATGCAAACGACCTTCATCACGGCACCGCACAGTTTGAAATAGGCAACCGCTCGCTCAGTGTGGAGCGGATGTATTCGCTCGATACACGAATCATCGCGTCTCTCGATCGAATAACGCTCGACATCTCGGCATATGCGATGTACTTTCCCCGCTTCACACAACTACTACCGGACTCGATACCCACGGTGACATTCCGTGGCACATTCCCGACCATGCGGTACATGCAGCGCACAGCAGCTCTCATCGGCGGCGAAGTTGCCTGGTCTATTCCGCTAAGTCGCACATTCCGATTCGACGGGCAGATGGCCATTGTTCGAGGGTTCGATCCCACAACCGATGAATGGCTGCCATTTCTGCCTGCAGATCGCGGACGCATCACACTGCACTACCACGCTGATCGCATTGGCAGCCTCAAGGCTGCCTACGCAGAACTATCGCTGGACGCTGTACGCCGCCAGACGCTCATCGCTGCAACAACATTCGACTATGCTGCTCCACCAGCCGGCTATGTCACACTCACACTCACCGTCGGTGGAAAAATTGACCTCAACCAAACACCGGTCGAGCTGAGTCTGGGCGTTCACAATCTCCTCAATCAACCGTACCGCGACTACTTGAGTCGCTACCGCTATTTCGCGCTCAACCCTGGACGCAATTACACCTTGCATCTGACCGTTCCATTTGGTATGTTTCACTCACAATCACATGCACAATGAAACCCTCCTTAGCATTTGCCCTTTTGTCTACATTCCTCTTGGTGGCATTGAGTAGCTGCGAAGAGCATAGCACTGCCCACGATGATGAGCATAAAGTGCCCGGAACCTTTATTCTGCAGCTCATCAGCGATTCCGACACTGTGCGCGCTGTGTGGTCCGATCCGGATGGTCCGGGTGGTAATCCACCGCAGGTAACACCACTAACATTGCAGGCAGGAAACTACCGCGGCTTGCTTGCGATCATCACAACCGATGGCGACACGCTTACCGACGTCATCCGCCAGCAGGGAACCGAGCACCAGATTTTTTACACTCTTAGCCAACAGCTTGCTCAGAGCTTGACAATCAGCGTAACCGACCGCGACACACGCGGTATGCCACTTGGTCTGGAAACATCTTGGACTGTCGCACAACTTCAGGCACCGATCAACGGTACTGTTCGCATTCAACTCTACCACTACGATGCGAACACCAAGGATGGGCAGAACCCATCGCCGGAAACTGATGCCGACATTTCGTTCAGTGTCGAGCTACGCCCCTAAACGAACACGCTTCGGAAAGCTTCTTCCGGCGGTGGATATGGCTGCTCGAGGGCATCATCTATTGCTGCTGTCATGCGACGTGCACAATCGGTGTGCATCTCGTCGAGCATTTGCTGCGTCACAACTCCGCGCTCGAGCAACAAGGCTTCGTAGCGTAGAAGCGGGTCGCGCTTTTCCCAATACGCGAGCATCTGGCGAGGAACGTAGCGGAAATCATCGTGTTCAGCATGCCCGCGCATGCGCATCGTTACCGTCTCAATCAATGCAGGACCGTGTCCTTGTCGGGCGCGTTCGACAAAGGAACTGACAGTGTCGTAGACAAGCTCGACGTCCGTGCCATCAATCGTTACACCGGGGCAGCCATAGCCAACAGCTCGGTCACTGAGCCGCTGACATGCATACTCAAGCTCACGCGGTGTGGAGTAGGCGTACTGGTTGTTTTCGATGATGACAATCAAGGGCAGTTTCTGCACCGCAGCAAAGTTCATTGCCTCGTGGAATTCGCCGACATTCGAGCCTCCATCGCCGATCGTGGTCAGCACAACGATATCCTGCTTCCGCATCCGAGCAGCTAAGGCGAATCCGGCTGCAACCGGCATCATGGCAGCAAGATGAGAGATGTTGCCGTAGATACGCAGCGCTGGGTCAGCGTAGTGTCCGGTGCCATCAGTGCCGCGCATTTGGCTGCCCTGCCGAGCTAAAAAATTCAGCATGAGCTGGTCGAGCGATGCACCGAAGACAAAATGCATACCAATATCCCGATGCATCGGAAAAATGACGTCGCGAGTTCTGTCGAGGGCATAGCTGGCACCGACAGCCGTCGCTTCGTTACCAATCTGCGAGTAGACTCCACCAAAGGCTCGCCCTTGACGGTAGAGGCGTATCATCGCATTATCAAACTCCCGGGCAGCGATCATGTATTCCAGAATAGCACGGCGATCGTCATCGCTGAGACGTTTGGATTGGTGGAGCGGCGGAACAGGTTCGCTCAGATCGTACCAGGTCATGATCACTTCGAGGAATGTTTGACGCGATAGCCAAATGCACGCAGGTACGTCGGATCATTTCGCCACTGCTGGCGGACTTTGACGTACAGGTCCAGGTACACCGGGTGCCCAAGATGACTTTCGATCCGCTTCCGTGCATGCTCTCCAATACGTTTGATCATCGAGCCACCACTGCCGATGAGGATTTTCTTTTGTGATTCTCGCTCGACGATAAGCTCAGCAGCAATGTACCAAGGACCCTCTGAACGTTCGTCAAAATCAGTGATGACCACTTCTACTGAGTAGGGAATTTCATGCTGGCAGTGGCGATAAACTTGTTCGCGGATGTATTCAGCAACAAAAAAACGTTCCTGCTGGGTCGATAGCTGCTCCGGATCGTAGAGGAATTCACTCTCTGGCAGTTGCTCGATAATCACGTTGACCAGCTCATCGAGAAACTTATTCTTGAGCGCCGAAACTGCAACGCTGCTGCGGAATATTCCCGATGCCATCATGTGTTCGATGACGGGCAGCACTGATGCTTTATCATCAACGGCATCCATTTTTGTTAGCACCAGAATAACAGGCTTGCCGCTGGTACGAACATCTTCCATGATTGGTTCTGCCAGGAGCTGTTCTGCTTCCCGCATACCGCCGGTCGCATCAAGAAGGACTAAGACGACATCCGAGTCTTCGAGGGCTTGCCGAATCTCGATGAGCATTTGCCGGTGCAATTCAAACTTAGGTTGGCGAACAATGCCAGGCGTATCCAGAAAGACCATCTGCGCATCGCCACGAGTCAAGATTCCGACGACCGGACGGCGAGTCGTTTCGGGTTTAGGCGAAACAATTGAAAGCGGCTCACCGATGAGTGCATTGAGCAAGGTTGATTTTCCAGCATTAGGTTTGCCAAGAATAGCAACAAAGCCTGCTCGCTTCATCGGTGCAACGATGCAAGGTGTTCAACGATGCGTACAGCTGCTTTACCATCGCCGTATGGATTGTGTGCTTTTGCCATCATCTGATAGGCTGTTTGATCATGGAGAAGTTCATGTGCAGTAGAAACGATCCGCTCAACGTCGGTGCCCACAAGACGTGCTGTTCCAGCCTCGATTGCCTCCGGGCGTTCAGTAACCTGTCGCAAGACCAGAACCGGTTTGCCCAACGATGGTGCTTCCTCTTGGATACCTCCAGAATCAGTGATGATCAAATACGCTTTCTGCATCAAGTAGGCAAACTCGCGATATGGCAGCGGTTCTAATAAGCGAATATTCGGTTGTGATGTAAGGGTTCGCTCAACGGGTCTGCGCACGTTCGGATTGAGGTGAACTGGGTAAACAACCATCACATCTTCTTCCTGGGCTAGGCGGAGTAGTGCTGTGCAAATCTGCTCGAAACCGTCACCGAAATTTTCGCGGCGATGACCAGTGACCAAGATGATTGGTCGGCTACCACTTTCGCATTCATCGAGAAGATCAGCTGGAAGCATCAATGTTTGTTCCCGCTGAGCACGGCTGAGCTTGTTGAGCATGGCAAGAACCCAATGGAGCGCATCAATCGCAGTGTTGCCGGTGACAAGGATGCGTTCATCGGCGATACCCTCGTGCTGAAGATTATCTTTGGCACGGCGAGTTGGGGCATAGTGCCAATCGGCAAGATGAGTGGTCAGCACTCGATTGATCTCCTCCGGAAACGGCGCATACTTCTGGTACGTGCGTAGCCCTGCTTCAACGTGTGCGATCGGGATGCGCTCGTAGAATGCCGCCAATGCAGCAGCAAATGTTGTCGTAGTATCGCCCTGCACTATGACAACGTCCGGGCGATACGATCGAAATTCCTCGCCCAGTCCAGCAATGCTCCGCGTGGTAATGTCGAATAGGCTTTGTCCAGGTTGCATGATGCCAAGATTGACGCTTGGCTCAATTGCGAACAGCTCAAGCACCTGCTGAAGCATTTGGTTGTGCTGCCCAGTCACAACAACGCGGAGCGTACACCAGTCAGACGCCGATAAACGGTGAATGACCGGAGCAAGTTTGATTGCTTCGGGTCGCGTTCCAAAAACTACGGTGATATTCACGCAACAATCAATGCAATTGCACTTTTGCACACAGTTTGGGCGCAAAGATAGTCGCCACCACTTGTCAATTACCGTTGGTTATTGGTCGTGAATGTTCTTCGCCGCTATCAATTCCGCACACTGCCCACACACGTGTTGGTCCGGAAGGCTCTTCGAAAGCTACGGTCACCGCTAGAGCGGCTGTGGCATCGTCGTTCTGCCAATGCTAGGCAGCCCTACACCACCCATACTGATCTACCCTGGGACTCAGAGCTCCCTCTTATGCGTCACCTGCAACCGCCTGCCGTCGTGTTTCCCGATAGCACCGATAGCGAGCACGCTGCGATTGCTGAGCATTGCCTTGCCGAGCGTTTCTATGTACTCGGCTGCGGATGGATGCATATCGGACATGGAATCGAAGTGCCCGGTTTTGACGACCATCGCTATGATTACTCTGGCATCCGATCTGAAGACGTAGAGCAAGGGCAATGGCTCAGCCAGCGACTTCCTTCACCGGCAGTTCCACGGGCACGCTGGCTTTGGAATTCAATTTCGCGCCAACATCCCCCACTCGATTGGCAACGAGACTTTCGCAGCGGTTACCGCTGGAGTGAAGCCCAATGGCACAAGAACATCGTGTTGGACGCAGCAGCAGGAGCTGACCCCAAAATACCGTGGGAACTTGGTCGCTTGCAGCTACTCCCACTGGTGTCGGTAGAAGCACACACTACCGCCGATCTGGCATATCGCGCTCAATTGATCGAACGTATCGAAACAATTCTGCTCGACTTTGCGGCTCAGAATCCGCCAGGCTATGGCATTCAGTGGCGATCGAGCATGGATGTTGCCATTCGCCTTGTGAATCTGTTGGTCACGCTGGATTTGACCTCTGACGCTGGGTTGCGACCTGCAATACTCGATGCCATGGTGATGTATGCCTACGACCATGCGCGCTTTGTTGCAGACAATCTCGAATGGTCCGACGGTATGCGCGGCAATCATTACCTTGGCTGCGTTGCCGGACTTGCTGTTGCGTCGGCGTATTTCCCCGATTCACCCTGGACACAAAGGCTCCGTCGCTGGTGTACCACGCAGCTTCTTGCTGAGACGCTCTATCAGTTCTTGCCCGACGGAGGCAACTTTGAAGCGTCGCTTGCATACCATCGCTTGAGCGCTGAAATGATCGCCTGGGCGGTGTGGTATCTCCGGCGGTTTCCAGCAGAGCGAACCATTATTGACTCAAACAAGCGCGTCCGGGAACGACTCGAACGCATAGCAACATTCTTGCACGAGACAAGCTATTCCACTGGAATCGCTGCTCAAATCGGCGACAACGATAGTGGTCGGTTTCTCTACTTGCGTCCCAATTCTGAGTCATGGATTCCATCGCATCAGTGGTACGCCAGTCCACACCCATACTGCTCGCAGCGCCGAAACGATGAAACCGACACACTGCTCGACGCTGTGCTCAGCGATAGCCCACTACCGATTGCAGCGACAGCAGTCACTGCATCGAAGTCAGAGTGTTTTCTGGCATCTGATTTTGGTATTGCGGTGCTCCGCGCTGGTCCAGCCGAGCTGACTGTGCGTGCCGGGGCAATCGGTCAACACGGCAAGGGTGGTCATGCACACAACGACCAGCTCTCGATCACACTGGCTCTCGACGGTTGTGAAGTGCTCGTTGATCCTGGCACGTATGTTTATCTGCCATCACCCGCTGTGCGCAATCATTTCCGCTCTACACCGATGCACAATACACTGACGGTCGAAGGAGTCGAACAGAACCAGTGGGCGTCCGATTCCAGCGAAGCACTGTTTTGGCTTGTCACCGATCGCGCAGCAGCGCGGATCATTGTTGCTCAACCGGGAATTGTTATTGCCGAGCACTACGCGTATGACTTCCCGCACCGTCGCGCTATATGGCTCAGCGACCGACAGCTCGTTGTACGGGATTGGTGCGCAGCACCAACTACCCAACTGTGGTACCACTTCCACCCATTGGCTGAGCTGCATCGTGATGGTGATACTGTTGTCGTGCAGATGCACCAGTGGCGAATTCACTGCACATCAGCATGGGCAGACATTGACATCAGCCAATCGCTTTATAGCCACTCGTATGGCGTGTGTTGCCAAGCGCCCGTGCTTGTAGTGAAACGGTCCGGGACAGTTAGTCAGCTCGCGTTCCGCTGGGAGCAGTGCTCGTAAGTTTGCAGCGGTGTCCAACACATCAACGGCGGCATGCAATTTCGGAAACACCTGCAATTGCTTACCTGGACAGCCGGCGATAAACTACTGTTTCTTGGCTATGGGCTTATCACATGGCTCCAGATTCGTGCGATTGCACCGGAAGAATACGGTTTAGCCGCGCAACTCCTGACGCTTCAGGCATGGATTGCTATTGTCGCAGAGGGTTCGCTCCTCCAGAGCGTTATCCAGTACGGTCAGGAGCAGTCCGAACGCGGTAGGGCGAATGCATTGTCGTTCGTTCTCCACACTGTATTTACGCTCGGTATTGCTGGCATTATTGCTCTTGCTGGTACACCGCTTCAGCACGTATTCAACGAAGCTCGCTTTGCAGACGTCGCCCGAATCGTGCCGCTCTACTGTGCACTTGGAATACCACGTTCATATGCGCTCAAGCTTCTTCAACGCGAGCTACGCGCACGCGATGTTTTTTTGACCAACGCTGCGTGGTTGGGCACATGCTCGATTCTCACAATTTTCATGCTGATAAAGGGGACGCTTCATCGTTTCGAGGATATTGCATTCATCGCCTGCAGCGGAATGGCGGTTGGTTCAGTTGCTGGGGTTATGCTTGCACGGGATTTGTTGCACTGGTCGTGGCATGGATCGCTCAGACTCTCCGCAGTGCTCCGTTTTAGCTCGCCGCAAGCTCTGATGATGGCACTGGCAACCAGTGTTCGTCAGCTCGACATCTTTGTGGTTCAGTTGTTTTTTTCCACACGAGCGGTCGGAATATACAATGCTGCGAAAATGATTTACCGCGTATTCGAGACAGGCGCTGATGCTGCAACTTGGCTGCTGTACCCAACGGCGGTACGGTTGCTACACCAGCAGCGACCGCAGGTGCTCGGTGCTGTTATCGCCAAAGCGCTGGTGGTGCAATTAGCAGTTGCACTCTGCTGCGTTGGGATACTCGAACTTGGCGGGACGTCCCTGCTAGTGGGTTTTCTTGGCAATCGGTATGCCGAGACAACCGCGATTTTGAATGTCATGGCACTTGGTGCACTGTTCCTTCCATTTGCAATGATTCAGTCGGTTCATCTTGCGCTGCACCGAGTAGATCGGCTCCTCTGGATCACAGCACTCGGTGTGAGTGCAGCACTGGTAGCATACCTGGTGGTTGGACTGACAGGAACGCTCTGGTTGATTGGTCTGGGTGTTGTTGTCTATGCTGCATGTACTGCACTTCTCCTCTGGTTGACGCTACGCCATGAGGGTATTGTTGAACCACGAAGAATCGTTCGTGCAGTTTTAGAATTTCGCATTGGTTTCGGCGCAATGATTGCCCGACGCCTCCGTACTACCCCACGATCGGAGTAAAGCGTGATGGTCGCTTTTTGGCTTGCCTGGCAACTATGGAAACTGCGTCTGTGGCGCTCGGTCCAGCTTGCGTTTCTGACGGCGACGTTGATCGTCGCAGCACTGGCTGCCTACGCGTGGATCGCACATCATCAGGACGCGCTCAATCGAGAAAAGCTCGGTCTTACCATATCCCTGGTGGTCATGCCAACCGACACAAAGATCAACGTTCGCGGTCTGGCTGATGACCTCCGCATCTTAGCTCCTGATCTCATTTCACACATCGAAATTGTCAGCGACTCCGTCCTCGCTGAGCGGTTGCAATCGCGCTACGGCATACCATTGGAGGACATCGCAGTCGAAAGTATCCTCCCAACCGTTTTGCGTGTGCATTTTCATCCCGAGCGGTTAACTGTGACGTCGTTCACCGCACTGGTCGAACAATGCCGCTTGATCAGTGAGTTTGGCGAGCCACAGTATTCATTGGCTAAAGCAACCTCGATATTCCAACGAGAGCAAGAGCTAAGCTGGATACAAGTTGTGATCGCAAGTGTCTGGCTGATCGTCGCTCTGCTCAGCAGTTGGCTTCATCTTCGGGTTGTGCTTCCGCTCGATAAACGTAGCTGCCATACCCTTGAGCTGCTGAGCGCGCCGGGAGGACTATCGCGCCGTGTGCGAATATTCTACGCATGTGCATCCACAGTACTGGGGATCGCCATTGCAGTCGTGATCAGTGTTTCTGTACTGATACTCCTTCCCCAGACTCTACCAGCCGAGCATGAATTTTATGCTATAGGCAGCACAGTCGCCGGAATAACCGCGCTTGTCATGCTGGCGATGAGCGGGCTATAAGCACACGCGCAATGCACGTGTGATGGCTGCACAGCAACTAACGCTTTTGCTCTTGTTGCTGTTGAGATGCCGACGCATAGAGTGCTTGCTTGACAGCCTGAAATCGCTCTGCCGCTGAGCCGGGAATACTGGCACGCTGGAAGAGCATCATGAAGTTGTTTGCCGTCAGCAGGTTCATTTCAACAGTTACCTGGTCGGATTCTGTTTTCTTGGCTTTCTGAGCTTCTTGGGCTGCTTTCACAAAAACATTTTTGACATCGAGGAACGCTTCGACCTCGCTGCCCTTGATTTCGACTGTATTGAGTACATTGATTGCAAAGAGTACATCACCCAACGTCATCGTTGGCTTGAGGATTGTGTTTTGCGGGGATGACTGGTCCGATTGCGCTTGCTGTTGCGCAAATGCACCAACCGCCACTGCGGCTGCAACAACGGCACACATAAAAACAGAACTGACAGTGCGCATAGAGAAGTACACAAGATGGTGAAACAAGTTTTGTCGGTGAGCTTACTGTTCGCTCAAAAGAGAATCCAACGGTACTGTACACGACAGACGATGCACCAATGCTGGCGCGCTCAGTGTCGTCATCGTGTAATCGAGTGTCACGACTGGAAGCATCAGCCCTGCGCCTATACCAAAGCCTGTCAGGAACGATGCGGTTTCCGATGACTGCCTCGAGCGAATGCCATTATCGTAGCCAAGCCGTATTTGCACTGCTTTGCCGATGTAGAGTTCGCCGCCGATGACAAAATTGCGAAGTCGCTCGCCGAATGATTGGTTCTGTTCAGTAAGTCGCGTCAGGCTTACATTCAGCAGCAGTGGCAACCCTCGTAATCGGTGACTGACGCCAATGCGAACATCGGTCGGGAGTGCAGCATCGGTTCCATCCATCGTTGCAAGATTGACTCCCAGGTATCGAACAGACAGTCCAACTGCTGTTCGGATCTGCGGAAGCTGATAGAACAAGCCCCCGCTGACGACCAGCGCGCTGGCAGCACGCCGGTCAATTGTTGTCTGGACGTAGCCGAGCGTCACACCATAGTAGGCGTTCGTGTCCAGCGTGTTGGCATAGGAAAGGCTCAATGCAACGTGAGAAGCACTGAATGACCCCATCGAATTTCCGAGTGCGTCGGTTCTGGTGAACGATCCATAGCTGGTGTAAGCGACACTGGCACCCCACCATCCCTGACCAATTTTCCCGACTGATGCCGCAACGCCGGAATTGATATCGAGCACATGCTTGGTCACCGTCAGCGAAAGATTATGGGCGGGCACAGTCGGGATAGTTGCCGGATTGTACAGTTGCGCCGATGCATCACCGGCGATTGCCACAAATGCACCCGCTAAACCGGCGGCACGTGCGCTTTCGGTGGAGCGAAGGAAATCAAAGGGCGAAAGTGTCTGCCCGCTCAGTGTACACGTCAACACCACCGAAAGTATGCCTATCCAAGCTGAACCTGTCATGCAGCAGCGCTGTGTAAACGTTCGAAAAACCATCGAGGCGGTCGAACTGCTCGCCGATCGTGTCGGCGAACAAAACTATGGATGGTATACCCTTCTGCAATGAGCACGTCCTCTCGCAGGATACGATACTCCAACCGCAGGGTCGCCGCATAGCGCAGCCGGTAGGTCGTTTCGATCGTCAGCAGGTCATCGTAGTATGCGGGCTGACGGTAAATAACGTGCGCTTCGAGGACCGGCAGCAGATAGCCATTGGCTTCTAACTCAACATAGGGAACACCAGCCTGGCGGAGCAGTTCTGTCCGACCAATCTCAAAGAGCCGGAGATAGTGTCCGTTGTACATGTACTCCATGCGATCGGTATCAGCGTAGCGGACACGGTACGGGTGTTGATGACGGAGCACTGAATTGGTATCGTGACTGAGCGACAAATCCGCAACGCTCATGTGCAATCACCTACGGGCGAATGGAACGTTCGATCAAAACGAACAGGTCGAGCAGTCGTTCTAAGTCCTCGATGGAGTAAAAATCAATTTCGATAGTCCCCGACCCAACCGATGACTTGGTTTTGACGCGCACATTGGTTGCGAAGATTGCACGGAGCTGGCGCTCGATATCGCTTAGTGTTGATTGCACCTCGGCAGACTCTGCCGGGGCTGCGGCTTTTTTGACAAGTTGTTTACCGTTGTCGTAACGGATTTTGCCCAGCTCAACATCTCGCACCAATGCCTCGGTTGCACGAACCGATAGATCCTTGGCGATGATGTCAGCCAGAACACGCTCTTGCAAGGACTGATCCTGCAATGCAAGTAGTGCACGCGCATGCCCCATGGTGATTTTTTTGGTTCGAAGCGCTTCCTGAACAGCATCGCAGAGCCGGAGCAAACGCAGGAAGTTTGTCACAGTCGTGCGATCTTTTCCCACTTTGGCTGCTACTTCCTCTTGCGTCAGGTGGCATTCCTCGATCAACCGCTGGTAACCGAGAGCCACTTCGATGGGGTTGAGATTTTCGCGCTGAACATTCTCGATTAGCGCTAACTCGAGCATATCGGTATCACGCTCAACATCGAGGATGTAGGCAGGGATCATTGTCAGTCCTGCTTCGATCGAGGCACGGACGCGACGTTCGCCGGCGATCAATTCGTAGCCATCCGCGACGCGCCGCACGGTGATCGGCTGAATGACACCCTTTTCGCGAATGCTACGGGTGAGTTCTTCGAGTGCACCGGCATCGAAATCTTGGCGTGGCTGATAGCGATTGGGGCGCACTTTCGTGATCTCGATCAGCGCTGTTGCACCAGTGATCGAACCATCATCAACAACCAGCGCACCAGGATTCTCGATGGGTGGTAATTCGCGGGGTATTAGCGCGCCTAAGCCCTTCCCCAAACCGATGGGTTTGCTCTTTTTCATGGTTGATGGTTGTTCCGTCATTGTTGGACCTGCGCGGCATAGTGGGACGTACGGTGGAGCTGTGGATTTCGCTCCATGATTTCACGGGCAAGCTCAAGGTAGTTTCGTGCTCCTAAGCTGAGTGCATCGTAAAGCAGCACTGGTTTGCCGTGGCTGGGAGCTTCCGACAGCCTTACGTTGCGGCTAATGACGGTCGAACACGCTTTCTCCTGGAAATGCTTGCGGACCTCTTCGACGACCTGATTCGATAACCGCAGACGACTGTCGTACATCGTCAGCAGCACACCCTCGATGTCCAACTGCGGGTTCAGATGCCGTCGAACAATCGAAATGGTATGCAGCAGTTGCCCCAGTCCTTCCAGTGCGTAGTACTCACACTGGACGGGAATGAGCACAGAGTCTGCCGCTGTCAGAGCGTTCAAGGTCAACAAACCAAGCGATGGCGGGCAGTCAATGAGTATGTAGGTGTACTTGCGTCGAACATGCTCAAGAGCGCTACGCAGGATATTCTCCCGTCGCGGGAATTCCACCAGCTCGATTTCAGCACCCACAAGGTTGATGTGCGAGGGCACTAACTCCAAAAACGGCATCTCCGTTGGCAGCACAACATCATTCATCGTTGCATTGCCAACCAGGACGTCGTAAATGGTGCGGTCGAGCTGGCGTGTGTCCACTCCTAAACCATTGGATGCATTCGCCTGGGGATCGATGTCAATGAGCAACGTCGGTTGCTCTGCCGCTGCCAGCGATGCAGCCAAATTGACGGCGGTCGTGGTTTTTCCGACGCCGCCTTTTTGATTTGCAATTGTCACAACTTTACCCATCACTACCTCCGCGGTACTGTTCAACCGGTAGTGCATGAAGCCGATAGAGTGTCCATGCAGCGAGAATGATTGAATGCTGTATCTGCCCACGTGCAATAAGGCTATCAATGGCGTCGAGAGGATAGGTGACCACTTCGATCACCTCGTGTGCGTCGCCCTGCGGCACACCGACTGGCTGGCAATTGTGCCAGACATACGACAGGCACTGTGTGCTCATAAATGCTGGGTTCGGGTGTTGCATTCCGATTAGTGCCAGATCGGCTGGGTCGCCTCGATAACCCGTTTCCTCGACGCACTCGCGCATTGCAGCGGCAGCAGGATGTTCGCCACCACTGACTATGCCGCCTGGAAACTCCAGCGTTACAGCGTCAATGCCATGGCGATATTGTCGGACCATGACAACATGCCCATCTAGGGTAATCGGAATGACGTTGACCCATACGGGCGTGTGGAGGACTAAAAACTCTGCATGCTCTTGAGTAATGGGATGCTGCCGTTCGACCCATTCTGCGTCAAATACACGGAAATGACCAGCACTCCGCCGCTGGATGGTTTTCCAACGAAGAGTTGGGGTCTGCACTTCGACAGCGGTTGGATTCATAACAGAGTTTGAACCTACATTTGGCAGTTCAAATTTACAGCGCCACTTGCACCGCTTCCAAATGCACTGCCGCGTTGGGGAAAGATTGTCGAAAACTCCGTGCAAAACACTGTGGTCACAGTTGCGTTTCGGTGGGCAGAGACGGCGCGTGAATTGAGATCGAAAAAACGGAGCAATGCTTCGCGATGACGGCTAATGCCAATGCGGGGCGAAATCCCGATGGTGCGTTGCTGTTCGTAGGGGGGCAATATCCAGACGCCATTGCCCGTGCACGAGCGTTCATTGTCATCGAGATCAAAGCCAAAGCCACAGGCAAGATTGGCTGGACCAGATAGCAATCGCTTTTCCGATGAGTTGCACTTGCGGTTGATGCGCATCTGCTCAGTGCCGAGCAACGGCTCCGCCGCTCGGAGCAAGACTGCGGTTCCAACACCAGCGCAGCCCGTTACAACATTGACGCAGCGATGCACCCCGTAGATGCGGTACACGTATAAGCATCCACCATTGGCGAACATGGCACGGTTGCGGTTTGTTGGTCCACGCCATGAATGACTTGCCGGATCATCCGGTAGGTACGCTTCCGTTTCCACAATCCGTGCTGCCAGAGTCACCGAATTCGACGGAATGCGCCGTACAAGAATGCAGCCGATGAGAGCTTGAGCAATAGCGACTGTATCCCGGGTGTACCATTGTTGCGGGATAGCCATTTCATCGAGTTCACGATCGGATGCATTCGTTAGGTGTTCGATTGGTGGCACCTGCTGCGTAACTTGCATATGATCGTCCAGCAGATACATCATTGAGCCGACGCGCAATACTACGAACAACACTGTGGCTGAGTGCAACAGATGTGCTCACGCTCATTGCGTTTGCGCTCGTTTCGATCGTGATTGCACGCCGACTCGGTGCAGAGCAGCTCGGAGCTTATTCACTGGCGATGACGCTTGGTTCACTGGTGCAAATCGCTGCGGATGCTGGATACAGCATCTGGCTCCCACGAGAAGTTGCACAGCAGCCGTCGCACGTGCATTTGCTGGTTGCAGGGGCAATTGCAACAAAGGGCACACTCTGGCTTATCACCTCACTGGCGGTACTCAGCATAGCCGCCGCAGTAAGCACAGAGGCAGTTGTTCTGACTGCATTTGTGCTGGTGGATGTCGCTGCCAGTTGTGTAAGCTTTTCGATTCTCGCTGCGCTCCGTGGCATTGAGTGGTACGTTGCGCCACAGCTTCTCAGCAGTCTCTACAGCGCATTGGCAGCCACAGGTATGGTTCTCTGCATCATCGTAGGTCTGCCATTGTGGTTAGCAGTGGTTGCACTGGCGATCACCGGTATTGCGCGAGCGGTTCACTTGCTCAAGTTGTTGCACAGAAAAACACAACAGTCAATACAGCTTGAACAGATCTGCGCTCGCATTCACCCGTCAGCGCTGGTAGAGCAGTTGCGTGAGCAGTGGCGGTTGTGGGTCGTTAACATTTTCAGCGGCATTCTCCACCGTGGACCGCTTGTTATTCTGGGAATGCGTAGCCAGCCTAGCGAGCTTGGATACTTTTCCGCAGCCTTTCGCATCTATAGCGCTGCACGCATTCTGCCAGGAGCGCTCTTCAATGCGGTGTTACCACGGATGGTTGCGCGCCAGCGTGATACGCGGTTTGCCGTGCAACTCTTGGTGCTTGGAGCCATCAGCAGTTTGCTCATTGCCACAATGCTCTGGTTCGGTGCGGCGCCGCTGATACACGCTACGTTTACCTTTGAGCAAGCGATTCACCCTCTAAAGTTGATGGCAATCGCGTTTGCAGGTCTTTCGATGAAAACAATTGTCGAAGCTGTGCTCATCGGTCGGCGACACGATCGCGCCGTTGCTATCAGCGTTGCGGTTGTTGCTATTGCAACAGTCGTTGCAGCGTGGTGTGTATCACCTGATGCATCCTCTTTTTCGGTCATTCTCATCGGTAGTGAATGGTGCCTATTTGCGTTCTTATTCGCATGGCTTTTCCGTACACGCTCAGCCTCATCGCTGCGGTGAGCCTTGTTGGATGTGCGGTTGTCTTACCACCATCGGGTGGTCCAGACGATCGCACTCCGCCACGAGTTGAATTCTGTAGCATGCCTCCGCTGGCAACAAACATCGGTAATCGGGTTCGCATCGAGCTGACTTTTTCGGAGTACGTTGACCAAACCGACGTCGAGCAGAGCATACTTATAGCACCACAGACCCCCTACGCAGTGGACTGGAGTGGACGCACGCTGGAGATTAAACTCGACAGTCTATACCCAGCAACAACCTACCGACTGAGCATCAGTGCTGGTTATCGCGATTTGCGTGGTAACCGAGCCACCGAACCATTCACGATTGTCTTTTCCACTGGCACGACTCTCGATAGTTGTCAGCTGCGTGCCCATATCACCGCAGCGGTAGACCGAAATCTTTATGCGCTCTTGATTCCAGTTGATTCAACAATCCGAATGCGTTACATCGTGCCTGTTGCCGCCGATGGTAACATTACCGTCGAAGGTTTGCCCTGCATGATGTTCATTGTCGCAGCTTTTGCTGATGCAAATAGTAATCACACGCCAGACATTGGCGAAGAATGCGGTGTGGCGCACGCACCAGTGCACTCAACTCCAACGCCGCTAGCAGCAGTTCGGCTGTGGTTGAATCAACCGCGAGCGAGCACTCCGCTCGAGATCGTTAGCGCACGCGCAATCTCGAATCATCGTATTCGATTGCGTTTTTCTCAACCATTGGAGTGTGCCGATGTCGCTCAATGGACGTTAGTCAAGCAATCACCGTCGCATTCCATTCCTCTGCGAGCCGCGATCGGTACCGGTAGCAGTCAGCTCGACCTCATCACAGACAAAGCGCTTGAGAGCGGGTCAACGTATGTATTGACGCCACTGGCTCCGATTCACGACACGTTGGGGGGAGTACTGCCCGATACAACCACCATCACGCTCGAGGGGATCAGCACCCCCGACACCACGACGCTTTCGATTGTTGCACTCTCACCACAGCGTGATACGACACGTAATGAATCGCTTCGCCCACAATGCCAAATCCGCTGGAGTGATGCCGTGAGCACAACACCACGCTTTGAACTTCTCGATCTCAGTAGCAGCATTTTGATTCCTCTAACAATTCGTCGTCTCGACGACGCCACAATCAGTGCACAGCCGCTCGATTCACTGTATCCTGCTCGGCTCTACCAATGGAGAGTTTGGCTCGATAGTGTTCGTTCCTGGAACGGTCGCACCAGTACCGATACAGGAGTTCTTCAGCGAACGATCATAACGCAGGATACTCGTACGGGCGGTCGCCTGCGCGGAAATATCGAGGATTCCTGCTGCCAATGTCAGCGACGCATTCTTGTTGTGCGAAGCCATCGCGGCGACCTCCTCAGCACAATCGCAGCAGACTCGAGCGGTGCATTCTTTATTCCGTATCTGCCCGAAGGGACGTACATCCTCGATGCATTCTGCGATGAAAATGGCAATGGTCGCTTTGATGCTGGCTGCATCGAACCTCTCCAACATGGCGAACGATTGGCACGCGAAACTCGGCTCGTCGGCATCAAGGCGCGCTGGGAAAGCACAGGCATCATCCTTCGGTTGGAGCAATGATTCTTGTTGACCGTACAATTCCGCTGCTCTGTGAGCTGCTGAGCCAGCATGAAGCGGTGCTGGAGTTTGACTATCACGACATCAATGCGGCTTTTCTGAGGAACGTTGGTTGCACTGCACTGTTTTTTCGTTCAACGCTAAAGGTTACTCCGGCATTGCTCGATAGTACACTCGTTCAATTCCTTGGTTCGGTCACCAGTGGCAGCGATCACATTGCCCCGGAGGTTGCAAGCAATCCACGCTACACCCTTGCCCTTGCCACTGGTGCTAATGCAAACGCCGTTGCTGAATACGTGCTGGCGAGCATCCTGCTCTGGTGTCAGCAACAGGACAGCTCGCCACGCGATTCCACTGTGGGCATTGTTGGATTTGGTAACATTGGACGTCGCGTTGCGTGGTATTGCCAGAAACTTGGCATGTCGGTAATCGTCAACGATCCACCGCTTGCTGATTCTGGATTTTCTTTCCCTGCCTGGACGACCGTTGCATCGCTCGATGAGGTGCTTCAATCCAGCACAATCGTTACAAACCATGTTCCACTGGTTACGAGCGGACGCTTTCCGACACTGCGCTTGTTCGATGCATCGCGGTTGCATCGCTGTGCAGCTCGATTGATTGTGCACACATCGCGTGGTGGTGTTGTCGTTGAACGAGCACTAATGCACTCAACCAGACGTGGCGTCGCTGTCGCTGTTGACGTATGGGAACGCGAGCCAAACGTTTCTCCGTTCCTGGTACAGCGAGCATTGCTGGCGACACCCCATATTGCTGGACATTCAGCAAACGCAAAGCTGACGGCATCGGTCATGGTTTCACACCAGTATGCCAACTGGAAAGGAATTCAACTTCAATTTCCGAGCATGACTTTCCCGACGCGGACATTGCTTGATTCTGATGCCAACCACTCGGACGTTCTCGCGCGCTTGCTCGCAGCACGCTGCTGGGATCAAGACACAGAAACTCTACGCCGATTGATTCGACTGCCCAGGCAACAGCGCTGCAATGCAATTGAGCATTTTCGCGCCACTTATCCACAGCGATATGAAGTATTTCGAACACCGTACGATTCGGAATGGCACGATTCGACATCGAACTGACTGCACTCGATGGCATTGTTGTTCTCCGACCAACAGTGTTTTCCGATCATCGAGGGTATTTCCTCGAAAGCTTCAATGCACGGCAATTCGAGGAACTCGGTTTACCGACCAATTTTGTCCAGGACAATCTCTCGTTTTCACACCGTAGTGTGATACGCGGTTTGCACTTCCAATGGGATCCGCCAATGGGAAAGCTGTTGCGTGTTATCACCGGACGCATTCAACTTGTCGAGCTGGATATTCGCCCTGGGTCTCCGCATATAGGCAAGCATATTGCGCTCGAGCTTTCCGACGAGAATCACCGTACGGTCTGGATTCCGCCAGGGTTCGCAAATGGCTTTTTAGTGCTCAGCCAGACGGCAACTGTTCACTACAAATGCACTGCGTTCTACAATCCCCGGTGCGAAGGTTCGATTCGCTGGGATGATCCTGCCCTCGGCATACACTGGCAACTCGATGGCACGCCGATTGTCAGCGAAAAGGATGCCCATGGCATGACGCTAACAAACTGGCTGGAGCACCCGGCAGCAAAACGATTTGCTATTCACGATTCGACCCACTAACGATGCCGACACCATACAGCCGCACACTCCGAGGGCGATTACCTCGAAATCCTCGGCAGATCATCTGGAGCATTGTCGCGCTTCTGGCTGCGTATGCCATTGTGTGGTATCAGCAGCATTCGACGCCATCACACCTGAGCCAGTCGCTACGAGATAGCCTTGTACATGACACCACACGCTACGTAGCCGAACGATTCCCTGGAAGCCCTGCTATCCACGTGCTTTTGGGTATGCCAAAGGATGCAAGCCCCGATGATGATATCGTCATCGAGCGTGCGCAGTACGTGCTCTCCTACAATCCAACGACACGGTGCCCCAACTGGGTTGCGTGGAATCAGAGCGCGTGGTGGTACGGTCCAGCACCACGCTATCGCGGTCCATTTCTCCCTGACCCGTTGCTCCCATCCCGGTTTCCTCCCGTACTCCACCGCGACTATACCGGCAGTGGGTTTGATCGCGGACACATGGTTCGCTCCGAAGAGCGAACGCGCAACGCCGAGGACAACCGAACAACGTTTTACACAACGAATATCTTGCCACAGCACCACGCTCTGAATGCTGGTCCATGGCTGCGGCTGGAAGAGTATGTCGAGCGTCTGTGCAAGGAATACGATCGCGAGCTGTACATCATCGCAGGACCTATCTACCACGATACGAGCCGAACAACCATCGGCGCCGGAGTTCGCGTCCCCGCCGAGTGCTTCAAAATCATTGTCGTTTTGCCGAAGGGACGAACACACGAATCTGTAACGAGCACAACGCCTGTCATTGCTGTGCGCATGCCGAACCGCCCGGAGATCAGCGGCGAGTGGGATCAGTACATCACCACAGTGTCCGACATCGAACGCGCCACGGGTTATCGTTTCTTCGACGTCCTACCGGCAGCAGTCGCACGCGCACTCAAACAACAACGGACCGGTATCCTCGCATTCTAAAAGCACAGAGCGCCGGCACATCTATGCCGGCGCTCGAGTGTGTGCGTCGGGGTGGTGTGATTCGAACACACGACCCCCTGCTCCCAAAGCAGGTGCGCTAACCGGGCTGCGCTACACCCCGAAAAGCGGTCGCAAAAATAACACCTCGATGATTCGATGGTGAAACAAAAGACGCGACCAGTGCATTACTTTTTGCGGATGTTCTCTGGGATGGAGTGAACCATGGCGTTTGTTTCCTACAACAACACGTATGTCATCGCCTTGCGTCGCACGCTTCGCATACCGATCGAGCGTGTACGCCGGGCTATCGAAAGTGAGGAAGAGCGCGTACTCTGGCTTGACCCGCCATTGCGATTCGAGTTCGAAGTCGGCGGTCGGATATACACAAGAGAGGGTATGCCGATCGCAGAATTTACCGACTACCAGCCGGGTAAGCGGTGGGAGCTGCACTGGATCAGCCCGCTCAATACCAAAGGCAGTAAGGTGATCGTCGAAATTATCCGCGTTGGTCGTACCACTACGCGCGTCGTCGTTCGCCACTGGCACATCAAGAGCGCAAAAGACTACCACGAGCTGGCAGCCGGATGGACCTGGTTCCTCGACAGCCTGGAGAAGTATTTCACCTCCGAAAAGTATCTCGAGTACGACTATCCCGATGTTTTCGGGAGTGTGTGATTAGCTGCTTCGCCTGCCTAACTCTTGATCGAGCAAATACAAGCTTGACCCACTCTGACCAACCATCGCGATTTTATCGAGGATGGTCCGGACGGTTTCTTCTTCTTCGACTTGCTCTTCGATGAACCACTCAAGCAAGGGAAAGAGCGGGTAATCGTGTTCACGCATCGCTTGTTCGTAGAGTGCATGGATGCGTGCAGTGATAAATTTCTCGTGCTCAAGAACACCATTGAACAACTCACTGAGGGTATCCCACGAGAGCCGCTTGATACGGACATCGCTCAGTGATACAGATTGACCACGCGCATGGGCATGCTCGATAAACTTCATTGCGTGGCTGCGCTCTTCATCGTATTGCACCATGAGCCAGTGGGCGACGCCCGGCAAGCCACGATCCTTGCACTGCAACGCAAGTGCAAAGTAGAGATACGCTGATTCCAACTCTGCTTGAATCTGCTCTTGAATGGATGCCAGCATTGTCGGTTTCATTGCTGCATGTCTCCGAAACTGTGAAACAAAACTTCCTTGCTCAAGACGTTTTAGTCGGCGCCTATCGTTTGCTCGAACAAGAGCGACGCTGCAAAATACAGTCTTATGCCCTCGCCACACCACCAGTATTGACGCCGCCAAGGTTGGAGACTGCTTCTATCGGAGTACCTGCTCGATCTGCTCACGTTGCCAGCGTTGGTCAAGTTGCTGAGCCAGACGCCGGAATAACGGACGATAACGCGCTTGTCGAGCGAAGTGTACCATCACCTCACGCGCATCTGCAGCCAACCGGTGATTGAAATGAAAACGTGCTTCCACCAGATACCGGGCAAGCACGCTATCGCACCAATTGAGTGTGCGTAGAGCATTCATTGCAGCACTGCGTGTCATGAACTCATAACTGGGAGATGCAAAATCAACCAATCGTGCCAGTGCAGCGCTATCACCGTGTTCAGCGCGGATACGGTCTGCGGTGATACGAATGCGGTAATGGGCGCCAACGAGAGTATCAACGCGTCGCACATACTCAAGCGCCTGTAGTGGGCTGGCTGAGGCAAGCCGATCCAGAGCAAGCGCGACAATCGCATACGACGAATCGCTCAGAAGTGCCTCAACCTGTGGTCGCAACCAATCCGGTAACGATCGAAGCGACGACAATGCTGCACGACGCACCTCTACATCCCTATCGCCGAGCGCGGCAGCAAGCGTAGCACGGACCGCAGCAAAGCCATGGAGCGATTCATCCCGTGCGAAGGTCTCTGCGATGAGCACTCGCGGTGCATAGAACCGCTCAACCGCAAACCGTTCTGCCATTACGGCGGCTTTGAGCGAATCGCTCATGGTGCTATCGTTGGCTATCTGTTCGAGCGCATCGTATCGGTCAATCATGAGCGGTGCTCGCCGCGCTTGCGCAATCAACTCTTCGCTGGACTTAGGAAATTCGATCCGCTTGAGGATTATTGAACCTGGGTCAAAGAGCGCAAACGACACCTTCTGCTTGTTTGGGTTTGGTACGCGGATGTGTTGCACACGATCACTAATCCAGGAACGAACACGCTGCAGCGATCCGTCCTGGTAGTGCACCTCGACTGTCACAGGCATGCGAAAAACTGGTTGTAGTGCATCACTTGCTTGTCGTTGCTCGACATTGAATTCAACCCATTGCTCACCAGTGGATGGATCGCTTGTCGGTGCATACCGCACACGGAAGAACGGCTCACCTCCCCGGTAGAGCCATTGATCGAAAAACCACCCAAGGTTCATCCCAACTGCATCGGCAAAAGCTTTCTCGAAGTCTCTCGTCTCGACCGTGCCGTATGCGTGTTGTTGGAGGTAGTAGCGAACAGCACGGTGGAAGTGTTCTTCACCGACGACATCCATGAGCATATCGAGCACAGCGGATCCTTTCGAATAGATGCGTGCTGTTCCAGCGTTACGGTGGAGGATGGGAAACGCATTATCACTGCTTGCACCTAATGCCGCTCGCTGCTCACCTCGACGCATCCACTGGTGATAATCTTCCCCGAAAAAGCGACGGAAGAACAGCTTTGGATAGAACGTTGCAAAACTCTCGTGCAGCCAGATGCTGCGCTCATCCCGCTGTGTGATGTAGTCACCGAACCACTGGTGGGTAAGCTCGTGCATATTAACACCAATGTAGGAGCGGTCGAGGATCGCTCGGCTATCGCCATGGAAGAAATCGCCGAAGACAGTTGCTGTTGTGTTTTCCATAGCGCCGGCGATATAGTCCTGAACAGGGACTTGAGCGTAGCTATCCCACGGGAATGGCACCCCGAGGAGTTCTTCGAGAAAATCCACCATCTCGGCTGAATAGCGGTAGGTCGGCTCTGCCCATTCCGGATGGTCTGCGTAGTAGTACAGCCGGAGCGGAAGTCCGCGTCGTGTGCGGCGCTCGATCACACCATAACGCCCAACCGCAAGCATGACCAGATACGTTGCGTGGGGTTTTGTCATGGCATAATGCCAGGTTACGGTTCCATCGCGATTGCGTTGCTTGGAGAGTAGCACGCCATTGGAGAGCACTGTTTCCATCGAGTCAACGGTGATGATTGTCTCGGTTATCGCTTTGTCGTTTGGGTAGTCATAAATCGGCACCCAATGGCGCGTATCGAAGGGTTGACCTTGCGTCCAAATTTGTTTCCGCTTTCTGTTGGTGGGATCGTCCCAACCAGGAAAATAGAGGCCGCGCCGCGGCGTGCATTCGTAGTCAATGGTAATGGAATCCTGCCGAGGATAATGCCAGTTGCCATACACAGTAACCGTCGAGTCTGTCGTTCGCACCCGGAGCGGAATATTGCCGCTGCGAGCAGCGATCACCGTCATGCGCACTCCGTCGAAAACAATCGAATCAACATTGGATCGAAGTGGACGAAAAATGTGCGTCACCTGTCCGCGTACACGTTGCCGCTTCGGTTCAAACTGCACGGCTATGCGAATACGCTCGAAGTCCACCACACGCTCGCGCTCAGTCGAAGGAAGTTCGTACTGTGTCACGACTCGCTCAGGTTCTATGCTCTGACTCCAGAGCAACGCTGGAATACTGACCAAGTAGAGAATTGCACGAAGAATCTGCACCACCGTTAGTTTTGCACACCGTTTGTGAAACATTTTGGAGTTGTTCAATGGCACTTTCAGTAGGCAACCGCGCACCAGAGTTTACGCTCTACGATGCTGACCGCACCAAACGCTCTCTCAATGAGTTCATCGGCAAGCCAATAGTACTGGCATTCTTTCCGGGAGCTTTCACCGGTGTTTGCGATACCGAAATGTGCACCCTGCGCGATTCGATGCATCGGCTTGCCAGTGCTGATGCCCAAATTATCGGCATTAGCGTTGACGCACCGTTTGTTCTCAAAGAGTTTGCCATAAAATACTCGCTGCCGTTTGTTATGCTATCAGATTTCGATCGGCGAGTATCGCGAGAGTACGGTATTCTCTTCGAAAACTTTGGCGGCATCGAAGGCTATCACACCAGCAACCGTGCTGTCTTCATCCTCGACCGCGATGGCATTATCCGCTACATCTGGATCGCATCGCCGAACCCGGGTGTGGAGCCACCCTATGACGAGGTCATTGCCAACGCCAACGCGCTGGCATAATCACGGGCACGTGAGCAAATAGATCCGACCCTGAACAATGCCAAGCGCTTCGTAGCGATCGCGACGACGATTATACACTGCCGGCAATACCTCGTCGCACATGCGGCTGTAGGTGAAGGTGGCTTTATCCACACGACGGACAAATAAATTTGTTGGCGTGCTATAGGCGAATGTCTTCGATTTTGGACGACGCGCGATAACCAGTGCAGTGCTCAAATCCTGACCAAGCGGGTATCGCTGACCGTCGAGCGCTAGGAAACAATCTACATCACATCCAATAGCGTAGAGTTCACTTCCATCGGCGGTGAAGGTCAGCCGCCCCAGCGGATAACGACCAACACCGTATTCAGTACCTGTGTGAAGCATGTAGTACGTGTTCTGGCGCACTGCAGCCGCGCCGTACTGCGACAGATAGGGGTGGCAAACCAGCGACCAGATGCTATCGTACTGCTGACTGGGAACAGGTCGTGCGTAGTCATCGCTTACGAGGAGCACTTGCTGCCAGAGCTGCTGATGCACCTGCACTGCTGCAGCAGTTCCGAACCGATTGACCAACACGTGACTAATGTAGGCATACGGTCCAGCAAGATCGTCGCTTCCGCGGCGCAGGCGCCATTGCCCTCCAGCACGGTACGCATAGAGCAGTTGCCCATTATGCCAGAATCCATCGACGCGGAATTCATCGCTACTGACGACCTCGCGACCATCGAGCATCAGACGTTGTTGCGACTCGACTTGCTCAACCCATGCGACGTGGGTGCCGTCGGGTGACACCAATACGTCACCAACCCGACGGAGCACGGTGTATTGCGCGTTTCCGTGCGCAATAATTTCGACGCTCCCCTCCGAGCATGAAATCACAAGAACCGGTGCATTCGGTGCAAACGCAAGGATACCCGGTGCAAGACACTGGACAGGATATGCAGTGGTGTCAACCAACAGTTGCCAGATTCCAGCACGCTGCACCCATGTTGCCCAGTGCTTTCCATCGGCTGAAATCACCGGTGGCGCGACGCGGTCGTAGGTCGCTGTACGATACCCGTTGATGATCAGGCGTTGCTGACCTGCATACGGTGCAACGATCGCCCACCAGATACCCGTTGAATCGAGCTGAGCAGTGAGCACTTGTTCGCTCCCATCGAGAAGAAGCTCATCGGAACACTGCGCATAGACCGCACGACTGAGTAAACACGCCACCAATGCCAGCAAACTCGACCAACTCCTCATTGTCGGATCACCCCCAACTCTGTGATGACTGCATCGAGTGGCACATCATGCTCTTCGATCGGGAAGTCCTCGACAAATTGCAGCGCATAGGCTAAACCAAAGCGGCGCCATGGCACGCTTGCTAAAAAGCGATCATAAAACCCCTTGCCGTAACCGAGCCGATAAAGCCTGCGGTTGAACGCGACAACAGGAACAAGAACCAACGGACCAATGGCAGCAAGCTCGTGTGCCGTCATTGTATCCTGTCCGGCGGGGTATGGAATTCCATAGGCGCCAATTTCCAGCGTTGAATCCTCGGTGTATCGTACATGGTGCAATTCGGGGTCGTCATCCCGTACAACAGGCACAATCACACTTTTGCCATCCTTCCAGGCTCGTTCAATGATGAAACGGGTATCCACTTCGCCGCGGATTGGGAGATACACGTGCACAGCCGATGCAGCGAGATATTCCGGCTGTGCCCAGAGATGTTCGGCAATTGCGCGTGCTGCATCCTGTTGCTGTGCCGGCGTCAATTTCTCTCGTTCGGCAAGTATCGTCTTTCGGATCTCTGCTTTTGTCATCGCTGTGCCTGGAGATTTGTGATAGCAGGCAACACCGCAGCGGTAACAATCATCGCAGCGCCGAGCGTTTCGAGTGGTCGGAGCTGTTCTCCCTGCACAACGATGCCAAGCAGAGTTGCGAATACTGGTTCGAGTGCAAAAATGAGGGCAACACGTGCTGCAGAAATACCAGGCTGCAAGCGCGTTTGCAAGTAGGTTGTGACCACCGATGCCAATACACTTGTGTAGAGCACGGCAATGACCACATCGGCATTCCAGCTGACAGCAAATTTGCCAAGGTAGTTTTCCGTCGGTGAATGAAGCAAAAAAGCAGCTCCGTGGAAAATAATGCCCATCACAGCGGTCACGCTGCATTGCATGACGACGAGCGCACCAGTACCAATCTTGCCTACCGTTTCGATGCCGGCATAGCTCATGTACCCCATGTAGTACGACCACACAAGCGCGCCACCGAGTGTTGCCCAATCGCCTGCATTGAGGCTTCCAGCTTCGGGACGAGCAAGCAGAGCGATGCCCGCCATTCCGAACAATGCGCCCCACCATTCCCGCGAGGTCGGATGACGTCGCCAAAGACTGCGTTGCATGAGAGGGACAAAAACTACAAACGTTCCCGTAAAGAGCGCACTCCGCGCGATGGTCGTGTGCTGCAATCCCCACGTTTGCAGAAAAAATCCAATCGCGTACGTAACGCCCAGAATAACACCATGCCGCCAGCCATTCGAATGCTTAAGCTGTGTAAGCGATTTGCCCCAGATGAGCAGTGCCACAACGCTGGCTACACCAAAACGAAGCGTCACAAATGCAATCGGATCACACCAGGGCAATGCACGTTTGATCAGCAAAAACGTTCCTGCCCATAGAATCGTCACACCCACTAAGCCAAGCTCAGCGAATCGGCGGCTATGTGCCACGCGCAAACTCCTCAAAAAAGCGAATCACCGCCTCGGTACCGCGGTAAAAATTCGATAGGTGAAAATGCTCGTTCGGCGAATGAGCACCATCGCTATGAAGCCCAAATCCCATCAGCACAACAGGCACGCCGAATTGCTGCACAAACGTTGTGACCACTGGTATTGAGCCACCTTCTCGCTGATAAACCGGCGCGCGCCCAAATGTCTGCTCCAAAGCACGCGCCGCTGCTTGCATGGGATGCGTTGAACGTTCGATCAAAACCGGTGCAGCACCGTGGAGAGTTTCAACGTCAACGCGCACCCCTGCAGGAGCACACTGCCGGAGGTAATTCCCAACTATCGCAGCAATCCGATCGGGCTGCTGATCGGGGACTAACCGCATCGAAATTTTTGCATGCGCTGTTGCGGGCAACACAGTCTTCGCACCAGCACCGATGAAGCCACTCCAGATACCATTGACATCCAGCGTCGGGCGCGCTCCAATGCGCTCCAGGACGCTATAGCCTTCCTCACCGCCAAGCGCCGCAACGCCAAGCTCCCGACGGTATGCATCTTCATCGAATGGCAGTGCAGCAAATAAACGGCGCTCTTGGTCGGTCAGCGGAAGGACATCATCGTAGAATCCTGGCACAGCAATGCGACCACGATCATCGTGCAACGCTGCAATCATCTTCGCCAATGCATTGGCTGGATTGACAACCGCTCCGCCGAATGAACCGCTGTGCAAATCACGGTTGGGTCCAACGACATGAACCTCAAGGTATGCTAAACCGCGCAACCCGTACACCAGCGATGGTATATCGGGTGCAAACATTGCCGTATCGCACACCAGCACCGCATCGCACGCTAATCGCTGATGGTTTGCGCGCAAGAATGTATCCAGGTGCAACGAACCAATTTCTTCTTCCCCTTCGATGATGAGCTTGATGTTACACGGAAGCTTCCCAACCGTCTGCAGCCACGATTCAATCGCACTGATGACTAAAAAGACCTGCCCTTTGTCATCGGTGGCACCGCGAGCAAAAATTTTGCCGTCCTCAATTCGCGGCTCAAATGGTGGTGATTTCCACTGCTCGAGCGGATCAACGGGTTGAACATCATAGTGACCGTAGAAAAGCAACGTTGGTCCATCAGCACCGAGCCATTCAGCATACACGATTGGATGACCATCTGTCGGGACACATTCAACCCGCTCGATGCCAATCGAACGGAGATGCTCGGTTAGCCATGCGGCAGTGTGAGCGACATCATCCCGATGCTGGGGCAAGGTGCTAATACTCGGAAAGCGCAGAAACTCTACTAAGCGCTCCACGAACCGCTCCTGCGAAGATGCGGCATAGTCAAGTGGGTTCACGCCGGTTGCAACGATACATTCGACACATGGCAAAAATACCGGCTAACCTGCCCAGTGCTTAGTGCGGCTCTTGTGGTGACGTCATGGTACCTCTGATGCCGAGATTCATATGTGATGGCTCCCCGATTTGCGCAAGAAAGTAGCGCACATCATCGGCTTTGAGAACATTGCCTGTGGCTTCGTATGCTTCGATAAGTGTCGCACAGATGAGCTCCATAAAATGCAGCCGACCTCGTTCCTCCGGGAGCTGGAGCCACGCGCGCTGTTGGTAGGGGCGTTCCAGTAGCGCAATTGCTCGCGCGGGTTTTTGCCGGTCCAGTGCACGCGCAGCGTCTATCAAAAGCCGATGCAGCCGTGCTTGGTAGGATTCCACCCGAAACGTTGGCTTTTGTGGCATGACTCGACGCGATCGAAGTGTTTTATCGAGCTTTTTTCCAAGTGCAACGACCTTCGCTGGTGACGACAGATCGAACTTCTGCGGTCGGTGCCGACGTGGACACAGCTTGATGCTCACATCGCGTTCGCTGCGAGGGAACCCTTTTGAGCGTAGCGATGCAAGAATCATTTGCGCGACATCGTACCGCAGATTCGTTTCAGCGATTGCTAACGCTGCACGGAGCGTCAGTGCATCGAGTGCACCATCAGTGCGTGGAAAGTGTTTGAGAATCATTTGCCGAATAAATTGCGCCTGGTTATAGCACCGTTGGTGATCGCCAATACCGAATGCTTTGCGTGTCCGGAGCACATGAAGCGTTGTCGCTGCTGATCCGCGAAAGCCGAGAAGTTCGAATATTCCCATTGCTTGCGAAAAGCCAACCTCGATGTAGTAGTCAATCGAACCAACGCCGGTCATTTCGGCGAGTTTCCGCAAGTATGCTTGCCGTCCCTTCCGCGCGCGGTAGTTGGCGATGATGTTGAGCGATGACGAGCTAAATCCCGCATCCGCATAGGTTCCGCGAGGGACGCTGAGAATCTCGATTTTCCCTTGATCGAGCCAGATACGGAGAACATGGTTAGCATCAGCGTGCGCTTGTTTGACGCCCAACCGTGAATCTATCCCGCTGATGGCAATAGTCACTGATCGTCCCCAGTAGCGCTCAGCTTTGCCGGCATCATCGCTGATGCTTGTATCCTGTCGGGATGTCGCGCGCGTGGATTTCGCGTTGTGCTGAGGTGATGAGCCCGCAGCAACGCAGACGAACGCCAGCGCACAAAAAAGGGCGAGTCCGCGCCCGAATCCTAATGCTCGTGCTGCTTTGCTTGATTCCACCACGTGTCCATTTGTTCTATGGTACATGTGCCAAGCGTTACACCCTGCTGGCGTGCCTGCTGTTCAATGTAGCGGAAACGACGCTGGAACTTATCGTTAGCTTGTTGCAGTGCGGTCTCTGCAACAAGCCCAGCATGCCGTGCCGCATTGACCAGCGCAAAGAGGAGATCGCCGAACTCTTCTGCCAGCGCTGGCGAACCCGTGGCGGCAGCGTGACGCAGTTCAGCAATCTCCTCGCTGACTTTTTCCCAGACGTCCTGGCTTGACTTCCAGTCGAAACCAACATGCGCAACCTTTTCCTGCATGCGTTGTGCTCGCAGCAGTGCTGGCAAGTGACGCGGAACTCCATCGAGAATCGAATCGCGTCCTTCCTGGAGTTTGAGTTGTTCCCAGTTTTGCATGACTTGCTCTGGCTCGGTCGCAGTGACATCCCCGAACACATGCGGATGCCGTCGGACGAGCTTGGCTGCTACATACTCGATAACATCAGCGAGCGTAAAAGCGCCTCGCTCCTGGGCAATCACAGAATGCATGATCACATGAAGCAAGACATCGCCAAGCTCTTTTTTGAACTCAGCATCATCGCCGCGTTCGATTGCATCGAGCGTCTCGTACGATTCCTCGATGAGCAAATGCGAGATGCTGCTATGTGTCTGCTGGCGATCCCACGGGCACTCCTGACGAAGCAAACGCACGATCTCAACCAACGCCATAAATTGATCCTCGAGTGCTGCGGGATCGGCTGGTTTTGGTACCGGGTGTGGCATGAGAAGTCCTCGTAAAGTGGTGTCCCAACATTGAGCGCTGGGCACACGTCGCAAAGCTCGCAAGCAGGACGCACCCAGCGCAATACGCAATTGTACGGATATGCTGTGTGTAGATTGCATGTGTGATTTGTTCCACTCAGTGCTTGAGAGCTTCATGTCAATTGACCTTTTGCGAACACTGTGTGCGCTTCCAGCCCCGCCAGGGCACGAGGATGCATTCCGCACTTTTTTGATCGAACACCTTTCTCCCTACGCCGATGAGGTCCGAACCGATGCGATGGGGAATGTCTTTTTCTTCCGGAAAGGAAAGAGTCCATCACCGCGGACCGTTATGCTGGCAGCCCACATGGACGAAATCTCCTTCCTGGTTCGACACATTTCGAAGGAGGGATTTCTCTACGTGCAGCCGTTGGGTGGCTTTGACCCGCGCGTTCTGGATGCACAGCGTGTCTGGGTTCACGGACGTCAGCGATTATTAGGCGTGTTTGGTACAAAACCAACTCATTTTACCAGTCCCGAAGAGCGCACCAAAGCAGTTCCGCTGGAGGACATGTTCATTGACGTTGGACTCCCGGCAGAAACAGTCAATGAACTTGTACAGGTGGGAGACCCCGTCACACTCGACCGCGACCTTGCCGAGATGGGCAATTTCTACACAGGCAAAACGCTCGATGATCGAATCGGTGTGTACGTCATGGTTGAAGCATTCAAGCAGCTATCACAAACCGAGGATACAATTGTCGCGGCGGCAACTGTTCAAGAGGAAGTCGGTGTCCGCGGAGCTGAAGTTGCAGCGTTCGGGTTAGCGCCAGACATTGGCATCGCTATTGACATTACCATTGCGGCAGATATTCCCGGCATTGAGGAACGAAACTGGTGTGTACGGCTTGGAGCGGGGACAGCGATCAAAATCATGGATTCGCGCTCGATCTCCGATCGGCGGTTAGTGGATTTTCTCCGCATGCTAGCAACCGAACACGGTCTTCGCTACCAGATGGAAATTCTGCCGCGTGGAGGCACTGACGCAAGTGGAATGCAGCGTGCTCGCAGCGGCATTCCCGTCTGCACGATTTCGATCCCGTGTCGCTATGCGCATTCGGTTGTTGAGTCAGTCCATCGCGATGATGTTGCTGCCAGCATCGAGCTTGTGCGCTTATTCTGCGAACAATCTCACCGCTTTACGACGTAAGCGTCCACGGTGGCATACGTCGCTGCATGTAATCATCGTATGCCGTCACGGCGACCGCTGCCAATAACGCTGGATCATCGAATTCAGGCTGCTCTGGCTGCCAGTAGTTGCGCACATAATGCGTCGAGTAGTTTCCACTGCGGAATGGCTCAGAACCAAGCACCGCATGGCAGAAGGGTATCGTTGTTCGCACACCCGCGATGATGTAACGGTCGAGCGCTGCGCGCGTCCGTTCGATGCATTCGTCGCGGGTCGGTGCCCACACGATCAACTTTGCAACCATCGGGTCGTAATACACCGAAACGATCGAGCCTTCCTCGATGCCGCAATCGTTACGAATCCCCTCGCCATCGGGAAGGACAAGTTTCCGGATAGTCCCCGTATCGGGCAGAAAGTCGTTGAACACATCCTCGGCTGCGATGCGGCATTCAATGGCATGACCATTCGGAACGATCACCTGTTCTTGTCGGAGCTGCAGCGGCTCACCGGCAGCGATACGGAGTTGTTGTTCGACAAAATCAACTCCGCTGATCATCTCTGTTACAGGATGCTCAACCTGTAGGCGTGTGTTGACTTCCATGAAATAAAACGAGCCGTCGGCATCGAGCAGAAATTCGACTGTTCCGGCGTTGGTATAGCCAGCAGCTGCAATCAACCGAGCAGCAGCTTGACCAATCGCAACTCGTTGCTCATGGCTGATCGCCGGTGAAGGGGACTCCTCGATTACCTTTTGGTGGCGGCGCTGGATCGAGCATTCGCGCTCCGGGAAATAAATCACGGTGCCGTGCGAGTCTGCCAGCACTTGAATCTCGATATGCCGCGGCATCGTGATGAATCGCTCCATAAAAACTCGTCCATCGCCAAAGGCACTGGTGGCTTCTCGCTGAGCTGATTCAAAGAATTCGTCGAGCTGTTCGGCTTTTTCGACAAGGCGCATACCTTTGCCACCACCGCCAGCAGCAGCTTTGATGAGCAGTGGATAGCCAATCGTCTCTGCAATGGCGCGTGCATGCTCAAGCGACTCGACAGCTCCATCGGAACCCGGAGCAACCGGCACATCCAGGCTCAGTGCTAATTGGCGCGCTGCCGTTTTATCGCCCAACAAACGTATTGCCTCCGCCGAGGGTCCGATGAAAACAATTCCGTTGCGCGTGACTTCATCGGCGAAGTGTTGGTTCTCCGAAAGAAAGCCATACCCTGGGTGGAGAGCGTCAACCCCAGCGCGCCGGGCAACATCGAGCACCTTTTCGATGACCAGATAACTCTCCCGCGGCGTTGTGCCACCGATTGGATAAGCCTCGTCGCAGGCTCGAACATGGGGAGCGTGAGCATCGGCAGTCGAATAGATTCCGACCGTTTTTATGCCGAGTCGTCGGCAGGTCCGCGCGATCCGTATCGCAATTTCGCCGCGGTTTGCTATGAGTACTTTCGAAAACATCGCTATGAGGCGTTCGTCGTTTGGCATTGCGAAAATAGACCAGGCTGTACTGCATGAAACTTGAGGCAACAATCGCTCTCCGCTATCTCCGCAATCAGCGCTCGGTGCAGTTCAGCGGACTGATTGCGACGCTTGGATTAGCCGGCATAGCAATCGGTGTGGCAGCCGTTATTTGCGTTGCCTCGATCTTTCTGGGGTTTCGCCAGCTCTTCGAAGAGTTGATGTTACGCATTGATCCACATGTTCGCATCGTTGGTCGCCAGGGCAAATATCTTGCCGCACCGGATACGCTCCAGCATATGCTCGAGCAGTCACCAGAGACCATAGTTGCACGTGTGCTCGATGGTCGTGCTCTTGCTGTGCACCGTGGAGCGATGCATGTCCTGCAGGTGCGTGGTTACGACGATACCGCGCTTACACGGATTCGTTCGCTTCACGATGTGATCATAGTTGGAACGATTCCGCGCCAACCCAATGACGTCGTGCTGGGCGCCACAGCCGCTGAGAGATTAGGGCTACTGCCCGGCGACACGCTCCAGCTCATTTCGCCGGAATATGTTCACGCTGCTGCTGTTGGTGCTGGACTACCCAACTGGCTCTCGGCGCAGGTCACCGGTATCGTACTCACCAACGACCGCACGTACGATAATGCACTCGCGCTCACGACTCTTTCGACTGCTGCTCGACTCTTTTCGACCTCCCCATCGCATGCAACGGCGCTGGATGTGTTCTGTTCCAACCGTGACCAGGGCAATACACTGGCAGAACAACTCCGTACGCAGCTTGACACACGCTACCGCGTCTTGAGCTGGAAAGATCTGCATCGTTCGATGTATGCGGTCATGGAATGGGAGCGCATTGCATCGTTTTTGGTGCTCTCGCTGATCATTTTGCTTGCCGTGTTCAACATTGTCGCCATGCTCACTATGACCGTCATCTCGAAGCAGCGCGACATTGCAGTTTTTCGAACACTCGGAGCGCACCAGAGGGTAATTGCGCGCATTTTTCGATTGGAAGGGCTGATGGTTGGTGCGATCGGAACGCTGGTGGGAACTGCAGTCGGTGTCGGGCTTTGCCTCGGCCAGCAACACTACCATTGGATTATGCTTGACAGCGAACAGTACATCATGCAAGAACTTCCTGTTGCCCTTGATTGGGGTGCAGTCATCGCGGTTGTAACGATAAGTTTGATAGCGTCACTGGTAGCGTCAGCGTCACCGGCACGTCGTGCGATGCGCACCCCTATTGCCGAATCATTGCGCTTTGAATGATGAGCACCCATTCAACTGGACACCGTGGTGAGGACATCGCTGAAGAGTACCTCCGCGGTTTGAATTATCGAATCGTGACGCGAAATTTTCGACTCGGTCGGCACGGTGAAATTGACCTGATTGCCTGGGATGGGACGACGTTAGTTTTCATCGAGATCAAGTACCGGCGAACACGCACGTACGGCACACCAGAAGACTCGGTCACACCACGAAAGCGCCTGCAGATCCGCCGTATTGCCGAGGGTTTTCTCGCTATCCGTCCCCAGAATGCCACCGAATACCGTTTCGACGTTATTGCCATCGAAGGTAGCCCGACGGAGCCAGTCATTCGCCACTGGAAAAATGCGTTCTGGTAGTAGTTATCGGTACATGGTCATAATTACCTCAACCCCCGGCTTCCGGCTGATAAACTCTACCTCATCAACCAGGGATCGCATCAAGAACACACCGCGCCCGCCTTCACGCAAGAGATTGTCTCGCAGTCGCGGGTCCGGCAACGCATCCGGATCAAAGCCATTACCAAAATCGCGGACATGAACTCGAATGAGATCTTCGCAAGCTTCAACGACCAGCTCGACATTCTTTCCAGGGTCGGACTTATTCCCGTGGACAATTGCATTTGTCACTGCTTCCATCGTGGCAACGATCAGATTGAATCGCCGCTCCGGATTGAGTGCCTCGACAGCAGGAATGCTGCGGAGGAATGATTCAATGTGCGGGATGATCTCCCGGTTGCTTGGTTCGATCAGGTGGTACTGCTCCATGAAACAGCCAAAGTGTACTGCGATTGCGGCATCATAAGACGTGTATATTTGTGTTGAGTGTTTTGTGTTGGGCATATTGATCGGACGGCACGGTGAAGCAAACAACGAATCCGAAGCTCTACTACTCGATCCGCGAGGTTAGCGAGCTGTTCGACGAAGAGCAACATATCCTCCGCCATTGGGAGCGGGAGATTCCAGTGTTGCGACCGAACAAAAACCGTGCGGGCAATCGCATTTATACTGAGCGCGACCTACGTGTGCTTCGCGTGCTAAAGGTTCTCATTCGCGAGCAGAATAAAACAATTGCCCAGGTTCGCCAGCTTCTGGCAAATGGCATACCAGAAGAACTCGAATCCATCGCCAACGATGCAACCATCGAGCAACGCTATGCTGGGAAACGCCGTTCTGCTGTAACGACGGCAACGCCGAGCAGCAACGACCAGTTCATCGCTCTTCCTCGCGCTGAGGCAGAACGCCTGCTGGCAACACTCAAACAGATTGAACAATTGCTGGGAGACTAACGCATGAAATTCCATCGCATCGCTGCAGCGGTTATTGTGATGATCACGGCACAGTCGGCAGCACAGACTCCGATTCGCACTGTCACCGCTGCGCATGCAGGCGATGTTCTCGGTGTGTTCATCAACGAAGCCAACACAGCCGTCGCCAGTTGCAGTATTGATGGCACGATCAAGCTCTGGCACTTGCCATCGCTTGAACTCATCTGTACACTGAAAGGACACAGCAGTAGCGTCAACAACATTTCGTTCTCTGGTGACGATGCGTTCCTTGCCAGTGCCAGCAGCGATCGAACGACCCGTGTATGGTCTGCCAGCAGCTGTACTCAATCAACCACTCTCCGCGGTCATCAGGGCGATGTTCTCTGTGTGTACTTCAGCCAAAGCGATACCGGGCACTACATTGCCACCGGCAGCACCGACCGAACAGTCAAAATTTGGGATTGGCGCAGTGGCGCAGAACTCAAAACGCTGCGCGGTCATACTGGTGCCGTCACAGGCGTGGCATACAGCTATAACGACAGCCTCATTGCATCGTGCGGCGACGACATGCAAGTACTGGTCTGGTCTCCGTCGCGTCAGACACCGGTGATTGTGCTGGTTGGCCCACCACACACAGCACCGTGTACATCCGTGCTTTTCTCGTTCGATAGTCAGTACCTTGCCTCCGCAGACCGCGATGGATTCATCAAGATTTGGAGCCTTCCCACCGGGCAATTGCTCCGAACACTTGATGCACACGATGGCTACGCCAGCGACGTGACCTTTGCAGCCGATAACACGACACTGTTCAGCGCTGGTCACGATGGCGCTATTCGAGTCTGGAACATTCTCACCGGCGCAGCACTGGATAGTCTCCAGATCGGCGTTCCGATTTGGAGCATAGATGTCACAAGCGATGGCAACACGGTCATTGCTGGTTGCAGCGACGGTTCACTTCGAGTTTGGAATCGTCTTGCCGCTGGCGAGGATAAAAAATCTCCACCACTTCGAAAAAAACGCTGATGAGACTGACCGTCTGGTTTGCGTTACTTGCAACAATTTCACTCACTGCCCAGATAGCTCCAACTGTCCTGTTGCGTGGCACTGTGCGGGATGGAAACCAGCCTGCACGAGTAGATATTCTCTTCCGCGATGAACAAGGCAATACAATCCGTGCCAAAAGCGCATCCGATGGTTCATATCAAGCCGTCCTTCCGCCCGGGCGTAAATACAGCGTGACGATCACAAACGACAATCTCGAGCGCTACACGTTCAGCTACGACATACCGCCGATGACCAAATACACCGAACTGACACAAGACTTTTCGATCGGTTCGACGTTTGCCAGTACAGGCTCGGATACCCAAGGTAGCAAAAACCAATCGGCAAAACCAACCAAGAAGCGCGCGAAAGTGAAAAAATCTAAGCGGAGCAAGTGAAAACTCAGTGCACGACAATTCTTGGCGTTCTGCTTGTTTCCCTTCTGCCGTTGAATGCGCAGGTAGGAGTAACGATCTTACTGCAAGGTGTTGTCCTCGATGCACAGACACGCAAACCGATAATGGCAGAACTGTCGTTCCGCGATCCCAATGGTTCGAAAGTAAATGAAACGCGCTCCAATGCTGCCGACGGTGGTGCATATCAATGCATCCTCAAACCGAATACCCGCTACACCGTCGAGCTACGAGCTCCAGGGTACATGAATCGTCGCGACACAATCACGTTACCGGCGACACGAGCCTACATGGAACTCTCGCGCGACTTTACATTGCTTCCCAAAACCGTCGGACAGCGATTTGTTGTCGGGATTCCTCTTTTTGAATTGAACAGTGCTACCTTCCGCGTAGGCGCTGAGGAGGAGCTCAGTAGCTATGCCGACCTTTTGAGCGATAATCCCGATGTGCACATAGCCATCGAGTGTTATCCAGATCAAAACGCACAGGCACAGCAGATCGAGTCGCTTACCAAACAACGGGCAGAAGCAATTCGCCAGTTTTTTGTGCAGCGTGGTATCGCATCCTCGCGACTGAACACTGTGCCAACGACGAGCACTGACCCTTATAATCCGCCTCCGCGCAAGCTACGCCCCAAAGGACGCTTCTACTTCGGCGGGACGTACTTTGTCATCTGGCGTGTACAATAGCCCCTGCTTCTGCATGAAAAGTCTTTCCACGACGCTGGCTTGGTACTGATGCCCTCGCGCCGGGATATTTTACGCATCTTGCTTCTGGGCTCTGGAGCACTCTATGTCGGACCTCGGCTGGGAAGCTGCACAAGTTCGGAGCAATCTCTATCGAGAGCATCAAGCCAACGCCAAACAGTAGGGCATCAATTCTTTGATACGCCCCATCACTACATCCGCGATCACCAAACTTCAACGCTCAAATGGCATTCAGCTCGGAAGCATGTTGTTGATGTTGCGATTGTTGGTGCTGGTCCAGCCGGATTAGCAGCCGCCCTTCGGCTTCAGACAGATGGTTACCAGATCGCTCTCATTGAGAACGAACCTATTGCCGGTGGTGCAGCGCGTTCAGGAAACTACAACACTGTGCAGTACCCATTAGCAGCCATTTACTTTGTCGAGCGACGCGGAGACATCGAAGAGCTGTGCCGATTTGCAGGAGTAGAGCCCATGCCGGTGCCCGAGGACACACTTATCCTCGAGCAATCCAGTTTTGCCAACGTTTGGGATGATGCCACTCTGTCGTCCCTTCCGATCACACAGCGCGAGAAAAGCGAGCTGCGACGTTTTCGGGACGACCTGCTCGGATTATGGGAAAGCGAGCGTTTGCCAGAATACCCTCTACCAGAAACGTTGCCTGACGACTGGAAAGCGCTCGATTCGATGAGCGCGGCAGATTATGTTGCTCGATACCGATCGCCATTGCTGCGTTCTTTGCTTGATCTGTACACTCGTTCTTCGATGGGCGGATCACTCGAAAACGTCAATGCATTCGCCCTGCTCAACTTTTACGCGAGCGAGATTGCAACGCAACGCTATACCTTTCCCGGCGGATTGGCTGGTTTAGCGTCCCCGCTGATCACGAAATTGGGCGATGCCGTCAAGACCCAGATGACCTGCATTCGCATAAGTACCGATGGACCCAGCGTGATGATTTGGGCGCTCGATCGTGATGGGCAGATGCATCGCTTTGACTGCCGGGCAGCGATAGTTGCTGTGCAGAAATTTATGCTCCCATGGATTCTCCCGGACCTTCCCTCTGCTCAACAGGCGGCGATGCGCTCGCTTCAGTATGCACCTTTTCTGACCGTTCACCTCTGTGCCGAACAGCCTCTTCTGCCGAATGGATTTGATGTGTGGGTTCCATCCGGTGGTCAACTGTTCACCGACATCATCAATGCAAACGCGACTGCCAACCGATCGCAGCAGACAAGCTTTGTTGCAAGCATCTATGCCCCACGCACCATGGCTGAACGCGCCATCATGCAAAGCGACGACGTTCTGGCTGCTTACGCCAGAAAAATCGCTGATCACGCAGCACGCTCAGTGCCAACCATCCATGCCGAAACGATTGAGGAAGTTCATGTCTTCGGGTGGGGACATGCGTTAGTGGTCCCGGTTCCCGGCTCCCATTCTGGGCTTGCACAGGCAGCACGGCAGCGGTTCGGTCGCATTGTGTTTGCCAACACCGACAACGATAGCTCGCCAGCATTTGAGAATGCTGTGGCTCACGGCACGAGGGCTGCTGAGACGGTTATTGGCTTACTGAGGCAGTAGCAAAACGGCGCAGAATTTCCTGGCGGACATGGTTCATGTACCACTGCGGTGTGCTGGTCGCGCCCGTAATGCCCACTGTTTCTGCTCCCTCAAACCACTCTGCTTGCAGCTCACTGCTATCCTCGATGAAATATGTACGCTGGTTTTCCTCTCGTGCGACAGAGTAGAGCACTTTCCCGTTCGATGATTCTCTGCCTGCCACGAAAATGATCACATCGTGTTCGCGAGCAAAGCGGCGGAGATCGTTCTCACGTCCGGCGACTTGACCGCAGATGGTGTCCTTTGCGTGAAATTCAGTGGCAATGCTTTGCATTTCCTCGACGATCAACTCAGCAATGCGTGCTTTGAGCGCGTCTCGGAGTCGAAGGAAGGTCGGTCGGTCCATTGTGGTTTGGGAAAACAGCACCGTTTTCCGACGCAAGTCCACGCGCTCGAGAGCCTCCTCGACACTGCGAACAACGATACACTCATCGTTGCACACGCCGCGCATACCGAGCACCTCGGCATGATCGGCTTTACCAAAAATCACAATCTGATAGCCGAGATCGTAGAACTTTCGCACACGCTCCTGAAGCTTTGTGACGACCGGGCATGTTGCATCAATGATTTCAATGCCGTGCTCCCGAGCTAAGCGATATGTCTCCGGCGGTTCACCGTGCGCACGAATGAGAACTTTCGCACCTTTGGGCAGTGACGGAAAATCATCGCGCGTTATAGTTCGTAGTCCGAGTGATTCGAGCCGTTCAATTTCCCTGGGGTTGTGAATGATATGACCGAGAACAAAAACTGTCCCAGGTGAATTCTCCTGTAGAGCTTCCTCGGCAACCTGCACTGTTCGCACGACACCCCAACAAAATCCAGCTCGCGGGTCAATGGTTACGTTCATTGTTCGAGGGGAAGAGTGTCCAACATGGCGGTTCGTTTTCGAACAAAGTCAAGGATAAGCTCGACTTGCTCATCAACCGAGAGGTTCGTTGTATCAACTACCAGGGCATCGTCGGCTTTTCGTAAGGGGTTATGCTCGCGCGATGAGTCGAGTTGATCGCGTTGCTCGAGCTGTTTACGGACGTCGTCGGTCGTTAGCGAAGGATTGTTCTGCGAAAGTTCAGCCAGTCGCCGCTTCGCACGCGTTTCAAGGTCTGCAGTCATATAGACTTTGATATCAGCGTTCGGAAAGACAGCCGTTCCAATATCTCTGCCATCCATGACGACACCGCCTTTGCTGCCGAGTTGCTGCTGCAGGTGTACCATCGCACGGCGCACCGACGGAAACGAACTGACTATGCTCACATGCGCCGTCACATCGGCATCGCGAATGCGATCGCTCACGTCGCGACCATTGAGGTATGTCCGCTGCCCGTGGGGAGTGTGTTGAAGGTTGATAGAAATCCGATTCAGGAGAGCCGATAGCGCTTCGTCGGTCAAGGGGACGCCCTCTTCCAACGCTGCCAGTGTCAGCGCTCGATACATGGCGCCAGTGTCAATGTATGTGAAACCTAACCGGTCAGCAAGCAGGCGAGCCGTTGTCGTCTTGCCAGAACCGGCAGGACCGTCAATTGCGATAATTACGTTTGGCTTCATCGGTGCAATGGGAGCAATTCGGTGCAAACTTACTGCAGCCTCGCCAAGATGACGAAAACATGCCGTCGGATGGTGCATTTCCAATTGCTCGACCGAATATGGTCCCGTCGCAACTACGACGGATACGAGTTGATGCGCACGAGCACATGCAATATCGTTGGGTGTATCGCCGATAACAATTACGCTGGACGTTTGAAAATGCACCGAATGCGTGCGTGCCCAATCGAGCGCTACTACTGGCAACTCTACACGATCGAATGCACTGCATCCAAAGAAACCTTCGACAAAATACTCATCCAGCCCAGCAACACGAAGCTTGTGCCAACCGCAGCGACGTTCATTTCCACTCATGATCGCAAGCGTTGCTCCAGCATCGAGCATCGTTCGGAGAAAATCTTTCGCATAGGGACACACAACGATTGTTTCTGGTTGAATGTGCTTGGTTGCGCACTGAAAGAGCACATCAAAAAAATCGGGTGCCATCGAGCGGGCTACGTCGCGATCGCCAAGAAGTTGACCGAGTATTTGCAAATCAGTTTTCCCCGCTGCTGAATCCAGACGATGCCATGGCACCTGACCGCCGACGACTTCTGCCCACGCTGTGGACCAAACACGGCGCGTTACGGTAGGATCAACGCGCAGCAGAGTTCCATCAATGTCAACCAGTAGTAGCATTTTCATCGAGCAAGTGCTGCCATTGTTTCCATCCACGCCAAGCCAATACTGCAAAGATGCTGTAGAGTCCAACGTATAGCCAGAGTCCTCTGGTTGAGTACACAGCCGCGTACGCAATATCAACACCAATCCAGAGCAACCAGTTCTCGATGTAGCGGTGTGCCTGCATCCAGGTTGCAATTAGACTTGCAGTCGCAAGCGTTGCGTCCAGTTCCGGAATAGCGGCATTTGTCCACAATCGCAGCACCATTGCCCAGACTATACTTCCAATTGCCCATATCAAACTGAATGTTAGCCATTTTCTCTGAGACTCGATATGCGTTATCTGCAACGCATCGTGGTAGGATTGTTTTTGCCACCAAACCCAAAATCCATAACACCCCAGCACAAAGTACACTCCTTGCAACAACATATCGGCGTACAAGCGCGTATTGAAGAAAGATATTGCCTGTAGAGCAACGCTAATATTACCGGCAACCCAGCACATGATATTCCGTCGTATCATGAGCAGAATGTAAGCAATGCCAAACACTGTTGCCACCCACTCAACCCAGCTCATGTGCCGCAAGCGATGGTAAACGTCCACTGTAAAGCTCGTATTCGAGCAAACGGCATTCGATATCAGCATTGAAGAAAATCAATCGGCGGCGAGGGCGCAACCCGATATGTTTTGCATTGGCGGGTGTGGTCAAAACAAAGCCTCGCATACCGCTGCATGAGTTTTTGAACCAATCGCCAAGTTGTTTATGTAGCAAATGTATGTCGTGTTCGTATCCAAGCCTGATTCCATACGGTGGATTGACAATAATTGTCGCTGGTGCTTCTGGAAGCGGCATGGAACGAAAGTCGCATTGAAAAAAAGAGATGGAATCATAAACGGCTGCGGACAAGGCATTTGCCGCTGCAGCATTCAGTGCGGTTGGATCGTGGTCACAGGCATGGATGACGACCGATTTTTCTACCGCCAAAGCCCGAGCATTCTCAAGCACATCATCCCACCTTTCAATTTGATGCAGTCGCCAGTGTTTGAAAGCAAAATCACGTCGGAATATGGCTGGTGGAATATTACGTGACATCAGAGCCGCTTCGATGGCAAAGGTTCCGCTGCCACACATTGGCGCGATAAGTGGTTCCGAATCATTCCATTTGGCTGCATAAAGTATTGCGGCTGCTACTGCCTCTGAGAGCGGAGCATGTGATGTTACGCGACGATAGCCGCGCTTGGAGAGCGGCACACCTGAGGTATCCAGTAAAACCGATACTTGAGTCCCGCGCCAGTAAAGAAAAATCACACTCCCTTGCCGACGACCATCGCTATTAGGTCGCTTTCCGGTTTGATTGCGCAGCCGATCAGCAATCGCATCTTTGAGTTTTTGACAGGCATAAAGCGAGTTACGGATTGTCTCGTTCTTGACCGATGCCGTCACGGTGAATGTCGTCGAATGACTAAGGTGCTCTTCCCACGGAAGCTGCACAGCCCAGCGGTATAAATCACCCGCAGTCGCAGCGACACCATCTGCAATGGAGAGCAAAACGCGATGCGCACAACGCAGCCACAGGTTTAGGCGATACACTGTGGAAATATCCCCATGAAGTTCAACCGCGGCTGGACTAATTTCACTGGCTCGATAGCCAAGCGTTTGTATTTCCTGGAGCAGAAACGGTGCAACACCCTTCGCACAGGTGACAACAAAGCGATACTGCTGCTCAGTCATTGCGGGCACGAAGATGCTCCAGCAACATCAGCATTGCTGCGGTGCATGCCCGAACGCGGTTATCCTGCCGATCAGAACCAAAGGTATATCGCCGGGCATCAACGCCCCGCTCATCCGCAACAGCAATCCACACCGTGCCAACCGGTTTATCGTCGCTCCCGCCGCCTGGTCCGGCGATTCCAGAGATGGCAACACCCAAATCCGTGCTATATGCAGCTCGCACGTATCGCGATAACTCTTCAACGGTCTGTCTGCTCACAGCACCGAACTGCGCCAATGTTTCAGGGCGAACACCACCAAAATGAATCTTCACCGCGTCGGCATAGCAAATCACTCCACCGACGAAATATGCTGAGCTACCCGGGACGGAGGTAATTTCCGCACCCAGCATACCACCAGTACACGATTCTGCAACGGCGAGGGTTTTTCCATGTCTGATGCACTCCCGCTGGAGTACTTCAACCAAGCGTTCATTTTGGTCGGTGATGAGCGCTCTGCCAAGTAGTGGCTCAATTTGTGCGGCAGCATTGTTCAGCAGTGAACGGACTTGATCGGGTGAACCCGATGCTCGAAGCCGTAATCGAACAACCATCGCAGACGGCAGAAAGGCAAGCTCAACCTCTGGGGGAAGGTTCTGACGCACCGGCTCGAGTCGCTCGGCAAGGTCTGATTCAGGGATACCGGCAGTCAAGAACACACGTTCATCAATGATTGGGCAACCACAACGTTCGATTGCGCTGCGGATGAGCGGTATTCCTGATCGCTCCATGATGAGTTCCATTTCGCGAGGAACTCCCGGCAAGACCATCACCGATGCACCATCGGTTCGCTCAAAGTATAGTCCGGGAGCAGTACCAATTGGATTGGCTAAGACAGTTGCAGTCGAAGGCACTAAAGCCTGGGAGCGGAGACGATCGTTGAACTCTCGTCCCCGTTGTGCGGCATAGTGTTCCAATCGGGCACGAGTCGGTTCATGGACTACGCGCTGATCGTCAAACAGCGACAGCAGCGCATCAACAGTACAATCATCGTGGGTTGGACCTAATCCACCGGTCGTGATCACAAGATCACTGCAGCTTCGTAACTGTTGCAGTGCAGCAACGATTGTGAGAACATTATCGGGAACCGTCCTCTGCTCGACGACGAGAGCACCAAGCGATGTACACCGAGCTGCTATCCAGGCAGCATTCGTGTTGAGCGTGTCGCCACTGAGAACTTCATTGCCGATCGAAAGAATTGCGATGCGATAGTGGTTCATGCCATTGCCAAAAGAAATGCCCGCCGCGAAATTAGTCGTCACCGGCGGGCACTACGTCGTTCGATCGTTGAACGTGTGTTTTTTACGCGCTGACCGATTTATCTTCCATTGACGACGATGAAGACTCCGACGATTCAGGTGACTGGCTCGATTCGGGGGACTGACTCTCATCCGGTTCGCTTTGCTCAGGAGCGGACGTTTCTGTGGGTACGACAGCCTCAGCCTCGACAGCCTCGGTCATGGGAGCAGATGCCTGGACCGTCGGGAGAGTGTCAACCGCAGGTGGAATTACGTCGACCGTCGGTATATCAACCGCTGTGGGTTGGTTAGGAAGAGCACTCAGCGAATCAACTGGCGTGAATGCATACTCATCGGCGCCAGGAACAGGATGCGCTTCGTTGTATGCCCTGATGGCATCCTCGCCTTTTTCACGCAGGGCATCAACCGCCGAGAGCACAATACGCTTGTCTTCGTCGTGGAATTCGATAATTTTCAACGGCAAGACATTGCCAATAGCAAAGTAGTCTGCAATTGTTTTGACCGGTGCAAACGACAGGTGCGATGCCGGCACAAATCCTTCGACGCCTTCCGGCAATTCAACAACGACGCCTTTGTCCACAATCCGAATAATTTTTCCTTCTGTTGTGTTGCCAGGCTTGAAGCGATCAGCGTACACTTCCCATGGGTTCTCGGTCACTTGCTTATGCCCCAACGAAATGCGCCGCTGCTCTGCATCGAGCGCTAAGACAACGACATCGAGTGGATCACCACGGCGCACAATCTCGCCCGGGTGGCGAATCTTTTTCGTCCACGAAAGGTCACCAATATGGACCAATCCTTCGATGCCTGGCTCTAACTCGACGAAGACACCAAAGTTGGTGATATTCCGAACAACACCTTTGTGGACTGAGCCAACGGGATATTTCGCGACGATTTCATTCCACGGGTCGGGCTGGAGCTGCTTGATTCCAAGCGCCAGTTTCCGATTTTCCTTGTCAATGCTCAAGACTACAGCTTCGATAACCTGCCCCAGCGAGACCAACTGCGACGGGTGCTTGATGTGTTGAGTCCAGGACATTTCACTAATGTGAATAAGCCCTTCGATTCCCTTTTCGATCTCGATGAAGGCTCCATAGTCTGTGATGCTGACAACGCGTCCGGTAACTTTCGACCCGGGTTGATACTTGTCGCCAATCTGCTCCCACGGATGCGGGGTGAGTTGCTTCATGCCAAGCGAAATACGCTTTTTGTCCTCGTTGAAGTCGAGCACAACGACTTTGACTTTTTCATCGAGGCTAACCACTTCCGACGGATGATTGACTCTGCCCCACGATAAGTCCGTAATATGGACCAAGCCATCCACACCGCCGAGGTCAATGAACACGCCAAAGTCAGCAATTGCTTTGACGTGCCCTTCCAACACAAGCCCACGCTCGAGCATGCTGAGAATGCGTTGGCGTTGCTCTTGAATCTGATCTTCGAGCAGGGATCTATGACTGACGACAACATTCTCGCTAGGATTATTGACCTTGACAACGCGAACGTCGAGTGTTTTCCCGATCCAGGCATCAAAGTCTCGCACCGGACGCATATCAACCTGCGAGCCTGGCAAGAATGCTTCGATGCCGAGAAGGTCCACAACGAAACCACCTTTGATCCGGCGAAGAATACGGACGTTGACGATTTCTTGCTTTTCGTAGAGTTCAACGATTTGCTGCCATGTTTTCATGAAGTCCGCACGACGGCGAGATAGAACAAGCCGCCCTTGACTATCCTCAAGCCGATCCACGAAGACATCAATCTCATCACCAACACGCAAGGTGTCGGCAGCCTCGCTGAACTCAGAGCGTGGAATCACGCCGAGTGATTTGAAACCAACATCAACCCAAATCTCATCCTTGGTGATCGCCGTGATCACCCCGTGCACCATTTCATCTTCTTTGATTGGGCGAGTGTATCGCTGAAGCCAGGAATCAAAGGTATCATCATCAACCCCGGTGATAGGTATTCCGCTATCCATAATCGTCGCCATCACCGGCTTCGACGATTGAAGAACCGGCGACGCTAACACATCCTCCCTCGATGACTGTAGCTGGCTCTGGTCGCTCGATGGTGTATCAGAATTTTGTGGTATTTGCAGATCGGCGTTTTCCGTCATGCACTTCTCCTTCGGTCGGCACCTGCACCGACAAACGCCGCACTCGTTTGTATGCAGTGCCACCGCATATGGTGAAACAATAGCCTTTTTGTGCGGATTGGAGCGCAAAAATACGACATTGCTGTAATTTTACGGCAGTCCGACCGTGCGGTGCCCGCAGTATGCGCATACTGGATCGCTACCTACTATCCACTACCATTGCAAGCATGCTCTTTGCGATGCTGGCACTTTCGCTTGTGTTTATCGTTGTCAACCTCATCGAAAGCCTCGACCGATTCATTGACCAGCGTGCAAATCTCGCTATTATTGTCAGCTACTATCTCTACTTTTTGCCCGAAATCATCAAACTTCTTTTACCGGTGACTCTTCTGGTGGCGGTACTGTTCGCCGTGGGCAAGCTAACCGAGAACTACGAAACAACCGCAATGAAGAGCGCAGGAATTAGCTTGTACCGACTGATGCTGCCTCTGGTTGTGCTGAGCGTTATCATCGCAGCCGCTCACCTTTGGTTCAATGGGTGGATTGTTCCACGCGTGCTGAGCAAAAAGTTTGCAATCGAACGCCGCTACCTCGGCAGAAATACTGGCGGTATCCAGGAGCAGCTCTACGGACTATACCTGCGCGATACACCGCTTCGGGTAGTTGCAATGGGATACTACAACCTTCTGACCGCAAGCGGGACCGACCTGAGCATTGAGAGCTACACCGACGCAATGTATCCTCACCTCCAGCAGCGACTCGATGCTCAGCGTTTCTACTGGGACTCCCTGGCAAACGTCTGGATCGCCGAGGACTGTTTCATCCGAACTTTTGAGGGAGGAACGATCCGCACAACCGTTGCCAAAACAATGCCTATCCATCTGGCGACCGACCACAAACGACTGCTCACGCTCCAGCGCTCGCTGGAAGAAATGACTTACTCCGAACAGGCTGATTACATCGAGTTCCTTCGCCGCGGCGGACGGAATACGCGACAGCTCGACATTGCACATGCCGGTGATTACGCTTTCCCCTTTGCCGACATTATCGTCATTTTGATCGCAACACCGTTCGCATCAGTCAAAAAACGGAGTGGTTTAGCTGCCAACATCGCTGCAGCAATGACACTGACGTTTCATTACCTTGTCCTAACGAAAATCGTGCAAGCTATCGGCATGGAAAGCTCGGTATCACCGGCGCTCATCGGATGGAGCGCCAACATCGTCTTTGTCATCATTGCAGCAATCATCCTTGCACGAACACCAACATAACCAAATCTCGATCAGCTATGCCCGAAATTCCCTCGCTTGCTTCACTCGACGGACGACGGATCTATCGCGAACTTTATCACCGTTTGCGGTACGAGCAACAACGCGGCGCCTTGACCACACTGAAAATCCTCCATCAGATCGCAGTTGGCTCCCGACCACTGCAAGAATTTGAACTGAACGACACGACTGTTCGCCATAAGCTGGGATGGTTGAGCGGTACACGATTGTGGTTGGAGGAAATCGTCAGCCGCTACTATTACTCGACGGTCCTTTCGTTCGTGTACGGAGGTGCAGCAGTCCTGCTGGTTGTCATCGGACTGCGCCGGTTTTCGACGTTCATTAGCGACGGCGTCGTATTGCTCAGCGTCGGCTTGGAAGCATTGCTCCTGTTGCTTCTGTTTACGGTGATGTTTTTTGGTCCGTCCGAGGAAAAAGATCCTCAGCGCGACGAGATCACCGAGCTTCTCCGCGAGATCGGAGAAATTGGTCGTGACTACGCCATCGCACTCAAACAGTTAGAACGCACAACCGCTGGAATTGAACAGCTCGCACACCAAACTGAACAGATGGCACGTGCAACGGAAATAGCCGCCAACGCTGCTGCTGCCGCTACATCGCCGACACCGGAAGTTATCAAGCATCTTCGTTCGGTCAACGACGCACTCATCGAGCTTCATTCCAGACTCGAAACACTTGCCCAGGCATTACGAACAATTGAGCACAACCGTATCGAAGATGCCGTACGCGCACACCTAACCCAGCTCCTGGAAAATCGCCTCAGCGATCGCTCACAATCGAAACCTTCACAGCTTTGATGCGTCGCCGCAGTATTGAAATCTATTTTGTGCTTTACCTGGCAGCCTTGATGCTCTTGCTGTCTGATTCTCCAAAGCGAGAAACCGAGCTTGCTAGTACCGTATTGCGCAATCTGTTTGCCTCAACTTTTACATTGATCACCGAAAAATCCACGCTGCTCTGCCGCGCCTGGATAGAGCGTGATTCGATTGCGTTCATCCACTTCGACAGCACCAATACGATTATTCCCACCGGATTGGTCAACAATGTCCACTACCGCGTCATCGCTGAAGACCAAGCAACATCCGAGCAGTATGTGCTTCCGATCGGCACCACCACTCGCATAAGCGCTCTTGCTTTCAGCCTCGACCAGATTGGACAAGCTCTCCGTTTGCGCTGGTACCTGACCGCTGCAGAATCGAACGCCCGTCTGTTCCGCATTCGTGTCGAAGCACTCGCCCAGCCACAAATTCCTCCATCGTTAGCTCCAGAGCAGCGGGACCAACTTCATTCACTCCTGGCAAACGGCGATCATCATCTCAAAAGCGAAACCTCGTTTATGATCGGATACCTTCCTCAGCGACCATCGCAGGGTCAGCCAGCACCCTCGCCGGTTGATACATCTATCGTCGCCCGATTAGAAGCGCTGATCGCACAGCGACAGCCCCAACCTGAATTGGGCAGCTTTGCTCTTGTTCCAGCGCACAGCACCATTCGCACGATTCCCTACGTTCAATGGGAAAATCGAATCACTATCTATGGTGCCTCACCACTTCGCGACATAGCCCAACCACCGCAGGTCAGCGGTATTCCATCGGCATTTGTAACTGTCGAAGGCAATGACATCGTCGTGCGAAGTATTAGCACGCAAGCATCTAGTGCAAACGTCCGCGTCAGTCTCACGCGTCGAGACGGCACTCAAGCCAGCGCAACTTTTAGCGTCATCACTCATCCTCTGCAGCCAGCAATTGTGCCCCCTGTGATGTATCCAGGCATCGAGTATCGCCTTATTCCGAACCTAACGAACCTTTCCGGTATTGACACACGCGCACTGCTTCGCGACGAACAAAACATTATCCGTGCAAGCAGTAGTGGTGAACCAATGGTGTTCACACCGACGCTGGGCGATACAGGTCGAACATTTTACTTCGAACGCTATGCAGGGAACGATCGCATCGGGCAGGTGTTGGCTATTCCGTGCGAAATGTACCCATCGCCAGACATTATCAGCGTTCGTCAGGAGAGCGAGCGAGTGTTTCTGGTCATTTGCCGTGGTTACGGTCTGGCTAGTGACATACGCTCGCGGTTGCGGCTGGAAGTGGATCCGCCTGGTACAGCGCGCATTCAGGAGCTATACGGTGACTCAAGCTACGATCCTGAGCTTCACGCACGGCTGCACCAGTTTCGTGTTCAACTGACCGGCACATCACCAGCGAAAATTGCTGCGGTCAATGGGTACCAGCGACGTTCCCTTTGGCGCGACTTATCGCCGTAATCCGTTGCTGCTGTCGCAGAGCCTGATGATAGCGCAGAACATTGTTCCTGTGCTCAGCGTATGAGCGCGCAAAGCGATGCGTACCGCTGCCATCACCGACGCTACAGAAGTAAAGGTAGTCGTGCTGCTCGGGGTCCAAAACAGCGTCAATTGCGCGAGTGCTCGGTGCCTTGATAGGTCCTGGAGGCAGCCCAGCAACGTAGTACGTGTTATACGGATGCTCGACACGATAGTCGCGGTAGGTCAATCGGCGTGCCGGAAATCCGACTGCATACTGCACCGTCGGATCAGCTTCCAGCTTCATGCCTCGGCGGAGACGATTCCAGTACACACCAGCGATACGCCGATATTCACCGGGGTCGCGCACCTCACCTTCGACAATGCTGGCAAGCGTCAGCACCTGATAACGGCTCAAACCACAGGTAGCCGCTCGATCCGCAAATCGCAGTGACCAGATGTGCTCGAAGTGCCGCACAATACGTTTAAGCGCGTGCAGGACTGGCTCTTGTTCAAACAAATCGTACGTTGCTGGCAGAAGATAACCCTCCAACGACCGCGCATCCGAGCCAAGTCCCCATGCTTGCGTTAACGTATCACTGCGCAATAGTCGCAGTACACGCACCGAATCATCATCAAGGTATCGCGCAATCCTGCCCGCTATTCGGACAACCGTTTCTCCTTCGCTTATCGTTAACCGTCGAATGAGCCGGTTGCGACCGCCAAGGAGATTCTCAAACAGCGCGGTATGTGTTAGGTCGGGCGTCAGTTCATACGACCCCATTTTGACTGAGAGCGGAAAAAACTGGCTGACCACGTGAGACGATAGGCGCCAGAGCCACGGGAATCGAATCACTCCCCGAGCTTCAAGCTCAGTGACGACATCATCAATTGTTTCTCCCTCTGGCACGAACAGAACTTCTCGCCTGTGAACCGATAGAGGCGACTGCAACAGCCACACCCCAATACCTGCTGCCAGGATCAGTAACCCAACACTAATCAAGAGAAACCGTCGAAGTACTCGGACCATGTTTTATTTCGACGAACGCTGATATTGTGCACATAAAATTACACGCCTGCAGTAGTTTTGCAGAAGCCTGCCTGTTATATCAACACCTTGCGCACCGCACGCCTCAAGCGGGCTGCATGCGTCATCAGCAGCAGTGCTTATCCACGTAGCCACCTGTCACACAACTTGTACGATTGTTAGTATGGATGTACTCAGAACGAAGCTTTCGCAGGTCTTGCCGCAGTTTCGAGCAAAGCGCGCCGCGCTGTTAGAGCAGTATGGCGATGTTAGCGTTGCAAATGTAACGGTCGAGCAAATCATCGGAGGAATGCGGGGCGTTCCCTCGGTGCTTTGCGACACCTCGTCGGTTTCGCCAACGGAAGGTTTACGTATCCGCGGCATACCGATTCTTGAGCTAACCGATGCAACACCGGAAGAAATTTTCTTTCTTCTGGCAACGGGTCAACGACCAAGCGACGAAGAACGACGCTCTTTGTCGGCGCTATTGACTGCCAATGCGAGTGTTCCCGATGACGTTCTCGCCGTGCTTCGCGCGATGAGTCCAGATGCGCATCCGATGGCGATGCTCTCGGTGGGGCTGCTTGCGATGGAAAACCGCTCTGCATTTCGGAAGGCATACGAAGAAGGCGTCTCCAAAGATCAACTGTGGGAACACACCCTCACCGATTGCATCACTCTGCTATCGAGCATCACAGGAATTGCCGCCGCAATTTATCGCCTCAAATTCCGCGATGGAGCGCTGATCGCTCCCGATCCAGCACTCGACTGGAGTACAAATTTTGCTCGGATGCTCGGTGTCAGCGACGATCCTGCCTGGGCGGACTTGGTGCGACTCTACCTGGTCCTCCACTCTGACCATGAAGGTGGGAACGTCAGCGCCTTCACGGGCATTACCGTTGCTTCCGCGCTCTCGGATGTGTTCTATGCGATCGCTGCCGCGCTGAATGGCTTGGCTGGTCCTCTTCATGGACTTGCCAATCAAGAGTGCCTTGCGTTCATCCTCGACATTCGTGATCGTTTTCACGGCGTCCCGACAGCCGAGCAATTACGCGATCTCTGCTGGGAGCGGCTCAACAGCGGGCTTGTCATTCCCGGCTATGGGCACGCTGTGCTCCGCGTCACAGACCCACGCTTTACGGCATTCTACAACTTTGCCGAGAAATACAAGCTCGATCACGAGTGCATTGCAATTGCCAAGCAACTCTATGCTGTCGTACCAGACGTACTGCGTGAACACGGCAAAGCCAAGAACCCCTATCCCAACGTTGATGCTATCAGTGGTTCTCTGCTCTACGATTTCGGCATGACCGAGTTTACGTTTTACACTGTCATGTTTGGCGTATCGCGAGCACTCGGCATTTGCGCTCAAATTCTCTTTCATCGGATGGTCGGGTCGGCAATTGTTCGTCCCAAATCAGTTACCCTCGATGAACTCGAGCAAATGGCACAGCGGGCAACGGTTACGACGTAAGCGCCAGCGCCAAACTATCCGCGAAAAGCAAAAGCCCTGCCTCGTTATGACGGCAGGGCTTTGCGTTGGTGTGCGGTCTAGTGGACTCGAACCACTGACCTTCACGATGTCAACGTGACGCTCTAACCAACTGAGCTAAGACCGCAGCGCGATTGCAGCGCAAAAATACGGGAGCGCAGTAACATTCTGCAAGGCGCATCGTACTGAGGGCGTTGTATATTGCGCTTTGCACGATCGTCTCGCCTGTTGATGTCGCCTCTGTTGTGAGGGGTCGTGCGGCAGAATCTCCACTCATGTCGAACCACTTGTATCGCTGTATGGTCACCGTAGCAATCATTGCGTGTGGCGTGTTTGGCTTGCTTGTTGCTCTGTTTTTCGCACGTGCAATTCGTGCCATTCCACTTACTGACGGCGCTGCTTCTGAGGAAGAAGCGCAGCGCATCTCTGATGTCACAGCCGCAATCGCCGAGGGCGCCATGGCATTCATCGCCAGAGAGTACCGAACACTGGCGCTGTTCATGCTCATTTTTGGTTTCCTCATTTGGATGGCTGTTGACAATGGACTCTACACCATGATCAGCTTCCTTTTCGGAGCGGGAGCTTCAATGCTGGCAGGTTTTATCGGCATGCGCATCGCCACTATCGGAAACGGTCGCACTGCTGCCGCAGCCCGCATTTCGCTCCAACGAGCCTTCAGTATTGCATTCCGCTCGGGTGCGGTCATGGGTTTTGGACTCACCGGCATCGCCATTGTCGGGCTGATTGTGGTTTATTTGGGGCTCAACGCCCTGCTGCCGAATCTTGAACGGCATGTGATCATGGAAATTCTTTCGGGCTTTGCGCTGGGAGGTTCATCGGTTGCACTCTTTGGTCGCGTCGGTGGTGGCATCTATACTAAGGCTGCTGATGTCGGCGCTGATCTGGTTGGGAAAGTTGAGGCGGGCATTCCAGAAGATGACCCACGCAATCCCGCAGTGATTGCCGATAATGTCGGCGATAACGTCGGCGACATTGCCGGAATGGGCGCAGACCTGTTCGGTTCGGTCGCCGAATCCACCTGTGCAGCTTTAGTCATTGGAGCATCAGCCTTCCACATGGTGCCGGAGCCGATGAAAGATGGCGCACTGCTCTTTCCGATACTGGTCAATGCCGTCGGGATATTGGGAAGCTTTCTTGCACTCTTTTTTGCTCGTCCAAAATCGGAAGATGCCATCGAAGGTGCACTCAAAGCAGTCTTGGTCGTGGCAACCGTTGTCATGGCGATTGTCCTCTATCCGATCACGATGGCATTGCTGCCGGCAACATTCACGCTGGAAGGGAGCACACGACTCTACACCAACGATGGCGTGTACTGGTCGTTGCTGGTTGGATTGGTATCGGGCATGCTCGTTGGTCTGGTGACCGAATACTACACAGCGCATCGGTATCGGACGGTCCGTTCGGTAGCAGAAGCATCCCAAACCGGTGCAGCGACGAACATCATTTACGGTCTTGCTCTCGGTTACAACTCATCGGTGGTACCCATGCTGCTACTTGCACTGACAGTGGTCGTGGGCATTTCCTTTGCGGGAATGTATGGGATTGCAATTGGGGCGCTCGGCATGCTTTCGACGATCGCCGTCGGACTCACAATTGACGCATACGGTCCAGTCTCCGACAACGCAGGCGGTATTGCTGAAATGTCGCACATGGGTAAGGACATACGCGCTCGCACCGATGCACTCGATGCAGCCGGCAATACTACCGCAGCTATCGGCAAAGGATTCGCCATCGGTTCGGCAGCACTGACCTCACTGGCGCTAACGTCGGCATTCTTGACACGCGCCAAGATTGCACCGGAAACTCTTGGACTCACAACACCGCCTGTGCTCGCCGGCTTGCTCATCGGTGGCGCACTACCGTTTGCTTTTTCGGCGATGACCATGCGGTCGGTCGGCAAAGCTGCCTTCGATATGATTGCCGAAGTACGCCGCCAATTCCGAGAAATTCCCGGCTTGCTTGAGGGTAAAGCTCGTGCTGACTACCGGCGCTGTGTGGACATCTCGACCCAAGCATCACTCCGACAAATGATCGCGCCCGGTCTGCTGGTAATTCTAACTCCGCTGATCGTTGGGTACTTGTTTGGCGTGCAAACTCTTGCTGGCGTCCTCATCGGCGCATTAGTGTGCGGGGTTATGTTGGCAACTTCGATGGCTAATGCTGGAGCTGCCTGGGACAATGCAAAAAAGTACATCGAAAAAGGCAACTACGGTGGCAAAGGTTCCGATGCTCACAAAGCTGCCGTCGTCGGTGATACAGTCGGCGATCCGTTCAAGGACACCTCCGGGCCGTCGTTGAACATCTTGATCAAACTGATGGCAATCATTAGCCTGGTCTTTGTCCCCTTCTTTGTCAAGTACGGCGGGATTCTCCTTCGGTAGCCGGAGCGTCGTGGGCGGAGACGTGTTTTGAGACAGGCGATGCCACTGCATCGCCTGTCTGGCTTTTCACGTCAGCGAGTGCCTGCCAGATCATCTCGAGCAGAAGTGAAATATTCTCTCCCGTCGCCGATGAAATCAGAATCGGTGCACCAAAGCCTGGAAAGTCGGTCGCTGCAATGCGAACGCGCTCATCGGCACTGAGAGTGTCGGCTTTGCTGATGCAGACAATTCGCCGCTTCTGAGCAAGCGACCGGTTATGCTGCACTAACTCACGCTGCAGAACCTGGTATGCCTCCAGCGGTGGATAGAACTGTGGATCGAGCAAGAAGACCAGCACGCGCGTCCGTTCGATATGACGAAGGAATTCTGTTCCCAGACCTTTTCCACTGCTGGCTCCTTCGATGATACCTGGAATGTCGGCAACGACAAAGCTGCGTTCATCGTCGAGTCGCACCATGCCGAGATTGGGTACAAGTGTGGTGAACGGGTAGTCGGCAATTTTGGGTTTGGCAGCTGAGATCGTCGCAATCAGGGTAGATTTCCCAGCATTAGGAAAACCGACCAAGCCAACATCGGCAAGCAGTTTCAACTCAAGCTCCAGCCAGCACTCTTGTCCGGGTTTACCGCGTTCAGCAAAGCGGGGCGTACGATTTGTCGGTGTTGTGAATGCTGCATTCCCGCGACCGCCGCTACCTCCCGATAAGATGACAGCACGCTGCCCAGGCTGCAATAATTCTGCCAGCACTGTACCACTGTCTCGCTCTCGAATGACAGTTCCTGGTGGCACACGGAGTATAACATCGCGTCCACGCTTCCCGCTCCGACGATTGCTCCCACCCGGTGCGCCGTCTCCTGCTTTGAAATGTCGTTTGTAACGGAAGTGGAGAAGTGTGTTCAGGTGTGGATCAGCAACTGCAACGACGTTGCCGCCCCGACCACCATCACCACCGTCGGGACCTCCTTTGGGAACGTACTTTTCGCGATGGAAACTGACCATACCATGACCACCATCGCCAGCTTTCGCATAAATGCGAACAAGGTCAACAAAGTTCATCGTAGGTGAATGCGAGAGTGGAGCAGAATCGAAGGCTCACTACGCTAAGGTGTAGCGTTTGACGAGTGCCAGGCGTAGTTCTTGTGCTGCCTTCATCTTTGGGTCGAGAGCATAGTCGGCAAGGTACCGATCCAATTCATTGAGTGCAGCCCGTACCGATGGTGCAGCATTCAACCGTGCAAGCAACCCTTCGAATCGAAATTGATCGTGTGCGCAGAGCTTCTTGAGAATAGCATGCTTGAGGTCTTCGTCGAGCAGCTCGTCGAGCGATTGCTGTGGCAATGTCTGGGCAGGCATTCGAACACGAACATGCTGCAAGCCACTTTCAAGCAACTCATCGAGAACAACTGGTTCGGGCGGTGTGCTTCTGGCGCTTTCAGTGGCGTTCTCAGTGCTTGGGATTTGCTCATGCTGGTTGACATCGGCAGCATCAACGGAAGCCTCTTCCGAAGATGCAGTCTCTTCTTGCTCAGCAGCAGCAATGAGAAACTCCCGTTCCAACGCACGACGCTGCTCGATTGTATCCGTGTCGAAATTCTCACCTTCCCCCTGCTCAGGCTGCGAGAGTAGTGCATTGAGTTCTGCGATCGCATCATCGGGTAATTCCTGCGCAGCGTGATCGGTTGTTGATCCAGTCTCAACGGCTGACATCGCAACACCCGTCGAGTCTGAATCGTTTTCAGCGATGGGAGTCTGCACAGTGTCACCATCATCAACGGATCCGTCATCCTCGGTTGTCTGTTCGGCGCCGCGTTCACCGAACTGACTTGTTGGTTCGATTTCTACCTGTGCTGTGGTGTGTAGGTCTTGTTCTGCCAGTTGCGCATTTCCAATGTCTTTCTCGTGCGGTATGTCATCGGCTATAGCTTCACTGGCTGTTTCGGTTGCGGGGTTGAGTTCCGATTCGGTAGGTGCTACATCCGCGCTCACATCGGGAGGCGATGGTGGAATGCTCTGCGCAATGTCCTTCTGGCGCGTGATAGTCTCCACACCGCGTGTGGGATCTTCTGTAAACAAGTTTTCTGCAGTCTCAACCGATAGTGCTGGCTGAGTCTGCATATCCGTCTCCCCGAATTCGTCCGGCGTCGTTTCCTCATCTATTGGCTTTGCTGTCTGCTCTCCTGATGGATGGGCGCTGCTCTCTAGGATAGCCTGCTCGACCTCGGTTTCTGCCGGTACCGTGGGAGCGTAGTGGCTTGTTTGCTCCTGCTCAAGTTCCTGGAGGACCTGGTCAACAACGCGGAGGATAGCATCTCGTGTTACAGCTCGAATCCCCTCATGGTATAGCATCCGCTCAAACTTTTGGGCGATGACCTGAATATCCTTGTCGTCGAGGAATACTATCAGCGCTTCGATGGGGATAGTCTGCAGAGCTGGCGGTGTCGCCGCATCATTGAAAAAGGCAAAGACAGGATCGAGCAGCTCGATAAATTCACGGGTGGAAAGCTCGAGGATGTATTCGTCGTCGAAGTGCTTGACCAGACGCTCGAACTCGAAGATGGGCATTATGTGGGTGCTCGTGCGCTCAAGACCGCGGTCGCGCATCCACTGTTCAAAACCGGTACGCAGGTAGCTGTAGTCAGCAAAGTATTGCAGCCGCAGAAGAATTTCGCACACTGGCTTGGTTGGCTCACCGCGATAAACAAACCACTTGAGCGTCACGCGCGGGCGGACGCGGTAATTGAGCACACTTTTGACGGCTTGATCAAAAAGAGAAACGGCATGCTTCCGGTCGAACCACGCATGGCGCCGGACATAGTCCTCGACCTGCCCCCAGACACGGCGAAAGAGCGGATCGTTTGTATCAAGGGGTAAGTTCAACTGTCGCTGGATGCGGTCCTGATAGAGTTGCCACTCCACTTCAGCACGGATAAATTCCTTGTAGGCTCGGTCAAGTTCTGCGTGATCGAGCACATCAGCAAGGTATACACCTCCTCCCGACCGAGGGAGCAGCAGCTCTGCAAGCCGAATCTTTGTGCGCTCAATTTCTGCTTCGAACATACCCCGCCGGGGACAGTGATGGAGCAATCAACTTGGAATGCAACTTACAAAAACACACCATGAGCAATTCTACTTCAACTCGACGTAGGTTGTCCCCCAATCGGTACGTCCTGCTTGTCCGACGCGGTATGATGCAACCAAGGGATGCTTCTCCAGAAACGCGTGGATCGCTTGTCGGAGCTGACCGGTTCCGGTTCCATGCAGAATCGTCAGACGGAGGACACCCCCCACCACAGCGTCGTTGAGTGAGCGTTCAATGACAGCGATAGCATCGCGGGCACGCAGACCGCGAACATCAATCTCTGTGGGTGCATCAAGCTTCAGCGGTATCGAGCTACCACGGCGATGTTCCGGTGATGGCTGCTGGCTACGGCGGACAGCATCGGCTGGCACACGCATCCGCACCGACCCAATTTCGAGCAGAACATGCTTCGGTGTAACGTCGAGGACGACACCACGTTGACCAGTCTGCTGCAGTTCAACGTAGTCGCCGGGCTCGAGAGCTTCTGGGCTGCTCGTTGTTTCTGGGGAGTCCGTGGCAATTTGCTGGGTGATCTGTTGTTCAAGTTGCTGAAGTTGTTGCCGTGCGTGGTCAACAGTTGCTGATTGGGAAGCAGCAGCTCGTATTTGCCGGAGCTCTTCTTTCGTTCGATTGATCAACTCTGCCGCTTCGTGCCGTGCTGCGTCAAGGAGCTGAGCATACTTGGCTTTGAATTGCTGGAATTTTTCTTCATACTGTCGGCGGAACTGTTCGGCGTGGATCTGTTCGCGTGCTGCGCGTGCCCGATGTTCCTCCATTTCCGCTTGCAAAAGCTGGAGTTGGTGGATACTCGACTCGATCCGCTCGTGCTCGGAGCCTACATACGAGCGTGCTCGTGCCAGCACATCATCGGGAAGTCCTAATGCTGCTGCTAATTCGAGTGCGTACGAATTCCCCGGCACTCCTGGCAAAAAGCGATAGGTTGGTTCCAGTCGCTTCGTATCGAATTCCATCGAGGCATTGTGCAATCCCGGTCGAGTCAGTGCGTAGGTTTTGAGTGTAAACTGATGTGTGGTTGCAACGATGTACCCGCCGTACTCGAGGACCTGGTCAATGATAGCTGCTGCAAGAGCGCTTCCCTCGCTTGGGTCAGTACCGGCACAGATTTCATCCACAACGACCAGGGTGTGGTCATTACACTGCTGCAGAATATCGCGCAACCGAACAAGCTGCGAAGAGAAGGTCGAAAGATTACTTTCGATGCTCTGGTGATCACCAATGGCAGCATAAATGGCAACCGGTGTAATGGTCATCTCTCCAAGTGGATAAATACCAGCCAATGCCATCGCAGCGTTCACACCAAGCGTCTTGATTGCAATTGATTTTCCACCCGCATTCGGTCCACTTATCAGGTACCCTCGGTGCTTGTCGTCGAAGCGCACACTCAGCGGTACAACATTCTCCCGACCTTTGGCAACAACCAAGAGCGGATGATAGACCTGTCGTAGTTCGATTGTGCCATCGCTTACGATGCGCGGTTGGTGACAACGGTAGTGCTCTGCAAAGAGTGCCCGTGCACGGAGAGAATCAAGCAGCGTCAAGACTCGATCGGCTCCGATGATGCTCTCAGCATGAGCGCCGACCTCTGCCGTGAGTGATTGGAGAATCCTGATGATTTCACGCTCCTCAGCGCCGCGGAGTTCTGCCAGTTCATTGTTGAGTTCGAAGACCTCACTCGGCTCGAAAAAGACGGTCGCACCGGTCTGGGAGATACCGTGGATGATACCTGCCAGCGAGCGTTTGTATTCCACTTTGAGAGGAACAACGAGCCGTCCATCGCGTTGCGTGTAAAATTCGTCCTGGAGTAAGTCCTCATCACCGAGGCGTTGCACGATTCGGCGGAGCTTGGACCGCAAACGCGCGCTCACATCGGCAATTGCAGTGCGTATACGCCGAAGTTCTGCTGAGGCATCGTCGCGAATAGCTCCCGTTGGATCAATCGCATCACGAATATGACGCTCAAGTAAACGATGCTCAACCAGCGACTCGGCAAACGACGAAACCGCTGGCATCTGGTCGGCGTGCTCACGAATAAAATGCAGGACGCGACGGCTCACACCGAGCAGCTCCAAAATCGAGAGCAGTTCAGTGGCACTCAAATACGCCCCCGCTATCATCGAACGATACAGAAGCCGCACTGGATCATCTGTACGTTCCAGAGGCAAATCATTACCCCGCGCACGCAGCTCGAGAAGCTCTGCAATTGCAGCGTGGCTCTTGGCGATCTGCTCTCGATCAAGCACAGGACGCAGGCTGCGAATGTGCTCCGCAGCACGCTCAGTCAAAGCAAACGGTACGATAAGCTCAAGAACGCTGCCGAACTCTAACTCAGCAAGCGAAGCTTCGGGTAGTGATGCCGGTTCAGATGTTGTCATGGTGCATCGAAATCAGTGCATGGACAAACGACGTAAGGATTCGGCGATCGCGCAGACGCTCACTCGGAGAGCGCACGCACGCTGCAACCGTCAATGCAACGACCGAGCATATGACGATTCAACCACTGCCTGCAATATCGCACCCACGAGCACGGCACCCCTAATTTTGCGCACCATGTTTGCAGCAACTGTGCATGCAGAAACGAACTAATCCATTCGGGCGCGTCCTCGAGCAGATTCGCTCGACGGAATGGTATCGCGCACTCGAATCCCACCTCCAATCGCAGCAAGACGTATCACTCAAGACGGCGCATGGCTCGCTGGGAAGCTTCATCCTGGCTGCAATCTATCCGTCGCTCGATCGGCAGATTGTCGTTATCACCGCTGCCGATCAGACCGAACGCTGGACACATGATTTGCAGCAGCTTGGCATTCCTGCGCGCCCATGTATCCCGACGCGTCGGCGCCGCACTGCAACTGACCATAGTGAACTGACCGTTGCACTGGAAGCACTCTCGCTCTATTGGCAAGAGCGAGCAACTGTCTTAGTGCTGGCACCGGAAACATGGCAGTTGCGACTGCCTCCACCAAGCTGGTTCAGCGACAATGCGATCTCCATTCGCGTTGGCGATGAACTTCCCTTCGAGGAGTTCCGGCAATATCTGGTCCTGGGAGGCTATCATCGCACCGACTACGTAACCGAACCTGGAGAGATTTCTCTCCGTGGCGGCATTGTGGACTTTTTTCCGCTTGGATGGTCACTACCGGTGCGAATTGAGTTTTTTGGTGACCAGATCGAATCTATCCGCGAATTTGACCCCCTGTCCCAGCGAAGTATTCGCACACTGGAGGAAGCTTACGTATTCATTGCGTATCCACGCGACGAGCAGTTGTTTACCGCTCAGATCGAAGACTTTTTTGAGCAGGGTGCGCTGGCTGTCGTCGAACACCCGGACGAGCTTGACCAACGCTGGAAAGAACTCGGAGTTCAACCGCGAATGGCGGGTTGCTCTCGGCTGATATTCAATCCAATTGGGAAAGCAGATGTCCGAGTGCAATCGAGTCCACAGCCATCGTCGCGCTCGGCAATCGGGCATGTGTACGACCTTCTGGTTGAACTGGAGCAGGCAGGGTCGCTCGTTGTTCTCTGTGCCGACAGCACTATTCACTTAGAACGCCTCAAAGCACTACTGCGCTCCCTGGGAGAACAACGCCCGCCAGAGTCGCACATTCAACTCGACCGCATCCTGTGGTGTCCACAAACGCCCGACGCTGGATTCCTCCTGACGCGAGATGGCATCGCTGTTATCACTGAACACGAAATTTTCGACCGACGACGTGCACGAACAGACCAACACCGTCGGTCAGCACTTACTCTGCGCGAGCTGCAAAACCTTCGTCGAGGCGATTTTCTGGTGCACATTGATAAGGGTATCTGCCAATTCGATGGCCTCGACACCATCACAATCAACGGTCACCAGCAGGAATGCGTTCGCCTCCTTTTTGCCGACGGCGACGTGGTGTACCTGCACTTGAACCACATCAACAAAATCGAACGCTATTCGGCTGCCGACGGCACACCACCAGCACTCAGCAAGCTGGGTACTCGCCAATGGGAACGGAAAAAAGAACGCATCAAGGGCAAGATCAAGGACATTGCACGAGACCTGATCAAGCTTTACGCCAAGCGGAAAGCATCGCCCGGTTTTGCATTCCCGGCTGATACCGTCTGGCAAACAGAATTGGAAGCGTCGTTCATGTACGAAGACACTCCTGACCAGGCACGCGCAACCGAAGAAGTCAAACGCGATATGGAATCACCAGCGCCAATGGATCGCCTTATCTGCGGTGACGTCGGCTTTGGTAAAACCGAAATTGCCATCCGTGCAGCATTCAAAGCCGTCCAGGCAGGAAAGCAAGTTGCAGTGCTGGTTCCGACGACTATTTTAGCACGACAACATCACCAAACCTTCCGCGAGCGATTAGCCCGCTACCCTGTGCGTGTCGAAATGCTCTCGCGATTGCGCAGTAACGCTGAACAGAGCGCTGTGCTCAACGATCTTGCCGACGGAAAAGTGGATATCATCATCGGGACACACCGCTTGCTTTCCGATGATGTGCGTTTTCGAGATTTAGGCTTGCTCATCATTGACGAAGAGCAGCGCTTTGGTGTCGCCGCCAAAGAAAAACTTCGCCAGCTTCGCGCATCCATAGACACGCTAACGCTGACGGCAACCCCTATCCCCAGAACGTTGAATTTTTCACTCATGGGTGCTCGCGACCTGAGCATCATCGAAACACCGCCACGCAATCGCCTTCCTGTCGAGACCGAGGTCATTGAGTGGGAAGACGACATCCTCCGCAATGCAATAACTCGTGAGCTTGAGCGCGACGGGCAGGTATTTGTCGTCAACGATTCAATCGAGGCACTGCCAGCACTCCAGCAGCGACTGCTGGCGTTAGTACCGACGCTCCGCATCGGCATTGCACACGGTCAACTTCACCCTCACGCGCTCGAAAGCGTGGTCGAGAAATTTTTGGAGCGGAAGTATGACGTTTTGCTGGCAACCAAGATAGTCGAGAATGGCTTGGATATGCCCAACGTCAACACCATTATCATCAACAATGCCGAGCGATTCGGACTTGCCGAGCTGTACCAGCTCCGCGGTCGTGTCGGGCGCTCAAACCGGCAAGCTTACTGCTATCTGGTGGTGCACTCGCTGCAAAACTTGAACCGACAGGCATTGGAGCGATTGCGCGCCATCGAAGAGCTAACTGACCTCGGGAGCGGTTTTCAGCTTGCGCTGCGTGACCTGGAAATCCGGGGAGCAGGCAACATCTTTGGCGCCGAACAGAGCGGCTACATCAGTGAACTCGGCTTTGAAACGTACCACCGCATTCTCGACGAAGCCATCCAGGAATTGCGTACCGAAGAATTTGCCGAGCTTTTTCCCGACCAGCAGCGCTCGTTTGTCAACGACAGCATTGCTATCGAGCTCCCCGAGGACGCACTGCTGCCCGCCAGCTACGTGCCCAGCGATGCCGATCGCTTCCAGTGGTACAAGCGACTCTACCGCTGCAGCAGCCTTGAGGAACTCAAGCAGATCCGTGAGGAACTCAGTGACCGCTACGGTGCGCTTCCGCGTGAGGCAGAGCATTTGCTCTACGGCGTTCATCTCCGCATCCTTGGTGCACAGCTTGGCGCCGATCGCATTCGTATCGAAGATTCGCTGCTCAGCATTGAGTTGCCGCGTGCGGCACCCGAGTGGTACTACCAGAAGGTTTTCCCAGCAGTCGTCGCAGCAGCAGCCGAAATCGCCGGTGCTCGCTTCCGTCAAGTGGGCAATGTTGCGATACTTGATGTGCCGATTGCATCAAACGAGCACGCGGTCAGCGTCCTCGAGCAACTACTGGCTGCCACTGCACAACTCCGTCCCGATGCTAATCGGCTCCCGACTGTTGCTACAGCATCTCGGTGAGATTGTACTCGTGCAGCTTGCGGTAGAGCGTGCGCTCGCTGATCCCTAAAGCACGCGCTGCGCTTCGGCGGCTGCCGTTGAAGCGTTTGAGCGCGGCAATAATCAAGCGGCGCTCCATTTCGTCGAGGCGAAAATCATCGGGATCGCGGCTGAATAGATCGTCCTCTTTTTGTTGTGCAGGCACAAGCGATTGCCACTGTGCAATTCGTTCTGCAAGAGTAGCCAATGCCCCTCGAAGTGCACTCATTTCGGCTTGCATCTGCAAGAGCGTGTGATAGACAAGCGCCAGATCAACAGGCTGCGATTGAGCGTGTACTGCCGAGTGAAGCACCAGTGCCCGCGTTGGCTCTGGCATCTCATCGCGCTTGAGGTAACGCCGCACATCATCGGCTGTGATACGCCTGCCATGACCAATCGTTACCAACGTCTCGACTAAGTTCCGAAGCTCCCGAATATTGCCACGCCAGTTATGCTGTCGCAGAACATCGAGAGCATCATCCTCGATGCCTTCGTAGGTCGCACCGATGCGCTCAGCAACTTTGGTCGCGAAATACTCGACCAGCAGCGGAATATCCTCCGGGTGTTTCCGTAAGGGTGGCAGGTGCAAGTGGACCGCATTGAGGCGATAGTAAAGGTCTTCGCGGAAAGTCCCCCGGCGCACTTCGTATGCCAGATCGCGATTGGTCGCAGCAATCACCCGAACATTGACGTGAATGACCTTCGTTGATCCCAGGCGATTGAATTCACCGGATTCGAGAACACGCAGCAGCTTGACCTGTGTACCGAGCGGCATCTCACCAATTTCGTCGAGAAAGATCGTTCCACCATCGGCAACCTCAAAGAAACCTTTGCGCTGATCAATGGCGCCAGTGAACGCACCTTTTTCATGCCCGAACAGCTCGGATTCGAGCAGCGTTTCTGGAATAGCACCGCAGTTGACGCTAATGAATGGTGCTTTCCGTCGCGGACTCAATCCATGGATTGCCCGCGCAAAGACATCCTTGCCGGTTCCTGTTTCACCCGTGATAAGGACGGTCAGGTCGGTTGGTGCGACCTGTAGGAGCTGCTCGATAGCCTCGACGATCACCGGCGATTCGCCGACGATGCCATAACGAAGCTGCAATAGTCGAACTGCTGCCGATCGAGATTGCTCACTCATTATTGGCGTGGTGCATCTGGTTTGGTGATGTATTCATTCCAGCCGCCCAAGTAGATAAACACGTGCTGGAAACCGATAGACACGAGCAAGTCCGACAGTTTATGGCTTAGCTCGCAGTTACCACCGCCGCAGTATGTCACAACGGGTCGGCGCTTGTCGAGTCCATACAGCATTTGCATGATCTCGTTGCGATAGGTCGGGTCCATCTCGAAAAGCTGAATATCAACGTTGAGTGCGCGTGGAATATGCCCTGCGTCGTACTCATCCTTGCGTCGTGCATCCATGAAGAGGACATCCTCGTTGCGCAGCATCATCAGCACTTGTTGGTACGTCACCGCGCGAACCTTTTCGGACTCGGCAGGTGGTAGCGCATCGTTTTTTGGTGGAAGCCGCGGCTCGGTTGATGACTGCGCTGGTGATGTTACCGTCTTTTTCGGAACTGCCGGCTCGGCACGCTCGCTGCTATCGTGCGATGATAGTGCAGAGGTCTGCGTCACCGTATCACGACGTGCTACCGACAGAACGCGCAGCAATGAATCAGTGTTGGCGGTATCTACATGCCGCGGCTGACGTATCCAGGGCAGTGGTTTGACTGAGAATGCCGCATTGTACACCAACCCAAGCACTGCACCCAGTCCAAGCACGAGCGCGACGTCACGAAGCGTGGTTTTGAACATAGCTTTGGGTCAAGTGTTGAAGTGCCAGGAAAAAATGAGGGTGTTGACGGTCCACGATGAATGAGCTTGTTGGTTAGAACTTTCGCACTGCTTTCAAAATTGCGTAGGCGCGGTTGATTTCCTGTGCTCGCCGTGCTGCCAGGCGCTGTTGCTCCTCAGATGCTCGAGCAAAGCGATCCGGATGCGTTTGGGAGATGGCGCGGCGATACGCTGCCTTGATCTGGTCATTCGATGCTGAGGGTGTAATGCCCAGCGTTCGATATGCCCACTCGACTGTTCCAGACGGCTTCGGCGACTGCTGTTTGGTCTGCGTCCGGTTGAGTTCTTCGATAATTCTGCGCAGCTCTTGTTCATCGTCGTCGACGTGATCGCTGGCAATGTCAACAGTTGATGCGCGACTGTTAAGCTCGGCGCGAAAGATCGCAATGATGCGTTTGAATATGCCCATGCTACTAGCGGCGATGGACGATGGTGGCACTTGCTTGATCGCTCGGTAGAACGAGCACGTCAGCGATCGTTACGTGCGGTGGACGTGTTGCGCAGAACAGAGCGACATCAGCAACGTCACGTCCACTGAGCGGCGTCATGCCTGCATAGACGGATGCAGCTCGATCGGTATTTCCTCGAAAGCGAACCACGGAGAATTCAGTTTCAACCATTCCCGGATCTATGTTGACAACCCGCACGCCACTGCCACAAAGTTCAAGGCGGAGCGACTCGCTCAATGCCCGGACAGCATGTTTTGTCGCGCAGTACACATTGCCATTTGGATACACCTGGCGTCCAGCAATGGAACCAATGTTGATGACCATCCCTCGCTGGCGCTCAACCATTCCCAGCACAATCGCACGCGTGACAGTGAGCAAACCGACAAGATTGGTTTCGATCATTTCGTCCCAATCCTCTGGTGAACCCTCATGCAGCGGCGAAAAGCCACGAGCCAGTCCTGCATTGTTTATCAGGATGTCCACGTGTTTCCACTGATGCGGTAACTCATCGAGCATGCTGCGTACCCTATCGCGATCGCGGACGTCGCAGGCAAGTGGGTACACATCCTGCCCGTAACGCTGGGTTATTGCACGGGCAAGAGTCTCGAGCCGCTCGGCACGACGCGCAAGCAAGATCAGGCGTGACCCTGCTTCGGCAAATACCTCCGCACATGCCGCGCCAATTCCGCTGGATGCACCGGTGATCAGTGTGATCTGCCCATCAAGTGGTCGCATTCTTGAACGTCACATTTGTTCGGAAGCCGAAAATACAGCCCTTCTGGCGGTGTAACTATCTTTGCGCCACCTATCCATTGTTGCATGCACGATAACCATGTCTGTCGTCGCTCGGCACCAGGTACCTCAGTTTCATTTTCCCGAACCAATCACGACAACTACCAGCAACGGCGCTCGAATTTTCATGGTGCCAATGGAAACAGCAAAAACCGTGTCGGTTGCCGTTTTCGCACAAGAGGGATACAGCACAGAGCCTGCCAGCGGACTTGCTGCTCTGACGGCATCTATGCTGCCGAGAGGAACACGCTACCGCAACGAATTTGAGTTCGTCAGTGCCATTGATCGTCTCGGTGCGACGCTGCAGCCCATCAATGCCTCGCGAAAGCTTGGCGTTACCATTGTTGGCTTGCCCGAACACACAGAGCAGCTCATTGGACTGCTCGCTGAGTGCATTCTCGAGCCAGCATTCGACCCTACAGAATTTGACAAAGCACGAACGCAGCTTTTAGCATCGTTCCCGCTCTTTTTGGCACAATCGAGCTACCGAGCACGACGCATTTTTAGCAAGCTACGGTATCCGAACCATCCGTTCAGCCGCCCGACCAATGGGACACCAGCGTCGGTCGCTGCAATTGATTGCGAGCAAATTCGGCAGTGGTACAGCACGATTCTCCAGAGCAGCAAATGGCACATTCTCATGATTGGTGCCTTCGACGCACAAACAGTAGGACCGCTGCTGGAGCGCTCGTTTGCACCGTTAGGCTTTAGCCAGATTCACCCAATACCAGCACCGGCAGATCCACCACCAGCCATCGGTGTTGGTCAGGGGATCATGACCGACCAGGTCGAACTGCGGCTGGGTGTGCCTGCACTGCCCTACACTAGCAGCGACTATGCCGCAACACTCCTTGTGAGCACCGCCTTTGCCGGGCATTTTCGTTCGCGAATAAACCTGCTCGTTCGCGAACACGAAGGACTCACGTACGGTGCGTATGGAGGACTGACAGCCAGCAAACAGACTGGCACGTTCGTGCTCAGCACCAGTACCACACCGGAGAATTTCCCGCGTATGATCGAGCTACTCCGAGAGCAGTGGCAGAAACTTGCAACAGAGCCATTTCGGGACGATGAGCTATTGGCAGCACGGCAATATCTCTACAGCACATTTTGGCAAAGCATCGAGACGCCCGATGGCATAGCCTCGATTGCCATTGAGCTTGCACTCAACGAACTACCGAACGACTACTACGGACAACTGCTTGCCCGTCTCGATCAGCTCACACCCTCCCAGCTTCTTCCCGTTCAGCAGAGCATTTTTTCACCATCGCGTTTGCTCATTGCGGCTGTCGGCGAACGCCAACCACTCGAGATGATGCTCTCGCCCTACGGCACGCCACAGCATGTTCTGCTGGAAGAAGAGCAACAATAATTTTCCACGCGATGTGTCAACGCACCCGACGTTTCACCCACTGACAATGCACGCGATGAGTTCTGACATCGAACAGCTCCGAGAGCTTGGGGCAGCGATTGCCCGCGTTCGCACCGAAGTTGCAAAAGTTATCATTGGTCAAGAGCGCATTATTGAGCAGCTTTTAGTCTCGCTCTTTGCGCGGGGACACTGCCTGCTGGTTGGTGTGCCAGGTTTGGCAAAGACACTTATTGTCCGCACAATTGCCGACACGCTTGACCTGAAATTCTCTCGGATTCAATTTACCCCCGACTTGATGCCAAGCGACATCACCGGAACAGAGGTCATCGAAGAGAACATTTCGACAGGAACCAAGCAATTCCGTTTTGTCCGCGGACCAATCTTTGCCAACATCGTCCTTGCCGATGAAATCAACCGCACACCACCCAAAACACAAGCGGCGCTGCTGGAAGCGATGCAGGAGCATCGGGTCACTGCCGCAGGAACGACCTATGCACTTGACGAACCATTTTTCGTTCTGGCAACGCAAAACCCAATCGAGCAAGAAGGCACCTATCCGCTCCCTGAAGCACAACTCGATCGCTTCATGTTTATGCTGCAACTCGACTATCCCTCCTTTGAAGAGGAAGTCAAGATCGTGCAGTCAACAACACTGGAATCAATGCCCAGCGTTGAGAAGGTGTTGCATGCAGCCGACATTATTCGTTTTCAGAACTTTGTCCGCCGCGTGCCGGTAGCCGAAAATGTTGTTGCATATGCCGTTCGCCTTGTGCAGGCAACGCGTCCGCAGACATCATCGCTCGAAATTGTTCGTCGCTATGTAAGCTACGGTGCAGGTCCGCGGGCGTCGCAGTACCTGGTTTTGGGTGCAAAGACGCGTGCAGCACTCGATGGACGTTTCACCCCAGAGATTGCCGATATAGACGCGATTGCTGCGTCGGTTCTGCAGCATCGGATCGTGCTCAACTTTCAAGCGGAAGCAGAAAATATCACAGCGTCGCACCTGGTCAATGAACTGGTGGCATCGTTGGACTGAGCGGTTGCGTCGCCGCATGTGGCAGCTTGTGCTTGCCATTGCGCTCGCTATGGCATCAGTGGAGCACCATCGGGCGGCTCATACACCGATTCCAATCGTGCAGAGTGTGCAGTGGGTGCCGCCACGGTTTCCGATGCTGCCCGTTCGAGCATTTGGTCCGCGCTTAGTTTAGCTTGGCTTGGAGATTCAACAGTGCCAGCGCTGCCGGGTGGTAGCTTGGCTCCAGCATGAGTGCGGTATAATACTGGTGAAGCGCGCGAATCCACTTGCCTCTCCGCTCGTAGAGCCTGCCCATGTTATAGTGCGCATAGTGGCGCGTTGCATACCGAGGAGCAGCGATTGCTTTCGCAAGCCACTGTTCAGCCTCATCGAACCGACGCAGCTCCATCAAGTACACGCCAATGTCGTTGTACGGATTTCCATAGTCTGGGTCAAGTTCGATTGCCCGCAGGCACTCGGCAATCGCTTGCTGGTACTCGCCTCGGTAGGAATACGCCCACCCCAAAAACGTATGCGCCTCGGGAGTTGGGTGCAGTTGAATACTCTCACGATACAGATTGATCGCTTCCTCAATTCGTCCTTCGCGATGCAAGCGATACGCCTGGTGACAAACTTCCAGGGCGCGAAGTTGCTCAGCTTCTGTCGGGAATAGATGCTCCATCGGACAACACCAATGTTTGACGTGTACCTTTCGTTAGCGTGGTGAGAGCATCCATACTCCACACAGAGGCGAATCCCTTCCCTCGATCTCATCCGCTGAGGCATGTCACCGCTCGGTAACAGCGAGCATTGGCGCCCGTCCGTTGGTCAGTCGAAGAATGTCCACGCAATGCTCAGTGTTATATGTCGGTCAAGTTGAGGAAAAGTTGAGAGCGTTGCATAATACGCCGAGGCAATATTCCCCATTGCAAGTTTCACCGTTGCATTTCCAAGTTCTGCCGCTAAGCTGAGCGTAGCACCATCGAATGCAGCAGGGAGCCACTGATTTCCCGGCACGTATGCCCACGCAAACGGAAGAAACCGATCAGAAACAACGCCAGTTCGCGCCCGAACAAATAACTCTCCAACGAGCCGGTTCCTGCCGATGCGGTGCTGGTATCGGAGCGACAAAGTCGCGTAGAGCAGCGGGACGCGGTGTGCTCCCTCGAAGCTGGCAATCCACTGCGTGGCAAGACGTGCGCTCCCGATCATCACCGCAGATTCTACGGTCACTCCGCTTGCTGGGCGAAGTTGCTGCGTTGCCCGAACCTCGACTCCGACGACAGTATCACCACGGAGAACAGGATAATATTGGTTCAGGTTCGGACGCCACCGAAGGTAAGCGCTGACAGCAACAGGAACAGTGCTATCACCTGTTTCTGCTCGAACAAGCAGAACATGTGTTCGCTCTGCTGGCGCGTTTCTATCGGTGCTTGCCGGTAATCGTGCGCTTGTGCTTGCATCAATCGTCAAATGGAGATCGGTCAGTCGGTGCTCCAGTGCGAATCCGGCGATCGGTAAAACATTTCCTTCTGCAATGAGGATTCGTCCGCCACCGCGCAGCGTGGTTGAGGGTGCTACTGTCCAGCGTGCATAAACAAACGGTGCAAGCTCCAGCGCGGCAAGCGCCGTGCTATATAGCGAAGCCGTTGTCTGCGTGACCGTAGCATCAACACCTGCGATGAATCCTGATGCTGCCGTGAGCCGTTCTTCCCAGCGGAATGTACCGCGAAGCATCCATGCCGACCACCTCACCGTCGCATCTGAATCTCCGTCGCTCATAAGCTCCCCACTTCGATGAATTCCCCACTCCTCAGTCGCAAGCGCAACACTTGCCGAAATCACTCGATGGGGTGCTGGCTGCATTGTCCCGACAAGCTGAAGCTCATGCCGAAACATGCGTTGATTGAGTCCGTCATACATTGCAACGGCGGTGAGTTCATTGCTTGGGTCCTCGGACAGAGCAGTATTGATACCACCGTTTGTTCCAATACCCCAGTTTGCAAAGCGATGCACCAGCGATATACTCGCACCATCGGATGGATTCCATCGCACCAGCGCCCGTGTATTCCACGTATCGAGCCACTGTCCGTCGTAGCGACCAGGGGTAACCATCCGACGGAAGCCAACAGTTGCGTTGACATTCGGAGCAACATTTTGCGAGAACGTACCGTCAGTTGCGATAAAGTCGTAGGCAGACTGGCAGTACCAAACTCGCGTGTAGGGAGTGCGGGTGTTATACCATGGCTGCTGTACCCAATACGCAGTGCCACCGTTTGCACCAGTAAGGACCGCTGCATCCGCACCAATGAGAACATCGAGCTGTTCCATGAACTCAGTCATCACCATCGCCGGAGCATAGCCACCACCTGAGCCTCGCGCAAGGGCAACTCCGTCGAATGCGACGACACCTTCTCGCGGACCTTCGCCAAAGAGAAGCGGCACATTCCAGTCGCCGATCAATCCTGTTGATAGCACATACGCTGGTGTTCGCCATTCGAGCACATCCTCCAGTGTGCGATAGGGCAACGTGCTAATGTCAGCCCTTGTCATCGAGCGATATGGCACGACAGTACCCAAAGCACTGACAGCGCCATGGTACGGCAGTGGCACAGAGAGCGTATCACTCACCGCAAGACTATCGGCAGCCGTGCACTGTAGCGCGACGACCATCGTGAGCGTGACACTGAATGCTCCTGTCCACTTCATCGTTTCGTGCCCGACCATTGCAATTGCAGGTCATCATCGGCAAGCCTAAGCTGAAGCCACCACGTTCTCCCCTTCAGGAGTGGTTGCACTATGTGCGCCAGTGTTGCATCAGGGTGGAACGTACTCGGCACTACTGGTTTGATGCCACACCGTAGCATCCATTTCATCGCCGAAGGGATTGTATCGTGATGGTAGGAAAGCGCTGCACGCTGATAAGCACGAAACCGCGGTTCTCCCCATCCATACCGATTGAGTTCGGTGGCAAGCTGACGCTGCACCTGACGGTAAATGCGCTCGATTGCATCGCAGGTGGTCATACGGCGGGCAAGTTCTATCGCAACGCGACCGCAGCTATCGCTGATTGCACAAAAGACCATCCACTCGCCGAGTGTGAAGGTTCTCGGCATTGAGTCGCTTTGCATCAGGACGCGTTCGGCAAGAGGTGGAAGCTGACCGTTGCGTGCCGTAATCATGAGCGGGCGCAGTGTGCGCTGCAGCAGGAGAAGGAGCACCAGTGTACCGACAAGCAACACAAGCAACACAACTGCGACTGCATTGCGAAAGTACCCTCTGCCGATACCCCACCAGCGCACCGTTTCTACCTACACCGGTTGTTGAACAGATGGCTCTGCAAAGAGTGCCTCGACGAATGCAATTGGATCGAATGCCTGCAGGTCGTCAATTTTTTCCCCGACGCCGATGTACCGCACGGGAAGCTGGAATTCATCAGCGATTGCAAGCACAACGCCTCCTTTTGCTGTCCCGTCGAGTTTAGTGACAATCAGCCCGGTCAGCGGTGCAACCTTGGCAAACTCGCGTGCTTGCTGAAGCGCGTTCTGCCCAGTCGTTGCATCCAGCACAAGCCAGACGTCGTGCGGAGCATCAGGAAGTAGTTTTTTGAGCACACGGGAAATTTTCTCCAGCTCTTGCATGAGTCCACCCTTTGTGTGCAGACGTCCGGCCGTATCAATCAAGCAAACATCCATGCTGCGTGCGATTGCAGCTTTGACGGTATCGAATGCAACGGCTGCTGGATCGGCACCGCGTAGTTGCTGAACAATATCCACACCCGCTCGCTCTGCCCACGTTGCCAGTTGCTCATTTGCTGCCGCGCGGAACGTATCAGCCGCACCGATTATGACGCGTTTGCCGTCCCGCTGAAAGTTGTAGGCAAGCTTACCGACGGTCGTCGTTTTTCCAACACCATTGACACCGACAATCAGAACAACGTACGGCGAGGGATACTCCGCCCGCGGTGGGAATACCGACTGAGTTGCCACCAGACGTTCAGCAATCTCTGCTTTGATAGCATCGAGCACCGCATCGGGACTGTTGGAGTCAATCGTGTGCGCGCGGCGGCGCAGACCGTCGAGAATACGCTCGGTTGTTCGAACGCCTACATCAGCCAGCAACAGTGCCTCTTCCAGTTCTGCCAGGAGTGTTTCATCGAGCGTGCGTCCGCGCAATAGTGTTGCCAGGCGACCAAATAATGCTGAGCGAGTCTTCGCCAGTCCATCTTTGAGCCGATCAAGCGAAAGCGCATCGCTTACTTTCTGTGCAGCAGATCGAACCTTTGCTTTCAGATTGTCGAACAAACCCACGGCTGTGTGCAGAAATTAGTTGGACAAACGATGGGGACGAATTGTCCGGTAAAGACGTGCAGCATAAACGGCAAACGATGCGATCAACAGTGCGCTGCTTGCAATAGCAAGCACATCGAGGTACCATGAACCAATCCCGGCAATGGCAGCAAGCAGCACGATCCCCACGCCTGTCGCTGCTGCTTTTCCAACCGGAAGTGAGGGCGGGATGCGTCCAATTCGCCAGCGCATTGCAACACTGCCGATCACAATCAACACATCGCGACCAATCACAACGGCAGCATACCACCACGGCAATGCCCCGCGCCATAGAAGCGCCACGGCAACGGCTGCTGCCAGTACTTTATCGGCAAGCGGATCGAGGATATGCCCAAGCTCGGAAATCGCACCCATCCGACGCGCAAGAATACCATCGAGTGCATCGCTGATGAGCGCCAGAACACCTAACGTGAGCGCAAGCTCGCGCCTATCGTTGAGGATTGCCCAAACCACCGGTGGCACCAGTGCCAGACGCAGTGCTGAGATGAGGTTCGGTATGTGATGCATGGTTGGCAGAAGCGTTTTTTATCTGTGCAGCAAACCACTCGACTGTACGGCGAACGCCGTCGTCAAACGATGTCGCAGGTTGCCAGCTACATGCCTGATTGATTCGCTCCGCCGAGAGCACAACTCGCGCTTGTTCGATGCGCGGTGGACCAAAGTTCGGCTTGCGATCCGTGCCGACAATACGCACAACAGTGTTGTACACGTCCAGGACAGTCCGCTCGATTCCAGTACCAACGTTGAACGTTCCCGAAATCGGTTCCTCGAGCACTCGACAGTTTACGTCTGCGATGTCGCTAACGTAGATGTAGTCGCGCGTATGCGTGCCGTCGCCAAAGATCGTTGGACGATCACCGCTGAGAAGTTTTTGAACGCACATGGCAACGAGGTTCCCTTCGCCATAGACACGCTGACGTGGTCCATAGACGTTCCCATATCGAAGGATGACAGTGCGAAGCGTTGGATGCTTCGCCGCATAGAGCTTCACGTACTGCTCTGCTGCTAACTTGGAAACGCCATAGGGATTGTCAGGCTCTGTTGGATCATCCTCGCGGTAGGGCAACTGTCCATGATCGGCGTAAACGGCGCACGTCGAAACGAAGATGAAGCATCGCACACCGCTTTTGACCGACGCATCCAGAAGGTTCACCGTTCCCAGGATGTTGACCGATGCGTATTCGGTAGGCATGCGAAAGGATTCGGGTACACTGGCGAGCGCTGCATGATGATTGACGGCATCAAACCGTTCGCGCACGAGGAAAGATTCGACCGCTGGATCACGAATGTCCATTTCGACCACACGCACGCCGTCGGGGACATTGGCTGGAGAACCAGTTGCAAAATTGTCCAGTACAGTGACCGTGTGTCCCCGGTCGCGATATGCTTGGGCAATGTGTGAACCGATAAAGCCCGCACCACCAGTGACGAGAACTTTCACGAACGCTCCTCCAGCAGGTGGAGGATGCGAAGCGCCCGCGCACCGACATCGGTGCGGTAGCACATGTTCTCGAAGTGAATACACGCAACGGCTTGGTAGCAGCGTTCGACAGCTTCCGGCAGCGTGCCGGCATGCGAGGTAACATTGAGAACGCGCCCTCCAGCGGTAATTAGTGCACCCTCTGCATCGTAGGCAGTGCCGGCATGATAGACGCGCGCATACCGCTCAGCCTGCTCGATGCCGGTGATGCGATAACCTGTCTGGTATTTGCCTGGGTATCCCTTACTTGCCAACACAACCGTGCAGCTCCAACCATCAGCAACGGTGCGAATTGCCGTGCGATCCAACCGACCGCGAGCAGCACTGTAGAGCAACCGAGCAAAATCACCACGAAAGACCTCCAGAACCGACTGTGTTTCTGGATCGCCGAATCGCGCATTGTACTCGACGACGTAGGGCTTGCTATCAACAATCATCAACCCAACGTACAAACAACCGACAAACGGTGCGTTTTCGGTGAGCATCCCATGGAGCGTCGGTTCTATAATGCTGCGTTCGATGTCGGCAATCAGCTCAGCCGTCAGCAATGGCGTCGGAGAGTACGCTCCCATACCACCGGTATTTGGTCCGCGGTCGCCGTCGTAGAGTCGTTTATGATCTTGCGCCGTTGCCAGCAGCGCATAGGTTGTTCCATCGCATATGGCAAAGACCGATGCTTCCTCACCGCCGAGAAATTCTTCGATGACAACCCGATGCCCAGCCGAACCGAAGCCGCCGCTGAACATCTTCTCCAGTGTAGCACGTGCTTCCTGGTGAGTCCCCGCAATCACGACTCCTTTCCCGGCTGCCAAGCCATCGGCTTTGATCACAAGCGGGAACGAACACGTTGCGATGTATTGGTACGCATCGTCGGATTCATCGGCAGTAAAGCTCACCCATCGGGCAGTCGGGATGCCATAGCGTTGCATAAAGCGCTTGGCATACCACTTGGAGGACTCCAAACGCGTCGCGGCTTGCGATGGACCAAAGACGGGAATTTCCTCTATCCGCAGTGCATCAGCCATTCCGGCAGCCAATGGCGCTTCAGGACCGATGACCACTAAGTCAATGTCTTGCTCGTGGCAGAATTCCGCAACCGCCGATGCATCGAATGGATCGTCCAGAGGGATACGCTGCGCTCGCTGCAAAATGCCAGGATTCCCCGGTGCTGCCCAGAGCATGGGACGAGAGTCCGATTCAGCAAGCGCTCGGACGAGTGCGTGCTCTCTGCCGCCAGAACCAATGACGACTATCCGCATGGGATGTACCTAAAATGGAACATCGTCGCTTGTGTCGAATGAATGTTCGTCGCTGGAGCTGCTCGATGTCATTTCGGACGAGTGCGACTCGATTTTGAAAACGTTGAGGCTGGTAAAGTATATCGGCTCACCACCATCACGACTTTGAACTTCCCGACCTGTGATAGCGAAAGTCACTTTCAGCACTGACCCAATCGAATAGCCATCAATCAGCCCACAGCGGTCTTGCGTCAGAACGAATTTGACATACTCGACATACATGCCGTCCTGGACGGTCAGCACAAATTCACGCTTGCGGAAGCGTTCTGTGATTTGTTGCTCAGGGAATACTTTGTAGAGCGAACCGACTATCGTGTAGAGCATAGTGCACCGTGTGTGTTAGTCTTGAGAAATCCACTGCTCGATCAGAAGTGGGAATTGCCGAACAACCTCGTCGAGTTGCTGGATCTGGTGTGCACCAGCGGTGGCCAGTGTCGGGCGTCCGCCACCTTTACCGCCAAGCTGCTGTGCGACGGTGGCAACCAATTTGCTCGCTGGATACTGCGCTGCTAAATCGTCGGTCACCACACACACCAATTGCGCTTTTCCATCGAGAGTTGCTGCGAGGAGCCCGATACCACCGGAGCGCATTTGCTGACGGAGCGATTCAGCGATTGTGCGAAGCTCGTCGGCTGATTCGACGGCGATAGTCGCCGCGACCACGCGAATGCCACCGATCATGCTAGCATGGCTGAGCAGTTCCGGCAGCAGTGACGCCATTTTCTGCTCGCGTCGGAATTTTTCGAGGTCACGTTCCAAAGCACGCGCACGCTCGGCAAGCGAGCTGTTCTCGAGTGCTTGTTGATGGAGTTGCTGCCGTAACTGCTCGACGTAGAGCGCAAACCCGTTGCCGGTGACAGCTTCGATACGCCGCACACCTGCAGCAATCGCTGATTCGTCGGTGAGAGCAAACAAGCCAATCTGGCTGGTGTTCTCGACATGTGTGCCGCCGCAAAATTCTGCCGAGAAGGTTTCATCAACAATGACAACGCGCACGATGTCGCCATACTTATCCCCGAAGAACATCTTGACGCCAGGTATTTTTTGTGCTTGCTCAATCGGGAGAATGCGCGTTTCAACGGGAATGCTCTCGAGAATTTTTTCGTTGACGATGCGCTCAATAGCCAGGCGCTCGTCACTGCTGAGCTTGGAAAAGTGGGAAAAATCAAAGCGCAGCCGGTCTGGTGCAACCAGCGAGCCGCTTTGCTTGACATGCTCGCCAAGAACGCGCCGCAGAGCTTCGTGGACAAGGTGCGTTGCCGTGTGATTGCGCTGCACTGCCCACCGCCGCGCACGATCAACGCGGGCAATGGCGGTCTGCCCCGAGAGCGTTGCCGGTACTGACTGCCGGCAGATGTGCACAATGGCACGACCAGCGCGCCGCACGTCCTCGACGTCAAAGGTGATGCCACCAACTTCGATGGTGCCGGTATCGCTGACCTGCCCACCAGACTCAACGTAGAACGGCGTTGCTGCAAGGACGATCGCGTTTTCCTCAACGTCAAGTATGCGCGTTTCGACCTCGAGCGTCTCGTAACCGACAAACTCCGTTTCAAGTTCACGATCGCGAGTCATCACCTCGGCATGGTAGCGCTTTTGTGCTTGGCGGGAACGCGCACGCTGCTGTTCCATGCACTTTTCGAATCCAGCACGATCAACTATCAGCCCATCATCGCGAGCCATCAACTCGGTCAAATCCAGCGGGAACCCAAATGAGTCGTACAGCAAAAAGGCATCGTCACCTTTGATGACCCGTTCACCGCGTGCTTTCGTCTGTGCAGCAATTGCCGCATAGCGTTCGATACCACGGTCGAGCGTTGCAAAGAATGCTTCCTCTTCTCCGCCGATGACGCGTTCGATTGTCGCGCGATGCTGGCGTATTTCTGGGAATGCATCACCCATGATCGCAGCGAGTACTTCGACCAACCGAAACAAAACTGGTTCGGTAAAACCAAGATTGCGCCCATAGCGGACGGCTCGGCGAAGGATGCGACGCAGCACGTATCCACGCCCTTCGTTTCCAGGTAACGCACCATCAGCAATTGCAAACGACAACGCCCGGACATGATCTGCCATCACGCGCATTGCAACACCAACCGGCGAGCGAAGATCGGGATCGTATCGCTTGCCGGAAAGTTCCTCGATTCGTTCAATAAGCGGGGTAAATAGATCCGTTTCGTAGTTGGATTCCTTCCCCTGCAAAATGGCAGCGACACGTTCAAGCCCCATGCCGGTGTCCACATGCTTGCGCGGAAGTTCCTCCAGTGTCCCGTCGCTTGTCCGGTTGTATTGGATGAAAACGTTGTTCCAAATCTCGATGACGTGCTGCGTACCAGCATTGACCAGCTCGCGCCCATCGGCGTTGGGGGTACGGTCGTAGTGAATTTCTGTACATGGACCGCATGGACCGGTTTCGCCCATTTCCCAGAAGTTGTCTTTATCGCCGAAGCGGAGAATGTGCGATTCTGGCAAATGGCGTTTCCACAGCTCGAACGATTCATTGTCGGTGTGGTGAACGGTAGCGTAGAGTCGTTCTGCTGGTAGCGCCCATATCTGGGTGAGCAGTTCCCACGCCCAGGCGATCGCTTCTGCTTTGTAGTAGTCGCCAAACGACCAGTTCCCCAGCATTTCGAAGAAGGTGTGGTGGTATGTGTCGTAGCCGACTTCCTCAAGATCGTTATGCTTGCCGCTGACGCGAATGCACTTTTGAGAGTTCACTGCGCGCGTGTATTCGCGGGTCCCCGTGCCGAGGAAAACATCCTTGAACTGATTCATCCCCGCGTTCGTAAACAGCAACGTTGGATCGCCATGAGGGATCACCGGACTGCTGGGGACAATGCGGTGCCCGCGTGCAGCGAAAAATTCTAAAAACGATGTGCGAATCTGGTGCGACTGCATTGTGTCAGTTGCTTTAGTGGTGGACAGGCATAGCAGTATCGAAGAGCCGAGGGAGCGCCTGCTGCCAGGCATCGCGCATCGAAGACAGCGACCAGGTGCCGATGCTTTCGATACTCAGCGCTGTGCCGCCGGTTGTTCCAATATGCAGACACGGGACGCCATGCTGGCGGCAGAGTTTCTCGAACTCCGACGCTTTGTCTGGATCAATGCTGACCACAACTCGCGAGCCAGCTTCACCGAAAAGATTTCCCAGCGTTGGTTCAAACGGAAAGTTCACTTGCGCTCCGACGCCACTGCAGAGTGTCGCTTCCGCGATAGCAATAGCAAGTCCGCCTTCTGCCGTATCGTGTGCCGAGCGCACCAGCCCCCGTTGAATTGCGTCACGGAGGCAGCGTTGCAGTTTGATTTCACGCTCAGCATCGAACGGAGGCGCTGTTCCCAATAGCTCACCGGCAAGCATCACCAAGACTTCGCTTCCATCGAGCCGATCGCTCTGCCATCCCAGCAGGTAAATTCGGTCGCCATCGCGCTGAAATCCCGACGGGGTAATATGGTCGAGCGACTCGATAATGCCAAGCATTCCGATCGTGGGCGTGGGGTAGATAGCATGCGATTGAGATTCGTTGTAGAAGCTCACGTTGCCACCAGTGACGGGCGTCCCCAGCAGCCGGCACATCTGCCCCATGCCAAGAACTGCCTCTCGAAATTGCCAGTAAACTTCCGGATCGTATGGATTGCCGAAGTTGAGGCAATTGGTGATCGCAACAGGCTCCGCACCAGCGCATACACAATTACGCGCGGCTTCGGCAACTGCCATCATAGCGCCAACGTACGGATCGAGGTACACGTAGCGACTGTTGCAGTCGGTCGAAAGTGCAAGAGCTTTGCCGGGCAATTCTTTCAATCGGACAATTGCGGCATCGCACGAACGCTCGATTGTGTTGGTGCCAACATGGCGGTCGTACTGCTCATAGACCCACTGCTTGCTTGCAATGGTCGGTCGCGACAGTAGCGCCAGCAGCAATTCTTCTTTCGAACGATGTGCGTGGTCTCTTTCAAACTGAGCTTGATCGAAGGATCGGGTCTTGGTCAGGTATTCTGCGGGTTTCCACGTGCGCTCATAGACTGGCGCACCACCACCAACGACGAGCGCTTCAGCAGGTACACACGCAACACACTCACCGTGACGCCAGAATCGCAGCAAGCCATCGCCCGTAACAACGCCGATCTGCACCAGAGGAACATCCCACTTGCGGCAGATTTCCTGTGCGATCGCTTCTTTACCCTTTTCGATGACAACAAGCATGCGCTCTTGCGACTCACTGAGCAAAATTTCGTACGCGCTCATATCCTGCTCGCGAAGCGGCACGCAGTCGAGATTGATCTCCATGCCGACTCCCCCTTTGGCACTCATTTCGCTGGTCGAGCAGGTGATACCGGCAGCGCCCATGTCTTGCATTCCCGCAACGCATTGGGCTTCGACAAGTTCGAGCGCTGCTTCCAGCAGCAATTTCTCGGCGAATGGATCGCCAACCTGTACTGTCGGGCGCATATCGGCGCTGGATTCGTCGAATTCTCGTGATGCAAGCAGCGACGCGCCGTGGATACCGTCGCGACCAGTGCTCGATCCCATCAACATAACAGGATTACCCACGCCGCGAGCAGCCGACGAGACAACGCGATCAGTCCGAACAAGTCCAACTGCCATCGCGTTGACCAGCGGGTTGTCGTTGTAGCAGGAATCAAAGTACACTTCGCCGCCGACCGTGGGGACGCCGAATGAATTCCCGTAGTCGCCGATACCACGCACAACGCCTCGCACTAAGTACGCTGTGTGCGGACGCTCAGGGTCACCAAAGCGAAGCGAGTTGAGCGCAGCGATCGGTCGCGCTCCCATGGTGAAGATGTCGCGAAGAATGCCGCCAACGCCTGTAGCTGCACCTTGATACGGCTCGACGGCTGAGGGGTGATTGTGTGATTCGATCTTGAACGCTACCGCATACCCATCGCCCAGGTCCACAAGACCGGCATTTTCAGTTCCCGCTTCGACCAAAAGGCGACTTCCACTGCGTGGCAGCGTCTTGAGCATCAGGAGCGAGTTTTTATACGAGCAGTGCTCGCTCCACATGACGCTGAACATACCGAGTTCGGTATAGGTTGGCTCTCGACCGAGCAGTTCGATGATACGAGCATATTCACCGTGGCTCAGCCCAAGCTCAACGGCAAGCGACTGGGAGACAGAAATCTTTTTCTCAGAGCAAAGCTCGACCGACGATGACTCGACGTTGACCGATTCCATCAGTGCATAGGGTGACAACAACAGGATGCCTCCCGCGAGGCAGCGGTTACAAAAATACCGCAGTCGTCTGCCTAATAGGCAACCTGCGCGTCAAACGCTGCGCGGCTGAGCACAGTGATCGCGGTCTGTCCTAACTGGCGAAGTTGGTCGTTGATCGGCTCAAGGTGTTGTCGCACGATGTTTTCGAACCACTGCTCGACCTGCTCAATTCGATTGGCGTATTGATCGCTGAGCCGCTGTTGCTCTTCGGTCGGCATGCCGGGGTAGTACGCAACCGACGCATACAGATCGGCAAGTTTTTCGCGAAGCTGGGGTTCGGTATCGGCAAACAGCGATGCCTTTCGAGCAACGAGCGTGTAGTATGCTGAATCGAGCTGGTCAGCAAGCGAGACCAACTGCGCTCGGAAGGGATCAGCAACACGTACGCTGCGCTCCCGAAGTGTATCCCGAAGCGTCAGAATGCGCTCAACGATAAATGCTAAGTCCTCGATCATACGATACAATCGCATTTGCGCGGCGACATTTGCTTTCCGTTCGGCAAGCGGAATGCCCGAACTGGTATCGTGCAGGATGCGAACGCTCGTCATCACGACGCGATCGCCTTTTCGGATGCGAACCGTGTACGTTCCCGGCAACACAATCGGACCAAAGGAGCCACCACCAGGATTCGGCGAGCGAGCCACACGCGGTGGATTGATGCGCATTCCCCAGCCGATCCGATTGATGCCTTTCCGTTTCCCCGCCGGCAGAGTGGCAATAACATTTCCTGCTGAGTCGAGAACCTCGATTTTCATCTGCCCGACAAGGTGGCGCGTGCGCATGTAGTAGGCAATCTGTGCATCTTCACTCGGCGATGGCGCCACGTACTGATCAGAGCCACTGAATTCCTGGAAGCCACTTTCGAATCGCTGCACCGTCGGACGGCATGGAAGGACGACAATGTCGCTATCGAGAGCCGATTGCTGCAGCGTTCGCAGCGGCGTAATGTCGTCGAGGATATAGGCACCGCGACCGTGCGTTCCAATGATGAGGTCGTGCTCACGTGGATGAATTTGAATATCCCGCACCGGAGTCGCAGGAATTGCTTTGAATCTCGCAAAGTTCTTGCCACCATCGAGCGAGATGAATAGTCCCAGCTCCGTTCCAACAAACAACAAGTCGGCGTTAACCAAATCTTGCCGAACAACATGCGCAAAGCCACGGAGGCTATCGCTGCTGAGACGTTCCCATGTGCGTCCCCAATCGGTGGTGCGATAGACGTAGGGCGTCATATCTCCCCGCGTGTGGTTATCGAAGGTAACAAAACACGTGCCTGCGTGATGAGAGCTTGGCTCGACGCAACTAACCCAGGTTCCCTCCGGCAAACTCGCTGGCAGATTTGTGCGAAGGTTTGTCCATGTCTTTCCGCCATCGGTTGTGAGCTGAAGATTGCCATCGTCGGTGCCAACCCAGATGATACGCTCATCCAACGGTGAATCAGCAATGGTGTAAATCGTGCAGTGGTTTTCAGCACTGGTGTTATCGCGCGTCACACCGCCGCTTTCCTGAGGGTCGTACTTTGTCGAGTCGTTAGTTGTCAAGTCTGGGGAAATTCGCTCCCACGTGGTCCCATGATCGGTGGAACGATGGAGGTACTGCGATCCGATGTAGAGGTAGCGCGGATTTGCATTGCTGATGGTGATGGGAGTATTCCAATTGAAACGCAATTTCGGTTCGCCGATACCAGCGCGCGGTTGGATCGAGCGTGTTTCGTTGGTCCGCAGGTTGCGTCGGACTGCCTCGCCGCCTTGCGACTCGAAGTAGATGTATTCGGGTCGAATTCGATCCCGCACAACCGCGAAGCCGTCACCCCATCCGGTTGCTTGCCACTCACAGTTCGTGATAGCGCCGCCTCGCACACGATGGGGCGCCATCCATGAACCATTGTCCTGCAATCCACCCATGATGTTGTATGGGTCATCGAAGTCATAGCTAATGCGATAGAACTGCGACAGTGGCAGATTGCGGAACATCCGCCAGCTCTGACCGCGATCGAAACTTTCATAGACACCACCATCGGTGCCGATGAGCAGATGCTGCGGATTGTATGGGTCAATCCAGAACGCATGGTGGTCTGGGTGCAGCGCACCGCCATAGGAAAATGTGTTGAAGGTTTTACCCCCATCATCACTTATGGCAAGCTGGAAGGTGAGGCGATAGACGCGGTCGGGATCGAATGGGTCAATCGCCATCACAGAAAAATAGAACGGTCGTGCCGTCACATTGACCGCTGAGGACCGACGCTGCCAGTTTTCTCCGCGATTAGTCGAGCGGTAGAGTGCACTTTCTTTGGCTTCAACCATGGCATAGACAATTTCTGGTTTCGATGGTGCGATAGCCAGAACAATACGCCCCAGATCACCGCTGGGTAAATCAGTGGTCAATTTTCGCCAGGTCGTGCCACCGTCGGTTGATTTGTAGAGTCCGCTGCCAGGTCCACCCGAAGAAAAGCTGTAGGCTTTGCGGCGGAACTGCCACATCGCTGCATAGACAATGCGGGGGTTCGATGGATCAATGGCGATGTCTGCACAACCGGTTTTTTCATCAACGTAGAGCACACGCTGAAATGTACGTCCGCCATCGGTTGAGCGGTACAGTCCACGGTGCGGCGAATCGCTCCAGAGTGCACCGAGTGCTGCAACAAAGATGCGGTCCGGATTCGATGGATCAAGGGCAATCTTGGCAATGCGCTCGACGCTATCGAATCCAACTTTTTTCCAGGTCTTGCCACCATCGCTGGTGCGGTAGAGTCCTCCACCAATGGAAACACTATTACGAACATTCGATTCACCCGTGCCAACCCACAGCACCGAATCCTGGTGGCGTGGATCGAGCGCGAGCGCACCAACAGACTGGTAATCTTGTTTGTCGAAAACAGGCTCGAACGTCACGCCGCCATCGCGGGATTTGAACACACCTCCCGCAGCAGAACCTACGTAGATGACCAATCGCCGATCACGGCTATGCGCCGAATCAACGGGCACGTACACAGCCTCGATAGCGGTAATACGACCTGAACACGTTGCAGGACCGAGAGCGCGAGGGGTAAGGTTGCCCCACACGGCTGAATTCAACGGCTGTGCAAAACTTACTGCGCAAATAGTAACAAGCAAACACAGAACATGCTTCATCGTCGTCAATGCAGTCGTTTTACTTTGCGGGGGGAGCGAACATTCCAGCATCGAGTGGAGGATTTAGCTCGTAGCGATCAACCAGCAGTAGCCCAGTTGATGTATCGAGCACCATTGGCAGCAGGATTCCTTCAATGCGTTCGTAATTGCCAAACGTTGCATTCCACTGAACCTCTTCTCCATTGATCAATGCTTCAACGCTCAGTTTGACCAGCAAACCAAGATCAGGATCAACAAAGTACGTCCAGAGTGAACCATCACGATGCCGAGACTGAAGCTTGTAGCAGTCCGATCCATCGAGTTCTTCGGTGCCAAGGTATTCAAGTTTTGCCCTGGGGTCGAGTAGATCGTGACGCCACAACTGCGCCATGATCTGTAACCGCCACTGGGAGGATTGATTGAGCGGCTGCGGCACCAGCGATTGCGTCCAGGGCTGTATGCTCCAGCCATTGTGTCCATCAGTCCAGTTGGTAGCGACAATCCCTGGCTGCAGGACCATTTCTGTCCGCGCTTTCGTTCCATCGAACCATGCTCGAAACGTGCGTTTCCAGGAACCATCAGCACTGGAAATTTTCCCCGACAAACTCCACGAACGCACACTGCGAAGCTTTGCAGCATCTCCAATGGCGCGTTGGTACAAAGCAACGACACTGGCTGCATCCTGTGCTGACGCATACAGTGTTAGCATTAGCATCACGATACTGGAGGCGATAGGGTAACGCATGCTCAAACAGAACAATCGTACGACAAAAAACAAGATGCATTTATGCAGTTGCGATCAATCGGTTTCACCGTACCGATAGCCAAGGCGCTGGGCAACAGCAAATATGCAGGCGACATAGTCACGGCTATTGTTGTAGTGGAATAGCGCCGCTTCTTGCTGCTCGCGCCGAGTTGACCATCCGTTACTCCGAAGATAGTTTGCAACGCTCACGATGGCATCGGCAACATCGAACAGATCAACGCGCCCATTGCCATTACCATCGCGTGCCCACTGTAAGTAGCTGCTGGGTATAAACTGCGGCAATCCAAATGCTCCTGCCCATGATCCGGTCAGCGATAGCACATCGAACACAGAGTCTTTCGCTATCTGAACAAGTGCGTGCAGTTGCGACAATGCCCAGGCAGATTTACGCCGTGAACGCACGTCCACAAGCGAATCCAAATATGCAAGGCGAACAGGGTCGGTAATAGTGTCGCGATAGGCTTGCTGATTTGCCCTGATGTTATCCGGTTGATCGGCAGTTGCCAGCGATGCATAGACACTCCAGACATGGTGAGTGCCCGTGTACTTCCCAAACTTTGTTTCGACCCAGAGTACGGCAGTGATAATTTCTGCTGGCACGCCGTAGCTGCGCTCAGTAGCTGCAAGGAGCTCGCGGGTCGAGTCCATAAATGCACGGCAGGTATTGATAGCGGCATCGCTCCAGTTTGGGGAATAGTCAACTTTTCGGAGGAATCCAGTCACATTGATCCGCAGCATCTCGGGCAGAAATTTTGTTTGGGGATGGTGGAAAGCCCGCCAGAGGAACGCTGAGTCAACACCATTTTCCAGCAGACGGTACACCACCGGTGCAAAGCGCTCATCGCAACCAGCAAGAATGGATTGTGTTTGTTCCATCCGGCGGCGCACAGCAGGGTCCAGAGTCGAGCACGTGTTCAGAAGCGGTGCGATTGCGCAAGCAACAAGCACAATCCGAACAATCCAGCGCCAGTTATTGCTTCGCACCATTGCTAATCGGCGTTTCAATTGTGATCTGCACAGTTCGGCAGTAGGAGCGCCCTTCGGGAGTGTTGTTGTCGTAGAGTAATTGGTCGCTACCGACTGGCTCAATGGTGACTGACTCGGCAGCTAAACCTAGTGCACGTTGTACCTCTATACATCGGCGACGAGCCAATTCGCGGTTATAGTCAGGGTCGCCGCTGCGGTCGGCGTAGCCAGCGATGAGAACTTTCGATTGCGGTTGTATGCGCGGCTTCACATCACCGAGCAACTGCCGATGGATCGGTGTAAGGTCGGCTTTGTTGAAGTCAAAAACAATAAGCGAAAAGCGGTCAATGCGCTTATCATCGCGCTGCTCGAATCGCTTCTGGCGGACGGTCAATTGCTGTACATCGAGCTGGACGGTTTTCTCCATCGTTTGTCCGGTCCGATCTCGGACAGTGTACGTAACGGTGACCGGTTCGTCGAGTTTGGGATAGGGTTGCTCGGTAACGTGCCAGCGATATGGTTCCAGTTGGGAAGACTCGCCGCTGATGGTTCGCAACCGGCGATGATCTTGCTCGATTGTAGCCGTCCACTGTGCAATTCCTGCTTCGGACTGAACCGATGGTACAAGCTCGATCTGTGGTGGTGTAGCACTGACCGTCACATTCGAGATCGTGACCGGTCGGAGTATCTCCGGGCGGCTTGCATTGATTTCGACGCGACGGTTTTCTTCTTGTCCTTCGGGTGTTGCATTGTTCGATGGTGATGCTGGCAAATTTCTGGCTTGAACGGTTATCCGACTGGGATCTATTCCCCACACATTGACAAGATAATCGCGCACTGCAGTCGCTCGTGCTTTCGACAACGCAAGGTTGCCCGCTTCGACACCAACGGCAGAGTTTGTACCGGTCAGAATCAGCCGCGCGTCGGGAAATTGGTGCATCCTTTTCCCGATGATATTGAGTACATGCCGATAAATATCGAGCGTTGCGGGAGGAAGGCGTTTTTCATCGAAGTCAGCAGTATCGGCAGCACTCAGCAGAGTTAGGCGACTCAGCTCAAGCGTAGAGCTCCCTTCCGGGAAAAAGACCTGCGGCAACAACGGAAAGCTCTCCTCGACCTCTGTTTCTTCGATCACAACTTTTGCCATACTGTCGAGCGGTGTTCCATCGCCACTCAAAGGGCGCACCGTCACATCAACCGCCAGGAGTGCTGCTCGTGGGACGCGACGCTGGTATCGTTCGGTGATCGTTGTGGTCGAGTAGATGAAATCCTGCTCCCCATGCTTTTCCGTCCGTTGCTGTGTCGAGACATCTGCAAAAGTTCGGACGACCTCTTCCCGTTCTAACCCGACGAGGGCGATCGTGCTTGTATCGCGGACGTACACTGTGTCGAAAAAATACCGTGGTGGTGGTGGTGGATAGAGCGCATAGCGGAGACTGGCACCAATGGCGACCGGTGCGATTTGCCACTGGACATCGCGGGTGACCGGAACCAGCGGGTAGTAATACCGCAGCTCTGGCGTGAGTGTAATCTCCGGCGTAAGCGGGAAGTCCACACCTGCCGAAAAGCTCAAGTGAAATTGCGCGCGATAGACATTGCCCAGACGTCCGCTGGTAACGTTGCGCTGACGCGATGAGTCGGGGAGGTAAAAGACATAGTCTGGTTGGGTCAATGTTTCCGTCTGGCGAAACGTGTGATCGAGTAGATACGACAGACGCAGCCCAATGCCAATGCGGACACGCCGAAAGAGTACACCACTGAGGACTGGCTCTGCTGTGAGTGCAGGAAGTGTGGTAAAGAGTTCGTGCATCGCCTCGACTGTAGTGGTTTGATTTCCCCCACCGATGTCGGCAGTATTACCAATGGTTTCGTTCCGGAAGAGTCGTCCGCTCAGCGGTGCATAGCCAGCGCGGAGTTCAACGGCGATAATGTCGGTGAGCGGATAGGTCGCAAGCAGTCCCGCTGTCAGCACACCACCGGTTCCAGTCGTATAGTTGGGACCGCAGCGGAATGCATTCGGAAGTGACTGAAAGTCAGCGCTCTGAATGTTGTTCTGGTACGCGAGCCAACCACCAACATAAAGCCAGGGCTGGCGATGCTCCTGCGCCCATACACCAATGCACGCGCCAACCAGCACAAGCCACAAGGCAAGGTTCATGCACAAACACTGCAAAGCTTGTCACAAGCATAGCAAATATACCAGTCGCTGTCGCGTGCTGGTACTGTGTGCAGAAAGAGCAGTGAGCACCCTTTCGGTCGCCGTGGATACCGATGTCATCGCCAGCACAGAGCCTGCACAGTATCTGTCGCCTCGGTACCTACTGTGCTCGCAGCAGCGCTACCGGTGATTACTTAGCAATGCTGAGGAACGTTCGATACGTACCGATGGGAGTTGTCAGTGTGACAATAACCATTCCATTCGACACCGACGTTAACGAGAGCGGAAGTGTCGCTTGATCGGTTGCCGTTATTTCGATACTGTGACGGGAAATAACGCTGCCACCGATACTATGAAGCGCAACGGTATAACGTCCATTGACCGGCTTTCGAATGACAATGGTTGCCTGGTCGGTTGCTGGATTGGGATTGATGTCAACGGTCATCCCTGTTGCTGCAAGGACAACATCCCGAGGAAAACAGTATGCACCAAGCGTCAGGGTTCCGTTGCGTACCTGAACAATCGGCTGTTTGAGGACATCGCGGACTGTCAGCGAAGTGATGAACACAGAATCGCGTAGTATCCGCGACGCCAAGCCGATACCGGTCAAAGCCCCTAAGAGCTGCGGCTGCGTCGTGCGCAGTGTTACGCCCTCACGAACAACGCGGATGCTATACCATCCATCGCGTTCAATGTTTGCCTCAATCACAGTACCCGGGCTGACACTGCCGAACTCGAAGAGCTTGCTATTGATGCGCACGGTGTAATCAATCGTTGCATCAATGATCGAATCTTGCTCTTGAACCAGCTCCATCATAATCGGTATTGTGACAGACTGTCCGATGAGCCCATACGTATCAACTGCCTGTGCAATTGTTGTTATGCGCTTGTCATAGGACGACAGCATAATGGGCTGAACAAATGTCCACGGACACGGTAGCACAACATCAAGCTCAACGCGGACGACTGTCGTGTCCGGCACTTGCGGTGAATACTTGAGGTACACATCCAGCCGTTTTCCAACGGGGATGACTGCACCGGCAACTGTTGTGATTATGCGACCATCGAGCACAAGTCGTGTGATCCGCAGGTCGGGATAGTACGGCACGATGCGAATTGCATTGAGCGTCAGGGGTTCATCATCGGAGTTGACAAAGTAGATTGTTTGCTCTGGGTAGTCGAGCAGCGTTTCCCGATTGAGAAACTGATTATCACCGCCACCGGACATTGACACTGGATTGAACTCTGTGCGAAATGGTTGCGAACCACCCGGGCAGCCAATGCTATCGAATACCGTCACCGTAAAGGTACCCGGTTGCGTAACTGTAATGGTTTGGGTTGTTTCTCCAGAGCTCCATTGGTAGCGTGCAAACCCTGGCGACGCGCTGAGCTGAATAGTGGTGCCCGCGCAGAACTTCGTTGGTCCAGTGATTACAGGTTGTGGCGTTGTGTTGGCTTTTATCTCCTGGGGCGGAGATGTATTGACGCATCCGTTGGTATCGGTAACGGTGACCCAGTAGGTACCTGCTTGTTGGTCACCGACTGTGATGCGCTGGCTGCGTGCGCCATTCGACCAGAGATAGTCGGTGTAGCCAATCCCCGCATCGAGCGTCGTCGTTTCGCCTGGACACAGATGCGATCGACCGTTAACCGTTATCACGGGCAGCGGTAATGGATGAACTCGCACGAATGCCTCCGCACTGTAGTCACAGCCTTTGCCGCGATCGTGGACATCCAGCGACACTCGCGACAGCCCGCTGCTATCCCACCGGATGCGAACAACGTTTGACGTAGGGTCGCTCACAATCATGCCACCAGCGCCTTCGATGCTCCAGCGATAGTCGTAGAGGCGGTTGTAAGCGGTACCGAAAACGATCGTTTTACCCTGACAGATTTCCGGAGGGAGTGCGAATTCAGCAATGGGTGGCTCGCTCACCGTAACGGTCATCGTCGCACGCTGAACGCACCCTTGAGCATCGCGAACACGGAGCCGGTAAATCCGCGAGGCTGGAGGAATAATCCGCTGTGCTGCAACTGTGCGATCGAAGGTATCCTGCACCGGTTGTCCCCTCGAATCGAAGACTTCCCATTCGAATTGGTACGGCGGGACACCACCGGTCACCATTGAAGAATCGCCAAGCTGAATTTCTTTGCCAAAGCAAATGGATGTATCCCGCAACTTCACGACCATCGCCGGCTTGACACGCACGAGAATACTATCGCTCCGCGTGCACCCTTTTGCATCGGTGATAGTGCAGTAGTACATCGTAGTGGTTGTAGGAAACACCGTTGGGTTGGGAATATCCGGCGAGCTAATCGCACTGGTTGGTGACCACGCAATCCGATAGGGCGACGTACCACCTGAAACCAATGGATTTGCCCCGACTTGAACGGGCTCTCCTGCACAGACCTCAAACGTACGCTGCGAAATTGCCAGCACAAGTGGTTGCGTAACGGTAACGTGCGCGGTATCGTATGCCTGGCACCCGCGACCGTCGCTGACGCGAAGTACGATCGTAAGCTGTTGCACGCGATCGGCACGGAAGGTTGGATTAGAAGAGGATGTATTTTGAGCCGTTGCCGGAAGGGCAAACCACTCGAACTGATACGGCGGAAGACCGCCATAGGCTGTCGGTGCTCCACCTAAAACGACATCCTGCCCGACACAAACTTCGATCGTTCCACCAGCAGTGATACGCGGTGGTGTGTACATGAGCACCAGTACCGTATCACGAGCAATAATACCATCGGCATCGGTCACCGTCAGGACGTACCGTTGCGTTGAACGGAATGCCGTTACAGTTGGATTCGATGACGATGGATCATTCAATCCAGCGGGTGGATCCCACTGGTAGCGGTATGGTGCACGTCCGCCGAGCGCTGTCGGCGAACCACCAAGCTGTGCGGTCTGTCCTTGACACAACTGGAGGGTATCCTTCCCGGCATCAACAACAATCTGCGCACGCATCACGCTCCAGGATGCAAGCACGCAGATGGCGGCAAAGAGAGTCCGCATGGCGTGCCCGGGAAATGTTGTTAGGGTACACTCAGACAGCATAAATCGTGCCAACGATCGGTTCGTGGGAACGCCACATCCATTCAGCGCAAACATACGCACTGAGCGCGACGACAGTTTGAAGCTGCAATGGCGTTGCCAGTTTATAACACAGCACACGAACCAAGCGATGACAATGCTGCCGATTCAGTGTATCGGCACTGTTGGAAAAAACTACACCGCCGTGGCAGGTAACTCGAATAGTTCCCGATAGCGTCTGGCTCGATAATCGAAAATGTATTCGAGTTGGCGTCGCACCCACAGGGCATGAGCAGCACGTCCTGCTACACCAAATGGCAGCAGGTAAAGAACCTCATCTTCGATCAGCGTTGCATTACTGCCTGCCACTGTGAAGCGGTGCGTGTGGTGCCAGAAAGAATAAGGACCGCGCAATTGAACATCCACAAAATTGTGCGGCGGATCGTAGCGGTCAATGTAGGTTGTCCATCGCACAGGTAATCCACTGATGCGAACAGAATAGTCAATGAGCGCACCTTCCTTCATCACGATTGGCAGTGGGGTAAGGATACGGAAGCGCAGAGATGGAGGCGTGATGGTATCAAGGTTTTCGGGACGCTCGAAAAAAGCGAACACTTCTTCGATTGGGCGCTCAACGCGTTGTTTGCGATATAGGCGGTACACTGTGACCATGCCATCACATTGGACATTGCTAATGAGTAAACCCGCAGCCGCAATTAAGAAGTTCCGCCGTTTATGTCTGACTACTGTCTGCTTACAGCGCTCCATCCCTCTCAATTTACCATGCATTCCCTACCTCATCACCCACACCAGACGACTGTGCCACACATCTCCAACGCGATACCGTACTACGTACACACCGCTGCTTACCGCTCCAAGCGACAGCCGAGCTCCACTAACCCGACTGACCTCTCGACCAACGACCGTGTACAACACAACCTCCTCTACTCCTCCTCCCCGAACCTCAAGCTCATCGCCACTCTGCACTACCATCGCCTGCTCGACCAGACGAACCCCACGCAA